>Ga0208456_1000001_pt1 | contig 796766 bp, 686 predicted proteins | sample June2015DPH_4_10_2_FD_184691 | JGI IMG/M metagenome (GOLD analysis project Ga0208456, IMG submission 184691) | Peatland microbial communities from SPRUCE experiment site at the Marcell Experimental Forest, Minnesota, USA - June2015DPH_4_100... | ecosystem: Environmental > Terrestrial > Soil >... | reverse complement strand
TGCATGCCGTCAACTAATCGGCACGAAGATTATTCATCATTCCAACGCTACGCACATTCTCAACAGCACAAAACTGGAGAGGGAACGTTATGAAGCGGTGGCGAAATTCATTCTGACGGATTATTAGAACTGGTTCCACAAAGTGGGGCGAGCAACGGTCTTAAGTTGCAAGCTGGAAGTGGGGATTTTTAAATAGGTGGTTAAGGAGGGTGATGAGTTTGTGCATGACGGGGCAGCCGCTGAATGTGCCGTTTGCCAACACGCCAGCCTTCCTGACATAAAGGCAAAAATTCACGAATTGATCTTTTCAGCAGCCTCCCACAGGGTACAAAGAAATGAGTCTTTTCAACGAATGAACCGGCTGACTTTGGGGCCGTTTGCATCGCGGAAAATATTTCGGTGGCGACACCTGAGAGGTTGCAACTGCGTATCGTTAAATTAATTTATGTTGAATAACCACGATCATCAGCAATGAGTAAAATACTTTCAGCAGTCCTTAGATTGGGTGTAATGGCATCGGGGCTGTTTATTTGTCTATTTGCTGACAGTGTTCGGGAAACATCCTCCGGTTTCCTTGGTTCAATTGTAACAGAAATCAACGCTGTTTTGCGTGATCCACAAACTCAATGGCTGATTTTTTTGTGCTTGGGAATTTATTTCGTTGCCTTCCCTTTTTTTTACTTTCGGAGAGGCGAGTTTCGCGAGTCTCAATTTTCAAGTCATAGTATCTTGGGACTTGGCCCTCCGGTTTTTACGCATCCAATGTTTTGGCTCGCTTGTGTATTACTCATCAACGCAGTCGTTTATGCTTTTAACTATTCACCTTCCATTCAAGCCATAACTTTGCTGGCCGGTGCGGTGCTAGGGCAGGGAGCAGCAGTATGGACTTGTTTTGAAATGAGAAATCAGAAGTCGGACGTCAGAAATAATTTTGGGGTATTGGTCGTGTCCTTGCTGATGATTCTGCTGGTTTTGGCTTCGGTTTGGAATGTGGATTCGGGGCTTGTCTTTGAGTATCGCAGTCACGCGCGTTGGTCCGGCCCTTGGGATAATCCGAACATCTTCGGATTGCTTATGGGAATGGGAATTGTGCTTGCCATAGGCAGCGCAGTTTTGAATTTTGGGTTTTTAGTTTTCAGCAAATCAAATGCCGGGAGTTGGAAAGGATACGGAAGGTGGTGGAAAGTTATTTTCGTGGTTTTGTGTCTTATTGCGGCTGGTCTGATGGCCCGTGGGTTGTTGCATAGTTACAGTCGCGGTGCGTGGATGGCGGCTATTTGCGGCCTGGCGTATTTGGTAAATAAAGTTTTCAGTTTTCCCAGGCTTCGCCAAAGGCTGCGCCGAGGCGAGCAGTTTTCAACTTTCAGCCAATGGCTTCGCAGAAACGCTCCTTTCTTGGCAATTATCGTTCTTTCGCTTTGCGCTTTGGCTTTTTGGCAATCCAGGCAAACAGACGGTGCAATTGCAAGGCGAGCTGTCTCGGTCGGGAATATGAATGATTTTTCATGGCGCAATCGGCTTAGTGCATGGGAAGGAGCACTGCAAATCATGGCGGAACACCCGTGGTTGGGCGCAGGTTGGAATCAGCCGGAACGCATGTATGACAATTACTACCGCCCAGTCAAAAGCGAGGAAGCTGCTGCTATTTACTTGAATGATTATTTTATGCTCGGCGCAACGCTTGGAATCCCAGCGCTGTTTTGTTTTGGAATGTATATTTGGCTGTCGTTGAAACAGAATTCAGAATTCGATAAATCCGAAATCCGGGGGGTGGACTGGTCAAAGACTGTTTGTCGAGCAGGAGCAATTGTCCTGCTTGTCGGTTTCTGGTTTGATGGCGGGCTATTCAACCTGCCCACGGCATCAATGTTCTGGATTTTGCTGGAATTGGGAGTAGCCAGGTCAACTCCGGCAAAAATTGCTGTTCCAGCGTAGTGGTTGTTGCAAAAAGGATTTGCACGCATAGGAATTCATCCTGAATCATCGTTCTGTGACGACACGACAAAATTTAATCTGGGGAGGACTGATCATCCTGCTTTTCCTGGGCGCATTGGGATGGGCCAGGGAACGCGATCCGTTTATGCGGAAATGGTTCACGCTTGGAATCCCGGATCACCAATCTTTCCGCTGCGTCGCTATTTTGCCGAAACCGCTGCGTCGGTACCCGGTTATGGTGTTTGCCCATTGGAACAGCGGAGATCTGTTGAAGGATGGCGACGACCTCCGGCAAATGGCTGAACTTGGCCTGGCTGCCGTGAGTTTGGAATATAATCAAACAAATGAGGCCGTGTTTGACATGCAATTCCAAGAACTGCTTCATTACTTGGACAAGCAAAGCTGGGTAAACACGAACGCCATCGCTTGGATCGGAGAAAGCCGAGGAGCAATTTACATGCTTGATTTTGTGTTACAACACCCGGAACGGCAACCACGATTGCTTGTCCAATTAAGTGGGATGGGAATCCAGGATGACTATTACAAGAGCGAATTGGGATTGTTGCATTGTTCATTCCTCTTCGTCCACGGAGAACGAGATGAAATATTTCCAGTGGCAGATACGGAACAATTGGCTTCAGAGTTACAAACCAATAGTGTGTCGACTGAAGTCAAAGTAATGCCGGGGTTACCCCACACTTTGAACCCGGAGAACGGGATCATTTTTCGCGCGGCGGGTGAATATTGCCTGACACATTTGATTGGAAAGAACGTTTGGCAAAATTATCGTTCCATTGCCCAGTGGCAGGCAAAAGCGCCACCGCTGTGGTTATGGTGGCTGCTGGCGGCAATATGGGCCGGTGGTTGGTTGATTGGGAGGTCGTGTGCGAAAACTCAACCGGTCAAAACCCAATTGAGTCGCAGTGAAATCGGGCTCCGATGGCTTGTGGTGTTGCTTGCAATCGGGGCGCTGTCGGTAATGGCTCTTCATTTGGTCACACCTTTGTTCGCGGTCAGTGACACGACGTCAGCCATTGCCCGACGATTTTTAGTACAACCGAAGGAACGCATGGATTTTGAGTATCTGGTGGCACAACCAATCTGGCGCGGACAGAGGTTGAAAACCCTGTTGGAACATGTTGGACTGTCCGGTTACAATCGTGAGCTGGTTAATTGGCAGGTGGACGACCGGATGTATCGGGACTTTGTGTTGTCACCGGTCATTACCGGCAATCCTGACGAACAACTAAATTGGCGACGATCGCTGTGGGAGGAATTTTACCCGTGCATTCGTCACGAAACATCGCCGGAAGACGCAGCCAAGATAGTCGTGCGCCATCTGCGTGAGCGTGTGACCATTGCCACAGCGCCAAACTTGCCCCAAGAGGTACCTGTGATTTGGCTGATGCAAATTACAGATGAAGCCGGATTTCAAACCATCTACGTTGCCGCCCTTCGTGCCGCAGGTGTGCCGGCGCGGCTGGGTTCACAGCATCAAGCCGAGTTCTGGAATGGTGATAAGTGGCAAGCCGCACCAACGCCCTCCGTTACGAGTTGGTAGGGAATTGCGGGATTCATCGCCACCGAGCTGGTGTCCTTGAACGGATCGACGACGGTGTCGCCGACGACGGTCGCGGCGTGCAGTTCGGTGCCCTTTTGTTTCAACTCCACCTCGACGATTTTCTCAGAAAAGCGCTGCTCAACGAGAATTTGTGGGAAAAATTGCTCACTTCCCCTTGATTTTTGCTTCGTGGCGGAAAATTTTTCTGCCTCCTTGCAAGATTAGATTGACTTTTGGGCTTAATTTATGGATTATCTCCGCCAGTGACTGGATTCGAGCATCACCGTCACTGACTCAGAGAACAATGAAAACCATTTTGGTGTTGTCGCCTCATCCAGACTTCGCCGAAGTGATTCGGGCGGGTCTGAACCCGGAGGAATATCGCATAGTTCATCGAATCGGGGTGGAGGAAGCCGAGCCGTTGTTGATGCACAGGCTGGCCAGCGCGTGCATTCTGGATGTTGATCTCATCGGCGTTCAGGGTGTTTGGGTGATTGAACGGCTCCGCCGGCGCGACGGCAAATGCCCCATTATCGCCTACACCGCCGCCAGCCAATCCGAATGGGAAGAAGAAGCGTTCTTGCACGGCGTCACACACGTGCTCACCAAGCCCGTTCGAACCCGGCTGCTCAATTCCTTGCTGGAACGCCTGTGGGCTGCGCCCCATCATCAGCGCGCCACTCAAGCGCCGGCGCCTACATCGTTCCTGCCGCAGCAAGCGGCGTTTTCCCACACGACGGAATCGTTCCCCAGCCGCTTCGTCAACACGTCGCAAACGCTGGGCGTCCTGCGCGATTTTTCATCCATCCTCACGCATTCCCTGAATGCCGAGGCGATGCTCAAACAATTTCTCCTGTTTCTTCGCGAAATTCTTAGCGTCAATCGCGCCGCCATTTTCCTGAACCGCCCTGTCATGCCGATCAGCGAGACGGCGACCCCAGACAACAGCCGGAGTCTTCGCGCCACCGCCGCCATCGGCATTTCACAGGACGTGCTCGAAAATTTTGAACTGTCGCTCGACGCCGGCATCGGCGGCCAGCTCGTCCGGCTGGGTAGAATTCTCCGGCGCGACGGCGGCGAAGCCTGCGCCGACGCCGATACGCAAAGGGAATTTCAATTGCTCGGCGCGCAGGTTGCCGTGCCGGTCCTAGACCGTGAAACGATTGTGGGCGTCGCCGTTTTTGACGGGCGCGTCACCGGTGAACCGCTTGTCAACACCGAGCTGGAACTGATTTTCCATTTGCTTGAACAGGTCGGCCTTGCACTCCGCAACATCTGGCTGCACGACCAGCTCGCCGGCAACAACGAGATGATGGCTGACGTGCTGCGCGAATTGAGCAGCGCTTGCATTGTCGTCGGGCGCGATTTGAAAGTGCTCCACGTCAACAAAGCCGCGCGCCGCCATTTCGGCCCAAAAAACCGGCGCACCGGCGAACTGGAATTCAGCGATTTGCCGCAGATTCTCGGCGCGAAGATTTACCAGGTTCTGCACACCGGCGCGGCCATGGGGCCGTTCCGTTATGAACCGGAAAATTCCCCAGGCACGGTTTACAACATCACCGTCGTGCCGTTCCAGCGGGGAGATTCCTCTGTGCCCGTTTCGGCTTTGCTCACGGCGGAAGACTTCACGCAAACCGAGCAGTTGCGCCACTTGGAAGTTGAGGCCGCCAATTTGCGGCTCATCAAAGCCATGGCCGACCGCCTTGCGCACGAAATCGGCAATGCGATGGTGCCGCTCTCCACACACCAGCAGTTGCTTCGGGAAAAATACCGGGACGCTGAATTTCGCAAGTCGCTCGACCATGCGCTCGCCGACGGCGTCAAGCGCGTTTCACGTTTGCTCAATCAAATGCGTTTTCTCGCGCGCGAAGACGAGTCGGAACCACAGGCGTTTCCCATCGAACTGCTCATCGAAGAGGCCTATCAGGAGGCGCGCAAGCATCAGCCCTCCGAGACCACACAACTGCGATGCGAAAACGGCGGCGAATCCATCGTCATCACCGGCGACCGTGTGGCGCTCAAACACGCGCTTGCCGAAATCATGCTCAACGCGCTGCAAGCCAATCCAAAGGAACCCACGGTCGGCGTGCGGCTGCACACCGGCCTAAACAAGGAAGGCACACGCGACCTTCAGATTGAAGTTCAAGACAATGGCGCGGGCTTCACCCCGGAAGCGGCCAGGAAAGCGCCCGCGCCATTTTTCACCACGCGGAATGTCGGCCTCGGTCTGGGTCTGGCCGTCAGCCGGAAAATCATTGAAACGCACCACGGCAGACTCGAAATCGTCCCGCCGCAGGCCGGACAGCCTGCCACCGTGCGCGTTTCATTGCCGATGGATTCAAGCGTTCCCGGCGCTGCGTGAATGCCCTCGATTCGGCTGCGCCTGGGTAATTCCGCATACGGGAAAACCAAATTCACACCCGCGATTTTTATTTCCCCTCAACGCCCTTGAGATAGGCGAAAATAAGTTTGGGCAAATCGCGGCTGTAACCGCCTTCCAGCAGGCTGAACAGCGGCACGCCCAGCGCGCGCAGTGATTGGCCGAGCCGGTAAAAGTCATCCAGCTCCAGCACTCCCTGCACGAGCGGGTCGCGCGCGTAGGCATCGAAGCCGGAGGACACGGCGACGAGGTCGGGCTGGAATTTTTTCAGATCGTCCAGCGCGCGGGCGAGTGCGGCGCGGTAAATTTCGCGCGGCGCATCCGGTGCAACGGGATAATTGAAACAGTTTTTGCCGGCGTTCGAGCCGCCCGTGCCGGGATAAAACGGATATAGGTGGACCGAAAAAAACGCGATGCCGGGCCGGTCGAGCAAAATGGTTTCCGTGCCGTTGCCGTGGTGGACGTCAAAATCAAAAACAGCGGTGCGCTTTACTCCCACGGCCGCGGCTTCAAGCACGGCGATGGCGATGTTGTTCAAATAACAAAAACCCATCGCTTGATCGCGCGTAGCGTGATGACCGGGCGGGCGCATCAAACAAAAAACGTTTTTGCCGGTGCGCGCGGCTTTTAAGGCATCAAGCGCGGCGGCCACGGACGCGCGGGCGTATTCGGCTATATTTTCGTAAAACGGCGTGTCGGCGTCGAAATCCTCCGGTTCATTCAGGCGCGAGAGATGTTCAGCCGAATGTGCGCGGAGAATTTGCGCGTCGTTCACTTTGCCCGGCACGGCCCAGTCAACCGGCAATTCACTCTGACTCCGCAAATACGCGAGCGTCCTGGTGATGCGTTCAGGACGTTCGGGATGACCGTCGTGTGAATAGCCGGCGCAACGTTCGTCGGTGATGATTTTCACAGTCGGATTGAACCACGAACCCGTCCTCCGTAGCAACATTGCGGAGAGTGGATGGACGCGAATGGATACGAATTTTGTCCGGTTTGACCGACCGGCGCACTGCTTACGCTTGTTTTGAACCGCGCAACATTCCCATCAGACCAATGACGGTGGCGACGATGCCGCCGATGAGCATCCAGATGGCCTTGTCCGTCGGCGAGCCGGTAAAGAACCGGGAAACGTCGGAACTGAAAGAGTTCGTGGCGTTGATTCCAATGATCATGAGTGCGACTCCACCAATGAGCAGAGCCAGAGAAACAATTTTATTCATAACAGCCTTTCAATGAGTTTGTGATTTATTGCCATGTGATCCGCGTTCTTTATTTCTCATCACGCCCGCCTTTGCGCCCGGAAATGATGTTGACGAGTATCATGACAATGGCAATGACCAACAGGACGTGAATGAACCCGCCCATCGTGTAACTGCTCACCAAACCGAGCAGCCATAGAACGAGCAATACTATCGCAATTGTGTACAACATAACATTTTCCTTTTCTTTTGGTTATTCTTACTGCGTGCACACTACGACTTGGGCTGGCCCTTTGCTATGGGGTGTAACCCTACCGTACATTTTGGGAATTGCCCGGCGAAAAACGGATCTGGCTTGAACCTCAGTTCGCAGAATCTTTCGGCGAAGGGAGCACTTTCAACGGCTTCTTTTCCGGCACTGCGGTTTCGGACAGCGGACGCGGTGGCGGCGGGTTTGTCTTGTTCATGTATTTGCGCACGAGCCAGTGCCGTTGCATGGCTTCAATCAACCGCTCCAGTTCGCGCATCGAAGTCTGCGTTTGTTGGACGAGGCCTGGCAGGTCTTTCGCTTCATCAGCCACGGCGTCGGTGATTTCCGGCAGCCGCGCCGTGCCGTTTTGCAGGTTCGTCACCACACCCTGCAATTCACTCATCGTTTCGTTCGCTCGCGTCAGGAGTTGATGTGCTTCGTCTGCCAGAGCGGTGTCGGCGATCAGCTTGCCGGCAGTGCCTTTGCCCTGCTCAATGCCTGCTACGATGTTATTCAGGCGGGCAATCAGTTGTTCCAACTGCTCCTGCGTGGTGATGAGGTTCGTGCCGAGCGTGGTCCACGCATCGAGGCCCACGCTCAGTTTCTTGAAAACAGGCAAGGCTGCACTGCGGACTTCCTCAATCGCGGTTTCCATCGTGCCTGGCAATTCCCTGCAAACAATGGAGGCGTTCTTCTCCGGCAACGGCTTGCCCTGGCCGCGCGTGATCTCAAAAAATGAATCGCCTGCCAGGCCGAATTTCTTTTTGACGACCGCCGACGAGTCCGCGCGCACGAACAGGAAGAAGTCACGGCGGATGTTTGCCTCGGCTTCCATGCGGCCTGTCGTGTCCACAATGACATCGGAAACCGACCCAACGAGTGTGCCCAGAAAATAAACCTCCGAGCCTTGCCGGATCCCCGCCGCGCCGGCCTCGGGTAAAACGATCCGTAGCGTGACGCGGCTTTTGAACCAGCGCTGGCTGTGGCCCGTCCACACGAGGGCGGCGACCAGCGCCATGGCGACGAGGATGACGAGCGTGCCGGTAATTTCATTGACACGCCGGAATTTGAAGCGCTCTTCCATCAGCTGGCCTCGTTTGCCACGCCCATCACGGCGTGGAAGTTCAGGATGTCCGTCGTTTTGTTCATTGTCAGAGATAGGTTAACAGCGACACGACTGCGGAGATGACAAACAGTCCGGCGACGGAACGGGTGAGCGCCCGTTGCGTGGCCTGCGGGATTTCCGTGTCCGACTCGCCGATAGCCAGCCCGCCGATACAACAGGACGCGCTGGCAAACAGTGCGGGCAGGATGCTTTTGGCGAGGATGTTGAAAATGTCTTTGAGTTGAACCGCGCCCGATACGGTGTCCGCAAACAGAAGCAAATCACCACTGCCTTTCCCCATCCAGGCCGCGAACAAATAACCGCTCGCGAAGGCGATGAGGATAAAAACAATCGTCAGGCAAAACGTTGACACTGCCATGCCCAGCACGCGCGGCACGACGAGATGCAGGAACGGATCGCCTCCCTGCGCTTCAAGCGCGCGGATCTCCCCATTGATTTTGAGGACTCCCAGTTCCGTCGTCATCACGCTGCCGCTGCGGACGATCACGACGAGGTTGATCAACACTGGGCCAAGCTCGCGCGCCACGACCGTCACCAGCAGCGGCCCGAGCAGTTGTGACTGCCCCGCTTCGCCAGTCCAAAAGGTGAGTTGCACCACCACCGAAATGCCGACGAATACCGCCACCGCACAAACAAACCAGAGCGGTTCCACGCCGATGGCCAGCAACTGCCGTGCAAACGCTTTTCGCACCGTGCGCAACCAGAAGCGCGGCCAGACCGCAACTGCAGTCGAATCCCCAAGAGCGAGCCAAGGCACCGTGCGCACCCAGTAGCGCGGCCAGACCGCAACGCAAAATACCGTCCCAATCACCGCCGCTGCATGTCGCAACTCATCCCATTGCGCCCAAACTTCCGCGCCTAACCTGCCGATCAAGTGCGTGGAGGGAGTTCGAAACACACCCGCAACTTTGGATGCCTCCGTGGACACGGCGCACAGTGATTACTTCGTGCCGTTCTGAATCCCTTCGCCGGCGTTTGAGACGTCCTTGCCGAAGCCGTGGGCCGTGTTGCAGCCCGTGCCGACGATGGCCAGGAGCGTGGTGATGCAGAGCAGAACGACGATACGTTTGAATGATGTGATCATATTTGTGTTTAGGTTGCGATTGCCGACTGCATTGACGGAATAGGGCGAATTGCTCCGCTCTATTCCGCTCTATTTTCGTATTTAATGTTGATTTATTTACCGATTGCTTCTCCAGATCGTGTTCACCACCCCAAGCGCGCTCTTTTCGTTAAACTGCAAGCGCGCTTGAGGGAAGGAGTGCTTGGATTTGCTCTCAAGTGCTCATGATCCTTCGGCCTGCTGGACGGTTTTTAACCATCCCTTTCCCACCGCGCCCCTTGGCCGCGCGACGTTTAGCAGCAGTCATTCTGCCGCCTCTGCTTTTTTTTGCCATTTGTAATCATCTCCTTTCGCTTTCCCGACGATGCGTGCAAATTCGTTTGCCTCAAGGCGCGATTTTGTTGCTCACCCACTGGCGTGCCTGGTTTAACCCGTCCTTCGTCGCTTCGTAGGCCTTATTGAAGCCGTCTTTGACACTGTCCCAAGTGGATTCGGTGGCGTTCTTGACCTCGTCAAGCTGCTTGTTCAACTGGGCCGCCTGGTCGCGCAGTGCCTGGAGTTTGGGTTTGGCCTCGGCTTTGACCGCGTCGCTGGAGCTGTCGATTTTGGCAGCGAGTTGGTCCAAATCCTTGTTAAGAGCGTCCAACTGGCTCTGCATTTGTTTAACGAATTCAGCCTTTTGCGCGAAGGTATAATCCTTCATATCCTGCGCGGCTTGTTTTGTTTCGGTTTTGACCTTCTCGATCTGCTGAGAAGTAGTTTGCTCCTTGTTGCATCCCACTGCAAAAGCGGCGATGGAAAGGAGAGTGATGATCAATGTTTTATTTTTTAAAAGTTTGTTCATTGGCACGATGCTACGTTATGAGCTGGCTCGGTGCTATGGGGTGTTACCCTACCCACAACATTTATGAATCCAGCCCTGGCGGGCAGGCTGGAATGATTAAAGAAATCGAAGTTTCAGACCGGCCACCGGCGGTGGCGCGGCGAAGATTTTGCACAAGGCCAGGTGGGTGGGGAGAAAGGCGGCGAGCCACAGGATGATATAGAGATTTTGGTTGACCCAGGTTTGCGGCTGCTGGTCGTTGAAACCGTAAATATAATTAATGTTGATGGGTAAGTTGGGGTTGGCCAGATGGGCGCCAGCGGGTGGAGTAAAAAAGTAGCAGACGAGCAGCATGGGCAGCCAGCCATGAAAAAGCAAAAGCCCGCGGGTAAAAACAGGCGGGTGACGGTCGAACATATAACCGGTCAGACCCGGAAGGTGAATCCCCAGAAGGTTGCTGCCGGAGTCCGCGAGCCAGAGGCATTGCGGAAGTAGAATGTCCTGATAATTAGAAACTCCAACTTGCTCCAACGGTTCCACAGAACGTGACGCTCGGGTCGAGTCGGGCTGTGCGACCGCCAACTGATTGGCTCAAGTCGGTCAGGTTTTGGAATCGCGCGCCAACATAGACACCCCAGTTCTTGTTAAAGTTGTAGCGAAGCATCCCGCCCACGTATGGGCCGTAGAGCAGCTTGGTCTTGGACGAATGACCGTTCTCCGTAATCGTGTATCCGCCGGCCATAGCGGCGATTTCCGAGAAGTCGTAATCAACCGTCGTCGGAGCCAAAGTCAGGCCCACGCTGGCGGCGAGGCTCAATTGGGGAGTGAAATTCAATTCGGCAAAAGGACCGAGGCGGAGGCTGAATAACTGACCGCTCAACCTTTGATAGCCCGTCAGGGTGGCGTTGCCGGGGACGGGCGTGTCGTTGAGTAGAGCTTGGGGCGCCCCGGAGATCCCACCGTTTCCGGGCTGGGGAGGGGAGGAACCAAGTGGTAGCTGAAAGGAATCGACGATGGCGGTTCCGCTGAGATTCTCGCGCAGATCGAGCTCCGTGAAGCCAAAGCCGGATTCGAAGCCCCAGTCGCCGGACAGAGCGGGCAAGGAGCCGATGACTCGCTGGTAGATGAATTCGCCTCCGTATTGCGGATTGCCGGTGGCAGAGGAAGGACCCGACCTAAGGAACTGCATGGTATTATATACACTGTTGTATTGAGAGGCATTTTGGTAGTTCCAGTTCTGAGTGAGGTTGTCCGTGCCTGTGCCGCTGTCCACAAGAACGTAACCGTCATTATAAGTGTGGTTCGCGTCAGGGGTATAAGGCCCCGGGTTGGCGTTGTTGTAGAAGTCGGCTTTGAAGTTGATGCCAAAGGTCGGGCCTAAGCTGAAGCGGTTGGGGTTATCGAGGGAATCCGCGCCGTTAGCGGTGGAATCCGCGCCGTGCATGGCGAAAGGAGTGGCGGCGAGGGCGAACGCGGTGGAAAGGATAATTCGATTCATAAGTTTTGGGTTGGTTGATGGTTGGATTCAGGGCTGTTCGAAGACCCGGTAGAAACGGTATGCAGGGAGGGGGCCTTGAGTCTTGGGCGCGCCGTAGTCAATCCACTGCACGTAGTTGATCGGGGCGTGGATAAAGGGATCGGCGGTCAGCCAGTTTGTCATGTTGCTGCTATACTGCACGGCGTAGTTGCGTCCCGGAGTGGTGTAAAATCCGATCAGAACCCCCCCGCCTGATGCCCCGAATCTATAGGGCGCGACTGGCGAGTTTGTTGTTACGGTCAGAGTGACGGGAGTGGTGTCCTGAGGCAGATAGGTAGGAATGAGGAACCCCTGGCGAGTGGCTTGATAATACTCAATCGTAAAATCAACTGTCGCACCGGGAGCGAGGGGGAAATTATCTTGCACATAGGGAATACCGTTGGTGCTGCCGCTCTCATAATAAACCTGCACGCCAGCAGGAAGGTTCAGGATATATAGCCGGACAGCAGGGATTGTGTTCGTACTGCTGTTGTTGGTCAAAATAATGCTGTTCGTGAACAAGCCGGTCTGCGGATCCAGTATGGGGAATGCGGGATAGATTCCGGCGACTACGGAGACGTTGGTCGAAACAATGATTGCGGCGTCTATGCCCGTGCCGGCGAGCGCGATATTAAAAGGGTTATTGTTGATACCATTGTTCGCGATGTGCAGCTCGGCGGTCTTCAGGCCCGTGCTACCGGGCGTGAATTGCACGGTAAAGTTGGTGCTGCCACTGGGACTCACCGTGGCTATGAGATTAGTCACGGTGAAACTGTTCGAATTCACGCCATCAATGGTGATACCCGAGACGGTGAGATTTGAGCTGCCGATGTTCGTGATGGTGAAGGTGAGGCTGGTGCTGGTGCCGACGGCCGCCAAACCGAAGTTGTTGGTGCCGACGCCATTGACAAGGTTCGTGCCGGGAGGCTGTTGAACGACAATACCGGGGACGACGTTTGTGCCCGTGCCCGTGCCTGTGAGCGCGATAATGAATGGGTTATTGGTATTGGCGATATCATTGTTCGCGATGTCCAGCACGGCGGTCATCACGTTTGTGCTAACGGGCGTGAATTGCACGGTAAAAGTGGTGGTGTTACTGGGACTCACCGAGGCTGCGGGATTGGTAATCACGGTGAACACGGTTGAATTCGAGCCAGCAATAGTGATACCCGAGATGATGAGATTTGCGATGCCGGTATTCGTGATGGTGAAGGTGTGGTTGGTGCTGGTGCCGACGGCCACCGAACCGAAGTTGTTGGTGCCGACGCCATTGGTAAGGCTTGTGCCGAGAGGCTGTTGAACGGCAATACCGGTGGCGTTGTTGGTAGTGCCAGACACAGTCGCTCCATTGCCATTGAATGTTACCCCGGCAGTGAACGCCAAGGCTCTGCCATTCATCGTGCTGGTGCTCTCCATCGTAATGGCTTGGCTGGCTAATATGGTTCCATTGAAGACGGCGGACGTGCCGATAACTGCTGAAGAGCTTACTTGCCAGAAAACGTTTTGGGCCTGTGCGCCTCCGGTCAGGATGACTTTAACCCCGTTGGCCACTTGAAGATCGGCACCGCACTGGAATATCCAGACATCAGTCGGACCACCACTAAGTGTGACGTTCGACTCTATAAAAGCCGTCTGCCCGATCCCGAATTTGTAGAGGCCAGGGGCGAGCGTCATCCCGCCGATGTTCCACCCGGTTGAATATGCGACTCCAGGATTCACGGCAGTTGGGGTTGTTCGTCCAGCGGCGTCGGTCATGGCCGTCATCAAATCATTTTTAGCCGTGGTTAACCGGGTAGGATCAACCACCGCACATGGAGGTCCACTGGCATCAACGGCATAGATTATCCCGTTCACTTGAGCGCAGGTCACACCTATGGCCGACCCGGCAATCGGACTGGCCCCGACATTCCCATTAATGATGCCGCCACCTGTTGTGGTGACCGCGGCGCCGGCCAGAATCACGAAATTGGCGTCGGAACCAAGGTCTACTGTCGCCGGGCCTGCAGCGGAGAGCATCTGCGGGCTGGCCAGAGCCAGCAAAAGCGAAGTTAAAATTCGTGCGGTTGCGTTGGACGAGTTCGTCTGGCATCGAGCTTGCGCGCAGGCTGACCCCCCTCCACTCCGCAGGATTTGGTTATTTTTCATAGGGCAATAATTCAAGGTTTTTTTAGTTTACACAGTTATGTGCGAGCCTTACTGGAATCACACAAAACCGTCAACATGATTAAGTGAAATTTCCTTCGACCCGTCTATGGGGTGTTTACCCCATAGGAAATGTCATGAATCCAGCCCCGGCGAGAAGGCTGGAATGATTAAAGAAATCGAAGTTTCAGGCCGGCCGCTGGCGGTGGCGCAGTGAAGATTTTGCGCAAGGCCAAGTGGGTGGGGGAAAAAGCGACGAGCCATAGCACACCAAGCCACAGGATGACATAGAGGTTTTGGTTGACCCAGTGTTGCGGCTGCTGGTCGTTGAATCCGTAAATATAATTGATGTTGATGGGGAGGTTGGGGTTGGCCAGATGGGCGCCAGCGGGTGGAGTAAAAAAGTAGCAGACGAGCACCAACCCTGCGGCCAGGCCGGTCCAGGCAGACAAAGCCCGTTTGTCGTAGCCCAGGCGGAACAAAAGCCAGACGAGCAGCAAGGGCAGCCAGCCATGAAAAAGCGAAAGCCCGCGGGTGAACAGCGGAAGCTGGTGGTCGAACATGTAACCGGTCAGGCCCAGAAGGTGAATCCCCAGAAGGTTGCTGCCGAAGTCTGCCAGCCAGAGGCATTGCGGAAGCAGAATGCCCACAGAGCACATGCTGATGAGCAGGGAGTTTTCCAACCACATGCCCGCCACCGTGAGAATGAGGGCGGCATCGCAGAACCATAAAAAATTGGCGGGCCCATAGGTGTGCAAATAAACCGGAACGAGGATGGCAAGGAAGGCGGTGCCGGCCACTTTGGCGGCCAGTGGAATTTTGTGTGGTTGAACTATGACCGGTTCGCCGGCGATGACAGGAATGGCGGAGGCGACGGTCACGGGAGCTTCAGATTTCATGGGCGGAACTTTTTCAGTGGCTCATTCAGATTTGGATTGGGGTGGCTTCATAGGCGTCAGCGCTGCCAAAATGGACTTTTGGACCGTTGGATTGGTAAGATTCCCCAAGTGACCGCCCTGCGCGAAGACCGTTAATTGTTCCGGGGCAAACGTGGCGTGGAGCCAGGCCAGGTCTTCGTCCGTCAGGAGAAAATCATTTTGATTGACGATGACACGGATGTTGGGGTTGGCGCGCAGACCGGCGTCATACGTCCGTAAATCACCGGCCTTTTCCAGCGCTTCCGCCGTTGGCGAGTCAATACCCCGGGTCTGATAATACGGAATCACAAACTTCTCAAAATAATCCTGGTAGGAATACTGAAGGATTTCCTGATACACGGGGTTGCGCCTTAAATTCCGGATCCGGTGCTGCAGGACTCCCTCATTATGTCGCCGCTGACTGCTGAAAACAATATCCCGCAACATGAATCGAAACGTCAGTCCGATGAGAAACTTGGATTCGATGGCACTGAACGGCAGGGAAGAGCGCGGCGTGAGGCTGAGTTTGCTCAAGGCGGCCACTTTGAGAAAGGTGTTTTCGAGGTCGTCGGTTCGTTCCGCATCCGGCCAGTCCAAAGGCGCCCGGTAAAATTCGTCCAGCTTGGAAATCCCATACGCCATTCGAACGGGTGTATTGATGGCAACGACTCGATCAAATTTCATCAATGGCGATTGATTCGTCGGTTCGGTGGCCGCGACGAACAAAGATTCGAATGCGCCCATGGAATAACCCATCAGCGCTTTGTCGCCCAACCGGCCTGGATACAACTTATTCAAGCGGTGATCAATCTCGGTGAGAGCGACGTGCAAGTCGTGGCCATCCACCGGCAGATAAGCCGGCATCGCCGCAGTCGAAGCGTGTTCCATGAACTCGGAATTGAAAGGGCTGCTAATACACACGGCGGAGAAGCCATTTTTATAAACCAACTCGGCCAGCGCCAGGGAGGGTTCGGCCAGACGATGCGAACCCAGCCCGGGAACGATATAAACCACGTCCGCCTTTCCCGGTTGCAACCAAAACGTAAAATTTAACTTTCTGCCTGTCGCCGGAATCCGAACCGATCGGGTTTTACCCCGGCCCGGGAATTCAGGGTCTTTGTAGGTGAAGAAGACGGATTCGAGGGTTTCCAGCGAGGCTTCGTCCTGTTTTCCCTTCACTTGGAAATCCGCCACCCGGTTCTCTCTCGCAAATGTCCAAGCATACTGAATCTCGGAATACGGGTCCATTTCGGCCTGGCTGAATCGCACATATTCGCCCACGGTGTCGGTGAGATCGTTATACATGACCGCGTAGGTGAGATAAGTGTAGGGGCCGAGATAGGTCAGCGGATCGTTCCCGTCGAATTTGTAGGGAGCGATATAGATTAACGGATTGGCAGCCGTGTCGGCGGCCAGGCCGAGGGTATCCCGTTCATTGCTCGGTCCAAAAATCGGCAGCATCAAAAAGCACTCCGGCTTCCAGCCCCATTGGCCAAAAGTCTGGCCAAAATCCGCGTCCGATTTCGGAATGTTCCATTTGCTCGCCACGTCGAAGAACCCGGCCACCCCGACTGTGGTATTGCAAACGAACCGGTAGGATTCATCGCGCGCGCCGCTCCACTTTCCCTGGAGCAGATTGTTAATCAATCGTCCCGGGTAGGTAAGGTTTTTCCCAAAATGTCCAATCCCGGTTCGGACCGGTTTTACGACGACTAACCTATAAACTTTGCTCGTTGGCTTGATAACGTCGGTCATAAGCCCCTTGTTGAAGGCCCACATCACTCGATTGAACGGTTCAATGGGATCAGGGACGGATTTGGGGAGAACAACGGTCTCCGCCTCCGTCTGACTTCGGCGCGACAAGTCCGCTGCCGACGGCCTCGTGAAGCCAACAACTGGCTCCTGCCCGTGGGCGAACGGCAAGAGGCACAACGACAGGACCACCAAGACCACCAGCGCCAAACTTCGAATTCTCCGGCCCGGTTGGATTTTCAAGTCACTCGCCTTCGTGGCCATCTCGATATGATGATGCCGAATTTTAATTGTTTTGACTAGCTTTGCGTTTGCCGCAGACGTCGTTCGGATCAGTCGTAGACTCGACGGAAACATAGACGGCATCGCGCAGCATCCGCTTGAGCAGAAGGACATTGGCTTCCTGATCGTCAATGACCAGGACGCCGACGTTAAGAATGTCGGAGGAACTGACCATAGTATTCGTCCTGCTTCATTAGTTCTGAGCAATCCCCTTTTCTGCAAATTCCAGTGCCGCATTCAGCGTGTCCATGAACTCTTTGACCTTAATGGGTTTGGTGATATAGCGGAAGAATCCCAGCTTCAAGCCCTTCGCGATGTCGCGTGGCATGGCATTGGCGCTGAGGGCAACGACGGGGATGTGCGCCGTGGCCGGGTCTTCGCGCAGGATTTTCAAGGCTTCGATACCGCTGATGCCAGGCAGGTTGATGTCCATCAGGATCACCTGCGGTTGAGTGGCGCGGGCGAGATCGATGCCGAGAGTTCCGTCCACCGCGGTCACCAGCCGAATGTCCGGGCAACGCGCGATGAGTTGCTCGACCAGCTTCATGTTCGCCGGGTTGTCCTCGACATAGAGCAGGGTGCGCAGTGGCGCGTCATGAGGCACTTGCGGTTCGGCAACTGCCTCGGCTTCGCCTCTTTGGACTGCAAGTTGGGGCGCCGCAACCGAGATCAGATCGCACCAGAAGACGCTTCCCACCCCGACCGTGCTTTCCACGCCGAGGACGCCCTCCATCAGTTCTGCCAATCGCTTCGTCACAACCAGGCCGATGCCCGTGCCTGCCACGCCGCCGGCTTCCTGGCCGAGTCGGTTGAACGGCTGGAATAGTTGCGCCAGCTTTTCCGGAGGCAATCCCGCGCCCGTGTCCGCGACGCTAATGCGAATGCGTCCCGGGGCGCTCACGGTGCAACCCACGATGACCGTTCCCTGCTCCTTGTTGTATTTGATCGCGTTGGAAAGCAGGTTGATAACAATCTGCTTCAAGCGCGTCCGATCGGCCTTGACAAAGAACGGGTGGTCGAACCGAGGAAAGGTCATGCTGATGCCACGCTGTTGCGCCTGCGGCTCCATCATGGCCTGGCATTCGGACATAATCTCGGCCAACGACACCGATTCCGGCGACAGCGACACTCTCCCGGACTCGATCACTGCGAGATCGAGGATTTCGTTGATCAACTTTAGCAGATGCCATCCCGCCTGGAGAATCTGGGCAATGCTTTCCTTCTGAGAGTCCGTCGGCAACGGGGAGGCCGACTCCATCAGTTGCGCGAAACCGAGGATCGCATTGAGCGGGCTGCGCAGCTCATGGCTCATGCTGGAAAGGAAATCCGATTTGGCGAGGTTGGCTTTTTCCGCCGCGGACTTGGCGTTCTCCAGTTCGATGTTCGTTTCCTGGAGCGCCTGCTCGAAGCGTTTGCGTTCGGTGACGTCGCGCGCAGCGGCGAACACGCCTTGCAACCTCCGATCCCGGTCGTAGAAGGTGGTCGCGTTGTAGGACACCACTGTTTCCTTGCCGTCCCTGGCGCGCGCGGTGAGTTCGTAGTTGGTGACCTTCTTTTCGCTCAGCACCAGCTTGATGGCTGCTTCGGCCCGCTCCGGATCGGTGAAGTAGTTCTTGAACGGCGCGCCGATCAACTCGTCGCGCGTGCATCCGGTGAGAGCCTCCATCTGTTTGTTGACGTCGGTGATGATGCCGAGTGGATCGGTCGTCATGATTGCATCAATGTTGGATTCGATGAGCGAGCGCGTGTAGAACTGCTGGTCGCGCAGGCGCTGATCGAGTTTCTTCTGCTCGGCTTCGACCTGCTTGCGCGCAGTATTATCAGTGCCGATCAGCAGGTAGCCGATAATTGCGTTTTGAGCGTCGCGCAACGCCGTGACCGACACGACCGCCGGGAAGCGGCTGCCATCCTTTCGGATGTAGGTCAGCTCGTAGATGTCCTCGATGCCGCGCGAGGCTTTGAACACCAATGCCTCGAAGCCAGGTGTAATCGGCGTGGAGAGCTCGACGCTCAACGCCTTGGCACGCGCGATCACTTCCTGCGGGTCGGAAATGTCGGCCGGGGTAATCTTGTTCAGGACGTCGGCGGCTGTGTAGCCCAGCATGCGTTCCGCGCCGACGTTGAAGATCTGAATGACGCCCTTCGCGTCGGTGGCAATACTCGAGAAATTGGCGCTGTTGAAAATTGCGCTCTGCAGGGCTCCCGCCTTGAGCAGCGCCTCTTCCGCCTGCTTCCGCGCAGTATTATCGGTGCCGATCAGCAGATAGCCGATAATTGCGTTTTGAGCGTCGCGCAACGCCGTGACCGACACGACCGCCGGGAAGCGGCTGCCATCCTTTCGGATGTAGGTCAGCTCGTAGATGTCCTCGATGCCGCGTGAGGCCTTGAACACCAATGCCTCGAAGCCTGGCGAAATCGGCGTGGAGAGCTCGACGCTCAACGCCTTGGCACGCGCGATCACTTCCTGCGGGTCGGAAATGTCGGCCGGCGTGATCTTGTTCATCACGTCGGCGGCTGTGTAGCCCAGCATGCGTTCCGCGCCGACGTTGAAGATCTGAATGACGCCCTTCGCGTCGGTGGCAATACTCGAGAAATTGGCGCTGTTGAAAATTGCGCTCTGCAGGGCTCCCGCCTTGAGCAGCGCCTCTTCCGCCTGCTTCCGCGCAGTATTATCGGTGCCGATCAGCAGATAGCCGATAATTGCGTTTTGAGCGTCGCGCAACGCCGTGACCGACACGACCGCCGGGAAGCGGCTGCCATCCTTTCGGATGTAGGTCAGCTCGTAGATGTCCTCGATGCCGCGTGAGGCCTTGAACACCAATGCCTCGAAGCCTGGCGAAATCGGCGTGGAGAGCTCGACGCTCAACGCCTTGGCACGCGCGATCACTTCCTGCGGGTCGGAAATGTCGGCCGGCGTGATCTTGTTCATCACGTCGGCGGCTGTGTAGCCCAGCATGCGTTCCGCGCCGACGTTGAAGATCTGAATGACGCCCTTCGCGTCAGTGGCAATACTCGAGAAATTGGCGCTGTTGAAAATCGCGTTCTGTAAGGCCCCCGCTTTCAGCAGAACCTCTTTGCGTCGGACTTCGGTGACGATCTCCACCGCGACGGGGTCGCCGTCGAGAATAGCTTTTTGCTCCATATTGTGGTTCCGTTCTTAATCTGCGATTGGCCCTCTGCCTCGTATTCAGCTCGGCCGCCGTCGGCGCGAGGGAATGCCGCTCCGCCCTCGCTCTGGCCTCGCCTGGTTTGCTTCACGACGCGTCATCCGCCCAAGTGATGCTTAAGACAGGCGACCAATTCCGACAGTACGACCGGCTTGGCCAGAAAGGGAAACCCCCCGACCTTTCCACCACCCGCCTTAACTTCTCCTTTCGTGACGGCCGCCGTCAGAAACACAATCGGCACAGCTTTCAATTTGGGATTCGCCTGAAAACAAGCGGCCAATTCCCCGCCGTCCATACCCGGCATCATCACATCCAGCAGGATTAAGTGCGGCTGAAATTCCTCCGCCGCGGAAAGCGCGGCCTTGGCGTCATTTTCCTCCCTGACCACGTAATCGTTGGTCCGTTCCAGGTAAAGTTTCACCAGCCGGGTATTACTAGCTTGGTCGTCCACAACCAGGATGCGTTTCTTCTCAGTTTTCATCGTTGTTTTCATATTCACACTCATGTTGTCACCTCGAATCTTTCGGCGATCTTCATTGCTTCTTCCCTCAGAAGGGATACGACCGCGGTTCGATCTGGAAGCTAATCCACTTCAGCTCGGTCATCTCTGCCATGATCGTCTCGCCGTTGTAACGCCCCATCCCGCTTTCTTTCACGCCGCCGAAGGGCACGTGGGGCTCGTCGTTGATGCTCTGGTCGTTCCACGTGGATCATTCCCGTTTCACCCTGCGAGGCGATTAGGTAAGCGCGACGCAGGTCGCGGCTGTGCACGCTACCGCTGAGCCCGTAGGGCGTGCCGTTCGCCACGGCGCGCAGCCCGGTTGCATCTGGTCCGATTAACCAGAGCTTTGGACACAGAAAATATGCAATTCTCCGAATGGGCTAAAAACCTAACGCGACCGGTTCAATTCCACTGCCCCTTGGGTCCAATAGCCTTCGGTAAACTTGTAGGCGTTGCCTTGCTGCTCCCAGCGCGGTGCGACCCAAACGGAACCCGGGTTCGGCGGCAATTCCCAATGGCCCGACACCCATTGATACCCATTGTCGCGCCATGTCCAATAGCCTGCGATCCACACATAGTTGGGAGACGGCTGAGCCAGCACGACCTCCGACTGGAGCGCTGGCGGTGCTTCGGTCACAATGATGGTTCTTCCGCCGGACGTTGTAGTCGCAATTGTCACATTGGCGGGGTTTCCGACGACCACGGCGGGCATTGTGTCCGGGGTCGTCGTGGTGGTGGTCGTCGTCACCGAGCGGGTAGGCGCAGGTGGCGGTAGTGCAGAAACCATGTGCGATTCTGGTTCGGAAACGCAACCAATCAGGAGACCGAGGGCCCCGCAACATGCGAAGACCGATGTGAGCTGCCTCACCGCGCGGACGGAGGCTGAACGAGACAGTAGGATAATAATTTTTGATTTCATCTTTCGAGAATATACCCGAATCCATTCCAGCACTATGGGGTATAACCCTACCGTGGATGGGAACATCAAGTTCTTTTAACACTGCGGCGCGAGCTTGGGGTGTTTACCTCATCTCCCGGGCCACCGCGCCCGATGCCGACGGAATTCCTTCAACTGCCAACCCTTGCTCCCGATGGAGCATAGCCCATCCTTATTCAAATTCTGCCCAGCAAAAGTAGGATAACCAGAATAACCAAAAGCAAGGTCAGTCCACCGCTCGGGTAATAACCCCAATTCCGGCTGTGTGGCCACGTAGGGAGTGCGCCGAGCAACATAAGAATGAGTATAACCAATAGAATAGTTCCTAACATAATGTTCCTTTCAATGTGCGAATGTGGTTCGCTTGTTTATCTTCCGTTATTTTCCCCGCGCTCGTCGCGCTTGTCGTCCTTCTTATTTTCTTTCTGGCCTTGATTCGAACCGGGCGGCGCCCAATTTTTTGGATACTTCTGAACCACCGCGGCGTGGTGATTTGCCGGGGAGTCGTGGAAATCCATCTTCACGGACGGTGAAGCCAGCAGCACGTCAACCGAGACACCACGCGGCGCTGGCCGCGCAACCCACGCGTTGCCTTCCCGATACGCGTATTGGTGCCGGCTAACGCTGTAATAGCATTCATAGTTGGGGTAATAAACGTAGTCGTCCTGCACAGCGAACGCATACGGTTCCACCTGAATCCCGGCGCGCGGCCCATTAACGTAACCAACACATCCGGTCAGCGTTAGCAGGAGCACAGCACCCAACACGAATCCGGCTTTGTCGGCCTTGAAGAAAAGTTTTTTGATATTCATGGAATGAGAATAATCCAAAAAAACGTGCGGGCGCTATGGGGTGTAACCCTACCAAGATTTGGGGTGAGGTTAACTCTGTGGCGCGGAAAGTTGTTCGAGGTTCACGCCTTCACGTTGCAGGAGGACGGCTTCGACGCGAGGCACATACATTTGCGTTTCCGCAGGCAGATGTTCGGCGATGGCGTCGTAACTGCGCGTTTTATAGCGATCCAAAAGTTTCTGCACCGTGCCTTCACCGGCGTTGTAAGCGGCCAGAGCGAGCCGCCAATCCTTGAAATGGTTGTAAAGATATTTCAGATACTGGGCGGAGGCGGTCGCGCTCGGTTCCGGTTGATAACGTTGATCGCGCGGCCACAGGGAAAGGCCAAACCGTTTGGCCGTGGCCGGCATCAATTGAAACAATCCCGCCGCTCCCCCCGGACTCAGGGCGCGACGGTCAAATGACGATTCCACTTCCGCCACCCAGACCAGTTCCGGCGGCACCTTTTGGTCAGCGAAAATCGGCTTCAACTCTGGCACATATTCTTTTGCCAGGGCCGGCCATGGACCGCCGGAAACTTTTCTCACCCAAATCTCGCGTTCCTTTTGCGGAGGGGGATTGGGAACCGGTTGGGGCGGTTGGTTGGTTTCAACTTTTGGCGGTGGAATCGTGAGCCGGATTTCGTCCGCAACATCAAGGTAATCCATCTGCGCCTTGAGCCACGCGGCGTATGGCTTGGTTTCCTCGCGACTTTCCAGCAACGGCAGGACAGTGCGCGCGGTTTGCCGCAACGCCGCAATATCCACCACGTAGTCACCTTGAAATCGCTGCTGGACATCGTGAAAAAATTGCTGCACCGCATGCTCGTCCACTTCGGAAAGCGCGTTAAGAACGTTCGTGTCGAGATTTTCCTGCGCCCACTGTTGCGCGCCTTGAATCATTTCCGGCAGCGTGACCGTGTCGTCATCCGCCCGCGCAACAAGTGAACCCGCTAAAAATAACACGAGAATGCCACATGCCTTCATGACTTGCTCTCCTGCTCTATTCTGACTGCCTTTCATTTGGGAAGAGTCTTCGGTTGCCAATGGCCGGAGAATAAGTTGGGCAACCGTGCGGACGCTATGGGGTGTTTCCCTACCGGAGATTTTGGCACTAAACGATAGTCATCTGGACGCTGCTCTCGATAATGCCCGCACTGATGGCGTAGCGGGTCAGGCCGGCAGTGTCGTGGATGTTGAGCTTCTGCATGAGATGGTCGCGATGTTTTTCGACTGTTTTGATGCTGATGCCCAGTTCCGCAGCCGTTTCTTTGTTGGCTTTGCCTTCGGCAATCAGTTGGAGCACCTCCATCTCGCGCGAAGTCAGGTGAACGTTGTGCAGCTCGGTCAATCTGGATCGAACCGGCGACTTGCGATCGCGTTCGTGAAGACGCTTCGCAATCTCAGGACAGAAAAAGCTGTTTCCTTTGTGAACTTCCCGAACCGACTTGGACAGCACGTGGGCGGAGGTTTGCTTGAGCAGATATCCCGCCGCACCTATCGAGATCACTTGCTCGACGTAGGCGTCATCACTGTGCGCAGAAAGGATCAGCACCTTTGTCGCGGGGACGACTTTGAGGATTTGTCGCGTGGCTTCCAAACCATTGAGCAGCGGCATCGCGATGTCCATGACGACGACGGCGGGCCGGAGTTTCCGGGCCAGCGCCACCGCCTGGCGGCCGGTTTCCGCCTCGCCGACTACCGTGATGTCGCGCTCGATCTGCAACAACGCCCGCAACCCCTCGCGGACGATTTCATGGTCCTCAGCCAGTAGGACGGTGATTCGTTTCATTTGCTCTAAAAATGTAACGACGGTGGCTAAAAATGTAGCCTGAGCAAAATTCTTCGACAAGCTTAAACTTTGTGTCAGTTGCCGAGCGGAATCTGCGCGCGGATGGTGGTGCCTTTGCCCGGAGCGGATTCGACGGCAAAGCTGCCTCCAACCATTTCCACCCGCTCCCTCATGCCGAGCAGCCCCAATCGTTTGTGCCGTTTGACGAACAACACGTGATCCACCTCAAAGCCTTTGCCGTCGTCATGGATTTCCAAGCGGATGGCGTCCCGGAGCTTTCGGATGCTCACCTTCACCCGGCTGGCTTGCGCATGCTGGGCGATGTTGGTGAGTGCGGATTGGGCGACGCGGTAGAGCACCGTCCGCCGGGTACTATCCAATTGTTCGATCCAGCTGGAGGTGAAGGTCGTAAAGTGAATGTGGATGCCCGTCTGTTTCGTGAAGTCTTTCATGTAGGAATGGAGGGCAGGAATCAGCCCCTGGTCGTCCAACAGCGTCGGGCGCAATTCCAAGGCGAACCGATGCACGGTGTTGACGGACTTTTCCACCAGCCGTTGCGTGCGCGAGATCGTTTTCTTGAGGCCCCCGGTGTTGACCGCGGCCTCCTTCGACAAGGTCGCCAGATGGATATTGATGACCGTTAAGGTCTGGGCAATTTCATCATGCAACTCGCGGCTGATTTTCTTCCGCTCTTCCTCCTGCGCCAGCAGAATCTGGCGGGACAGGTGCCGCAACTGTTCCTGCTGTTGGTGCGACTGCTCCAACAACTGGCGGTAGTGCTCCTCGCCTTTCTTGAGGGCTTCCTCCCCAGCCTGGCGCTGGACGATTTCCTGTTTCAACTGACGGTTGGCGGCGGCCAGATCGATAGTGCGCTGGCGCAACGTCTGGTTCAGTTGATTCAATTGGACGTTCGTCTTCATCGCGACCCGATGACTTTGCTCGATCGGCGTGATGGCTTCAACGAAAAAAATCTCCGCCCGTTTGATGATCCCATCCCGGGTTCCGGAAAAACCGCCCGGCGGCATCAGCGTCGTCAGGGCTTGCTCGTGAATCCTGGCCATGTCCAGCGTCTCCAGATCGAGGGCCAAGGCCTGGCGTCCCAGTCCGCCCGCCGGCTGTAAGCTCGCCCGCGGGCCGTGGTTCAGGTTGGTTCGCAACGCGGTCAGGTATCGTCTCGATAATCTGCTTAACTTGGTTTTCATAGTGTGTTACAAATTCGCGAACCCCGCCGGGGCGGCTTGGACTTCTCTCCGGTGTTCAGCAATGCTGGGCCGGCGGCGAGCGATCATTCCGCCGTCAGCATCTGCCCATTGCGGGAATCTGTATATGGGGTAAAACCCGACCTGTCCGGCGCGCAGATTCGCTTGTGGCGCGGGAGCAGATTCTTTTTTTTACAGGCTTCAGCCCGTCTTTTCCCGCTTTGCGGGATTCGATGCGGCAGCCCCGAAAACTTTCGGGGCTGGTGATTAAAATCCAACTCCCTGCTGCTGATTTGTTGAGAGGGTCATCCAAACGGCAAGCATCTTAAATTGTCAAACCCTCAAGCTTCGGTTATTTGTTCAGGAGTCTTCTACGGGCCCATAGCTCAGTGGTCAGAGCAGGCGACTCATAATCGCTTGGTCAAACCCAATTTCGTGCCGTATTTACAAGCACTTTTGGAAGCGGCCAAAATTCTTGGCCACTTCTTGGCCACTTTTTATGAGGTTTGAAGCAGTCATCGTCCAGAGCGGCGACAAGGCGCGCGCCCAAGAGATTAAAGCAGAATTTTTCTTCTCCGTCAACCAGTGTAAAAATTTTTGGAATGGTGGGCCTGCCCGGACTCGAACCGGGAGCCGAAGCATTATGAGTGCTCTGCTCTAACCATTGAGCTACAGGCCCACTAGGAGAAATAGAATTTCAGAAGCAGCGGAGATTTTCAATAGCAGAACTAAAAAACTGATTTATTGGAATTTTCCTTGAGCAGCTAAATATCGCTGAAGCTCGGCTTTCGGAATTAAAATTCGGCGCAACCCTGGCAGCTTTGGCAAGACCTTTCGCCGCACCAGTCGTCGCACTGTTTCTTCGCAGACACCCAATTCAATGGCACTGCTTTTTACATCAAGCGTCTGGCATTCCGGCAAATTGTGATTAAAACCGTTCATACATGAACCGCAGCCCTTCGGGTTTGCCTAGCTGTTTTCGTTTGGGTCTGTCGCTGTGAATTCTCCTCTGCGACCTCGTCGTCGGCAGCGGATTCCGCTTGGGCGGGTGCCTGGTTTTTGGTGAGATCAAGTTTCTCCTCAATTTCCGACTGGCGTTTGACCAGATGATGAAACCGCTCCTCTTTTTCAAAGGTTGCGCCCACTTTGGCTTCCAGTTCGACCGCGCGCTTTTGCGAATCCTTGATGTCATATTCCAGCCGGGTGACACGTTCCTCGAAGCCCTGCGCGGTGGCTTCGAGCGAACGAATGGTGCCCAACGCAGTATCAGTGACACGGATGCCGTAACTGTTTCTGCCGCGCAGAACGAGTTCGGCGGTGTTGTTGAAGCCAGCGCGGATAAACAAATCGAACCCGGCGAACTTGCCGAGGCGGATGTCTTCGCCAAAGCGGGTCTTGGTTTTTTCCGCCCGCCGCAACATCAACTCCCCGGCAACGCCGCGATTGTCCAGAATTTGTTTGTCCAGTTCGATACGGAACTTGTCGCCGGACGTGTCCTGCCGGAGTTTCAAATCCTCCCGCAGATTCGCCAGCCGTTCCGTCCACTTCTCCACCTCCTCGCGCGCGTGGCGTAAATTGGAACGAATCCGGTATTGTTCCTCGGCGTGGGCGGAGCGCAGCCGGTTGAGCCGGATCAATTCGGCGTCCACCTGCGCCTTTTCGATGACGAGCGGATTCCCGGAAGCGATGGCCTTGACCTCGGCATAGGTCAGCGCGGCGGAATCCATGTCCTCCAGCCGCCGCACGGTCATGTCACCGCTCATTACCTGGGCGATGAACTTGGCTTTCGTCTCCAACGTCTGCCACATATAGGCATCGAAACTGCCCTCGGTGACGTAACGGTAGATTTGAACACTGGCATTCCTGTTGCCCTGCCGCAAAATGCGGCCTTCGCGCTGCTCCACGTCGGCAGGACGCCACGGAGCATCAAGATGATGCAAGGCAACCAGACGTTCCTGCACGTTTGTTCCCGAACCCATTTTCTGTGTGCTGCCGAAAAGCACGCGGACTTTTCCTTCACGGACGGAACGGAACAAGGCCAGCTTCGCATTGTCGGCGTCGTAATCTTGAATGAAGGCGATTTCACCTTCCGGGATGCCGAGGCGTTTTAATTTGTCGGCCATGTCCCGATAAACGGAAAAGCCCTTGTCCCGTGGCGTGGACAGGTCGCAGAAAATCAGTTGTGTCAAACGGCCATCCTTGGTTGTTTCCCAAATACGATGAATGTTTTCGACCGCGAGATTGACTTTGCTCTGTGGGTCATCCGGCAGGCTGGGTTTCATCAGGCGCAAATCCAGCGCGGCCTTGCGGCCTTCGGTGGTGATTTTGAGCATGTTGTCTTCGCGCGGGTCAACGCGCCCGGTTCTCAACGCCTCCGCGCGTCTGGCCAGACCCTCAACAAATTCTTTTAATTCCGGCGAAGCCGGCGCATTGCGGATGGCCGGTTTTTCCCCTTCCAGTTTTGGACGCTTGAGATTGAGCATCTGCGCGGTCTGCACGTCCGCCGTCTGCCGGAAAATCTGCATCAGCTCCGGCACGTTGACGAAACGGGCGAAGCGCGTGTTGAGCCGGTAGCCCGCGCCGTCTGGGGCAAGTTCCATCGCCGTCACCGGCTCACCGAACGTGGCCGCCCAGCCGTCGAAGTGATGCAGATTGTGTTTTTGCAAATCCTGCGGCTGGAGATACCGCTGCATGGTGAACATTTCGGCCATGCTGTTGGCGATGGGTGTGCCGGTGGCAAACACCACGCCGCCGCCGTTGTTCACCGATTGGACGTGCCGGACTTTCAGGAACATATCAAACGCCCGTTCGCTCGCCGTCTGCGGCAGACCGGCGATGCGGGTCATCTTCGAGACATAGAAAAGATTTTTGAAATAATGCGCTTCGTCCACAAACAGCCGGTCCACGCCAAGTTCTTCAAACGTCAGCGTGTTGTCCTTTTTGTGCTCGGCGGCGAGCGATTCCAATTTGGCTTCCAGACGTTTCTTGGCCTTTTCCAGTTCCTTCACCAAGCGCCGGTTGTCCGGGTCAGCGTGTTCACGTTTGATTTTTTCCAGTTCCTCCAACTGCTCCTTGAAGAAACGCTCCTGGGTTTCCTGCGCCAGCGGGATGCGCTCGAAGCCGGAGTGCGTGACGATAACGGCATCCCAATTGCCGGTGGCGATGCGACTGAACAATTTCTTCCGGTTCTTTGACTCAAAATCCTCCTTGCCGGCCACGAGGATGTTTGCGCCCGGATACAGCATGAGCAATTCAGTTGAGAACTGGCCGAGCATGTGATTGGGCACGGTGAACATCGGCTTGCTGGCCAGCTTCAACCGTTTCAATTCCATTGCGGAAGCAACCATCGTGAACGTCTTGCCCGCGCCAACGACATGGCCGAGCAGCGTGTTGTCCGTTTGCAAGATGCGCCAGACCCCGGCTTTCTGGTGTAATTGCAACTGAATGGCCGCACTCGCGCCGGGCAGCGTCAGATGCTCGCCATTGAACGTGCGGACCCGGCTGTGATTGAACGTGTCATTGTAGAGTCGCACGAGCCGCTCCCGCCGTGAATCATCCTGCCAAATCCATTTCGCAAACCGTTCCTTGATGCGTTCCTGCTTTTCGCGGGCGGCCTCGGTCGCCTGCGCGTTGACGACGGGCTTCTTGTCCACATAATCATAAACGGTGGGCGTTTTGAGATTCAGCGTTTCCTCAATGAGTTCGAGGGCGGTGTAACGGTTCGTTCCCCAATCGGTCGTGTTCGCCGTCGCGCCTTTGGCCTCCCAATTGGCGGTGAGATGCCACGAGCCGAGCGCGTGGATGTGGCCGACTTCAACGCCCGAAGGAACACCGAGCAGTTCGTGGGTGAACTGCTGCACGTCTGACGGTGGCAGCCAGGATGCGCCCAGCCGCACGTCAATTTCGGTGGCGGGCAAATCCGCTGGCTGCACCGATTTCAACGCCTCGACGTTTTCGTGAAAACGGCGGTCGCCAACGCTGGCCGTGTCCGCCACAACCAGCTTTTCGCGGACGTTGCCCGACAGGTATTGATCTTCCGTCTCCCATTGTTTGGTCTGCGGATTGAGAAAAATCATTCCCTTCAAATCCGGCAGAAAGTCCGAGGCCGGACGGGCCAACAATGAAACCATGTGGTCAAGATCAACCCGGCCTTTTTCATTCAGCGTGACGAGCAAAGCCTCTTTGGGCGTGCCAACGGATTCAATGGGCTGCTTGTGATGGATGGTGCGCTCGCGGAAGATGGACGCTTTGGCCGCAACCTTCGTCTCGTCATTGTAACTTTCCAGCGACAGCAACAACGGCAAATCGGGATCGCCAAAAAACGCCCGCTGGTTGACCGGGGCATTGATGGGGCCAAAGCGGGCGACGAAACGGTCATAAACCAGATTCAGTTGAAAGCGGGCATCGGCGACTTGTTCCTCGGCGCTACCGTCGAGTTGCGAGCGCAAACAGACGCGCACGGCGTTGCGCACGTCAATCAACCGGCGGATGCGCGAGCGCGTCTCGACCGGCAAATCATCCAACGGTCGTAAAACACCGTCTTCATTGATGGAAAGCCGCCCGTCTTCGTGAACGCAATAGGCATTGGGCTTGATGTCTTCCGGCGCGGGGATGGCGGGGTCGAAAGTTTTCTTTGAAACGGCAGTTGTTTCGGCCTGATAGATGTTTTGTGGCAGCCGGGCCAGTGTTTGAGCCAGCGCGTCAGCCAACTCCCGGTCGTCCGGCACCAACACCGGCTCACCCTGCCGATACATGCCGCGCGCCAGCCGCATCGTGCCGAGCATCATGTGGGAATGCGTGGCGAAGTATTCGTTGAGGAGAAATTTTTCGCCACGGTCATTGGCAAAATCCACGGCGGACTTCCACGCCGGGCCGTGCGGCGATTCGCCGGCGCGGAGCTTGCGGAGCATCACGATGTCGGTGGTCACTTCCGTGCCGGCGTTTTTCTTGAAGGCGGTGTTGGGCAGACGGATGGCACCGAGCAATTCCGACCTGGCGCCGAGCAACTCACGCAACGTCGAATCCATTTTGTCCAGCGTGTGACGCGAGGTGATGAACATGAGCAGGCCGCCCGGCCGCACCTTGTCGAGCGCGGAGGCGAAGAAATAATCGTGAATGGGAAACTTGTAATCGTTCCAACGCGGGTCATGGACGGTGTAATCGCCAAAGGGCACATTGGAAATGGCCAGGTCGAATGATTCGTCCGCCAATTTTGATTTTTCAAACGGCTGCTGGCGAATGTCGGCGTCGGAATAAAGCGCGCGGGCGATGCGCGCCGTCAGCGGATCTATTTCAACGCCGGAAACAGTGGACTGACGCAGCATCTCGTCAGGCATGAGGCCGACGAAATGGCCGATGCCGCAGGCCGGCTCAAGAATTTGCCCGCCTTGAAATCCGAATCGCTGGGCCGCCTGATACATGGCGCGGATGACAACGGGCGCGGTGTAATGCGCGTTAAGCGTGGTGGCGCGGGCGGAGCGATGCTCCTCGTCAGACAGAATTTCGGAAAGCTGGATTTGTTCCTTGCGCCAGTTGGCGCTGTCCACGTCGAACACCTGGGGCATCGCGCCCCACCCGACGTATTTGACCAGCGCCGCCTTTTCATCGGGCGACGCGGGGCGTTCCTCGGCGTCAAGCAACCGCAGGATTTCAACCGCCTTGATGTTTTGCTGGAACTTCTGTTTTAGACCGCCTTCGCCAAGCAGGTCCGCATCGGTGATGCGGTAACAGTTGAGATTTTTCGGTTCGCTTTCCGCCCCGTGTCCGACCGCTAGGTCTCCGGTGGCAGAAGGATGTATTCCTCCCGCACCATTTCCCAGGCGCGGTCGTGGGCCTGCTGCGCCGTCAGTCCCTGATTTCTGAACTGCTGCGTCAGCTCGATCATCTCGTCCTTCGTTTTCTCCTCGGCCTCCAGCAGCATCGCGTGCAACTGTCCCTTCGCCTCCAACGCGCTCACCATTTTGGGGCAATGTTCGCGCCAGTGTTTCTCGGCCATTCGTCCGTATTGAGTCAATGTGTTCATAACGTCGGTTGAGACTGAATAGTTCCAACTGATTGTCTAACGCGGTTTTCGCCGTTTTGTCAACTTTTGGCATTTGCGCCGGGGTTTCTTTGGCTTCTTTGGCGGGTCAGGTTCGGGCAATGGCACGCCGGGGTGTTGGGTATAAAAGGCGTCCAGGTCTTGAACGGGTTTCGAGAAAAAACGGACGATGGGAAGACGGAACACCCGTTGCAGACCCAACAGGAATTCAAGGTTGACCCTGGTGATGCACAACTCCACACGGGCGAGCATGTCGCGGCTGGCGTCCACGCCCTCGCATTGCAAGAGTGTCGCCAGATGCTCCTGCGACCAGTCCTGTTCGGAGCGCAACCGGGAAACATTCCGGCCAATCGGATTCCGGGGAGGTATGCCGCTGCCCATTTCAACCTCCTCAACCTCCACGTGCCGCTTGGCGACCGTGAATCCCCAAACGGGGGCGCTTGGAAGTTTTTTCTCCTACAAATGAAACGGGGCGATGAAGACAAAGACGATGGTTTGATTCCTGAATGAAAACGTCCAGAAACTTGACACGGCAAACGCCAAGTTGGATGGGCGATTGCATAAAAACCCCGCACGGCGGGCAACAATGGACTATAAGCACGTTCAATGCCAAAGGGTTGGATGAGGTTCATGCACAGTGAGACTAATACATAGTCGTCTGCCTCAAGCCGGTCTGAACTTCCGTTTTGAAGTCAGACCGGCCTGGAAGGGAGCGTCAAACCCTGACGCCTTCCCTTCTGGTTTGGGTTTGCGTCTGCGGCTGCGACTGATTTCTCTTATTCAGCCATTTTTCGCGTTCCATATTGAGGATGACTTCATCGCGCTTGTCTTCGGGGACATCCTTCAAGAGAACGTCATAAGCCGCCTTCAGGTCGGGGTTGTTTTTGATATTTTGCAGCACGCCAGTGTCAACATATTGCCGCCGCTCCACATGCCGGACTTCGTTCAAGACGACGGTGCGTTCCAGCCGGTCGCGCGGCATGGCCTTGATGTAGTCCCAATTCTTGGGATTGTTTTTGATCCAATCGTTGATTTTGGCTTCGGCCTCCGCGTTCGTCCGCTGATAGCGGTTTTCATTGGGCGTAGGCGCATCAGTGGCAGCGCCATTGGCCGGAGGATTTCTGGTTTTTGTTGTGCTCATATATTTGATGGTTATTTGTTCATGTTGTTTTGTTGAATTGTCGGCGCAGTCGCGCCGGCAAAGTGTTCCTTCAGGGACTCAACGAATCCGAAGATTCATTGGTTGTAGAATTGGACGGCGGCAATGGCGGCGGTGACTGCTCTTGCGCGGCTTCAAGCGTGTCCAGCCGCTTTTTCATTTGAATCACCGCAGCGCGCAACACCGCCGTTTCCTGCAAATTGGTTTTGGTCTGCTGCAATGCCGTTTGGAACTGTGCCAGCGCCGCCGACAGGGTTCTGGCTTCCAACATGATTTGAACGGTGGCCAGTTTTTGGGCGTTGACCTCGGCCAGCACTGCGTCATTAACAGGCAACGGATTGAACGCAGCATCGCATGGCGCGGGTTCTGTGGGGAAAATGACAGTGCTGCCGATGGTGGCCGCCCGCAAGGGCCGCAAATCCCAACGGGTATTTTCCTCAACCCGATAAACAACGTGCTCCTCGTGCATCACCAAGTCATCGTTGGGATCGGCGTAACGCCCGACGTGGTAGGCACGGACAATTTCAGGAAAGCGCACGGCGGAATTATCCACGGCTTGGGACGGCTGTTGGGGGCGCAGCGTGAGTTTGGGCGTGGTCGAGCACGCCGTGAGGAACATCAAGGGAATGAAGTGGAGTATTTTCATCGTTTGGCGGGGGTTGCGGGTTGTGCGTCCGTTTCTTCAACCAGACCAACCCCGCCGAACGAGGCATCGGCGCGGTCAATGGTTTGCAGGACGTAGAGATAAAATTGTTTTCCGCTCGGCACACGGACGTAAAATCCGTTTTTCTGAATTGAATCGTAAATCTGCTGCGCGTAGGTTTGCAGGACGGCCTGCGCGCCCTGAAACGGCGCATTGCCAAGAGTCGGAGCGGGCATGGAACCCAAAAGCGTTTGCTGCTGTTCGGTCAGCGCGCCGGCTGCGCCGGAAAGAAACGTGGCCGCAAAAAGTTTGATGTCGGCGTAATTGTCCGACTTGATGATTTCACCGCGCAGACCGGCGCTGCCATCCGTGATGGCCCAACCGCTCTGATTGGTGTTATTGTCGAACTCGCGGTCCAGCGCAACGGCTTTGAGGTTCAATTCTTCGCCGTCCTGCCAGACCAGTTTCCAACTGGTGCTGGTGGAGATGCGGTCGCGCTGCTGGTCGGTCTGCGCCATGCCGTGAACCTCCGTGCCCGCCGGAATAATCAGCCTGCCGCCATAATAGATGTTCTCGGTAACAAGGCCGACGATGGGTGTTTCCATCGAAGCCGAATCCACCGTGATGACGGTTTCACAGGGAATCAATCGTCCGAACGGAGCATAAACCGCGCTCATTTTTTTTGGACGGGCAGCGCCCGCCGCGCTGTCGGCAAAAAGGCTGATGGGGGTGAGCGATTCGGTTTGATGCGGCGGAACATTTGGCAACGGTTGAGGTGAAGGACTGGCAATTGCCGGATTGGTCGCACTGGCCGCCAATATTGGTGGCATTGAGGATTTAGGCTGCGGCGGATTGAACGGCTGCATGGGACGCACCACGGTTTGCACCACTTCGGGCTGGCCGCTGACGCTGTTGGTGGCCAGGGGCGTGGCGGCAACTTCGGCAGGCGTGTGATGCTGGCGCAGGGCGCTGAAAATGATCAGTCCACCGGCAAACAGCGCGCCGAAGACGACGAGCTTGCCGCTCCTGGTTTTGAGAAAATTGAGAAAGTCGCGCGGTTTCATGGCTGGCCTCTTGGGGAACGGATGGGATGCACGGGGGCATTGGTGGTCGTGACAACTGGCGGCGGCGTTGGTGGCGGTGACAGCCGGTTCACCAGCACGGTGAATTGATTTTTCAAGGACAAGTTGTTCCGCCCGCCGTCCGGCGCGCCGGTGACGGCGAAATAGACGATGCTCCGGCCTTTGGGCGGAATCGTGCCGCTGGCGTCGCTGATGGATTGGGGATACAGGCGGTTGCCCGCGCGAAGACTGAAACTGTCCGGCTGATAAATCAGCGGCGCGTCAGCCTCGTTTGTAATGGCGACACGAAACACCAGCGTGTCCTCGGCGTTGAATCGGAACGTTTCTTCAATCTGAATTTGATAATCGTTGAAGTCGCTGATGAGCGGCTTGCCGTCGTAGGTGGTGAAACCAACATCGGCCACGCTCTCCGGCTGCTGCGCCTTGAGCAACGGAAAGGCTTTGGCTTTGTCGAGCAACGACAGCAATTTCAACGGGCTGACTTCGGGCGCACGGCCAGCGCCGGACGCCTCCGGCGTCGGCAAGGCCGCCATGTTGAGTGAAAGCACCGGCGCATTGCTTTCGATCAACTCGAAAACATAGGTGTGGTCGTTCCATCGGATGTTGAGATTGGCGGATGCTTTTGGAAAAATCGCCCGCACGGAGAGAAACGCCGAGCCTTTGGCGTGAGCCAGTTGAAACAATCCCGGTGTTTTGCCATCCACGGTGATGCCCGCGCCGTCAATGGCGTCAATCGGGCTTGGAAAGCTGATGGTCGTGACGCGGTTGGTCGCAACCGGCACGGAGACGGCAACGCGGTCGTCCAGCCAAAGCTGTTGAATCGGCTGGGATTGGGCGGCCAGCGTCAGGCTGGCAATCACGCCAACGGCAAACAGATAATTAGCGAATGTTTTCATAATTAAAATCAATGGCTCTGACGGGAAAGGGTTGCGGAACAGGACGTCGCGCTCGTTTCAGGGGTGGGATGGGAGCGGGCACATAAGATTCGCCCGGCCGCGAACAGCGTTCAAAAGTGAGTCTAACTCGAAATACCTTGGCCGTGATGACCAGCGACGGCGAGGAATACGCAACGCCCCAGCACACAAGCCCGCCTCGGATTTCAAAAACAGCGGTTTGCTCCGTAGCGGCTATGCACCGACTATCCACTGGCGCTACTTCGTGGAAAAAATCACCATCGCCGTGAACGGCAATTTCCTTCCGCAATTGTCGGCGCGATTTTCGGAGCGCACTTTTGGTGACATAGGGAGCGCAGATGGGAGTTTTTTGGCCTTTTGGCGCATGTTCCAACAAGTCCGTCGAAAATTGGCAGGCCAATATGCCCGCCCAATTCCATTTTGCTCTAACGATTGATTTCATATTTGAAGTCGCCCACGGCGGTGGGGAAGCGTCCGTTCAAGGCCATGTTGGGGTTGCGGATGAGGCGCAGCCGGAGCGTGAACGGAAACGCTTCGGTGAACGCCTTGTCTTGAAAAATGCCGCTGCGAATAACCTGGCCGGTGACGGCGGCGAGCACTTCGTTGTCGCGCGTCGCCAATATGTCTATCCGGCCAATCTCGGCTTTTTGGTGAAGCTGTTTGGCGCGAAATTCGACCGCCTCGCTGATGCGCTCGTCCTGCGCCTTATTGAAGGCATTTTTGAGGAATAACAATTTGAGCAGGTCGGGATTGTCGAAATCCTTCGGGTTGCGTTCGAGGAAACACAGCGTTGCCAGTTCCGCCTGCTGGACGTGCAGTTGCTTGGCTTCCTGGAATTGGAGCAGCGGACTCAAATAGTAAGTCCCCGCCGGGTCAATGATGACAACGCGCTCGCGCTGCTTGAACTGCGAGATGATGTGGTAACGGTCAATCGCCGACAGCAACAGCAAGGCGACGGTGAACGCAAACCAGAACCACGGCAGCCGGTCGCGCAGCACGAGCAGGCGCGTGAGATCAAAGCCCTTGCGGGCGGCCACCATTTCGGATTTCGATGAGGTAGGATTGTCTGTTTTCATAACTTGGGAGGCAGGCTGGCCGGTGAAATGAGCGGCAACTGGTCGAAACGCTGGAGCAATTGCGCGAGCAACTGCTGAACGGCCTTGTTGCCGGTCGGGTCGCTTTTTTGCACCGCCCATCCGGCAAGGCTGTTCACCAGCGAACCAGCGTTGCCGACGCCGCCGGAAGCGGAAAACAAGGTTGCAGCGCCCGCCGCTCCACCGGCGGCAATGGCCGCGCCGGGACCAAGCGGCGCGGCGGTCACGGCGCTGCCGACGGCGGAAGTCGCCGTCTGCATGGCGGCTTGCGCGCCGCCTGAAAGCAGTTCACCGCCCGCCAACGCGCCGGCGGCAATTACTTTTTGGATGATGACGGGCGCGGCGATGGTGCTGAAAATAATCCAGAAGCCGACGGCGGCGACGCCGATGGTTTTTTGAAAATCAGGCAGCGTTGAAGACGGGTCAACGAATTCAAAGCTGGGGTCGGTCATGAAATCAAGGATGCCCTGGGTAACGAGCGCGGCCACGGCCCAGCCCAAGGGCCAGAGCAACACGCCGGCGAGATTCGTCAGATAGCGTGTGCCCGTGTGCTTGAGCGGCGGGATCGCCATGAAACCGATGAGCAACGGCGAAAGCGCGTAGCCGATGTTAAGGATGACGCTCTGGATGATGTAAGCCCAAAACATCAGCAGCGCGGCAATCCAGCCGAGCAGCCAGAGAATCGCCGTGATGATAAGGTCCGTGGTGAAATTGTGAAGTTGCGACAAGACATTCCACCACGACGTTTGCGTGGCGGTGTCGCGCTTGATGACGAGCAACTGGAGAAACTGCTGATAAACCTGGGATGGGTCCACGCCCAGGCCCGACAGGATGGAGTCCTGCAACAACTGCTGGATTTGATTGCCCCAGGCGGGCAGAAAGGCCAGCAACGAAGTGAGCACCATGAGCCGCACCATTAAATGCAGCAGGGTCTTGCGGGTGAACCGCTGATGCACGGTGACGATGATGCCGGTGACAAACAGGGCGTAGGCCACGCTCAACAGCAAGGTGTGGAGTTCACCACATTTGGCGAGGAACGTGGGAAAGATGCTGTTGAACGTGGTCATAGATATGAACGGTTTGGAGGTTATGGGGTGGGAAACGCGACCGGCTGGTTAAGCAACTGGAATTTCGCCGCGTAGTTGCTGACGGCCTCCGTGAACTCGGCGTTTTGCTGCTCGGTCAATGCCTGAACCTGCTTTTGCTGGTCGTTGCGGTTCTGGATGTCCTGCACCATTGCCGAGTCCGCCGCCTGATTCAATTCATCGTCCGTGCTGGCAAGGTCGCCGTTCAAACTGGTGAGGACGCCCTGCAACTTCTGGACTTGGGCGTCCGTGGTCGCGTTCTGAAGCTGCTGCGTTGTCTGCGCGATTTGGTTCTTGATGGCCGCGCGCCGCTGCGCCGCGTTGTCGGCGACGGCGACATAGTTGCTGGCGGAGTTGATGACGGCCGAGAACGGCTTGTATGCGTCAACGGGCCGTTGAATAGTCTGGCCGCCCGGCGTCTGGAAGCTCGCGCCGACCGTGGCGTAAATGCCATCGTCATTAAACGTCAATGCGATGTTACCGTCGGCGCTGGCAACCAGATTTTCGAGGTTCAAGCCCGGTTCGAGGTTCTGCAAATCCGAATCGAGGGCGGGAACCATTGACAACACCACCTGGGACGGATTGCCGAACAGGGATTCATAATTTTTGAACTCGCTCAACTGGCTGGTGAGCGTGTCAATTTGCTGCACCTGGTTGTCAATCATGGTGACGTATTTGGCGATGCTCTCGGCCTCGTCCAAAATTTGCTGCACGTTCATGGTCGGGTCATAAACAATCCACTGTGCGCGGGCGCTGAACGCCAGCGGCAGGGCGATTGCGATTGCTGCGATTAGTTTTTTCATGTTTGTTATCCTTTCTTTGGTTGTTTGATTTTGGTTGGAAAAATCGGTGGCCGTGATGCTGTCACTCCTCAATTCGGAGATACTGCGTCGTTGGCTGGAAAATCACGCCGTCAATGACCTGTTCCGGCAGATGCACTTCGTAAAGCCGGACACGGCCATCGTCACCGGCCCTGGCCTGCTGCATGGAGACGTAGAGCCAATACTGTTGCTTGACGGCATCGCTCCGGCCCTTGTCGTAGCCCGTCTGGTAGGACTGGTCGTTCAGTTTGCCGTTGGCGGCATGGAGTCCTTCGCCAAGCAAAGCGCCGCCCGCCGCGCCGCCGACAATTGCGTAGGGGTTGTTGTGGGTCAGCTCGCCGCCGAGAGCCGCGCCGCCCGCGCCCAAACCGACATCGGTGGCGGTCCGCGTGACGGCGGCGCAGCCGGTGAACAAACAGGCGGCGCAAGCAAGAGGAATGATGAGCAATGATGTTTTCATAACGGTGATTATTTTGTGTCAGAGTTCAGGGAACCGGATTTTTTGGAGCGGCCAAAGTTCAGCAAGGACGGCTTTTAATTGCTTTTTGAGCAGGTTCACATTTTGCCGCGCCTTCTTTGCGTCACGCTTGGCATTCCATAACGCAGCATCCAACCGTTCGCGTCGGGCGGTGAGTTCGTCCATTTTCACCTGTTCTTCGGGCGTCAATTTTGCGACCAAAATGCCGGTATCCATTCGCTTGATTTCGCGTGTGCTGTTCATATTGATGGTTTTAGTTTCCGCACAGGCCGTGGCATTCCTGATAAAAGCCCATGAACGTCTGGTCCCGGAATGATTCCTTTTTCTCAAGGAACGCCTCGGTCAACGGCACGCACGAGCGATGCACATAAAGCTTGTGTTCAAGATTCCGGTTGACGACGTTGCCCGGCGTCCGCAACGCCACGTCAATTTCCACGGCGCGCTGAAAACCTGCCGGGTCGTTGTCGCGCAACCAGCGCCATTCATCATTGGAGTGATACGGACAGAATACGCACGCCGAACGCGGCACTTCATGGGGAACGCCGTATGCTTTCAACCGTTGCTGGCACATGGCGCGGGTGATCTGGCGGTCAATCAGCGGGAATACCGGCGTCGCCCAGGGAACGTCTGCGAAGCGCAACCGCACGCGGGCTGCGCGCCCGGCTTCATCAAAACTGATGCCGAGGTATTGATGGACATGGACTTCATCGCGCGGAAACCATTGGCGCAATTTCAGGCCGACGATTTCGTGGCGGATGACATGCTCAATGACATCCAACTTATATTCCTTCGTGCATTGCCGACGCAGCATCCCTTTGGGCGAACCCGGCTCGTCCGTGGTGTAGGCCGGGATGCTGGCAAATCGCTGGCCGGTGGAATTTCGTCCGTGTTTCAAATCTTCTCCGAGTTTTCCAATGGAGCGAACCAAGATGCGCGGGCCGTTGAGCGATTGCAGCCATTCCAAGTGCCGATAAACGGGCGTGGGTTCCTCGCCGGTATCGGCGAAAATGGCGTAGTCAATCTGCGGCGTCAGGTCGCCGCGCAGAAACATCAGGTAAAGGGTCGTGGACTGGACGCCCGCGCCGAGATTCAAGATATGCAATTCTTTCATGCTCCCTCCTTTTGCGGGTTGGCGTGGGCGATGATGCCCTCGACGATGTTGGGACTTTGGCGAAGCTCGCGGGCGCGTTTATCGAAATGCTCGCCGCTGGATGAACTGCAATAAAGCATCTCGCGTGACGAAATGTTGTGAACCGTGCCGCAAAGATTTCTGCCTGAATCGGTGTGAAAATAGGTGAACGGCGAATACTTCTGTCCCGATTGATGGTCGGGCAACGGATAATTCATTATCGCGTGCTTGGTGACTTCTGGCAACGCGATGTCCTGCGCCATATCTTCCAAGTCCGCCCGGTCATTTTGGCGCATGATGAAAAACTGGCGCGAGTTGCCGAACACGGCGGAGCGGATGCGCGACTGCTTGAACCGGGCGTATTGCTGGACGATGGAAATGTTCCAGCAATTGAACTTGCGAAGCTGCGCGTAAGATTCCTGAACGATTTCCTGGCCGCCGGGAATGTCGAGGAAGCGGGCGACTTCCTCATACACGTTCCGTTTCCGCAACGCACGCGGCAGCGTCATAATGTGCTTGCGCGCGTGGTTGGTGATGAGGAAGCCAGCCGCCGCTTTCAACTCCTTGGCGGATTCGGGAATGTATCCCAATTCAAAATGAGCAATCCTGCCAGTCAGCGAAATGTTCGTCACGCCGTCGAACAAACAGCCGTAGTTGCCATCCCGACACCACGGCAGGATGAGCGTGGCGATTTCGATAATCTGGTCGCGTTCCGAACCCACCGGATCGAGCATCATCAATTCCTGCAACATCCGATGCGTGGGAAACTCGTCGGGTGTGAAATAGGCGAAAGCGAGGTTGCGGACTTCCCTGCTGGTCTTGGGTTCTTTCAAGAACCGGAGCACGTCGGCTTCGTTGAACGAAGCGAGATACTCTGTTGCCTCGGTGAGGTGGCTGGCCTTCCAGTCCCGGAAGTCCGCAAAGGTTTCGAGGGTGGTCGTGCCCGGTGGCATCCGTTCTAGCCGGAATTTCTGCAAGGCCAGCGCGTGCCGCGCGATGTCGAGCAACTGGTCGTGCCGTTTCTTCTGCCAATCTTGAAACGCATCTTCGTAGAGCAGATTCAGGTATTTGGCGATCTGCGCTTGCCGCAGCATTTGTTTGTCCTCCTGACTTGACGTGCCAATCATGCGCGCAACAAGCGCAGTCGCGGCGGAAAGATGGTCCGGGGTGAGTGGCAATCCTTTCGTATCGAGATAATTGATGGTCAGGTCGCCGTCGGGATGAATGATGATGGGGCGTGCGCCGTCTTCGACGGTCTGCGTGTAAATGCCGTAACTCAAACCCTCCTCGATAATGACGGTATAGGCGAAATAACCTTCGGTCTGCGAAAGCAGGTCGCAGACGGTCACGGACTTGCCCGCGCCCGACATTCCCAAAAGCACCGCGTGCTGCGGTGACTGATTATCTTTCGAGCCGGAGAACGTCTCGACACCCACCAGATTATTGTTGGGGCCGTCGTAAATCGCCTCGGCGGTTTTCAAATGGCCGGTGAACGTGCTGGTGACGGGCAGCATATCGGCCAGGTAGCGGTGTTCGGAATACAGCTTGCGATGTTCGTATCGTCCCCACGCCCAGCCCGGCCACGTCTGGAAGAAAAGATTTTTGGACGTGCTCGGCAGGTTGGATTCAAAATACTGCGCCGAGTTCATCGCATTGATGGCGTTCTTGATGGCGCCGGTTTTGGCGGTCAGCCCGTCTTTTGATTTGTCCCAAACCCGAATTACAAAGAGCGCATTGAAAGGAATGGTTTGCCCCTGCATGAGCGCGTGAATTTTCTTCTCCTTTTTCTGCATCACGGTCAGCAGCGAGACTTTCTTTTCGCTGGCGTAGTCGCCCGCGATGCGGTCATGCTCTTTTTCCTCCTTGTGGATTTCCTGTGTGATGGGCAGCGGGTCAATGTTGACGGTGATGGTGAAGTCGAGCAGCCGCAGATTGGTGAGGCGTTGGATGATGCCCGGATAGGTCGTGCGCGGCCAGCGGGTCAGGACGATGACGGAATGATAATGGCCGTCCAGATAAAACCCAAAATCGCTCTGGCCGTTGCCTTCGCTGTGCCAGCAATTTTCCTGAATCGAAAGTTCCGGCGCAAAATCCTGGGCGGCGTCAAAGTCAAAGCGGTCGGCCAGCGACGGATTCAAAAATTGTTTGTAGTGCTTGAAATGGTCAACGTCCGTCATCGGCAGGATGCGCGTGCCGGTGCTGGCAAAAATATCCATGATTTGGCCGTGAACGTGTTCAAACTCGCCCCGCAACTGGTCGAGGATCGTCCGGTAATACTCGCGCAACGCGGCATCGCCGCTCGCCAGCCTGGGGGTGTTTTCCAACGACCGCGAAATGTAAATGACGACGCGCTGCCGCCGCAGCTTGCGTTCCACCATTGCCTGCCAGTAGCGCACGAACCGCTCATTGCGCGAACGCTTCGTCCAGATGTTTTCAAATTTCTCCGTCTCCTGTTGAAACCGGAGCAATTCAGCTTTGTAATCGGAATCGGAGAAGTATTGGATTTGCAGCCGTTGGTTTTCGTGAAGCGAAGCCAGCAGGTGGCTCAATTGGTCTTGAAATTCGTTGAGGTCGGCGATAGGGCTGTTGGTGAGGTCGGGCGCTTCAAAGACAAAGCCTTTGGCGACATAACCGCCGCGCCGGAGCGAATTGAACAGAATCAAATCGTTCACAAAGAAACCGTTGGGAGCGCGTTCAAACATAAGTCAGGGCCGGAAGGATTTGATGGTGACACCGGGCGGGGGCTGCTGCCGCAGTTCATTGCACGCCTGTTCAATCCGGTTCAGGTCTTCGACCAGTTGCGGCACGCTCCGCACCGCCCGCAATTCATTGATGGCGACGTAGGCTTCCTGAATGTGCGCCATTGCTCGTTCCATGTGGGCGCGGGCGGTGTTGCCGAAGCCGTGCGTATGCAGGCCGGTGCGCACGGCGGCTTCGGCGGCGCGGAGCTGGCCCAGCAACGCCTGCCGCTGACTTTCAATGAGTTTGATTTCGTCGGCGTTCATTAGAGTGGAAAGGTTGTGAATCGGGGAACAATGACGATTTCCGAAACCCACGGCTCGCCGATCATCAGCGTGCCGAGAAATTTTTCGGCGTGGATGCGCTTGACTCGGCCCTGCATCAGCGGGTCGAGCATTTGTTCGAGCCGCCAGCCAAACAGGAATGCCAGCCGCGTTTCAAAAACCAAAACGAGCATATCCGTGGGCGACGTTTTTTTGCCGTCCGATTCGGGATTGTTGCCCAGGACGAAAAATTCCAACTGCCGGATGGGGATTCCCCAAAGCCGATGGGCGGTGATGAATTCAATGAAGGTCGGTGGCGGCGGAACGATTTCCACGCAGCCGATGAATGGCGGTTTGCCGGATTCAGAATTCGATTTTTCGGATTTCATAACAGGGGATGGTTGCAAGTAGAGCGGGCTTCGGGACTAAAGCCGCGGCCGGTCGTGACGTATTCAAAAATATCCCGGTCGTAACCGGGCGGCTTGCCCTGCCGCAATCCGAAGATGTAAGCGAGGCAAACCAGAACCGGCACGAGCGCCACGAGGCAGGACACGAGAAGCGACGAACCCACGACGACGAGCAGCACGAAGAACAGGGTGATGCCCGTGCCGATGCCGCCGATCAACCACCAGAACAAGCCGCCTTCCAATCCCCAAGTGCGCCCTTTGGAATCGGATGCGGCATTCGTATCGGTCAATCGAAGTTCGGCTTTCATATTCGATGGATGATTGGGTGCAAACCCCGCCGGTTAGAAGTTGCCGACGCCGACCGCGCTGTTGCTGTCCAGCCCGAAGATTTTGTAGAAGGCATACACCGCCGCCGGAGCCGCCGCGATGATGGCCCCGCCGATGATGGACATTTTGCCCTGGTCCACGTCCCCGCGCCGGATGGCAAAGCCGCCGTAGATGACGGCGGAGATGCCGAGCACAAATCCGAACATCATAATCACAGCCAGACTGTTGCTGATGCCGGTTTTGAGATCGGTGGAGTTGAACGTCGTGCTCTGCGCGAAGGCGGGCAGGACATTGAGCGCGAGCAAGGCCGCGATGGTAAGCGAGGAGCGCAGGCGCGCCCGGATTTTTTTCGGAACGAATAGTTTTTTCATAGTTTCATTTTTATTTTCACGGCGGACGTTTCCACCGAACACGCGGTCATCTTCTCATGTTTCTGAAAACGTCTTGTGCGGGAATCGCACAAGATGAAGAAATTTTTCAGGCACGATTGGGAACCATGAACGCAATGCTTTCTGATGAAAAACTCGAACGCCTCCGCAAAGTGGATGGAGTGTTACGGACGGAAATTCGCGGGCAGAATCAAGTCCTGCCGCGCGTGGTCTCGGTGGTGCAACGCGGTGAATTAAGCCTCACCAAGCCCGCGCGTCCGCGCGGCAGCTTCCTTCTGCTTGGGCCGACAGGCGTGGGAAAAACCGAAACGGTCGTCGTGCTGACGAACCAGATTTTCGGCGCGGACAAATTATTTCGGTTTGATATGTCCGAGTTTCAAACTCAGGAATCATTGGGACTGCTGCTCGGTGCGCGGCTTGGGGAGGCTGGCTACCTGGGCGCGGTGCGTGAACGCGCCGCCGAAGGATCATTGCTTTTCGACGAGGCGGAAAAGGCGCATCCGCGTGTGCTGGATATATTATTGCAATTGCTTGATGCGGCTCGCATCACCGTGGCAACTGGCACGACACTGGATTTCAGCGGATTTTATGTGTGGTTGACTTCCAATATCGGCTCGGCGGAATTGATGACTCTGCAACATTCCAATGACGCGACACTGGAACGGCACGTTCTCTCCCGCGCCCAGCAAGCCCTGCGCCCGGAAATTTTCGCCCGCATCACTGAAAAGCTGGTGTTCGGTCGCTTGAGCTACGAACACCAGTTGGAGATTGCCGAAAAGTTTTTGTCGCGGGAGATTGAATTTCTCGCTGCGCGTGGTCACACGCTGGAATTGGACAAATCCGTTTTGCCGTTTTTGGTCCGCAAAGGTTTTCATCCCAAGCTCGGCGCGCGTCCGATGCGCGATGCCGTGGAAAAACAGGTCGGTGATGCGCTGGCCGAACACCTGCTCGCCGGCAAGAATTCCGGCGGCAGGTTGCAGGTGGATGAATCCCGCGATTGTCTCATTGTCCGTTGAACAGCCGCTTGGTCGCGGCACGTTGCCGCCGCGCGGCCAGTCGCGCCGCCTTTGCCGTTTTGCGCTCGCGCAATTTTTCCATGCGAATTCTGTCGGCCTGACAGCGAAGCATCCAACAATAAATGTCATAGATTCTTGCGCTGAACTTCGCGCGGCGGCGATGCTCACGGATGCTGATTAGGTCGCCCCGCTCAAACGCGGCAACCAGTTTGCGGGCGCGTTTCCCATAGCCGTAAGTTTCGACGGTCACGCGCCGGATGGTTTTGGTAATCGTTGTCATAACGCGAAGTCAATTTGTTGGGGTTGGTTTTCAAAGGCGGATTCCTTTGCCAGCAACCGGCGCATTTCCTCCTGCGTGCGCGGCATGACTCGTCCACCGCATTCAGCCAGTTCCTCGAACCACGCCTTGCGTCCGTTATCTGATTTGGGAGCAAAACGATTGGCGATAAACTCGCCGTAGGTGCAATTCGATGCGAAGTAACCGCCGTCAGCATAAAGCACGCGGAGCAAATGCCGCCATTCATCAATGGTCGGGTCGGATGCGGCGAATATGATTTTCGCGCCGAGCTTGAAAACCTTTCCCTTGCAGGCAGCTTCACGTCCTTCATACGAATATGGCACGGACTCCGCGCCGTGATACTCGTCGGCGGGTATGAGCGGATAGCAATTCGCCTCGGTTTCAAAGTGGTGGGAATAATTGCAACCGCAGTTGGTGAACAAACGTCCTTCGTGCGTGAACACCTTGATTTTTGGAAATGTGTCCGCGCAATAGGCGGCGGCAATGTCGCCTTCGGGCACGCGCCAAAGGCCGCTGGAAAACCGCCGCCAATGGGTAAGGACGCGCGGCGACGCCGGAGTGATTTTGACCGATGATGTTGTATTCATAATGTTCATTTGTTTTGCACGCGCAGCGACAGGTGTGCGCGATGAAAACCTAAAAGGCAGGGCTTTGGCGTGGGCGGAAACGTCAAGGAGGATCGGAAGCCACGACCCGAAGTATCCTTGACGTTTCCGCCCACGCCATATAATCGCCCCGCCTTTTCATCGCTGCGAAAGCGGGCGGCATCCCGCTGCATGAATTGGAACTGTGAATTGCCCAGGGAGTGACTGCTCAACAAAGGAACCAAGGATGATAAAAAATTGTCATTGATGGGACTCGCTTTTATACTTCGCCAATATGCTCAAGCAATGGAAGGTCGCGGTTGCCTTGACAATGGTTCTTCTCGCCGGAATGTTCAACGCACTGGCTGGCGGGCCAACTCATCGTTCTGGCCTTGTTGGACAGGTTTTGCTCGTGCAATTTCCTGTCCCCGGCTCTCCAGTTTCCCCGGCTGTGCCGCTGCAAGTCACGCTTTGGGTCTATGCCAAAGAAGGCCGTCATTTCCGTTTGACGGGAAAATTTGAAACGGCACAAGACGGAACATTCTCGGTCGCGTTGCCGCCCGGCACTTACCTTGTTGAACCTGATCCGTCGTCGGGATATGAAGGCATCGGCCAATTACAAGTCACGGTGGTTCCACGGCAGGTTACGTTTGACGAAATTGATGTCATCAGTGGGGGCGGTTTGGGCATGTTTCCGAATTGATTGAACCTTCTGGACATATTCACGTCGAAACCGGCATCGCTTCGGTCAGCAAGCGGGAAGCGGAAAGTGGAGCGCGGCGTAGAGACGATATTAGGAACGGAGCCGGCGCGTAACGTCGCGCGCCGATTGCTGACGGAAGCAAACGCCAGTGGCGTTTTTTGATATTCCGCGCAGGGACGAGCGGGCGGGAAATGACGGAAGGCGGGCCGGAGTGATATTAGCGAGGCCACCGTGTCAGTTCCCGCCCGTTGGTCCCGGCGGCTTCCTATATCGTTTTTTATTCCAGATTGATAAACAGGTGGCTTTCACCCATGTCCTTCTTGTCCGGCAACAATGCGCCGCCTCGTTGGGCACATAAATCCTGACAAATCTTTCGCAGTGCCTTCCGTTTTGCCGGCGTCTTCGGCAGTTTAACCAATAGCCGGTCGGCGAATTGTTTTCCGCGCCTGCCTGTATAAATGACGGCAGCAATGACGGTTTCCGCACCGGCAGTGTATAGGGTTTCGACAAATTGAAGCGCCGCCTTTGCCGTGCGAAATCTTGCCAGTGAGCGAAGATCGGGATTTTTGACCGCGCCCAACCATTGCCGGGCTTCGGCACAGTTTTTTTTCAAAAGGGACTCCATGAACAATTCATGCTCCTTGCGTTTCAAGGCTCGGTCATCACGCGCCACTTTTCCGGCCGGTTCTCCTTCGTGTTGAGGCCAGTCAGGATATTTGCGGGCGGCTTTCAGATAGGCAGCGCGGGTTACGTCCACGTTGCTGATGTAGTAGGTCTCTTGAACCAGTGTGCCGTCCCGCAGCCAAATCCGCATCCGTCCGAAAAATCTGCCGTGGAGGGAATTGATTTCTAATCTCAACCGGCCATTGTTGTGCCAATACCGTTGTCTGCCGGTGCCGTGGTTCATGGTGAAAGAACCGAGCAGATGGCCGTGTTCATCCCATTGCCGGCTGAGGCCGTGCGATTTGCCGTGGTGGTAACGTTGTTCTTCAGCCAGTTGGCCGTTGTAATGCCAGGTGCGGCAAAGACCGTGAAGCTCCCCTCCCACTTCCCTGTTTTCCATGCGGATTTGTCCGTTGCGGTAATAATACCGTTCTATACGACGTTTCGGCATGTTTGCAAATCAACGGTGTTGTCAGTGTGACTGCTTTTTTAACGTCCGAATTGACGGGCGCTTTATCCCAAATTGTTCACAGTTGAGCGGCCAGAAGACCGCCCATGTCCGAACGGGCAAGCCATCGTTTGAACTGAATATAAGGTTATTCAATTTCAAGCATAATGCGATTTATTTTGTGAACTTTCGATTGCTGACATGCAAAAGGGTCGGGCCGCTTTTACTTGAAGCTTTTTTGCGCGCCGACACTGACGTAGCCACTAACGGTTGTCGGCGTGCCGCTCTGTTGTTGCGAACCCTGATTTGTCGCGCAGCCCGAATTGAGGAGCAGTGCAAGGATCGCAAGTGTTAAAATAAATGGTAGTTTCATGTTTGGTTGATCCAGCTTTGTCAACAGGCAATCTGGCCTTTTTGATCTGGCTAGTTTGCCATTGTATTTATATTCCATCATCAATTAACAACTTTTTCAAAATGACCTCACCCTTTTTCCAGGATTCTTGCCATTCGCTTGTAGGTGATTCAAAGATGACGATGAATAGCGTGTCTGTTTTGTCGTTCGCAATTAAAAGCTGACAGATTCTAATATCTTCTTGGTTCGTGGATGAAGAGACATAGTTAAACCTAATTGCTTTGAACGGCCCCTGTGTAGAGGAACTTCGTTCAAGCAATGGAAATTTAGATGCTGCCGCGTCTGCCATTTGAGCAGCATAGAGCGATGGAGATAGTTTTGTGATTTTAGAAATATTGCGTATGCAGTCAAGTGTCAAACCCGTCTTAAAAAATCCCAGCTTATCTATGTCCTCCTTGGAAACATAAAAACCCTGGGTGTTTGCTTTTGTGCTTTGTTTGTAGAACCAGCCGTCTGGCCTTAATACAGCGCTTTTTATCGGCGTTAAATGTTGCCAAGTGAAGCCCGTAGGGGCCGGTGGTAAAGCATCTTCTGCCTGAAGTCGGATGCCAATAACTATTAAAAACAAGAGAATGTATTTTCTAAAACCGTTCATGGTCGTTTGCAAAAATGTTATTCGTTTATTTTGGCAAATGAAAAGTAGGTTTGTTTGTGACCGCCACATTGCCATCTTCCTGAATTGTAAAAATTATATCTTCGTCATTAAAGTCTTTGGGCAGGATTTTAAGCACCTCAACTGTTTCCTCATGTGACTTGCCATCTTGACTCGTCCAAACCACTAAAGCTTTTTCAGGCGGTGGAATTGGAACAAAAGAGTGTGTCTTTTTTATACCTGGACGCAAATATCCTCCGATTGATTCAAATTGCCCGAAGCGAACATGGGCGTTGTCAATCGTGTTCGTCGTGCCATTTACGATAACAACCGAATAAGTTGGTGTTTGGGACATGGTTTGACAACCAGTCATAAACAAAATCAACGGAAACACGAGCAATATATTTTTCATAAAATATCCCAGGTCTTAATGTTTGCTGAGCATCGCGCCCGAATAGTTTTGAGCATGAGGAGGAAACGTGCGGTTTCCTTCGGGATAATACCATTTCTTCACCGGGTCGGGCGGCGCATTTGGATTGGGATTGAGCGTGACCGGGTTGAACTGAAGGCCTGAACGACTGGCCATATCTAACATCCAAGCAAAAGAGAGGTCATTCAGACCAGTATTGCCATTGCCGCCGCCCACATCAGAATGAACACCGGGGAAAATGACCGAGGCGGCGCTGGGAATATCCGTTTGGGCAAATGGCAGGCGACGCTCATTTGCGGCGTAGGCAACATAAGCGTGCTGCACGTTAGGGGCGATGTCAGCGGTGTGGTATCCCAAGTTCCATTGCATTCCCGGCAATCCCATTGCATGAACTGGGTCAAAAAAGCCGACAAAACGGATGGAGTTCGCCGTCCCCGGCGGCAGCAGATAATTATCATAAACTGTCCGGGTCGTTTGCATTCTTGGCGAGCCGACTGTGATTGTCCTTGCCGAAGTCAAATCAGGGATGCCACGTTCATAAATCATATGCGTAAATTCCATTCCATTCGCCGCTCCACGGCTAAACCCACCGATGTCAATGATGTGGTCGCCCGCGTTGTAATTCTGAACTAAAGCACTATATGCTTGCTCACGAATGGCTGCAGAACCTGCTCCAGTGGCTCCTTCAAAATCCTGCATTATTAGCCCATGTTGTCCAGCATTTCCAACGCCAGGATAATAAAACGCTTGGCCAGAGGCATAAGCATCTGCAAATCTTCTGACATTTGTTGGTGCAAGCACACCATTAACCGTTTCGTTTGCAAAATTCCAAGTTCCATCAAAGCCGTAGAAGGCTCTGCCGTCCGGGTCAAAATAATTCACGGGGTCGCCGCCAGCACAGAATGTGTAGCCATCGGGGTCGCCACTGTTCCATGCCGGGTCAAATGCCAGCCAGCGACCTGAAACCGGGTCGTATGGCCGAACGCCGATATTGTAAAAGCCGGTGATGTCCACCTCGCGTCCGCGCCATGCGGATGATTGTGCCATGTCCGCACCATTGCCAAAGGCGGCTGGCCGGTAGCCCGGCACTGCGCCATAGGCCGTTGGCCTTGATGCGTTCCATGAAACCGCGCCGTTGGTAATTTCCGCCAAAACATTCCCGCGAAAATCGCTGATTACCGGATTGAAGGTGTTGAGATAGGGCGAAACTCCTTCGAGTCCACCCGCCCCGTTTTCACCGCCATAAATCCCATTTAAGTCAGGGCCGAGCAATTTCCATGTCGTTTGCGAACCAATCTGAACGCCAAGTTCCAAAAATTCCCGCTGCGGATCGAAATAGGAATTGACGGACTGCGACGGAGCCGTGGCCGCGACGCCATTGGAAACCAGCACGCTGGTTGTTTGGAGCCGACGATTAAGCGAATCATAAACCGCGCTCCAGTTGAAACCGGAGTTGTTCGTGTCGCGGTCAACGACGGCGAGCAACCGGCCAAAGGCATCCCATGTGAGCGTTTGGGTGCGTTCCACTGTGCCGCTCGGATTTTTCCAGGCGCGGTTGGTGATATACCCCTGACTATCGTAACTGTCAGCGGTGGCTTGATAGGCCAGACTGTTGGTAAAGGTATTCGTCGCCCAAGCAGTGAAATACTGGCTGGGATGCAAGGCACTGACTTTTAACTGATGTGTGCCGGGTGTCAGTTCCATCATGGCCCGCCACTGCATCGCGTTGGTGCCGACAGCACTGATGGAAACGGGCTGATTATCCAGCCATGCGTTCAGGAGAATAGACTGGCCGTTGACATGGCCATAGGCCGGGAACGGTGAGGCGTTGTTGGTTTCAGTGGCAACACGAGAGAAGGTATCAGCCACACCATTCCAAACATTGGTGCCGGTCTGCCCCATTTGCGTGAGCACGCCGGGACCACCGCCAGCACCATTGTCATAAATCATGCTGTTCGTCCAAGCGGTGGAACCATTGAGATTGAGTTGCTCCTTGACCAGGCGGCGGCTCAAATTGGCGTAGGAGTAAGAACGAACATCCGTGAAGTCACTGCGCTGCAACGTGTGGGATGCCAGTAATCCATCGCCCGTCCATGCCAGAGTTTCGGCAAGCTGTGATACCAGATTGACCGAAGTGGAAATCGAGAGCGGACGCCCGACACCATCGCGGGAAATGATGCTGGTGGCACGATTCCCCACGGTGCGACTGGTAAGAATACCGGCGGTATCAAAATTATAGACTCCGCCACCAGTGGAATCACTGGCTCCGGTCAAATTGCCGTCAGCCTGCCATGTGTAACCGTAACCAGTGCCGCCAATGTTCAACTGAGAACGGCGTCCGGCAGCGTCCCAGCTTTGGCTGACACCATAACCGGCGGAACCAGCACTGATGGATTCAGAAGCAAGCTGGCCGTAAGGATCGAAGGAACGGTTGATAACTGTGTTCGGGCCGGTGTTGGTGTTGGCAAACTGTTGGGTGAAGCTCGTAATAAAACCGCGCGGCTCGTAATTCAACGATTCGCTTAAATTTTGTTCCGGCAACGAGCCGGTGAAGGTCTGGTTGGTCAGACGCAGCCAATCATCATAAGCCAAGGTGCCAGCCGTGCCGCGTCCATCGGTCTTGGTCTGGAGCAGTCCAGCAAAGGGATTGCCGCTTGAAAAATAGCCATACGTTGTTGACCGCACCGCACTTCCTCCGGCGAAAAATTTCTCGGACAAAATTTGACCGGCGTTGTTGTAACCGGCCTGCCACTGCAAGTTACCGGGCAAAACACAGTTGGTCAGGTCGTTGAATGAATCATACAAATAAGTCGAGGGTGCATTGTCGCGGTCAATTTTACCAGTCAGCCGGTTGAGGCCGTCATAGGAACAGCTGGCTGTCGTCCAGGTGGTGACGTTGCCATTGAGCGTGGAACTGTGTTGCGCGGAAATAAGATTTCCAGCCACGTCGAATTGATTGAGCGCAAATTCCGTGGTATAGGCTGATGGATAAGCCACCGACAAAACCGGATTTCCGTCGCTGTCCGTGTAAAGCGTGTGGCTGACGGCGGTAAGACCGGAGCCATCTGTGACCGTGACACTGTTGTTGTCAGGTGCATACACAAAATACCGCTCGCGGACGAGTGAGCCGGATGAACTGTAAATAAGTGTGCTGGTGGTGCGCCCCAAAGCGTCCATCGTCGTGATCGTTTTTTCGCCAAGCGCATTGACGTTAGTGACGACGCTCCCGCTGGCATCGTAAAAATTGGTGATGACCTGTTGCAGGACGTTGGTGACATAGCCGGTGATCTGGCCGGAAAGATTCTGCAAAGTGCTTACCGTAACAATGGCAGGACCAGCGGTGGTTTTGATGCGGTTCAAACCGTCGAAGGCGGTGGTGAAAACATTATTGGCTGCATCCACGCCCTGGATGGAGTTGCCGCGAGCATCGAACACAAAAACATTTGTGGCCAGCGGCTGACCGGCGGCGGAATAGAACGTGCGCGTAACGGTCAGGGCGGGATCATTGTAAGTTGTCAGCCAATAAGCGCCGTTGACTTGGATTGCCTGTTTGATGCGTCCATCCAAATAATATGTCCAGCCGTTGGTTGAGCCGTCCGCGTTTTGCTGGAAGCGGGGCTGGCCGGTGCTGGTGTAGAGCGTGGTAGTGAAACCACCCAAGGCGTTGGTGTAACTTTGAATCAGTCCGCCAACTTCGTAAGCGAAACCATCCGAAGACAGTTGCGTCGCGCCGCCAACATCGAATACTCGCCGTTGCGCCAATCTTCCTAAAGCATCCCATGTGTTGGTGGTGTAAGCGCCACGTGAGTCGCCAGCGGAGGTAAGGTTGCCGAAATAATCGAAGGTGTTGAAAGTGGTGGCGTATAAACTGTCGCCGGGAATAGCCTGAATTCCGGTGCCGTCGGCCTTGGCCTGGGTGCGCCAGCGGGTCTGTTGCACCATGCGTCCGGCTCCGTCATAGCTGAAATAAACGTAGTCGTCCGGGTTGGAACGGGGGCCGTCATACCATTGCAACTCACCGTTGCCATCATAGTAAAAGTTTTCACGCGACAGCACGTTTCCGTTCAGGTCGGAGACATCGCGCCATTCCAACCGCCCCATTGCGTCAAAGCTCATGGCTACCTGTCGTCCGCTGGCATCCACGGCGGAAATCAAATCGCCGCGCGGACTGAACGTGAGGTAAGTGACTACGGCTGGATCGGCATTGGCCGGATTGTCGGCGGTGCCGGCATAGCGAGTCAACTGCGTGGGGAAGCCGCGCCCATTATAGATCACTGAATTGGTGGCAACATCTGCCTTGACAGCACTGACACAGAGGCCAAAGGAACTGTTGGTTTGCAAAACATTGCCGATGGTCACGACGCTAGTGACGTTCGAGTAAAACCAGCGGTTGGTGAACACGCCAATGCCGCCACTGGAAAATTGCAAACTGTCCAGTTGGAAGCCATCGGCAGAATCATAGATGAATGTGCGCGTGTTGCCGCTGGCATCGGTCGCTGTGGCGACAACATTGTTGCTTGTATAGGTGAAGAAGTTGGTGGCACTGTCATGGGGAATCCCCGTCCCGGTCAAATCGCCGTAAATCGTCTGGTTGGTGACGTTTCCGTTGGAATCATAGAGGAACCAGTTCGTCAAGCCGCGCGGGTCCACCGTGTATTGCAGACTGTTGGGATAATAGCCGGACAGATTGCTTTGTGTGATGGAATACCAACTTTGAATGTTTGTCCGCCCCAGCGGTTCAATGATTTGGGTGAGCAAATTGTTGGTGTAGTAATAATAGTAAGGATTGCCGAAAACATCCTTAACCACGGTGACGCCGCTGATGAGCGAGTTAGTCAGGCCGGTGCAGTTGTTGGTGTAGAAGAAAGTCGCGTTGGTGATGAGTTCGCGGTTGATGCCCACGCTCGCGGCTTGAGCTATCACGCGCCGGAGATTGTCATAGGTATTGGCCAATTGGCGTCCATCGGGCTTGGTTTCACTGGTCAACAAGTGGTAAGAGTCGGTGTAGGTCTGGCTGTTAGTCGTGAACGTGTAATGCTGGTAGCCATATTGCCACGCGGTATTGTCGGGTAAGGTCACGTTCACCAAATCGCCGTAATCGTCATACTGGTAATTGACGGCGCGATTGTCGTCCGAGAGCACCTGCGTCACGCGCCCGTAGTAATCATATTCAAAAGTCAGAGACGCGCCGTTGGCTCCCTGAATACGGTAAAGCTGGCCAAAATTGTTGTTGGCGGAGTTGGTGCCGTAAGTGAACTGATAATAATTTCCAGAGTGGTCTTGCCAAAACGTCAGGTAAGGCCGGGTGCGATTGAGATAATTGGTGCCAGAATTGATGCCGAAATTGGTTATCACTTGGAACACACGCTGGCTGCCATCGGAACCGAATAGGGTATAAATCTGGCTGTTGGTGGGATTGGGTTGGAGGTAGTTGTTGAAAACATTGGCCGTGCCGCCAATGCCATTGGGTGAGAAGTTTGCCAAGTCAGGATTATCCGCCGTGGTGACAGTCCAAAGGCCGTTGGTCTGCTGCCGATAGGCGAGAACGGAACCGTCCATTTCAGCGGCGTTGGCGATGACGTTGCCAGCCGAGTTGGTGACAATCACCAGCCACGGCATGATGCCGAATTTCCAACCCGCGCCAACTTGGTCTGTGGCGAGATTGCGGCTTTGATAATTGCGGTGTAATGGCAAAGGCATTGGTCCGGCCAGAGCGATGTCCACGCTATCAGCGTAGAAGTCACCGGAAACAACTTGAACCGGGTCAGCCACAACCGTGGCCGCCTGTTTTGTCCGCGCCCATGAGTTTCCAAACCAGCCCGCATCAGATTCTGATTTGATGGCGTTGGCCGTGGAACTGTTGGGCAGATTCAGGCCAGCGGAAATCGCCGCAGCCTGTGTGACCTGTTGTGGAGTGAAGGCCACAATTGGCGGGTTGCCGGAACTGGCCGTCAAATTCAAAGCGTCATAAGCCGAAAAATCATACTGCGGCAGCGGGGTGCTGACACTAATGCTGGTGGGAATGAAGGTGTAGGAGCCATACACCGAACTGTAATCAAGGTTATAGGTCAGGTCATAGGACGAACTAAAATCGTCCATGCCGATCCAGTAACTTTCAAGGTCATCCCCACCGTTCAGCGCGACTTGATTGTCGCTGATCATCGCGCCCATTTGGGTTTCACCAAAGATGAGCGAGGCCATGCCCTTGAACGAGCCGGTGCTATTCGTCACCTGTCCGGGCGTGATAAGGATGCGAACGTAATTGGAGTCGGATTCGGTGGTGAAAACATTGGTGACCTGGTTCCAAATCACAGGGATTTGGTTCTTCAGGAGGGTTGAACCATAGCCGGTGTAAGTCTGGTTGCCCAAAGTGGTGTAGTTGTCCACGTTCAATTCGGGCGGTGCCGCAGTTCCATTGGTGCGCCAGTTTTGGGCGGCGATTTGAATCAGCCGAATCGAGGAAACGGGACTTTGATCCGGCCAAACGGATGCAATTGTCGAGTATTCCGCCGACGAACCAAGGGCTTGCAACATGGTCATGTAATTGTTGAGTGACGGCAGGCCGGTGTCCCCCGAATCTTGATTGGCCATCGCGTTGCCAATCACAAACGTGGCAAACCAGTTCATGTTCAGCTTCACCTGCATCTGGTAGCCGGAAAGCTGAGTGAGGGAGGCGACACCCCATGAATCCCAGGATAAGCCGCGAACCTGATGCAAGTTCTGGTTCAGCACGTTGTCGCTCCACAATTTTTGGAAGAAAGTGGAACACATGATCATGGCTGCGTCACCGGCTTCGTCAGTTACAGCGGGAACGTAGTTTGTATTGACGGCCCGTTTCTGTTCCAGATTCCAATAATCCTGCGCCCACATCTGCAACATCGGAGAGGAAACACTGGCTACGCTGGGGATGATGGCGGAGACATCGCGGACGCCGCAATTAAACGGCGCAAAAGTTCCACCGTAATATCCCTGGCTCGGATACCAGATATTGGGATTGTTCAACGTGCCAATCCGCTTTTGATAAGTGATGCGCACCGGCAGATTCGTCACCGCGCTCGTGATGGTTCCCTTGGCAACCTGCACCAGCAGCGCATTGGTGCCGGACAGATAATTGGTGAAATTCCCTGTGTTCGTGATGCCCGCCCGATAAGCCGACATCCACAAACTGACGCTGTTGGGAACATTCGTGTAGAGCAACAACTTGCGGTTGTGCAGGTCGCACGTGCGCCAGAGGCCGGAGTCAATCAGCTTGTTGGCCAGATTGGTGTTGCTCTGGAAAACCTCGATGCGGACTTGGTCAAAGATGTTCGTGAGGAACGGATAGGTGGTCGGGCTGTCGGAGAGGGTTTGAATCACTGACACTTGGGACTGGTTGTAGAGCGCGTCAGGCACCGGCAACTGGCTCCAACTGGTGTAATTTTGCGGACGGTTGACCGACCAGACGCCGAAGCTCTGCAAGGAAAGATTGGGTTGCAACTTGTTCGTGTTAATGACCGAGGTGAGGTAGCTCTGCCAAAATTTTGCCACGCCATCGTTAGGAGAAGCCAAGGCCATGAGCGACGGGTTGGCCAAAGCAAAGTCCTTCACCCAAGCGTAAGCGTTCGGGTAATTTGTGGGCATATAATCGTAAATATTCAAGCCCTTCGTGACAGCGGTATTTTTGAGCCACGGAAAGATTTGGTAGGAGTTGGTGCCGATGTTCGCCACTACCCACGGATAATTCACGACAATCAAGCTGTTGGTGATAATCGGAATGCCGGAGTTCCATACGATGCCGTGGACATTGATTTGCCACAACCGGCTGACGGTGGTATCCAGCAACTGCAAATTGCTGTTGGTCGGCCAGACATAGGTGGCCGGATAGCCCGCCTGCCGTAACAGATAAACCAGCAACGCGCATTGTTCCACCGGCGAACCTTGGCCTTCCAAATAGGTTCCAAGCGCGGAGCGATTTACGCCGCCAAGCTCGACGGAGTTGGCCACGGCATTGGCGGTTTCCCCATACGCAATTGGGTCGGTTAAATTGACGTTGTTGATAACGTAGTTGGCGAGCGCCAGCGGGTCTTTGTGCATGTCGCTGACGAATTGGTCGAGAACCGGGCTGCGCCGCAGTTCCGGTGAGTTATCCAGATTCGTGTAGGCCGCATTGTTGGTGATCCAGATGTTGTTGGTGATGGTCGCCGTCAGCCCGCCCAATTCGAGCGAGCTTCTGCCAGTGTAGGTCGGCGGGACAAGCGTTCCGGCAAAGTTCGGGTTATCCAAAAAGTGTGCCCGCCATGCCGGGAACGTGTCGAAACCAAGCGCATACATTGGCAGGTAAGCCCAGCCGGTGCTGTTGGTCACGCCCATCGGCGCAAACACGTTCGCCCCCACTTCACACTGCCCAAGCGCCTCGACGATATAACAGTAGTTTGTGGAAGCGGCCATGTGCGTCAATCGCAAGCCGTCAATGGTCACTTTGGTGGGGTAGGCGTAAATCCAGCCCAAGCCCCATGTGCTCATGATGTCCGTGGCAAAATCATTCTGCCCGTTGTTGAATTCCACCGAAGTCGTCAGGTCGTTGGTGCTGACTACCACCCGGTTGCCGTTAGTCACATAATTCGACCACGCCGTGGCGTCCGCAGCGATGTCGCGGCGCGGCAGCGCAATGTAGATTGTATTGGTAGGAGCCACATTGGTCGCCCCGGATAACAGTGCGCTGCGGCTGTAAACTAAAATGCGGATGATGTTGGTCTGGCTCAAATTTTCATTGTAAGCGCCGCCAAAAAGACCAAAGCGATACGGTTGGTTGATGTAGAGCGGACTGCCGCCGGCCGTCTGGCCAAAGGCAACAATGGGATTGTCCACATTGAAACGGGATAGATTGGTGCTGGTGGTGATCTGCCATGCGTGTTGGCGCGTGATTTTCTGGACGTTCAAAAACCACGGCTGGCTGGCCCCGTAGCCATACGCATCGTTGCCGGTGTTGTTGAGCCGCACGCCTTTTTCCAAGTCCAGCGGCAACACAAAGGAATTGTAGGGCAGCATGGGCAGATAGTTCAGGTCGTTCCGGTCGCCTCGCGTAAAGCGCGTCGTCACCGGATAAGGCGTCGGGCTAAAACTGTATTCGGCATTGGCAAGCTGGTAAGACCAATTGTCGTTGGTGGCATAATAGTTTCCGTTGCCCCGCTGCGCATATTGATTGAATCCCCAAGCCCACGTTGAGCCATCCTGATTTCCTGCCAGCAAGTAGCTGTCGCCATACGTCACGCTGGTGAACACCTGTCCGCTGTTGGCGTTCAATTCCTGCGGCGGCTGGTTGGACGACCAATACGTGCCGTTCCCATACCAGCCCCAATAAAACAGTCGTCCACTTTTCAAAATTGCCGCCGAACTGTTGTAGCCCGCTTCCACATATTTCACTGCCCCAAGATTGGTCGTCGCTCCGAAACTCGGCACCACAACTGGAGCCGTAGCATTGATGGTCGTTCCGTTACCAATTTGGCCTTCGGTGTTTCTACCCCACGCATACACCACACCGTTCCGGTCGAGGGCCAGACTGTGCGATGCACCTGCGGCAATCTCGACAATGTTGCTTAACGTCGTGATTTTAACCGGAGTCAGTTGCGTAGTGGTGCTGCCCAAGCCGAGTTGCCCCATGTTGTTGGTTCCCCATGCCCAAACGGAACCGTCTTGGCACAATGCCAATGAAAAATTGGTGCCAGCCGACACCGCGATTGCATTCGTAAAATTACCCGCTGCCACTGGCTGGTTGGTGGAAATTGTGTTGCCCGTTCCAAGTTGTCCTCCGTTATTCGCGCCCCACGCCATGATGCTGCCATTGGCGAGCAAGGCCAGAGAATGGCTTCCACCTGCGGATACCATGACTGCATTGGTGATGCGGGTGACAGCCACTGGATTGCTGGCCGTGTTGAAATTGCCATTGCCCAAACGTCCATCGCTGTTTAATCCCCACGCCCATACGGTGCCGTTGCCTTGTGCAGCCAGCGAGTGCAGCGAACCCGCCGAAATCGAAACCGCGTTGGTGACGCTGGCAATTCTTGTCGGCCACAGCACCAACGTGTTGGTGCCCAAGCCGACTTCGCCCACTTGGTTGGTTCCCCATGCCCAAACGCTGCCATCCGAACGCAACGTAAGGCCGAATTTTTGTCCTGCTGACAGTTGCACGGTGGTCAGCGCAGTCTGCCCATGACTGGCAATTTGGCTCAAAAGCACAATTGCGCACAATAAAAGCCGGTGTAGTTTCATAATGAAGGTTCTTTCTGATTGAGTTAATGAAGGGTGGAACCGTTGGCCGGAGTATCAATGGTGATGCTCAATGCGCCCAAGGCCAGATTGTTGGGGTCGGCGGCTTCCCAAAGCGGGATGCTGTTGGTGTCCAACACCGTTCTGAAAAACGCGGTGGGGTAAGTGGAAGTCACGAGATAATTGGACTGCCCCGGTGTGCCGATGGCCGCCCATGTCCAAGGATAAGCCGGGCTGGCCAGAACTGGCGTCCATTGCAAATCGTAAGTGCTCGGCGGGCTGTTGGTGAAGGTGATGGAATACTGGTTGGTGCCCAATGACGTGATGGTCAGGGGCGGAGCGCTTTGTGACCAAACGGTCAATGCCGTGGCGACAATAAACAAACCGCAGGTAGCGGTTGTCAGCAAGGCTGTCCAATTTTTCTTCATTGTTTTCATTTTTATGAGTGTTGTTGATTTTCAAAAAGGGTGGATGGCAATCCGGTGACAAAAGGGTGAATTTGCGACGCTTCCTCCCAAGCTAAACACAACGCGGATTCGCCTTGGACAACGAACCCCAAGTTGTCCGAGCTAACATTATCTATTCGACAAGTTAATTTAGCTTCCCGCATACGATGTTATGAAAAATCCGACCGCAACTGGCAAGCAAAATCGCAGTTCGGAATTCCGAACCTTTGATTGCCACTGTTGCCCTAGTGTTCCGTTTCGGAAAACGGAACATGACAAAAAATCCGCGAAATCTCGTCGGCTTGCAAATCCGGCGGTTGCGCGACCAGCAAGGGCTGACACAACCGATGCTGGCCGCGCGTTGCCGCCGGTGGGGGTGGGATTTAAGCCGACAAACGCTTGCCAAGATCGAAACGCAGCTTCGTTGGGTTTCGGATTTTGAACTGCTTTGCCTCGCTAGGGCATTGCGGGTTGAGCCGCACGAGCTTTGGCCAGCCAAGGACAGAATTCCGCGAATGCTCGAAGATTTTTTTGAGCGGCTTTCGTCGGGCGTCGAATAAAAATTGTTTGATTCCCATTTCATATCATCGCTTGAAATGCGCTGGAATGGTCTTCGCATTGGCCGTGCGACGCACTGATTGCACGCCTCCTCACTGGTGCTGGCAAGAAGAATCTGAAACTTTTTCACGATATATGTATCGTTCATTTTTGGCATTAGGAAGCGATGTAATATGTCGTGGCCATTTCCAAGAAAGAGTGGAAGCGAATCAAGGTCTTCGGCGCCAATGTGCGCCGGGAGCGTGTGCGCAGGAAATTGACGCAGGATGAACTAGCCGAGCGCGCCGAAATTGCCACACGCAATCTGCAAAAAATTGAAGCAGGGGAAATAAACATTTTGGTCACGACGGCGTTTAGGATTCAACTGGCTCTCCATTGTCCATACAAACGGCTGATGCCTTTCGATTGATGTGTGAAAGTATTCGCGGTGCAAATTCCACGCCGAATGGCTTCTCAATAAAATCCGCCGCACCAAGCTCGTCCAAAGCGTATTGCTGGTTTTCAATCGTGGCACGCCCGGAAACGAAAACCATTGGGGTTTCCGTCAGGTGGGAGATTTGTCTCAGGCGTTGGAACAGTTCAAAGCCATTGATGGGCATGTCCAAGTCGAGGGTGATTAAATCGAACTTTTCAGTTTGAGCCAGCCGCAGGGCTTTTTCGGCGTTCAAAGCCGTCTTCGTTTCGCAATCCGCCCTCGTCAACAGAAATGCCATCATCGTAGCCACTGGCATTTCATCATCCACTATCAGAATTTTTGCTTTGTTTATCATAAACCGCTGATTCCCCGCCGAAATCGGAAAATGCTCTGGCGACTTTCAACGCTGTTCCTACCGGAAAATAAATGATTTCGACCGCCAACAAATATCAATTCAAGAATATGTGTCAAGCACGATTTCCCACATGTGGGAAACGGATCAATGCACACTGATGGCATGGCAGCGTCAATGCAAACACGGCTTGGCCGGTTTTTGAGAAACCGGCGCGGACAGTTGAGCTTGCCCGCCTTCGCCCGCAAACTTGGCATTTCTTCCTCGTCTTTGCATCGGATGGAAATGGGCGAGCAAAATGTGACGCTCAAAACGCTGGAACATCTCTTGAAACGGCTCAAGTGTGACGTTAATGATGTTTTCCATGCGGAAAATAAATAAGGTTGTGACTGTCTTTTTTTTGATCCAACGATTTGCAGTGCTTGGGCGAGCACTCTTTTTGTGCTACGAAATGTAATCGCCATTTGCTCCATTGCCCTTTTGAACCAGGCGGAGAAAAACTTGCTCAAATTCCCGTGCGGCATAACAGGAGCGAATTTTAATCTAGTGGTTATCCGGTGTCAACTAAAGAAGCGTTTGCGCTCACTTATGGGGCGTGAACAACCGAGAAATTCTACGTGTGCTTGGGCGAAACATTCGTCAAGCCCGGCTCAACGCCGGCTTGACTCAGGAATGTCTTGCGGAACTGGCGGGCGTCCATGTGCAAACTGTGGGTGCGATTGAACACGGCGGCTTCCCATTCGCCGTGACCACATTTGCACGGCTTTCTCAATTTCTTGAATGCAGCCCGAACCGTTTGCTGGACGGCCTTAAACCTCCTGACCGAGAGAGAACGGCGCGCATTAAGAAGGCATTGGCTCGCCGACGCGCGCCGCGTCAACGCGACATTAAATAGGTTGGTCGAATTACAAGAGCGTCTTGCCTTTGCTCGGATGAATCCTGACTTCCTCACGGATGGCGGCGCGGACTTTCGCTTCGATGCGTTCAACGAAGCTCATGCCGACCCGGCTGAATTTATTGGCTGGCCGGATCGCGGCGGCAATTTCCAGCGCGGTTTGTTTCACCTTGCTCCGGCAAAGGTGCGGAGTGGTGTTGATGCTTTTGAGTGTGTCCGTCATTTCAGTTGTTTCCATAATTTGCTTTGTTGGTTGCGTCGCTGATTCATTCAACGACACCACTATTTTATCAGGCGCATTTTTGCCGGACTGCGAATTTGGCAACCAACCTATTGCAAACATTGAACGAAACCACTGTCGCCGCCGACACTTGACACAAAAACGAGCTGGTTTTACGCGGGGCGACTTCGCTGGTTTTCGACTTTGACACCATTTTCATTCAATGTTTGCAAGGCGAAAAATAGTTTAAGATTTTTTATCTGCGGGTGATAAGCCGCTTTGCAAACTTCCCAATTTTTCGCGCCATACGGGTGAACGGGTTTAATTGCCCATTGCGCCGCCGGGTCTCAAGCGGATTTTGGGATTGCGGATTGTCATTAAAAGCGTCAGGGAAATTTGTCGCCCTTGCTTCGCCTGTAAAAAGTGAGTCCATCGGAATCTGCAAGGCTTTGGCAACGAGAACCAAATCGTAATCTTTTACGCGCGTGCGCCGCGTTTCAAGATTGGCAATGATTTCGCGCGTCATGGGCGCACCCATTGTTCGGATGACCCCGGCCAGTTTGCTTTGACTCCATTTTCGGTTGCGTCGGAATGCCTGAATTTGTTGGCCGGTCAAATTTCTGATTCTCGCCAGTGCCGACGCAGGTTTGGATTCGGGTTGGCCGCCGATGGGCGGTAACAGGTTGGTGATGTCTGCTTTAAGAATATGCGCGAGGACGGGAATAAAGCGCGCGGGCACGTCTATGCGGCCAATTTCGTAACTGGCCAACTGGCTGCGTGAGACGGCAAATCCGCGCGCTTGACACGCAGCGGCGAGTGACCTTTGCGTCCAGTGGCGTGAGCGGCGCAATGCGCGAAGACGAAATCCAACTTTGGAAAGAGTTTTTTTCATAAGAGGAATCAAAATAATTTTCGCCACAACGGAAACCACTGGGCGACTTGCCCGTTGGGTTCAAGCGGTGGCAGCGTCATCCGTCGAAATCCCTTTTCACAATGCACCAGCACACATTCATGGTCGCGGAGATTGCGGAGTTGATACGGCTTGATTTTGTGTTCTTCGGCTTCGGAATAATTCACGTTGCGCCTGCCGGCGCTCGAACCCCAGGAGCGTTTGAACACGCGCTTCTTGCCGAGAAAATCCGCCGCCTGAACCGCGTCGGCTTCATCGGCGGAACGGAAAATCATCCGATTGCGAAGATTCAACGTCAGCACTTTGGATTTGTCGTTGCCCAACGGGGGAATGAGTGAAGTGGTGGACTGCGCGGCGGCAACGATGGTGGCGCCCGCCTCGCGGATCACGTCCACGCAGTTGTAATCGCTCGTGCCATCCTCGCTGGCGGTCATAAACCGCTGCGCCTCGTCCGCCCACAGGATGAGCAGATTGTTTTTGCCACGCTGGTTTTTGGCCTGATCGAACCGGCGCAACGCATGATGGTAAAAAAGCAGCTTCAAAAATGTGTTCACATACCGCCGCTCGGTCTGGAATTTCTGCGGCATGGTCACGAGGATGATTTTGCCCTTATCAATTTCCGAAAAATCGAACGTGCTGTTTGCAACGCAGAAAATTTCGGCCACTTCGGGTGTCAGGAAGTATTGCAGGTAGTTGCCGATGGTTTCGCGGACGCCGCCAAGCTGCTCCGCCGGCTGGTCGAGGAAACGGTGCTTGAAATGGAAATTCAGGGCATAGCGGCGCGGTGTCTGCAAAGGGAGTTTATTCAGAAATTCCAATTCCTCGTCCAGCTTCGGCTTGCTGGAAAGCACGTCCAGCGCGCCGGATAGTGTCACGGGTCGTTGCAATTCGGCGAGCAATTCCAGCGCATAAGCGATGTGGGTTTGCGCCTGATTCTTGAAAAAGCCCTTATCCCCGCCCTGGCCGAGGCTGGTGGCCGTGTCCACCACGAATTTTGCATACGTTGTGAACGGAATGCTGCGGTCGCCGGTGAGATTGAACCGATGCAAGGCTTGTCCGGCCTGGCCGTCAGCCTGAATTTGCAAATGAATCAAGTCGTTTTCACGCTCGTAGTGCCGCGCCATCGCCGAGAGTGTTTCCCAATAAACGCCTTTTTCGTCAATGCACAGGCCGCCCCATTTTTTCTCATTTTGAAATACCTGATGCGCCAGTTGATTGATGCCGGAAGTGGTTTTGCCGGAGCCGGTGTCGCCGGTGATGAGCCAGCCGCGGCAGAATTGACTGCGTTTCCAAGTCAGACCGCCAAGTCGGGCGACATGGCATTTGCGCGACAGCAACAGCCGCCCGGCGATGATGAGCAGCAAAATGGCGTATCCGATTCCAAAAGCGCGCAACGATTTGGACAACGTGGGAATGTGAAATACAGGAAAGAGGGTAAAATCGAGTTTCATAGAAATTTTCCGATGAGAAAACCGGCGATGGCGGCGGTGACGGTGGCAATGATGGCAATTGGCAATTCCACCGCCCGGATTTCTTTTGTTGCACGTTCCTTCAAAATTTTTGCCGCTTCCGTCAAGGCCGTGATGTCGTTTTCAAATTCTTCGAGCGAGGGCATTTGCCGGTGGCGAATTTCATCCCAATGGTTTTGATGAATCCGAAACAAATCCAGCAACAGCCAAATGGTGTCGTCGTCCCTGACTTTGTGCTGCTCTGTCCATTTGGCGATGGCCTGCAAAAAATCCTCGTCAAAATCAGGCGGTGTTGGTTGGTCGGACGCGCTCATGATTTTGCCGGAAGCAATAATTCGGCGACGGATTCAATTTCCGAGTAGAATTTGCGCTGCCATGTTTGCAGCCGCTGACGGTCCAGCAAATGCAGATAACCGTCGGCCACGGCGGGCGTGATGGTGAGATTGTTGTGGCTCAATTCCTCCACCAGCCAGGGCTGCAATTTGCTCATGGTGATTTCCTTCGCACCAAGTTCTTTCAAGCGTTTGCGGATGACGGAATGATCAAAAATGAGAAAATCGTTGCTGTGAACCGTGTTTCGCAGCACGACGTAGGAGCAAACGTTTTTGAGCTTGTCGGTGATGCGGTTAAGCTGGTCAATACTGTCGGACTCCTGATTGACGGGCATGACGAGCGTGAGCGCGGCGGACAGGTCTTTGAGCGTTGGCTGCAAGGCAATCTCGTCGAAATAATTGAAAAACACCTCGGTGGACGCGGCACGGCAGTCCACGACGACGAGATCGGTTTTTTCCAGCGCGCGAATCATGGTGTCCAGGCCGCGCGGATGGGCCAGATCCAAAAATTGCACGTCGTCGCCGTGAAAGCGTTTCAGCGTGGAATTTTCATTGTCGCAGTCGCAGGCGACAAATTTGATGTTCTTGTCCTTGAGGTATTGGACGAAATTGACGGCAAAGAAACTTTTGCCGACACCGCCCTTGCCGTTAAAAATCAAATCGAGGCGTTTGGTCATATTTCTTCTCCGGGTGGCAACATTTCAACTTTGGCGATGCGCGGCCCGCGCGACGCGAACGCCGAAGTTTCGGCTGGCATGGTTGTTGGTTTGCTGGTTGTGGCCGGCGCGGGCGGCAACTTGGTTTTGGCCGAAGCATCCGGCGTGGTTTTTGGCGAAGCAGGATGGTTGGCATGACGCGAAGCACGCCTCTTGGCGGATGACTTGTGGACGAGCCTCTCTTTCAGAACGCGATGACAGAAGTTGGTGACACAGGTATCGGAAGCGGGAATGCCGCTTTGGGTGAGCAGTTCACCGATGGCGCGATAGGAGATGCCGCGTTTGCGAAGCGCGGCGATGTCATCTTTGAGCGTCAATAACCGCGAAGCACGCGACTTGGCAGTATGCGTGTATTCCGACGCGGCAGCGCGAAAGCGATTCAATGCTTCTTGTGAGATGGCAGCCTTGTTCATAGGCGACGAAGCATGAGCGAGGCGACCGGGTTGGCGGCAAGCGAAGCAGTTGGCGAGGCACTTGACGAAGCAACCAGGTTGGCATGAGGCGAAGCACGAATGTGCGCGGGTTCGCTTGTGGCTGACAGCGCATTGGCGTGGCAGCGCGCGAAGCGCAGAATCCTTCCCGTCGGAAGGGGTAAGGCTTGTTTTGTAAAAAAGTTCATTCTCATACTGATTGCGCCACTCGCTGCTTCTGCTGTTGCAGCAGTTCTTCACGCCAGTTTTGAAGCTGCGTAGAGACCTTTTCGATGTGGCTGGTTTGTTCGATGGTTCGGGCTTCGATGTGCGCCGCGTATCGGTCGCCCAATTCAGTTTCCGGCAGTTGCATGACGGAGTGCGTGGCCTGGTCATTAAGCCGTTGGTCGAGCACCTTCAAAACTTCGATGGCGGTGCGTAATTCGGCGGTGGTGGGTTGCATGGTGATACGGGGCTGTTCCGGGGGCCGCGTGGCAGTCTCCCGGATGGATTTGATTTGTTCGGCTGTGAGGGGGTGTGCCCAGGGAGCATCCAAGCCAAGCCGGGTGGCGGCTCCCTCGGCGGCGATTTTGGTTGGCGCGGCGACAACAGCGCGCAACGGATCGCCCATCTCGCGGGCATACTCCCGGTCAGTGAAGTAAATGCCCCATAGTTGATCGTCCGGCTTCGGCGTTGGCAACGTGGACTGGTTCATATTCATGCCGCCAATTGAACCAGCTTTTTCCGGTCATCCTGTGCGGAAATCGCACAAGATGAAAACCGGGTTCTGGCACACTGTCCTTTGTGGTCACGGCCAAGACGCAATATAATTTGAAGAACGCAAAGGCATACTTTGAGGAGCATCTTTGCGTGGGTGAGTATTACAATGAGGGGCAGCGGGTGACAGGCCAATGGTTCGGCCTGGGTGCGGAACGGCTGGGTTTGACCAGTCAGGTTGGCGCGGAAGCGTTCCTGCGTCTGTGTGAAAACCGGCATCCGGCATCCGGCGAGACATTGACTCAACGGTTGAACACCACCCGAAAGGATGAAGCCAGCGACAAATCAGCCAACCGCCGGATTTTTTACGACTTCACTGTCTCGCCGCCCAAGTCGGTTTCGGTCGCGGCGCTGGTCGGCGCGGATAACCGGATTCTGGAAGCCCATGCCCAAGCCGTCCGTTTGGCGATGAAAGAATTTGAGGCGTTTGCCACCACGCGCGTGCGGATCGGCAAGGCGGACTATGACCGCGCCACCGGCAATTTTGTCGCCGCCACGTTCACACATGACACCTCCCGCGCCCTGGACCCGCATTTGCATACTCACTGTGTTATTTTTAACGCGACTTTTGATGCCGTGGAAAATCGCTGGAAGGCGTTGCAAAATTACGAACTGTTGCGTGCGCGGAAATATGCTGAAAACGTCTATTACCATGAACTCGCCCGCAAACTGCGCGGGTTTGGCTACGAAATTCGTAATCTGACGCGCGGCGATTTTCATATCGAAGGCATTTCGGAAGAAGTTTGCGAACGCTTTTCCAAACGGGACGCGGAAATTGACAAGGCGCTGGCGAAGCTGCTCGCCGAAAAGCCGGAATTGGCGAGCAAGAATTTCAAGGCGTTGCGCGCTCAACTGGCGGTCGAGACGCGCGCCAAAAAGCAAAAGGATTTGAGTCGGGCGGAATTGCGGCAACTATGGAACTCACAATTGAATGAAGGCGAGCGCGCCGCCTTGCGCCAGTTCCCGAACCATTCGGAAAAAGCCACTGGCAGCGGAATGAGCGCAGGCGAGGCCGTCCAATGGGCCGAGGACCATCTGTTCGACCGCAATTCGGTCGCGCTGGAATGCCAATTATGGCAGCAGGCGTTGGAACGGGGACGGGGTGAAAATTTCACCCTGGCTGAACTCAAGGAATTCACGCGCCGGCGTTCGTATATTCGCAACCCGGAACGTCCGGCTGAAGTGACGTTGCGCGAAGTGTTGTCACGGGAACTGGAGATTGTCCAGACCGTCAAAGATGGCGTCGGCAATTGCCGGCCACTGGTGGAGCATTCCTACACGGCCAATCCAAAACTGGATGAGGAGCAACGTCTGGCTTTGGACGCGCTGCTGCGCTCCACCAATGCCGTTTCTCTTTTCCGTGGCGGCGCGGGCACGGGCAAAAGTTTTGTCCTGCGCGAGCTGGTCGGGCATGTCCGGCAATCGGGCAGGCGCGTGGTCGTCCTCGCGCCGCAACGCCAGCAAATCGTGGACATGGAGCGAGACGGTTTTCCGTCGCCGACAACAGTGACAAGTTTTTTACTCAAGCGTGAGTTGGTCGAGGGTGCGGTGGTCGTGGTGGATGAGGCCGGACAGATTGGTGGTCGCCAAATGGCTGAACTGCTCCGGCTGGCGCGCGAGCGAAATGCGCGGGTGATTTTGTCGGGCGACACGCGCCAGCATGGAGCGGTCGAGGCGTCCGATGCGTTGCTGGCCATTGAGCGGTATTCCGGCGTCAAGCCGGTCGAGCTTCATACAATCCGCCGCCAAGACCCGGCGCTTGGCCGCAGTAAAAAGGAGAGTTCCGAAATCAAGCGGTATCGCAAGGCGGTGGAAGTGGCGGCGGCAGGCAAACTGGCTGAATCGTTTGAACGGTTGGACAAAATGGGGGCGGTGATTTCCTGCGGATTGGGTGAACAGGCGGACAAGCTGGCCGATGAGTATGTCCGGCTGACGGAAGAAAAAGCTTCCGCCGTGGTGGTGTCGCAGACCTGGGGGGAAGTGCATCGCGTCAATTCAAAGGTGCGGGATGCGCTTAAAGGAAAAGGGTTGCTCGGCGCAAATGATGTGATGGTGCAGGCATTGGATAAAATGGATTTAACCAACGCGCAAAAGCGCGACAAGCGATTTTATCCGCAAGATGCGGTGATTGTGTTCAATCAGAAAGTGCGGCAAGCCGAACCGGGGATGCGCGGAAAACTGACGGCAATCCGTGAATGCGGCATCTTTGTCGAGATTAACGGAAAAGATGTTTTGGTTTCAAACAAGGTGCTGGATAAAATCAACGTCTGCCTGCCGCGCGAAATTCCCGTCGCGCAAGGCGACAGATTGCATCTCAAGGCCAATCGCAAGCTGGCCTCCGGCGCTCGCGTCACCAACGGCGAATTGGTTGCCGTCAAATCTGCCCATGCCAACGGGAAAATTGAACTGGCTGACGGCCGCATCTTGGACAAAACTTTTCGTGAATTTCTTCCCGGCTATGCTGTTACGTCCTATGGTTCACAAGGTAAGACCGTGGATTACGTTCTCTTTTCCGATTCCACCGTTAAGGCGGCTACCAACGCGCAACAGTGGTATGTCACCATTTCGCGCGGGCGGCGCGGCGTCCGCATTTTCACGCCCGACAAGGAGCAATTGCGCGAGAATCTGGCGCGTTCCGGCCACAGGCCGTTGGCGTTGGAATTTGCCGGTGGCCTGCGCCCGTTCCATCGCAATCCGCTTTGGGACCGGCTGCATGGGCATCTCCTGCGGTTCGGCCAGCGCGCTGCCGATACGTTTTGCCGTTTGAAACAACCCCGGCGTCATTCTCAACCAGGACAAAAAAATGAACACCAAACCTCCCGAATGTTACACCACTGATACGCAGGCGCGCTGCCTGCGCGTTCAAATGACAGCAAGCCGTTGGCTCGTGCTGCCGCTGGATCAGTTCGTTTTTGCCGATCTGGACAGCGAGGGCAAGGAACAAAAACTGCGTCTGGTTTTTGCCACGCATGAAATTTTGATTTCCGGCCACGTTTTGCAGCGGATTGAAACGGCCATACACCGGCTGGAATTGTCCGGCCTGATGAAATTGCCGGAGAAATATCATGCGCTGATTGCCGAAAACCAGCCCAGGATTCGGGAAATCGTCGTGACTGAAACCAAGCCCGGCGATTCACAGGCGCAGGCGGCACTAAATTAAAAGCGCCAAGGTTTTTCCTTACGCTGCCTTCGGCAAGCTCTTTGGTGGCGGAAGCTCACCCGATGCCTTGACCATTTCGTTGAGAAGCTGTTTGAAATCTTGCAAGCCGGTCGCGGGAATGATGATTGAATTGCGTTTGCCGCCTACGTCCTCGGCGATTCGCAAAAAACGGCCACGCGAATTTTCCTTGAGCGTCAGGAGAAATGATTTGCGTTCAATTTGAATCTGCTCGGCTTTAAGCGTGTCTTCCTGAACGAATGGACGCGGTGGCTGTGGCGCATGAGATTGCTGATACGGTTGGCGATAAGGCTGGCGGTGGAAGGGCGAGGGGCGTTCGTTTGAAATCATAAAATTCGCACGTTGCTTCTGACGTGCGCCAGCATGACAAACTTCATTTCTGCCTTCAACTTTATTTATAGAGTGCAATGGCGTCATTGATGCTCACCACGATTTTTTCAATGTAAGCCTTGTTTTTGGAAGTGAGCACTTGGATTTCGCCCGCCGTGCTCGAAAGACAGACATGATACGTAGGTTTTGCCCTGCACATTCCAAAGATAGTTCCACTGACAATGATGCCGGCAGCGGTGTAGGCGATGATCGCCGATGGAGAAATTCCACCGTATGAAAGAAATTCCCCGGTGAAGAAAATGATGATGCCAACAAAGAGAAGCAGGATTGCCCCTAAAACTCCTGGCGGTGTGTATGTCATGCTGACTGACGTAATGTTCCGTAACGCATAGGTCGTTCCTCCAACAACCACCCGTGTCGTGGTCACAGCCACAACCTTGTCCAAATATATCTTTTGTTCTTGCGGCGGCACAGGCAACGGCGGCGGCACAGGCCGCTGTTGTGGTGCGCCGCAATGAGGGCAGGCAGCCGCTTCCGTGCTGACGGATTGGCCGCATTCCTTGCATTGGATTAACGCCATAGGCTGACACAAATACACATTGGATTGACGAATGAAAAGTCAACAAAGTGATTGCACAAAATCGCGGGTGGCCTTGCCTTGATTTTGCTTCGGCCTGCGGTCCGGCGAACGGAAAAGTGAAGTTGCGTTTGCACAATGGAGCGTGATTCGCTTCATCGTGCAAACGCTTTTGTGTCGGTTTCTAAATGTCCACCGGCTTAATTCACCTGGTTGTCAGAAAACAGTGTGCTGACTGGCAGTATGGCTCGTTGGCGCGGGTCTGTATAATGATTTGCCGTCATCTGGATGGTGGTATGCCGCAGTTGCGCGCTACCGGCGAAAATCCCGTTTTGTTTGACAATGGCATCGCCAAATAGTTTCCGCAGTTCATGCACCTTCTTCCGAGCCGTAATGCCTTTTTCTTCAAGCCAGTCCATCAGTGTCTTCCAGTGAGGTTCACAACGATAGAAAACATACATAGTATTTTTCCATTGTATCTGGCTGGAAACGACAAATTCACTGGTCATGTCCGTGAGGCTCAATAATTCTTTCATTAACGCTGCATCAACATAAACAATTCCACACGAGTCATGCTTGGGCTGATGATAGGCGGTTGATTCGATTCGGATGGAATTATCATCCTGTTGAAGCTGGTTACAGAGCAGTGTGTCCGCTTCGGCTCGCCGCAATCCCGCGCACAGACAGAGAAGGAACAGCTTGTAGGCTTCAGTGTGTTCAGACCGGAGTTCTTCGTGCGCCGCCTTCAGGAGACCGGCGTAAGATATTCCGGGCGGTGCATGAAATTTCATTGAACCGTTCTTTTCAAATTTCAACGGTTCAAACCAATAAACTTCCCGTTCTCCTTTCTGCCCGTCCCTGACTTTGAATTTAGGAACGATAACCGAGAAATTGGGCTGGTTGATGATGTTGGCACTGAACAGGCTTTTGCAGTTTCGCAGGGCGGTGTTGAATGAACGACTCACTTCCAACCGGCGTTTGGGATTGTTGTCGGCGCGGGACAGGTATGCGATTTTCCAATCCGCAGCCGCTGCCGGTGAAATTGCTCGTAACGGCGTGGTTTCAACTTTTTGCGCCCATGCAGCATATTTCCCATGCCAGTGACAGTATTTGGCTTTGTCGTTTGCGAATCCCCGGATGTGCGCGGCCAGCGCCCGAAAATACAACGCATATCGGTGGAAAGTTTTCGGTTTCAAGTTGCTGACGCGCGCGACTTCCTTTAGGAATGCTCCCACGGTCGCTTCGCCATTAACGGCCACAGGAATCGAGACGGGCAGCGGCTGGTCAAAACTTGCCAGGGTTGCGTCCCATCCTTTGGCGACGAGCGAAAGATAAATGTCCCGCGCTTTGGTTGCAGCATCTTCCTTATTTGCCGTGTCCAGATCAAAGCTTCGGCGAATACCACGATGTTTGATGCGAACCGACCATTCGCCGGTTTTACGGTGTTGGCCGTGATAGGAATAGGTCCGGTGTTCGAGCCTGACTTTCCAATATCCCACATGAGTTTTTGGGAAACGCTTTGGAAGTTTTTTTCCCGAATCGGCTTGAGAATTGGCCGCTAATTTCTTGGCCACTTCTTGGCCACTTTTTCTGTCTTCGACAGTAGCAATGAGTTGTTCCATAATACGAGTCTAATGCACATATTGTTGATTTCACGTTTGTTATGGCGACTTATTACGACTCGTTACTACTCTGGACAACTGCCTACCTAATTTCTCATAATCGCTTGGTCGCAGGTTCAAATCCTGCTGGGCCCACCAGTCTTCGCTCGCAACATAGAGGAGAGCGAAGACTGCCGCGCCGGAGCGTCGTAGCGAAGGCGGGCTGCCATGCCTATCCGGAAAGGCTGCGAGCTACGACTCGGCAAGCCAAAAAAATCTTCGTCCGAATCGCAAATTCTCGGCGCAATCACCATTTCGGAATCGGAACACTACCCCTCATTTTAATTGCAGTTTCACGACCGGAATGTTTTGTTCCCCCAACCGCAATTTTTTATGAGGATTACCAACCTGAATCCCGACATCGGCATCGGCGCGAGCGGGTGGCTCGTGGAGATGGACGAACACCGCATTTTGCTGGATGCCGGAATGCATCCGAAACGCGAAGGCCGCGCCGCATTGCCGATGTTCAACAAGGCCGGGAATGCGGATGTGGATGCGATTGCAATTTCGCATTGCCATCACGATCACGTCGGCTCGCTGCCGGTGGCGTTGCGGCATTTTTCCAAAGCGCACGTGTTGATGACAGAGTTGAGTTATTTCATTGTCGAACGCGTGCTGCACAATTCCGTGAATGTGATGACGCGCCAGCGCGACGAGCTGGGCATCCGCGATTACCCGCTTTACACGCATGATGAGGTGGACGATATCGCGCCGCGATTCCAAGGCTTCAAATATAATCACGAAATCGAATGGGCGGCGTTCCATAAAATGCGCGCGGGACTGCCCTCGCCGACGCTGGAATTTTTTGATGCCGGCCACACGCTCGGTTCGGCGGGCATTTTGATCCGGGGGAAAAAGGAAACGCTGTTCTACACCGGCGATGTTTGTTTCCACGATCAGACGATTTTGCGCGCGGCGCGATTTGAAGACGTGAAGGCCGATGTGCTCATCATGGAAACGACGCGCGGCAACCGCGTTGTGCCGCTGGATTTTTCCCGGGAAAGTGAAATCGAACGGCTGGTGGCGGCAATCCATCACGCGCTCAAACACAAGGGCTGCGTGTTGATTCCGTCGTTCGCGCTCGGTCGCACGCAGGAAATGCTGGCGCTGCTGGCGCTGCTGATGCGCGCGGGCAAATTGAAGCCGCAACCGATTTACATCGGCGGGCTGGGGCGTGTGTTCACGGAGATTTACGACCTCGAAGCGCACCGGACACACCGCCGGCATGCGAACTTGCAATTGCACGAGGCGCTGGAACTCATCGTGCTCGAAAAAGAGCAGGCGGAAAAAATGAAATTGAGCGGCGGACGAATCTTCGTGATCACCGCCGGCATGATGAGCGAAAACACGGCGGCGCACGATCTCGCGGCGCGAATGATCGGAGACGAGCGGCAGTCCATTTTTTTTGTCGGTTACGCAGACCCGGATTCACCGGGCGGACGATTAAAGGCTTCGAAGCCGGGTGGGACGTTTGTGCTCAGTCCAAGCGCCGGTCGCGTCACGCGCAAATGCGACCTGCAGGATTTTGATTTGACGGCGCACGCGAACCGCGACGATTTGCTGGATTGGGTCGGGCAGGTTTCGCCGCGCGCGGTCTTGTTGAGCCATGGCAATGACGATTCGCGGGCCTGGTTCGAGGAACAAATCCGGTCGCGCCATCCGAAGGTCAAAATCATCCAGCCGCAACCGGGCAAAACGGTCCAGGCGTAAAGCCGCTGATGAATCGAATCTGCCGGCGGGGACGACTCACGCGATGGAATTTAATGCGCGTTTCCGCTGACGATGTTGCCGAGGTTGAAAATCGGCAGATACATGCAGACAACCATCCCGCCGATGAACACGCCCAAAAAAACGATGAGGAGCGGTTCAATCAGCGCCATCAACCCGGTGAGCATGGTTTCAACTTCCTCATCAAGAAAGTTGGAGACCCGCTCGAGCATGTTGTCAATGTTGCCGGTTTGTTCACCAGCGCTAATCATGCGGATGATCATGCTGGGAAAAACCGAATGTTTCCCCAGCGCAACGGCAATACCCTCGCCGCGTTCGATATCGATGGCGGCGGCCTTGATGGCTCTTTCCATTATCGTGTTACCAACAGTCTGAGAGGTAATCTGCAACACCTCCAGAATGGGCACGCCGCTGCGGATCAGCGAAGCGAAGGTGCGCGTGAAGCGAACAAGGCAGATTTTATGCGCGATGGGGCCGAAAATCGGGAGCTTGATCCGGCGTGAATCCCAAAAATCACGCCCGCTCTTGGTCTTGATAAAATAAAACCAAGCGTAGACCAAAGCGCCCAGGCCAATAAGAACAAGCGGCAGGTAATGCCGCATAAGGTCGCTAAGACTGATAATGAACTGGGTTGGCACCGGCAGTTTCGCGCCGAAAGATTGATAGACATCCTTGAAAACAGGAATCACTTTCACCAATAAAAATATGCTGATGCCAATCGCCGCCGTGCTCACGACTATTGGATACATCATCGCGGTTTTGACTTTTCGGCGAATGCGGGCGCTGCTTTCGAGGTAGGTCGCCAACCGCGCAAGGATTTCCGCCAGCAAGCCGCCCTTTTCACCCGCAGCCACCATTGAAACGTAGAGCTTGTTGAAGGCCTTGGGATGTTTCTGCAACGCCTCCGAAAAACTCTCGCCGCTCTCCACACGCGTGCAAACGTCCCGAATCACATCGCGCATGACTTTGTTGGGAGACTGCTCGGCCAGCGCCTGAAGGCATTGAACGATGGCGATACCCGCGTCAATCATGGTCGCCAACTGGCGCGTGAACACAACAAGATCCGCCAGCGAAATTTTGCCGCCTTTTGTTTTGCCCTTCTTGTAGATTTTTTCCTGGATGGATACCACCAGCAGGTTTCGGTTGAGCAATGCCGCAACAGCGGCCTGTTCGGTGGCGGCCTCCACCGTGCTGCGGATTTCGCGACCACTGGCTGTCTCGCGGGCTATGTAGGAGTATGATGGCATATCCTCTCGGTCCGATGATAAAAGTCACGTGACCCGGTCACAACTCTACATTCATGTCATTGCACTACTCAATTTTTAAATTCGCTGCCATTTGAAAGCAGCCTTTATTCCAAGGCATTGCCCTTGCAAACCATCACCCATGAATGCCCCAATTTTATTTAGCCCATGCATAAGAATGGGGTGAAAAAAAACAGCAGAAACAGTAAGTGATTCATTTGCAATATATTACACCGGTATAATTTGTGAAAAAAAATGTTGTCAAATGTCCGGAATTGCCCTATTTTCAACACCAATAGCACCACGCGGTGCCGGGGCAAACGGTTTTTGCCCTGCAAGTGCACAGGCACAAAACAACAAACAATTGAACAATTAACATCGGAGGAACCAGATGAAGTTTAACAAATGGACAATAGGTCTGGCGGCGGTCGGGGTGGTCAGCCTTGCCTCGGCGGCGCGTGCAGATGAAAGAATGAGCCAGGTTCAAACTGCGCTCTCAAACACCACCATCAGTGGTTACGTCAGCTCATCGTTCAACTGGGCCATAAGCCCGGGCGATTACCAGCACTCACCGGCGGGGTTTATTCCCTACCAAGGGACCTACGCCCGAGGGTCAGCAGCCAAGGAAAACGGTTTCAATTTGGACGTCGTCAAGCTGTCCATTGCGAAGCCGCAGGATGAATCGCAGTATGCCTCCGGCTATCAGATTGACCTGCTCTTCGGCCCGGATGCCTACGGCTACGACCGTTTAACCGACACTTATGATGGCTTTGCAATCCAGCAGGCCTATATCGCGCTGCGCACGCCGATTGGCAACGGGATTGACTGGAAGGTGGGTGTGTTTAATTCGCCCATCGGCTATGAATCGTTCGATGCCGGCAATGATCCGAACTACACCCGTTCCTGGGGTTATGCCATTGAGCCGACTACCTTCACCGGCGTTCTGGGTACCTACAAAATCAATGACCAGTGGGCAGTCTCGGCTGGCATTGCCAACACGGCGAATGGCATAATGAATGGCAGAGCCGGTGACAATGGCTTTCACAAGGACTGGAACAAGACGCTCATGGCAACGCTGTCCTATACCGCGCCGGCTTCATGGGGTTCGATGGCCGGTTCAACGCTCGATGCCGGTGTCATATACGGATTTGGTGGCACGGATCGTTTCTTTCCATACCACGCCAATGGCAACCAGGTTAATTACTATGGCGGGGCGACCCTGAACACGGCATGGAAGCCGTTGAAGCTGGGTGTGGCCTTGGATTACGTCCACAACCTTAACGGCGGTGAAAACTTCACTACGTATTATACCGAGGCTGACGTCTTTGCCGCCGGTGTCTATGGGACGTATAAAGCCACGGACAAGTTGAACCTGAATGCGCGTGTTGAATACGTCAAGGGAGAACTCAACACTGAAGTCCACGGCGGTGGCAGCTCCTCTTCAACCGTGGATGGGCTTAGTGTGACTGGCACTGTTGACTACGCCATGTGGGCCAATGTCATCAGCCGGCTCGAGTTGCGCTGGGATCATCTCGGCAAGAACTTCTCGCCGCTTGGTTTTAACGACGAAATATCGCCCCTCAAGGAAGATTCCGTGGGTTTCTACGCGAACATTATCTACAAGTTCTAACCCAGAGTTGGAACCTTTTGGCCCCTTCCGGCAAAACCGGAAGGGGCTTTTTGTTTTTTGGACTGCGGCGACGTGTTCGCTGCTTTCAAAAGCGCAGACTTGTCTGCGCACTCCATAGCGCGGGCACATCCGCGCATTCCAAAAAGTATTGCGCAACACATTCCTTTGGGACAAGGATTCCCATTATGAACTGGCCGCATGCACCAGCCCATTGGCTGTTCGAGCCGGGTATTTATATGGTGACGGCGGGCACGTATCGGAAAACGTCACACCTCAACACGCCAGCCCGTTTGGATTTCTTTTTGGAATCGCTCTTCTCTTATGCCGGAGAGTTTGGATGGTCGCTGCGCGCGTGGACGGTGTTGGCAAACCATTATCACTTCATTGCCGTCTCACAGAACTCCGCCACGTTGCGGCATTTCATCAGCAAGCTGCATATGAAAACGGCGCGGGAGTTAAACTGTCAGGACCAAATGCCGGGACGAAAGGTGTGGTTTCAATTCTGGGACAGCCACATCACATTTGAGCGGTCATATCTGGCGAGGTTGCATTATGTCCATTACAACCCGGCCATCCATGGCGTGGTGGGTTTGGCGGAAAATTACAAATGGTGTTCCGCCTCATGGTTCGCGCGCAACGCCACGCCGGCTTTCGTGAATACGCTGAAAAGTTTCAAGACCAACCGCCTGAACGTGCTGGACGATTTTTGATTTGGACTGCGGCGACGTGTCGCCGTTTTCAAAAGCGCAGACAAGTCTGCGCACTCCATAGCGCGGGCACGTCCGCGCAATCTAAAGTTTCCCGCCCAAAACCGACGAGGACGAGCGCAATCTCCTTAAGGAACACATCCCTGCGTTGCTTCAGTTGAAACTGGATTATTGTTCCGTGACTTACGCCACCAGCCCCAATGCAAGGAACTACCACGTGTTGCCGGGACTGCACTTCCCTACACCGAACCAGTCACGCTCAACCGTTCAAGTTCCGAAAAATCCCGGCTTGGCGTGAAGCCGAATGCCGGACTCAAAACAAATTGTTCGCCACAATGCCAAGCACGCTCAACGGTCCTTGATCTTCCAGTCCTTCCGTCGCCTTGTCCACTTTTTGCATCGTGAGTCTGGCATTCCTGTAAAATTCCTGGTCGTTGACGAGTTTGCCGATCGTGCCCTGCCCCTGGTTTATCTTCAGTAAAATCTGGTCGAGGTTCGTCATTGAAGCCGTCGTCGTGTTGTAAAGCGTCTCATCCGTCACGAGTTTGCCAAGCGTGCCCTGACCGGCTCTGACGCCGCTTACGGTGTTCTGCAAATTGGTAACTGTCGCGAGCGCGGAATCGTAAAGCGATTGGTCGTAAATGAGTTTGCCAACCGTGCCTTCGCCTTTGGCGATCTGGCCGGAAATGCTTTCGATATTCGTGATGGTTGCGCCAAGGTGGCTGCTGTTTTGTTTGAAAAAATCCGTCAACGGGCCGAGCAAGTTGTCAATCTTGTCACCGGTGAAACTTTTGCCGAAGTTTTCAATGCCGGTGGCGGCTTTGTCGAGTTTGGCCATGATGGCGTTGAGGTCCGGTCGTTCTTCGGTTGCGAGCACGGTCCCGTCAATGGCGCGCGGGGCCTCCGGTGAACCGAAGTCAAGGAAAACAAAATTCTGCCCCATCAAACCGGTGAACCTGACGGAGGCTTTGCTGTCGGTCTTCACGACGGCATTGCCGTGAAGCTTCATCGTGACGCGAACCTTTTCGTTTTCGAGCGCGATTTTTTCGACGCGGCCGACTTCGACGCCGGCCATTTTGACGCTGTCGCCGACTTTCAATTCCTGGACGGTGTCGAACAGTGCGCTAATTTGGTAGCCGTGTCGGAAAAAATCCGAGCCGCCGAGGGTTTCAACGATGGCCCAAGCGGCAAAGACCACCAGGATCACAAAAATGCCCAGACGGGTTTCAAGAGAATTTTTCATAGGTTTTTAGATCAAGTTTCGCGTTTAAAGTCTGCGTGCAAAAAATTTTGAACGAGCGGGTCGTTACAGCGCTTCACTTCGTCAGGCGTGCCAATGATGATGATGTGGCCTTCGTTGATGACAGCGATGCGGTCGGCCACCCCGAACGCCAGGTCGCGGTCGTGCGACACAATGAGCGATGTGACGTGAATACGCCGTTTCAGTTTCAAAATCTCCTCGCTGACGACGGCGGCTGAAAGCGGGTCGAGTTCACTCGTCGGCTCATCGTAAAGAATCAACTGCGGCTCGATGACCAGCGCACGGGCGATGGCGGCGCGCTTTTTCATGCCGCCGGAAAGTTCGCCTGGCATTTTATCCCTGGCATCCTTGAGCCCGACCGCTTCGAGTTTTTCAGCAACAATGCGCGCGATTTCCTCCGGCGGTTTGAGCCGGTGCTCGCTCAAGTAAAGCCCGACATTTTCGCCGACCGTCAGCGAGTTGAGCAGCGCGCCGGACTGGAACACCATCGCGAGCCGGTATTTGCTGGCGATTTCCGGCGTTTGGATGGATTCGCCGTTGATGAGAATCTCCCCTTCGTCGGGTGACTCAAGGCCAATGAGATGCTTGAGCAACACGCTCTTGCCGCTGCCGCTCGGCCCCATGATGACAAAAACTTCGCCGGGTTGAACCTCGAAATCGATGCCCCTGAGGACTGCTTCGTCACCAAAACTTTTACGCAGGCCGCGCACCTGGAGGCTGACGCCGGAATGATTGTTCGTCACGTCATTCATCATTTCAAAAGAATGCGTGTCAGGAGGTAGTCAAAAATCACAATCAGGATGATGGAATTGACAACCGCCTTCGTCACCGAACGGCCGATGCCGCGCGGGCCACCGATGGTCGCAAGCCCTTGATGGCACGAAACGATGCCGACGATCAGCGCAAAGCAAAAACTTTTGAAGACGCCATTGGCCACATCCTTCAGTTCAACAATGTCGCGCAAATTCGCGAAGAACGCCTGAAACGAAATCGCGATATGGCTGTTGGTTTCCGCGACCAGCGCACCGCCGAGCCAGCCGACCAGAATGGAAAAAACCACCAGCATCGGCAGTGCAATGGCGATGGCCACCAGCCGTGGCAACACGAGGTAGTGAACCGGGTTGATATTCATCGTGCGGAGCGCGTCAATTTCCTGATACACGCGCATTGAGCCGATTTCCGCCGCCATGGCCGAGCCGATGCGTCCGGCAATGAGAATGGCCATCAAGACCGGCGCCAGTTCCTTGGCCATCGCGATGCCCACAATGCCGCCGACCGCGCTGGCCAGGCCGCGCTCGACCAGCACCGGGCCGGTTTGCAACGTGATGACAGCACCGATGAAAAACGACAGCACGCAAACCATCAGCAAACTTGCGTTGCCAATTTCAAAAAATTGGTCGAATATCTTTTGCCGCTGCCGCCATGCCAGCGGCAAAGCCAGCAGCGTGCGCCAAAACAGCAGGATGATTTGACCAACGTTCTCAAACATAATTTGAATGCGCCTTCATTTTGCCATTTGACCGGCCTGCTTGTGCCATTTGAGCACCGGGACATAAAACAGGCGCAATTTTTTCATCTCCGAATCTGATTGATACTGGAAAAGGCCCAGGAAGAGCGAGCATTTTTTGGATGCGGGCGCTGAATCCCGGCGATAAAAGTTCCACAACAGCGATTGGCTGGCAGCGCCGGATTTTGGATTGCTTTCCGATCGCCACAAGGACCAGAGCGGCGACCAGTTTCGTTCGATGCCGCGATTGTCCGGCAACACCGGTTCAATCGGCGCGAGAATTTGCAGCCGGTTGTTTCCATTGAAATCACGATGATACGTGAACAGCGGCCACAGATCCACGCGATGGCGTTGTGCGCCGGTTTCGATGTTCTTTTCCGTTACATTCGCAAATAAATAAAATAGGATGCGAGTGCGCCGCTGATCGAGCAACTCGGTGTGAAGGCGGTTGAATTTGTAAAACGGCCACAGATAAAAGTCGCTTTCCAAAACGTCGCTGTGCGCCCGGCTGAACAGCGGCCAGACGCGCGTGGTGGTTTTGCCTTCGCCGCGCGCGACGACGATGAACGGCCACGGGCTGTCCCATTCGCGGTATTTTTTCTCGCGGTCGTCAGTCCAGGTAAAAAAAGGCCAGAGCACGGAAGTCGAGTTGCGTTTCGGCGAACGGGATAGAGCGTACAGCGGCAGCGACGCGCGAAATTTTTCCGGATTATCGGTGCCGATGCCGTTGTCCTGGCGAAAATGGACCGGCCAAAGGGCGAAAAATTTGTCATGGCCGCCGATGATTTCCGTTTCGCCAAAATCGTTGGTGCGCGTGGTCACGTCTTTGTGTTCATTACCGGCCAGCGGCCAGAATTGCCAGCCACGCAATCCCTCACCGTGACGAAGGTGGAAAAACGGATAGAGATAATTATCCGTCACCACGTCGCGTTTGCGAGTCTCGCTGTAAATCGGAAACATCACGAAAAAAATGTCGTCGTGAAACAGCCGGTCCTTGAGATGGCCGTAAAATGGAACAAGCGCGGTGTAATTTTCACCCGCGTCCGGCGAACGCTGTTGGAAATAAATCGGGAAAAGCGTGAAACGTCTTTTTGGGGTGTTCTCCTGGTTCTTACCTCCGGAAAAACTGAGTAATTGGCAAAATTGCCAGCGAGACTCCGCTCCAAAACATTCGTAAGTCAGCAGCGGATAAAGCAGGTCATTTTCTTTCGATTCAACAGCAGGATCGGAATCGTGCGAAAATAACGGTGAAATGCCCCATGTTTTTTCCGAATCTTTTTCCTGGCTGTAGAAAAATGGGCCGATTGCTTCGGAGCGATGCCCCGAATCCAATGTCAACGTAAACTGACTGAAGAGCGGCCCGGCGACAAAGTCATCCGCGCCGAAAACGCCAAAGGAAGAAAAGCTCAGCGCAAAAAACCACCAGCAAATTCTCGGACAAATTTTGAATTTTTTAGGACCAATTGACATGAAATTCCTGTCTGGCGTTATCGTTAATGGAAGCCTGTTTTACGTGATATTAACCATTTCAATGCTATTTTTAACATTCAGATTGACTTCTTGCCAAATTATTCTATTCTTGTCCACCACTTGAGGTATTTGACCTCGGTTCCTCCTGACCCAGTGTCGGCGATGAGTTGTCGGCACTGGGTTGATTTGTTTTTATTAACGGACGCCACCGGCCAAGTAAATTCAACAACGCCGGTAAAAATGTCAGGCCCGCAATCATGCAGGTCGCAATACCCGTCGCCATCAGACAACCCAAAGTGTACAAGCCGTGATGTTTGGCGAGCATCAGGCTGCCGAAACCGGCAATGGCCGTCAACCCTGACACGAGCACAGCCTTGCCGGTGCTCCGCGACAAAATGCCGGGCGTGTGCTCCTCGGCAAAGCGATTAAGGATGTGAATGCCGTTGGTCACGCCAATGCCGATGACCAGAGGCAGCGTCATGATGTTTGCCAGATTAATGGGAATCGCCAGCCGGCCCATCAACCCTGCCAGCCAAAGCGTGCCGATGGCCACCGGCAGCAATGACAGAATCACGGCCCCCACACTCCGGAAATGGAAGAGCACCATGAGCGCAATGGCCGTCAAGGAATACCACGCCGCCTGCAAATAGCTGTCCTTCATCATCGTCTCGTATTCGTAGAATTGAACCGGTGTGCCGGTGGCATTGGGATCCACGGTCCGCAAAGCGGCGACGAATTTTTCCTGGTTGTCACGCTGCCAGACATCGTCCTTGGGATAAACCTGCAGCAAAAATTTTCCGGTCACACCCACAAATTGGTTGCGCACCGCTGGCGGCAGGTCCTCGACGCGCAACGGTGCGCTGTCGTCCTGCTGTTGCAGGAACCGGAAGGTCCCGATCAGATCGGAAAACAAGGCCTGCTGGAACTGCGCCAGTTTGTCCGCGTGTTCCGCAAGCGCCGAAGCGTCGCCTTGCAACATCGCCTTGCGCAAATTTTCAATCGCCTGCCGCAAGGAAACCAGCTGCCGGGTCAAAGCCGGATCGCCGTTCCCCACTTCTTCGAGCGCGTTGCCAAGATAACCGGAAAGTCCGTAAAGCGTACGGCTCAATTCATAAACATTCACCGGGCGCAGGTCCGGCGTGTTGAACGCAAGGGTTGCGATTTCCTGTTTGATTTCGCCAACCAATCTTAATTTGGTGGTCTGATCCGCGAGAAAATCGGCGTAAAATGGCGGTTCAACATCCGCGACCACCGGAAGCTTCTTTATTTTTTCCGCCAGATCAACGGCATTGGTCAGCGAGTCGGCAATAACCGCTCCGTAAAGCAGCGATTTATCCGCCGAATCTAGCAGTTTGTGGGCGAAGACCACCGACGGCAGGCTGGGACTCTGCAATTCGATCAGGTTGTAATCGAAATGAACTTTGCGGGCTTCAAACAACGCCGCCACACACAAACCGGCGGTGATGCCCATCACCAGCACGGGCCGTTGCAACCAGATGTTTTCAATCCGCGCCCGGGTTTCGTCCTCGGTTGCCTGGCGGTCAACGACATTTTGCCGACCGCGCAACAGCAGCACCGGCAGCATCGTCATCATCGGCACAAAACATAGCAGCAGGCCGCCGCCGCAGATGATGCCCATTTCCTGAATGCCCTTGAAATGGGTGAACGCCATCGCCAGGAACGCGCCCGCCGTGGTCAACGCGCCGGTGAAAATCCCCTGCCCGGTGAAGACCATCGCCTTGGTCAGCGCGGCTTCCGCCGCTTTACCATGCCGCAGTTCCTCCTCATAACGGGTGATCAAATGCACGCCATAATCAATCCCCAAGCCGATGAGCATCGGCACAAACGTGACCGTCAAAATGTTCAGATGCCCGATCGTCAGCGCGGCAAACGCGAGCGTATAGGCCAGACCGACGACCAGGCAGAGTGTTGCCTTGAAGGGCCGACCGGTCTCATTGTACCCGTATATGAAAATCAGCGCGCACAAAACGAGCGACACGATGCTGGCCAGCGTGGCGTCTTTCTTTGATTGCACCATTTGATCGTAATCCAGGACCGGCTGGCCCGTGAGACCCACGTTGAGGCCGGGCACTTCAATTTGCGTTTCTTTGACGAGCTGGCGCAAACGATCAATCGAGCTGGCGTTCAGCTCGTCCTGGATTCGCGCGACCGCTTGGCCCGCCGTTTCACGGTTGGTGCCCGCGCTGGGCGCATGGGTTTCAACCAAAAAAATGTGGCCGTTGGCAAAGGTGATGTAATTCGAGAGCACACCACTTCCGCTGGGGTCGAACAAGGCGATGACATTGGGCGACGGCGGCGTGCCGGACCGTTGCAGGGAATCGGTGGCCTGCGTCACGATGCGTGTCAGCGCTGGCAGCGAATTGACCAGCGAGTCGGTGTCGGCGTTGGTTTCGCGCGGTGCGGTGCGGAACGCCGTGTTGATTTGTTCAAAAAACGAGACCAGGTTCGTCGTTTGGGTGAACTGCCGGATGAACGGTCGGGCGGCCTGGAGCATGATTTTCATCTCCATCAGGTTCGTCTCCGACCCGTAGAGCAGCCCTTTGGGGCCCATCATCATCGGGTTCTGCGCGTAAAAAACATCCTGGAACAGGTTCGTTTCCGCCTGCATTTTGGCGGCGATGCGTTCGACAAACTGCCGGTTTTTCTCGAGGTCGTCACTCTCCACCACCACCACCAGGGCATCCGGCTGCGGAAATTCCTTTTGGAACCGGAGAAAATTCCGGTGATATTTCTGGTTGGGCCCGACCAGGTTGTCCTGGTTCATGTCGAAGGCGAGATGGCCGTAGGGCTTCGGCAGGGCATAAACCACGCAGATCAAGAACAAGCCGATCTGCGGCCAGAAAACCCATCGGGGATGACGGATCACTGCCGCCGCCAACCCGGCGAGCAGCCGCGCGGGAAAACTGTCAGCGCTTAATGCCTTCATGTTTCAGGCACGGGGTTCATGACTTCACCGCGTCGTCGGGGAATTCGGCGTTGGAATAAACTTCATTCACATCGTCATGTTCTTCCAGCGCTTCAATCAATTTATTGACCGCTGCGATGGCCATTTCATCGGCCAATGGCAGGGTGATGGTGGGCAGCGCCGTGATTTCCGCCGCTTCGCATTTGATGCCCTTTGTTTCAACTTGTTTGTGCACGGCCTCAAAATTGCCCGGTTCGGTCAGAATTTCATATCCTTGCGGCTCGGCCTTGAAATCCTCCGCGCCCGCCTCGAGCGCCAGTTCCATCAATTGATCTTCCCCTGCCGCTTCGCGCGACACGATGATTTGCCCTTTCCGCTGAAACAACCGGCTGACCGAGCCCGGCGTTGCGATGCTGCCGTTGTTCTTGGTCACGATGCTGCGAATGTCCGACGCCGTGCGATTGCGGTTGTCCGTGCTCACCTCGACAAGCAGCGCCACGCCATGAGGCCCGTAAATTTCGTAGGTCAATTCCTCGTAGTTCGAGCCTTCGCCGCCGCCGGTGCCCTTCTTGATGGCGCGCTCGATGTTATCACGCGGCATGTTCGCCATCCGGCCCTTGAGTAGCACCATGCGCAGACGCGGATTCATGCCTGGATCGCCGCCGCCGATTTTGGCGGCAATGGTGATTTCGCGGCCCAGTTTGGAAAAAATCTTCCCGCGCTTGGCGTCAATCGCTCCCTTGAAGTGCTTGACCTTCGCCCATTTGCTGTGTCCGGACATGGTTGGTTATTGGTTGAATGTTGAGGGCCGAAAGCGAAGCCCAATTTTCTTTCAACTCTCAACTTTCATCTTTCAACTCGCCCGCTCCACATAAACCGCTGTGCCGTAACACAGCACCTCGGTGATGCCCGCCGCAAGCTCCGTCGCGTCGTAACGCACGCCGATGACGGCGTTGGCACCGAGCTCTCCGGCATGTGTGAGCATCTGGTTGAAGGCGTCTTCGCGCGTGCGTTCGCAAAGATTGGTGTAAAGCGAAATGTTCCCGCCGAAAACCGCCTGAATGCTGGCGCCGAAATTCCCGACGATGGAGCGCGACCGCACAATGATGCCGCGCACGACACCGAACGATTTGTTGATGCGATAACCGGGCAAATCAAATGTCGTGGTTGTCAATGGATGTGTCTGACTCATGCCGGAATTGAACACGAGCACACGCGGCGACAAAAGCGAAAAGTTCCGTTTGCCCCGGAGCGCGGACAGCTTGTCCGCGTGCCTAAGGCGAGAGCCACGCAAACGCCGGCAAATTTCGCAACACGGTGAATACAAACACGGTTATGAGAAGCGCCCACAACATTATGGGCGATATAATGAACGCGACCGGTTGGTTTCGGGTTTTTTGCACGACAAACCATGCGCTCTGCGCCGTCAATGCCGTGAGCACCAGTACAAGCAGCGCGTTGTCATGCAGCGCGAGCAAAACGTGGCCGTGCAACAATTGATACACCGCCCGCGTCCCGCCGCAGCCCGGACAATACAAACCCGTCAGCGCGTGAAACAGACACACGGGATAAAAACCGTGCGTAGCCGGGTTGAAGAAAAACAAAACGGCCAGCGCGCAAAGAATGGCAAAACTCAAAACCGCGCCCGCAAAAAATTTTAGCGAAGAAATCGTCGAAATTTTCGGCGGAATGGTTCGTGGTCCGGCGCGCATGCTTTTTCAAAAATCAGAATTGCCTTCCGTTGAATATGACGTCGGTGTGGCCGGACGCGATTGCGAACATCAAAAACAAAAGGCCGATGGCCGAAAGAATCAATCCGGCGATGGCGAGTCCGCGGCCTGTATAAAGTCCCGGCCGCTCGCTGATTTGCGCCAGCGCGATGATCGAAAAAATGAGGCCGAGAATGTTGAACGGGAATCCGCCGCAACAGCAAAGGCATGTCACCGACAAAATGCCGAAAAGCAGTCCTGCCGTCGCAAAGGAATTGGTTCTGGGCACCAAGCCCGCCATGGAAATCCCCGGCCTCAGCGGCCCAATCACCGGTGGAATCAGCGGCGCGAAATGTCCCGCAAATTCCGGCAACGCGCCGAGCGCCTTCCATCCCGTCGCGCCTTCCGCCAGCGTTTGTGTTTGTGCGTTGGCGCGGCCCTCGGCAATCCACTGTCGCAGTTGCTCAACTGCCGCCGGGCCATAGGTTCTGCCGTCCGCTCCAATGATTTTATACATGGCGCACCCTTCTATTCGTCCTCATTTTCGTCGCTTGCATGAGCGACATCTGTGCACACGCCGCGTTTTGTTTCGGTAATGAAGTCCAGTAAAATATTTGCCGGAGTGCTGGCGTTTTTTCCCCGCGCCTCCGCGATTGCCGCCCGCAAATTCTTTCCGCTGCGAAACAACAAGTGATAAAGCCGTTTCAATTCCAGCCGCTGTTCCGCTGTAAATCCCGCGCGGCGCAGGCCGATGCTGTTCAACCCGCAAAGCTCATTCACCCGATGCACCATCGTGAACGGCGGCAAATCCTGGGTAATGACCGAGCCGCCCTGCATCAGCGCCAGCGTGCCGACGCGGCAAAACTGGTGCACGCAGCAGTTGCCGGAAATGAACGCACGGTCGCCCACTTCCACGTGCCCCGCCAGCAACGCGCCATTGGCCAAAATCACGTGGTCGCCGACCACGCAATTGTGCGCCACGTGGGCATTGGCCATGAAAAAATTGTGCGAGCCGATGATCGTTTCTGCGTCCGGTTTGTTCGAGCGGTGCGCCGTGAAATGTTCGCGGAACACGTTGTGGTCGCCGATGCGCAGGCGCGTCGGTTCGCCCTTGTATTTCAAATCCTGCGGCGCGTCGCCGATGACGCAGCCGGCGTGAAACTGGTTGTGCGCGCCAATCGTCGTCAGCCCCGTGAAATAAACGTGCGGCCCGACGACGCAGTCCGCGCCCAACTCCACACCGTCGTCAATCACGGCATAAGGCCCTACGCGAACCGTGGAGTCCAGTTTCGCTTTCGGATGAATGATTGCAGTTGGGTGAATCATGTTTTATTCGTTGAACCGTCTAATCGAGTTTTGCTCGGTGAACGGCAACAATTCAACGGTTTAATGCATTGCATCAAAATCAAAAAGGATTTTCAGCAGCTTTATTTTTTTAGGCCGTACTTGCGCAGCAATTCGGCAAAAGGCGTCGAACCATTCCACGCCGGTTTTGGTTTTAAGCCAAGCCGTTGCCAAAGCGCATCGAAAAAATCAGGCTGCGGTTCGCCCGTCTTGGGATCCAGTTTGATTCCCGCCCGCCGCCACATCTCATGCCACAAATGGATGGCATAGGATTCGTTTGTAAACAGCTGCCTTGGCGGATTTGCATTTTCGGCCAGCAACCGTTTCCAGTCCCAAAAATCGAGCGGGCAAAAAACTTCGGGCGGTTTGACGAATTGCTGCAATCCGTTTTCGCGCACGATGCGGTCAATCAAAAGCGGGCCGGTTTTTCCCCACGTCAGTTGTGTCCGGTTTTCACGGCTGGCCGCCTCGTAACATTGGCGGACCACCGCGTGGCCTGGGGGAAACTTGAGTGCCGCACCCGTGGCTTGGGTCCCGGTCCGGGTTCGCTCGCTCGCAATGATCACCGGATCCACAAAATCGAACCGTCGGAGACAAACCATGTCGGTGTCAACCCACCATCCGCCTCTCTCCAGCAGAAACTTGAAGTGAAAAAGATTGGCAAAGGCTGACACACTGCCTCTGCCTGGGCCGCGGGGGTAATAAAAAATCTCGGAGGCCGGAATAATTTCCGCCGCGTTGCGCAAAACCGTCCCACGGGGAACATTTGCGATTTCGTCGTAGCAATACAAATGATACTCGTAGCCGTTTTTCAAAAAAGAGGTGATGGACAGTTGCTCCAGCAACAACAATGGCCGGCCAATCCACAAGCTGTTGATGACTTCTGACATGTCTTTTACGAATAAAAATGCCCCAACTCGCGCAACGAAACGTAATCCTTTGGCCGTTCCGGCGTCGCGCGGCCAATGATGACGTGGTCGAGCACTTCAATTTTCAAAAGCTGACCGGCACGGATCAAATCGCGCGTTACCTTGATGTCGGCCTCGCTCGGCGTCGGGTCGCCACTCGGATGATTGTGCGCCAGCACCACAGCTGCGGCATTGGCGGCAATGGCAGACCTGAATACCTCGCGCGGATGCACCAAAAGCGTGTCAAGCGTGCCTTCTGTGATTTTTTCGTCCACGCGGATGAGACGGTGCCGCGTGTTCAACAGCAGCACCTGTAACGTTTCCACGTTTTTGACCAGGTTCATTTCGCGCAGCAACCGCACAACGTTTTCAGGATTATCGAGCACGGGTGATTCGTGCTGGAGTTCGCCCGCCATCTTCCGCGCCAGCGCAAACGCGGCCACCAGCGTCACCGCCTTGTCACGCCCGATACCTTTGACCTTTTGCAAATCGGCGATGGATGCCTGCGCCAGCGCCTGAAGCGTGCCGAACTTCTGCAAAAGCTGCCTGCCGATTTCGACCGCATTCACGCCTTTTAAACCGGTGCGTAGCAGAATGGCTATTAATTCCGCATGGCTCAAGGCGTCCGCGCCATGCTCGACGAGTCGCTCGCGTGGACGTTCACTGACAGGCTGATCCTTGAGGCGCATGGATTTGTTCACACCGATTGATTTAACCGCGAAACACACGAAACACACGAAAAAATTTGTCGAAAATCTTAATTTCCCCTTCAACCTTCTTCGCGCGGCATTTACAGCCCCGTTAGGGGCGAAATCTTTGTAGCAACGCCTACGCAAAATAATTCCGAGCCCCGTCAGGAGCGGCATATTCCGATGTCGCTCCGCTGGAGCTTGAATTTGTTTTGATGCGGATTTCTACAAATATGGCGCACCTCCGGCGCTTTCTTTTACGCGACAAATCTGTGTTTCATCTGCGTTCATCTGTGGCTAAAGTTTCCGCCAGATGGAATCCGCACGCACCCAGAACGATTCGCTCACGCCGTCTCAACGGCAGGCGGTCGCCACGCGCGGCAATGTGCTCGTCATGGCCGGCGCGGGCACGGGAAAAACGCACACGCTCGTCCAGCGCTATCTGGATTGCCTCTGCAATGAACGCGCGTCGCTCGACGAAATCCTTGTTGTCACCTTCACCGAAGCCGCCGCCACCGAAATGAAGCAGCGGTTGCGCCGTGCGATGGAAGAGAAACAACAGGAAAATCCCGGTGATTCGTTTTGCCTTGAGCAGCTCGCGCTCTTCGATACCGCGCATATCGGCACGCTCCACAGCTTTTGCCTCAAGCTGGTGCGCGAACATTTTTACGAACTCGGCCTCGACCCTCAAATGGCCGTGCTCGACGAAGGCGAAACGCGCCTGCTCGCCGACGAAACCCTTGATGAAGAATTGCAGGAACACTACGCCGGGCAGAATGAACTCGCCGGATCGGTCCAAAAATTGATTCAAGTTTACGGTGGCGGGCGCGATGAGAAAATCCGCCAACTCGTTTCGCGGCTGCATCATTACGCGCAAACGCGGCCCGACGCCGAAGGCTGGCTTACGCGCCAAATCGAGAAATTCAACTCACCTGAATCGGGCCAATGGCACGCCTGGCTGCTCGACGGCATTAAAGCCTGGCGCGACGAATGGCTGCCTGTGCTTGAAAAATTGCGCGCGGAAAACGTCAAGGCCGCCGAATGTCTGGAAATCCTGAAAAATCTGCCGGAAACATTTTCCCGCGAACAGGCCGCGACAGTTTTGGGCAAAATCCAAGCTACTGATGAGGACTGGCCTTCACGTCAAAAAACTGTCTTGCGAAAACCGCTGGAGAAATTTTATGCCGATGCCGCGTTTTTGAATTCGCTCGCAGCCATTGAAAATGGCCGTGACCCGCTTGCGGAAGACTGGGATTGGGTACGCGGTCATATGAGCGCGCTGCTGCGGCTGACACAACATTTTGCCGCGCGATTCGCCGCGCGCAAACGCGACGACGGGGTTTTGGACTTCCACGATATGGAGCAGTTCGCCTTGAAGCTGCTTTGGGATTTCGGCGCGGACAAACCAACGCCGATTGCCCGGCATTGGCGCGAAAAAATCCGGTTCGTGTTCGTGGACGAATATCAGGACATCAACGCCGCGCAGGACAAAATCATACAAGCGCTCGGACGCGACGGCGCGGTGGCAAACCGTTTCCTCGTCGGTGACGTGAAACAGAGCATTTACCGTTTCCGGTTGGCCGACCCGAAAATCTTTCGCGATTACGCCAAAATCTGGCGCGGCAAAGATGGCCGGGTGATTCCTCTTGCCGAAAATTTTCGCAGTCGCGAGAGCCTGCTCCATTTCGTGAATTCAGTTTTCGAGCAGCTCATGCGCGATGAAATCGGTGGCGTGGATTATGACACCGAAGCGCACCTGCAATTCGGCGCACCCGAAACGCGCGTGGAATTGGGCATGGCGAAAGACCCGTCGCCGCGCGCGGAATTGCTTTTGCGTTTCAAAAGCAGTTCTAAAAACAACGCGGAAACGGACGATGAATCCGGTGCGGACGATTTGGCAGACTTGGAAGAGACGGCAAAAGAGGCGCGACTGCTCGCGTTGCGATTGAAGGAATTGAAAAAATCGCGGCACGCGGTTTGGGACGAAGAACAAACAGGGTTTCGCGCGGTTGAATGGCGTGACATGGCCGTGTTGCTGCGCGCGCCATCGAACAAGGTCGAGGTTTACGCGAAGGAATTCGCACGCGCGGACGTGCCGCTTGTTGCCGAGCGCGGCGGATTTTATGACAGCCCGGAAATTCTGGATTTGCTGTGCCTGTTGCAACTGCTCGACAACCCGTTGCAGGACGTTCCGGTCATGGCCGTGTTGCGTTCGCCGTTCGTCGGCTGCTCGCTGGATGAACTGGCCCAAATCCGGCTTACCGCAACGCACCAGCATTTTTGGACGGCGCTGGCCAGAAGTCAGAAGTCAGAAGTCAGAAGTCAGAACGAAACGGCACGGAAAATTGAGAGGTTTCTCGAACGGTTCTCCCGCTGGCGGCAACTGGCGCGGCAGGCGTCGTTGTCACAGTGCCTGGAAGACGTGCTGGCCGAAACGCATTATGCCGACTGGCTGTTTTCGCAGTCCCGCGGCGCGCAGCGGCGCGCAAACGTTGAACGATTTTTGGGGCTTGCGCAAAAGTTCGACCAATTTCAACGGCAGGGATTGTCCCGGTTCCTGAAATTCATCGAGGCGCAACGCGAAACCGGGGCCGAGCCGGAAGTCGCGCCGGTCTCGGGCGAAAACGCCGTGCGGCTGATGAGCATTCATCAAAGCAAAGGGTTGGAATTTCCCGTGGTAGCCGTCGCCGATCTTGCGAAGCCGTTCAACACGCAAGACCTGCGCGGTGAAATTATTTTCGATGAGGAACTCGGCTTGTGTCCACGCGTCAAACCGCCGCAAACGGGCCGCCGTTATCCGAGTTTGCCGCATTGGCTCGCGCAACAACACCAGCGCCGCGAACAGTGGGGCGAGGAACTGCGCCTGCTTTACGTGACGATGACGCGCGCCCGCGACACATTGATTCTCACCGCCACCGTTACGCAAAAAAAATGGGAAACGCTTTGGACAAAACCGGGCGCGATCACAACACAAGCCATCGTCACGGCAAAAAGTTACGCCGACTGGCTCGCTCTCTGGTTTGCGCAGCAGGCAAATGGGTTGAGTTCACAGCGAACTGAAGGCCAACTGCCGCATTTGCGCTGGCGAATTGCGGATGACGCGGAACTGACGAGTGAGTTGGCGACAAAAAAAGGCGGGCTCGAAATGGAGTCGTCCGTGCTCGACGAAAAATCAAAACGAAGACTTCGCAACGTGTTGACATGGCGATATGAATTTAGCGCGGCAACGCGGCGCGCGGCCAAGTCATCCGTCACGGCGTTGCGGCGGCAGGCGGCGGAATTGGATGATGAAGCGGAACAGGTTTTTAGTCTCCAGTTTTCAGCAAAACGGCTCGCGAGGATCGGCCTTCGTCAGACTTCGGCCAGACGAGCGCTCGCCCCACCAGCCCGAAATCTGCAATTGAATGCGGCGGACGTGGGCACGGCGCATCACAAATTTCTTCAGCATGTCTCGCTTGAAAAAGCAGGGGATGGCGCAGCGCTCGAAGTGGAGGCAAAACGCCTGGAGCACGAAAAAGTCCTGTCCGCCGATGAGCGTGCAGTGTTGAGTTTGAAGGATGTCGCTGCATTTTGGAGTTCGGATGTCGGACGGAAAATTCGCGAGCAAGTGGCTCATGTGCGGCGCGAACTGGCATTCACGGCAAAATTCAGTCCGAAGGAATTGGATGAAATTTTAGGAACGAAGTCGGAATCGAAACTCGACGGCGAATTTGTCGTCGTGCAGGGCGTCGCGGATGTGGTCGTGCTGTTGCCGAAGGAAATCTGGCTGGCCGATTTCAAGACGGATGAAGTTCACGCAAATGAATTGCCGGAGAAAATGCGGCTCTATGCGCCACAAATGAAACTTTACGCGCGTGCGCTGGCGAAAATTCATTCACGCCCCGTCACAAATTGCTGGCTGCATTTTTTGTCGGCGCGGAAAACAGTAAGTGTGGAAATTTGACCGGGGGAGGGACGGTTTGCCACCCCTCCCGGAACCAAATTTAATCAGGCGATTGCAACGGAAGTTGATCTCCCGCATTTTCCTGCGCGGGCGGATCAGCGGGAACAGGTTTTTCAGCGGCCGGCGCGGCAGGCGGGTTTGCTTCGCGCAGGCGCACCAGCACGGGGCGCAACAGCCTTCCTTGAAATGTGTAGCCCAAGCCGACGGTTTCGGCGACGACAGCGTCGGCTGGCGGTTTCGACTCAATGTCCATGGCCTGGTGCCGCTCGGCATTGAACGGTTCATCCGGCGCGGCGGCGAATGGCGTGAGGCCGATGCGACGCGCGGCATCACGACAGACGTTTTGGAATTGCGTGAGTTGTTCGACCAAACGCGGCTGGCCGGAATGCGCGGCGGCGGTGTGCAGCGCGAAAATATGGTCGAGAATGCGCACGAGCACTTGCAGCCATTCGGCTTCCCCGCGGCGGAACTTTTCAGCTTCGAGCCGGAGCGCGGCCTTCTCGCTATCGTTCATTTTTTGCATGAACCCGGAGAATTCACGGACTTCGGCGGCCATTTTATCGGCAATTTCCTTTGCACCGGCGGAAGTTTTTTCGGCCTGCACCTGTGCGTTCGTCCATTCGTTCGTTGCGGAAGAGATTTGCGCAACGAGGCGTTCGAGATTTTGTATTTTCTCGGCGATGGCACCGACTGCGCTGGCGTCAACCACCTTGATGATGGCGTGATAATCGAGAAAGAACGGCATCGCGCCAAGAATGGCTCCCAGCGCAACGCAGGCCGCGGCAGTGACAATTTCCCAGCGGCCGACAGGACGTGGCGATTGCCAGAAAAGAAAGCCGGCGACCGCGAGCAGCAGCGCGGTACCGAGCAGAAAAGGCCACTTGGTAACCTTCCAACCTGTCGTGTCTTTCATTGTGACCCAGTTTCAGGGAAACACGCCGCGAGCGCAAGCAAACGCCTTGCTTTCTACCCGACGAACCGTGCGTGTGGCACAAATCATCCGTTGAGCGGGAATGATTGCGGGTTGTTGCTCCTTAAACGGCTTAATCCCAAATTCGAAAGGGCTTTCCGCTGGGTCCCAGGTACATTCCACATTTTGGGCATTTGTCCGGCTGTTTCCATACACGGACGCAATGCAATGGCGAGATGGGACAGGCTAATTTCAGCTTAATCCACTTTCGCGCGCCGCGCGGCGGCAATCGGTTCAATAAAACGGCAAATCTCGGTGCGGTCTTTGGATTACTCCCATTTCGCAATGCCTTGAATTCGATCACCGCGTCGTAAAGTTCCCTGCAATCGGCGCATAATATGGTTTGGACAGCAATGTGTTCGCCGCGATCCACGCCGCCGGACACGCGGGCACGATAACCGCACTCGGAACATTCGAAGAAATATGTGCGACCCATAAGAGAGTTTGCCGAGCCGTAGCTTGCCGCGTCGCTAAGAGTGTAAGCCGACAGCCCGCCTACACTCTGTTACGGCGCAGCAGTCCTCACTCTCCGCTTGCACTCCGAGCGAAGCTTAGTCAAAGTCGTTTCTTTGCAAAAGCACGGCCCGATGATGATTTCAAGTAACGTTCAAATTTAGCGGCTTGCTCCTGTTCTGTAAAAGCAATCGCGGTTTTCACGCGCCACGGACGAAATTTGGCGGTATGCGGAACTTCACCGGCATTGTGCTTTTTCAAACGTGACTGTAAATCTTCAGTGAATCCAGAGTAAAAACGCCCTTTGTCACCTTCACTCTGAAGAATGTAAACGTAGAAGAATTTCATTTTTACTGGCTTGCCGGGTCGTAGCTCGGAGCGCATCAGTTAAATCGGTACTCGCCCGCCTACGCTCTTCGAGCTTCGGCGCGGCAGTCTTCGCTCTCCGCTTACGCTCCGAGCGAAGACTGGTGGGTTGGCCGGGACTCGAACCCGGGACCAATGCCTTAAAAGGGCACTGCTCTACCAACTGAGCTACCAACCCGTCAAAGGCAATCATCGTAAAATAGCCGCGAAAACACACAAGGTTTTTCAAATGTCAACCGGCTTGGCAACTTCATCGTTTTTCTCCGTAATTAATTGCCATCGCGCCGCCAAGCAGATTGATGACGCGCACGTTCGTGAGTTTCAGTCCGCGCATTTTGTCCGCAACGGCCTGCTGCGCCGGATAATGTTTCAGTGATTCGAGGATGTAGGCATAGGCGCCAGCGTTGCCGCAAAACAACCGGCCGATGAGCGGCACGGAGCAGCGCAAATGGGTCAAATAAATCGCGCGCCACAGGGCGTTCGCCGGCTTGCCGAAATCGAGCACAACGAGCCGCGCGCCGGGCCTGGCCACGCGGCGCATTTCGGCAAGGCCGGTTTCCCAACTCGCCAAACTTCGCAAACCGTAGCCGACGGTGACGATGTCGAATGAAGCGTCGGAAAACGGAATTTGCTGTGCATCACCCGGAATGAATTTCGGATTGGCGATTGCGGATTGCGGATTGTTTCCCTGACCTCCGACTTCCGACTTCCGACTTCTGCTTTTTGCGATTTCGAGCATCGCTTCGCTGAAATCCAGTCCAATCACTTCCGCGCCACGTTGTGCGAGCGCGAATGCGATGTCACCGGTGCCACAGCACAAATCGAGCGCGCGGTCTCCGGACTTCACGGCGGCCAGTTCGGCGACGCGGCGTTTCCAGCGCCGGTGGAGGCCGAAGCTTTGGAGATCGTTGAGCAAATCGTAGCGCCGGGCAATGGCGGCGAAGAGGTCTTTGACCTTCGCGGCGTGGCGTTCACCCGGAGCGTAAAACACATTGCTCATGGCGACAGTTTAGCAGATTGGCTGGTGGAAAAGTCAAAAAGCATATAAATCAGGCTTGCCATTTCAGGATTTTTTTATAGCCTGTTTTTCCCTTTTCGGAAGCGAGCGTAGCTCAGCCTGGTAGAGCATCACGTTGCCAACGTGAGTGTCGAGGGTTCGAATCCCTTCGCTCGCTCCATTTTAAATATTTTTCCGCCGCGCAGGAAACTGACTTGCTTTCGGCCAATCTTGCGCGATTATTCTGTCGATGCCACTGCCAACCGAACCGGTCACATTAAGCGTGGAACAGATTGGCGAGTTAAACCGGAAACTCGCAGTGTTGCGCCACGACACCAACAATTACGTCTCGGTGATACTCGCGAGTGTCGAACTGCTCCGGCACCGGCCGGAGACTGCCGAGCGGATGCTGGTTGCCCTGGCCGAACAACCCCAAAAAATCACCGTTGCGATTGCGCAATTTTCCCGTGACTTGGAAGCGGCGATTCGCATCACACGGCCCTGAATCGCGCGAATTCAAAAGCGGCTTTTGGCTTTAGCCGTGGGAATTTCCCTGGCAGACTTCCATGCGATGGAACGAACCGAAGCGGAGTTGATTTCCGCGGTGCTCAAGGGGAACGCCGCGAGCTTTGAACCGCTGGTCCAAAAGTATTCGCCGCGCGTCTTTTCCACCGCGCGCCGTTACGCCCGGCGCGAAAGCGAGGTCGAGGACATTGCACAGGAAGCCTGGCTCAAGGCCTTTAAAAAACTCGGAAGTTTCCGCGGCGAAGCGCCATTCGAGCATTGGCTGATGCGATTGACGGTGCGGACGTGCTACGATTTTTTACGCAGGCACCAGCGCAATCGCGAGTCAGCGTTCTCGGATTTGACCGAACCAGAGAGCGATTGGCTGGAGCATTTTATGACGCAGCCCGAGGCCGTTTCTGAAAACACCGACGCGGCGCGATTGCTTGTCGCGCGCATCCTGGAACGGCTTTCGCCGCCGGCGCGGCTGATCATCACGTTGCTGGAAATCGAAGATCGTTCGGTCAAGGAAATTGCCGCGTTGACCGGCTGGTCGGTGCCGCTGGTGAAAGTGCGCGCATTTCGGGCGCGTGCCGAAATGCGAAAAATTCTGGCTAAATTGCCCAAAGACAAATATCTGTAACCCAGTGTCACAAGGTCGCGTCTGATAAAATCGAGCGCATATGAATCTCGCTGAACTGCAAAAGAAATTGATCGCCGCCGCCCGGACGAATACGCCGGGCGATGGCGTGCCGTATGCGTTTGAGAAGCGAATCATGGCGTTGCTGCCGTCGCGTACCACAACGGACAATCTGGTTTTGTGGGCGCGCGGGCTTTGGCAGGCAGCAGCATCGTCCGTAGCCATTGCGCTGATGTTGGGCGCATGGGTTTTCTTCAACCCAACGTCAGGCGCAAACGCAAGCGACCTCTCGCAAAATTTTGAAAACACACTGCTGGCGGCAGTGGACCAAAACCTTCAAACCCAGTGAACTCGTGGAAAGTCATTCTGGCTGCCGTGGTGATTTTTGGCGCGGGTGTTTTAACCGGCGGGCTGCTGGTAAATTACGTTGATCACTCACCTCTGCAAAATGTTCGTCTCCCATTTGTGGGAGCAAGACCGCCGTCGCAAATGGGGGGGCATGGCCAGTTGCATCCAGAAGAATTTCCCCGACCGCGCTCACCGGAAATGTTGAGGAAGGAATTTGTCGAGCATCTTGATGACGCGCTCAAACTCACACCGGCACAACACGACGCCATCCAAAAAATTTTCACCGAGGGGCAGGAGCGGAATCGTGAAATCTGGACAAATTCCGGAATCGCCCCGAAAATGCGCCAGGAAATGGAGCGGGTCCACCAGCGAATCCGGGCGGAACTGACGCCGGACCAGCAAAAAAAGTTTGAAGCGTTGACAAAGCAATTCGCGCCGCACCGGCCGCCACGCGACGAGGCGCCGCCAGGTCCACCCCCGTCCACAAATCCTCCGCCGCCCGCACCGGGCTTTTGAACGATTTTATTTTGCCGCGAGCAGGGCGCGGATTTTTTTTCGCAACTCCCTGGTGATGGAACCGACGGGGCGGTTGCCGTTCACAATCGTGAAGCCGTAATTTTTTCGCAGTTGGCGAAATGCCGCCTGCATCGCGGTCTGATATTTTACGAAGCTGTCGAACATGTCGCGCGAAAAGCCAAGGTCCATGCCGCTTTCCCAATAATCCAGCGCCGCGTTTTTGGCGAGATTGCGCTGCACGAGTTCCTGTGGTTCGACAGAGAGATAAAACACCGCGTCGGGTTCGAGCGCTATGCCATACAAGTTTTTAAGCCACGCCTCGTCCATGCCGCGCACCATGTCGCGTGCCATGAGCGTGTAAATGTAGCGGTCGGCCAGCACGATGAAACCGGCTTTGAGCGCGGGCAAAATTATGTTTTCCAGCTGGTCGGCAAAGTCGGTTGCGTAAAACAAACTCAGCGTTGTGCGGCTTAGAATGTTTCCCTCCTGCGCTCTTTCCAGTTCCGAACTCACCAGCGTGGAACGTTTCAGACCGACCTGTACCGTCGCGTGACCGCAGGTTTCCAGCCAATCAACGAGGCGCACGATTTGTGTGGAACGGCCAGAACCGTCCGCGCCTTCCACAACAATCAATTTGCCGGCAATGTCCTCCAATTTCATGCCGGGAATGCCATGGCCGTAAAAGCGGCGGTGCTTTTTGGCGTCGTTGGGATTTGTCGCCGGCTTTTTCATGCGGCCAAATCTTCCTCGGTTTCCTTCGTCCTGTCGTCCGGTCGAAAGGCCGGTGGCAATGGCAGCGGGCTGCGGCGCTTGAACCGCGCCAGATTGATTCGTTCGCTCACGATCCTGCGCACGAGCGCCTGTTGCCTTTCCACCTGCTGGTTGGCGTCCACCACTATGAAATTGAATTTGGAGCTCATTGCCATGTATTGCTCCAAAATGCGGCCCTGGAAAATGCGAAAACTTTCATAGGGATCATTCGATAGCCGCAAGTCCATGCCCGCCTCGAAAAATTTCAGCTTCGGGCGGCCTTCAAGAATACGGTTGAGCGATACTTCCAAATCCGCTTTGAAGAAAAACGTGATATCGGGCAACGCGGCAAAATTGTAAATACCGCGCACCCACCCCGGCAAGCAGCCGCGCACCACGTCGCGCGCGAACGCGGTAAAAATATAACGGTCACACAACACGACGTAACCCGAGCGCAGCAACGGCAACAAATGGCGCTCGTAACGGTCGGCGAAATCCGTCGCATGAATGAGGCTGAATGTCGTCGGTGTGAGCAGTTCCCGCTTTTTGCCCTTGCTCGTGGCGGATTTTACCAGCTCGGAGGAATTCCACTCGCTGAAATAAACCTTGACGCCCTCGGCTTCGAGCCAGCGCTTGAGCAAATAAATCTGCGTGGACTTGCCTGACCCGTCGAGTCCCTCGACGGCAATGAGTCGACCGGGAAAGTTTAATTCCGCAAAAGTCTTCATAATCCGCCAATCGCGTTTTGTAATTCTACCCAAGTTGCTGCCGGCCACAAGCGGAAGTTGATAACAGGATTACCGCGCCGACTATGTAAAATTGACGTGAATTCCTGCGAAAAAAAACGCAAACTCACTTGCCTGCACTCTGGGCGGTGATTAGGTTGAATTTGAGTTGGTTTTGGCAAATCACATTTATGCAGACCCGAAGCGAAATTGGCTACGATTCCAAGATTGAAGGCGACGCGATTGTCACGCGGGTGGATGCCGCCTTGAACTGGTTTCGCAAAAATTCCATCTGGCCGATGCCAATGGGACTGGCTTGTTGCGCCATTGAATTAATGGCTACCGGCGCGAGCCGGTTCGACATCGCGCGGTTTGGCTCGGAAGTCATGCGTTTTTCACCGCGGCAGGCCGATTGCATGATTGTCGCCGGCACTGTCACCTACAAAATGGCCGGTGCTGTGAAACGAATCTACGACCAGATGCCAGAGCCGAAATGGGTCATCGCCATGGGCGCATGCGCTTCGACCGGCGGCATGTATCGCAGTTACGCCGTGCTGCAGGGCGTGGACAACATCATCCCGGTGGATGTTTATGTTTCCGGCTGTCCGCCGCGGCCGGAAGCCTTGCTCGACGCGCTGATGAAATTGCAAAACAAAGTCGCCAAGGAACCGGTTTTGGAACGACTCACTGCGATTGCAGCACTTAAATCTTAAATTTCAAATCGCCGTGCCTGCTCTCGAATCCGCCCAAAAAATCAAAGCCAGGTTCGGTGATTTAATCTCCGAGCCGACGGAATTTCACGGCGAAATCACCATTAAAATCAGCAACGCGGAACGAATTGTCGAAGTCTGCGAATTTGCCAGGAAGGAGCTGGATTTCAATTATCTCGTGGACATCAGCAGTGTGGACAATCACGGCGAAGACCCGCGTTGGACGGTTGTTTATCATCTGCGCGGCCTTGCGCATGGCGGCGAATTGCGACTCAAAACCGGCGTGAATGAGGAAAAATCCGAATTGCCGAGCGTCACGACAGTTTGGAAAACCGCTGATTGGCACGAACGCGAAATTTACGACATGATGGGCATCCGTTTCCGGGATCATCCGGATTTGCGCCGGATTTTGATGTGGGAAGGTTATCCCTATTTTCCGTTGCGGAAGGATTTCCCGCTGGCCGGCAAGTCAACCGACGTGCCCGGCATCGCTTTCACCAAACCCGCGCCGCTCGAAGGCGGGCCGTTCGTCACGCTGCCCAGCGGTAAGGACGCCATTGAACGGGAACCGCGCGTGCGAAATCCAGAGGGCCCATCTTCATGACTGACGTTCGAAAAACAGAGTTTCACGATCCCGCTGCACGCGTTGCGCAGGCGACGGAAGAGCTTCACGACGTTCAAGGCGAGCGCATGGTCTTGAACATGGGGCCGTCGCATCCGGCCACGCACGGCGTGTTGCGCATCGTGCTGGAACTGGACGGCGAAATCATCACCAAGGCCGATCCAGACATCGGTTATTTGCATCGCGGCGACGAAAAAATCGCCGAGAACATGACTTACACCCAGTTCATCCCTTACACGGACCGGTTGGATTATCTCGCGCCGCTGGCCAATAACGTCGCCTATGCGTTGGCAGTGGAGAAATTGCTCGGCATCGAAAAGGATTTGCCGCCGCGCTGCCAATACATCCGCGTGATGTGCGAGGAACTGGCGCGCATTTCATCGCATCTGCTCGGACTTGGCGCGTTCGCGATGGATTTGGGCGCGGTGACGGTGTTTCTGCTGACGTTCAACGAACGCGAAAAAATTTACAATCTGGCCGAGTCTTTGAGCGGCGCGCGCTTCACAACGAGCTACACACGCATTGGCGGCGTGATGCGCGATTTGCCGCCAGGTTGGACGGACCAATGCCGTAAATTTTGCGAGGAGCTTATTCCAGCGCTCAACGAGGTCGAAACGCTGCTCACTCGCAATCGCATCTGGGTGGACCGCGTCCGGAATCTGGCTGTGATTTCCAAGGAAGACGCCATTGATTACGGCTTAAGCGGGCCGAATTTGCGTGGCAGTGGCATCGAATGGGATTTGCGCAAGAACCAGCCATATCTTTGCTACCCCGATTTGGAATTCGACATCCCCATCGGCTCGGTCGGCGATTGTTACGACCGCTATCTGGTGCGCATCGAAGAAATATACCAAAGCGTGCGTATCCTCCATCAGTGCCTCGACAAAATTCCTGGCGGCGCGGACAACAAGACCGGGGAGCCGGTTAATGTGGCCGACGGCAAAATCGTTTTACCACCGAAGGACAAAGTGATGACAAGCATGGAAGAATTGATCCATCAATTCATGCTCGTCACGGAGGGTGTCAATTGTCCGCCGGGTGAAATTTATTTCGGCCACGAAAATCCGAAGGGTGAACTTGGCTTTTACATCAACAGCCGGGGCGGCGGCACGCCGTATCGGATGAAGATTCGTTCGCCGTCGTTTGTGAATTTGAGCATCATCCCAAAAATTTTCCCGGGCTGCCTCGTGAGCGACATCCTGGCGATTTTGGGCTCGCTCGATTTTGTGATGGGAGAATGCGACCGATGAACGCCACACACACAGAACCCATTCCAAATCCGCTTCAGCGCCAAAGTGGCTTTACTGTGCCCGATGCACTCAAAGTCGGGATTGACGAGTTGATTACGCATTATCCCGAAAAGCGCAGCGCGTCGCTGATGGTGCTGCACGCGATCCAAGAACATTTCGGCTGGATCTCGCAGGAGGCGGTCGAATGGACGGCGCGGAAGCTCGAATTGCAGCCCATCAACATTTACGAACTGGTGACGTTTTATCCGATGCTCCAGCAGGAGCCGATGGGCAAGTATCAAATCAAGGTTTGCCGCACGTTGAGCTGCGCGCTGGGCGGCGCGTATGAACTGCACAAACATTTTTGCGAGAAGCTGGGTCTGGACGCGCATAAACACGGTCCGCAAACGACGAAGGACGGAAAGTTCACGGTCGAGTTCGTCGAATGTCTCGCCAGTTGCGGCACCGCGCCGGTAATGATGGTCAATGACGACTTCCACGAAGCCGTCAGCTACAAAAAGGCGGATGAAATTTTGGGAGGATGCAAATGAAGAATTGGAATTCTGCATTCTGCATTCTGCATTCTGCCTTGGGGAATTGGCTGCCCGACATGGATTTGAACCATGACAAACAGATCCAGAGTCTGCTGTGCTACCGTTACACCATCGGGCAAGCCGGAGCATCGGCAAGGCTAAAGGGTTTCATCGGCCAGTCAAGCCGGCAACGTGGCACAGGCTTCCAGCCTGTGTATCAGTCAATATTTCCATCACAGGCCAGAGGCCTGTGCCACACTTGATATGCCTTCGGAATACCGCCTCATTTTGAAATACGCCGATCAGCCGGGTTACACGCCCGACATCGAATGTTATTTGCGTCATGGCGGCTACGACACGCTCAAGAAGGCGCTCGCCCTTCAGCCGAAAACTTTGCCCAATGGCAAGACCCAGTCGCCGCAGGAACAAATCCGCCATGAAGTGTCGGCATCCGGTTTGCGCGGGCGCGGTGGCGCTGGCTTTTCGTGCGGACTCAAGTGGTCGTTCGTGGACCGCAAGAGCGGCAAGCCAATTTACCTCATTTGCAACGCCGACGAATCCGAGCCGGGCACGTTCAAGGACCGCCAGATCATCTACAAAGACCCGCACCAGTTATTGGAAGGCACGATCATCGCGTGCTTCGCGAACGATGTTCATGTTGCCTACATTTACATTCGCGGCGAAATGTCCGATGGCGCGAAATTGCTGAACAAGGCGCTTGCTGAAGCCCGCGCAAAAAATTTTCTCGGCAAAAACATTTTAGGCACTGGCTATAATCTGGAAATTTATGTTCACCGCGGCGCGGGCGCTTACATTTGCGGCGAGGAAACCGGCCTCATTGAATCGCTCGAGGGCAAGCGACCGTATCCGCGCATCAAGCCCCCGTATTTTCCGGCGGTGCTCGGCCTGTGGATGTGCCCGACCATCGTCAACAATGTCGAAACGCTTTGCGACGTGAAACACATTGTCGCGATGGGCGGCGCGGAATACGCCAAGCTCGGCACGCCGAATAACACCGGCACACGCATCGTCAGCATCAGCGGCCACGTCAGACGTCCTGGCTATTACGAAATCGAGACCGGCAAGGTTACGATACGCGAGCTGATTTTTGATCCAGTATTCGGCGGGGGACTGCGTCCTGGGCACTCATTGAAAGCCATCATCCCTGGCGGCGCATCGGCAAAGGTTTTTAAGGCAGGCGAAAAAGTGAAGCTCAAGAAGAAAGGCCCCGGCGGCAAGGAAATGGTGCAGGAATTGGACGTGCTGGATTTGCCCTACGATTTCGACAGTCTCGTCGCCGCCGACAGCATGTCCGGTTCAGCAGCAATCATTGTGCTTGATGACTCAACCGACATCGTTGAGGCACTGGCGAACATAAGCGAGTTCTTCGCGCACGAAAGCTGCGGCCAGTGCACTCCATGCCGCGAAGGCTCGCTTTGGATGAGCAAGGCGCTCCATCGTCTCACGCACGGCGAAGGCCGCGCGAGTGACGCGGATTATCTGGTCAAAATCGCGGATAACATTCCCGGCGGCCGAACGATTTGCGCCTTTGGCGAGGCCTGCTCGTGGCCGGTGCAAAGTTTCGTAGCGAAATTCAAGGACGAGTTTATCGCCCGAGGCGCTGCCGACAAAGAACGCCAGCCGATGAAACAAGGTTAGCAGCAACTGCGCATTACTTATTTCAATGTCAATCGTAGCCACAACTGAAACGAAGCCCACGCCACCAGTGGAAAAGATCAAGGTGAAAGTGGACGGGCGCGAAATTGAGGTGCCGAAGACGATGCCCGACCCGATTTCCGGCAAGCCGATCCCGACCACGATGATCCAAGCCTGCGAGTTGGCGAAGGTGGATGTGCCGCATTATTGCTATCATCCGAAGCTGCCCGTTGCGGGCAACTGCCGCATGTGCCTCGTCGAGTATGGCACACCCGCGCTCGGCCCGGACCGCAAACCAATTTTGAATCCCGACGGTTCGCTGAAGATTGCGAAATCGCCGCGCCCAGTAATCGCCTGCGCCACGCCAATTTCGCCCGGCATGGAAATCTACACGGACACACCCGGTGTGAAGCAAATGCGCGAAGGCGTGCTGGAGTTTCTGCTTATCAATCACCCCCTCGACTGCCCGATCTGCGACCAGGCTGGCGAATGCAAATTGCAGGAATACTCGGTGGACTACGGCCAATCCGCCAGCCGTTTTGTCGAACCGAAGGTCCATAAACCCAAGGCGGTTGACCTCGGCCCGCGTATCGTGCTCGACGATGAGCGTTGCATCCTTTGCACGCGCTGCATCCGGTTCACACGCGACATCGTCGGTGACGACGTGCTAGGTATCGTTAATCGCGGCAGCTACTGCACGCTCACCGCTTATCCGGGCAGGGTTTTCGACAACAATTACACACTTAACACAGTGGACATTTGTCCCGTCGGCGCGCTCACGTCAAAGGATTTCCGGTTCAAGATGCGCGTGTGGTTCTTGAAGGAAACCAAAAGCATCTGCACAAGCTGTGCGACGGGTTGCAACATCATTGTCGGTTCGCGCGAAGAAAAGATTTACCGCTACACGCCACGTGGAAACGACGCCGTCAACTCGTGCTGGATGTGCGATTACGGTCGCTTGAATTACAAGTGGATTGACCGGGAAGACCGACTTACGAAAGTCCGAAGTCCAAAGTCCGAAGTCCAAAGTCCAGAGACAACCTGGATGGTTGCGCTAAACGAAATCGCGGAGAAGTTGAAGAAGGCGGCGGCGGGTTCGGTTGCCATCGTCGCTTCGGCCCGGCAAACGAACGAGGAACTTTGGCTTCTCGCAAAACTCAAGTCGAAGCTCGGTGCCATCAGCGATTCCGTTCCGCGCATGGGCGAAGACGACAAACTGCTCGTAAACGCGGACAAAAACCCGAACACAAACGGCGCGCGGCTGACGGGAATTTGCGCAGGCGAAATGGGCGCCGGCTTGCAAAAAATTGCCGACGGCATCAAGAAGGGGAAGATCACGACTCTGATTGTTTTCGGCGAAGGCGTGACAAAGCACGGCATCGGCGCGGATTTGCTCGGCAAACTCGAGACGCTCATCGTCAGCGATATTTTGCCAAACGAAACTACGAAGCTGGCGCATTACCTTTTGCCCGGCTGCGCGCATGTCGAAAAGCGCGGCACATTCACCAACATCAAGGGCCGCGTTCAGAAATTCATGAAGGTGGTCGAAGCGCCCGGCGACGCACGCCCTGAATGGGAATTTTTACGCGATTTGGTTCACAACGTCACCGGCCAGAACGTCGCCATGACCATCGAAGGTTTGTTCAACGAAATGGCGAACAGCGTGCCTGCATTCAACGGTTTGACGTGGGTGGGCCTCGGCGACACAGGAGTAACCGTGAAAATCTAAAATGGACTGGAATTTTATCATCTTCAGTGTGATCAAAATCGCCGTGGTCATCGGCGTGGTATTGGGCATGGTGGCCTATGCGGTCTTGGCCGAGCGCAAAATTTCAGCGTGGATTCAGGACCGTGTCGGGCCGAACCGCACTGCACCGCCGTTCGTCGAGAATATTCCCGTCATCGGGCCGGCCATGATCCGGCTCGGCCTTTTCCAGCCGCTGGCGGATGGGTTAAAATTCCTGCTCAAGGAAGATTTCACTCCGGCGGGCGTGCGCAAGGCGTTTTTCTGGCTCGCGCCGGCGATTGCCATCATTCCCTCGATGCTGGTGGTCGCGGTGATTCCGTTCGGCTCACAACTTGGCCATCAGAAAATGGTCATCGCGGATTTGAACATCGGCATCCTTTACACGTTCGGCATCGTTTCGATCGGCGTTTATGGAATCGTCCTGGCAGGCTATGCGGCGAATTCGAAATATCCGTTCCTCGGCGGCATCCGGTCGGGCGCACAGATGATCTCCTACGAAATCGCGATGGGCATGTCGGTGATCCCCGTGTTGCTTGTCGTGGGCAATTTGAACTTGAGCCGGATTATCGGCTGGCAGACACAACACGGCTGGCTGGTTCTTTACGCGCCGGTTTCGTTTCTCATTTTCCTGGTTGCGTCATTCGCGGAAACGAATCGGCTGCCGTTCGATTTTCCCGAAGCCGAGCAGGAACTGGTCGGCGGTTACCACACCGAATACAGTTCGATGAAATTCGCGCTGTTTTTTCTCGCCGAATATTCCAACATGATCGCGGCGGCAGCAATGATGGTGACGCTGTTTTTTGGCGGATGGACGCTGCCGTTTTGGGGGCTGGACCATCCGGCGGCAACATTGGGACAAGGCATCGCGCATATTCTCGTTTTCGTCGCAAAGATGCTCTTGTTCATGGTGGTATTCATGTGGGTGCGCTGGATGTGGCCGCGGTTCCGGTATGACCAGTTGATGGATTTGGGCTGGCGGCGGTTCGTGCCGCTGGCGCTGGCGAACATTTTGGTAACGGCGGTAATTTTGTGGATAATGAGTTAGGAAAATTATGAAGTGCGAATTTCGAGTTTCGAATGGCCTGCTGGTTCTTGCTCCAGTGATTCGTAATTCGAAATTCAGAATTTGAAATTTACAGGATGATTGTTAATCGCAAATCGTTGACGTTTTGGGAAAGGCTTTATCTGCCGGCAGTTGTCGGCGGATTCAAAGTCACAGGCCGGCATTTGTTCCGTTCGTTGTTCGGCGGCAAAACTATCACGATGGAATATCCCGAGCAAAAATGGGCTGTGCCGCCGGGCTATCGCGGAGCGCCTTACCTCGTCCGCGATCAGGAGGGCAACACCAAGTGCGTGTCCTGCCAGCTTTGTGAATTTGTGTGCCCGCCCAAGGCCATCAAAATCATTCCGCCGGGTCCCGCCGGTGAGCTTGCCGACCGTCCGAACGCCGAAAAAATGCCGAAGGAATTTGAGATCGACATGCTCCGCTGCATCTTCTGCGGTTTTTGCCAGGAAGTCTGCCCGGAGGAAGCCATCTTTTTGCAGAAGGATTACTCGCTTACCGGCTTGGCCCGCGACGAAATGATTTACAACAAGGAAAAACTGCTCGCGCTCGGCGGCGTTCACGCCGGTGTCCGGAAATGGAAACACCAACTTGAAGAAACCAGAGAGCAGGAGGATTTTCCGGTGAAAGCTTGAAGCAAGGGAAACATGGGATTGCCTGACATATTATTTTATGTGTTCGCGGCGCTGACGTTGCTGTGCGGCGCATTGGTCATCGCCAATCCGTTCAGCCGCAACCCGGTCACGAGCGCGATGTTCCTCGTGCTGACCATCATTTCGATGGCCGGGCTGTTCGTGCTGCTGCACGCGTTCTTCCTCGCCGCCGTCCAAATCATCGTTTACGCCGGCGCGGTCATCGTCTTGTTCCTGTTCGTCATTATGCTGCTCGATTTGAAGGAGGAACAACGGCGAAAAATCAGGTTTTTCAGCGTCGTAGCCGGGCTGCTTTCCGTCGGCGCCATCGTGGCAATTTTCATGAGGAGCCTGGGCGTTACTTTGTTTAACATTCCTCCCTTGCCCGTGCTTGAAGGCGATACCACATCGCTCGGCAAACTTTTATTCACCCAATACGTGTTGCCGTTTGAAGTCGTAGCCGTCCTGCTCCTCGTGGCGATGGTCGGCGTGATTTTGTTGAGTAAAAAGGACCTGAAATGAAACTGGTTAAATCGTTAAACGAGTTAAATGAGATGAGTCGTAAATTACTCTCTCATTCAACCCATTTAACCAGTCACTAATTTAACTCAAAACATGAACGTAGGCTTGGAACATTACTTGGTTGTGAGCTTTTTGTTGTTCGCGCTTGGCCTGCTCGGTGTCGTCGTGCGGCGCAATCTGATTGTCATTTACATGTCGCTGGAGCTGATGCTGAACGCAGCGAACCTCGCGCTCGTCTCGTTTTCGCGGTTTAACAACAACCTGAACGGCCAGATTCTGGTCTTCTTCATCATCACCGTCGCGGCGGCGGAAGTGGCAGTCGGCCTCGCGCTCATCGTGGCGCTGTATCGCAAACGCCAGTCCGCCCACGTCGAAGACCTGACCCTGATGAAACTTTGATGATACGCAAATTTCACAATTGTCTGGGGAGCGCAGCCGCCTCGGCTGCGGTTCGACGCGCCCTCGCGTCGAACACTGCGGTGCGCGAATGGATGATCACGTCCAATTTAATGCGCTCGTGTGCCAACGACGAGGGCGTCGTTGGTTGCGCCCGAGGCGGGCGCGCTCCCCAGTTTCAAATCGGATGAAACTCGAAGCATTACCATGGTTGATCTTGTTTCTGCCACTGCTGGCGGCGGGCTGCATCACGCTGTTCACGCTGCGGAACCGCGCGGTGAGCGCCGGTTTGTCCATCGGCGCGATTGTCATCGGTTTCGCCCTCACGATTTCATTCATCGCGGCGAACGGCTGGACGCCGATGCCCGCCGAATCCGTTACTAACTGGTTGACCATCGGCGGGTTGCACGTGGACTTCGGGTTGAAGCTCGATGCGCTGAGCCTGATGATGTTGCTCGTCGTCACCGGTGTTGGCGGCGCGATCCACATTTACTCCTTCGGCTACATGCACGAGGACCGCGGTTTCTCACGCTACTTCGCGTGCATGAGTCTGTTCACTTTCTCGATGCTCGGCGTCGTGTTGGCGAACAATTTCATCGAACTCTTCATTTTCTGGGAACTCGTCGGCGTATCGTCCTATCTGCTCATCGGCCACTGGTTCGAACGTCCCAGCGCCGGCGACGCGGCGAAAAAAGCCTTTATCGTCAACCGCCTCGGTGACTTTGGATTTCTGCTCGGTATTCTGACGGTTTGGGGATTGCTCGGTTCGCTCAATTTTACTTCGTTGCAAAATCAACTCGCCGCGAATCCCGCCGCACTCGGCGGTATCGCGTCCATTGCCGCGCTGCTGATTTTCTGCGGCGCGGTCGGCAAATCCGCACAATTTCCGCTGCACGTGTGGCTGCCCGACGCGATGGAAGGCCCAACACCCGTCAGCGCCTTCATCCATGCCGCGACGATGGTGGCCGCAGGTGTCTATATGCTCTGCCGCGTCCTTTTTCTGCTCGATGTGACGGCGTTGGAAGTGATCGCATGGATTGGCGGTTTTACCGCGCTGCTCGCCGCATTAATTGCCGTCCAGCAAAACGACATCAAACGCATCCTCGCCTATTCGACGATTTCGCAACTCGGTTACATGATCATGTCTGTCGGTCTGGCTGGTCCGACGCCCGCGATGTTTCATTTGACGACGCATGCCTTTTTCAAGGCGTTGCTATTCCTGGCCGCCGGCTCGGTCATTCACGCAATGCACAACGAGCAGGACATCTGGAAAATGGGCAGCGTGCAAAAGAAAATGCCCGTCACGTTCTGGACGTTTCTCATCGGCACACTGGCCCTGAGCGGCGTGCCGCCATTCAGCGGTTTCTATTCCAAAGACAGCATTCTCGGTCAGGCGCTGGGGCAAACCCATGAGCACCCGTTCACCGGTTGGGCGCTTTTCGTTCTCGGTGTGTTCACGACGGGATTGACGGCGTTCTACATGTTCCGGCTGTTCTATGTTGCGTTCCTCGGCAAGGCGAAAACTGAAGCCGCTGGACACGTCCATGAGTCATCTGCCGTTATGGCCTGGCCGTTGCGTGCGCTGGCCGCATTTGCACTGGTTGGCGGCGTTATCGGTGTCAGCCAAACCTACGCCTCTCAATTTGGCGGCGCGGCGGAACATTTTTCGTTCGCTCAAACCCTCATTGACCCGTTTAAACAGTCGCCCGGTGCCGCGGTGATCGGAATTGCTTTCGTTGCGGCGGGCTTTTTTGCCGGTCGCGCGTTGTATCGCAACGCGACGAGCGATCCGTTGCCCGCCAAACTCGGCGGTTTTGCCACCGCGATGAAGAACCGCTTTTATTTTGACGAGCTTTACGAGGCCACGGTCATCCGCGCGCATGATTTCATCGCGGCAGTGATGGATTGGATTGATCGTTGGTTGGTGGATTGGGCCTGCATCGGCTTTGTTCGTGGCGGCACGGATTTGACCGGTCGCGCGTTGCGGCTCGTCCAGACCGGCAATCTCCAGACTTACGCATTTCTGTTTGTGCTGGGCGTGGCAGTGGTCATGTATTTGGTTTTGGGAAAATAAAATGTCCATTTTGACCTACATCCTTGGTTGGCCGCTGCTGGCGGCGTTGTTGCTGGTGTTTGTGCCGCGCAATTTCCGTGTGATCATCCGCGCCGTCGCGATCGCGGTGACATTCATCTCAATGCTTCTGGCGGTGAAAATGTTCTGCCAGTTTGTCACGGGCCAAGCGGGCTATCAATTCGAGCAGCAAATTTCGTGGGTCGAATCGCTCGGCATCAGTTATCACGTCGGCGCAGATGGCTTGAATGTCGGGCTGATTTTGATGGGCGCGGTCGTTGCATTTGCGGCGGCGTGCTGCTCGTGGGAAATCAAGGAACGCGAGAAGGAATTTTACATTCTGCTGCTGGTGATGACGGGCGGCATTCTCGGCGCGTTTGCATCGCTCGATCTGTTTTTCTTCTATTTCTTCCATGAACTGGCGCTGGTGCCGACGTTTATCATGATTGGCGTGTGGGGCCGCGGCGAGCGGAAGAATTATGCGACGTTTCAGATTACACTCTACTTGAGTCTGGGCGCGCTCATTGCGCTGATCGGCCTTATCGCGCTTTACCTGAAATCGGGTGTGAACACGTTTGATATTCCGAAACTTATGGAATACATCGCGGTGCATCCGCTTTCAGCGCAGTCGCAAAATCTCATCTTCCCGCTGCTGTTGTTTGGTTTCGGCATTTTGGTTTCGCTTTGGCCGTTCCATTCGTGGGCGCCACTGGGTTACGCGGCTGCGCCGTCGCCGACGGCGATGATGCACGCCGGCGTGCTGAAAAAGTTCGGCCTCTACGGTTTGATCCGGATCGCGCTGCCGTTGATGCCGCAGGCGGCGCAGAATTGGATGCAAATCCTCGCCTGGCTTTGCCTCGGCAACATCCTTTACATCGGCTGGGTGGCGATGCGCCAGCGCGACCTCAACCTGCTTATCGGCAACTCCAGCGTGGCGCACATGGGTTTCGCCTTCCTCGGCATCGCGAGCTTGAATCTCATCGGCGTGACCGGCGCGGTGTTTGTGATGATCGCGCACGGATTTCTCGCGGCGCTGACCTTCGGATTGAGCGGCTACATTTATCAAAAGACCGGCACGCTCCAAATGAGCGAGCTTGGCGGACTTTGCCGCCAATTGCCGTTCATCGGCACCGCGCTGCTCATGGCGGCACTGGCCGGGTGCGGCCTGCCGGGCTTTGCGAATTTCGTTGGAGAAGTCATGGTTTTCTTCGGCGCGTGGAAGGTGTTTCCGCTGGTGACCGGTCTCGCGCTTTGGGGCGCGCTCATCATCGGCGCGGTTTACATGACACGCGCGGTGCGAAATGTTTTGCACGGACCGCTGCCGAAGAAATGGGCGAACCTTGCCGACGCCACGAGCCTTTGGCGCAGGCTGCCTTACGCGTTGCTACTCGTGAGCCTGCTCGTGTTCGGCTTTTTCCCGCGTTTGCTCACGGAACAAATCACGCCGGATGTTGAGAGGGTTGTGAACATGATGCGAGGTGAAACGGTTGCTGTGGGTGGCACCCGCCTCTGGCGGGTTCAATTCGGCGTCCCGCCGAATTGTGTTGGTGCGCGCAAAACCGGAACTGGTCACACAAGCAATGGCGAGCTTCGTTCACAGACGGTTCCGGGCGTGACGCCCGTAACAACCCGCGAGACGCGGGTGCTACACAATATTCCCGTCCGTGCTTTGGCAAATAACACGATTTTGAATTAATGAACTCTTCCCTGATCAGTCTTGAAATCTCGGTGGTAGCACTTGGTCTCGTGCTGCTGCTGTCGGATTTATTCATGCCTCCTGAACGCCGGCGCTTTCTCGGCTACGCGGCCATCGCGGCGCTGGGATTGCTGCTCCTGACCAGCCTGAGCGGCTACGGCAGTTGCAGTCTGACGGGCACGGCATTCAACGGCATGTTTGTGGAGGACACGCTGGCGGTCTTTTTTAAGCGGTACTTCCTTGTCGCCGCGATTTTGGTGCTGTTTATGTCGGTGGAATTTTCCGACCGGATCGCCACCGGCATCTCGGAATACTATTCGCTCATCGTTTTCGCGCTGGCGGGAATGCTGTTCGCGGCATCGGCCAACGATTTTGCGATGCTCTTTGTTTCCATCGAATTGATTACCGTTACATTTTACGTGCTGACGGGTTTCCAGCGCGGGCGGCTGGTGTCGCTCGAAGCCGGCGTGAAATATCTGATTCTCGGCGCGTTGTCGTCGGCATTTCTCGTGTTCGGCATCGCGCTGGTGTGGGGGACGACGGGCAAGTTGAATTTCAACGAACTTGCGGCGGTCGCGGCGCAGTTCGAGACCAACAAAATTTTCCTCATCGGCGTGATGTTTGTGCTCGTCGGGCTTGGCTTCAAAATCGCCGCGGTTCCGTTCCAAATCTGGGTGCCGGACGTTTATCAAGGCGCGCCGACGCCAACGACCGCATTCCTGGCGGTCGGATCAAAAGCCGCCGGATTTGTTTTGTTGCTGCGCGTGCTGTTCACCGCATTGCCGGACGTGGCGAAGCATTGGGCCGATTTGCTCATCGTGATTTCCGGCATCACGATTCTTTACGGCAACCTCTGTGCGCTGCCACAGCGCAATTTGAAACGGTTGATGGGGTATTCCAGCATTGCGCACGCGGGTTATTTGTTGCTGGGCGTGGCGGCGTTGAGCGCGACCGGACAGGCGGCATTGTTGTATTATCTGGCCGGTTATTTGTTCACCGTGGTGGCGGCGTTTATGGTCATTTGCGTCGTGATGCGACATTCGGAAAGCGAGGACATTTCGGCGCTGGCAGGCTTGAACCGGCGCTCGCCTTTACTGGCCACAACAATGACGCTGGCAATGGTGTCGCTGGCGGGCATTCCGCCAATGGCCGGATTTTTTGGGAAGTTTTTGCTGCTCAAAGCTGTCATCGCGCAAGGCTCGACAAATCCGGGTTATTATTGCCTCGCGTTCACGGCGCTGGCGGGGATTGTGATTTCGCTCTATTACTATTTCGGCGTGATTCGCGCGATTTACTGGAGCAAGGACGCGCCGGATTTGACGCCGATTCGTTTGTCCGGGCCGATTAAGTTTTCCGTTTGCGTTTGCATCGCGGGCATGTTCTGGCTCGGTTTGTTTCCGAGCGTGGTGCTGAACCTTGCAACGGAAGCGGTGAAAGTTTTAGGAATGTAATTATCACACCGTTTGCATCTGCACAGCGTCCACGATTTGCTCACCGGCGAGGATGGAGCCGATGATGACAGCGATGCCTTTGTGCAGGCGGGATTCAAAAGGCAAATGAAACTTGCCAGCAACACAGGCAGCGGCCATATTGGCCGGACAATTTATGGCTGACGTTGCAAATAAATATCCCGAAAACGTCCCGGGCAAATACTACGTGGACAACCAGTGCATTGACTGCGACCTGTGCCGTGAAACGGCGCCGGACAATTTCAAGCGCAATGAAGATGGCGGATACTCAGTCGTCTGCAAACAGCCGGCCTCGCCCGAAGAGGAGACGCGCTGCAAAGAGGCCAAGGAAGGCTGCCCGGTCGAAGCCATCGGCGATAACGGCGCTTAGTTTTTCGATTCTTCCAAGGCAAATCCACAGAGGCGCGGCGATCATTCCTTTGCCCGTGGGTGAAATTTCCGGTGAATGTCGCGCAGCCGATGGCCGGTGACATGTGTGTAAACCTCCGTCGTGCTGATGCTGGCGTGGCCAAGTAATTCCTGAATCACGCGCAAATCCGCGCCGTGCTCCAGCAGATGCGTCGCGAAACTGTGCCGCAGCATGTGCGGCGTGATATTGCGTGAAATTCCGGCGCGGCGAACACGATTTTTAATCCGCAACCAAAGTGTCACCGCCGCGAACGGTGTGCCGCGCTTCGTCAAAAACACGTTTGCCGGCGAACGCGGCGTGACGAGCTTCGGCCGGCCGACTTCAATGTAACGATTCAACGCTTCGACGGCTTTTCGTCCCACTGGCACGACGCGCTCCTTGTTGCCTTTGCCGATGACGTTGATGAAGCCGACTTCGAGATGCAGTTGTTCCAGACGGATATTTTTCAATTCGGCCAGCCGCAAACCGGAAGCATAGGCCAGTTCAAGAATTGCCTGGTCGCATAAATTTTCCGGCGTTTGCGGCAGAACCATCTCGAATGATTTTTCAATTTCGTCACTCGTCAAAAGCACTTTTTTGATTTCCGCGTCCGTCAGCGCCTTGGGCAAACGCTTCCACCGGCGCGGCAACGAAAGATTTTCCGCGACGTTCACCGGCAATAATTTTTCATTTTCGGCGAAGCGATAAAACGCGTGCAACGCGGCGATTTCAAGATAGACGCTCTCACCGCTCAATCGGCGCGGCGAATCTTTTGGCTGATTGACCAGAGCCCGTTCGCGCTCGTGCTGAAGGAACGCCATGAGGTGCTTCAGTTCAATCTGCTTCCAGTCCGTCAATCCATGTTTGCCAGCCCACGCGATGAACTTGCCAAGCAATGCCGCATAAGTTTTCTGCGTATGCTCCGCCTGCCCGCGCTCATGGCGCAGATATTGCAGAAAATCTTCAACGAGCGAATTCATGGAGCAAGAATGAAGGAGTAAGCAGTAAGAAGCTAGCGTTCGGCGCGTTTTTTGGAGAATGAGTTAATCAGGCCTTGAGTTAAGGCGCTGACTTCAATGGCTAAGGCCTGAAGTTTTTGAATCGCAGCGTCTTCGACCAGTTGATTGTCGCGCACAACGTAAAGCAGCGATTTCACCTCGCCAGCGGAAGCGCGGGCGACGTTCCAGAATTGAAGTTTTTCGCCTTCGCTGACCCGCTCAAAACCCTCCGCGAGATTGGTCATAGCCGAAACGGCGGCGCGTTGAAGTTGATCGCGTAGGCCAAAATCATTTTTCAACGGAGCTGTTTTACAAATCCGGTAAATGCCGTTCGTCAACTCTCTTGCTTTCTGCCATGCCTTGAGGTCTTCGAATTGCATACTTGCTTCTTTCTCCTTTCTCCCTGCTCCTTCACAGGCGGTTGCCTGTGAGCCTTTCGTAGGCCTCAAGATACTTCGCTGTCGTTTTCGCGACGACATCCGGCGGCAACACCGGACCGGGCGGGGTTTTGTCCCAATCAAGCGTTTCGAGATAGTCGCGGATGAATTGTTTGTCGAAGCTCGGCTGGCCGCGACCGGGCTGATACTGGTCGGCCGGCCAGAAACGCGAGGAATCCGGCGTGAGCACTTCGTCAATCAAAATGAGTTTGCCGTTGTCCAAACCGAACTCAAATTTCGTGTCCGCAATGATGATGCCGCGTTTGCGGGCGTAATCGCGGGCGAAATTGTAAATCCTCAAACTCGCCGCACGCGCCTGCCCGGCCATGTTATCACCGACGATTCTCTTCGCCCGTTCGAATGAAATATTTTCGTCGTGGCCGGTTTCGGCTTTCGTGGCCGGTGTGAAAATCGGCTCTGGCAACTCGGAAGATTCCTTCAAACCCGGCGGCAGCTTGATGCCACAAACGGTTTGTGATTTTTGGTATTCCTTCCAGCCTGAACCCGCGAGATAGCCGCGCACAACACATTCAATGGCGAGCGGTTCACATTTCTTCACGATCATCGAACGCCGCGCGAGTTTGTCTGCAAATGGCTGGAGATTTTTCGGCAACGGCTCGTTGGCACGCGAAATGAGATGGTTTGGCTGGAACAATTCGGTCTGCGCGAACCAGAAATAGGAAATCTGCGTGAGCACTTCGCCTTTGCGTGGGATGCCGTTGGGCATGATGACGTCGAACGCCGAGAGGCGGTCGGTCGCAACGAACAGCAGCCGGTCGCCAAGGTCGAAGACTTCACGCACCTTGCCGCTCTTGAGTTTTTTGATGTCGGGCAGTTCGAGTTGAAGAACCGTTTCGTTGTTTGGATTTGCCATGCACGGATTATTAAAGCCTAAAGCTGTTTCCGTTCAAAGGCAGAATGAAGAAGGAAGAATGCAGAATTCCGACCCGCAACGACCAAAGGCACGCAACCCGTTTCTTCATTCTTCATTCCGTCTTCTGCATTTCCCTACGCCACCGCGCGCGGCGGAATGTTTTTCACCAGCAACGGAATGCTCGCTTGTGATTTGTCGTCCAGCCGGACATCCACCGAATACAACCCCGCCTCGGCGAACTTCAATTGCTGGATGTTCACAATGAAATTGCGCGTGAGGAAATGCGCGTCGTCCGGCAGTGTGACGGCGACCGGGACTTCCATGGACGGCATGATGGGATGGCCGTCGGCATTGATGAAATTCAGCTTCAGCTTGCGCTGGCCCTCATCGTCAGCAGCGAACGTGACGCGCAATGCCACGGCGCATTGCGGATGCACGGCGGGCAACTGCTGCGCGTAAATCGTGTCGAACGCGCCGAGGAGATTCATTTTCCCGTTGTCGTCGGTCGCAGCATCGCAAAGCACCGCTACTTGAACGTTCATGCTACAATAAAGACACGAATTTCGCGAATTGGCACGAATTTCTTTTTGTTAACTGGCCGACCGCGCTTCGAGAAAAGCTTTCAGTTCCTTCGCCGCTTTTCCGCCGAAACCCGGCACGGCGGCGATTTGTTCCAACGTCGCTGCTCGCAGCCGTTGCACCGAACCGAATTTTTTCAGCAACGCCTGTTTACGCTGTTCGCCGATGCCGGGAAATTCGTCGAGCACGCTCTCGGAAATCCGCTTGATGCGAAGCTGCGCGTTGTAGCTATTCGCCACGCGATGACATTCATCGCGAATTCGCTGCAACAGTTTCACTGCCGGATGGTCGAGGCCGGGCCGCAGCGGTTTGCTCTCGCCCGGCAAATAAATTTCCTCAAATTCCTTCGCCAACCCGATGACGGGAATTTTTTCGAGACCGAGCTTTTTTAATTCATTACAAGCCGCGTTGAGTTGGCCCTTGCCACCGTCAATCAGGATAAGGTCGGGCAGGTTTGGATAGGGCGCGCTGTCCCTAGTGCGCCGCGGCTCGCTCGGAGAGCGAGCCCTACCTTCATTGAGCAGACGCGTATATCGCCGCTTCACAACTTCCGCCATGCCGGCAAAATCGTCCTGTCCCTCGACCGTTTTGATTTTGAACCGGCGATAATTCGCGCGGTCGGGCCGGCCATTCCTGAAACTGACCAATGATGCCACGGCAAACGTGCCGCTGATGTTTGAGATGTCGAAACCCTCGATGCGTTGAGGCGGTTCGCGCAGGCCAAGCACCTTCGCCAATTCCACAAGATCGCGTTGCGGGTCAACTGACAGCGGCAATGTGTAAGGCAAGCGCTCAAATTTCCTTTCTCTCTTCGTTGTTTCCTTCAGATCACGGATGAGATCGCGCAAGCTGGCGGCTTTTTCATAATCTTGCGCAACGGCGGCCTTTTTCATTTCCACTTCGAGTTGTTCCTTCATCTCGTGGCACTGGCCTTCGATAAAATCACAAGCGGCGCGGACTTGTTCGAGGTATTGTTCACGTGTGACGTTGCCGATGCACGGCGCGGTGCAATATTTGAGGTGCGCGTAGAGGCAATGCTTGTAGTCGGTTTTGCCCGGCGTGAAGACGCGGCAACCGCGCAGGTTGAATTGCCGCCGCACCAGCGCCAGCGTGTTGCGCAGCGCGCCCGAATTCGAGAACGGCCCGAAGTACCGCGCGCCGTCGTCTTTCTTGAGCCGGGTGAAGGTGAAGTTCGGAATCGGGTCGTTCAAATTCACCTTGAGCATCAGGAACCGTTTGTCGTCGCGAAAACTGATGTTGTAACGCGGATGAAATTCCTTGATGAGTTTGCCTTCGAGCAGAAACGCCTCCGGTTCGCTGCGGACGACGTGGAAATCGAAATCACAAATCGCCTCGACCAGCGCGTTGAATTTCAAATCCCAACCCATCCGCCGCGACGGATGGAAATACTGGCTCACGCGCTTGCGCAGGTCGCGCGCCTTGCCGACGTAAACGACGGTGCCGAACCGGTCGCGCATGAGATACACGCCCGGCTTGTGCGGCAATGCGTTCAACTTTTTGCGGATGGAATCGCTGATCGGCACAAAGGGAATTTCGCGCAAAGGCGCGCAGGCGCAAAGGAATTTTCAGCTGCTGCAAGCCCACCGGTTTTTGGGCAGTGTATCCATTGGCGTGGACTGAAGAGTGACACAGGCCTTTTACCCACCTGTTTGTTGGATTTTGCAGGCACTGCTTTTCAAAATCGACATACTGCCAATTTTTGCGTTTGGCCAAGCGTTGGATTAGTATTATAATCCCATCGTTTTAGTGGTATGCCCAAACTTGTCGTCATCTCGAAAGGCCTGGCCGGCCTGTCATTTGAATTGAGCGCGACCCCGGCAACGGTCGGTCGCACCGGGGACAACGCTTTTCAAATCATCGAACCGTCCGTATCGAAACGGCATTGCGAAGTTCGGTTGCGCGACAATGAAGTCGTTATCCGTGACCTGAAATCGACCAATGGCACGTTCATCAACAGCCAGCGAATTCTTGAGGCTGTGTTGAAGCCGGGAAAAATTTTGAGCCTTGGCCAAGTGGATTTGCGCCTTGAAGCTTCCGCGTCTGCACCTGTTGCTCCCCAAGCGTCGGCAAGCCCGCCGCCTGCAAGAAAATCTGAACCAGTCATTCCGAGATTTCCAAAAGTTCCCAAAATTATTATCCCGGCCGAGCAACATCTAATGACGCAACCGACCGGTTCACCGTACAGCGCCGTTGTCGCACCCAATATAAGCAGCACGCTCGGAGCCACACCCGCCAAAAAACATTGCGTGCTTTTCGTGGATGACAACCGGGCGTTTCTGGACACCATCAGCAAGTTGTACGCGGCTTCGGGCAAAGGCGCTTGGGAAACACATTGCGCCACCACGGTGGATCAGGTCATCACCACTTTGCAAGAGAAGCCGATTGGCCTCGTTGTTGTGGAAATTGGCATGTCGGCGCTCGATGGCATTCAGTTGCTCGATATCATCAACCGCCGCTATCCCAATGTGAGAAAGGCCGTGCTGACCGGCAACGTCACCGAAAGCGACCGCGCGGCCTGTCTCGCCAACGGCGCGGAAATGGTCTTGCAAAAGCCGACTTCACCCGAGGGCTTGAAGGCGGTTTTCACCGTGCTGAGTGAATTGATTCTGTTGCCCCCGAATCGCGAGGGATTTTCGGGCGTGCTGCAACAGGTCGGGTTGCATGATGTCATCCAAATGGTATGCCTCGGACGCAACTCGCTGGTTTTGGACGTGCGCAACCAGCAGATGCACGGGCAGATTTTCATCGAGTCCGGCGACATCACTCACGCCGCGGTCGGGGACTTGGCCGGTGAAAAGGCTTTCTACAAATTGCTGTCGCTCAACGGCGGAGAATTCCAGTTGAACCCCTTCAAACCGCCGTCCGCGCGCACCGTGCATGGTCAATGGGAATTCCTGCTCATGGAAGCCGCTCGTGTCCATGACGAAGGCGCAGCAAACACGCCTGAAAAGGCGGCTCCAACCGCGGCAAACACGCTGGCAGCCAAACCCGCGCCACCGGAACAACCTCCATCGCCCAAGACGGCCTCGCCTGCATCAGCTGACACGGAACCATAGCTCGGTGAAGACATTGTGGTCGTTGCCACCTACGACGGTCAATGGCGTCCAACCGAAGGGCAAAAAAATAATTTGAACCGATCATGGGTTCAAATTGTGTCGGGACGATTTCGCCTTCCAGTCGTGATGTGCCGGTGGACGAAGAAATAATACAGCCCGCCGAGCACCAGCATCGCGCCGCCAAGCCAGAGCGTGACGTGATGTAATTCGCCGCGCATGAGTTGTTCGTCCTGGCCGGCCTTGACACCGACATAGCACAGCACCGCGCACCAAATGCCCGAGCCGAGCAGCGTGTAGATCGAAAATTTCAAGTAATTCATCCGCACGATACCCGCCGGAATACCAATGAGATGCCGCACCACCGGCAATAATCGCGAAATAAAAATACCCATCGAACCGTAATGCGCCGACCAGCGTTCAGCCTTTTCGACTTTTTCCGGTGGAATGAAAACGTATTTGCCATAACGCATTACCAATGGACGCCCGGCAATTCGCGACAGCCAATACATGATTGTCGCGCCCAGCCACGAGCCGAGCGCTCCGGCAATGACGATGCCCCAGAGACTAAGCGAAATCTGATGGGTGTAGGCCAGATGCGCCGCGGGCGGGATGATGACTTCGCTCGGCAATGGCGCGACGGAACTTTCGACGGCCATGAGCAACACGATGACCCAATAACCACCGCTTTTGAGCGCACCCGAATACCAGACAATGACGGGCTTGAACAGCGACTTGAACATCGGATGCTGGTTATAGCGGAAAAAACCGTGGGAGCAATCCGCGAATTGCGCGAATGAACGCGAATTTATTTTTTAGCCTTGCTGGCGTAATAAGCCTGGATTTCCTCAGCAGTCGCGGGCTGTGGCCAGACCCAATCGCGGCCAAATTGCCACCAATATGACGATTGGGAATGATCAGGGGATGGTTTCGGATCACCACCATCGTCCACACCATCTTCGCCGATGGAATAAAGCAGAAATGTTCCGTCGGCATTTCGGTGATAACGCAATGGCTGACCATCCATATAATCAGTCGGAACAGATTTCAACAAATCGGGAGTCAATTCAGTAAGTGTGGCCGGAAGTTGATGATGCTGGAGTTCGTATCGCTTGAGCGCAATTGCGGTGACTACCACATTCCGAGCTGTTTCAATTCTTACGGCTCTGCGAAGCGCAGCATCCAAACCAAAGGCAGATTGAGAAAAAACGTTGCGCAGGCCATTCGAAGAGTTCTGCCATGGTTTTAGCCCGACGACAGTGAATGATTCCACCGACTGAAAAGCTTTGTTGGTTTCAGCCATGCGGGTTGCGTCAATCACAACTTGAAACGCCTGCAAGCTGCTCTTCTCGTCCTGATACGACCAAAACCATCGCCATCGAAGCTCGTCCCACTTCCGTAAAAATAATGAACGCCGCTTTTGTGAGGAGAATAAATCCTTATTTCTATTAGGCGACGCATTCGGCGCATAAAAATATCCCCAAAGCTCATCAAACTTTTTTGAAGACCGCCGGATTTGTTTCACCTCTTGCAATTGCCCAACTCGTCCGAACATGATTGCCCCTTCCAAGGGACTTGTGAACTCCAACGATTGCCAGTCCCGCTGCAATTGCGCCAAGTCGTCGTCCGAGACATCCGCGTCTTGCAGAATTTCCCAAGTGACACTCGCGCCCATTGAAGCGATGGCGATGCGAACAAGTTGCGAAATTATTAACCGTTCATCCGTTTCTCCTTTGACAAGGGCAATCATCGCACGGATGTTTTTCACCGCCGAGGCCGTATCCCCGCAATGTAAATCATCAATTGCCGCTGCTGATAACCTTTGTGTTGCTCTTCTTAGTGGAGCCAAATGCGACATTGAGATTTTATCAACGCCCCCGTAATAGTTAAGATTGAAGTCAAGTGTTGGATGGTCGGCAATTTGATAAAGTAAATTCAATCCTTCGCTCTCCTTTGCAAGTGCAGTTTCAATATCCTTCCAGGAATTTGTCGCGTCGTAGCCGCGAATATCAGGTTGCTGCCAACCAATCATTGCCTTTCCCGGCGTGACCGGTCGCATTGCAGGCGGCGGGTTGCTCCACAAAACATTCCAGTTCGTGTCCATAAGCGAAGCTGCCTTCAAAAAAACCGCCGCGCTATTTTGTTCCGGCGGCACTGGCGGTGGAATCACTTGCGCCAAATCCATCGGTTCGCCTTTGGCTTTGAGTTCGGCGATGTAGGATTCAACGGCAAATCGCAATTGATAATGGCGAATGACGGGAATAGCAACCGCCACGATGAATGTGACGCCTATGGCGATTAAAATTTTTCTGCGACGGTTCATATAATTCACGCTTTCAAAAAGAAACGCTTTTGTTTTTCGGTGACGGGCATTTGCAGTTTTTCCATCACTGCCATCATGTCTTCCCAGATTTTGCGCTTTTCGCTCATGGCCTGGTTGCGCAGCAAATACGCCGGATGATACGTCGGCATGAGCGGGATGCCGCGGTATGTCTTCCAAGTCCCGCGCAGCTTCGTGATGCCGATGGTTTTGCCTAGCAAACCTTCCACCGCAGTCGCGCCCAGCGCCACAATGATCTTGGGCCGGATCAAATCAATCTGCTCGTGCAAATACGGAATGCACGCGGCCATTTCGTCGGTCGTGGGCTTGCGGTTGCCGGCAACCGGCCCGGGTGTGTTGGGCCGGCATTTTAAAATATTGCCAATGTAAACATCCGCGCGCCGCAGCCCCATCGCCTGAATGATTTTCGTGAGCAACTGGCCCGCCTTGCCGACGAACGGTTCGCCCTGCTCGTCTTCGTCCCCACCCGGCGCTTCGCCGATGAACATGAGCTGCGAGTCAATGCTGCCAACGCCGAACACGACGTTTTTGCGCGACGACGCGAGGTGCGCGCATTTCACGCAGGCCATCGCGCGTTCGCGCAATGCGGCAAACGCAGCGGCTTTTGCCTGCGGATCGAGCGGCGGGCCTTGACTGACAACGGTCTCGCCCGGCAACACAAGCAATGTCGCCTGTTCGGCAACAGGTTGTGGAATTGCAGATTGAATCGGAGATTTGGTAGCGACCGGAGAAACCGATTTAGGTGCAGATATGGACGCTGGTCGCGCCAATGAAGCCAGGGTTTCAGGTGAAACGGCGACGTGTCGCACGCCGTGTTCTTTCAAATCTTCGAGATGTTGGATCGTCGCATCGAGCAATTTGTCGTAATCTTCGGACATGGCGTCATCGTAACTTGCGCCACGTCGTCCGCACGAAAATTCTGCATGCAGCTAAAGCTTGCAGCCGAATCCAGCACAAGACTACCGTTTCGCCTGTGACTCTGGAAGACCATCTGGGCGACATCATCAGCAAGGCGCGCGCCATGAGCGGCATTTCCGCCACTGCAGCGTCAAAGGCCGTCGGAATTTCCGAAACCGAATTGTCCGCGCTGGAAGATTCAGGCCGTATGGCAAAAAAAATAAATTTCGCTTCGCTCGCGCCGCTGATTGGTTTAAACGCGTCCAAACTCGAAGGCATTGCCAATAACTGGTTGCCAACGGAGAAAGACCTGAGCGTGTGGCGCGAATTGCGCTGCTTCACAACCACAGCCGGGGGAATGGCGGTAAATTGCTATTTGATTTGGGACGAGGTTTCGCGCGAAGCCGCGCTGTTCGACACCGGCTGGGACGCGAAGCCGGTTCTGGATTGCATCGCCGATAATCAACTCACACTGTGCCACATTTTCATCACGCACACGCACCACGATCACGTTGCCGCATTGGGCGCCATTCGCGAAGCGTTTCCCAAGGCGAAGGTGCACAGCGGTTCCAAAAACGCGCCGGTGGACCAGCGGAATCGCGCGAACGATTTCATTCATCTTGGCAACTTGCGCATCACGAACCGCGACACGCCCGGCCACGCGGAGGACGGCGTGACTTACATCGTCGGCAACTGGCAAGAGGACGCGCCGCACGTGGCGATGGTGGGCGATGCGCTTTTCGCCGGGTCAATCGGGCGCGGAAACCAGTCGTGGGACCTAGCGAAGCAGAAAATCCGCGAGCAAATTTTGACTCTGCCGCCTGAAACGCTGATTTGTCCCGGGCACGGCCCGCTGACAACCGTGGCTGAAGAAAAGGAACATAATCCGTTCTTTTGATTTGCATACGGTAGGGCGTGCTCTCCGAGCGCGCCGCGGCGGCGGTTTCGGAGAAACCGCCCTACCTTCTGGACAAACGTGAAGGTTTGAACTATAAATCCAATCGCCAGCGGATCAGAACGACACAAAATGAAAGCCCCACGGTCAATCGTAATTCCAACTGTTTTTGGCACTATAATCATGTTGGCGCTCCTTGCTTTACTTGCCTACGGAATTGGTGTGAATGAATTCACATATGCTGTGCGCGAACAAGATCATCATACTATTCCGGCAATTGCTGAAATTTTCAAAGCGGTTTATCCATATTTTTGGATTCTGCCGATACTCGCTTGCATTACAGGAATCTCACTGGTCTTCAAGAAAGAAATTCGCACAGTGCTCGTTGCATGGTATGTAGCTGTGTTCGCAATTGCAGGGACCTTCCTTTTGTGCCTGACTATTCTCATCCATTATCTTTTAAGCACAGAGTTTCGCCTTTGTGGGTGAAATTTCTAGTGATAGTTGCTGATTTACGATTTGACCCGAGTATTAGCGATTGTTAGCCTTTCCTTCCGTTCCAACGGAATTTATGCGACACACAATATCAGTTTTGGTGGAGAACAAGTTCGGCGTGCTTACACGCGTGGCGGGCTTGTTCAGCGGACGCGGCTACAACATTGACACGCTCAACGTCGGCCCGACGCAGGACCCGAAGACGTCGCGGATGACCATCGTCACGCGCGGCGACGACGCGACACTGGAGCAAATCGTCAAGCAGCTCAACAAGCTGCCCGACGTGCTCAAGGTGCAGGATTTCCGCGAGGGCGAATACGTGGATCGCGAACTGGTGCTCGTGAAGGTTTCGGTGGATTCGAAATCGCGCGCCGAGGTGATGCAAATCACGGACATTTTCCGCGCCAAAATCGTGGACGTGCAGCCGAAAAATCTTTCCATCGAAATTACCGGCAACGAAGGCAAAGTGGAAAAATTCATCGAACTGATGAATGTGTTCGGCGTGACGGACATTACTCGCACCGGCAAGGTGGCGATGCCGAGAAAATAGTTTCAAGCATCAAGTTTTCAGTTTTAAGTCAGGCAAGCACTCAACGTTCAACCAATACCCAACCTCATAAGACACTATGGCAATCATTGATTTCGGCGGAACGAAGGAAAAGGTCATCACGCGGAAGGAATTTCCCATGTCCCGAGCCCGCAGGGTGCTCAAGAACGAAACTATCGCCATCATCGGTTACGGCGTGCAGGGACCGGCGCAGTCGCTCAACCTGCGCGACAACGGTTTCAAGGTCATCATCGGCCAGGCGCCGCAGTTCAAGCGCGACTGGGACCGTGCCGTGAAGGACGGCTGGAAGCCCGGCAAGACGCTTTTCGACATTGAAGAGGCCGTGCGCCGCGGCACGATCATTCAAATGCTCGTGTCTGACGCCGCGCAACGCGCCATCTGGCCGAGCGTAAAGCGGAATTTGAAACCCGGCGCCGCGCTCTATTTTTCGCACGGCTTCTCCATCACCTACAAGAAGCTGACCGGCGTGATTCCGCCGAAGAACGTGGATGTGATCATGGTCGCCCCGAAAGGTTCCGGCACTTCGGTGCGGCGCAATTTCCTCACCGGCGCGGGCATCAACTCCAGCTTCGCCGTCGAGCAGGACGCCACGGGCCGCGCCGAGGAGCGCTGTCTGGCCATCGGCATCGGCATCGGCTCCGGCTATCTGTTCCCGACCACCTTCCGGCGCGAGGTGTTCAGCGACCTGACCGGCGAACGCGGCGTGTTAATGGGCGCGCTGGCCGGCATCATGGAGGCGCAATACGACGTGCTCCGCGCCCACGGCCATTCGCCGAGCGAAGCGTTCAATGAAACTGTCGAGGAACTTACGCAGTCGCTCATCCGCCTCGTGGACGAGAACGGCATGGATTGGATGTATTCCAACTGCTCGGCGACCGCCCAGCGCGGCGCGCTGGACTGGAAACCGAAATTCAAGAAGGCCGTGCTGCCGGTGTTCAAGACGCTGTATGAACGCGTCCGGACCGGCAAGGAATGCGCCCGTGTGCTCTCCGCCTGCGGAGCGCCCAACTACCAAGCGCAGTTGCAAAAGGAACTGAACCAGATTCGCGATTCGGAAATGTGGCGGGCTGGCGCGGCGGCGCGCGCGTTGCGGCCCAAGGAACCGGCCAAAGCCATCTCCAAGGGCACCAAAGGCATCGCCGGGCGTCAGTTAAACTGACAGGTTTGCGGACGATGGCGACCGGCGCGCAACCAAATGGCTCCGGCGGTGTTTGAGTTTGAGTCAGTAAGGGATATAATTTGGTTGATGAAGCGTGTGGTGAAAATCGTGGTTTGCCTCGCAAACGGGCTGGCGCTGAACGCCGGTTTGTGTGCGGACAACGTGGTGTTGCCGAACAATCCTTACGCGCCGATTGTCGCGCGCAATATTTTCCATTTGAATCCGCCGAAAGCCGCCGACGCAGCCGACGCCACTCCACCGCCTAAAATCACGCCCACCGGCATCATGACCATCTTCGGCACCCGCCAGACGTTGTTCACGGTTGACGGCGTGAACAAGCCAGGGCAGCCGGGCAAGCCCGAGTCTTACATTCTTAGCCAGGGTCAGCGGCAAGATGACATCGAGGTGACACGCATTGACGAAAAATCCGGCGTCGTGACCTTCAACAACCACGGCACGGTGCAGGAAATTCCGCTGGTCAAAGCGCCCGCAAACACCATACCCACACCGGTTGCGGCGAATTCAAGTTTTACTGCGCCGACAGCCACGCCCTTTAACAATAGGGGTGGAAATATTATCCGTTTCGGCGACCGCTCCGGTCGCAATGACGGCAACAATCCAAACGGAACAGATGGCACTTCCAATTTGCGGGGCATCCCGACGCGCGGCGTTGGTTCCAGCCAACAATCACAGCAGGCTTTGACGCCGGAAGCGCAAATGATCTCGATGGAAGTGAGCCGTCAATTAACTGCTGATCAGGTGCTCAAGGGGAAAATGCCTCCACTCCCGCCCACGCCGCTGACACCACCGGATGCCCCAGGCTACGTCATGCCGCCACCAATGCCGCCAATGCCGGGACAATAGTAACGCTTACTCAGCCGCCGAGTGAAGTTGGGTCGGCGACATCGCCCTTGTTGAAATCCACGTAAGCTTCCGTCAAATCCGCTGCGTAAATCACCGCACCGGCTCTGCCGAGATTTAAATCAATGTGCAAATCAAATTCCTTGGGCGCAACAGCGGCGCAAAGTTGTTTGAATGAAATTTTTGCCGGCTGGCCGCGCTTGAGGCTCCAGAGAATCTTCCGGCTTCCAGGCGCGCTATAACCGATATCCACCCTCTCCTCGACAACTTTTGCGGATGAATAGCCAAGCGCGTCAATGATGCGGCCCCAGTTCGGGTCGCCACCGTGCCAGCTCGTTTTCACCAGCGCGCTGTTGGCCACGACGCGGGCGGCGGCATCGGCATCGGCGAAATTTTTCGCGCCGTTGACGCGCACGGTCACGACGCGATGCACACCTTCGCCGTCGCGCACAATCATCTTTGCCAGTTCCAGACAAACATGATTCAGTGCAGCTTGGAAATTTCCGACTTCCGACTTCCGACTTCCGATTTTCCGGTTTCCCGCCAGTCCATTCGCCAGCACCAGCACCGTGTCGTTGGTGCTCATGTCGCCGTCCACCGTGATGCGATTGAAACTTTGCGCGACCGCCTCATTCAATGCGGCTTGCAAGGTTTTTATTCCAATGGCCGCGTCGGTTGTGATGAAACACAACATTGTTGCATGCAGCGGCATTGCGGCGGGACGCCTGCCGGTGGCGCTCATGCCGGGCTGAATCATGCCCGCGCCTTTGCAAATGCCGCCGATGCGAACCGTCCTGCCACCAAGCTTGAACTCGACCGCGATTTGTTTGGATCGCGTGTCGCTCGTCATAATTGCTTCGGCGGCTTGATCCGCGTGTCGCGATGAATTCCCGAGAAGTTGCGCGGCTTCAAAAATTCCGCGCTTCACATTTGCCATTGGCAACGCGACACCAATGCGCCCGGTGGAAGCGACCAGGACGCGTTCGGCGGGAATCTTTGGGAGGGACAGCGTGCCGCTGTCCCTGATTTTGGGGACGGCAACATGCCGTCCCTCCCAGGAAATTGCCTCGGCTGCAATTTCCGTCATTTCCCGTGCGTCTCGCAACCCTTGTCTGCCGGTGCAGGCATTCGCGTTGCCGGAATTGGCGACGACGGCCTGCACGACGCCTTTTTTCATGCGCTCGACGCAAACCTTCACCGGCGCGGCGCAGATTTGATTCGTCGTGAACATTCCGGCGACGGTCGCCGGCACTTCGGACACAATCAACGCGAGGTCACGTTTTCGGCCTTTGTTCGAGCCTTTGCCCGTGCCAAGGCGTTTGATGTCACAAAACACGCCGCCGGCGAGAAAGCCGCGCGGTGCGACGATGGAGCCTGAAATTTCTTTGAACAATTTTTTCATTGTGCGGAGTGGAATCTGCCAAGTTTGTCCGTCGGTGGAAATTATTTTATGCATGCGGCGCAAGGTGTGAATGTGGGGCAGGCATCTTGCCTGACATTGACAGGCTGGAAGCCCGTCCCACGTCATGCCTTTACCGCGTCAATTTCCAGCCGCACCATGCGGACGTGAACGCGGCCATCATCGTCCGGTGGCTGTTTGGCAACGTAACGGTCCGTGACGGCGCCGATGAATTCCTCACGCAAATTTTCCGGCACGCGATGCGTGTAAGGCAGCCAGGTCGTGCGTAACCACGCGGTAAAACCGTCGCGACTATCGTAAATCGCGTCTTTGGGCGACAAACGCATGCCGAGCAATTGAAGGCCGAAACGCGGCAGCCATTTTTTGTAATCCTCCGGTGAATGGAAAAAATACGGCCTTTCCATCCTGCGAAAAAATTCGCGCCAGCGTTTGAGCCGCATCTCCGGACGCAACGCGACAAAAACATCGTGTGCGTTGCCCTTGCCGCCGCAGGAAACGACCAGCCGCCCACCGGAACGCAAACACGCCGCCGCGCCGCGCAGGAATGCCCGATGATCGTCCACCCAATGCAACGCCGCACTGGAAAAAACCAAATCAAATTGCCGCGCAAAACGAATCTGGCGCGCGTCCATGACGCGAAACTCCAGGTTGGGAAATTTGCTCCGCGGAAAAGTCCTTCGCGCGAATTCGATCATTTGCGGCGAGGCGTCAATACCGATCGCCGCGCCGCGCGGAATGGCGTGCGCGATTTCGGCGGTCACTTTGCCATCGCCGCAGCCGACGTCGAGAATGTGTTTGTTGCCGCGAAGATTGAGTTTGGCCATCAATTCGCGCGCCCAGGTGTGTTGCACAACGGAATTCGCGGCGTAGGCAGCAGCATCCCAAGATACTGCTTTGGAAACACAGGCGGGCATGACGACGAATCCTAAACCAATCCCGCCGTTTCGGGAAAACCGCAGACCAGATTCATGCTCTGGATGGCTTGGCCGCCCGCGCCTTTGACGAGATTGTCCTCGGCGCTCATCACGATAAGCCGGCCCGTGCGCGGGTCGAGCCGCCACGCAATTTCAATGACGTTCGTTCCGACGACATTTTTCGTGTCGGGCAAATTGTCACCGTCCAGCAAACGAACGAATGGTTCATTGCCGTAAACCCTTTGGTAACATGCGGAAATTTTCTCCGCGTCAACGGACTTTTCCGCAGGCGCGAGATAGAGCGTCGTCAAAATGCCGCGGTTGACCGGAATCAAATGCGGCGTGAATTGAATCGTCGTTTTCGTCCCGGCGGCGAGCGAAAGTTGTTCCTCGATTTCGGACAAGTGCCGGTGCTTGGGCACGCCGTAGGGCCGGACGCTTTCATTGCATTCGCAAAAAAGATAATCCACTTCGGCTTTCCGTCCCGCCCCGCTGATGCCGCTCAGGGAATCGGCGATGATGCCGGTGGGTTTGATCAAACCGGCCTTGAGCAGCGGAATCACCGGCAGCAAAATGCTTGTCGGGTAACAGCCCGGCGACGCGATGAGCGACGCCTGTTTGATTTGCCCGCGATAAATTTCCGGCAGGCCGTAAACGGATTTTTTCAGCAACTCCGGCGCGGGATGGTCATGCGCATAAAATTCCCTGTAAATTTCCACGCTCTTGAGCCGGAAGTCGGCGCTCAAATCAATCACCACACAACCGGCATTGAGCAGCGGCACGGCGTATTCGGCGGCGACGCCATGCGGCAACGCGAGAAACACCACGTCGGCCTGCTTCGCAAGCTGTTTGGCGTCCGGCTCTGTGAACCGGAGCATCTTCGATTTCGGATGGCCGGCAAACTTCGGAAAAACCTGCGCAAGTGTTTGCCCGGCGTTTTGGCGCGAGGTCACGGCCACCAGCTCCACGTGGGGATGGTGCAGCAACAACCGGACGAGTTCTTCGCCGGAGTAACCGGACGCGCCGATAATGGCGACTTTCTTTGATTTCATACTGCCTTTCTTTTACCGCATAAAAACGGAAACGCGGAGAAAAATTTTCAAACAAAAACCCCGCTGGCGAAACCAGCGGGGCCTGGAAATTTCCAGCGCGATTAACGCTTCGAGTATTGGAAGCGTTTGCGCGCGCCCGGCTGGCCGTATTTCTCGCGTTCACGCATGCGCGGATCGCGTGTCAGTAGTCCCTCGGCCTTGAGCGCAGGACGCAGGCTGGCATCGGCCACAATCAGCGCGCGGGCGATGCCGTGCCGCACGGCGCCAGCCTGGCCGTTTGGTCCGCCGCCGGTGACATTAATGCGCACGTCAAATTTTTCCGCCGTGCCGGTGGCGCTCAATGGTTGTGTCACGGTTGCGCGCAACGTTTCCAGCGCGAAATAATTTTCAAACGGACGTCCATTGACGGTGATTTTGCCGCTGCCGGAGGCCAGACGGACGCGCGCGATGGCGGTCTTGCGCCGGCCCGTGCCGAGAAATTCGTTGGTTTTGGTTTCAGCCATTTTCAATCAGCGTTGCAGGTTCAGATTTAATCAGGCCACGACCTTGAGCGGTTTGGGCATTTGCGCCTCATGCAGGTGTTTCGGGCCTTTGAAAACCTTCAGCTTGGTCAGCAACTGGCTACCAAGCCGGTTTTTGGGAATCATGCCTTTGACGGCGTGCATGATGAGCTTTTCCGGGTGTTTCGCGCGGACCTGGGCAACCGAGGTGTATTTTTCGCCGCCTTTCCAGCCGGAATAGGTCATGTATTCCTTGGCGGTTTCCTTCTTGCCGGTGAGACGGACTTTTTCAGCGTTGATGACAATGACAAAGTCGCCGGCGTCAAGGTGCGGAGTGAAGACGGGCTTGTTTTTGCCGCGCAAAACATCGGCCACCTGCACAGCCAGCCGGCCGAGCACGGCGCCGTCGGCATCAATTACATGCCATTTCCGCCCGTCCAAATTCACTTTAGGCAAATATGTTTTCATTTCAAAACCGGACAAAGGAGCGCGGAATTTATCAGACGGAGGGACGAAGTCAATAGGGCATTTCGGTGTGATTGGCCAATGGGCGCATTCCACGGACCAATCCATATCAGAGAACTGTTTGTTGAGGTATCACGTCCAATGCCTTCACTTGAAAGCTCGGCTTTTCTGGCGCCTTTACAAACTCATCAAAGACTGGCTGCGTCTCGTGCTCGCTTCACAAGATCGCAAACATAACATTTCGCGCTTTAAGGTGGGTCGCATTACTGATAGCGCGTGCGGAAGAACAGGTTTTGGTTCGTGCCCAGCGGCACCGATACGTCGAGAACGCCCGGGGGCGGCAAGGCGTTGGTTTGAAATGGCGTCCAAGCTTGAAAATCGGCTGATGCTTCCACGACTACGTTGCTGCCGGACGGGCCGCCCAGCCGCATGTGGAACAAGCCATTTTGCAGGCCGGGGTTGGCGATGCGGAGCGCGACGGTCCCCGAGAATCGGATATTGTCATACGCAACATCATCCCCGTCGTTGGCCTGTTCCACGATCTCCACGCGGGCAATGATTTTGTCGTCAAAGACAATGCCCCAATATGGATTGTTGCCGCTGCCAATGCCATAGCCCGGCAGACCATCTTGCGCAAATAGCAGGACCGAGTTCGTGTCGTAAATGTAAATGCCTTCCCCCGAGCCGCCACCCAGGTCCACAAAGCGCCAGCCGACCGCTTGGGTCGGTGGGTCAAAAATCAGCGTGAGTGAATCGGCATCCGATTGGTTTGCTTCGCCTCCGCCTCCACCATACGGCAGCCAGCCTGGGGAAAGCATGCAGGAACTCCAAAACCACGTCGGTTGTTCTACCCAGACCGCCCCATTCGTGGAGACAATCTTGATTCCCAAACTTTCATACTCATTCCCCCAGAACCGCACCGAGCCTGCGGCTCCGGCATATTCCTCGAAATCCAACGTCACGAGTTGGGGAGAAGCAGCCACGAATGCACTCTCGTCCCCGAACCGCGTGTAATGGAGAGAAGCCCCCGCCACCGGCAGAATGAAGTCTTTCTCAATTGCATTGGTGCTGGCGTCCTGAACTCGGACGCGAAAGGCGTAGTCGCCCGGCGGCGAGGTCGTTTGGCTCCCAGTCAGAGTTCCATCGGTGTTCAAGGAGTATGTCAGCGGAAGTGTCCCACTAATTGCCTCCCACGTATAGGGCGGAACGCCGCCAATTGCAGAGAAGGTGAATGCGTAGGACTGGTTCGTAAAAGCCGCAGGGAGCGGAGACATATTCGTCACTTGCAACGGCGACGAAGCTGAAGCGATGTAAAGCGACAGATTTTGATTTGCCGAGTGGCCGTTGCCGTCATCCACATGGACGGAAAAATTATATGTCCCGCCGGTGTCGGGAGTGCCATAAATTTCTCCGTCAGAATCAACGGTCAGGCTCGATGGAAAATCCTGCGGGTCATTCAACGACCAATTGAGCGTGCCGCTGCAAGTCGAACCCTGGAGAAACTGGTCGTAATAAGAACCCACCTGACCGTCCGGCAAATTGGTCGTGAGGATTTGAACGCCGCCGCAAGGTTGGACGGTGAAATTGTTCGTGGCATTGTTGTTGTTAATGACTGCCGTCTGGTTGTCGGGGCACTGATAAGCGCCGCTGCCAAGAATGTTGTCCAAGCTGTCGTCGCCGCCGTTGCAATTGATGCTGATGTTCCAACTGCCGTTGGCCACGTTCATTGAATAATTGCCGTTGGTGTCGGTGTCCACATAGGCCTGATAATTTGTGCCGTTGATGGTGGCATTGGCGTTCACGCCGACGCCCACGATGGGATTGCCGCTGCTGTCCTGAACATTGCCGGTGATGTGGTTGGTCGCAAGAAGGGCGGTGAAATTTTGCAACACAGCCGTGCCGTTGGTGATGTTGCCGTCTATGGTTTCTTGTGAAAAAACATAATTGGTGAGTTGATTGTTGCCGTTGGCCTGCACCCACCAGGAATCGTCGGTGCCCAAGCCCAGCACGCCAAGGACATAGTTCCCGTTCGCATCCGTGTAGCCGTCTGTTTCATAGAGGTTGTTGTTGTCGTTGGCACCAACATCCAATCCCACCAAAGGATTTCCCAGATTGTCCTTGACGCTGCCATAAATCAGCGCCGTGGCCTTGGGGATGGCCAAGGTCACTCCTGTCGCACCGGCGGTGACATTGGTTCCGTTGTGCGATTGCAACCCAAGATAGCCATGAACAATCAGCGGCGTATCGTCTGCCTCGATCCCCCAATTGCCGTCGGTGACCGGCACGTTGAAATTGCCATTGGTGTCTGTGAAACCAATGGCGATGAGGCCGTCGGTTGATTGCGGGTGCAAAAGAATGCCGGGCAGTCCGATGCTGGGATCGCTGGCATCAACAACCTTGCCGGAGATGCTGTTCGTGGCGTTGGTCAACACTAGATTCGTGGTGACGGTAGCTCCACTCCCCAACGTGACAACCGGAGGCGCTCCAAAGTTGCAGACATAATTACTTTTGAAAGAGACCAGTGCGTAAGTCCCCACGGGTGCTTGAATGGTATAGGTGCCCGAGTTGTTCGCCACCGTTCCCCCAGCCGGCCCCCCATTGCCTCCGGGCGGAAACAGCATGACAATGGCATTGGACACCGTGGTGCTGGTGCCGTTGCTGACCACGTCGCCGGTGAACTTCTGCGCGTAGGGAAAATTCGTGACACTGAAAGTGTTGGTGAGCGGCGTAAAACCGCCCTTGGGCTGGGACAGCTCATACAAATAGTTGCCGACGACGTTCTGCATGAAATCCCCATTTTGAAAATTCAACGTCGCGGTGATGGCGCCCGTCGTGGCATTCAAATCGCCGGGCACATTGAAATTGGTCACCACGCCTATGACAAAGTTTGTCCCATCCTGCAAGGTGAACTGCTGCACCAAAATATCCCCCCCATCAATGACGCCGTTGTTGTTGAGATCGAGAAATTTTTGGATGACCACCGTCTTGTTCGTCAACCCGGTAATGGCAAGCGAAATGGTTCCCGTGTAAGTATTGCTCACGGCGGTCGGCGTGACAGTGAAGTTGACGGCGGCGAACGCATGCTGGCCAAAGGCAGCCAGCCATGCGAATGCGACGAGAAGGCGGATGAGGGAAGTATTCATAGACTTGATTGTTTGGGGTTTCAATGACGTTATTGCTTCAACCGGGAAAACAGATTCCCCACTGGCGGCGTAATAGTGATGCTATTCGTGCCGGGCCGACCTGTTGGCTCTGAACCTCTCACGGCAGATTTTTAATTCACTCACAATTTCAACATCCTGTCAATCCACCGATATTACTTTTTGATTAGCTAATTAAGGTGATTTGTTTGCTGCAAAATCCGAACCGATCCTCATTGGGAGAGCTTGGTTGGCCGCCAATATAGGCGCTCTTCACTTGTGGATTCTGGTGAAATGCCCCGCAGAAGCTGAAGAGCAGGGACATTTGCTTGACTTCGCGCGGCAGGTGACTAATTAACCGAATCCAAAATCACCATCCTGAATGAATTTGTTTCGCAATTTGCTCCGCCGAAGAAGTGTTGCCGCCCTGCAGGCTGAAGTGCTGACGGACAGAAGCCTCAAACGGGCGCTGGGACCGGTAAATCTGACCGCACTGGGAATCGGCGCCATCATCGGCGCGGGCATTTTTGTCCTCACCGGCCAGGCGGCCGCGAAATACGCGGGTCCGGCCATTGTTTTTTCCTTTGTGCTGGCCGGGGCGGCCTGCGCGTTCGCCGGCCTGTGTTACGCCGAATTTTCGGCTATGATTCCCATCTCCGGCTCGGCTTATACTTATGGTTACGCGACGCTGGGCGAATTTGTCGCGTGGATCATCGGCTGGGATTTAATCCTCGAATATTTATTTGCCGCTTCCACAGTCGCGGTCGGCTGGTCGGGGTATGTCGTGTCATTTCTCAATGAGCTTGGAATCACCATTCCATCCGCCTTCATTTCCGGGCCTTACAACCACGTGACTCCGCCCGGCGCGGGGTGGAACATCTGGCGGCTGTTCACGGAAGGCTGGGTCAGCACCGGCGCCGTGCTGAACGTCCCGGCCATGTTGATCGTCGGATTCATCACGTTTCTGCTCGTCCTCGGCATCAAGGAGTCCGCGACGTTCAACAACATCATCGTGGCGATAAAAATGTCGGTGATTCTGACGTTCATTGCCGTTGGGATTGCCTACATCAACCGGAATAACTGGCATCCGTTCGTGCCGCCGTCACTCGGCCCCGGTGAGTTCGGCTGGAGCGGCGTGGTGCGCGGGGCTGGCGTGATTTTTTTTGCCTACATTGGTTTCGACGCCGTGTCCACTGCTGCACAGGAGGCTAAAAATCCCCGGCGCGACATGCCGATTGGAATCCTGGGTTCGCTCGCGCTTTGCACCGTGCTTTACATCGCAGTGGCGCTCGTTTTAACGGGCATTGTATCTTACACCAAGCTCAATGATCCGGCCCCGATCGCCGTGGCGATCAATTCACTTGGGCCGTCAGTGGCCTGGCTGCGGCCCATCATCAAGATTGGCGCGATCGCCGGCCTTTCGTCCGTGATCCTGGTGATGATGCTCGGCCAGCCGCGAATTTTCTACACGATGTCGAAGGACGGATTGCTGCCGCCGGTGTTCAGCGCGGTGCATCCGAAATTCCGCACGCCTTGGGTCGCACAAATTCTCACCGGCGTGACTGCCATGCTGGTGGCAGGTTTGTTTCCCATCGGCCTTCTGGGCGAACTCGTGTCCATCGGCACGCTCCTCGCGTTCGCCATCGTCTGCGCCGGCGTGTTCGTGCTGCGATTCACCGATCCGCAGATTCACCGGCCGTTCCGCACACCGGCATTCTGGCTGATTGCGCCGCTGGGCGTGATTTTTTGCGGCTATTTGATGTATGGACTGCCCGCTGACACCTGGGCACGACTTATCGTCTGGATGGCCATCGGTCTGGTCATCTATTTCACCTACGGTCACCGTCATTCAAAAGTGCAGCGGCAGGCGGCACAGGCCGGTCTGGACTGAAATTTGGCTTGCCGCGCGGGACATGGCCGTTTCCGGACCACCGTCGTTCAGTGACGATCCAGACCACCCGTGATCGACGCGTAACGGCGTTGATTTTCTGATATTAGAGACGGGCTGGAAGCTTGTTCTACTGCACGGTTTCGCCTTTGGCTGGCCGGTGAATGGAAAACATCAAAAAAAATTTGCATGGGAAATGAATCAAACGTATGTTTGAATCATGAAACGCGCATTAAAATCATCCAAGCCGCCGCCGGCTGAAACCAGGGGGCGGGTGCTGGACACGGCGGAACGGTTGTTCGCCGAGCGCGGCATTGAGGCGGTTTCCATTCGTGACATTACCCGCGCCGCCAAGGCAAATCTGGCGGCCATCAACTATCATTTCGGCACCAAGCAGGAACTGGTGGCCGAGATTTTCAGCCGGCGGCTGACGCCGTTGAGCCAGGAGCGGCTGGCTTTGCTGGATGAAGTGGAGAGGAAAGCCGACGGCAAGCCCGCCCGGCTCGAGGCCGTTCTGGAGGCGCTGTTTCGCCCGGCGGTGGAACAGTCCTTCGCCTGCGCCCACGGGAACAAGGCGTTCATGCAGCTTCTCGGACGCTGTCTCAGCGAGCCGAGCGCAGCGGTTGAACGCTTCATCCACAGGCATTTTGAAACGACGATTCGGCGGTTCAACGCGGCGATTTTGCGGGCATTGCCCCAGCTTCCCGAACAGGAATTGTTCTGGCGAATCAGTTTCGTCGGCGGCGCGATGCATCACGCCTTGCTGATTTGCGGCAAACCAAGTTTGATGCCAACCGGCATGCACAAACGCTTGAACGCGGAGGAATTGATTCAGCGCCTGATCGCCTTCGCGGCGGCTGGGCTGCGCGTTCCGGTGCCACACTGACATGAACGGGTTGCACAAAAACAAGTTTGCGAAAACGACGAGAAAAAATGAATACGAATTTGATCAAACGACAAGACCGCGCCCGGCGACCGGGTGCGGCATTGATTTGGTGCGCCGCAATTTCATTAGTGCTGCTGGCGCTGGCCGGTTGCGGCCGCCAGCAAGCGCAAAATGGCGCCATGCCGCCGCCGGAGGTCGGCGTGGTCACCATCGCGCCGGAATCGGTGGCTCTGACGACGGAATTGCCGGGGCGTATTGATCCTGTGCGGGTAGCGCAGGTGCGTGCGCGGGTGGACGGCATTGTGTTGCATCGGAATTTCCGCGAAGGCGCCGACGTCACAAACGGTGAAGTCCTTTACCAGATTGACCCCGCGCCATACAAAGCCGCGCTCGACAGCGCAAACGCCAGCCTGATGCAGGCGCAACTGCTGGTGGAACGTTACGAACCGCTGGTGGGTATCAATGCCGTGAGCAAGCAGGATTACGACAATGCCGTATCAGCGGCGGCCCAAGCCAAAGCCGCGCAAGAAATCGCTGCGGTCAATTTCGGTTATTGCACCGTCACCGCGCCGATTTCCGGAAAAATCGGCGCGGCACTGGTCACCGAGGGCGCGTTGGTGAGCCAGAGCGCCGCGACGGAAATGGCCGTGGTCCAGCAATTGGATCCGATTTTTTGCGATTTCACCGAATCGAGCACCGAAGTGCTGCGGTTGCGGCGCGAACTGGAAAGTGGCGCGCTCAAAAGCGTCGCACCCGGCGAAGCGAAGGTGACGTTGTCGCTGGACGACGGGACAACTTACCAACATCCCGGCAAACTGTTGTTCTCCGACGTCACGGTGGACCCGAGCAGCGGCATGATTACTTTGCGCGCGGAGTTTCCCAATCCCGACCATCTGCTGTTGCCGGGGATGTTTGCGCGTGGATTGCTGGAACAGGCGGTTGACAGCAAGGCCATCACTGTTCTCCAGCGCGGTGTCAGCGTCGGCGCGAATGGCATCGCCACCGCGATGGTGGTGGGGGCGGACGGCAAGGTGGAAGCCAGAGTGATTAAAATCGGCTCGGCCGTGGGGAACAAATGGGTCGTCACGGAAGGGCTGAAGGCAGGGGAACGTGTCATCGTCGAAGGTTTGCAAAAAGTTCAACCGGGGATGGTGGTGAAACCGGTTCCTTTTAATTCAGCCGGCGACAACGCTTCCGCTTCGCCAGTTTCGGCCCAGGGAAATTAACCGGACATCGCCATGCCGAAATTTTTCATTGACCGTCCGATTTTTGCCTGGGTGCTTTCCCTGCTCATCATGCTGGGAGGGGTGCTCGCCATCACCCATCTGCCGGTTGCCCAATACCCCAGCGTCGCGCCGCCCTCCATTTCCGTCAACGCCTCGTATGCGGGGGCGTCCGCGGAAACGGTGCAGGACACGGTCACGTCCGTGATCGAGCAGCAGATGAACGGCATTGATAACCTGCTCTACATGTCATCCAGCAGCAGCGCGAGCGGTCAGTCCACCGTGACGCTTTATTTCCGGTCCGGCACCGATCCGGACATCGCGCAGGTGCAGGTGCAGAACAAATTGCAACTGGCCATCCCCAATTTGCCCCAGACGGTCCAGCAACAGGGCATCACGGTCCTCAAATCCACCCGCAACTTCCTGATGATTTTCACGTTGTCGTCCACGAACAACGACACGAGCACCTTCTTGCTGGGCAATTACATTTCGTCGAGCGTGCTCGATCCCATCCGCCGCGTCACCGGCGTGGGCGAAGCGGACCTGTTCGGCACTGAATATGCCATTCGCGTCTGGTTGAATCCGCAAAAGCTCGAAAGCTACAGCCTTGGCGCCAACGACGTCATTAATGCTATTCAGGCTCAAAACATGGAGGTCCCGGTCGGACAACTTGGCGCGGCCCCGTCGGTGAAGGGACAGGAAATCAACATCACCTTGCAAGGCCAAAGCACGCTGCGTACGGTCAAGCAATTCGAGGACATCCTGCTGCGGGTAAATCCCGATAGTTCGCGCGTGTATTTGCGTGACGTTGCCCGGGTCGAGTTGGGCGGCTCGGATTATTCCGTGCAGGCACGGGTGAACGGGCGTCCCGCCGCCGCCGTCGGCATCCGGCTGGCCCCGTCGGCCAACGCCGTCGCCACCGCCAACTCCGTGTACGCAAAAGTGAAGGAGCTTTCCAAATTTTTCCCGCCGGGCGTGCGCGTGGATTATCCCTATGACGGTTCTGAATTTGTGCGCATTTCCATCCAAGAAGTGGTCAAGACACTGTTGGAAGCCGTCATGATGGTGTTCCTGATCATCTTTCTGTTCCTGCAAAATTTCCGGACGACCTTCATTCCCACCATCGTCATACCCGTGGCGTTGTTGGGCACATTTGCCGTCATGTATGCGCTCGGCTTTTCCATCAACGTCCTGACCATGTTCGGCATGGTGCTCGCTGTCGGCGAACTGGTGGACGACGCCATCGTGGTGGTGGAAAACGTGGAACGCATCATGAGCGAGGAAGGCTTGCCCCCGCGTGAAGCGACCCGCAAGGCGATGGGACAAATCACCGGCGCGCTCATCGGCATCTCACTCGTGTTGACGGCGGTGTTCATTCCGATGGCTTTCTTTGGCGGATCGGTCGGCGAAATTTACCGCCAGTTTTCACTGACGCTGGTTTCGTGCATGTTGTTCTCCATCTTTCTGGCCATGTCCCTGACGCCGGCGCTGTGCGCCTCGCTGCTCAAGCCCGTTGAAAAGGGATATCATCTGCGAAAGAAGGGGTTTTTCGGCTGGTTCAACCGCGGTTTCGCTGCTACCCGGAAAAACTATGAAAGTTTCCTGGGCCGGATGCTCACCAAAACGCCGCGGTATCTTTGTATTTATCTGGCGATTGTCGTGGCGGTGGGCTGGTTGTATGTTCGTTTGCCCTCGTCATTTTTGCCTGATGAAGACCAGGGTTACTTCATCACCAACGTCCAGTTGCCGGTGGGCGCGACCCAGGAACGCACACTGGAGGTGCTCAAGCGGGTTGAGAGTTACTATTTGAAACAACCGGAAGTGGCGGGCATGGTTGACGTTGCCGGCTTCAGCTTCAACGGGCGGGGCCAAAACGCCGCCATCGCCTTCGTTCGTTTGAAAGACTGGCGTCAGCGTCATGGTTTCCAACACACGGTGCAGACGGTCATCGGCCGCGCCTTCATGGCCCTGGGTCAAATCAAGGACGCCATCATTTACCCCATCAACCCTCCGCCGATTCCCGAATTGGGCATCGCGTCGGGCTTTGACTTCGAACTGGAGGACCAGGGCGGTTCTGGCCACGAAAAACTCATGCAGGCACGCGACCAGTTGTTTGCGATGGCCGCGAAAGACCCCAACATCGTCCAACTCCGCTTCCAGGGGTTGGAGGACACGCCCGAACTCAAGGTGGACATTGACCAGGCCAAGGCCAGCGCGCTGGGTGTTTCACTGGCGGACTTGAACACGGCGCTCGAAACCTATTTCGGTTCGGCTTACATCAACAATTTCGTGAACGGCAACCGCGTGCAACGGGTCATCGCCCAACTGGACTCACCGTATCGCATGTTGCCCCAGGATGTAGGCAATGCCTATGTACGCAACAGCAATGGCCAGATGGTTTCCCTTTCCAGTGTGGCCACCTTGCACTGGATTTACGGCTCGCCGCAGTTGCAGCATTACAATGGTCTCCCGTCGCTTGAACTGGTTGGCGCCGCGTCGCCGGGCAAAAGCACGGGCGAAGCCATGACCGCCATGGAAGATCTGGCCAAAAAGCTGCCCAACGGTTTTGGTTACGAATGGACCGGCCAGTCTTTCGAGGAACGCGCGTCGGCCAAACAAGCTCCCCTGCTTTATGCGCTGTCACTCATCGTGGTGTTCCTGGCACTGGCCGCGCTCTACGAAAACTGGTCCGTTCCGGTGGCGGTGATTCTCGTTGTGCCGCTCGGCATCCTTGGCGCGCTGCTGGCCGCCACCCTGCGCGGTCTGCCCAACGACGTGTTTTTCAAAGTCGGCTTGCTGACCATCGTCGGCCTGTCCGCCAAAAACGCCATCCTCATCATCGAATTTGCCAAGGACCTGCAGGCGCAGGGCAAGGGTTTGGTCGAAGCCACGCTGGAGGCAGCGCATTTGCGGCTGCGCCCGATTCTGATGACGTCGCTGGCGTTCATTCTCGGCGTGTTGCCGCTGGCGTTGAGCACCGGCGCGGGGTCGGCCAGCCGACACGACATCGGCACCGGTGTAGCAGGCGGCATGGTTTCAGCCACTATATTGGCGGTTTTTCTAGTGCCAGTGTTCTTCGTAGTCGTCCGCCGGATGTTCAAAACCCAAAAACCATCGCACACCATGCTTGCGCCCCAAGCAAGCGGCCCAGCCGATGACGACAAGAACGGCAAACAAGGACGGCCATGAGCAAATATCTTTCGCCCATCATTGCCCTGTTCATCCTGGCACTGGCCGGTTGCACGCTCGCGCCGGGATATCACCGCCCGACCGCGGCGATTTCGCCAGTCTGGCCCCCGGTCCCGGGAGAAAGCGAAAGCCAGACCAACGCCGCCGCCGTTCCTGCTGCCGACATCGGCTGGCGCGAGTTCTTTCGCGACCCGCGCCTGCGGCGGCTTGTTGAACTGGCGTTGACCAACAATCTTGATCTGCGCGTGGCCGTGTTGAACGTCGAACAGTCCCGCGCGCAATATCGCATCCGGCGCGCGGTGTTGTTTCCTGAAATTGACGCCACCGGCAGCGGCACCCGCCAGCGGCTTCCGGGCGATTTATCCGGCACCGGCAAGCCGCTGACCTCCAGCCAATACAGCCTCAGCCTCGGCACGACTTCCTATGAACTCGATCTGTTCGGTCGCGTGCGCAGCCTCAAGGCCGAGGCGCTGGAAAATTATTTTGCCACCGTGGAAGCCCGCCGGAGCGCCCAAATCGCGCTCGTCGCCGAGGTGGGCAACGCCTATCTCCTGGAACGCGCGTTGACCGAACAACTCGCCGTGGCCCGGCAAACGTTGACGGCAGTGCAGGCATCCTACGAATTGACCAAACGCAGTTACGAAGCCGGCGTGGTATCCGAGCTTGATTTGCGCACCGCCGAGGGCCAGGCGCAAACCGCCCGGTCGAACGTGGCGGCTTACGAACAACAACTCGCCGAAGCGGAACACAACCTCGTGCTCTTGGTGGGACGGCCTTTGCCCGAAGACCTGACGCTGCCGTCACCGCTCAGCGCCCCGGACTGTTTGTCTGATCTGCCGACGGGGCTTCCGTCTGATCTGTTGCAGCGCCGTCCGGACATTCTTGCCGCCGAACATCAACTCAAGGCCGCCAATGCCAGCATTGGCGCGGCGCGGGCCGCGTTTTTCCCAACCGTCACGCTCACCGCTTCGGGCGGCACCGCCAGTTCGCAACTCTCCAACCTGTTCGCCCCCGGTTCCGGCACGTGGCTGTTTTCGCCGCAAATCACGTTGCCCATTTTCACGGCGGGGAGAAACCTCGCCAATCTGGACGCGGCCAGGATCGGCAAACTGATTGAAGTCGCGAATTACGAGAAAGCCATTCAAACTGCCTTCCGGGAAGTTTCTGACTCCCTGGCGGCGCGGGCGACGGTGGAAGTGCAGCTTGACGCCGGGGAAGCCCTCGTCAAAGCCGAGCAACGGCGTTATGAACTGGCCGAAGCGCGTTTCCGTCAGGGCGTGGACAGTTATCTCAACGTCCTCTCCGCGCAGCAGAACCTCTACCAGGCGCAGGAAAATCTCATTCAATTTCAATTTTCCCGCTTGTCCAATCTGATTAACCTTTACCAGGCGCTCGGCGGCGGCTGGCGGGAATACTCGCCGCAACATTAACGTCCTGTTTTAATTGAGAAGACATTGAAGTTATGAATGAAAACAAACCTGCCCCTCCACCAGTGGTGAATGGCGCGAAGTTGGCGAAATTTAATTCACCGTGGTTCATCTGGCCCGCCACCGGCGCGCTCGCCGTGCTGTTGTTTTTTGGGCTGGATTATCTGGTCACCGCGTTCACGCACGAATCCACCGACGACGCTTTTATTGCCGCGCATGTTGTGTCCCTTGCGCCGCGAGTTGCCGGACAGGTTTCCACCGTTCACGTGCTCGACAACGAAATGGTCCGCTCAAACGATTTGCTCGTTGAGATTGACCCGGCGGATTACTCGACGGCAGCCGCGCAGAAACAATCCTCCGCCGACGCCGCGGAAGCCAACTACAAGACGATGCTTGCCGCGCTCGATTTGATGACCGTGAAAGTGGCCACCGCCGAAGCCACCGCCGACCAATCGAAGGCCGACGCCGACGCGGCCCAAGCCACCGATGCGCGCGCACAGGCGGATTTTCAGCGCAGCCAAGAGTTGCGGAAGCAGAACACCATTTCGGCGCAGGAATTTGACGCCGCGCAGGCCGCAGTCAAGCAGGCCGACGCGAACCTCGCCGCCGCGAAACAAAAGGCCGTCGCCGATGCCTCGAAAATCAACGAAGCCAGGGCGCAATTGGAGGCAACCAAAGCCGCTATCGGCATGGCGCTCGCCCAATTCCGGCAGGCGCAGACTGCTGTGCAATCGGCGCAACTGGACCTTTCCTACACCAAAATTTTTGCGCCCTGCGACGGGCGCGTGACGCGCAAGGCCGTCGAGTCGGGCAATTACGTTCAGGTGGGACAGCAATTGATGTCCATCGTGCCGACGGACATCTGGGTTGTGGCCAATTTCAAGGAATCGCAGTTGAAAAAAATGAAGCCCGGCCAGCCAGCGTTCGTTGAAATTGACGCACTCGGTAAATCGCTGCGCGGGCACGTGGACAGCGTACAGGCCGGCAGCGGCGCGGCGTTCAGTTTGCTGCCGCCTGAAAACGCGACGGGCAATTACGTGAAAGTAGTCCAACGCGTGCCGGTAAAAATTCTTTTCGACGAACCACTGCCTGCCGACCACACAATTGGCCCCGGTTTGTCCGTAACACCAAGCGTGCGCGTCAGCCGGTTTGAAATAGCCGGCTGGGCGATTGTATTGTTGGCGGTTGTCTTGGCGGGCGCAGCGCAATTTATTTTCCGATTCATTTTGGGCCGGAAACTCAACAGCGCGCGACAATAGAAGTCTGTCCGATGAGTTCTCCGAAAAAGTGGCACAGGCTTCCAACCTGTGAATTTCAACCGGGACACAGGCCCGAGACCTGCGCCACAAATTGAATTTTCCCATGTCCGACGACATCCATCATCAGGAATGGCATCCGCGCCACAGTCCATGGCTCGTCGCGGTGGGCGTGATGCTGGCGACGTTCATGCAGGTGCTCGACACGTCCATCGCCAACATCGCGCTGCCGCACATCGCGGGCAGCCTTTCGGTGACGCCGGATGAGGCGACGTGGGTGCTGACAAGCTATCTCGTGTCCAACGCCATCATCCTGCCAATGACCGGCTGGCTGGGAAATCATTTTGGCCGGAAGCGGGTCTTCATTTCCTGCATCGGGATTTTCACATTCGCGTCGATATTGTGCGGGCTGGCGCTGAATCTGCCCATGCTGATTCTGGCGCGCATTTTGCAGGGGGCGGGCGGCGGCGCGATGGTGCCCATTGCCCAGGCGATTTTGCTGGAAAGCTTTCCGGTGGCCAAGCGCGGTGTGGCAATGGCGACGTTCGCGCTGGCGGTAATCGTGGCGCCGATCATCGGGCCGACGCTCGGCGGCTGGATCACGGACAATTATTCATGGCGCTGGATTTTTTACATCAACCTGCCGGTGGGCATCCTGGCCATGTGTCTAGCGGAGTGGCTCGTCGAGGATCCGCCTTATATCAAACGCAACTTGAAGGCGGCAATTGATTTCGTCGGGTTCGGACTGCTGGCGGTCTGGCTGGCGACGCTGCAAATCACACTCGACAAGGGACAGGAAGCCGACTGGTTTGGCTCGGAATGGATACGGTGGTTTGTGGGCATTTCGGCTGTTTCCATGATTGCCTTTGTTATCCGGGAACTCAGGGTGGAGCATCCGCTGGTGGACTTGCGGATTCTCAAGAGCCGGAATTTCGCCACCGGCCTGATGTTGATGATGGTGGTAGGCATTATTCTTTACGGCACGACGGCGGAGTTGCCATTGTTTTTGCAAACGTTGATGGGTTATCCGGCGTTGCAAAGCGGTTACGCGATGAGTCCGCGCGGTATCGCGGCGTTTGTCACCACCATCATCATGGGGCGGATGGTCGGGCGCGTCCGGATGCGCTGGCTGTTGTGCTTTGGTTTTTCGATGTTGAGCCTGTCCGCCTTCATGTTGAGCGACATCAACCTGCAAGTGAGCATGGCCAGTATCATCTTCCCAACCGTGCTGAACGGCGTGGCCATCAGTTTTATTTTTGTGCCGCTGACGACGACGACGATGAGCCAGTTGCGCCAGCGGCAAATCGGCAGTGCCACCGGCCTTTACAGCCTCATGCAAAACATCGGCGGCAGCATCGGCATCGCTTTCGTAACAACCATGGTCGCGCGCGGCGCGCAGGCGCATCAGGCGCTCATGGTCGGGCATTTGACACCGACCGATCCGGCGTTCACGCAACAACTCCACGCGACCAGCTCCATGCTCGCCCGGCACAGCGACCCGGTGACGGCGACGCATCAGGCCTACGCCCTCATTTACAACACGCTCAACCAGCAGGCGCATTTGTGGGCGTTTGTGGACACGTTCCGGATATTCGGGCTGATGGTGTTGTGCTGCCTCCCACTGATTTTTCTGTTCAAACGGATCAAGCACGTACCAGTTAGAGCGGCGGAAGTGCATTGACAAGCCACAACCATCGGTGTTGCACTAATTCTGGCAGCGCTGATGTATTGACTGAATCGCGCCAATCTATGAGCGGCCAGGATGCTTGACCCATCAGTGGCTGCTGTTAGTATGCCCAAAAATTCGGTGAAGTTCGTCCATTTCATTTCAGTTTTGTTGATGACATTCTGTTTCAGCCTGCCGCTGCAAGCAGAGTTGGCGGATGGCGTTCTCGCTGTCGTCAATGATTCGGTCATCACGCGCGGGCAGGTCGAGGACTTCGTTGCACCGGCCATTGACGCATTGCGCCGGGAATACGCCCATCAAGAGAATGTATCGAACGTTTTTGAACAAAAAGCAACCGACGTGTTCAACGACGGTCTGGAACAATTGGTTGAGCGGCAGTTGATTCTGCACGACTTTGATGCGGAGGGCTACAGGCTGCCCGACGCCGCTGTGGACGAACTGGTCCAGGAACGCATCCGCGAGCGGTTCGGTGACCGCATCACGCTGATGAAAACACTTCAGGCGCAGGGAATGACGTTCGAAAAATTCCGCCAGGAGGTGCGTGAGCAATACATCGTTTCCGCGTTGCGCGCCAAAAATATTTCACCGGGGAAAGCCATCATTTCGCCCTACAAGGTTGAAACCTACTACCTCGCACACCAGGACGATTTCAAAGTCGAGGATGAAATCAAACTGCGCATGATCGTGCTCAACAAAGCCTCCGACGACGACACCAACACGCCGGGTCGGGCCAACGAAATCCTGACCCAAATCAAGGAGGGCGCGACGTTCCAGGAAATGGCCTCCGTTAATTCGGAAGGTTCGCAGCAAAGGCAAGGCGGTGACTGGGGCTGGGTCGAGCGCTCCGTGCTCCGCAAGGAACTTGCTGGCGTCGCCTTCGCGCTCAAGCCCGGCCAGGTCAGCGACGTGATTGAAACGCCCGAAGCCTGTTACCTCATGCTCGTCGAGCAAAAACGCCCTGCACACGTCAAGCCGCTCAATGAAGTGCGTGATGAAATTGAGGCGTCCCTTCGCGCGCAACAACAGAAACAGCTCGAAGAACAGTGGATTGACCGGCTGAAGCAGAAAACATTCATCCTGAAATTTCCTTAAGACGTGAATCCGACCCAAAAAAATTCGTTTGCCGCGGGTCAAGAGTGAGTGAGTTTTCATGACCACTTGGATTGGTGTCACACTCGGCGATGTCACCGGCATCGGCCCCGAAGTCACGCTCAAAGCCATTGCTGCTGAAGCTGCAAGCGATGACACACGTTATTTGCTCATTGGCGATGAAAATCACGCCCGGCGGTTGAACGAAAAATTGGGAAGCCAACTGCCGCTCAAGAAATTTTCCGGCTATGGCGACGCGGGAAAAATGTTCATCGCAAATCCGCTTGCCGGACCATTGCCGGAAAATCTGCCCGCCGGTTCACCGGTTGCCGCAAACGCCGCAGTGACCTTTTTGCGCGATGGCGCGGAACGCTGTCTGCGTCGCGAACTGGACGCACTTGTCACTGCGCCCGTCAACAAGGAATCCATCATTCGCGCCGGACATAAATTCGTCGGACAGACGGAATTTTTTTCCGAAATCTCCAAAACGAAACGCTACGCGATGATGCTGCTCGGCCACGACGAACATGATCGCTGGTTGCGCGTGGCGCTGGTGACCATTCACACCTCGATACAATCGGTTCCCAAAAAAATCACGCCGGGAAACATCACGCTCGCCATCGAACTCGCCACGCAAGCCTGCCATGATTTGCAATTGCCGCGAGCACGCATTGCTGTTTGCGGTTTGAATCCGCACGCGGGCGAAGGCGGCGAATTCGGCGACGAGGAAATTAAAATCATCACCCCAGCGGTTCTGGCCGCAAAAAAACGCGGACTGGACGTTGTCGGTCCGTTAAGTGGCGATACGGTTTTTCACTACGCCTTGCAGGGGGATTTTGACGCCGTTGTCGCGATGTATCACGACCAGGGACTGGCACCGCTGAAAGTCGTCGCGTTTGACACCGGCGTGAACTGGACGCTGGGTCTGCCGTTCATCCGCACCTCGCCAGACCACGGCACGGCTTACGACATCGCGGGAAAAGAAGTTGCCAATCCTTCAAGCATGATTGCGGCGATCCGGCTGGCAAAGCAACTGGCGAAGAATCGCGGATAAAAATTATGGTAGCGCCCGCGTCTCGCGGGCAGTTTCGGGCGTCGCGCCCGAAACAAAAGAGGAATAACAAATGTCTAAGCGAGGTCGGTTGTTTGCGATCTCTCGAACACCGCAGCAATTCGGCGGGACGCCGAATTGAACCCGCCAGAGGCGGGTGCTACTCAATTAATTCGCGAACTTTCTTCTGGATGTTGCCGCCGCGCATCAAAGATTCGCCGACCAGAATCACCTTCGCGCCACATTTCTTTAACCGTTCCACATCCGCGCGCGTGTGAATGCCGCTTTCGGCGACGAGGAGTGACGAGTGACAGGTGGCGGGTGACGAGAAAAGCTTCGCCGCGATTTTTTCAGTTGTGGCCAGGTCAACTTTGAATGTCTTCAAATCGCGGTTGTTGACACCGATGAGACTCGCGCCAATTTTCATCGCGCGCACCAATTCAGCTTCATCATGAACCTCCACCAACACAGCCAGGGCGGTTTCCGTCGCGAGCGAATGGAATTTAGCCAATTGCTCGTCGCTCAAAATCGCGACGATGAGCAGAATTGCATCTGCACCCCATTCGACGGCTTCGAGAATCTGCCGCTCATCAATGATGAAATCCTTGCATAGTAGTGGCAGCTTCACCGCCGCGCGAATTTGCCGGAGATAATCGAGCGAACCCTGAAAAAAATTTTCATCGGTCAGAACCGAGAGACAACTCGCGCCCGCCGCCTCGTATTCCACGGCAATGCGCACCGGATCAAAGTCCTTGCAAATCACGCCTGCGGATGGCGAAGCCCTTTTGACTTCGGCAATCAGGGCTATGTCGCCATGGCGCGGCTGGCGTAACGCCGCGAGAAAATCGCGGCGTTCATCGTGTTCGAGCAACGCGTCGCGCAAATCGCCTGCCACAATGAGTCGCCCAGGCAGTTTCGCCACCTCACGTCTTTTTTGCTCAACAATTTTGTCGAGAATGTTCATTGTTCAATAGTTAGCACTCAGTAGTCAGTAGTGCGTGGGCGATTGCTACTAACTACCAACTATTGACTACTGACTCGTTTTATTCTTCTTCATCTTTCACGCCCTGCATCCGCTTCGTCGGACACCCTGCCCGCAACCAGCCGTTCACGAACGCGTCGAGGTCGCCGTCCATCACGGCTTGAACATTGCTCGTTTCGACGCCAGTGCGCAAATCTTTCACCATGCGATACGGTTGGAAGACGTAGCTGCGAATCTGGTTGCCCCATGAAATGCTGCCTTTCTCGCCGTAAAAGCGTTCCATATCGGCCTTTGCCGCATCCTGCCGCTGCGCGTAAATCCGCGAAAGCAACAACTTCATCGCCGTGGCGCGATTCTGGTGTTGTGACCGCTGGTTTTGCGATGCGACGACGATGCCGGTCGGAATGTGTGTGATGCGCACGGCGGTTTCGACCTTGTTCACGTTCTGGCCACCTTTGCCACCGGAACGGAATGTGTCGATTTGAAATTCATTCGGCGGTATGATGATTCCAGAATCGTTTTCCTCGATTTCCACAATCACGTCTACGCTGGCGAAACTCGTATGGCGGCGTTTGTTGGCATCGAACGGCGAGATGCGCACTAGCCGATGCACGCCGCGCTCGGCCTTGGTGAAACCGTAGGCGTTTTCACCTTGAATCAGCATGGTGATGCTCTTGAGTCCTGCGCCTTCGCCGGACAGCGCGTCGGTGACTTCGATTTCCCAGCCGCGCGATTCGGCCCAGCGCTGATACATGCGCGAGAGCATTTCCGCCCAATCCTGCGCCTCGGTGCCACCCGCGCCGGCGTTGATGCTCAGGATGCAATTCTTCCGGTCGTGCGGTCCGCTCAAAAAAACCTTCAGTTCGAGCGAATCGAGTTCCTGGAAAAAGCTTTTGAGGTCGGTCTCGAGTTCCTGAAGAATTTTCAGCTGCGCGTCTAGCGGCTCGGCCTCACCGAGTTCAAGCATGACGTGAAAATCGTCCAGATGTTTTTCCGCCTGAAGCAGCGGCTCAATTTTGTTGCGGAGCGAATTGGCCTCGTCAATCAGCGCCTGTGCCTTTTCGTGGTTGTTCCAGAAATTATCGGCGGCCATCAAGGCGTTGAGTTCGCCGAGGCGCTTTTGCACAGCAGGCACGTCAAAGAAACCTCCGCAGGTGCGTGAGTTTCCCAGACGCCGTCGAAATTTCCGTCTTAACCGTGTCGAACATGACAATTCAGAATACAGAAGCCGGAAACCGGAAGCTAGAAGGGAAAATTTCAGCCACAGATTATCACAGATGAAACACGGATTTGGAAACGGTAGGGCGCGATGTCCCTATCGCGCCGCGGCTCGCTGGGACAGCGAGCCCTACCTTAAAAAATCACGGAATTGCCAAGCGGTTCGTGGCAACACCGGTTTGTTGGAACGCTTGTTGCAATTCATTCGCAGTCAATTGCTGAACGCTGCCGTCGGCAAGGCCGATATTGCCCTGATTCACATGACGCGCAGCTGTCCAATTAGCGGAGGCGTTTGTCGCAAGCAACAGCAGGCCAGATTTGACCGGAACACCGCCAATTTCAAAATTGTCGTCGCCAGAGAGAAACATTTGCGGATGATCCAAGTTAGCGTCCAAGCCGACGAAGTAGCTGACGTTATTGTTATTGAAGCCTCTTGAAAAACTGGTCGCGGGGGTTTGTTTAGTGTCTTGCGGACAGATTAAAAATTTCAGATTGCTCAATATGTTGGACATGACGGGAAAATTTATCCAAGCGTTCCTTCCATTTGCCAACTCCATTGTGCCGCCATTTGTTATGGAAACCTGCATCGGAAATTTATCATTGTTGTCGTTAGCCCAAAGCCGGTAAGCGAGGCCGATTTGCTTGAGGTTGCCGACGCAATCAATTCGCCACTTTCGAGAATCGTGAGCGGGGGTAAGCAGCGTCAAAAAAATGGTTATAACAAACAACAAGACTACAATCACTGTCACTACTTCCACCAGCGTCCACGCGGCAGTATTTTGTTTATTTGAAAATCGCGGTTTCATGGCCGCGGCCGGATTTCAGTGCCCGGTTTTGACCTGTGAGAAGGCGACGATGAGCAAAACAATAATGACGAGAATGACAACGCCGGCGAAAATCCAGAAATAGATGCCGATCTGATTGCGCTTTTTGGAAAACGCCTTGTTGGCATCGAGAGCTACTGTGCGTTCGCCACCGCTTTCCAGATCGCTCAGGCTGACACCGCGCGGCGGCATGACCATGGTAGAATCCTTTTTCTTGACTGGCGGCGGGACAGATGCGGTTGGCGTTCCCGCAGTGCCGGTTTCGAGTTGCAATTCCACCTGGCCGAGCCGCAGGGTTTGTCCCGGTTTCAAAACGCCTTCAGTGATTTTTTCGCCATTGATGAACGTGCCATTTGTGGAATCCAAATCCTTTATGACCACATCGGCTCCGCGCAAGAGTACCTCGCAATGATGGCTGGAAATGGACTGCTCGGGAATTTGGAACATGTTATCCTCGACGCGCCCGATGGTGGTTTTGTCCACTTTTAATTCGTAGGCGCGACCGCTCTTGCCTTCAGTCTGGATAACAAGTTTGGCCATAATTACGGTAAGCTGATTATGACCACGACGCGGTTCAAGTCAAACGTAAATAAAAGCTCAATTTCGCCGTTCAATCATCGCGCGAAATCCAGCAAACAATGACGTTGAATCATGCGGGCCGGGCGAGGCTTCAGGGTGATATTGCACGCAAAAAACCGGCTTCGTTTTGTGCCTCATCCCTTCAACGGTCTGGTCGTTTAAATTGATTCGGTCAACGAAAACGTCCGACGGCAAACTTTGGGGGTCAATGGCAAAACCGTGATTTTGCGCCGTGATTTCGACCTTGCCGGATTCCAAATCCTTCACCGGCTGATTCGCGCCATGATGACCGAACTTCAGTTTGAAGGTTTTCCCGCCGAATGCCTGGCCGAGAATCTGGAGGCCGAGGCAAATCCCGAAAATGGGAATACCGGTATCCACGAGCGCTTTGACCTCGCGCACGATGTAGTCGAGCGCCGCCGGATCGCCGGGACCGTTCGAGAGAAAAATGCCCGCCGGTTTATATTTGAGCGCGTCGGCGGCAGACGCGGTGGCTGGCAATACCTGCACCGCGAAACCGTGCTGCCTCAACCGGCGCAGGATGTTGTATTTCAGTCCGTAATCGAACGCAACGATGGGAATATCCGCCGGCGGCAACGGGTCGCGCACACCGCGGGGTTCAATCAGCGTGTTGCCGGAGACGAGCTTGAAGTTCGCGCTTTGCCCGTCCCTTTCGTCCCAGCGAAATGCTTTCTTGTGCATGACTTCCCTGACGTAATCCACACCGACCAATCCCGGCCAGTTTTTCGCGCGCGAAACCGCTTCGGCGTCTGAAATTTCCTCTGTCGAAATAAAACCGTTGAGCGCGCCCCGCACACGAAGTTTTTTGGTCAACGCGCGGGTGTCCACGCCTTGAATGCCGGGAATCCCGTTTTTTTCCAGGTATTCCGCGAGCGAAAAATCCGCACGCCAATTGCTGACAACGGGCGAAAGTTCCCGGATGACGAACCCGGCAACATGGGGCTGCCACGATTCAACGTCCACCGCATTGACGCCATAATTACCGATGAGCGGATAGGTCATCGTAACGATCTGGGCTTTGTAGGAGGGGTCGGTGAGGATTTCCTGATAGCCGGTCATCGAAGTGTTGAAGCAGACTTCGCCACACGCGGACGCGCGTGCGCCAAAACCATGCCCGTGAAATACGGAACCGTCTTCAAGTGCCAGAATCGCTTTCATTTCCAGTCAACGACCGCGCGCGATGCTAGGCGAGTGACGAAACGGGTCAAGCGTGAAGCGGAATTTTTCACACAGCAACCGCTTCGGCTTGTTCAGACCGAACCAGCTTGCCGCCGACAATTGTTGCCACCGCTTTACCTTTTAGCTTCCAGCCAAAGAACGGGCTGTTTTTCGATTTGCTCGCCGATTCTTCCACACGAAAAACCCATTCGCGGTCAGGATCGAACACCGTCACGTCCGCGTCCGTGCCAATGCTCAACGTGCCTTTTCCCAAATTCAGCAGGCGCGCCGGATTGACAGTGAATTTCGCAATCAAGTCCGGCAGCGAAACCCGTTTGGCGTGAACCAATTGCATCAGCGCAAGCGCCAGTTCGGTTTCCAGTCCGGTGACACCGAACGGCGCATAATCAAATTCGACTTCCTTTTCGTAATCGCAATGTGGCGCGTGGTCGCTGCACAGAATTTCAATCGTCCCATCAGCCAGTCCTTCGAGAATCGCCTCGCGGTCGCGCGCGGAACGCAACGGCGGATTCATTTTGAAATTCGTGTCGTAGGCGGGCCATTCCGGGAGCTCATCTTGGAACCCCGCCAGAGTTTCCCCGTCATTGGCCCAAAATCTTGCACCGCCGGCAACGGCCGCGTCCGTGAGCGTGAAGTGATGCGGGCACGCCTCCCCGGAAATGGGCACGCCGCGTTTTTTCGCTTCGCGCAGCAACTGCACGCTGCCTGCCGCGCTCAAGTGCTGGCAATGGACGCGCGCGCCGGTGAGTCCGGCCAGCAAAATATTCCGCGCGACAATCATTTCCTCGCCCGCCGACGGCCAGCCGCGCAGGCCGAGCACCGTGCTCCAATAACCTTCGTGCATCACGCCGTCGGTCACGAGCGAGTAATCCTGACAATGATCCATCACCGGCAGACCGAACATTTTTGCGTATTCACACGCCCGACGCATGAGTTCGTTGTTTTGCACGCAGTGGCCGTCGTCAGTGATGGCCACGACGCCGGCGCGTTTCAAACCGCCGATGGGTGCGAGTTCTTCGCCCGCGATATTTTTTGTGATGGCGCCGGCGACGAACACGTTGACGAGACCTTCGCGCGCGGCGTGTTCGTGAATCAGCGCGACGGTACCGGCGTTGTCAATCGTCGGCGACGTGTTGGGCATGCAAACAACCGAAGTGAAGCCGCCATGCGCGGCGGCAGCGGTGCCAGTGGCGAGATTTTCCTTGGCGGTCTGGCCCGGTTCGCGCAAATGAACGTGCAAGTCAATCAGGCCGGGACAAACGACAAGGCCATTCACGTTCATTCGTTCGGCGTTGCGGGGCGCTTTTTTCGCCGCATCCGCACCAACCGCCGCGATTTTGCCTTCTGAAATCAATACATCCATCTTTGCGTCGAGACGGTTGGCCGGGTCCACGACACGTCCGCCGATAAGAAGGAGCAACGCTGCCATGCGCGGCGACGATACACGGTGGGAATTGACAAGGCAAGTATGGACGTTATGATGCTTTTGCTGCAAGTCTTGCGGGCTTGCCGCGTCAGCCTTCGCCCTTTGGGTTACGGCTCGACAAGCCGGTCGAGTTCGCTACGGTTTATAAGGTGTAGCGGGCTCGCCGCGCCGAAGCGCAGCGCAGGCGGGCGTAGTTCAGTGGTAGAACGGAAGCCTTCCAAGCTTCACATGAGGGTTCGATTCCCTTCGCCCGCTCCAGTTTCAGTTCCCAACGTGATAAAGTGCCCTGTCAGCATCACTTATACACCAGAGGTTGAGCGGGTTTAAAGAAGTGGGATAATTCAAAAAACGCGAACTGCCATCCATGAAAGTGTAATTGGAACCACCAGAATTGGAACCGGGCGTGCCACAACCGTGGCGGCTTTGTTCGGCTATGTTAGCGAGATCGTTTCCAATAACGATTGGATTGCTGGGATCAGGTTCAAGTGTGTCCATATAATAATCACCTGCGGTGGTTTGTTTTTCGCCAAATATAATGGTGTCCGACGGACGGAATATAACGTTTTCCTTCATTATGTTTGTAAACATGAAACTTTGAAGCGAGCCCCAATCCGTGATGCCGGAGATGCCGGAAAAATAATCGTTGAAGCCGTTGATTATATAACTGCGCGGCGCGGCGTCACCTGGATAGGTGATTGAGTTTGTTTCCCATGTCATCGGAGTTCCTGGACCGTCGCTGGGGCAACGGAGCAGGTTCACTTTTCCCCCATAATCATCGTAAAGTTGTTGCGGCCAGCGTCCTTGGATGGCGCGTTGCGGCAATTTCCCGTCGTTATCGTCCACGTTCATCTTGAAAGCATACCCAATTTCATGGAGATTATTCAGACACGCGATGCGCCTGCCGGCTTCCTTGGCGCAAGCCAAAGAGGGCAGGAGCATGGCCGCCAAAATCCCAATAATGGCAATGACAACGAGCAGCTCAATCAGTGTAAAAGCAATCCCTCCCAACCGCTTGTGTCCGGTTGGTTTAAGGCTTGCCAATTGCTCAAAGGCTTTTAATTTCACAACCATTCAATCTGTTCCTACGCTAGTGGATTTATGGAAAAAAGACAATGGTTTCTCTGCGCCGTCACTATTGCGCTTGCTGGTCTCTACATCTGCTTTTTCACCGATTGGTTCAAACCAACAATCGTTCACATTTCTCATACCATGCGTCCGATTCCGTTGCGTTCTTCCCGGGGTGCGACGGTGACCGCCGTGGTCTTCGGACTTGACCGTTATTACAGGTTAACCGAGGTAAAAGTCGTTCCGTTGGCCGAATGGCAAACCAATCAATCGGTCCTCCCACTCTGGCATTTGATTTCCGGCTCCAAATCCAGGCCGACAAAATTTTTCCTTTACGGCCAGAACATCGACCGCATGAAACCCGCCGTGCCCGGGGTGCATCCCAAACCGCTTGAGACCAATGTCGTTTATCGTCTTTTTCTCGTTGCTGGTTCTGTCAATGGCCAGCACGACTTTCAAATCGGCGGAAGACGGGTCGCTGGGAAATAAATTCTGAATTCCAAGCGGTTTACCGGATGGCGGAAGTGCGTTGCGCGTCGATCTTCGTCCCGGCAAAATGGCAGGATGCCCAATGTTTTTTTTGAACTTCCCGTGATTCCGGAAATTCATCTTTACAGCGCGGTAATTGCGCAATCGGACAACGCGGATGAAATGGACAGCCGCCCGGCGGATGAATCGGCGACGGCACGTCCCCCGGCAAAACGATTCGCCGACGCTTTGTGTCGGGATCCACTTCCGGCACGGCGGAAATCAACGCCTGCGTGTAGGGATGCAGCGGCTCGCGGATGAGCGTTTTGGCCTCCGCCGTCTCGACGATTTTGCCAAGATACATTACCACTACACGGCGGCTGATGTGCTCGACCACCGCAAGGTCGTGCGCGATGAAGAGATACGCGATGCCGCGCTGCTGCTGCAAATCGCAGAGCAGATTGATGATTTGCGCCTGCACTGAAACGTCGAGCGCGCCCACCGGTTCGTCGCAAATGATCAACTTCGGTTCGACCGCCAGCGCGCGCGCGATGCCAATACGCTGGCGCTGTCCGCCGCTGAATTCATGCGGATACCGCTGCGCGTAAATCGGGTCGAGACCGACAGCTTCGAGCAACTCGGCAATGCGTTTTTGCCGGGCGGATTTGCTGTCGGTCAATTTGTGGATGTCGAGTGCCTCGCCGACGATTTGCTCGACCGTCATGCGCGGATTGAGCGAACCATAGGGGTCTTGGAAAATCATCTGGAACTTGCGCCGCCGCGCGCGCAATTCCGCGCCGCCCATTTGCGTGATGTCCTCGCTGTCGAACAAAACGCTGCCCGCCGTCGGCTCGACCAGTCGCACGATGGCGCGGCCAAGCGTCGTCTTGCCGCAACCGCTTTCGCCCACCAATCCGAGCGTTTCGCCCGGCGCGATGGCAAAGCTCACGTTGTCCACCGCCTTCACGAATTCGCGGACGCGGCTGAACATCCCGTGCTTCACGGGAAAATGCACTTTCAAATTTTTGACTTCGAGTAGCGCGCTCATGGAAAATTTTTCACGTTGTCTTCCAAAACGGACATCTTACCCAGCGCCCGGCCTCGACCCTGACCAGTTCGGGAATTTTTTCGGAACATTCCGGTTTCGCAATCGAACAACGCGGTGCGAAACGGCAGCCGGGCGGAAAATTCCCGATGCGCGGCACGTTGCCGGGAATGGCCGAAAGGCGGTCGGCGTCACCGCGCAGTTTCGGCACGCTCGCCATCAACGCACGGGTGTAGGGATGCAGCGGACGGCGCAACAATTCCTTCGCCGGCGACAGCTCGACAATCTGCCCGGCATACATCACGGCCACGCGGTCGGCCATGTCGCCGACGATGCCGAGGTTGTGTGTGATGAGCAAAATCGCCATGCCGAGCCGTTGCTTGAGCTCATGGAGCAGTTCGAGAATCTGCGCCTGAATCGTCACGTCGAGCGCGGTCGTCGGCTCGTCGGCCACGAGCAATTTCGGCTCGCTCGCCAGCGCCATTGCAATCACCACGCGCTGCTGCATACCGCCGGACATTTCAAACGGATAATTTTTGATGCGCGATTCCGGCGCGGGAATGCCTACGAGTTTCAACAGGCGAATGACTTCCTTGTTCGTCGCCTTTTCCGGTTTGTGCAGTTTGAGCGATTCCTTGATTTGGTTGCCGATGCGGAAAACAGGATTCAGCGCCGCGCCCGGTTCCTGAAAAACGTAGCTGACCACGCCACCGCGAATGTCGCACAATTCGCGTCGCGACATTTTCAGCACGTCGCCGCCATTCAACAAAATTTCGCCGCCAACGTAATTCGCCGGTGGTGTTGGCACGAGCCGCGCGATGGAAAGCGCCGTGGCGGTTTTGCCGCAGCCGCTTTCGCCAACGAGACAAACCGTTTCGCCCGCGTCAATCGTCAACGACACGCCATCAACCGCCCGAAAACTGTCGTCACCGGAAACAAAATCGAGCGTCAAATTTTTGATTTCGAGCAACGCCATAATCAAAAAAGGCAGAAGGCAGAATGAAAAATGAAGAAATTCATCTTCGCCATGATGTTTTGTTTTTTTGCATTCTTCATTCTTAATTCTTCATTGCGCTTTTGTGTCCGCAGCGTCTCTTAGCCCATCGCCGAGGAAGTTGAAAGCGAGAACAGTGATGAAAATCGCCGCGCCAGGCGCCAGCAACCACGGAAAATTCCGCAAATACTCGGTGTTTTGCGCTGCGGTCAGCATGTTGCCCCAGCTCGCGCTGGGTTCCTGAATGCCCACGCCGAGAAAGCTCAACACGACTTCGCCCAGAATGTAATACGGCACACTCAACGTCGCGGCGACGATGACATATGAAAATGTGTTCGGCAAAATGTGACGCACGATGATTTTCAGGTGCGATTGTCCCAACGCACGCGCCGCGAGGACGAATTGCTGTTCGCGCAGCGACAGCGCCATGCCGCGAATCACCCGCGCCATGCTCGCCCAGCCGATAAAGCTCAAAATGATTACAATCATCGCATAAACCTGCGCCGAACTCATTCCGGGCGGGAACGTCGCGCGCAGCGAAATGATGAGATACAGCGCGGGGATGGACATGATCAATTCGCACAGCCGCATGATGACCGTGTCGGTCCTGCCGCTGAAATAGCCGGAAATGCCGCCAATGATCATGCCGAACGTGAACGACAGCAAAATGCCGATGACGCCAATCGAAAGTGAAATTTGCGAGCCGTAAAGCAAGCGCGAAAAAACATCGCGTCCGAACTGATCCGTGCCCAGGAGATAAACTGGATGCTGGCCGTCGCCGGCGCCGAACAAATGAATCATGGTCGGAATGAAGCCGAACAATTTGTATTCGTCACCGCGAACGAAGAAGTGAATCGGCTTCATATCATTCGCAACCGCGCGATAAACAAAATCCCCCTGTTCCTGCTGGTAACGCGGCACGGCCAGATGAAATCCCTCCAGTCCAGGCCGCGTTGGTGGATGGAAAAAGCGGTCGCGATCCTGCCGGTCATAACTGTAAGGCGCGATGAAACCGGCGAGCAGTGCCACGAGATAAAGCACAATCAAAACCACGCCGCCGGCCATTGCGATGTGGCGGCTTTTCAATCGCCGCCAGAACAATTGCCACGGTGACAGCGGCTGCTGTTTAGTCGAATTTTGCGTTGGCGCGGTTGGTTCCATTTATTTAAGTCGGATGCGCGGGTCGCTCCAGGCGAGCAGCAAGTCCGCGATGAAATTCCCGATCACCAGCAGCCCGGTGGCCATGACCACGCAGTCCACGACGAGATAAGAATCCTTGGCGAAGAACGCTTCCATCGTCAGTCGTCCGAGGCCTGGCCACGCCATGATGTTTTCCACGATGAACGCGCCACTCAACAACGCGGCAAGCGAATAACCAAAAATGGTTAGCAGCGGATTGATGGCGTTGCGGAGCGCATGTTTGTAAATCACCCAGCCTTCGCCGAGGCCGCGCGCGCGGGCGGCGGTGACGTATTCGGCACGCAGCGTGTCGAGCAAATTGGAGCGCATCTGGCGCATGATGCCGGCCCAGTCGGCGGCGGCGAGCACGAGCGCCGGCAAAATGAGGTGATGCGCGCGATCCCAAAACTGCCCCGTCGGTGACATCAAATCGTGCAACGGACTTTGCGCGCCGCCGACGGGAAACCAGCCGGTGGCCGCCGCGAACCACAACGCCAGCAGTGACAGCAACACGTCGGGAACGGACAAGCCGACGAACGCAGCCAGCGAACAGCCCCGATCAATCCACGAATCTCTTTTGACCGCCGCCCAAATTCCGAGTGGCACCGCCACACCCCACGCAATGATCATGGCAAAAAATGAAAGCAAAAAAGTGTTCCAAAGCCGTTCGACGATGAGTGCGGTGGCGGGAATATGGTAGGCCATGGAATAACCGAAGTCGCCATGCAAAATGCTTTTGAGCCAAAAGAAATATTGGACATACCACGGCTGATCGAGGTGAAACTGGGCCTTGAGGCGCACAATGGTTTCCGGCGAGATTTGGGGATTTTGCAAAAGGGCGGTGAAGAAATCGCCCGGCGCCAGCGACATGAGCAGGAAAGTCAGCAACGACACGCCCAACAGGAGCGGAATCATGTGCAACAACCGCTTGAAAACATAAGACCACATCGCGTTTGGAAACGTGGCAAAAATTGTCCGCGTTTGGCGAGTGAATTTATGAACAACCAACCAACAGAGAAACGGAGGATTGTTGAAATTCCCCGCTTTTGTTACTTTGTCGGTCCGTTGTTCAAATCATAAAACCGAAGTGAGTGTATGAAACAATTTATTTGGGGCACCGGCATTTTGATCACGACAATTGCCTGTTTTCCCGGCTGCGGAAAAAAAGCGGAAAACGCCGTCCCGGGAAAAGCCGCCGCGAGTTATCCGCTGCCCGAGCCGCCGCTGGTGGCGGATTGCGAGCCGGGCGTTCCGGGCGGGCGACTGGTGGTGACCGAAGTGGGCGATCCCAGAACATTCAATTACATCACGGCCAACGAATCGTCATCCGAGGACATTTGCAGATTCATGTTCGCGTCGTTGCTCGGTTTCGACACGCCTTCGCAACAAGTCGAACCGGGGCTGGCCGAGTCCTGGAGCGTGGCGCCAGACAATAAAACATGGACGTTCAAATTGCGGAAAAATTTGCGCTGGAGCGATGGCGCGCCGCTTACGGCTGACGACGTGGTATTCACATGGAACGATCTCATTTACAACCCGAACATTGATAACGTCATGCGGGACGGTTTTACCATTGGCGGAAAAAATTTCGCGGTGACCAAGGTGGACGACCTGACAATTCAAGTTGTGACTCCGGAAATTTACGCGCCGTTTCTGGAAAGTTTTGGCGCGGGCGTGCCGATTTTGCCAAAACACGTTCTGGCCAAGGCGGTCGCGGATGGAACATTCCTTTCGGCCTATGGCGTAAACACCAAGCCTGAAGATATCATCGGCAGCGGACCGTTTCGTTTGAAGGAACACAAAGCGGCGCAATACACCTTGCTGGAGCGAAATCCATATTTTTTTGAAGTGGACAAGAAAGGGCAGCGCCTGCCGTATTTCGACGATATTGTTTTCACCGTGGTGCCGGACATGAACGCGATGTCGCTTCGTTTTTTGAGCGGCGAAAGTGATGTGGACGACTTCATCTATCCGTATGAATACGACCGGTTCAAAGCCGAGGCCGCAAAGGGCCGTTTTCAATTGCTCGAACCCGGCATCGGTTTGGAGAAGAGTTTTTTCTGGTTCAATCAGAACACGAACGTGAACCCGAAGACCGGCCGGCCTTACGTGGAACCGAAAAAACTCAAATGGTTCCGCAATGTGAAATTCCGGCAGGCCTGTTCGTATGCGATTGATCGCGAAAGCATCATCAAATCCATTTATTCCGGCCGCGCCATTTCCGACTTCGGTTTTGAGACGCCCGGCAACAAGAAATGGTATGACCCGAACATCAAACAGTATTCGCATGATCCAGTCAGGGCGCGCGAATTGTTGAAGGAAATCGGCATTGAAGACCGCAACGATGATGGGATTTTGGAGGATGCCGACGGCAATCCAATTGAGTTTGTGCTGAACACGAATACCGGCAGCGCGGGCGAAAAAACAGCGGTGTTAATTGCATCTGACCTGAAAAAGCTCGGGTTCAAGGTCATTTTCCAGCCGATTGAGTTCAACACGCTCATCACAAAAATCGACAGCACTTACGATTTCGATTGCATACTTCTGGGGCTCGGGCCCGGTAACAGCACCGATCCTTCCACCGCCTTGAATGTCATCAAGTCCGATGGTTTCACCCATCATTGGTTCCCGCGCCAGAAGGCGCCCTCGACCGATTGGGAAGCGCGCCTGGATTTTTTGATGGACGCCCAGCTCCGCACACTTGATTTCGCGGAACGGAAAAAAGATTACGACGAAGTTCAGGAGACTCTCGCCGAACAGGCGCCGCTCATTTACACCGTCACACCGATGTATTACGCCGCCATCCGCTCCGATATCGGCAACGTGCGGGCCACGCCTTTGAGTTATTACCGTGTGACGTGGAATGCCGAGGAGCTTTACTTCAAAAAATAACGTAGCGGCTTTCGGTAGAAAGCCGGAGCATTCCTTTTCTTGAAATGCAACGCTCTGCCGAGGCGCCGCTACGAAGAAAAACCGAAACAGAGAGCCAGCCCGGACAAAGTGCCAAACGTGACGGTGCTCAACGCCTGTTGCACATGTGGAATGTTCACCACGACAATGACAGCGATGAAGCCGTAGCGCGACAATTGCCAGTAGGTTTCGTAGCTCATGCCGATCAAATTCCGCAGCACTTGCGAGCCGTCCAACGGAGGAATCGGAATGAGATTGAAAAAGCAGAGCAACAAACTTAACGACGCCATTTGCAGAAATAAATTTATCGCGATACCAGAGCCAAACAGCGATGCGATCCGCGCCAATGCCACAAGACCGACGGCCAGCAGTAAATTCATCGCCGGCCCGGCCATTGAAACCAGAATGTCGTCCCAGCGGCCGTTCCGCAAATTATACACGTTCACCGGCACCGGTTTCGCCCAGCCAATCATGAACCGGCCGACGCCGAACGGGAGAAAAATCATCATCAGCGGCAGCAGGACTGTGCCAATCGGGTCAATATGCACGATGGGATTGAGCGAGCAACGGCCTTGTAATCGCGCCGTGTCGTCACCGCATTTCAACGCCGTCCACGCATGGCCGAATTCGTGAAAGGTCAGCAGCACGATCAGCCCCAGATAACTGATCAAGCCCTCAGTGATCCAATTTGCATCCATGTGCGTTTAACTTAACTCCCGCGCCAGGGTGAGTCGAGGCTGGACGCCCGGCGATTTGCTTTGCGCACTGCCGAGGCTACATTTTAATGTTCCAACCGTATAACGACTTGACAGCTTTGGATTATGCCATTGCTCGAGGGAAAACTCGGAATTGTTTTCGGCGTCGCCAATAAGCATTCCATCGCCTGGGCCATCGCGCAGGCGTGGGCGCGCGAAGGGGCGAAGCTGGCGTTCACATATCAAGGCGAGCGCGTCAAGGAAGGTGTCGGCGAACTCGCCGACGCGTTTGGCTCCGACACGCTCATTCTGCCGTGCGACGTGACGAAGGACGACGAAATCGCAAACGTCTTCGAAACCGTCGGCGGAAAATTCGGCAAACTCCACTTGATGCTGCACTCCGTCGCATTCGCCCCTAGGGACGCACTTCAGGGAAAATTCATCCATACCAGCCGCGAGGCGTTTCACATCGCGCACGACGTGAGTGCGTATTCGCTGGTCGCGCTGGCGCGTGCCGCGGCGCCGTTGATGACCGACGGCGGCAGCATCGTGGCGATGAGCTATTACGGTGCGGAAAAGGTCGTGCCGCACTACAACGTCATGGGCGTCGCGAAGGCCGCGCTCGAAGCCAGCACGCGTTATCTCGCCTATGACCTCGGCCAAAAAAAAATCCGCGTCAATTGCATCAGCGCCGGGCCGGTCAACACCCTGGCTGCGCGCGGCATCAGCGGTTTTGGCGAAGTGTTGAAACATTACAAGGCCCATGCGCCGCTCAAACGAAATGTTCTGCCGGAGGAACTCGGCGCGACCGGAGTGTTCCTCGCCAGCGACGGCGCAGCAGCGATTACCGGACAAGTCATTTACGTTGACTCCGGTTATCAAATCATGGGGATGTAGCCAGTCTTTTATTCCGGACGAATCATTTCAAAACGGTCGCGGGTGCGGCAATACCAGTGCGGCGACGACAGGCGGCCAATGAGAAAAAGTTTGTCGGTGTGGATCCGCTTTTTCTCCGCATCGAACAATTCATCACGCAAATGAAGGCGTTTTATCAAACCGATCACCACGCGGTTTTTGCCGATTTGCAGCGTGCCCCATTCCACACATTCCAAGTTTGCGGGCGCTTCAACAATTCGCGGCGGTTTCACAAGTGATGACGGCGCAGAGTGAAGCCCCGCATGGAGAAGCTCGTTTTCGCCGTAAGGCAGCGAAGCGGCGCACTTGTTCATGGCTTCGGCCATCGCTTCGTCCACAAGGTTCACCACAAACTCGTGCGTGGCGCGGATGTTCAGCGCGGTGTCCTTGGGCGTGCCGTTATCGCGGTCGCCGGGCGCGAAGGCGCAGATGGGCGGATTCGCGCCTATGAGATTGAAGAAACTGAACGGCGCGGCGTTCACCTTGCCATCGGCGCTGATGGTGGTGACGAGGGCGATGGGCCGCGGTGTGACCAGGCTGACAAGAAGCGGATACGCGCGGTGGGTAAATTCTTTTTCAAGATCGAGTTCCATAACGGGGGAAAATTTATGGTAATCGTTTCAAACGCGCAACGAATGCGCCATCCACGCTGTCCACAAATGGCAATAATTCGCGTTCAGATTCCAGTCCAAATTCGGCGTGCTCCCGCAAAAATTCCTTCACAACCTCCTGATTTTCTTCCGGCTCCAAACTACACGTGCTGTAAACCAAAACACCGCCGGATTTAACGGCTGACGCGGCGCGATTGATTAAATCCAGTTGTGTCGCGCGCAAGCGCGCAATTTCCTCCGGCTGAATCCGCCAGCGCAAATCCACGCGGCGGCGCATGACACCGGTGTTTGAGCACGGAGCATCCACCAAAACGCGGTCAAATTGCGGATTGCGGATTGCGGATTGCGGATTTGAAACCGTCTCCACGCAAGTGACGCCAAGCCGCGCACAATTTTCACGAACCAATTTTAATCGCTCCTCCGAAATGTCCTGTGCGATGATGCGGCCCTGATTATTCATCAGTTGCGCGATGAATGTCGTTTTGCCGCCGGGCGCGGCGCAAAAATCCAGAATCGTTTCGCCGGGCTGCGGTCCCAGTTTGCATGCGGCGAGCAGCGTGCTCGGGTCTTGAATGTAAAACCAGCCGTCGCGAAAACTCGCCAGCGACGATAGCGGCGGATGCGATTTCAGTTCAAAGACCAGATTTTCGAGCGTAGCAGCTTTCTGCAGAAAGCCGGGTGATTCCATTTCTGCGAGAAATGCGGCGGTCTGCCGACCGCCGCTACGGACAAAATCGTATTCGACATTTTCGTCGCGCCATTTTTCCAACAAGGTTTCCAGGGAGGGACGGCGTGACGCCGTCCCTGAATTTGGGTCGGCAGAATGCCGACCCTCCCAAAATTTCAACGTGTTGACGCGCGCAAAAGTTTTCGGCGGCGTGTTGTTCCATTTCATCAACTGCGCGGTCTGCTCCGGACCCCAGCGCTTTTGCCACCGCGCCACAAGCCATTCCGGATGCGACCAGCCAATCGCAGGCTGCGTCGTTTTGAGTTCGGCTAGAAGTTTTTCTGTTTCGCCGGCTTCGCGCAAATAGCCGCGCAGAATGGCGTTCACGAAACCGGCTTGCGCGCCAAAACCGTTCCGCTTGGCCAGTTCGACGGTTTCATGGACGGCGGCGTGGTTGGGAATCCGGTCGAGCCAGAAAATTTGGTAAAGGCCGAGGCGCAGCAAATTTTGAAGGCCGGATTTTTGTTCGCGTCCATTTGTTTTCCGGGCGATGAGCCAGTCGAGCGTGGCCTGCCAGCGCACAACGCCATACACGATTTCCAGACAAAGAGCGTGGTCGGCGGGCGCAAGTGGCGCGCCCTGCAGCGCGATTTCGAGCAAATCTTCAATATATTCGCCGCGGGCGCACCGTTGCTGCAAAACTCGCGCCGCAATTTGTCTTGGTTTTTGTTCGTTCACCGCGTTAAATGGAGCCATTGTGAATCCGTGACGAGAGGAATACGATTTTTTTATGAGGGAAGAATTCGAAAAACTGGCGGCGGCGGGAAAAATCGAAGGGCGGCACGTGGAACCGCTGACGTTGCTGGCGGAAAGCGGCTGTTGCACGCATCGCAGTTGGGGCTTCGGGCGCATCAAAACGGTGGATGCGGTGTTTGCGCAGTTCACCATTGATTTTCCAAACAAACCGGGGCACACGATGGATTTGGATTTTGCCGCCGAAACCCTGAAGCCAATCCCCAAGGATCACGTTCTGGCGCGCAAGGCCAACGACCTCGAAAGTCTGCGCCAACTGGCCGCGCATCACCTCGATTTAATCAAATTGGTTTTGAACAGCTACGGCGGCAAGGCGATGGCGGACCAGATTCAGCAGGCGCTCGTGCCGGATGTCATTCGTGACGATTGGAAAAAATGGTGGGAAACCGCCAAGCGCGAAATGAAAAAGGACGGCCATTTCATCGTGCCGCTGAAAAAAACCGAGCCGGTCGTCTATCAAGCCAAGGAAATTTCGTTGCAGGACCGGTTAATGACGAATTTTCGCGCGGCGAAAGGTTTGAAAGCGCGCGTGGCGGTTGTCGGCGAACTGCTTAAAAGCGCGTCTGACTTGACCGACAAAGTGGCTGTGGCCAATGAAATCATCGCCGCGCTCAACCTCGACATTGCGTCATATCAACGCACGCAGCCCGCCGTCGCGCTCGAGGCGGTTTTTGCCCGCGATGATTCGCGCGCCATGGCTCCCGATGCATCGGGACCCATCGAGGGCGAAATCACCGCCGCGCAAATCTGGACGCAGGAAAACGTCAAATTCGGCCTGATGCTCGAACAAATTCCCGCGGCGAAACATCATCGCGCATTGGAATCGTTCAAGGCGGCAAATCCCGAACGTTGGATTGAGTTCCTGCGCAGTTCATTGAATTCCATCTCCGCCAAGCTGTGCCGCGAATTTGCCAATTTGCTCATTCAGGAAGGCAAAATGGATTTGCTCAAGGAAACGCTCGCGCGGCTCATCAATCAGCACGCCGCCAACAGCGAATTGCTGCTTTGGCTCAGCCGTGACCGCAGCGACGTCTTCGCCGACATTTTGGGCCCGGAAGTTTTTCGCGCAATGCTCACGGCGATGGAGCGTGATCAATTCAACGAGAAGCGCTCAAACCGTTTGCGCGAATTCATTTTGGATGACCACGAGTTGCTCGCTGAGTTGACCGCATCCGCCGACATCGAAGTCGTCAAAGACCTCACACGCGCGTTGCAGCTTTCAACGGTGTTTGATGACATGGACAAGCGTTCGCTCCTGGCGCGGCTTGTCAAAGCCCATCCCTCCGTGCAATCGCTTGTCAGCGGCGAGCAGTCCAGACAGGACAGTTCGATTCTTGTTTCGTGGGAAAGCCTCGAACGCCGCCGCGCCGAATATCAGGAGCTCGTGCAAAAGAAAATTCCGGCCAACTCAAGGGAAATTGCCATCGCGCGCGGTTTCGGCGACCTCAGTGAAAATCATGAATACAAGGCCGCAAAGGAAATGCAAAAGATTCTCATGCGCCGCAAAGAGGAGATCGAAGCGCAACTCACGCGCGCACGCGGCACGGATTTTTCCAATGCCAGGACCGACGTCGTCAGCATCGGCACCATCGTGCAGGTGACCGATCCCGGCACGAATCAGTCGGAAACCTTCACGATTCTTGGCGCGTGGGATTCCGAGCCGGACAAAGGCATCATCAGCTATCTTTCGCCCGTGGCGCAGTCATTGCTCAACCACAAGGTCGGCGACGAAGTGGAATTCGAGCTTCACGGGACGAAACGGCGCCATCGGATTGACCGAATCCAAACTTTCAAAACCGACGCACCGGATCCGGAAACCGCCCCCATAATTCAGGCGACGGCCCCGGCAGTTTGATTCAGGCCTTGCCACCGAAGCTCACGTAGTCGTCCAAGTCCAACCAGTCGAAAAAGGTCGCAATGTCTTCGCGTTTGGGCGCAATCTTGGAAACCTGATCGTTGAAATACGCGCGCGTTTCCACGTCTGCCGGCACGCGCTGTTCCGCGAACACCGACCACGTAACGATTTCCACCGGCGAATGTTTGTGTTTGGCGTTCTTTTCAATCCATTTGAGGATTTCACCGTCGCCCTTGCCCTTGGCGAGCTCTTTTTTCAGCGCCTTGGGATTAATGCCTGCAAATTCCAGGAAACGCTGATCCAGCGGGCAGGCATAATGATACTCCCCATTCCTACCCGCAATAGTCGCACGACCTTTGTCAAGCATTCGGGGTAAAATCACATAACCACCAAGCCTCACGCGCGGGCTGCGCGGTGGACGTTTTGTCAAATCAGGACTGTTGTTTTTTGCCATAATTTTTCTCCTTTGTTTCAGCATCTTTCCGGCAACACGCCGGATTTTGCAACGAACTTAATCTGCCCTTAAAATGCCGAATTGCAAGTCTCGCCGAAAGTTTTTACCTTGGACGCGTGAAACACTCCGGGAAAGCGTCGCTCGCCGCACTACGTATCATCGGTTTGTCCGGTGCGGGAGTCGCCGCGCTGCTCGTCATCGCATTTCTGCTGCATTACCTGACGTGGGTGTTCATTGGGGTTTGGACGCTGTTCGTCATATTCGCATTCTATTTTTTCCGCGACCCCGACCCGCTTGTGCCGGCCAGCCCGAATCTCGTCATTTCACCCGCTCACGGCAAAGTGGACGTGATTGACACGACGACCGAACTGGAATACATCGGCGGCGAATGTCAGCGGGTTTCCATTTTTCTCTCCGTCATTGACATTCACGTGCAATACGCGCCGGTGACGGCTCGTGTCGCTTATTTTAAACACACGCCTGGCCAATATCTTAACGCGATGAAGGCTGAATCCGCTCAATTCAACGAAAACATGTTTGTCGGCTTCGATGCCGTTGAACCGCGCGGCGAAAAAATCGGCGTGCGCCTCATTGCCGGCCTCATCGCACGCCGCATCGTTCCGTGGATCAAGGAAAACGATGTCGTCCAGCGCGGCGAGCGCATCAGCCTGATTCAATTTGGCTCGCGCGTGGACATTTATCTGCCGCGTCGGGCAAAAATCAAAGTCAAACTCAACGACAAAGTAATCGGCGGCGAAACTGTAATCGCCGCTTTCGATTGAAAATGAACGAACCCATTGCGCCAAAACCGCCGCTCGACGATTCGGACGAGAGCCGGTTGAGAATTTATTTCCTGCCGAATCTGTTGACGGCGGGCAATCTGTTCTGCGGTTTTGTGGCGCTGACCAAAATCGTGGAAGCCGATCCGATGGGTGCGGAATATTTTGGTCAAATCAAACGCGCGCTCGTGTTCATTTTGCTGGCGTGCATTTTTGATTGGTTCGACGGGCGCGCAGCGCGCTGGGGCGGTGCGGAAAGCTCGTTTGGGCGCGAATTCGATTCGCTGGCGGACTTGATTTCGTTCGGCGTCGCACCGGCGTTTCTGGTGCACCGCGTCGTGCTGCGCGATGTGTTTGTGAAGCAGCCGGAAATCGGCTGGTTCATCGCCTCAATTTATCTCATTTGCGGCGCGTTTCGACTGGCGCGCTTTAATGTGCTGTCGGCACAATCCAGCGGCAGCGGCAAGGATTTTCTTGGCTTTCCCATTCCGTCGGCGGCGGCGCTGGTGGCGTCGCTGACGCTCTTCATAATGTGGGTGGAGGAAAAAGATTTTACTGTCGGCTATCTGCGGTTCCTGCTGCCGGTGCTGCTGCTGTTTTTGTCGTGGATGATGGTGAGCCGCGTGCGTTATCCGAGTTTCAAGTCGTTGGACCTGCGCGCGACACGGACGTTCACCAAGATGCTCGTGATCATTTTGTTCGCTGGCTGCGTGCTGGTGTTGCGGGAAAAAATCCTAGTCTTTATGCTGCCAGCGTTCTTCACGCTCTATCTGATCTACGGCTTCGTGCGCCCGCGCCTTTCGCGCGCGTGGCGCCGGGAAATTGAAGATGAAGACGAGGACGAGCCGGACACAGCACACTGAAAACCATGCCGGAACTTTCGCCCATTTTCCTTGCCGCCCTCACGGGTTTCATCAGCGGTCTACTGCTTTCGATGCCTGTCGGCCCCGTGAATCTCACCATCATCAACGACGGCGCGCAGCGCGGTTTCAAATGGGCAACGCTCATCGGCCTCGGTGCGGCGACAATGGATGTGATTTACTGCACCATTGCGTTCACCGGATTTTCCTCGTTCTTCGACAACCACATGGTCAAGGCGACCATGGAAGTGTTTACTTTCGCCTTCATGTTGTTTCTGGGCGCAAAATTTCTCTCGGCAAAAACAGTGAATGCGCCAACCCAACTCGGGAAAACGGCCAGCCGGATCGAAAAACGCATCGACGAACAATTCCATCCACACTCGGCGTTTATGACCGGCTTCGTGCGCGTGATGGGCAACATGGGCGTGCTCCTGTTTTGGATCGTGGCGGCCGCCTACTTCATGTCGCATGAGGCCTATTTCACCTCCTGCGAGTGGGTGGAAGACACCATCGCCGCCAAAGCGGCGTTCATTACCGGCGTAGCGATGGGTGCGAATTTGTGGTTCTGCACGCTCAGCTATGGTGTGTCGCGCGGGCAGGGACGGTTCAGCGAACAAACTCTGCTGCGCATGGAGCGCTTTTCCGGCGTTTGCCTGCTCGCACTCGGGCTGGTGCAAGGGGTGCACATCGCATGGCAGTTGGCCAAACACAAAATTTGAGAAAAATGTGTCTTTGCGGTTGAAGCCAGGCGCTTCTGCGCCGGAAAATTATTATGCTGAAAGCTGGCATCGTCGGACTGCCCAATGTCGGAAAGTCCACGTTGTTCAACGCCGTCACCCGTTCGCACAAGGCGCCGGCGGAAAATTACCCGTTCTGCACCATCGAGCCGAACCTCGGCGTCGTCTCCGTGCCGGACGCGCGTCTCGAACCGCTCGCCAAAATCGCCAAAGTCAACACACTGATTCCGACGACGATTGAATTCGTGGACATCGCCGGCCTCGTGAAAGGCTCGTCACACGGCGAAGGTCTGGGCAATAAATTTCTGAGCCACATCCGCGAGGTGGACGCCATCGTGCACGTCGTGCGTTGCTTTGAGGATCCCGACATCATGCACGTCACGGGCAGTATTGATCCCGTGCGCGACATCGAAATCGTCACCACCGAACTGGTGCTGGCCGACATCGAGACGGTCAAAAAGCGGCGTGAAAAAATTTCCAAGGATGTGAAGCGCGGCGACAAACACGCGCTGCTCGAGGAGCACCTGCTGGAACAGATTGGCGCTCATCTGAACACGGGCAAGCCAGCCAACACGCTCGCGCTCCCGCTGGCGCCGGATGAGAAAATCGTCATGCGCAGTTTCTTCCTGCTGACCGACAAGCCGACCGTCTTCGCCTGCAACATCAAGGAAGGCGACCTCGCCACCGCCGACAAAAATCCCTTCGTCCAAAAAGTGCGCGACTACGTGAAGACGCATCTCGCATGCGAAGCCGTCGTCGTCAGTGCGCAGATTGAAAGCGACCTTATTGATTTGTCGCCGGACGAAGCGAAGGAATTTTTGAAGGAACTCGGCGTTGCGGAATCCGGTCTCGGCCAGCTCATCCGCGCCGCGTATCAGGTGCTCGGGCTGCGGACGTTTTTCACCTTCAACGAAAAAGAGGTCCGGGCATGGACGATTCACGCCGGCGACACCGCCGTAAAGGCTGCTGGCACAATCCACACCGACTTCGAACGCGGGTTCATCAAGGCCGAGACGGTAAACTGGGATGACTTGGTGAAGTGCGGCTCGGTCGGCCACGCCCGCGAGACCGGCCACTACCGCATTGAAGGCCGCGATTACGCCGTCAAAGACGGTGACGTGCTGCTGTTCAAATTCAACGTGTGATTACCATTGGGAGGGTTGGTATTCTGCCAGCCCAATTTTATTCAGGGACGGCGGACACGCTGTTCCTCCCGTTAAGAAGCGAAAAATTTCTGGATCTCTTTCACCACTTCCACGAACCGGTCCACCTCGGCCTTGGTGTTGTAGAAATAAAAACTGGCGCGGGCGGTGGACTCGACACCCAATCTGTGCATGAGCGGTTGCGTGCAGTGATGCCCGCCGCGCAATGCCACACCCGCCTGGTCCGCCAGCGTCACCACGTCGTGCGCGTGAATGTCCTTGAGTAGAAAACTCACCAGCCCGGCGCGACTACTTTTTGGGCCAAATAATCGAATATTTTTCAGCGCGGCGAGCTTTTCGTAGGCATAGGCCGCCAGTTCCTGGTCGTGTTTGAAAATGTTTTCGCGTCCGATAGCGTCGAGATAATCCATCGCCACATGCAAGCCGATCGGGCCGGAAATGTCCGGTGTGCCGGCCTCGAAACGGTGCGGCGCCTTCTTGAACTCGGTCTTTTGATATTCAACCGACAAAATCATTTCGCCGCCGCCTTGATATGGCGGCATGGCATCGAGCAATTCCTGCCGTCCGTAAAGAACGCCTATGCCCGTCGGCCCGCAGATTTTATGGCCGGAAAACGCTAGAAAATCGCAGCCGATGGCCTGCACGTCCACGGTCATGTGCCCGGCGCTTTGCGCGGCGTCCACGAGCGTGGTGATGCCGAGCTTGCGCGCCCGGGCGCAAAGGTCGGCGACAGGATTCACCGTGCCGAGCGAGTTTGAGATGTGAACCATCGAAAAGATTTTCACCTGCTTTGTGAGCAATGAGTCGAGTTTGCTCAAATCGAGCAATCCTTCATCGCCGGTGACAGGCACGTAGGCGAGCTTTGCGCCAGTGCGTTGGGCCAGCAATTGCCACGGAACAAGGTTGCTGTGATGTTCCATCTCGGTGAGCAGAATTACATCGCCGGACTTGAGATTCTTCGCGCCCCAAGAACTCGCGACGAGATTGATGCCCTCGGTTGTGCCGCGCGTGAAAACAATTTCATCGGCGCTTTTTGCATTAATGAATTCGGCCGCGCGCGTTCGAGCAGCTTCGTAACCCGCCGTGGCGCGATTGCTCAACTCGTGGATGCCGCGATGGACATTAGCGTTGTCGTGTTCGTAATAATGCACCAACGCATCAATCACCGCGCGCGGTTTCTGGCTCGTGGCGGCATTATCGAAATAAATCAGCGGCTTGCCGTGGACTTTCTGGTCGAGGATGGGGAAATCCTTTCGCAGCTCAACCCAGTCAATAATTTTGGTTTTCATTGTTTATCCGCAGATTTCGCAGATTAACGCAGATGAATTTCTGTTTTATCTGTGTTCAATCTGTGTTTCATCTGTGGCTGTTACATTAAACCAAGTTGCAGCTTCGCCGTTTCGGTCATCATGCTTTGGTTCCACGGCGGGTCCCAAACAAGTTCGACGTTCGCCTCGTCAATCGTCTCCAAGTTCATTAATTTATTTTGCACGTCCTGCGCGAGCATCGGGCCCATGCCGCAGCCGGGCGCGGTCAACGTCATTTTCACGTCGGCCTTGAAATTGTTTTCGCCGGCGGGCGTGAGGTGGCAATCGTAAATCAGGCCGAGGTCAACGATGTTGACGGGAATCTCCGGGTCGTAACACGTCTTGAGCGCGTCCCATACCTGCTTTTCCAGTTCTTCCTGTGTCGCCGGGCCGCTGGTGGCCGCCGCCGGATTGCCATGCGCTTCGAGCCCGAGCGCGTCGGCGTCCTTGCCGTCAATACGGAACATATTGCCGTTGACGATGACGGTGTAAGAGCCGCCGAGCGATTGCATGAGGTAAGCCTGTCCGCCCTTTTGCAACGTGACCTTCGTGCCGACGGGCACGACGGCGGCCTCGACGTCGCGGGTCAAAATTTTTGCTTCGTTCGAATTCACGCAACTCGCTTAAGTTTAATTTATCTCAGACATCATCGCCGTTGTTGCGACTGAAATCAATCAGGTCTGTTCGTTTTCCGTCGTAACCGGCTTGGCATCACCTTTCAACGCGGCCATGACGGCGTGCCATGAAAGAATCGCGCATTTCACCCGCGCGGGGAATTTATGCACGCCAGCGAACACCGCCAGTTTGCCGACGTCGCCTTTGACATTGCCCGTCATGACCATTTCATGGACCTGCCCGAACATTTTTTCCACATCCGCTTTTGTTTTGCCTTTGGCGAATTCCGTGAGCAGCGACGCCGACGCCTTCGAGATGCAACAGCCGGAGCCGACAAAGCTGATGTCCTTGATTGTGTCGCCGTCCATCGCGAGAAACAGTTTCAACTGGTCCCCACAAAGCGGATTGTTACCTTGCGCAGAGCAGGTCGCGGCGGGCATCTCGTGGAAATTCCGCGGCTTCTTGCAGTGGTCAAGAATGACCTGCTGATAAAGGTCGTTCAGGTCGTCAAACATAATCATTTTGGGTAGGGACGCCTCGCCGAGGCGTCCGCGGCGCACCCGGCGGTCGCGCCCTACCTATTTTCTCTCCATCAGGTGCGGATTGGCTTCGAGCCGCTCCCACACGATCTTATCCAATTCTTCGCGAACGGAATCACATTTCACGCGCGCGATGATTTCGCCGGCAAAGGCATGAATCAACATCCGCCGCGCGGTGTCCTTGCCGAGGCCGCGCGAACGCAGATAAAAAATGGATTCTTCATTCAACTGGCCGACGGTTGTGCCGTGCGTGCATTTCACGTCGTCGGCGTAAATTTCCAGTTGCGGCTTGGTGTCAACAGTCGCGTCGTCGGATAGCAAAAGATTTCTGTTTGTTTGCTTCGCATCGGTTTTTTGAGCGATGGGTCGGACGAGAATCCGTCCATGGAAAACGCCCTTCGATTTATCATCGAGGATGCCATTGAAATACTCGTGGCTGGCGCAGTGCGGCTGCGCGTGCTCGACGATCATATGATGGTCGGCAAGCTGTTCGTCGCGCGTGAGGTAAAGGCCGTTCAAAATGCATTTCAACCCCTCGCCGGCAAGGTTTGCACGAATGTTGTTGCGAGACAGCTTTGCGCCAAGCGCGAAGGAATGGATGTTCACGTTGCTGGCGCGGCCCAGTTCGCCGGCAATGGTTGCCAGATGAAAAGCATCCGCCGCCTCGTCCTGAAATTTCACATGCTCCAGCGCCGTGTTGTCGCCAGCGACAATTTCGGTGACGGCATTGGTGAAATACGCGGCGGTGTCCGCCGAAATGTAACTTTCAATGACCATTGCCTTGCTGTCAGCCCCGGTGACGATGAGGTTGCGCGGCTGAATGGTCTCGCCGCTTTGTTTCGCAGTGGAAACAAAAATGAGTTGAATCGGTTCGGCGATTGAAACTCCGGCAGGCACATGGACAAATCCGCCATCGAGGAAAAACGCCTGGTTCAGCGCGGCGAAGGAATTGTCCTCCGTCAACGCACACCGGCCGAGCTGCTTCTCGATAAACGCCGAATCCGACGTCAGCGCTGCCGCCAAATTCGAGACTTTTACCCCGGCTGGCAATCCGCGCACGGACGAAAGTGCCGCCGAATAATGCCCGTTTACAAAAACCAATCGCGGGCCGGGCACATTGGCGAAAATATAATTTCCAAGCGCCGATTTGGCGGTGGCATCGGCCGCCGGCTCGAACATTGGCTTGAACGGCAGTTTCGCGAGCGGGGTGACGTTGGTGAATCGCCAGTCTTCGTCGTGAGTCGTGGGGAAACCGAGTTCGGCGAAGCGCGCCATACCCGCCTGGCGCAACGGCAGGAGCCATGACGGTTTCGACACGGATTCGAAGTGGCTGAAGCTTTTCAGAAACGGTTTCGTTCCGTTGTCCGGTTTATGCGTCGCTGGCGGCATGATTCGATTGTCCAATTCCAAAGATTAGAGCGTCAATCTCCCATGCAATTTAAGCTCACGCAAGTCTGGAGCGGAGGTTCTGGGAGCGCTGGCGTGCAATCGTTGGTGTGCTACCATCTTACAGTGCTCACGCAAGACGACATCCAATACGCGCTAAAGGCCGTCAAGTATCCCGGCTACTCGCGCGACATCGTTTCGTTCGGCCTTATCAAAGACATTACCGTCGCCAACGGCGTGGTCAGTGTCACGATGCAATTGACAACGCCAAATCCCGATATCGCGCGACAAATCAAAGAAGAAAGCGAGCGCGTTTTGAAAAATCTGCCGGGCGTGAAGCGCATTCACGTCGAAGTCAAATTGCCCGCCGCCGAACAGGACGCCGGGCCGAATCCGTGGGCAAATCAAAATCCCGTGCCGGGCGTGAAGCGCACGATTGCCATTGCCAGTGGCAAGGGTGGCGTCGGCAAATCCACGGTGGCCGTGAATCTTGCCTGCGCATTGAAACAACTCGGCGCAAGCGCCGGATTGCTGGATTGCGACGTTTACGGGCCGAGTATTCCGCTGATGATGGGTGTTCACGAACGTCCAACCATCAGACGGCAGGAGCAACTCGTGCCGCCAGTGGGCCACGGCGTGAAAGTGATGAGCATCGGCTTGCTGCTCACGGACGAACAGCCGGTGATTTGGCGCGGGCCGATGATCACCAAAACAATTCAGCAATTTCTGATGACGGTCGAGTGGGGTGAATTGGATTTTCTGCTCGTGGACCTGCCGCCGGGCACGGGCGATGCGCAACTGTCGCTGTGCCAGGCCGTGCCGCTGGACGGCGGCGTCATCGTGACCACGCCGCAGGAAGCGTCGCTGGGCGTCGTGCGCAAAGGCATCGCAATGTTCAAGAAGGTCAACGTGCCGATTCTCGGCATCGTGGAGAACATGAGTTACTTCACCGCGCCGAACGGCGAGCGCGTGGAAATTTTCGGTCACGGCGGCGGAAGAGAGGAAGCTGTGCGGCAAAATGTTCCGTTCCTCGGTGAAGTGCCGATCTTCACTGAAATCTGCGAAGGCGGCGAACGTGGAATACCGATTGTGGTTTCAACGCCGAATCATCCGGCGGGGCGGGTGTTTATTCAAATTGCTGAAACGCTGCGGAAAAAGTTGGGGTGAATTATTTACGGGTGTTTTTCGGGTTTTCCAGCCGCCCAGATTTTAGTTGTCAATCCGTCTGCAAAGTTTTAGCCTGTGCCGAGTAGTATTTATGCCGGACGTTATGAAAGACACTCCTTTAGCGGACTGTTTATTGAAGAACTCCTCGCTTTACCGCGAGTTTCAGGCCGAACGAGAGGAGATCCTCCGGCACAAGTGGATTGAGTCGGAAAAGGTCGGGCACGACATCGGCTTCGAGCAGGCGCTGACGGATTGGATCATCAAACATCGTTCAAGCTGGCGCAAAGCCCGTCAAGCCGCCAGCCACTGAAAAGCTAAAAATATTCCTTTAACGCAGCCCGGCGAGGCGGCGAAGGAAAACATGAATGCAAAATGCACAACGCGAATCGGCTCCGTCCAACGGAGTAAGTTCGCGATTTTTTATGCCTGAATCCGTTGTCATCCTCGATGCCGCCGCGATTCAGCGCGCGCTCACGCGCATCGCGCATGAAATCGCCGAGCACAACGAAATTGGCTCGGAGGTCGTGCTCGTCGGCATTCCTGAAGGTGGTGTGCCGCTTTCGCAACAGCTCGGAAAAATTCTCGCGGAAATTTGGAAACACACCGTGCCGCTCGGCAGTCTCGATGTTTCGATGCACCGCGACGATCTGGATCGACACGCCGCACCCAAGGTTTACCCCACCGTCATCCCGTTCGATGTAACCGGCAAAACCGTCGTGCTCGTGGACGACGTGCTGTTCAGCGGCCGCACGATTCGTGCGGCGATGGATGCGCTGAACGATTTTGGCCGGCCAAAAAAAATTCAACTGGCCGTGCTCATTGACCGCGGACATCGCGAACTGCCGATCAAAGCGGATTTCGTCGGCAAAAATGTGCCGACCGCTGTGAGCGAAAAAATTCATGTGCGACTGGACGAACAGGGCGGCGAAAACGAAGTCGTGCTCGAAAGGCCAAAATGATCTGGAACCGCAAACATCTGCTCGACATCGAATCGCTCACGGCGGATGAAATCATGACCGTGCTCGACACGGCGCGGGCGTTCAAGGCCGTCGGCGAACGCGCGATCAAGAAAGTTCCCGCCCTGCGCGGCAAAACGGTGGTGAATTTGTTTATTGAACCTTCGACACGGACGCGCATCAGTTTTGAACTGGCCGAGCAACGGTTGTCGGCGGACATCATTAATTTTTCCACAGAGGCGTCGTCGTTCAAAAAAGGCGAGACGCTCAAGGACACCGCGCGCAACCTTGAGGCGCTCAACGTCGATTTCATCGTCATCCGTCACAGCGCGTCGGGCGCGCCGCATTTTCTGTCGCGGGTGCTCAATGCCAGCGTCATCAATGCCGGCGACGGGGCGCACGAACATCCCACGCAGGCGCTACTTGACGCGCTCACCATTCTCGAACGCAAGGGAAAAATCGAGGGGCTGAACGTCACAATCCTGGGCGATATTCTTTACAGCCGCGTCGCGCGCTCGAATATTTGGGCGCTCAAAAAACTTGGCGCGCACGTGACGCTCTGCGGCCCGGCCACGCTCGTGCCCAAGACGTTCGAGCAAATGGGCTGCCGCGTGACTTACAATGTTGACGAAGCGATCCGCGAGGCGGACATCATTCATTTGCTTCGCATCCAGCATGAGCGCCAGCGCAAGACAATGTTTCCCGGCATCAATGAATACACACAACTCTTTGGCCTTAACAAGACGCGACTGGCAAAATGCAAACCGGATGCGCTCATCATGCATCCCGGGCCGATTAATCGCGGCGTGGAAATTGACAGTGAAATCGCCGATTGCGGGCGTTCGCTGATTTTGGAGCAGGTGACCAACGGCCTCGCCGTGCGCATGGCGGTCCTGTTTTTGTTGAACGGCGGCAAAGGACCACAGGAAATTGCGGCGGGTTAGACCGGAAGCAATTTGATTTGCTCGCTATCCTTCTGCACGGCTTCACCAAGCGTTTGCGCCTGGTGGCGGCGGTGTTCGATGATCTGCTTGTCGAGCACCGGATCATAGGGCATGGGATATTGGCCGTCGTAACAAGCCATGCAGAATGATTCCTTCGGCAAACCGGTGGCCTTGACCATGCCCGCCTGCGAAAGATAGTGCAATGAATCAGCGTTCAGGAAACGGCGGATTTCATTCAGGCTGTGGTTTGCGGCCATGAGTTTGCCGCGGTCGGGAAAATCAATTCCATACACGCAGGGGTTCATGTGCGGCGGACAACTCACCAGCACATGAACCTCCTTCGCGCCGGCTTCTTTGAGCGTTTTAACGCGCGCTTTGCAGGTCGTGCCACGCACGATGGAATCGTCCACGATGACGACGCGCTTGTTTTTCACGAGTGACGCAATCAAATTCAATTTTACGCGCACATCAAAGTCGCGAATCAATTGCGTCGGCTGTAAAAAACTGCGCCCGACGTAGTGATTGCGAATGAATGCCATCTCGAACGGCACGCCGGATTGCTCCGAATAACCGAGCGCCGCGCACACGCCGCTGTCGGGCACGGGAACAATGATGTCGGCGGCAATGGGATATTCGCGCGCGAGTTGGCGGCCCAATTCCTTGCGAACTCCATAAACGCTGCGCCCGCCAATGGTGCTGTCCGGTCGCGCAAAATAAACATATTCAAAAATACAAAACGCCCGGCGCGTGTGCTCGGGAAATGCCTGAAGGCTGACCAAACCCTTTTCGTTGATGATGACAATTTCGCCCGGCGCAATGTCACGGACAAATTCCGCCTGAATCTGGTCGAACGCGACGGATTCGCTCGCCAGCACCCAGGAACCGTTGATGCGGCCAAGCGCCAGCGGACGGAACCCGAACGGGTCGCGCGCGCCGATCAATTCCTTCTCGGTCATGATGACGAGTGAGTAGGCGCCTTCGATGCGACGTAGAGTCTGGACGAGTGTGTTTTCGACGCCGCCGAGAGTCGGTTGCGCGAGCATCATGATGATGATTTCGCTGTCCACGGTCGTTTGGAACACCAGGCCATGCTGTTCGAGTTCATCCCGGAGCTTGGCGGCGTTGGTCAGATTGCCATTGTGGGCGACGGCGATTTGCCCGCGCATGCAATCCACCGTGAGCGGCTGGGCATTGCGCAGGTGCGATGAACCGGTGGTGGAATAACGCGTGTGGCCGACGGCCATGTTTCCGACGAGGTCGTGCAAAATGTGCGGATTAAAAACCTGCGGCACAAGTCCCATGCCGTGATGCTTGAAAAAATTTCCGTCGTGGCAGGTGACAATGCCCGCGCTTTCCTGCCCGCGATGTTGGAGCGCATAAAGGCCGTAGTAGGTGAGTTCAGCGGCATTCGGATGCCCGAAAATGCCGAACACGCCGCAGTAGTGCTTGGGATAATATTGCATCGTTCGCTCGCGCCCGCCGCTGAATTATCACAGACGCGAACGAGGTGCGCAAGTCGGAACAAAATGTCCCCGCAATCCTTAGCCGGCTTTCGTTCCGATATTCAAATATGGCGCAAGTTTTGCGGCCAATTCCTCCGGAATGCGCCTCGGTTTTTCATCCAGGCCGGTGCAAACGTGAAACGTTTCGGCTTCAAGAACAAGTTTGCCGGTTTGAGCGATGACACGGTGGGCAAAATTCAGTCGCACGTGTTCGATGGCCGTCGGCCAGACTTCGATCGCCAGCACATCGTCGTAACGCGCAGGTGATTTGTAGCGCAGACAGGCTTCAATGACCGGGAAAATCATGCCGCGCTCCTGCCACTCCAGAACTGTCGTGCCCAGTTTCCGAAGAAATTCCCCGCGCGCCGCTTCGAGCATATCGAGGTAGCGCGAGTGATAAACGTGGTTGCCGACGGTGCATTCGGCATAAGTGACACGATGCGCGTAACGAAACGTTTCAACGGTCATGGCGCGAGGTTAGGTCGGCAAACACAAAGTTCAAGGTCGAAACAAATGGAAAGCATACCACTCATTTTTTGTCCGAAGAAAGCCAAAAAAAACAACGTTGCACGAACTGCTTTTGGAGTTATGTTGGCAGCGTGGGCTGGCGGTGGGCAGCTGTCGCCCGCACGGTTGTGTATTCAGGTTTTTGCGGTATTGTCACTTTCAATCATGGCCTTAACGAAAGTTAGTTCGACAGTGCATTTTGTTTCGCGTGGCGCGACGTTAGGCGGGCGCGGTGGCGCGGCCAGCGGACATTGGGTACCGAACACGGACGTGTATGCCACTGAGAGCGGCCTTGTCATCAAGGTGGAACTGGCCGGCATGAAAAGTGACGGTCTTGAAATCACCGTCGAAGGCAATCGCCTGCGCGTTGCCGGCAACCGTCCGGATGGTTGTCGGGCGGGTGGTAAGTGTAATTTTCTCGTGATGGAAATCAGTTACGGGCCTTTCGAAAGCATGCTCGAATTGCCGCCGGGTTACGATTTAAGCCGGGCCAAGGCGATTTACTTGAATGGTTTTCTGCGGATTGACGTGCCGGTGGCGCTTCAGCCGCATTCCAAGGTGCCGATTGCCAAGGAAAATTAGCCGCGCATAAATCTTTCCCCGCGCGGCGGCATCTAGTAACTTGGGAACAACGATGGCTTCGCCGGAGACAGAATTTGTCAGCATTCTTGGCGCCGAGGATTCGGGAACGCCGCCACGAATTTCTTCGCATTCCCTCCCGGACATCCTGCCGATTCTCGGTCTGTCAGATATTGTGATTTTCCCCGGCACGCTTGTGCCATTGCTTGTGGAAACGGGATCAAGCCTCCGGTTGATTGATGACATCGTGGCGGGCGACCGGCTGCTGGGCGTTGTGCTGCAGTGCAAGCCCGAGGTTGTCGAACCGAAACCGGAAGACTTGCACGAAGTCGGCTGTGTCTCGCGACTGGTGAAAATGATAAAATTTCCCGACGGCACCGCACGCGTGATGGTCGAAGGACTGTGGCGCATCCGCATCAAGGAATATTTGCCATTGGCACTGTATTTGCGCGCGCACCATGAACTGCTCCACGACGAGACGGAAGATTCCATTGAGTTGCAGGCGATACTGCGTAATGCGCACAAGCAATTCGAGGAAATCACCAAAATGTCGCCCGCGCTCTCGGATCAGGTCAAAATCGCCGCGCTGAACACCGAACAGCCCGGACATTTCGCCGATCTCATCGCCAGCAATTTGAACTTGAGCCTCGACGACCGGCAAAAGCTGCTTGAGACGGTTTCCGTTCGCGAGCGCCTGCAGAAGCTGTTGCCCATGCTTAATCGCGAGCATGAAGTGCTTGCGCTCAGTTCCAAAATTCAAAACGATGTCGCGTCTTCAATCGCCAGAACGCAGCGCGATTTTTTCCTGCGCGAACAAATGCGCGCCATCCAGCGTGAATTGGGTGAAAGCGAGCTGGGCACCGGCGAAACCAAATTATTGCGCGAAAAAATCGAGCAGACGCCCATGACCGCCGAAGCGCGCAAAGCCACCGAGCAGGAACTCGAACGTCTTCAGCAAACACCGCCCGCCGCCGCCGAATACGCCGTCTCGCGGAATTATCTCGACTGGATTTTGAATTTGCCGTGGGAAAAGGAAACCGAGGACAAATTGGATTTGAAAGCAGCGGAAAAAATTTTGAATGAGCAGCATTTCGGTCTGGAAAAAATCAAGGATCGTTTGCTCGAATTTATTGCCGTCATCAAACGCCGCAAACAGATCAAAGGGCCGATTCTTTGTCTTGTCGGCCCGCCCGGTGTCGGCAAGACATCGCTCGGCAAAAGCGTGGCCGAAGCGCTCGGTCGGAAATTCGCGCGCCTCTCGCTCGGCGGCATGCGCGATGAAGCCGAGATCCGTGGCCACAGGCGCACTTATGTCGGCGCGATGCCCGGACGGTTCATCCAGACGCTGCGCCGCGTCGAGAGCCGCAATCCGGTCATTTTGATCGACGAATTGGACAAGGTCGGCGCGGATTTTCGAGGCGACCCGGCGGCGGCGCTGCTTGAAGTGCTCGACCCCGAGCAGAATGTCGCGTTTACCGATCATTACCTCGACCTGCCGTTTGACCTGTCGCGCGTGTTGTTCATCACCACGGCAAACTGGCTTGAGCCGATTCACCCCGCGTTGCGCGACCGGCTCGAAGTCATTGAACTGCCCAGTTACACCGAGTCCGAAAAATTGCAGATCGCCAAACGTTATCTCGCCCCGCGCCAAATCGAGGAGCACGGCCTCACGCAGCAGGACCTGAAATTCACCGACGCCGCGCTCCGCAAACTCATCCGTGAATACACACGCGAAGCCGGTGTGCGGCAGTTGGAACGCGAAATCGCCGCGCTGGCGCGCAAGGCCGTGCGGAAAATTATTTCCCGCAACGGCGTGGCCGCGACGCTCAAGCTCGATGCAAGTGGATTGAAAAATTATTTGGGCTATGCGCCATTCGTTTCTGAAACGGCGGAGAAAATCACCGAATGCGGCATCGCCACCGGCCTCGCCTGGACGCCGGTCGGCGGCGACATTTTGTTCATCGAAGCGACGCGGATGAGCGGCAAGGGTAATCTGCTTTTGACCGGCTCACTCGGCGAAGTGATGAAAGAAAGCGCGCAAACGGCGGTAAGTTATTTGCGCAGTCAGGCCAAATCACTTGACTTGGATTTGAGCAATTACAACAAATTCGATTTTCACATTCACGTACCCGCCGGTGCGACGCCGAAAGACGGGCCAAGCGCGGGCGTGGCCATCGTCGCGGCACTGGCATCGCTGCTAACCAAGCGGCGCGTACGTTTCCGCGTCGCGATGACCGGTGAAATCAGCCTGCGCGGCCGGGTGCTGCGCGTCGGCGGCGTCAAGGAAAAGGTGCTGGCCGCGGTGCGCTTTGGCATCAAGGAAGTCATTTTGCCGGAACTAAACAAATCGGACTGGCTGGACGTGCCGGCGGAAGTGCGCGCAAAACTCAAAGTCCATTTCGTCCGGCACATTTCGGACGTTATACGGCTGGCGCTGGAGCCGAAATGAAGTCACGGCTTGCAGTCTTTACATGGAGTCTGCTGGCCGCCGGTGGTGCGTTTGCTTCGGCGACGAACGATTTGTCCGACGCGGAAATTCAAGGACGCCAACTCGCACAGCAGCTTTGCGAAGCGCGCCCGACGGAAAACCTCACAAACACGGGTGCTTTGCAAATTCGCAACGGCAATGGAATGCGCACTGAAATTTCCGTTAAGTTTCAGACGATTGCGACAGCAGCAAATTGGCTGACGATTTACGAAACCACGAGCGAGGCCTATCGTATAAAACTCATCGTTGTTCACGGCGACAAACAACCCAGCCGGTATCAATTTCGAGAAGGCGACTTAACCGGAAACGAAATTATGACACCCTTTGCTGGTTCGGATTTTTGGATTGCCGATTTAGGCCTGGAATTTTTCCATTGGCCGGAGCAGAAAATTTTGAAGCACGAAATGCGGCGGGGATGTTCATGCAAGGTTTTGGAAAGTACGAACCCGAATCCGTCCATAAACGGCTACTTGCGCGTGGTTTCATGGATTGATAATGAGAGCGGTGGCATCGTTTACGCCGAGGCTTACGATGCGAAGGACAGGTTGCTGAAGGAATTTGATCCGAAATCGTTCAAAAAAGTGAACGGCCAATGGGAACTTCAGGACACGGAGATTCGCAACGTCCAGACCGGCTCGCGCACGCGATTGGAGTTTGATTTGAAGTCAAAGTGAGGGTCGCCTCGCCAAGGCGACCGGACGGCTCGCCGAGCCGTCCCTACCAATGATCGCGGCGCGCTTGACATCGTTTTGCCGAACGCCCACGCTGCGCGGCTGGATTATGAAATCCGGCTTTTCCAGAATTTTTCCAGCGGCCTGCCTCGCCGCGCTTTTTGCGGCGCGGAGTCTCGCGGCGGAAACCAATTCAATGTTCACGAACGTCGACGCGGTGGTGAATGGTTATCTGCAAATCCAGGCGCAGCTTCACGACACGCAGTTGGCGCTGGAACAAAGCCGCGAGGAGGCCCGGCAAAGCGCCGCGGACACGGCCGCGCGCATCCAGGCGCTCGAACAAACCATCGCCGCGCAGCGCGCCGGCGACCTCGCGATGGCGCAGAAAAACCAGCAGTCCATGTTCATGCTGGCGGGTGCGTTCGGGTTGACGGTGCTGGCGGCGGTGCTGTTCATGTCCTATCTCCAATGGCGCTCGGTGGCGCGGCTGGTGGAAATCGCGTCGCGCCAGGACGCCGTGCTGGCGTCCGCCGGGGCCGTCCAACAACTCGTCGCGCCGGGTCGCGCGACGGTGGAGGTTTCCAACGCGCGCCTGCTCGACATCGTTGGACAACTGGAGAAAAAAATCCTCGAACTCGAAAGCGGCGGGCGGCTGCTGGCGGAGCCGGCGGTGAAGTCCGCCGACCCGCTCGCCGAGGGACAGACATTTCTCGACGCGAACGAGCCGCGGAAGGCGCTGGACTGTTTTGAAAAATTTCTGTCCGCGCAGCCGCAAAACCCGGAGGCACTGGTCAAAAAAGCGTCGGCGCTGGAAAAGCTCGACCGCGTGGACGAGGCGCTGGCGTGTTGCGACCGCGCCATTGCGGCGGACGGCGCGCTGGTCACGGCGTATTTGTATAAAGGCGGATTGCTCAACCGGCTGCAGCGTTATGATGAGGCATTGAAATGCTACGAGCAGGCGATACTGGCGAGGGACAAAAAATCCACGCCGAAGGTCAGTTGAAATTGATGCGGCTGCGCTCGGGTTCGAGCCGGCGGCGGGTCATTTCGATTTTCAACTTGAGCAGCTCGTGGTTTTCCTTCGACCGCTCGGAAAGTTCCTTTTCCAAATCCTGAATACGCTGCTCGTAGGCGCGGAGGCGTTCGAGCATCGGGGCCTGGACGGCTTCGAGGCGGCGAGAGAGTTCGGTGAGTTCCGCCGCCGCCTGTTGCTGGGCGCCGAGCAGTTCGCGGCGCTGGCTGGCCAGTTCCTGCACAATGGCGGCCTTGAGCGCCTCGACCAGGTGCAACTCGAGGCTGGATTGCGCGGCTCGCAACACCGCGACAATGCTGGGCGGCGGCAGGAGCTGCGTTTTGCCGTGGAGAATTTTCCAGATGGACTCGTTGGCGGCGGCCGTGCCATCGCGTCTGCAGACGGGACAATTCACCGCCACCGGCATCCGCCCGTCCACCGGCTGCACGTCAAAGGCGTATTTCTGGCCGCAATCGCAGATGATTTTGATGGGAATCATGACGGTCATATGCCTTCACCAGAGAAATGATTTTTGCTCGCCGAGTAATTGGTCGTCCGCCCGCAGTGTGACACGCCATGCGACGAGTTCGCCGAAATTTTTGTAATCTTCGCCGCCAAACGTCACCGAAGTCCAGTGACGGAAGTAACCGGGCTTCACAACTTGGTCGAGCGTGGCCTGACGCGGCAATCCGTTCTGGCCGATGCCACGAAGTTCAACGTACAATTTTAGTTTTGCATCGCCAACGTTTGACGCTTTCCACAAAACATCGAACCGAATGGCGGAACGTTGATCGGGATGCTGGCGGAGATAAACCTGGTAGGCATCGCGGTCGTAAAGGCTCGGCGACAATGCGTCGTGGCCCTTGAGGTCGAGAAAGAGCGGCAAGACCTTGATGACGCGACCGGCGGCGGCTTCATCCGCAAAGGCCATTGAAAGCGAACCGAGCAAAAGCAACCCCATCAAGAACCGGCGCATGACGGAACGATAATGAGTGGCGGCGCGAACTCAACTGTAATTCCTATCATTTCCAGTAAAAGCTCAAGACCTGGATGTCCGTGCCGGAACTGCGAAAAAGGATGGCGACGTATTCGCGTTTGGAATCACCAATTCGGGCGGTCACGTGAACTTCAAACGTGGCACTGCGCACGGTGCAAATCCTGCTAAGTTGGGAGACGGTCTGTGGATTCAATCCCGCCGTGACGAGTTGGTTGACACTGGCAAAAGGCGTGTCGTCTTCGGTTCCTTCCGCGCCGTCGGGCCCGGCGCGCAGCTTGATGATATTTTGAGCGGTGGCTTCATCCACGCCCGGAATCATCTGCAGGACATTCACGTCGGCAGTGTTAACGTTGATGCGTCCGGTCGAAATAGGCGTGAAAATATCCGCCAATCCAAAGGGATAATCCGGCGCCTGGCCCGGTGAATGTCCAAAGCCGAGTTTATGTTGAAACACCGCAGGCGGATGATTCGAGGCGCTGCCGCCCCAGTAAATTTCCGGATGATCAAAAATTCCCCTGACCAGCAGTAATTCGGACAAGTCGTCAATCGGCGCGTTCTTGGCATAGTAAGGCGGGTTCAATCCTTGGTAATAATCGCTTTCCGCGCCGGAAAGACGCGGACTATCATCCGTGTCTATCCAATCCAAAATCGAATCGGCGATAATGGCCATGTCGTCCACATCCACACCCATCAGATTAAGCGCTTGCTGCAACGCCGTGGCGTTGGCCGTGTTGATGTTCACCCTGCGTTCGAGGTCAACGATTTTGAGCGAAACCGTCCCGTCACCGATTTGATAATTGTCCAGCGAAATTCCGGCCAGTGGGCTGTTTGACTCGTCGATGCTGCCCGGCCCGCCAGCCCAGATTTGATTCAACGCATCGTAAGGTTCTCCCGGAATCCTTGTTTGCTGGCACAAAACATAACGCGCCAATTCCACCCCCGAACGGCCAAGCCAGAGTAATTGTTCCTCGTTTTCGGCATTTTGCGCCAGCCTGGTTTCAACCTTCATCGAATACGCGAATCCCGCCGCCATGACGGACAGCACAAGAATCGCAATCATCACAATGATGAGTGCAATGCCGTTCGATTTGGTTTGAACGGGAATTTTCATTACTGCCCCCCCAGTCTGCCTTGTGTTTGTACCGCTACCGGCACTGTGATTGACGGCATGGCAACGACGCGTGTGACGGTCAATTCCGGGCCGGTGTCACCGAAACCGTTGTTGTTCTTATTCTCTCCGAGGGCGAGCGTGAAGCGCGCCATTGTCGGGATTTGATTTGTGTTATCCCATTCGTCCGACCAATCATTCGCCGTTGTGTCCCAGCATTCGACGGTGAAACTTTTTACATTTCGCGCCAGCACCAGCGGGTGATCATGTTCGTCCTGATCCACGTCCATGAGAATCGGGTTTTGCCGCAACACCAAATCTTTTTCCGAGTCCGCCCCGGCCTCAACCGTGAACGTCACACGCCGCATGTTGAAACTGCCAAACCGGCCATTGCGCGGAAAATCGTCCGGCAACCGCGCTGCAAAACTAAGCAACGGCTCGGTGCCGTTTTGCACGACGAAGGTGTAATACCGGGCAGACGCCTGAAATGACTGGACGCACATAAGCGCGTTTTCAATCGTCCGAACGGCGATGCGCTGGCGCTGGACTTGCGCCGCGGCTTCCTGTCCGGCCTTCGTGGCGCGCAGGATGAGCATCCATGATGAATAAATCGCCGCCAACACGAGGGTGAAAATCGTGACGGCGATCATGATTTCGATCAGCGTGAACGCGCGGCAAAGTGGATTTTTTTTTGGCTTCATCTTCTCGTCGTTGCTCCATCGAGGCTGCCCGCCTGTGAATTCGGGCGGAAAAGCAAGATGCTCATTTTGGAAACAACCGGCTTGTCGCCCGAATTGTTTTGGATGATGAAATCCACCTGGAAGAGTTTGTTCGTTTGCACTTCCCGTATGTCGCGCATCCACGTGTAACCTTGATATGCCTTGCCGAGCGAATCGCCGAGGTTGCCCGACCCGATGCCTTCGACGAGTTGGTTGGTTTGTGACAGTTCGCCCGCCAGCACTCCCGCGTCCACCATCGGCCGCTGCAACCGGCGCGCGTTGTCCAGTGAATTTGAAACCAGCGCCAGAATCACGAATGTCGCCGTGCAAAAGGCGACGAGCGCGAACATCACTTCCAAAAGTGTAAACGCGCGATGGGTCGTTCGTGTCCCGGCAGTTTGAATTTTCATCGTATCACTTCCACGGACGCCAGGCCGGTGGTGACTTCCAGTGTGATTTTCAGATATTGATCGCCGGAATGCAGCACCAGCGTCATTTCATCACTTGTGCCGTTCGGAAAAAAACGCACACGCGCCTCGTCTGCGTCTTTGTATTCCAGCAAATTGATGTCAAGCATATCAATGGTTATGCCGTCGGCAAACTGCGTGGAGTTCAGCGATGAAGTGCCGGAAGTGGACGGTTTGCTCTCGCCTGTTGGAACCACCGATTGAGCGGAATCGTCCACCGAATTGATGGTTTCAACACCGGCAAGCGCAACCTGCCGTGATTGCGGATGGAAAACGACGGTGGTCGTCTCACTTTGGAGAACCGCCTGGGCGCGCGCATGGCTGCAAATTTCCATCACGTCATTGACCGCTTTGCGCATCGGCCCCTGCCGTGTTGCTCGCAGGATTGCCGGCACACCCATGGTCATCATCAGGCCGATGATGGCCACGACCATCATGATTTCGATGAGCGTGAACGCCCGCAAACTGGCGCAGCGCCGCGACATCAATGTCCTCCCGCCGAACTGCCGATGCTCGAAATCATCGAGAACATCGCTCCGAGCACGGCCACGAGCAAAAAACCGACCACCGCCGCCATGCAAACGATCAACGTTGGTTCAATCATGTTGGTCATCACGCGCAAGGCGATGTTCAGTTCATTTTCGTAAGTTTCGGCGACATTGTTCAACGCGCCGGGCACGTCGCCCGTTTCCTCGCCGATTTTCACCAAGTCCACCATCAATTGTGGGAACACCTTGCTCTGCGCCAATGGTTGGGAGAGCGTCTTGCCGTCCGTCACCGCGTCACGAGTTTTGGCCGCAGCCTCCTTGATGATGCGGTTGGGAATGACCTGCTCGGTGATTTTCAATGCGGTGAGCACCGGGACGCCGTTCTGAAGCAAGGTGCAAAGCGTGCGCGCAAATTGGCCATAAAGATTCAGGCACACCACGCGTCCAAAGATTGGGGCTTTCATTTTCCATTCGTCAATCTGACGCTGCCCGGCTTCAGTGGCCTGAAATCGTCTGAATAAAACAACCACGCCAATCACCACCAGCAGCATCAGCCACCAGTAATGTCTGCAAACATTGCTGATGCCGATTAAAATCACCGTTGCCGTCGGCAACCGGGTAAATCCCACCTCGCCAAAGAGCGACATGAATCTGGGCAACATGACCGTCATAAAAAAAATGACCATGCCCACGCCCACGCAACATACCAGCGCCGGATAAATCAACGCCGAGGTGAATTTCGCCTGCACCTGGGCGAATTTTTCGAAGTGATCGGCCATGCGCCGGAGCACATCCACCAAAGCGCCGCTTTGTTCGCCGGCGCGCACCATGTTCACATACAAGTCGGAAAAAATCTGCGGCTGCTTGGCCATCGCATCGGACAGGCCTCTGCCCTCGGTCACCTCCTGCCGGAGCTGGCGACTCACATCCGACGGAATGCCCTTTGTTTCCAGATACGTCATGCTCTGGAGCGCCGTCGCCAGCGGCATCCCTGCATGAAGCAAATTAGCCAGTTGCTGGGTGAACGTTGCCAGCTCCTGCAACTTCGGCTTGCGCTTCCGCTGCAACTGTGCGCGCATCGCCGGCGGCAGAAATGCCATCCAATCCACCCCCTGCTTGACGCGCTTGTCAGCGGCCGCCGAACCACCTTTCGAGGCGTCTACTGCGATCGGGAAAAGTCCGAGACGTTCGACCTGCTCCACCGCCGCCGAACGGTCGGTCACGTCCAAAACACCCTCGACCAACTCACCGTTGCGGCGGCGCGCCCGATATGAAAACTGCGGCATAACTTCCTCTATCTAAAACCGTTGAAGACCAAAAGTTTCAATCGCGCCGCCGTGGCGATAGCCTTGCAAATCCAGCGTCACGTGTGAGTAACCGACCTTTTTGAGCGCGTCGGCAGCTTTCGTTGAAATGCCGTCTTCCAAAAATCGTGGAATCTCCGATAGCCCCAACTCGATGCGGGCGAGGTGTTGGATTATTTCGGATTTCGGATTTAATTCATGGTGTCTCACGCGCACGTCGTGAAAGTTAAAACTGCGCAAAACGTTTTCCGCCGCTTCAATCATCGCCAGTTTTTCCGGCGTGACCGGCTCGCCATGGGGAATGCGCGAACTCAGACACGCCATCTGCGGTTTGTCCGCCGTCGGCAGGCCCAGTTGCGCCGACAACTCGCGGATTTCCGCCTTTGTCAAACCGGCCTCCTTGAGCGGTGCGCGCACTTGAAATTCCGCCGCCGCCTGTGCGCCCGGACGGAAATCGCCGTTGTCGCTGGCGTTTTCGCCGTAGGCAATCACCGCGAACTTTTCCGCGCGCGCAATCGGCGTCAGTTGCCCGAACAACTCATGCTTGCAAAAATAGCAGCGGTTCACCGGATTTGAGAGGTAATCTGGATTTTTAAATTCCGCCGTTTGCACGACGCGGACGGGAAATTGGAATCTGCCGGCGATTTCCAAAGCCTCCTTTAATTCACGCCGCGGCAGGCTCGGCGAATCGGCAATGACAGCTAGTGCGCGGTTGCCAAGCACTTCATGCGCCACGAGAGAGAGAAAAACCGAGTCCACGCCACCGGAATAGGCCACGAGGCACGAGCCATAGGCGCGCAGCGCGGCGCGAAGTTGTTCAAGCTTGCTTGCTGACACGGTCCAAAGCTCGCATTTGTTGCCGCGCTTGTCGAGCCGCGCAAAAAATCGCAATCGTGCTTGACGCGGGCGGTCTTTCTGATTGGATATGTCATCCATATGAAGACAAAAATTTTTGCGGCGTTTATTGGATTGGCCATCATTGCCACCGGTTGCATCTCCACCGTCAGTGGCACAAAAACGGCGGCAGTGCCGTTGGAGAAGGATCGCGTTGAGGGGCGTTATCAGCGCAGCGTGGATCAAGTCTATCAGGCGGCGGTGCAGGTCATTCAAAACAATGGCGTGATCATCACGGAATTCATTCCGCACGACAGCGTCAATACCGTGCGCTCGTTGCAGGGCAAGGTGGGCCAGCGTGATATCTGGGTGCGCGTCGAAGCGGTGGATCCAAGAATCACCTCGGTCATCGTGCAGGCCCGTACGAAATGGGGCAATCGAGACATTGACCTGGCGCACGAGCTGGAAAAGGAAATTGCGTTACAACTGGCGCGGTGAGCCGCGTTTCAACCCGATGTTTTGTTCATAAACGCCGAGTTTCACGCCCGGCGTTTCTTTTTGTCCGTTAAGCTCAAATTTCAAGCGTCCCAGCCGCGTTTGCGCCATTTCCGCCACAGCTAAATCAGGAAATCGCTCGATGATTTTTCCCAAAGTCAGGCGCACCGTCTCGTAGTCCGCGCCAAGTCGAATCTGCAAATCCGCCAGCAAATTCAGCCAGTGTGCCACGTGCTTGGCCGGTTGCTCCGGTTGCCCAATCAATTGCTCCAGTTCGAACGTCGCCAAATCCAGCCGCCGGTAATGTTCGGCGTAAATGATGGCCAGTTTTTCGCGCACCTCCGTATCGAGCGGATGCTGCTCCAAATGTTTCACGTAAACGGCCGCGAGCTGCGCCGGATCCATTTCAGCTGGACGCAAATGTTTGGACGATGCCAACAGCCCGACGTTTTTGATGCCTTCCGGCACGGCCATTGGCTGGTGGTCGTGCGACACCAGCAACTGTTTTTCCGTGCCGCCCAAATGCGCGATGCGTTGCGCGGCCTGCAATGCCAGCTCGGTGTCGGGAAATCGTGCGACGATTTTTTCAAATGCAGCGCGCGCCGAATTTACATCCTGCGCCAGTTTGAGATGCCAGTCGGCAAGCTGGTTCATCGCGGCGGCAACTTGCTTCGGCGGCGCTTCGGGCTGGTCGCAAAAATGGTTCAATGTCATTTCCGCCGACGGCAAATCCTTCAAATCCTCCGCCTGAATGCTGGCGAGCAACATCACGCCCTCCATGTCATCCGGGAAACGCGCGAGTTGCTCGCGAACTGCTACAACCGCTTCGAGAAATTCCCGGCGCATCCGCTTGGCTCGCGCGGCGGAATAATGCGGCTCCGGTTTTGGCGGTTCGTTGCCGCCGGTGTATAGCGAGGCAATTGGGTTGGCAATTATGTCAGTGATGCTATGCCTCCAAATAATAAACATTACGCTACCAAAAACCCAAGCCATGAAAATTCCGGCAACTGCGCCCCATCCTCCATTTTTAACTATCGGCACAATTACCCACACAAAGCCAGCGATCACCGGTATCGTAATTACCCATTTGAAAATCAACTTTGGCGGATCGTCGCTCTGTTTGAGCGCGCGCCAGAAAAGCCAGACTACGAAGCAAACTAGGATAACCCACAAAATCACATCTCCAGCGATTTCCAAAGTCCAGTTCATGGGTGGTAGATTAAAACTTCATTCCGTTTGCCATTGGGCGCAAGCAGTTTTTCAACCGTAACGAAACGGCCTCGTCATCGCAAATGCGTTCGGTAAATGCCGGATTTCACGCACGTTGCCGTCCGTCAGCAAAACCTCAACGATGTCGAAACGGATTTTTACCGGCGGATTTTTCAACAACTGCAAATAATCGAGCGCGGCCTGTGAAAGCCGCCGCCGCCTTTGCGCGTTCACCGCCGCCGCCGGTCGCGTCCATTCCTCGGACGAACGGGTTTTGACTTCCACAAACGCCAGGCAATCGCCATCGCGGAAAATCAAATCAATCTCGCCGCGTTGCGAACGGAAATTGGCCGTGAGAAATTTCAATCCCTGCCGCCGTAAAAACTTTTTAGCCGCGCCCTCGCCCAATTTGCCGCGACGCAAATGTTCCGCCCGCTTTTTGCCAGCAAACCGCGCTTTTAATTTTTTCAGCAGATTCATTTCCGGCCACGGATTGAACCGGATGAAACACAAATTTTTATCCGCAGATTACACAGATTACGCCGATTAAATCCGGCACAAAAATCTGCGCGAATCGGCGAAATCTGCGGATGTCTTTCATCCATATTTAATCTGTGTTTCATCTGTGACTCAAAAAAGTTCGTGTTCCGCCGATCTCAATGGCGCGAAGCTGCGGCGATGAATCTGACAGGGGCCGTGCGCCGCAATCGCCGCGAAATGACGCGCCGTGCCGTAACCCTTGTGTTTGGCAAATCCGTAAATCGGCCATTGCCGGTCAAACTCCAGCATCAGCCTGTCGCGCGTGACTTTGGCCAGCACACTCGCGGCAGCGATGGAATAACTGCGCGCGTCGCCCTTCACAATCGCTGTTTGCGGGACGCGCATCGTCTTGACCGGCCACCCGTCCACAAGCGCGTGCTGTGGTTGTGGATTCAATTTCGCCAGCGCCTCATTCATTGCGCGATGCGTGGCGCGGAGGATGTTAATCGCGTCAATTTGCGCGGCGCCAATTTGCGCGATGGCAAATTCCACTTCACCGCAGGATGTTAGAAATGCGAAAAATTTTTCGCGCTGTGCCTTGGTGAGTTGCTTGGAATCATTGAGGCCGTCGAGCTCGCGCGGCAGACCGGTTTTGGCCCATTTTGCCGGCAAAATCGCCGCCGCGGCAACGACCGGCCCGGCGAGCGGACCACGGCCTGCTTCGTCCACGCCCGCGACGCGCGTCACGCCGCTATCCCATAACACGCGCTCGAACTCGAACCGATCCGTTTGTATTGCGCGAGCCATTGTGTTTGCCGTGTCAATAGCAAGGCCTTTCGGTCATGCTGTCAAAAACAAAATCCATGTTTTAACTAAATGGTTTGACGGCGGTTGTCATGGCATCATCCTAATGACATATGAGCCTCGGAGTTTTACGACTCAGAAATCCCGCCGCAAAGTGGATCATCCTGTCCGTCGCAGTTATCGTTTTCTTAACGGCGATGGTCAGGGTGCCACTTCTGAATATTCCCTTCGAGCGGGACGAAGGGGAGTATGCCTATATCGCGTGGAGGCTCGGGCACAACGAGCTTCCGTATCGCGATTGGGTTGACCAGAAACCGCCTGGCATCTTTTGGACATACCGGCTTGCCCTGGATTTACCGCTCAATCCCGTTTATTCAGTTCACCTCATGGGGTTGCTGTTCTCTGCGGCTTCTGCTTGTGCACTATTTTTTCTGGCGCGCCGGTTCACGAGCCAGCCTTGGTCAGTGGCTGCGGCTGCCCTGTTCGCCATCCTTTCCGCCGATCCCCTCGTGCAAGGAACGGCGGCAAACACGGAACTTTTCATGCTGCTCCCGCTCATCCTTTCCCAACTGGCATTCCTGTCCGCGGCATCGAACAACCGGCACAAAATTCTGTTCATAGTTCTTTCGGGAGCGCTAACCGGGGTCGCTATCGCTTTCAAACAGGTTGCGGCCGTCAACGGGCTGTTCCTCGTTGCTCTGTATCCGGTATTCGCTGCCAGAGGGAACCGACTGCGAAACACGCTGTCCTTTGCCGGGTGGTCAGCGGCGGGCGTTGGTGTTGTCTGGGGTCTCATAGCGATCTATTTTTCCCTCCGGCAGGGTCTGGGAGACCTTATTTACAACGTATTCACTCACAACCTGGAATATATCCATGTGATACCATGGTGGGCGCGTTTGAAGTTTTGCCTGCATACACTGACAATCCTTTCCCAAACACAGGTGCTTGTCTGGATTTTGTCAGCAGTTGGTTTTATTGCGCTATACATGACAAGAAGAATGAGATTACTTCTCTTTTTAGGAGGGTGGATGGTCACAAGCATGGTGGGGGTGAGCGCGAGTGGAGCCTTTTTCCCACACTACTTTCAGCAAATACTTCCGGCTTTGTCGATGATGGCAGCGCTTGGCGCTGAGGCGTTATACGGCGTTTATTTCTGGAAGATGGTTCCCGCATGGAGCCGTGGGGCAATAGCCGTCGCTATGCTCGTTATCCTGCCCGTTGTTGTGATTTATCCGTTCATCTTCACATATACACCGGCGGAGTCCGTTAGAAAGATTTACCCCCGCAATTTCTTTGCCGAGATGCCCGATCTGGGCAGACGAATTGCCCAAGTGACAGGTCCCGATGATCGGGTGTTCATATTCGGGGCGGAAGCGGAGTTGTTTTTTTATGCTCAACGGGCCTCGGCAACGCGCTATATCTTTCTTTTCCCACTGTATGGCACGTATCGGGATGCGCGGGAAAAACAGATCGCGGTGGCGAAAGAAATATCCCTTAATCAGCCTGCGGCTGCAGTATACCTTCCGAATGATCTTTTCTTTCAACCCGGCAGCGAACAGTTTTTCACCCAATGGAGCCAATCTTATCTGCGAGAGAATTTCCGCGCTGATGCGTATCTGACAGCAGACCAAAGTGGAACCGCCCATATTATCCCGGGGTTCAACGGCCAGGAACCTTCAGTCCCCACTGGGCAACAAATAATCGGCGTAACATTTGTGAGAAGGGCCAGATAGCCCTCGACGGTTTCTCCCATTGTGTGCCAGCAAAGTTTGCCAGCCGCCTCGACAAATTCGGAAATGCCCGCTAACAGTGACACACGGCAGCCTGTGGCGCGGTGAAAGTCCGCGAGACGTTCCAGCGCGGCCAGTGCGTCGCGGGCTTGCGCGGGGTTCAAGGCGGTGACTTGCGAGCCTTTGGCCAAATCCTTCATCAGCCCGTCAGCGTGACGTTTGGCTTCGCTGTAGGTGTGGAACAATACCATCCGCCGCTGGCCAGCCACTTGCTCTTGCCGTAAATCACGGCGAGGACACGGCCACGGTGTTTGATGCGCTTTGGGAACTTTACTTTTGCGCTCTCGGATTCAGCCGTTTCTTGTGTCAGGGCTGTGTCAGTAACACCAGAAACCTCGATTTCTTGAGGAAAGATGGTGCGCGCTGCAGGTTTTGAACCTGCGACCCCCAGTGTGTGATACTGGTGCTCTACCGCTGAGCTAAGCGCGCAACAGGTATAGCGTATTCGCCGTCCCCGTCTTTTCAAGATTTTCTTGGGATCGTGTCGCGTTGCGCCCATTCGGGGTTCATGTTTGGAAAATCCAGATTGTAGTGCAACCCGCGGCTTTCAGGCCGCATCAATGCGCAGCGCACAATCAATTCCGCCACCGTCGCAATGTTGCGGAGTTCCAGCAGGTCGCTCGTCACGATGAAGTTCCAATAGTATTCGCGAATTTCCTCCTGCAAATTCGCAATTCGCTTGGCCGCGCGCTGGAGCCGTTTGTTCGTCCGCACAATGCCCACATAGTCCCACATGCAACGGCGGATTTCGTCCCAATTGTGCGAGACGACGACGAGTTCGTCCGGGTCGGTCGCCTTGCCCGGCTGCCACAGGGGAATTTTCGCGTCTTCCCTTTCGGGCCGGCTGGAAAGGACCTTCTGCGCCGCGCGGTGCGCGCAAACAAGCGCCTCCAGAAGCGAGTTGCTCGCCAGCCGGTTCGCGCCGTGCAACCCCGTGCACGCGACTTCGCCGACGGCGTAAAGTCCGGCGATGTCCGTCCCGCCATCCACGTTCGTCATCACGCCGCCGCATTGATAATGTGCCGCGGGCACGACTGGAATCGGCTCTTTCGTGATGTCAATGCCATAGCCCCGGCACGTTTGGTAAATGTTCGGGAACCGGTCAATGATGAACCGCGCTGGTTTGTGCGTGATGTCGAGCCACACGTGTTCCGCGCCGCTCTTTTTCATCTCGCTGTCAATCGCGCGGGCCACCACGTCGCGCGGCGCGAGCGATTTCATGGGGTGGTAACGGTCCATGAACTCAATGCCGTCGAGCGTTTTAAGCACGCCGCCCTCGCCGCGCACCGCCTCGCTGATGAGAAACGATTTCGCCTCCGGATGATACAGGCACGTCGGATGAAACTGAACGAACTCCATGTCAGCAATCGCAGCGCCCGCGCGATACGCCATCGCCACGCCGTCGCCGGTCGCAATATCGGGGTTCGTCGTGTAAAGATAAACCTTGCCGCAACCGCCCGTTGCCAGAACCGTCACAGGCGCGGAAAATGTTTCAACGCGACCGGACTTTTTATCGAACACATACGCGCCGAAACAGCGGTTTGCGCCCGCGAGACCAAGTTTTTGGCTTGTGACAAGGTCAATCGCGAGATGGTTTTCAAAAATCTCAATATTCGGTTGCCGCGACACCGCGTTCAGCAGCGCACTTTCGACTTCGTGTCCGGTTATGTCCTTCGCGTGCAAAATGCGGCGTTTGGAATGGCCGCCTTCCTTGCCGAGATCAAGTTGTCTGCCGCCGTCCTCGGCCGGCGCGGAGCGCGAGGAAAATTTCATTCCCAATTCCATCAAGTCCGCAATGCGCGCCGGGCCTTCCTCGACGATGGTGCGGACGACGCTCTCCTTGCACAACCCCGCGCCCGCCACAAGCGTGTCGCGCACGTGCAACTCGAACGAGTCTTCCTTGCTCGTCACTGCCGCGATGCCGCCCTGCGCGTAATTCGTGTTCGACTCCGCGCGATCCTTTTTCGTGACGATGGCCACGCGACCGCGCGGCGCGACCTTCAACGCGAAGAAAAGCCCCGCGATGCCGCTGCCAAGAACGAGATAGTCAAATTGTTTCACATTTTTCTCCGCTTTTTAGAGTCGAGCGTTATCAATCAACCGCGTTTTGCCAACGAACACCGCCAAAGCCATTTGTGCGCCGCGTTTCACTTTTGATACCGACAACAACGTGTCCGGCTCGAAAAATTCCACGTAATCCAGCCGCGCCGCAGGCTCGCACGCAACCAGCTTCTTGACAGCGTCCTTCAATTTAAACGCAGGAAACGTCTTGAATTTTCTGACAGTGACGCGCGCCAACTGGATTGCGCACCAGAGAACGGTCGCCTGACGGCGCAAATCGCCCTTGAGATATTTATTGCGCGAACTCATTGCCAGCCCGTCGCGTTCGCGCAACGTCGGCGCGACAATGATTTTCACCGGAAAATTCAGGTCACATGCCATGCGTTTGATGATGGTCGCCTGCTGAAAATCCTTTGCGCCGAAAACCGCCACGTCCGGTAATACGATGTTGAATAATTTGGCGACGACCGTTGTCACACCGCGAAAATGCGTCGGACGCGACGCACCCTCCATCGTTTTGGACAAATTTTCCTCAACGACATAGGTGCTGAAATTTTGGAGTGCGCCGACATGTCGGCGCTTTGAAAGCGGTGACACGTCACCGCGCTCCAAGCCCGGATACATTTCCCTGTCGCTTGGCGCAAAAACAACGTCCACATCTTCGGCGCGACACAGTTTCAAGTCGCGTTTCAAATCGCGCGGGTAGCGGCTGAAATCCTCCTTCGGCCCGAACTGCGTCGGGTTGACGTAAATGCTGACGACGACTTTGCCCGCCTTGCCGGCGTGCCGGCGTGCCACGCGCACCAGGCTTATATGTCCGGCGTGCAAATAGCCCATCGTCGGCACGAGGCCGATGCGCCTGTCAGCGTGCTGCCATTGTCTGGCAAGCTGTTGCATTGCGGCGATGGAAGTGACGATTTGCATGTTAGAAAAGTGCGGCAGTTGTGTCGGCCAATCAATTCAATTGTCGCCCTACAACACATTTTTAGCTCCAAAGCGATAGAGCATTACCCTCAGGGCCTTGTCCCCAGAACTGGTGACTGGCAGGGGACACAGCATCGGGTATGTTTATGGCGTCATTGAGATGCGGAAGTGCAGGGTTCCGTGTGTGAAGTCAGGCGTAAATCTGCAGCGCCGCATCCGATGAAAGGTTCGTGGTAGCGCGGCTGCGAATTTTGAATTTAGGCGCGGAGTTCTCATTGTGAGGCCGGAGTAGTGTCCGGCCTCTCTTTTTTTACTTCATCCGTCGCATTCCATTCGAGTTTCGAGTTTGACTTTGCGCAAGTTGCAGGCGTATTGCATGGACTGTAAGAAAGGCTCGTTCGCGAGCGCAACTGGAACGGAGTTTGGAACCTCCCGTGCGACCCGTCAGTGTGCCGGAGTGGTGGAATTTATGAAGAGGATGATGCGTGAGAGCGGCAAAGGCAGGGTGATCGTCAGGATCACTCTTGCAGCATTCTTGTTGTTTGGCTTCGGCTGCAATTCGCACCCAAAGGCGACGCGCGTTGAGCAAGGCGCCAATCAGGCGGCGCAGGCAACAAACGCTGAACACTTTTTACGCGTCCGCATGCCCGCTGTTGCAGGGCTGTTTTATCCGGCAGAAGAGCCGGTTCTTTCCAGAATGATTGATGGATTGTTGGAAAGCGCGCCCGCGCATTACATCCCGCACCTGAAGGGTTTGGTTTGCCCTCATGCGGGCTACCCATATTCCGGCCAAACCGCGGCAATCGCTTACAAGACCCTGGCGGGACGCGACGTTCAAACCGTCGTTATTCTTGGCCCCAGCCACTATGCCGCGTTTCAAGGCGCTTCTGTTCCTAACGCGGACGCTTACCAAACGCCCCTTGGAACTGTTCCCATCTCGGATAAGGCGCAGCAACTCATCAAGACCAGCCCCTTTGTTTTGGAGCCGAAATGTCTGGTCCAGCGGCCATCGTGGTGGCAACAGTCTTCCAAACCCGCACCGGCCTTGGGCGAAGACACCCCCGATACCTGGGAACATTCCGTCGAGGTTCAGGTTCCTTTCCTGCAAAAAACCTTAAAGAACTTCACCATCCTGCCCGTCGTCTTTGGCGACGTTGACCCTGAACAGGCCGCCAAAGTTTTGGCCGGGATAATTGATGACAAAACAATCGTCGTGGCCAGTTCAGACCTGAGCCATTACCACCCTTATGATGAGGCCAAAGAATTGGACAACCGCTGTGTCAGGGCGATTTGCAGTTTGGACATTGACGAAATGAAAACTCAGGAAGCCTGCGGCAAATTGCCCATCCTGACGCTGATGTATCTGGCCCGGGAAAAAGGCTGGAAGACGCAATTGCTGGACTGTCGCAACAGCGGTGACACCTCTGGCGACAAGAGCCACGGTGTGGTTGGCTATGCCGCCATTGCCTTTTACGCGCCAACACAGGAGAACTACGCGGCGCAGGAGAGAGGGTTTCTGCTGGATCTTGCCCGCAAGACTCTGACCTGCGTTGCGAGTAATGGCAGCCCATCCGGGGTCAATGCCAGGGACGTGTCACCAAAATTATCGGAGACCAAAGCGTGTTTCGTGACGTTGACAGAGAATGGCCTCTTGCGCGGTTGCATCGGCCATATTCTGCCGCAGGAGCCGCTTTGCCAGGCCATCGTGGACAACGCGCAGAACGCGGCCCGGCGCGACCCACGCTTCCTGCCGGTGCAGCCCGACGAGGTGAGTAAAATCAAAATCGAAATCAGCGTGCTGACGGAACCGAAACCATTGCGCTTCACTTCACCGGAAGATTTGCTGAATAAGTTGCAGCCTTACGAGGACGGCGTGGTGCTCCAAATCGGCCCTTACGGCGCGACGTTTCTGCCGCAGGTCTGGGCGCAGATTCCGGACAAGGTCGAATTCTTGAATCAACTTTCGCAGAAGGCCGGCTGTGCGCCGGACGACTGGCGTGGCAAGAACGTCAGCGTCTCCATCTACCACGTCGAATCGTTCGAGGAATCAGAGTGATGCTTCATGCCCGACCGGGAGCCGATAATACTGGCGGTCGCGAGTGAACGGCGGTTCGTCTTGTTTGCCGTCGGCGCGCTGGGTGTCTCCTGTGTGATGACGCAACTGGCGCTGATGCGCGAGTTGATGGGAGCGTTCTCGGGAAACGAAATGGTGTTGGGCGTCGTGCTCGGCCTGTGGCTCCTGCTGATGGGCATCGGCACCTGGCTGGGCCGGACCTCCGACAAGCTGCGAAACCCATTCGCCACCCTGGTCGTGACCCAAATTCTCGTCGCGATTCTGCCGTTATTGCAGGTGTTTTCCCTTCGGGCTTTGCGAAACGTGGTTTTCATCCGGGGCGCAGAGGTCGGTGTCACCGAAACCGTCATCAGCACCTTCGTCTTGCTGCTGCCGTATTGTCTCGTGGCGGGCTACGCCCTGACGCTGGCCTGCTCGCTCCTTGCGCGCAAAGAAGGCCCTGCGGGCGTCGGCAGCATCTATGTGGCGGACAGCATCGGCAGCATCGTGGGCGGTGTTCTGTTCAGCTTCGTTCTTATCCGGTTTCTTGATCATTTGGACATCCTTGTTTTTCCGGCGTTGTTAAATCTGCTGTGTGCCTGCATGACGGGTTTTCATTGCGGGAGAAAACCGCTTTCGGCGATTGCCCTGGTTTTGGCTATTGGGGTGTCGGCCATGGCGTTTCTGGCCGACGTGGACGGTATTTCCACCGGCCTGTTATATCAGAAACAATACATCGTGGCCCGGGCAAACTCCCCCTACGGCAAGCTCATCGTCACAAAATCCGATGGCCAGTTCGATTTCATCGAAAACGGCGTTCCCATCACCTCCACTCGTGACGACCAGCACGTCGAGGAAACCGTGCATTATGCGATGGCGCAGCGGCCTGATGCCCGCAAGGTGCTGCTGGTTTCCGGCGGCATTTCCGGCACGGCGAGGGAAATTCTGAAATACAATGTCAGCCGGGTGGATTACGTGGAACTCGACCCGCTGATTCTGGAGCTGGGGCGGAAATATCTTCCGGAGAATCTGGCGGACGGTCGAATCCGGATCATCAACACCGACGGGCGCCTGTTCATCAAACAGGCTGGCGGAAAATATGACGTCGTCATCGTGGACGTGCCCGATCCTTCCACCGCGCAACTCAACCGATTCTACACCGTGGAGTTTCAGGCTGAAGTCAAACGGGTGCTTTCCAAAGACGGGGTGTTGTCCTTTTCGCTCGGACATTATGAAAATTACGTCAGCAAGGAACTGGCGCGAATGCTGGCATCGGCTTATCGTTCGTTGAGGCTGTCGTTCCAAAACGTGCTGGTGATTCCCGGCGGACGGGTTTTCTTTCTGGCATCGGACGGCCTGCTCTACGAGGACATTGCTGCGCGAATCGGGCAACGGCAAATACAGACGAAGCTGGTCAACCGGCATTACCTCGATGCGATGCTGACGGCCGACCGGAGGGCGGACCTCGCGCGCGCCACAGCGCAACCGGCGGCGGTAAACAAGGACTTCAATCCGGTGCTTTACTACTACCACCTCCGCCATTGGATGAGTCAGTTCAAAGTCGGGTTCGGCGTGCTGCAGACGTTGTTGCTTGTTTTGCTTTGTGTTTACCTCGTCCGGTTGCGCGGATCTGCCTTGGTCCTGTTCGCCTCGGGTTTTGCGGGGTCGGCGTTGGAACTTGTACTGCTGCTGGTGTTCCAAGTTCTCTGCGGTTCGGTTTACCACCAAGTGGGCGTAATCGTGACCGTCTTTATGGCCGGTCTGGCGCTCGGTGCCGTTGTGATGAATCGGTTCATGCCGCAGGCGAACCGGGGAAGCCTGGCTCTTCTGGCTCTTGCCGTCGCCGGCTACGCAATCCTGCTTGCATTTTTATTGCCGCTGCTGAATCGAATGGGTGGAACCGCCGGGTCGCTCGTGCTGGTCAAAGCGGCTATTGCGTCATTGACTCTGATTCTCGCCGTGCTGGTGGGAATGCAATTCCCGCTGGCGAATCGGTTGGAATTTGACGGCACCGTTGCGGGCGCGTCCCGCCTTTACACAGCGGATTTCGTCGGCGCATTTCTGGGTGCGTTGCTGGCAAGCACTCTGTTGATTCCGTTGATTGGCGTGGCGGGCGTCTGCCTGTTGACTGCAGCGCTGAATTTTCTTGGCGGCGCAACGATCCAATTCCGAAAGGCTGTGATATGAGCAAATTCAACTTTGTCCTTCTCAAAATGGTCCGGTGGAGCGGCTGGCTGTTGCTGCCGGTGGTGATGGCTTTCCTGCTGACCGGCTACATCATGGATGGCCGCTACGGGTTCGGCAAACTGCTCGACGAGAAATCCGCGCTGACGTTCCACCGTATGCTCCACCTGCCGCTGATTGTTCTCGTGTTGGCGCACTGCCTTCCGGCGGTGTATCTTGCCTTCCAGCGATGGGGCTGGATCAAACATCGCGAAGAGATGTGAAGTGACGTCCAAAGTCCAAAGTCCAAAGTCTAAAGGGCTTTCCCGCCGTGAAGCCATCGGCCTCGGCGTCGGCGGCGTAGTCGGCTTGGCGGGCGCAGCCTCGCTGTTCGATTTCTTCTCAAAGTGGGGTGAGGCCGAGGCGCCTGCCGACATCTTCAAAGGTGACGCGCCGACGGGCGAACTGTGGGAGTTATGGCAGAAGCGCGGCTGGGTGAAGGAGGCGTCGCACTACCTCAAGCTCGGCCGCAACGTCCAGTGCAAGGTCTGCCCGAACAATTGCATCCTGGAGCCGGGCGACCGCAGCCATTGCCGCAACAAGGTCAACTGCGATGGCACGCTTTACACGCTGGTTTACGGCAACCCATGCACGTTCCACGTTGATCCGGTCGAAAAGAAGCCGTTGTTCCATTTCATGCCGGGCACGTTGAGCTTTTCGCTCGCCACGTCCGGTTGCGTCTTTCGCTGTCTCAATTGTCAGAACTGGGAAATTTCGCAAAAGAAACCCGAGGAAACCAAGGACCCGCGCGGCGAGGAACTCCGGCTGAGACCGCCGCTGCCGTCGAATCTCACGCTCGATCAGATGGCGCGGCTAAGTTTGTTCCCGGAGGACGCCGTCGCCGTGGCCGAATCACTGGGTTGCCCGTCCATTTCCTACACCTACTCCGAGCCGGTGGCGTTTTACGAATACACCCGGGACACTTGCAAGCTGGCGCGCGAGCGGAAGCTGAAAAACATTGTTGTCACCTGCGGTTCGATCGAGGAACGACCGGCACGCGACCTCTATCAATTCGCGGACGCCGCGCACGTGGACCTCAAGGGTTTCGACGAGGAATCTTACAAAAAGCTGAACTCCGGCAAGCTCGCCGCCATCCTCGCGACACTGAAGACACTGAAAGATCTCGGCGTCTGGTTCGAGATCATCAACCTCATCGTGCCAACTTACACGGACAACCTCGACACCATTCGCCGGATGTGCGGCTGGATTGTGAGGGAACTGGGGCCGGACCGGCCGTTGCATTTCTCGCGGTTCCATCCGGCGCACAAACTCGCGCACCTGACGCCCACCCCGGTCGAGACGCTCGTCAAAGCCCGCGACGCCGCCCGCGCCGAGGGACTGCACTACGTCTATATCGGCAACGTGCCCGGTCTCGAAGGAGCGGAGACGACGTACTGCCCCAACTGCAAGAAGGCCATTGTCGAGCGCGACATCTTCTCGGTCACGCGCATGGACATCACCGACGGCAAATGCCGTTTCTGCGGGACAAAAATCGCCGGGGTGTGGGAGTGAGCCGCGCCGCTCCCGACTTTCGGATTCTGGTGACAATCAACTCAAGCGCACCGGCAGGCGGCGGGCGCCCCAGTTGCCGGGTTTTTCATCAAAGTGCCCGGCGATTTCAAAACCGCAGAAGGAACAGCGGTTGCCTTTGAGTTTCCATTCGCCAAGGACATACCAGTCGCGCCCGATCAGAGATTGACCACAACCGGGACACCAGGTGCTGCTGCCGTTGCGGTCGTGGACGTTGCCGGTATAGACGTAGCGCAGGCCCTTCGAGCGCGCGATCTCGCGGGCCCGCGTGAGCGTCCCGGGCGGTGTGCACGGTTTGTCGGGCATCTTGTAATCCGGATGAAAAGCGGTGAAATGCCACGGCACGTCGGGACCGAGGTTGGTGGAAAACCAGTCGGAAGCCTTTTCGAGTTCAGCCTCGCTGTCGTTCTCGCCGGGGACGAGCAGCGTGGTCACCTCGAACCAGACTTTTGTCTGGTGCCGCAGATATTTCAAGGTGTCGAGCACAGGCGCAAGTTCGCCGTAACACTGATGATGGTAGAATTCCTCAGAGAAGCCTTTCAGATCCACGTTGGCTGCGTCCATGTGCTGGTAGAATTCGGGGCGCGAGTCATCGGTCATGTAGCCAGCGGTGACCGCCACCGTGGCAATGCCGAGTTCGCAACAGGCCTTGGCGACGTCAATGGCGTACTCGGCAAAAACCACCGGGTCGTTGTAGGTGAACGCAACCGACTTGCACCCCAGCCGTTGGGCGGCAGCAGCAATGGTTTCCGGCGAAGCCTCATCCGCAAACCGGTCAAACTCACGCGCCTTGCTGATGTCCCAGTTCTGGCAGAAGCGGCAGCCAAGGTTGCAACCGGCTGTGCCAAACGAGAGGACGCTCGTGCCGGGATAGAAATGGAACAGTGGCTTCTTTTCGATGGGGTCAACGCAGAATCCACTGCTGCGACCATAGGTGGTCAGTATCATACGGCCACCGATGTTCTGGCGCACGAAGCAGAAGCCCCGCTGGCCGCTGTGGAGTTTGCACAACCGCGGGCAGAGGCGGCATTCAAGACGTCCATCCGGCAGGGGCGTCCACCACTTTGCCAGGTAATCGGATTGTGCGACGGGGGTGACCATGAGTTTTCGTTGTCAGGCCGGTTCTTCGAAGTGATCCACTTGAAAACGCTCGATTTTCACCGGTTCGTCCGGCCCGATCCAGCCTTTTTCCCGGGCGATGCGCAACTGGGCCTCACCGGTGTTGATACCCTCAATTCCCGGCAATAGAACACCGCAGCGTCCGTCCGCCGCGGAAACGATCACGCCGTAGCGCCGTGGGTCAAGTTCGTCCGGCGGCGAAACAACATCCTCCCTCGAATGAAGCACGCTGACATGGAAACGCAGGCCGGCAAGCTCCTCCGCCGCGACGGACGGAAAGCGTGTGTCCCGGAAAGCCGCCAAACGAGCGTTGCGCCAGGTTTCCTCGACCAGGTTGGCGCAGACCGGAACAGGTGTCCCGACACAACCCCGCAGCTCGCCGCTCCGGCGGCGCAACGTCACAAAGACACCGCGCCGCGCACTCAGATACTCGCCGGACGCCGCCGGAGGAGACTCGGAACTGCCGCGCAGCTCCGCCTCCACCGACCGGCGGGCCAAACCGGGCAACACGGCCCCATCGCTACTGCCAACGGTCGCCGGAGTCGCTTCCGCGCCTTGCGACTTTGGTTCTTTCGCGAACAAAATTGCAACGCCGTAGCCAACCCCAAACGGCCCCTCGTAGCTCAAAACTTTGTGGCCGGTTGCGTTCCAACCCACAGCGGCAGCCGCGACCAGGGTGGAATCCACCGCGTCTTCCGCCGCAACTTCTCTCAACTCGGAATCGATGCTCTGAATACTCTGGTAGTCACCGGCGCGGACGAGGCGGATGAAAGTCTCGTCAAACTGGTGCGCCTGCGGATGAAAACCGCAGGGGGCATTCGCCGTCAAACGATGACTCATGTCGCCGCTGGCGATGATTGCAACGCGGCGGTGCAGCACGCTTGCGGCGGCGGTAATGGCCTCGCCCAAGCCGGTCAGCCCCCCTTCACCCGGATAGTTGAGACTGAGAAGAACCGTTGGCCCCGCCCACCCCGCTTGTGCGAGGAACCAAAGCGGCACGAGGGCGCCGTGATCGAGACTGTGGTTGCGGATTTGCCAGGTTTCCACACCGCGGGACTGCGCCTCCGCGCCGATGGCGTTTGCCAGGCGACGGTCATTTGGCAGGCTCACCTGTGCCTGTGGTGCGTCGAATTGTTCAAACGAGCCTTGGAGACGGTCGTCTGACCACAGGCCAAAAGCTCCCGATTTGCGCGGCGAGTGTGGCGAAATCACGATAACCGTCTCCGGTTGAAGGTCCATCACGCACGCGGCGGCCGCGCGCATTGCCCGGCAACTTGCCTCCGCAGAGCCGCCCCTCTCACCGCCGACGTCGGGCACGAGGATGGGCGCGTGCGGCATCAAAACGGCGCAGATACATGCTGGACAAACCATCAGTTCTGGTAGTTTATGTTTCGTTTTATATGGGTCGTGGATATTCTCGCGAAGAAGCCGATCCATTCCCGGTAAACCAATCGCTAACAATTGCAAGTTCTCACAACCAAGCCCAAATCTCAAGGGGTCCCGATGCCGTTTGTCGGGATTGGCTCCAGCCTGTCTGGCCGTAGCCACTGTCACGACTTTGAACCAGCCCGCCTACGCGCTTGCAGCGCTTCGGCGCGGCAGCCCCCGAAAGCTGGTTTACCGGGTCGTAGCTCGGAGCGCAGCCGCCTTCGCTGCGCTACGGCGTGCCGAGGCGGAGAGCGAAGACTGGTGGTAGGTGATGGATTCGAACCATCGAAGGCGTAAGCCAGCAGATTTACAGTCTGCCCCCGTTGGCCACTTGGGTAACCTACCAATGCGCGAGGTTGCATAGTAAGCCACGCGCCATTGACATTGTCAATCCACGCACTTGCATAGAAATATCGCGCGAAGGGCGCAAAGAAAACGAAGTCGAAAATCTCCTTTCGCTGCCTTCGCGGGCTTCGCGCGAAATCCAAAATTGTGCCGTTGCCGTTTTTGTCATAATTTGAGCAAATGTTCGATTCGTTAAGCGGCAAGCTCCAGAACACGTTCAGAAACTTGCGCGGTCTCGGGAAAATTTCCGAGGCCAACGTTACCGACGCGCTCCGCGAAGTCCGCATGGCGTTGCTGGAGGCTGATGTGAATTTCAAGGTCGCGCGCGATTTCATCGAGCGCGTCAAAACCAAGTCCATCGGCGCGGAAGTCGTCCAAAGCATTCAGCCCGGCCAGCAAATCATCAAAATCATCCACGACGAACTTGTGGACTTGCTCGGCTCGCAAAACGCCGGCCTGAATCTAGGCGGCAATCCAACTTGCATCCTGATGATTGGTCTGCACGGTTCGGGCAAAACCACATCGAGCGGCAAACTCGCACGGTTGCTCCAAAAACAAGGACGACAGCCGTTGCTCGTCGCCGCGGACGTCAACCGCCCGGCGGCAATGGATCAACTCGATACGCTCGGCAAACAATTGGAAATTCCCGTCTTCGTCAAACGCGGCGAAACGGACGTTTTGAAAATTGCACGCGAAGCGCTCGATTTTGCCAAAACGAACCTGCGCAACGTGCTGATTTTCGACACCGCAGGGCGATTGCAAATTGGCGAGCCGCTCGTGCAGGAACTTGTCCGGCTGCGCGACCTCGTGAAGCCGCAGGAAATTCTGCTCGTGCTCGATGCCGCCACCGGCCAGGAAGCCGTCAACGTCGCCACGCATTTTGACCAGGCGTTGCAAATCACCGGTTCGATTCTCACCAGGCTCGACGGCGACGCGCGCGGCGGCGCGGCATTGAGCATGAAGGCGGTGACCGGCAAACCCATCAAGTTCGCCGGCATCGGCGAAAAGCTCGACGAGTTCGAGCCGTTTCATCCGGAGCGCATGGCGTCGCGGATTCTCGGCCTGGGCGATGTCGTCAGTCTCGTTGAGAAGGCCGCAGAAGCCGTGGACATTGACGACGCGAAGCGCATGGAAGAAAAGATGCGCAAAGGGCAATTCACGCTGGAGGATTTTCTCGGGCAATTGCGCCAGATGAAAAAGCTCGGTTCGCTCGAAAGCGTCGTCGGCATGTTGCCGGGCGGCGCGGAAATATTGAAACAGCAGGGCGACCTGTCGAAACAGGAAAAGGAATTCAAGCGCATGGAAGCGATGATTTGCGGCATGACGCTGAAGGAACGGCGCAACCCGCAAATCCTGAATGCCAAGCGCCGCATCCGCATCGCCAAAGGCAGCGGCGTGAGCGTGACGGAACTGAACACGATGCTGAACAAATTCGGCCAGATGCAGCAGATGATGAAGAAAATGGGCAAGTTCCAGAAAATGATGGCCAAGATGGGTGGCAACCTGCCGGGGATGTTGCGGAAGTAAAGTGGTACAGGCTTCCAGCCTGTTCGTTCTCGAAAAGTCTCTTGCGTATTGAGATAATAAGATTACCGCATGAAAGACAAAATCGTTTACATACTCGGAGCTGGTTGTTCGGCAAATTACGGTTATCCATTGGCAAAAGACTTTCGTGTTGTTTTAAAGGAGTACGGAGAAGTGTTGAGCCAGAAACACAATTGCGAGCGTCTGAAACAATGCGTGACTGACACCGTCAATTTGATGAAGCGGTATCAGTCGCCAACCATTGATCGGCTTGTGCTTCAAATTGTTGAAGAGAAAGAACACCAGAAGAGACCGCTGGGGTTTATCGCCACACAAAAGCATTTTGACTTGGATGCATTAGAACAGCGTCAAATCCTCGCAGCCAAGATAGCGACTGTAGCATTGTTTCTTGAGCGAGAGGGTAAAGCACGCAAGACCGGATTGCAGGGCTACCGGGACTTCCTCAACATCATTTTTGAAGGCAATCGCAACCAGAGCGTGCTAAAATCAACAACCAGCCGCGTTTTGAGTTTTAACTACGAACGGTTGTTCGAGCTCGCATTCGCCGACTTCTTTCGGTTGAACTCCAACATGGACTGTTACGGACAAGTTTGGCTGAACTCCGGTCTCAACTTTTTGCACGGACAGACCACAGCTATTGACTCTGACCAGTTTTGCTTTTTAAAACTGCATGGGACGGCTGGAATATGGGTTGCAGAACAATACGGGCAATCCATATATGGTTTGAATCCAGCCCTTAACAACGCGGACTATCATGTTGATGACAATCTCTTTTGGCCAGCGAACCGCAATCCATCTTCCTTCCGGAGAGAAAACCCCGAACCTCTCATCGTCTTCCCTTTCGAGAAAGATCGTGCTCGTTCAGGTGGCACATCGTTTCTTTTCGACAATTACATTCGGACAATCTGGGGGCATCGAGGGCAGCCCGGTTATGCGGAGAACTTGATTCAGGCAGCTAAACAGATTTGGGTGATTGGATACTCATTCGACCCGAATGATCGAAAGGCGATGATCGAACTTTTGCGAAAATCTGACTGCGAAATTATTGTCCAGAATAGAACAAAAGAAGGGGCTGAAGTCGTTTGCGAAGAATTGAAGCTGCGTTATGGTGATTTTGTCCCAAGGCTTAAGCCATTCGGAAAACCGTTTTGAATAACAACGCCCGTTTAAGTTGTCAATGGCCCGCTCACATTGATTTTGTGTTTCAGGCAATATGCTCCGTTGTCCACGTAATGTGCCGCCAGCCATTTGAGCATGGCGCGGATTATTCAAATTTGTTCAAGGTGCAATTTGTGTGTTAAAGTACGGATGACGCATGACCAAACCGGCATCACATCAGTCCTCGCCGACGCGCCGGAAATTGCCGCGCTCGTTCAAGGATTTGACGCCGTCCAAACATTTCAATCCGCGCACGTTTTTTCGCGAGCTGGTCTGGAAGGCGTTGTTGACACCGCGCGTCGGACGATCACGCCGCCCGATTTTCCCGAAACTTTCGCGCGGCCAGGTCGCCATCACCTGGATCGGCCACGCGTCGTTTTTGATCCAGTTCACGGACTTGAATGTTTTGATTGATCCGAATTTTGCGAACTGGCTGTTTTTTTTGAAGCGCATCAAACGCTCCGGTCTGAAAATTCAAGACCTGCCGCCGATTGATTTGGTGCTGCTGACGCACGCGCACTTCGATCACTTTCACAAGCCGACGTTGCGCCGGTTGCCGCATCCAAAAATCGGCGTCATGCCGTGGGGCGTCAGTGATCTGGCATTCGATCTGGGGTTTTCCCGCGTCGTCGAACTGGACTGGTGGGAAAGTTTTTCACAACGTGATTGGAAGGTGACGTTCACGCCGAGCCGGCATTGGGGAGCGCGGATGTTGCGCGATCAACATCGTGGTTATGGTGGTTTCCTGCTCGAACATCAAGGCCGCCGGATTTACCACGCGGGCGACAGCGCGTATTTCGACGGCTTCAACGAAATTGGGAAACGGCTCGCGCCGGAAATCGCGTTGCTGCCAATTGGCACGTATCACCCGGAATCGTTTCGCCGCGTTCACATGGGGCCGGACGAGGCGGTAAAGGCGTTCAAGGACCTGCGCGCGCGCTGGCTGGTGCCGATGCACTACGGCACGTTCAAATTGTCGTTTGAGGAAATGGACGAACCGCCGCGCTGGATGCGCGAAATCGCCACGAAGGAAAATCTCACACGGGAACTGCGAATTCTTGACGAAGGCGTGCCGGTGGTGTTCTAGTCACTTGTGACAGGTTATCGCGCAATGGTTTTAAAACCATTCCCTGCGTCCATCCACGTATGTTCGCACGAACTCTTCGTCGGGCTTGCACAGATAAATGATGCCTTCGATGAGCCCGATGATGTGCATGATGGGCGAAAGGATGAAACAGGAAAGCACGGTGACCAGCAGCATGACCAAACCGGCGCCCGTGTAGCCCAGAATGAATTTATGGATGCCAAGCGAACCCAGCAGAATCCCGAAAATGCCGGCCGGAATTTTGTTGGACGCCCGCGATGTGACGGTGGACGGCATAACTGGCGGCGGGACGGCATTCAGCCCGGCGGTGAATTCAGGGAGCGAACTCAGCGGCTTCCAATCCTGGGCGCCTTCCATTTGGACAAGGGTTTGGGCGTGGACACGGTTTTCGGCGAGCCAGCGCCGGATTTGCTCCGCATTCACCGGGCCGTATTGCTGTCCGTCCATTCCAATGATTTTATACATAATGCGCCTTTCTGTTTTTGGTCGAAGTTACAAAAATTTCACGGTTGTTTCGGGGGTTTGCCGGACAAATCCAAAACAGGAGGGGAAGTGTGTTCTGTCTCAAAATTTTCGAACGATTTCAAACTGTTCCTCGATGCTTCGCGCAACAGGCTGACACTGGTCACCGCCGCCCAGAACCACGACAGCGCGAACAGAATGGCACCAGCCTCCAGCAGCGCCAGCTTCGGCAGACGCGGCTGCGTCTCGCCGAATATCAGTCCGTAATACCGGATCATCATCTGGACAAACCAGACGAGCACCAGTGTGAAACCCGCCAGCGCCAACAAAAGCTGCCCGAAACCGGCGAGCCATCGCCCCGCTATAAGCGAACCGAGACCGGGTGTGGCCAGTTGATTAACGATTACGGCGTTGCGGGCGGCGGCGCGGCTAACTGGCTTGCGGCTGGGAGAAAATGGTTTCATAGGCATACATCAATGCCCCCAAACCGATGGGCAGAGTCACAAAAATCCCGATGCAACACGCGATGATTCCAGCCATGACCAACAAACCATAAACCAGCAAAAATGCAAACACTAGAAACCAATGTTTGTTGACCATCTTGCGACTTAATTCCATGGCCTGCCAAAATCCCATTTGCCTGTCTATAACCAAGGGAATGGAAAAAAACCAAGCCACAGCCAGATAAATTCCGGGAACAAGACACAAGACATAACCGATTATTGTCAAAATGTTCATAATCAAACTGAGCAAAACCAACTGACCGATGGAATGACCAAAGCCCGAAAACGCGTCGCCAATTCCCGCACTTTCACCACGAATTAATTTAAGGTAATATTTAAACAACCCAGCCATAAAGATGGTGTAAATCGGGCCGCTAACAATCGCCACCAGGACAATGGTGAGGATTCCACGCGGAGAAACGCGGTGTTCCATAATCATAGCGTTAATTGCCGGACGGGTGAACAGTCCAAAAACCTGATTGATGGCCACCGTAATCAGCATAATCAGAGCTGTGATGCCTACGATGGGCCAAAAATTATTTTTGACCAGTTCCCATCCACGGCTGATGCAACCGCCGATGTCCAGTTCATAATCACGCCACAGCCAGTCGGCAGGAGTTGCGGCTGATGGCGGCGCGCTGGGCATCGCAGATTCACCAGCGAGCGCGGCGGCAAATTCGGGAAATGCCGAGAGCGGTTTCCACTCGATGTCGCCGTGCGCTTGCACGAGTGTTTGTGCGTTGAGCCGGCCATCGGCAATCCACTTGCGCAGATCCTCCTCCGAAACCGGGCCGTATTGTTTCTGGTCGCCTCCGATGATTGTGTAGTCTGCCATAATTTCACCAAGTTTCTTCAGGTTTTAGTCCGTCGGATGTTGTTATGCAAGCTCTGGTTTGTAATTACGTATTTCGCACGAAAAGTTTCCCCGGCAGTTGCTTGATCACGCGCTTCATCTCCAGACTCAGCAACGCCACGCTCACCGCCGAACTCGGCAAACCGCTGCGCCGAATCACCTCGTCAATGCTCGATTCCTCGTGGCTCAAGGAATCATAAATGCGCCTTTCGTTCTCGGACAATTCCAGCGCGGGCAGCACGCCGGTTTCGCCAGGCGACGGCGGACGATTGCTCCCCGGAAACAAATACTCGAACTCGCTCAAAATGTCCTCCGCGCCTTCGCACAGCTTCGCGCCCTTTTTGATCAAATCGTGACAGCCCTTGCTGCGCGGTGAATCAATCCGCCCCGGCACGGCGAAAACCTGCCGGCCGTATTCCGTCGCAAAATTCGCCGTGATGAGCGCGCCGCTGTTCATGTCTGCCTCCACGATGACTGTGCCGAGTGTCATGCCGGCGACAATGCGGTTGCGAATCGGGAAACTCTGTTTGTCCGCCGGACGGTTGAACGGAAATTGCGTGATGACTGCCCCGTTCTCTGCAATTCGCTCAAAGAGTTCCGCGTTCTCCGGCGGGAACACAATGTTGATGCCCGTGCCGAGTACGCAAACTGTCCGCCCTTTTGCAGCGAGCGCTCCCTGGTGCGATGCCGTGTCAATCCCGCGCGCGCCACCGCTCACGACCGTGACGCCGACGTAGGCCAGTTGATACGCCAGCTTGCGCGCGGCCTCGATGCCGTAATGTGTCGTCATCCGCGAGCCGACCATCGCGACAGCGTTTTTGTCCTTCGCGGTCAACTGACCTTTCGCGTAAAGCACAATCGGCGGGTCGTAAATATGCCGAAGCAATTCAGGATAATCCTCATCGCCCTGAATCAAAACATGACAGCCGGATTCCTGAACGCGTTTCAATTCACCGGCGAGGTCAACTGTTTTCTCCCAACTGGCAATCGCGGCGGCGGTTTCATCACCGATGTTGCAGACGCGGAGTAGTTCACTTTTGGACGCTTGAAGGATTTTTGGCGCGTCGCCGAAATGTTCGAGCAACAGCCGCACTCGCACCGGGCCGACATGTTCGATGAGATTGAGGGCGATGAGCGCTTCCCGTGAGTCCATGCAATTTGGATAACGGTTGTGAATAAACGCCGCAAGTCCGCATTTAGCGCGATTGCATTTCGCCGGTTTTTTGCTACTTAATGCGCGTGCCCGATCCCAGTTTGCTAATCCTCATTCCGGCCCACAATGAAGAGCGCCGCATCGAGCCGGTGCTGCGTGATTACGCGCGATTTTTTCAGAAAAATTATCGCGGCAAATTTCAGATCGTCGTCCTGCTCAACGGCTGCACAGACAACACGCTCGCAGTCGTTCAACGTGTTGCTGCTGAATTTCCTGCGGTTAGTGCGTTGGAATTCAAGGAACCCATCGGCAAGGGCGGTGCTCTCATCGAAGGCCTCAAGCTGGCGATGCACGCGGATTTGATAGGCTACGTGGACGCCGACGGCGCAACGCCGCCACATGCGTTTTTCGAGTTGCTCAAGCACATCGGCGAAGCCGATTGTGTCATCGGCTCGCGCTGGCTGCCCGGCGCGGTCATCCATCAATCACAAGCCAGCCACCGCAAACTCGCCAGCCGCGCGTTTCATCTCGTCGTGCAATTGTTGTTTTGGATGAACATCCACGACACGCAATGCGGCGCGAAAGTGATACGGCGCGAGGCAGTCGAAAAAATTCATTCTTACCTGCGGATTGCGGACATGGCGTTCGACATCAATCTGCTTGTGGCGCTCAAGCGCGCGGGTTTCCGCATTCTGGAAGTCCCGACCGAATGGACGGACCAAGCCGGGTCGAAGGTCGTGTTGTTCCATTCATCACTCGTGATGTTTCTGTCCACCGTGCGAATACGATTGATTTACTCCCCATTTTACAAATGGCTGCGACCGTTGCGACCGTTGGAAGGTTGGATCTACAAAAAACTCCGCGCACCGCAACCGTTATCGGGGTCTCAAGTCCAAAGTTCAAAGCCCAAAGTGGAGTGAACGCGCGACTTTGGACATTAGACTTCCTGCCTCGGCGAAGCGCAGTGAAGACGGGTGGACCCTGGACTCTTGAACGTGAACCACGCGCAAACGCCGAGCAATAAAGTGCTGAAGACACCAAGCGTCTGAATCATCATGCGTAATCCCGCCTGGGTGTCGGCCAAATTTCCCGCGTGTTGCCCAACCACTCCCAACGCCACGCCGTAACCAATTGCCACCAACACCAGCCACGGCACAACGGCAAATCGTCCGCGCGCCAGCAAGGCATTGATGAGCACATTCGCCAGCGTCAGCGGCAACATGCACCACGCGAACCACGGCACAAGCGGTGTTGAGACGTCAAGGAACGATTGGTCATACACGATGCGCAAAGGCAGCCATGGAAACAGTGTGCAGCCAATCACCGCTGCGCCGCCCGCCAGCATCGTCAGACCTAGTGCATGCGCCAGGACGTTCGTTTTCTCGCCGCGCGCCGCGCTGTGCGCGATTTTGGGAAACATCACCAGCGTCAGCGGCTGGGTAAAGAAAACCAGCGCCCGGCCAATCATACCCGCCGCAGCGTAGTAACCCGTTTGCTCGGCCAGGAAAAATTTCCGCGTGAAAACCATGTCCGCGCTCAACATGAACGTCGCCGCGCCCAATCCCAGCGTCAGCGGCACGACCCTTCGCAGCCATTCATTCCAATCCACCAGTGCGGTTTCCGTCCGCCAGACATCCCGGATTTGCCAGCCGCCGATCACAATCACCACCGTCATGCCCAAAAGCACCGCGCTGACTGCGCCCGCAGCCCAACCGTGGAACAGCAGCACAATCACGCAGACTGTGGCAAAACGCCCGACGCCGTTGAAAATATTCGTCCAGCCCAGCCAGAGAAAATTCTGCCGTCCCTGCAACATTCCCATGACCAACGGCATCCACATCGCCACAAGTCCAATGACGATGGTCACCACCAACGCCGCCGGATTTCCAATTTTTAAACCGGCCACCGTCTGATTCCAAAACACACCCACGATGGCCGCCATTGCCAGCCAGATGAAAAAAATCGCCCGCCACACGCCGCGAAACGTGCCCACCACCACCCGATGCTGTTCATCGGTAACCGCCGCCGCCGCCTGTTGCGCAAAGACCATTTGCAATCCAATCGCCGGAATGGCCATCAGGGATATGACCTGCAGCAGCGTCGTGAACAAGCCGTATTCCTCCTTCGGCATCAGCTTGGCGACCATGTGAACGGCATACATCAGCACGCCGGCGGCCGTCGCCGTCAGCATCATCCAACCGCTTTGCCGGAAAAACGCGGCGCGGTGGTGCAAGAAGGAAGCCGCTGAAGTTGTTTCAACCTTTCCCGTGAGCATGAGCGTTTGACAATATGATGTTGCTTCAGTTCAGGGAAGTGAATTCAGAAAATGCAAAAGCAAATTTTTGCCGCGCTCCAATTCCTCCAGCGAAATCCATTCGTCCGACGTGTGCGCCTGTGCGATGTCGCCGGGACCGAACACCACACTCGGAATTCCGGCGCGTGATAAAACCGCCGCGTCGCAAAAATAGTCCACGCCGACCGGCTTCAACTGGCCGACACTGTGAAGAAACCGGCGAACCAGCGGCAGCCCCGGATTCGTCTCCAGCGGCAAACACGGCTCGAGTTTCGTGCTGGAAATCTTCGCGCTCAATTTCTTTGCGCGCAGCCACGCGGAAATTTCCCGCCGCACGCCGCTTTCCATTTCGTCCGGCAGCGTGCGCCGATCAACGGTGATGGTACAATGGTCTGGCACGATATTCGGCTGCGTTCCACCGCGAATCGTGCCGACGTTAATCGTCGCGGTGCCAAGCAACGGATGACGGCGTTTTCGCAAGCGCGCGGCGTAATCCGTTTCGAGCGCGTCCACGATGCGCGCCATTTCGTGAACGGCATTTTTGCCGAGCTGCGGTGTTGCACCGTGTGCCGCCTTGCCATGCGTTTCAAGCTCCAGCCAAATGCTGCCTTTGTGAGCGGTGACGACCTGCAATCGCGTCGGCTCGCCGACAATCGCCAAATCCGCCTTGAATCCGCTGGCCGCCAGCGCGCGCGAACCGGCTTGTGCGTTCTCTTCGTCAATCAAACCGGCGAAGACGATTTCGGTTTCCTTCGGACGCGATTTCATCAATTCGCAAAGCGCGGAGAACATGGCAGCAACGGAACCTTTTGTGTCGCAGGCGCCGCGTCCGTGCAGACGACCGTTTTTGCGACGCGGAACAAATTGCGAATCGCCGGCGTTGACGGTGTCGAGATGCGGAGCGAGCAGGATGGTCTGGCGGATTTTGTTTCGCGGCAGCAGACGCACAATGAGATTGGAACGAGCCAAATCGGATTCTCTTGTTTGGTGGGGCGAGTGTCCTCGCGAGCCGGTCTTGGACTGCGGTGACATGTCACCGCTTTCTAAAGCGCGGACACGTCCGCGCACTCCAAACACTTTTTGAAATTCAACCTCAAGCCCAGTGCGTTTAGCAGCGCTGGCAAGAAAATCGGCGACGCGTTTTTCCCCAGCATGCGGATGGTGCGGCGGAAGAAAAGCTGGGTTTACGCTGGGCAGCGCAATGAGTTCAGCCAGGAGTTTTTCCGTGCGCGTCATGGCTTCAGAGTGGCACAGGCTTCCAGCCTGTGAAAAGTAATTACTCCACAGGCCAGAGGCCTGTGCCACCTTTCCACTTTATTCTCGACATCAATCATTTTGGAGATGAAAACCGAGCCTGACGATATGACTGGCAGTTGCAAGCTTTGCAATAAAGTTGAGATATTAAAGGAATCTCACGTTATTCCGGATTTTTACATCCACGGACTAGAACACAAATTACCCACCGGTTCAAAAGGAGAACTTCAACCATTTTCAATTGTGTTGAGCGCAGATCCTGAAATGGAAGGCGGAGCAATGCAACGTGGCTATTGGGAAAAAATTCTAGGGATTAAAGAATACTTACTTTGTGGTGCTTGTGAGCAAAAATTTCAAAGAAATGAAAGTTATGTTCGTGACTTGCTTTACGGAAACGCTCCGCCACCTCTTAAAAAATTGTCAATCGGCTCAAGTCTCAACCTTGGTATTGCACAACCTGATTTTGACGGTTTTCTTGGCGCAAAGAAAGTTATTGTCGACTACAAAAAATTAAAACTCTTTCAACTGTCACTTTTATGGCGTGCTGGAATTGCCAAAGGGTCGTTTTTCAAAAATGTAGATTTGGGCGAATTTCATAGCGCAAGATTGCGGGAGCTTTTACATGCGGAAAACCCGGGTTTGGACACAGACTATGCTTGTGTGATGATTGACCTCCAGCACAATGGAAATGGCTATGCAGATTGGATTGAAGCGCCAAAAAGGTCAAAGGATGGTCAGGTAAATTATCAATTTATCATTGGCGGTTACATGTATTTGTTTACTGTTTCAAAGCAAAAGTCGCGACCGTCAGCCCAATGTTGTTCAGTAAAATCATCCGGCGAAATAATTATTCTTGTCGTTGATGCGAAGAAGTTAATCCGTTCCAAGGCGGCGACGCTTCATCGGTTGGGGCGGCTGTAGATTAATTTCAAACAATTTCCACCGGGCATTTCGGCAGCGCATCGAGAAACGCCTGGCCGTATTGCTTCGATAAAATTCGGTTGTCCAAAATCACAATGATGCCGGTGTCGGTCTTGGTCCGGATCAACCTTCCCACGCCCTGACGGAATTTCAGAATCGCTTCCGGCAATGAAAATTCGCTGAAAGAATTCCCGCCGCGCGCTTCAATCGCCTCGATGCGCGCCTCGATGAGCGGATGGTCCGGCACGGCAAACGGCAGCCGCGTGATGATGACGTTGCTCAAGGCCTCGCCCGGCACGTCCACGCCCTGCCAGAAACTGTCCGTGCCGAATAACACCGAGTCCACGTCGTCCTTGAATTTTTCCAGCATCGTCGAGCGCGGCGTGCCGGTGCCCTGCACAAAACAGGCGACGCCGAGCTTGTTGAAAAACGGTTCCATCCGCTCGCCGAGTTCCCGCATGAGCTTGTAATTCGTGAACAGCACGAACGCCTTGCCGTGCGTTTGCCTCACGAAATGCCCAATCCAATGCTCCAGCGCGTCGGCGTAGCCGGCTTCGCGCGGGTCAGGCATTTTGCTGGCGACGAACAGTTTCATTTGCCGCTCGTAATCAAACGGCGTGCCGACCTGGAGTTGAGTGGCGGATTCCGCGCCGATGCGGCGGATAAAATAATTCAAACCCGAGGCGGATTTTTTGGGGCTATTAGTAGCCAATAGTCCGTAGTCCGTGGCTTTTGTCTTTGACCGCGTTGCTGTGGACCACTGACCACTGACTACTGACTGTGTTGCCAGCGTCGCGCTGGTCATTATGATGCTCGTGTCGCTCTCAAAAAGTCGGCGGCGCAGGAAATCCGCCACGTCAATCGGCGCGGCATTCAGCGCGAGATTTTTCTGCGCCTTGCCGCCGCGCTCGACCCAGTAAACGTGGTCGGCGGCACTTTGTTCGAGGAACGCCTTCACCTCCTCACGCAACTCATCCAGCCGCCGGTTGCATTCAATCAATTCCTGTCCAATATCTTTGTCTTCGCTCGTTTTGATCAAATCGCTGACGGCCTCGCGCAATCGCTGAATCGACAGTGTGACGTTGTCCTTGACGAGTTCCGCCCGCCGGATGCGCAGTTCGATCCAGCTTCGTTTGGTAGCGCGGGATTCCGTCGAGCCGAACCGGTCATTCCCGGCTGTTTTGGCCAGTTTCTCACACGCTTCTTCAACGTTTTCAAAAAACTTGTCGGATTCGCTCAAGATGTCGGCCACCAGTTTCACTGCGCTGCCTTTGCGCAACGTGGCGAGCAGCCCCTTTTCCGTGCGCGGATTCCAGAGCCGGTTCAGCGCGTAACGCATCTGGCCGCTCGACACGCTCAAGCCGATGTGTTTCGACGCGACGCGCTCCATCTGGTGCGCCTCATCGAAAATCACGAAATCGTTCTTGAACAAAATACCGCCCTCGATTTCCTCCTCGATGCCGCCGAGCAGCGTGAAAAACAGAGTGTGATTCAACACCAGCACGTCCGAGGAAAGAAACTTGTTCCGCGCGCGCTGAAAGAAACAAACGCCATGGTCCTTGGCGAAATCGGACGGGAAACCACATACCTTTGGCGAGCAAAGTCCACGCTCGGAACAAACCTGCGCCCAGACCTTCGGGTCCGGCTCGACGTCGAAATCCGAAAGGCTGCCATCCCTGGTTTTCTTTGCCCATTCGGCGATGCGCTGAAGTTCCTCGGTCTCGGACGACGTGAACAGGTTGCCTGATTGCTGCATGGCCTTGTGCAACCGGCGTGTGCAGAGATAATTCGCGCGTCCTTTGAGCATCGAGAAACTGAACTTCACCGGCAGAATTTGGACAAGCATTGGCAGGTCTTTTTCCACAAGCTGCTCCTGCAAATTAATGGTATGCGTGGAAACGACGGCTTTCTTCTTTTGCGCGACGGCGAACAGAATCGCCGGGATCAGGTAGGCAATCGACTTGCCGACGCCCGTGCCGGCCTCGACCGCGAGATGTTCTCGGTTTTGCAACGCCCGCGCGACGGCGACGGCCATTTCCTGCTGCTGCGGGCGAAATTCAAAATTCTTCGCCTTCGACAAAATGCCCGTCGGCGAAAAAATCGCTTCGACCTGTTTCACCAGATCAATGCCCGCTCCGGCGGGCTGATGTTCGATGATCGAGATCATTTTGTTTGCTGCTAAAGGCGCGGAAAGTTTGCAGGAAATTCCCGCGCGAACAAATTCATTTACGAAAACAAAAAGGCGCGTTCCCGGTCGGGAACGCGCCCGATTTGACCGCGCAAATTTGACTACTGCATTGACTGCATCCGTGGCGATCTTATCACCTGTATCTGCTTCTTCTGCTTCTGCTGTTGTGACTTCGCCCCTATCGAAAGCGAGGTGGGTTCGTTCGTAGTCAATGTGGGTGTGTTCGTCGTAATGTAGTTCACGATATTGACGCCCTTTATGTTGTTGTAGGTGAATACGAGCTTGTCAAAAATTTTGATGTCGCTCAATGGCGCATTGGTCTTGCCGTTGACCGCAATGGTGCAGTTGTCGGCCAGATGAAATTTCTTCGGGTGGTAGTTTAACACCGTTGCTGTCGTTATTGTCCGATTAGTCTGGTTAATCTCAATCACCCTGCCGTTAATAAGCATGGCGTCTGTCTGGGCAATTTTATGGGCGACAGCCTCGTCACCCCCCGGCGTTTCATAAGTAACCGTCACGTAATTGCCCGACTGAATGTCCGTGATCGCGCCGTTCTTGCCGTCAGACAATATAATCTGGCAGTCGTCCGCAATTTTGAACGTCTTGTTCAGCACAAGGAAACGCAGCATCAGCGTATGATGCGTCAGGTCATTGGTCCTTACAGTGCCATTACGGGTCATCAGTTCCTGTTGAACACTATCCGCCACAAACACGTCGTTGGTGTAATAATAATTGTTAACCATGATCTTCTGGCCACCCGCCGCGGTCTCCGGCTCCTGCTGGGCGCGATCCGCTGGCAATACGCTGGTGATGTGATAACTGACCGTGACCTGCTGGCCCGGATGCAAGTCGCCAACCGAACCGGTGTCCTTGCCTACTATCGTGTACGTGCAGGTATCGCTGAGATTGAATTTTTTGTTTTTTACATCTAGCACACGTCCTTGCGGGTTAATGGCAGTAATTATGCCCGTGTAGGTTTCGCCCGGTTGAGGGGCCGTTGCCGTCTGATCCGCCGATGACTTAAGCGCCGCAGTCATTGCCAAAATAGATACGCAGACGGCAGCCCATTTCTGAGACAAAGGGATTTTCATGGTGACAATCGGGTAAACCTATTATGCGTCGTTGTCAACTATTGTTGCGAATCTTGTCCACCAAACAAATCCATCTGCGGCGGCGGGGTAAGCTGTTTGAGTTTGTCGCGGTCCTGCTGGCGGCGGGGGCTTTGTCGCACTGTGCCTTCCGGTGTCAGTTCGGATTCTTCGAGGTTGCTGAGAATCACCTTCGCACGTTCCAACACTTCCTTCGGCACACCGGCCAGACGTGCGACATGGATGCCGTAACTCTTGTCCGTGCCGCCCTCAACGATTTTGTGCAGGAACACCACCTGATCGCGCCACTCGCGCACGGCCACATTGAAGTTCTTCAGCCTTGGCAGGCGCTGGGCGAGTTCGGTCAATTCGTGGTAATGCGTCGCGAACAGCGTTTTCGCACCGACTTGGTTGTGCAGGTGCTCGACGATGCTCCACGCGAGACTCAAACCGTCGAATGTGCTCGTGCCGCGCCCGATTTCGTCGAGCACAATAAGGCTGCGCGGCGTGGCGTTGTTGAGGATGTTTGCCGTCTCCGTCATTTCGACCATGAACGTTGACTGTCCGCGTGTAAGATCGTCGCTGGCACCAATGCGCGTGAAGATGCGGTCCACCAAATCAATCCGAGCCTCCGCCGCCGGCACGAACGAACCACTGTGCGCCAGCAAAACAATCAATGCGACCTGCCGGATGTAAGTGCTCTTGCCCGCCATGTTCGGCCCCGTGATGAGCGCGATTTGGGGGAAAATGGTGGGGACGCGCTGCTGCGCGTCCTGGCCGACCGGCAGGTCGGCCCTACCAACCGAACCTAGCCCCGCATCATTCGGCACAAACCGCTCGTCCATCAAACTTTGCTCCAGCACCGGATGGCGTCCGTCGTGAATCTGAATCACGCCTTCGTCAGCAACCTGCGGACGGCAATAGTTGTGCAGGCGCGCCGTCTCGGCGAACGACGCCAGTACATCGAGTTGTGCGAGTGCCGCGGCGGTTTGCTGAATTTTCGGCAATTGACCGAGCACTTCCTCACGCACGCGCTGGAAGAGTTCGTATTCCAGTTTTACGCTGCGTTCCTCCGCGCCGAGGATTTTACCTTCCATCTCCTTCAACTCCGGCGTGATGTAACGCTCGCCGTTGGCGACGGTCTGCTTGCGGACGTAATGCGGCGGGACCTTGTCGAGGTTCGACTTCGTGACTTCGATGTAGTAGCCGAAGACGGAATTGAACCGGACTTTCAGCGAGGTGATGCCGGTGTGTTCGATCTCCTGTTGCTGGAGTTTCGCAATCCAATCCTTCCCGCCACGCGTGGCGTCACGGAGTTCATCGAGCGCGGCGTCGAAACTGTCACGAATCATGCCGCCTTCCTTCACCGCGAGCGGCGGGTCATCCACGATGGCGCGCGAAATCAAATCCACGAGGTCGGGCGATTCGGTGAGCTGGGATTCAAGCTCGCCTAGGAGTGGAACAGGCCTCTGGCCTGTTTTGCCTTCTGAAATTTGCAATTTGTCAGAACACAGGCCGGAGGCCTGTGCCACACTTTGCAAAATCCCCTTCACCGCCGGAATTTGCTCCAAGGCCAGGCGCAGGACAACGAGGTCGCGCGCATTGCCGCTGCCGGAACTCAACCGGCCAATCGTGCGTTCCAAATCACGAACGTTTACAAGCTGCGCACGAAAATTATCCAAACCCGCAGAGTTCTCAACGAACGTCTGAACGGCGCCCTGCCGGCAGCGAATGGGCTCGACGGCGGCGAGCGGTTGCGAAAGCCAGTCGCGCAAGCGGCGCGCGCCCATCGGCGTGACAGTGCGATTGACCACGCCGTAAAGCGAAGCGTTGCGCGGCGCGTCGTGGCGCAACGGCTCGAGAATTTCGAGATGCCGGAGTGTCGTGTAATCGAGCGCGAGGAAATCGTTGCGGCGATAAAACGACAGGCGGGTGAGGTGCTTCACGTCGCGGCGCAGGTGTTGCGTGAGATAATGCAGCGCGGCACCTGCCGCGCCAATGGCCGCCATCCTGTCCTTTAGCCCGAACCCGTCGAGCGACGCGACCTTGAAATGGTCGCGCACGGTGTAGAGTGCGGTTTCCGGTGCGAACGTCCAATCGTCGTAGCCATTCAAAATTTTAAACGCGCCGCGCAGCAAATCGCGCAGTGTACCCGCCTCGCCCGGATAAATAATTTCCGCCGGGCGCAAGCGTTCCAGTTCAGTGAGCAGCGCCGAATCATTTTCCAATTCCGTCGTCCTGAAATCGCCCGTGGTCAAATCCACCAGCGCGAGGCCGAAGGTTTTTCCCAGTGGGTAAATTGCGGCGAGGAAGTTGTTGCGTTCAGCCACAAGCATCCGTTCATCGAAATGCGTGCCGGGCGAGAGGATTTGGGTGACCTCGCGTTTGACGAGCTTGCCGGGTTGGGCGTCTTCAAGTTGATCGCAAATGGCGACTTTCCGTCCGGCCTTGAGCAGTCTGCCGATGTAGGCATGGGACGCATGGTGCGGCAGACCGCACATGGGCACGCCGTTGCGCGCGGTGAGGGCGAGGTTGAGCAGTTGCGCGCCTGTCTGCGCGTCTTCGAAAAACATCTCGTAGAAATCGCCGAGCCGAAACAGCAACAGCGCATCCTTGGGCAATTCGCCTTTGATGCGGCGATACTGCGTCATCATGGGAGTGAGTTGGGCTTCGGCGGCCATCGGCAACGAAACTAAACATGAATATCGGCCGCGTCGAAGAATTTTTGCGCGTTGCGAAGGACCTGACGAACCACGCTTAACGTTGACAGAGTCGTCAGATTTTGCTCAATTTTTCGCCTGTGAAACAACCCTATTGTGTCAGATTACTGACTTTATTTTACTTATGTTTCATTTTTGGGGTCGGTTTTGAAAATTTCGCCTGTGCCGCCGACAACTCCCCCAGTCTGGAATCCGTGGCACAATTGGTTCCCGGACCCAGCGTCGGCGTCGGTCTGCCCATCAATTCCGGCGACAACGCCTGGGTGCTCGCCAGCGCGGCGCTGGTGTTGATGATGACGGCGCCGGGTCTGATTCTGTTTTACGGCGGGCTGGTGCGGAGCAAAAACGTCCTCTCCACGATGATGCACAGCCTGATCCTGATGGCGGTGGTGTCCACGATGTGGCTGGTGTTCGGTTACAGCATGGCATTCAGCGAAGGCAACGCGATTTTCGGCAACCCGTTCAAACATTTGTTTCTCCAAGGCGTCGGGGCGGCGCCGGACCCGGCTTACGCGGGAACGATTCCAGCCCAGACGTTCATGCTGTTCCAGATGATGTTTGCCATCATCACGCCGGCGTTGATCAGCGGCGCAGTCGCGGAACGCATCAAATTCAAGGCGTATCTCCTATTCATCGTGCTGTGGATAACGGTGGTCTATCTGCCGCTTTGTCACATGATGTGGGGCAAAGGCGGATTGTTCAACTGGGCGCTCGGCGGGAAAATCCCCGCGCTCGACTTCGCCGGCGGCACGGTGGTGCACATCAGTTCCGGGGTGTCGGCGCTCGTGTGCGCGCTGGTGCTGGGCAAACGCGACGGTTACCCGCGTGAACCCATGATGCCGCACAATGTCGTCTATTCGCTCATCGGAGCCGGACTTTTATGGGTGGGTTGGTTCGGCTTCAACGCGGGCAGCGCGTTGAGCGCGGGCGGACTGGCCACGAGCGCGTTTGCCGCCACGCATTTTTCGGCGGCAGCGGCGGCATTGAGCTGGACCATCACGGAATGGCGGCTCAAGGGCAAACCCAGCGTGCTCGGTGCGGCCTCCGGCATGGTGGCGGGGCTGGCAACCATTACACCGGCGTCAGGGTTCGTGTCCATACCCTCGGCGTTCTGCATCGGGCTGGTGGCGGGCGTGGTCTGCTACCTCGCAGTTACAAAGCTCAAATCGCGCTTCGGTTACGATGACTCGCTCGATGTTTTCGGCGTGCATGCCGTGGGCAGCACGACGGGCATGCTGATGCTGGGCTTTCTTGCCAGCCAGAAAGTGAACACGGCCCTCGTGGCCACGTTCAAAGTCAATGGCGTGACCACGGCCATTGCGGGCGGCGCGCACCAGTTTTTCAATCAATTCCAGGCTGTTCTGGTCACGGTGGCGCTGGCGGCAATCGCCACCTGGATTTTGTTGAAGGTGATTGACCGGCTTGTTGGATTGCGTGTGGAACCGGAGGATGAGAGCATGGGTTTGGATCTTTCGCAACATGGCGAGCGCGCCTATAATGAATAAATGGGATACAATGTATGAAAAAAATTGAAGCCATCATCAAGCCTTTCAAATTGAACGACGTCAAGGAAGCCCTCAACGGCATCGGCATCCTCGGCATGACCGTCGTGGAAGTCAAAGGTTTCGGTCGCCAGAAAGGCCATACCGAGATTTATCGCGGCAGCGAGTACACCGTGGATTTTCTCCCCAAAATCAAAATCGAAACCGTCCTGCCGGATTCGCAAGTGGAGGCTGCCGTGCAAGCCATCATCAAGGCCGCCAAGACCGGCAAGATTGGCGATGGCAAGGTCTTCGTATCCACCATTGACGACGCCTGGCGTATTCGCACCGACGAACGCGGTGACAGCGCGGTCTAATCCATCACGGCGGCGAAGCGCAGGCCGCGTGTGCTGACACGGAGTTGTGTGAAACCGAATTTTTCCATCACCGCCTCGTAAATCAGCACGCCGGTAAGAATCACGTCCACGTGCAATTTCGGCAGGCCGACGATCTCCTTGCGCCCGGCCAGCGGCAAACTCCACAAATGTCGCCGATGCGCCTTCACCTGCTCCAAATCGAGTCGCGTGGCCTCAATCCTTTCGCGGTCATAGCGGTCGAGCTTCGATTCAATGCGCGCCAGAATGCTTGTCGTGCCGCCCGTGCCGACGAGTTGAATCTCGGCGGATTTGGAACCAGTTTCGCGGCGCAGAGCGGACATTCGCCGCGCCGAAGCGGCTTCGTCCGCGAAGGCGGGTTCGAGTTTGGGGCGGACTTCATTTTTCAAAAAATCCCTTATCCAGTCGCGGCAGGCAGTGAATTCATCACGCGTCGGTGGGTCGTTGTGCGGAAATTTTTCCATGAGCCGCACCGTGCCCAGCGGAAAACTGTGCGCGAAATGTTTGTGCTCGCCCTGGCCGAGAATAAATTCCGTGCTGCCGCCGCCGACATCCAGCAACAGCAGCGGCGCCTGAGCCAGTTCCGGGTCAGTCGTCACGCCTTGAAAAGCCAACTCGGCTTCACGTTCGCCGGGAATAATTTCCACCTTCAGGCCGGACGCACGTTCAATGGCTGAAGTGAGATCACCCGGATTCACGGCGTCGCGTACGGCACTGGTGGCGATGACATGAATGGAGGTGGTTTTGTTTTCGCGCGCGGTTTTGGCGAATTCCGCCACGGCTTCGGCAGTGCGTGCGATGGCATCGGGCTGGAGACGGTGGGTCTCGTAAAAACCCTTGCCCAGGCGCGTCTGCTGGCTCTCCTCGTGCACCGGCTGCACGTCGCGCCCGGCCACGTCGGCCACCAATAATTTGATTGAGTTGGTGCCGATATCAATGACAGCACGCCTTCGCCCCAGTGTTGAGGCTTCGGCGCTGCAAGCGCGGCGAACGGGTTCCATGCGGCGGAAAGCTACAAGGCGCCGGCGCGGAAACCCAACTGAAAAAATGTTACTTTTGGCAGCGGTATGGTTTGCAATCCTGGCAGGGTGAACGTCCCGCCCGTTTTCCAAAGCTGAAGTCAGCCGATACGGAACGAAATCCGTTGAATCAGATTTCTTCCGAAGCTGTGCCGCAATCGGTCGAGAATTTCCTTGCGGCGGTAGCGGACGATTTCCGAGAGCCACACGCTGCTGTCCACATTCACGAACAACGTGCCCTTGTGCAGATTGGCCGGTTGCGCGTGCGCGACAATGTTCGGATCGATCAGCGAGTTCCAGACCTTGACGATTTCCGCCTCGGCGCGACGGTCGTCCATGCGCAGATCCGACATCACGCGCGGCAGCACATCGCCGGCGGAACGGGCGCGCGCGGCCTGCGCGATTTCCAGCGGCGTGAGGTCCACGCCGCGCCATTGCGCAAGCACGCGGCGACGGGCGGAAATTTTTCCCGGCCCAAGCGGCGGAATGTATTTGGGCGGCGGCATCAAAATAGTTTTAAGTTTCGAATTCTTGATTTTGAATTTGAACTAAAAATTCAAAATTCAAAACTAAAAACTCGCGCAGCCAATTTCCGGCTAGACAAATTTGCCCGGCGGGCGCGTCATATTAAGGTGAAATGCGGCGCGGACCGGAAATCGAACGGCTCTACGACGAGCACAGCCAGTCGCTTTATGCCTTTCTCCTGAATTTCACCCGCGATGAATCCGACACGCGCGATTTGCTTCAGGAAATTTTCGTCAAGATCGCCCGTGACCCGGATTTGTTGACCGGCGTGCGCGACGAACGCGCCTTTCTCATCCGACTTGCGCACAACACGGCGATTGACACGATGCGACGTCGCGGGACGCGCGACAAAACACGCGAAAACTTCGCCGCCGAAACCATCTCGCCGTTCGCGCCGGCAACCGACCTGGACGAACAAACCTTTCGCGATGCGCTGGCCGATGTGCTGGCCGAATTGCCGCCCGAACAGCGCGCCGTCGTCCATTTCAAACTCTGGGAAGGTTTGACCTTCGAGGAAATTGCCGCCACGCTGGACATCCCGCTGAACACCGCCGCCAGCCGCTATCGCTACGGGTTAGACAAATTGCGCGAGTGCCTGCGTCCCCTCTACGAGGAAATGAAAAAGGCAGAATGATGAATGAAGAAATGGAACAGTTTGAACAACGCTTGAGTCGTCAGCCGCTAAAGGGAATTCCAGCGGAATGGCGCGGGGAGATTTTGTCGGCGGCTTGGGAGGGACGGCGTGTCGCCGTCCCTGAAATTGGGGACGCCAACATGGCGTCCCTCCCAAAATTACGCGATTGGCTTTTAGCCATCCTGTGGCCTCATCCGCGGGCGTGGGCCGGCCTGGCAGTGGTTTGGATTTTGATTTTAACGGTGGATTTTTCGGTGCGCGACACATCGCAAACTGTCGCCGGGAAATCTTCGCCACCATCGCCGCAAGTCATCACGGAACTGCGGCAGCAGCAACGGCTGCTGGCCGAACTGATTGGTTCGCGCGAAACGCACGATGCCGATCGGACCAAACCGTTCGTGCCGCAGCCGCGCAGCGAGCAGCGTTTTGAAATTTTGACAACGTAGGCCGGGAGGGACGGCGTGTCGCCGTCCCAAAAACCCGAAACCATGGATGCTGATATGGCATCCATTCCAAGATAAAATTATGAACGAAGAACCCAAAAATATCTGGACGAGACCATGGAAAGGTCCCGCGAAAATTGTAGGCTGGTTCTTAATACTGGTCGTCGTCGTGTTTGCGGTCGTTCTTTGTATTGGTTTGGTCCCCGTCCAATCGACCATGACTGTGAATTTGGTGGCTTCCGCCCTGGCTATTGCCATCCTCGCCGCTTTCATTGGTATTCTAGTAATCCTGTTTGTCCGCTGGTTGTGCTGCTGGCGCAATTTCAAACGGTTCCTATTCGGTCTCGCTTGTTTCGTCACTTTGATTGCGCTGTTTTATGCCGAGGAGGACTGGCGGGGCTGGCATGCGTGGCAAAAGTTCAAACACACATGGGAGGCCAAAGGCGAACGGTTTGATATGGCCAGCGTGATTCCGTCGCCGGTGCCGGACGACCAAAACTTTGCGCTGACGCCGATTGTCGCCAGTTGCTACAGCTACATTTTGGATAAGAATGGGCATCGAATTCAACCGCCGAACACAAACGTGGTTGATCGGCTGCAAATGACCGTTTCGCACAACTACGGTTACGACTCGCCCACTAACGGAATCGGCAACTGGCAGAAATCAACCATGAGCGATTTGAAAGTCTGGCAAAATTATTATCGGGCACTGGCGGCGACAACGAACGAGTTCCCCGTCGCGTCGGAACCTCAATCGCCCGCTGCCGACGTATTGCTGGCGTTGAGCAAATATGATTCGGCCATTAAAGAACTGCGACAGGCAAGCCAAATGCCTTATTCCCGGTTCCCATTGAATTATGACAACGAACCTCCAGCGGAAATATTGCTCCCGCATCTGGCCGCGATGAAACGATGCAGCCAAGTTCTCCAACTGCGCGCCGTTGCTGAACTGCAAAATGGTCGAAGTGACGAGGCGCTCGCTGATGTGAAACTCATGTTGCGTCTGGCGGATTCGATGCACACCGAGCCGTTTTTGATTTCGCATCTGGTGCGAATTGCGATTGTGCAAATCGCCCTTCAACCGGTTTGGGAAGGTTTGGCGGAATACAAATGGTCGGATGCACAGCTCACCGAACTCGACTCGGAACTCGCAAAAATGGATTTCTTGCCCGATTACGGTACAGCCATGCGTGGAGAAATGGTGCTGTGCCAAATCGGTAACATCGATTATTTGCGACGCCACCCCGAGCAACTTGCAAATTCTTCCGGCGAAGGCGACTCTTCGCCGCCTCGCTCAGCTCGAATCCTTTGCCATTTAATTCCCAGCGGCTGGTTTTATCAGAACCAGCTTCACTGCGCCCGCATGATGCTGGAACAAGGCCTGCCTGTGGCAGACACGGAGCGAAGGATTGTTTCGCCGGCAGCCATTCGCAGGGCCGGTGCAGCCGCCGAAGCCGACATTGAACATCATAATCCTTACAACATTCTCGAAAGGATGTTGATGCCCGCATTCGGCGCCGCCACAGGAAGATTTGCCAACGGACAAAATGCGGTGGACATGGCGCGAGTAGCCATCGCTTTGGAGCGTTACCGGCTCGCGCACGGCGAGTATCCCGAATCGCTTGATGCGCTCACGCCGCAGTTCATCGCCAAACTGCCGCACGACATTATCAACGGCCAGCCATTGCATTACCGCCGCACTTCGGATGGTCAATTTGTTCTTTATTCCGTCGGTTGGAATGAAACAGACGACGACGGAGAGGTTGGTCTCAACGAAAATGGTTCAGTGGACAGGGATAAGGGCGATTGGGTCTGGCAGTATCCGGCCAAATAACCGGAAGACGGAGGCCGGAAATCAGAAGGCGGAAAAATTTCGGCACCGATTTCTGATCTCCATTTTTACTTTGTGCCTTCGTGTCTTTGTGGTGGAATTTCCATCAACTTTCACTGGGCACGACAAACTGCTCGCCATATCCGTGTATCAACGGCATATTGTGGGCGATTTATGTTGTCGTTTCAGTTTAGAATCCGGGGTTTGGCCAGATGAACCAGATTCCCTATCTCGATTTGCCCGCGCAAATTCGCGGCATCCGCAAAGACCTTGATGCCGCCATTGCGCGAACGCTCGACAATTGCTCATTCTGCCTCGGCCCGGACGTGACGCAGTTTGAAAAGGACTTCGCCGGATACATCGGCGCGGAGCATTGCGTCGGCTTAAACAGCGGCACTTCGGCGCTGCACGTCGCCATGCTGCTGCTCGGTGTCGGTCCCGGCGACGAAGTCATCACCACGCCGTTCACGTTTGTCGCAACGAGTTGGGCAATTTCCTATGTCGGTGCGAAACCGGTTTATGTGGATATTGACGACGCGACGTTCAATCTTGATTCCAAGCTCATCGAACGCGCCATCACGCCGCGCACCAAGGCCGTCCTGCCGGTGCATCTTTATGGTAATCCGTTCGATCTCGATCCAATTCTGGCGATCTGCAAAAAACACAAATTGCCGCTGGTTGAGGACACGGCACAGGCGCACGGCGCAAAATACAAAGGCAAGACCGTCGGCGCGTTCGGTGACATTGCCTGCTTCAGTTTTTATCCCGGAAAAAATCTCGGCGCCTGCGGCGAAGGCGGGGCACTCGTAACGAACAACTCCGTTTTTGACAAACGCGCCCGCGCCCTGCGTGAACATGGCTCGACTGTCCGGTATTATCACGACGAGGTTGGTTTCAACTATCGCATGGAAGGTTTTCAGGGCGCAGTCCTCGGTGTGAAGTTGAAACATCTGGAAGAATGGACGCGCGAACGCCGCCGCGTCGCGCACCGCTACCACGAACTTCTGGCTGATACGCCGTTGCAACTGCCGTGTGAAACCGCCGGTGCCGAAAGCGCATGGCATCTTTACGTCGTGCGCCATCCGCGCCGCGACGAACTCAAAAAACATCTCGAAGACAACGGTGTCGGTTGCGCGCTGCATTATCCACTGCCGTTGCACTTGCAGAAATGCTACGCGAATCTCGGCCACAAGAGCGGTGATTTTCCAGTTGCCGAAAAAGCCGCGCGCGAATGTTTGAGTCTGCCGATTTATCCCGAATTGACCGACGCGCAAATCCAGCGCGTGGTGAGGGTCATCAGGGAATTTTTCAAAAATTAGTCCGTCACCCATATTATCCATGAAAACCGCCAAACCCAAAGACACCGCCACCAGCCGCTGGCTCTCGTTCCGGCCTGAAATCAAAGTCCTCGATTGCACCATCCGCGACGGCGGATTGATGAACAACCACCACTTCGACGACAAAATCGTCAAGGCGGTTTATGACACGTGCGTCGCGGCGGGCATTGATTACATGGAACTCGGCTACAAGGCGTCGCGCAAAGCCATCAAGGTCGGCGAATACGGCTGCTGGAAATTCTGTCTGGAAGACGACCTCCGCCGCGTCGTGGGTGACAACCAGACCGGCTTGAAACTTTCCGCCATGGCCGACGCCGAGAAATGCGATTACAAGGAAGATATTTTGCCGAAGAAGGACAGCGTCCTGGACATGATTCGCGTGGCGACTTACATCAACCAGATTCCCACCGCGCTCGACATGGTCAGGGATGCGCACGACAAGGGCTACGAGACCACCATCAATCTGATGGCCGTCTCCGCCGTGCCGGAACACGAATTGGACGAGGGACTGGAAATGCTCGCCGCGTCCGAGGCCAAGGCCATTTATGTTGTGGACAGCTTCGGCGCGCTTTACAGTGAGCGGGTGCATTACCTGGTGAAAAAATACCAGCACTACTGCAAGACATCGGGCAAGGAAGTGGGTGTGCACATGCACAATAACATGCAGCTCGCCTACGCCAACACCATTGAAGGCATCATCGCGGGCGCAAATTTTCTGGACGGCACCATGGCCGGTCTGGGCCGCGGCGCGGGCAACTGCCCGATGGAATTGCTCCTCGCATTTCTGCACAACCCGAAATACGACCTACGCCCAGTGCTCGGCTGCGTGCAAAACCACATCGAGCCGATGCGCGCCAAGCTCCTGTGGGGTTACGACCTGCCCTACATGCTCACCGGCATGTTGAACCAGCATCCGCGCACCGCCATCAAATTCAAGGAAGCCGAACTCAAGGGCGAGAAGGGCGACATCCTCCAGTTCCACGATACCGTCACGGATCAGGAATAAAGACTAAAGTTGGGGTGAGTGTCCTCGCGAGCCGAGACACTTTTTGCCGCATTCGTTACGCCGATACAGTGTAAACGCGGAAACAGCTTCTGTTTATCTTTGCAACCACCGGTTTGCCGGTTAGAATCAACCGCGATAGATGCAACTGGTTAGATGGTATGTCCCTCGAAACCACACTCAATCGTAGTAATATTCAATGACAATGACGCTGTTGCAACAGATACGAGATGAAGCGGTTGGTAAGGGAACTGACTTAGCGGTGATCCTCCGCAAATGCCGGGTTCTGGCGCAACGGCTCAAGAATGAAGAGTTTAAACAGTGGGTGGACTACGAGTTAAATGGGTATCCGTCGTCTCAATCCATTCCGGATTACCGATATCTTAAACACTGCATTTGTTGTGGGAATTTCATCTCGCCGGTCGGGCACCAATTGAGTAATGCTCAAATTCCGATGCTTAATATACCAGAGAAATTCAGAAAACCTTTAATGGAAATGACATTCCCCGCCAGCATCGTACAACTACAGGACGACATCAAACAGGCAGATGATGGTATCCTCAAATACGCATGGCCGCCTGATTTGTCCCGCTTTCTTGGCAATAATTTCTATCCGAACTTCAGCTTGCTGGAGGCATGGAGGCTGTCCCGGTTAGCGTCGTGGCGGGAATATTAGACACGATTAGAAACCGCGTTCTGAATTTCGTTTTGGACATTGAATCTGAAAACCCGAAAGCAGGAGAAGCCATTGTAAGCGAACATCCAGTCCCACCAGAGAAAGTTGAGCAAATATTTCATACTCATATTTATGGAAACGTGGGTAATGTTGCGGCAGGATCGCATGCATTTTTTCAAAACGCTTCCATCAATGTTTTACAGAATGATTTTAAATCTCTCGCAGAATTCGTTAGATCCATCGGCGGGGCAGATGAGGACTGCAACGAATTACAGAAGGCAATCCAGGCTGATGGTCAGCCTACGGGCAAGAGCTTCGGAAAGAAAGTGGCCGGCTGGTTAGGTGGGATGGTAACAAAGGCCGCCCAAGGGATGCTTAAAGTAAGCGAGGATGTAGCAGCCAAAGTCATATCCGAAAAGCTCAAGCAATATTACGGCGTCTAGGTAGAACACCGCATTAATGACGTTGTCCGCGAACGCGGTAACGTCCATGTGGTTCTGCCAAGGCCATGGTGAGCTGGCTTTCTTCGACTGCCTCTTGCGGATAATCGCTCAAATCGAATTCAAGGCTGTCGCCCTCGAACGTCGGGTAAAGCACAGCCAGCTTGGGTATCGCGGTTTCGGCGAGGCGGAAATAATCTTTGTCAATTTCAATTCCGACTGACCGGTAGCCGACCGCTTCGGCGGCGGCGATGGTTGAACCGGAGCCCATGAACGGGTCGAGCATTAACCCCTCGCCCAACGGCAGCAAGGCGCGCACGATGATGCGCATGAAATGCTGCGGCTTCAGGCATGGATGATCGGAAATGGCTTCTTCACGCTTGGGAGTTCGACCACTGGGAACGACTTCGGGAAATGGTTTGTCGGTAGAGAGACGCCGCAAGCCGCCGGTTTTCCATTTTCGGAGATTTTCGGCCACGGTTTTTTCACCGACCGGTTTGCGGAACAGCATCCATGGTTCGTAAGCGCCTTTTGGCGTTACGCAAACTTCCGGAAATTCCTTTTCGGCGTTCTTGGGCCGGTCGCCGCCGCGAAAGCCAAAATACAACCGCATGATGGCCGGGCGGACCTCGTAGCCGACTTCAGCCATCGCTCCCTGCACGTGATGTTGCAGGATGGGATGCCCGGCAACGCATACGTGCGCGCCGGGAACGAGGGCGTCAAATAGAATCTTTCCAAAATCGCGGAAGAATGCTCGAAGTTTCTGCTTCTCTTCGTCGGTCAGCACGGTGAACCGGGGCAACGGATCGCGTTTGTGTCCGCCGATAGCGGGAGGCAGCCGCCAGACGCCGCCGCGCCCGTTGCGCAGCTTGGACAACTCTTTCTCCGAGAATTCGATCAGCCCGTAAGGCGGGTCGGTGCAGACGGCATGAATGGTCTGCGGCGGACAGCCGCGTAGCCATTCAAAGCAATCTGCGAGGTGAATCTCGTATTTCCTCATCGCGCGCAATTTTCAACTATAGTCGAAAGACAATCAAGCCTGTTTTTGGTATCAACTATAAACGAAATGGATGCTAAGACCGTCATCGGCAATTTCGTCCGCCGTCTGCGTGAGCAAAAGAGATTGACGCAGGATGAACTGGCCGCGCGAACCGGCATCACCTACCAGTATTTATCCGGTTTGGAGAACGGACGCGAGAATTTTTCCATTGGCATTCTCGAATCGCTCGGCGAGTCATTGAATTGTCCGCTCCCCCAACTCGTGGCGGGTGCATTTGCCGGTCCAGCGGCCATTTCAACGGGCGAAGCTAATCCAGATTATTTCCGTTCAAAAGTTCCGTTACCGCCCGGCCTCAAGATCGCTCATCTGCAACGCGCAATGAGCGAGACTCAGCGGATTGTTTCGCTGATTAACGCGAACCTGTTGGCCAGCAGCGCGAAGCCATTGCCGCAATATATTCAGGGCAACAACTTCAGCGGGCTTGTTTCCAACATTCTCTGTGACGCGATTCACGAAAACTCTCCATATAAACATAACTCTGACCAAGCGTATCCAGACCTGATCAATCCAAAGGTTTCTGTGAAAGGCAAGCCGGTCGGTTTGGAGGTCAAGTCAACAATCCAAGTCGGCAAAGGTGGAGAAAGTCACAATGGACATTCCGGCTGGCATCTGGTGGCGTGCTTCGCAATCGATCGAAAGACGGGTAACATTCGCTTCATTCATGCCATGGTTGCCGTGCTCAACGGTCACAACCAACCCGAGCCGGATTGGGTTTACGTGGGCAGCAAAGTGAACGTTGATACCGGCAGCCGCCGAACCGAGACATACAACACAACGTTGATTGGCACGACAAAACTGCGGGACGGTTCAGTTTATCTTGATCCCACCGAGATAAACTTCAAACGTTGGCGACAGGGCCGACATGGGCCTGTGCCTTCCTACTCGATCTTTTATCCGTGTTAATCCGTGTCCATCCATGGTTGATGACTTTGTGTCTTGGTGTCTTGGCGGTTGGAAGTTAAACTGCCTTCATGTCGCACGCGGATTTTGTTCATCTTCATCTGCACACCGAGTATTCGTTGCTCGATGGCGCCTGCCGTGTGGACAAGCTCGTCGAGAAGGCGCATGAACTGAAATTCCCCGCGCTTGCCATCACCGACCACGGCGTGCTTTACGGCGCGATTGACTTTTACAAGGCTGCGAGAGAGAAGGGCATCAAACCCATCATCGGTTGCGAGGCGTATGTCGCGCCGGGCAGCCGGTTGGAAAAGAAAGCCGCCGGCGGGGGGCGCGATGTTTATCACCATCTGCTGCTGCTGGCCAGGGACGCGACCGGCTACAAAAACCTCATCAAGCTCACCACGGAGGCGCATCTCACCGGCTATTATTACAAGCCGCGCATAGACAAGGAACTGCTCGCCGCGCACAAGGACGGGTTGATTGTGCTATCGGGCTGCCTTGCCAGTGAAATTCCCGAATGGATTCAAAAGGACCAGCCGGACAAGGCGCGCGCGGCCATTGACTGGTTCAAGCAAACGCTCGGCGCAGACAATTTTTATCTCGAACTGCAAAATCACGGCATCGCGGAACAGGCGAAGGTGAACCGCCACCTGATTCAATGGGCAAAGGAATTCGGCTTGAAGCTCGTCGCGACGAACGATGTGCATTACATCGAGAAGAGCCATTCGCACGCGCACGACTGCCTGATTTGCATCGGCACGCAGATGCAGCTCGCCGACACGAAACGAATGCGCTACGAGCCGGAGCAATTTTATCTGCGCTCGGCGGAGGAAATGAAGGCGCGCTTCGCTGACACGCCGGACGCGATCAAAAACACGCTCGAAGTCGCCGAGAAATGCAACGTCGAGATCCAGTTCGGCAAGCTGCATTATCCCGTCTTCACCCCGCCGGAACATTTCACGCGCGAGGGTTATTTGCGCAAGCTGGTCGCGGAAGGATTATTCCGCCGCTATACGATTCACGCCAAAGCCGAGGGGAAGGAATTCCTCATCGAGGGAATTGATGATCCGAAGCGATTGCCAACATTTGATGTGGGACAGGCTTCCAGCCTGTCTCAAACTTCAAATGGAACTGCTCCCAAGAAAGAAGGCGACAGGCAGGATGCCTGTCCCACCTTGGATGATCCCACCGTCGCCGCAGCCATCAAAGCCGTGTTGGATCGGTTGAAACTTGAACTCGCGGTTATTGAAAAGACCGGTTTCATCAGTTACTTTCTCGTCGTCGGCGATTTCATCCGCTACGGGCACGAACACGGCATTGCTTGCGTGGCGCGCGGTTCCGCCGCCGGTTCGATTGTCACTTACCTGCTGGAAATTTCAAACGTGGACCCGATCCGCTACGGCCTGCTGTTCGAGCGCTTTCTCAATCCCGAACGCATCAGCCCGCCGGACATTGACATTGATTTTGCCGACGACCGCCGCGCCGATGTCATCGAGTATGTCCGCGAGAAATACGGACGCGATTCCGTCGCGCAAATCATCACCTTCGGCACGATGGGTGCGAAGTCCGTCGTGCGCGACGTTGGCCGTGTGATGGGTTTGAGCTACGGCGACTGCGACCGGCTCGCCAGGATGATTCCGTTCGATTTGAAGATGACGCTTGAAAAGGCGCTCAAGCAGTCACCGGAATTCAAGGAGGCTTACGAAGCCGAGGAAGCCACGCGCGAGTTGGTTGACACCGCGCTTATTCTCGAAGACATCACGCGCAACGCCTCCGTCCACGCTGCCGGCGTCGTCATCGGCGACCAGCCGCTGGTGAATCTGCTGCCGCTCAAGCAGGACGAAAGCGGCACGCTTGTCACGCAATACGCGATGAATCCCGTCGGCGACCTTGGCCTGTTGAAGATGGATTTTCTCGGGCTGAAGACGCTGACCGTCATCCGCAACGCGTGTGAAATGGTCAAGCGCACGCACGGCATTGAAGTGCCGATCGATAATCTGCCGCTCGACGACGCAAAGACCTACGACCTGCTCAATCGCGCGGAAACGCTCGGCGTGTTCCAATTGGAATCCGGCGGGATGCGGGATTTGTGCCGCAAATTTCAAATCAGTTCCATCGAGCACATCACGGCGCTGGTCGCGCTTTATCGTCCGGGGCCGATGGAATTGATTCCCGAATTCATCCGCCGCCGGCACGGTGAGGTAAAGATCGAGTATGAACATCCGTTGCTCGAACCGATTACGCGCGAGACGTACGGGATTTTGATTTATCAGGAGCAGGTGATGCAGGCCGCGCAGGTGCTCGCGGGTTACACGCTCGGCGGCGCGGATTTGCTCCGGCGCGCGATGGGCAAAAAGAAGCGGGAGGAAATGGCCAAGCAACGCGCCATTTTCGTCAAGGGCTGCAAGGAGAAAAATCATATCCCCGAAAAAAAGGCGAATGAGATTTTTGACTTGCTCGAAAAATTCGCAGGCTACGGCTTCAATAAATCACATGCCGTCGCCTACGCCATCGTTGCGTATCAAACCGCTTATCTGAAGGCGAATTATCCGGTGGAATTCCTGTGCGCCATGATGACGAATGACATGGCAGACACTGCGAAACTCGCGCAGTTCATCAACGAAGCGCGTGAGTTCGACATCGAGGTTTTGCAGCCGGATGTCAACGAAAGCCAGGTTTATTTCGCGCCGGCACGGGATGGCAAGGCCATTCGCTTCGGTCTCGCCGCCATCAAAGGCGTGGGCGAAGTCGCGGTGGAAACCATTTTGAAGGCGCGGAACGAAGGCGGAAAATTTAAATCGCTCTCCGATTTGTGCGAGCGGGTGGACAGCCGTACGGTGAACCGGAAAATTTTGGATGCGCTCATCAAATCCGGCGCGTGCGATGGTTTCGGCCAGACGCGTGCCACGCTTTGCGCCCAAATCGAACGCACTTTGGGCCGCGCCGCGAGCATCACCTCCGATCGCCAGCGCGGGCAAAGCTCCCTTTTCGGCGTGCTCGAAGAAAAAGCGCCGCAGATGCCCGAGTCCATCAGCAATTTGCCCGAATGGCCGCAACACGAATTGCTGGCGCATGAAAAGGAACTGCTCGGTTTCTACGTCACCGGCCACCCACTCACGCCTTACGCGCCATTGCTGGAAAAATACGCGCTGACGAACACGGCGAAACTCGCGGAATTGCCGAATCGCAGCCTGACACGCATCGGCGGATTGATCGCGGTGGTTCAAAACGGTGTGGCGAAGAAAAGCGGCAAACCGTATTCGATTATCACACTCGAAGACCTCGAAGGCTCGGTCCAAGTGCTCTGCATGAATGAAAACTATGACAAATACCGTGAGTTGTTGAAGCCGAACAAGGCCATTTTTGTCATTGGCGAAGCGAATACCAGCGATGAACGCCCGAAAATTTTCCCGCAGGAAATTCTGCCACTGGAGGATGCGCCAAAAAGATTCACCAAACAGGTTCATTTGCGTCTGCACACGGCGCATTTGCAACCGGAACAACTGGATTCCGTGCGCGAGCTTGTTGCGGCGCATCCCGGCAAATGTCCGCTGCTTCTCTGCTTCATGCGTCCGGGTGGTGAAGTGATTTTTATGGATACGAACGAACGTTTTAGCGTCACGCCGTCGTTGAAATTGCAGCAGGAAGCCGACGCGCATTTTGGCGAGGAGACTTACTACGCGAAAGTGGATACGAGTTCGCCTGAACGCACACCGCGCCGTTGGGAACGTAAAAATGGATACAACGGCGGCGGGGAATGATCTGGCGCGTCCGGCAGGACTTGAACCTGCAACCATCTGATCCGAAGTCAGAAGCTCTATCCAATTGAGCTACGGACGCCTGCCGCCAGTGTGCCAATTCTTCGGCGGCAATAAAGAGGATTTAACCGGCGGAAGCACTTCACGCACTTCCGGGCATTCATCGGGAGAAGTTCTGTGCGCAGGGTCTGCGGAACGCCGCATTGTGAACAACATTGTCGGCAGTTCGGCTCGTTTAAGCAGTCTGCTATTGCGGGGACCAGATGCGGAATTCGCCGCTGCAATGTAGCAGGGCCATCATATACAGCAAACCATTGTAGTAACGCCCGGCTCCATCCGGAATCGGCGTGTTCCACAGGGCCTCCACAAATTGTTTTGAACGCGGATTTGTTGCCGCGAGGCTGGCCACCGCGTTCATCGCCACCAACCCCTGCGCATGCAAGCTGTCAAGCTGGTGGCCATCGAGCGTGAATTGGCATCCATAGTGAGCCATCCCTTTGGATTCGAAAAAAGCCTGCAACCGGTCACTCAATTCCCTTTCCCGGACATCCTTGCCCCACCATGACCAATCCACCGACCAATTCCCCGCAGTGCGAAACGCGTCGTATCTGAAATTGACTGCCCCTTTGTCCCAAACGTTAGTGGTCGGTATCGTCGGTGTTCCGTCAAAATTCGCATAGTCCGGAGCCAAACCTGTGACCGGATGAGTTGCGCGCGGAAAAAAGTCCCGGCTGGCTGCAGCAGCCTCCATCCAGAAATCCCGGTCCGCCACCGGCCCCCATCGCGCCCACAATTCATAAAACGCAGGCAGATGATACGAGGGATCGGTAAAAGGCGGACGTTCCAAGCTCGGCGAGAAGACGACCATTTTGTGTTTCGCATTAAAGAGCGGCCCGATGGTCACGGTTGAATTCGTATTCCTCCGTGCGTTGGAAATGGTGCCCGTGATCGGCGCGCGATGCCTTTTGTGTTCCGTATTAAAGAGCGGCCCGGCGGTCACGGTTGAATTCGTATTCCTCCGTGCGTCGAAAATGGTGCCCGTGATCGGCGCGCGATGCCTCATGTTGGTCAGCAACCGGTCGGCTTCGGCCTTGTAATTGTAAATTCCACTGCCGCTGCCCCACCGGTTCGCAGCAAAGTAAAGTGCTGTGACATAATATTCCTCGCCATCCGGCGCCACATATTCGCTCATGCACACGCCGTTTGGCCGCGCCTCCCAGGAAAAAAATCCGAAGGACGGATGCGCCGGGTTATCGTGATACAGGTATGTTTTTGACCAGTTCCAGATCGCGTCGAACTCGGCCTTCTTGTTCAACTGCACCGCAATCATCATGCCGTAGGACATGCCTTCTGTGCGCACGTCGTTATTGGCGATATCAGTGACATAGGCAAGCGGACCGTTTGCGTTCGCTCCTGCAGGGTAATAAACCGTCTGCGTGGCTGGATTCCCGTGGAATAACTGCTCGAAGGCGCCATTGATTTTCGCGGTCACCTGCTGCGGCGAGTGGCCGGTCTCGACAAAAAGGTCCCGGTAATAGCCGGTGGCGAAAGCGCCTGAACCGTTGACATCGCTTCCGGCAAGGCTGTCCCTGCCGAATGCCGGGGTGTGCGGAAAAACTCTTGCCCCTTCCTGGTTCGGCGTGTCTTGTTGCTGTCCGGCTAAAGAAACGCAGCCAACAAGCACGAGAAAGAGCGGGACGACGGTTTTCACGGCGAGTGTTTGCTTCATGATTCGACTCCGTTGTGTTTTCTGTATTACTCCGTTGCTCAATTTTTGGCTACATCCAAATCTGCCGATCCAATGAACGGTATTGAATCGCTTCCGAAATGTGGTCGCCCAGAATTTTTTCCGAACCGGCCAAATCCGCAATCGTCCGTGCCACTTTCAGAATCCGGTCGTAAGCGCGGGCGCTTAAATTCAACTCCGCCATCGCCATCTTCAGCAATTCCTTTGTCGCGTCGTCCAACGCACAGAATGTCTTGAGTTCCCTGGGTCCCATGAGGGCGTTGCAGGTGATTTTCCGCTTGTGCGCGAAACGCGCCTGCTGGCGCTTGCGCGCGGCCACGACACGCTCGCGGATTTGCGCGGATGTTTCGCCGGTGCGGTCGCCGGCGATTTCGCGAAACTTCACCTGCGGCACTTCCACGTGCAAATCTATGCGGTCAAGCAGCGGCCCGGAAATCCGGCCCAGATAATTTTGGATTTCGCGCGGAGAACTTTTTGATTCGCCCGGCATTTTGCCGTCCGGCGTCGGGTTCATCGCTGCCACCAGCATGAATTGCGATGGAAAGGTCATCGTGCCCGCAGCGCGCGAAATCGTCACGCGGCCTTCCTCCAGCGGCTGGCGCATCGTTTCCAACACGCTGCGTTTGAACTCCGGCAGTTCGTCCAGAAACAAAACACCGTTGTGCGCCAGCGAAATTTCGCCCGGCGTGGGATTGACGTTGCCGCCGAGCAATCCAGCGTCGCTCGCCGTGTGATGCGGCGTGCGAAACGGCCGGCGCGTCACCAGCGCCTGCCCCGGCGCAAGCAAGCCGACGATGCTGTGAATCTTCGTCGTTTCCAGCGCCTCGTCCAGGGTGAGCGGTGGCAGGATCGTCGGCAGCCGCTTGGCCAGCATGGATTTGCCGGTGCCGGGCGGGCCGATGAGCAGCGCGTTGTGTCCGCCGGCGGCAGCGATTTCGAGCGCGCGTTTCACGTTTTCCTGGCCCTTGACTTCGGCGAAATCCAGGTCGTCGTCGTGCGCTTGATCGAAAATTTTGGCGATGTCCACCTTCGCAGGCGCGATTTTAATTTCGCCTTCGAGAAAACCCGCCGCCTCACGAAGGTTTTGAATCGGAATGACTTGCAACCCTTCGACGACCGCGGCTTCGGCGGCATTTTCGGCGGGAACGAGCACGCCGATTTTGCCTTCGGCCTTTGCGCGCAACGCGACTGGCAAAACGCCCTTGCACGAACGCACTGCGCCGGTCAGCGCGAGTTCGCCCACGACGATGAAATTATCTAGCTGATCCGTTTCGATTTGTTCGCTGGCCGCCAGCATTCCGACAGCGATGGGCAGGTCGAAGCTCGGCCCTTCCTTTTTCACGTCGGCAGGCGCGAGATTGATGGTGGTGCGCCCCATCGGGAATTTGAAGCCGGAATTGGTGAGCGCGGTCGAAACGCGGTCGCGCGATTCCTTCACTGCGGCGTCCGGCAGGCCGACGATGACGACAAGGGTGTCGCCGTAACCGGCGTTGACCTCGACTTCAACCGGATACGCTTCAATGCCATTGAGCGCGGCGGAACAAACCCTGGCTAACATGCAAAAGTTATGGTCGAACCGGGGCGGGACTTCAATCCAGTTTTTTGAACGCAAAAATCTTTTACGCTAATTCCGCGAATTGGCGCGAATTTGAATGGGGAGCGCGCCCGCCCCCGGGCGCTGTTTTCCGCGCCCCCGCGGAAAATTTGTCCGTTTTAATTCAATCAGCGGTTACTGTCCGAATTGCTGGACGCGAGGCGCGTCCAGCCACGCCAGAGGCGGGCGTGCTCCCAATCTATTTTCTGCCTTTTTGCGGCTATTCTCCCCGAAATTGGACTTTGTTTTTTCGGCAAAAGTCATTAAATGACAAAGTGAGTTCGGCTGAATAATGCTGTTCGGCAGAAGGAGACATGATGATTGGCTACTGTGGACTGGACTGTGAGCAATGCGAGGCCTTCATTGCCACACAGAACAACGACGACGCCCTCCGCATCAAAGTCGCTGGGGAATGGGCAAGATTATACAATGCCCCCATCAAACCCGAACACATCAACTGCACAGGATGTCAATCGGCGGGCGTGAAGACATACTACTGCGATCAGCTGTGCGAGATCAGGAAATGCGCGACAAAGAAATCCGTTGGCACATGCGCGGACTGTTCTGATTACCCCTGTTCGGTGCTGAACGAAATGTTCCGGGCGGCTCCACAAGCAAAAACAAGGCTTGATGCGCTGAGGAAGAAATAGAATGCCGAACAAGGCGTTCTGCCGAACTCCGACATGCGCCGCGAGCGGGCATACCGCTGACATATTTTCTTACGTTGGTAGGGACGCGCGGCCCGCGCGTCCGGCGGAAGTTCCGCCTCCCAACCCGGTCGCCTCGGCGAGGTGACTCTACCTTTGTTTTTGTAGCGGCGCTCTATGAGCGCCGGTGAAATCGGTAGGGCGGCGCTACTGCGCCGCCGGGGATGATGGCCGCGCAGCAGCGCGGTCCTACCATCGCAGTGAAATTGGACTTTGTCTTTCTCCATAAAAGTCATTAAATGACAATGTGAGTTTGCCTGAATAATACTGTTCTGCAAATGAACCATAGACGCATGACATACATCGCCGGTGCAGCGATTATTCTCTGGCCAGTATCGGTACTCGCAGACGCTGGTACCCCCTTGGTATGGGGCAGCACATTTCATTTGTTTCTTGGAAATGCAATCATCGGACTGTTCGAAGGATGGCTGCTAGCGCGTTTCTTCGGGTTGAGTAAACGGCGATGTATCGGCTTTCTTATCCCGGCCAATTACCTCTCGGCGTGGATTGGATTCATGCTGATGTCCTTTCTCTTTGACAGATTTGCGACGGACATTTACTCCGGTCTGCGCGTCACGTGGCTGCTGATTGCTGCAACGTATTTACTGACATTGATCGTTGAATGGCCGTTTGTTGCGTTGTGCTTCCGAGGAACACAACACTGGTTCATGGGCAGTATCAAAGGGTCGGTTCTGATTCAGTCAGCCTCTTATGTATTGCTCTTCGGCGGATATTGGTTGCTGAGTGGCACGTCGCTCTACACCAACATGAATGTTGTTTTACCTGGCCAAATTTCTGCGCCACGCGGGGTGGTAATGTTCTTCATTTCATGCTCGGATGGCGATGTTTACCGCTCGGAGCTGGGAAGTTTTACTGACGCCAAGGTTGCGGAGCTGGATTCGACGAATCACTGGGAGGATCACCTTGAACTCAAGGAATCCCAGGTTGACAGCAACTATTGGGATTTGGCAGCAGTCCTTGAGAGGCGGCAGACCGTGGTGCTGCTTCCGCATATCTCATCGATACGCCAGATCGCACCCGATCAAGCATATCGCACGAGCCAATACGGTGGTTGGGGTATAGCCCCGTTTCAGGTGGGTGTCGCTACGAACAGTAATTGGAGATTCGGATGGGCGAACTGGCCTGACGTTGGAATGTGGGGACGTAATGGACCGCGCACAGTTCGGATAGCGTATGGTATCCCCTTCGGCGGCTGGTCACCATGCCGGGTGATTCATCTGCCTGACGACAAGGTGCTGTTACAACTTGGCGACCACCAGATCTGTCTCGTCGATATTTCAGACAGGAAGATTGCACTGATCAGAAATGGGTATGGGGTGCTCGCCTTCCAAAAGGATCAAATCAGCGAAACAAGCAGTCCGGCGAACGGAAGCCAGCCGATTCGCTCAGAGACAAATCGAACGTCATCGGCGGCTGGCTCCCGTCGCTGACCTTAGTGTTGGATAAGAATATGAAATGCCCTAAATGTTCTGCCGATTTTCCTCTGACGTGGCGACTTTACCTCAAAGCACCGTTCGGCAAATTTCCGTACCCTTGCTGCAAGACAGCATTGGCAGGAAAACATCGTTGGTGGTATTGGCCCTTAATGGCGCTTGGGTGTTGCGCCTTTGGAGTTCCTTTTGCGTATATCGCCGGTACTCGCTTTGGATGGCAGGTTGGGCTCGTGGCTTGGGTTATCGGTTGCTTGTTGTCTGGTATGCCTTTCGACAAGTATCTCGAGAACAGGTTTGCAATTCTTACTGTCCGACAAGATCGATCCAGCAAATCCCAATAAAAGGCACCGGGGGTAAGTTATTTCTTCGCCGCTAGCAACTCGTTCACTTTTCCCATCACAGCAAATGCGTCGGCCACATAGAGCACGTCGGCTTTGCCGCGCGCCCAGCCGCAGTTCGGGTCGAGGTTGATGGCGCGGCGCTCACCAATGAATCGCCAGCCCACCGTGTGCGGTTCTTCACCATGACAACAGGTGGACAGCCCCTTCGGATGACGCGGCGTCGCGCCGGTCTGGCCGACTTGATTAAGATGCGACATGAATGAAAGCACCGCCTGGCCTTCGCCGCTTTGGTCCACCAGCGATTTGCTGCTGCCAAGCGATGCGCGGGCGGCCTGGAGAAAACCGCGAATGAGTTTCTCCGCCTCCGGCACATGCGTCTGGCCGTCGGCTTGTTTCTTCGTCCAACCCGCGCCGGTAACGAACAGCAATTGTGCATCGGGCCGGATGGTCTGCGCATCCGCCGCCAGCGCGCGGATTCCGACCACCGTGGTGCGTTTGCAAGTGTCGGGCAGGTTGACGGCAACTACTTCAACTTTGGCCGTGCCCGCGCCGCACTGGCATGGTGCTTGGCTGCCGGGATCAACGAGTATGAACCACGGGCGTTGCGCGCGGGTGAGCGTGGCTTCCATGCGCTGGCGGTAATACCAGCGGTTCACGGTGATTTTGCCGCCGTCCGCCGACACGCCGGTGACGTGTGTCTCGGCGCGTCCGCCGATGCGTTGCGCCACCCCGGGCAGCGAGCGGGTCCATTGCGAAGTCGCCGGAGCCACAACCAATGTGGCTTGGGCCGCTTTGCAAATCGCTTCAGCAGCCGCCGCGTCGGTGGCGTATCGCGACTGGCCAAAATCCTTGCCGGTAACGCCGAAATATTTTACAGCCGGGCATGCGGCGATTGAATTCGCCGCCGCTTGAACGTCTTCGCCGACAAGGCCCACGACGAGTTTTGAACCCGCGAGCGCTTTGTTAAGAGTTGCCGCCACGCGCAACGCTTCGCGGGCGGACTTGGCTAGTGAGCCGTCGGTCTCCGTATGAGCAAGAAGAAGAATGGTTTCCATAAATTTATTTATTGGGAGGGACGCCGTGTCGGCGTCCCTTATATTTGGGACGGCAACCCGGGCTACGCCGAGGCGAGCATGCCGTCCCTCCCGGTTTTTATTTCTTTATCCACTCGACGATTTCCTTCGCAATGTCGTCCGTTGACTTGTCCTTCACGATTTTGGTTTCGCGCAACTGTTTCGGCAGCGAAACAGCCGCGAAGCTCAAGCCTTCGCCGGCCAGTTTCACCGGTTTGGCTTTTTGCAACGCCGGCATCACGGTGCGCATGTTGACCATGCCGACTTGCGGATTGTTCTTCGGCTCCGGCAAATTGCCCGTCGCCCAGCCGAGCAATGCGGGCGCGCCGGCGCATTTCGAAACCTGCTGTTTGCCGCCTTCAATGCGCTCCAAAATTTCAAATGAACCGTCAGTGTTCACTTTCAACTCGTCCACGCCCTGGAACTGGTCGGTGATGCCGAGGCGTTCGCCGATAATTTGCATGGTCGCGCCTGCGCCACGCGACGCGGATTCCCAGCCGCCGAAAACGAGGAGTTTCGATTTATCGAGGCCGGGAATGGCGGCAATGGCATCGGCAAGCGCAGCGGCGGTTTCACCGGCATCGGTAAAACCACTGGCCGAACCGTCCAGTGCAATCAACTCAAACGGCACTTTTTGCGCGACGGTCATCATGACCTGCTGAAGCTTGGCCTTGGGACCGAGGCTGACGAGCCAGACTTTGCTGCCCGGCGCGTTCTTCGCCAGATTGGCGGCTTCATAAAGCGCGTGGCTCGCCCACGGGTCGAGGACCGCGGGCAACATCATTTCATTTTTCAACGCGGGACCAGTCGGGCCGGTTACCGGCTCCAAAGTTTGGAGCGGGTCTGGCACGATGCCGGCGCAAATGATGATTTGATAGGATTGATTCATAAATTCAAATAGCCGCAAAAATGCGCAGAAGACGCAAAAGAAGTCAAATGCCAGTAACGCTGTGGTGCATGTTTTGGTCTTTTTGTGCCTCTTTGCGGCAACGGATCTTCACATTTTTACTTCAACTTGCCAGTGAACCGCTTCAGACGCACCATGGCTTCCTTGAGATTTTCCATGTTCGTTGCGTAGGCGCAACGGATGAAGCCTTCGCCACAGTCGCCGAAGGCCGTTCCCGGCACCGCCGCGACTTTTTCCTCTTCGAGGAATTTCATGGCGAAGTCCTTCGATTTCAGACCGAATTTGGCCACGCTCGGAAAGGCGTAAAACGCGCCGAGTGGGCGATGACATTCGATGCCCATCTCTGCAAAAGATGACGCAATGAAATTCCGCCGGCGCCGATATTCATTGACCATCTCGCCGATGTCCGAATCCGGGCGGGCGAGCGCTTCAATGGCGGCTTTCTGCCCCATAGAAGAAGCGCAAAGCATCGTGTATTGATGAATCTTCATCATCGCCTCGATGAGTTCGGACGGGCCGCAGGCGTAACCGAGGCGGTAACCGGTCATTGCCCATGCCTTCGAAAAACCGTGCAGGAAAATCGTGCGGTCGCGCATACCCGGCAGACTTATAATGCTCGTGTGCGGCGAATCGTAGGTCAGCTCGCCGTAAATGTCGTCTGTGATGACAATGAGGTCGCGCTCGCGGGCAAACTTAGCGATGTCCTCCAAATCCTGACGCCCCATGATGGCGCCGGTCGGATTATTCGGAAAATTCAGCATCAACACCCTGGTCTTGGGCGTGACCTTTGCCTCCAGCATCTTGCGTGTGAGGCGGAAGCCATTCTCCGGCTTCGTCTCCACCGCAATTGGAACCCCGTGCGCGAACAAAATTGTCGCCCGATACGACACGTAACACGGTTCGTGGTAAAGCACTTCGTCGCCGGGCGTGATGAGCGCGCGCAGGGCGAGATCCAGTGCCTCACTCACGCCAACGGTGATAAGGATTTCGTTCTCCGGGTTGTATTCGGCGCCGAACTTTTTGCCGACGTATTTGGCCAGCGCCTTGCGAAGCTCGAGATAACCGAGATTACTGGTGTAATGCGTCACGCCGCGTTCGAGGGCGAACATCGTGGATTCGCGCACGTGCCAGGGCGTGTCAAAGTCCGGTTCACCGATGCCCAGACTGATCACATCCTTCATCGTGCTGACGATATCGAAGAAGTCGCGGATGCCCGAGCGCGGGATATCGCGCACCGTCGCATTGATGCGGTTACGGAACGATACTGAGTCTTTCTTCTGCATGGCCGGATTCCATCAATACACCGAGGCGTTTGTAAGTTTTGAGCATGAAATGAGTGGACGTGGACAGCACGCCTTCAAGCGGCGAGAGCCGTTCACTGACGAACGCCGCCACCTCGCGCAGGTTATGGCCCTCGACAAACAACAGCACGTCGTAGGTGCCGCTCATGAGATAGGACGAGCGCACCTCGGGAAAACGGCTGATGCGGTCGGCAATGGTGTTGAACCCGCCCTGGCGCTGCGGTGTTATTTTGACCTCGATAACGGCGGTGACCGTGTCGAGGTTAAGTTTGTCCTCGTCCAATACGGCCTGATAACCGCGGATGACACCGCTCTTCTCGTATTTAGCGATGCGCTTGTTCACCTCCGCGACGGAGAGATTCAGCATCTTGGCGATGGTTTCCCGCGATTCAATCGCGTTGGCCTGCAAAATTTTCAACAGTTCATCCATAATTCACCTCAAGTTAACGTATAGTGTGCAACGTAGCAGTGAATCAAGGGTTTCGTCGAGCAGGAAGAGATGCGAACTAATGCCTCGCCCATGTATGGCATTTCCCGATTGCTGCTGTGAAACAGTTAACCGAAAATCCGTGCATGAGGAAGGCAGGCACCGTGCTCCGACGTGAAATTGGCGACAACTGCCCGGCGAAACAAAGCGGGTGGAATACAAGACTTCACTGGACGAACAAAGCGTGAAGCGGCAATTGAAGACGACCAGCCTGATAGACAGTTACCAGTGATGCAGGAGCATTTCGAGTGAGGAAACCCAAACGCGCCAGCAGCACAGAAACTGTTAATTATCGGGACTGACTCCTTTACTTACTGACCCCTTTATTTACTTTATTTACGCACTGGTAGAACAATGAAACGCCTCGATTTCTTTTTATGCTATTTCGAGACGACCCGGCAATGTGATCAGGGTTGCCACAATTGCATGACCGAGTCGGCGATGTCACCTGCCAGGGCGGAGCTCTCCACGGACGAAGCCAAGCGCTTGGTGCTGGATGAGTTGAAGGTCGTCTGCCCCAAAGGCGCGGTCTCTTTTTCCGGTGGTGAGATCCTACAAAGAGCCGATCATTTGGAGCTCATCGCGCACAACGCCAAAAACGGCCTTTACACTTTTGTAAACACCAGCGGCAGCAACCTCGATTCGGCCAAACTCAAGCAGCTCAAAAGCGCGGCTGCCGGCCGCCTGACCATGGGCTTTTCCCTGGACTCCGTAGATGAGGATATCCAGAAAAAAAGCCGCTCCGGCGGCCGGGAATGTCTCGAGCGCCTTCTGAAGATCTGCGACGAGAACAAGGTCCCATATTTCGTGCTGGTTACGGTTTCCAAGCAAAACCTCGAATCGCTGAAGGCCACCATGGATTGGTTGTACTCGAAAAAAATCGCGGTAATCCGCTCACCCTTCATGCCGCGCGGCGCCGCGGCCAAGGCCCGGCATTTGTGCTTTGACCGGAACGACATGGAAAAAACGATTCATCCGGCCCTGCGGGATAATCCTCTCAGTTATGTCAGTTATACGCCGTTTTTCGCCGCGCCGAATGCGACCCACCTGACTCTGGGCGGCCACGGGCTCATTCTGGGTAACCTTGGCTGCCAAGCCGGCCGTACCTTCATCGGCATTAACGCGGAAGGCGACGTGGCTCCTTGCGTGCACCTGCTGGATACCCCGGTCTGCTGCGGCAATGTGCGCGAGCAACCCCTCTCCAAAATCCTCGCCGAGTCCGAGGTCATGCGCACCCTGCGTGGCGAGCGCCCGGTCAAAGGCAAGTGCGGGCGCTGCCGCTATGGCGATTCCTGCCGCGGCTGCCGTTCCCTGGCGCATCACCTCACCGGCGACTATCTGGCCGAAGACTCGTCCTGCTTTTTCGACCCAAAGAGTATCGAGACCCGCAGCCCTTATGAAGACATTCAGACAGCCAACGCCCGCGTCTTTATGAATCACCTGGTACAGAACCCTCCCTGGAGTGACATCTTCGGCGCCCGGGGCCGGCTGGGCGTTACCCTGCTCAACCTCAAAGCCAGACTCAACGCTCTCTTTGGGAACCGTTGAATATGAGGATTCTGCTGGTTAAACCCAGATGGTTCGTTAAAGACGGAGTCTATCGTTTCCTCACCCATGTTAGCTTCCAACCCTTGCATCTGGGCATTCTGGCCGCGCTGTCACCGGGACACGACTTAAAGGTGATTGACCAGGATTGGGATGAAGTCCCTTTTGACGAGGACTTCGACCTGGTCGGTCTTACCGCCACCACGTTCTCCTCGCAAAGAGCCTTTGACATCGCCGACGTGTTTCGAAACAAAGGCGTCAAGGTGGTTATCGGCGGTGTACATGCATGCCTGATGCAGGAAGAATGTTTGCAGCACGCCGACGCGATCGTCATCGGCGAGGCGGAATACGTGTGGCCCCAGGTGCTCAAGGATGCCGCCGCCGGCACCCTCAAGAAGACTTACCAGCAGGACAAGCCCACGGATATGGATGACGTGCCCATCCCGCGGCGCGACCTGCTCAGGCACGACCCCCTGGTCGGGATGATACAAGCCACCCGCGGCTGCAATCGCGCCTGCAAGTTCTGCTACCTGCCAAGCGTACCCTGGCACTTGCACCGCCGCCGCTCGCCGGACAAGGTCTATGCAGAGATGAAAGGCATGAAACAAAACGTCGTCTTTTTTGTGGATGACAACCTGTTCGTGGACGAGGAATACGCCATCGCCTTGTGCGAGAAGATCGCGCCTTTGAAAAAAGCCTGGTCTGTGCAGGCGCCCACCACCATTACCAAGAACCTCAGGCTGCTCAAGGCCATGCAAAAGTCCGGCTGCTTTTTTGTGCAGGTGGGTTTTCAGGCCGTGCATCCGGACTCATTGCAGCGTGCCGGCGTGGTGCAGAACAAAATTGAGAACTATCAGGAGGTCGTGCGGCGTTTTCACGACCACGGCATCCTGGTGCAGGGATTCTTCATCTTCGGCTTTGACAACGAGGATCAGCGCATCTTCAAGACCGCGGAAACCTACATCAAGCAGATGGGGATTGAAGACGCCTTGCTCTACATCCTGACGCCCTACCCCGGTACGCCAATCTACGATCAGCTGAAGCGCGAGGGACGCCTTTTGTCCCATGAACGTGAAAAATACGGCTGGGCCAACGCGGTGTTCATGCCGGCCAAAATGACGGCCCGGGAGCTGGAACAAGGCGTGCAGGAGACCTACGAAAACCTCTTTACCTTTTTCAAGCGGCGGGCGCCAAAGCAGATCTTGAAGTGGCTGCCTTTCTTCATCCGCCATCCCCGTGTGCTCATGATCGCGTGGCAGGCCCTGCACCGCAGAGTCAAGATCGTTAAGGCTTAACCAACGTGGATTCAACCGGCGGCAAGTGGGGTATCTCACTTGCCGACCAACGATGCAATCGCTTCCATCCGCTCGCGGATCGGCAGATGTTGAGTGGCAGCGGTCTTCGCAGTCGCCGCATTGGATGCAGGCTGCGGCCGCGTCGGGGGCCAGTGACCAGTGCCATTTCAGACGCTCTTTGATGGCGTCGTCACTGCCATCGAGGATCTTCATGTTGTACGCATCCATGAGCTTGGGAATCTCCACGTCCAACGCGCATGGCAGGCAATAGCCACATCCGGTGCAGAGCCCCTCGAAGCTGGCGGTGAGGTGCGACTTTACCTTCTCGATGTGCTCGGCTGAATGGGGCTTGAAGTTTTCGATGGCCGCCACAGCCTGATCCACTTCGGCCTTGGAAGCGAAGCCCACCAGTGCCGCGGTGATGGCCGGGTGCGACACATTAAAGCGAAGGGCCGCCTGAACCACGTTCTTGTCTTCCGGTCCCTTGAGAAACGCCAGCCGGTCGGGGTTTCGCGGAATCATACCGCCGCACAGAGGGTTCATTGTCACCAAGCCGACGTTACATTTCGCCGCAGCCTCCACTCCCTTGGTGCGGAATGGAAAATTGAGAACGTTGTAACCCAGAGTCACGCCCTCGAAATAGCCGGAGTCCAGCACGGTCGCAATATCCTCACCTTTCAGGTGCGTGGACACCACCAGATGTTTGATCAAGTCCTTCCTCCTTCGCTTTCAGGGCGGCAGGCACGGCTCCCTTGGCGATGCGCTCCGGCAACTGGTTCGGGAACATCAGGCACCAGATGTGGAAGAAATCGATCTGCTCGACATTCAGCCGCTTCAGGGAGCATTCCAGGCTGCTGCGCAGTTCCGCGCCATCGGCCGCCGCGCATTTCGTGGAGACATAAAACGAGTCGCGCGGCAGTTGCTTGATCGCGGCTCCCGTGATTTCCTCGCTCTTGTCGTCGCAGTAAAAGGGTGCGGTATCGAAATAGTTAATCCCCTTGGAGTGAGCGTAGGTGACCAGCTCGGCGGAACCATCAATGTCATTCGGCTTGGGAAACCGCATGCCGCCAAATCCAATCACCGAAATGTCTTTGCCTGTCTTGCCGTAAGTCTTTTTCCACATGGTTGACAGAGGATTGTTGGTTAAGGATCAGTTAACAGCATCGTGATATTCCCAAGCCCGTTCGATTCATAAACGACTAGTTCTCCGCCGAGTGCAATCCACCTGTTCCGGCCTGGAAGTTGATATTGGTGCGTTCGGGATTTTCCGGCAACGGTTGCGAGCAATTCCACAGGCACGCGCCGCAGTGGACGCATTTTTCGCGGTCGAATGACGGCACGCCACCTTCGCCCGGCGTGATGGCCTGGCCGCTGCACAGTTCGATGCAAATCTTCGTGCCGCATTTCTCGCACAGTTCCGGGTAAAGAAAAACAACATGGTCTTCGTAACCGGGCGGGGCTTGCACTTTGCCGCCCATGAGCAACGCGTCCTGGTGTGACACCAACAGCTTCCCGTCGTAGGGAATCGCCGGCCAGTCGCACCGTTGCATAAGCACATCGTGCAGTGACACGCCTTTGATCTGACATTCCTTGCGCAACCGCTCGATTTCACCAGCGGGGATTCTGCCGCGATAGTATTCTTCAACGCTCGGAATGCGTTTCCACGGCGGCACAGGATCGCCGCCCAACGTAAACCTGCCATTGGTCAACCCAGCGAGGGCCATGCCGATCATGCCGCGCACGATGCCCTTCTGGAATCCGTCTCGGGATTTTTCGGCCACAACGGCTTCCCGATCCATCCAACTGGCACGGCGGCGCTTCACATAGGTCTCTTCAAGGTTTTGTTTTGTAAACGGTTTCTTCGCCTTGAGCAATTCGAGCACGGCTTCGGCAAGTTGTGTGCCGGTGGCCCAAGCTTCGTCCACGCCGGAACCGGTCAGGACATTCGTGCTGCCGCTGCCTTCGCCAATGCGCGCGTAACCGTCGCCGGCAAGATACGGTTCGCCGCGACGGCCGGATTCGCCAAGCGTTTTTGCGCCCCACGAACGCAGTTTTGAGCCTTTGAGATAACGCCAGAGATACGGATGCAACATCCAACGCTGGAGGTAGCGATAAGCCGTGCGCACCGGGCTGTCGAACCACGACGGCACGAAAATGCCGAGCGACGCCACGTGGTTGGGATGCACATAAAGAAAACCGAAAATCTCCGGCTCGGGATAACCGAATGTGTGCAGCACAGTGCCGGGTTTCAGTGGCGTGTCGGCGGGTAAATCCACCACAAACTTCATGCCTACTGCCCAATCGCGTGTGTGATGTCCATTCGGCAGACCGAAATGCGCGTTCAATTGCTGGCCGATGGGACCGACCGGGCCGTCGCCGACGACCGTGAGCGCGGCGCGAATGTCCATGCCGGGCGTAAAACCGTCAGACGGCTGGCCTTTCCTGTCCACGCCCTGGTCAAGCAGACGCACGCCGACGACTTTGTTCTCTTCGATGAGCGCCTCCGACACCGGCGTACCGGGCCAGATTTGGACTGTGCCAGTACTTTGCACCCGCGCGCCGACCCATTGCATGAACTGGCCCATCGAGAGCACCATGCCCCCGCGTTTATGGAGGAAGGCCGGAGTCCATGGCAGATTCATTGCATGCTGCTCGAATGGCAGCACGAACCTGAACGCCCGGATGAATGAATCGGCGAGACGGAGCATCGCCGAACGCCGGCTCGCACCGTGCGGGTCGAGCAGATAAAGTACTTTTTCCTGACCGACGGGCGCGGCCATCGGGATGCCGGCCTTTTCGATTTCTGGAAAACTTGTCCGCAACGCACGCGCACGTGTCACGACACCGGAAACACCAAATCCGATGTCATCCGCGCGTTCATAACACAATACTTGCGGCGGCATCCCGGGCGCGGCGGCGCTCTCGACGGCAGGCGAACCGTCGGCGTTGACGAGTTTCTTGGACAACGTGGTAAGAAATCCCGCCGTCGCCGGGCCAAACCCGACGCATACGATGTCCGCGTCCATGCGTTGACGGTCAATCGAAGCCAATCATTCCTCCATGGTCAGACCGGATAATCCAGAGCTTCGCGCGTCATCACTTTGGTCAGTGCTTCGGCTGCGCGGTCCTTGGCAAGCCGGCAGCCGGTGAGGCAACCGTCAAGTTTGGTGCGCAGTTGGACGAAGTCTTCAAGGCCGGTGAATTTCACGCACGGACCGGCTTTCGGCGCATCGGAACAGGTGTGGCCGGCTGTCTTGTCCCACGCCGGATGACGGTTGTAGCCGTGAACAAGTTCGGCACAGATGCGGCCGACTTCACCACCGGCGCGCGCGGTTTGGACATGACACAGATCGGTGAAAAACGCGACCGTGCCGGCCAGTCCATCGGCGAGCACCGGATTCGCGGCACCCTTGGTGTCCAGTTCAATCACGTCGAGTATGAATTGCCGCGCGGCCAGCAGCCAGCAAAGCGCATCGGCCAGCGCGAATGTCACGCCCTGGCGCGTTTTATGATACAGCTTCGCGCCGTCGGCATCTTTGGCCTCGAGCGTGTGTTGCAACGTCCAAAGCCAGAGTTGCATGGCGCTGGCTAGCGTGCAGGCGCCGGTGCCGGGACGTTCCGACGCGACGCGGCGCATTTCGTCAATCCATTGCTGGAATTGCGCAAGGAACAGTTCGTTCGTCATCGTGATTGAGAGCTGCAACCGTTGCACCGCCTCAGGGCCTTCGTAGGTGGCTTCGAGCTGGGCGTCCATCCATTTCTGGCCGAGAAAGCCCGGGCAATCCTCCGTGATGCCGTAGCCGCCCATCAGGCTGACGGCCTCGCGCATCATGTTCGCGCCGTGGCCGGTGTTCCAAAGCTTGCAGGCGGGGCAAAGAACATTGGCCAGTGAATCGAGTATGACAAATTTCACCAGCGGGTCTGCCTCCAACGCCCCGGCGCGATTTAGATCGCGCTGGCCAGCTGGCTTGGAATTGATTTGAACCAATTCCATCGCCTCCTGCTGTTTCCTGCTCAATTCCTTGAGCGCAGCGCGCCCGGTCAATTTTTTTTCCACAAGCCACCGGTCTTTTTGTTTTTCGAGCGGATCCAGCACGTCGAACAAGCGCGCGGCCTCGAAACCAAGTGATGCGCTTGCCTCGCCCGCAGCCCAGATGTCCACGAGCCGATGCAGCGCGTCTTCCTTTTGCTGGATGCCCAACTCATAACGCGGCGTGCCGGGCGCGCCTTCACCGCCACGAAACCGGCGGCGGTGGTAGAGAATGATTGGTTCAATCGCGGAAAGCAATTTCGCCGCGGTCATCAGGCCGACTGTGACGCGCGTGCGGCGGAAAACGGCCTCGATGATTTCGCCGTGCGAATAATTCGGAACAATGACGCCTTTTTCAATTGTGTAGCCGCCGACAATCCGGTTTGCGGGCACTTTCAAGTTGAAAACGGGGTCGTTCGTGGACGAGAGCTGGTGAACGAGTTTCTTTGTGGGCGTGCCGCGGTCGAACGTGCCGGGATCCGTTTCCTCCAGAATGATCATGCAACTGCTCTTGATGCGTTTGTCGTCAGTGTCCACGGCGGCCGTGACGACATTGGCAAAGCCCATGTTCGTGATGAACCGTCCGCGTTTCTCCACCTGTAACAGCGGCTCCTGGCCGTCCTTCCACTCGGCCACACGCACTTTGCCGCCGAGCATTCCGGTCTCGACGCCGACAAATGGGATGGGCTCGGTGAGCGCAAACGCGGCGCGGATTTGTTTGCGGTTTTCGCCGGGTTTGAGCAGCGCCGCACCGCCGACATATTTCGCTATTTGTTCCGGCGTGCCGCGTTCGCGAATTGGCGCCAGGCCCAGATTACTGGCAAGGCTGCTGGTGGCCGCGCCGGCGTCCACCCACGACAGTTCGAACGCCACCAGCGACAGCGCGAGATTTTTCGGCCCGGCGATGAAACCGCCATGTTCCGGATCCAGAGACGCGGTGGTGATGCCACTTTCGTCGAAATGCGGGAGCAGGCCGGCCTTTCCCGCCGTCCATTCGTGCGAATTGCGCCCGCCCGCGGCGACGAGCCGTGCGACTGGTCCCCGCGCCACCTGCCGCGACGCTTGCACAAGCATTTGCAGTTCGTAGCGGTCGGCGAAACGCCACATGATCTGGCGCACATCGTCCCCGGGCAAAGTTTGCAGTCCCGGCGGCGATTTCGTTTCAGCAGGCGCTTCCATAAAATGTATTCAGTCAAAGATGATTATTTTTGTCATCGAAAACCCGCGCCCGGCTTTGGCAACCGATGGGCGCGTGGGATTTTCCACGAAAAACCGTGGTTTCGCCAGAATAAACGGCACAACCTTCAATATTAATTCACCCGCTCTGCGATCCGGTATTTGAACATGCGCTTCTTCATCCAGCGCACGGCGAGCAGGTCGTAGAATGACGCGAACAGCCGGTTCCATACGCCGTAATGGCTCTGGCCGGCGAATCGCGGGCTATTGCTCACTTCGATTTCGGTGACCGTGTGACCTTCAATCTTGAACAGCGTCGGCAGAAACCGGTGCATTCCCTTAAAGAATTTCAGATTGTCAATGCACTCGCGCTTGAACGCGCGATAGGTGCAGCCGGCATCGGAAATTTGCTCGCCGCTCAACTTGTTGCGCACCCAGTTGGCGATGTTCGACGAGGCTACTTTGACGAAATTATCGCCTTCACCGCGCGCTTGAACACGCGTGCCGCAGACGCAATCATAATGCTTCAACGCCTCAAGAAATTTCGGCAGATCTTTCGGGTCGTTCTGCAAATCGGCGTCAATGGTGACGATGTATTTGCCCCGGGCCGCTTTCATGCCGGCGAAACTCGCCGCGCTTTCACCGCAATTGAACGCGAACCGCTGCACGCGGATACGAGGGTCGCCCGCCGCGAGTTCCTTGAGGATTTCCCAAGACTTGTCTCTGCTGCAATCGTCGGTAATGACGACTTCGTAAGGAAGCTTGAGCGGCTCAACCGCCTCGCGGATGGCCGTGATGAGCGCGCGCAAATTGCCCTGCTCGTTGTAGCAAGGAATGACGAGGCTGATTTCGGGAATATTTAACATTTATTGGCCCGCTCGTTGTTGCAACAGCTTGGCGCGTCCGCAACATTCGGAAATAATTTTTTGCAATTCCTTTTTGTCGCCTAGCTCCGCGTATTGACTTGCCAAAGTGGTTAAAGGCTCAAGCGCCGGAGAATGCCTCGCAATCAACATGGTGATGTCGTTTTCGTAAACCGCCGCTCGATCCATGTCGAATTGTCGATACAGCGACGGCAACGCGTAAAGTTTCAACACAATCAAACCTTCCACCGTCACCGCCGGAACTTCCATTTCCATGAATGAATGCTTCGTGGTAAATTTTTCCGCGACAATTTTGAACAGGGGATTCTTTGTCAGCAACAAATCCACTTGGATGCTCTTGAACTTGCCGCGCGCAAAAAAGTCTTTCCGGTCTTCAATCGTCAATTCAGGCAGTTGTTCCAGCGCGGCGACGGACATCAGCAAGTTCACGTCCTTGGTGTTGCGGCCTTGCACGTAGGTGAGCATCGCCATGCCGCCGACCAGCAGATAATCCACGCGCCGTCCCGCGAGTAGCCGGAATAATTCCATCGTGTCTTGTGGTACGGGCATGGGCGGCGCGGGGCCGGGGCCCTCGCGCAGTTGCAGCGGCGTGTTGGTCCACCGATGCGAACCGGCTTCCCACGCGTCCACCAAAACCTCCGCGACGCGCCGCAAACTGACGCCTTCGGGAAGTGTGACCGCTGTGTTTGCCTTGCTCATGCCGCCGTTCAGGACCACGGAATTATCGCATGAGCGGCAGTCTGGTGAAAGCTTATTAGCTCAATAACATCAGCAAAAAATCATTTCCCACCGTTCACTTCTTCCCGTAAAACTCCGCGATCGCGTCGCAAACCTTGTCCGCAGTGTCGAGGGTCATTTCACCGTGGATGGGTAGCGACAAAATTTCCTTAACTGCCTGTTCGGTCTTCGGCAAGCGCGGAATGTTTTTGAATTTATTCGTGATCGCCGGCTGTTGATGGTTCGGCACCGGATAATGAACGCCGGTTCCAATGTTCCGTTCCTTCAAGAATTTTTGCAGCTCATCGCGCTTTTCCGTGCGGATGACATACATGTGATAGACCGCCCGCGCCCACGGCCTTTCCACCGGTGTTTTGACGATGCCCTTGAGCCGTTCATTGTAACGCGCGGCGATTTTCCGGCGGTTGTCATTGAAGCCGTCGAGATGCTTCAACATCACACGGCCAATGGCAGCCTTGATTTCGTCGAAGCGCACGTTGAATCCGGCGAATTCGTGGAGATATTTGTCCCTGCGCCCGTGATTGCGCAACATGCGGACTTTTTCGGCGAGCGCGTCGTCGTTCGTCACGAGACAGCCGCCGTCGCCGAGCACGGTGAGATTTTTCGACGGGAAAAACGAGAACGCGCCGAAGTTGCCCATCGAGCCGACGGTTTTGCCGTTGTATTTCGCGCCCTGCGCCTGCGCGCAATCCTCCAGCACCCACAACTTGCGCTTTGCGGCGATTTGAAACACGCGATCCAAATTCACTGGATGACCGTAGAGATGCACTGGAATGACGCTTACCGTGCGCGGCGTGATGAGCGATTCAAGCTGCTCCACATCCATGCAAAACGTGTCGTCAATGTCGCAAAAAACCGGCGTTGCGCCGCAATGTATCAGCGGTTCCATCGTCGGGAACGCCGTGTGCGACGGCACGATGACCTCGTCGCCGAGTTTCAATCCCTGCGCGAGGTGAAGCATGTAAACAATCATTGTCCACGACGTGCCGAGGATGGCGTGTTTGACGCCGGTATGCGCGGCGAGCTCGGCTTCAAAGGCCTTGCACTCGGACGAGAGGATGTATTGGCCGGAACGGATGGCGCGCAACGCGGCCTCCTCGACCTCCGGGTTCACGAAACATTTTGATAATGGGATTTTTTGCATAAAATTTTTGACGCGAATTGCGCTAATTTTCGCTAATTCAATCCACTTTTTTGGAATTTGTTTTTATGGTTTTAATTCGCGGTAATTCGTGAAATTAGCGTCTCAAGTTAGTGTAACTGCCTTGCCGGTTTTCACCGATTCCAGCGCGGCGTTCAACACCCGCACGGAATCGTATCCCGCCCAACCGTCGGCGCGCGGCGCTTTGCGCGTTTGCACCGAATCCACAAACGCGCGCAACTCCGCCAGCAACGGTTCCTCCGGCGGCGTTTCGATTTGCGTCACGACACCCTCGGTCGCTTTGAAATCCTTGCCGTCGCGGATGTGTTTGTTCTCGTAAGTCTTGATTTTGTATTGCGCGACGTTGTAATCGCACACCGCGCTCCTCTTGTCGCCGCAGACGATGACTTCACGGAATTTGCCGGGGGTGAAATAGTCGTTCTCAACCGTAGCCCAAACCTTGCCATGCGGCGTTTCATATTCGAGCGACACGAACGACACGTCTTCCATGCCGCGTCCCATGAAATCATGGTGAATGGCCAGCACACTCTTCGGCAGTGCATTCAAGATGAAATTGAACAAATCCACGAAATGGATGCCGTCGGCGAACATCACGCCGCTATCGTTGCGGGGGCGTTTGAAACCGCCGAAATGCCCGCGAATCATGTTCACGCGACCAAACTGGCCGGATTGAATGGCGTCGCGCATCCACAACGTCGCTGGGTCGAACCGCAGAATATGGCCGACTTGCAGAATCCGGCCCTTGCAGGCGGCCAACTCGGCCAAAGCCTTGGATTCCTCGTTCGCGAGAGTCAGCGGTTTTTCAACAAACACGTCCTTGCCGGCTTCCAGAAATTCCTTGCAGAGCGAAAAATGCGTTTGCGCGGGCGTCACGATGACAACGCAATCCACCTTGGTCACGAAATCCTTGTAATTCGTCGTGAGGCGCGCATCGGGCAGGCCGAGTTTGCGCGCCAGCTCAAGCTGTTTCGCACCCACTTCAGCCACGTAAAGCTCAACAGGCATTGAATTGAGATTGCGCAAATGATTGACGCCCCAGCGGCCCAGACCCAAAAGAAGAACTTTTGCCATCAGCGAAATTTTCAAGCAAACCTTCCAGCCCAGCAAGAAAAATGCACCGCGTTCCTTGTTTGGAGGCGCTTAACGATTCACAAACAATTTCCATTGGCCGACGTTAGTCACCAGATTCAACGGCGTGGTGCCGTGGTGCTGCTGGAAATGTTCCATTGTGCCGCTAAAGCCGACAATCCATATGCGCCTTTTGCCCTGAAGCAACTGCGCAAGCGCATCCTCATCAGGCAGAAGCAGTTCGCCCAGCCGCTCGCGGTTGCCGGGAAATTCAAACGGGACTTGCGCCAATTTCATGCCACCAAAATACGGACGGTTCGCCATTGAAATCACTCCGCCCGAATAAAATGCCAGCCCCTGTGGCAGCTTGCCCCAGCACACAATGGCGTCGCCGGGTCGAAAATTCTCGCGCAACGCCAGACCGATCGGTTTCAGGGTTTGGTTCCCTCTGAAATCGGTTTCAAATAATGGGGCCTCGGCAGTAACAGCTATCAGCGAAAAAATTCCCAGCCCGGCTGTGATTGCCGCACACGCGGAAGTGCTCCGGTTTTTTGCCAGCCAAAAAATTCCCAGTCCAATGACAGCTGCAGCCGGCGCCTGCCATTTCATCCATCCCGGCAGTGTCACGTGAAAAACAGGCGGGAGCGCCAGTGGAATGGCAATCAAAAGCAACATGGGACTGGCCGCGCATAACCGCCAAACCCAGTTCGGAATGCGTGGAATATTTGGATTTTCCTCTTCATTGAAAAAACGAAGCGCAACGAGCAAGGCGACCGCAGGAAAAACCGGCAGAATGTAAGCGGGCAGTTTGGCCTGTGAAAAAGAAAACAGTGCGAACGTAAAAATTGCCCAAACGTTCAGCAGCACCCACGCGTCCTTTGAGATTTGAGATTTGAGATTTGAAATTACAGAGCGGCGCCACAGCCAGCCGAGCAGCCATATCCACGGCAAAAGTCCGACGGCGAGAATTCCGAAAAAATAGAAGAAGTTGCCGGGGCGATCTTTTATCGTCGTGCCGAGCAAATGTCCGGCAGCCTGACCAAAGACCATGTAATGAAACGCGTTCGGCACCCGTTGAAAAACCGCCAAAAACCACGGCATCGCCAAAACCAAAAACAGCGCCAAGCCGGCAACCAGTCCACCGAGTAGAAGTTTCCATTGGGAAAAACTTTTCCGGTGATAAATCACCAATGCCGCCAGCGCAATAAGTGGAATGGCCATGGCAACCGGTCCCTTGGTCAAAAAACCAAGCGCAATGGCAATCCAACCGGCCAGATGCCACCCAAGAAATTGCGAATTGCGAATTGCGGATTGCGGATTTAGAGAAAGCCAGCTTCGCCAGAAGAAATACATTGCCCACGCGACAAACTGCGTCAGGAAAATGTCCGGTGTCAGCATTCGCGCCATGGCGAAGTAGAGCAGGGAACTTTGCAGAATCAGCGCGCTCCACAACCCGACGCGGCGACCGCCGATGGAACAGCCCAGCAACCACACCGCCCACACGCCGCTGATGCCCGCCAGAGCGAGTGGCAGGCGCACCGCCCATTCATTCTGGCCGAACAGTTTCATCGAAGCCGCCACGAGCCAGTAAGTCATCGGCGGTTTGTCGAGGTGCGGCAGATACCAGAAATGCGGCACGAGCCAGTTGCCGGTCTCGATCATTTCACGCGCGATTTCCGAGTAGCGGCCTTCGTCCGGCTCGTTCAACGCGCGGCCGCCGAGCAGAAAGAAAAACGTGAAGACGGTCAGCGCCAGCAAAACCCATCGCTGGCGCGCTCCAGTTGAAATCGGCATGGTTTGTTTCAAGAAGACTGTCCACAGATTACGCGGATTCCGCCGATTAGAAATAAAAATTCATCTGCGTTCATCTGCGAAATCTGCGGATTTCTGATTCAATTCAACAGCCGATACCAATTATCACGCTGATGCGGCTCGTATCCGATGTCTTTGATGAGCCGTCTCATGTCGGCGACCGCCATGCGGAACGTCGTGCCGGCCCGGCTGACGACATTTTCCTCAATCATGATGCTGCCGAGGTCGTTCGCGCCGAATTTGAGCGCAATCTGGCCGATTTCCTGTCCCTGCGTCACCCACGAACTTTGGACGCTCGTAAAATTATCGAGGTAAATCCGGCCCAGCGCCTGTGTCCGCAAATATTCATGCGCGCCGACCGTCGGCGCCTTGAGCTTGGTATGCTCGGCCTGAAACGTCCAGCAGATGAATGCAGTGAACCCTTTGGATTTATCTTGCTGCACGCGCAACCGTTCCAGATGCTCGATGCGATCATCAACCGTCTCCACGTGGCCGAACATCATCGTCGCGCTTGAACTCAACCCCAGCCGATGCGCCACGTCCATGACTTCGAGCCAGTCGTCGCTCATGACTTTGAGCGGTGAAACCCTCTGGCGCACAGTGTCCACCAGAATTTCCCCGCCACCGCCGGGAATCGAGCCAAGCCCCGCCGCCTTGAAATCTGCAATGATCTTTTCCAGCGGTTCATTGAACACTTCGCGGAAATGGGCAAATTCAGGCGGACTGAAGCCGTGAATGTTCACCTGCGGGAATTTGGCTTTGATGTGCGACAGCAAATCCAGATACCACTGCTTCGTCAGTTTCGGGTGATGCCCGCCCTGCAACAAAATCTGCGTGCCGCCGAGTGCAACCGTCTCCTCGATTTTGCGATCCATCTCGTCGAACGTGATGACATAGGCGTCGGCATCCTTCTCCGTCCTGTAAAACGCGCAGAACTTGCAATAAACATTGCAGACGTTGGTGTAATTGACGTTGCGATCAACGATGTAGGTGACAATTTCGTTGCCGCACCCGTTGTAGGCATCTTTTCTGGCCAGTTGACGGCGGCGATCGGCAAGCGCGCCGAGTTCCTCGAGCGGCAGATGATAAAGCCTTAAGGCCTCGGCCTGATTGATGCGTTTGCCGTCCCAAACTTTCTGCAGCAACTCGTCGAGCCTTCGCTGCGACGGAGCAGCTTCAGCTACGCAGGCCAATGACGCGTCGTAAATCACGATGAAAGGTTAGCGAAACTGCCAATTGAAACAAGCCGTACAAAATTAACCGCAGAGACGCAGAGGAAAATGAAGTAGCACCCGCGTCTCGCGGGTTGTTTCGGGCGTCACGCCCGAAACTGAATCAGTGGAGTAATTCGGCGGGACGCCAAATTAAACCCGCCAGAGGCGGGTGCTACAACAGCTTTTTTTTACTCTTTTGCCGACCCTCATCCTTAAATCTTTTTCTGTTCTGCTATTTGGCAAAGCCTTGAACCCAGAGGAGATTCCCTGAGACTTTTAAGCATACGGCTGTTTGTTTCCCTATACCAATCATGACCAGCAATCATTATCTCCATTTCTTCGTCACTTATTTTTAGCGCCTCCGCTGTTTTTGGATGAGTGATTCGGTCGCGGATTTTTTGCGCATCCATCAGTTGCGTCCATCCTGTGGAGTTAAAATCAACTTCGTTTTGTTGTTGAATCGCTCTATAAAAAATTTGCACCGCAGATTTTATGTCGTCCTTAAACTTCAAGTGGTGCTTGTATTCTTTTCCGGTAAATCCTTTCAACATCGCTCTTTCTTCTTTAGTAAACAGCACCATTCGTGATTCTTTTGCGCCAGGAACAAGATTTTTCAATGGATGCAGAATATATTCAAAGGCCAGAACTACCTGCTTGAATGCATACAAATGCCCCTCAAAAAATGTGAATATTGTCTTAATCAGCACCCGTTTTGAATATTCGCTAGGTGCTTGCCGGCACTGCGTGCGCGCCAATTGAATATCTTCTTCAAGAACGTCTGCGATTTGAAGAAAGTTCTGAAGTGTTTTTATCGCTTCGGCTTCAGTCATACGCTTTAGCGGGGTTTCATAACTTCACCTTCGCCACGCGTTACGGTTCAGTGATTCCCAAGTCGCGGCAAATCTTTCGAGCCAGAAATTTGTTGATCTCGTTGTGCCTCGGCACGGCAGAGCGGAGATTTCTCGCCGGGTTTCCCCACCATGAATGGTTGCTACCTTCGCGGATGAGCACGCAGCCTTGCGCGGCCAAATACCGGATTAGCTCCCGCCGTTTCACACAAGGATGGAGGCTTCTTCGTAACCGTGTTTTGCGGCGGAGAGTGCGTCTTCCCGGTTGAACTCCAGCGCTTCTTTCAAGGCGGAACGCAAGTTTTTCAAAAGTTCGATGCGGGTTTTACCCTGGGAATTAACTCCCGGGATTTCCTCAACCCAGCCGATCCACCAGCCTTCGTCCTGTTTGATGACGACAGTAAAATTGCGTTTCATAGCATTATCCTAAGCCTTTTACCGTTGAACTCAAGGTAGCATTTTCTCCGCGCCTCTGCGTCCTTGCCTAGGCGTAGCCTCCAGCGAAGCCAGGGTCTGCGGTTAAACTATTTCGGCATCTTCAATTTCATTTTGTCCGCCACCTGCGCCACGTCTTTGTCGCCGCGACCGGAAAGATTGATGATGATGAGCTTGTCCTTGCTCATCTTCGGTGCGCGTTTCATAACTTCAGCAATGGCGTGCGCGCTTTCGAGCGCCGGAATGATGCCTTCCAGTTGCGACAGTTTCATGAACGCGTCCAGCGCCTCGTCGTCTTTCGCATAGGTGTATTCCACGCGCCGCTGGTCGCGGAGAAAAACGTGTTCCGGCCCGACAGCGGCGTAATCCAGTCCGGCACTGACGCTGTGCGTGAGTTGAATCTGGCCGAACTCATCCTGCAACAGGTAGGAACGCGTGCCCTGCAGGACGCCGAGTGAGCCGCCTTGGAACCGCGCGGCGTGTTTGCCAGCTTTAATGCCTTCGCCACCAGCTTCCACACCAACCATTTTCACGGATTTGTCTTCGAGGAACGGATAGAACAGTCCCATCGCGTTCGAACCGCCGCCAACGCAGGCGACGAGCAGGTCGGGCAGACGTTTTTCCTTTTCCAAAATCTGCGCCCTCGCTTCATCGCCGATGACGCGCTGGAAATTCCGAACCATGAGCGGATACGGATGCGCGCCATAAACCGTGCCGAGGATGTAATGCGTGGTGCGGACGTTCGTGACCCAGTCGCGCATGGCTTCGTTGATGGCTTCCTTGAGCGTCTGCTGGCCGGCTTTCACGGGCACGACTTCTGCGCCGAGCATTTTCATGCGATAAACGTTCAGCTCCTGCCGTTTGCAATCCACCGCGCCCATGTAAACAACGCATTTCAGTCCGAACATCGCGGCCACGGTGGCCGTGGCGACACCGTGCTGGCCCGCGCCGGTCTCGGCAATGATGCGGGTCTTGCCCATGCGCCGCGCCAGCAGGATTTGGCCGATGCAATTGTTGATCTTGTGCGCGCCAGTGTGGAGCAGGTCTTCGCGCTTGAGATAAATTTTCGCGCCGCCGAGTTCCTTGGTAAGCCGTTCGGCAAAGTAGAGCGGGGTGGGGCGACCGCAAAATTCCTTCAGGTAATATTCAAACTCGCGCTGGAACGCCGGATCTTTCTGCGCGCGCAGGTATTCGTCCTCCAGCTCCTGTAACGGTTGCATCAGCGTTTCTGGCACAAAACGTCCGCCATACGGACCGAAATGGCCGTGTGCATCCGGAACTTTGGCGCTGGAATTCTTGTTCATAGCCCGATTTTCACGCAAAGACACAAAGACGGAAAGCTAATTTGCAACGACACCTAATTTGAAGAAACTTCCAACTCATTTTGAATTTCACGCTTGGAGAAATCCCAAATCGGAGGAAATTTGACTTGGGGATTGCAATTTGTGCTTGCAATTTGTGCTTGTATAAGCTTTTCTACATAAATTGGCATGTCGTTTAAGTTTGTTGCCAGACGATTATTCGGTGAACGCTTTGTTGCCATCGCGTGCGCGTTGGTCTTGCTCCCGTTAGCGGCACACGCCCAAAATTCCGGCAGACAGTTTTTGCAGGGTCATGTGCAGCCGGCAGTGGCGCGTTTGCATTTACAGCCATTGGGCAGGCTTTCAGCCACACAACGGCTGAATCTGGCGATAGGTCTGCCCTTGAGAAATCAACAGGCGCTCGACAATCTGCTCCAGCAAATCTACGACCCGGCAAGTTCCAATTACCGTCATTACCTGACGCCGGAACAGTTCACAGAGCAGTTTGGTCCGACTGAGGAGGATTATCAGGCGGTTATCACATTCATGGAATCGAAGGGTCTGACAGTAACCTACCGACATCCGAACCGGGTGGTGCTGGACGTGAGCGGGTCGGTGGCGGACATAGAGAAGGTGTTTCATGTAAGGATGCAGGTCTACCAGCATCCGACGGAAGCACGGACATTTTACACGCCGGACGTTGAACCTTCACTGGACTTGACCGTTCCAATTTTGCACATCAGCGGATTGGACAACTTTGCCCTGCCGCGTCCTTTGCATGTTGTTAGACCAATTCCCGACCATCAGGCGACGAGCGTGACACCGAATTCCGGTTCCGGGCCGGGCGGCGCTTATATGGGGAATGATTTTCGGGCGGCTTACGCTCCGGGAGTTACGTTGAATGGTTCTGGGCAAATCGTGGGACTGTTGGAGTTTGACGGTTATTACGCAAATGACATCACAACTTACGAAAACGCAGCCGGGCTGCCTGCCGTCACAGTGGCAAATGTATTATTGGATGGGTTCAATGGATCCGCGGGCAGCAATAACGTGGAGGTAGCTTTGGACATTGAGATGGCCATCTCAATGGCACCTGGATTGTCCAAAGTGATTGTGTATGAAGCCGGGCCGACTGGCAATCCGAATGACATTTTGAACCGCATGGTAACAGACAATCAGGCCAAGCAACTTAGTTCCTCTTGGGGATGGTTGCCTTTCGACCCAACCACTGACAAGATCTTTCAAGAGTTTGCCGCTCAGGGACAGTCGTTCTTTCAAGCTTCCGGCGACTGGGATGCTTTTATAGGGGCGCCTTGGTCGCCGATGGATAACCCGTATATCACGCTTGTGGGCGGGACAACTTTGACAATGACCGGCGCAGTAACCACCGCACGCTATTGTCACACGGCGACATTGCTGCCCAATGGGAAGGTGTTGGTTGCAGGAGGCACACACACGGGGTCGGATGCTATTTCTGACGCGGAACTGTACGATCCAGCCACCGGGATATGGACGAATACCGGTGTGTTGAACACCTCACGCGGTTATCACACGGCGACATTGCTGCCCAATGGGCAGGTGTTGGTCGCGGGTGGCTACAACGGCGGTTCTCTTTCCAGCGCGGAGCTATACGATCCGTCCACCGGGAAGTGGACAGCGACCGGCTCGATGACCAGCGGACACGCTGGTCACACGGCGACGTTGCTCCCCAATGGGAAGGTGCTGGTCGCAGGGGACTTCTATAGCGGGACGAGCGCAGAGCTATACAATCCGGCCACCGGGACATGGACGGCGACCGGCTCGCTGAACACCGGACGCTATGACTATGATCAAACGGCACCGTTGCTGCCCAATGGGAAGGTGCTGGTCGCGGGGGGCGTTGGCGGCGGTAACAGTGCGGAGTTATACGATCCAGCCACCGGGACGTGGACGCTGACCGGTGCAATGAACACCGCACGCTTTAGTCACACAACGATCTTGCTGCCCAATGGGAAGGTGCTGGTCGCGGGGGGCTGGAATAGTGGCCCTCTTTCCAGTGTGGAACTATACGATCCGGCTACCGGCACCTGGACAACGGCTAACGCAATGAACACCGCATGCTATGGCCGTACAGCTACGTCGCTGCCAAATGGGCAGGTGCTGGTCGCGGGTGGTTGTAACTATCAGTCTGTTTCCAGCGCGGAGTTGTATAATCCAACCACCGGAACATGGACAACGACCGCCGCGATGGCCACCCCACGTTATTTTCACACAGCGACGCCGCTGACCAATGGGCAGGTGTTGGTTGTGGGTGGTTTTGACGGAAGTTACGGAGGTTTTAGTGGCCGTTCTCTTTCCAGCGCGGAGCTATACGATCCATCCACCGAGAAGTGGACAGCGACCAGTGCGCTGAACGGTGCCAGTGGTTCTTGGGTATCGGAAACCACTTGGAATTGGGGCGGTGGAACTGGCACCGGCGGTGGGATCAGCACCAATTATTCAATCCCTAGCTGGCAACAAGACATCAACATGACGGCCAACCACGGTTCGACCACCATGCGGAACGTTCCGGACGTGGCTCTGACCGCTGATAACGTTTATGTCATCTACAACAACGGCTTCGGCGGAGTCTTCGGCGGCACCAGTTGCGCAACGCCCCTGTGGGCGGCTTTTACCGCGCTGGTCAATCAACAAGCCGTGGCGGCTGGCAAGCCAACGGTTGGTTTTATCAATCCGGCGGTCTATGCCATTGGCAAAAGCACGAACTATACTGCGGATTTTCACGATATCACCACCGGCAACAATACAAGTCCCAGCAGCCCCCAAAATTTCTATGCCGTTCCTAGTTACGACCTCTGCACCGGATGGGGCACGCCCGCTGGGCAAAATTTAATTAACGATTTGGCCGAGTTGTGCGATTGGCTGATCATCACGCCGACAACAGGCTTCACTTCCATCGGTGGGATTGGTGGACCGTTCACTATCACTTCGCAAAGCTTGTCGTTGACTAACGCGGGAACAAATTTACTGACTTGGACTCTGGTCAACACATCCCTTTGGCTCAATGCCTCGTCCAGCGGCGGCACACTGACGCCTGGTGGACCGGCAACCACCGTGACCGTGAGTCTAAACTCGGCAGCCAGTAATCTGCTGGTGGGGACATACAACGCAACGGTGTGGTTCACCAATCTAAACAACGGTATCGGGCAAGGTCGCCAGTTCAGTTTGTTGGTGATCAGCCCGCCAATAATTACGATACAACCGACCAATCAAGCGGTGCTAAAAGGGGCGACGGCGACATTCGCGGTGGAAGCCACTGGCGATTTGCCGTTGTATTACCAGTGGCGGGATAACGGAACAAACCTGACCGATGGAGGTAATATTTCCGGTTCGACGACCACTAATCTGATCATCAGCAGTGTGTCTTCAGCGAATGTGGGAACTTACAGTGTCATCGTGAGCAACGTTGCCGGTATAGTGACTAGTTCCAATGCCGTGCTGACAGTGAATCCGCCGCCGCCCTGCGCGCCGGTGTCTTCCGGGATGGTCAGTTGGTGGCCTGGGGAAGGCAATGCCAATGACATTGTGGACACCAACAACGGGACGCTGGTAGGTGGCGTGAGCTATGTCGCCGGCGAAGTGGGCCAGGCGTTCTTGTTCGACGGAACGAGTGGCTGCGTTTCCATCCCTGATTCGCCTTCACTGGACTCATTTACCACAAGCATGACCATTGAGCTGTGGATGAAGGCCGGCCAGACGAACGTCAATGCGGATTGGAAGGGACTTGTCACCAAGGGGAATTCCTCCTGGCGACTGATGGCTACGACTTTTGCCAAAACAGTTTATGTGGCTTTCTCCGGTGTTAGCCCCCCGGACTTGTCTGGCACACGGAATGTCAACGATGGCCAGTGGCATCATGTGGCTGCCGTTTACGATGGAACTAACATGTTCCTCTATGTGGACGGCACGCTGGATGTTTCGCAGCCGGCCACGGGTTTGATTGCCCAAGACACCGATCCCATGTGCATTGGAGCAGACTCGAAGGCATATGTTCCCAGTTGTGGTTGTGCTGAACTGGGGTATTTCTTCAACGGGTTGGTTGACGAGGCGTCCATCTACAATCTGGCGCTGACGGCCTCGGAAATTCAGGCCATATACGCGGCAGGCAGCGGGGGTAAATGCTATACGCCCACTGCGCCGGTGATCGTAACACAGCCGACGAACCAGACCGTGGCGGTGGGCGGCACGGCAACATTCACGGTGGTAGCCGGCGGCACACCGTCGCCGGGGTATCAATGGAATTTCAACGGGACGAATATCGATGCAGCGACGAATGCGACGCTGACGCTGACTAACGTGCAGTTCAGCCAGGCGGGCAATTATGCGGTGCTGGTGACGAACCTGCTTGGTTCGGTGCTCAGTTCTAATGCGGTGCTGACGGTGACGCTGGATCATTTCGCCTGGAACCCCATACCGTCGCCGCGGTTCGTCAATACGCCGTTTTCCGTCATCATCCAGGCGCAGGACATGACCAATGGCCTGTTCACCAACTTTACCGGCCCCGCCATTTTGGGAACAACCAATGGCGTCGCCGTCACCCCGCCGGTTTCCGGCAGTTTTGTTCAAGGGGTATGGACCGGCACGGTGGTGATTTCGCAGACGGCTTCGAATTTGGTGTTGCGAGCTGACGACGGGCTCGGGCACTTCGGCTTGGCCAACCCGATCAATGTCATCAATCTGCCTAATCTGGGGATGATGCATTCCGGCAATATTGCCTTGTTCATGTGGCCGGTCGGCTACTCGGGATTCGTGCTGGAGACTTCGGGCAACTTGTCGCCGCCAGCCACATGGGTAGTGGTGCCCGATGTTCCAATCCAGATTGGCGATCAATACCTGCTGCCGCTGGAAATGAGCGGGACCAATGGTTTCTATCGCCTGTGGTTCACCGGCCCTTAAACACACAGTCGGGAATCAAGGAATTGACGAAGCGGGGCAATCTGTCAGCGTTGCCAGGACGGAGTTGCTTTGCTGCGAGAGCAACAATCCTGATGCCACTTAACTTGCCTTCACCTGCGCGATGAGCGCCTGCAGCGAAGCCTTGGCATCGCCGAAAAGCATCCGGGTGTTGTCCTTGTAAAAGAGGTTGTTTTCGATGCCGGCAAAACCCGCGGCCATGGAGCGTTTCATCACGATGACGGTCTTGGCGCGGTCGGCTTCAATGATGGGCATGCCGTAGATCGGGCTGCTCTTGTCCTCGCGCGCGGCGGGATTGACGACGTCGTTGGCGCCAATGACGAGGCACACATCCACACGGTCCATTGTGGGATTGATGGCTTCCATTTCGCAAAGCTGGTCGTAAGGGACGTTGGCTTCGGCGAGCAAAACGTTCATGTGACCGGGCATGCGGCCGGCGACGGGATGAATGGCGAAGCGGACTTCGACGCCGCGTTTGCCGAGTTCATCGGCGAGCTCGCGCACCTGATGTTGCGCCTGCGCAACTGCCATGCCGTAACCAGGCACGATGACGACCTGTTGGGCGTTACCGAGGAGCAGGGCGGCTTCGTCGGCCTGAATCGGCTTGACGGTGCCTCCGCCAACATGAGCAGCACCAGCGCCGCTGGACGAGGTGGTTGAGCCAAACGCGCCGAACAAAACATTTGTGACCGGACGGTTCATGGCTTTGCACATGAGCAGCGTCAGCAATGTGCCGGAGGAACCTACGAGCGTTCCGGCGACGATCATGGAAATGTTGTTGATGGTGAATCCGTCCGCGGCGACCGCGAGGCCGGTGAACGAGTTCAACAGCGAGATGACCACCGGCATGTCCGCGCCGCCGATGGGCATGACCATTGCCACACCGAAAACGAGCGCGAGTGAGAACATCACGATGAACGCCGTGGTGTTGGTCGTCGCCCAGCCGGTGAGATAAACGCACAGGCCGAGGATGACGGCGAGAACTAGGCCGTTGAGAATGTTTTGTCCGGGGAACGTGCGCGGTTTTTCGAGGTAACCCTGCAACTTGGAGAACGCGACAAGGCTGCCGGAAAACGACAGCGAACCAATTAATGTGGCGAACAGCATTGTGACAGTGAAGAACGTCGTGGTGCCTTCGGGGCTGTTTGCGCGCCGTAAAAATTCCAGGCTTGCGACCAAAGCCGCCGCACCACCACCCACGCCGTTGAACAGCGCCACCATCTGCGGCATCGCCGTCATCTTCACCGAATATGCGCCGATGGCGCCGATGATAAGGCCGGTCACAATGCCGACGACCATGAGAGTGCAGTTCAGATTCCAGCTCTGAAGTTTCATCAACGGAATCGTGGCAAAAAACGCGACGAGCATTCCAGCAGCGGCAACCAAATTGCCGTATCGCGCGGTTTTGGGCGAACTCAACAGCTTGATGCCGAGGATGAACAAAACTGCAACTGCAATAAATATGATGGCGATGAACGAGCTCATTTTTTCTTCTTGAACATTTGCAGCATGCGGTCGGTGACCATGAACCCGCCGAACACATTGGCCGAACCGAAAACGACAGCGATGAAGCCGAGCGCGATGGTCAGGGGGCTGTCCGCGCTGGCGAGCACCAGCATGCCGCCCAGCAAAATGATGCCGTGAATGGCGTTGGTGCCGGACATCAGCGGCGTGTGCAACATCGAGGGCACTCTGGAAATCAATTCAAACCCGAGAAAAATCGAGAGGACAAAGATGAAAAATACCAGAATTTCAGTGCTCATAAACTCAACCGGGTTTGGCCGCGCCCGCCAGCTTTTCATTTACGATTTTGCCGCCGTGCGTCACAAGACAGCCCTTGATGATTTCATCGTCGAGCTTGAGGACGAAATTTTTATTCTGCTTGTCCCAAAATTCCTCGACCAAATTCTCCAAGTTCGCCGAATAAACCTGGCTGGCATGGAGCGGCACGCGCCCCGGCAAATTGGCGATGCCGACGATTTTCACCCCGTTGTGGTCGGCCACCTTGTCCAAGATCGCGCCTTCGACGTTGCCGCCGTTCTCAATCGCCAGATCCACAACCACACTGCCGGGCTTCATCGCGTTGAGCATTTCAGCGGTGACGAGAATCGGCGCGCGGCGGCCAAACACCTGCGCGGCGGTGATGACGACGTCGGAGTCGCCGCAAACTTTTTTCATCGCGTCCCGCTGTTTCTGGATTTGTTCCTCGGTCAGCGCCTTGGCATAGCCGTCCTTCGTCTGGCCGGTTTCGCCAATATCAATCTTGAGAAATTGCGCGCCGAGCGATTTGACCTGTTCTTCCACAACGGGGCGCGTGTCGTAGGCGGTGACTTTTGCGCCAAGCCGTTTGGCAGTCGCAATCGCCTGCAAACCGGCGACGCCGACGCCGATAATGAATACTTTCGCCGGCAGAATCGTGCCCGCCGCCGTCGTCATCATCGGGAAAATTTTGTTGGAATAGCGCGCGGAGAGGATGACTGCCTCGTAGCCGCCAAGGTTCGCCTGCGACGACAGCACGTCCATCTTCTGCGCGCGGGTCGTGCGCGGAATCAGTTCCATGCTGATGGCGCTCACGCCGCGCTCGGCCAGTTTTTGAATCAATTCCTTCTCGTTGAATGGGTCCAGCAGGCTCGCGTGAATGCAGCCGGATTTCAGCAGCGCAATTTCCTCGACCGGCGGTTTGCGCACACGCAAAACCATGTCGGCGGAGTTGAGCAAGGCTTTGCGGTCGGCGGTGATCGTCGCGCCGGCGGCAGTGTAGGCGGCGTCGGCAAATCCCGCCCTCAGCCCAAGGCCTGCTTCGACTTCCACTTGCGCGCCGAGCTTGACCAGCTTGGCCGCGCTGTCCGGCGTCAATGGCGTTCTCGTTTCGCCCGGATGCGTTTCTTTGGGAACGGCAATCTTCATTTCTCGAAAAAAGTGGCGCGCACACTATCACATTCCCTTCCTAGCGGTAACTCAAATGTTGCCATTTTCTGTGCGTCTATTGCGGGCTTAATCAGCCACCCTTTTCAACGTCAACCGGCGGCGGTTTTGGCGGCATGGATGAACGCGCGCATTTTCGCGTGATCTTTTTTCCCCGGCGAAGATTCCACGCCGCTCGAAACATCCACGCCAAACGGCCTCACCTTTTGGATGGCTTCAGCGACATTTTCCGGCGTCAAACCGCCGGCGAGAAAAATCGGCCGGCCCGTTTTTTGTGCCTCGACGGCCAAATCCCAGTTAAAAACCCCGCCGGTGCCTCCGAGGGTGTCGGATGAATAAGCGTCCAGCAGCCATGCGTCGGTTTTGTATTTCGGCAACTCCTTCAGCGACCCGGTGTCGCGAATCCGAAAAGCCTTCATGCTCATCAAATCGAATTGCGTGCAAAATTCCGGCGGCTCGTCTCCGTGGAATTGGAGCAGGCTCAAACCGCATTCGCCGATGGCACGCACAATCTCTTCCTTCGGGGCGTTGACAAAAACCCCGATGCGCAGGATGAATGGCGGCAATTGTTTTGAAATTTCGGCGGCGGTTTCTATTGAAATGAATCGCGGGCTTTTTTCGTAAAACACAAAGCCCAGCGCGTCCGCACCCGCCTCGACGGCAACCTGCGCGTCAGTGAGGTTCGTGATGCCGCAAATTTTCACCCGCGTGCTCATGCCTCCGCTTTCTCTAAACCGAAAGCGCCGCGGACGCGAACTTTTTCAACCTCCGCGAGATCAACCATAGCCGAGTTGGCGGAAGATTTGATAAACGATGAAAGCGGCGAGGTAGGCGAGGCCGGTCATATAGATGATTTGAAACAGGGGCCACTTCAGGCTGTTCGTTTCACGGCGAACGACGACGGAAGTGGCGAGGCATTGCGCGGCGAGGATGTAAAAGACAAGCAGGCTCAAGCAAGTGGCGGTGGTAAAAACGGGCGCGCCATTGGTGCGGGTGGCGTGGTGCAGCGAGCTGTAAAGCGACGTGCGGCCCTGTTCGGTGGAGCCCTCGCCCACGCCGTAGACGACGGCCAGGGTGGAAACGATGACTTCGCGGGCGGCGAAGGAACTCATGATGCCGATGCCAATCTGCCAGTCGAAACCCAGCGGCCGGATCACAGGCTCAATAACGTGGCCAATCCGGCCGGCGAAGGAATGTTGCAGCGAACTTTGCGCCGTCAGGCGGCCGGCCGCGAGACGAAGTTCAACGGCCTGTTTTGCGTCGCCGGATTTTTCGACCTGGACGGCCTGTGTGGTCAGGGTGGCGGCGGCGGCAGGCGGGGCAGATTTGGGATAATGCGACAGCGTCCAGAGGAGCAGTGAAATCATTAGGATGATGGTGCCGGCTTGTTTGACAAAAATTTTGGCGCGGTCAGCGGTCTGCAAGAGGGCTGTGCGCAGACCGGGCAGGCGATACGGCGGCAATTCGATCACCAGCGGTTTGCTGCCGCCGGGCAGAATAGTGTGCTGAAAAATCAGGGCGGCGATCATGGCGAAAATAATACCCGTCGCGTAGGCACCGGTAAAAACCAGCGCGGCTTTGAAGGGCGATTGTGGAAAGAGCAGCGCCGTGACCATTGCATAAACGGGAATGCGCGCGGAGCAGGTCATCAGCGGCGTGATGAGGATGGTCACAAGCCGGTCACGCGGATTTTCGATCACGCGGGTGGACATGATGGCGGGGATGGCGCAGGCGTGGGCGGAAAGCAACGGAATGAACGCCTTGCCGGGCAAACCAAGCCGGCGCATGACCTTGTCCATCACAAACGCGGCGCGCGCCAGATAGCCGGTATCTTCCAGCAACGAAAGCGCGAAAAACAAAATGCAGATTTGCGGCAGAAACACGAGTATGCCGCCGACGCCGCCAATGACGCCGTTGACCAGCAGGCTCTGCAAATCGCTTTCCGAAACGCACGCCGCCACCCATGCGCCGACGTTGGTAAAGAGATGGTCAATGAGGTCCATCGGAATTTTTGCGGCCAAAAAAATCAGGACAAAGAGCGACAGCATTACGCCGGCAAAAATCACCATGCCGGCTATTGGATGTGTCAGGATTTCGTCCAGTTTTTCGGTATGCTGCGAACGGCGCGCAACCGCTGCATCCATGACCTTGGCCGAAACGGATTCGATCCACTCGTAACGCGCCTGATAGGGACAGCCGTCACATATGGCGCAATTGGGCTTGCAGTGCGCGACGGCCTCCGGCATCGCGCCGGCGGCGAGGCGTCCGATTTCACGCCGAAGATCGTCAATGCCCTTTCCAGTGCGTGCGGCAACCGGGACAACGGCACAGCCGAGTTCGGAACGGAGTTTCTCGACATCAATGTGAATCCCCTCGCGCCTAGCCATGTCCATCATGTTCAGCGCAATGATGACGGGGCAGTCGAGTTCGAGGACCTGGCTGGCCAGAAAAAGATTCCGCTCAAGGTTCGTCGCGTCCACGACGATCAGCGCAGCGTCCGGGGCGGCATGTTTCGCGAGGTGGCCGCGCAGGGCGTCACTCGCCATTTTTTCCTCCGGCGAAGAGCTTTCCAAGCCGTAAAGTCCGGGCAGATCCACCATGATGATTTGTCGCTGTCCGATTTGCATTCTACCGACCCTGCGTTCGATGGTGGTGCCGGGGAAATTGGCGGTTTTGGCGCGTAACCCCGTCAGTGCGTTGAAGAGCGTGGTTTTGCCCGCGTTGGGATTTCCAACCAACGCGAGAGTAAAAACATGATGCGGGCGTTGCCCTAGCGAAAGCGACGACTCAACTTTCATTTTCACAACCTCTTTCATGTGAAAGGCTACTTTTGCATCACGCAGCGGCCCGGCGGGCAGATCTCCAACCATACACACGAAGCCAGCGATGCTGATATACCGAGACGGGCACCAAAGACCCGCACAATGAGGGGATCGCCGGGCTTGACGACCTCGACCCGGCGTCCAATGCAAATTCCCAGCATTTTAAGGCGCTGTATGTCCTCACTTTCAGTCTCGATACGGCGAACAATGGCGCAGATCCGCGGTGACAGTTCATTAAGCCGTATCTTTGTGAGTGTTATGTTCGTTTTTGTTTCCATCTCTGATTTTATCTTAGTCGTCTTGGCTCTGATGCGCTACTTTCTTCTGTCTTTGGTTTGTCCCGCTTCTTTGGAAAAAGCGCACTCGCGCGCATAACCCGGAAATAAATCTCCAATTCTTTGTGAGTCCCCTGTGAATTTTGTGAAGATCTCCCGGTTTTTGGACTTTCTCCCTCGCTCTCTTCCCAAATCAATTTCCTTTCCCATCACTTTCCTTTGAGGCAGCCTTGACACATGCATTTGTTTGCTTTATTCACAATCCTTAATACTGATATCTTTTTATAAAGAAGAATACTATTAGTTGCCCATGAACCTAACCATCTCGAAGGACCAAATTATCAACGGGCTGCAGGCGGTTCAAAACGTGGTCAGCTCACGGACGACACTTCCCATTCTTTCAAATGTGTTGATGCGCGCCGAGGGGGACCGGGTTGAATTTACCGCTACAGACTTGGATGTAACCATAGCCTGCTCTGTAGAGGCGAAAGTAAAAAAGACGGGGGCGTCTACGGTTCCTGTAAAAAAACTCTTTGGGATTGTTCGGGAGCTGAATGGCAGTGAAATCGAAATCGAGGTGGACGAGAAAAACACATGCATCATTCACTGTGGAGCGTCGCTTTACAAAATCCACGGGCTGGGCGCAGATGAATTTCCTCCGCTACCAAAGTTCAAAGAAGACAAAAAAATCTCGATGCTGCAGGAAACCGTCAAGGCGATGTTGAAAAAAACATCATTTGCCATTTCCACCGACGAATCGCGTTATGTGCTCAATGGAGTATATGTCAGCCTGAAAGACCATAAGATGACAGTGGTCGCAACGGACGGACGCCGCTTGGCACTTGTGGATGAAGAAGTGGACATCTCGGAAAAAAGCCAGGGAGAATTTATCGTGCCGGCCAAGGCGGTGAATGAATTGAACCGTCTCCTGCAGGAGAAAGGGGACTTGGAGATCAAATTCAGCGAGAATCAGGCTGCGTTTAAGCTGAAGGATGACAAGGGATTCTCCATCCTCATCATCACCAAGTTGATTGAAGGCAATTATCCGAATTACCGCCAAGTCATTCCCGCCGAAACCAAAGAGCGAGTGCCACTCGCGCGGGAGGAATTCCTGCATGCCCTGCGCCGCGCAGAAATCATGACCAGCGAGAAGGCCAATTCCGTCAGGTTGACCTTCAGCAAAAACAACCTTGCCATCACCGCAAACTCCCCGGAGGTCGGGGAAGCCCGCGAAAGCCTGGCGGTGAACTACAAAGGCAAGGAAATCGCCATTGCCTTCAACGCCAAATATCTCATCGAACCGCTCAACGCGCTGACGGAAGACGAAGTCTTCTTTGAATTGATTGATGAGCTAAGCCCGGGAGTCCTTAAAATCAACGGCCCGTTCCTCTATGTCGTCATGCCGATGCGGTTGAGTTGAAACTCTGACGCAAAACAGGGGAAAGAATTACGCCCGCCGCTCTTTAATCGCTGCGATAATATCCGCAACCACTTCACCCTTCGGCTTCGCGCCGAGATTGCCTTTGCCGTGAAGGCGAACTGAAACTGCGCCGGCTTCCATGTCGCGCGGGCCAATGACCAGCATCGTGTGCACTTTCGCTTCTTCGGCGCGCTGGATTTTACCGTTGATTTTGTCGGTGCCGTAATCGCCTTCGGCGCGGACCATGTTCGCACGCAACTCAGCCGTAATTTTCTTCGCGTAATCCACCAACGGAGCTTCTTCGCCGATGGTCAGGACGCGGACCTGTTCGGGCGCTAGCCAGAGAGGGAAATTGCCGGCGTAGTGCTCGATCAAAAAGCCGATGAACCGTTCATGCGTGCCCAGCGGCGCGCGATGGATGCACAGCGGCGTCTTGTCCTTGTTATCCTTGTCGCGATAGACGAGACCGAAACGTTTAGGCACAGCGAAGTCCACCTGATTGGTCGCCAGCGTGAATTCACGGCCGATGACGCTCCAGACCTGCACGTCAATCTTCGGCCCGTAAAACGCCGCCTCGTTGGCCGCCTCGACGTAATTGATGCCGGATTTCTTCAGGACGTCGCGCACCATGTCCTCGGTCTGCTTCCAAAGCGCGGGTTCATTGACGTATTTCTTGTCCATGCCCTCCGGCGCGGACGTGCTGAAACGCATGACATATTTCTCGATGCCGAAGATTTTGAAATATTTCAGATACATTTCGTTGACCGCGTTGAACTCGGACGCGAACTGCTCCGGTGTGCAATAGATGTGGGCGTCGTTCATGTTCAGCGACCGCACGCGCATCAGGCCAAACAGCTCGCCGGACTGTTCGTAGCGGTAGTTGGTGCCATATTCCGCCAGACGCAACGGCAAATCGCGATAACTGCGCGGTTCCGCCGCAAAAATGCGGTGATGATGCGGGCAGTTCATGGCCTTGAGGTAGTAGCGGTTTACCTCGCCCATCCCAGCCATCGCGATGTCCGTCCAGAATTTGAACCTGGCTAATCGCTCAATGTTTTGACGCTTTTCGGGTTTTTGCTGCGCAAGCCGGGCCTCCATGAATTCGAGCGATTTCTCAATCGGCAAAGCATGAAATTGTTTTGCCAACTCCTTTGTGTCGAGCCCAAGTTCAGTGGCGATTTCCCGCGTTATCCTTTCTGTTTCCTTCTGTGCTTCTGCCATCAGAGCTTGCGTTTCGCCCTCTGCCCGCAGCTCCATCGGCGGAAACATCGACTCCGCGTAATAAGGCAAATGCCCAGAGGTTTTATACATTTTCTCCTTGGCGATGTGCGGCGTCTTCACCAGCACGTAACCGGCGGCGAATTCGGTTTCCTTCGCGAGCTTTTCCAGTTCTTCGGCAATCGCCGCACCTTTGGGCAGCCAGAGCGGCAGGCCGGGCCCGACGTATTCGGTGTCAATCGCGAACAGTCCCATTTCCTGTCCAATCTTGCGGTGGTCGCGGCGCTTGGCCTCATCGAGCATTTTGAAATACTCATCCAACTGGGTCTTGTTCTTGAACGCGGTGCCGTAGATACGTTGAAGCTGCGGGTTCTTTTCATCGCCCTTGTAATAAGCGCTGGCCACATGCGTGAGCTTGAACGCGCCGATGTTGCCGGTGCGCATCACGTGCTGCGGGCTCCATTCGCAAAGGTCAATGAAGTCGCCGTTTTTGCAGTAGGTGATTCGTTCACCTTCGGGAATGTCCTTGAGATTGCCGATCTTGAATTTACTCGGATTGCCCGGACGTTCGGTCAATCCGCCGAGGCGTCCGCTTTGCGCGTCCTTCATCGCTTGCTCGCGCGTCACGACGACTTTCTCGAACGTATGGTTGGCCTTGATTTCCTTTTTCATCTCGGCCTCGATGGCCGGAAAATCTTCGGGCGAAATGCGGTGCGAGAGTTCGATGTCGTAGTAGAAGCCGTTTTCGACCGCCGGGCCGGAGGCGAACTGGGCGTCGGGCCACAGGCGCAGGATGGCGGTGGCCATGACGTGGGCGCAGGAATGCCGGATGCGCTCCAGCTCGGTCATTTTCGCGCGGTCATCAGGCGGCTTGCTTTCCATGAAAATAGATTAACCACGAAGACACGAAGACACGAAGAAGAATTTTGAGGTAGAACGCACTCTCCGCAGTGCGCCGCTTCGGTCGGCTCGGAGAACCGACCCTACCAAAACCCTTGTTCCTTGGTTGTTCAAAGCTTCACCGGGCGGTTTTCCAGATGGTGAGCAGTGCGCCGAAGCCGCAGAGTAGCAACGCGCTCACGGCCACCGCGCCGCTGTTGGCGTATTGCGGCACCCATTGCAGCGATGCCGCGCCGACCGCTGGCCCGACAAAGTTGCCCACGCCGATGGCGGCTTCGTGAATGCCGCCGAGTTCACTTTTGGTTTCGCTCGCGTCCATCGAGTAAAACAACGACGAGTAATAAATCAGCCCGATTGCCACGCCGAAAAAGATTTGCGCCACGAGCAGCACGGCAAGACTCGGCACGATGAGAATCGCCGCGAACGAAACGACAAGGAGGCCGAACGCCGTCACGAGCCAGTGAAAGCGGTAATGCCAGCCGGGCCAGGACCACAGCACGAGAAATATGCCGAGCCGCGCAAAGCACCAGAGCGAGCAGGTGAATCCCGCCAGCATCGGCGAGAGATGCAACCGCAAGGCGAGGCCGGGAATGACAGCAAGAAGTGTATTGATGGCGACGTAGGCGAACGGGTTGGCGAGCCACGCCATGCGCAGAAAGGCCTTCGCCTTTGCCGGCGATGGCCGGTAGGGGTCGGGCGGTGGGGGCGCAACGGGCGGTTTGTTGACGGCCAGAAGGGCCTGTTCGGCTGCGTAATTTTGCAGCCAGAAGGTCAGGGCAAGCTGGATGAGCATAATCCCGATTGGCAAGTAGTAGATGCTTCTGAAGCCAAACTTTTCAATGAACATGCCGCCGATGAAATACGCCAGCGCATTGGTCACCGCCCAGGTGATGTTGTACAGGCCGACGGCGCGCGGCACGCCTTCGGGCGTTTCGCCTTCGCTGACGAGGGCTTCAATCGTCGGCCAGATGAGACACATGCCGAGGGTGACGACGATTGCGGTGAGGATTTGGCCCGGCACGGAATTGAGTTGTGAACCGACGACCAGCGCGACGAGCATGATGCTGAACCCGAGTTTGAGCGCGGTAAAATAACCGTAGCGCCGCGCGAACCGCCCGGCCTGCCAGGAAGCGAACGTGTAAACCAATCCGAGCAGCGCGGCAAGGGCGAGGTTGTCCTTGTCAGTGAAGCCGTGCTGCGCCTGCATGAAAAAGTAGAGGTAGTTGAAAAAGAGCACCGTGGCGAAGGAACCCATTCCCTCGATCGTGTAACAGGCGGTCTTGAAGCCGAGCCCCTTTTTAATAGTCATAGAGTCCGCTGTCCCTTGTGTAGCCATGGCTGCCACTGCCGCCGCTTTCGCCACCCATGAAATCGCCAAGCACGTCGCCCATGTCGGCCTCGATTTTTTCCGGGTCTTCACCGGCTTCGAGGCGTTTGATGGCCGTGTCGAGTTCCCTCGGAACCGAGCCGGGGGGCATAAGATCTTTCATTTTCCGCATCATGTGCGCCATGTGCCGCGGATTGTTTTCGTCCAGATGCTCCATGTCACGTTCCATTTCCATCATGGCGCGCCCGACGCGCGGATCGTCGAAATCGGGCATCGGCGGTTCATCGCCCGCAGCTTCGATTTTGGCCGCCGGTTCTTTCAGGCCGCGCGTCGTGGCGAAGCGGCTGATTCGCCTGGACATTTTTTAATTGCCGCATTTGGGGCAGACCGGCTGGCGGCCGGGGTTCGTCCGCTTCGAAAGGAAGCTGAAAATCTTCCGGCACTTCGGACAGGCAAATTCGTAAATGGGCATAGGCGACGCGAAAAATAAACCACGAAGACTCAAAAATACGAAGAAATTTTGGAGATTCAGCCACAAAATGCGGGGGAGCGGAGCAACAACCAGCGTTTGAAATCCGCAATTAATGGTCTAAAATCGGGAATCGAATGAAAACCGCCTATGAACTCGCGATGGAACGGCTTAACAAAGCCAGGCCGGCTGTCAAACTCACCGACGCGCAAAAGGGGCAACTTGCGGCATTGGATTCGAAATACGCCGCGAAGATTGCCGGGCGCGAAATCTCGTTGAAGGATGAAATCACGAAGGCCGCTGCGGCGGGTGACGCGGAAAAGGTTGAGGCGCTCCAACAACAGTTGGTCAAGGAACGGAAATCCCTTCAAGCCGGGTTGGAAGGGGAAAAGGAGCAGGTGCGGCAGGGAAAACCATAACCGCAAGTTAAACCTGCGATTCCCAGCACGTAAAAGTCGCGGTTACGGAGTTGGTACGGGCGGGATTTTGTTTTGTCGGTGGAATAAGAATCGGTTGCGCTCCGTCCCGTTCCAGTCGCTGAATCTGTTTCTTCTCAACGATTTTGATTTCCTGCTTGAGGGTATTCAAAGTTTGGATGTTGGCGGTCGCGTAGATCAATAGGAGCGAAAGAATAACCAACAAAGCTATTGTCATGAAACCGCGTTCGCCGTGGCGCATGGCGGTTCTGGTGATTTTACTCGGAAAGATTTTCATGGCTGATTCGCCGTATGGGGCGCAGCGAAAAAACTGAACACAGGCTGGACGTGTATGGTTCTGTTCGACGAGGGTTGCAATTCCAATTCCCAACGCCAGGCGACAACGTGCTTGCGCACATCAGCTGCCATTTGTGAACGTTTAACTTTCGGCAACAGGACGACCCACGATGCGTCAGAGCCGACTTTTCGGAAAGCCTCCGCTTCTGCAAATTTGTAGTAGACATCACCTTGGCGATGCGGGATGCGGACAATTTGGGTGGATCCCTCAATTTGAATCGGGCCGGTGGCATTGCGAACGTCGTCCCGCCACAGCTCGCCGGCGTGCAAGACGCGTACGATGTCGTCGGCGTTGCGGCGCAACGCTTTCATGTTATCGAAACATTTGCAGAAAGCCATTATGCTGACACCCATCAACGTCGCAAAAACCGCCATGTAGACGAGACACTCAATGAGTGCGATACCGTGCAATTGGCGCATGGAAGTTAGCTCACGGGTTTTCATTTCACCGTCACCTCCCGGACAATTTTGCCGCCTTGGTATTTTTTCTGTGGCAGCCATTCCAAACGCAAATGTTTGCCGGTGATGGTAAGCTTAAATGCGCCCGGCGGCAGGTTCTTGGCCGCTTCGGCACTGACCGAATATAGTTGTGTGCCTTCCTGAAATGCGCGCCATTCACCCGCAACCAGCACTTCCATTTCACCGTCCACAATTTCCATGGCAACCGCCTTGTTGTAATAAGCGCGAAGAAGTTTTTGCTCACGGCCGATGGAGAACGCGAGCGGCAGCACCGCAACCAAAATGATAGCCATCGCGACGGCCAGTTCGGCCATCAACATGCCACGTTCGCGCAGACGCTGTGGGATCTGGTTCACCATAAAACCCCGGCGTTGATGATGGAAACCAGAAACATGAAAACAGAAACAACGACTGTGCCAACGAAAAATCCGCTCCATAAAACCAAGGCGGTGGTAATTCCGTGCGCAGCGGCCTGTTCCCGCTGAAACGCTTTCGCATCGAGCGCTTCGTGCCAGCCAGCAAGCGCCTGAAGGAAACCAGAGTGTGCGTGAAACGCGTTCGTGAGCCGCCAGCGAAATTCGCCTGCATCATCCATTGCCTGGACGGCTTCCGTCAACTTCATGCCCTGCTTCAAACCATCCACGGTGTGCGCGGCGCGGCGGCGGAAAATTTTGTTGGCGGTGCATTCAGCAGCGAGCGTCACCGCTTCGGATTCGGGCACGCCGGAATCAAGAAGAATGGCGAGCATGGTGGAGAAATCGCGTTGCATCCGCTTTCGCCGCCACGACAGCCGATAATGAACCCGCTCCAAAACTGGGAACCACGAAACGACGCGCGGCCCGCCGATGTAAATAAACGCCGCCAGCCATAATAAAAGCAGCAAAACGGTTTGGACGGCCATAATCACTGCACGATGATCAAAGAGAAACCGGACCGCATTTGCCTGTCCGCTGCCCATATCGGCGGCAATTAACAAAAACCTCGGTATCACGAACGTTGTGATGATACAAAACACAAAAAAACCGGTTGGCGTGATGACGAATGTCAAGACAACAAGATAATTGATAGCTCCACGGGTTTGGGAGACGGCGTCTGTGAGTAGTTGTCGGCAGGCAGGCAGCACTTTTTGAAGGTCACCCAAGCGTTCGCCCACTCTCAACATCGCGCTGACTTGCGGCGGCAATAGTTGCGGCACTTTCGCCAGTGAGTCACCGAGGCGCAAACCCTTTGCCAGCCAAGCCGCCAGCCGGTCGATTTTTTTTCCTAAAATCCGGTCGTGGCTTTGCGAAATGGAAATGAGGGATTCTTCAACTGGCTGGCCGTGTTTGATGGCAGTTTCGACCAGGTCCAGAAACAGTCGCGCCCGTTCCGCGCGCCGCATCGGTAGCGTCAGCAGATAATGAATCAGAAAAAGAAAGCTGAAGACGCTGGCGATCCAAATGACGAGCAAAAACAGCGTTACCATGAATCTGATCAAGATGTCGGGATCGAAATTCACAAGTTAAAAATCATTCAATTTCCATTGTTATCCTATTGTCAATCAGAACCCGAGAGCGCTCTCATAAACGAGACGAATACGGAGACAACCGGTTGAATTTGAGTCACAATCATAAGCCCCAAGCCCAGGACCGAACAAGGCAGCGCCGAATAGAGCAGCATTTCAGTGCGATAGTTGGCGCGGGCTTGGTAAATACCTGCCGCACGCTCAAAACCGGTAGCCAAATCTTCACCGGCATGTGCAACCATCCAGAGAAAGAGCGGTGGAAACACCCGACCAGCCTTCGCCATTTCCACAAATTGTCCATGACCCGCGGCCAATCGTTGCCGCCATTGGGTTAGTTCAGTTTCGGCTGGAGTTCCCTTTTCCAATTGCTCCACCAACCCCAGCGCCTTGTCGAGCGGCACGCCGTTTTTCAGCATCAACGCCATCGCTGATGCGACTTGCGCGAGGCTGGCTTCTTTAAAAGCCGGCAGCCGCCAGCGCAAAGCGCGGCGCAACGGCGGCGTGGCGAGCGCAATCAGCACCGCCAGGACTGCGAGACCCAAAAGGAAAGGCGAGGCCCAAATACCAATTAAAATACGCGGCGTTTGAATCCAGTTGCCGAACAGCGCGGTCGTGTCGGATTGAATGGCCGCGTGCAAAAGGAAGGACAGAAAACACGACAACAGAAATGCGCCAACCAGCACAATCGCCGGATAAACCATCAAACCTTTCAGCCGCGTCCAAATCATGTGCCGACGCTGGTAGTGATCCGCCAACAGCGTCAACATGGCGGGCAGGTTATTGCTTTGCGCGCCGACCTCAAGCATCTGCCGATACAACTCCGGCAGTTGACGGGCACGCGCCGCCTCACGCAACGGCACGCCTTTGGCCAAATCCGCTTCGAGCAATTGTAGCTCCGATTTCAAGGTGCTGTGCCGCATGTCGGCGCACAGCCGGCGTAACGCACCTTCGAGCGGGATGCCATCGCGCAGCATCGCCGCCAACTGTTGGTTAAAAAAGGCAAATTCGTCGTATTTCATAGGCCGAAGACCCGATGGTATTCAGGTTCGTTGGTGATGCGTTTTTGCAGAAGGTCGCGTGCTGATTCCTCCAGCGTGTGTTGCAGCGTCACGGTTTGCAACGCTTGCGAACGAATCTGCGCACGCAATGATTCATCCACCCTCAACCATTCCACGAGCGGCACGCGACCTTGATAACCGGTTTGCAGGCAGGCTGCGCAACCCGCGCCGTTGCAATTGCGGCAGAGCGCGCGGATCAGACGCTGGTTCAAAACCAGTTCCACCGATGCCGCAATGGCCGAACGGTCGGCACACAACACCAGCAATCGCTCGAATACTCCCCGGCATGAACCGGCATGCAACGTTGAAATCACCAGATGCCCGGTCAACGCGGCGCGCACGGCGATGTTGGCGGTTTCCTCATCGCGGATTTCGCCAATCACCAGCACTTGCGGGTCCTGCCGCAGCAAATGCCGCGCGGCCTTCGCAAAATCCAGTCCGCGCGCTTCGCTCACTTCCGTTTGCATCACGCCGGGAACGATTTGTTCCACCGGGTCTTCCACCGTGATGATGTGCCGCCCGCCCGATTCGGCCAAGTGGCGCAGGCAGGCATAGATCGTCGTCGTTTTGCCGCTGCCCGCCGGACCGGTGAGCAAAAGCAAACCCGAACTTTGGCGAAGGAAGCTTTTCAACTCCGCGCCGGCTTCGTCGGGAAAGGCGAGTTCGGACAATCCCCTGGCGGAGCTGGCGTTGAAAAGCCGGAGAACGATTTTTTCACCAGTTACCGTGGGATACGTTGCCACGCGGATGTCACTGGCGGAATGCACGGTGTTTTTATCGATTCGGCCATCTTGCGGCAGCGATTCCTGGTAGGTTTTCAGCCGTGCGAGAAACTTGATGCGTCCCAAAACACGGTCGGCGATATCAGTTGGGAATTGCGTCACAGGCGTCATTAATCCGTCCAAACGGAACGAAACGGCCGCACCGTTGCCATCCATTTGCAAGTGAATATCGCTGGCTGCTGCGTGCTCGGCTTGACGGATGAGTTGCTCCACAATTTCCGGCGCGGACGCACGAAAACTCTTCAGTCTTTCCTCAGACTGTTTTTCCACAGCGATCATGGATTCTTATGGAACGCTCCCAATTTAGCAGCTTGCCACGGAATAACAATTGAAAACCGCCCAATACCCGAAGAATGAACAGTTGAAAAAGCCGCTGGTGCGCGCGAGAGGATTTGAACCTCCACCCATTTCTGGACCGGATCCTAAGTCCGGCGCGTCTGCCATTCCGCCACGCGCGCAATCAATACCAAGTTGCGCCACAACCGGCGGAATCTCAAGCCCGCTTTTGCCATTCGCATTGAACCAACGCGCCATTGCAGCCGCCGAAAAGTTCGTTTAAATTCATGCCATGTCATTTGGGAACCGGCTTTTGTTCAGCGCGTGCGCCGTGTGGTTCGGCGTCGTGTTGAGCGGTTGCGCGCCGTCGGGACAGAGTCAGTCGGACGAGGAAAAAGAGCCGCATTATATTCTCGGCAAAAGCCGCGTCAACGCGATGGATTTTCGGGGAGCGATTGAGGCGTTCGAGGAATCGTTGGAGGTGAATCCGCATTCAGCGTCGGCGCATTTTGAACTCGGCTGGCTTTACGATGAAAAGGAGCCCGACCCCGTGGCGGCGATTTATCATTACCAGCAATATTTGAAACTGTGCCCGGGCGCCGACAACGCGGAGGTCATCAAGCAGCGTATTTACAGTTGCAAACAACAATTGGCCGCCGATGTGACGCCATTGTCCAGCGCGCCTGCCGCGCAAAAGCAGCTTGATCAATTGGCCGACCAGAACCGGCAATTGCAGGACGAGGTGAACAGGTGGCGCGCGTATTACGCGAGCCAGTTGGCGGCGGCCAAGACCAATTCGCCGCCGCCGCCGAACAATGCCGTTGCGCAGCCAACGCCAACTAGGCAGACCGGTGCGAATGCAGGCCGTTCCGGCAATACCGCGACCACTGCCAGACCACGCACACATACGGTTGCCGCCGGTGAGACGGCGGTGGGCATCGCGCGCAAATTCGGCGTGAAATTGAGTGCGCTGCAGGCGGCGAACCCGGACATGAATCCCAGCCGGATTCACGTCGGTCAGGTTTTGAACATTCCACCGCCGTAAACAGTACGCCCGGCCCGCTCGAAGATACTTTTCCGGCATCGGCAAAAGACGGGGAACAGCCCAAATCAGCATCAATTCATGCACTTTTACTGTGCCACAAAGTTTCCATTTAACTTGTTGACCGATTTCATAATTGTGCCAAACTGTCACTCTTAATTCATTGGGAATTTGCTTTAATGGCAGCGCCAAAATCCAGTTTTCTCGACAAAGTGCTTGGCCGCATCGGGCGGCTGGACGCGGAGGGTTTGCAGACAGTTGTTCAGCGGCTCGCGCGCGAGCGCAGTTTTCTCGAAACACTATTCAACACGATTGAGGACGGTGTGCTCGTGGTGGACGAGCAGGGCCGCATTCTTTACTTCAACCAGGCCGTCACCCGGCTTATTGGTTTGCAATCCGGCGCCGAAGGCCAGCACATCACGCGTTTCCTGCCGGAACTCGATTGGGAAACCATTTCGCGTTTTGACACTGAAAGCAGTGCGCATGTCGCACGGCATGAGTTTGAAGTGCAATATCCGCGTCCGCGCTTCCTGCTGCTTTATGCCGCGCCGCTCGGCGGCGAAACGGCGGGCAGTTCCGGCGTGGCATTGATTTTGCACGACGCGACCGAGGCGCGGCAGAAAACGTTCGAGGCCATCGAAAGCGAACGCGTCCAGGCGCTCACACTGCTCGCCGCCAGCGTCGCGCACGAAATCGGCAACCCACTTAACGCACTGCACATTCATTTGCAACTCATGGAGCGCGAATTAAAAAAACTCAACGCGGGTGCGGCAAATTTAATTTCGGGACCCCATTCACAAACACTTGCCGCCGGGGCCGACACGGTGGAAATTTCACACAGGCTGTCGCAGTATCTTGACGTGGCCAAGGGCGAAATTGTCCGGCTGGATTACATCATCACCCAGTTTTTGGAGGCGATTCGTCCCGTGTCACCGCAATTGAAACTCGTTTCCCTCAACGACATCGTTGAAAAAACCCTGGAATTGCTGCGGCCGGAACTGGACAATCGCGGCCTGAATGTGAAAACCAAGCTGGCGGCCGGGTTGCCGGCGGCACCGCTCGACCCGGCGCAACTGCAGCAGGTTTTGGTGAACCTCGTCAAAAACGCGATGCATGCGATGACGAAAGGCGGCACGCTGACGTTGCAAACCGGCGAGGGCGCGGATGACGTTTGGGTCAGCGTGACTGACACCGGCGGCGGCATTCCGCAGGAACAAATCAGCCGCATTTTTGAGCCGTTTTTTACGACGAAGAAAAGGGGCACCGGTCTCGGTCTGATGATTGTGCAACGCATCGTGCGCGCGCACGGAGGCCGCATTGAGCTCGAAAGCCGCGTTGGACGCGGCACGACATTCCGTATCTGGCTGCCGTTGCATGAACGCAGGCCACGTTTGCTGGAAGAAAAGATTGAAACCGCCACTGGACGCGGATGAATTTTACACAATATTGAAGACCTGTGACTGAAAAACCGACATTGCTGATTGTGGACGACGAGAAGCCGACGCGTGACGGGTTGCGCGCGGCGCTTGAGGATCGTTACGACACTTATGTGGCCGAAGATGCAAAGGCCGCGATGGAATTGCTCGAGCGCGAAAATTTCGACGTGTTGCTCACGGATTTTCGCCTGCCGAACGAGGATGGTTTGAAACTCATCGCGCGCGCCAAGTCGCTCACCCGTCCGCCAGTTTGCATTTTGATGACGGCTTACGGTTCGGAGGAACTGGCGGTGGACGCGATGAAACGCGGTGCGGACGATTACATTGCCAAAGGCCGGCTGCAAATTGACGAGTTGGAGATGCGCATCGCCCGCGCGTTGCGGCAGCAAAACCTCGAAACGGAAAACGTTTCGTTGCGCCAGCAACTTGATTCGAAGTTCGGCCTCGAAAACATCATTGGCGAGTCGGCGGTGATGAAGGAGATTTTTGAAATCGTCCAACAAGTTGCGCCGACACGGGCGACGGTATTGCTCGCGGGCGAAAGCGGCACGGGCAAGGAATTGATTGCGAAGGCGATTCACCAACTCAGCCCCCGCGCAAAACAGTCGCTTGTGACGGTTCAATGCGCCGCGCTCGCGCCGACGTTGCTCGAAAGCGAATTGTTCGGCCACGAAAAGGGCGCGTTCACCGGCGCGCATGAGCGGCGCATCGGTCGTTTCGAGCAGGCACAGGGCGGAACACTTTTCCTCGATGAAATCAGCGAAATTGACGCGGCGATTCAGATCAAACTGCTGCGTTTTTTGGGCGAGCGGACGTTTGAGCGGGTCGGCTCGAATAAAACGCTAACTGCGGACGTTCGTTTGATTACAGCGACGAATAAGAATCTTGAGGAACTTGTCAAAGCTGGAAGTTTCCGCGAGGACTTGTTTTTCCGATTGCGCGTGGTGGAAATCACGCTACCGCCGTTGCGGGCGCGGGCAGGTGATATTCCGTTGCTGGCGCAGAGTTTTTTACGCGAATTTGCGCGCGAGAACGGCAAAGCCGTAAACAGTTTTACGAGCGATGCGTTGGAACTGTTGATGAATTATTCATGGCCGGGCAATGTGCGCGAGTTGCGCACAGCCATCGAACACGCGGTGGTGCTTTGCCGCGGTGAAAAAATTGGAGCACGCGATTTGCCCCGACAGATTGCCGTCGGGGTGCGTGCGGGTGGGCAAACCGGCAATCTGGTGCCATCGCTGGCACGAAATGATCTGACAGTGAAGGAAGCGGAGAAACAACTGATCGTTCGCGCATTGAAAGAAACGGATGGCAATCGCACGCTGGCCGCCAAAAAAATTGGCATGAGCCGGCGGACATTCCACCGCAAGTTGCACGCGTATCATTTGGAAGGATTTTGACCATGCCCTTTCCACAGGATTGGATTCACAAGCTCGAGAAAGGCACAAGGGGGGGATATTTGAAAGTCACCGCTTTCTGCCTTGCGATTCTGACATTAATGGTGGTGTACGATTTGCGCGCGTATCGAAATTTCGCCACGCCGGAAGCCATGGATGCAGCGCAGTTGGCGCGTAACATCGCGGAGGGCAGGGGTTACACCACGCTGTTTATCCGCCCGTTCAGTCTTTACCTTGTACAAAGTCATAACCAGGCCAAGTCCGCGGATCCGCTGGCAAGTGCCGGCACGGACTTCGCGCAAATCAAAATCGCGCACCCAGACCTTGCCAATCCGCCGGTATACCCGCTTGTGCTCGCCGGGTTGATGAAAGTGCTGCCATTTCACTATCCGTTGGACCTTAAAAGCACTTTTTGGAGCAACAACGGGAATTTTCAGCGTTATGAGCCGGATTTTCTGATCGCGGTGTTCAATGAAGTTCTTTTGCTGGTTGTGGTTGTGCTGACGTTTTTTCTCGGGCGGAAATTGTTCGACGCGGGCGTGGCACGGTTTTCCGCCGTTCTCGTGTTGGGTTGCGGATTGCTCTGGCGGTTCAGCGTGTCGGGTTTGTCCACGATGCTGCTCATGATTATTTTTTTCGGGCTGACGTGGTGCGTCTTGCGAATCGAGCAGGTAGCGAGCGCCCCACAACCCCGGCCCGGGCGGTTTCTCGGTCTGGCAATCACCGCGGGTCTGCTGGCTGGCGTGGGTGCGCTCACGCGGTATGCGTTTGGATGGATCATTATTCCGGTGGGGTTGTTTCTGATTTTCTTTGGCGGACAACGACGGATGTTGCACGCCTTGGTGGCGTTGAGTGCATTCGCGCTGGTGCTGACGCCGTGGGTTGTTCGTAATTTTGCAGTCAGTGGCACGCCCTTTGGCACGGCGGGTTTTGCAATTGTCGAAGGAACAACGGTGTTTCCCGGATTTCAATTGGAACGTTCCCTGCATCCCGATCTCACGTCCGCTTTGTGGCTGACGCCGTATGCGCTCAAGCTTTTGCAGAACGCACACACAATCCTGCAGGATGCCCTGCCCAGATTGGGCGGCAGTTGGGCGAGCCTGTTGTTCTTGGCAGGTTTGCTGCTGAATTTCCGGAGCGCGGCGGTGCGTCGAATGCGCTATTTTTTATTGATGTGTCTGGCCGTCTTCGTCGTGGTGCAGGCCTTGGGGCAAACGCAACTTTCCGAGGAATCGCCTGAAGTGAATTCCGAGAATCTTTTGGTGCTATTGGTGCCGCTCGTGTTCATTTATGGCGTGAGCCTGTTCTTCACGTTGCTCGACCAAATGGCGTTGCCTATGCGGGAATTGTATTATTTGGTGAAGATCGTATTTGTGGGATTATGTTGCGCGCCGATGATTTTCGCGCTTCTGCCGCCCAAAACCGAGCCGGTGGTTTATCCGCCGTATTATCCGCCGGAGATTCGGCAAACCGCCGGTTGGATGAAGGAAAATGAACTGATGATGAGCGACGTGCCTTGGGCGGTTGCGTGGTACGGCCAGCGCCAGTGCGTGTGGCTGACAATGAATGCGCAGGATGATTTCCACGCCATCAACGATATGAAACCCGTGCAAGCGCTTTATCTCACACCCAAGACGATGGACGGCAAGCTGCTGTCAGACATGGGGCTTGGGATGGAGAACAGTTGGGGCAGTTTTGTCGCGAATGCCATGGTTCAAAGGCAAATCCCCGGGAATTTTCCGCTGCGTTATGTGCCATCAGGTTCGGCTGCCATTGCATCAGGGCTTTTCCTGACCGATTGGGAACGCTGGAAAACAAATCAAAAATAGGGTATTGCGCCGCTGGGAATTTTACGCCGCGGCCCGCCGCAAACGGTCGGTAATACCCGACCATTCCGGCGCCGCGGGAGGCGCTTCGATGACGACTAATTTCACGCCCATTTCATCACAGCGGTGAAACTCCGCGTAAATCGCCTGCGCAAACGCCCCTGCGTCATGTGGAATCACGCTGACACACGCAAAATTCGCCGCCGCTGGAACCCGTGTATGCGCGATGACGCAACAATTTCCAATTTCAAATTGCCGGTTTTCAATTTGTTTTCGCAGGTCAGCATCATTGCGCCAGTTTAGAACCAGCAGCTTTGCCTTCGGCGCATAATGTTTTTTCAACAAGCCCGGGCCGCGTAACGCAGATTTTGGACTTTGGACCTTGGACTTTAGGCTGTGAACTTTGCCAACAACGGCCGCCAGCGACTCCGCGTGGATCATGCCCGGACGCAAAATTTGCGGCGGCGAAACCATCAAATCGAGCACGGTGGATTCGATACCAACTTGCGATTGTCCACCGTCCACAATCAAATCAATTTTCCCGCCGAGTTGTTTACGAACATGCCTGGCATTCGTTGGCGAAACACAACCCGACAAATTTGCGCTTGGCACGGCGAGCGGGAAGCCGCACTCGCGAATCACGGCTTGAATGAACGGATGACTCGGCCAGCGCACGCCGACGGTTGGCCCGCCTGCTGTGACGATGTCGGAAATTACCGTCGCGCGCGGCAACACGAGCGTCAACGGGCCGGGCCAAAATGCTTTTGCCAATTTATCCGCAGTTGTCGGCCACTTGGTCACGCAACGCTTCGCCATTTCAACGCCGTCGATGTGGACGATGATTGGATTATTCGCGGGACGGCCCTTGATTTTGAAAATTTTTTCAACCGCTTTTGCATCGAGCGCATTGGCAGCGAGGCCATAAACAGTTTCTGTCGGCAACGCAACGACTTCGCCGGCGCGAAGCAATTTTACCGCGCGTTTCACGGCGGCGGCGAAAAGCGCAGGCGTGTGCGTGGACAGAATCTCGGCGGTCACGCCCTATTCATAGCGCAACGCCTCGATGGGGTCGAGTTGTGAAGCTTTGCGGGCGGGGTAAAAGCCGAAGAAAATCCCCACTGCCGCGCTGAAAACAAAGGCGAGGATGATGGAATTAGCGGAAACCAGCGTGGGCCAGTGTTTGATGAGGGTCAGCATTTTTGCGCTGCCGATGCCGAACAAGATGCCGAGGATGCCGCCAATGGAACTCAATGTGACGGCTTCGATGAGAAATTGCAGGAGGATGTCGTGACCACGCGCGCCGACGGCCATGCGGATACCGATCTCTCGCGTCCGCTCGGTGACGCTGACCAGCATGATGTTCATGATGCCGATGCCGCCGACGATCAGCGAAATGGTGGCCACGCCGGCCAGCAGCGCGGTCATGGTATCGGTGGTGGCGTTTTGCGCCGCAAAAAATTCCTGCGGGTTTCGGATGATGAAATCATCGTCGCGACCAAGCTGGATGCGGTGCCGTTGGCGAAGCAACTGGGTCATGCCATCAATGACATCCGCAACGCGGTCGGAACTGGTCGCCGACACATTGATCGTGCGAAGCATGGTGACCCCGGCAAAACGTTTCATGCCGGTGGTATAGGGCACGATCACCGTGTCATCCTGATCCTGGCCAACCATGGAAACGCCCTTGGGCGTGAGCACGCCGAGGACCTTGATGGGAACATTTTTGATGCGAATGACTTGGCCCACCGCGCCGCCGTCCGGAAACAATTTGTCGGCCGTGGTTTTGCCTAGCACGCAGACCTTGGCGGCGGCCCGAACGTCCGCTTCGGTGAATGTATCGCCTTCCGCGAAGTCCCATTGACGAATAACGGGAAGATAATCAACGCTTTCACCCATGACCGAGGTGCCCCAGTTGTTTTCACCCGCCATGATTTGCGCGCTGCTGCGGACCTCCGGGCTGACCGCGGCAATGTTGGGGACCTCATTTTGAATCGCCAGCGCGTCTTCGACAGTCAGTGTGCCCGCACCACCGAAACCGGAGAAGACGCCATTGCGATTGATACTGCCGGAGAAAACCACGACGACATTTTGGCCGAGGGCGGCGATGCGCGCCGCGATTTGCGCCTTAGCAGCCCGGCCGAGAGCCACCATGGCGATGACCGCGCCCACGCCGATGATGATGCCTAGCATGGTCAGAATCGTGCGCATTTTATTCCGACGCAATGCGCGAAAGGCGATTTTGATAATGGCCCAATATCTCATAATTCAACCTGCCAACTGGGCTGCCTGCTGTTCCTGGTGCACCTTGCGCAATTCGTCCTCCGCATTCAAACGCTTGGTCACCGGCGTGTCACCCACCACCCGGCCATCGCGCATGACGATCATTCGCTTTGTATATTGTGCCACATCCAGCTCATGAGTGACCATGACAATGGTGATGCCCTGTTCGTTCAACTTTTGAAACACGCCCATGATTTCAGCGCTGGTGCGCGTATCGAGGTTGCCCGTGGGTTCGTCGGCGAGCAGGAGGGCCGGGTGGTTGGCGAGGGCGCGGGCAATGGCCACGCGCTGCTGCTGGCCACCGGAAAGCTGGTTGGGCGAATGGTCGGCGCGATCCCCAAGGCCGACGGTTTCCAGTGCCTGTATCGCCCGGTCCCGCAGACTTTCACCATTTAAACGCTGGCGCGTATAAAGCATCGGGAGTTCAACATTTTCCAGCGCGGACGTGCGCGAGAGCAGGTTGAACCCTTGAAAGACAAAGCCGATTTTTTGGTTGCGGATGTCCGCCAGCTCGTCGCGATCGAGCGTGGAAACGTCGATGCCGTCGAGCCAATAATGCCCGCCCGTCGGACGGTCGAGACAGCCGATGATGTTCATCATGGTGGATTTACCGGAACCGCTGGCACCCATCAGCGCGACGAACTCCCCTAGATGAATTTCCAGCGACACGCCGCGTACGGCCTTCACCTCGACCTCACCGGTCTGGTAGGTTTTGTGAATGTCCTCCAGCTTGATAATGGGCTTCATGTGAACTTTTCCCCAGTTAGAACCGCCGCCCGCCACCGCCGAAAGGGTTCGCCCCGCTGGTAGCCGGGCCGGAGTTCTGGGATTGCAGGTTCATGCCAGTGATGACCGCGTCGCCTTCTTTCAGGCCTTCGATGACTTCAGTGTAGGTGCCGTCGTTGACGCCGGTTTTGACGCGCACGGGCTGCAGTGCGGGTTCGGTGCCGGAGGACGCCCCGGCCACGAGCAGGTAAACGGTGCGCATCACGAGTTGCGAACCGGTGTTTGCCCGGAAGCCAGCATTGCCGCCTCCACCCGGCCCGCCGCCGGGCATTTGCAACGAGCCGTTTTGAAATAATTCGCGGATTTTGGCACGGATTTCCGAAGGCACTTCCTCGCCGCGCTCGCGCATTTCGCGGGCGCGCCGGAACAACTCCTGTGGCGGTTCATTGCCCGTGAGCGGTGCCTCACTGTTAGCAGCGACCCCGGTCTGGTTCGTATTGCCAGCTTTCGCAGTTGGGACGGCATTGGTGGCGGCGGATTTTGTTTGCCCGCCCAAACCAATTTTCGCCAGTAATTGCGCGACGAACATCCGATTGGTGGAAGGCTCCAGCGGACGGAAACGAAGGGCGGCGTTGGGGATTTTCAACACACCGGAACGCTGGGCGGTGATGATGGTGGCGTTTGCCGTCATGCCAGGCCTGAGTTTCAAATCGGGATTGCTGACGGCAATGACAGTGTCGTAGGTGATGACGTTTTGCACGGTGATGGGCGAATTGCGGATTTGCACAACACGACCGGTGAAGGTGCGGCTCGGAAAAGCGTCCACGGTGAAATTGACTTTTTGATTTTCCTCGACCGTGCCGATGTCGGCCTCGGAGACATTGGCGTCAATCTGCATTTTCGTCAGGTCGTTGGCGATTTGAAACAACGTCGGCGTATTAAAACTGGAAGCGACCGTCTGTCCCACATCTACCGAGCGCGATATGACCACGCCGTCCACTGGCGAATAAATCTTGGTGTAACCCAGGTTCGCCTTCGCATTGTCGAGCGAGGCCTGTTTGATTTTTACCATCGCCTCGGCTTCGTGCAGGTTGGCGATGGCTGTGTCGTGATCCGAACCGGAAATCAACTTGTTCGTGAACAGGTCGCTCGCCCGGCTTGCCTCCACCTGCTGCAACTCCAGATTGGCGTTCGCGTTGGCCAGATCGGCCTCGGCTTGTCCGACCTGGGCCTGATACAGCCGGGGATCGATCTGGGCGATGATCTGCCCCGCTTTCACCACCGAGTTATAGTCAACGAAAAGTGTTTGGATGGTGCCGGAAACCTGGCAACCCACCTGGACGTTGGTCACGGGATTCAACTGTCCGGTCGCGGTCACCGATTGTATCAAATCGCCGCGCGTGACTAATACGGTTTGATACTGTGGAGTGCTGGAGTGATCGCTGTTAAAATACGAAACGCCGGCAACAACGACCACGACGACTACCAAAGCAATGACCGCCCACTTAATCCAACCTCGGTTTGGTTTGTCTGCCATAAATTTGATTCATTCACCGCTTATAGTTGAGACGGCGTCAGCGCCCGACAAGTTACTCGATTTTGTGCGCCTGTCCACGCTTTCATCCGCGCGCACTTTCGGTTTGAGCTGGTCGCCCAGAACCTTAGAATCGTTCCGTGCTCGAAAAACTCATTCAACAGCTTGGCGCAGCGCGACCGCTTGATGACAAGGAGGTCCGCCAGGCAGTGGAACAGCTCGCCGATGAAAAAATTTCGGCGGTTGTGAAGGCCGATTTTCTGACCGCGCTCGCCCAAAAGGGCGAAACACCGGATGAAATCGCCGCATTCGCCCGCGCCCTGCGCGACAAATCCATCATACCACCGCTCGATCCCGCATGGCGGGACGCCCGCGAAATCCTCGATGTCGTCGGCACCGGCGGCGACCGCCTCGGCACGTTCAACATTTCCACTGCTGCTGCGTTGATTTGCGCCGCCGCCGGCGTGGCCGTTGCCAAGCATGGTAACCGGGCGGTTACTTCCCAGGCCGGCAGCGCCGATGTGCTCGAAGCGTTGGGTGTGCGGATTGATTTGACTCCTGCGGAGGCCGCGCGTTCATTGCGCGAACGCAACTTTGCCTTTTTCTTCGCGCCGGCTTATCACCCGGCTTTCAAACACATTGCGCCGGCGCGGAAACTTTGCGCCGAGCGCGGTCAGCGGACGATTTTCAATTTGCTCGGCCCGTTGCTGAATCCGGCGCGACCTTCGGCAATCCTGACCGGCGTCCCGCGGCCTGAACTTTGCGAGCCGATCGCCCGCGTGCTTCAATCGCTTGGTGTCCGGCGTGCGATGGTCGTGTGTGGAAAAGTTCCGGCTGTTAGTTATTTGGACGAACTTTCCACCCTCGGCGAAAACACGATTGCTGAATTTTATCAGAAACGCGGCTTTGCTGTTTCAACGAGTATGCCGGAAACATTTTCGTTACAGCGGGCAACACTGGCGGATTTGGTCGGCGGCGACCGCCAGGCCAATGCCGAAATTATCCGCCGCATTTTGCGCGGCGACGAGCGTGGTCCCAAGCGCGACGCCGTTTTGCTCAACGCCGCCGCCGCGTTGTTCGTTGCGGGCAAAACGAAGTCGATCGCGGATGGTTGGGATCTGGCCGTCGAAACTGTTGACAGCGGGCGTGGAAATGAAAAGCTCTCAGAACTCGCGCGCTGAATTTACGGAGATTCGGGTTCGGCGGTTTCGCCTTCAACGGCTTCGGCTTCGCTGCTTTCAAACGAGGCGTAGTGCAAACCAAGATTGTGTTGCGCAGTTTTGTCGCCCTGCCGCGCGGCGCGGATGAACCATTTTATGGCTTTCTCCTGGTTTTGCGCCACGCCGCGCCCGGTCTGGTAGCACAAGCCGAGATTGCATTGGGCAGGCGCGCATTCCTGTCTGGCGGCGGCGCGGTACCACTTAACCGCCTCCTCGAAATTTTGCGGCACGACCTGCCCTGTCTCGTAAAAGACGCCGAGATTAAACTGTGCCGCCGGATAACCGCTCTGTGCTGCTTTGCGATACCATTTTACCGCTTCGGCGTAATTTTGCAGAACGCCCTGGCCGGTCTCGTAAAGCATGCCAAGGTTGAATTGTGCCGCAGGGTCGCCATGCTCGGCCGCTTCGCGCAACCACTTGGCCGCTTCGCCGAATTCCTGCGGCACACCCGTGCCGTTCAAATAGCACACGCCAAGATAACATTGCGCGACCGGGTCATCTTGTTCCGCCGCGCTCCGAAACCATTTCACTGCCTCCGGATAATCCTGCGTCACGCCTTGGCCGGTTTGAAAGCAGACACCGAGATAGCATTGCGCCTGCGGATCCCCATCATGTGCGGCCTGCCGCATCGTCTCAAACGACTCCCATGTCTGGCGGTTGCTTGACATCGTAAAAAGAAAAAACTAAGGACTTTTCCTTACTGCACATATCATAAATCGCCACTGCGCAAATTCAAGCTGCGAATTCAACAGTGTATTTTATCTTCCGCTGCGCGAATCGGCCTGATAAAAAGCGTTCATGGCGACCCAATTAACCATCGGCTTCCTCGGCGCAGGCAAAATGGCCGCTGCGCTCGCCCACGGCTTCATTCACACCGGACTCGTTGGCCCAAAAGACGTCATCGCCGGTGACCCGCTTGACGCCGCGCGGGGAAAGTTTATCGGAGAAACCGGCGCGAAAGCGACGAAAACCAACGCGGACGTTTTGAAATTTGCAAATGTCGTAATTCTCGCCGTGAAACCAGGCCACGTTGCGGGCGTTCTGGCTGAACTGCGCGGTGAATTTACAAGTGACCATTTGCTCATTTCCATAGCCGCGGGTGTGACCATCGCAAAACTTGAAGGCGCGTTGCCTGCCGGCGCGCGCGTCGTTCGTGTCATGCCCAACACGCCGGCACTTGTCGGTGCAGGGGCCTCGGCGTTTGCGCTTGGCAAAAACGCGACCACTGCTGACGGCGATCTGGCAGAAAAGCTCCTTTCCGCCGTCGGCGTCGCGTTTCAAGTGAATGAATCGCTGCTCGATGCCGTGACCGGATTGAGCGGCAGCGGACCCGCTTATGTTTATTCGTTCATCGAAGCGTTAAACGACGGTGGCGTGGCGGCGGGTTTGCCGCGCGACATGGCACTGAAACTTGCCGCGCAAACCGTTTTGGGCGCGGCCAAAATGGTTTTGGAAACCGGCCAACATCCCGGCGCGCTAAGAGATCAGGTCACCAGTCCCGGTGGCACGACGATTGAAGGTTTGCACGAGCTGGAAAAAGGCCAGTTGCGCGACATTGTGATGAATGCCGTCCGCGCCGCGACGGAGAAATCCAAAAAATTGGGGCAGGCTTAATGATTTTATTTCAAATCTGAAATTTCAAATTTGAAATTCAGCCAGCCGAGACACGGTGCCTTTTGCCGCCATAATCAAGAAACCAAGAACGTATAATAGGGGGAAGAACATTATGACATACCAGCGCTTTGAGGATTTGCCTGTGTGGCAGGAAGCGGCCCGGCTCTACGAACAGGCAGATGATTTTTTGGAAAATGCTCCGCCACGCATGAGAGCGTCCTTCCGCGATCAGCTCGAACGGGCGGTGTTGTCTGTTTCCAACAACATCGCCGAAGGCTTTGAGCGCGGCACGACAAACGAACTGCTCCAATTCATTTACATCGCGCGTGGTTCGGCGGGCGAAGTGCGTTCCATGCTCTGCCTGCTTCTGCGCCGCGATTGGGCGAAACATTTGAAATCTGAAATTTCAAATCTAAAATCCGCCGCCGAAAGCTGTTCGCGCCAATTGCGCGGCTGGGCGGATTCGCTCCAAAATTCCGGGATCAAGGGCCAGCGCCATCTCAATGAGCGGGTCCGCAAGGAACAGGATCAAAAACAGCGCACCGCCATGTTTCAGAAAAAGTTGCTGGAAAACCTGCCCGCCAACCATCCATTGCGCCGCGCGGCGGAAAAACGGGAACGCGGAGAATCTGAAATCTGAAATTTCAAATTTGAAACCCTGACCACAAATGAGCCCATGAACCTTCCTTTTCCCACAATTGCTGCTACTGGACAATTATTCGAACCCAGAATAATGTCGGATTCATGAAACAGGATGGGCTGCAAAACAAGCTGTCCATTAACTGTTAGGCGGCAACGCGTATGCACCCGATTTTAACCAAGCGCATTAAGATATCACCTTGGCTAACGAAGCTTTGCTCAACTTTGACCAGCGCTGTAATGCTGACTGTTGTTGCCGGCGTGGCGTGTTTTCTACTCAATTTAGTTTATGTAAACTGGTTTCAAGTGCCGATTGAATCGCTGGTAGTCGTCCTATTATTTATTATCGTTACGCCTTGTGTTTTCATCTTAAGCATTCCCTATGTTATACTTGCGAGGTGGTTTCTAAATCGCAAATCAGTGACCATCGGATTTCGCCAGCACCTCATCATTTTCGCTGTGGGATCACTCATCACCATTCTTATACTTGCCATCTTTTTCCCATGTGATGCACAACCGTATTTTGTCGGCGGCTATCTAATAAAAAACTGGTTTGGTGGATGGTAATCAAACAGGAGAGGATGATGCGAAGCCGCCTAATCCGGAGATAGGCCGCAAACTGAACAGGCTTCAATGCATGGCGATCAGTTCCCGCACATCCACCGCTTCCATTCCTGCCGCGCGAATGGCTTGCAAGCCGAGGTCAGTGTCTTCGTAGGCACGGCAAAATTTCGGTTCCACGCCTATCCGGCGCGCGGCTTCCAGAAAAATGTCCGGCGCCGGCTTTTGGTTCTTCACCATTTCGTTCGTCACAATGGCATCGAAAAGATGCCGGATTTTCAGATGGTCGAGCACCATGCCGATGATTTTTTGTGAGCCGCCGGACGCGACGGCCATCGGAATTTTACCGTGATTTGCCCGGGCGATTTCCACGACGGCATGGATGGGTTCAATCTGCGCCATCATCGGCAGATACGCCTCCTCTTTTTCGTGCGCGACGGCGATGTGGTCGAGCGAACGGCCCTGTTCTTTGGCAAGCGATCTTAAAATGTCGCGCGACGGCATGCCGCCAGAGGCGTAAAAACGATCTTTGGGAAAATGAAGATGGTACCGCTGCGTGACAATCTGCCACGCGCGCCAATGCAGCGGCATGGTGTCGGCCAGTGTGCCGTCACAATCGAAAATCAGACCTTTGATTGTTTTCATTTTGTGTCGCGCGAAGAACGCGAAGGAAATGAAGCAATTACTTTTTCTCTTCGCGACCTTCGCGCGAAATCAAATTTTCAACCCCCTCAATTTTTCCTCCAAATCATGCGCCATGAGCGGTTCGAGCAACGGGTCGAGTTCGCCTTCAATGAAATTCGCCAGATTGTAAAGCGTCAGCTCAATACGATGGTCGGAAACACGGTTTTGTGGGAAATTGTAGGTGCGGATTTTTTCACTGCGTTCACCGGTGCCGACCTGGTCCTTTCGTTGCGCGGCGTATTTCGCGTTTTCCTCGGCGACTTTTCTTTCGAATAAACGCGAGCGGAGGACTTTTAGCGCTTTCACCTTGTTTTTCTGCTGCGAACGTTCATCAGCGCACCGCACAATCAAACCAGTGGGCTTGTGGATGATTTGCACGGCGGAATCCGTTGTGTTGACGCCCTGGCCGCCTTTGCCGGAAGCGCGGCAGACGTTGATCTCAATTTCGTCGGGCTTGATTTCCACATCCACTTCCCCGGCTTCGGGCAGCACGGCGACGGTCGCGGTGCTGGTGTGAATCCGGCCTTGTGCCTCGGTCGCAGGCACGCGCTGGACGCGATGCACGCCGCTTTCGTATTTGAGCCGTTTGAAAACGTCCGTGCCGGTGACTAAAAAAATGATTTCCTTGAAACCACCAAGGTCGGACGGATTGGAATCCATCGTTTCAACCTTCCAGCCGCGCGCCTCGGCGTAGCGGCAATACATCCGGTAAAGATCGGCGGCGAACAGCGCGGATTCCGAACCGCCGGCGCCGGCGCGGATTTCAATGATGGTGTTGCGCGAATCGGTCGGGTTCGATGGCAGCAAACCGCGTTGTAATTCCAGCGAAAGTTTTTTCCCGGTCGTTTCGAGCCGGGAAATTTCCTCCTTCGCCATCCGTCCCATTTCCGAATCGGGCGCTTCGGCTTTAAGCAGCGTGCGATTTTCTTCGAGATCGCCCAGCGTTTTCGTGTAAGCCGCGCCAATGGCGACGAGTTCCTTCAGGCGCGCATATTCGCGCGAGAGTTCCTGCGCGCGTTGCGGGTTGTCGAAGACCTTCGGGTCGCTCAACGCGGCTTCGAGTTCAGCGTAACGCTTGCGGAATTTTTCAATGTGCGGACGGAAATCCATTTTTCAATTTCGGGTTCCAAACATTTGCCATTTGCAAAAAAAGATCACCCGCAATCCCAAAACGGGACGGCGGGCGTAGTTTTGCGAAAAGCTACTTCTTTTTCTTGCGGGTTGCGGCGGCGGCTTGGGCGGCCTTGGTTTTCACCAGGCGTTGCTGGAATTTATCCACGCGCCCGGCGGTGTCCACGAACTTTTGCTGGCCGGTGTAGAACGGGTGGCACATGTTGCAGATGCCGACGATAATCACAGGCTTGGTGGAGCGGGTTTTGATCACGTTGCCGCAGGCACAACGGATTTCCGCATCCACATATTTCGGATGAATGTCCGTCTTCATAAAAGGGAGCGCAAAAGCTACCACGAGAGCGCCGGATGACAAGAGGGATTTTTACACGTCACTGATCCACTTGCGATCTTCCCAAACGGCTTTGATGGACGTCAGATTGCGTGAATCGAGAATATTCTTCGCGGCGGAAAGCAATTTGCCCTTTTTCAAATTGTTGAAGGCGTTACTGGCGTTGATGGCGGCAAATTGGAGAACGCTAGGGTCGCGATAGCAGTCAATCATGCAACGCGTGCAACCGTCACGGATGAGTTTCGACGGGTCGAACTCGTAAATGTTGCACATCGGCTTTTCCCAAAAATGGCAGCGGTAAAGATCGAGATTCCAGTCGAGGTAAAAATATTTGTGACCGGCCAGGCAGCCAAATTTTTCACGTTCGCCACGCAAATGCCGCTGCATTTCATTCAGAGACTCCATTGGATTGATGACAGGAAAACCACTACGCCGTTTTATCCGTTTGATTTTCTCGAACAGCTCGATTAACTCGTCTTTTGTGTAACTCACCAGGCTGCTGTTGCTGAAACTCAAGTAGCTGCTGGCCAGCGAAGTCAGCGGATAACTGAACGTGCAGCTCTTGAAACCGAGTGTTTCGAGAAACGCGGGCAGTTTGTCGTAATCATCAATCAACCGGCTCGCCGTAACACTGGCGGTGGTCTGAATGCCGACCGAGTGGAAGAATTCATTGGCGCGTTTGATTTTTTTGCACACATCCGGCAGGCCGCGGTTTTTCTCATGCTTGACGGCGTTGTGCGCATCAACGGACATGATGACGCTGCTGAGGCCGTCGCTGGCGAAGCCGCGCATGTTCTCTTCGGTCCACAAACCTCCGTTCGTGCAGATCATCGGGTGAATGCCGCGCTCCGCCGCGTAGCGCGTCATCGCCCGCAAATCGCGATGCACCATCGGTTCGCCGCCGACGAAAAGCAGATAACCAATGTGGTTCTTGAAACAAATATCAATCACGTCACGCGCTTCCTGAAGCGTCACGCTGCGTCCTGCCTTCGGACTGGATTTCGAACGCGCAAAGCCGCAGAAATCGCAGTCCGCATTGCAAATGTTCGTTATGGCAAATTGCAGGTACCCCGGCCCGCCATGATCGAGCACTTCACCGATGAGTTTGAGCGTACTTTTCTTGAGGCGCACGACTGGTTTGGAAAAGGTCGGCAATACCGCAGCCGTCAGAGCGGCTTTGGCAATACGTGGACTTGTCGTAATGGGCGCATTACTCATGGCAAACCCCAGTATTGTGTCCCCTGGAGGTGTTGCGGGCAAACTCTCTTTCGTTCGTAAAAGCCGTTTGTTGATGATTTTGACTTTGCGTGAAACATGCGGAAAGCTTAGTATTATCGCGCCTGGCATTGTTGTATTTGTCCGATGGTGTAATGGTAACACAGCGCCCTTTGGAGGCGTTATTCATGGTTCGAATCCATGTCGGACAGCCAGTTTTTGTGCGGCGAACTACTTTTCAGGTTCGGCTTCACAAGGGTTGTTGACGCACAAGTCCATCAGAGAACCGTTTTTTCCGTTGGCGACAGAATTGCGCTTCAACCAAACCGCCAAAATTCCGATGTCGGCGGGTGATACACCGGAAATGCGGGCGGCTTGGCCGATGGTTGCGGGCCGAATTTTAGTGAGCTTTTGGTAGGCTTCAGGGCGAAGACTTGGCACTGTGGAATAATCGAACGTGTCGGGAATAATCTTGTCTTCTAAGCTTTTGAATTTTTTGACCTCAATTCCCTGACGTTCAATATATCCGGCATATTTGATTGCAATTTCGACTTGGTGAATTATTTCACCGGACAAAGTTTCATTTCTGCTAGGTAAATCCCCGTAAGATACCTTGGGCCGACTTAATAACTTTGCCAAAGTCTCTGAACCAGAACGTGTTGTATACATTCGATTGAGTTCACTGGCAATAGCTTGCTGCTTGACGTGGAATTTTTTGTAATTACGATCCGGTAAAAGGCCAATCTCATGACCGACCTCGGAGAGACGCAGGTCGGCGTTATCCTGACGGAGCAGCAGACGAAACTCCGCACGAGAAGTGAACATCCGGTAAGGCTCGGTTGTTCCCTTTGTGACCAAGTCATCAATCAAAACACCGATGTATGCCTGATCACGCCGCAAGATGACTGGATTAAACCCTTTGACTCGTCTCGCCGCATTAATTCCAGATATAAGTCCTTGAGCACCAGCCTCTTCGTATCCAGAAGTGCCATTAATCTGCCCGGCTAGGAATAAGTTGTGGCAAACTTTTGTTTCCAACGTCGGCAGCAATTGCGTTGGATAAACGAGATCGTACTCTACAGCATAGGCCGGACGAATGATTTCGGCATTCTCGCACCCTATGATTGTCCGAACCAACTCAACCTGCACTTCAAAAGGAAGGCTGGTTGAAAAGCCGTTCACATATATTTCCTCGGTTTTGATTCCTTCAGGTTCCAAGAAAATCTGATGCCGCTCTTTGTTGCTGAACCGCACTATTTTATCTTCTATTGATGGGCAGTATCTCGGCCCAACACCTTCAATGACACCAGAATACAACGGCGATTTGTGAAGGTTTTTCCGAATCAATTTAGCCGTTTCCTGGGTCGTGTAGGTGATGTGGCAGGGCATTTGACCGTTAAGTTTGTCGAGAATTGATCCCGGTGGATATTTCCCCTCCGACAAGCTATTCATCGGTGGTCTTAAGCGATTTTGTTCCATGTGGAACAAATCATCCTTCCAGTAAGTAAAGTATGGGACCGGTTCATCACCAAGTTGTGTTTCGGTCTTTGAAAAATCAATTGAACGGCGTAGCAAACGCGGTGGAGTGCCCGTCTTAAAACGGCCAATTTCCAAGCCAACCTCCTGAAGCGATGATGAAAGGCTTGTCGCAGCAACATCACCTGCACGCCCCCCGGTTTGTTGATTCGATCCGATGTGCATCAAGCCCATCAAAAAAGTCCCTGTTGTGACGACGACAGTCTTTCCGTGGAATTGGACTTGAAGTGTTGTTTCCACTCCAAGCGCCTCGCCATCCTTATGCAGAATTTTTGATGCTTGGCCTTGTTTAACGTCAAGATTTGGCTCCGTCTCACAAACCCATTTAAGTCTGAATTGGTAGGCTTTCTTATCGCATTGAGCACGTGGTGCCCAAACGGCAGGACCTTTTTTCGTGTTTAACATCCGAAATTGAAGTCCGGTCATGTCGGTTGTTTTTCCCATCTCTCCACCAAGCGCATCAATTTCGCGAGCCAGGTGTCCTTTTGCCAATCCGCCAATTGCCGGGTTACAAGACATCTGGCCAATCGTGTCAACATTCATGGTCAAAAGGAGTGTTTGGCAACCCATTCGAGCTGCGGCTAGTGCCGCCTCAACTCCGGCGTGACCGGCGCCAACCACGATGACGTCGTATTGCTTTGGATAAACGAACATGAAGAAATCAAACTAGACTATATCTGCAATTGAACAAGGAACGATCTGGAGTTTTTGAAATCCTATGATTCCGGCTTGCCGCCAAATGCTCAATAACTTTAAATACAACTTCGATATCCTCTTCTGCTCCAATAGCTTTTGAAATTTCTGACACTGTAAATAACTCTTTCGGTTTCTTGGAGAGGTGGGTCAAAATTTTTCTTTGGATCTCGATGACTTGGCTGGCCGCTTTCTTGCCGGCTTCAACACCTGGCTGATGATAAGCGTTGATGTTGATCAACGACGCATAAAATCCAACGGTGCGCTCGAACAGTGCTATCAACCCTCCCACAGTTCGTGCAGAAACATCCCTCACGGTGATTGTCAGGGATTCCCGGTCATTTTCCGCAAGAGCTTGCCGGGTGCCCAAGTAAAACCCATTTAGAAAATCTCCAGCCGTTACTTTGTCCTCGACCATCAAACTCGAGTTATGACCGTCGCCCAACACTTCGATAAAAGTGACAAAAAAATCGTCCAATCCATCCCTCAGTTGCTGAATGTAAGAATGTTGGTCCGTGGAACCTTTATTGCCGAAGACGGTCATTCCTTGATTAACAACATTTCGATTCAAATCCAGTTCCTTGCCCAGCGACTCCATAACGAGTTGCTGAAGGTATCTTGAAAACAGCTCTAAACGGTCTTTATACGGCAAAATGACCATATTTTTGGTTCCTTTACCGTTACCGGATTCAAACCAAGCCAAAGCCAATTGTAATGCTGGATTAGCTTTAACACTTTTATTCACGGTCAGTTTGTCAACATCACAAGCTCCAGACAATAAATCAGTTATGTCAAATCCCTGCAAAGCCGCTGGAAGTAATCCAACAGCAGACAACTCGCTCGTTCGTCCTCCGACCCAATCCCACATCGGGAATCGTGTCAGCCATTTATTTTGAATCGCAAATTTATCAAGATCACTTCCTTTCATGGTTATGGCTACGGCGTGTGAACCAAAATCAAGGGATACTTGTTCATATGCGGCTTTTGCAACCAGCATTCCGTTGCGCGTTTCCCTTGTGCCGCCGGATTTTGAAATGACGATGCACAGCGTTCGATTCAAATCACCGCCAATTGTCGCTAAAACCCGATTCATGCCGTCCGGGTCCGTATTGTCGAAAAAATGTGGATTGAGCTTGTCCGTATGCGGATCGCCCAGAGCATGGGCGACAAATTGCGGACCAAGCGCGGAACCGCCAATACCAATCAGCAGATAATTCTTAAACGCACCGCCTTTGCCGCGGATTTCTCCAGTGTGAATTTTAGCGGCGAAGTCTTTGATCCGTTTGACAGTTTCTTCGATTTTCTTGCGAATTTCCGGTGTTGGCGCGAGCGCGGGATTCCGCAGCCAATAGTGCCCAACCATCCGATTTTCATCGGGATTGGCGATCGCGCCTTTTTCCAATGCCGCCATGTCGGCCAGCGCTTTTTGCGCGTGCGATTCCATGCCGGCAAAAAATTTGTCGGTTACATTCATCCGGCTTAAATCCACAGCCAGACCGACTTCAGGAAATTCGGTGTAATACTTTTGGAACCGCTCCCACCATTGCAACTTTAAGTTGTTCATAAGATTTGTCAGGGCGTAGTTGAATAAAATTGATAACGGTCTCTGGCAAGAAAATTGCACAACGAACTTTGCCGCAGAGATGCAAAGGCCGGACTGAGGGGAAAATCCTTCAAACGCTGCAAATGACCCACGCGACCCGCTTACTTGACCGGTAGCGTGACGATAATGCTTGTGCCGTGATCGAGGCGGGATTTGATTCGGATGTCGCCGCGATGCGTTTCGATGATGCGGCCGACGATGGCTAGGCCGAGGCCGGTGCCTTTGGCTTTCGTCGTGCCCAACACCGCCGTGAAGGCGCGCTGTTGCAGTTCCCTGCTCATGCCCTTACCGGTGTCCTTGAATTCCACCAAGACGTGTGTTGGTTTTTCACTCGCGCGCGGCAGATGAACGGCGCAGGATTTAATCGTGAGTGTGCCGCCACCCGGCATCGCCTCGGCGGCGTTGAGAATCAGATTTAAAAACATCTGCTCAAGCTGCGTCGTGTCGCCCATCGCAGCAGGCAAATCCGGCTGCAATTTGCGAATCAATTTAATGTTCTGATTCGCCAGCTTGTGACGCACAAGCAATCCGAGTTCGTCGATCAATTCATTTAAATTCACCGGCGCCAGTTGCGGCTCGGTCGTGCGTGCGAAGGCGAGAATTTGTTCCACGATCTTGTTCAAGTGCTCAATTTTTGCGTCAATGAGCCGGGCGTCTTTCGCGCGCGGGTCGCCATCGGGAAATTTCAAATTCAGCGAGTGATACAACAGCTTCATTACCGTGAGCGGATTGCGGATTTCGTGCGCGACTTCGGCGGCGAGCAGACCCAGCGCGGAAAGCTTTTCGTTTTGCCGCAATTGTTCTTCCACGTCCACGATGCGTTCGTAGAGCCGCGCCTTTTCAATCGCAATGGCCGATAATTCAGCCAGTGCGCTCAAAATGCGAATCTCCTCGTTTGAAAAATTGTAAGGCCGGCCGGTATAGACGCTTAACGTGCCGGTCGCCTGACCGGCGAACAACAGTGGGACGCTCAATAGTGAAATCAACCCTTCGCGCCGCGCCATTTCGACGTTTTGATAACGGCCGGACGTTTGAACATTTCCCACTTGCAACGGTTTTTTGCGGCGCACAACGACGCCGAGAACACCGTCTTCGACGCTTAATCGCGGCTTTTTAAGATACACTTCGCCCGCGCCATGACTTGCGCGCAAATCGAGCCACTCACGGCTTTCGTCGAGCATCATCAGTGAACACATTCGCGCACGCATCAACACGCAGGCTTCGCGCGTGATGACGCGCAGTGTTTCATCTAGGTTCAAAGTCGAATTGATTGTGCGGCTTACGCTGGCCAGCGATTCAAAAAGGCGCGCTTTCAATCGCAATTGTTCGTAAAGCCAGGTGTTGTGAATCACTTTGGCCGCCTGCACCGCCAATTCCTGAAGCAATCCCTGATCATCCGCGCTGAAGGCGTCCACGCGATCCGAATCCACGTTGAGCACGCCGCGCGTTTCACCATTCACTTCCAGCGGCACAGCCAGTTCCGACCGCACGCCGCGCCGCGCCGCGACGTAATGTGCGTCCTGTATCACGTCGCCGACGCGCGCGGATTTGCCCGTGCGCGCAACCTGGCCGGTGATGCCTTCGCCAATCCGCAATTGCAATCGCGAAGCACTGGGCGGCAATCCCTGCGACGCGTGGATTTCCAGAAAACCCGAAGTGGGATTGATTAAAACAACGGAACCGCTGGACGCCCGCGTAATCCTAACCGATTCGCTGACAATGAGTTGTAAGGCCTCCTGTGGTTCGAGTGTCGAGTGAATGACATTGCTCACTTGATAGAGCAGGTTCAGATGCTCGTAACGCAAAGCCAGTTTTGAAAGCTCGTCATTCACTGCATTCTTGAAATTCCAATTCACCGCACGCGCGTGGTCAGCAACAATCCCGTCGCGCCGAACGCCAGATTCGGCAGCCACGCCCCCAGCCACGCGGGCAAAAAACCACCCGTGCCCAGCGCCAGCCCGACTTGTTGGAGCACGAAGAAAGTGAAACAAATGAAAACGCTGCCTGCCACACCGACAAAAAGATTTCGCCGGCCGGACGCCGCACCAAATGGAATCGCAATCAGCACCACGACCAGGCAGGTCCATGGCATGGCCAGCCGTCCATACAATTCCGTGAACAGCCAAAAACCGTGCTTAAACTCTGGGTTAGGGTGATTGGAAAACAGCCAAAAATGATTCGGGCGCACCAGATTGGGATGCAGCTGCAAATCCTCCCAAAGGACCGCCAGTGGGATGTTTAATTTACGCGACTGAAGGCTCTCATATTTGTTGATTTCGATTTCCCTCTCAATTTCCCTGGGCGTTTCATCAAATGCCGGCATCGCCAGCACATTCGTATGAAAGGACGGCAACAGCGGCGCGGTCGTGTCCACTTGCGCGTATTCCTTCACGTTAAAAAACGTCCAAACGCCATTCATGCGAACCGCGCGATCGGCATACAAGCGGTGGCTCGAACCGTCGGGCAACGTCCAGTTCACCTGCGGCTTCAGCATTTCGGCGGTTTCCGGGCGATATTCGCCGATAAGCCACGTGCGAGTGTGATGTTCGCGCGCATTAGTGAAACCGAAATTGCGGAATTGATTTCGCGCGTCGGGGTCATTTGAATTTTGCACATAGCGATTCTTGATGCATTCCGCCCACCCCGTGCTGTACGGCACACAAAATTCATTCAGTGCAAACAGGACGAGACTGGTAATGAATCCCACGACAAAATATGGCACGCATAATCGCCACAGACTCACGCCCGCCGCGCGCATGGCGGTGATTTCGTTGTGCCGCGCGTGGTTCGTGAGCGTGTAAAGCAACGCGAGCAGCAGCGCGATGGGCAGCACCATCACCAAAAATTCCGGTGTCATGGCGATGGAATACCCGATGACATCGGGCAAATGCAATTTACGCTCCTGCATTTCGTTCAGTTCGGTGAACAAGTCATAGGAAATCCAGAAAATCAGGAAGCCGCCGAGGCAATACGCCAGCGGCGTGAGCAATTCGCGCATCAAATATCGGTCGAGCAACCGCATCTTGATACAAGGTAAACAGCGTGGCACGAATGGGGCAAGCCTTGTTGAGAGGCGAACCGATTATTCTTGACTTCCTTCAATGGCTTTTGCAAAGTGGGATTGTGAGTTCAGGTGGACAGGAATGGTTTCGAGTCCAGGACAGCGACAACATGGTGTATGGCCCTGTCGGTTTAAGCGCCTTGATTCAATGGGTTCAAGAAAAGCGGGTGCTGCCGGAGACATTAATCCATGTCGAATCCGAAAGCTGCTGGCATCAGGCCCAGGATTACGCGCCGTTGCAAAAATACTTTTCATCCCTGCAAAATACGGCGTCGAGAGCCGCTCACCTCGATCAAACCGTTGACATCAGCCCCGAAGAACTCCGCCAGTTCCCGATTTTTTCCAATTTGTCGTACAAACAGCTGCAACAGCTTGCAGCTTTGGGCTATTCCTTTGAAGTCGCGCCCGGGAAACTGGTCGTCAAACAGGGGGAACCTTGTGACGCGATTTACTTCGTCTTGTCCGGCGCGTTGCGCGTTCGATTGCTCGTTGGCGTTAAAAATGAAACCACCCTTCGCCGGATTTCCGGCGGCGAATTTTTCGGCGAAGTCGGCATGTTACTCCAGAGCACGCGGATGGCGGATGTGGTGGCCGATACCAAGGCGCGATTGTTGCGAATTTCGTCGAATACCTTCCAAAAGCTCATCAAGGAAACCCCGGAATTGTCCGCACCGCTCTTGTTTTCACTTGCTGCCACGATGGCGCAGCACATGACCGAAGATCATCAGCGGTCTTCGCGGGGAGCGACCTCGGCATTTCGGTGGCATTGAATGGACGATGTCTTTGGGCAAAACCTTTCCAAAGAACAATCAGTCCGAAGAAATGCTGGTGCAATTCGAGGGGTGACTTCACGATTTTCCAACTGGCTTGCCGGGTCGTAGCTCGGGGGATCCAGGCAAAGTAACATGCCCGCCTTCATGCTGCCGCACTTCGGCGTGGCAGTCTTCGCTCCCCGCATTGCTCCGAGTGAAGACTGGAGGCGGCGGGAATTGAACCCGCGTCCCCGGCAAACAAACCAGCCGCGACTACATGCTTAGTCCGGAAAATTTTTTCTGCTGTGCGATGGCGTCCGGACTCGAATCGCACTGCCTAGTCCGCATGGAATTTTCTCGGCGACACGTGCGCGGTCTCCACGTTTCGCCATGCCTGCCATGGCGTTCATCCGGCGTAGCAGGTGTCCGCCAGCGAACGTCGCAGCGCTTAGGCCGCGAGAGCTAATTCTTGGTTAGCTGTTTTGTTTGATGCGATGATTAACGAGGCCAACGCATCGTCCTCGGCATGCCGCCTCTGGCGCATTTCCCAGGTCGAAACCAGTGCGCCCCCAAAACGGAACTACACCATCATCGCGCGATTTTCGCCCAGGGTCAAGCGACGCGGTGAGCCCAATTGTTAAGAACCAACAGGCGCATCACTCCGCTGTTCGGCGGAGCCGGGTTTTGTGCTTGTCCAATTCGGCAAGCCCAGCCTTCACTTCCGCTCGCGGCAGATTTCCCGCCGTCAACGCGTCGTCACCCAATCCCAGCAACCGCTGGTAAAACAACCGGCCCAAGTCCAAAAGTTCAATGCTGTCCGGCTCGGCGTCCACCATGCCGAACAACGCATCCTCGGCTTTGGCGAATTCTCCGGTTCGCTCGTAATGGCGCATGAGCATCGTGTTGGTCTTTACCGGCAGCGGTGCGTCGCGCAAGCCGGTCAGGAATGCTTCGACGGCAGGCACGAAGTCAGGGCGTTCTGTGATTTCACTGCGCCCGAAAGTATCGAGCAGCAAGTGCAGCCCTTTCAGGTAATACTGGCGGCTCTCTTCCAACCGGCCCTGGCCGGCGATGAGGTCGCCATTCGTTTTAAGCAGGGTCGCCAGCATGAAGGCCTTGGATTCGACAACATGGGTTGGTTCGCCCTGAATCAACCGGGCCAGCAACTCCGTCTCGGACAAGCGGACCACTTCCCACGCATCCATGCCCGTCAACCGTTGAAATTCCCCGGCGGTCACAGCCGAAGCCTCCTGCCACTGTTCGGCTTTCGCCAGCCCGGCAAGCTTCGCCATCATCGCAACGAACTGCTCGATCTGGCGCAAAAGGTAATCGCGGCGAATCATGGTTTTCCACCATCGTCAAAAATTTCTTCGATGCGCAGCTTGAAAAGTCGCGCAGCCTTAAACGCCAGCGGCAGGCTCGGATCGTATTTCTCCGTTTCGATGGCGTTGACGGTCTGGCGCGAAACATCGAGCTTGTCGGCGAGATCGGATTGCGACCATCTTTTCGCCGCGCGCAATTCGCGCAGACGGTTTTTCATTTATACCTCCGCCAAGAAAAAAATAATCCAATCAAGAAGTAAGCCCCCATGATGTAAAGGGCCCACTCCCCATGAAATTCCGGTGCGCCCATGCCGCGGAGGAACAAATAGCTGAAACAGGTGAATCCCGTGGCTAGTCCTGAAAAAGCCATCGCTTCCGTGTAAACTTTTCGCCACATTTCGTCTGTGTCCGAAATGAAACGGATGGCGGCGAAGGAAACATAAATCAACGGTAGAACCGGCAATAGAACCAGCCAATACCGATACGGCGATTGTTTGTCGTAAAAGTAATTCAGCGCGAAAATCCCCAACGCATACGTGACGGAGCCGCCAGTCATCCGCAGGTAGTATTTTTTTATGTGCGGCTTCCTCGGTTTCATATTGATGGCAGCGGAAACGATAATTGCCGGCCAAAGCGGCAACGAAATCACGGCCAGTATTCCTTTGGCAGTTGCAGGGTGTAATTCATGATTCATCACGGCAAAGCCCAATACATACGTAACCATGCCGGCAACCGCCGACCAAAAGTATTTTTTTATGTGCGGTTTCATAAATTTCATTTGAGGAATGTGTCCACTTCAGCTGCGAACTTGTCAGGCTGGTCGAGCATGATAAAGTGGAATGAGTCATCGATGCGGACAATTTTTTTGTTTGGCAAAGCAGCGTAGCTTTCCTCATAAAGCCGGTCGGAAGCCGCTGGTGGAATTCCGGCCAGCGAATCCCATGCATGAAGTATTGTCACCGGCGCTTTTATTTTTTGCAGCTGCGGGCGGATGTCCGTAGTCATGTCCTCATACGTCGCTCGGGCAACGACTGATTTGTCGGATGCAATTGCCCATTTGACTGCCTGCTTGTATCCGTCCGGGGATTTGACGAGCGCGTGGATAAAAGCTGTTTCGCTTTTTGCGTAGTCGTCCTGCGTCTGGGCGAGGACGCTGTCACGCATCGCCGCAGCTTGTGGCGCGATGGCTGACGTGTCTTTCGCACCGAACAAAGCACCGTAAAATGGCAGTGCATCCACAATCATCAGGCCGCCCACGTCTTCGGGATGTTGAGCCGCGAGCATTTCGGCCATGAATCCGCCGAGCGAATGTCCAATCACCTTTGGCGCCTGCAACTTGTTTGTCTTGATGTAAACGTCAATGGCATCCACCGTCGGCTGAATCACCGGACCTTGCGCGTTTGCGCGTGAAGGCGAACCGGCAAATCCCGCCACTTGGATGAGGTGCAGGCGGAAACGATTTTCGAGACGGCTGGCAGTCGCGTCCCACACCTCACTCGAACTGGCGAGTCCGGGAATGAGCAGCACGTCCGGGCCGTGTCCGCGAACGGTGACGGTGATGCGGTCTGAAACAGTGTCCGCACCGGCGGTGAAAACCTGCCATGTCAGGGCAGCGGCTAATAGAGCGACGAATTTAATTCTGTTCACAAAGTTGTTTTTCATGACAAAACCACTGTAAAGCATCCTTTACACGATATCAAGCATTCTTTACATTTATTTTTGAACAAAAAAACGGGGCTGAAATTGCTCTCAGCCCCGCTCGTGATTTTTGCCGGCGGTCATAGACCGCCGCTATAATTTTAGTAATCCATTCCGCCCATGCCGCCGCCACCTGGCATCGGAGCCGGTTTTTCCTTTTCAGGAATGTCGGCAATCAGACATTCGGTCGTGAGCAACAGACCGGCAATGGACGACGCGTTTTGCAGCGCGGTGCGCGTGACCTTCTTCGGATCAACGACGCCGGCCTTCACAAGGTCTTCGTATTCGCCGGTGGCCACGTTGTAACCCTCGTTGCCTTTGCGCTTCTTGACTTCCTCGACGACCACCGAGCCTTCCACGCCGGCGTTGTTCGCCAGTTCGCGGGTCGGCGATTCAATGGCGCGCTTGACGATGTCCACGCCGATTTTCTCGTCTTCGTTCGCGCCCTTGACCGCTTCAATGGCGGGCAGACAGCGCAGCAACGCCACACCGCCGCCGGCGACAATGCCTTCCTCGACCGCCGCGCGGGTCGCGTGCAACGCGTCCTCGACGCGCGCCTTTTTCTCCTTCATTTCAGTTTCGGTCGCGGCGCCGACGTTGATGACGGCCACGCCGCCGGCGAGTTTCGCCAGGCGTTCCTGCAATTTCTCGCGGTCGTAATCGCTCGTCGTCTCTTCGATCTCGCGGCGGATTTGATTCACGCGGCCCTGGATGTCGGATGATTTGCCGCCACCTTCGACGATGGTGGTGTTTTCCTTGTCAATCACGATGCTCTTGGCTCGGCCGAGGTCAGTCAGTTCAATGCTCTCAAGCTTGATGCCGAGGTCTTCGCTGATGAACTTGCCGCCGGTGAGAACGGCGAGGTCTTCGAGCATGGCCTTGCGGCGGTCGCCGAAGCCCGGCGCCTTCACGGCGCACACATTCAGCGTGCCGCGCAATTTGTTCACGACCAGGGTCGCGAGCGCTTCGCCTTCAACATCCTCGGCGATGACGAGCAACGGCTTGCCTGAGCGCGCGGCCTTTTCGAGCAACGGCAACAGGTCCTTCAGACTGCTGATTTTCTTTTCGTAATTGAGGATGTAAGCGTCTTCGAGCTTCACCTCCATCGTTTCGGCGTTCGTGATGAAATAAGGCGAGAGATAGCCCTTGTCGAACTGCATGCCTTCGACGACTTCGAGCGTCGTCTCAATGGACTTGGCTTCCTCGACGGTGATGGTGCCGTCCTTGCCGACCTTGTCCATCGCATCGGCGATGATCTCGCCGATGGTGGTGTCCCAGTTGGCGGAGACGGTCGCAACCTGCTTGATCTCGTCCTTGTCCTTCACCTTCTTGGAGATCTTGTCGAGGTGCGCGACGGCGGCTTCCACGGCCTTACCAATGCCGCGCTGGATGCCGATGGGATTCGCGCCGGACGTGACAAACTTGAGTCCCTCGCGATAAATGGATTCCGCGAGCACGGTGGCGGTGGTGGTGCCGTCGCCCGCGTCGTCGCTCGTGCGGCTGGCCACTTCACGGACCATCTGGGCACCCATGTTTTCGTAGGGGTCTTCCAGTTCGATTTCCTTCGCCACCGTCACGCCGTCCTTGGTGACGGTTGGTGAACCGTATTTTTTGTCAATGACCACGTTGCGGCCCTTGGGCCCGAGCGTTGCTGTCACCGCTCTGGAAAGCTTCTGGACGCCGCGCAAAATCGCCTGCCGCGCGGCCTCATCAAACAATAATTGTTTTGCTGCCATAATTTTTGGTTCTTAGTTGAATGTTGAATGTTGAGTGTTAAACAAGCACGGCCAGGATGTCGTCCGACGACAAAATCTTGTATTCCTTGCCGTCAATCTTGATTTCCGTGCCGCCGTATTTGCTGACGAGCACGCGGTCGCCCTTTTTGACTTCAAACGGAATTTTTTTTCCGTCGTCGTTGGTTTTGCCGGTGCCGAGGGCGATGATGATGCCCTCCTGCGGCTTTTCCTTGGCGGTATCGGGAATGATGATGCCGCCCTTCTTGACTTCCTTTTCTTCAACCGGCTCGACCAGGATACGGTCGCCGATCGGTTTAATGTTCAGTGCCATAGGTTCTTTCGTTTTTGTTGTTTGGTTTCGAGTTGTTAATTGTAATCAAATCCCGCCGCACCCGCGATGGGAAAATTGTTTGTTGCTATACGCTTACCATTATTGCCTGCCTAGATTTAGGTTTTTTCAAAGCTTTAGATTTCGGAAGATGCACTGGAACTGAAAACTTCACACGACTTACTATCGATGTAGACGATTCAGATTGGCCTTGAGAACCTAGAGCAAATGGGACAGTAAAAACGCCAATGCCTCCCTTTGTGCCTTTGCCCTCGACTGCTGTTACCGCCACGTCAAATGCGACAAGCGAGGCGGCTTCGCCTGTTGCTTCATCCCAATATTCTGCTTTAGTCGATTCAAGACCTTTTGGATTAACTAAAGCTCCACGTGTCGCGCCAAATTCTTGAGCGATTGCAACGCCCTCAATAATTTGTTTGAGCGTTTCTGAAATGAAGTCTTTTAGTTCCACTTTAGTTATTTTTGTTATCTCCACTCGCATCAAATTTTACTACGCCGATCTTTTTTTCTTTTTGAAAACCGTCATAAATCCAAAGCCAGATTCGGACCACTGGCCAATACAGCAAAAAAATTGCCGCACCAATATTTTCAAGTTCTTCGCTATAGCTAGGCGCACAATTGCCTGACGCTATAAAGAACCCCAACAACGCAATCGCATAAACGACAATCAATAAACGCAACCAGCCACGACGAATCCGTCGAAAACGCTTAAATCTTAGCCAAGAATAAATTGTCGGCGCGATTTGTTGGAAACTTTTCATTACTTCTTCTCGTCCACGACTTCGGCGTCAATCACCGTGCCGTCGTCCTTTTTGCCCTTTTTCTCCTCGGACTGGGCTTCGCCTGATGGGCCGGCGCCCTGCGCCTTTTCAGCCTGTGCCTTCGCGGCGGCGGCTTTGTAAAGTTCGGTGCTTACGGCCTGCCACGCTTCGTTCAGCTTTTCAGCCGCGGATTTGATGGCCGCAGCGTCGCTGCCTTTCAACGCTTCCTTCACGGCGTTGACCGCGCTTTCAATCTTGGCCTTGTCGTCGCCGGAGATCTTGTCGCCGGTTTCCTTGAGCATTTTCTCGGAGCGATAGACCGCGCTGTCGGCTTCGTTGCGCGTCTCGACTTCCTCGCGCTGCTTCTTGTCCTCGTCGGCGTGTGCCTCGGCGTCTTTGCGCATCTTCTCGACTTCGTCCTTCGAGAGACCGCTGCTGGCGGTGATGGTGATTTTCTGTTCCTTGCCCGTGCCGAGGTCCTTGGCGCCCACGTGCAAAATGCCGTTGGCATCAATGTCGAACGTCACCTCGATTTGCGGCACGCCGCGCGGTGCGGGCGGGATATCGGTAAGATGAAACTTGCCGATGGTCCGGTTGTCTTTTGAAAATTGGCGTTCGCCTTGCAGGACGTGGATTTCCACGCCGGGCTGGTTGTCCGACGCGGTGGAGAAAATTTCCGATTTGCGCGTGGGAATGGTGGTATTGCGCTCGATGAGCCGCGTGAACACGCCGCCCAGCGTTTCGATGCCGAGTGACAATGGCGTCACGTCCAGCAGGAGCACGTCCTTGACGTCGCCCTTGAGCACGCCGCCCTGGATGCCGGCGCCCACGGCGACGACTTCGTCCGGGTTTACGCCCTGATGCGGCGGTTTATTGACGAGTGAATGCGCGGTCTCGACGACTTTCGGCATGCGGGTCATGCCGCCGACGAGCACGAGTTCGTCAATTTTGGCCGCGTCGAGGTCGGCGTCCTTCAAACAAGCCTTCACCGGCGCGATGGTGCGCTCGAACAGTTTGTCGCAAAGCTGTTCCATTTTTGCGCGTGTGAGCGTTTTTTGAATGTGCTTGGGCCCGCTGGCGTCGGCGGTGATAAACGGCAGATTGATTTCGTATTGCTGCGCGCTCGAGAGGGCGATTTTGGCCTTTTCAGCCTCTTCCTTGATGCGCTGAAGCGCGTCGGGTTGCTTGCGCAAATCCATGCCGTATTCCTTTTTGAATTCGTTGAGAATCCAGTCCATGATGAGGCCGTCCCAGTCGTCACCGCCGAGGTGTGTGTCACCGTTGGTGGCCTTCACTTCGAACACGCCGTCGCCGATTTCGAGCACTGAAATGTCGAATGTGCCGCCACCCAGGTCATACACGGCGATTTTTTCGTCCTTTTTCTTGTCGAGACCGTAAGCGAGCGACGCAGCGGTCGGCTCGTTGATGATGCGGAGCACTTCGAGACCGGCGATGCGGCCGGCGTCTTTCGTGGCTTGGCGCTGCGAATCGTTAAAATAGGCGGGAACGGTGATGACGGCCTGCGTGATTTTCTCGCCAAGACGCATTTCGGCGTCGGCCTTCATCTTGGAAAGGATCATCGCGGAAATTTCCGGCGGCGAAAATTGCTTCGGTTTGCCGTCCACTTCCACTTCGACGGCGGCGTCGCCGTTGGACGTCTTCACAACTTTATAGGGCACGCGTTTGATTTCCTCGCTGACTTCATCGAATTTACGGCCCATGAAACGTTTGATGGAATAGACGGTGTTGCGCGAGTTGGTGACGGCCTGGCGTTTGGCCGCCTCGCCGACCAGCCGCTCGCCGCTCTTGGTGAACGCGACGACGGATGGCGTGGTGCGTTTGCCTTCGGAATTTTCCAAAACCAACGGCTCGCCGCCTTCCATAACCGCCATGCAGGAGTTCGTGGTTCCCAAATCAATACCTAATACTTTTGCCATAAAATAAATAAAAATTAGTTATCTGCTCCTTATTCCAATGCAATTACAATGCCGCAATTCCAAAAATGACACGGAAGCCTTGCAAACAAAGGACGGAATTCAACTTAACCTGTTTTCAGGTTGGCTGAAAAACAGTGCCAAAAGAGTCATTATGGCACAGTCAGAGTGCCGTTTGGCACAGTTGATTGGTAGGGCGCGATGTCCCTATCGCGCCGCAAGTGAAGACGGTATTCGGTCGTTGGGGCGATAAATCCACGACCAGTCTTCGACCCGTTTGCACAATCCCCGTCTCACTGGATTCATCAGGATGTAACTGATCTTTTCAGCCTCCTCGTGATGGTCGCGCAAACGATGATCGAAAAAATCCCGTTGCCAGACGATTTTCTCATTCCGAGCCAGAAATCGTTTCCAATTTGTCACTGCCGTTTTCATTCCTGCCTCGCGCGGAAATGCAATTATGGCATGGAAATGGCCTGGCATCAACAGCATGAGCCGACAATGCCAAATCAATGCTTTGTGATTGTGCGCGGCAGCGGCCAGCACTGCTTGGCCTGTGTCTTTGCGACAAAGCTGGTTTTCCATCCGAGGTTCGCAGTTAATGGTGATGAAAAAGAACGAGCCATCCGAAACCCAGGATGGAATTTCATGGCCGAGGCGGGTGCGGTCGGGAAGATTCATCTTTGAAAAGTTGCAGTTTGTCGTTTAGCCGGACAACCCAAAAATTTTCTGAGTCGGCGCGTTCGAAGAACGCGCCCTACCTATTTTTGATTGTCAATCCCCAGCCTGCCGCGGCGCGATAGGGACATCGCGCCCTACCTTTTCAGCTTATTTGCTTCCCGGTTTGACGACGGGAATTTTGGCCAGGTCAGGCGGCAATTTGTCCGGCTCGAACGTCTCGACGCGGAGTGAAATCAGACTTTGGAATGACACCCCGAAGTTCACCGCGCCGTTGGAACGATCCACAATCGCGGCGATGCCAATGACGTTTCCGCCGTGCATGCGGACGATGTCAATGGTTTCCTGCACGCGACCGCCCCTGGTCACCACATCCTCGACGACGAGGATTTTTTCACCGGGCGCAATTTTGAATCCACGCCGCAACGCCAGTTTGCCATCCTCCTTTTCCGTGAAGATAAACCGCACACTGAGCTGCCGCGCGACTTCCTGTCCGATGACGAGTCCGCCGAGCGCGGGCGCGATGACGGTGACAGCGCCGTATTTGCGGACTTTGCCGGCCAGCGCGCCGCCAAGCTTCTTAACGGTCGGCATTTGCTGAAGCGCGAGCGCGCATTGGAAGTATTGGCGGCTGTGCAAGCCGCTGCGGAGAACGAAATGGCCTTCGAGCAGCGCGCCGGTGTCGCGGAATATCTGGAGGACTTCGTTTTGCGTCATCGCGCGGATTTTAAGTCCAAAGCCAAAAGTTCAAAGTCCAAAGTTTGGGAGGGCGAGCGTCCGCGCGAGCCCTAATTTTTAAAATGGGGCTCGTCAGGAGCCTCGCCCTCCCGTTTCTTCTGGCTTCTGGCTTCTGAATTCTGAATTCTGGCTTCGTGCCGAAGTGGATCAAATTCATCATTGCCATTTTATTGCTGCCGGTCTGCGCCGGGGCGGCGCGGGCGTTGTGGCTTGTGCTGCGCGCCAGTTATGGCGCAGACACGGTTTGGGTGCCATTGCTTGCCGGCGCGGTTTGCTGGGTCGTGATTTACGCGCTGCTGCCGAGGCCAATGTGGATTTACGTGTTCGGCCATGAATTGACGCATATGATTTGGACGTGGCTGTTCGGCGGGCGTGTCAAAAAATTCAAAGCCGCCTCCGACGGGGGACACGTGGTTGCGAGCAAAACCAATTTCGTCATCGTCCTCGCTCCGTATTTTTTCCCACTCTACGCGGCTTTGGTTGTGGCGGTGTTTGCCATCGGCCATTTGATTTTGGGGTGGAAGAATGATTTGATTTGGTTTCACCTGATTGTCGGCGCAGCGTATGCGTTTCACGTAACATTGACCTGGCATGTGTTGAAAACGCGGCAGTCCGACATCACGTCGCAGGGTTATTTGTTCTCGGTGGTGATTATTTTTCTTGGCAACGTCGGTGTGTTGCTGTTTGGCTTGCCGTTATTGACCGCAAAGGTCAGTTTGTTCAATGCGCTGGGCTGGTGGCTGGAAAGCACGGGACAAATTTTTAACTGGCTGGCGCAGTGGCATTGGAATTGATGCCGAAATTTATCAATAATTCTGTCTTGAAATAAAACGCGGATAGGTTCAAATCTTAAAGAAGCACCGTATGGATTTAGGTGATATTTTAAGCAAGGCGCAAATCATCCCGGATTTGCACGCGAAGGATCGCTGGGAAGCGATTGATGAATTGATTGGCAATCTTGTCGCCACGGGCAAAATACAACCCGGCGACTGCGACGCCGTGACCGCCGCCGTCAAAAAGCGCGAGACTTCCATGAGCACCGGCATCGGGTTCGGCATCGGCATTCCGCACGCCTCGACCGATTTGATTCTCGAAGTTGTTGGCGTGCTTGGCCGTTCAAAGGCGGGTGTGAGCTTTGACGCGCTCGACAATCAGCCGGTGAAACTCGTCATGCTGTTCCTCGTGCCGCAGGGCCAGTTTCAAAAGCACCTTCACACGTTGGCCAACATCGCCAAACTCCTGCACAAGGCCGATTTCCGCCAGGCGCTCGAACAGGCACCGGATGCCGAGGCGATGCTCAATATCATCAGGGAATACGGGAAAAAATAATGGTAGGGTCATCGCGCTGCGATGACCGGACGCCGCAGCGCGGCGTCCCTACCTTGAAGATCGCCCCTCTGAAATTTTATCCGTGTCCATCCCGCCTGCGTTTCACTTCGTCGTGGCAAGCCGTGTCCATCCGTGGTTAAATTCCCGCCGTGCTGCCGCACAAACAAATTGAGCTGAAATTGCAGCAGGCTGTCCGGACTGTTTTGCCGGGGGCGGATGTTTCGACCGTTCTGGTTCGTCCGTGTCCCGATCCGAAATTTGGCGATTACCAGACCAACGCGCTGATGTCGCTCGCCAAGTCGCGCCAATTGAATCCACGCCAGTTTGCTGGCGACGTGCTGGCGAAACTCGATGTGGCGGAGTTTTGCGAAAAACCTGAAGTCGTCGGCGCGGGTTTTTTGAATTTCCGGCTGAAAAATTCCACGATTGTCCAAACACTGCAATCCGCGGCGCGCGGTGAACATTTATTTTTTGAAAAAATGGGTAGGGACGCGCTGCCGCGCGTCCAAGCCGACCAGCAGGTCGGCCCTACCGTTCGCACCGTTGTTATTGATTTCAGCGCGCCGAACGTGGCCAAGCCGATGCACGTCGGTCACATCCGTTCGACCATTCTCGGCGATTGTCTCGCGCGCACGTTGCGGCTGCTCGGCCACCGCGTTATCACCGACAATCACATCGGCGACTGGGGCACGCAATTTGGCAAACTGCTCGTGGGCTGGAAAAAACATCTGAACGCCGCCGCGCTCAAGGCCGATGCGCTCGCCGAAATGGAACGGCTTTACAAACTCGTGAATGCCGCAAGCGAAACGGATGAGAAAATTTTGGAGGAAGCGCGGCAAGAACTGGTGAAACTCCAAAGCGGCAACGAGGAAAATCTAAAAATCTGGCGCGAGATGATTGCGCTGTCGCAAAAGCAATTCGATGAAATTTATTCGCGGCTTGGTGTGAAGTTTGATCACACATTCGGCGAGAGTTTTTACAACCTACGCCTCAAACCGCTCGTTGAAGAATTGCTTTCCAAAGGCATCGCCCGCGAGAGCGAAGGCGCACTTGCAATTTTCTTCGAGGATTCCACAAGTGCGGGACAACTCAAAGAACATCCCGCGCTTATCCGCAAAAGCGACGGCGGATTTAATTACACAACGACCGATCTGGCCACACTGGCGTATCGTATTGAAACCTGGAAGCCGAACGAAATCATTTATGTCACCGATGGCCGCCAGCAGTTGCATTTCCAGCAGGTCTTCGCCGCGTTCCAAAAATGGATGGCTGTAGAGTGCGCTGTCTCAGCGCAAAATCGCGTGAGGACACGCGACGCTACACCGAAGTTGGCCCACGTCTGGTTCGGCTCGATTCTGGGCGAGGACGGCAAACCGTTCAAAACGCGCAGTGGCGACACGGTGAAGCTCGCCGATTTGCTCGACGAAGCGGAGGAGCGGGCCTTTAAAATTGTTTCCGAAAAGAGCCCCGAACTTTCCGAAGCCACGAGGCGCGAGATCGCTCGCGTCGTCGGCATCGGCGCGGTGAAATACGCCGACCTGCTGCCGAACCGCCAGAGCGATTACGTGTTCAGTTGGGACAAAATGCTCGCGCTCAACGGCAATACCGCGCCGTATTTGCAATACGCCTATACCCGAATCAAAAGCATCTTTCGGAGGGGCGAGTTACACGAGTCCCAAAATGTGAAAGTTGGGGACTCGCAGATCTCGTCCCTCCGAATTGAAAAACTGTCTACTCCAGAAGAAATTGCACTGGCGAAGCATCTTTTAAATTTCGGCCTCACGCTCGAGGCCGTGGCGGGGGAATATCGCCCGAATTTTCTCTGCAATTATCTTTTTGAACTGGCAGGCAGGTTCACCGCGTTTTATGAAAATTGTCCGGTGCTCAAGGCTGATCCCGCAGTGCGGGACTCCCGTTTGGCGCTCTGCGATTTGACGGCGCGCGTTTTGAAACAAGGCCTCGAAATCCTCGGGATTGAGGTTTTGGAACAAATGTGATTTTGCAGCGGCGCTTCACAAGTCAATGTTTGAATTGCTCAAAACAGATGCGCACAGCGGTCAGCAAGAAGAATCTTGGTCGTGCCCGCCGGTGTGCTTATCTTGAGAACCAACGTCCAGCAGGCAAAACATGCGCCATCTCGCCCAACCTAGGGTCTTGAAATTGGCAGTCATCGCATCGCTAGCCACTGCACTCGCATGTTATCCCCGCCTGTCGCTTTGGCCGAACTGGTCTGCTCCAATCTGGTATCTGGAAACCATGATCTTCTTTTGCAGCATGGTCCTTTGGAGTTTCGTCTTTGCGTGGCACACGCTATACACCCAGCGGCCGGTCTGGATTCTCAAGCAGGAATCCGGACCGTTCATCGCAGTGACCCTGGTTGGAATTATCGCTGCGATGGTGTTTCATCTGTTTCTTGACCCATCGCTCCGACTCAAAGTGCCGGAGGAATATCCGGTTGACTTGGAACATTGGTTTGCACTGGTGCTGTTTTCCCTCTTCTTAAGCCAGTTGTTCCTTCTCTTTGCCCCTTTCGCTTGGCTCATGCGGTTGTTTCATAACCGCTGGGTGGCAACCTGCCTGACCGTTTTGTTTGGAGCTGTTCTGTTGGTGATCAAAATCCAGTCTTCCCCAACGCCGATTCCGCTGCCACTGTTTGCCGCGCTTCTGGCTGGCAGAATCATCACGGGATTTCTGGCGGTTTGGTTCTATCTTCGTGGTGGGGTAATTCTGATCTGGTGGTGGACTCTTCTGTTTGAAGCCAGACATTTGCTTATTCTGGCTGGCAATTCATAAGTGGACGCAAGCCGAACTTCAAAATTTCGTGTTCAACCGCACCGTTTTAATTAAATCTTTACGCAATGTTTGAATTGCTCAAAACGGATGCGCGCACCAAAGCGCGCTTGGGGAAATTGACCACCGCGCACGGCATTGTGGACACGCCGGTGTTCATGCCCGTCGGCACACAGGCCAGCGTGAAGGCGCTTGATCCGCGCGAACTCCGCGAGATGGGCACGCAAATCATACTCGCCAATACTTATCACCTCAATATCCGGCCCGGACTGGAAACTATCCGCGCCGCGGGCGGGCTGCATCAGTTCATGAATTGGCACCTGCCGATTCTCACCGACAGCGGTGGTTACCAGGTTTTCAGCCTCGCCAAAATCCGCAAGGTCAAGGCCCACGGCGTCGAATTCAATTCGCACGTGGACGGCGCGCCGCTGTTTCTCGGGCCGAAGGAAGCGATGGAGATCCAGCGTGTGCTCAACTCGGACATCGCAATGGTGTTCGATGAATGTCCGCCGCACGACGCGCCGGTAAAGGAACAAAAGCTTGCCGTCGAACGCACAATCCGTTGGGCGCAGGAATGCCGCGAGCAGCCGCGCACCGAGGGACAATTGGTTTTTGGCATTGTGCAGGGCGGCAGCAATCCGGCGTTGCGCGAGGAATGCGCCAAAGCACTGGTGGCGATGGAATTTGACGGCTACGCCATCGGCGGTGTGAGCGTGGGCGAACCCGAACCGGAAATGTTGAAGGCGATTGAGTTGACCGAGCCGTTTTTGCCTGCGCACAAGGCGCGCTACGCGATGGGCCTCGGCACTCCCGCGCAGATGATTGAGCTGATTGCACGCGGTATGGACATGTTCGACTGTGTCCTGCCGACGCGGATGGCGCGCAACGGCACGGCGTTTACGCGCCGCGGTGCCTTCGGCCTCAAGGGCAGCGCTTACAAGGCGGATTTCCGGCCGATTGAAGAAGGCTGCGAATGTTTCGCCTGCCGGAATTTTACGCGCGCCTATTTGCGGCATTTATTGAACGTGAATGAAATTCTCGGCCTGCGCATGGTGAGCGTTCACAACTCGCATTTGTTTCTGAAATTGATGGCCGATGCGCGTGCGGCGATTGCGTCGGGAACATTCGCGGACTTTTACCGCGAGTTCATCGCCAATTACACACCGTCGCAAAAAATTCTGTCCGCGCGGGAAATAAAGGCGGAGCGATAAACTTCGGAATTACTTTCGGAGGAATTTGGCCACGGCCTCGGTCCGGGTGCGGACTTGCAGCTTTTCGTAAATGCGGCGGACGTAGGTGTGAACAGTTTCGTAGCTGACGCCCATTTTGTCCGCGATTTCCTTGTAAAGAAATCCATGGCTTAGAAAATCGAGTACCTCCTGCTCGCGTGGGGAAAGATTTTCAGTGGATTGCGTCGTGGCCGCCGTTTGTTGAAAAGATTGCACGACCTTGCGCGCGATGTGCATCGTCATCGGCGAACCGCCCCGGTGCATTTCCTGAATGGCTTCGAGCAATTCCTTGCTGGGCGTGCGTTTGAGCAGGTAACCTCCGGCTCCCGCCGCAAGCGCGTTGAAGATATTTTCCGTGTCCTCGTAAACCGTGAGCATCAACACCTGGGTTTGTGGAATGAGTTGTTTCAATTGGCGCACGCATTCGACGCCGTTCATGCCGGGCAGATTGATGTCCATCAGCACGACGTCCGGGCGCGCTTGTGGCAAATCCTTCAGGGCATCCTCGGCATTGGCATGCTGGCTCACGCAACGGAAACCGTCGGCACGATTGAGCACCCGCGCCAGCGTGCCGCGCAGCTTGTCGTTGTCTTCAACAATGGAAACGGAAATGGGCATAACTCAATTGCGGATTGCAGAATGCGGAATGTGGAATGAAGAAACAAGAATTGAACAGGCTTGAAAATTTTCTACATTCTTCATTCTGCCTTCTTCATTTCATTTTGATCGGCACTGTCAGGCGCACCAGCGTCCCGCCTTTTGTTCCCGAGCCGATCGAAAATTTGCCGTGGATGTCTTCCATCCGCTGGCGCATGTTGCGAAGTCCGTCCCGCGATTGCGCCGCATTCATGTTCAGATCACCGGGTCCGCGCCCGTCATCCTCAATTTCCAAAGTGAAATGGTGCGGCTGCAATCGCAATCGGATCCAGACCTCGGATGCTTGGGCATGTTTGACCACATTGTTGACGGCCTCTTTGAAGGCGAGAAAAATGTTGTGGCGGACATCCGGCGGGAAAGCAATCGCAGGCAATTGGGTTGGCACATCCGCGCGATAACGCAATCCGGCCAGCGTGAGGTATTCCTGTGCATATTTACAGGCATAATTAATCAAGCCATCCAACGTGTCATTGGCGGGATTGACCGCCCAGACGATTTCGTCGAGTGAACGGGTTGTTTCGCGCGCCGTTTGGGAGATTTGTTGCGCATGCGCCTGGATTTCTTCGGGAGAACTTGTGTCTGCTTCTGCCATTTCACCCAACAGGGCCACTTGCGTTAGATTTGCGCCGAGTTGGTCGTGAAGGTCGCGGGCAATGCGGGAGCGTTCCTTTTCCAACGCCAGCTGGCGTTGCAGTTTTTGCGTGGAAACATATCGCACCACGGCGACAACGATTCCCAAAAAACACAGAATCACAACGGCGCGAAACCCTCCGGTCTGCCAAAATTGAGGTTGCACCGTTATTTCAAGGGTGCAGCCGGCATCATTCCACACGCCATCTTCATTGCAGGCGGTGACATGGAACTGATAATGGCCGGGCGGCACTTCGTTGTAATAGGCAATCCGCGTGTCACCGGCTTCAGTCCAGGCGTTGTCGCGGCCCTCCAAACGATACTTAAATCGCACTTCTTTTGGCGCGGCGAAATTCAATCCGGTGTAGTGGATTTCAAAACGGTCATGGCCGGGCGGAACAATGATGGATTGCCGCCACGCTGAACGGATGCGATTGGTTTTTTGTTCCCGACCATCCACCAGCACGGATTCGATCACGACCAATGGCGGTTGCAGATTCGGTTTAAGCTCTTTGGGATTCACCGACGCCGCGCCTTTGGTGGTGGGAAGCCATAGTCTGCCGTCGCGAGTGAGGCATGCAGCAGGTTGGGAGCCGCCCGAACATTCACGCGTCGGCAGTCCATCGGCCTTTCCATAAATCCGGCACGCAATGGAACCCGCCTTTTTGTTTGCAAAATCGTCCAGCGACTTCTTCAGGATTCGCATCAACCCCGCGTTGGAGCCAACCCATAAATAACCTTCATCATCTTCGACGATATAGCCAATGCTGTCGCTGGCAAGACCGTCGCGCGTGGAATAGCGGGTCCACTTTCCGTTGTGAAATCGAGCCAGACCATGGCCGGATGTGCCAATCCACAAAGAGCCGTCTTTGTCCTCGTAAAGACAAGAGATGTCATTGCCGGGCAATCCATTCGTTTCTGATTGATGGGGAATAAATTTCCCGTCTTTGAAAGAGTCCAGACCGCGGTTCTCCGTCCCCACCCAAAGGTTTCCCGCCGCGTCTTCTGCAAGGGCGCGGACGGTATTTCCCGACAAGCCGTCCCGTGTCGTATACATTTTCCAATCCTGTCCGTTCCAGCGCGCCAGGCCGTTTTGAGTGCCCGCCCACAATTGGCCACGGTGATCTTCGAACAGGGCAAGGATTTGCGGGCCGAGAATTTCCGCGCCGGGAGCAGGTTGAAACTGATTGGTTTGAAATTGAAACAGCCCCTCGTCCCGGGTTCCGACCCAGACTTGTTGCCGGTGATCTACCAGCACCGTCCAGGTACTTTGATACCGGCTGACGCCAAAATCCTGCATGGAGTTTGTGATCCAATAAGACACACCGTGCGCGTTGAAAGCCGTCCATAAACCACCGGATGCGTCCCCGGATATCGATTGGACAACCCACGAATGATGTTCAGTCAGGGTATCGAAAACTTTTCTTTTAATCCGGTCCAACCCTGCACCGTCGGTCCCCACCCAAAGATTTCCCTGCTCATCCATGCACAGCGAAAGCACAAAGGCGGACGATAATCCATGATCAGTTGAGATGTGCTGATATTTTCCATCCGCGTCATACCAAAAAACACCCGCGCCCAGCGTGCCCACAATCAGATTGCCATCCTTGTCTTCACAAGCGGAGGTGACGGTTGAATTGCCCCATGGATACGGCCCAAAATCCTTTTCGAGTTGGGAGAGACCCCATTTTTCGACCCGGCCGTTGATCAATCGCCATGTTCCTCCGTGTTGGCTGGCTGAAATGTAATCCAGTTTCTGTGCGTGAATCTGTTGCTCGATGAGAAAGGCCGGCGGTTGAAAATTAGCCGGACGAAACGAAAACAGCATCCAATCCTCCCCAATCCAGAGCGCGCCGGACTTTTCAGCGACAACCATCCGGCAAACCGCGCGGGGATTGAAACTAAAATTCCAGACGGTCATTTTCCCATTTTGATAGCGTCCCAGATGAGCATCCGCCGTGTAAAGCCACACCGTACCACTCGAATCTTCACAGGCTGACACCAGCCGCCCTTCATGGCCACCGCGTCCGAGGTTGATGTTTTGGATTTTGCCATCCTTCGCCAACGCCACATCACCTGTGTCCATTCCAATCCAAAGATTCGTGTGGCTGTCTTGAAACAGATAAACAATCCGGTCGCTGCTCAAGCCAGGTGTGTTTTCTTCATCAAAAACAGTGAAGTGAATTCCGTCAAAACGCACCAGGCCGTTGAGCGTTCCGAGCCAAAGGTAACCGTCCCGGGTTTGAATCACTGAAATGGCCGAGCTTTGCGGAAGCCCCTGTTCGGTGTTCCAGGAATCCACAATGAAAGGCGAGTCGGACAGATCAACTGTGTCCGCAACCGCCGGAAGGATGGAGAAACAAACGCAGAGCATCAGCCATGCGAATTGGAACGTCCGGCGATTCTTGGGCATGTTTTATTCTTCGAACTATCCAGCCGGATGTAAAGCCGTTTGAAGGAGGCACCAGGCGAAAATGGAGGTGAAAATTTTGACCACGCCGGTGCGGATTGTCCGAATCAAGGCTCGCCGGGCGGGTTGATCTCCCGGACTAAAAACAAAACAACACGGCCTTGCTCATGGCCATGTTGTTTGACGAAACGGGTTCGTGCCTCGAATTAGTCGAAGGCGTGACCGGCGCAGCAAAGGACGTCCTTGATTTTATGCTGGACGAGTTCCTTCACTTTCGCACGAGCCGGGCCGAGGTATTTGCGCGGATCAAATTCCTTCGGATTTTCCATAACCACCTTACGGATGGCTGCTGTCATGGCGAGGCGCAGGTCGGTGTCAATGTTCACTTTCGTGCAACCGACGCGTCGGGCGACTTCAATATCAGCTTCCGGCACACCCTGGGCGTCGGGCATCTTGCCGCCGTATTTGTTGATTTCCTCGACGAGTTCCTTTGGCACACTCGAAGCGCCGTGCAGCACGAGCGGATAATCACCCAGCCCAGCGTCCATGAGCGCCTTTTTGATGGCCTTGAGACGTTCGAGATCGAGATGTTGCTCGCCCTTGAACTTGTAGGCGCCGTGTGAATTGCCGATGGCGACGGCGAGCGAATCACAGCCGGATTCCTTCACAAATTTCACCGCTTCATCCGGATTGGTATAATGGCCGCTTTTGGAATAGCCGCCGCCGGCTTCGCCTTCATCGAATTGCGCGCCCACCAAATGGCCTAGTTCGGCCTCCACGACACAATTATGTTTGTGCGCGTATTCCACGACCTTGCGTGTGATTTCGACGTTCTTCTCAAACGGTTCGTGGCTGGCGTCAATCATCACGCTGGTGAACCCTTCGTCAATGCAGTTCTTGCACAATTCAAACGTGTCGCCATGATCGAGATGCACGGCCATGGGAATGGTTGAGAGGCTGATGGCCGCCTCGATGAGTTTTTTGAGATAAACGGGATTTGCATATTGCCGGGCGCCCTTGGAAATCTGGAGGATCAGCGGCGCTTTTTCCTCTTCGCAAGCCTCGACGATGGCCTGGATGAGTTCCATGTTATTGACGTTGAACGCGCCGATGGCGTATTTGCCCTTCAACGCTTTCGCAAAAAGTTCCCGCGTATGTGTTAATGGCATAAGTTTAGATGTTAAATGTGCAGTGGCGAAAATGATAACCAGGTCTTCTTAAAAGGAAACAAAAAATACAGCTCCACGTCTCCAAATAAATTCCTTTGCGCCGTCGCGTCTTTGCGCGAAAAATGCGGTGTGCAGGCGCGATTTCTCCTCGGCCCCGCCGGCAGCGGCAAGACGTTCCGCTGCCTTGCCGAAATCCGTGCCGCCCTGCGGGAAGGCGCGGAGGGTCCGCCGCTGATTCTGCTCGCGCCCAAACAGACTACATTTCAACTCGAACGCCAGTTGCTTGACTCCGAACGGTGGGGCGAGCGTCCAGAAGGTAGGGTCGCCTCGCCGAGGCGACCGTCGACAGTTCCGCTTTACATTACGGACGCTCCGGCGGGGCGTCCCTACCCAAAACCCGGCTCGCTGGGACACCAACTCCAGGGCTACACCCGTCTCCATATTTTCTCCTTCGATCGGCTGGCACGATTTGTTTTTGAAAAATCAAACATCGTGCCGCCCGAACAATTGAGCGGCGAGGGCCGTGTGATGGTGTTGCGCGCGCTGTTGATGCGGCACGAACATAAACTGAAACTTTTTCGCGGGAGCGCGCGCCGCCCCGGCTTCGCGCAGGAGCTTAGCGGATTATTCAACGAATTTCGACAGCATCAATTGACACCGCTCAAACTCCGCGCCCTTGCCCAACGCCCGGACTTGCGCCCCGAACTGGGGGGCAAGCTGCAAGACCTCGCACTGCTGAATGACGCCTACATGAACTGGCTCGTCGAACACGAATTGCAAGATGCAGATTGTTTGCTCGATGCGGCGACCGAAGCGTTGCGTCAGTCTGTCGCAACTCAAAATTCAAAACTCAAAATTCAAAATTTGTGGTTGGACGGCTTCGCCGAGATGACGCCGCAGGAACTCGATTTGCTCGCCGCCATTCTGCCGTTTTGTGAACGCGCAACGCTCGCGTTCTGCCTCGACGAATCCGGCGCGCGGAAAGCCGGAAGTTCATGGCTCTCACTTTGGTCAGCTGTTGGCAAAACCTGTCAACAATGCCGGCAGCGGATCGAAAATCTGCCTGATTGCAAAATCAGCGTTGAGACGCTCAAGCGCGACCCGGGCAAAAGCCGTTTCATCAGTCCGGCACTGCAACAACTGGAAATACGTTGGCAGGGTGAGTCAGGCTTCCAGCCTGACTCAGACAGGCAAGATGCCTGTCCCATATCAAGCAATGAACTCCGAATCGTCTCTTGTCCAAATGCCGAAGCCGAGGCTGTTTTTGCCGCGCGCGAAATTTTGGAATTCGTCCGCTGCGGCAATCGCTTCCGCGACTGCGCCGTGCTTGTTCGCAGTCTGGACGCTTATCACAAGCCGCTGGAGCGCGCGTTTCGCCGTTACGGCATCTCGTTTTTTCTGGACCGGCGCGAATCCGTTTCACATCACCCGCTCGGCGAGCTGACCCGCAGTGCGGTCCGCACCGCTGCTTTTGACTGGCAGCAGGAGGATTGGTTCGCCGCGCTGAAAGCAGGGTTTTCGCCGGTGGATGAGACGGAAATCGACCGGCTGGAAAACGAAGCGCTGGCGCGCGGCTGGCACGGCGCGAAATGGCGCGAACCCATTCAAATCACCGACAATCCCCAATGGGGAAAATCACTCGAACGGTTACGCAAAGAAATCCTGCCGCCGTTTGAACGTTTTGCCGAACAGCTTGTGCGGTTGAAAAATGAACCCACCGGTGAGCAATTGGCCGCGGCATTGCGCGGACTTTGGGACGAACTCGGCGTGGAAAAAACTTTGGAACGATGGAGCTTGTCGGACTCTGAACAATCCGCAATCCGCAACTCGCCTCGGCGAAGCCAGGGTCCGCAATCCGCAGTTCACTTGACTGTTTGGGAGCAAATGAACTTGTGGCTGGAAAATCTGGCGCTTGCATTTTCACGCGAACCATTGCCGCTGCGCGACTGGCTGCCGATTTTGGAGGCGGGACTTGCAAATCTGACCGTCGGGGTGATTCCGCCCGTTCTCGACGAAGTGCTTGTCGGCGCGGTTGACCGCGCGCGCAACCCCGATTTGAAGCTGGCGCTCGTGCTCGGCGTGAACGAATCCGTTTTTCCCGCCGCGCCCGCCGCCTCAACGGTTTTGACCGACGCCGACCGCGATGAATTGGGTCACGCGGTCGCGCTTGGCCCGGATTTGCGCGAGAGGCTGGCGCGCGAGCGTTATTATGGCTACATCGCCTGCACCCGCGCGCGGGAAAAACTCGCCGTGACCTTCGCGCGCAACGATGCCGATGGCAAAACACTGAACCCGTCGTCGCTCGTCGCGCATCTACGGCAGATATTCCCTGAACTCAAAGTGGAAGAATTTCACGTGAATACCAGTTTGGACGGGGTGGAGCATGTGAATGAATTGGTCGCGCCGCTCGTGGCAATGCAGAATGCAGAATGCAAAATGCAGAATTGGGCGGAGTTGCTGAAAATTCCAGCGCTCGCAACATTGCTCGAAAATCTGCGCCAGTTGCGCGAACCGGATCCCGCCGAAAGTCTTTCACCCGCACTCGCGGAAAAAATTTACGGCGCAACATTGCAAACGTCGGTCAGCCGGCTCGAGGAATTTGCCCAGTGTCCGTTTCGATTTTTCGTTCATTCGGGTTTGCGTGCCGAGGAACGAAAGGTTTTTGAGCTGGATGCGCGCGAACGCGGCAGTTTTCAGCACGAAGTTTTAAAAAAATTCCACGACGATTTGATGCAAGAAGGCAAACGCTGGCGCGACCTTACACCTGCAGAAGCTCGCGAACGCGTTGGTAAAATCGCCGCCGGCCTCGCGCCGGATTATCACGGTGGCTTGTTCCGGGCGGATGATCAAAGTCGGTTCACTGCACACGTGCTGACGGAGTCACTACAGGATTTTGTCGAGGTGCTCGTCGCGTGGATGCGCGGGCAGTACCAATTTGACCCGGCGGTGGCTGAACTCGAATTCGGTTTCGGCGCCGGCGGCGCGCCCGCGTGGGAAATCAGTCTCGATGACAGGCATAAGCTCGCGTTGCGCGGGCGGATTGACCGGGTTGATTTGTGCCGTGAAACGGACGGCAGCGCGTTATGCGTGGTGATGGATTACAAATCCGGCGGCAAAAAGCTTGATGCAATTTTGATTGAGCACGGTGTGCAGTTGCAATTGCCCGCGTATTTGAACGCGCTACGGCATTGGCCAAATCCTCAAGCGCTGTTGAGAGCGGCCCGGTTGATTCCAGCGGGTGTTTTCCACGTGAATCTGCGCGGCCAATACGAAAGCGGCGGCACGCGCGCCGAAGCGCTGGCCGACGCGGATGAATCGCGGCGCGTGGCGTATCGTCACATCGGAAGATTTGACGCGGGTTTTTTGGATAAGTTTGACAACCGCCCGAATGTGCGGTGCGGCGACCAATTTAATTATAACCGCAACAACGACGGCTCGCTGCGCAAAGGTTCGACGGAAGCGCTGCCGCATGTGGAATTTGAAGCGTTGCTTGACCGCGTCGAAATGCAGTTGCGCGAGATGGGCCGTGCAATCTTTTCGGGCGAGGCAAAGGTTGATCCGTATCGCAAAGGCGGCGAAACGCCGTGCGAATTTTGCGATTACCACGCTATTTGCCGGATTGATCCGTGGACGCACCGTTATCGTGTGCTGCGCGCGGCGCCGAAGGAAATTTTTTTATGAACTATCCGAACTGCCGCAAGGTCTTGGACTGCGCCAGACCTCTGGCGCTTTGGACGAAGCGCCGTCCGTTGGCAAAGCGGTGGAGGGACACCGCAGTCCAAAACGCTGGCGCGCTGGTGGCTACACTTTGCAATTCAAGGTCCTAGTGCGCATCTGAAGTTGAACGCCAAATCTTTTTATGACACTTCGCGGCAAATCCGATCCAGGCTGGTCGGCGCTGGTCGAAAAATGGAAAGTGACGCAGATGCGGCTGCGGGAGCGAATGATTATCACGCCGCTCGAACCGCTGCCGAGATTTGTTGCCGGGGTGGATTGCGCATTTTCAAGTGACAAACAAACCATCTTTGCCGCCGCTGTGGTTTATGACCGTGAAACGCAGCGCATCATCGAAACCGCCCATGCCGTGCGGCCTGCGGAATTTCCCTACATCCCGACTTTTTTAAGCTTTCGCGAAGGCCCGGCCATCAAACAGGCGATTCGGACATTGAAACACAAGTTTGGCGCAATCCTTTTTGATGGCCAGGGTTTTGCGCATCCGCGCCGCTGCGGCATCGCGTCGCATCTGGCGATTGAACTGGATAAACCCGGCATTGGCATTGCCAAGAGCCGATTGATCGGAACGTTTGGAAAACTTTCGCCGAGGGCCGGTGCGGCAACGCCCTTGATGGATGACGACGAACAAATCGGCGTCATGTTGCGGACACAAAAAGGGATTCGCCCGGTTTTTGTGAGCGTGGGTCATCGTGTGGATTTGGCATCCGCCGTCAAACTCGTGTTGGCTTGTTGCACGCGTTATCGCATCCCCGAACCGACGCGGCAGGCGGACATCGAGGTGGCGAAGTTGAAATGCGCTAATGATATTCCTGCAACGTCTTGACGCCGTAGCCGGATTTTTTGAGTGCGGCGATGCCAAGGGCGGCGGCCTTTGCGCCACTTAGCGTCGTCATGATGGGCGTGCCGGTGTAAATCGCTGTCGTGCGGATTTTGACTTCGTCGGCGCGCGGCGACTCGCCGGCGGGGGTGTTGATGACGAGCTGGATTTCCTTGTTCTTGAGCAAATCAATCGCGTTCGGCCGGCCTTCCAACAATTTAACAATGCGCTCGACTTTCAAGCCCGCTTTTTCCAGCACACCGGCCGTGCCGACTGTCGCGACAATTTCAAATCCCAAATCGGCAAATTGTTTTGCCACCGCCGCAACGTGTTTTTTGTGCGCGTCACTCACGCTGATGAAAACTTTTCCGCCCAACGGCAGCGATGCGCCCGCCGCCATTTGCGATTTGGCATAGGCGATGCCCAGATCAACATCCAGACCCATGACTTCGCCGGTCGAGCGCATTTCCGGCGAGAGTAAAATGTCCTGCCCATGAAAACGGTTGAATGGGAAGACGGATTCCTTCACCGCCCAATACTTCGGTTTGATTTCCCTGGTGAAACCGAGTTCTTTCAGCGTTTTTCCGGCCATGACTTTCGCGGCGAGCTTGGCCAGCGGCACGCCAATCGCCTTGCTCACAAACGGCACGGTGCGCGACGCCCGCGGGTTGACTTCGAGCACGAAAACCTTTTCGTCCTTCACCGCGTATTGAACATTCATCAGGCCGATGACTTCCAATTCACGCGCCATGGCGTAAGTGTAATCGCGAATCGTCTCGATGACTTTTTTGGAAAGCGTGTGCGGCGGCAAAACCATCGCTGCGTCGCCCGAGTGAATGCCGGCGAATTCGATGTGCTCCAATATCCCTCCGATGACAATTGTGCCATCGTCTTCGGTAGGGCGCGTCACTCCGTGCGCGCCGTCTTTGGTGTCCGCATGAGCGGCGCGCTGGGGACAGCGCGCCCTACCATTAAAATGGCCGACGTCGGCGATGCAATCCACGTCCACTTCGGTCGCGTCCTCCAAAAACTGGTCCACAAGCACCGGACGTTCGGGCGATGCCTCAACCGCAAAACGCATGTAATGCTGTAATTCGGCGTCGGAATAAACGATTTGCATCGCGCGACCGCCTAGCACGAAACTCGGCCGGACCAAAATCGGGTAGCCAAGCTTTTGGGCAACTTTGAGCGCCTCCGTTTCGTTCGTGGCAACACCGTTGGGCGGCTGCGGAATTTTCAGTTTGTCGAGCATCGCGGCGAAGAATTTGCGGTCTTCGGCGATTTCGATGTTCTGCGGCGAAGTGCCGATGATGTTGACGCCGTTCTTTTGCAAGCCGAGCGCCAGGTTCAGCGGCGTCTGGCCGCCGAATTGCGCGATGGCGCCCCAGCAGTCTTCGCGTTCGTAAATGTGCAGCACGTCTTCGAGCGTAAGCGGCTCGAAGAAAAGTTTGTCGCTCGTGTCGTAATCGGTCGAAACGGTTTCGGGATTCGAGTTGACCATGATGGTTTCAAAACCGTCCTTCTTGAGCGCGAATGCGGCGTGCACACAGCAGTAATCAAATTCGATTCCCTGCCCGATGCGATTCGGTCCGCCGCCGAGAATCATCACTTTTTTCTTTGCCGTTCGTTTGACTTCGTCGTCGCCACGGTCGTAGGTTGAATAATAATACGGTGTGTATGCCTCGAATTCCGCGGCGCAGGTGTCCACGAGCCTGTAGCTGGGCACCAGGCCGAGTTTTTTGCGCAACGCGCGGACTTCGTCCTCGGTCTGGCCGGTCAAATGGGCGATCTGCCGGTCGGAAAATCCGAGGCTTTTCGCTTTGGCTAACAGTTCAGAATTGAATGGCGGCATCAGCGTGAACAGTAAGCCGCAAGGCATCTGTCGTGTCCAGTTTGGAATGCAGAAGGCAGAATGAAGAATGGAGAAAATCGGTGTTCAACGGATTGAAGGGAACCTGTTTCTTAATTCTTCATTTTTCATTCTGCTTTTGTGTTCAAATCCGCTTGCCGGTCGCGCAACTTTACGTTACGAAACGGCGGATGAAACAAATCGGGCGTGCGCTGCTGTGGCTGACGTTATTTGCCCCGGTTTCCGGGTTCGCGCAAATCGATTCCGTCAAACGCGATTTGATTCAGTTTGGCTACAGTCAAGCGCTCGAAGGCCACGCGCCATTTGCCGGTTACGCCTTTTATTATCACAACCAACCGGATTTTGTGCGCACGAACCTGACGCTACGGCTGGCGGTCGCGCCGGTTTATCTCGATTCGGAGCTGGGCTTCGTTGGCGGACTGGGACCGAACACGGATTTCGCCATCGGCGTGGCTGGCGGCGGTTTTGCGGACAGTTATTCGGAGATTCGCGGCGGCATGTACTACCCCAGCGAATCTTTTGACGGCAATGGCGGGGAAATTTCCGCGAGCGTTTATCATCTGTTCAATCCCGGCGACGAAATTCCGCTGAACTTTATTTTGCGTGGCACGGCGCATTATTCTTTTTACAACCGTGACGGAGACACGTCACCGGCGTTTCAACCGCCAAATGATCACGCTGATTTCAGCATCCGCACCGGCTTGCGCTGGGGCGGCGTCGAGCCGACTCTGTTTCCGCCAATCGCGATGGAATTATCCGTCTGGTATGAAGGCCATCTGCGCAGCGATTCCGGCACGTATGGCGATACCAGCGTTCGTTCCTCGGGCGACCGCGAACTCAAGGAGCAATCGCATCTGTTTTGGGCGGAAGCGGCGCTGGCTTACACGCTGCCCAAAAGCCAGCAAAGTTTTTACGTCCGCCTGACCGCCGGCACGAGCGTGGACGCCGACCGTTTCAGCGCGTATCGCCTCGGCGGATTTCTGCCGCTCATCGCGGAATTTCCGCTGTCGCTGCCCGGCTACTATTTTCAGGAAATCAGCGCGCGACAATTTGCACTGCTCAATGCGAATTACCTTTTGCCGCTCGACGGGGAAAAACGCTGGAACATTGACGTGAACGCATCCAGCGCGTTCGTGGATTATCTGCCCGGTGAATCGCAGCCCGGCAACTGGCTCAACAGCGTGGGCGGCGGCATTTTGTATCATTCGCCGTCCGACCGCTGGAAAATCATGCTCGATTACGCTTACGGCATTGACGCCATTCGTTCGCATGGGCGCGGCGCAAACAGCATCGGTTTGCTCGTGCAATTCGATCTCGGTGCCAGACCCAGTCGGAGCTTTAATTCCATGCAACCATCGCAGTGGCGCGGATGGCAGCGGATTTTCGGCGATTGAAAGTCACAGAAGCCGTTTTCAAATTCATTTTTTTCCGCGCTTGGTACCTGGGGTGAGCCGGGATGTGATTCGATTCAGCTTGCGCCAATCGCCGTCGCTTGGTTCATTATAAGAGCGGGCGCGCATATGGTGGAATTGGCAGACACGCTACTTTGAGGTGGTAGTGGGGCAACCCGTGCAGGTTCAAGTCCTGCTATGCGCACCAGTCTTCGCTCGGAGCAACGCGGAGAGCGAAGACTGTCTCGCCGTAGCATAGCGAAGGCGGGCTTATGATATTCTTAGGCGGAAAAGGCTCCGAGCTTCGACTCGGCAAGCCAGCCTTTGATGATTTCGCCTCGCCGCAAGCGGCGGGCTACGACCAGGCAAGCCAATCTTTTCTCCTGTTACACGGCGCCAGCCATATCGGGACTTCTCCTCCAGGATGAACAAGAAGTAGCTGGAAATCGCGCCGTTTTCACTGCATACAGAAGAACAAACATGGTTTACCAAAAACAAATCCTGCTGGAGACCCGGGGACACCGGCACATGCACGACCTGACGGCGGACGTGGCGCGGATTGTCCATGAATCCGGCGTGCGCACGGGCACGGCGCACGTGTTCAACGTCGGCAGCACCGGCGCGCTGGGCGCCATCGAATACGAACCCGGATTGCTCGAAGACCTGCCAAACCTCCTCGATAAACTCATTCCACCGGGCCGCAACTACGGACACGAACAGGCCTGGCATGACGGCAATGGCCATTCGCATTTGCAGGCAACACTGCTCGGGCCGTCATTGACCATGCCGGTGGCCGACCGCAAACCGGTGCTGGGCACCTGGCAACAAATCTTCCATCTGGAATGCGACATCAAACCGCGCCGCCGCGTCATCGTGGTGACGGTCTTGGGAGAATGAGTTTTCTGCGAACGGAAGATCGGCCGGCGGCAATTACCGTCGCACACGCAGATTGCGCGCCGCGAAGAATTTCTCGGCGTATTTGCCGAGCAAATCCGCCTCCAAATTTACCGCATCACCGACCTTGCGTTCACACAACGCCGTGATTTCGTAGGTGTGCGGGATGATCCAGATGCGGAAACTTTTTTTCTGCACACCGGCCACGGTGAGACTGATGCCATCCACAGCAACCGATCCTTTGAATACGATGTAACGCATCACCTCCGGCGGCGCGCTGATGTCCAGCACGTGATCCTGCCCCGCGCGTTCCCAGCGGATGATTTTGCCGACACCGTCAATGTGGCCGGTCACAAAATGGCCGCCGAACTCCCCGCTCGCGCGCAGTGGGCGTTCCAGATTCACGAGTGAACCGGGTTTGGCAAATTGCAGATTCGTCCGTTTCCATGTCTCCCGCAACAAATCAAACCGAACCAGTTTGTTTTTTCCGCGTAAGGAAACTTTCACCGCCGTCAGACAGCAACCGTTGACGGCCAGGCTGCCGCCACATTTCAAACCGCGTCCGGTGACACCGGTGCGCACGGTCAATTCGATGGATTTCGCCGTCGGTTTGATCCGCTCGACGATTCCTGTTTCTTCAACAATGCCGGTGAACATTTTTTCTAATTTAACGGTGGGGAGAGACTCCGTCGAGCCGTGTTTAATCAACGCGCGCCGTCAGCAGCAAATCCGGGCCAATCCGTTTCCATTCAACATCCCGAAGCCGGAGGGCATCCGCCAGGGATTTCACGCCCTCGCCGGCGACCGCTTTGCGTGCCTTGCGTCCGCCCAAAATTTTTGGCGCATAAAAAAACGCGATGCGATGTGCGAAACCGCCGAGTAAAAACGACGCGTTCACCTCACCGCCACCTTCGACCAACAGGCTTGTGACATTTTCACCGCCGAGTTTTCGGAGCAACCAGCGCAGGTCAATTTGGTAGGGCGCGGTCTCCGCACCGCGCCGCGGCGCGCTGGGGACAGCGCGCCCTGCCTTTTGGATTGGTGCGACGATGACATTCACGTGCTTGGCCAACGCCGCCACACGCCTTTTCGGCGCGGCCTTGCTCACGACAATCGTCGTCAACGCCGCATTTTTGTCGCTGACAACTTTTGCCTTCAACGGCGTTCTTGCCATCGAATCCAAAATAATCCGGCGGAGTCGCCGGCTTTGGACTGCTTGCCGCGCTGTAGCGTAGCGAAAGCGGGTGGACTTTGGACTTTGGACCAACCGAGCCGTCAGTCTTGGGTTGTCCGTGAGAATCGTATTGATCCCCACAAGGATTGCATCCGCTCCCTGCCGCAATTTCATGCCGTGTGCCCGAGCCTGCTTGCCGGTAATCCATTCGGATTCGCCACTCGCTGTCGCGATTTTGCCGTCGAGCGTCATCGCCGCCTTCACGGTGACGAATGGCGTGCGATGGACAATCCAGTGATTGAATGGTTCATTGAGCTGTGCGCAATCTTCGGCCAGCGTTTGGTGGGAAGAGCGTCCTCGCGAGCCGGATTTGGAGTGCGGTGACGTGTCACCGCTTTTTAAAGCGCCGACATGTCGGCGCAGTCCAAAAACTTCCACTCCCGCGCGCTGCAAAATTTTGAAAGCGCGCCCCGAATGTTTCGGGTTCGGGTCTGTCGCGCCGATAACAACGCGCTTGATTCCCGCCGCGATGATGGCTTCTGTGCACGGCGGCGTGCGGCCGTGTGTACTGCACGGTTCGAGCGTCACGTAAAGCGTCGCGCCACGCGGCGAGTGACCACGCTTCTGCGCATCACGGAGCGCTTCTATTTCCGCGTGCGGTTCGCCCACGCGCCGATGCCAGCCGCGTCCGATGATTTTGCCGCCCTTTACCAGCACCGCGCCCACCATCGGATTTGGCGATGTCGTGCCGTAACCGCGATGCGCCAAACTCAAAGCCAGGCGCATAAGTTTCAAATCATTCTTCAAACAACGCCTCCGCGAATTGTTTTGCATCGAACGGCTGTAAATCATCCGGTTGCTCGCCTAGGCCGACAAATTTAATCGGCAGACCGAGCTCCTTCTGGATGGCGACGACCATGCCGCCTTTGCTCGTGCCGTCGAGCTTCGTCACGACGAGGCCGGTGAGGGGCACGGCCTTGTTGAACTCGCGCGCTTGGTTGAGCGCGTTCATGCCGGTCGTTGCATCGAGCACGAGCAGGACTTCGTGCGGCGCGCTGGGCAGTTGTTTGCCGATGACACGATGCAGTTTCTGTAATTCCTGCATCAGATTGTGTTTCGTGTGCAGGCGCCCCGCCGTGTCAATGAACAGGTAATCCGCCTTGCGCGCCTGCGCGGCAGTGATGGCATCGTGCGCCACGGATGCCGCGTCCGCGCCGTAAGCGCCGGCAATGACTTCGACCTTCAACCGCTGTCCCCAAAGTTTGATTTGCTCGATGGCGGCGGCGCGGAACGTGTCGCACGCGGCGAGCAACGCGGTTTGACCGCGCGATTGAACGGCATGGGCAAGCTTGGCCGCCGTGGTCGTCTTGCCCGTGCCATTGACACCAATAATGGAAACGACGGTCGGACCGTGCAGTGATTTGTGAAGTTCGGTTTTATTTGAAGCAAAACTTTTTTCAACTTCGTCTCGTGCGACGGCAAAAATGTCCAAGCCGGCACCGCCCTGCGTTTCGTAAGTGTGTTTGACGGCGGCGACAATTTGCGAAGTCATCGCCATTCCCAAATCGGCGGCGATGAGCGCGGTTTCGAGTTCTTCGAGCGCGGTCGCGTCGAGCTTGGGCGAGCGCGTGACGATGCGTTTGATTTCGTGCGCCAGCTTGCCATGGGTTTTTTGCAGACCGGCTTTGAATTTCTGAAATAGTCCCATGATTTTTTCACCACGAATGGACACGAATCAACACGAATAGATTTTGAATCCGCGCCCCTGTTATTGATTGGTGTTCATTCGTGTTTATTGGTGGTTTCACCCCTTGTTTCCCGCGATTTTTTCGCCGCAAAGAGTTTTTCGACGTGTTCGTAGGGCAGTTTAATCCTGCCGATGAGCGGTTTGCCCTTGCTGAAACCGTGGCAATCGGAGCCGCCGGTCACGAGCAAATGAAATTTGTCCGCGATTTCCAAATAGCGTTCCGACGTCGCCGTCGAATGCCTCGTGTGAAAACATTCTATGCCGTCCAGCCCGGCGTCAACCAGGGCCGGAATCATGTCGTCGGTACGATTCAATCCCGGATGTGCCATGATCGCAAGGCCGCCGGCCTGATGGACGAGTTCAATGGCTTCGAGCGCCGATATTTTGGCTTTGGGCACCCAGGCCGGGCGATTTTTTTTGAGAAAACGCCTGAAAGCCTCGTCCGAATTTGCGACAAGTCCGGCTTTCACCAGTGCGCGCGCGACGTGCGGTCGGCCGGGCGACTTGCAATTGGCCAGCGCAAAAACAGCTTCGGCCTTCAACGGTATATTCAATTCATTGAGTCGCGCGACCATTTCGCGAATGCGGTTTTGCCGGACAACCTGGAACTTGGCGATTTCGGTCAGCAATTTTTGGTTCTGCATGTCCACGAAGTAGCCGAGGAGATGGACCTCGATGTCGTTGTGTTCGGCGGTAAGTTCGGTGCCGGGAATAAAGACAATGCCCGCCGCTTTGCACAATTCGGTCATGCGCGCGCAGCCCTCGACCGAATCGTGGTCGGTCAGCGCGAGCGCGGCGAAACCGAGGCGCACGCCGTGTCCGGCCAGTTCCTCCGGCGAAAATGTGCCGTCGGAGAAATGCGAATGCAGATGCAAATCCGCGAATTTCATTTAACGATTCTTGCCGGTCGCATTAACTCGCTTTTAATTTTGTCGAGAATGCCGTTCACGAACTTGCCGCTGTCCTGCGTTGAGAATTTTTTGGCGATGTCCACCGCTTCGTTGATGCTGACAACGGGCGGAATGTCCTCGCGGAACAGCATTTCGTAAATTGCCAGCCGCATGATGTTGCGGTCAACGGTGGCGATGCGGTGCAGTTCCCAGTTTTTCGCATGGCTTTTGATTTGTTCGTCAATCGCGTCGCGGTGCTCAATGACGCCGCGAATCAGCGGGTCGGCGAAGAGCCGCGTCTCGGCTTCCCCGGCGGTTGGCGGCGGCAACTCGACCGGCTGGCCCCAGGTCGCCGGACCTTTTTCCCCGGCGATGGCCGCGGCGCGCTGCGTCCGCCAAAACTCCTCCAGCGCGCGATCCAAATCCTCCGGCGGATTCAAATCGTACTGAAACAAAAACTGCACGGCGCGTTCGCGCGCTTCACGTCGCTTGCCCATGAATCATATTCTAAAGTCCAAAGCCCAAAGTCTAAAGTCCAAAGTCAAACAATGCGACGCAACTTTGGACATGAACCCTGACATGTCGTGTCGGGGTGGACATCGAACATTGGACTTGTTAAAACTTCGCGCATGAGCAAAGTCCGAAAACTCTTGCACACGCGCTATCGTGTGAATGACTTGGAACGCACCGTGAAATTTTATCGCGATGTCCTCGGCCTCGAGGAAATCCAACGGCACAAATCGCCGCGCGGCTCGGAACTTGTTTTTCTCAAGGCGCCGGAAAGCGACGAGCAAATCGAGATTTGCAGCTTTCCAGCCGGCGGCGCGGTCAAGGTGCAACCTGACCTCACCCATCTCGCTTTTGAAGTGGACAGTCTCGAGGAATTCGGCAGGCACCTTGCCAAACACGGCCTGAAATACTCCGATGGCCCGACCAAAACGTCCACCGGCACAGTCTTCGCCTTCATTGACGCGCCGGAAGGTTATGAAATCGAATTGATCCAAAAGGGCAAAGGCGGCTACTAAAATGCTGTGCGACCCCAAATTATTTCAACTGTGAATTACAATTGCTGCTGTCAGGTAGGGCTCGCTCTCCGAGCGAGCCTCAGCGGCGCGCTGGGGACAGCGCGCCCTACCAACTTTTTGTCATGAGCATTCTCATTGTCGGTTCGACGGCGTTGGATTCCATCAAGACTCCGACAGCGAAAAACCCGCGCCTGCTGGGCGGCTCGGCCAGCCACGCCGCCGTCGCCGCGAGTTTTTTCAGCCCGGTGAAATTGGTTGGCGTTGTTGGCGCCGATTTTCCAAAAAAATACATCCAGCTTTATCGCCGGCACAAAATTGATCTCGAAGGCCTGCAGATTTTGCCCGGCAAAACATTTCACTGGTCGGGCGAATACGAGGCGAACATGAACAATCGCCGCACGCTGCTGACCGAGTTGGGCGTGTTCGAGACGTTCACACCCACGCTGCCGAAGTCGCATCAAAACACCCAATTCGTCCTGCTGGCCAACATCGCGCCGGCGCTCCAACATCACGTGCTCAACCAGATGCGGCGGCCCAAATTCGTCGTGGCCGATACGATGGATTTGTGGCTGAACATCGCGCTGCCGGATTTGCTGAAGCTGCTCAAGCGTATTGACGGCTTTGTGCTCAACGACAGCGAGGCGCACCAGTTGACGAAGGAGGACAACGTGTTCGCCGCGCTCAAAAAAATCCACAAGCTGGGACCGAAATACGTCATCATCAAAAAAGGTTCGCACGGCTCGATTTTGTCCGGGCCGCGCGGTTATTTCATCTGCCCGGCGTATCCGCTGCACAAGGTCGTGGACCCGACCGGCGCGGGCGATTCGTTCGTGGGCGGCATGATGGGTTATCTGGCGATGGCGAAGGGTTCGATTGACGATCATTTCCGGCGCGCGATGATTCACGGCAGCGTCGTGGCGTCGTTTTGCTGTGAAGGTTTTGGCCTGACGCGCACCACGAAAACCAAACGCGCTCACATTGACCAGCGCGTAAAGGAATTGGAAAAGCTGACAAGGTTTTAGGCTACTCGTTTTCGACGATTGTTCCGTCCCGCAGGGACATCGGAAATTAGCCCGGCACAACGTGCCGGGTTAGTCGCCCGGAAACAAAATCTGTCCTGAAGGGACGGTGGAAAATGCGATGACGGCTTCCGGCGTCCCTTCAGGACGCAATTATTTTTTGCGTGAATGATCCAGCCACTTCGTAGCTGGCTAATTTCCGGTGTCGCTTCGCGACGCCCTGATTTTTTCCTGAAGTATGGGGCTCATGGAACTCGCCCCTCCGAAATTTACCGGTCCCGCTTCAAAAGGAATTCAGCCAAGGCTTCAAGGGCGACGGCTTTGCCATTAAAAGTTTTTAGCGCGGCAAAGGCTTTGGCCGTCAGTTGCTCGGCAATCTTCCGCGATTTTTCCAGACCGACGATCGCCGGGTAGGTTGCTTTTTGGGCCTTGTTGTCCTTGCCAGCGGTTTTGCCGAGCTGCTCGCTGGTCTGCGTCACGTCCAGAATGTCGTCAATCACCTGAAACGCGAGGCCGACGTGATAACCGAAATCCGTGAGCGCCTTGAGTTGCGCGGACGTGCAGTTGGCGCTCATGCCGCCCAGCCGCACGGAACAGCACAGCAACGCGGAGGTCTTGCGCTCGTGGATGTAGCGCAGTTCGTTGGCGGAAATTTTTCTGCCTTCGCTTTCCAAATCCGCGACCTGTCCGGCGACGAGTTGGAGCGAGCCGGAAGCTTTCGCAATTTCCAGAATAATTTTCTGGTGCGGATAGCGCGGCCAGCCTTTGGCTTGCGCGGCGATTTCAAACGCCTGTGTCAACAACGCATCGCCCGCAAGCACGGCGATGCCGTCGCCAAAGACCTTGTGGTTGGTCGGCTTGCCGCGGCGGAAATCGTCGTTGTCCATCGCCGGCAAATCGTCGTGGATGAGCGAATAGGTGTGGATGCACTCAACGGCGCACGCGAGCGGCAGGGCGGCAGCGTCGCTGCCGCCACAAGCTTCGACGGCGGCAAGGCAGAGCGCGGGGCGCATCCGTTTGCCGCCGGCAAAGAGCGAATAACGCATCGCCTTGTGAATGGTGGCGGGCCGGGTTTTTTCGGACGGCAGAAATTGGTCGAGCGCGGTGTTGACGGCTTGGGTGCGCGTGGCCAGAAATTGCTGCAAATTGAACGGGTTTTTGGCGGACATGACGGTTTGTTTTAGAAAACGCCCCCAGCCGGCGCAAGTTTTAAGGGGATTTTTCTTATTGCATTCACTCTCAACTTGATTAAAATTTCCAGTTCCGCTTATCAAAACAAATTGTGAACGCTGAACTTTGCAAAAGAGCCGCCGAGAAAGTCGGCAACCCAAACGTGCTGGTGAACCTCATTTCGCGCCGTGTGCGCCAGCTCAATTCCGGCGGCGGCGGCTTGAGCCGTCCGCTGGTGGGCGACATAACAAATCTCGGCGTGGCGGACATCGCGCTGCGGGAAATTCTTGAGGACAAAATGGGATGGGAAGTGCCGGAGCCGGTCGAATTGGTCCGTCCGCAGGCCAAGAAACGCCGGAAACGCTGAAGTTCCAAATGATGAAGGCAGAATGAAGAATGAAGAAATGATTCATTCTGCACGGAGTTGTTGATTTCTTCCCTCTTCATTCTGCATTTGAAGTGACGGTTTTGTTTCTGCATTCTTCCCTTTTCATTCTACATTAATTTCATGGCCGACATCGTGACCAATCGCAAAGCCCGGCGCGATTACCACATCCTCGAAACGTTCGAGGCGGGCATCGTGTTGCACGGCACGGAGGTCAAATCGTTGCGCGCGGGCAAGGGGCAGATCGCCGACGCCTTCGCACGCGTGGAAAAGGACGAGGTCTGGCTCTACAACGCGCACATTGACGAATACTCGCACGGCAATCTTCAGAACCATCAGCCCAAGGCCCCGCGCAAATTGCTCCTGCACAAATCGGAAATCCAGAAGTTGTTTGGTCTGGCGGCGGTGAAGGGCAACGCGCTCGTGCCGCTGGCGTTTTACTGGAAGAATGGAAAGGTGAAGGTCGCGCTCGCCGTCGGCAAAGGCAAACAGCAGTTCGACAGGCGCGAAGATTTGAAACGGCGCGAGTCGGAACGCGAATTGAAACACGCGACGATGAAAAGGCTCAAAGGGAAATAAAAAGCGAGGCTGAATGGCCTCGCTTCCGTTCGAAATTCAACTAGCTTCAAGCTTTGGCCGTTTCGGGCTTCTTCCAAGTGCGTTTTGGCGCCTTGGTGACGAGTCCTTTTTTGATGGCGCTGGCCGCGACGCGGATGTAACGCACTTCGCCGCTGGGGAAAATGGCCTTTGCGCGCTGCAAATTCGGCAGGAAACGGCGCTTGGTGATGGCCGTGATGTGTGTGCCGATACCGCCCTGTTTCTTGGGCTTGCCACTGCGCCAGATGATACTGCCCTTCATCGGGCGTTTGCCGGTCAGTTCACAAATTCGTGCCATAACAATTTCGTAAAAATCAAGGAGCGCGGGAAGGTAGCAGCCAATCGCCCTGTTGCAAGCACAATTTCCGGGGGATTTTACTTCAGACCCTCACTCGAAGTTTGAAAAATGAACTTGGCTTTCCCGTCTGATTGCCGTTGTCTTTGATTTACATGAACTTGAACTCTCTTTGCCGCCATCCGGCCACAGCTCTACTTTTGATTATCAACTGCGTTGCGCCGCTTATTGCAGTCCGCACTGTCGCCGCGGAAACCAACACCGTCCAACCTGGAGCGGCGGCCATTCCGCCGGCGTCTGTGGGAACCAACGCCGACGCTGTCGCGAATTCGGTCGTGAAAGTGTTTTCCACAGTGCGTTACCCTGATTTTTACCGGCCATGGGCCAAGGAATCACCGAGTGAAGTCACCGGCAGCGGCGTCATCATCGAAGGCAAACGGATTCTCACGTGCGCCCATGTGGCGCTTTACGCCAGCCAGGTGCAGGTGCAAGCCAATCAAGCCGGCGATAAAATTTCCGCCACGGTCGAGTGCATCGCGCCGGGAATTGATCTCGCCGTGCTCAAGCTGGATGATGAAACATTCTTCGACTCGCATCCGGCATTGCCGCGCGCGAAGCTGCTCCCGGAGGTCAAAGATGCGGTCATGGTCTATGGTTATCCGGAAGGCGGTACGAGCCTTTCCATCACCAAAGGCATCGTGTCCCGCATCGAATTCACCAGCTATAATTTTCCCGTTTCCGGTCTGCGAATTCAAATTGACGCGGCCGTCAATCCCGGCAACAGCGGTGGGCCGGCTGTGGTGGGCGACAAGATGATTGGGCTTGCCTTCAGCCATCTCAACCGGGCGGAAAACATCGGTTATATCATCCCGTGCGAAGAAATTGAACTGTTTCTCCAAGACGTCGCGGACGGCCATTATGACGGCAAGCCCGCCATGTTTGATGAGTTGCAAACGCTCGAAAATCCCGCTTTGCGCCCATTTCTCAAACTCGACAAGCCGGTGGAAGGAATGATCGTGCACAAGCCGGACAGCGACGATCCGGCCTACCCGCTGAAGGAATGGGATGTCATTACCAAAATTGGCGACACACCGGTGGACGACCAAGGCATGGTCAAACAAGGGAACAACCTGCGCATCCGTTTCCAATATCTGGTTCAGAAAACGGCCAAAAACGGAAAGTTGCCGTTGACAGTGGTGCGCGGCGGGAAAGAAATCCATATTGAACTGCCCGTGTCGCCGAAGCATCCGATGCTCTTGCCGGACTTGGGAAATGCCTACCCGTCGTATTTCATTTATGGGCCGTTGGTGTTTTCCAGCGCCTCGCAACAATTCGTCCATGAGCTCACCAGCGGCAGCCGGGGCGCACGCTGGATGAGCTGGCTGAGTTACCGGGGCAGTCCGCTGATAACGCGCATCAGCGACAAGCCGGCTTTCAAGGGTGAGGAACTTGTGGTGGTTCCGTCTCCCTTCTTTCCGCATAAACTGGCCGAGGGTTATTCCGATCCTTTGTCCCAGGTGATCAAAAGCGTCAACGGCATCCCCATCAAAAACCTTGGCCATCTGGTGGAGGTCTTGCGCGATACCAGGGACAAATTCATCACCATTGCCTTTGCCGATCGCGATGGCGAGACGATGGTGTTTCCGCGGGCTGAAATGCTCGCCGCCACCGACGGCATCCTCACCGACAACGGTATCCGCAGTCAAGGCTCGCCCGATACCATGACTGTTTGGAACGCCGGCTCTTCCAAATAAATCGCCGGCATACTAAACTCTGCCGGTTTATGGCCACGATCAAACCTTTCGCCGCACTGCGACCCAAGCCGGAACTGGCCGCGCAAATCTGCGAATTGCCTTACGACGTGATGTCGTCGGAGGAGGCGCGCCAAATTGCTGCCGGCAATCCGTTGAGCTTTCTGCATGTCAGCAAACCGGAGATTGATTTGCCGCCGGGCACGAACCTTTATGCACCGGAAGTTTATGTGAAAGGCAGGGAGAATTTTCAGAAGCTCATCCATGACGGCGCGCTCAAACAGGATTTGCAGCCGTGTTTTTATCTGTACCGGCAAATCATGGGCGGTCATTCGCAAACCGGCCTTGTCGCGACGGCGAGTTGCGAGGAATACTTGCGCGGTATTATCAAAAAGCATGAACTGACCCATCCCGACAAGGAAGACGACCGGGCGCGCCACATTGAAACGCTCAATTCCCAAACCGGTCCGGCGTTTCTGACTTATCGCGCCAATTCAGCGCTTGACGAGTTCATTACGAGGAAAATTGCGGGGAAACCCGGCGTGGATTTCACAGCCAAAGACGGCGTGCGGCATGCGTCATGGACGATCGACGATGCGGCGGAAATTCGGCTTATCGAAGCGCAATTCGCAAAAATTTCAAGCCTTTACATCGGGGATGGGCATCATCGCAGTGCGGCGGCGGCGCGCGTTTTTCAAAAGCGCAATGGCGCGGGACACAGCGGACAATTTCTGGTCGTGATTTTTCCGCACAACCAACTGCAAATTCTGCCCTACAACCGCGCGTTGAAGGATTTGAACGGGAATTTGCCGGAACAATTGCTGAAAAAATTGGAAACGGTTTTCACGATCGAAACCGGAAACGCGATGCCGAAACAAAAACATGAACTCGGCCTTTACCTGCGCGGCAAATGGCACACCCTGACCTTCCGCAACAAGCTCATTGCCGCTGGCACCCTGATTGACAGGCTCGACGTGACCCTTTTACAAAAGCACGTGCTCGCGCCCGTGTTCGGCATTGATGACCCTCGCACGAATGGGCGCATCAACTGCGTCGGCGGCATTCGCGGCGCGGCGGAACTGGAAAAGTTGGTGAACAGCGGTGAATACGCCTGTGCGTTTTCGATGTTCCCGACGAGCGTCGAAGATCTGATGGCGATTGTGGATGCAGGCGGAATCATGCCGCCGAAAAGCACATGGTTCGAGCCGAAGCTCCGTGACGGAATGTTTTGCCACATGATTTAGTTGGGAGGGTCGGCATGCCGCCGACCCAAATTTAGGGACGGCAACATGCCGTCCCTCCCATCACGGGAATTTTGCATTCGACACCCGGCATTCAAAATTCAACATTTGGCTGTGCCACTGAATCGCCTCCAACGCAGTCTGCGCGCCACCTTTTGGGGGATGGCGACCAACGTTGTGTTGTCAGGCACGAAGCTCGCTGCGGGCATTGCCGGCCATTCGCATGCGCTCGTCGCCGATGCCGTTGAATCCTTTGCCGACATTTTCAGTTCGCTCATCGTCTGGCGCGGTGTCGTCATTGCGGCGGTGCCGGCGGACGAAGACCATCCCTACGGCCACGGCAAGGCCGAGCCGATTGCCTCCGCCATCGTCGCCACCATGTTGTTGGGGGCGGCCCTGTGGATCGCGCTCACGGCGTTCGGCGAAATCACGGAACCGCATCCGTCGCCGGCGCCATACACGCTCATCGTGCTGATTGTGGTGGTGATTGTGAAAGAAAGTTTGTTCCGGTTCGTCTCGCGCGAAGGCAAGGCGGTGGACAGCTCCGCCGTGCGCGCGGATGCTTGGCATCATCGCAGCGACGCCATCACGTCCGTGGCCGCCGGCATCGGCATCAGTGTGGCTCTCATTGGTGGCAAGGGGTTCGAAGCCGCCGACGACGTGGCGGCGATTGCGGCGGCAGGGGTCATCGCGTGGAACGGCTGGCGTTTGCTCCGTCCGGCACTCAACGAACTCATGGATACCGCGCCCAGCCGCGAAGTGATTGACCAAATCCGGCAGATCGCGACAAGCACACCCGGCGTGGATGGCGTGGAAAAATGCATCGTTCGCAAGGTGGGTTATCAGTATTTCGTGGACATGCACGTGGAGGTGGACCCGCAAATGACCGTGCTCCGCTCGCATGAAATCGCCCATGACGTGAAAAACAAAATCCGCGGCGTCCTCCCCGCCGTTTGCGACGTGTTGGTTCACGTTGAACCGCGAAAACACAGTCCCAAAATCTGAATTCATTTCCCTCTTGGCGCGCACGCGTCTTGGCGGGATAATCAAGGGACATGAAAATTGTTTTAGCCTATTCCGGCGGCCTCGACACCTCGGTGCTGCTTTCGTGGCTCAAAGAAACCTACGACGCCGAAATGATCGCCTTCTGCGCCAACATCGGGCAGGAAGAGGAATTGCGCGGCCTCGCGGCCAAGGCCAAGAAAACCGGCGCGTCGAAAATTTACATCGGCGATTTGCAGGATGAATTCGCGCGCGACTTCATCTATCCGATGATTCAAGCCGGCGCGATTTATGAAGGTCAGTATTTCCTCGGCACCAGCATCGCCCGTCCACTCATCGCCAAGGAAATGATTGAAGTCGCCCGCAGGGAAAAGGCCGACGCCATCGCCCACGGCGCCACCGGCAAAGGCAACGACCAGGTGCGGTTCGAATTGACCGCCGCTTCGCTCGCGCCGGACTTGCAGGTCATCGCGCCGTGGCGGGACGCGCGGTTTCGGAACGAATTTCCCGGCCGGCAGGAAATGATTGCCTATTGCAAGCGGAGAAAAATTCCCGTCCAAGCCAGCGCGAAGAAACCGTTCTCAAGCGACAGGAACCTGCTGCACATCTCCTACGAGGCGGGCATTCTCGAAGACCCGTGGATGGACGCGAGCGACAAGAAGTTTCGCGGCTCATTCACCACGCTTTCCGTGTTTCCCGAAGACGCACCGAACAAACCGGAATACGTCCTGCTCGATTTCGTGAAGGGCAACTGCGTAGCGGTGAACGGCAAAAAACTTTCCCCGCTCGCCGTGATGAAAACATTAAATCGTATCGGCGGCAAACACGGTGTCGGGCGGGTGGACATGGTTGAGAACCGGTATGTGGGCATGAAATCGCGGGGCGTATACGAAACACCCGGCGGCGCGATTCTGCACTTTGCGCACAGGCAGATGGAAAGCCTCACCATGGACAGGGAAGTCATGCATCTGCGGGATTCGCTGATTCCGCGGTACGCGGAGTTGGTGTATTACGGCTACTGGTTTGCCCCGGAACGGCTGGCGTTGCAGGCGCTTGTGACCGAGAGCCAGAAGAACGTGACCGGCACCGTCCGGGTGAAACTTTACAAAGGCAACATCATGGTTGCCGGCCGGAAATCACCGGTGAGCCTTTACAATCCGCACATTGCGACAATGGAGGCCGACCTGACAAAGGCTTACAACCAGGACGACGCCACCGGTTTCATCCGGCTCAACGCCCTCCGCCTGAAAGTCGCGGCGAAGGTGCAGAGGAAGAAATAGTTGTAGAGTTGAGCCTGTGGCTCAATCGTGCGAGACGACGGTGGGGGTGAATCAGATACTTGAGATGCCAATTTGGCACCTCAAGTTAGAAGTAAAAATCTTTTAAGGTCACAATTTGTGACCTTGAACGAGTTGGGTATGCGGTCGCAAATTGCGACCGGTTCAGAAAGGGAACATATGAGCAACGAAATGCCGTTGCAGGTCGACCAAATTGGCTCGTTGATTCGGACGATACGCGGACAAAAGGTCATTTTGGACACAGACTTAGCCCGGATTTTCGGGGTGCCGACGTTTCGATTCAATGAAGCAATCAAACGGAATCGCGAACGCTTCCCGGACGATTTTCTGTTCCAACTGACGCGGGAGGAACAAAAAGCTTTGACATCGCAAATTGCGATGTCAAAAGTCGGTCGTGGCGGAAGGCGGACTTTGCCCTACGCCTTCACCGAAAATGGCGCGATCATGGCCGCCAACGTCCTCAACAGCCCGGAAGCCGTGCGCATGAGCGTGTTCGTGGTGCGCGCGTTCGTGCAGATGCGCGATCTGCTGGGCGGCACGAAGGAACTGGCGCGCCAACTGGCCGACTTGGAAAAGAAACTGACCGCCCGTCTCAATGTGCATGAGAGTGTGATTGTGGACGTGCTGCGGCGCGTCATGGAAATTCTCGACCCGCCGCCGCTGCCGCCGGAACCGCCGAGGCGGCGGATTGGTTTTCATGTCGAACCGGAAGAGAAGTCTGAAAGCAAAGCAAAGAAAAAGGCGTGAATTGCGCGTCAGTAGCACTATGATCGCCACAATGAAAGTCGCGGCGAAGGTGCAGAGGAAGAAATAAGCCATGAGTCGGCGCAACAGAGTGGCAAAGAAAAAGGCGGAAAGCTTAAAACCAACCAGCCAGACGCCAACTGTCGAAACGCCGACAACTGAAAAACCGGCTGCGCTAGAAACGAAATCTCCTTCTCGCTGGCTTACTGTCTTTCTGCCGATTGCGGCGGTTGTAATTTCATGCGCTTCGTTTGCAAATTCATGTTACCAAACTGTGCAAGCGAGGAAAATCTTCCGCCCGTATGTGCGTCCTGACATTCAGTGTGTCGTTCGACACAGTTCTCGGCCTGAAGACAAAGATAATCCGTTAGCAACCGAATTGGTTGTCTGGAACAACGGGCCAATCAAAGCAGTCTCCGTTTCCGTGGCTTACAAGAGCTTTATTGTTGATCTCACCACGCTAAAAGTAATCGCAAGTATGAGTATTCCAGAAGACCTAAGCGATGCCACATTCATTCAAGCTGACCTTGAGGTGGGACCAAAAATAATTAGGCCAATCCTAGGAACATCTCCTCCGGTTGTAACCGTCGTTGAAATTACTTACTACCGCGAGAGTGATATGAAAAAATTCTCGCGTGAAGATTTCTTTTTTAATGATTCCGGTTCGTATTACGACCAGCAAAGTTATATGTCTCACCCTGGTTATGCGACGCTGATGAAAAACTTACAAAGGAAGATGAAAGCGGAAGCCATGCGTCCGATGGACGGAATTCGCCAAATGCCGCCTGCGTCTCCTGGTCATGTTAATATCGTCTATAATTTTGGAAATTTGAGTGACGATGGTTCTTGGACAAACACCGCTGGAACAAATGCGGTTACAATGACTCCACTCGGCCCGCTGCCATAACGAGCGAAATCTTTGTCGCTACCTGGTTTCTTTGAAAATAGCCCACGGCTTCAGCCGTGGGTTTCGTCCAGCAAAACAACAAAGTCCCGTAGGGACGAAAGAGCCATTCTGCCGTCCCTCCGGGACTTTTCATTTTCGTGCGACGCTTTACCCAGCCTTGAAAGGCTGGGCTATTGTCGGAGTGCGCCGGTTCAATCCTCCGCTCGTTCACCAGCCGGGGCCATTTTAACGAGACGCGGGAAAAATTTCGCCAGCGGTTCGACGAGGTCGGTTTGCGCGGCCATGACTTCTTCGATGTTTTTATAGACCATCGGCACTTCGTCCAGACCGGCGGAAATCAATTTCACACCGCGTTCGTCGAGATAGGGTTGCACCATCTCCCAATTGAAACTTTTTTTCGCTTGATGACGGCTCATCACGCGGCCTGCGCCGTGTGAGGCGGAATTCAGCGATTCTGCATTGCCCTTGCCGCGTGCCACAAACGTCGGGCTGGCCATCGAACCGGGTATCACACCCAGCACGCCCACGCCTGCCGGTGTCGCGCCTTTGCGGTGGACGATGAGGTCGCGTCCGCCGTGGCGTTCCTTCCACGCGAAGTTGTGGTGGTTTTCGATGTCCAGCAATACGCCCGCGCCGAGATGCCGCGCGATGTGTTTATGGATGAGGTAATGATTCGCAGAGGCGTATTTGCCCATCAATTCCATCGCCGCCCAGTATTCCCGGCCGTCGGCGGAATCAAGGTCGAGCCACGCGAGAAAATTCAATTCCTTCGGCAAATCCTTGTGTTTCTGGCGCGCGAGGCGACTGTAATGGTCGCAGACCTGCGCGCCGGTGCCGCGACTGCCGCTATGGCTCAACAAGGCGAGATACGTGCCCGGTTCGAGGCCGAGTTGTTTGTGCTCAACGGTGAATTCGCCGAACTCGACGAAATGATTGCCGCTGCCGCTGGTGCCGAGTTGCGCTGCCGCCTTGTCGCGAAAGCGTTGCGTGACGGGGCTGACGGACCAGTCCTCGTCCATGACCGGATGCGTGCGGCGATGTTTAAATTCCACGCCGATGCCGAAGCGCGTCTCGGCCTCGATGGCGCGGATGAGGTCGGTTTCGTGGCGACGCAGCCAGTCGAGCGGCAAATCGAGCACGGTGAGTTTGACGCGGCAGGCGATGTCCACACCGACGGCGTAGGGAATGACGGCGTTGTCGGTGGCGAGCACGCCGCCGATGGGCAGGCCGTAGCCGACATGGGCGTCCGGCATGAGCGCGGCGGCGACGGAGACAGGCAGCCGGCAGGCGTTCTCCATCTGCTGGAGAGCATTGGCATCCAGGTCCGTGCCCCACTGGCGATAGGTGATGGGCATAATTGCTGGTAGAAGTTAAGCCCGGAAAATGGAAGTGAGAAGTGAGAAGTGCGAGGCGAGCCGGGTTTGGAGTGCGCGGACATGTCCGCGCTTTGTAAGCGGTGACACGTCACCGCACTCCAAAGGACAAGCCGACGATTTGCGTTTTTGCCGAATTGGAATACTTTTCACGCCCGCTTCTTATTGCGAAAGGTATCCAGCGTGTCATTTCCAACTTGCCCTACGCGCTCATTTCGCGTCTAAACAACCCATGCCTGACTGGATTGTCGTCGTCATTTTGGGGCTTATTGAAGGGATCACGGAATTCATTCCTGTCTCCTCCACCGGCCATTTGCTCATCGCGGAGCACTGGTTGCCGCGCCAGACCGACCTATTCAACATCGTCATCCAATGCGGCGCGGTCATCGCCGTGCTGCCGCTCTTTCCGAACCGGCTCTACAAATTCGTCTTCGAATGGCGACAGAAGGAAACGCAGGATTATCTGCTGAAAATTTTCGCCGCCTTCTTCATCACCGGCGTCGGCGGCTTGGTCCTCGAAAAAGAAGGCTTCAAACTGCCGGAACAACTCGCGCCCATTGCCTGGGCTTTGCTCGTTGGCGGCATTGGTTTTGTCGTCGTCGAGTGGTTTTTGCAGGGACGCAAATTGAGCAACGAAGTCACCTGGTCCATTGCCATCGCCGTCGGCCTTGGTCAATTAATTGCGGCGGTTTTTCCCGGCACGTCGCGTTCCGGCTCGACGATTTTACTGTGCCTGTTGTTTGGCTTGAATCGTCCGGCGGCAACGGAGTTTTCATTCCTCGTCGGGATTCCGACCATGCTCGCGGCGGGCGGTTTTGAAATTTTCAAGCAGTTGCGTCATCCGGTTGCTGGCGCGCCGCCCGAGCATTGGGGCATGGTGCTGCTGGGTTTTCTGGTCGCCGCCGCTGTCTCCTTCATTGCCGTGAAATGGTTGCTGCACTACATCCAAACGCACACGTTCACGGCATTCGGCTGGTATCGCATCGCGCTGGCGATCGCGGTGTTTATCTTTTTCGTACGTTGAATAGGGACTCGTATAACTCGTCCCTCCGAAGAGTTAATTTGCCGGCGCGGGAATAAAAATTTTCTGCCCGATCTTCATGTCGCCTGGATTTAGCCCGGGATTCGCCTTCAAAATCTGGTCCGTCGTTACTTTGATTCCCTGATCGCGATATGCCTTCGCAATCGCCGAGAGTGTATCTCCGCTGCGAACGTTGTAATCATAGCCTTTTTGCGGGCTGCCCGCGGCCGGACCCGGATTGCCCGCCGGTGTCGTGGCTGGGACATTCGGTGTTGTCTTGCGGCTAGGCTGCGGCGCGCCCAACGATTTCCCAAGGCGTTCCAGTTCCTTCAAAATCCGCTCGTTGTCCTCCTGCCGTTTTTTGTCAATTTCCTGCACCTGCGCAGCGAGTTTTTTCAAATCATCCTGATTCGCCCGGTCGCCCAATCCGGCAATTTCCTTCTCCAGCGCCTCGATGCGTTTGTTTTGCGTGGTCTGGGCGTCGAGCAGGTCCTGAACCTGGCCGCTAAGTTTGTCAATTTGCTGTTGGGTCGCGGTGTCTTGCGCCCGCGCCGCCACAACAGAAACACCTAAAATCAAAAACCAAACCAAAATCCTTTTCATGCGCCGAAAATAAACCGCTGCGCGGCTGCGTCAAGTTGAAGTGCAAATGTCGCGCGAAGGACGCGAAGAAAATTTGCAGCCTATCTAAAGGTTAGGCATCGTATCCAGTCCCCCTCAATCACAGTGTTATTTTATGTGCGAAAAGCCAAGATAAGGAACGAAAACTTTGGACATCGCGGTAGTTTGCTCAATCAACCACGTCTTTCTTTCATGCACTGCTTCGATGTGCTTGATTCGCTCCGCTTCACTAGCGGGCGCAGGATGATAAAGTTCGTGGTGGAGCCGCATTTCATTCGCTTGCGTCCTTATTTGGGTAAGATAATCCACCACGTCTGCTTCAAACAAAAATTCCGCGTCCGACGTTCCGCGGTAAAACTCAATTAAATCTGAATCGTTAAAATTCGTATTTCGCAATGCTACTCCTATAAATGTTCTGGTGGCATCGTAAACTTTGTAGCGTCGGTCAAATAAATCGAGCCTCAATTTGTCACTAGCAATTTTCCATTGCTGCCATGCTATGAAAATAAGACCTAAACCGACTATCAACGTGGCAATGGGGCCAAACATAGATATGGATATACACGCGGTCACGATGCCCAACAAGTAATGGACGACGCGATTTGCAGCCTATCCTGTTTCATATTTTGAACCTTATTCCCGGGAAAATACTTTGTCGAGCGTTCTTTGCTCCGAAGGAGCAATGGAAATTAGCCAGCCACGAAGTGGCTGGAACACACGTTCAACGGCATCGCGTCCTGAAAGGATGCTGGAAATGTTGCTCTTCCGCCGTCCCTTTCGGGACGGAATTTATTTTTTTGGACTAACACCAGCCACTTCGTAGCTGGCTAATTTCCCGCGTCGCTTCGCGACAATTTTTCCGCAGATTTTAATTTCAATTCATCTGCGAAAATCCGCGTAATCTGCGGATGCTTTTTCTTCGCGTCACGCCAGTTTTCCGTAACGCCGGATCTCCGGCCAAATCCACGCCACTGCCAGCACGACCAGCAATGTTCCGACGCCGCCGGACACGACGGAAATCACCGCGCCGGTGACAATCGTGTTGCCCATCGTCGGCCCGAAGATTTGCGCCACGAAGCCGGACTCGAACCCGCCCAGTTCGTTGGAGGTGCCGATGAAGAGATTGTTGACGGCGGAGACGCGCCCGCGTTTGTCGTCCGGCGTGAGCATCTGCACCAGCGTATGCCGCACCACGACGCTGACATTGTCCACCGTGCCGCACATGAACAGCATGAGAACCGAAAACCAAAACCACGTCGAAAACCCGAACGCAATCGTCGCCACGCCAAACGCCGCCACTGCCCAAAGCATCGCGCGACCGGCTTTTTGCAGCGGCGGCCGGTGATTTAAAATAAACACGCAGAGCAAGGATCCCATCGGCAGCGCCGCGCGCAACAATCCCAATCCGCCTGGTCCGCTGCCCAAAATGTCCTTCGCATATATCGGCAGCAACGCAGTCGCGCCGCCCAGGAGCACCGCGAACATGTCGAGCGTGATGATCCCCAGAATCATCTTGCTCGCATAGACGAACTTGAAACCCGTCAGCAGCGTCTGGAGTGTCATGGGTTCCTTGACGGCAACGGTGTGTTGCTGTCTGACCATGCCGATGAAGACGCAAAAAACCAGCGACGCCAGCGCATTGAGCACATAAACCAGCGCAGCGGGAGAGGTTGAATGATGTTTAACCATACCGGCGATGATTGCGCCCGCCGCCAGCGGGCCGATGATGGATGACAGATAAAACGCACTGGCATTCCAGTTCACCGCGCGCGGGAAATCCTTGCGGTCCACCAGATATGGCAGAAACGCCGCGTTGGCTGCCCACATGAACGTGCGGGCGGTGGCGCCGATGAACAGACAAAGATAAATCCAGGGCACCGGCGCGTGAGACGCCGAAACGGCAGCCATGCCCAGACTCGCAGCCGTGATGACGGTTGTCATCAACATCACCACCCGCTTGCGATTGTAATTGTCCGCCACGTGTCCCGCAGGCAGCGTGAACAGAAATATCGGGATCATTTGCGTCAGCCCCACCAGGCCCAGCGCCAGCGCGGAACCGGTGCGTTCATAAAGTTCCCAGCCCACCGTCAGCACGAACATCTGCTGGCCGAACACCGCTATGAGACGACCCATGAGGTAAATCGTGAAATCCCGGTTCCGGAAAATGGCATACGGATGCCCGCCTGCGGTTTTGGCCGCCGGCGGCATTGACAAATTTTCCGGTGACTCGGTTTCGTGCATGAATAGGCGGGGGTGAATTTAGTGAAAATTCCGCGTTGGTCGAGTTTTCGTGGTAGGGATGGCTGGCCCAGCCGTCCGTTGGGAGGTGGAACTTCCGCCGGTCGCCTCTCCCACCTTCATTCCATTCCCGCCGTCGTTGCATTTTGGCGCGGCGAGTCGGCGCGGCAAGGCGATGCGCCCCTACCTGTTCAGGAGTTTTTCAAACCTGGCAATCACGTCCGGATTTTTGTCCGCGACATTTTGTGTTTCGCCCCGATCGGTTTTGAGATTGTAAAGTTCCCACGGCTTGTTGTCTTCCGAACGCACGATCTTCCAATCGTTCATGCGCGCCGCCTGGGCGGTGCCGTTCCCATTTTTCATTTCCCAATGGAAAAAGTCGTGCCGGTTGGTTTGTGTTTGGCTGAACAACGCCGGCAAAACGGAAATGCCGTCAATGTTTTCCGGCGGCTTGGTAAGCGCAATCCCGGACGCGGTCGGCAAAAAATCCCACGCCGCCCATGCGAAATCGCTGACTTGTCCGGCGGGGATTTTCCCGGGCCAGCAGACAATCATCGGCACGCGCAGAGCGCCTTCGTAAAGCTCGCCGCGGATGCCGTGAAACGGCCCGGCACTCTCGAAAAATTTCGGGTCAACACCCCCGTCCTTTGCCGGCCCGGTGTCGCTGGAAAAGAAAATCACCGTATTGCTGATTTGGTTCATCTCTTGCATTTGTTCCAGCAGTTGCCCGATGCATCCGTCGAACCGCGCGATCATGGCGGCCCTGTTCTTTTCCGCCTGCGTCCACGGTTCCCCTGAATAAGGAGCGTCGGTGGGCACTTGCATCCCGTTGCCGGTACGCGCCATTTCGGCGGCGTTCGCGCGCGGGATCGTGTAACTCAGCAGCAGGAAAAGCGGCTGGTAATGATTGAATCGGTCGGGCTGATTGAGTCTGATGAAATTCTTCGCCATGGTCGTAAAACGGTCGGGAATATATTGGCCCTTTTTGCCGTCAACGTTTCCGTATACCGGTGCCTTGCCTTGAAGATGGGTTGCCGAATCATGCCGCCACATGTAATCGGCATAGTAATTCCCCGCCTCGCCGGCATCAAAATAGCCGGTGAATTCATCGAAACCCTTGTTCCACGGCGCGCCACCCGTGCCGTCGCCCCCCAGCTCCCATTCGCCAATCAAGCCGGTGTGATAGCCGGATTGCTTGAGCACTTGCGCGACCGTGACATCGTCCGCCGCCAGCGGCACATCCACGTCCGCGCGCTGTTTCAAGTGCGCTGAATCTTTGCCGAGCATCAAAGCGGCGCGCGCTGGAGAACTCGCCGCGTCGCCCGCGTAATAGCCCGTGAACCGGATGCCATCAGCGGCGAGCCGGTCGAGATTTGGTGTTTGAAACTTCGTCTGGCCGTAGCAACTCAAATCGCCATAACCGAGGCCGTCGGCGACAATCAAAATAATGCTGGGCCGGCGCGGCATGGGTTTTGGCGAACTGTTGGTGAAAACAAATTGCGCCTGCGCATCCGGCAAAAAGCCAATGGCTGCCGCGGCGAACAAAGCACGGCAAAACCGGTTGAAATAAATGGATGTCATGTGAGGTTGGATTCTGGGAAATCCAATGCGTTCAAAGCAATTCTTTTCGGCAAGGCATTTGTGAACAACCAAGAAACAAAGGAACAAAGTTTTTTTGGGAATGGATTTGTGCCACCGTCGTTGCCCGGTTTCTTTGTTGTTAATTCCTTTTCCCAAACTCCGCTTCCAACGGAATTCGCATCGCGACAATGAAGCTTGGGATCGTGGCCAGCAGCACCCAGACGAAGAAATGCGGATAGCCGATGCGCTCCTGCAACCAGCCGCTCCACATGCCTGGCAGCATCATCCCCAGCGCCATGAAACCGGTGCAGATGGCGTAATGCGCCGTGCGATGTTCGCCGCGCGCGATGTAAATCATGTAAAGCATGAACGCCGTGAACCCGAAGCCGTAGCCGAATTGCTCGACCGCGACGCCCGCGCCGATGGCAAACAGATTTTCCGGCTGCGCATGGGCCAGCCAGATGAACACCGCATCCGGCAAATGAATCGCCAGCAACATCGGCCACAGCCAGAATTTCAGTCCGTGCCGCGACACGACGAAGCCGCCGAGCAAACCGCCGAGCATCAACGCAATGATGCCGGCTGTGCCATAAACCACGCCGAGTTGTTCGTTTGTCAACCCCAGACCGCCCTGTTCGCGCCCATCGAGCAAAAACGGCTGAACCATTTTCACGAGCTGCGCTTCGCCGAGCCGGTATAGCAGCAAAAAAAGCAGCAGCACGATGATTTTGGGTTTCTGAAAAAATGTTCCGAAAGTCTTGAGAAATTCCACGAAGAAATTCCCGCGCGATCCAATGCTCTTGGGTTGATCCATCGCCGGTTTGGGCAGAATAGAATAATGATAAACACCCAGGCACAAAAAAATTCCCGCCGTCAGGGCAAGCGCCATTGACCAGGCGAACGCATAATCACCGGTGCGGCCATGAATTTTACCGGTAAGAATCACGAGGCCGCCTTGCGCACAAATCATTGCCACGCGATAAAACGTGTTACGGACACCGGAAAAAAATGCCTGCTCGCGTTCGGTCGTCGCGAGCATGTAAAAGCCGTCCGCCGCAATGTCGTGGGTCGCGGAACTGAACGCCAGCAGCCAGAAAAACGCGAGCGTAAGCTGGAAAAAATGCGGCGCGGGGATTGTCAACGCCACGCCCGCCAGTCCCACGCCGAGGAGCAATTGCATCGTCCAAATCCACAGCCGCCGCGTTTTGAGCAAATCCACAAATGGGCTCCACAACGGCTTGATAACCCATGGCAAATAAAGCCAGCTCGTGTAGAACGCGATGTCCGTGTTCGACACGCCGAGATTTTTGTAAAGCACGAGTGACACCGACATCGCCAGTGCATACGGCAGTCCTTCCGCCGCGTAGAGCGTCGGAACCCAAAACCATGGGTTGCGGGAACTGGTTTTTGCGTCGGCCATCCGGGCATGAGTAAAACAGGCCGGGGCCGTGCGCGCAAAAAATTTCTGGCTTGGCACTTGGAGTGCGCAATGGTTCAGTCAGCGCGTGACCGGCGCATTTCTCAACGCATTGGGCATTTTAATCGGTGGATTTTTAGGACTCGCCCTGCGCAAGCCGTTGTCTTTCAGCGCGCAAATTTTTTTTCGGGCGGCGCTCGGCGCTTTCACCGTTTTCTTCAGTTTGCAGCTCGTTTGGTTGAGCGTCGGCGGAACTTTTTTGCCGGTGTTGAGGCAAATTTTCACCGCTGCGCTCGCCGTGGCTCTGGGTTTTTGGGTTGGAAAACTGCTCCATTTGCAAAAATTATCGAATCGCCTCGGTCGGTTCGCGAGTGGCTTGATCGCGTCAGCGCAATCGAACGCGCCGCATAAAGCCGGCGACGGCTTCAGCGCGTGCGCCGTGCTTTTTTGCGCCGCGCCGCTGGGATTGGTCGGCGCAGTGACGGATGGGCTGCCGCCCCAGGGCGGCCAGTCCGGATACTTCTGGCTGCTGGCGATCAAAGCCGTGATGGACGGTTTGGCCATGACGGGCTTCGTGAAAATATTCGGCTGGCCGTCCGCACTGTCGGCATTTCCCGTTTTCGCCTTTCTCGGCGGAATCACGCTCGCCTGCCAGCTTTGGGTGAGGCCGTTTCTCGAAACGCACGGTCTGGTTGATCCGGTTAATGCCGCCGGTGGCCTTATCGCGTGCGCCATTGCGTTGATGATTTTTGAAGTCCGCAGGGTGGAACTGGCAAATTTTCTGCCGGCCCTCGCCATCGCGCCACTGCTGGCGTGGTTGTTCCAGTAATGAATCCTGCCGCGAACCGGCGACAAAAGGATGGCCTACGAAGGCGTGAAATTCGCAAATTTTGTTGTGCATTTTGCGCCTTTTTGCGGCTAATTTATTTTTGTGAATTGCATTGTCACCGCTGGCCCGACTTATGAACCGCTTGATGACGTGCGGCGGCTAACGAATTTTTCCACGGGCCGGCTCGGCACGGAACTGGCCAATTTTCTGGCCGCGCGCGGCCATAAGGTGACGTTGCTTGTCGGCGAGCTGGCCACGCATTCCGGCGAGCGCCGCGTGGAGCATGTGAAATTTTTCTCAACCACAGCCGATTTGCGCGCCAAGCTGAAGTCGCTGGCAACCAGGCGCGTGAACGCGATTTTTCACGCAGCAGCAGTCAACGACTTTGCGTTCGGCAAAATCTGGCTGCGCGCGCCGTCGGGCGAACTCACTGAATTCAAGTCCGGCAAAAAAATTTCCACGCGGGAGGGTAAATTGCTCGTCGAGCTGGTGGCGACGCCAAAAATCGTCGCCGAATTGCGCGGCTGGTTTCCGCGGACGCGAATCGTGGGCTGGAAATTCGAGGCCGACGGGGCACGCACGGACGCTCTGAACGCCGCCAAACGGCAGATTACCGAATGCCAGACCGACGCCTGCGTTGTCAACGGCCCGGCTTATGGCGAAGGGTTTGGCGTGTTGTTGAGCAACAACAAGGCGGCGCACATGCAGAATGCGCCGGCATTGTTCGTGACGCTGGAGAAAATTGTTCAGGCGTGATTTTCAACCATACCGCTTTCCCGTTGAAGCGGCGGTGAACGGTTTGTATTGTGCGGCCAATGTCATCGCCGGAAACCATCCTTTTTTTGGTAGGGCGGGCTGTCCCCAGCCCGCCGCCAACGGCGCGATGAGGACATCGCACCCTACCTTCCATGCGTCCGCAAATCCAAGATAATCCGCTGGCTGTTCCCATAACAACATTGTGGGGTGTCGGCGCGGAACGCGCGGCGCAACTCGCGCGCCTCGACATTCGCACCGTCGAGGATTTGTTGTTGCACCGGCCGCGGCGTTATGAAGATCGCCGTCATTTTTGCACGATCGCCGAATTGACTCCCAATGAAGCGGCGACCACGCGCGGCACGATTGTCGCGCTCGGCCTCAGACGTTTTCGCGGCGGCAACAAATCCGTTTTTGAAATCATTCTCGACGACGGGTCGGCGCGATTGCATTGCCGCTGGTGGAATCTGCCGTTCATGCAGAATTATTTTGAGGTTGGCGACGAGGTTTTCGTTTACGGCAAATTGAGCGAAACCAAACCGCGTGTGATGACTCATCCCGAAACCGAAGTCATTGAAGGCGGCGAGGAGAACTTCATCCACATCAACCGTATCGCGCCGGTTTATCCGCTCACCGAAGGACTGCCGCAACGCTGGTTGCGCGGGCTGATCTGGCGCACGCTGGGAAAATTCGAGACACAAATCACCGAGCCGTGGCCGAAACAGGTAGGGCGCGGTGTCCCTACCGCGCCGTCCGGCAACCCAGGCATGCGGATCGCAGAGGAGTACGTGCCCCACCCCTTTCCGACGCGCGCCAACGCCATTCACATGACGCATTTCCCCGAAGAACTGGCCGACGTGGAAATCGCACGGCGACGGCTGGCGCTGGATGAGTTCATTGAGTTGCAGCGCGAAATGCAGCGTCGCCGGAAAAATTTCGAGGCCAAATCGCGCGCATTGCCGTGCGGCGGTGACAATCGTTTGATGAAGCCGTTTCTCGCGCGGCTCGGTTTCAAGCTCACCGATGCGCAGACGAAAGTCCTCCGCGAAATCCGGGCGGACATGAGCGGCGCGCATCCGATGCGGCGGTTGCTGCAAGGCGACGTCGGTTCAGGCAAGACGGTGGTTGCCGCCTGTGCGGCGCTCATGGCTTTAGAAAGCGGATTTAATGTTGCGCTCATGTCGCCGACGGAAATCCTTGCAAAACAGCATTTCAACAATTTTTCGCGCTGGTTTGAACCGCTCGGCGTCAAAGTAGGGCTGCAAACCGGTTCGCACAGAAGCAGGGAGCAAGAAGCAAGAAGCAAGAAGCACCCGGCAAACTCCTTGCTCCTTAATCCTTGCTCCTTGACGATTGGAACTCACGCCCTGCTCACGTCCGGCTTTGATATTCCCAATCTTGGCTTGGTCATCATTGACGAGCAGCACAAGTTCGGCGTGACACAGCGCGAGCAGCTCGTGCGTAAAGGCCGCTATCCGCATTTACTCGTGATGACGGCGACGCCGATTCCGCGCACGCTCGGCCTTACGTTTTACAGCGACCTTGACGTTTCTGTGATTGACCGGATGCCCGGTGGACGCGGCCGGATCAAAACTTTTCTGCGCACGACCGAAAAATTGCCGGAAGTTTGGAAGTTCATTCTCCAAAAACTGGCTGCCGGACGGCAGGCGTATATTGTTTATCCGCGTGTGGAAGATTCGGGCGCGAGCGGATTGAAAGCGGTGAAGAAGGAATTCGAAAATTTGAAAAAGCTGCTCGTGCCATTCCGTGTCGGGTTGCTGCACGGCCGGTTAAAGAGCCGGGAGAAGGACGAAGTAATGACAGGGTTTCGCGCGAACCAAATCCAGGCGCTCGTCGCGACAACGTTGGTTGAAGTGGGTTTGGATGTGCCGAACGCTACGGTCATGCTGGTTGAAAATGCGGAGCGGTTTGGCTTGGCGCAGTTGCATCAATTGCGCGGGCGCATCGGGCGCGACGCGCATGAATCGCAGTGCATTTTGATTTCCGACGCAAGGAACAAGGACGCAGAGCAACGATTGAAAGTTTTGGAAGAGACGACGGACGGGTTTCGCATTGCGGAGGCGGACTTGAAATTGCGCGGGCCGGGCGAATTGCTCGGCCAAAGGCAAAGCGGCATGCCGCAGTTTCGATTTGGCGATCTCGTCGGCGATTTGGATTTGATCCGGCAGGCGCGGGAGTTGGCGGCGAAAATAGTTTAGCCGGGTCACGCTTGGATTTTTCGGTGGGTTGGCTTAAATTGCCGGTATGAAAATGTCTTTCTTGGTTTTGATCGCCGCCGGATTGTTTCTGGCCGGTTGCGGTAATGGTAATTCCGGCAAACAGGCCAAAACCACCAATTCAACAGCCACTCCCACTAATGCCACCGTGAATTACAATACGGGCAATCCCATCACGGCGCCGGTGGATTATCTGGGTGCGGTGGCACAGGCGCAAAAATACGCGGTCAAGACGATTGACGTATCATATATCAACCAAGCCATCCAGCTGTTCAACGCGCAGGAAGGTCGTTTGCCAAAAGACCTCAATGAACTTGTGCCGAATTATGTGGGCAAACTGCCAAAGCCGCCTTACGGAACAAAGCTTGTTTATGACGCCGCCACCGGAACGGTCAAAGTGGTGAAGCAGTGAGACAAAAGATCAACCTGACCGGGGCATTTCGTTAAGGGTCAATGGGCTCCAGCGCAACTACGAACACTCTTTCAGGTGGCACACGACCAAAAGCAAACGGCAACGGGCCCAAAATTGACCCATAAAAACCCGCACCGATGGTTTCGTTCAGTGTCGCAAGCAAGTGCGGTCCGGGAATGGTGAAAACATCCAGTATTGTCGCTTTCACTTTTTGAGGATCAGGTGGAAGGACAAATACGTTGTTCATGGGGGAGGCCATATAGTCGCCAGCATTAATTTCAGAGTGCTCCAAATCCAGTGCCGACGCGCCAAGGGCGTTCATATAATACTGAAATCCCCAATGTCCTTGAAACCATAGCATCCGCGATTCGTGTCCGTATTTGGCGCAAACCTGCTGCGCGCTCCGGCGGACGGCGGTGGCGAGAAGGAAATCCGCGCGCGTTGCCAACAAAGCAAACGCGGCGCCGGCGATGAAACAAATCACCATACCGCGCGTCCATGCTTTTCGCCCCGCCAAAACTTTTTGTTCCAAGTGTCGCGCCAGCAATATTCCCACTGCCGGAGCCATCGGCAGAAGGGAACGCCCATTGATGGTCCAGTTGAAAAACGCCGCGAACAAAAAAGTTCCGAATACCCACAATGCCAACAGCCATGCGTGCGCGTCACGCCAGCGCCAGACGTCCGCAACGGCCAGCGCCAGCACACCAATGCCGCCAATGGCCCAGAAAACCATTTGGATTTCCACGAACGCCCAAGACGGGCCTGGAATCAAAACATATGTTTTCAACCAGGCTCCGTGCCAAAAACACGCCCAGGCGAGCAAGGTTGCTCCAGCGAGACACACAGCCCACATTCGTCTCCGCCAGAACAATGGCGCAAAAAAGAACACGCCAGCCAGACATCCGCCCATGAAGGTCAACGCCGTCAAACCTGTCGTTATGCTTGAGAACCGGTAAGCTCCCGGAACTGGCTTGCCGGCCGCCAAGGAGATGAGCCCATGTCCGTAAAACATCCACGTGGCCAATTGATAAACGCCGAGTGCCGCCAACGGAATCAGCAGACACACGGTCCATCGTCCCAGCCGGCGTTGGTTCATCAGGCTGTAAGCAGCCAGCAGTGGAACGAGGCACAAGCCGAAGTATTTGGTCAACATTGCCAGCGTGATTAACAATCCCGCGCCCGCCAGCCGTCCAAAGTCGTTTTGTTTCGTGCCATCGATCCACAACACAACGGCCCAAATCCAGAACGCCAACATTGGCACATCGCACATTACTGTCGTGCCCGAAATCAAGAAGACCGGCGTAAACAAAGTCACGAGCGCCGCAAGCATGGGATGATCGCAAAAGCGGCGTGCCAACTGATATGCCCCTATAATCGCTGCCACCGCCGGCAGCAAAAACGCAAAATGCAGCGCGATTTCACCCCAGCCAAAAATCCCCGCTGCCAGCGCCAAATAATAACAGGCTAGGGGTGGATTCTTTGTTACATCCCACATGGGTTGCATGGTTCCATACCAGTTCACATTGAAGCCGTAGGGATTGCCGGGATGCGCTTGGATTTGGTGAGCGGCCCAAATAAAGAGCGGGTCGTCAACGTTGAAGGGTTTGGTCAGAAACGGCCCGAGCATCGCGAGCACCACCAGTGTCAGCGTCAAATAAGGATGCAGCAAAAACCAACGGCAGGTCTTGTTCAACCAATTTTCGACCGAGCGTGGCGTCGGAATAACCATGTGCGGATTTTATAACCGGGTTTGACAGTGGTGCAAAATTTTTCGCTCGTCAAACCTACGCTACACATGCAAACCATATTATATCCTGTTATCCAGGTGCGATCTTCCTCCCGGCACGCCTCTCACCAATTTGGACACCTTCTTCACGGCAGCGAAGCCAGCCTCGCCGTTTGCCGCGAAGTGACTGTGCCTCGCGTGGGGCTACGCGGTTAGTTTTTCCACCGTGGCAATGAATGTTTCGATGTTCTGAGTCGATACGCCGGGCGGTATGCCACCGCCGCAGGAAAGAATCAGGCGCGAGCGGTCATTCAGGCCGTTCAGCAATGTCGTGACCGCGTCACGAACCTGGTCGGGCGTTCCCTGGGCCAGGACATCACGAGGCGGGATGTTGCCCAACAGGGCGATCTTGTTCCCGGTCCATGTTTTCATGTCGTTGAGGGTGTGCTGAATCCCGAAATTGAGCAGGTTGATGCCGGCTTTCGGCAAGTGGGGGGCGCAAATTTTGCACGGCGCATCGTTGTGGAAAAATTTCACCGCGACATCCGCCGCGAATACGCGCTTCAGATAGGGGAGTCCGAATTCCAGAAAATCCTTCTCACCCACGAATCCCACGATGTCGTCCAGGACCAGAATACCGTCAATGGTCGGGAAACACTCGCGCTGGTAGGCAATCCATTCCACCAGGTAATCGGTGGTGAGCGCGAGGAGCCGGTGAGTGCGCTCGGCATCTGTCTTCAGTGCCATCAAGAACTCCGTGGTGCCCATGAGAAAGGTGGCGACATTCAATGGGCCGCGGGCAACCGCAAAGCGAATCCGGTGTCCGGCTTTTTCGATTTCCGGCTGCCAATGCTGAAGGCGTTTAACGACCAGGGGCAACAGGCCGTCGGTGCGCGGGTTGGGTTTTTCCAAGTCATCCGCTGCTTCGATTGTGCGCAGAAGCTTCTTTGCGAACGGGAACGCATTTTCTTCAAAGGTGCTGACGGTTCCGAAGGCGGAGGGTTCGGTGCACATGCCAAACTCGGACCAGAACCCCGGCAGGAAAGTGGTTTTCGGAAAGGTGTTGAGCGCCTTCATATTGGCCTCAAACCAAATGCGGTCGCTGGCAAGATAGTCCAGGATGGTATGCCCAGCCCAGTTCGGCAGCCATGGGCTGTCAATGATGAAACCCGTGGGCATGGGACGTTGTTGCTCTCCCCGAATCACCGCGAGTAAGGTCTGCCATTGTTGGTCGGTCATCTTGATCCCTTTCGGTTGCTGTTGGTTTTTATCACCCGGAATAAGTAAATGGATGATTGGAATGCCACCCCGGCATACTCGCTTAAGCCAGAACCCGCTTTGCCAGACCTGTGGCGCTGCTGGCACTTTCACCGTAACCGTCAGCTCCAATTTCATCAGCATACCTTTGCGTAATAGGCGCTCCGCCCACCAGCACCTTTACCTGCTCGCGAATGCCGGCCTGTTTGAGTGCGTCAACGGTCTCCTTCATTGAAGGCATTGTTGTGGTCAACAAAGCGGACAAGGCCAGAATCTGGGGGTTCTGCTTTTTCACCGCGGCAACAAATTGATCGGGCGTGACACTTACCCCCAGATCAATCACCTCGAAACCACCGCCCTCGAGCATTGCCGCCACGAGATTTTTGCCAATATCATGCAAGTCGCCCTTGACGGTGCCGATCACCACGCGTCCGGCGGGCTGCAGACTGCGGGCCTCCAACAGTGGACGCAGCGGTTCCAACGCGGCTTTCATCGCGCGAGCGGACAGCAACAGTTCGGGCACGAAGTATTCATTGCACTCGAAACGCCGCCCGACTTCACCCATCGCGGGCATCATGTAATCCTGGACGAGCTTCATTGGGTCAATACCGGCGCTGAGAGCTTGTTCAGTAACGGTTTTGGCGGATTTTGCGTCGCCGTTCAAGACGGCGTCGTAAAGCGGCTTGAGGTCTTGCATGTGATGAGCCGGTTGAACTGAGTTGACTTATTCGTTGTTCAAGCAGCGGTTTTAATTAATACATTTTGCTCAACGGATTGGCAAGGCGGGATTGGGGCATGGCGGCGTCTCGCCACTTTTTTCTCGTAAAACCTCCCGTTCAGGGGCATGAGTCTTGTCCCGGTTGAACGATGTGTGAACAAATAGTCATTTTGGATTTTGGATCGCAATACACGCAGGTCATCGCACGCCGCGTCCGCGAGCACAGTGTGTATTCCGTAATCCTGCGCTGCGACACACCCGCGCGCGAAATCGCCAGGCTCAAGCCGCGTGGAATCATTTTGTCCGGCGGTCCGGCCAGCGTGTATGCGAAAAACGCGCCACTGCCTGACCGGAGAATTTTTGAACTTGGCGTTCCCATGCTTGGCATCTGCTACGGCGTGCAATTGTTCGCGCAATTCCTTGGTGGCAGGGTTGAGAAAGGCCTCAAACGCGAATACGGCAAAGGCACGTTGCGCGTGACGGACAAATTTTGCCCGCTGTTTGCAAATCTGCCGGAAATCCTGCAAGTCTGGAACTCGCACGGCGACAAGCTCACGAAACTGCCGCGCGGTTTCAAACCGGTCGCCGTCACGGAAAATTCCGAATACGCGGCGATTGAAAACCGCGCGCGAAAATTTTTCGGCCTGCAATTTCATCCCGAAGTCGTCCACACGCCGCGCGGCAGGGAGGTCCTCGCCAATTTTGTCCACAACATTTGCGGTTGCGGCAAAAACTGGACGATGCGCGGTTACATCATGCGGGCCGTCGAGGAAATTCGCGCGCAAGTCGGCGGCGAAAAAGTGATTCTCGGTTTGAGCGGCGGCGTGGATTCGAGCGTTGCGGCGGCGCTGATTCACAAGGCCATCGGCGACCAACTCACCTGTATTTTTGTCAATAACGGCCTGCTCCGCGCACGAGAGGCGGAGGTTGTGCAGGAAGTTTTCGGGCGTCATTTCAAAATCAAATTGCAATACGAAGACGCCGCGAAACTGTTTTTGAAACGGCTCAAAGGTGTGACCGATCCCGAACGCAAACGCAAAATCATCGGCAAGACATTCATCGAGGTTTTTCAGGCGGCGATCCCGCAGTCGCGGGACGCCGGCAAGGCAAAAAAGTTTCTCGCGCAAGGGACGCTTTACCCGGATGTGATTGAATCGGTGCCGATCGCCGGCAACCCGGCCGCGCTCATCAAGAGTCATCACAACGTCGGCGGGTTGCCGAAGAAGATGAAGTTCGCGCTGATTGAGCCGTTGAAATGCCTGTTCAAGGACGAAGTGCGCAAGCTTGGACTCGAACTCGGCCTGCCGCACGAAATTGTTTTGCGCCAGCCGTTCCCCGGCCCGGGCCTGGCCGTGCGCATCCTCGGCGAAGTCACGCCGTCGCGTCTGGAAATTCTCCGCAACGCCGACAGCATTGTCGTGGAAGAAATGAAGAGCAGCGGGTGGTATTACAGAATCTGGCAGAGTTTTGCGGTTTTACTGCCCGTGCGCAGCGTCGGCGTGATGGGTGACGAGCGGACTTACGATTACACCATCGCCATCCGCGCGGTGGAATCGCTGGATGGCATGACGGCGGACTGGGTGAAGCTACCGTATGAACTTTTGGAGAAACTCGCCAGCCGCATCATCAACGAAGTCAAAGGAGTGAACCGCTGTGTGTTCGATATCACCAGCAAACCGCCGGGGACTATTGAGTGGGAGTGATTTTCTTCAACATGCAATTTTTTGCTGGTTTTCGTCATAACGCGGAGTTAAACTCGGTACACAGTCAGACCAGAACAGTTTATGGACATTATTTTTGATTGCCCCAAATGTGGACAGGAACTGGCGGTGGACGGTGCCGGTGCCGGCACGGAAATCGAGTGCCCGTCGTGCAGCGAGACAATTACGATTCCGCAGGAATCCACAAAGCCGGCTTCGGGGGGAACCATTATCACCGGCCAGCCCTCCAATCCCATTACCTCGTCCGCGGCCGCGAAAATAGAAAAACATCTCAAAGTGCCGTTGCGTGACAAGCCGAGCGAGTTGCTGGTGAAAAAAGTGCAGCCGCAGGCAATCATAACCAAAGGCACCGGTAAAAAGGTGTGTGTTCACACAATTCGTCATGCAGGCAGTGTTGAATTCGGTCATGACAAATTTGATGAAAAGGCCACAGAATTTTTGAATGAAATTGGCGAAGCCAATCTCATTGGCGTTCATGTGGTCAACTATGCGTTTCTCGACGTTAGCACGCAAAAAATAATGACGGATTTCGGCTTGGTGGTTGTTTATCGGGGATAATTTGGTCTGCACCTGCCTTGACTCGCCGGTTGCGGGTTATTACTGTCGCGGCATGCATCATCGGTTTGTTTTTTTGTTCGTGATTATCGCGTGTGTGGTATTGTTCCCATTTCGCGCGCCCGCGCCGTTGACTTATACACCAGGGGAAGGGTGGTATTACGAATCTTACGGGGAAAGCACCAAGTGGCAGCGTGCCCGCGCCAAGGATCAATTGGATGTGGCGCAGCAGGCGTTTGATAGTCATGATTACGGCCTCACGCTCCGGGCTGCACACCGCATCGTCCGCGTATGGCCGCTTTCTGATTACGCTCCGCACGCGCAATATCTCGTCGGTCGTTGTCTCGAAACGATGGGCAAGGACGAAGAGGCTTTCAACGCTTATCAGGTCATCGTTGAAAAATACCCGAAGAGTGCTGAATACGAAGACGTGCTGTGGCGCCAATACCAAATCGCCAACCGTTTCCTCGGCGGTGAATGGTTCAAACTCTGGGGTTATATCCCGCTTTACCATTCGATGGATAAAACAGCGGGCATGTTTGACAAAATCGTTCAGAATGGTCCTTACAGCGATGTGGCGCCGCGCGCGCAATTGCGCATTGGCGCGGCGCGCGAAAAACAGAAGGATTTTCCCGCCGCGGTGAAAGCTTACGAGATTGCCGCTGACCGCTATCACGGCCAGCCGGTGATTGCCTCCGACGCGTTGTTCAGCGAAGGTGTTTCGCATCAGAAACAGGCGGAGACCGCCGAATACGATCAAAGCGCCGCCGTTCAGGCGATCGCAGCTTTCACCGATTTCATCACGCTTTATCCGGACGATAAGCGCGTTCCGCAGGCGCGAAAGGCCATCACCATGCTTAAAGCGGAACAGGTGCGTGGTAATTATGAAATCGCGCGATTTTACGAAAAAAGCAAAAAATGGAACGGCGCGCTGGTTTATTACAACGAAGTGTTGCAGCTCGATCCTAATTCCTCCTACGCCGCGCGGGCGCGCGAGCGTATCCAAGCCCTCAAGCCGCGCCTTGAAGCGCCGGCCAACTGAAATGCGCCTGTTCCAATTCCTCGCTGTTTCCACGATGACTTTGTTGCTGACCGGTTGTGCAGGTTATCATCTCGGGCCGGTCAACGGCGCGGTCGCGGGCGAAAAGTCCATTGAAATTTTGCCTTTCAACAATCAGACGCTTCAACCGCGCCTGGGCGACTCGGTAATGCAGGCGTTACGCGAACGGTTGCAAACCGACGGCACGTATCACCTCGTCACACGCGGCCCTGGCGACATTGTCGTCACCGGCGTCATCACACGTTACAGCCGCAAAGGCTTGAGTTTTTTGAATTCGGACGTTGCCACGCCGCGGGATTACCGCGTTGACATCACCGCGCATGTCACTGCCTGCGAACGCGACACAGGCAGGGTGTTACTCGACAAAGATGTGAACGGTTATGCGCTCATCCAAGTCGGCGGGGATTTGACGGACACGGAGCGTCAATCCCTCCCCATGCTCGCGGAAGATTTGGCGCGTAATGTTGCAGAACTGCTGACGGAAGGAACTTGGTAAAAATTATTAAAATGGTTGAAACCAATTCTTACTCTGCTATCGTCTTTTGTGACGAATAACCAAACAACAAACCATCAACCATTATGACAGAGAAAATTGCCAAAATCACAACCCTAAGTCTTTTCGCTGCCGCGCTCGTTGCGATGCCCGTGCTGTCGCGCGCGCAAGACACTAACGCGCCGGCGTCACCCAATCAAACGGCGCCTGCCAAGCCCAAGAAACACAGTAACCTGCCCTTCCGCGGCAAGCTGAGCGCAGTGGACACGAACGCGAAGACGCTGACGGTGGGCACACTCACGCTGCAAATCACGCCCGACACCAAGATTACCAAGGATGGCCAGCCGGCGACCCTGTCGGATGGTGTGGTCGGTCAGCCCGTTTCCGGCTCTTACAAGAAGACCGATGACGGCAAACTCAATAATGCTGTCACTGTGCATTTCGGTGTCAAGAGTGGGGAGAAACAAAAGAAGGAAAGCTCGAACAATTAATCCTCCGAAGTTTCCCTGAATTCAGGGCGGGCGGCAACGCCCGCCTTTTTTATTACCGCTTCCACCAACCGGTAAGACTCTTGGTCTTTGGCTGCGGCGTTTGGGATTGCTTGACGAGCAACTGGCTGCGCGCCGCTGTCAACGCCATGATAAATTCGTCGTAACTCAGAAAACGGTCTGCCGGATTTTTCGCCATTGCCTGCACCAACGCGTCGCTGGTGAGTTGTGTGATACCAGGCACGACGAGGTTCGGCGGCGTTAACGGCGTTTGCACCTGGGCGGCGATGAGATCCTCGACCGTCGGCGCTTCAAAGGGTGTGTGACCGGTCATCGCATGATAAAGAGTCGCACCGAGGCTATACATGTCTGAGAGAAATGTTTCCGGATCGCGTTTGATTTTTTCCGGTGCAACATAATACGGCGTGCCCCAGGTCACATTCTCCCTTTCCTGTTCCGCGCCAGTTGCTTGCGCAAGGCCAAAATCCACCAGCTTCGGTTCATGATCCGCGTTGAACAAAATGTTGCCGGGCTTGATGTCGCGATGAAGCAAATCGTATTTGAGTGCCATGTCGAGGGCGGAGGCAATTTTGATCCCGATGTCGAGCACATCCAGTTCCGGCAGCATGCGCAATTTTTCGATGCGCGCATCCAGACTGCCGCGGTCGGCTAATTCCATCACGAGATACTGTTGTCCCTCATATTCGTCGAAGGTGTAAATGTGGATGATATTCGTGTGGTTGAGCCGGGCACAGGCGCGGGCTTCGCGATAAAAACCTTCCATCGCCTTCAGGTCTTTGGACAACTCTTTTTTCATCAATTTCACCGCCACGAGCCGTTCTAGCATAACGTCCCAACCGCGATACACGTTGCCCATGCCTCCGGAGCCGATGATGGTGCGCAGTTCAAATTGCCGCAGCTGCATTGGCACCAAAATCGGATGCCCGCACTTGTTGCACGGCACGGTGGACAGCGGCGCGAAATCGCTGGAAACGAAGACTTTTGTCTCGCACCACCCGCACGTGACCATCCGTAATTGATCGCTCATACTTTGAGATCAATCTACCACCGCCCTGCTGCGCGACAAGCCTGAGAAATCTTATTTTTTCCTTATAAACTTGTTTGACAAACGTTTTGGAATGATGTCTCCTCCCGCTGTTTAAAAATGAAAATCATGGTTGTTCCAACTCTGAAGCATGTGCAAGCCGATGGATGCATGTCTATTTGGCAGCGCAATGGCTTTGGTTTTGGCATCGTGGGAACAAAATTCTAAAGAAAATAGCAGATTTTTCAGGAAACCCGCGATTGCCAAACGATCGCGGGTTTCCTGTTTTTTAACCCAAAACCGAAAACGAAAGGAAAAACATGAGCACAAATCAAACACGGGCGCCGACAAAGTTCGTCCCCGAAACACGGTTCGAGCTACGAACGGGACCGCCGGCGTCGTTTCGAGCCACACAGGAAAATGAATTCGAACAGCTAAAAAGCCGGTTGCTTGCGCAACGATTGGCCGAAATACCGGCGCCGGAATTGAACGCTCCATTGCGGCACGCAGCCAACGAAGCGGCGGCGCTGGCATGGGCGGCGCTATACCCATTGCTGGTGTTTCCGGTGCTGTTTGAGGAAAAAACTGCGACTGCCGTTCGCCATGCCGAGCGCCAGGCGCGCATTTTGAGAACGGACGCGAACTCCCCCGCCGTATGAAACCGCGCCAGCTTAAAATGGGGACGCGGACCTGCCGCGTCGAACCACGAAGTACGGAGATGGGGAGCCGTTTACGCGGGCGTCCCGCATTGCAGGATCACGCCCGCGCCAACGGCCTCTCGCCGCGCTCTTTTTGCTTTGTGGGGAATGGTTCGGAGCACGGACAGCTTGTCCGCGTTGGAGTTCAGGCTTTGACCTGACGCAAAACCGTTCGTGCTCCTACGAATTTTCCTCAACGCGCCGAATCCGCGCGCCGAGTCGTCGCAGCTTGCGGTCAATATTTTCGTAGCCGCGGTCAATGTGATAAACGCGATTCACCCGCGTTGCGCCCTTGGCGGCCAGACCGGCAATCACCAGCGCTGCCGACGCGCGCAAATCGCTCGCCATCACCGGTGCACCGCTCAACGGCCGCCCGCCCTTGACAATCGCACTCGGCCCTTCGATCTCGATGTCCGCGCCGAGCCGCGCCAGTTCGCTCACGTGCATGAAACGCGATTCAAAAATCCGTTCTGTGATGATGCTGATGCCCGGCGCGAGCGCGAGCAGCGACATCATCTGCGCCTGCGCGTCCGTTGGAAACCCTGGATATGGCAGCGTTGTCACGTCCGCCGGCGAAAGTTTTCCACTTCGATGAACCAATAAATTTGCGCCGCGTTTTTCAACGGCAACGCCGGCCTCATTCAATTTGTCAATCACCGCGCCCATGTGATCGGCGCGTGCGCCTTTAAGCGTCACCTCACCGTTCGTCGCGGCGGCGGCAATCGCATAAGTCGCCGCCTCAATCCGGTCGGGAATCACTTCATGCTCCGCGCCGTGTAGTTTTTTGACGCCCGTAATCGTAATCGTCGGACTGCCTGCGCCGGAAATTTTCGCGCCCATCGCGTTCAGGAACTTTGCCAGGTCCACGAGTTCCGGCTCGCACGCCGCGCTTTCAATGACCGTCACGCCTTCGGCCAGCGTCGCCGCCATCATCACGTTTGCCGTGCCAAGAGTGGTTGAACCTGCGCGTCCGCCGAGGAACATCGGCGAACCGGTGAGTTGTTTTGCCGCCGCGCTGACGTAACCGCCTTCGATTTCAATTTTCGCGCCGAGCGCTTCAAAGCCTTTCAAATGAAGATTGATGGGCCGCGCGCCGATAATACAACCGCCGGGCAGCGCCACGCGCGCCTTTTTCAGCCGCCCCAACAGCGGCCCCATGATGCAAACCGAACCGCGCATTTTGCGAACGAGTTCGTAGTCGCCGTAGCCGTGAATTTTTTGTGCGCGAACGGTTGCCGTGCCGTTTTCAAATTTCATACTGGCGCCGAGCGATTCAAGAATCTGTGTCATGAATCGTGTGTCGCTGAGGTCTGGCACACCACGGATGACGCACGTTTCGTCGGTCAGCAACGCAGCTGCCATGATTGGCAACGCGGCGTTTTTGCTGCCGCTAATCGTCACCTCGCCGTGCAATGGCACGCCGCCTTTGATCAAAAAACTTTCCATGAATTTTCCGAAACGTGCTGTAGCGGCGGTCTATGACCGTCGCATTTTTTCGGCGCTCACAGAGCGCCGCTGCAATTTGGACGCAATCAAAATTCTTGCGCGGTGAGAGTAGTCCTCCTTCACCGCTTCGACAATCCACTTTTCCGCTTCAAAGATTTCCCGGATGGCGTCAGCCTGGCCATCGCCGAATTCAAGCATGATTTTCCCGTCCGATTTCAAAAACGCCGCCGCCTGCGTCGCAATCAAACGGTAAAAATCCAGGCCGTCCGTGCCGCCGTCGAGCGCAACGCGCGGGTCAAAATCGCGGACTTCTGGCTGAAGAGTGATAATTTCGGAGGACGGAATGTAAGGCGGATTGCTGATGATGAGGTCGAAGCGCGCGTCACCGGACAATGCGGCAAAGCCGTCACTTTGCTGAAATTGGATTCGCTCGGTGACATTGTGCCGGACGGCGTTTTGTTTGGCCAGCGCCAGTGCGTCCGCCGAGATGTCCGTCGCGATGATTTTCGCGTTCGGACATTTCACCGCCAGCGCGATGGCGATGCACCCGCTGCCGGTGCCGAAGTCCAAAACAGGCAAATCTTGGTAGGGCGCGTTCTCCGAACGCGCCGCGGCGGGCTGCGGAGAGCCCGCCCTACCCTGAAGAAACTGCCAGCCGGATTCGGCTAGCAATTCGGTTTCCGGTCGTGGCACAAGTGCGTGAGGGTTTACAGCGATCTCAAGTCCGCAGAATAAAGTTGAGCCGACGATGTGCTGAAGCGGTTCGCGTTGACCCCGCCTGCGAATCATCTTGCGCAATACGTCCACTTCCATCGGCGTGAGCACGCGCTCGAAATTCAGATACAATTTCATTCGCGGCATTTTGAGCAAATGCGCGAGAAGCAGTTCGGTTTGCAGGCGCGGCGATTCGACGCCTTTTTGGGCCAGAAAATCCGCGCTCTTCTGAATGGCTTCAAGAACCGTCATGCGGACAACTTAAACCGGAGCGATATGCTTGAACAAGCGGCGCGTGACTGCCAAAATCAAGCCGTGACTGTGCGGATCAAAATGTTCCCTGTTGCGCTTTGGCTTGCCATTTTCGGCACAGCCTGCGGCGCAGACAACCCAAAATCCACCGGAGGTAAAACCATGAATATTCAAATTACCAGCACCGCCTTTGCCGACGGCCAGCCGATTCCGGCAAAATACACTTGTGACGGACAGAACGTGTCGCCGCCGTTGAAATGGTCAAACGCGCCCGCGAACACGAAGAGCTTCGTGCTTATCGCCGACGACCCGGATGCGCCGGCCGGCACGTGGGTGCATTGGGTTCTTTACGATTTGCCGGCGACCTCAACCGAACTCGCCGAGAACACTCCCAAGTCGCAACAACTGCGCGGCGGCGCGAAACAAGGGTTGAACAGTTGGCCGCACCTGGGTTACGACGGGCCGTGTCCGCCGCGCGGCAAACCGCATCGCTACTTCTTCAAACTCTACGCACTCGACGCGCTGCTCGATCTCAAGCCGGGCGCGATAAAGAGCGACGTGCTAAAAGTGATGCAAAACCACGTTCTCGCCGAAGGGCAGTTGATGGGGACGTATCAGCGGAAATGACACGTGGTCATTTTTTCATTCTTTCTCTGAAGCGCAAATTCGTGTTTAGTATGCACCGCTTATGAGTAAAACCGCATTATTGTTTGCCGGACAGGGCGCGCAAGCCGTTGGCATGGGCAAAGACCTCGCCGAGAAATTTCCGTCGGCCAAAGCGTGGTTCGACCGCGCCAATGCCGCGCTCGGTTACGACCTCGCTTCGGTTTGTTTTTACGGCCCGGAAGCCGAACTGACCAAAACCGAAAACGCGCAATCGGGAATTTTTCTCGTGAGCTGGGTCGCGTTTCAGTTGCTCAAGGAACGCGCACCTTTGCTCAAGTTTGAGGCCATAGCGGGTTTATCCCTTGGTGAATTCACGGCGTTGACGGCGGCGGGCGCGATGAGTTTTGAGGACGGCCTCCGCGTCGTGCATCAGCGCGGCAAATTCATGCAGGAGGCTTGTGAAGCCACACATGGCGGCATGGCGGCGATCATCGGCTTCGACGAAACGCCTGCCCGCGAAATCTGCGCCGAAGCGGATGTGGTGCTGGCGAACCTGAATTGTCCCGGCCAGCTTGTGATTTCTGGCGAGACGGACAAGATCGCCAGGGCCGTCAAACTCGCCAAAGCCAAAGGTGCAAAACACGCGATTTCGCTGTCAGTCGCCGGCGCATATCACTCACCGCTCATGGCCAGCGCCCAGCCGAAACTTCAAGCTGAATTGGCCAAGGTAAAATTGTCGTCGCCGGTCGTGCCTGTGATTTCAAACGTCACTGGGCAACCACACGGTGGCGCGGCGGAAATTTCCACGCGGCTTGTCGAACAGGTGACCTCATCGGTGTTGTGGGAAAAATCCATGCGTTACCTGCTCGCGCAAGGTTTCACCCGGTTCATCGAGCTTGGCCCCGGCAAGGCGTTGAGTGGGTTCAAGAAGCGCATTGATAAGAATGCGCAGATGCTCAACGTCGCGGACGTGGCGAGCTTGGAAGCAACGGTAAAAACGCTGTGGTGTAGCATCCGCGTCCCGTGGGTGGCGTTGGGTGTCCCGCCCGGCGCAAGTTGTCCACAAAGGTTCAGGCGGGACGCCTGAACTGACCCGCCAGAGGCGGATCCTACCAACAGCTTTCGCACTGTGCCAAAATTTTTCGAGTGCATTCGTGCGCATTCGTGGTTAAACAATCGCCGTTATGAAACAACTTGAGAATCAAGTCGCCGTTGTCACCGGCGCGGGCCGGGGTATTGGCCGCGCCATCGCGTTGAAATTCGCCGCCCACGGGGCCGACATCGCAGCGGTGGACCTGAAAACCGACTTTGTGCAGGAAACGGTGGATGAGGTGCGCAAGCTCGGGCGCAAGGCTTGGGCGGTGGCCGCCAACGTGTCCGAGGCCGCCAGCGTGAACTCGGCGGTGGAACAAATCCTGGCTGCAGTTGGGAAGGTGGACATCCTCGTGAACAACGCCGGCATCACCAAGGACGGTCTGCTCATGCGCATGAGCGAGGCGGATTGGGATGCCGTGCTGGACATCAATCTCAAGGGGACGTTCCTGTTCACCAAGGCATTCAGCCGCGCATTCCTGAAACAGAGATCTGGCCGCATCGTCAACATCGCCTCCGTGATTGGCCTGATCGGCAATGCCGGCCAGTGCAATTACGCGGCGAGCAAGGCCGGCGTCATCGGTTTCACAAAGTCCGTCGCGCGGGAACTGGCATCGCGTGGCATCACCGCAAACGCCATCGCTCCCGGGTTCATCGAAACCAAGATGACCGAGGCGCTCAGCCCGGAGGCGCGTGTCGCCCTGCTCAAACAGATTCCGCTGGCCAGTCTGGGCCAGCCGGAGGACGTGGCGGAGGTGGCACTATTTTTCGCCAGCCCTGCGGCGCGTTACGTCACCGGGCAGGTTTTGGCAGTGGACGGCGGAATGGTGATGTAATCAGCAATCGCAACCCTAATCCTGTTCTTAATCTCGATTGGGGATTTGGATTGGGGGATCGGGATTAAGAAAAAAGTAAGATTCAGGGCTTGACGATTTTGGCGTTCATGGCATAGAGACGGGTCAAAACTAACTTATGGCTGACAAACCTATTGAACAACGGGTAAAGGACATCATCGTTGAACAGCTCGGCGTGAAGCCGGATCAAGTGACGCCGGAGGCGAAATTCATCGAAGACCTCGGCGCGGATTCGCTCGACACAGTCGAGTTGATCATGGCGCTGGAGGAGGAATTCGGCATCGAGGTGCCGGATGAACAGGCCGAAAAACTTCTGACGGTCGGCGACGTGGTCAAATATATCGAGGAACATCAGCAAAAATAGTTGCGACCTTGAGTGCTTCGGGGCAGTTTCAGCTGGATTCGGCTTGAACTGCCCCATTTGATTTTTATGGCAAACCATTTAACAGAACTCCGTGTTGTCGTCACCGGCCTCGGTGTGGTGACGCCGCTGGGACATCAAGTCGACATTTTCTGGAACAACCTTGTCGCCGGCAAATGCGGCATTGACCGGATCAGTTCCTTTGACGCGACACCGTTCGACTCGCAAATCGCCGGCGAGGTGAAAGATTTTGATCCCACGCCCGCGTTCCCGTCGCCGAAGGAAATCCGTCGCACGGATCGTTATTCGCAATTTGGCGTCTATGCCGGGTATCAGGCCTTGCTGGATTCCGGCCTCGACCTCGAAAAGGAAAACCGCGACGAAATCGGCGTCATCATCGGTTCGGGCATCGGCGGACTGCAAACGACCGCCGAACAACATAAAATTTTGCTCGACCGCGGGCCGGGGCGGCTGTCGCCGTTCATGATTCCGATGCTTATCAGCAACATGGCTTCGGGCCTGTTTTCGATGTTTTACAATTTGCGCGGCCCGAATTTTGCCACCTGTTCGGCTTGCGCAACGTCCAACCACGCCATCGGCGAAGCTTGGCGCGCCATCAAGATGGGCGACGCGCAGGTGATGTTCGCGGGCGGCGCAGAAGCGACGGTCGTGCCCGTTGGCATTGGCGGTTTTTGCGCCATGAAAGCCTTGAGCACGCGCAACGACGATCCCAAACACGCCTCGCGGCCATTCGACAAGGAACGCGACGGTTTCGTCATGGGCGAGGGCGCTGGCATGATTGTGCTCGAAGAATTGGGGCACGCAAAAAAACGCGGCGCGAAAATTTATTGCGAAATCGTCGGCTACGGCAACACAGCCGACGCCTACCATTTGACCGCACCGTCGCCCGGCGGCGAAGGCGCGGTGCGTTGCATGAGAATGGCTTTGCGGAACGGCGGGTTGAACTTGGAAGACGTTTCCTACATCAATGCCCACGGCACATCCACACCGCAAGGCGACCTTTGCGAAACGCAGGCCATCAAGACCGTTTTCGGCAGCCTCGCAAAAAAAATCGCCGTCAGTTCCACCAAAGGCGCGACCGGCCACATGCTCGGCGCAGCAGGCGCGGTGGAAATGAGCGTCTGCGTCCTTGCCATCAAACATGGCATCGTCCCGCCAACCATCAATTATCAGGTGCCTGATCCCGAATGTGATTTGGATTATGTTCCCAACACCGCACGCAAGCTGAAGGTGAACGCTGTCATCAATAATTCCTTCGGTTTCGGCGGCCACAACGCGAGCATCGCGGCAAAGAAGTTTGTCGGCTGACACTTGTTCAAAGTGGGACAGGCTTCCAGCCTGTCTCCATCTCAAAGTGGGAAAAAGTCAGGGACAGGCAAGATGCCTGTTCTACCTGAATGATTCCAGAATCCTCTCCGCTGCTTTCCGCGGATTTTCCGCCGCGTAGATTGGACGGCCAATCACCAACCAGTTTGCTCCTGCGGCAATGGCTTCCCGCGGCGTCAGCGTGCGTTTCTGGTCGTCGGCTTTTTCCGCGCCAGTGCGAACGCCGGGCGTGACGAGTTGAGTGTCGGCAGTCAGCATTTGCCGCAGCTCGGCCACTTCCAACGGCGAACAAACGAGGCCGCGCAGACCGGCTTTGGTGGCCATGTTCGCGAGCCGGCGCACTTGGCGGGCGACGTTCGAATCAATGCCGATTTCGCTTAACGACTGGCTGGAAAGGCTTGTGAGCACGGTCACGCCGAGCACCAGCGGCGCATTGTGACCGGTCTGTTTCGCGGTTTCCTGGGCTGCTTGCTCTGCGGCTTTGAGCATGTCCACTCCGCCGCTGGCATGCACGGTGAGCATTTGCACACCCAACCGTGTGGCCGAGGCGACGGCTCCGGCGACGGTGTTTGGGATGTCGTGAAATTTTAAATCGAGAAAAACTGCAGCTCCGGTCGCACGAATCCGCCGGACAATATCCGGCCCGGCGCTCGTAAACAATTCGCTGCCAATCTTGAACGCGCCGACCACTGGCGCGATTTTTTTGACCAACTCCAGCGCGGCCTCGCCGGTTGGCACGTCGAGCGAGACAATGATTGGATTGCGGTTGTCAGCCACAGATGGACACAGGTAAACACAAATGAGAACAGAAGAAAAGATTATCCGCGAATTTCGCCAATGACCGCGAATGGGATTGTCCTGATTTTCTTTTGGCAAATTCGCGTCATTCGTGGGAAAATTCTTCCTTCTTCCTTCATTTTATCTTAGCCTGTTCGCATGAAAGTCATCCGCCACAGCGACGCGAATTTTTCCCAAAAACTCCGGGAGCTGACTGTGCCGTCGAGCTTGTTCGATCCTGTCATCGAGCAGCGCGTCCGCGCCATTCTTGGTGCGGTGCAAATTCGCGGCGACGACGCATTGTTGGAATTCACGGAAAAATTCGACGGCGCAAAACTCACCGCCGACAGGCTGGCCGTCTCGCAGGCGGAACTGTTCAACGCTTCATTGACAGCCGATGAATCCTTGCGTAACGCCATTGCCGGGGCGGATAAAAACATCGCGAACTTCGCCAGAAAATCGTTGCGCAAAAACTGGCAGACGAAAAATTCGCACGGAGCGAAAGTGGGCGAGAAATTCGATCCATTCCAGCGTGTGGGCGTTTACATCCCCGGAGGGACGGCGCCGCTCGTCTCAACTGCGCTGATGACCATCACACTGGCACGCGTTGCGGGCTGCCCGGAAATCGTCGTTTGCACGCCATGCGGCAGGGACGGCTCCATCAATCCCGCGTTGTTGTTCGCGGCTCGCGCAGCAGGCGCAACGGAGATTTACCGCGTGGGCGGAGCGCAGGCGATTGCGGCGATAGCTTGCGGCACGAACACAATCCGCCGCGTGCAGAAGATTTTCGGTCCGGGCAACGCCTACGTTGTCACCGCCAAGCGCCTGCTCGTCGGGTATGTCGCGATTGATCTGTTGCCTGGCCCGAGCGAACTGCTCGTGCTGGCGGACGAAACGGCAACCCCAAAATTCATCGCCGCCGACTTGTTGTCGCAGGCCGAACACGGCTCCGGTCACGAACGCGTCTGGCTCGTGACGACTTCAGAAAAAATTTTAAAAGCCGTCGAAAAGGAAATTGCAAAACAACTACCGAAACTCGCACGCCGTGAATTCGTCCGGCGCGTGCTCGACGCCAACGGCTGGCTGATTCAGGTGAAAACGCTCGACGATGGTGTGGCGCTGGCAAACCGGCTCGCGCCGGAGCACTGCGAGGTGATGACATGCAACCCGCGCAGGGTTTCCATGGGCATTTTGACTGCGGGTGCGATTTTCCTCGGGCCATGGTCGCCGACGGTGCTGGGCGATTACGTGGCCGGGCCGAGCCACACGCTGCCGACCGGCGGCGCGGGTGCATCATTTGCCGGCCTGACCGTGGACCAGTTCCAACGTCGAACCAGCGTGGTGGAATACACCCGCGCCTCACTCAAAAAAGCACTGCCTGCCGTAAAAAAGTTTGCGGAACTCGAAGGCTTGGGAGCGCATGGACGTTCTGCCGAAATTCGTTCTGCAAAATGAAAAGTCCGAAACTTTTAATCCGCCCGCTTGTGCGCGAGTTGCACCCTTACGTCTATGGCGAGCAGCCAAAGATCAAAGGGTTGATCAAGCTCAACACGAACGAAAATCCGTATCCGCCGTCGCCGAAGGTATTGGCGGCAGTCAAAGCGGCGGTGGATGGGCGGCTGCGTAAGTATCCGAGTCCGACAGCACAGGCGTTGCGCGAAAAGCTGGCGAAGCTGCATCGTTGCCATGCGGACAACATCATCGTCGGCAACGGCTCGGACGAATTGCTGGCAATGGCGACGCGGTGCTTTGTGGAGCCGGTTTTAGGTAGGGACACGCGGCCTCGCGTGTCCGCGGACGCCCCGGCGGGGCGTCCCTACCAAATCATCCAATACTTCAACCCGAGTTATTCGCTGTATCCGGTGCTGGCGGACATTCATGGCGCGACAAAAAATCCCGTGGCGCTCAAGCCGGATTTTGGTTTGCCGAGTGTGGCGGAATTGAAACGCGGCGGGGTTTGGCGATTTGATGCTGCGCTGACTTATGTCACGACGCCCAATGCACCCAGCGGTCGCGGTTACAAAACGTCGGAACTGGAAAAACTTTGCCGGGCGCAGAAAGGTGTCGTGGTGCTGGACGAGACTTATGTGGATTTCGCGGAGGAAAATGCGATGAAACTGGCGATGAAATATCCGCATGTCCTCGTGGCACGGACATTCTCGAAATCGTATTCGCTCTGTTTCCAGCGTGTCGGTTATTTTGTCGGCCATCCCGAACTCATCGCGGCGTTGCATAAAATCCGCGACAGTTACAATGTCAACGGCCTCGGCCAGGTCGCCGCTGAAGCGACGCTGGACGATTTGCCGTATTACCGCGCGACTTTTCGGAAAATCATTGTCACGCGCGAGTGGTTGAGCCGGGAATTGACGAAACTCGGTTTCCGCGTTTTTCCGAGCCAGACGAATTTCATTCTGGCGCAGCCGCCACGATTGGCCGCGCACGAGTGGCAGCACGAATTGCGCAAATGCAAGGTTCTCGTCCGGTGGTTTAATTTTCCCGAGGTAAAAAAGTATCTGCGCATCACGATTGGCAATCCTGCAGAGGCGCAAGCGTTGGTGAAAGCGGCGCGGAAGATTTTGCCGGGTTAACGACCTGTTAAAGAAGTAGGAGACGACGTAAGGAGTCTCTAACTTGTCCTCCAGAAATTGGAGGAATTTGAGACTCGTCACCTCGTCTCCTACAAAGAAAGAGATTTTCAACGGGCTGTTAAGCCTATCATATAGAAGTCAGGGCTCGTCAGGAGATTCGCCCTCCCAATGAAAACCTTTTGCTTCCAGTCCGCCCGGTTTCTGCTAAAAAAACGGCGTGTATTTGAAATTTTACGGATTGACGCTGCCACCGTTCGACCTCACGCCGGACCCGCGCTTTCTATTTCACAGCGCGAAGCACCGTGAAGCGATCAATCACCTGCTCTATGGCATCCGCGAACGCAAGGGCTTCGTGCAGCTTACCGGCGAGGTCGGCGCGGGCAAAACGACGCTCTCCCGCGCGTTGCTGGAGCAACTGGATTCGCATTATTCCACCGCCCTCATTCTCAACCCGGTGATGAACGTGGTGGAGTTGATGAAGGCCATTGGCATGGAATTCGGCCTCGTCGTCAAGCGGCGCAATCGGTTGGAGATTGTCGCGGCGATCAATGATTTTCTGATCAAGCAAGTCGAGTGCGGCAAGGAATCCGTGCTCATTATTGATGAGGCACAGGATCTGACTGACAACTTGCTGGAACAGGTGCGACTGCTTTCAAACATTGAATTGGACAATCGGAAACTCCTGCAAATCGTTTTGCTGGGCCAGCCGGAATTGCGCGACCGCCTGAATCATCCACGCCTGCGCCAGCTTCGCCAGCGCATCACGGTGCGATATCATCTCGCGCCACTCACGCGCGCCGAGGTCGCCCAATATGTTCAGCACCGGCTGGAACTGGCCGGCGCCAGGGGCGCACCCTATTTCACACGGCCAGCCCTCTGGCGCATCTTCGGTTACAGCCGCGGCATTCCGCGACTGGTCAACGCCGTTTGTGACAAGGCGTTGCTTGCCGGTTTTGTCGAGCAATCCGAAAGAATCAACTATCGGATGGTTCGCCGCGCCGTCCATGAACTCGAGGGAAACATACACTTATGAGCCTGATCAACGACGCCCTCAAACAAGCCAGACGGTCACAACAAAACAATCCGCCGAGCGGCCAGCCGCCTTTGCCGCCGGTCGAATCCGTTTCACGCGGCGCCATGAGTTGGTTTCTGCTAATGGCGATCGTTCTGCTTCTGGCCGTTGCCGGATTTTTCATCGGACTATCACTGTCCAAGCACACGCCGCCACCACCGCCGCTGGCAACCGTGCCGGCAACCGCACCGCAACTTTCACCGACCCAGCAGGTCGAATCCGTTTCCAATTCCACACTGGCTGCTACCAACACAACATCAGTTTCAAATGAGGTTGCCGCCGTTCCGCCGCCGCCGCCGCCGGAGCCAAAACTCCAGGGCATTTTGTTTGATCCGACGCGACCATGCGCCATTGTGGATGGGGCCACGGTTTTCATTGGCGGCCGCGTGGGCGAGTTTCGGGTGACGGCAATCTCGAAAGACAAAGTTACGCTGAAAAGCGGGACGGGAACAAAAGTTCTGAGCCTGGACCGATAAAAATTTTCACCTGTTTCGGCGACAGTCCCAAACTACCGCTGCAGGCTACTTCACTTCGAGTTTGATGCCGTGACGTTCGAGCGTGCTGCCTTCCTGCGCGGCAAGATTGGCGAGTGCTTCGTTGTAATTGGCGAGCGCACGAATTTCCTGTGAACGCGCGGCGGTCAGGTTGTTTTGATATTGCAGCACTTCAAACGTAGTTGCCTTGCCGACGGTGTAGGTTTTCTGTTCGGCATCAAGCGCGGCCTCGGCGTAAATGCGCGCCTGTCGCGTGGCGTCCACGCTTTGGTAATTGGATTGGGCCTGCTTCACCGCGTTGTCAATTTCCACTAAAACGTTTTGTTCGAGTTGCTTCAGTTGCAGCACAATTTGTTGCAGCGTCGCCTTGTTGGATTTGTATTGGTTGCGCGGGCCGACATTGCTGAGGGGAACGGAAAGTTGCGCACCGTAGCTGTAAAATGGAGCGTTGCCCTCGTTGAATTGTCCAAACGCGCCGCTGAATTCCCTGCCGGCACCATTGAAACCGTAGGTGCCGATCAAGTCGAGTTCGGGAAAAAGTTGATTACGATAATACTTCAATTGGATTCCCTGCTGTTTCACGTTTAGCTGCGCTTGCAACAAATCGGGCCGCTCGGTCATGCCTTTGCTCCAACTGTCCTGCAAATCGAACAGTTGCAGGGGGGCCTCCAGCGTTGCGGTGGGCTGGATGTCCATGTCGTGCCAGCGCGAATACTCATCAGTGAGCAGGTTTTTCAGGGTGTTTTGATCCGTATTGAGCGTGCTTTGTGCCGCAATCAGATTTGCGCGGCTGGTGGCAACCTGTGCCTCGTCCTGCTGCACGCTCAAGATGGCAAGCGTGCCGATTTGCACGCGCTGGTTGTCCTGGTCGAGCTGCGTCTGGGCGAGTTCGAGTGCCTTTTGCTGCACCTTCACGTTTTCCTGCGCGTAAATGAGTTCGTAGTAGGCATTCTCAACGGCGGTAACACTGGTGATGACTTGTTGGCGCAAACCCTGTTCGGAGTATTTCAGCCGGTTTTTGGCGACCTTGATCGTCAATCGCGTGTTATCAATCCAGAAATTTTTCAACAGCGGCTGTGTCAGAGTTACTCCGATCGAGCCGGCGGTATTCTCATAACCCGGAAGTGGCGGATAGGTCGTGATACTATCGGCAATGTTACCGCTAAAATCATATTGCAGCCCCCAAGGCAGTGTGCTGCCGATATCGGATTTGAAAAATTCCGACTTGAACACGGAGGCCGGAATTGTATTGGTGGAATACGGATTCAAGGTGCTCGGGGACACACTGTAGCTGTGCTTGCCGGAAATGTTGAGCAGCGGATCATAACCGCCGTAGGCCGCGCGCAGATTGTAGAGGGAAATTTGCGGGTTGTAGCGCTCGATTTGCACGTCGAGGTTGTGTTGAAGCGCTTCTTGAATGCAATCCTGCAACGCCATTTCGCGCGGCGCAACGGCGTTTGTGCCTGTTTGCGCGGCAGCCACAAAAACCGTGGAGAAAAAAAACAAAACAACGTTAAAACTTTTCATCTTGCAAAAGAGCGCGCTTGAGCGCGCTCGTTCAAATAAACCCCGTCCCACAACCAAAGTTGCGCCTTCGTCCAAACTTGCCGGGTTTAAGACGCGCTGGCAATCCCCGAGGTAACCATTTGGTTAACTCGGGCCCGCGGCTGCTGCAGGCGTTTCCTCGATTTTCGCGTTCTGTTCAAGAAACGCGAGCACTTTTTCATGCGCAATCTGATCGTAAAGCTCCGTCACACCATTGCGCTTCTGCAGGTCCTTGAGGAATTTTTCCGGCGGAATTTGATACATTGCCGCCAATGCCTGCGCGTGTTGCAGCACTTCCTCCTGCGAAACCCTGATGTTTTCCTTTTCCGCGATGTGCTGGATCAAAAACGCCAGCTTCACACGCTCCTTCGCGCTGCGCGTTGCGGCGGAGTAGATTTCATCCTTCTGTTTTTCAATCAAATCCCGCGTCACGCCGCGCTTCGAATTTTCGCGCACGATGTCATAGACCACGTTGCGTGTTTCATGCGCGACGGCGACTTCAGGCAAATCGAAATTCACCCGGTCAAGCAATCCGCGGACAATCTGCCCGCGGACCGCCTTTTCCTGCGAGTATTTCAACTCATTCTCCAAATCGCGGCGGACGCCGGCGCGCAGCTTGTCCAGATTTTCCGCGTCGTATTTTTTGGCGAACGCGTCGTCAACCGGCGGCAAAACTTTTTCCTTCACCTCGACGATCTCAACCTCGAAAACGCCTTTTTTGCCCGCAAGTTCCTTCGTTACGAAATCGGCGGGGAAATCCACGTTGACCGTGCGTTTGTCGCCCGCCTTCGCGCCGATGAGCTGATCTGCAAAACCGGGAATGAAACCGCCCGGCGTGGTGTCCACCCAGAATTTTTTTTGCTCCGTCAAACCCTTCGCCGTCGGCGCGGTGTCGGTCATCGGCTTGCCGTCGCAGGCGCCGGTGTAATTCACCATGGCGATGTCGCCCAGGCGCAGATCGCGCGCGACCGTCTCAAATTTCACGTGCTGTTGGGCCAATATTTTCAACGCGCGCTCCACATCCGCGTCCGTGACGGATTTATTTTCGCGTTTAACCGGCAAACCCTTGTATTCGGGCAATTGAAATTCCGGCGCGGTTTCGATCGTCGCAGCGAACTGTAAATTTTGCCCGCGACCGAATTGGATTTCCTCGATGTCCGGGTAGCCGAGGACGGCGATTTTTTTCTCGTCCAGCGCTTTGCGATACGAATCGCCAATGAGCTTGCGTTTGACCTCGTTTTTGATGTCCGCCTCGTATTTTTTGAGCACGAGCGCGCGCGGCGCCTTGCCCGGACGAAAGCCGGGCAACGCGGCCTGTTTTTGGAAATCCTTCGTGGTGGAGTCGAAGGCTTCGTCCACCGCCTTCGCGTCCACTTCCACCCGCAGCAATTTTCTGCACGGAGCCAGATTTTCGACGGTAATATTCACAATAATTCCCGCTGGTCGGCGAGCCGCGCAGAATAAATGAGTCGCGCCGATTTCGTCAATGGTTTTGATGGATTGCCGGCAGTATTTGATAGTGGCTCACAGATTGTTGCCGAGAATTAGCTTGGCGCAAGTCCTCTGACAAATTAACTCAGCGCAAAATCAAAATCGAATAGTCAGTCAACAAGTCTGGTATCGCCTTTTCCGATACACGCAGGGGGAAGCTTACGGCGACCACCGAATCAAGCTCGGTTGGGGATATTTCATTGACCTTGATGTAGGCACTCTGCCCGGCATACTGGCGAATTTTGAAAAATTACAAAATCGCAGTCCCGCGCTAGAGCAGTGTTTGTCGAGACTTCGATTTCAGCTACGATGGATTGAGCCAGTGATTCGCTTCCCGTTATTATTGGTATTACCTCACCTTTTAGCGCGTTTAAGGGGACTGAAACGAAGTCTGCCCACAATTCAAAATCCTCCCCGCGCTCATTCTCAACCCTCAACAAACAATCGTGAGGGTGTTTAAGATGTTCATTTTCAAACCAGCGCAAAACTTTAGAACGATGCCCGTTCGTTTTGTCGGGCTTGAAAGCCGAAACTGGAATTGTGCGGTGTTTAACTCGATGAATGTTCATTTTTTATTTTTCATACCATTGAAGCACCACCACAAGAACAAACAAACCGATAAGGCAAATGGAAAGTCCGCGCCAAACATCCCTTTGCTGTTCCGCCTTGTCCCGCTCCTTAACCAGTTTGGAAATCTCGCGTTGATGATACTCATAGATCTCTTCCGTTACGGAGATTCCGCCAATCATGGATTTTTCAATCATGCCTGATTGAAGCCAATTCAAACTCAACCGTCAACCCACACGAAAACATCAAAAAACCGCTTAAAATTGAGTAGAAAACAAATGTTAAATAAAATTCAAAAAAAGCTTGCATTGTTACCCTTACATAGTAAATTCAAAGGTGTGAACAGTAAAAATCAAAACGACCGGCTGGAAATTCTGAAAGCCAAGTGCGAGCAGGAAATCCAAGAGACGGAAGAAAGGTTGCGCGTGCTAAAGGCGAAGCGGGACAGCCTTGTTGCGTTGTGGCAGGAATCGGAAAAGGTGGCGAATCCAGCATCCGAGCCGGACAAATACGCTAATATGGGATACACCGAGGCCGTGTTTGACGCGATTAAAGTCTTATGGGCGGCAAGAAAAGTTGGAGCCACCCCAACCGAAATAAAAAACCATTTGATAGCGCACGGGTTCAAACACGGCGGAAATTTTGACACCTCGGTTTATATCGTGCTTGGCAGACTATGCGAGAGCGGCAAAGTCATTTCATGTCGCACGGCAGGTGAGTTTCCGCGGGGATTTACAGGGATGCCGGGCAGAAAGATTTACAAACCGAAATGAAGATTTTGGGCGTGGCGGCTGGCAGGCCGGTCAAACAGTGAATTGCGTCTCATTAGCGTAAGACACCACGCCCGATTAACAAAAATCAATGCTCCGCAAGTGTGTTAGCACTCACGGAGCGCAACCAATAGGCCAATGACCTAACGGCTGCGAATCTTTCGGATTCACGCATACGTTAAGTCTTTGGCCGCGAAAGGTCAAGTGAATGCGTGTTTATGCTGTGGTAGTAAAGTCAAGAAATTCGGCAGTTTCAAAACCCGCTCCGGTTCTGTGCAACGCTTCCGTTGCCTCAATTCAAGTTGCGGAAGAACATTCAATGAGCAACGCCGGTTCATCGGCTTGTGTCTGGACGAAGCCAAAATCGTTCAAATTGTCCGTTGCTTGACGGAAGGCTGCGGCGTGAGGGCAACTGCACGGTTGACGGGCTGCAATCGTAACACTGTGCTTGAAGTGCTGCGCGTCATTGGCGAGAAGTGCGAGCGATTTCACGATACGACTGTCCGCTACATTAACACCGAGTCCATTCAGCTTGACGAGCTTTGGGCGCGTGTGGGCATACGCCAGAGCCGCACAACCGAATGGGACACCGAGCGCGGCGACTTCTACACGTTTCTTGCGATTGACCGCCGGACAAAACTGATTATCTCGCATCTGACAGACAAGCGAGATTATGGGAACGCAAACGATTTTGTTGCGGACTTGGCTTCCCGTGTGACTGGCATCGTTCAAATCACTTGTGATGGTTTTACGCCTTACGTTCCCACACTCCGCGAACACTTGCTTGGTCGCCTCAATCTGGCCGTGATGCAAAAGATTTATGGCAAACCGGAAAGCAAAGAAGAATGGGACGACAGAATCCGCCGTTACAGCCCGCCACGATGCACCGGCATCAAACTGAAAACCATTGCTGGCGAGCCTGACGTGGACAAGATTTGCACCAGCCACATCGAACGGCTCAATTTGAGCGTCAGGACGTTCAACAGACGCTTTACGCGCCTTTGTCTTGGCTGGTCACGTAAGCTGTCCAATCATCGTTATAGCGTTGCCCTGTTCGTTGTGGCGCACAACTTCTGCAAGCTCCATTCCACGCTCGGTTGCACGCCAGCATTAGGTGCAAGACTCACAGACCATAATTGGACAATCGAGGAACTTGTTAAAAGACTTTCAGAAACAATTTGACAGACACGACCCAGTATTTCGGCTTTGATGTCTGGGAAATGAAGCAAACCATGTTCTTCATCACGGGGACTGACACCAGCGTCGGCAAAACGGTGCTGACCGTGCTGCTTGCGCGTTATTTGCGCAGACGTGGCGTCCGCGCGGCGGCGCTCAAGCCGATTTGTTCCGGCGTCCGCGACGACGCCCGCGCGCTTTGCGCTGTGTTGAGTGGAGTTCTGTCACTCGATGAAATCAACCCGTGGCATTTCCGCGCGCCCATCGCGCCATTGCTCGCTGCGCGCCGCGAGAAAAAACGTGTCGCGCTGGCTGATGTGGTCGCGCACGTCCGCACGATGCAAAAACGTTTTAACGTTGTGCTGATTGAAGGCGCGGGCGGTTTGTTGAGTCCACTTGGCGGGAGTTTCAATTCGCGCGATTTGATTGTGGCCTTGCGCGCAACGCCGATTGTTGTCTGTCCGAACCGGCTCGGCGCGGTGAATCAAATGTTGCTTACCCTCGAAGCGCTGCCATGCAGCGCAATGGCCAAAGCGCGCGTCGTTTTGATGTCGCCATCAGGGCTGGATTCTTCGACGGGCACGAACGCGGGTTTGCTCGCGGAATTTTTTGATGCAAAAAAGGTATTTTCGCTGCCATGGCTGGGCGGAAATTTCAACGCGGTTCGCGCTTTGAAAAATCCCCGTGTGGAACAAACTTTGCGTGCGCTCGCGCAAGAGTGATTCAATTTTGGGGGAGGTTCCGTGGTGGCGAATTGGTGAATGTTTCGCGATAGGGCCTGCCGGATTTGTAAAGTTCCAAACGCAGGTTCATATCGTTTGTCTCCAAACCTGCGGCTTGGGCGAGTCGAATGGCGCGTTGCTCGATTTGTTGCGCGTTTTTGAAACGTCCGGTCTCCGCACAGGCCATGCTAAGTGCATCCAGCACACCCGGCTGTGCACCGCCGGTCAGTGCGTTGGCCTTGGCCGCGAGCTCAAGCGCGGTTTTCCCGTCGCGGACTTCCGGGTTTTTATCGGCGGCCAGCACGTAGGCGGTATAGGCGAGGATTTGGAAATCATCCGGCCCGAGCTGCAGTGCTTCGCGAAATTTATCAAGTGCTTCGGCGTCGCGGCCTTGCTTGAGCAACACCTTACCCATCAAATAATACGGACGCGGATCATCAGGGTCGAGCCGCGCGGCTTGTTCATATTGGCTCATCGCCTCATCGAAACGGCCCAGTTTTACAAGCAACATGCCCAAGTTGTCATGCGCGGGCGGTGCTTTGGGGTTCAACTCCAGCGCTTCCCGATATTGCGCCAATGCCTCGTCGAATTCGCCCATTTTATTGAACAGGTTGCCGAGATTGTAATGGATTTTATAGGAGCCGGAATCAAGGCTTTCCGCAACGCGGTATTCGGCCAGTGCCTCAGCGTATCGGCCCTGCTGCTCGAGTGCGACGGCGAGGTTGTTGTGGGCGCCGCCGTTGTTGTTTGTGATCGCGATGGCATGACTGAAAAGCGTTTCGTCGTTGCGCCAATAGCTCAATTGGCGTTCGGTTAGAACCAGACAGCTTGCCAGAACCAAACCGGCTGCTGCGGTGGTGGGAACAACTCCAATTTGAAAACGCGCGATCAAATCCTTGATTCCAAATGCGATGGCGATGAAAATGCCAATTAGTGGCACATAGGTGTAGTGATCCGCCAACACTTGACCGCCGACTTGCACGAGGCCAATCACCGGCACGAGCGTTCCCAAAAACCAAAGCCAGCCCACGAGCAAATACGGACACCGCTGCCGTGTGCGCCAGGCAAGCCACGTGATAGCCATCAAAAAAACGGTTACTGCTGCTACTCCAGCCCATGGTAATTGGCTTTGCAATGGATAAACGACGGCAAGCTTGGCCGGCCAGACTGCTTTTCCAAGATACAACGCGTAGGACAGGAGCGCATTGCCCAGCCGCAAATCCAGTGGAAATTGTTGAAGCGGCGTGACCATTCCTCCATTGCGTTGCGCCAAAAAAGTGACGACGCACGAGGCCGCCGCGAGCAAAAAAAACGGCCATTTCTCAAATATGAGACGCAAAGCGTTCGAAATTCGGAATTCAAAGTTTGGAATTCTCCGCAACGGCCAATAATCCAGCAGCAACATCACAAACGGCAGCGTCACCAGCATCGGTTTGGCCATCAGACCCAGCGCGAAGAAAGACAGAGCCAGCCAGTAAAAGCCGGACGCCGGAAGTCCGAGGACAGAGGTCGGAAGCCGGTTCCCTTCAGTTTCCAACTTCTGACTTCTGGATTCTGAATTCTGGACATAGCGTGTGTAGGCCAACAGCGTCAGCAACGCGAAGAACATACTCAACACGTCTTTTCTTTCGGAAATCCATGCGACGGATTCGATGTGTAGTGGATGCCACGCAAACAGCGCGGCTACGAACGCACTCGGCCATAAAGCGGAGGTCAGGCGAAATAACAACAGTAGCAGTAAAACCGCATTGGCCGTGTGAAACAGGACATTGACGTAATGCTGCGCCCCGGCGTTCAGACCGAATAGTTCGCAATCCAGCATGTGCGACAGCCATGTAAGCGGGTGCCAGTTAGACGCGTCCCATGTTGTAAATGCCCATTGAATCCCAGCCCACGTCAAACCGTTTTGGACGGTGCGATTGTTTGTAACGTAATTGCCGTCGTCGAAATTCGAAAAGCTGTCGCGCACCACCGGCAGATACGCCACCAAAGTGACGAGTGCGAGCAACAGACCAATGAGACGCGGGCGAGACATCGGGTTCTTTTGTATGAGATTTTTTCGCACAGCCAGCGTGGAGGCAACCATTTATTTTTCCAGTAAAATATCGTTGCATCTTTCCACGGCAACGGATAGAAATTTGTCATCAGGCAGGAGAAATTGCTCGACCTCTTGCCGTTTGGCCGCTACATCGGTTCCTCACGACCGGGTGAATTATCGGTATGAATGGATATTTGTGTGTTGTCGTGGGGGCTGCTTCTAATCAAGCGGAACTCATCTACATTTGGAAACAGGCGACGCCGGAAGGCAAGGCGGTCATCGCCTGTCTCTTTGTCTTTTCCATCATCGCGTGGTCGGTGATGACCTCCAAAGCCCTGCAAATGCGCCGGGCGCGCCGCCTGAATTATTATTTTAACGAGGAATTTCATTCGCAAAAATCCGTGCTCGATATTTTTGACCGCAAATTGCAAATCGGGGGTTGCCCGCTTTTTGTGGTTTATCAATCTGGCTGCGCGCAACTCGACGCGCGGTTGCGCGGTCCCGGCGGCGACCGGCGCAAGCAACGCGTCACGCTCAAAAACATGGAGCACGTCAAACGCGCGCTCGAGAACGTCGTTGCGCAGGAATCGTTGAAACTGGAATCCGGGTTGATTTGGCTGGCTATTGCCGTGAGTGGCGCGCCGTTTCTCGGTCTGCTCGGCACGGTTTGGGGTGTGATGAGCACGTTTGCCGGCATCGCGCAACAAGGCACGGCGACGCTGGCGGTGATGGCTCCGGGCGTTTCGGCGGCGCTCATCACAACGGTTGCCGGCCTGCTGGTGGCCATTCCCTCAATGTTTGGCTACAACTGGCTCGTGCATAATTTGCGCGTGTTCACCGTTGGCCTCGACAATTTTGCGCAGGAACTCGTTTCCAAAATGGAGACGGAGTATCTGGCGGAGGAATGATTTGCAGCCATGAGACGCTTTTCCCAGCGCAGTTATCTCGTGACGTTGAGCGAAATCAACATCACGCCGCTGCTCGATCTCGCGTTCGTGCTGCTCATCATTTTTGTCATCACCACGCCGCTGCTGGAACAAAGCATCAACCTGAAACTTCCGCGCGGCGGCCAGCCGGACAAATTTGTGAACAAACGCGACATTCGCACCGTCGAAGTCAGCACGACCGGCGTTTATGCGCTCGACAGACAGCGAATGGGCTTTGAGCAATTGATTGCACGCCTCGCTGCTGACTTCCGCGTCAATCCAAACATCATTGTTTATATTCGCGCGGATCAGGATGATCCCTACAAGTATGTCGCCGACGTGATTAATGGTTGCCAGCGCAACGGCATCACACGCTATTCGCTGCGAACCGAACCGACCAAATGAATCGCCTGCAAAAAAAATGTTTCATGGCGACGGTGGGCGTTCACCTGCTGCTGGTGGTCATTTTGCTCGTTGGTCCCGGCTTCTTTGCACCGAAGCAAAAGGCCGACAATTTGCCGGTGCTCGATGTCATCCCGGCCAACTTGATTGACGCGGCGTTCAACAGTGGTGTTCGCAATGCCCAGCCGCCCCCGCCTGCTCCCGTGGTGACACCACCGCAACCGCAACCTACTCCGCCTGCGCCTAAACCAGTCGTGACGCCACCCACGCTTGCGCAGACGCTGGAGAAAATTTTTAAACCTGAACCGGTCAAGTTGACGCCAAACACGACTCAACCGCCCAAAATTCAAATCAACACACAACTTGTGACCCGCACCGTGCCGAAAAATCCTCCAACCGCCGATAATTCGCGACAAAACGCGCGGGCCATAAAAAACGCCCTCCGGAATTTGAAAAGTAATTTGACGTCAGGCACGACGGTTGACGTGCCCGGCAACAGCACCGTGGCTTACGCGAACTATGCCGACGTTGTCAAAAGCATCTACGAACAGGCATGGACGCTGCCGGCAGACACGGCCAGCGACGACGCGAACACAAAAGTCAGCGTCACCATTGCCAGCGACGGCACGGTGCTCAACGCGCGCATCATCACACCGTCGGGCGACGCAAACGTGGACGCTTCCATCCAACGCACGCTTGAGCGCGTCACATTTATCGCGCCGTTTCCGAAGGGCGCTCCGGAAAAAGAACGGACTTACATCATTAACTTCAACCTCAAAGCCAAACGATTGCTTGGATGAAAAATAATTGCCTTCCTTTGATAAAACCTTGTCTGCCGATTTTGCTCGCGGTGCTCACGGTCCATTTTGCCCGCGGCCAAAATGAGATTAACATTCAACAAGAAATCAACGTTCTGGGTCAGTCCAAACCGATTCCTGTTTCGCTCGATGGTTTCAGCGGCGAAGTCGCAGACGTTTTGAAATTCGACCTTTACGTTCAAGGATTCACGTTTGTCAGTCCGGACGCGGCGCAATATCAAATCAGCGGCAGCAGCGGGGGCAATGTTCAGGGGCGTGTCGTGGATCGTTTCAGCAAAAACGCGCTGCTTTCCCGCAGTTACACCGGCGCGACGTTGCGGCGTCAGGCGCATGCGTTTGCCGATGATATTGTGCAAGCCATCACCGGCAAAAAGGGCATCGCGCAGACAAAAATCGCATTCAAGGTCAAGTCTACCGGCGGCAACGGGGAAATTTACGCCGCCGATTTTGACGGCCACAACGCGCAGGCCATCACGCACGACAATACGATTGTCGCCGCGCCCGCGTGGGTGCCTGGACAACTCGCGCTTTATTACACATCTTACAAGCTCGGCAACCCGGACATTTTTTATCACAATCTTGCCACTGGCCAGCGCCGCGTCATTGCGGGTCATTCCGGTTTGAACACGAGTGCGGCGGTGTCGCCGGACGGTGCAAAAGTGGCAATGATTTTGAGCAAGGGTGGCAGCCCGGACGTTTGGGTTTGCGATGCCGACGGCTCGAATTTGAAGCAGTTGACCGCCACGCCCGAAGATGAATCATCGCCGTGCTGGTCGCCGGATGGACAATGGATTTGTTTCGCGACGAAAATTCACGAGCGGCGTATGTTGGCGAAAGTGCCGGGGGGCGGCGGTGCGATGCAGCGGATTCCGACTCCGGGCATCGCCAATCCGACCGAGCCGGAATGGTCACCGGATGGCAAGTGGATTGCATTCACTTCGCAAATGGGTGAGTTTGGCATTTGTGTCATGCCGGCGGACGGCAGCGCACCGCCTACGGTGCTCGTGGCGGGCGAAGACCCGTCATGGTCGGCAAATTCGCGCACGCTGGTTTTTGTGCGGCGCACATCATCCTACCGATATGTGCTGTCTTTGCTTGACGTGTTCACAAAACAAGCCAAAGATATCCAGCAAATTCCGGGCAATAATTCCGAACCGGCTTGGGCTAGATGACTTTTTATTTTAACAAACTTTTAACCAAAGGAAAAAATATGAAAATAATGAAACTGACTTGCTCTCTGGCATTCGCGCTGGCCATTACACTGGCCGCCACGGGTTGCAAAAACCACAAACCCGTCGGGGTCACGCCAATTCCGCCGGGGCCGGGAGGCATGGTCGGCGAGCCGGGACCCGGTGCCACTTTGAGCGGGCCAACTGGCGGCGGGCCGACGGCGAGCTTGGGAGAATTTGAAGGCATGGCGATGGACCGCGATGCCTTGGCGGCCTACACGATTCATTTTGCCTTCGACAGCGCTGTCATCAGACACGGCGAGCAGTCGAGCCTTCAAGCCGTTGCCGCCGCGTTGAACACCAGTCCAGGCACGAAGCTGCTCGTCGAAGGCAACTGCGACGAGCGCGGCACGGAGGAATACAACCGCGCGCTGGGCGAGCGCCGCGCGCTGGCGGCCCGCGAAGCGCTGGCCAAGCTGGGCGTTGATCCATCCCATATCCGCACCATCAGCTATGGCAAAGACAAGCCGGTGGAGTCGGGCCACGACGAAGCCGCGTGGGCGAAAAATCGCCGGGATGACTTCGTCCTGCTGCATCCCAAAACCGGAGTCTGATTGGCGGGAAAATTTGAAGTTGTCCAAGGGCCGCGTGCGTCGCGGCCCTTGTTTTTTGGTGCTTTACTAATGCCGGGCACGGGCGTAGGGTTTACGAAGCTCGAAAAATTTTATGAATATCATTTTCGCATGGGCATTGGGTGGCTGGGAAGTCGTTTTAATCCTGTTGATTGCTTTAATCCTGTTTGGCGGCAAAAAATTGCCTGAGTTGGCTCGTGGTTTGGGACATAGCATCAAGGAATTCAAGAAGGCGACGCGTGAAGTGACGGATGAAATTCAAAACGCGGCGGAAGAAAAACCCGCGCAACAAAACAAGTCCGTGACGAACGGCCAGTCGCAGCCCAATCAAACCGCTTCACAGTCTTCCAATCCGCCTAAAGCCTGACGGAGGGATGTTTTTGGCATGGCCGGCGACCACGAAACGGAACACCCCGACGAGACTGAAGGCGGCCCGGTCAAAACCTTTCTCGAACACCTCGAAGATTTCCGCTGGGTGCTCATCAAGAGCATCGTCGCGCTCGTGGTGGCAATGCTGGTGTGCCTGGTCGCGGCCAGTGACGTCGTCCAGGTCATCCGATGGCCTCTGACCCACGCCAAAATCCATTACGCCGGAACGAATCAAGTGGTCGTTGTCAGCTTCGGCACCAACCGTCTCGGCCATTTTCGACTAACGTCGGAGCAACAAAAATCATTGCATCTTGGCACGAATCGCTTTGTTGCCGTTGAAGTCGAGCCGCTCACGCTCGGCACGAATCAGGTGCTGGGCTGGCGAGTCGGTGAAGATTCAGCCGCAATTGCCGACTCGCAGCGGGTGAAAGTTGATTTGATCAATCTCAGTCCGGCGGGCGGATTCATCATTGCATTTCAAGTCGCGTTGTATGGCGGTCTGGTGCTGGCTTCGCCGTTCATTTTTTACTTCGTCGCTGCGTTTGTTTTTCCGGCGCTGAAAATGCGCGAGCGGAAATATGTGTATCGCGGCCTAGCCATTGGCGTCGGATTGTTTCTCGCGGGTGTGGCCTTTTGTTATTTCGCGCTGATGCCGGTCGCGCTGGCCGCGTCTCAAATGTATTCGCAATGGCTCGGCTTCGGCGCGTTTCAATGGCGCGCGGAGGATTACATCAGTTTCGTCTGCAAGTTCATGCTCGGCATGGGGCTGGGATTTGAGTTGCCCGTCGTCATTCTCACGCTCGTCAAAATCGGTGTGTTGGATTATCGCACATTGTCGAAAGCGCGCCGTTACATGATCGTGATCAACCTGATTCTCGGCGCGGTGCTCACGACGCCGGAAGTCATCACGCAAATCGTCATGTTTGTGCCGCTGCAATTGCTTTATGAAATCACCGTCTGGATTGCATGGTATTGGGATCGGCGGGACAGGAAACGCGCCATGCATGAATCGTAAAACGCGCTTTACATCCACTGGATTTGCCGTAAAATACGCGTATCAACTTTAGAATTTATGCATAATACACTTTCTTTCCTCGGAGTGGTTTCTCTTGTCGCATTGTTCACCGCCGGTTGCGCCGGGCCGGAGCAAAAACTCGGCCGCGGCATGGGAAACACTTTTGAAATCGTCCGTATGGGCGAACTGCGCCGTTCCGTTGAGCAAACCGCCGTGCTGGATTCGCCCGGCGCCGGCTACACTGCGGGTCTTGTTCGCGGCATCGACCGCTCGCTGGCGCGCACGGGCATCGGCCTCTATGAAATCGTTACTTTTCCGCTGCCGCCGTATCATCCTGTTTGCACCAAATACTTCGCGCCTGAACCCGTTTTTCCCGATAACTACACGCCCGGCTTGATATCCGACCCCATGTTCGACACCGACACTTACGTCGGTTTTAACGGCGGTAATGTTGCGCCGTTCGTCCCTAACAGCCGGTTCAGCGTGTTCGGTGATTAAATGTGACCCAATCCATTTTGCTCAACGCGCCAACAGATTCCCGTTGGCGCGTTTTGTTTTTGTAAAACACCATGCGCCTCGAAAAAAATTCGCCGTGCAAAGTTAATCTGCTCCTGAACATCCTCGGCAGGCGCCCCGATGGTTTTCATGAACTGGAAACCATCCTGCATCCGGTCAATGTCTGCGACCGGCTGACTTTCGAGCGCGATGCGCACGGCGTCAAACTCACGTGCAACGACGCGGCATTGCCGACGGACGAACAAAATCTCGTTCACCGCGCAACGACCGCGTTTTTGCAAGCGGCCAAAATCACCGACGGTGTCCGTATTCATCTGGAGAAAAAGATTCCGCTGGCCGCCGGCCTTGGCGGTGGCAGCGGCAATGCCGCCACAACGCTGCTTGCGCTCAATAAACTCTTCGACCGGCCACTGGCCCCGGGAAAATTACATAAACTTGCCACGGCGCTCGGGTCAGATGTTCCATTTTTTCTGCAAAACAGGCCCGCACTCGCCACCGGTCGCGGCGAAAAAATCCAGCCGCTCGAAGATTTTCCGGCGTTGCGCGGCAGGGTGTTTTTGCTGATTCATCCCGGTTTCGGCATTTCGACCACGTGGGCTTATCAGGCGCTTGCGCGATTCCCAGTTGCATTGAATGGCCTGCGCGGTCGCGCGCAAAAACTGATTTCAGCGCTTCAAACCGGTGATTTACGCGCTGCCGGCAGCGGGTTTTACAATTCGCTTGAAGTGCCAGCGTTCGGGAAATTTCCGGTGCTCGCGCTGTTCCAGGAATTTCTCCGCACGAATGGCGCGCTTGCCGCGCTTATGTCCGGGAGCGGTTCAACAACGTTTGCCATTGCGGAAAATGTCGGCGCGGCCGAATTACTCATGGAAAAATTCAAATCGAAGTTAGGACAAAATTGTTGGACGGCGGTCGTTCCTGTCTGAGGTAGGGACCGTCCGTTTGGGAGGCAGAACTTCGGCAGGTCGCCTCGGCGGGCTGTCCCTATCTTGATTTTTTGAATCTTGCGAGCGCGAACTCCGCAATTTCCTTCGCCGCCGGAATTTTGAATCCGAGTGCGACCAGCCAGTAAACCGAACCGGCGATTCCCGCCGGAATAAACACCTCGCCGGTTTTGAGCAAAAGTGTTTCATGGCCGAGCGAGTTTTCCCAAAACCGCCAGCCGAACCACGCGGCCAATCCAGCCAGCATCCCGGCCAATGCCAGCGGCAAAAATGTGGCGCGCAACGATTCCATCTCCAACTTGCCGAGTTTTTTGCGCAGGGCATAAATCAGCAAACTTGCGTTGCAGATTGAAGTCGCAGTGTTCGCAATGCCAAGGCCGCCCTGCTGTAGCGGCACGACCAGCGCGACGGCCAGAATGAGATTCAGCAGGAGGCACACAATGCTGATTTTCATCGGCGTTTGCGTGTCCCCAACCGCATAAAACGCCCGCGCCAGAATGTTGACTGTCGAAAATGCCACCAGCCCCGGCGCGAGGCATATGAGCGCAAATGTCGCGCGGTCTGTGGAAGCGGCGGTGAATGCGCCGCGTTCGAACAGCAGCCGCACAATTGGTTCAGCCAGCACAATGAGCAGAATGGCTGCAATCAAATTCAGAAAAATCAGCGTGCCAATGCCATGCCGCAGCGTGGCGCGAAATTCAGTGTAATTTTTTTCCGCCGCCAGACCCGAAAGCGCCGTCAGCAAATACGTCGCCAGTGAAATGCCGAACATGCCCTGCGGCAGTTCCATCAGGCGCACGGCATAATTGAACGAGGCGACGATTTGCGGGTTGACCCAAAACGCGATGGCGAGAACCAGCGTCACATTGATTTGAAACGCCGCCACGCCAATCGTGGCCGGAATCATTTTATAAATCACGCGGCGCACCGTTTCATTGCGCCACGGCGTGATCCACTGATAGCGGAAACCGTCGTGCCAGAGCGTGGGCAGTTGAAACGCCGCCTGTGCAGCGCCCGCCGCCAGCACGCCGATGGCCAGCGCGAAAATTTTCTCATCCAATTCGCGCCCCATGTGCGGCGCGAGCCAGAGCACGGATGCAATCATCACCAGGTTGAGCATCGTTGCGCCCATGGCCGGGATGAAGAAATGTCCACGCGCATTGAGCATGCCCATGAACGCCGCGGCGAGGCATACCAGCAGCATGTAGGGAAACATCACGCGCAGCAGCCGCAGCATGAGTTCCGTTTTTGCATCGAACGAATGCACTGCAAGCGCTACGGAAATGCCGAGCAGCGCGAGCGCAACGATAACGCTTGCGGCGATAATCAATCCGGAAATCACCGCATTGGCCGCGCGCCACATTTCCTTTTCGCCGGCTGTTTTTTCCTTTTCCTTGAAAACAGGAATGAATGCCGCCGTCAGCGCGCCTTCGCCGAGGAGCCGCCGGAAAAGATTGGGAATTGTGAACGCAAGCTGGAATGCGCCGGCCACCCAGCCGTCGCCCATGAACCGCGCGTAGACCATCTCGCGCACCATGCCGAGCAGGCGGCTGGTCAGCGTGGCGGCGGCCATCGCGCCGGACGACTTGAGCATTTGCGACATCCAGCGAAGGCTAAAGTCCGGAGTCCAAAGTCTAAAGTCCAAAATGTGCGCGTGCCGAGTCCAATTGACGATTGGCAACACCGATTTTTTTCGCGTGCTCGCGCTTGCGGAGCTGGCCATCATCAATTTAATCTCGGATGTGTGAGCATCTTAGAAGAACTGAACTGGCGCGGCCTAATCGCCGATTGCACCGATGCGGCGGAGCTGGCCAAAAAAATTTCCGCACCCATCACGCTCTACTGCGGTTTCGATCCGACGGCGGATAGTTTGCACGTGGGCAATCTCGTGCCGCTGCTGGCGCTGCGGCGGTTTCAATTGCTCGGCCATCATCCAATAGCCGTTGCCGGTGGCGCCACCGGCATGATCGGCGATCCCAGCGGCAAGACGCAGGAACGGCAATTGCTCACGCCGAAGGTTCTCGCGCACAACATTTCCCGTGTCAAGGAACAGCTTGAACGGCTGCTCGATTTCGACACGAAGAAGAATCCCGCGCGACTTGTGGACAATGCTTCATGGACGGCGAACGTTTCGTATCTCGATTTCCTGCGCGACGTGGGCAAGCATTTTTCCGTCAATCAGATGGTCGCCAAGGAAAGCGTCCGCGCACGCATGGAAGACCGCGAGGTTGGCATCAGCTACGCCGAATTCAGCTACATGCTCCTCCAGGCGTTTGACTTCCTGGTGCTTTGCGAAAAATACGGATGCGAACTGCAAATCGGCGGCAGTGATCAATGGGGCAATATCACCGCCGGCATTGACCTCATCCGCAAAAAACTGGGCAAAACGGCTTTCGGCCTCACGCTTCCGCTTATCACGAACGCCGACGGCACGAAATTCGGCAAGACCGAGGCCGGTGCCGTCTGGCTCGACCCAAAGCGCACGAGTGTTTATTGCTTTTATCAATTTTGGATCAACACCGATGACCGCGATGTCATTCGTTATTTGAAATATTTTTCAATGAAACGTTCGAAAGAGCAAATTGATGAGCTTGCAAGAAAGCACGAACAGAATCCTAGCGCAAGAGAAGCACATCGAGCTTTAGCTGGAGAAATGACGGAGTTGATTCATGGCAAGAGTGCGACGCAGGAAGCGATTCATGCAAGCCAACTACTTTTCTCGACTACGACTACTACAACAACGACAACAACTCCTCCGCCTCCAACGCTCGAAAGATTAAGTGACCTTTCGGAAGATATTTTTAATGAAATCGTCGGCGAAGTTCCGACGAAGGAAATTGAGAAAGCAAAATTGGATGGCGCGGGAATTCCACTCTTGGAACTTTTGGTTCACGCTGGTTTGTGTCCGTCCAAAGGCCAAGCGCGGAAGGATGTCGAAGGCGGCGGCGTGAACATCAACAACGTCCGCGAATCAAACGTTCAACGTGCCGTGACTTCAAACGATTTGCTTTTTGGCAAACATCTGTTGTTGCGCAAAGGCAAAAAAAACTATGTCGTCGTGACGGCGAAGTAATTTCGCCAGCTATTTTACTCCGCTGGAAAACTTCGCGAAGATGCGGTTCACTTCCTCCAAAGTTTCCTTCGAGCCGATATCGAACCAGATGCCCGGCACGCGCCAGGTATAGACCGGCGTCCGCGAGTAAAGCCATTGGATGAGCCGGCCCGGTTGATCGGGATTGTTGCCCTCGGCAATGTATTGCTTGATGAGCGGGATGGTGGACTTGGGATAATAATAAAGCGCGATGCCGGTGAGCGTGCTCGTCGGGTTCTTCGGCTTTTCCTCGAAAAAGGTGATGCGACCATTCGTGTCGGTGGAAATGGAATTGTATTTTGTAATCTGCTCTAGATCACCCACGTCGTAAAGCGCAAGCACCGGAGCTTTTTTCTCGCGGCAGAATCTACCGAAATCGCTCAACTTTTCGCTGAACAAATTGTCGCCGGCCACCACGATCAAATCGTCGTCCACGTTTTGCGTTTTGAGGACGTAATGGATGTCGCCGATGGCGCCAAGTTTGTTGGAATCGTCGGTCGAGCCATCGTTGACGACGGTGAAATTCAGTTTGGCCTTGGTCGCGCGATAACGGTCCGACCATTTTTGGAAATAAACGGCAAATTTCTCATTCGTCGCGATGTAAATCCGATCAATACCACCAATAGGCGTAAGATTGTCGAGCACATGCTCAATTATCGGTTTGCCTGCGACGGCCAGCAACGGTTTAGGTTGTGTCAGGGTCAGCGGATACAACCTCGTAGCGTATCCGGCGGCGAGGATGATGACTTTCATTTGTGAAACCACGAATAAACGCGAATGGACACGAATTAAAGAACAATCCTTTCCCACTCCGGCTCGGGATGCTTGAAATTCAGAATGACTCCGACGCGCAGCTTCGTGATCCGCAGATAATTCAACATTTGGCCGCACTCCACATCCGTAATGCGGTCAATGGTTTTTTGTGTCCATTCGTGGTTGAATTCACGTTTTATTTTCAAAAAGTTCCGGGGCGGAAGCGTGCGCCAATTCCTGACAGCGCGCAAAGATTTCCGGTGGCGATTCGCATTGCAGCGCGAAGTCGGCGAGCGCCTGGGCTTCATTCAATTTAATTCTGCGAATCATGTATTTTACCTGCGCAACGACCGGCGGCGCAGCACTCAATTCATCCACGTTAAGGCCGATCAGCAACGGCGCGAGGACAGGATCTCCGGCAACTTCACCACACACGCCTATCCAAATACCGTGCCGGTGCGCCGCGTCAATGGTCATTTTGATCAGGTGAATAATCGCCGGGTGCGTCGGCTCGTAGAGGTGCGAAACCCTCTCATTCGTGCGATCGGCGGCGAGCGTGTATTGAATGAGGTCGTTGCTGCCGATGCTGAAAAATTTCGATTGCGCGGCGAGCGTGTCGGCGATGAGCGCAGCCGACGGAATCTCGATCATCACGCCGATGTCAATTTTCTCGTCAAAAGGCACCTTTTCCGCGCGCAATTCGGCTTTGCATTTTTCGACGATAGCATTGGCCTGGTTCAATTCGTCCAGACCGGAAATCATCGGATACATCATCTTCACGTTGCCCTCGGCGCTGGCGCGGAGAATGGCGCGAAGTTGTGCGCGGAACAATTCCGGCTGCGCAAGGCAAAACCGGATTGCCCGCCAGCCGAGAAACGGATTCATCTCCTGCGCCAGTTGCAAATGCGAGGCGAACTTGTCACCGCCCAAATCGAGCGTGCGGATGATGACCGGATTGGGTTTCAACGCCGTGGCGACTTTGCGGTAAGATTGATATTGCTCCTCCTCTGTCGGCAGGCTTTCGCGGTTGATGAAAAGATATTCCGTGCGAAACAATCCGACGCCTTCCGCGCCGTGCTTGAGAACAGCCTCGGTGTCTGTCGGGTCTTCAATGTTTGCGGACAGATGAATGAATTTGCCGTCCAGTGTGACGGCAGGCTGCCGCTGAATTTCGCGCAGCTTTTCTTCAAGCGAGGCCTTGCGTTGCAAGAGCCGGCCGTATGCAAACAGCGTTTGATCGGTCGGATTGAGGACAATCGTGCCGTTGTAACCGTCGAGCAACGCATAATCGCCGCTTTCCAATTCCTGACTGGCAATTTGCAATCCCACTACCGCCGGAATGCCCAACGACCGGGCCATGATTGCCGTGTGCGATGTCTGACCGCCAATGTCGGTGGCGAAACCGAGCACGAATTTTTTATCCAATTGCGCGGTCATGGACGGGCTGAGGTCGTGGCTGACCAAAATGCACGGCTCGGCGATGTGATGCAGATCGAATTCGTCTTTGACTTCCAGCAAATTATCCAACACCCGCGACGCCAAATCGCGCATGTCGCTGGCGCGTTCGCGAAGATATTCGTCGTTTGCGGCGAGGAGCGCCTCGGTGTAACGCTCGGCGACGCTGTGAAAGGCGTACTCGGCGTTGACATGCTCCTCTTTAATCCGACGGATGGCTTCGCCCACTAGGGCAAGGTCCTCGAGCATCAGCAAATGCGCTTCAAAAATGTCCGCTTCCTTCGCGCCCAGATTTTCGACGACCTTGCGCTGCACCTCCAGAATTTGCTGGCGGGTTTGGACGAGCGACTTTTCAAAACGGCCGGTTTCCCCGGCCACTTCGTCGGCTGAAATTTCGCGCTTGGCGATGACGTGGCGGGCGCGATGAAGCACGAGAATCTTCCCGCGACAAACACCGTCGGAGACGGCGATGCCGTGATACTCCTTCTCGCCTTTTTGTTGCTGCCCGGCCATGCCTGAAAAGCTATCCAAACACCGGCGCTTTGGTAAAGAGATTACCGTCGCAAAATAAAAAGGTCCGCGTAGGCAGGCTTTTATTCTGCATTCGAAATTCTGAATTCAAAATTTCCATCAGGCGCGTTCCATGTATTTGCCGGTGCGCGTATCCACCTTGATTTTCTCGCCGGTTTTGATGAACAACGGCACTTGCACCGTGATGCCCGTTTCGAGCGTCACCGGCTTTTGCACATTACTCGACGAGTCGCCGCGAATGCCTTCCGGCGCGTCGGACACTGTCAGCGCCACGCTCGGCGGTAATTCGATGGACACCGCTTTTTCCTCGACGAATGTCACCGTTACTGCGCCATTCTCCACAAGAAAATTTTTCGAGTCACCAACCAATTCCGCTGCGAGTGTGACGGTTTCATAGGTTTCCGAGTCGGTGAAAACATAGTCCGCGCCGTCCTTGTAGCTGTATTCCATTTTTTTGGTGATCATCGGCACCGGCTCGATTTTTTCGGTCGAGCTGAACCGCACGTCGGACGATTTTCCGGTGCGGATGCTGCGAAGCGTCGCCTGCACGAATGCGCGCAGGTTGCCCGGTGTGCGGTGTTGCATGTCGAGCACCACGCAAATGTCGCCGTTATAATTGACTGCCATGCCACGGCGAAGATCGTTTGCTGTTGCCATAAGTTAAAAAACCAATTGTTGCATTGTTTTCCCGAAACGGGAGTCGCCGAAAATAACCCAAATTGACGCCAACACAAGCGCGGTTTTTCCCCCGAAAAAGTTATTCACAAGCGGCATTTAACAGACGACCTTTCCTTGACACTACAAAGCTTTGTGTGATACAAAGAACTAACCACAATTAGCTGTGGCTTTATGCGCTGCCCCAAATGCAGCTGTCAGGAAGACAAAGTCATTGATTCGCGCGCATCGCGCGAGGGGGCCACTATTCGCCGCCGCCGCGAATGCACCAAGTGTGGTCATCGCTTCACCACTTACGAGGAATTCGAACATGAAGGTTTGATGGTGCTCAAACGCGACGGCCGGCACGAAGAATTTTCCCGCGAAAAACTTTTGTCCGGCATCAGGAAAGCCTGCCAAAAACGCCCCGTCAGTCCACAGGTAATGGAAAGTTTGGTGGACCACATCGTCGCCACTGTGACTGACAAATACGAAAACGAGGTTCCCGCCGAATTCATCGGCAAAATGGTCATGGAGGGCCTGCGCGGCATTGACGGAGTCGCCTACGTCCGATTTGCCAGCGTTTACCGCCGGTTTCAGGAAGCGACCGACTTCGTGCACGAAGTCAGAAAACTGGAGGCCGCCAAATGATTGCGCTGCAATCCGACTGCCTGCTTTTTCAACTAACGAACGGCGAAAGTGTGCCCTGCTCGGCGGAAATGATTTCCGTCGAAATCGTCGGCGGTGTCGATGGCTTGCTCGACACCGAAGTGCTGCGTCACGCTGCTGCATCCGTCTTTCACTATTTCAAGAATGAACTGTGCCGCGAAACAGTCACGGTGGGCGAGTTCGCCGGCACTTTGGAAAAAGTGTTGCGCAATCTCGGTTTCACCATTCGCGCCGGCGCGCTCGAATCGTGTTCGCAGGAAATTCTTGAATCCGATCTTTGCCTCATCGCACGTGAATCCGGCGACAGCTTCGAGCTCTTTTTCTTCCCGCGCCTGCGCGACGAACTGCGCGCGCAACTCCGTCAATCGCCGCGCGTGCTGCGCTTTCGCGGATTGCGCGGTTGTGTCAAACAACTCGCCGGTGCGCGGCGATGGAGCGGCCGTTGTGAAAAATTGCGGGACCAGATCGTCGAGTATCTGCGTCAATGCCTTACTGCCGAACCGGAGCAGAATGATTGTGCGCTGGTGGTGGAATAAAACTTTGACGCGAATTGCGCGAATTATCGCTAATTGATTTCTGATTCGAGAATATACACATTCCACAGGTTCTCATTTGCGTTAATTAGCGGAATTCGCGTAAAAAACAGTTATGAGCAAGACACTTTTTGAAAAAATCATCGCCCGCGAAATTCCAGCGGCGATTGTTTACGAAGACGATTTGGTGCTCGCCATCCGCGACATTAATCCGCAGGCGCCGACGCACGTTTTGATTTTCCCAAAAAAGGTGATTCCGCGCATTGCCGAGGCCGGACCGGAAGACCATAAAGTCCTCGGCCACCTTTTGCTCAAAGCTGCCGAGGTTGCCGACAAACTTGGCTTGAAGAAAGGCGGTTACCGGCTGGTTTTCAACAACGGGCCTGACGCCGGCGAAGCCGTGCCGCATCTGCACATTCACATTCTAGGCGGACGGAAAATGAATTGGCCACCGGGGTGAATTTAGGTAGGGCGCGCTTTCCACAGCGCGCCGCCGTTCGGCGCGTTCGGAGAACGCGCCCTACCCATTCCAGAATTTCTCTGGACACAAAAATTCTCCGAGCGCAAAGTCAAAATCGTGAAGTGAGATCAACCGCACTTTCTATGAAAACAAAAACGATAATTGGAATTAGCGTGGTGATTATTTTATGCTCCGTGTCATTCTGGCTTGGAAGATTGTCTGGTTCGCACGGCGTCATCACTTATTCGGTGGGTGGAATTCCTACTTCATTTAATCGTGCGTGGCCGACCTATGGATTGCCATTAGTAAATTATGAAAGCATTTTAATAATGCTTCAGAATAGACATTCAAAGGAAGCAATCCCTCATTTGGAAGCCTTTTTGGATGCTGCGGTTTATGACGCTAAATGTCGTCATCCGTTACTCCAAAGTGAGGATCTGAAAGATATTGATAAGGGCTTAGCTAAAGTTGCTCGTTATCGCGAGCAATTTCCAAGACCTATTACTAATTCTACCAATAAGTTAGACCAGTTCTGGATTGCAAGGCAAAAAGAGATAGACGCCTTTCTTCATGGCTTTGCGAAACAATAATAGAGCGGCTTTGACGCTCAGTCTTTTTGTTAGAGAATTTTCTGCAACACCTTACCAAGCTGCTTGATGCCTTCACGGATGTTTTCTTCACTCGCACTGTGGAAAAGTCCCGCAGGGACATCGGAAATTAGCCAGCCACAAGGTGGCTGGGGAACAGGCAAATAAAAACACGCGTCCTGAAGGAACGCTGGAAAATCTCACCACAAATATTTTTCATCGTATTTTACGCCGTGTTTTTGGAGAAACGTTACATATTCTTCTTGAAATGATTTTGTTCGGTGGTGTTCTGCCTGATTGGCAATGTATTCCCTGACCGCGTCGCAATTTGAAACATTCACCGTGAACGCACCGTAACCTTGCTGCCACGCAAAATTTTTCACGCCGATGGTTTCGTGAATCCAGCGCGACGAGGTTTGTTTGATGTCCTGAACGAATGATGCAAGCGCAATTGTGGCACGCAAACCCGCAAGCAAATGAACGTGGTCGTTTGTGCCTCCGATGGCTTCAGGGAAACCTTCAGTTGTGCGAACGAGGCCGCCGAGATATTCGTGTAAACGGTTTCGCCACTCATCAGCAATGAACGGACGCCGGTCTTTCGTGCTGAAGACGATGTGATAATGAAGGCTTAAATGCGTTGCTGGCATTTGTTTTCCGGCGTCCCTTGCGGGACACAATTATCTTTCACGTTTTCCAGCCACTTCGTGGCTGGCTAATTTCCCGTCGTCGCTTCGCGACTCGACCTCAAACAAACCTTCTCAACACCTTGCCGAGACGCTTGATTCCTTCGCGGATATTTTCCTCGCTCGCGCTGCCGAAGCTGATGCGCATTTCATTGTCCGGTTTGCGCCGCGCCGGATCGTCCGCGTAGCAAAGCTCGCCCGGCACATAGAGCACGTTGTTCTTCAGCGCAGTTTGGAAAACTTTGGACTTCGCACCCGATGAAACGTTTTTCGGCAATCGTGCCCAGAAATAAAGTCCGCCGCCGGATTCCCAGATTTCCACGTTCGGCGGAAAATGTTCCGCGAGCGCCTGTTTCATCACGCGCGCCTTTTGGCCGTAGCGTTTTTCAATTTTGGCAACGTGCCTGTCGTAGAGTCCCGTTGCCAGCGCGCCGGCGAGGAGTTGTTGCAACAGGTTCGCCGTGCCGAAATCATGGTTGCCCTTGATGCGCTGGACGCTCGTGAAGAGCGGTTCGGGCAAAAGGCCGAAGCCGATGCGCGCGCCGGGCGCGTAGGGTTTGCTGTAAGTGCCGGTGTAAATCACCCGTTCCGCCGCTCCACGCACTGTGAGCGCGGACTTGATGTCGGGGCCTTTGAATCGCAATTCGCGATACGCGGCATCTTCGAGCAGGTAAATCGGATGTCCCGCCGCGCGTTCAAATTTTTTCAGCAGCTTCAAAATGCCGCGTTTTTTCTTGAAGCTCGTCGTAGCACCGGTCGGGTTTTGGAAATAGCTGACGAGGTAAAGCATTTTAACGCGGCGCAATTCGCCGGATTTTTTCAGCCGTTGCAAAACGGTTTCAAGGTGTGTGAGGTCAAGGCCGTCGCGTTCGAGCCGGACGCCGCGCGCGCGGATGCCGCGGCTTTGGAGGATGCTCAGAAACACGAAATACGTCGGGTCTTCTACAAGGATGATGTCGCCTTCGTCGCAGAGCGCTTCGAGCGTCATGTAAAGCAGTTGCTGCGAACCGCCCGTGATCATCACGCGTTCCCATGAGTGGCTTTTGCCGGTCGCGCCGTCGGCGTCGAGCTTTTGCAAATGGCGCGCGGTGAGCCGGCGCAGATTGGTTTCGCCGGCGGTGATGCCGTATTGCAGCGCAGGCTGGCCGGTTTTGGGCGAACGCAGGATTTCATTCAGCAACGCGCGCGTTTCAGCGACGGGCAGCGACGGGTTGTCGGTGAAGCCGGCGGCGAGCGAAATCAATTTGGGCCGCGACAGTGCGGCGTGCATAAGCCACGAGATGGGCGGCTCGACAGTGCGTTGGCCTAACTTTGACAAGTGCGATTTCATGTGAAAAGGACAGTAATGATAAACAGAACCACAAGATTGAACAACAAAGGAACAAAGTTCGGTTGAAAATGAAGCCTTTTTGCCCGGTCGCTTGGTTTCTTTGTTGTTGAAATTTTGAATCACTGTCGTGTGCCGAAGACGCTGTCGAGAATGGTTTCCTTGGTTTTCCAGATCAAGGCCATCGTCATGGCCAATGGCAGCAGGGCGAAAAAAATAAACGTCCACAAACCGAGCCGGTTGAGCCAGACAAGAAGCATGCCGGGTTCCAATGGCAACTGTGAAACGTGAAGCAAAACTGTATACGCAATGCAGAGAAACAAAAAACCGACAATCAGCCAGCAGTTGAGTGCGGTGAACAGGCGCATTTCATGCCGGAGCGTTTCCGCCGGCAACATTGCGGCGAGTTGTTTGAGAACGACATTCAAGTTGAACAAAAAAAGCACCCCCGACAGCACGAGCACAAAAATCACAGCCTCAAAAAAAAATTCCTGCGGTATTTTGTTGTGCCAGTAAAGAAACGGGCAAAGACCGAAGTTGACCAGGCCGAGCAGTTTTGCGCGGTCGAGCGCATTGCGCCAGGGACGTTCCTGTTTTTGAAAATCGCTCATCTGCCAAAGGCCGTAGAGCAGCGAACCCGTGGTGACGAGTGCGGGAATAATGCCCAGCGGCTTGAGCCAGTCGGCCTTCGCCGTTTCCACGCAGATGACGAGGGACACGGGCAATCCCCAAAACAGTGCGGATAAACCGCGGGCGAGATGTCCGAGTGAGCGGAGCAATTCGGAGTTAAGCGACGAGTCAGGCATTGAATAATTATGAATGAAGAATGCAGAATGAAGAAACAAAATTGGCGCACATCGCGCAGAAAATTTTCTTCATTTTGACTTCATCCTTCTGCCTTAAAAACTCAAATAGGTGTATGCCTTCAAACCGCGCTCATAATCATCGAGCATGCGCATGGCTTCGGACGGTTTCATGCGGTCGGATTTAATGGCTTCGTCAAACTGCGCTTTCACCTGCCGCTTGAGTTCGTTTTCATCGTATTGCACCGATGCGAGCGTCTGGACAATGGTTGAGCCTTCGATGATTTCCTCGATGTAATAGCCGGCGGGTTCATCGGGTTCGAGAAAGACATGCACCTCGTTGACGCGGCCAAATAGATTGTGCAGGTCGCCCATGATGTCCTGATATGCGCCCATGAGGAAGAAGCCGACGTAATACGGTTCAGGCAGACCGTTGCCATTGGAATTCAGTTTATGCAACGGCAAGGTTTCGCGCACATCGCGAAAATCGATAAATTTTTTCACCTGCCCGTCGGAATCGCATGTGATGTCCGCGAGTGTGCCCTCATGCGTCGGCCGCTCGTTCAGACGCGTGATCGGCATGATGGGAAAGAGCTGGTCAAGTGCCCAATGGTCGAGCAGTGATTGGAAAACAGAAAAATTGCAGAGGTATTGATCGCTGAGACTGTCTTCAAGCTGGCGGATTTCCTCCGGTGCGTAAGGCTTTGCCTTGTAGCTTTCAACGACGGCGCGGCTGATTTGCCAGTAAAGGTCTTCAATCTTCGCCTTGTCGGACAAATCCATGACGCCAAGCGTGAACATATGCTGCGCGTCTTCGCGGCGTTCGAGCGCATCGTGATAGGCTTCGAGCTTGTTGTGCTTTGGCAGGTTCTGTTTGATTTCCAGCAATTCCTTCACGAGGGGATGCTCTTTCTCACCGAATTTCAGAAAGTCGCCGGGCCTTGTTTTTTCAATCGCGCCGAACACTTCGACAATCAGCACGCTGTGATGCGCGACGATGGCGCGGCCACTTTCGCTGATGATGTCCGGGTGCGGCACATTTTCGGCGTTGCACACGTCGGCGATGTAAAACACCACGTCATTCGTGTATTCCTGCAGCGTGTAATTAGTCGAGCTGTCGAACGCCGACCGGCTGCCGTCGTAATCCACGCCCAAGCCGCCGCCGACATCGAGATACGAAATGGGGAGGCCCATTTTGTGCAGCTTGGCGTAAAACCGCGCGGCTTCCTGCACCGCCTTTTTGACGGTGAGAATGTCCGGCACCTGCGAGCCGATGTGAAAATGGAGCAGCTTGAAGCAGTGGCCGAGATTTTCGGCCTTCAACATTTCCGTCGCCGCCAGCAATTCCGCGGTGGTCAAACCGAACTTGGCATTTTCGCCGCCGCTGTCCGCCCAGCGTCCGGCGCCTTTGCTCAACAACCGCATGCGAATGCCAATCAGCGGTTCGACGCCCAGTTGCTTCGAAATGGAAATGATTTGCCGCAGCTCCTCCAACTTTTCAACGACCATGATGACTGTCTTGCCCAGCTTGATGCCGAGCATGGCCATCTTGATGAATTCCACGTCCTTGTACCCATTGCAAATAATGAGGCTGCCGATTTGATTTTGCAGTGCCAGTCCGGCAAATAATTCCGGCTTGCTGCCGATTTCGAGGCCGAAATCATACGGTTTGCCCGCGTCAAGGATCTCCTCCACGACCTCGCGAAGCTGATTCACCTTGATGGGAAACACGCCGCGGTATTTTCCGTGATAACTGAACTCGGCGATGGAATTGCGAAATGCCAGATTCAACGCTTCGACGCGGTGCCGCAAAATGTCCTGAAACCGGATGAGCAGCGGGAACTTCAGCCCGCGACCCCTAGCTTCCTCAATCACGTCCGTAAGGTCCACCGTCGCGCCCGCGTCCTGCAGCGGTCGCGCGACAACGTGGCCGGTCTCGTTGATGTCGTAATACTTCGCGCCCCAGCGGTGGATGTTGTATAGCGCGCGCGCCGCTTCGATGTCCCACGGCTGCGCCGCATCATTTGGATTGCTCATCTCGGTAAACTCAAACCGAACGAACTATAAAATTCCCTGCAAAGAAATCAACAAGCGGAATGATTTTTTTTCAACCTGCTTCAGGCTTTGCAGCCCGGAGAAAATTTGTTTCCATTGCTCCATGTCAAAGGTTTTGCTCGCGACAATAGTCGCTCACTGTGACAGAATTCTCCGGACAGATGAAATCGGCGATTACGACGACGCGGCCAATGGATTGCAGGTGGGAAATCGCGGCACGGTCGGCTGCATTGCTGCGGCCGTGGATGCGAGCCTTGCCACAGTTAAACTCGCCATCAAGTCGAAAGCGGATTTGATGATAGTGCATCACGGGTTGTTTTGGTCGCCGCCGCGCCCGTGGACGGGCAAAAAATATGAGCTGCTCCGATTGTTGGTTGAGAACAATCTGGCCGTTTACAGCTCACATCTGCCGCTCGACGTGCATCCCAAACTTGGCAACAACGCGCAGCTTTGCACCGCGCTCGGATTAAAAAATCTGAAACCATTTTTTCTGACTCACGGCCAGACCATCGGTTTCAAAGCGCAGGCAAAAATTTCCCGCACGGCACTTGCCGCGCGGCTTGTCCGCGCCACTGGCGTAAAACCGCGCATCATTCCGGGCGGCAAAAGCATCTGCAAGAAAATCGGCGTCGTTACCGGTGGCGCGGGCGGCGATTTGAAACAGGCGGTGGATGAGGGCGTGGACACGTTCATCACCGGTGAAGGCCCGCATTGGACTTATGCGGTTGCCGAAGAACTCGGCTTGAACATTTTTTACGGCGGCCATTACGCGACGGAGATATTCGGCGTAAAAGCGCTCGCGTTGCACCTTTCCAAGAGATTCAAATTACCGTGGACATTCATTGATTATCCGACCGGTTTGTAATTTTTGCGGGAGGGTCGGTATATTGCCGACCCGTTTTCAATTTGGGACGGTGGCACGTCATCCCTCCCGATTTAAATTCGTATTTCGCCGCGTTGAGAGAAACAGCCAGCCAGCCAAAAGAATTCCGACGCCGATGGCCGTCAGACTCACGTAAAGCGGGCCGTTCGGAAGTTTAAATTGAAATTCGACCATGTGCGCGCCGGGCGTCAGATAAACGCCGCGCATGATGAAGTTGCAGCGGAGCAATGGCGCGGGCCTGCCATCCACGAGCACGCGCCAGTGCGGATCGAACCTGTCGTTAAGCAGCAGCACCGTGGGTGTGTCGGCGCGTGTGCTGAACACAATGTCTTTTGGCGCGTAGCTTCTGAATTCGACGGTGCCGGAATTCCCGTTGGTTGCATTCACCGTCGGCGTTGTTGGCAAAGGCGTGGAAACCAAAACGGTCTGCCACGCATTGAAATTTGTGCTCGCCAGCGTTTTGAGCGTGGCGGTGTCGTTGGTGTTGACTTGCCAGTTGGAATACAATTTGGCTCGGGGCAGCGCGCCGGTGAATTCGAAGAGCGCATAGTCGCCGTTGTCATTCGGAACGGCGGTCAACTCTTCAGGACGTTGATGAAATTCCTCGACCCCGGGTTTGAGCACAACGGAAAAACGCTGGACGATGCGAAAGCGACGCTGTGCCGGATCGAGTTGCTCGTTCAGCACGTCAAGAAAGCCTGCCGGGCCCAAGAGGTAGCGGGTGTTGGTCAACTCCCAACGGCGAGGTATGAGATACACCGTTTCAGGCACATTGCGAAATGCCAGAGCGTTGTCGTAAGCGGCCAAGTCCTCGGATATACGCGGCATTTGAACGATGTCCAGCGACTGGATGTTGTAATAGGGGAACAATTGCTGGATCCATTCAATCTGATAGAGTTCGTTAAACGATTCAAATTGTTGCGGGAGGTGAAACGGCAAAACGGCGACGCGGTGTTCGTAAGATTTGTCGCGCAAGAAATTCACAATGGGGTTGAGAGAACCAACCTCGTATTTTTGTTTGTAATCCCAGTGAATAATCCACGGCAAATCCGCGCGCCCCAAATCCAGGATGAGCAGTGCGCCAAGTAAAATTCCGCCCCACTTGGCACGGCGACCCGCAAACGCGCCGCTTAAAATGAGCGTGAACAATCCTGCTGCCAGCGCGAGGAATAAAATGAACCAGCCGACTTGACTGATGCTGAACGCGGCAATTTGTCCCGCCATGTTTTCATCGGGGAAGCCCACCGTTTTCAAATAGCTGATAAGATTCGGCTTTTGCATCGCGTAGATCAGCCATGCGAGCAAACTGCCAACCAGAGCCAGGACGCAGGTTGAAGTCCAATTTCGGTCGAAACCGCGAACTTTTGTCCACCATGCTTTCAGTTGTGCGGTTGTCGAGTTCGCGTTGGTTGACGGAGTTTCCAGATAACGCCGGCTCAATCCGTGGACGCCATAGGCAAAAACGGTGACAAGCGCCCATGAAAGCACAAAGAGAAACTTGACCGGGTTTCGGATTGTTGAAAAGTAAGGCAGTTTGTAAGGCAGTGCATAAGCATTAAAAGGCGCAAACCGACCAAATGCGAGCAGCAGTGAAACAATCAGCACCGCCGTCCAAAACCAAATAAACCGCCGATGCGTTTCAGAAAATACGGAATTTTTCCGGCGCAGTGATTGCGCAACAGCCCACACGGCCAGCAAAATGACCAGCACGCCAGCATAGTTGCCGGTGCCGCTAAATCGCATCAATTCTTGCGGAGGCGTGCCCTTCTGGCCGCTTTCAAAAAATCGGTCCAATGCCGGATCGCGCCCGACCGCTCCCCAATAATTACCGCCAGCAGTAGTGTCCATCCGATAGCCAAATAAGCCGGGCACGATGAGCCCAAGTGTTTCGGTTTTTGGGAGACTCCATTGCGTGGCAAAGTCCCAATGCGCGGATTTGGTCTTTTCATCTTGAGCAGTGCCGGTAATTCCGGTGATTGAAAAGCCAACCAGGGTCACGATGGTTTGCGTGGCAATGAATCCCGCGAATATCGCAATGACCGCGGTTCGTCCGATACCACGCCCGATTTTTTTCACCACCGGACACGGACCGCCTTCCACAAGCGAATGAAACAGTGTAAAAGCCGCAACGAAGAGACTGAAAATGGCGCCAATGTCAAAAGCTTCCATCACATTCATGCCCACTAACAGCCCGGCCAAGGCCAGCTGCGTCCAGCGAACGAACCACGGTGTCGCTGGTGAGTTGGAAACAATCAAGGCCAGCGCAAAAAAGTCCATGCCGAAGGCGATTTGATGTGAGGCCGTGCCCCAACAGGCGTCGGAGAAAAAAGTGGATGTGAGTGCGGCAGCGAGAGCTCCCAAGGTTGCTGCCAGCGGTGTGAGCTTTAATTGCCTAAAAAAAGTCCATGCACCAGTCCATGCACCAAGTCCTAAAATGAATAGCGCGATGGGTGCTGAGAATTTTGCGTAATAGACTGGTCCCAAAACCCAGCGGAGCAGTGTGGTTAAATCTGGCGGAAGAGCACCTGCGTTGCCGCCAATGGCGTTTAAATCGCCCCACGAACCAAGGAAGGCCTGCGGCAAGCGTGACCAAACGGTCATTTGTTGTCCCAGTGGGCCGTCGTTGGAAAAGAGCACATAACCCGGCAAAAAACTTTTCCAGAAGAGCAATCCTAAAACAACCGCCAGCAGCACTAACCCCCAAAATGCGTAAGATTTTGGTTTTGGAGTCAAGACAGCCGATTTCATAATGGTAAAATTTCAAACCAAAACACGGCTCAATTTCCAATTGGACGATGTTTCATAAGCCTAGCGTTAGTGTGCATCATTGGCAATCGTAGCCATATTATTGCAGAGTAGAGCCCCCGCGCGCCCAAATTTTTTCCCAGTCCACACCAGGTGCCAAGACGCTTGTCTCCATGTGGGTCGCCAAAGCCGGTGTTGGTGCCACAAGCAGCCGGCGTTTGCCGAAAAGAATTTGCCGCCATGTGTGTCGCCATGCCAGTGCGTATGACGCCGAAACAAATAATCCATCAGCCAAGCTGTGTACAAACGACCACGGATTCAACACTCTGTATTTTGTCAGCGCCATCCAAAGTCCCAAATCGGAATTGCGTCGTGCATAGCTTTTAAAAACATCAGCTGTTTCAACCAGTGCCTGCCGTCGTGCCATGAAGGTTAAACATGTGGATGTTACACCACGCCACTTTCGGTCCCCATCCGCATACTGGCGTGAACGGATTCGATGAATGTATTTTGTGTGGAAATCAACGTGGTCATAGAGTGTGAGAAAATCCACTTCAGTATTGCGGCGAAGAAAATTAACGGCGCGCTCCAACGAACCGGGCAAGTATAAATAATCGTCTTCGGCAAAATAAACCAAGTCGGACATCTGTTGACTGGCCAGCAAATTCACCTGTCTCACAAAAGTTGCCTCGTTGCCCTCGCCTTTCAAAGGAATAAATTCAATTTGAATCTTTGGTAGCAAAGATTCAACGAGCGCTTGATAAGTCGGCGGACAATTGTCCAGCAAAACCCAGAGTTTAATATTCAAATTACCGAGAGCTTCGCGGAAGGTTTCGAGATTGAGCTGGACGAGCGGCAGCTTTTCCTTGAATCCGAAGATTGGGTTGCGTGAAACGCCGGGGTAAATGCGATAGCACACAGCTAAATCGAAATCAGCGCGGCTGTCGGCGGACGATGTGAGGGTTGTGGTCATTGGCGTCAGCGGGCATCCACGCGCGGCAAGCCAAATTGAAAAAGGCGCTTGATTTCAAACCAGCGATTCAGTGGCAGGCGGAAAAAACGCAACATCCAGAAATCCGACCGCTTGCGAAATGTGGCGATAAACCGCCGTTGCTGGGAAATGTGTTTGCGTAGGCGCCAGCAATCTTGCACTGGATTCAAAAAGGCAACCTTAAAAAAAGACGCCCGTCTCAACATTAAACACCCTGCAAAGGCTTCCAGGAACAATAATACAATCAATGGAATGACAAAAAGCACAATAATATGCTGGCCATTTTTAAGCAGTATCAAAATGCAATTCCTGTTCGTCAGAAAACGCTTTTCGTCAGTAGTGCGGAATTCAACTGCCCGTGTCCCGCCAGCAGGGTTCACGCCCGCCGCGCCGCGGTGATGGACTCGCGCGGCGGGCACACCCACAATCTTGTGGCCGGCGATCCACACGCGCCAGGACAGATCCACCTCGTCCGAATACATGAAAAATTCGTGATCCAACATCCCGACTTGCTTGAACGCTTCCGTGTCAATGAAGTAGGCGCATCCAGAGGCAACAAAAACTTCCCGCGTTTCGCGCAAAGGCCGGGAGGGGCTGGACAGGCTGAAAATATCGAAACCGAAAAATCCAAGATCTTGATGTGTGTTGTCCGCGTAATTCAAAATCCAGGGTGAAGCCGCCGCCGCACCGGCCCGGCCGGTTTCCGCCACAAGTTTTTCCAGACAATCCGGTTCCAGCCACGTGTCGTTGTTCAGATACAATGTGTATTTCCCGTGCACGGCCAGCGTGCCGTTGTTGTTGCCACCGCAGTAGCCAAGGCCGACGGGGTTGCGTACGAGAGCGGCGGACGGAAATTTTCCGAGCCATTCCCGCGCGACCGCCACCGAGTTGTCTGAAGAATCATTATCCACCATGATCACCTCGATCTGGTCACACATGGTCTGCCTCTTGATGGACTCGAAACATTTCGGGAGCCAGCCGGCGCCATTGCGGTTCAATACTACAACACTCGCCACAGGCTGGAAGTCCGTGCACCCAAACCGCTCAATTGTTGGTTCCACCATCATTTCAGGTTCTGCGCGAAAGTTTTTACATCCGCCACACCGCATGGCAACAGTTGCGTCTTATAAGTATAACTGGCGCAAAAAATCAAATCAACTTCACACTGATTCGCATCCGGTTGCGCAAATTTTGATTTTCAACACGACCGGTTTTGTAGGACTATCCTATCGATGGCCGCAAGCATGAACATGAGTTGGAAACCAAAAACAAGCGATATCCCCGTCTTCATCTTGTGCGGCGGCCTCGGCACGCGCCTCAAGGAAGAAACCGAGTTTCGCCCCAAACCGATGGTGCCCATCGGTGAGCATCCGATCCTGTGGCACGTCATGAAGGTCTATGCGCGGCACGGTTTCCGTCGATTCGTGCTGTGCCTCGGCTTTAAGGCTGACGTGGTGAAGGATTACTTCAGCAATTTTCACCTGCACAACAACGACTGTACCATCGCCCTTAAATCCAACAAGGTCACCGTCCATGAAGCCCGCGTGGATCTCAACTGGGAGGTAACACTCGCTTACACCGGTGAAAAAAACATGACCGGCAGCCGCGTCGCCCAGGCCGCGCGGAAATATCTCGGTGCGGCAAAACATATTGCCGTGACCTATGGCGACGGTCTGACCGACGCCGATCTCACAGAGGAATTTCAACATCACCTCGCTGGAAAAAAACTCGGCACCGTCCTCGGTGTCAATCCACCTTCCCGTTTCGGCGAGATTCGCGTGAAAGGCAACTGCGTCGTGGAATTTACCGAGAAGCCCGACCTCGGAAGCCATTGGATCAACGGTGGTTACTTTTTCTTCCACCGCGATTTTCTCAATTATCTTTCCGAGGACGAAAACTGCGTGCTGGAGTGCGAGCCGCTCGTCAAATTGGCACGCGACGGCCAGTTGAACGTCCACAAGCATCGCGGCTTCTGGGCATGCATGGACACCCAGCGCGACCGCGAGCAACTGACCAAACTGGTCGAATCCGGCGCCCCCCCTTGGCTGAAATGAAATGGACCTACGACGTGACGATTGTGGGCGGTGGCATTGTTGGGCTCGCCACTGCCTACCGGTTTCTCGAGGCGCGGCCATCGCTCAAGCTGCTCCTGCTGGAAAAGGAGGCCAGACTGGTCGCGCATCAGACGGGCCATAACAGCGGTGTGTTGCATTCCGGGCTCTACTACAAGCCCGGTTCGGCCAAGGCGCTGTTGGCGATCCAAGGCCTGCAACAAATGGTCGGGTTCTGCCGCACCCACGGCATTGCGCATGAACAATGCGGCAAGATTGTCGTTGCCGTTTCCGAGGACGAATTACCCCGGCTGGAAAGTCTCTGGCAACGCGGCCATGCCAACGGGCTCCAAGGCCTGCGCAGGCTGATACCGGAACAAATCCGTGAGATCGAACCATATGCCGCCGGCATTGCCGCCATTCACGTCCCGCAGGAAGGCATCGTGGACTATCCGGCCGTCTGCGAAAAACTCGGCGAATTCATCCGCCAGGCGGGCGGCGAAATCCGGCTCGGGGCACGGGTCGGGAAAATGATTTCCGGTTCTGATGGTTGGACAGTGAAAACTTCTGCCGGAGATTTCCAGACAAAATTTGTCACCACTTGCGGTGGGCTTCATTCTGATCGGCTGGTGCGCGCGGCCGGCCAAAAGCCGTCGGTCAAAATTATCCCGTTCCGTGGCGAATATTACCAAATCAAGAAGGAACGGCAGTTCCTCGTCCGTCATTTGATTTACCCGGTGCCCGATCCGAAATTTCCATTCCTCGGCGTCCACTTCACGCGGCTGATTCATGGCGGCATCGAAGCCGGGCCTAATGCTGTCCTCGCCTTCGCTCGCGAAGGCTACCACTGGTCAAACATCAACCTGCGCGATTTGGCCGAATCACTTTGCTTCCCCGGTTTGTGGAAATTCCTAGCCACCCATCCGGGCATCTGCGGCTATGAAATCCGCCGGTCGTTTTCCCGGCGCGAATTCTGCCGATCACTCCAAAAACTGGTGCCGGAAATCCGCGCGGACGATCTGGAAACCGGCGACTCCGGCGTACGCGCACAGGCGATGACGCCTGACGGCAAACTGGTTGAAGATTTTCATTTTGAGGAGGCACCCGGCATCCTGCACGTCGTCAACGCGCCATCGCCCGCCGCGACCGCTGCGCTCGCCATCGGTCGGCATATCGTCGGAAAAGTTTTGACCCGGTTGAAATAGTCCGGCAAACAGAAGGAATGAAAATTCTTGTCACCGGCCATCACGGTTACATCGGCCCGCACCTAGTCAAGCTGTTGAAGGAGGCCGGACATCACGTGACCGGTGTGGACATCGGCTATTTCGACTCCTGCAACTGGGAGCCCCTGCCTGCCGCCGACTGCGAGGTCAACGCCGATTTCCGTACGTTGACCGAGCGCGACTTGGAAGGGTTTAATTGCATCTGCCACTTAGCCGCGATTTCCAACGACCCGATGGGCGATCTCAGTGAAAAACTTACCTACGACACCAACCGGGACGGTTCCATCGAACTCGCCCGCCGCGCCAAACGCGCTGGCGTACCGCGCTATCTTTTCTCCGGCAGTTGCTCTATCTATGGCAGGGGAGAAACACTGGATTTGGATGAAAACGCCAGGTTTAACCCCATTTCTGCCTACGCTGTTTCCAAGGTGGAAACCGAACACCAAGTGGCACCGCTGGCGGACAGGAATTTTTCGCCGGCCTTTTTGCGCAACTCCACTGCCTACGGCCATTCGCCGAACCTCCGCATCGATCTCGTTGCCAACAACCTGCTCGCCTGCGCCGTGGCGCACGGTGACATCCGCATTATGAGCGACGGTTCACCGTGGCGACCGCTGATACATTGCAAGGATATCGCCCGCGCATTCGTTCTTTTTACCGAAGCCCCCCGCGAGAAAATTCACAACCAAGCCGTCAACATCGGCGCAAACAATCAAAACTTCTCGGTCCGCGACGTTGGCAATGCCGTGCAGAGGCTCGTGCCGGACGCGAAAATCGTTTACACCGGCGAAGTTGGCCCCGACCCGCGCAATTACCGGGTCAAGTTCGACAAGCTCCGGAAACTGTTCCCGGATTTCCGTCTGGAATACAATTTGCAGACCGGCCTCGAGGAATTGCTGGCCAAATTCAGGGAACATCAATTTAACCTGAGGGATTTCGAGGGCGACCAATTCGTCCGACTGCGGACGCTTAAAAAGAAGCTGGCAGCAGCAAAATGATTTTATGAAATTCACCGAAACCCTGCTGAAGGGCGCTTTTGTCATTGAGTTGGAAAAGCGCAGTGACGACCGTGGCTTCTTCGCCCGCTTTTTTTGCGAGCGCGAGTACCAGCAACACGGCCTGAACCGCCACATCGTTCAGATCAACAATTCCCTCAGCCGCTTCAAAGGCACGTTGCGCGGGATGCACTACCAACTCGCGCCGCGGGCTGAGGATAAGGTCATTCGGTGCCTGCGCGGCGCGTTGTTCGACGCCATCATCGATTTGCGCCCGCAGTCGCCAACGTTCCTGAAACATTTCACCATCGAACTGACCGCCGAAAACCGCACCATGCTCTACGTACCCAAGGGTTTTGCCCATGGCTTTATTACGCTGGAGGAAAACACGGAGATGTTCTATTTGGTCACGGAATTTTATTCACCAGAACACGAACGTGGCATCCGCTACAACGACCCGCGGTTTGGCATCCACTGGCCGATGGAACCGGTGGTGATCTCGGACAAAGACCGAAACCAGCCGGATTTTAATCCGGCAATCCATCTTAAATAGCACGGCCAAAGCCATGAAAATTCTTTTCACCGGTGCAAGTTCGTTCACGGGATTTTGGTTTGCCAAAACCCTCGCCACTGCCGGCTACGAAATCGCCTGTCCGGTTACCGGCGATTTGGAGCATTACACCAATGTTCGCCGGCAACGCGTCGAGAAACTGAAGCTGCTCTGCCGTTTTATCCCCCACGCACCGTTCGGCTCGGAAAATTTTTTGAGCCTCATCCGGGAAAACAATTTCGACCTGCTTTGTCACCACGCTGCCGAGGTGGCGAATTACAAAAGCCTCGAGTTCAATGCCTTGCGCGCGCTCCAAAACAACACGTTGAATTTGCGCGCCGTTCTCGCCGCGGCCAAAGAGCGTGGACTGAAAGCCATCGTCCTTACCGGCAGCTTGTTCGAGCCGGATGAAGGCGCGGGTGACGAACCGCTCCGCGCCTTTTCACCCTACGGTTTGTCAAAAGGGTTGACCTTCCAGGTTTTTCGCTACTATTGCGGCGAGACAAAGCTGCCGCTCGGCAAATTTGTCATTCCCAATCCGTTCGGGCCGTTTGAGGAACCACGTTTCACCGCGCATCTCATGCGAAGTTGGAAAGCAGGTAAACCCATCGAGGTCAAAACTCCTGATTACATCCGCGACAACATTCATGTAGATTTGCTCGCAGCGACCTACGGCCAATTCGTCAGCCGCGTGGGTACAATGAAATCGGGTTGCGTCAAAATCAATCCCTGTGGTTACACCGAAAAACAGGGCGTTTTCGCCCGGCGCGTCGCGCGCGAGGTGCAAACACGGCTCGGCTGGGCCTGCGAATTGAAACTGGCGAAGCAGGAGGATTTCAGCGAACCGTTAAACCGCACCAACACCGAACCTGCTGCGAAACTTGTGCCGGGCTGGAATGAGTCAAAAGCGTGGGACGAATTCACCCGGTTCTACGCCGCATGATTATTCCAAGGTCTGTTTCACTTGAAGTTCCGCGATCAGTTTCTTTTCCTTGCCGCGCCGTTTGTAGGTCCACACGCCCCACGCATTGCCAAGCACGCTGCCAAGGCACGCCGGCAAATGCCAGAGCCAGCGCGCGTCGCGGTCGCGAACCAAGCCTCGCAACACATGCCACATTGGGCCAATGAACGTGACGCAATAAATCGTTGCCAGCCAAAGCGGCACAGGCGGTTTTTCTTTCATCCAGTTCGTTCCGGTCTCCTCTTGCACGCGTAAAAAATGCACCGTCGCCCGCCGGCGTTTTTGAATGAAGCCCCAAAGCGTTTGAACGTAGTAATGATGAACGCCGCGTCCGCAAATGCGCAGCCATTCGCGTTTCCCCGCCCGCATGAGATGCAACGCCGCGTGCGTGTCTTGAAAATGTTCATCGGCTTTCACCGATTCCAGACCGGCGCGGCGAAAGACAAAACCGTTCGCGCCAAGCGGATACGAGAGCGAATCGCCGGGCAGCGTCCAGCGTTCAACTTCACCGTCGCAGGCAATGAGTTTGGGATTCACGCTCATCAGCCAGCAAATCGGGTCGCTGATGTGGAGTAAGTGGGTAATATAAACACAGAACGAACTCATTTTTGGCGACGGCAAATAATAACTCTCAACACCAAGCGCCTGCGGATTTGCGCCGAGCGCTTTCACAGCCAGTTCGATGTAATCGGGATGGGTGATTTCATTGTCGGCGTCCACAAAGACGATGTATTCGCCAGTCGCGTGCTGAAGCGCAAGGCGTTTGCCTTCTTCCATGTTCTTGCCGTCGTCGTCAATGACGGTGGCGCCGTATTTTTTTGCGATTTCGCGCGTGCGGTCGGTCGAGTGCGCATCGGCCAGCAGGATTTCATAGCGGTCGCGTGGATACGTCTGGCGCGTGATGGAAGAGAGGACAGTATCCAGCAACGCCTCCACGTTGAGTGTGGGCATGACGAAGCTGACGCGTGGCAGATTTTCCGGACCGGATTGCATGGTGTGAGTGTGGCCGAAAACGGCGGCAAATTCAAATCAGCTTTGCGCGGAAGGGTTTGTTTTGCCGGTGCGCATCGCAATCATCCAGAAAACAAACAAAATGCCGAAGGCAATGCCCGCGGCTGTCGGCATCAGTCGCAGCAAATCTGCTGGCGATTTGCCGAGGCAAAGAAGCAACAGCCAATAGGCCAGCCCCAATCCGCCGTAGAGCAGCGCGATCTTGAGCCAACGGCTGGCCAGCGCCCACATCGCCAGCGCCTGCAACAATCCGACGAAGACCATCGTGACGGCAAACCGGCCGATCATGTCGGCGGCTTCCGGCGTGTTTCGGTGCAGAAGTTGCAGACAAAATCCGCGCAAATAGTAAAGGCAGATTGCGCCGGAGATGAGGCCGAAAGCGTAAAGGCCAAGCAATTTCAACTGTTCCCGCGAGTCGTCGGCGTGGTGATGGCGGCGCCTGGAACGGTGCGTGAACATAACGGTCAGCAGCGGGCCGACGGCAATCGCCAGCGCGCGCGCGAGCACTCCGGCGGAGCCGTAAGCGTCTATTTCACTTTTGGTGAAAAATTTATTTGCCACGAGCAAATCACCCTGGATGAACACATTTGAGCCAATGACGTAGGCGGCGCTTACGATGAGAAATTGCACAAATTCGCGAGTCCACGGCGAAATAACAATATCCGTTCGACGGGGAAACTCCTTTCTCCAAAAAAGCAAAACGAAATTCGCCAGCAGCATCACGCCTGATGCGGCGACGGCACATTCGGCGACCGGCCAGATTCTGGTTGTCTGCCAGCCAAACAGAACCCGCAGAACCGCCATCAGCAGCCCGATGAGAGCGAGCCGCTTGAACCAGCCGAGTCCCTGGCAAAGCGCCGTGAAGTAGGAACCCCAAAGGCCGCCGAGCACACAAATGAGCGCGACGAGCGTGAGGCTCGTGCGCGGAATATTGAAAAAATCGCCCAACGGCTTGACAAGAACGATGGCGACGACCGAGCCGGCGATTGTGATGTGAAAAAGAAATTTGCGGCAGCCGGCGAGCAGGCCATGAAGCCGGGCGTCATCGCCACTGAAGTGAAAACGCGCGATATAATGCGTGACCGCTTGTGTGGCGATGGCCACCGGCAGGCCGAGAAACCCGATGAACGTGATGGTGGCAAGCATGAGGCCGTATTCACCGCTTGCGCCGCCCAGTTGCGGGCTGACGATAATTTGAAAAAACCAATGAATCAGGAGCGTCAGAAAACTGATCGCCGTAAAAATGATGCCGCTCTGCAAAAGTTTATGTTTATTCACGCGCGGGTGGTTTTATGGGTTTTTACCGCCAGCGTGTCAAGCGAGGCTTGCCGGAAAAACAAGAACGAACTCGATGGTTAGGCTGGGTCAATCAAATCAGAAACGTTCTGATTGCAATGTTTTTCGCTTACTGAAAAATAAAGTTGTAAAACTGCGGAAGGTTTTTCCCTTGGCTCCATTCGATAACTTGGCTGCGTTCAATGGGCACACGTTTTTCAGCCAACATGTGACAAGTGTATCCATACTGCCAAAATATTTCAAAAGTGGGCAGTAGAGATGGATTTATTAAAGTTCCCTTTGGCTGGAAGTCACCGGCACAAATTTCCATAAACCAGATGGGTCTCGGCTGGATTTTCAGTTGGCGGATTGCACCTTTGAGCAGGTTGTATTCTGCACCCTCGACATCGATGATAAAAATCGTCTTCTTTCCACTCAAGCGATCCCCCAACAAAAGATCCAAGGTGGTCACAGGAATCAAACTGTAATGACTGGAATTATCGCTTGACCAACCGGGAATAAGCGATGCTTGAGTGCTCGCGCCGAAAAGTTTGGCAATTCCGGGGTTGTTGGAAATTCCCACCGGATAAGCCTCAACGTCATTCCAGCCGTTAATGACTAAATTGCGAAGCAACAGGCGAAAGTTCAAAGGCAGCGGTTCTATGGCGATGACATGCTTTCCAAGAGAACGTGCCAGACAGGAATAGTAACCACTATTTGCACCGACATTTACGACATGAGTTATCTCCTCCCGTAAACAATCCGAAAGCACCCCAACTTCTGCTGATTCGTATTCGCCCGTTTCCATGTCCTTCCTGCCGACAAACAAGAATCCGTGGCGGTTCTTTCTGGGCTTCTTAAAAAACCAGCACCAGTTTTGGAGGCGGCGATAGACGTTGAAAACAAACGGGAACCGCTCAACCATGAGCTTAAAAAGGAATTTGCGCAGGGCTTGCATTTCTTTGTGTAAAGCTAAAATACGTAAGTTGAATTACAAGCCCGAATGACGGGTTGAGAGGTTTGACAAGGCAGTGTTACCAGCGAAGTCTGCCGGGGCAATGCCGTAAATAGAAGATGGGGCTTGATGCAGGGCGTGAATCTGGTAGCAAATACGGAGGTAACCGCCAACGACATGAAACGAGCATTGATCACAGGTATCACGGGACAGGACGGTTCTTATTTGACAGAACTTCTTCTGGCGAAGAGCTATGTCGTCTATGGCATCGTGCGTCGTTCCAGTTCGATGGCGCGCACGCGGCTGGAGCACATTTACCGCGCGCGACATTTCGAACGCGAAAAACTTTACCTCGAATACGGCGATATGACAGACGGTTCGTCGTTGCGCACCATTCTCACGCGCGTCGAGCCGGATGAAGTGTATAATCTCGCCGCACAATCCCATGTCCGTGTTTCCTTCGACACGCCGGAATACACTGTGGACGTGGCCGATGTCGGCTCGTTGCGGCTGCTCGAAGCGTTGCGCGACCACCAAAAGCAGACAGGCAGGTCAGTGCGTTATTATCAGGCATCCTCGTCGGAAATGTTCGGCTCCACGCCGCCGCCACAAAATGAAACCACGCCGTTTCATCCGCGCAGCCCTTACGCCATCGCCAAAGTCGCGGGCTACTGGCACACGGTGAATTATCGGGAGGCCTACGGCTTGCATTGCAGCAACGGCATTTTGTTCAACCACGAAAGCGAGCGGCGTGGAGAAAGTTTCGTTACGCGCAAAATTACTCTGGCGGCAGGAAGAATCAAAGTTGGCCTGCAAAAGGAATTGTATCTGGGCAACCTCGACGCCAAACGTGATTGGGGTCACGCCAAAGATTACGTCGAAGCGATGTGGTTGATGTTGCAACAGGATCAACCGGATGATTACGTCGTGGCTACCGGTGAATCGCGTAGTGTTCGGGAATTTTTGGACGCGAGCTTTGGTCTGCTCGGACTCCACTGGCAGGATTATGTGAAGACGGATGCATTTTATATGCGCCCGAGCGAGGTGGATTTTCTTAAAGGCGATGCGACCAAGGCGCGCAAAAAATTGGGCTGGTGCCCGAAGATTTCATTTCAGGAAATGGTCAAGATCATGACTGAGCACGACCTTGACCTTGCCCAGCGCGAATTGCACGCCAGGCAATTCCAGAAAGGCTAGACATCCCGCAAATAGCCCGGTGGAATCGGCTTGCCGTCAATCTGCTCCTGCGCCATGTCGAACACGCGCACGGGGTCATATAGGCGCAGCAGCGTGTCGCGCAATTCCAGGCAGTTCTGCCGCAGCTTCGGCTGCAATTCAAGGGCTTCCTTTAATTTTTCCTTGAGCTCGTCTGGCGTGACGCTCAAGCCGTCAATCGGAAACAGACACTTGTCCAGCCACGGAAATTCATAAGGCAGTGTCGTGCCGATCATCGGCGTGCCGAAGCAGGCGTATTCCACATACTTTGGCACGGACGCTTGGTGAATCCCACCTGTGCTGATGACAAAACGGCTTCGCCGGATTGACCCGCAATAAGTTTCCCACGGAAGCCAATCGCGAAAACGTCGGCGGTCAAAAATTTTGTAGGGCCGGCCTTCAAGTTCCAGAATGAGATCAAACAGCCGTTTCCGGTCGGAATAAAGATTCGCAAAATTATATTTCACCGCCGCATACGGATCGCGAATCACCCAAAAACCACCCATTGAGCCGGTGTTGCAGAAATCGTATTCCGGTTTTTCCTCCTGAAACGGCATATCCTCCGCGCTGACAGGAATGGGAAAATAAATCAGCCGTTCGGGACGTATCACGTCCGCTGCGCGTCGTCGTCGGTCGCGATAACTTAAAAACGGTTGCGCAACCACGGCTGCGGGACGGAGTGCTGCACACGCAATGGCGTAAGGAACCCATCTGTCCGGGCTGGACAGCAGTGGAGGCTGCCAATCGTTCGCAAAGCGTGCTGATCGTGTGCGCGCCGCGATGCCGCCATAAAGATTAAAGAGAACATATTCTGCGTTTTGCGTGAACCAAAACGGACTGTTCCACCAATCCACCAGCAACATGGAAAAGTTTTTCCGGTCCTTAAACAAACCGTAAAGATGCTTCAATTCATTGGCGCGCAAACCTTGCAACACGACGTGCCGGTCGGTTTTCCAAAGCTGTTCCTTGAGTGCGCGCCAGCCGCCAGCGTCCGATTTGGCTGGCAGAATGCGCCGTTGGACACCGCGCATTCCAAGAGCTTTTGCGATGGGACGGAACAATCGCTGGCACGCAAGTTCGCCTTGCAGCCAGAGGCAATCAGCCAGTTTGATTTGCGGACTCATTTGAAATTCAGATTTAATGGGAGTTGGAATCAGCACCGAGACGTGCCGCTGTCATCATCAATTCAATCATTTCCTGGAACGAAACGCGCGGCTGCCAGCCCGTCAACCGCCGTAACTTGGCGCTGTCGCCAATGAGCAGAGCGGCGGAAGGTTTCAGCAAACCGGCATCGGTCACGGCGCACTCGTGCCAGTCCACGCCGGCAATTTCGCAGGCGGTCTGCAAAAATTCCCCAACTGTGTGTGGCTCGCCAGTGGCCACGACAAAATCCTCCGGCGTCGCGTGGCCAAGAATGCGCGTCATGGCCTCCACGTAATCGCCCGCGTAGCCCCAGTCCACGATCGCGGTCAAATCGCCCAGCACCAGTTTTTTTGTTTTGTCCTGCTGGAAGGCCAGCACGCCGCGCACGATTTTCTGCGAGAGAAATTTCACCGGGCGCAAGTGCGATTCGTGGTTGAAAAGAATTCCCGTGGCTGCAAACACGCCGAGTTCATTGCGGAAATGGCGGCAACAATGGAGGCCCATCGTCTTGGTGATGCCATAGACATTTTCCGGGTTCAGCGGCGTGGATTCATCCTGCGGTTGAGCCGGCGGCGAACCGAAGACGTGCGACGACGCGGCGTAAAACAACCGCGTCGGCGGCGAGGCTTGCGCGATGGCGTGCAGAAAATAAATCAAACCGCGAACGTGAACGGCATGACTGCGCTCAAACAAGGACGGATCGTCCGACCGCAAGCTGGCATCTTCCGCCGAATGGTGAAACGCCGGCAGATAATAACATTCGGCGGGCCGCGTTTTTTGAATCAGCGACAAAACCTGTTCTTGGTTGAGGATGTCCACCGCGTCCCAATTTTCGCCGGGCGTGCTCCAGGTTTTATGGCGGCTCACGCAAACGACCTTGTCGCCGCGACGCACGAGCAATTCGGTCAGGAAAGTTCCGTCCTGTCCGCTTGCGCCGATCACCAGGGAAGTTTTCACGTCAGACAGTGTGGATTTCCGGCAGCGGGAACAATAGTTTTCCACCGCGCTTGAGATAGGCTGCCTCGCGCTGTATCACGTTCGCCTTGAAATGCCACGGCATGACCATGAGAAAATCCGGGTTGCGCGCGTGGCCTTCGGTTTCGGAAATGATGGGGATTTTGGTGCCGGGCGTATGGCAGCCGAATTTGTCCGGGTTCACTTCAAGGATGGCCGGAAGCAATTGGGGCGTGATGCCGCAGAATTGCAGGATGACATTGCCCTTGGTGGACGCGCCGTAACCCAGCGCGAGTTTTCCGCCGCGCTGGATTTCCGCGAGCCGGGCGGGAAGTTCCTCGCGGTGCCGGTTCACGCGCTGTTTGAATAGTTCAAAGCCTGCGCTGCTGTCAAGGCCCAGTTCTTTTTCCTCGCGCAGGAATTTTTCAATCACCACCGTCGCTTCGGGGAAGGAGGAATTTTTATGCGCGACCGTCACGGCGAAACTGCCGCCATTGCTGTCGTTGAGCTGCACGTCAATAATCTTCAACCCGAACTGGTCGGTCAGCCATTTGATTTGTTTGAGCGCGTAGTATTCCAGATGCTCGTGGCAGATGGTGTCGTAGGCGTTGACTTTGAGCATGAGCGGCAAATAGCTCTGCTCCAGATGCCAGATGCCGTCGGGCGCGAGCACGTCGCGAACCTGCTCGACAAACGCAGGCGGCGACGGCAGATCGTAAAACATCGCGATGGAACTGATGATTTTTGCCTTCCGCGCGCCGGGTTGTTGTTGAAAAGTTTTTGCGGAAAAGAAATCCACGACCAGTCGCACGCCGGGCTGGTAAAATTTCTTGAATTTTTCCGCCGACGGATCAAAGCCGACGCGTGTTACGTTCGCCGGATAAAAACCCAGCGACGTGCCATCGTTGCTGCCGATGTCCAGGACCGTGTCGCCGGATTGCAACGGGCGGAGTTTTTGCAGGTGCGCGGCCTTCACTCGCAAATGTTCCACCATGGATTTATTCAGGCCGGAGCGGTAGCCGTAGGTCGGCCCGTAAAGCATGGACGGCTCGAAATTGTGGTGTAGTTGCACCAGCCCGCAGCGGGCGCACTTCACGATTTCGAGCGGCGCGCTGGCCAGTGGCTCGTTCGGAGCTTTTGGAAAAATGCCGGTGAAACATTGGTTCCCCAGATGAAGGATGGAATCCAGTTCGCGCGAATCACAAATCCGGCAGGCATTGATGACTTGATACATTTTATGAGATGTTTGGTTGAACGTCATTGCAACCGCAAGCCAAAATCACCCGCTTGCCGGATGTCCGGCGAAACAACTCAAAATCAGCGCTTGCCAGCCCGTGGGCGGGACGTTAGTAATCTGTGCTTCATTTATGCTCGGGAACTTACTCGCCTTTGCCACGTTTGAGGTCAAACGCTGCCGGTTCAGCCGGTTGATTCATCACCCGCGCGTGGCCAAACTTATCCATCCGCACGGTTTTGAGCCGGTCGTCACCCGATGTTTGGTCGAGACTGATTGGAACGGGCCGGTTTGGGACGTTGGTTCGAATGTCGGCAACATTGCCTATGAAGTCGCCCAACGCCACAAGGTCTTTGTCTTCGAACCGAATCTGAATCTGCTCTACTACTTGGGCTACAAGCTCAAGGATTGTCCCGGCGTCACCGTTGTGCCTTGTGCGCTCACGCTGGACGGCCGGCCCATGCAGTGTTCGCTGGATCCCAACTTTTCGCTGCCCAACCAGGGGCCGCTGGCGGCTACGTTGTCGGTTGACGAGGCGCTGAAAAAATTCGGACGCCCCGGCGTCATCAAGCTCGACATCGAAGGTGGCGAATACGAAGTCATCCAATCCCCGTTGTTGACCGGTCTTACCCTTATCGTGGAATGGCATCGCGAAGTCCCAACCGCCCTGGATCGCTGGCATATCAAGACCCTCGACCCCATGCACACTCTTTTGACGCCGAAGTAGGGAACAGCTTGTATCCATTGGCGTGCCGGCGACCGCTCGGATTTTAAAGGGTCCATAAAGCTTTCCATTCCAAACCATTCCAAAAATACTGGCGACTTCGGCCGTTTTGCTCTAAACTCCGCGCCCGATCATGGAAAAAGTCTTTGTCACCGGTGCCGCCGGTTTTATCGGCAGTAATCTCGTTGACCGCCTGCTCACCGATGGCAAATCCGTCATCGGCTGGGACAATTTTTCCACCGGCCAGCGCGAGTTTATTAAACCAGCGCAGGCAAATTCCAAATTCAAACTCGTCAAAGGCGATTGCCTTGATCTGCCGGCATTGACCCGCGCAATGAAGGGATGTGATTTTGTTTTCCACCTTTCGGCCAACGCTGACGTACGTTTTGGCCTCGAACATCCCGGCAAGGATTTTCAGCAGAACGCCGTTGCCACCTTCAACGTCCTGGAAGCGATGCGCGCCAATGGTATCAAAGGCATCGCCTTCAGCTCCACCGGCTCGGTTTATGGCGAGGCGGAAGTCTTCCCAACGCCAGAAAATCATCCTTTCCCCATTCAAACTTCCCTCTATGCCGCGTCGAAACTCGCCGGTGAAGGATTCATTCACGCCTACTGCGAGGGTTACGGGTTTGAAGGTTACATTTTCCGGTTTGTCTCAATTCTCGGCGAACGCTACACGCACGGCCACGTGTTGGATTTCTACAAGCAACTACTCGTCCACCCCGGCCACTTGAACGTCCTCGGTGACGGCAAACAGCAAAAATCCTATCTTTACATTGGTGATTGCCTGGATGCGATGCTGCATGTTGTCAATCGCGCCACAGCCAAACAGGCCAGACACGGCGTTGAAACTTACAACCTCGGCACCGACGAATACATTCGGGTGAACGACTCCATTCATTTCATTTGCGGTGCGCTGGACCTCAAGCCCAAACTGGAATATTCCGGCGGCAACAAGGGTTGGGTCGGCGACAACCCATTCATTTTTCTCGATACCAAAAAAATCCGCGCCACCGGCTGGAAAACCACGCTCACCATAGAGCAAAGCATCGTGCGGACGCTTGAGTGGCTCCAGCATAACCAATGGGTGCTCCAACGCCGATGAATATCACCGTCCTCGGCCTCTGGCATCTCGGCAGCGTCACTGCGGCGTGCTGCGCGCGGCATTTCCAGGTTGTCGGACTCGACTTTGACGCGGCGAACATCGCCAAACTGAATTCCGGCCAGGCCCCGCTTTTCGAGCCGGGACTCAACGAACTCATCGGTGCCGGCCTCGCCGCAAAAAAACTTTCGTTCGCAACCGATCCAAAAATCGCGTGCGCCCGCGCCGATGTGCTCTGGCTTTGCTACGACACGCCCGTCAACGACAACGATGAGTCCGACGTGAACTTCGTGCTCGTTAATCTTCGTCGTGCGCTGTTGCATTTGCCCAAAGGCGCACTGGTATTGATTTCCGCTCAACTGCCCGTTGGCACCTGCCGGAAGCTGGAGGCCGAGTTCCCACAATTCCACTTCGCCTGTTCACCGGAGAATCTTCGTCTCGGCAGAGCCATTGACTCGTTTGAGAAAGCGGAGCGTGTCGTCGTCGGCATCCGCGACGAATCCCCAAAACCACTGCTCGAAAAACTGTTTGCTCCCTTCACACCGCAGGTCCTTTTCATGCGCACCGAGTCGGCGGAAATGGTCAAACACGCGCTTAATGCGTTTCTTGCACTTTCGATTACTTACATCAACGAAATTGCACGACTGTGTGAACTCACTGGCGCGGATGCAAAGGAGGTTTCCGCCGGACTCAAAAGCGAACCGCGCATCGGGCCAAAGGCTTATCTCGGTCCCGGGGGGCCGTTTGCCGGCGGCACACTTGCCCGCGATGTCGTTACGCTCACGAAACTTGCCGAGGCGAAAAGTGAAAAGATTTCCGTCATTCCGGCCATCAAACAAAGTAACGATTTGCATCGCGGCTGGGCGCTGCGACGATTGCAATCGCGTCTCGGCGACTTGCACGGTAAAACTGTCGCCGTGCTTGGCCTGACTTACACCACCAACACCGACACGCTCCGCCGCAGCGCAGCGGTGGAATTGTGCCGGAATCTTCTGGAAGAGGGGGCGAATGTTCATGCTTATGACCCGGCGGTGAAACAATTGCCCGCTGAACTCGCCAAGGTGCGGCTCTCTTCCCAAATTACCGGGGCGCTGAGCGGCGCGGACGCCGCTGTTGTTTGCACCGAATGGCCGGAATTTCGTGGGGTGAATTGGGCGAAAATTACCCCGGCCATGCGCCAGCGCATTTTTGTGGATGCCAACCGTTTTTTGGAAAAGGAATTGAAAACTGTCGCTGGTGTCGAACATCTTTCCGTGGGTCGCGCCTGAATATGAAACTCAAAGGCATCCATGCGCTCATCACCGGCGGCAGCCAGGGACTCGGCAAAGCCATCGCCGAACATTTCCTGCGCGCCGGCGCGAACGTGGCGATTTGCGCCCGTAGTGAAAAGGATTTACTCGCCACTCGTGATGAGCTGGCGAAGCAGTTTCCCTCGCGAAAAATTCTGGCAAAGGCCTGTGACGTTTCCAGCGAAACCCAGGTAAACGAACTCGTCGCATTTGTGTTGCGTGAACTCGGCTCGCTTCATGCGCTTGTGTTGAACGCAGGTATTTATGGCCCGATGGGCGCGACGGAGTCCGTTTCGCTCGACGAGTGGCGGCGCACGATGGACATCAATCTTTACGGCGTCCTGCTGCCGTGCCGCGCGGTCATTCCGCATTTCAAAAAAAATGGCCGTGGCAAAATCATTGTTCTCAGCGGTGGTGGGGCGACCAATCCGCTGCCGAACATCAGCGCCTATGCCGCGTCGAAGGCCGCCGTCGTGCGGCTCATGGAAACGCTGGCGGAAGAGCTGAAAAATTTCCGGGTGGACGTGAATGCGATTGCACCCGGAGCTTTGGCGACGCGATTGGTGGACGAAGTTTTGGCCGCCGGTCCGGAAAAGGTTGGAAAGGCGTTTTACGAGAAGAACAAGCAATGGAAAGATAAAGGCGCGACGCCGCTTGAACTCGGCGCGAACCTCGCGGTTTATCTCGCCAGTTCGCAAAGCGACGGCATCACCGGCAAGCTCATTAGCGCACAGTGGGATCCTTGGGAAAAACTCCACGAATTCAAAAATGACTTGGATGGTGACATTTACACACTGCGCCGTATTGTGCCGAAAGACCGCGGCAAAACCTGGGGTGACAAATGAATTACGCCATCATCGGGTGCGGATTGATTGGGAAAAAACGGCTGGCAGGTTTGCCCGCCGGTTCAAAGCTTGCCGTGGCGTGCGACACAAATCCGGCCCGCGCCGCCGAACTCGTGAAATTGGCGAATACCGGCCGTGCCGTTGCCGATTTCAAACAAGCCATTGCCAGTCCGGAAGTGGATGCAGTGATTGCAGCGACCTTCAACTCCATGCTCGCCGAAGTTTCCGCCGCCGCCATTTGCGCCGGCAAACCCGTGCTTGTGGAAAAACCAGCGGGCGTTTCCGTGAAGCAGATTGATGAATTAATCGCGCTTGCAAAACAGCACAGTGTTTGTGTGCGTGTGGGTTTTAATCACCGCTATCATCCGGCGTTCATCAAAGCGCGGGAGATTCTGGCGTCCGGCGTAATGGGCGAATTGATGTTCATTCGGGGGCGTTACGGCCACGGCGGTCGTGTCGGCTACGACAAGGAATGGCGTGCCAATCCGAAACTTTCCGGCGGCGGTGAATTGATTGACCAGGGAATCCATTTAATTGATCTGGCGGGCTGGTTTCTCGGTCGCTTCACAAAAGTGGACGGTCATGCGACGACATATTTTTGGAACATGCCGGTGGATGACAATGCTTTTTTAAGTTTGCGGACGGCCAAAGACCAGACGGCGTGGTTGCATGTCAGTTGCACGGAATGGAAAAATCTCTTTTCATTCGAGATATACGGACGCCATGCAAAGTTGCACATCGAAGGGCTCGGCGGCAGCTATGGGGTCGAGAAACTTTATCACTACCAGATGAAGCCGGAAATGGGGCCGCCAGACACGAAGCTGTATGAATTTCCCGGCCCGGATGAATCGTGGCGCATTGAAATGACGGAGTTTGAGCGGGATGTTCAATTGAAGCGCAAACCGGACGCCGGTCTTGCGGAAGCGCGTGCCGCGCTTCAAATCGTCGAACAGATTCATCGGAAAAGCGGATTTGACTTTGACTCCGTTCCCCTAAAACTCTAAATCCAAGAGCTAGGAACTTGGACCCCGACTTGAAATGATTATTGCGCGTTCACCTTTGCGAGTCACCCTCGGTGGCGGCGGGACGGATTTGCCGTCTTACTATGAAAAGTTCGGCGGTTTCCTCATCGCCGCCGCGATTGACAAATATGTCTATATCACATTGCACGAAACGTTCGTGTCCGACCTCATCGTAAAATACTCCGAGCTGGAACGCGTACCGGAAGCGGCGAAATTAAAGCATCCCATCATTCGTGAAGCATTCGCACTGGTTGGCGTTGACGGTCGTTCATTGGAGATGACTTCAATGGCAGATATTCCTGCTGGAACCGGTCTCGGTTCTTCCAGCAGTTTTACAACCGCATTACTTAAAGCGTTGCACGCTCACAAAAAAAATCTCGTTCACCCCGCTGAACTCGCGGCACAGGCATGCGACATCGAACTTAACCGGCTTCACGAGCCGATTGGCAAACAAGACCAATACATTGCGGCTTATGGCGGCATTACCTGTTTCGAATTTTTGCCGGATGGCACAGTCAAAGCATGGCCTTTGAAAATTTCCGACCGGACACGAGACAATCTCGAAGACAATTTACTTCTGTTTTTTACCGGTTATTCGCGTTCAGCTTCGGCGATTTTGAAGGAACAGGATCAGAAATCGAAACAGTCTGACGCAGGCATGATCGAGAACTTGCATTTCGTCAAAGACCTTGGCCGGCAAAGTCAGAAGGCGCTTGAGGCCGGCAACCTGCAGGAATTTGCGCGGCTTATGGACGTTCAGTGGCAGCGCAAAAAACAGCGGAGCGGCGGCATGAGCAACCCCAAAATCAACGAGTGGTATGACCTGGCAACGGCCAATGGCGCGCTTGGCGGTAAACTCATCGGCGCGGGCGGCGGCGGCTTTTTGATGTTTTACTCTGAAGATAAGGCAAGGCTGCGCCACGCGATGCAACAAGCCGGACTCAAGGAAGTCCGTTTCCGCTTCGATTTCGAAGGGACGAAACTCGTCATCTCGTGACCACGCCGCTTGACATTCCTGTTGCCATTCTTGCGGGCGGCTGCGCCACGCGGTTGCGCCCGATCACGGAGAAAATCCCCAAATCACTCATATCTGTTGCAGGGAAACCATTTTTAGCGCATCAGCTTGAATGGCTTCGCTCGCGCGGTCTCCGTCATGTCGTGTTGTGCGTCGGTTATCTCGGAGAAATGATTCAACGCGATTTTGGGGATGGATCACAATTTGGCGTCCGGCTTGATTATTCATTTGACGGCCCGAAATTGCTGGGCACCGGTGGTGCAATCAAACATGCTTTGCCGTTGCTCGGTGAAGAATTTTTTATTCTCTATGGCGATTCTTATTTACCGATAGAATACCATCCTGTCGCTGAATTTTTTCAACGCAGTGGCAAGCTTGGCTGCATGACGGTTTATCGCAATGAAGGTCGGCATGACACGAGCAATGTCATTTTTCGCAATGGCCAGATCACGGTTTACGACAAAAAAAATCGCACACCGGAAATGCAGCATATTGATTACGGGTTGAGCTTGTTCAGAAATACCGCGTTTGGCTTGTTTCCCGCCGGCAAGCCGTTTGATTTGGCCGAAGTCATGGGCAAACTCGTTCGTGAAAAGCAACTCGCCGGCTACGAAGTGCATGAACGCTTTTACGAAATCGGTTCGCCTGCGGGCTTGGCGGAACTTGAAACACTGCTAAAATCAAAATCACCATGAGCTTTGCCAGACAATTTCTTGAAGAGGTTCAAAGCGTTGTTGCGCAACTGGACGCCAGCGCGATTGAAAAATGCGTGGATGAACTGGCGCGCGTGCGCGACCGCGGAGGTCGGCTGTTTATTCTTGGTGTTGGCGGCGGCGCGGCCAACGCCGGTCATGCGGTGAACGATTTCCGCAAGATCTGCGGCTTCGAAGCCTACGCGCCAACCGACAACGTTTCCGAATTGACCGCGCGCACCAACGATGATGGCTGGGCGACGATTTTTGCCGAATGGCTCAAGGGCAGCCGGCTCAATGCGAAGGACGGTCTGCTCATTTTCTCTGTTGGCGGCGGCAATTTGGAGAAAAATATCAGTCCGAACCTTGTCAGTGCGATTCAGTTTGCCAAAAAAGTTGGCGCTTCCATCGTTGGCGTCGTTGGTCGCGATGGCGGTTGCACGGCGAAGGAAGCAACTGCATGTGTCATCGTGCCAACAGTGAATCCAGCGCATGTCACCCCGCACAGCGAAGCATTTCAGGCCGTCATCTGGCACCTGTTTGTGTCGCATCCCAAACTCAAAATCGGCCAGGCCAAATGGGAAAGCACGAAGTAAAAGTGGGGTTGCAACGTGCCGTTTTTCTTGACCGTGATGGTGTTATCAATCGCGCGCTCGAATGCGATGGCCAGCCACATTCGCCGTTCAGCCTGAGTGAATTTGAAATTCTTCCTGAAGTCCCGAAGGCATGCCATCGTCTCAAGCGAGCTGGATATTTACTCGTCGTGGCGACGAATCAACCGGATGTGGGCAGGGGCGTGCTCAAAAGGGAAATCGTCGAAATGATTCATGTGGAAATGTGTCGCCGGCTTCCGATTGACCGTGTGGAAGTTTGCTATCATCCCGGTAAAGGTGCATCTGATTGTGATTGTCGCAAACCGAAGCCGGGCATGTTGTTGCGCGCCGCACGCGAACTCGGCATTGATCTCGCACAAAGCTGGATGGTTGGTGACCGCTGGCGCGACGTGGATTGCGGCCATGCCGCCGGTTGCCGGACGATTTTCATTGATCGCGGTTACGCGGAAGACATTCGACAAAAACCGCATTTTTCCGCTGGCAATTTGGCCGAAGCAGCAGACATTATTCTGCGCGAGTTCAACAAATTTTAATCATGCACACACTCAAGGATTTGAAGATAAAAATTTTCGCTGACGGCGCGGACAAAGCGGGAATGCTCCAATTAAATGCGAATCCGCTCATCAAGGGCATGACCACCAACCCTTCGCTCATGCGCAAGGCGGGGGTTACGGCTTTCGAAGCATTCGCGCGCGACATTTTGAAAAGCATCACCGGAAAGCCGATTTCATTCGAGGTTTTCTCCGACGACTTTTTAGAAATGCGGCGACAGGCGCTTAAAATCAGCGGCTGGGCGAAGAACGTTTACGTCAAAATCCCCATTACCAATACACGCGGCGAATCTTCATTGCCGCTCGTGCGCGAGCTTGCACGCGAAGGTGTGAAACTCAATATCACCGCTATTTTAACTGAAGAGCAGGTTGCTGGAGTCGCGCAGGCGCTTGATCCGAAAGTGCCCGCCTTCGTGTCCGTGTTTGCCGGCCGCATTGCCGACACGGGCGTGGATCCGATGCCGTATATGCGCGCGAACAAAAAACTTTTAGCCGGATTGCCGCAGACAGAATTGCTCTGGGCCAGTGTGCGCGAGGTGCTGAATATTTTTCAGGCGCAGGAGTGCGGCTGCGATATCGTGACCGTGCCGTATGATGTTTTGGCCAAGGCGATGAAACTGGCCGGGATTGGGTTGAAGGAGATGTCGCTCAACACTGTGAAAACATTTGCCGCCGATGCGAAGGCGGCCGGTTTTTCGCTGTAGTCAAATCATCTTGTTCACGGTCTCGAAAATGTTTTCGACCGTTACTGAGGCCATGCACGCCAGCAATTCTTCGCGTGTGCCCTTGATATCACCGCCGTCGTAACGGTAATAATCCAGATTGCGCCCCGCAACGACGGGATTTTTCACGAGCGTGAATGAATTTCCATAAGGCAGATTCGTCGCGTTCAACGTCGGCGCTTCGATGACAATTTGCTTCTTCACTTTCATCGCCGCCGCCAAGTGCATCAAGGCCGTGTCCACGCTCAGAAAGGACTGACAACGTTTCATCAGCGCCGCCGCCTGACGGAGATTTTTCGACCCAACTTGAAATGCGCGGTCACAGTCGGCCTGCGCCAAAATCACCTCGTGATCCCCGGCTTCTTCGGAACCGCCGAAAAGCAAAATGCTGATGTCGCGCCGCTCGCGATTCAATCGCCGAATCAGTCCGACATAATTTTTCAACGGCCACCGTTTGAGCGGCAGATTCTTTGTGTTTCCGGAGCCGACATGAACGCCGAGCAATTTCCGATTCGTCAATTTGTGCGCGACTAGAAAATCGGTAGCCCAATTTTCTTCCGCCCCCGACAGAAAAATTTCAATTTCATGTGACGGCAGTTTTATTTTTGCGCCGAGCAACCGTAACGCGGCGAAATTATTTTCGATCGAGTGTTTGGTGTAATCCTGGGGTAACGTGCAGTTGACAAGCCAGCGGTCGAGAGGGCTGAAGCATTCATATTCGTGGCTGATTCGCATTGGCGCGCCGATAATGCGCGCGGCGATCTGATAATGAATCCGGCTCTGCGGATGCGTGTTGATTGAGACATCATAGCGCTCGCGCCGTAACGACCAGAGAAATCGCAGCGCTTCAAATTTACCCGTTTCAATAAGGTTTTTCTGGTGAATGCGATTCAAATGCGGGTTGTTTTCGAGCAAATCTTTCGAGCCGCCCCATCGCACCAGCGCGTCAATCGTGGCGTCGGGAAAATTCACGCGCAGTTCGTGAATCAACGGCGTAGCCAGGAGCGTGTCACCAACGCCCGCAAGTGAAATGACCAGGATCTTCATTTTTTGGGAGGGCCGGCATTTCACCGTCCCTCCTATTCAAAGGCGCGAAATTTTTTCCAGCAATGCCGTCGTGGATTTGCCGGGCACAAGTGGGAAAATCACAATTTTCCCACCTGCCGATTCGACCACGTGGCGTTCTTCCTGGTTCAACGTGTCCAGGGTGTAATCGCCGCCTTTGACATAAATATCAGGCTTGGCCGCCGAAAGGAATTTCGTCGCTGTTTTGTCCGCGAAAATGCAAACACCGTCCACGCTTGCCAGCGCGGCGAGCACAGCGGCGCGGTCATTCTCGGAATTCACCGGACGCCCGGCGCCTTTCAATTCCCGCGCCGAGTTGTCTCCATTAACACCGACGAGCAGGGCATCGCCGAGATTGCGCGCGGATTCGAGATATGCCACGTGTCCCAAATGCAGAACGTCGAAGCAGCCGTTGGTCACGACCAGTTTTTTGCCGTTCGCGCGCATCGCCGCGCGCCATGCCGGCAATTTACCCCACGTAATGATTTTACTGCGCAAGTTCACGCCGTCATTTTGCCTGTATGTTATGCGAATTCAACAATTTCCACACGCGCAGCGCTTCAGTCGCGCCCCAGGCCTGCGCATCGCAACCGCGTTGCACGTGCGGCGCATCGCCATCAAGAATTTCCGGGACCTGCCCGAGGCAGCCTTCGTTCATCAATTGCTCCATGCTGCTGAGATACGCGCGTGCCGCCGCTGCAGCTTCCGGCGCTCCCGCATCGCGGGACCATGCACGCGCCAGCGCTTCGCAGAAAACTGGAAAGGTCCACGTCCATGCCGTGCCGTTGTGATACGCGGGTTTGCGGCGCGTGTCTTCGTCGCCTTCATAACGGCCACAATACGGCTCGGCGGGATTGTTGAGCAGATGGCCGCCGTGATAAATCGGCAGCGGGACAGAAACCGGCAATGGCGCAAGCGACCGCAGCCCACCCGGCACAACCAGAAATTTTAATGCGGCTTCGATGCAGCGTTTCGCACGTTCGCCGGTCACGAGACCGAGGCTGACGGCGAACAGATAATTGTTGCGAAACGCGTCATCCACTTTTGACCCGGCCGGAGATTGGCCGCTTTTTGCAATCAACAAATCCGCATAGCAGCCGCGTTCTTCGAGCCAGAAAAATTTTTCAAGTGAAGCCATGGCGCGTTCACCGAGTTCACGCCATTTTTTTTGTTCGCCGTGTTCGCCGATTTTTTCCAACTGGCGCAGCAGGCGAATCCAGAGCGCCTGGATTTCAACCGGATAACCTTCGCGCGGCGTACCGGCTGGATGATTCGTGTCCATCCAGGTGAAATGACTGGGACTCCAAATCAGCGCCGAGTCCGCGTCCATGCGGATTCCGTTCGGTGTGCCGCCGATATAATTCGTCGCAATGCTTTGCAGCACATCACGAATCGTGCGCTTCGTTGAATCAACAAATGCGGAATAAAAGCCCGGTTTGGCCTGTGCCAGTTCCTCGCACGCGACGGCGAACCACAACGGCGCGTCGGATGTGTCGCGGTTTGAAACGTCTTCGCCGTGAATGGTATTAGGCAGTGTGCCGTCTTTTTCAAGTTTTGCGAACGTGAGCAAAATTTGTTTTACTTCGTCAACCATACCGGCGGCAAGCAAACCGCGTGCGGCAATGAAGGTATCGCGGCCCCAATCGAGAAACCACGGATAGCCGGCAATGACCGTCTTGCCCTGGTCGCGTCGGACGACAAAGGCGCGGGCGGCCTGGATTAATTGTTCCTCGAAAGTTTGGTGTTCCGGCTTCGTCCGGTCATTTCCGCCTGAAGCCGGAACTCCAAACGAAGACCAATCAGCCTCTGCGGTCGCGACGAGCGTGACACTCGCCCCTTTGGGCAGCGGCAATTCAAACCAGCCCGGACTGTAAGCGTCGCCGCTGCCGGTTTGCCCGCGGCTTTGATCGGCCGGGTGGGGAATGTTTTCGCACCACTCCGGCTGCGGATGATATTCGCCACTGCTCGCAAAGGCTCGCAACTGACGGTCTGGCGCGGGCGAGAAGGCGAAACCAATTTTCTTGTCGAGAGAGTGTGTGTGGGTCGAAAAATGATATTCCGCGCCGCCGTTTCGTTTCGTTTCCCAATGAAAATTTCGATCTTCAATGTCAAAGCGCACAGTCAATCGCACGTCGGCGTCTGGCGGGAGTTGTTTGCCGTGTGCCCGGTTGGCGGCAGGCCGGCTAAAGCTAAAAACCGTCGTGTTTTTTTCCTGGAGCATTTCGGCGCGCAATTCAATTTCAACGGTGCGGCCATCGCCCGCATTGGCGACGAATTGCCAGACCGCCTGTGGGCCGGCGTCGAATGACACAAGGTTCTTCGCGTCGAGCGGTGAGAGAAAACCGTCGGCACTGGCCCAGACGCGCATCCGTTTGACGAAGACATGGCGATCCACCGGCACGCTTGGATGCAAATTCGCACCGAGCAGACAGTCGTACTTGGAATTGACGCGGCCGAGGTCAACACAAATGCGCGCCATACCGCCGATGCCATTCGTCAACAGCACGAGATTATCCGGGTTCGCGATTTGCGGTTGAGTGTTCTGCGTTACAGGATGGGCTGAAAGAAAATGGATTGCGGCGGATACATGTTGTGAGATCGCCGCGTATCGCTCCAAAACCAATTCGGCATCCGCGGCAGTTTCTTGTGGCGGAAAACAGGCAACGTGGCCATCACGAACCGCGATGGATTGAACGTGAACCACATGGGCATTTTTAATTTTCAAAGTTGCGCGGAACGGCGCGGTGTCCTGAATGAGCAGCCAATGATTGGGCGGTACGAGCGTGACCCGGCGGCAGTCCAGCAATGTCCATGTGACAACACGCGGGAAGATTTTTCGGGCTTCACAATCACGCAACATTCCGGTCAGTGGAGATTTCATGCCGCGCGCGGCGAATTCGCTGGCGGCGGCAAGAAAATTGGCTGGCGCGTGTTCGACTTGCCCGGCGAGCCAGTGCCAGTCGAGAGTGTCAAGCGTTTCAACCGGCACAATTTTGCCCAAGGCTTCCAACGCCCATGCGGCTTGTGCGCGGATACGGCGGTAAGCGTCGCCGCTTAAACCTTGCGTCGGTGCTGTCGGAGAAAGGCAATGGCAGGCGCCGGGCCCGAGCGTGAAAGTGGTTTTGTCTTTCGTGACGCCGGTCTTCGGTAATGGCTGACCGAGCAAATCAAATTGAAAAGTGGAAAGCGGAAAGCGGAAAGCGGAGACATCAAACACGAGTGAATTTTCCTTTCCGACATCGGTGTTTACGAGCACGAGCGTGGTGTCTTTGCCTTCGGCAGATTCGCGGAGCAGTGCATAAACCGGCGAATCGCCCGGACTGAGCCGCGTCAGTTTTGCGTTGTCAAAAAAACAGGGGTGGTCAGCAAGTAATTTATTCAATTGCGCGAGCTCGGAAACGATGTTGTCCCTGCTGCCCCATGCGAGGCCTGTGCAGTCGTGGACTTTGATTTTTTCAGTGGCAAGCCATTCGACGCCACAAGCAAAACCAAAGCCACCATTCGCGCTTGTCAGCGCGCAAAGACGATTTCGCAGCAGCGACCACGCACGGCCAATTGCAGCGAGGCGGTCATTGTCGTGCGTTTCGCTGTAATGGATGTAAGTGCCGACGCGCGAACTTTGGCGCAGAGCGTAGTCGAGGTAATCGGCGACTTGCCGGCCGGAATGATTTTGGAAAAGCTCGGAGTAGGCCCATTGCATTCCGCCTTCGGTGAGCAAATTTTCAGTGGCTTCCCACGAACCACCAAGACCTTCAAGCAAAAAAATGGTTTCGGGGAATTCCTCTTGCACGCGGGCAATGATGTATTGCCATGCGGGCACGGGAATTTTATAGCCGGCGTCGCAGCGAAAGCCATCCACGCCGCGGCCACACCACGTCAAAAGCGCGTCGGCGATCTTATCCCAAAGCGCGATATTGTCCTGTTTCAGTTCAACGAGGTCACCCCACGTGATTCCCCATGCGCCGGGGCTGGCGAAGGTACCGTCGGGGCTTCGCAGGAAAAAATCGGGATGATTTTCCTGCAACACCGCCCCCCAGCCGGTGTGATTAATGACGATGTCGAGGAATACACGCGCGCCAAGCGCATGCGCCGCGTAGGTGAGTTCGCAAAATTGATCAATGCCGGTGGTGCGTTGATCGAATTCGACAAGCGCCGGGTCAATCGCCGTCAAATCGAGCGCGGCATACGGACTGCCGAAACGCCCGAAACGCGCGTAGACCGTTGGTGTCGGATGCACGGGGAGCAAATGAAGAATGCGACAACCGAGTGTTTGAACGATGTGCGGCAACAAGCGTGCAAGGTCACGGAGTTTGCCGGAAGGCGGAATGACGGTGTAACCGAGCGAGTCGAGCGGATTGAGTTTTAAGTTGAGTTTTAGGTCCACCGCGACTGCGGCAGTGCGGGTCGGGCCAAACAATCGCGTGAAAGCACAGTAAATGGTGTTGGCAGTGCGGTAAAAATTTGGACGCACGCCGATGCCGACATCAGGACCTTCAGGCCAATGTTGCCAGCCTTTTGGGTCGAGCAAATAAGGTTTGGCTTTGAAGAAACCGACTTCGACAAGCGGCAATTCAATTTCCCAAACGCCGCCATTTTTTTGCATTGGCAAATCACGCCATGAGGCGCCAGCGTGACCAGGATCGCCGGCGTGTGCGGCGATGATTTCGCGGCGAAGTGCAGCGGCGCGGCCGAGATTGGTGCGAAGCAGCGCGCGCCAGCCGTTGTGCGCGGCACCCTCCCGCAGCGTGAAGCGAACGCGGTCGCCGACGAAGCATACGAGGCGTTCGCCGGGCTTGGGTGTCATGGTTGGAATTGGCCGTTCCACTTGAAAATTTTTAGCACGAAAGCGTGAAGGCACAAATCACAAAAGTGCTTTTGCGGGGTTTTCGGAAAGGGTTCCTTTGGTTTGATTTTGAAATAACGGCGTTTAATCTGGCAGGGAAGTTGCTTAAAAGTTGTTTTTGTTGTATTTGTTGGGTGAAAATGACGGCGATGGGTTTCAAGCATGGCTACAACGGCATTAAATGCAAGTGAAGAAGCTCAATTGCGGCAGACGATTGAGATGTTCGAGGTTATTGTGCAATCGCAGCCAAACGATTGCCAGTCACTGGAAATTCTCAAGGAAGCCTACACCAAGCTTGGGCGCGAGGAGGATGTCATCAACACGTCCAAACACATCGCGCAAGCCTACATGCAAATGGGGCAACTTTCGTCGGCGATTTTGGAATATGAGACAGTTTTGCAACTCCGTCCCAACGACGCTGACGTGCAGGCGGCGCTCAAACAAATCGGAGATAAAGCCAGCAATGCAGCGGTTCAGCAAATCGCTGACGTGGGACCAACGGCACTGACGCCCTCCTTGGCCACAACGGGGTTCAGGAAAAAAACGCGCGCCACGACTGTTACGGAAGTGGATGACGGCCGCAAGGCGATGTATAAAGTTTTTGTCGAAGACCGCGTCATCAACGCAGGCGATTTTGATTTGTGCTGGCGATCGCCGGATTTAACGGTGTCACCGCCGGACGTGGTCGTGCCATTCATTCACACACTTTCGGAAAAAGGCGTTTTACAGACGGAGAAATCGCTCAAGCTCCTGAGCGATAAAACGCGCCTGGCTTTTTTGCCACTGGACAAATATGAAGTGGACACCGAATTGACGCGCGGTTTCCCGATGGCCATTTGCCGTCGCTGGTGTGTGTTGCCTTTCGATCGGATGAGCAAAGCCATTTTGGTGGCTACGGCGAATCCATTTAATCAACAGGCGGCCAAAGAACTGGCTGGGACCACTCCAAACCGGTTGCTTTGGTACCTGGCGTCACCATCCGAGTTGATACAAAACATCCGTGCAGCGTTCCATTAAAGCCATGGCCAAAGTCAAATCATTCGGAGAACGGATTGCCGACGCGCTCGTCGAGGACGGCTTGTTGAGCGCGCAACAGGTGGAGGAATTGCTCGAGCAGCAAAAAAAAGGAGGCACACGCCTTGTCAAGCTGATGCTCGAAAAAGCTTATGTGAGCGATCAAGACCTGACCGTTTCCATGGGGCGCGTGCTCAACGTGCCGTCAGTCAATCTCGCCCGCTTGAAGATCCCGGTGGAGATTGCTGAACTCGTGCCGCGCGACACCGCGCATAATTACAAAATCATCCCTGTTTCACAGTTGGAAAACAAATTATTCCTTGCGATGGCTGATCCGTTGAACGTCCTCGCCCTCGACGATGTCAAGCGCCTGACACATCTCGAAATCGCCCCGCTTATCGCTTCGGAAAAAGCCATTCTCGACAAGCTCAACGCGGTTGACTCCGCCAAAAGCAGTTCAATAGAAGACATCATCCAAGATGCCGAAAAGCAACTTGAAGCTGGCGTGGAAGCCGACTCCATTGAAACCATCAAGGAAACCCTCGAGGATGTGAACCTCGACAAGCTCGCTGCCTCCAGCGAAGAAGCGCCCGTCATCAAACTCGCCAACCTCATCGTCGTTCAAGCCATTAAAGACCGTGCCAGTGACGTGCATTTGGAGCCGTTCGAAAGGACAATGCGCCTGCGTTACCGCATTGACGGCGTGCTGATAGACGCCACCCCGCCGCCCAAGCAATTGCAACTGGCTTTGGCTTCGCGTTTCAAAATCATGAGCAGCCTCGACATCGCCGAACGGCGACTGCCGCAGGACGGACGTATACGCGTGCGCGTCAGTGGCAAGGATTACGACCTTCGCGTTTCCGTTCTGCCCACCATTCACGGCGAGAAAATCGTTCTTCGCGTTCTCGACAAGACCACCCTCTCCACGGGCATTGATAAACTGGGTTTGGACCCCGAAACCTTCAAACAAGTCAAGGCCGCCGTTGACGCGCCGCACGGTTTGATTCTGGTTACCGGTCCAACCGGCTCGGGCAAAACCACGACGCTCTACTCCGCGTTGAATGAACTCAACAATCCAATTTATAACATTGTTACTGTCGAGGACCCCGTGGAATATCAGATTGCCGGCATCAACCAGGTTCCGACAAAAAAGGAAATCGGCCTCACTTTTGCCAATGCGCTGCGCTCCATCCTGCGCCAGGACCCGGACATCATCATGATCGGTGAAATTCGCGACACCGAGACCGCCGAAATCGCCATTGAAGCCGCGCTCACCGGACATCAAGTCTTGAGCACCATGCACTGCAACGACGCGCCCGGCGCCATCACGCGTCTCGACGACATGGGCATCGCGCCGTTTTTGATTGCTTCGTCTGTGATTCTTTCGTGCGCGCAACGTCTCTTGCGCCGCATCTGTCCGCATTGCAAAGAGCCGGTGACGTATCCTCCCAAAGTATTTGAAGACCTCGGCATTGATCCGGCCACGCTCGGTGACGTGCATTTTTATCGCGGACGCGGTTGTGAGCGTTGCAAAAATTCCGGTCATAGCGGGCGCCTCGCCATCATCGAGGCCATGACCATCTCTGATGAAATCCGCAAACTCATCATCGCCCGCGCCAACTCGCGTGAATTGGGCAAAATGGCCATCAGCCAGGGCATGCGCACGTTGCGCATGGTCGCGCTCGACCGCGCGCGCGAAGGCGTTTCCACGCTGGAACAAGTTCTGGTGATGACCTCGGCGCATTGATTCACGCCGCTGCGCTTAGAATTTGCGCTGGGGAATGACAAATGGCTGCGGCGTCTGCGACATCCACGGCGGCGGCTGCGGCGCCCATGAAGGTGTAATCGCAGGCTGAGTATTCGTTTGTCTGGTAACGCCGGGCAACGGTTGCAGACCCGCCGGCTTTCCAATGCCACTGCTCAGTGGCGTGAACGAAGCGCCAAACGGATTAACCAGCGGTTGAGTGGTGCCGGAAGCCGGCGATGTTTGTGGCTGGGAGAAGGCTGTGCGGCCCGGTGAAGGCATTGCCGCCGTGGCGGGCAAAAAACCCGGCTCAAGCAATTGCCTGAATTGATCCATGTCAGCCTGCTGCGCGGGATTGGGAACCGGAAAACCGGACAATTTTGACCGGTCCGAATCCGCATTTTGGCCTGCAAACAAATCATCGTTCGGCGCGGCATTCAACCGGCCGAAAATTGTTGACCGCGGATTTTCCAGACCGCCGTCGGCGGGATTGAACAAAACGGTGTTCGTGCGGTCGTTTCTGTCGCCCGAAGAATTTCGGAACGGCGTCGGGTTTTTGGAAAAAGACCAGTCATTCGTCCTGGCGGTTTTTATTTGTTGTCTTTCGTTGTAGCGTTCAATCGGCGTCGGATTTTTGGGTTGGCCGGCCGCATCGTGTTCCTGGATTCCGAGGATTTTTTCCGGCGTCATTACTCCCAGAATTTCGGCGGGTGTCATGAAGACCCAGTTCTTGCGCCGATCCAGCAATTTTTGAAGCTGCTGTCCTTCACCCGGCGGCGGCGGCGGCGCAGCGGACAGGTCATTGAAGGTGGGAACAGGCGATGCACTTTGAAGACTGTCTCGAAAATTCAGCGACGATGATTTGGTTGAAAACGGCGTTGGATTGGATGAGACCCCGCTATTGTCCAGCGAAGAAAAAATGATGGATTGTCCGGCATTCGTCGCCGGCTGTTGGGCTCCAACGGACAACGCCACCGCCATCCATGCGCCGGCCAGCGACGGCAGACTGAAATTTGCCGGATGGGAATACATCTTCAGGTTAATACACTAACGCAATGAGCTCTTTGCGTCAAAAATGAATTCCACCCCAGTCCATCTTTCAACCCACTTCACTGCCGTTCGTATTCACCCTTGCCGAGGCGCTTGAGCACGGTGAACCCGGCCTTTTTTGCGTCCGTGATGGAGAGTGGCTTGAGTTTGTGCGGCGAATTGAAGGTGGAAATGATTTTGCGCACCGGTTTTTTACACGCCGGACATTTTGTCAATTCCGGTGCGCTCACCGGCCGCCGCAAGGTGAATTTCCCGCCGCAAACCTTGCACTCGCCTTCACACAACTCGTATTCGTAAAGGGGCATGAAGCAGCGCTACTTTTTCAAAAACGCGCTGAACAAATCAATCGGCAGTGGCAGAAACGTCGTCGTGTTGTGTTCGCTGGCCATTTCGCGCATGGTCTGGAGATAACGCAATTGCAGTGCAATCGGTTCCTTACTGATCAAGGAGGCGGCCTGCACCATTTTCTCGGCGGCTTGGAATTCGCCTTCCGCGTTCACAATCTTCGCGCGGCGTTCGCGTTCGGCCTCGGCCTGCTTGGCCATTGCGCGCTTCATGCTGTCGGGCAACGCCACGTCCTTCACCTCGACGGCGGTGACCTTGATGCCCCACGGCTCGGTCTGGCGATCAATGATTTCCTGCAACTTCTGGTTAATGATGTCGCGTTGCGAAAGCAGGTCATCCAACGGCGACTGTCCCAGCACGCTGCGCAGCGTCGTTTGCGAGATGAGCGAAGTCGCTTTCCAGAAATTCTCCACCTTCACCACCGCCGCCATCGGATCAACGACGCGAAAATAAACCACCGCGTCCACCGTGGCGGGCACATTGTCGCGGGTCATGATTTCCTGCTTGGAAACGTCAATGGTCACGACGCGCAAATCCATCCTCACCATCTTGTCCACGACGGGAATAAGGAAAATCAGCCCCGGCCCTTTTGCGCCGAGCAGTTTGCCGAGCCGGAAAATGACGCCGCGCTCGTATTCGCGCAAGATGCGCAGCGCCTGCGGCAGCACGATGACCGCCAGAATGATGGCCGCCACGGCCCACGGCCCGATAACCCGGATTATACCACCGATGAGTTGTTCCATAATTTTTCTCCGTTATGTTTTTTTAGGTTTTACTTTCAACGTTAGCCCTTCGATTCCGACAACTTCGACGGGTTGATCTTTTTCGACAACGACATCGCTGACGGCATTCCAGTTTTCGCCTTCGATAAACACCTTGCCGCTCCGTGAGTCAATCCGCGAAAGCGCATTCACAGTTTTGCCGAGCATCGTCTCCCTGCCGGCGCGAATTGGTTTGAACTGCGCGCGCAAACCAGCGCCGACGACAAAAATGAAAAAAGCCGCCGTGACGAACGTCGCCGAAATAATCCAGGACAGTGATAATCCAAAGTCCGGCCCGGTGTGGTTGAACAACATCATTGCGCCGAGGAAAAATGACACAATGCCACCCGCAGTCAACACGCCATGCGTCGGTGAAAAAATGTCCACGATGAATAACGCGATTGCCATCCCGATCAATACGATTCCGGTGACGTTGACAGGCAGGATGGACGACATATAAAGCACGAGGATCAGGGCGATGGCGCCCGCAACGCCCGGCAGAATTGCACCCGGATGGCTTAACTCGCCGATGAACCCGTAAATCACCACCAACATCAGGATGAACATGACTTCCGGTCGCAAGAATAGTTGGGCAAAGCGCTCCCACGGTTTCATGGAAATTTCCACGACACTGGCGTTCGTGGTGTGGAGCGTCTTGTTGCCAATTTCGCGTCCGTCGAGTTGCTTGAGCAGGTCCGGCATATTATCCGCGATAAGGTCAATGACGCCGATATCAAGCGCCTTTTCGGCGGTTGTCGCCTTGCTTTCGACGACGGCGGATTTGGCCCATTCGACGTTGCGTTTCCGTTTGTCCGCGATGGTTTCGATGAAACTGGAGGCGTAGTTCTCCATTTTCTTCTTCATCACGTCGTCGGTCTTTTCGACACTGCCGCTGGCGCCAATTTCAACTGGATGCGCCGCGCCGATGCTGGTGTTTGGCGCCATCGCAGCCACGTCGGCGGCCAGGGTGATGAACACACCCGCGCTGCCCGCGCATGCGCCGGACGGGGCGACATAAACGACCGTCGGCACCTTCGAGGCGTAAAAAGTCTGGACGATTTGTTTGGTGGATTCGAGAAGGCCACCCGGTGTGTCGAGTTGAATGATGAGGCACTCGTCGTTTTGCGCCGCTACCACATCAATCGCGCGGGAAATGTAACTGGCCGTGGCCGGACCGATGGCGCCATCAATTTTAATCAACCCGACTTGTGCGGCTTGGGTCGTCGCGCCCAAGAGCAGCCCCGTAATGATAATGAAATGCCAACGCTTCATAACTTTTCCAGTCAAAGTCCACACTAACAAAAAGCGCGGCTACAGCAAACAATTTCGCCTGGCTGCCAGCCGGTGGTGGGTCTATTTGCTGTAGCGTGCGCTGTCCTCAGCGCACTGAAATCAGCTGGGACAGCCGACACTACAGTTCATAGTCTGCGACTGCCCGTCCTGCACTAGCGCGCAAAACTTTCCGCCATGGCCACGGCCTTGCGCATGGCCATGGATTTGTTGACGGTTTCCTGAAATTCGCCTTCGGGCGTGGAATCGTTCACCCAGCCGCCACCGGCTTGCACGTAGGCCTTTCCGTCCTTGAGCAACGCGGTGCGGATGGTAATGCAGGTGTCCAGGTTGCCGTTGAAGGAAAAATAGCCGACACAGCCCGCATACGGCCCGCGCGTGGTCTGTTCGAGTTCGGAAATAATCTGCATCGCGCGGATTTTCGGTGCGCCGCTGACGGTGCCTGCCGGAAAGGTTGCGCGCATTAAATCGTAAAGCGATTTGCCGGCGGAAAGTTTTCCTTCAACCTGCGACACGATGTGCATGACGTGGCTGTAACGCTCGATGGCCATCAGTTTCTTCACCTGCACACTGCCGAAATCGCACACGCGGCCAATGTCGTTGCGCGCGAGGTCCACGAGCATTACGTGTTCGGCGCATTCCTTGGGGTCGGCAAGCAATTCTTTTTCGAGCGCCAAATCTTCCTCTGGCGTCTGGCCGCGCTGCCGCGTGCCGGCGATGGGCCGGATTTCAACTTTTCCGTCCTCACAGCGCACGTGAATTTCCGGCGACGCGCCCACGAGCGAGAAGCCGTCCAGCTCCAGCAAAAACATATACGGCGACGGATTGATGGAGCGTGCGGCGCGATAAACGTCAATGGGCGACGCCTTGGTTGTTGCTGAAAAGCGATGGGAACCAACGACCTGAATAATGTCACCCGCGGTGATGTATTCCTTGGCCTTAAGGACGTTGGCAAAGAATTTTTCTTTCGTGACATTTGATTCAAATGCAACCGCTGGCATTACGTCCGGCACGCTCACGGGGTGATGTTCACTCGGCTGTTCGAGCAGCGAAACCAGCCGCTCGACTTCGCTGACGGCATCCTCGTAGGCTTCGACCGAGCTTGTCGCGTCGTCGAGAAATGCGTTGACCAGGACGGTGATGGTCTGCGCCACACGATCAAAAATGAGCAATTGATCGGCGATGAGAAAAACCATCGTGGGCGTGCCCAACTCATCCTTTGGCGGACGCGGCACAACCGGCTCGATGTCGTGAATGAATTCATAGCCGATGAAACCGACCGCACCGCCGGTGAACCGCGGCAAACCGGGCAACGAAACCGCGTGATATTTCTTCATCACGCGTTCGACAACAACCAAGCCATCCTTCGCGTCCTTGCCGACAACAGCGGTTTCGACGACCTTTCCGTTTTCAATGACTTCAACGCGGTCGCCGGTTTGTTTGATGACCGCGCGTGGATTGCAACCGACAAACGAGTAGCGTCCCAGATGTTCACCGCCCTCGACGGATTCAAACAGGAATGATTCGCCCTGCCCGCGAATTTTTCGGTAAGCCGAGAGCGGTGTTTCAATGTCGGCCAGCAGGCGGCGTGTGACGGAAATCACATTGCCCTGCGCGGCCAGCTTCAAAAAACCATCCAATGTTGGCGAATACATGCGGCCAACAGCCTAAACGATTTGGTCGGGAGGATGCGAGCCGTAAAAAAGTTAGTCAAGGCTCGTCGGGAGACCCGCCCTCCCCATGTCATTTCTTCCCGTAAATTTGGGTAGTGTCTTAATTCGAAGTTTTTTATGATTTTTAACCCTTCCACTGGTTTTGAAATTTGTGCGGCTTGCGTGAGGCGATTGATGTCATCCAAGTTGCTGCATCTTACTCAATTATTCACAGCCATTCACCGATGCGGAAATACAATGAACACCGGCCTGTTTTTGAAAAATGTGAATAACTCGTGAACAAAAGTTAATATGTTATCCTAGAAACTTTTTACCCAACTCCATAATGATAACCTGTCGAGCCGAAGACTCGTTACAAGTTAAGCGGAGATAAAATTTCCCGCCGAGACAGATGCAGCCGCGAGGCGCATCGCCTTCCTGTAAGGGTTTTCGAGGCTCGGCGGGGTTTTTGTTTTTATGGTAAAAACAGAGCGCAGTGTGATAGGGGCCGACTACATGTAGCGCAATGACACAAAAAGCACGGCCAGCAGGTGATAATCTCATGACAGAGAACCTGCTGGCCGTAGGCCAAAAAAGAATGGGCACGTAAGCTAACAGGCAAACCCGGCGTTTCTACAGCCCCGGATTGCGAGTTCGAGTCTCGCCGTGTCCACTCTCTTCAGAAACAATATAATTTGTCGCCCAGTAAAGCAACGCTTTTCTGGCAAATTCGGATTGAGTTAAGCCTGATTGTGTTATGGAGGCATTAATCATTTTTCGCTCTTCGGCACTCAAGCGAATGGAAATTCCTGGGGCTTTTGCCTTACGCTTTGGAATTTTGGGCCTGCCAACTCTTTTTTTCATTTTTTAGAATCGTTCACAATTGCAGCCTGAACTGCTGTTTTCGCATTCACAAAGGGCGAAAATGACGACCACTTTCTTTTCAGTTGGTAGGTTATTTGCCATGACTCTTTTTATTGTCTGTAATATTTGTAATACATCAACATACAAAAGTCAACATATTTTTTGTAATACAATAACAATTCTTTGTAAGCTGTTGATTAAAAATGAGAAACAGTTAAAAAAATCTTATTGACGCTCTTGACTATCGAGGAGGGTGTGTGATACTTGAAGGAGTGTTGTCGGCTATAAACAACTGCTTTGAACATTGGGGGTGTAGTGTGTCTATAGCCGTAAAACGAAACTTGTGAACCAAACTGATGAGCATGGCAATTCCCCTAACAGAACTAATTGAAAATCCAGAAAGAGTGGATGAGTTGGTGCAGGCACAGGAATATTGTGCTTATTGTGGCATTGTGCTTCGGGAGTCAATTACTGGAAAACGCAAGGTGCCTAAAGGGCAAGCGTGCAGTGACTGCTACTACGAGCAAATAGGCGAGGGAATTGAACAGCATCCTATCGTCTCTGGAAAAGTGCGGCGCGGTTAAAAGGTTTTAACCTATTTGATTGCCGATTCAGGCTTTCTTGGTTAAAGTTGCTGGGAAAAACAACCTCCCAGGGTTAACTCATGGTTACTTATTTTCTCTCGAATGACGAAGTGCGCGCCTATTTGTGTGATTTTCTTGTGCGCTTGGAAAGAGTTGATCCGATTCCAACCGTATGGTGTCCCCTGACATTGTCTGGCACTAACCTGCTTAAACAGATGATTCCTTTGATGAAGGAAGATCATCCTGAACTAGCCAAAAAAGTCTCAACCATCGGAGTCGGGATTAAAAATAAGACTGTCAAGTTTGAAACAAAATTCCCAGAGCGCGACATTGCTAATAAGTGTGTGCTTCTGTTTGACTCATCCACGCACACGGGCGGAACGATGCGCCGCTGTGTTGCTGAAGCCTTAAAACTGGGCGCATCCAATGTTGCCACATATTCATTGGTGATTAAGCGGGGAAGCTGTTTTATTCCAACGTTTTGGGGCGTGATGATTAATGACACAGACCGAATATATTTCCTATTAGATAAAATCCCCAATAACAGGCTTGATTCAGGCCCAGAAAAAGACAAGGCTGGAAAAGACAGAAAAATATCATGCGTTCATATTGCACACCTGTCTGAAGACCATCTCAAAAAGCCAAAAGTGAAATGCGGTGTAATTTCTTTAGACCGCGTGACGTGGGGAGACCGACACTTTGATATGCAAGCGGGTGAAAATAAAGAATGCACATACGTTTTGCAAACAGGAAGCAAGATAGTCGGTTATATGTCGGTGCATTTTTCAGACTCCACCTGTTTGTTTGTCACAGAAGTCGCGGTTGGTAAAAAATACCAAAGCAAACGGAAAGGGAAAAACCAACGCAAGGGGAAGGGATATGGTGCAATTTTAATGCGGTTTGCTGATACTTTAGCGCGACAATCCAATTGCCGGTGTGTAAGGCTTAATGCAATTGAGGGAAAAATCCCATTTTATAAAGGATTCGGCTATCGAAGGATTCCGGGGCGTAAGCCAATCGTGTTGGATAATGAGAAATATTTTCCAATGGAACACAAAGTCGTATATCTTCCACTCAAATTAAATCGATAAAATCAGCTTAAAAATCTGATTTCAGATTAAACAATTCCGTGCCGTTCTTTGCGAGAACGAGACCTTTTCAGCCCCATTTTGCCAGCAACAATCCGGCGCACCATGACCTGACATTTTCAAATTGAGACACTACCCGGCGTTTTGAGTTGCGGCTCCGTTATTTTGAACGATTTGCCGTCCTTTTCCACCGAGCGAAAAAAACACGATTTGTAACCTTCATGGCACGCTGCGCCGGTTTGTTCCACTTGAATGAGCAACACGTCACCATCACAGTCAAAGGCAATGTCTTTGACTTGTTGCACATGACCGCTGGTTTCACCCTTCATCCATAATTTCTGGCGTGAGCGGCTCCAGAAATGTGTTTTGCCAGTTTCGATGGTCTTTTGGAGCGATGTGCGGTTCATCCACGCCATCATCAAGACGCGACCGGTGCCTTGCTCCTGGATGATGGCGGGAATCAGGCCGTTCGAATCAAACTTCAATTTGTCGTAAAAGCTCATGCGCCATTTATTTCACCACAAAGACGCAAAGCCACAAAGCTGAAAAACACGGAATACAAAAGAATCCTGAAGCTTCAGAAAGCTTTCTTCATTCCGCCTTTGGCGGCGAATTGGTTGGAGCAGTAACATTCGTTGAAACATTTGCGGCCATTGCATTTGTCGCTTTGTTCTCGCGCAGGGCGATGCCGGCTTCGAGGCCGTGTTTGAGATTGGCGTATGCCGTGTTGGTCACGGCGGCAAGCTGCGCGCGGGCTTCGGCATAACGTCCGGCAAGCATTTTGGTTCGGGACAGATGAATGTAAACGCCCTCGCGCTCGACATCGTTGTGGGCGATTTGAAGCGCGTTGGTCCACGCTACAAGCGCGTCATTGGTGCGGAGGGGGCGGATGCCGTAGTAGCTCTGCGCGTAATCGGTCGCAAGCGGGAAATTGTCCGGGTCGAGTTGCATGGCCTTGCGATAAAGCGCGAGTGACTTGTCAAAAACCTGTTGCTCGTTGATATGATAAAACTCCCTTGCATCCTTGCGATAAAGATAAACCACCGTCGCGAAATTTTCATAATAAACCGATTCCGTCGGATTCAACTCAATCGCTTTGGCAAGATACGCAAAGGCATTGGTTATCGGGCCATACTCGGTGTAATAGTTGGCAAGATTGTTCCAAGCCGCCGGATCTTTGGGGTCAAGCTCAACAGCCTTTTGATTCTGCCGCATGGCGGCTTCTTCCTCACCGATGTCATTTAAAAAACTGCCATAAGCGAGATACCCGTCAGCAAAGTTCGGATAACGCCGCAAAAAATCTTCATAGCTTTTGCGAACGATATTCAGCCGGGCCATGATGCGCCGGTTCAATTCCTTCCTCGACTCGCCCGCGCCTTGCGCCGCGAACGCATTATTGTCCCGAATCCATTTGCTCACCTCCGCTTGCGCCGCGTCATCCCCGGCCATCAATTGATCCAATTCTTTTTCCGCAGGGTCATTGGGATTCGGAATCGAAACCGAGACGCCGGAGGTCTGCTGGATCACATTACTGACCGCCAGCGACTGATTCGTCGCCACCAGCGCGCCCAAAAGGCCGATTAAAAACCCGTTCACGTTGACAACGTATCACTTTGGCAGGATGAGTCGAGGAACAAGCGAGGGTGCCGACATTTTGCAGTCAGGCAATCAGGGCAATCCAAACGATGAGTCCGGCAAGCGCGGCCAGCGTCACCGGAACGCCCAATCGAGCAAAATCCCAGAAGGAAATTTTGATTCCCAATGCGCGCGCCTGTTGAACCACGATGATGTTGGACACGCTGCCGATGATGATAAGACTTCCGCCAAAGCTGTTGGCCAGCGCCAGAATGTAAGCTGCAGCGGGCTGCGAAAGATTGATGACTTTGAGCAGCAGCATCACGGCCGCCGAGTTGCTAATCAAGTTGGACAGCCCCGCAGTCGTCAGAGCCAGAGTGACTGGAGCGTTGAGATTGAATCCGCCGTGCGCCAACCATTGCATGGTCTGGTCGCCGTAGCCGGCGGATTGAAAAGCGCCGGTGACGACGAACAGTCCCATGAACAAAACAAGAATCGGCCAATCCACCAACCCCAGCAAATCATCGGTGCGAAACTTGGTGCTCGCCAAATGAATGCCGGCGGCGGCAAGGGCGATGATTTCCTTGGGCAACGGGGAGAAAAACAGGCCAATAACCACCGCGAGAATGATCAGTCCCTTGATCGTGTGCGGCTGATTGAACGGATAGGCTTGATGCTTCAGTTCATCCGGGGCGGGCAAAGAAGATTGCAATGTTTTGCGCGAGAGCATCCAGATGATTCCGTAGGCGGCAGCCATGGCAAAAATGACCGGGACACTGCTCCAAAGCAGATAACGGCCAAAACTAAGGCGGGCAACCTGTCCAATCATCATGTCCTGCGGATTGCCAATGAGCGTTGCCGCCCCGCCGATGTTGCTCGAAATTGCCAGCGCAATCAAAAATGGGACGGGATTGATTTGTTTGCGCAAAAGCGCGGCTCCGGCGATCGGAGCAAAAATGTAGCAAACGATGTCGTGATTGAGAAAAGCGGACAATCCGCCGGTCACCACCATCAGGATAAGCAGAAACCATGCAGGATGTCCGAGTCGCACCGAAATGCCATTGGCTACTTTGTTATAAAATCCTGACAATCGGAGTTGGGCTGAAATGACAAAGAATCCGAAGAGCAAAAAAATGGTCGGCCAATTGATGTAGGAAACGGCATCGGTTGTGCCAATGCCGCCAAAAATCGTCATGGCAATTGCGCCAAGCAGAACGATGCCCACGCGATTGAGTTTCAAGCCCGGCACACGCCCCATCGCAATTCCAATGTAAGTGGCGGCAAAAATCGCCAAAATGACTGGCTTCGGATGAGAAGCCGCAGTGGCAGTGGCAATCAGGCTGGTCATGACGCTCAATTGAATTGCGATGCCTTGGGTTTGGTTTTCATCGTCTCATCAACGGGCGTTAAAAGACGATACCCATACCCTCGGTGTGTTTCCAACACCGTACACATGATTCCCGGTTTTCCGCCTCAAGCCGTGATCGGCGCAACCGCGCTCACTTCACATGCCGCATCATGTTTTCGCCGCCGAAGGGATTCGGCGCACGTAGAGTACATTCAGGATCATCGCTCCACTGACCGTCCACAAGGAAACGATAGTGGTGTGTGCCCGGTTCCAATCCCACCGTTATCCGCCACACGCCATCCATGCCCTTTTGCATGTTGATGGGGCGTTCCTGCCAACACGTGAAGTCGCCCGCCAACTGCACACTTAACGCGCCCGGCGCGCTGAACGAGAAGGTTTGTCTTCGGGTATTGCCGCTGCTCTTTAGGTTCATTTTCTTTAACATAAGTTCTTCACTTTCCATGCGCCCATTATATCATGGGCATTTAATTGTTTGTCCATTCTCATGATGAGAAACTCTGACCCCCACGAAACTGAACAAGTCCGTGTTCCACTCGGACGGTGTGCGGGGTGGCTCAGCCGTCCTGCGAATGTTTCGCCCACACCATGCCACTGCGATAAAAATCACCGCCGCGAGAAATACATATCCGCAAAGTCAGCTTTCGCCACTCGCATCCTAAGCCTGAAACAGCGCCAACGCAAACCTCAAAAAACCCTGCTCGTTGATGCCCCAGCTGCGTGGAATTGGTGACCGTCCCATAAACGGCGCAAGCTCCGTCGTGACAACCAGTTGCGACCGATGCAGTCGGTGAACCAACGGCATAAAATTTTTACCATCCCCTCTCCTCCTTCACCACGCCCCAATAAACGTGGAGCCGTTTTTCCGAGGTAAAGTTTCACGGTTTTGACGAGCACGTCAGCTTCGAGTTGCTGGCTGCGGGTGGCTGGTTCTTCGAGCGCCTCGATGTTGTTTTTTTGCTGGAAAGGAAAAGCGGTGACGCGGGCGATGACGGCGGTTCTGTCACCTCCGATGCCGGCAAATTACCCCATTTTTGACCATGTTAAACCCTGCAGGTTTTTTGCGCCTGAACGCAACTTTTTCCCACTGTGGTTGTTACTACAATGGTCAGGTAAAACCTGAACAACTTAAATGGGTTTTAGTTCCGTAAGAAATCTTGTCGCGTCGGTTGCCGAAGCTGCTCCCGATCAATTCGACGACTGGCACAAGGCGTGGCGCGCGGCGGTGGACAACGGTTCGCAAGAGCCGTTGTTGGCATTCATTGCGCGCGAGCGCGGCCTGGCCGATGACGTTTTTCTTCTGCGGCTGGCGAAGGCGCTCGACCGGCCGTTTGTGGATTTGCACAAATATACGATTCCAACAGAGGCACGCGGCAAAATTTCCACGAAGGTCGCCTTTCAATACTCCGTGCTGCCGGCTGCCGTGAACAACGGCACGTTGCAGGTTGTCGTCAGCGATCCATTCAACGTGGCGATGATGAACGCGGTGCAGTTCGACGCGCACATGCCGGTCCAGTTCGCGCTCGCGCCGAAAACCGAAATTGAAAAAGCGCTCAAAAAATACTACGGCGTCGGCGCGGAAACACTCGAGGAACTCGGCGAAGGCGAGCCGATGGAATTGGAAATCGCCAACGACAAGGAAATCACCGAGGACGATCAGGAAGCCAGCGTCATCAAATTCGTCAACCAAATCATTTGGGAGGCGTTCAAGGACCGCGCGACAGACATCCACTTCGAACCGGCGGAGGACGAGTTGCGCATCCGTTACCGCATTGACGGCATTTTGCATCAAACGCCGATGCCGCCGCAGCTCAAGCGCTTTCAGGCCGCGCTCATTTCACGCATCAAAGTGATGAGTGGCATGAACATTTCCGAAAAGCGCCTGCCGCAGGACGGTCGCATCAACGTTCGGATCAAGGGTGAGGAAATTGACATCCGCGTTTCAACCGTGCCGACGGTTTACGGCGAGAGTGTTTCACTGCGTTTGCTGACGCGCGGGAAAATTTTCCTGAGCCTCGACAAATTGGGTTTCGCGCCAAACGACGAGGCGATGATTCGCGACATCATCATCAAACCGCACGGCATTTTCCTCGTCACCGGTCCAACCGGTTCGGGCAAATCCACATCGCTTTATGCCTTTTTGAGCGCGATCAATTCGGTTCACAAACGCATCATCACCATCGAGGAACCGGTCGAATACGAACTCAAAGGCATCAACCAAATCGCGGTGCGGCCGGAAATCGGTCTGACGTTTGCAATGGGTTTGCGCCACATTTTGCGCCAGGACCCGAACATCATCATGGTTGGCGAAATCCGCGACTTGGAGACCGCCGAAATCGCCATTCGAGCGTCGCTTACCGGCCACCTGGTGTTCAGCACGTTGCATACGAACGACGCGCCGAGCGCGTTCACGCGGCTCATTGACATGGGCATTGAGCCGTTTCTTGTGGCGTCGTCGGTCGAGGCTGTCATGGCGCAACGCCTCATCCGCACGATTTGTCCGCATTGCAAAACGGAGCAGAAGGTCGAGCGCGACTACTTGCTGAAGATTGGTTTCCCGGAAGAGGAGATTGGCACGGCGAAATTCTGGCATGGCGCCGGTTGTGAAGATTGCCGGCAACTCGGTTATCAGGGCCGCAAGGGCATTTATGAATTGCTCATTCTTAATGAATCAATGCGCCCCCTGATTTTGAACCGTGCGCCGGCCACGACGATTGCCCAAAAAGCCATCGAGCAGGGAATGCGCACGCTCCGCACCGATGGCTGGACCAAGGTCAAAGCCGGCGAGACGACCATCGAGGAAGTCCTGCGCGTCACGCAAATCGAGGAGCATTTGGACGCGTTCGTCGGTGACACCAAAACTGAAATGTGGGTCAAGGCATAATGAAAAATAAATGCAGAATGCAGAATGAAGAATGCGGGAATTTCTGTTATGTTTCGCTTTCCGCCTTCTGCCTTCTGCCTTCTGCCTTCTGAATTATGGCTCGCTGGCAATTCTGCAACATTCTCCAGGTCGACGGCGGCACGCATCGCCTCTGGCAATTTGACGCCAAGGGCGGCGGTTTTGCGCTCAACCGCGGGCATCACGCCGCGCCGGGCGAATCGCTGCCGTTCAACGTCATTGCCAAAACATGGCGTTCGTTGTGGCAGCCAAAACTAAATGTCGCGTGGCTGCCGCCCGAGAATGTTTTTCTCCGCGTCATTGAATTGCCCAAGGGCGGTTTCGGGGAAACGCTGGCGATGGTGGAGTTGCAGTTGGAAAAACTCTCGCCGATACCCGTCACGCAAATCGTCTGGACGATTCATATTTTGCCGCGTCGAAGCGAGGCAGCGGGAGACACGGCGGATTCTGGTGAACCCAGGCCGGACGACTTGCAAACGGTCATTGTTGTGATTGCTGCCCGCCACGCTGTTGAAGAATTTCTGGGCAAGCTCGAAGACCGGGGTTACCTCGCCGACCGGCTCGAAGCGCCGATGCTCGATCAATTGGAAGCCACGCCTGCGGCGGGGGACGGCGCATGGATTTATCCATCGGCCTTTCACGGCCAGAATGCCGCGCTCGTGGCCTGGTGGCGCGGCGGAGCGCTGCGAAATTTGAGCATGATTGTGCTGCCGCCTGGCAGCGACCCCGTAAAGGGTTTGAAAGAGCAACTCGCACAGTTGGCTTGGGCTGGCGAATTGGAAGGCTGGCTGGCCGCGCCGCCGTCCTGGCACTTGATCGCCGAAGGCGCCGTTGCCACGGAATGGGAAAACGCCTTGCGGGCGGGTTTGGGTGAGCCAGTGCATGTCGTGCCGCCATCGCCGTTGGAGGAATTAGCTGCGCGCACAGCCTGCCGTTCTGTGGAAATTTCGCAAGGCGGGACGCACGTTGCATTGCTGCCGCAGGAATTTTCCGTGCGTTACCGTCAACAATTCTTTGACCGTTTGTGGCTGCGCGGGTTGGTTGCCGCCGGCGTGGTGTATGCGGTGGGCGTGCTGATTTATTTTTGCGCGACTTATGTGCTGTCCGTTCACACCCATCGCGCGGAGCGGGATGTTGCGGACATCAGTCTCAACTACACCAATGCAATACAGCTCAAGGCGCGATTTGATGTGCTCAAGGAACGGCAGGATTTGAAATACGCCGCGCTGGACTGCTGGAAAATCGTCGCGGAACAATTGCCGGATGGTATTTCGTTGCAACGGTTTAGTTTTTCGGATGGTCAAAAGCTTTCCCTCAGCGGCACAACCACGCCGGAACAAATCAACGGCCTTTTTGATTTTAACAGTGGATTGCAAAAGGCCAGGCTGAACGGCCAGCCGGTGTTCAGCTCCGGGGGCGGCGAGCCGCTTGTTTATCATCAGAACGGCAGCACGGTGACTTGGAACTTCGGCCTGCCACTTCAACGCGGGAAGGACGTGCCATGAGAAGATTTTTCGCGCAATTGCGTCCGCTGGAACGCCGGCTGGCCGTCGGCGTTTTGGTTGTTTTGTTTCTTGTGCTGAATTTCGTGTTCGTCTGGCCGCATTTTTCAGATTGGGGCAGGTTGCAGCGTCACCTGGAAGATTCCCGCCGAAAACTGGAGCTGTATCAAACGACGATTGCCGAGGCGGCGAGTCGCCAAACGCAGGTAAAAAACCTGGAGAATCAGGGCGAATTCATAGCGCCGGAAGACCAAGCCATCAATTTTTTGCGCACGATTCAGTCACAATCCGCCGAGAGCGGCGTGGGCATCGTCAGTACTTCGCGGCAAACGACCCACACGAACGAGTTTTTTGTCGAACTGACGCAAAACATCAACGTCATCGCGACCGACCAGCAACTGGTTGATTTTCTTTACAAACTAGGTTCCAGCGCCTCCATGATTCGGGTGCGCGACTTGGAATTGCAACCCGACCCGGCGCATCAACATCTCAGTGCCAACATCCGGCTCGTCGCCAGCTATCAAAAAATGGAGACGACCAATCATTTAGAGACCGCAACCGCAAAATCAAAATAACCGTGAAAACAACCGCACTCATCCTGCTCGCATTTTTAACCGGCCTTGACCTCCGGGCGCAAATACCGCCCAACCTGCGCCCCGTGCCGCAACGTTACAGCATGCCCGCGACAAATGCTGTCGCCAGCGCCGCGACCAACATGGCCGCCGTTCCGTCGGCGCTACCTTTGCCGCCGGCCTTGTTGACCGTACCTGCTGCGCCGCTGCCTTCGCCGGGGCCAAAAGAGGAGTTGACCGCACCTGCCACGCCGCCACCTTCGACTGGGCCGAAAGAGGAAATGGTTCCCGCCGGCGACATCAATTTCCAGGGCGTGGACATCGATCAAGTGCTTGATGTTTATGCACGGTATGTTGGGCGGACGCTGTTGCGGGCGGGTTTGCCACAGGCAAAAATTATTCTTCACACGGAAACATCATTGACCAGGAGTGAGGTGATTCAGGCATTGCAGGCGGTGCTTGCGCTCAACGGCGTCGCGCTCATCAACGTGGGCGACAAATTCGTGAAGGCCGTGCCGTCGACGCAGGCCAATCAGGAAGCTGCGCCGTTCAACAAGGACACCGCCGCACAATTGCCCGACGTGGGCCAATACGTCACGCACATCGTCCAATTAAAATACGTCAAGCCCAGCGAAATGACGCCGATTCTTCAGCCGTTTGCCAAGTTGCAGAATTCCATTCTGTCCATTGACAGCAATGGCATTCTTGTGCTTCGCGACAACGCCGAAAACGTCAAGCGAATGCTGGAAATGATTGATCAGATAGACGTGTCGGTGCCGGCGGAATACATCTCTGAAGTCATTCCCATCAAATACGCGCTGGCCGACGACATCGCCAATGCCCTGAACAGCCTCGGTGGCGGCGGCGGGAGCACGGTCAGCTTCGGCGGCTCAACTGCCACGACACCCATCAGCGGCGTGGCGCGCCCCAGCGGCACAACGACAGGGACTACTACACCGGGTCAATACCAGCCGCGAACGACGGGCACGTCGGCAACCGGCGCGTCCACAGGCGGCGGCACTTTCAGCCAGCGGCTTCAGTCCATCATTCAACGCGCCTCGGCGGGAACGCCGGAGCAAATCCAGATTTTTGGCCAGACAAAAATCATTGCCGACGAGCGAAGCAACTCGCTGCTCGTTTTCGCCACGCGGGCGGACATGGAGAGAATCAAGGAAGTTGTGGGGAAGCTGGACGTGCTGCTTGCGCAAGTGCTCATCGAATCCGTCATTGTGGATGTGACCCTTGGTCATACATTTGCCCTGGGAGTTTCTGCGGCACAAAATCCAAAAGTTCTCAGTCCAAGCGAGCAAATCATTGGCGGCGGCGGCATGAACAACGGCCAGACGTTTATGCATTTTCTCCAGTCGGTGACGACGAATGGCCTACAAACTAATGGGTTATGGAGTAGTATTAGTTCTGTGATAACTTCTTCAGGAGGCACGAATGCGATCTTTGGCAATAACCTACCGGGTGGCTTCAGCTATTTTGGCAGCATCGGCCCGACGTGGGACGTAGCGCTGGCGGCAGCCGCCAGTGACAGCAGCGCCACGGTCATCCAACGTCCACGCATCCAGACTTCGCAGGCGAAGGCGGCTTCGTTTTTTGTCGGCCAAACTGTGCCGTATGTCACCGGTAATTCCTATGGCTCCACGTATGGTAACAGCGCCAGCTATTCGCAATTGTCAGTGGGTGTCGAACTCGATGTCACGCCATTCATCAATCCTGACGGCCTCGTCGTGATGGACATCAACCAGGAAATTGATGAACTCAATGGTTATACCTACATTGACAACGTTGGTAACGTGCCTAATACAATCAAACGATCGCTTTCCTCTGAAATTGCCGTGAAAAACAAGGACACCATCATCCTCGGCGGATTTGTCCGTTCCGATAAGAGCAAAACCAAGAGTGGAATTCCGTGGCTGCAAGACATTCCCCTGCTCGGCAACCTGTTCTCTCAACGCAATGACTCGAAGGATCGCAGTGAAACCATTGTGCTGATACGCCCGACGGTTTTGAAAACGCCCGAACTCGCCGCCGTACAGGCCGTCAAGGAACAGGAACGGCTGCCGGGTATTTCCGCTGCCGTAGCGGAAGATACCGCTGACGAACACAAACTAGTTGAAGCCCAGCGCAAGGCGGAACAGAAACGCGCTGCAGCCGAGCAAAAACGCGCCAAGTCTCAAGGTGACCATTTCAACCCCGTGTCGCCGGATAGTGCGATTGATACCAACGCCGTCACATTTCCGAATCCGTAATCATCCGCTGGATTGGGTAGTGTAGTTGGTGTATAGTATTAAAATATGAACCGTTCCGGAAACATATTCCATTGTTTGGGCGCGCTGCTTTTGCTCGCGGCAGGTGCGGGCCGCGCGGAGACCGTCTTTTGGTCGGACAATTTTGAGACCAATACCCCCAGCCGCTGGACCACCAGCAGTGTCTGGCGCATTGGTTCGCCAACCGCAGGCCCCGGAACCAATTCCGCCGGTTTCCGTACGCATTCCGGCACCAACTGTGCCTCGACTCAAAATTATGCCTACAATTCTGACACCCGGCTCATCTGCACGAATTACAACGGTGCCAGTTCTTTTGTGGTTCCTCCCACAAATCAATTTCCCCGGCTGCGTTTCTGGCATTGGTTTAATTTTGCGAATGCTCTGGGCTATGTCGAAATCAGCACCAATAACGGCGGCAGTTGGAATCAGATTTCACCAACATATCCTCCTAATCTTCCTAATCCCAACGACACCACCAGCGGCGGTGTCTGGTCGCGTCCGTCCATTGATTTAAGCGCCTTCGCCGGACGAAGTGTGCAGATCGCTTTTCATTTTACCTCCGGCGGCTGCTGCGGCAACGCCCAAGGCTGGTATGTGGATGATGTTGCCGTGGTCACCGACACGCCGGTTTTCAACAACCCGAAAGATTTTGAGTCGGGCCTGGGCGATTGGTCGGTGGATTTTGGAACTTGGGAAATCGGCAAGCCGACCAGCGGGCCGAATGCCGCGCACACCGGCACCAACTGCGCAGCGACCATTTTGGCGGGCAACTATGCGAACAACGTGGATACAAGGTTGATCAGTCCACCCTTTGCCGTTCCCACAAACAGCAGTCCGTCCTTGCGCTTCTGGCACTGGTATAATTTCAACAATGCGTTGGGCTTTGTTGAAATCACCACCGACGGCAGCACTTGGAATCAGATTTCACCGACTTATCTCAACGGTAACACCGGTGGTGCATGGATCAACGTTTCCCTTAATTTGAGTGCCTATGCCGGCCAGACAGTGCAGACGGCTTTTCATTTTACGTCCGGCGGCACCGGCACTGCTGTCGGCTGGTATGTGGATGACATTTCACTGATCGCGTCACCAACTCTGACCATTCCGCCAACGCAGACAATTTATGCCGGGCAAACACTGACGGTGACCAATTACGCCACCCTCTTTCCCGCCGGCACGCCGATATTTGGACTGGTCTCCGCTCCGACGAATGTTGTCCTGACAATGAACGGCGTGTTGACATGGACGCCTGCAATCGCACAGACCCCAAGCACGAATACCATTTCCGTCAAGGTAACGGACAACAACGTGCCTCCCTTCAGCGCGACCAACAGTTTCGTCGTCCAGGTATTATTGTCGCCGCCCGTTTTAACGGTTCCGCCAACGCAGACGATTTATGGCGGACAAACGCTGACCGTCACTAATTCCGCCACCAACAGCATTTTCCCAAATTGCACATTCACATTCGGAATCGTTTCCGCCCCGACAAATGTTGTCCTGACAACGAACGGGGTGTTGACATGGACGCCCACAATCGCACAGGTGCCAAGCACGAATACCATTTCCGTCAAGGTAACGGACAACAACGTGCCTCCCTTCAGCGAGACCAACAGTTTCGTCGTCCAGGTATTATTGCCGCCGGCGCTGACAATTGCCGCCGGCGCGCATCTGATAAACGGAAGCGTCCAAGTCACATTCAACACCCTCTCGAACGTTACCTGGCGGATTGACGTCTCCACCAATCTGTTGAGCTCGAGCTGGCTGCCATTATTCACCAACACGGCAAGCCCAAGTGGCACAATACAGTTTACCGATCTGCTGGCCACAAACTACTCTTGGCGTTTTTACCGGGCGGTTTTGCAGTAACCCAGCCAACAACGCTGCGCCGATTATCGCCGGAAATCAGTGTCACTTCACCGGCGGCGCATTGGTGTCCGTGCCGATGGAAAGCATTTCCTGCAAGCTGCGAATCGGGTGCAGCGGCATCAGCAGAAATTGGGGAATGTAAACCGGTTCGCTCGCCGGCTTTTCAAGCGTGCCGGTGATTTTGTATTCAAACAATTTGCTTACCGGCCACAACGCCGTGCTGACCAGTGGTCCAACCACCCACGTGTCGCGCAGCAATTGGGCGGTGACGTGTGCGTTCACCCGGCTTTGCAAATCCACCGTGCCCGAATATTGCAACCGCATCATCGTCGAACGGATTTCCAGGTCGTCCGAAAATGCCATGCCATTGGTCATGGCAAATCGCGCCGCAGCGTCCGTTGCGCGGCTGCTGCCAAGACCCGGCGTGACCGTGTTCAATACCGGCGACAAAATGCCGAAAACCGGGACATCCCAAATCAATCCGTCGTGCAGATTGGCCCGACCGTATCCATTCCATGTCCGCCAATTTTTCGAGTTCGCGCTCGTCATGACGAACTGTCCGCTCAACACGCCTTCCAAATGATTTGCGGGTGACGACAAATCATTTGCCAATAGATGCAAGTCCGCGTTTCTGACATTGGCCGTAAATCCAAAATCCGCGCCTTCCTTTGGACGAAAATCAAAATGGGCGGAGCCATTCGCGTTCCCACCGTAAAACGACGCCGTCAAATTGCTCAAAATCAACGTCTGACCCAGCCAGCGAATTTCTCCAGTGATGCGTGGCGTTTTGAGTTTCAGCCATTCGAAAGGCGCACCGTCCACGTCAAACTGCAAATCCGCGTCGTCCGCGCCGCGCAATGGCGCGTAACCGTTCATGCGCACCGTGCAAGGCCGCCCAAAGCGATACGGCTCCATTATTTTGCCGGCCTTCGGTCCAATGGCGCGCGCCACCACCCCCGGATCGGCGGTGCTGAAGCCGTTTGTGAAATAAATCCGCCACGAATTGAAATCCACCGCGATGCCGTCGGCAGTCATCGTTTGTACGCCGGTTTGCAACTGTGGCTGGAAAAATTCGAGAAACCGGTTCGTGTAGCGAAACGTGCCTTCAACGCTGCCCACAGTTTCACCGCGAACCGTGAAATTCGTCAGCGCCATGCGCCCGGCTGCGCCAATACTGTCGTAATCATACAAACGACCCCGCACGTCCGCGTCCAGAAACAACGGTTTGGTGAACGTAAAAAATTTCAAGCTCCGTTCGGCATTGCTCGTCGTCAGGAGCGGCTGGATGGCTTTCGGGTTCAACACGCCGCGCACGTGCCAGTGATAATTTCTCGAGTTGTCATTCTCGATGCCGGCGAGTGCCAGTGCGCCTTCAGGCCGCGTCACGACGAGATCAGGCAGGCGCCAAACGAGGTTTGAATAGGAAAAATGCCCGCGCGCCGAGTCAACGGTGACGCCGCGAAACGCGCCATTCGTCACAGTGAATTCGCCGGCAAGCCGCACCGTCGGTTGCACTTCACTGCGCCAGTCGGGCTGGTGCCCTGTCCACGCCGGCAAAATCAGCGAACCGCCGGCTTGCAGGGATGGCGGCTGTGTCCACGAAAATTGCGCGAGCCAGTCCTGTGTTTTTTCAGTCAACAGCGCGGCAATCGCGCGCGGATCGAAGCATGATGAATTGATGAATGTGAACTCGCGCGTGCCGACGTTCAATCGCATGCTGGCATTGAGTTGGCCTCCGTCCAATTTGGCGGACAAGTTTGTGACAGCCAGTTCCGGCGCGCTCCAAAACCCGCTGCATGAAACCGAACGCGCGTTCAGTTTCTCTGATTTCAATTGCGAGACCTGCGCGATCCATTCGAGTTGATACGGTTGTGCGTTTGTCCACCAAGCCCACGAAGGGTCGGAATTGGCAGACGTTCCGGCGCGCGCTTTCAACCTGGCGGCGAATTGAATTCCTTGCGCGAGTCCCCATGGCGTGTCCACATAGGGGGCGCTGGCCATCAGGCGGACCAAAAATGAAAGCGGGTCGCGCGCATCGCCGTTGACGACCAAACTCAATTGCGGCGCGCCGGCAAGGTGGATTTGGCGCAGTGTATCGGCAAATTTTTGCAAGCCCGCCTGCCGCGCGGCGGCGTTGGTCGTTGGGCCATAAAAAATTTTCCAATCACGCAACGCTGAAGCATGAGCGATGTCGCCGGACACCGAGAGTTTTGCGCCCGCGAAATCAGCCTGAAAATTATCCAGTGACCACGTGTCGTTTGCTTGAAATCTCAAGTAGGTTTGGATGTGGTCGAGGACAAGCGCGTTCGTCGGCGAGAGCGGCCAGACAAACTTGCCCTGGTGCAAGACGAGTCCGTCAATTTGCAAGCGACGATGCAGCAGCGCGCGATAATTCAACCGCAATTGAATTTGTTGAAGCGAAAACACCGGGCTGTTGGTCATCCGAGCACGCCCGATGTGAACATTGTCCGCCACCAATCCCCGGGTAAAACTCAAACGCAAACGGGCATATTCCAGTTCAACTCCGCGCGTGCGGAGCGTTTCAACGAGCGGTCGCTTCAGAAAATCCGGCAGGCCGATTTTGTCAAGCCATAGGACGGCGCAGGCCAAAACGAGCGCCGCAAAAATCATCGCGCGGCGAAGCTGGCGGAACAGCGTCCGGCATTTCCGCCAGAAGCCAGTTTGATCGCGCATATCAGGGAACGTTGGCCGGAATGGTGAGATAACTCAAGACGAACTGATAAAGCACCGGCGGAAACACGAAGGCCCACCGCTCGCCGTCGAGTGTCATGGCGGCCAATGCGGTTTGGGCAGTGGGAATCTCCGTGCCAAAATCCACTGTGTTCTTTGTGCCGTTTTTAAGCTCGACCGTGATTTGTAAATTATCCGGCTTGAAACCGTATGACGCGGCGTTAGTTGCGTCTGGAGCGATCCAGCCGGCAGCGGTGAGTTCGCCCAGCCTGTGCATGGTTTCCTCGATGGCCGGCGGGTTGATGATGCCCTGGGAGCCGGGCGCAAGCGACCATTTGTTCGGCCCGTTGTGGACGAACTGCCGCGTCTTGCCGTTTTGATGCAACGTAATCTGTGCCACGTCGTTTTCCGTGAAATTCCAAATGCGACGCTCGCGGAATTCCCAGCCCGCTTCAGGCAGGCGATTGAAATCTTCCAAGGTCACGTCGTAAACAAAATCCTCGTCCGCGCGCCGCACAAAAACCTCCTTATCTTGCGTCGCGCCGAACAATAATTGCGCGATGACGGCGTTGGTATCGCCAGCCGTCGAAAGCAAGGTAATTTGAAACGTGTTCGTCGCCAGTCCATAGGCCGGCAAATCCGGCGCGGTCACAACGTCCTTGACGAATTCCGCGACGCGCAGGCCGGCGAGGGTTTTGATGAATTGTTGCACGCTCCCGGTGTCCGCCGGGAATTTTTCTCCAACCACGCGCCAGTCATTCGTGCCTTGCCGCTGCAAGGTGAAATTATTCCGGCCTCGCATTTCAATTTCGGCGATGGGAGCGGACAATTCGAGCAAATAGGGATCGCGAAAATCATTCACCGTGCCACGCCACGGCGACAAAGGTTCTTTGGCGGTCGTCGCAATGGCGTTCCAACCTTCACGTTTGGCATAGACTTGTGATGCGTCGTTTGTGGGACTTTTGCCGATATGAATGGCGGTCGTAAAGTTCGTGCCGCAACCCAGCCACAAATCAATGTCGGCGGGTTGCAGTCCGAGTGCGCTGAAATCCGCCTTCGTGTCGTCACTGATGAATTGCGAAAGGCCGGCGGTTTGCAAGCGTTGGAGCGCCTCAATGATCCGGCTATTGTCGGCGCGCGCCAGAAGCGGTCGGGTCATGCGCCAGAGATGATTCGTGGCATCACAGTGGAGTTCGATGACCTTCGTGCCGTTGGTCAGGACAATCCAATCGGGCGTGCTGCCGTTGAAATTTACCAGCGCTGTGTCACGCCAATCATTGGCCGAGTGCGGAATGAATTTGAGCCAATCCGCGTCTGCCACGAACGCGCCGTCAATGCCGACAACGCGCAGAAAAACCTGGTCGCCGGGTGAAGTTTTATTGCCGACCTGAAGATGCCAGCGTTGGCCGCCGGCTTGTTCGACCACGAGGGAAATTTGTGGCGGCTCGAAACCGTATTCCGCATCAGCATTACGTTGTTTGCGAAGCTCGCCGGCGCTGATGCGGGTGGCGGGTGCAAGTTTTTGGAGCGTGTCGAGCAGAGCTTCGACGGCGGCGGACTGCGCGGGGTATGAAATGGGTTTGGTCAGCAGCCACGCGCCGTTCGTGCGGTCGGCGCGAATCTCAAGCGCGTTGGCGGGAATGACCTGGACGCTGGTGACGGCATTCGGGCGCAGACCCGGCAGGATGCAGGACGATTCCGCAATGGGTGGCCGCAGGAAATGTTGAAAAACAAAAATGAACGCGAACAATGCCGCGGCGATGACAAACCAAATCCAGGTGTTTTTCGAGTTCATTATTTTCTCCGCCGCAGCCAGACCAACCCGCCGAGCACCAGCACACCGCCGGGCAACGCGCCCAGCAACAGCCAGCGGACATTGCGCTGTTGCACCCGAGTTATCATGAGCCGGAATTCGACAACGGGACGCGGCCCGATGCCTTCGAGCAAGGTTGGGCGATCGAGCAACCAATTGACCGCGTAGCCGACGAAATCGCGATTTGCGCCGGATTCAATTTGACGGTTGTCTAGGAACAACGAATCACCCGCAACAACGATGCGCATGCTGCCGCGTGGGTTGGCGACGCCCTTGACCGGATTTTGTTCCACCGCCGCCATCAAGGGGTAACGGTTCGGTGGCAGGCCTCGTTCGCCCACGAGCACGGAATTAGGGCCGGAGAAGGCAAGCTCTTCCACCTTCAGCACATCGGCGGATGGATTTTGCCGGCTTATGCGGCTGACGGGCCGCGGCAAAATCAATTGCAACGCGAGTTGTGTGAGCGGATTGACAACGGGATGCTGGCTGAAGTTTAGGACGACCACGTCCTGGCCGGAAATCGTGTGTTCCGGGTCTCGCACCACGTCGGCGCCGACGTTTACATCCCATTGCTTGAGGATGTCTTCAATGCCGGTCGGTTCTCGAATGGAAGAATAGTCCAGCAGCACCAGCAGCCGTCCGCCTTGCGAGAGATAGTGGTCCATTTTTTGCAGTTCGAGATTTGAAAATATCATTCTTGGCCCCGCGATGATGAGCAGGTTGCAATCCGCCGGCACGGGATTGTCGCCAAACAATTCAAGCGGCTGCGCTTGAATGTAGTTTTGTTCCAAAATGGCGGCGAATTTCAGGTAGCCGGTTTCGCCGTTGTCGGTGAGCGACGGTTCGCCATGGCCTTGCAGAAAATATGCATTGAACGGCTTGGGATTTGTGACGGCAAGCAGCATGGAGGTGAACATCATCTCGCCGCGAAACGCGACGGGTTTGCGCTGGAATTCGAGCTGCCTCTGATCGTGATTTTTGGCCGGCATCTGTTCGAGCGTGAATTGCGTCAGCGCGTCGCCGTTGGCAACTTTGACGTGCTTGTCGCCGGCATCGAAGATGATCAGGTTTTTGTCTGTAGGCGCGTTGAGCTTGTATTGTTCCTTGATTTTTTGCGCTTCGCCGGCGTCACGCACGTAATCCACGGTCCTCACGGAAATGTTCGGGTTGACCGAGCGATACTCGTTCAACAACGCGACAATGGTTGGGTAGAAATCATCCTGCCTGTCGTAGTACAATGTCACGGTGATGTGGTTTGTCAGCGAATGAAGAACATTGACAGTGCGCGGGGATAATTCGACGCGCGTCTGCGAACTGAGATAAAATCGTCTGGGGAAAAGTCCGCCGAGATAATTCACCATCACCATGACGGCCAGCACCAGGACGATTCGCACAACCACGTCGAAGCCGATTTTCCATCGGCGGCCTGGCAAAAAACTGGGTTGGGGCTTTGGATGGGTCGCCATTTTATTTCCAGCGCCGGCTTTCCACCACGCGCAGGGTTAAAAACAAAAAAAACAGTGTGAGGCTCACGTAAAAAATCACCGTGCGCGTGTCCACCACGCCGCGCGTGAAGTCGTCCATTTGTTTGAACAAATTAAAATAGAGCAGCAGTTGCGCTGGCCACTGTTCCGTTGCCGGAATCACTTGTGCCAGATACGCCACGATCAGCAAAAACACTCCGGCGGCCAGACTGATCATCGCCGCCACCACCTGACTGCGTGTCAGCGAAGACGTGAAACAGCCTATCGCAAGAAACAGGCAGCCGCTCAAAAAAATTCCCAGATACATTCCACCCACCATGCCCGCGTCCAGGGCATTCGTTTGATTTGTGAAATGTGCCACGATGAAAAGGCACGCGAGCGTTGGCAGCCACATAACCATGTAAAAAATCAATGCCGCCGTGAATTTCGCCGCGACCACCTGCAAATCGCGCACGGGTGTGGTCATCAGCGTTTCGTAAGTGCCGGAGGCTTTTTCCAAGGCGAACAGCCTCATCGTGATCACCGGCGTCACGAGAATTACAACGACCCAAAACAACATGCTGTTGAAAAATAATTCCGTGACCGGCATTGAAAACGGATTGCTGCCAAGGTTTCTGATCAACATCACAAAACTTGAGCCGATCAAAAATGTGACCGCCGCGATGACAACGTAACCGGTGATGGAAAGGAAAAACGCCGCCAATTCCCGGCGCATGAGCGTCCAGAAAATTTTCATTCGCCTTCCTCCCCTGTCGCGCCGTAGCGAAGCGAAGGCGGATCGAATTTGAGAAACGGGTTCATTCGCCTTCCTCCTCCTCGTTCGGCTTCGTGACCTGCACGTAAATGTCTTCCAGCGAATGGCGGTTGCGTGTCAATTCGCGCAATACCCAGCCGTGTTGCAACGCCAGTGTGAAAATGATCGGACGCAAATCCAATCCATCACGCGGCGTCAGGGTGCAGTGTTGAAATTCATCTTCGCCCGCCGATATGGTGAAATGTTCGATCTCCGGCACTTGCGACAAACATTCGCGCAGCGCGTCGGGCGGTGCGGCAAGCTCAACGATGGTTTGACCGCTCCCCGCCATGAGCCGTTGCAAATTTTCCGGTGTGTCGGCGGCGAGAATTTTACCGTTGTGCATGATGAGCATCCGGTTGCACATCATTTCCGCTTCGGGAAGAATGTGTGTTGAAATCAGCACCGTGTGCGCCTGGGCGAGATTCTTGATCAATTGCCGCACCGTGCGAATCTGATGCGGGTCGAGGCCGATGGTCGGTTCATCAAGGATGAGCAATTCCGGATCGTGCACCAGCACGTCCGCCATTCCCACGCGCTGCCGATAACCTTTCGACAATTGCCCGATGATGCGTCGGCCCATATCCGCCAATCCGCATTGTTCCATCACCGTGTTGACGCGCTCGCGCAAACGCCGCTGGCCAAGGCCCTTGAGCCTCGCGCGAAATTTCAAGTATTCGCGCACGCGCATTTCGGGATAAAGCGGATTGTTCTCGGGCATGTAACCAATTCGCCGCCGCACCTCCGCCGATTCGTGGAACACGTCGAAGCCCGCGACGCGCACCGTGCCGGATGTCGCCGGCATGTAACACGCAAGAATCCGCATCGTCGTGCTCTTGCCCGCGCCGTTTGGGCCAAGCAGACCGGCGATTTCGCCGCGAGCGACCGTGAACGAAATGTCCGCAACCGCCGGGCGACCCGCATAGCGTTTCGTCAAGTTCGTCACTTCAATCATCACGTTATCGTTCATCGAAGCCTCACGGAGTTTAGCCTGAAAATCATGATTTCGGCCAACAAAAACTCCACCCCGAAGCAACTGCGTGTTTCTATAAACAGGCAAATCCGGCATAAGATGCGTTCAAAATTTCATATGCCGGCTTGACTTTGCCCCCTTGTCCGCGCAAAAGCAATTTCAAGGTGCCTCCGCCATTTGAAAATTTTTATGCCGTTTGGCGAATGCCTCCCGGTGCGGCAGCTCTTTTGCGCGATGCAAACGATATGCCACCCGAGCGTTTACTCCAATCCATTTGGCGGCATCAATGCTTGCGCCGCGACCAGCTCAAAACTGCGGATGGAAAAACCGTTCGCGTTTTGCATCCCGGTTTTGCCAGCGTCGAAGGCGGGCCGGATTTTCGGGGCGCAGTCGTTCAAATTGGCGACGGTGCGCCGCGTTCCGGCGACGTGGAAATTGACCTTCGCGCCAGCGGCTGGCGCGCGCACGGTCACGACCGTAACCTGAATTTCCAGAACGTCCTGCTTCACGTCGTTTGGGAGGACGCGCGGCAACCCGCGAGCGCTCCTGCAGTCCTGTCACTTAAAAATTCGCTCGATGCGCCCCTGGACGAACTCAGCTTGTGGCTGGGAAACGAGTCGCCGCGCGCGCTGCCCGAAAATTTGCGCGGCCAATGTTGCGCGCCGTTGTGTGAATTGAGCGAATCACAACTGACCGAATTGTTGCGCGAAGCCGCACGCGTTCGCCTTCAAGCCAAGGCCGCGCAATTCTCCGCACGCGCGCGGCATGTTGGTTGGGAACAATCGCTTTGGGAAGGACTGTTTCGCGCGCTCGGCTACAAACACAACGTCTGGCCGATGCAAAGTCTGGCTGAATCCCGTTTGCGTTGGGCAAACGGAGCGAATTCAGTGTTTATGATGCAGGCGCGTTTGCTCGGCATGAGTGGCTTGCTGCCGGCGGAATTGACTCGCGCGGGGAAAAGCGCCGACGGCTACGTGCGGCAGCTTTGGGATTGCTGGTGGCGCGAACGCGAGGGATTCAGCGACTGCATTTTGCCGCGCTCGGTCTGGAAATTTCACGGACTGCGCCCGGCGAATCATCCCCAACGCCGGCTCGCTCTTGTTGCACATTGGATCGCATCCGGTGATCTCGTTCAAAAACTGGAACGCTGGTGTGCCGCCGGAGTGCCAGACAAATCCCTGCTGGTTTCGCTGCGCGGGATTTTTGAAGTGGAGCGTGACGAATTTTGGTCGTGGCACTGGACATTCCGGTCGGCCCGTTTGAAGAAGCCGCAGCCGCTGCTGGGTGATGCGCGCGTGACGGATTTGGCGGTCAACGTGATTTTACCGTGGCTTTGGACGCGGGCGGTCGAAGGTAAAAACGGAAAATTTCAGCGCCTCATCGAACATCGTTATTTTACGTGGCCGCCCGCCGGGGACAATTCGGTTTTGCGTCTGGCGCGACAGCGTTTGCTCGGAGTCGGGAAACACTGCGCGTTGCAAAGCGCCGCCGCGCAGCAGGGCTTGATGCAAATCGTGCGCGATTTCTGCGGGTGTTCGAACGCCGTGTGCGAGAATTGCCGTTTCCCGGAATTGGTGCGCGGCTGGCACGGACGGATGGCTACTTGATTTCGAGTTTTGCGAACGGATCGTTCACGAAACCGCCGGATTTTTGTCCGGGCAATTCTTGTGCTGGAGCCGGGTGATTATTTACCGGTATTGTCGCGTGACCACCTTCAATTAGCCGTGGATTTTTGGCGCGTTTGTTGCGTGGGAGAGGGCTGACCATCACGTTGATGCCGCGGCCCATGCGTTTCGGCTCAAAATCGGGATGGCCGTAAGCCGCAATGTCGGCGAGAAATTTGTTGACGACTTGAAATCCGAATTCCGTGTGCGCCATTTCGCGTCCGCGGAATTTCAGGACGACTTTCACCTTCATGTCCTCGCACAGGAAATCAATCGCGTGGCCGACTTTCACGCCAAGATCGTGCGGGTCAATGCGCGGGCTGAGTTGGATTTCTTTGACAGTCGAGGCGTGCTGATGCTTCTTGGTTTCCTTTTCCTTCTTGGCCTGTTCGTAACGGAATTTGCCAAAGTCCACCAGCCGGCAAACCGGCGGCGTGGCTGTGGCGGCGATTTCAACAAGATCCACGCCATGCTGCCGCGCCATGGTGAGCGCCTCGTTGAGTGGAATGACGCCGAGTTGTTTGCCGTCCACTCCAATGACCCGGACTTCGCGGGCGCGAATTTTGCCGTTGACCCGGACAAACGAAACGGGGGAAAAACTGCGTGGAGAAAAAGGGCGGCTCAAGACACCCTCATCGGTTGTGGCATAACTGTAAATTTTCGCATCAAGCAGACTGGCACGGCCAGTTCAAATCCTGCGCACTTTTAAGCGTTTCCGGCCGCGTATGCAAGCAAATAATTGGTGACAGATTCAAAAAATCACGGTCCGATTTCAACGGCTTTAAGCGCGGCTTCATGGATTTGCTTCACTGGAACTTTTGCCCGCGCCGCCCGTTTTTTGCATGATTCAAATTCCGGCGCGGTTTGAACCACTTTTCCGTTGAGCCGGCCAATTTTCACGGCGACAGTGCCAAACGGCGTTTTGACTTTTATGAATTCGCGCCGCAGTTTGCGCCGTTCCGCCACTGTCCGCCGCACGCCAAACGCGCTTGTCTCGCGTAAAATCATTTCACTGAATTTGTCCGCGTCGGCCTCTGCGCACAGGACTGCGAGCAACACGCCGGGCCGGTTTTTTTTCATTTGAATCGGCGTGTGGAAAACATCCAGCGCGCCGGCGGCAAAGGCCTGCTCCATGAAATGGCCGAGGATTTCCGCGTTGATGTCGTCAAGATTTGTTTCAAGCACCGTGATGCGGTCCGTTTCCCAGTCCAACGCGCCGGTGACTTTGGGCTTTGGGCTTTGGACTTTGGTCTCGGTGCCGAGCACCGCTCGCAACACATTCGGCCTGGTTTTGTTGTCGCGCGAACCGAGGCCAAAGCCGATTTTTTTCGCAACCAAATTCTGCATCGGCCCAAAGCTCTCAGCAAATTCGGCAAGCAACGCCGCGCCGGTGGGCGTGACCAATTCATGCGGTTCGTCACACTGCGTCACGCCGATGCCGCGCGTGCCGAGAATCGCCAATGTCGCCGGTGCGGGAACAGGAAAGCGTCCATGCTCACAATCAATCCAGCCGGTACCTTCAATGACCGGCGAGGCAAGCACACGCGGTCTGCCGAGCATTTCAAGCGCGATGCAAGCGCCGACGATGTCCAGAATCGAATCCACTGCGCCGACTTCATGGAAATGCACGTATTCCGGCGGCAAGCCATGAATTTTCCCTTCGGCACCGGCGATGCGTTGGAAGACGGCAATGGACTTTTTCTTCACCCACGGCGACAATTTACTTTTGGTAATGAGCTTCTTGATTTCGGCAAACGTCCGGTTCCCGCCGTAATGATGTTCGTGTCCATGCCCGCGCACTTCGCACTTCGCACTTCGCACTTCTTCGAGATGCACGTCAAATTTAATCCCTTCGATGCCGGTTTTTTGTTTGCGCGCGATGTGCAAGTGATGGCCGCCGAGCCTCAATTTTTTCAACTCGCGCTCCAATTTTCGCGCGTCCACGCCCAAATCAATCAGCGCGCCGATGAACATGTCGCCGCTGATGCCGCTGAAAATGTCAAGATAAAGCGTTTTCATGTTTGCGATGCCAATGCATTGATTTGACTTGCGGCATATCCGGCACCGAAGCCGTTGTCAATATTCACAACCGTCACACCGCTGCCGCAACTGTTCAACATGGCAAGCAGCGCGGCCAGTCCGCCGAAACTTGCGCCGTAACCGACACTCGTCGGCACGGCAATCACCGGCTTGGAAACCAAACCCGCGACAACACTTGGCAGCGCCCCTTCCATTCCGGCAACAACAACCAACACGTTCGCGCTTTGAATCGCTTCGAGATGCGGGAACAGCCGATGCAAACCGGAAACGCCGATATCGCGGATACGCTCGACTCGATTGCCCATGATTTCCGCCGTCACCGCCGCCTCCTCGGCCACCGGCAAATCGCTCGTGCCGGCGCAAATGACGGCGATGAAGCCGGCATTTTTTGGCAAAGGCTTTTTCCCGATGGTCACGCAACGCGCAAGCCGGTGATGAACGGCGTGTTTGAATTTTTTACGGAGCGCGCGGGCATGTTCGGGTGTGACACGGGTCACGAGCACGCGCTGTTCGCGTTCCAAAAGTCTGGACGCAATTTTGACAACCTGCCCCGGCGTTTTGCCGGAACCGAAAATCACTTCAGGAAAACCCTTGCGCAATGCGCGGTGCATGTCCACCTGCGCAAAGCCCAGGTTCACGACCGGCGCGGATTGAAATGCGCGCATGACTTTTTCGCGCGGGATTTCCCCGGCGCGGAACGCCTCCAAAAGTTTTATGGCTTCACCGGTTGTCACAAGGGCAGCATGGCTTTTCCGCACAAAATTGGAAACGGGATATTTTAATGAAATCAGTGGTGATGCCTAAAGAGCCGTTGCCGGTTTTCGAACAGGTACCAAACAATGACCACGTTGATGATGAGCACGACCAAAAGTCCGATAGGAAATTGATGGTGCGGTGTCTCCGGCCGGCGAACCAATTCAAAAATTTCAATCGGGATGAAAAACGCCGATTCGCCAATCGCCAGCCAAATCGCCCACTTGGCGCGAAACGCCAGTCCCAAGCCCAGGACGAGCAGAAATAATCCGCAGAGAAAGGTGCCTGATGCCAGCATGCGCAGGTTGGTCGGTGTGATGGTGCCCAGCCAGTCGCCGATGTTGCCAAAAAACCTGTTTTCAGGGTCGAGATGCATCCACCGCAGGAATTGGTCGAACAAGTCCTCCAAATCCTTTCCCGCCAGCGCAAAAATTCCCAGCGCGGCGAGCAACAAAACTAGGCCCTTGAAAATTTTGATGCCGCTGATGAGGTAAAGCATCGGTGCGCGCTTTTTTGGCGCCGTGGGAGTTTTTGCGTTTTGAGCCATTAGCAGATTTTTGTCAGCAGCCAATCGAGCAATTCACCGATGGCAATGCGCTCCTGCCTGCCGTCATCGCGGTAACGAACCGTCACGGTGTCCTTCTGGCCGACCAGCCGACCTTCCTTTGCGCCTTCCAACGTCTCGAAATCCACCGTGACACAGAACGGTGTGCCCGCTTCGTCCTGACGGCGGTAACGGCGGCCAATCGCGCCCGCGTCATCGTAAAACACGTTCATGTGCGGGCGCAACAGGTCGCGAATCTCAAGCGCCTTCTTCACGAGATCAGGTTTGTTCTTGAGCAACGGCAGCACGGCGACCTTGATGGGCGCGATGCGCGGATGAAATTTCAACACCACGCGCGTCTCCAACTTTCCTTTCTCATCCGGCATCCGGTCTTCGTGGTAGGCATTGCAAATCAGCGCGAGAATTAGACGATCCACGCCCGCGGACGGTTCAATCACATGCGGAATGTATTGGCCTCTGGCCAGACCGTCAGCGTCTTCACGCGCCGATTTTTCAATTTGCTCCGGCGTTTCATCCGGCTTCACCGTCTTCGTGAGATATTTTTTCCGGTTCTCGTGGTAGCGACGCCAGAGTTCGTCCTGTTTCTCTTTTGGCAATTTGCCCCACGCCGCGCGGAGTTCCTCGTCGAACACGCCCATCGGTTTGCCGGAGAAACGTTCGTGCTGGCTCAAATCGAAGTCGCTGCGCGCGGAAACGCCTTCGAGTTCCTCTCCCATCAATTCACCCTGCGCGTCGCGTTTGCTGAATGGGAATTTGTAGAGAATGTCAACGGTCGCACGCGCGTAGTGCGCCAGTTCCTCCGGCTTCTGCCAATACTCCACAAGCGACTCACGCGGCAGACCGACGGATTCATAGAACTGGACCCGCTCCTCGACCCAGTATTTAAGCCACGCTTCCCAACCCCAATTCGATTGCGGATTGCGGATTGCAGATTGCGGATTAACGTCGCTGACCTTGGCCATACTGCCACTGATAGCCTCGATGACTTCATCGGGTTTGATGAAAAATTCCAGTTCCATCTGCTCGAACTCGCGCGAGCGGAATGTGAAGTTGCGCGGCGTGACTTCATTGCGGAACGCCTTGCCGATTTGCGCGATGCCGAACGGCACCTTCTGGCGCGACGTTTCCAGAACGTTTTTGAACTGCGCGAAAATCGCCTGCGCGGTTTCGGGCCGAAGGTAGGCAATCGCCGATTCATCCTGCACTGGGCCAACATAGGTTTGGAACATCAGGTTGAACGGACGAGGTTCGGTCTTCTCACCGTGACATTCAGAAACCATCTTGCTGGGCTTTTGCGGGCAGGGGATTTCATTGGTCTGATCGGCGCGGAAACGGCCTTTGCATGTTTTGCAATCAATCATCGGGTCGCTGAACGTGTCCACGTGGCCGCTGGCCTTCCAGATTTCCGGATGCATGATGATGGTGGCTTCGAGGCCGACGACGTCGTCGCGCCGGCGGGTCATGGTGTTCCACCAGAGTTCCTTGACGTTGCGCTTGAGTTCGGCGCCGAGCGGGCCGTAATCCCAAAAGCCGTTGATGCCGCCGTAAATCTCGGAAGATTGGTAAATGAAGCCGCGCCGCTTGCACAGCGACACAATTTTTTCCATCAGCCCCGCGCCGGAGGCGGGGGGGGTCCAGTTTTCTTTTGGTTCAGCCATTGAGGTTGGCAGTGTTTGCGATGCCTGCGGTGGTGTCAATGCCGCTCCACACCCGGTCGTGGTATAGTTTGCAATTCTGGCGGGGCAAGCGTCCCCGTCCCGCATTGCGGGATCAGCAGCTTTGCTCCACCAAAACTATGCCGCTACCCCGCGCTCCCGAACGGCGTGAGATTCACGCAAGACGCGTGAAAATTTTACGCAAAATGGCACATGGGTTTGCCGGAATTCGATTTTTCCACGGGTTTTGGGTAGGATTTTGTCTGGCATCAGTGATGCTGAAATTCTTTCGTTGACAGCGTGTGTGATTCCAGTAGAATCCGCGCGCAGTCACGTGAACTTAAAAACCTTTGAATGTATGAAAAGAATTCTGAAAGACAAAAAAGCTTTTACACTGATCGAGTTGCTGGTTGTGATCGCCATCATAGCCATTCTTGCAGCCATGTTGTTGCCGGCGCTTGCCGCCGCCAAGCGCAGGGCTCAACGCATCAGTTGCGTTAGCAACCTTAAGCAATTCGGCATTGCCTTCCAACTTTATGCGAATGACCACAGCTACAATCCTTTCCCAGGTTCTCTCTATGTTTATGGTACTCAATTCGCTACTCCAGGCACGTTTGCTCCGCAGATGCCATTAGCGACGATGACGAATGTATTAACCACCCCAAAGTTGGTATTTTGCCCGTCGGATAGTACTCGCAGCGCGACCACAAATTGGTCGGTACTTGTTAATACCAACACCGGAGCTCCATATGACACAGTTACCAATTATCAGAGCTATTTTATCGGTGGCGATGGGCTTGTTAGCGAGCCTAAATCGATTTTTGCTGGCGATCGCAACATCGTGGATGGCACGGCGGCTTCTCCAGCCGACGGCACCCTAGCATCTGATGATAATGGCCACGGCGGCGGCAATTTAGCAAGTGTTCCTTTTAAAAATTGGATATGGAATATTTCTGATATGCATCAGGGAGTTGGAAACCTCTTGTTCGGCGATGGCAGTGTCCTGCAGGCGACAACACGACAGTTGGATACGACCATGCTTGACTCCATCAACAGCACTGCATTGAATGGTAATTATCCTTATTATAATTTCCCGACTGGTTTGACTTGGTAATTCCCCGACTGGTATGAGCGGCTATGTGAACGCGCCCTGGCGTGTTTGAGTTTAATTATCGCGTCGCGAGGCATCTGCTTAAAGGGTGCCTCGTTTTTATTTTATAAGCTTTGGCAAAAAGGGCGTTGCGGCGCGACCACGCTTCACGCGGGCCGCTTTCAAGCATTTTCAGGGACAGTGGCCGCCATTCTTTCTTTCCGGTTTTTCTGAAACTCCTTGTTCCGCGAAAAAGTTTTTCGACAGGGCGCAACATTCCGTCTCCTGCACGCCGCCGGTGATTTGGCAGCATGGTTTGACGTTGGAGATTGCACAACAAATTCAACGCGCCGCTTGCACAGCGACACGATTTTTTCATCAGCCCCGTGCCGGAGGCCGGGGTGCGGCGTTTTCTTTTGGTTCAGCCATTGAGTGGGGTTGGCAGTGTTTGTAATGCCTGCGGTGGTGTCAATGCTGCTCCACACCCGATTGTGTCTTAAGCCAAGTTCGTAATCTTAATCAATGGGAAAGAGGATCATGATTAAGAGAAAGATTAAGACTGGAACATTGCCCCCACGCTCCCGAACGGCGTGAGATTCACGCAAGACGCGTGAAAATTTTACGCAAAATGGCGCATGGGTTTGCCGGAATTCGATTTTTCCACGGGTTTTGGGCAGGATTTTGTCTGGCATCAGTGATGCTGAAATTCTTTCGCAAAATATGTTGACAGCATGTGTGATTCCAGTAAAATCCGCGCGCAGTCACGTGAACTAAAAAAAACTTGAATGTATGAAAAGAATTCTGAAAGACAAAAAAGCTTTTACACTGATCGAGTTGCTGGTTGTGATCTCCATCATAGCCATTCTTGCAGCCATGTTGTTGCCGGCGCTTGCCGCCGCCAAGCGCAAGGCTCAACGCATTAGCTGCGTCAACAACCTCAGGCAAATCGGTGTCTCCCTCCGACTTTGGTCGAATGATAACAGCGACAGTTATCCCATGGCTGTCCTTGCGGCCCAAGGCGGTGCCAAGGACTATATCTATAACAATGGCAATGGAGGCGCCACTCCGGCGCCGTCATATGCTCCGCAGATGCCCTTCGTTGTTATGTCGAATATATTATCCAACCCAAAGTTGGTGTTTTGCCCGTCGGATAGTCTTCGCAGCGCGGCCACGAATTTTCTGGAACTTTACAGCGCCACCGCCGGCGCTGCTGTACCAGACAACAGTTGGAACCAGTTTCAGAGCTATGTTGTCGGTGGCGATGCGACTGATGTTCAGTCTAAATCGCTGCCGGCTTTTGATCGCAACATCATAGATACTACCGCTACTACTCCAGCTGATCTCACTGGCGCAGGTAATGGTGCTCTCGGAGGCGGAGGCGGTAGCGCCACTGCCCCTGTATTAAAGGGTGTGTCTTTTATTAAGTTGGGTTGGAATCAATCTGACCTGCACCAAAATAACGGGAACGTTTTAATGGGCGATGGCAGTGTTCAGCAGGCGACAACTATGCAAGTGCAGCAGTACGTGCTCGACTCCACCAATAGTGTTCCGCTTGTTCAATCTCCTTATTATAATACCCCGAACGGACCATAATAGTATTATTTGAGTTTGATTGTCATCACGAGGCATCCGCTTAAGGATGCCTCGTTTTTATTTTATAAGCTTTGGCAAAAAGGACGTTGTGGCGCGACCACGCTTCATGCGGGCCGCTTTCAAGCATTTTCAGGGACAGTGGCCGCCATTCTTTCTTTCCGGTTTTTCTGAAACTCTTTGCTCCGCGAAAAAGTTTTTCAACAGGGCGCAACATTCCGTCTCCCGCACGCCGCTGGTGATTTGGCAGCGGTGGTTTGACGTCGGGGATTGCAACAGATTCAATGCGCCGCCCGCCGCGCCGGCTTTGGGATCGCTCGCGCCAAAAACCACACGCGCCAGCCGCGTGTGCGCCATTGCGCCGGCACACATCGGACATGGCTCCTTGGTCACGTAAAGCGTGCAATCGGTCAACCGCCAGTCGCCCGCCACTTCCTCGGCCTGCGTGATGGCCAGCATTTCCGCGTGCGCCGTGGCGTCCTTGAGCAGTTCCACCTGATTGAATGCGCGGGCGATGATTCGGCCCTCGCGGACGATGATCGCGCCCACCGGCACCTCGCCGGCTTCATAAGCCATGGCCGCCTGGCGTAGCGCCTCGCCCATGAAAAAATCGTCGTTGTGCAGATCAATGACCGGTTCATCCATAATCGGAAAATGAAGAAGGAAAAATACAGAATGGAGAAGCAAAATTTAAACTCACCATTGCCGGTAAAATGGTTTCTTTATTCTTCATTCTGCATTCTGCCTTTGTTGAATTCTTCCAGCGTCCAATCGTTTTTGCCGTCAGGATGGCAATGACAATGCGCCGCGAAAAAGCCGCCGCGATGCCGCCAGAACCACGGCCAGATTTGTTCGGCGTCCGTTTTCGGAATTTTCAACGATGACAGCATTTCACGCTGGAAAAATTGGAACCGCCCTTCGGCATGCGCCGGCGGCAGCGTTTTTAACCTCACTTTCATTTCAAACAAAAACATCAGCCAATGAGTCTGGCCTTGATAACCGTGTTCGCTGACGAGACCGGTCAAATGCAAATCCGCCGCGCGAATTTCAACGCCGAGTTCCTCCCCGGCCTCGCGGCAGGCGCAGGCGTAAGGCGATTCGCCGATGTCCATTTTCAATTTGCCGCCGCAGGGGCTCCAGAACCCGCGATTCGGTTCCTGCGCGCGTTCGAGCAGCAGCACTTCATCACGCTCGTTGAAACAGTAAAGCAGCGTGGCGACTTTGTAAGGCAATGGCATCGCGCAGGATTTTGGATTTCGATTGGCGAATGTCGAGCGTGTAAAATTCCATTGCCACACCGGTCAAAGCCGTTAGCATGGCGACCCTTGTTTCGATTGCAGGCGAAGGAAAATCACGCATGAAAACTTACGACATCGCGGTTATCGGCGGCGATGGCACCGGCCCGGAAGTGATCCGCGAAGCCGTCAAGGTGCTGGATGCCGCCACGAAAAAATTCAATCTCAAACTCAACTACACGCATTACGACATTGGCGGCGCACGCTATTTGAAAACAGGCGAAGTGCTGCCGGACAGCGTAATCGCCGAGTTGCGGAAATTTCCCGCCATTCTGCTGGGTGCTATCGGCCACCCGGACGTGAAGCCGGGCATTCTGGAGAAAGGCATCCTGCTCCGGTTGCGTTTTGAACTGGAGCAATACATCAATCTCCGCCCGGTAAAACTTTACGACGAACGTTTCTGTCCGTTGAAGGACAAGAAACCTGAGCACATTGATTTCGTCGTCGTCCGCGAGAACAACGAGGGCCTCTACACCGGCGCGGGCGGTTTTGTCTTCAAAGGCACACCGAACGAAATCGCCGTGCAGGAAAGCGTCAACACCCGCCGCGGCGTTGAACGCTGTCTGCGCTTTGCCTTCGAGTTCTGCCGCAAGCGGGACCGGGACAAAAAGCTCATGCTCTGCGGCAAGACGAACGTCCTGACTTACGCCTTCGACTTGTGGGAACGCGCGTTTCACGAAATCGGCCAAAAGGAGTTTCCCGAAATCAAACGCGATTATGCCCACGTGGACGCCACCTGCATGTGGTTCGTGAAAAACCCGGAATGGTTCGATGTGATTGTCACCGACAACATGTTTGGCGACATCATCACTGATCTCGGGGCGATGATTCAGGGCGGCATGGGCATTGCCGCCGGCGGCAACATCAATCCGCAAGGCACGAGCATGTTCGAGCCGATCGGCGGCAGCGCGCCCAAATACACCGGCCAAGGCGTGATCAATCCGCTGGCGGCAATTTGCGCCGGACAGATGATGCTGGATTTTCTCGGCGAACCCAAAGCCGCGCAGGCCATTGAAACGGCGGTGATCAAGATCGTGCGGGACAGAATCAAATCGCTCGCTGCCGGCAAGATGGGCTACAGCACTTCGCAGGTGGGTGATCTGGTGGCGGCAGCGGTTTGACGATGAGGACAGTGGATGAAAAGTTTGACCGAACATCTTTGGTTTGAAACGCCGCATCGCCGCGATTACATCAACATTACTGACACCATCGAAAAGCTGGTTCACAAAAGTGGCGTGCAGGAGGGTCTTTGCCTCGTCAATGCCATGCACATCACCGCGGGCGTTTACATCAACGATGCCGAGGACGGTTTGCTGCACGATTATGATGTCTGGCTTGAAAAGCTTGCGCCGCACGAGCCGGTTTCGCAATACCAGCACAACCGTACGGGTGAGGACAACGCCGACGCGCACCTGAAACGCCAGATCATGGGACGCGAAGTGGTTGTAGCCATCACGAAGGGCAAACTCGATCTCGGCCCGTGGGAGCAGATTTTCTACGGCGAATTTGATGGCCGTCGCCGCAAGCGCGTGCTGGTAAAAATCATCGGCGAATAATTCGATTGTGATTGAACGGATTCCACGCGCAGTATGACAAAAGCCAATATGATAAAAACCGGTTTAATTTTACTGATGGCGTCCGCGATTTGCCTTTGTGCAGCGGATGCGCCGAAAACCAGTTTGCCGTCCGGCGGCTCCAGCGCGCCGGCCGTTGCAAAAAATGAGGAAACCAACAATCCCGCCGCGACGATCCCTGACGCCACTCATAAACCGGTTTTCACGACGAACACCATTACCATTGCCGGCGAACGAGTGACTTACGTGGCGGAAACCGGAATGCTGCCGCTGCTCAAACCCGACGGCACGTCGCGCGCATCGGTTTTTTACATCGCTTACACGCGGCAGGGCGAAAAAAATGAAGCTGCGCGGCCCGTCACATTTTGTTTCAACGGCGGTCCCGGCTCGTCGTCCGTGTGGTTGCACTTGGGTGCGCTCGGGCCGCGCCGTGTGAAGATGAACGAGGATGGCACCCTACCGCCGCCGCCGTTCAGCCTCGTGGACAACGGGTATTCGATTTTGAACGCGAGCGATTTGGTTTTTGTTGATCCAATCGCCACCGGTTTCAGCCGCCCGGTGAAGGACGAAAAGCCCGATCAGTTTTTCGGTGAGTCCGCTGATCTGGATTCCATCGGCGAATTCATCCGGCTCTGGACGACACGGCACGAACGCTGGCTCTCGCCGAAATTTCTCTGTGGCGAAAGCTATGGCGTCTTTCGCGCGGCGGGGCTGGCCGACTATTTGCGCTCGCGCTATGGGCTTTATCTCAACGGCCTGATTCTTGTTTCCGGTGTATTGGATTTTGCGACCATCGGGAACAATCCGGGCAACGATCTTCCGCATCCGCTTTATTTGCCCGCTTACACGGCGGCGGCGTGGTTCCATAAAAAACTGCCGCCCGATTTGCAGTCCGATTTGCCCAAGGCGCTCGCTGAGTCGCGCGAATTTGCCAAAGGCGAATACACTTCGGCATTGCAACAGGGCGCGACGTTGTCCGCCGACGAACGCGGGAAAATCGTCGCTGGACTCGCGCGGTTTACAGGCCTGAAGCCGCAGGTCATTGAGGACAACCATCTGCGGATTGACAGCGGTGTTTTCCGCAAACAATTATTGCACGACGAAGGCTTGATTCTCGGCGCTTATGATGCGCGCATCACCGGGCGTGATGACGACCCCGCCGCGCCGTATCCCGATTTCGATCCGTCCTGCGCGGCGACACTCGGGCCGTTTTCCGCGGCGATGAATGCTTACGTGCGCGGGGAATTGAAGTTTGAAAACGATTTGCCCTACGAAATTCTCGCCGGCGTGCAGCCGTGGAGTTACGGCGTGAGCAACAGTTACGCTGACGCGAGCGACCGACTCGCATCCGTGATGAATCAAAACCCCTATATGCGCGTACTCGTGCTCGGCGGCCGGTGCGATTTGGTCTGTCCGATTGACACAATGCGTTACGCGCTCGGCCACATGCAACTCGACGCCGCCTATCGCACGAACATCACCTATGCCGAGTTCGACGCCGGCCACATGATGTATATCAATCTGCCGGACTTAAAAAAAATGCAGAGGGACTTGGAGAATTTCTTGGAATAATCCGGGAGGGTCGCCGTGTCGGCGACCCTGATTTTGGGACGGCGACACGCCGTCCCTCCCAATTCATTCATGGACGCGAATCAATGTTTTGATCGTTTGATTGTCTCTAACCATTGATTTGAACAACTCCGGCAACTGTGTCAACGGACACTCGCCGTTCACAAAATCCTTCGCGCGAATGACGCCTGCTTCAATGAACTCCAACGCCCGGCGGATCGTGCGCGGCGTGTGATGAAAACTCGCGAGTAGCGTCAGGTTTGAATAGTGAATGAGAGTGGTATCCAGCGTGATGGTCGTGCCGGACGGACAGCCGCCGAAAAAAATCACCATGCCGCCTTTGCGCACAAGATGAACAGAAGCTTCCCACGTTTCCGGTTTTCCAACAGCCTCAATGACGGTGTCGAAATGTATTTTAGTGGCCTCACAAATTGTTGTGACAAGATTTCCGCCATCGCCAATGTCAATGACCTGACTGGCGCCAAGCCGTCGGGCGGCTTCCAATCGTGCTGCTTGCCGGTCGGCGACGGTGACATCGCAACCGAGGTTTTTAGCAAGCGCGGTAAACATGAGTCCAATCGGCCCGGCGCCGAGGATTAGCACGTGTTGTCCTGCGCGCAGCTTTGCGTCTTCGACACCCTGCACAACACACGCGAGTGGTTCAACGAGCGCCGCGTCGCGGAACTCAGTTTCCGGCTTGAGGCGCAGGAGATTTTTTTGGACGAGCCGCGCGGGAACAACGATGGACTCGGCGTAGGCACCGTTCAGGAAAAGGAGATCTTCACATAGATTTTCCCGCCCGCAGCGGCAATAAAAACATTTGCCGCAGGGTGCGGAGTTGGCTGCGACGACGCGGTCGCCAATTTTCCAATTCCAACTTTGGGCGTCGGACTTCGGACTTCGGACTTCACTAATAACGCCGGCCAGTTCGTGACCGAAGGCGGCGGGCGGCACGATCATTTTTGCGTGATAGCCGCGTTTGAAAACCTTCAAGTCGGTGCCGCAGGTGAGCGCGGCTTCGATGCGGATGCGGACTTCGCCGGGTTTTAGCGGAGGCGGTGCGATATCTTCGATTTGAATTTTCTCCTTGCCGTGAAGAATGGCGGCTTTCACGGGCACAGTGTATGGCCGCGAATGGTCGGAGCGGAAGAAAAGTTTTTGATTATCCGCGGCGGCTGAATTAATAGACGCTCCACCCTGTTGGAACCAAGGTTTTGACCTGCGGTGAAATGGGTGGAAGGTTGCCTTGTCCTAGCGAGAAGTTCACATCAAAACCCCAAGCGCGAGTGGGAACATTATAGTAATTGCCAGGAGTCTTCCAGTAATTTGTGGCATAAAGGCTGTTGAACATGACGACGATGGAACCATTATAGGTCAGAGTTTTTTGGCCACTACCACTCCAGTCCTCCAACAAACGAAGGAAATTTTCCACACCGCCACTATAATATTTTGTGCCACTGATGTTGGTGGATACAACAATGCCTTCAAAGGTTGCAGCATTGATAGTGGTGTTGCCAGCGGGTCGCGAGCCCAGACCCGTGCCGCTGGTGTAAGTGTCTTTCCAGCTTGTGGAAAGAACTGTAAGGGCATCTCCGATAAAGGCGGCCGGTGCGGCATTGGCCACATTGGTGCCGTTATTGAGCGATGAGCCGCTGGCATTATAATTGCCCAGAACGTAAATCGGTTGAGGTGTGGCAACCGTGAGGCCGTTGGTTGACGGCAGAACAGAGCCATTGGCCACCCGCACGGCCGGAAGATGCGAGTTGTCCGAAGGGGCGTTATTATAGACATAGACGGAATCAATGTAATGCCCGGTATCATTATAAGTCAGTGTGTTGTCAGTGCTGCCATTCGTGCCATAAAGCCAGTTGGTCAGTGCGCCTACGTTAAGCTCGACGGCTTGAACCGTTTTCCCCTCACGATAATCATAAAAAGTGGTGTTGGTGACGAACGAATAAAAGTTTGTCGTAGTGACGCTGGAAGTAGTGTTTGTTGTATAGGTTTTGATTGTGTTTGTAGTATAACTGTTTATTTTAGTATGATTGTAGTTCCAATTTGTTGTAATAGTATAAGTTATATTGGTGGTGTAACTATTTATAAAGTTTGTGGTTGATATGCTTACATCATAAGGAAGTGAAGCGAGCCGAGGGGTATTATTGGAATTTTGGTAATAGGCGGTAACGGAGCCACTCGCGGAGTTGGAGACGATGATATCGGCCAGGTTGTAAAGATATTCCTGGCCCACGGCGGAATTCGCGTCCACGCCCGTCGGCGGCAAAGCAAGAATGTCAGACGGGCTCGCCAGATTGGTTCCAAGTGGCATGGTCACTGCGTCCACAGCGAGGGAAGGAGAGTTGGTCGAGCCGTCCGGTTTTAGGTAAATGACTTTAGGATTCGCTGTGACGGACTGGGAATCATCATTGGTGTTGCGACTATAGATAATGTTACTAGCCGTTGTTTCCACCGTGTCATTGAAGGTCAGGCTTACCCCGGGATCCGCCCAAATCTGGCCGTTGACGTGTGTTTTACCGTTGACCACCATGGCGACGCCAGGACAGATTTCCATGTTCATGTTGTAAAAAATGGCAAATTGAAAGATGGGAATGGAACAGAGTTGAAATTGTTGCCGAACTGTGGCTGGCACGCTGTATGGCTGGTTAATGGGAGTTGCGGTGGAAGTGATAGTGCAATTCTGCACAGCGGCCCAAAGATTGGAATACGCTGAATTCACTGCATTTATGCGCGTCCAATTCGTGGTCCAAACAACAGGGATGGTGATCACACCGGTTAGATTCGCATTACCCGCACCGTCACTGAATGAAAATTTGACCGGCCAGTTGGCCTGGTCGGCAGGAGTAGGATAATAGGGAGTGTAGTAAATTGCGGGTTGAAGAGACTGGTTGAAGAAATCGCGTGACATTTGCGCGATGACACGTTCGGTGGCCGCTTCAGCCGCCGCCGTGCTCATGCTGAACAAATTATTCCGCTCCGTTTGTTTGGCGCTGCTGTTGGTCCAGTCCATCATGCTCCCCAGCAGCAACAGCGCGATGCCGATAAATATAATCGTAATCAACAGGGCGTAGCCTCGGTTGCTTTGTTTGGATTGTTTGAACGTCTTTTTCATGGCTGCCTCCGTTGTTTATAGTTTGAAAGCATTTCAATTTTGCATGCGTGGAGTCATCAGGGTTTGTAATGTGTAGTAATCGTAAGCACCAGTTGGGTCCGAGTAGGCCAGTTGCGAAAACTGCAATGTCATTTGGATGGTGTAATGTTCTGTGCCGCTCGACACGATGTTGCTGCCCCGATAATCCTCCATTTGGAACACCACCCGGTTGATGACATTGGAAGCAATTAGCACAGGTCCACCGCCGTAGGGAAGCTGATAAAGGTTATAAAGATGGGCCGTATTTGTGGCTAGATAAAAGCGGATGTAGTTGATCGTTAAGTTCGTTGTGGGATAAATTTGCAGCGCATTGCCATTCGTGCCTGTAGTCGTGAACGAGGTTTTGTCCCCATTTCCGACTTGCACAAGGTTTGCTCCGCGGACTTGATTGCGAAGTTGATCCAGCACTTTGAGGCTGTAGGCGGTGGACCTCAACTTGCTTGAAGTGAGGGAGTTCATCTTAAACCCGAAAATCTGCAGCGAAACCATTGCGAGCACGACCATCAAAAAAATCGCCATGGTGACCATCATTTCCGCGATGGTAAAAGCATGAGTGGCAGCCGCTTTGATGGGCGTCTTCCGCGACAAACTATCAGGTAACAATTTCATTAGCGTTCTCCCCGCCATGTTATCACTGTGTTGGAAAATACCGCTGCATTATTAGTCCAGATCGCCGTGATCGGGAACTGCCACACACAGTCAACGCGAATTTGCCTCACCTGCGGATTGGGGCGAACACTTATGATGTTGACGTAATTTGTAACGATCACCGATTGACCGGTTCCTGGGATGAATATCGAATTTGTTCGAGTGTAGTTGTTGCCTAGTGCTTGAAGTTCGTTGTCTGTTGCCGCCCGGGTTTGTTCAGCCCATTGAGAAGCGAAAGATTGAGCCGCCAGCGACATCGCACTCCATTCCGCCCGTCGATCGGTTTGTATGTAGCTACAAAGCATCCCTCCCATCACCACTGCCAAAATGGCGATGGACATTACCACCTCCACCAGAGTGAATCCTGCACCCGCTTTCTGCTTGTTGTTTTGTCCAAAACGAGCCGTCATACAAATGTCGGTAACGGGGCCATCTTGCCTGTCACTAACCAATGACTACAGCAAGGGATATACCACTATTTGGCGCCATTCAAGAAGGGGAATGGCCAATGGTGGGGCTGACGGCTGGGGGTGTCCTCTAATTTGACAAATCTGTCCGCAACATCGCTGCTCCGTTGTGAGCTCAATGGCGCAATCCACTGTGTTTTAATGCGCGACCGGGTTGACTGGCGGCGCTTTGATGAAATTGGTCGCCCGCAGGTAAATCGGCGCCAACTTGTCACCGGACACAAAATCATTTCGCCCGGCGACGAGTCGTCCCAATGTCCTCGCGTGTGGAAAAATGATGCGGCCCGACGGAAACCATCGGGTTGCCTCCGGGCCGATCAAAATATCGCCGGCGTTTGCGCGCGATTCAATTTCAGCCAAACCCATGATTTGCAGCGGCTCGATTTCCCTGCACGCGCTCTGTGAAATTTCATATATCACCCGGTAAAGTTCATTTCGTTGCGCATCAATCACCACGTTCACGCGGCCGAAAATTTTTTCCAACCGCGCCTGTGCCGCAAGACACTCCGTGCTGCTGGCGCCAAGCAACTTTACGCCGCGCGCGAGTTGCCAGCCTTGTGCAATCGAAAGCGCAACGCGGATGCCCGTGTAAGAACCCGGCCCAAGCCCGATGGCAATGACGTCAATTTGTTCGCGCTCCAACCCCGCTTCGCGCAACACAGCCTCAATCATTCCCAGCGCTCGCGTCCCACCCGCTTGCCGGGACGAAGCCCAGGCGTTTTGGCCGGGGCGAAGGCCAGCGCCGGTTTCGACGACTTCAGCTGCGACTTCGGTGTTGCCTGTGCGCACGACCGCCACGCTTCGTTGCGGCGAGGAAAATTCAAGCGCCAAGATCGTCATAAACAATCCGCCGTTCCGTTTCGGCGACAATTTCAATTTTTACCAGGAGCCAATTTTTACTTTTCACTCGGAATTCGTCATTCAACATTTTCTCCGCCCATTCAATGACTGTCACGCCGTCAGACCGTAAAAATTCCTCGAGTCCTGCCGCTGCGATTTGCTCCGGCGTTTCGAGCCGATACAAATCCAGATGAAACAATCGCAAGCGTCCGCCGCCGTATTCATTCACCAGCGTGAACGTCGGCGAATGCACGCACGCCGCGATGCCGAGCCCGCGTGCAATGCCTTTAACCAATTGCGTCTTGCCCGCGCCGAGTTCGCCGGACAGCGCGATCACGCGTCCGCGCTGTGCCACGCGCCCCCACGATTCGCCGAGCGATTCAGTCTCGGCGGGGCTGTGCGAAATGAACGTAACCATGCGCAGTCAAGGGTAGTATGGCGTCTTTGTCGCAAATGGTGACGCCTTCACCTGCCGTGATTTTCCCGATGCATCTCAGGCGCAGTTTAGGAAACTGTTTTTTCCATGCATCCAGCAATTTAACCGCATCACTGCTCGCAACCGTGAACAACAATTCAAAATCCTCGCCATCGGTGAGCGCGGCGACGAACGGCGGTTTCGTGAAGGGCTTTTTACGCGCTGTTTCCCTTGCCGCGCGGCTGATGGGAACAGCCGATTTCAATAATTCCGCGCCAACACGGCTGGATTTGAGCAAATGGCGCAAATCGCCCGCCAGCCCGTCGCTCAAGTCAATCATTGCGTGAATACGGAAATTTTCTGCAAGCCAACGGGCTTCCTGCAAACGCGGCTCGAACTCCAAATGTTTGCCCGCAAGCGAACCGCCAAGTTCGCCGGTCACAAAAATCGCGTCGCCAACTTTTGCTCCGGAGCGAAGAATTTGTTTTCCACGTTTGATTGTTCCCAACAGCGCAACGGAAATAAAAATACGTTCGGGACTGGCCGTCGTTTCACCGCCGGTAATTGCCACGCCATGTTTTTTGGCCAGCGCGCTCATGCCATCGTAAATTTTTCCAACGGCCTCCGGCTCGAAATTTTCCGGCAATCCAATGGTCACCAATGCGGCGACCGGTGTTCCGGCCATTGCCGCGATGTCGCTGAAGCAACGCGCGAGCGCCTTGTGCCCGATTTTTTCCGGTGGTGAATCTTTCCTGAAATGGATTCCTTCAACGACTGCGTCCGTTTTGAACAAAAACAATTTGTCCGGCACGCCAAAATCAAGCACGGCGCAATCGTCGCCCGCGCCCACCACGACGTTTTGATTCGCCGGCAGCGATTTCGTCAGACGTGCAATGAGTTCGAATTCATTCATTCGTGAATGCGGAAATTTCCCGCGAGTAGCAGCACGAAATTCGCCGCGTTGAACAGCGCGTGCGCGGCAATGGGCGCGAACAGATTATCTGTGTATTCGTAAAGCCATGTCAGCGCCAGCGCCAGCGCAAACAGAGGCACGAATGTCGCCGCGTCCCAATGAATCAGTGCGAACAAAAAGCTGACGCCGAGCCACGCCAGCCGCGGGTAGCCGCTTTGCTTGACGGACGGATACAACATGCCGCGAAAAATGAATTCCTCGGCCACCGGCGCGATCACCACGGTGAACACGCCGAGATAGGCACACAGCCACCACTCTTTTGCGTTGGCCAGCACCATCACGGCGGTTTCATTTTCGGGTTGCCAGCCGATTTTTGTCAGCGCATGCACGGACGCGCTTTGCAACAGCCACGCCACCGGCAGAATCGCGCACACAACCAGCACCGCCAGGAACCAGGCGTGGTTCAATCCCGGCTCGCGAAAACCAAACGCATCACGCCAGTTCACGTGATGTTGCCGCAGAAAAATCGAAATCAACACCCACGCTGCACCTTGAAAAGCCAGTGTGCCGAGCAGCACCGCGCCGGGACCGGCCGGCGGTTGGAATGCGGCGAACCCGGCCTTTTGCAGCAGGCCGACCATTGCCACTCCAAGACAAAGACTGATGAGTTGGGCCGCGCAAAACCAGATTACAACTTCCAGTCGCCACGGTTTGGCGGATAGCATGCTGCCAGCCTAGCGCAGCCGTATGCCAGTGACGACGCAAAACTAGGTCCTGGCTTGATTCACTTTGCACTGGCAAAACGTGTCAGCCGCCGGCGGGTAAAGCTGAAAATGTGAAAGAATTATTGAGGTAACTGTCGGACGAAATCAGTCATCAGACTGCGGCCGTTCTTGCTGTCTGTTGCGCGGCTGCTGAATTTTCCGCAACGCACGCCGCAGCGATTCGATTTCGCGTTCATCGGCGGATTTCTGGCGTTCAGCCAGCTCGACGAGTTCGAGCACTTCTTCCATTTGTTCCAACACCTGTTTGAGTGACTCGACAATTTGCGTCACTTCTTCAACGGCTTGGCTGATGGCGGAAGAAACAGTTGCGTTTTTGGGTTCCGGCAAAGCAGCCGCGCCCGGCAGTGGTGAAGTCTGGGGAATTTGTCCGGTCCGACGCCGGCCGCGTCCGCGTCCACCGCGAGGAATCCGCTGTTGTCCGCCGCCTGAATTCCGCGGCTGCGCTGGAAAATTCGATTCCGTTTGTTGTTTTTCCGGCGAGGGCATTTCCGGGCGTGAGCATGACGCGCCGCCGGAGAAAAGCAATGGCGAATTGGAATCACTTTTTCACAAACAGGGCAAGCGACGCGGTGTGGCGGTGCAGAAAATTTTTTTGGCCGACGGGACCGATTTCGCCGTTGCAGAAAAATCCGGCGAGTCCGAGTGGGCCGAGTTGCTTTTTTACCAACTCGGCGTCGTGGTTTGGGCGCCCGAAAAGATTTTGGCCGCGACCATTGCAGCAGCAGAGGCAACCGCCGTAAATCGTCGAGTCGGCGAGTTGTTTTTTTGCGCGCGACAGCAGTTCGTTCATGTCCTCGGTCGCCGCCACCGCGTCGCGCCGCTGGAATTGCATGGTCTGCCCCGCGCGCGGCATCGCACCGACGGCCAGCACGCCGGAGTTTGGGTCGCCGCCGATGAGATTGCGCACGAGAAAATCGCCGCGATGAAAATCTTCGAGATATTCATTGGCAACAAGGCCAATGAACAAATTACCGCGTGCCTTTTGTTGTTCAGCAAGAGGAAGTTTTTGGAACGTCTCCGCAAGCACGGCATAGGCGGGGCGGTTGGCGATTTGGCGAATCAAATTGTGTTCGACGCGCGTGAGCGTCCACGTCTCGCCGATGGGCGTGCAGCCTTGCGAAATGACACTCGCCAATTTCACGTCGCCGCCAAAGGAAACGGCCACGCCGCCGTCCTCGAACACATCGCCGTTCAAGTAGACTTGGGTCGTCTGGTCTGAAAAAGCGCCACCGGCCAGACCGCCGAGCGCGGGCAACGGTGCGTAGGCTTCATTCCAGGAGCGAAGCCAACTTTCCGCATCGAGATGAAACGGGTCAATGAACACAAGCCAGCCGTTCGAGCGCTTTGGTTCGACGCTGGTTTCCAAATACCAGTAGGCCGTGCCGTCAGCTTCTTCGACTTGTTTTTGGGTGAAACGGAAGCCTTTCAATTCCGCCCCCGGCAATGAATAAAGCGCGAGCACAAATCCCGACGCTCCTTCAATTTCCTGCGAGTCGGCAATCAATCCCGTGCTGGAACAGCCCGCGAGCAGCGGAATCCGGGCATGCACGCGCAAAATTTCCAGCGTCTGCCGCGCGTGCGGAAAAAATTTCGGCGACATGAAAATGAGGCCGAGCGAAACCTGCGCCGCGGGAAGTTGCGCGCGCAAATTCTCCGCCCACTGCCGCAGTTCGGTTTCATTGAAACCGCCCGGCCAGTGCGCGGCGATGGAAAATTCGTTGTTCACGGCACTACTTCAACCATGCCACAATTTTTTCCCCCGACCAAATTTCCTTGACCGGCTGGCGTTCGCGCGCGATGGCGGCGCGTTTGCCGTTCACCAGAATTTCGGCGGCGAGCGGACGCGTGTTGTAGTTCGACGCCATGACAAAACCATACGCGCCCGCGCTCAACAGCGCGAGATAATCGCCCTCGCTGACCACCGGCAACAGTCGATCTTTGCAAAAATAGTCGCCGGATTCGCAAATCGGTCCAACGACGTCGGATTTCACCAACGCGCCACTTTTGCGCGTGAGCGGAATGATTTCGTGATAGGCGTCGTAAAACGCCGGGCGAATCAGGTCGTTCATTGCCGCGTCCACGATGGTGAAATTTTTCCGGCCGGTTTTTTTCACGAACTCAACGCGCGTGACCAAGATGCCCGCGTTGCCGGAAATGAAACGTCCCGGCTCAATCAAAATTCGCAAACCAAGCGGTCGGAGCAGCGGTACAAGCCGCGCGGCATATTTGGCCGGAGTCAAAACATCTTTTGCCCCGCGTCCATCCCACCACGACAATTGGCCGCTGGCGAGCGCGGATTGGTAAATAATGCCCAGCCCGCCGCCGATGCTGAAAAATTCCAATCCATGTCTTGCTTTCAGTTTTTCAACGAGCGGCAACACTTTGCGCACGGCCTTTTCAAACGGCGCGACTTCCGTGATTTGCGAGCCGATGTGCATTTGCAATCCGCGCAGCCGGAGATTTTTCAATTTGGCGGCACGCGCATAAACACCGCCGATTTTCTCGAGCGCAATGCCGAATTTGTTTTCGTAAGTGCCGGTGGTGATTTTCGCGTGCGTTTTGGCCTCCACGTTCGGATTTACCCGAATGGCGACCGGTGCGATTTTTTTCAACCGCGCCGCGATGCGATTGATGCGCTGCAATTCCGGTTCGCTTTCAGCGTTGAGCGAATAAACATTCTGCCGCAGCGCAAATTCAATTTCGTCCCCCGTTTTTCCAACGCCGGCGAAAACGCACTGGCGCGGGTCGCCGCCCGCCGCGATGACGCGCCTCAATTCGCCTCCGCTGACAACGTCGAATCCGCTGCTGAGCCGCGCGAGCGCGCGCAGCACGGACAGATTGGAATTGGATTTGACGGCGAAACAAACGAGGTGTTCCACCGGCGACATCGCAGCATCGAGTTTTTGGAAGTGGCCGGTCAGCGTGCGCTGCGAATAAACATAAAGCGGCGTGCCAAATTTTCTGGCGAGCGCCTCGACGGCGACACCTTCGCAAAACAAATTCCGGCCGATGTAACGAAAGTCATGCATGACGATTGCAGTCTAAAATTCGTGGCGTGTCATGGCAAAGAAAAAGCCCGCCGGCAAAAACCGGCGGGCAAGGGCGTAAATCCATTTTACGGATCAGCCAGAATTTTTGCGCGCTCGGTTTGGTATTGTCCGGCTGTGATGGCATTGGCCTCATATTTCTCCAGCAAGGCGTTGAGTTGGGTTTGTTTGTCGGTGGAAATAGGCAGCGGTGGCGCCACAATTGGTTGCATCTCCGGTTCCTTTACAATGTTAGGCACTGCATTTGTTTGGGGCGCATTGGCTGTTTGGGGCACCTTGGCCTTTTTGTGCGCTTTGGCTTTTTTCGCCGGTTTGGCGGGAGCGGGCTGAACCTCGGACATGGCTGGCCCCGGCGTTTGAACAGGAGCAATGCCGGGTTCGGGGACTGCTTGTGGATTTTCCACCGGCGCTGGTGCAACCGTTTCGGCAGGTGCGTTGGTTTCAGTTGTTGGTGGCTGCGTTTCAGCCGGCGGCGCAGGTGTCGGGGCAACTGTGTTCGTTGTGGTCGTCGTCTCGGGAGTTGCCGGCGCTGGAGTTGCCGGCCGATTTTCTGTCGGCGCTGGCGCAACCGTTTCGGCGGGTGCGTTGATTTCAGTTGTTGTTATTGTTGTTGTTGTTGTTGTTGCCGGTCGATTTTCCGCCGATGCTGGCGCAACCATTTTGGCAGGTGCGTTGGTCTCAGTTGTTGTTGTTGTTGTTGTTGTTATTGTTGCCAGCCGATTTTCCGCCAGTGGCGGAGGAACAATTGGAGCCATGTTGGTTTCGGGAATGGCTGCCGAAGTGACGGTCGGCTGATTTGGTTGTTCGGGCGCAGCGGCTGGGGCGGGATTGTCATCCGCGCGAACAGTGATGAAGCTTACACAAAAAGCGACCGCGCAAACTGCGGAAAACCACTTGAAAATTTGCATGTTTTTCTTCTACACCAATCCTTGCGTGGAAGCAACTGTTTTTCCGGCGGTGGAAAATAACCGCCGCCACGCGCCTGGGAACGGATAGCTGAACGCCGACAGCAGCAAAATCCGACGCACTTCACTGCGGGGAATCTTGATGCCCCGTTGCAATTCAACAACGTTGGCAGCGCGCAGTCGTTCAATCGTCCTGACACCGATCAAAATCGGCCAGGCGCAGGCGAGGCGGACGCGCACCTGCCCGAACGGCAGTGAATTTGTGTAAGCCCAGCCCGCCGCCAGATGCGATTCCGCCTTGTTGAGGCATTCGCGGAACAGCGGCAGGAATTTCGCTTCGTTCGCAGGCGACAACAAGTCGGCGGGTTTCAGGCCGGCCTCAACCAATTTGTCCGCCGGCAAATAGCACCGGCCATTGCGCAAATCCGCCGGCAAATCGCGCAGAATGTTCACGAACTGCAAACCTTTGCCGAACCGAATGCCGTTTGCCAGTAGAAGTTCATCGTCCAGTTTCGCCTTGGGAAACAAATGGGCGCGGCAGATTTTTGTCCAAAATCCACCGACGCAGCCGGCGACACGATAGGTGTAATCTTCCAGTTCAGCCTCGGTTCCCAGCGCGACGATTTTCCCGGCGGACGCGCCGGCGAACCGGCGTAAATCCAATTCCTGTCCACCCGTGATGATCGTCAGGACGTTGCGGACGAGTTTTAAATCGGCGGGCGAAAGCGTTTGCAGCTGCGCGAGGCTGTCCTCGACTTTTTCCAACAGCGCGCGTTCGGCAGGCAGGGCCTGATGTTGGGCAAGCTCACCGAAATTCAGCGGTGCGGCATTTTGACCGAGAATCCGTTCGCGCAGCTTTTGCAGCGCGTCGAGCCGTTGTTCCAGCGGGACCAGTTCGGTATCGGCAATGGTGTCGGTCGTGCGCGCGAGCAGATACGCGAGGCCGATTTGCGGACGCACACGCGCCGGCAGCACGCGCAACGTCAGATAAAGCGAGCGCGACGTCGCCTTGAGCAGATCGTTCAACGATTTTGGCATTGTATCTTATTGTCCCAAAGGGACACCGGATATTAGCCAGCCACGAAGTGGCTGGAAAGCCAACCAAAATCGAATCGTGTCCCGCAAGGGACGCTGGGAAACATTACCACAAATATTTTTCATCGTATTTAACGTGATGTTTTTTAAGGAATGCCACGTATTCCTCCTGAAATGTTTTTGTCTGATGATGTTCGGCTTGATTTGCGATGTATTCCTTGACAGCGTCGCGATTTGAAATGCTCACCGTGAACGCGCCGTAGCCCTGTTGCCATGCGAAATTTTTCACGCCAAGGGTTTCGTGAATCCACCGGGACGAAGTTTGTTTGATGTCTTGCACAAATGACGCCAGCGGATGTGTTGCCCGTAAACCAACAAGCAAATGAACATGATCCGCCGTGCCGCCGATGGCTTCGGGAATGCCGTCTGCCGCACGAATCAGACCGCCGAGATATTCGTGCAAACGCACACGCCATTCATCCACTATGAACGGATGCCGGTCTTTTGTGCTGAACACAATGTGGTAATGCAGGCTTAAATGGGTTGCGGGCATTTGCTTTCCGGCGTCCCTTTCGGGACGTATGGTTTTATCGTCCGATTACCAGCCACTTCGTGGCTGGCTAATTTCCAGTTGTGCCTTCAGCACGAACCGATGCTCACATAAATTTGCGGCGCTTGAATATCGCGATGTCTGCGGCAGAAAGTTCAAACCATTCGCCGTTTTTACGTTTTAATGCAAACCTGTTGTGCCAATAAGCTTCAATTCCACTTGGGTCATCAGTTCGAATAACATGAACCGTTGAAGCTTTTTCGGGAAGCTGTAAAGCAATCTCATACTCTCGACGCCCCACAGAATTGGCTTTTCCAATTTTGTAGAAACGCCCCGACTTGATGAGATAGACATAGCCGATTTGTTCTTCCAAAGCTCCCGGCTTTTCAGGCGCATCGCAATTATGAGCAAGATATTCTTCACAAAAGTTGACAACATTTTTGTATTCGCTTTGGCCTCTGCAATAATCAGCAAGCTCTTTGATAAAATCAGGCTTTGCTCCAATCCGATCAAACACTTTTTCGTTAGGAAATTCTGGGTCACTGCACTTTTTCAAGCGCAAATCACCCGTCGCTGGAATCCGCCCCAGTTCACGAGCAAGATTTGCAAATTTGGCAAGAACATCTGTTTTATCAAATGCCGTTTTGAGTTGATTTGGAGCAAAACCGGCTTCAAGAACTGCGTCGTTCCAACGAGCCCAAATTTTTCCAAACCACTCGGTTTTTTTATTCCTGTCTCATCTTCAAATTTTCGCCAGCCTAACGGGACTCCACCGTTTGCTTCGGTAGTTCGCTTTATTTCTTGAAGAATATGCAGCTTTGTCATGGCGATTATTTTACGAAAGCCGTTCGCGCCATCTTACCAGTTGCTTCACGACTTCCTTAGTTCCGGGCGCGCCAATCAAATTTCGTTTGGCCATCGCACGCTGCAAATTGAAGACGCCGAGCACATCATGGCCAAAGATTTTATCCACGGATTGCAATTCCGTGGACGTGAGTTGGTTGAGCGGTTTGCCGCTTTTTTCCGCCAGCGCCACAATCTTGCCGACGACGTGGTACGCCTGTCGGAATGGCATTCCTTTTTTGACAAGATAATCTGCGAGGTCGGTCGCCAGCAACACCGGGTCGCTCGCGGCAGCGGCGCAGGCACGCGCGTTGACCTTCGTATTTCGCAACATCGCGGCCATGATGCGCACGGTCGCGCGCACGGTGTCGGCGGTGTCGAACAGCCGTTCCTTGTCTTCCTGCAAATCGCGGTTGTAAGCCATCGGCAAACCTTTCAGCAGCGTGAGTAGCGCGACAAGGTTGCCAATGACGCGGCCGGTTTTGCCGCGCGCGAGTTCCGCGATGTCGGGATTTTTCTTTTGCGGCATGAGCGACGAGCCGGTGGTGTAGGCGTCGGCGATGTTGATGAAATCAAATTCCGCGCTGGCCCAGAAAATCAAATCCTCGGCCAGCCGTGACAAATGAACGGCGAGCAATGCGGCGGCAGCGCAAAATTCGACGACGAAATCGCGGTCGCTGACGGCGTCCATGGAATTTTGTGTGAGCTGCGGTTTGCCGCTGGCGTCCACGAAGCCGAGCAATTTGGCGACGAGCACACGGTCGAGCGGCAGCGTGGAACCGGCAATCGCGCCGCTGCCGAGCGGGCAGACGTTCGCGCGCGAGTGGCAGTCCCAAAGGCGTTCGCAGTCGCGCTCCAGCATCTCGACGTAGGCGAGCAGATGATGCGCGAGATACACGGGCTGTGCGCGTTGCAAATGCGTGTAACCGGGAATCAGCACGTCGGAATTTTTTTTGCCGAGTGAGACGAGCGCGCGCTGCAAATCGGTGATTTCACCGAGCAACGAAACGATTTCATCGCGCAGCCAGAGGCGCATGTCGAGGGTGACTTGGTCGTTGCGCGAGCGGGCGGTGTGGAGCTTGGCGCCGACGGGAACGCGCTTTGTCAGTTCGGCCTCAATGTTCATGTGGACGTCTTCAAGTTCGGGTTTCCACTTGAATTTGCCCGCGGCGATTTCGCGTCCGATCTTGTCGAGTCCGCGGACGATGGCGATTTCCTCGGACTTGGTGAGCACGCCGATTTTGCGGAGCATGGCGGCATGGGCGAGCGAACCAAGGATGTCGTGCCGCCAGAGCCGGTGGTCGAAGGAGATGGATTCGGTGAATTGCGCGACGTCCGCGCTGACTTCGCGCGCGAATCGTCCGCTGCGGGAGACTGGAGAGATTTTTTTCATGCGCTTTAATTAAACCGCCGATGAACGCGGATGCACACAGGTTTCGAGATGCGGCGGCAAAATTCAATCACAAAGACGCGGAAAAAACCCCTTGAAAAACCCCGTTGCCAGCGGCACGCGGATGTGGAATGCTATTTCAAACAATATGAGCGAGTTTAGTTTTGTCTGTCCGGCTTGCGGTCAGAACATCAAGTGCGAGTCGTGGCGGAGCAACTCGATGATGGAATGCCCATCGTGCTTCCAGAGGGTCATCGTTCCGCAAGCTCCCGCAACCGACGATGTGGAATTAATCATAAAAGGCTCGAAGGCCGCCAAGCGAGTGGTGACAAAACCGGAGACGAATTTGGGAACGCCGCCTGTTCCAACCCCGCCTGCAAAAGATTCTCTGGTGCCAGGAATCGCCTTTGTCGTTTTGCTTTGCGCAGCGCTTGCGATGGCGTTTATATTTAAGGGGAAAATTTTTAAATCCACCGGCAATCAAACCAGCGGGCAAACCAACCAAGTCGTAACGACGCCAAGAAAGCAGCAAACCTCTGCTCCACCACCGACGACGACGACGAATAATGCGAATTGGACGTTGAAGCTCGACGCGGTGACGATTCCAAGTTCGGCGGTAACGGGATATGTTCATGGAAAGGCTTTCATTCCAGAGCAAGTGACTTTGGCGGGGGGCGCGTTTACATTGCGCACGGCGGACAATCCACCGACGGTCGGCGTTTCCATTTATCTTCATGCAAACCGAAGCGAAGACCTTGCGAGACAATCGGTCAATATTGAGCCCGATTCGGCCGGTGTGCCGTGGATCGATTTGCGATGGAAGGATGAAGGGGGCCAGTATTTGGCGCAAACCATCACGAAAGGATACGCATTGCGAATCGAGTTTGGGCAACTCACTGGCAACCGGCTGCCAGGGAAAATTTATCTTTGCACACCGGACGGGACAAAAAGCTGGCTGAAGGGGGCGTTCGATGCTCAAATCCTCAACTCCAGATAGCTGAAACCGGAAAGTGAAGGAGGCTGTTGTTCTCTCATTGACAAAACGGCGGTGGAGCTGATGGAATTCCATTTTCTCCCATTCCACAATTGGAATTCAGGGCACGATTAAGATTGGAACCAGGGAAAAACCCCGTTGCTAGAGTCACACGAATGTGGAATCCTATTTTCAACAGCATGAACGAGTTTAAATTTGTCTGTCCGGTATGTGGACAGCATATCAAGTGCGAGTCGTGGCGGAGCAACTCGACGATGGAATGTCCGACGTGTTTCCAAAAAATCATCGTCCCACAGTCCCCTGCGACCGACGATGTGGCACTGATTATAACAGGCTCGAAGGCTCGTAAACAGCGGGTGCCGACGGCGGTGACGAATTTGGGAACGACAACTCCGCCTAAGAAAAAATTTCCGACGGCGGCAATCGCCTTTGTCATTTTGCTTTGCGCAGCGATTGCGATGGTGTTTGTGTTTAAGGGAAAAATTTTTAAATCCACCGGTAATCAAACCAATGTGCAAACCAACCAAACCGAGTCCGCGCCTGTCGTGACTGCCGCACCCGTTGCAGCGCCTGCGCTGGTTGTTGCACCAACTCCGGCTGCGACTCCCGCGCCCGCGCCGGTGCTGCCGCCGGTTCGCATCAAAGCCGGCTCTTCCGCTCCGTTCACGGATTCAGAGGGTAACGTCTGGCTTCCTGATCAGGGTTTTGTGGGTGGGGAAACGATTGAACGTCCCGACGCACAAATCGCCAACACGAAAGACCCGGCGATTTATCGCAGCGAACGATACGGCATGACTTCGTTTTCGTATCCGGTTCCCAACGGCAAATACACGGTAAAGCTTCATTTTGCCGAAACCTACGAAGGGATTACCAGACCAGGCCAGCGTCTTTTTTCGTTCAATGTCAAAGGACAAGAGTTCAAAGATTTTGATGTCTGGGTTAAAGCCGGCGGCCCGCTGCGTGCCTACATCGAAACCGTCAGTGTGGAAGTCACCGACGGCAAGCTGGATATCTCTTTCACCTCCAAGATGGAAAATCCCCAGATTAATGGGATTGAGATCATTCCAGAAACGGCCAAGCCGGTCGTCGTTGCGCGGCCCGCGAACAATACGAATTGAACGATGGATCTCAACACGATGACAATTCCAGATTCGGCGGCGGTTGGATATGTTCATGGGAAAGCCCTCATTCCCCAGCGGGTGATTTTGGATGTGGGCACCTTGACGTTGCGCGCGGCGGACAATCCACCGGAAACCGACATTTCCGTTTTTCCTCATGCAAACCGGAGCGAAGATTCGCCGGACAATCGATCAATATCAAACCCGATTCCAGCAATGCGCCATGGGTTAATCTGCAATGGAAGGACGCACAAGGCCAGCCTGTGACGCAAACTATCACGAAAGGATACGTGCTGCGAATCGAGTTCGGGCCGCTGGCCGGGAACCGGTTGCTGGTGAAAATTTATCTTTGCACGCCGGACGAAATGAAAAGTTACATACTGGGAGCATTTAATGCCGAAATCCACAAATCCAAACCGTCGCGGTAAAAAAATTGAAAGGGTCGTTGTTTGTTTGTTAGCCAAACGGAAACAAACTCTCGCGCTGGCCGAATCGTGCACCGGCGGTTGCATCGCACACCGGCTCACGAATGTGCCCGGCGCGTCGGCGGTTTTCCTCGGCGGAGTGGTCGCTTACAGCAACGAGGCGAAGAGGAAGTTTCTCGGCGTTCGCACTGAAACACTCGCGGCTCACGGGGCGGTAAGCGAAGCGGTTGCGTGCGAAATGGCCGGGGGTGCGCGCGAACGATTCGGCGCGGATTTTGCAATCGGGGTTACGGGCATTGCCGGTCCGGGAGGCGGAACAAAAGACAAACCTGCGGGGACAGTTTTCATAGCGCTGATTGGAGCGTTTGGAACGATTGTTAAGCGTAAATTTAATTCCCTTGAGCGTGAGAGGTTCAAGGAAGTTACAGCCCAACAAGCATTAGAGATGTTACATTCGCGGCTGGCCGGAGCGTGAAATGCTTTGTGCTTGAGAGTGAAAGCTTTTTGCGTAAAGTTAAAGGGTTCAACGTCTTCACGGAGTTGAACAGAAAGAATTTTGTTTCCAAACATGGCTCTGACGACTGACCCGATGACCGCTGCGCGCGACCGTTTTACCGCCGAGGCGGAAGGCACAACCGCCGCTTTGCCGAAGCGGCGCGGGACGCTGTTGATTGTGGATGACGAGGACGGGCCGCGACAATCACTCCGCGTCATTTTCAAGGATGAATATGATTTGCTGATGGCTGATGACGGGCCGACGGCAATTGCGCTGGCGCAGAAACATCCGGTTGACGTGGCAGTGCTGGACATTCGCATGGCTGGCATGTCGGGCATCGACGTTTTGGAACACCTCAAATGCGTGAACCCGAGAATCGAAGCGATCATGATCACGGCGTTTGAGACGACCGACACGATTCGGCGGGCGCTGCGGTTGCGCGCGTGCGATTACATCAACAAGCCGTTCGACCTCGCGACAATCCGCGCAGCTGTCGGCCAGGCAATGCAGCGCCGCATAATCGAAAGTGAAATCAACAGCAGCGCGGAAAAGGTGCGGGAATTGCTTGCCGAGTTGCAAAACCAGCGCATCGAGGAGCAACTCGCCAAGACGCGCGGCGACATTTACGCCAGCATCATTCACGACATCAACGGTCCGTTGACGGTCATTTCCGGTTTCGTGCAAGTGCTCAACCAGCGCCTGAGCCGCCATTCACGGCTGGAGACGGAGGACTTGGAATTCATCAAGAACCGTCTGCGCATCATCGCGCGGCAGACGAGCAATTGCATCGAAATTTCCAGGCGCTACCTCAGTTTTCTTCAACGCCAGTCGGGCGAAAACGTCTCGTGCGTCAGTGTCAATCAATTACTCAAGGACTTGGATCAGCTCGTGCGTGTGCATCCCAGTGCGCATGAAAATGAGTTTGGCATTACGCCGCTGTCCAAGGACATCAGCGTCAAAATCAATGGCACCGACCTCATCCAGATTTTGCTCAACCTGGTGGTGAACGCCTTTCAGTGCATGCCCCTCAAACACCGCGTCGAAATCAGCGGTGAAGTGCTCCGCGCGCCGCTCAATCTCAAAAAATTCAAAGACGGCCCGAATGATCGGCTGCTCAACGTTGAAAGTGCGGACAATACCCCACCGCTGGTCAAACTTTGGGTGCGCGACAATGGCCCTGGCATCCCACCGGAAGTGTTGGCTAAAATATTTCAGTCCTACTTTACCACCAAAGGGCCGCAACAGGGAACCGGCCTCGGCCTCAACATCGTCCAGCGGCTCATCAAGGAAGGTGGCGGCGCGCTGCACATTCATACGCACGTGGGCGAAGGGACAACGTTCACGATTTATCTGCCCGGTGCGAATTTGAAGGGATAATTTTGTCGCGCGAAGAGCGCAAAGTGTCGCGCAGGAAACTTTTTTGAAACGGGTGGTAACCCGCAAAATTCCCATTCTAATCCGCCAGATACTCGCGCGGGTCCACGATTTTTCCGGCAATCGCGCTGGCCGCCACGGTCATTGGTGAGGCAAGGAATACCTGTGATTCCTTGTCACCCATGCGACCCGGGAAATTGCGGTTCGTCGCGCTGATGCACTTGATACCCGCCTTGTTGATGCGGCCAAACGTGTCCACCGGACCACCGAGACAGGCCGCGCAACCGGCGTTTTCGGTCATCTGCACACCGGCGCTCACGAGGATGTCCCAAACGGTTTGGTTGCCCCAATATGTCGTCTGCAAATCGCGCACGATTTCCGGCGTCGCCGGCACGCCGAATGTGTCAATGCTCACGTGTTTGCCACGCAACACGCGCGCAAACTCCACGAAATCGCTCGTCTTGCCGCCAGTGCATGAGCCGACATAGGCGCGATCGAGTTTGATGTGGCCCAGTTCCTTTGCTTTTTTGCGCTGACCGGGATTGGGATGGCACGCGACGGTCGGTTCAAGCTTGTCGAGGTTCACGACGAGTTCGTAAACGAACTTCTGGTTTTTGTCCGCTTCGACCGGTTCGTAAGTCTGTTTGGTTCCGTTGAGCCTGGTGCGGGCGTCCACGTATTCCGCCGTGCGCGCGTCGAACGGGAAAATGCCGTTCTTGCCGCCGGCTTCGATTACCATGTTCGCAATCGTCATGCGGTCATCCATCGAAAGCGATGCAACGCCCGGGCCGTCGAATTGCATGGCGCGATACGTCGCGCCGTCGGAACCGATTTCGCCGATGCAATGCAGAATCACGTCCTTGGCCATCACGCCCGGCTGCAATTTGCCTTCGAGTCGGAAGCGCATCGTTTCAGGGACTTTAGCGAGCAACTTGCCCGTGCCCATGACGAAGCCTGCATCGGTGTTGCCGATGCCGGTGGCGAATTGATTGAACGCGCCGGCCATGCACGTGTGCGAGTCCGTGCCGAACAACACCTCGCCGGGACGCGTATGGCCCTTCGCTGGCAGCGCCGTGTGGCAGACGCCGGCGTAACGCGAACCGAATTGGCGCTTGAGATTGCCCTTTTTGGGGTCGAAAACCCAGTGGCCGTTCGGGTCGTCAATCACGTCGTAGAAATACGGAATGTCCTGTTCGCGCACGAAATCGCGGAGGATGTCCACGTTGCGGTTCGAGAGCGAGTCAGTGGTGAAAATATAGTGATCGGGAATGATGACGATTTTATTTTTGTCCCAGACTTTTGCATCCTTGCCGAATTCGCGTTTAAACACGCCGATGGTGCCCGGCCCGCAAACGTCATGCGTCATCAACACGTCGGCGTTGACCCAGATGTTGTTGCCGGCCTGCACGCTCGGTTTTCCGGCGGCGCGGGCGAGAATTTTTTCCGTCAAAGTCATAGCTGTGGAAAATAGCCGATGCAACGGGCAAGTTCAACCGAACAAACAAGCTCCATTAGGAGCGGAATCTTTGTAGAATTCCGAATCAACAAAATCTCAAGCCCCGTCGGGGCGGAATATGCCGCTCCTACGGAGCTTGGAAAATTATGGCGGTGTATTTCTACAAAGATGTCGCGCCTACAGCGCTGGCTGGTTGTTAAACCGAAAGCCGTCCGATAATGCTTGATGGGAATTTAGGAACGTGGTTTGGTGGTCGCATGGGTTTATTCGATATATTTAAGTCCAGAGGCAAAAAAGGGAAAATCTCAAAAGTTTCAATCCCTGTCGAATTCACAGCAGAAGAAATTGAAGCCATAGACAAAAACTTGGAAACCTATAATTCTTTTGCCGCTGAAAAAGGTGGAACATTTTGTGTTGTTCCTAAACTATTGGATGCACTGAAGGCTCAAGGTTTATTTGAATATGCCTTTCAATTGGTGAACAAGAGCGGGGACGCTAATCTCTCAAGCGATGAGGTTGCGATAATTTTGGATAAAGCAATCAAAGCGCAATTGAAAGCCCACTGTTTGCACAATTTGCCACTATACCTTTTCCATTCGGCTTTGATTTATGAATTGGCTGGCAACACTGAGAAAGCAGAGGTTTGGTTCAAGCATTTTTTACAGATGCAAAACGAATTCAAGCCGGACAAGGTAGATGAAATAAATCTTAATTTCCTGATAGATATGCAAGGTTTTGATGTGGCCGAGGCCGTTGAAATTGCGCGCCAAAAATTGGCAAGATATGAAAACCCCAGAGCCAAAACTTCTTTACCTTGACCTTCCGGTTGTTTCTTGGCCAATAGCAACCGATAAACTGTTTCAAGAATCTGCGGATTGGCGGCATAACGCTTTTCTTAATCTTGGCGGGAAGTCGTGGGAATCTTACGCAAGCGGATACAAACAGGCAGCAGACTTTCTCGCGCAGCGGTTTCTCGAAAATTATCAGGGCATGGACACGCTCATTTACCCGATTGTTTTTCTTTATCGTCACTACATTGAGCTTCGCCTTAAACAGTTGATTATCGCTGGGCAGAAATTACTCGAACAACCCATTAATTATAAGGACATACATGACCTCGTCATTTTATGGAGACCTTGCCGTGAAATTCTGCAAAAGATTTGGCCCGAAGAACCAGTTGCAACGTGGGACAACGTCGAGAAACTCATCAAGGAATTCAATCAGAAAGATACCGAAGGCATGAATTTTCGTTATCCAATTACCACAAAGAAAAAAGGCCGCAAGCCGACGTTACCTGCGCTAGACCACGTGGGTATTGGGAACTTATATGAGGTCATGCAACGCCTTGCCTGTTTTTTTGAGTGCCATATTGAAGGTTTAGAATTCGAAGATTATCCCTGACAAAGGGGCCTTCACCTTTACCCACAACACACCCGCGTGACTCCGCCTGAAATATTTTTGAATCTGCTCCGCGGCCCGGCGCCTGCCTGCGTGGCCGAAGCCGGTGGCCAAAAGTCCCCGCTGGTCCCGCCGACAGCAGGAAATCAAATTCCAACTGGCGACACTTCGGCGTGGCGAAGGCCCGTGCTGGCGCTCTCGCCGATGCAGGACGTGACCACGCTGGAATTCATGCGGGTTATTGCACACCATGGCGGCGCGGATGTTTATTGGACGGAATACTTCCGCGTTCACGGACAGTCGCGCCCGGACAAGTGGATTCTCCAGTCCATCACCGAAAATCCGACCGGCAAACCCGTGGTCGCGCAGATGATTGGCAACAATATCCCGGCGCTCGTCCGCACGGCGAAGGCGTTGCAGCAATTCCCCGTCGCGGCCATCGACCTGAACCTCGGTTGTCCTGCGCCGGTCGTTTACCGCAAATGCGCGGGCGGCGGTCTGTTGCGCGAGCCGCAAAAAATCGATGCCATCCTCGGCGCGTTGCGCGACGCGGTGACGATTCCGTTCACTGTGAAAACGCGCATCGGTTTCAAGTCGCCCGCCGAGTTCGACACGTTGTTGCCGCTGTTCGCGAAACATGCGATTGATCTGCTCGTTGTTCACGGACGCACCGTCACACAGATGTATCGGCCCGGTGTGCGCTACGACCTCATCGCGCGGGCGGCGCGCGAGTTGCGCTGTCCGGTGTTCGCCAACGGCAATATCCATGGCGCGGCGCAGGCGCAGGCGGTGTTGGCGGAAACCGGCGCACGCGGATTGATGATCGGGCGCGGAGCGATCCGCAATCCGTGGCTGTTCGATCAAATCCGCCGGCGGTATCGCGGTGAAAAAATCCGGCTGCCGACCGGGCGTGACGTGCTGACTTACATCCGCGAGCTTTGGGACGCCGAAGTCGCGCCCGCCTGCGTGGCCGAAGCCGGTGTCCCAAAGTTCCCGCCCGATTCGCCGACAGCAGGAAATCAAATTTTTACTGGCAACACTTCGGCGCGGCGAAGGCCCGGTGTGCGCAAATCGGCGCAGGTGCGGCGCATGAAAAAATTCATGAACTTCATCGGCGAAGGGGTGGGCGAAAAGTTCCTGCACGAAATCCGCCGCGTAACGACACAAGCCGATCTCTTCCGCGTCTGCGAAACTTATTTGGATCACGACCAGCCGATGACGCTGGAACCGCCGGATTTTATGCGAAGCGATTATATTTGATGGAAATTCAAGAGCGTGGTTTGGTGGCAATAGTCGCGAAAGAAATGAAAATAACGACTATGCTGTGAAATTGATCGGTTATGGAAGTAAGACGGCATTATTCCTGCTATTTCACGGGCAATGGTTATTCGACCAGTCTCTGTCTTATGTGAAGAGGAGATTGGTTACAGGGGATAGTGTCGTCAGTCATGGTGCATTTAATAATACAGTAGAAACTGCCAGCAACAATCCACCCCTTTTTACGACAGCGCAATCCACTGTTGCATCACCAAATTATGGCCAACTTTCACAGAATGCCAACATCCTTCAAAGATGTTCCCGGAATAAGAGTTTAATCAGATTATTCGCAATCGCCGCCTTCCCGCTAGCAACAATCCGGTAGGACATCACCGAATGCTTTCATTACTTGTCCAGTCCACCGGCCTTTCGCGCCCGCCTCAAAACCTGCTGCGCCAGCGCACGCGCTTTTGCCGCGCCATCCGCCAGAACATTGTTCACGTAATCCAGGTTCGCCGCCAGTGCCGCCCGTTTCTTCCGCGCTTCGGCGAAATAATTCCAGTGACACTCGAACAGCGCCTTTTTCAAATCGCCGTAACCAAGACCGCCAGCGCGCAGACGATTCTCAAAATCCTTTGCTACATCCATTGGCGCAACGAGCTTGAGCAGTTGAATGGCAAGGTTTTTGTCTGCATCAGGCTTGGGCTCCTGCGGCGTGCGGCTGTCCATGACGATGCTCATGATTTTTTTGCGTGTCGTTTTCTCGTCGCCGAAAATTTCAATCGTGTTGTTGTAACTCTTGCTCATCTTCTGACCGTCCGTGCCGGGCACCACGGCGACCTCGTCGCGGATTTGCGGTTCGGGAATCACGAACGTCTGGCCGTATTGCTCGTTGAACTTGATGGCGATATCGCGTGTGACCTCGACGTGCTGTTTCTGGTCGTGGCCAACCGGAACGATGTTCGAATCGTAAATCAAAATGTCCGCCGCCATCAGCACCGGATAGGCGAAGAGACCGTGATTGGGTGTGATGCCCTTTGCAAGCTTGTCCTTGTAACTGGTGCAGCGTTCGAGCAATCCCATCGGCGTGACGGTGGAAAGCAGCCATGTGAGTTCGGTGACTTCCGGCACATCGGATTGTTTGAAGAAGACGGTTTTCTTCGGGTCGAGGCCGCAGGCGAGAAAGTCGAGCGCCACATCGAGCGTGTTCTTGCGCCGTTCCACCGGGTCGAACAGCGAGGTCATCGAATGATAATTCGCGATGAAATAAAAAGCCTCGCCCTTTTCCTGCAACTCGATGGCGGGTTTCATCATCCCGAAATAATTTCCGAGATGCAGCGCGCCGCTGGGCTGGATGCCTGATAGAATTCGCATGGGGAAAGTTTAATGGAAAAACATCGAACATCCAACATCGAACATCGAACGCTGAATGTTACTGTCGAATGACTGATTCGATGTTCGGCGTTCAGTGTTCGTTGTTCGATGTTATCTTTTGCAACGATCCCGCCTTCACTCCCCACCGCTGCAAATCCTTGCCCAGTTCGCTCGGCCAGTTTTCCCCGGTGGCGGTCATGAACACCTGGCCGCTCGTCTTGCGCGCCTGCTCCAGCAATGGCAGAAAACCGCTGCGGCGTTTCACGTCCAACTCGCCAATCACGTCGTCAATCAACAACACCGGCGCGCTGCCATGAATGCCGGCAAGGTATTCCGCCTGCGCCATTTTCAGCGCGATGGCCAGCGTGCGTTTCTGGCCTTCGCTGCCGAACTGCGCGGCGGATTTATCGTTGAGTAGTAATTGCAAATCGTCGCGATGCGGGCCGATGAGTGTGGAGCGATACGTCCGTTCGCGCGAACGCGATTGCGCGAGTTCGACGGCAAAATCTTTTTTGACGCCCGGCCGGTATTCGATGCGCAATTCCTCGGCGTCGTTGGAAACGCGGCGATACGCCAGGCGCGCCAACGGCGAAAATTTCGGCGCGAGTTCGCGGCGTGCGCGAATGATTTCGTCGCCGAGCTTTACGAGTTCCTGCGAAAAACCGTCCAGCGTGGCCTCGTCCACGACACGTTGTTTGAGCAACGCGTTGCGGGCGCGAACGGCGCGCATATAACGCTGGAGCAGCGGCAGATAATCGGGTCGCGTTTGCGCGAGCAGCAAATCGAGAAACCGCCGTCGCGCGCGCGTGGCGCCCTTGATCAGTTGCAAATCCTCCGTGCAAAAAACCACCGTGCGCAGCACGCCGAGATAATCGGTGAGTTTTTTAACGGGCTGTCCGTCGAGCGACAGATTCCGTTCGCGTGCCGACCAATATATTTTAATTTCGCGTTCGCCCTGGCCGATGATTTTTCCGCCGACAAAATAGCCGCGCTGTTCGTGGCGGATCATCTGCGCGCCGCCGACGCCGCGGAACGAGCGCAGCGTGGCCATGAGATAAATGGCTTCAAGGATGTTCGTCTTGCCCTGCGCGTTGTCGCCGAGCAGGAGATGGAAGCCGGGCGCGAAGTCCGCATCCAACCGCGCATAATTGCGGAAGTCACGAAGTCGCAAATGAGCCAGATGCACACGAACAAAATGAAACGCAACGGCGAAAACGGCGAGTCTTTTAATGGCCGAAATTATGATTCGCAAACTTGACGCGCCGCGCTTGAAAAACTAATTTGGTAATCGGCTGGTGGTCGTAGCTCAATGGTAGAGTCCAAGCTTGTGGAGCTTGTTGTTGCGGGTTCAAATCCCGTCGGCCACCCCAGTCTTCGCTCGAAGCGCAGAGCGAAGACTGCCGCGCCGTAGTGCGCAGCACGTAGGCGGGCAAGAAACTCTCATTCAACAATGCGCTTCGAGCTTCGACTCGGCAAGCCAGCCAACAGTAGAGAGCGGGGCTGCCGCGCCGAATCCCGCAAAGCGGGAGAAGGCGGGCTTTCTCTCCAAGTAAACCTTCTACGAGGTGGCGTTAATCAAACCGGTGATATCGTCTGAATCCGTGTTGATGTCGGCGAACAACCAGGTCGAGAGATAACGCTCGGTTGACGACGGCACGATGACGACGATTATTTTACCCTTGTTTTCGCGGCGTTTGGCGACTTGCAACGCCGCCCAAATCGCCGCACCGCTGGAGATGCCGGCGGGGATGCCGTCGAGTTGATTGACCTCTTTTGAAATCGGGCCGGAGTCTTCTTCATCCACCTCGATGACTTCGTCCACGATTTTCATATTCAGGTTGTCGGGAATGAAACCCGCGCCGATGCCCTGTAATTTGTGCGGACCGGGCGCTCCACCGGAAATCACCGCTGACTTTGCAGGCTCGACGGCAATCGCCTTGAAACCGGGCTTGCGTTTCTTGATGACCTCCGCAATGCCGGTGATGGTGCCGCCGGTGCCGACGCCCGCGACAACAATGTCCACCTTGCCGTCGGTGTCGCGCCAGATTTCCTCGGCGGTTGTGCGGCGATGAATCTCCGGATTTGACGGATTGGAAAATTGCTGGAGGACGACGCTGTTCGGAATCTGTTTGTGCAATTCCTCGGCTTTGGCAATCGCCCCTTTCATGCCTTTGGCGCCTTCGGTTAAAACCAGCTTCGCACCAAGAATTTTCAGCAGTTTGCGGCGTTCCAAGCTCATCGTTTCGGGCATCGTCAGGATCAATTTCAATCCACGCGCCGCGGCAACGAACGCCAGCGCGATGCCGGTGTTGCCGCTGGTTGGCTCGATAAGCACGGTGCCCTGATTGATGGCTCCGGACTTGAACGCGTCATCAATCATTGCCACGCCGATGCGATCTTTGACACTGGAAAGCGGGTTGAAAAATTCGAGTTTGAGCAACACATCGGCGACTGCGCCGTGTTTTTTGGCCGTGTGGTTCAACCGCACAAGCGGTGTATTACCAACGGTTTCAGTAATATCGTTGTAGATGCGTGACATATGATTCCGTGGTTCAAATTTGGTATGTTTCTTTTTTTGTCTCCCCGCGTTCCACGGTGGTGGAGTGGCTGGGAATTGAATTTGCCTGAAGCAGACTTACCGCCTCTTCCGCGCGGAAGTTGGGCAGGAAATGGACTGCGCCGCGCGCATTGAAGCAGGCGCGTTTGGCTTCACGGACGCCGAGGTCGCGGCAAAACTCCTGAAAATCCAAAAGGGACAGAAAGTGCAGATTATGGGTGCGATACCATGGTGCCGGCAATGAGCTCGTAATCGGGGTGCGACCCCGGAACAAAATTTGCGCGCGGACGCGGACGTGGGCAAAATTGGCGTAGGAAACGATGACCTCCCGCCCGACGCGGAACGCCTCGCGGATGATTTCCGCCGGCGAAATCAGTTCCTGAAACGTGCCGAGCAGCAGCACAAAATCAAACGCGCTGTCGCCATACTGATCCAGACCGTCGGCGATGTCACTTTGATGCACAGTCAGTCCGCGTTCGACGCAGCGCGCGACAAGGGCGGAATCTTTTTCCACGCCTTCGCCGGTCACCAGCCGGGTTTGAACCAGGCGGGCGAGAAAGGCGCCGTCGCCGGTTCCCAAATCCAACACGCGGGATTTTTCGGGAATCCATTCCAACACAGTTTTGTAAATGCCGGGGTGCATGGTTTAGTTTCGCGGCTGGCGATATTCGTTTTCGAGGTAATGGCGAACAATGTTCGCGAACGGGGGGTTCTCGATCAGGAACGAGTCGTGGCCGTAAGGTGTTTCCAGGTTGATGTAGGTCACCGCGACATTGGCGCGCTTGAGCAGGCGAACCAGTTCGCGCGATTGCGACGGCGGATACAGCCAGTCGGACGCGAACGAGATGACCAGGAAACGCGCGTCCACCCGGCGCAATACTCCCGCCGCCGGGCCGTTCTCAAAAAGGTCGAATTGGTCAACCGCTTTCGTAAGATAAAGGTAGGAATTCGGATCGAACCGTTTGACAAAACTCTGACCTTGGTGCTGGAGATAGCTTTCCACTGAGAATAATGCCGTTTCGTCTTTGCTCGAATCCCCGGACTTCTGCCGTTTGCGCCCGAACTTATGGGCCATGCCATACTCGCTGAGATAGGTGACGTGCCCGACCATTCGCGCCACCGCCAGGCCGTGAACAGGACGCCGGTCTTCGGAATAATTGCCGTCGTTCCAGTCCGGATCGCTGAGGATGGCATGACGGCCGATTTCGTTGAATGCGATTTGCATCGCAGTATGGGAAGAGCATGTGGCGATGGGAACGCAGACGCGCACGCGCCCGGGATGTTCCACCGCCCAGACCAACGCCTGCATCCCGCCCATCGAACCGCCGATCACGGCGAAGAGTTGCAGGATTCCCAGACGGTCGAGCAACTTCGCCTGCACAGCCACAATGTCCCGGACGGTCACGGGAGGAAAACTCATGGCGTATGGTTTGCCGGCGTCGGGACGCAACGAGGCCGGGCCGGTTGTGCCACCGCAACCGCCCAAAACACTGGCGCAAATGACGAAGAATTTGTCGGTATCAATCGCCTTGCCGGGGCCAACGTGATAATCCCACCAGCCCGGGCGACCCGTGTCTGGATGCGTGCCTGCCACGTGCGCGTCACCCGACAGGGCGGGGCAAATCAGAATCGCATTGTCACGCGCCGGGGAAAGCGTCCCCAGCGTTTGATACGACACGTCCACGTGATCGAATGTGAATCCCGACTGGGTCTGCAATCCCGGCAACTTAATCGTTTCGGTCCGCGTCACCCCCAGTGGCGACTGGTAGTTTATGATCTTTTGATCCTGAAGATCGCCCTGAGCGGTGTTGGTTTGCTGCACGGTCATTTTGTTCCCTCTTCAATGCGTTGCTGCCCGCAACGCTTGGTCAATATCAGCCTTGATATCGGCCACGTCTTCGAGACCGATGGAGAGCCGAATGTAATCCGCCGTCACGCCGGTTTCCTCCTGTTCCGCAGGCGTCAACTGTTGATGCGTGGTCGAGGCCGGATGAATGACGAGGCTCTTGGCGTCGCCGATATTGGCGAGGTGTGAGAGCAGTTTCACCGAGTTGATAAACTTCTTGCCGGCTTCCAAGCCGCCCTTGATGCCGAATCCGACGAGGCCGCCGAAGCCGTTCTTCAAATACTTCGCGGCGTTTTTGTGGTCAGGATTGTCCGGCAGGCCGGGATAGACAACCCAGTTCACAAGCGGATGTCTCTTGAGCCAGTGCGCGATCTCCAGGGCGTTGGCCGAGTGTTTTTGCTGGCGCAACGGCAGTGTTTCCAAACCCTGCAAAAAAAGGAACGCGTTAAACGGGCTGAGCGCCGCGCCGATGTCGCGCAGCAGCGTGACACGAATCTTGAGGATGAAGGCCACGTTGCCCAAGCCGGGCACATTGTTCAGGGCGTCCCAGTAAACCAAACCGTGGTAGCTGGGGTCCGGCTCGGTAAATTCGGGGAATTTGCCGTTGTTCCACTTGAACTTGCCGGCGTCCACGATGACCCCGCCAATGGACGTGCCATGGCCGCCGATGTATTTCGTGGCCGACGTGGCAAGGATGTCCGCACCGTAATCAAACGGCCGCACCAGTCCGATGCCAACGGTATTATCCACAACGAGTGGAATCCCCGCTTCGTGCGCGATCTTTGCAATGGCCTCGAAGTCCGGCACGTCGAGCTTCGGGTTGCCGATGGTCTCGGCATAAACGGCGCGCGTCTTCGGCGTGATGGCTTTGCGAAATGCTTCCGGGTTGCGCGAGTTCACGAACTTCACTGTGCGGCCCAGCTTCGGGAACGTGTAGTGGAAAAGCTGGTAGGTGCCGCCGTAGAGATTATTGCCCGCTACAATTTCGTCGCCCAGCCGCGTGATGGCGAGCAACGAGTAGGTAATGGCGGATTGCCCCGAGGCCACACCCAGCGCGCCGGTGCCGCCTTCAATCGCCGCGACGCGTTGCTCGAAAACGTCCGTGGTCGGATTCATCAGGCGCGTGTAGATGTTCCCGAATTCCTTAAGGGCGAACAGATTCGCGGCGTGCTCGGTGCTTTTGAAGACGTAGGATGTCGTCTGGTAAATCGGCACGGCGCGCGCGCCAGTGGTTGGATCGGGCACTTGCCCGGCGTGCAGCGCCAGCGTGTCGAGTTTTTTCGTTGGAATGCTCATAGGTTCGTTATTAGTGGTTAATGATACTGCGCAATCGGCCGGAGGCAACTGCGGATCGTGTGAACCTGCGATACGTAGAAATCACATCGCCTGAAAGCGGGTGCTGACGCCAGACCTCCAAACTGAATCGTGTGCGTTAGAATTCCCATTTGGTTGTAATGCCCCAGACACCATTGGCTTCGTGATTCAGCACATTGCCGAAATGGCCGTACCCGGCGGCCAAGGTCAAGTGTTTGTTGACGACATAAGCGGCGTCCATCGTCCACCAGTCACCCTCGGCGCGCACGAGACTGCCGATGGGGCGGTAATCGTTTGGTTGTTGCTTGTATTCCGCCGCCAGTGCGAAATTACCGGTGACGAACACCACCACGTTGCCCTCGAAGAGGTAGCTGTAGCTGTCGGTGAATCCGCCCAACCCTTCCCAGACACCTTTGGTGGCCCGCCCACCGGCTTCGAGCAATACCGGCCGCGGCAATTGGGTGAACAGTTTCGAGGCGTAGAGCGTAAAGTCCACGCCGTCGTGATATTTGATGCCGGCATTGGCCAGCGCGCCACCCACATCGTGGTTCAGCTGGTCGAAGCTGTCGTTATACTTGTAATGCACGCCGGCGGTAACGGCCGGAATCCATTTCTGGTCGAACTCGCCTTCCTTCAAAATTTGGAAGCGCGCGTTGAAGTTATGCAATTGCACTTCGTCGGTGGGGATGCCGCCGAGCGCCTGCGGCAAATCGCCCAGACCCAATCGGTCCCAGCCATAGCCGAGTTCAAGCCGCTTGAACGGCGATTCGGTGACGGTAAATGCTTCGAGATTCTGCGCGTGGCCGAGGTTGACGTAGGCAAAGCCGACGCTCGGACGGCCAATGGGCTCGCCGTTGCGCGGCGGATTGACGATGTAGGCCGACAGCGTGGCAAAGATGCCGCCGTTGCCTTCGATCTGATGCAACGGCAACGGCGCGCCTTTCTCGGCAGGCTTGGCTGCGGGCGCCGGTTGCGCCGGCGGCGCGGTGGTCTGGGTTTCATCAGCGTTCGCGCCCCAGCCCGCCGCGACCAAAAGCGCGGCAAGCCAGACAGTGGAACGGCTTCGATGACGTTTATTATACTTCCCTCTACGGATATGTTGGCTGTTTTTCATGTTTACATTTCAATCACCAGCAAACTTCCGGTCATCCGGTCAGCAGCTCTTTCTGTTTTATTTTCACGCCTCCAGCCTTCTGGTCGGCCTTAAATGGTTTCTGCGTGAAGATTTTCCAGCCGGATCCGCTCGGTCTTGTCAATCTGCGTGACCTGCGAATCATGGACAACCACTTGCACCACGCCGTAGCGCAGCGAACCAACTTGGCGGAGGACAATGTCCAGCCAAGCCGGTTTTTTACCAGCACCCTCGATAAATTCGATTTTGTTCTCGCTCATTTTAAGTCTTTCTCAATTAATTTTCATCATCAAATAACGACCAAATATATCGTTATTCTATACCACAAGTCAGGACTGTCAACTGCTTTTCTGATTTTTTTCTAAATACCGTCTCCGCCAATAAAAACGGCGTAAACCTCTTGTTTTGAGACTGGAGAACCTTTGGCCACTTCAGCCAGCGTCGCCCGTTCCATTACGCCGGTCACATAATTTCGTGCATCAAGGAAAACGCGGCGAAAACGGCAGACTGGTTCCTGTGAACAGCGTTTGTAGGCCGTGACTGAAACACACCCAATTGGGGCTAAAATGCCGTCAAAATGACGCACCACCTCACCCATCGTAATCTTGGCAGGACTTTTTGAGAGGATGTATCCGCCACGCATTCCCGCCACGCTGTTCACCCAGCCTTGAGTTTTGAGATCGAGCATAATCTGCTCAAGAAACCGCTTGGGAATATCATTCCGCCGGGCTAATTCGCGAATGGGAATCGGCGCTCCGCCATAATGATCCACCAGAGTGAACAAAGCGCGCAGTGCGTAGTCTATTTTTTTTGAAACGCGCATGATAAAAGACGATAATCCTAGTCGGATTTAAGTCAACACTTCTTTTCCATGAGCCATCCGTCACGGGCTTTGCTTAACTGATAATCCGGTGTCCCTCGTCGAGGAAAATGCCCTTGAAATTCATCTCCAATGCCTGTGGGTTGGTGGCTTTGGCCAACGCCTCTTTCTCAGTCACACGGCCCATTTTAACCAAATTGAACAATGATTGGTTGAATGTGAGCATTCCGTCATCCATGCCGGTTTCGATGGCAGTGGGCAATTTGTCGAGGCGGTTCTCTTCAAGAAGTTTCCTTACCATCGGCGTGTTAATCATAATCTCCAGCGCCGGGGTAAGTTTCCCGTTCACCATGTTGACCATGCGCTGGCAAATCACAGCCCGCAACGTGCCTGCAATTTGCCGGCGAATTTGTTCGCGTTCCTCAACTTTGAAAAAATCAAGAATGCGATTGATGGATTGCGATGCGTTGGTCACGTGCAGGGTGGACAAGATGAGATGCCCTGTCTCCGCCGCGCTCATAGCCGAGAAAAAACTGATGTTGTCGCGCATTTCGCCGATCATGATGACATCAGGGTCCTGGCGCAGAATGTGGACGAGCGCGTTGTGAAAGGACAGTGTGTCGAGACCGATCTCGCGTTGTTCAATCACCGATTGATTGTCTTCAAAAACATATTCAATCGGGTCTTCGAGTGTGATAATGTGTTTTTTGAAATTGTCGTTGATGTGTTCAATCATCGCCGCAAGCGTGGTGGACTTGCCACAGCCGGTCGTCCCTGCCAGAAGCACGATGCCCCGCGGCGATTCCGCGACTTTTTTAATCTGCTCCAGCAAGCCAAGTTCTTCAAAGCTTGGCACGTGCGTTTTGACGAAACGCATGGACAAACACCATTGGCCGCGCTGCTGAAATAAATTGGTGCGAAACCGGCCGATGCCCGAAACGAAATAGGAAAAATCAATTTCACGCTCTTCCTCCAACCGCTTGCGCAAATGAGGTGGCGTGATGGTTTCGACGATTTTCGCCATCCATTCCACCGTCGGGAAGGGCGAATCCACCGCGATGAGTTCACCGTTAATGCGAATAATAACCGGCGTGCCGTCTTTCAGGTGCACATCCGAGGCCGCGCCATCGACGGCTGCTTTCAAAATGCGATAAAAAGCTTCCATGCGCACAGATTAGCAAATTCGTTTTCAAACGCCAGCCAAGAAAGGTTGTGTTCTAATTTGCCTCCGGAGCGCGGGCTTCAGCCCGCTTCGGCGCCCAAATGACAAGGGACAACGAAGCGGCATAAATGCCGCGCTCCTTCAATTAGGACATTACCCCAAGAAAAACACTGGCGACTTTTTGCCGCGGCAATGCTATAAAGCTGCGCATGTCGAAGCATCGCATTGGAATCATCGGCGGCACGGGACTTTACAACATCGAAGGCTTCACAAACCAGAAATGGGTGAAGGTCAAAACACCATTCGGTTCGCCATCGGATGATTTGCTCACGGGCAGGCTGGCCGGACGCGATGTGGTTTTTCTGCCCCGACATGGCCGCGGCCACCGCATTTTGCCGGGCGAGCTGAATCATCGAGCCAACATCTGGGCGATGAAAAAGCTCGGCGTTGCCTGGATCATCAGCGTCAGCGCGGTCGGTTCGTTACAGGAGAAATACAAACCGTGCGACATTGTGCTCATTGACCAGTTTTTTGACCGCACCAAGCGCGGTTTTGAACACACGTTTTTTGGTCGCGGCATCGTGGCGCACATCGCGTTCGCGCATCCGATTTGCGGGGAATTGCGCCGGATTCTTTTGAAAACCGCGCGCGATTGCAAAGCCCAAGCCCACGATGGCGGCACTTATGTGAATATGGAAGGCCCGGCGTTCAGCACACGAGCCGAGTCATTGACCAATCACCACGCTGGTTACGATGTGATTGGCATGACCAATCTCGGCGAAGCCAAATGCGCCCGTGAAGCTGAAATTGCCTACGCCACGCTGGCAATGGTGACGGATTATGACTGCTGGAAGGAAAACGGGGAACACGTCACGCTCGAAATGATTTTGCATAATCTCCATTGCAACGCGGAGATTGCCAAACAAATCGTCGCCCGCGCCATCTTGCAGATTCCCGCCCAGCCGAATTGGCCGTGCCACTCCGCGTTGAAAAATGCGATACTGACTGACAAAAAACTCTGGCCGACGAAAACAAAGAAGGAATTGAAACCGATTTTAAAAATGTATCTGTGACCGGGATTTTTGACCGGCCAGTCGTCTATTGTTTGGTGCCATTCAAAAGCATTTGTTTCTGATCGTCGGGCAATGCTGTGTTCGAAATCCACGCTTGCGCGTTCACCGGATCCGTTTGCAACCATTGCCGTGCGACATTTTGGATGGCGGAATTCCGCTGGACGGGATCGTTCAAAGATTCCGCCCATGGAGCAGCTACTTCAGGATATTGCAAGGCGATTTGATTGACATAGGACTGAACCGCACTTTGTTTGGCACTGTCATTGGGCAAGGAGTTCAGCCACCGACCGGCAGCAGCAGGGTCATTTTGCGCCCAACTGGAAATGATATTTTGAAAAGCATTATCCCTTGTGTTGCCTGCTGGAAACGTAGCCGCCCAATTGGCCGCGGCTTGCGGGTCTGATTGCAACCATTCCGAAATGACTGATATCGCCGCGCTGCTTTGCGTGTCGCCGGCAGGCAGTGAAGCGACAAATTTCGCAGCATCTTGGGGTGAATGTTGAACCATGCTGGAAACCAAGCCTGAAATGAAAGCGTTTTTTGCCGCGCTTTCGGGCATGGACTGCAACCATGTCATCGCCGCCTTCGGATCATTTTGCGCCCAAAAACCGGCCGCGCTGGTATAAAAACTATTTTGCGCGCCGCCCGATTGCAGGCCTTGGGCATACTGCATCGCGCCTCGCGGATCAGTTTGCACCCACTGCGAAATCATGTCGTTCATGACGTTTTGTTTCGCGCGGCCATCCGGCATATTTTGCGCCCACGCCACAGCAGCTTCCGGCTTTGTTTCGACCCAACTGCCAGCCACTGTGCCGATGGCGGACTCACGCTCGTCCAGACTAATCAGCGCGCTTGCGTAGGCCATGGCGGCTTGCGGATTGGTCTTCACCCAGCACGAGAGCAATCCGCTCCGCACACCCACTCGCGAGGACTCCGGCAGATTTGCATCCACAAAAGCCAGCAACGGCGGGATGTTGGTGGGGGCAAGGTCGTCAAGAATTCTGTGCCACTCCCCATCGCGGCGCCAATCGTCATTTTTCATCTCTAGAATTTTTGCCTCGATTTCAGCGAGTAAAAAATTTCTGCTCATTTCAATTCTATTGGAAATTGCAGACTGGCTGGGCAACGGATTTTTTTTTGCCGGCGACGGCTGTTTTTTTGCCGTCTTGGTCGAAACCTTGTTCGAACTGGCTGACGCAAGGCTGGCTGGTGCAGTGCTGCGCCGGCCCAACCAATAACCGGCGCACAACATCAGCAATGCAACCAGAACAAAAAAGATGACGCTTTTTATTCTCATAAAACGTGCCGACAAATGGAATCAGGCGTTACGATGGTTCACTTTGCAAAACCGTCAAGAAACAAATCGCAGGAAAATCCTAGCCACAGATGAACACAGATTAACACAGATTTATTTGGTAGGGCACGATGTCCTGGGGAAAACGGCTTATGACTTCAACCATCAGGGAAAGGCATCCCTACCATTGGGAAAAGGCGCCTAAAATATAATCCCCCTCTCCGCTCCCTTCAGGGAGGGGAAAGGGCTGGGGTGAGGTGTGGACAAATTCCCCTCTTGTTAACAAAGACACGGAGGGAAAAATCAATCCACCAATTGTTGCGGGCAGTTAAAACCGGCCAAACTGCCCGCCGGCTCGCCGGAAGCGAAAGTGGCTTCCGAAGTGCCCGCCGGGTTGGCGGTGCGTAGTCGCAGCCAGTGCGAGCCGTGGCGTGAGTTCATCGAGCACAGTTTGCAGGAGGGGTTGTCGGCCCAGCGCCTCTATCAAGACTTGGTGGCCGAGCGCCAATAACATCGGCAGCTACGACGCGGTGAAGCGGTTTGTGCGGCGGTTGCAAGGGACAGCAAAAAAGCTGCCGCGCAAGTAGCGCGACAGCTTGATTTCCACTGTTGAGATTCGAGTTATTGCTGCTGCTTATGCAATATCAAAGTCCGTATTCCGCTTAATCCACTACTGTCACATGGCGTGGTGGTATTTGGATACGCTAGGACCGCGTTGATACAACTCCCGTCGTCAGCGCATATTTTAAACGGGTCTCCAACAACGTTCCAGGAGGGGACCCAGTTGGTTTGTATACTGAACAGCGTTACAACATTGGTTCCATCATAAGTGCACACCTTACCTTGCGCGTTGAAAGGTCCCGGATTTCCTTCTAAATGAACGTAACCATTCCAACCCGTTCCGAAAAACAAGGCGTCTTTAGTTGTTAACATGGATGTGACAAAATTCGCACAAGTATCAGTGGCAGATTCGTTCCAAACTTTTGTCAAAGTATTCGAATCCGCATTATATTTCACAATGCATGGGCCAACCCCGATATACAAGGAATCTTTGAACGCTTCTAATGTGGATATGTATACGGAGTCGTAATACCCGCTGTATGGGCATGTGAGAGTTGTCGGAATGTTTGTACCGACCTCCCAATGCATATTCCCGTCGGCATCCGGCTCGCCGTCACAGGACAGAATTCCAGCATGTCCACCATATTGTTTTGCATCCGAATATTCGTAGCCAACGTATAGTTTGCCGTTATATGCTGCAAAGTCCAAATCGCATAATTCGTAAAAATACGGAATATCTGATATAATATCATAGCCATAGACCCCATTTATCCCGTCACAATGTTGCAAGTAGTCATAGTTAATGTCTCCTATTACGCCATATATCATATCATTCCACGAACATATGGTTTTAGCCATAAACTGATATGGGGCGTTCTTTACTAATGTCCAATTGGTTCCATCTAATCTATATACCCCTAGCCCGTTACATGATACATATAGTTGGCCGTTAAAAACAGCCAATGATGATGTTTCATCGACGGGCAAATTCGTCCCAATCTGGGTCCAATTGGTGCCACCATTATATTTCCATACCTTACCCCCAAAGGCCTCTGAAAAAGTACCGCCAACGCAAGGCGTGGTTATATGACCAGCCGCATACAGGGCACCATTGTACTCACAGAGAGAGACAATGGTGTCCATATTTTGACGCCAGCCTATCTGGCCTAAATTGTTCCATCCGTCGACTGCCAGACAAAATGCATGAGGGAAGACATTGCTCCACGTCCCGTCCGTATTGTATCTGTAAACGGCGAAAGGATATGCGCCCGCATATAAATTCCCCTTGGGCGGCGGATCAACGGTTATGTTGACTGGCGCCGATGTCGCAGTGGTCCCGGCGCTTGTCAGGTATGCCTTGGCTTTCAACGTGTGACTGCCGCATGTCACATTCTTCCACTGAAAGCTGGGCGCTGACGACAGGCTCGTGTAAATCAGCGAATTGCCGTCGTAGAATTCCACCTTATTAAAGTCAACCGCGCTGGCTGCCACTGTGATGCTGTCACCTTCGTTGAAGGCACTGCCATCCGCAGGAGATGTAATGAAGACATTTGTGTTGTTGGGGTCCAAGATGACAAATTGAACGGGATCGGACGAGGCTAAGAATTGTACGCCTAGACCATTACCATAAACAATCTCATTCACAGCACTCAATATGTGAGTGCCATATTCCATATTGGTCCACTTCCAATTAGGAAATTGAATAGAAAAATATTGAGTGCAACCAATCGAGGAAACCCCACTAAAAGTTCCAACCCCGACGCCGTCCACATACAAGTATACACCTCCGGGATTGCCCGCGCCGTTAATATAACGGGCAGTGATGCCAGGTGCAGTGGCGCTTTTGTAAAAACACTGTGTATTCGTCGGATTTGTAATTTGAAGATTGACGACAGGGTAGTTCTCATAAACACAGCCAAACACAATTTGCAGGCCCAGATAAGCAAAAGCCAACACTGCTATTGCAACGAGCAATCCGCTCTTCACTGTGTTTCTGTTCTTCATTTTGTTTTCAGTTTTCATTTTATTTCTCCTTTTCTGTATTGGCGGCCAGCCAGTTCTTTGCATATTCCACCGCCCGGCTGTCTGAATGACTGGCGATGACCCGCTCATAGGCCGCCTTTATCTGTCCATCAGCCTCAAGAGCGTCAATGGCGCCCGTATTCTTCAACCCTTCATAAGAACGACCAATCATAAGCTGGGCAGAATACGTGAATTCATTGTCAGAATTATTCTCAATAATCTTCTCAAAACATCGCCTGGCTTCTTCAAATTTGTTAATTTGAAAATAACAATTGCCCGCCCGGTAGCAGGCCGTCAGCGCCAGTGAAGAAGCAGGCATCTTATCCGCGAGTTTTCCCCATATCATGACCGCTTTTTCATAATATTCCCTGGCTTCGCCCCACGATTCCTGGTGTTCCCTCAAAAGCCCCTGATCGTAAACTTGCTGGCCCATCATTAACACCGCTCTGGGCAAATCGGCATTCTTGGAAAAATCACTCATGAATTTATCAACAGCCTTGCCTGCGTCCTTTCGGTTTATCTGCGACAGAACATCCGCTCTCCCAATGCCAAGGCGCGATTTGTCGGCAAATGGACTTTCAGGAAATTTGCTGATCACCTGCTGATGGATGTTTTTGGCCTCTTCATATTTGCCCGACCACTCGTATCTCTCCCCAATCCAGTAAAGCATTTCGGGCAGGTCCGGATTTTTGCCAAAGTCGGCGGTCAGTTTATCCACGGCCGTTTTGGCGCCTTTGTAATCGCCGGATAAAATAAGCGATTGCACGTTCGCGCTTGCAAGGGCCAGCTTCACCTTTTCTTCATAGGGACTGCCGGGATATTTCTGTAGTATCATCCGGCAAATGGCCTCTTCCTCGTCAAGTTTTTCCAACCATCCATACTTCTGCGCAATCCAGTAAAGCGTCTCGGGCAAATCAAAATGCGCGCTGAAATCAGCAGTCATTTTATTCAAAGCCGCTTTCGCCCCCGCGAAATCCTGGGCTTTAAGAAGAGAAAAAACATTCACCCCAGCCAGATCCAATCTGGCCCTGTCGGCAAAACGATCTTCGGGATGGCCCCGGATTATTTGCTGATAAATATCCTTTTCCTCCGCATATCTGTCGGCATATCCGTATTTCCTCGCAATCCAGTAAAGCGTCTCCGGCAGGTCAGGATTTTTGCCAAAATCAGCGGCCAGTTTATCCACGGCCGTTTTGGCGCCTTCGTAATCGCCGGACAAAATAAGCGACTGGACACCCGCGCTCGCCAAACCCAGCCTGGCCATGTCGGCAAGGCTGCTTTCAGGATAGTTCTGGATTATTTGCCGATAAATGCCCTCCACATCCGCATATCTGTCGGCGTATCCGTATTTCCTCTCAATCCAGTAAAGCGTCTCCGGCAGATCAGGATTTTTGCCAAAATCAGCGATCAATTTGTCCACGGCCGTTTCAGCGCCCTTGTAATCCCCCGACAAAATAAGCGAATGGACGCCCGCGCTTGCCAAACCCAGCCTGGCCCTGTCGGCAAAGCTGCTTTCAGGATAGTTCTGGATTATCTGCCGATAAATACCCTCCACATCCGCATATCTGTCGGCGTATCCGTATTTCCTCGCAATCCAGTAAAGTGTCTCCGGCAGATCAGGATTTTTGCCAAAATCAGCGGTCAACTTGTTCAAAGCCGCTTTGGCACCATTGTAATCTCTGGACAAAATAAGCGACTGGACGCCCGCGCTTGCCAAACCCAGCCTGGCCCTGTCGGCAAAACCGCTTGCAGGATAATTCTGAATTATCTGCTGATAAATATATTCCCCATCCGCATGTCTGTCGGCGTATCCGTATTTCCTCGCAATCCAGTAAAGCGTCTCCGGCAGATCTGGATTCTTGCCGAAATCAGCGATCAATTTGTCCGTTTGCGACTGCGCTTCGGCGTATTTGCCGTTATCAATAAGTGAAATAATTGCAAGCCTGGCTTGTGCAGAATCTGCCGCCGCAGAAAAGCACTTTCCCGCTGACAGCAAAAAAGCAGACAAAACAACAGATACGACTAAAAACTTCCCGCACTTCATACAACACCCCACAACACCCGGCGGATCTTCCAAATCCGCCTGATGCAACGTATATAAATAATTTATCCTGTATGTCAAAAAAAACAATCTCTCATAGCCTGTCCTCGCGAAGGCGGGGATATAATCCTGCTATCTTTTCGCCCTAAATTGCAGCATAATCCATTCCAGCGTAACCCTGCATTTCCCCCGTAAAATTTGGTTTCCGCCGTTCAATTCAATGGCTTTCCTTGACCTTCTGTGTCAAAGCCGATAGACCTTGCACTGCAAACGAATTAACGGCCATGCCAAGGAAAACCATCATTAAACCCGCAAAATCACCGGCCGCGGTCGGTCCTTACAATCATGCCGTGCGGATTGGTGATTTGCTTTTTTGCGCCGGGCAAATCCCCATTGATCCCGCGACTGGAAATCTGATTTCCGGCGACATCAAGGCGCAAACCGCACGTGTGCTCCAGAATATCAAAGCCATTCTCGACGACCAAAAATTGACGTTCACAAACGTGGTCAAAAGCACGGTGTTTTTGACAAACCTCGCTGATTTCGCGGGTATGAACGAGATTTACTCGAAGCATTTCACAGGCGATTTCCCGGCGCGCTCGACCATTCAAGTCGCCGCGCTGCCAAAAGGCGCAAATGTGGAAATTGAGGTGATTGCACATTTTTAACGGTAGGGCGCGATGTCCACATCGCGCCGCGGCGCGCTCGGAGAGCGCGCCCTACTTTGAAATCGTAAATCGAATATCGCAAATCGAAAACTGAGCCATGTCTAACGGAGCTTATTTATTTATCGGTCTGGTCGTCGGGGGCGGATTGGGTCTGCTCATCGGCTGGCTGCTCGGTCGCAGTCGTGGGCAGATTACACCGGTGGATTCGCGGTTGGAGAATGATCTTCAACAACGACTCGCGCAACGTGAAGCGGAGCAGCGGACATTGCAGGAACAATTGCTCGCGCTTAACCAGCGCAATGGTGAGTTGGGTGCGGAGTTGAAATCACTCAACGAGCGATTGACGATGGAGCGTCAGCAGATCGAAACTATTCAAGAAAAATTTCGCAAGGAGTTCGAAGCCATTTCGAATAAGCTCATTGTGGACAATACGAGCCGGTTTAATCAGCAGTCTACTGAAAGTCTGGAGAAACTGCTCACGCCTCTGAAGGAAACGCTTGGAGAATTCAAGACCAGCCTCGAAACGACCCGAAGTGAAACGGCCACGCACAGCGCGTTGTTGAAGGAGCAAATCGGCCGCATCGGCACGGAAGCGGCCAATCTCTCCAAGGCACTCAAGGGCGATGTCAAGGTACTCGGTAACTGGGGCGAAAATATGCTCGACCAGATTCTCGAAAAATCGGGATTGCAACGTGACATTCATTATCGCCGGCAGGGTGGGGCGAAGGATGCCGAGGGTGATCAGCGTTTTCTCGATGTTATCGTAGAGCTGCCGGAGAAACGTAATTTGATAATCGATTCCAAGGTGTCGCTCCGGGCTTATGAAGAATCGGTTAATGTCGTTGACGATGCAGCGAAGCTCACTCATCTGGATCGGCACGTGGAGGCACTCCGGAGCCATTTTCGCGAATTGGGTGCGAAGCGATACCAAGACATTCATGGAATCAACGCCCCGGATTTCGTGTTGATGTATGTACCCATCGAATCAGCGTTCTTTGTGGCTGTCGCGCGTGAACCGGGTCTCTTTGCAGAGGCGCTGGAATATAACGTAGTTCTGATTACCAACTCGACGTTGCTTGCCACACTTCGCACGGTCGCGCATGTCTGGCGTTTGGCTGATCAGCAAAAGCACGCCTTCGAAATCGCCGACCGTGGCGGCAAACTGTACGATAAGTTTGTCGGATTTGTGGAAGACATCAAAACCGTTGGCGAATCCCTCGAGGCAGCCCGTGAAGCGTGGGAAGGTGCGTCCAACAAGCTTTACACCGGCACGGGCAATCTTGTTCGCCAAGCGGAACAATTGAAAACGCTCGGCGTGAAGGCTGCCAAGTCACTTCCGAACGCGCTGCTCGAAAAGGCAAACGAAGAAATACCAGCAATAAATCCAAAGCTGCGTTTACCGCCATCAGGTTAGACACGAATTGCACGAATTCACGCGAATAATCCTGAGAGGAAGGCCGGGTTTTCTCAAAAAACAGCGCATAAAATCAGTTGACTAAAACCGCCGATTGCCGTATAAAAGTGATGATTTGACAGATTAGAGCAGCGGTTGCTGGCACAAAGCAAATCATGGTTCCTCACCAATTAGTTGTGCCGCAAGCGCAAGTGTATGCTCTATATTGTGGTTTTTACTTTACTTGAACCGGCAATTTTGGTTGCATTAACGCAGTCAAGATCATGTATCTCAAAAACTTGACGCTGTTTGGCTTCAAGTCCTTCGCGGATAAGACCGCGTTGAACTTCCAACCCGGCGTCACTGCCATCGTCGGCCCGAACGGCTGCGGCAAATCCAATGTCTCCGACGCCATCCGCTGGGTGCTTGGCGAGCAATCCGCCAAGGCGTTACGCGGCGGTGAAATGGCGGATGTGATTTTCAGCGGCACGGACGGCCGCAAGCGAATGGGCATGGGCGAGGTTTCACTCACGTTCGGCGATGTGGATGAGGAACATCTGCAGGCGGCGGGCGTCGAGGTCGCTTACAACGAAGTCACGCTCACACGCCGGATTTTCCACGATGGCAACAGCGAGTATTTTTTGAACCGCACAGCGTGCCGGCTCAAGGACATCCAGCAGCTTTTCATGGGCACGGGCGTCGGGCGGACGAGTTACAGCATTTTGGCGCAGGGTCACATCACACAGATTCTTTCGAGCAGGCCTGAAGACCGCCGGATTATTTTTGAGGAAGCCGCCGGCATCACGAAATTCAAGAGCCAGAAAAAGGAATCGCTCCGCAAACTCGAATACACCGAACAAAACCTTTTGCGCATCGCCGATCTTATCCGCGAGGTGAAACGGCAGATCGGCTCGCTCCAGCGGCAGGCCGGCAAGGCGCGCCGCTACAAACAAATCCAGACGGAACTGCAACATCTCGATACCCAGTTGGCGCGGCACCAGTTCGACGTGTCGCAGGCCGAAATCACCGGGAAACAGGCTGCTGCCGGCCAATTGCGCGGCGAGATTGAAGCCACGTCCGCGAGTGTGTTGAAATGCGAAAATGAAATCGCGCAACTCCGCGAACGGCTTTCGGGGCTGGAACACGAGGTTGCCGGGAAACAGCAGCGCGGGCTGGAGTTGAAGGGCGAAATGGACCGGCACGAAAGTCGGATCCACTTCAACGAGGAACGTCTGCGCGAACTCGCGTCGCAAAATTCCAAGGCGTCAGCGGACATCACGCAGGCCGAGGAACGCTGCCGCGCGGCAGGGGAGGAACTGGCGAATGTGAAGCAGCATTTATCCAAGTCCGAAGCCGCGCTTTCACAACACCGCCTGACGCTGGAGACGAAACAATTGGCGTTGACCAAGGTCGAGAAGGATTTGAAGAAACGGCAGGAGTCATTGCGCGAATCGCAGGCCGATGCGTTCGCTGCCGCGCAGGATTTGACGCGCATCCGCAACGAAATCACCGCGCTCGATCTGCAGAAGCGGGGCAATGTCGTCCGGCTCGAGAAATTGTCCACGGAAAAAGTCCAACTCGAAGAGGAGCGCACGCGGCTCGAAGCACGGTTGCAGGAATTCTCGGCAAGTGTCGGGGTGGAAAAGCTGGATGCGCAGACCAAACGCGGCTCGGTTGGGCAGCGGCAGAATCGGTTGAGTGAATTGCAAACGGAGTTGCAGCAATCGTCCGCCGAACAGGATCAGTTTTTGCAACAGGAGGCCGAGAAGCGTTCGCGTCTTAATGTATTGGAGCAGCTCGAGGGCTCGCGTGAAGGTTTTGCCGCTGGCCCCGTGGCGGCGTTGCGCCGGTCCCACTCGGTGGTGGGTTCGCTTGCCGACCGCATCCGCGTGCCGGACGCTTATGTCGTGGCGATTGAAAATGCGCTCGGCCATCACTTGCAGCTTGTCCTGACCGAGCAACCTGAATCCGCGCAGGAAATTCTTGCCGATTTGACCGCAAACAAAGTCGGTCGTGCCAGCGTTGCCGCACTTTCCATTAAATATCACGATGACAAACAGCTCGCGTTCGCCGGCGACATGGCGCCACCCAAAAACAATGGCGCGGCACAAAAACCCCTTGAGAAAGGCCAGATCGTTCACGCCTTGAGCGTGGTTCAGGCCGAACCCTCCGTGGAAAAACTTCTGAAATCGCTGCTGGGCCGCACCTTTATCGCCTCCGACCTCGCCACCGCCACGGATCAAATTCAAAACGGCCACGCGGGTTGTGATTTTGTGACGTTGAGCGGCGATCTGTTGAGCCGGCACGGCGTTTACACAGGCGGTTATTTGAACGGCAACGGCAACAGCAAGGCGCCTTCGTCCATTTTGGGACGCAAAAATCAAATCACAGAACTTCAAGCCGAAGTTGCCGAAGTTCAAAATCGCGTTGTTGAAATGAGCCGCCGCCGCAGCGCGCAGTTGAACGAGCAGATGGAATTGCAGGCCGGCTTGCTGCAGGCACAAACGGAATTGCGCGAACAGGAAGTCGCCATCGCCACGCGCGAAGGCGAGTTCAACGCGTTGCAGAATTCAAACCGGCTGTTGCGCCAGAAAATCGAGACGGTTGTTTTTGAAATTCAAAGCCTCGCCGCGCACGAACAGGAAGGTTTGCAGAAACGCAACGCGCTGGCGGCGCAATTGAACGAGCTTGAATTGCGCGAACGCGCCGGTCAGGAAAAAGTCGCCGCCCTCGCCGCCGAATTGGAGAACCTGCGCCAGCAGCGCGACGCCGCGAACACCGCGTTGACCGAAAGCAAAGTCGCGTTCGCAGCGGAAGAGCAATTGACCGCATCATTCCGCCAGCAACAGCAGGCCTTGGAACAGCGCATCCACGAGTTGACGCAGACGGCGGACCAGCGGCGCAATGAAGTTTCCTCGTTTGTTGGACGCAAGGAACAGGCGGAGTTGGAAATCCGGGATTCTCACGCACAAATTGAGCGTTTGCAACACGAGCGCGAACAGGTCAACGGACAGACTGCCGGGTTGCTTGGCCAAAAGAGTTCACAGGAGACGGAAATCACGACGCGCGATGAACATTTGCGCGAACAGCGGCGGCAGTTGACGCAATTGCAGGAACAGCGCGGCGCGGTGGAGATTGAATTGGCGCAGAAAAACATGACCGTTCAAAACCTCCGCGAGCGCGTTCAGCAAAAATACCGCGTCAATCTCGACGGCGTTCGCAGCGAGTGCATCACCATCACGCTTGCCGACGAAGGGCCGGCAAAAGTGCACGTGATGACGCCAGAAGAAATGGCCGCAGCAGGCGCTTCCACGGATTGGAACGCCGTGGCGCAGCAGATTGAGGCGCTGCAAAAACGGCTCGACGAAATCGGTCCGGTGAACCTCGTGGCCATCGAGGAATACGATGAAACCGAGCAGCGTTATCAATTTCTGACCAGGCAGCACGATGATTTGGTTTCGGCCAAGGCGCAGTTGCTCGAAGTCATCAGCCGCATCAATGTCCAGACGCGGCAGATGTTCACGGAGACGTTTGAGAAAATCCGCGGGAATTTCCGCGTGATGTTCGTCGAGGTTTTCGGCGGCGGCAAGGCGGACTTGATTTTGTCGGATGCAGGCGATGTTTTGGAAAGCGGCATTGACATCGTCGCGCGTCCGCCGGGCAAACAATTGCAAAGCATCTCGCTGCTGTCCGGCGGCGAACAGACGATGGTGGCAGTGGCGCTGCTGTTTTCGATTTATCAGGTCAGGCCGAGTCCATTCTGCGTGCTGGACGAACTGGACGCGGCGCTGGACGAACCGAACATCAACCGTTTCGTCCGCCTTTTACAACGGTTCCTCGAGCATTCGCAGTTTATCATCATCACGCACAACAAACGCACCATCAGCATGGCCAACATACTCTACGGCGTGACGATGGAAGAACACGGCGTTAGCAAAATCGTCAGCATGAAATTTCACAAGGGGAACGAACCAACAACCGTTCCTGAAGATGCCGACGTCGTGATGGCGAAATGAATTGGTAAGGCCACGCTGTGAACGTTCTCACCACCCAGGTAACACTTGTTTTCACAACATGGATGACACTTTGTTGAGCAGCCTCATGGAGGCGAGCGCACCGACGATCAAAAAAGTCGGGATGAAATGTTTCATACGTGATTTATTGGTGTGAAATTTTGCTTCAGCGTTCAGTTTTAACGGAATTGATGTTGGAATACTTTCGGATCCAAAGCCTGACAAGGAGTTTCAGTGGCTTGTCGGGCCGCCACCATTATAACCATTGACTTTCCCTGTTAAGATGCGTAACTGAACACCTATGAATTCACTAACCAGTCTATCACCTCAACAATTGCGCAGGGCAGCAGCGTTAAAAGAGAAAATCCAATCGCTGGAAAAAGGACTTAACCAGTTATTGGGTTCTTCAACCAAACCTGTCGCTCGTGCAGTTCCGAGGAGGAAATGGAAGATGAGTGCAGCAGGCAGAGCGAAGATTTTCGCCGCGGCCAAGGCAAGATGGGCAAAGGTTAAGGGGCGGAAGTTGTCGGTGAAGCGGGCTAAGAAAGCTAAAAGGAAGATGAGCGCTGCGGCCAAAGCCAAACTCTCAGCCAGGATGAAAATGATTTGGGCTAGGAGAAAAGCCAAGCAGTCCAAATAATAGGTGGCCGGGTTGAAGCTCGAAGCGCACCTGCTTTTGTTTGTTCCGGCCCACCTTCGCTAGACTACGGCGCGGCAGTCTTCACTTTCGCTGCGCTTCAAGCGAAGACTGATTTACTGAGTCGTAGCCCGAAGGGCAAAGACTGGCTTGCCAACCGTAGCTCGTTCTGACGAGCGAAGGCATAAAAATCACAGGTGTCGTTTTAAGAAAGCCCTTCCAGAGCCGCTCTTGAGATATCGCTCAAAAGCCATGGCGCTTTCCTTTTTTTGGAAGGCTGTAGCAGTTCGAATGAACCAAGGTGCAAACTTAGATGTGTGAGGCACCTTTCCTCCGTTGTGTTCTTTCAGTCGCTGTTTTAAGTCTTGCGTTTGGCCGGTGTAAATTCGATTTGAATGAGAACAGGATTGGAGGGTGTAAACGTAATGATAATTGGTCATTGATTTAAGCCCGCCTTCGTCCTTTGGACTTCGGCGCGCAGCCTTCGCAGCAACCGGTTCATTATATTAATAAACTTTTCCCAATACTGGCCTGCCAGCCGTAGCTCGCAGTTTTTGTTGCGAGCGAAGGCTGGTGCCGGTGGCGGGACTCGAACCCGCACGACTTTTTACGGTCCCAGGATTTTAAGTCCTGTGCGTCTGCCATTTCGCCACACCGGCCCCTGCTTGAAAACGCTAGTCGCGAATTCAGGCAAATGAAAGCGCGAATTTTGTGGACATTGTTTCTCAAGCCCGCCGGAATTTTTCTTCCCGTCGTGACATGCCGCGCCATGTCATTTAGCCTTCATCCATGCGGCAAACGACGCTGACGCTCGGCCATTCGCCCGATCCGGACGATGCCTTCATGTTTTACGCGCTGGCGAAGGAATTGATTCCCACGCACGGCTTCCGCTTCGAGCACGTTTTACAGGACATCCAGACGCTCAACGAACGCGCTACCTGCGGTGAACTCGACATCACCGCCATCAGCATCCATGCCTACGCTTACGTCAGCGACAAATACGCGTTGTTGCCCAGCGGCGCCAGCATGGGTGATGGCTATGGCCCGATGCTCGTGGCGAAACAAAAGTTTTCCCGCGAAGAAATTCTTCGCAAAAAAATCGCCGTGCCGGGAACCATGACCAGCGCGTTTCTGGCATTACAACTCTGGCTCGGCCATGGAAATGCGGAATGCGGAATGCGGAATGCGGAATTCAATTTCGTTGTGGTTCCCTTCGACCAAATCTTCCACGCGGTTCGTTCGGGCGCGGCAGATGTGGGGCTTATCATCCACGAAGGCCAGTTGACGTATCAAAATGAAGGGTTGGTCGTTTGCGAAGATCTTGGCGTTTGGTGGAATCGCCAAAACGACGGCCTGCCGTTGCCCCTCGGCGGGAATGTCATTCACAAAAAGTTCGATTTGGCGGCGCGCCGGGAAATTTCCGATATTCTCACCGCGAGCATCCGGTTCAGTTTGGAGCATCGCGCCGAGGCCGTTCAATACGCCCTGCAATTCGCGCGCGACATGGGGCGTAACCTCGCCGACAAATTCGTCGGGATGTATGTAAATCACTGGACGCTCGATTACGGCGAACGCGGACGCGAATCCATCCGCCGGTTTCTCGGCCAGGCGTTCGAGCGCGGCCTGATTCCGCACCGGCAGGAACTGGAATTTGTGGTTTGATTGGTTGAGCCCGATGAAATTGTCTCAGCATCCATTCAACGCTAGCTTGGGATTCAAATTTACCCGTGCGTTGTCCAATCCTGTCTGTTTTTGCCTGTTGCTGGTTGCGGCCACGCTGCTTGCCTATCAGCCGGTGTGGCATGCGGGCTTCATCTGGGATGATGATGTTTATGTAACGGGCAATCCGTTGCTTACCGCGCCGGACGGATTGAGACGGATTTGGTTTTCGCTGGACTCGCCGTCGCAATATTTTCCGCTGACCTATACCACGTTTCGTATTGAGCGCACACTTTGGGGGCTGAATGCCGCGGGCTATCATTGGATCAATATCTTGTTGCATGCGGCCAACGTGCTGTTGGTGTGGCGGTTGTTGAGGCGGTTGAGCGTGCCGGGCGCCTGGCTGGGGGCGGCGATTTTCGCCTTGCATCCGGTCCAGGTGGAATCGGTCGCTTGGATTACCGAACAAAAGAACATTCTGTCCCTCTTTTTCATTTTGTTGACGCTGTTGGCTTGGATCGAATTTGTTGATGAGCGGCCCAAACGAACCTGGCGATTTTATTTGCTGGCGCTGATTTTTTACGCGCTGGCGCTGTTCAGCAAGACCACCGCCTGCACACTGCCAGCGGCCTTGCTTTTGGTTTTGTGGTTAAAGAGAAGGCCGATTAACTGGTCCCGGCTGGCGCAAATTGTTCCCTTTCTCATGATGGGCGCTGGAATGGGGTTGGTAACAGTATTGTGGGAGCGATATCATCAAGGCGCCCAAGGGAAGTTTTTTTCGCTTGGCCTGCTGGAACGCCTTCTTGTGGCTGGCCATGCGATTTGGTTTTACGCGGGCAAACTACTCTGGCCGGTCAATCTCACGTTCAGCTATCCGCGCTGGATCCTCAATCCAGCCGATCCGGTTGCCTACGGTTGGTTGGTTGCGGTAGTGGGATTGGGCGTGGCAATTTATTTTGCCAGACGATTTACGGGGCGAAGCGTCGAGGTGGCGGCACTGTTCTACGTGACAACTTTGAGTCCGTTGCTCGGCTTCATCATGCTTTATACGTTTCGGTATTCATTCGTGGCCGACCATTATCAGTATACAGCCAGCATCGGCCCCATTGCGCTGGCGGGGGCTGGGATTGTCAAAGTGATCGGTTATTTTGAGAAGCGGACCCGGTTTTTACGACCTGTGTTTTGCGGAGCGTTGTTATTGACCCTTGGCGTGTTGACATGGAGGCAAAGTGCGACATACGTCAATGCTGAAACACTGTGGCGGACGACCCTCATCAGAAATCCTGATTGCTGGATGGGCTACAACAACCTCGGCCTTGTTCTTGCGCGGGAAGGGAAGTTTGATCAGGCGATCTCTTATTGGCAAAAGTCACTGGAAATTGAGCCTGAGAACGCGGAGGCCTACAAAAACCTCGGCCTTGTCTCTGCTCAAAGAGGGGAGATGGACGGGGCGATATCGCTTTGGCAAAAGAGCCTGGAAATCGAGCCTGACGACGCGGATATCCATTACAACATTGGCGTTGCCTATTTCATCAAGGGACAGACGGACAAGGCGATTGTCCATTTCCAAAAGGCCTTGGAAATTCAGCCCAATCTTGCATTAGCCCACAACAACCTCGGCCTTGCCCTTTTCAAAAAGGGGTGGATAGACAAGGCGATTGTCCATTACCGAAAGGCCCTGGAAATTCAGCCCAACTACGCAACAGCCCACAACAACCTCGGCTTTGCTCTCTTTAAAAAGGGGCAAGTGATGGAGGCAATCATTCACTGGCAAAAGACACTTGAACTCCAGCCTCAAAACATGGATGCCCGGAACAATCTGGCCTGGGTATTGGCCACCTGTCCGGAAACCGCGCTCCGAAACGGCGGCAAAGCCGTTGAATTGGCGCAGCAGGCGAACCAACTTTCCGGCGGTGAAAATCCAATGATACTCCAGACACTCGCAGCCGCTTATGCGGAAGTCGGTCGGTTTCCCGAAGCGATTACAACCGCCCGGCATGCTCTACAACTGGCCACCACCCAGACCAACAGTGATTTGATTAACGACCTTCAGGCGCAAACTGGATTTTACGAGGCAGGTTTGCCGTTCCACGACACCAATCAAACCAATATCGAGGTTCATTCAAACCAGCCTTGACCGTCGGGCACTCGATGATGCCGGGCATGGCTGATTCCGCGATGACAGGAATTGGAATTTGTGATTTGACTCCTTCCGTTCAGGAGGGAAATTCTTTGTAAACCAAAACCACGGAGGTTTCTATCTGCCGCTCGGGAATGTTCCAATAAGTTTTGAGCAATCGGTCCTTTTCCTCTCCACTGACCAACTGAAATCCGTGGTTCTGGTAAAATTTGACGGCCCAACTGGCGGCCTTCCAGGTTCCGACGAGAATTTTCCCATCCGTCTGTCCCAATAAATACGCCATCAGTTTCCCGCCAATGCCCCGGTTACGCATCTCAGTCTTGACGTAAGCGTGCCGGATCAACGCGACATCCTTGACCTGCTGCATTCCCATGACACCAATGAGTTGGCCGCCATCCTCGTAGCCCCAGAATTTGACGCCATGCGCGATTTCTTCCTTCAATTCTTCCATTGGCATGTACGGTTCATGCCAGCGATCGGACGGAATCACGCCCTTGTAAGCTTGGGCGGCATCGTTGACGATGGCGAAAATGCTCGGGACATCGGAATCTGTGCAAGGCCGGATCATTTTGTTTTGATAAATTCTATTGCCTGCGAACCGCGCCGTCAGCATCCATCCTGGCGATGAGCGGGTAAACGTCGTGTTGCAGGCAGAACGCCACGTCATTACACAGTTCAGGAATCGCCAGCAAATGCCGCGCGTTTTCTGAATTGCAAATCGCGCCCGCCAAATCGGACTTTGCCTGTGAATAAGCGCGCCACGCGATTTCAGCCGAATCTGAAAGGGTAGGGCGCGTCACTCCGTGCGCGCCACACGATTGCTGTTGAACCGGGACGCTCTCTTCACCCGGCGGCGGGCAGGGGACTGCCCGCCCTACCTTCAGATTTTGGGTGACACGTTCATTTACCAACATTTCGCAAAGCGCGCCCGCAGCCAGCACGTCTTCGTCAGCCATGTTTTCGTGTGTGCCGGCGCATACGAGCACGATTTGTGCGGGCCGGAGTTGTTGAATGAACCGCGTGGTGGCCGTGAGATTCAAAAATGAAGCTGCCAAAACCATTTTTGCGCCCGCGCAGGCGCGCAACGCGCGCGTGCCGTTTGTGGTCGTTGAAACAATGGTTTTGCCGCGCACTTTTTCCGGTGTGTATTCCCGCGGCGAGTTGCCGAAATCGAAATCAATGCCGCCGCTTTGTCCGGCGCGGATGCGCATGCTGTTTCGTTCGCCGCCGAGCAAAACGTCCGGCTGTTTTTTTTGAATGGCCAGCGCCTCGGCGATTTCACTCACGGGAATAATGGCCTTTGCGCCATTGTGCAGCGCGGTCACAAACGTGCTCGTGGCGCGCAGCACGTCGAAGACAACACAAACGGTTTCGCGCAAATCGCGGCGGGCGAGCGCGGGCAATTCAGCCGGTGTTAGTATGACTTCGATTTTCATTTTGTGTCGCACGAAGAACGCGAAGGAAATGAAGGTAATTTTTCTTCGCAAACTTCGCGGCTTTCGCGCGAAGTATTATTTCATTTTTGTCCGCATGTAATGGAAAAGATACTGCTGTGCATAACCGGCGTGCAGCCCGAAATGCGTCGCGGCCATGTCAGTGTAAGTTGTAGCACGCCCAAAGATGCTCGCGATGAAACACACGGTCACCGATTTTGCTTTCGCGCTCGCCGAGGTCGGTGACGGATTCAAACTGCTGCAGGAGTTGCGGCGGCGTGGGCAGTGGCGGCGGAATTTTATGGTATTCAATCGGTTGATGCATCAGCCATTTCCAAAACCAGTCGCTCTCCAGCGGATAGGGGTCCACTTCGCTGACAAAAATAGCGTTCTGGCCTTTGCGGTGTTCGAGATAGTTGTATTCCGGCCAGAAATAAAATTGATTCTTTGGCTTGTCAGAATCCATGGAATAAACGAGCGGTTCCGATTCAAGCGCCGCCTTCGCTTTGGGCAGATAAAATGAATATAGCCCGGTGATGCCGTAGTGGCTGCAAATGACGAACGCCAGCCTGCCTTCCTGTTGAAGCTTTTCGCGTTCCGCTTCGACGAACGCGGCGGATTGTTTCCAAGCGCGCACCCGGCGCGACGGGTCTTTTTCACCGGGCAATAATTGTCCGGTGATTCTGCCGGCAAGATTGCTCTGATACACAATCGCAACGGCGAAGAAACCATAAACGAAACCGACCGCCAAAGATGGTTTGACCAGACGCGACCCCACAAGCCGCCGCTCATCCCAGTAGGCAACCATCAGACAAAACATCGGCAGGACGGCGATCGCAATCCAGTTCGGCAGCACGCGCGAATGAAACGAATAAACCAGATGGCCGAGCAACACCGGCGCGCCCATGCAAAAGAAAAAAAGCCACAAGGGCCGTTCGCGCCGGAATTTCCAAAAGCCAATCATGGCCCAAAGCGCGCCGATGAAGAAAATCGGGTTCAACAACGCCAGTTCGGAATAGGAAAAATCCCAAAAATAGCGCAGCGTTGGTTTCCACTGCGAGTGAAGGCCGGCGTCACCCGCCACTTGATGGACGGTTGTCCAGCCGTGTTGCCAGTTCCAAATGACCACCGGCAGCGTGCAGAGCGAAAAAATCAGCAACGCCAGCCACGGACCGGGCCGGCGCAGGTGCGCGCGCGCCGCCGGGCAAAGCGCGAAGAAAACCGCCCAGCACACAATTTGATAGAGCGCGCTGTATTTGCAGAGAAAACCGAGTCCCATCGCCAGGCCGACAATGAGCCAGTGGCGGATTTGTCCATCCGGTTGCATCGCGCGCCAGCCGGCAATGAGCGCCCACGTCCAGCACAACACCAGTGGCGGATCAATGGTCATCAGAATTGCGCCCACACCAAGCAGCGGCGTGGCGGTGACGATGAGCAAAAGCCAGAAGGCGGCGCGCGCGTTGATTTCGCGGGCGAAGAAACGCAACACCATCACACTCAAAATCGCCGCGAATAGGGGCGAAAAAAATCGGACGCCGAATTCCGTGTCGCCGAAAAGCGACGTGCCAGCGAACTGAATCAACGCGATGCCGGGCGGCTTGCTGCAATAAGAGAGCGCGAGATGCTTTGACCAGACCCATTGATACGCTTCGTCCTGGCCAAGCTGAATGATGCCACTGGCGATGTAAATCCAGCGCGCAGCCAGCATGACAAAAATTAAAATGTAACCGAGGCGAAGCCAGTGGGAGGCGAAGGTTGAAGGTTGAAGGTTGAAGGTTGAAGATTGAAGGCCGGTAGCCATTTCAGATTCATCATTCTGCCTTTTTACTTCTCCCTTCAAAAGCGCTGGCCTTTGCGCGTGCCAGAGCGGGAACCATTTTTTTCCAATCCAATTCCAAGCGGTTTGCAGCGCAATCACTCCGGCGGCGGCGTAACCCGCGCCCAAAATCGCCCCGACCAAAACGTCGCCCGGATAATGAACGCCGTTGTAAATGCGCGAAAACGACACGGCCAATGCCATCGGCAGCATGAACCAAAGACTGCGGCGATAAAAAAGAAACATCACCATGGTCGCCGCGAACCAATTGGCCGCATGCGCGGATGGCATGCCGCCGGAACCGGCGCAGCCCAGTCGTTGAACAACATCGGACAGCGCCATGCACGGACGCGGACGCATGACGGCATGTTTGATGGTATTGACGACGAGCGGATCACCGAGCGCGACGACGAGAAAAACCATCAGTGCGCACAACCGCGCGCGGGCGTTTCCGAAACACAACGCGCCGACGATGATGGCGATGGCAAGCGGAACGAACCAGCGCATGACACCGTCACCACCGCTCAAAATCGGCATGAGCCAATCGCAGAGCGGATTGCTCAACGAGCCATTGATGAAATGGAACAGGCTCGCGTCGAGCGTTTGCAACCAATGCATGGCCGCCAGTGTAGCGGGAAATAAAGGGTTGGAAACTTGAATTGCGTTTCAAAATGATTATCACCGCCAAGGCACAAAGGACGTAAAGAATTTTCTCGTCGCGTTCTTTGCGCCTTTTTGCGGCAGTTTGAATTGGCGTTCATCTACGGTTTCCGTCTTCTCCCGCATTGCGAGATTCGCCGCGACGAGGAAAAAGCAAAAAGCCGGAGAATCGTTTCTCCGGCTTTTGTTGAAAGATTGGCGGCAACCTACTCTCGCGGAAGCTATACAACCACTACCATCGGCAAGGCTGCGTTTGACGGCCGAGTTCGGAATGGGATCGGGTCGGACCACAGCTTTATGGCCACCAAAAAGCGAAGTCAGAAGGCAGAAGTCAGAACCGATTCCAACTTCGTCTGACTAAAAATTTCAAAAGAGCGTTGCCGAAGCGGATTCGGCGATTCTCTGAAAACTACACACAGGGACACCATTGCTTACACACAATTCGCGAGTTGAAATCGCTTTCTCTGTTCATCGGCCAGGAACTTGCGTTCCCGTCCGCGTGACAAAGAAAAAGCGATCAAGCCGCACGACCGATTAGTACCAGTCAGCTCAACGTTTCACAACGCTTACACCTCTGGCCTATCAAACGGGTGGTCTGCCCGTGGTCTTTAGGGGGCTTGCGCCCCGGGAGACATTATCTTGGGAGGAGCTTGGCACTTAGATGCCTTCAGCGCTTATCTCTTCCGCACATGGCTACGCAGCGCTGCTCCTGACGGAACAACTGCCACACCAGAAGTGCGTCCAACCCGGTCCTCTCGTACTAAGGTTGGAACCCCTCAAGTCTCCTGCGCCCACAGTGGATAAGGACCGAACTGTCTCACGACGTTCTGAACCCAGCTCGCGTGCCGCTTTAACCGGCGAACAGCCGGACCCTTGGGACCTTCTCCAGCCCCGGGATGCGACGAGCCGACATCGAGGTGCCAAACCGGGTCGTCGATATGAACTCTTGGACCCGATCAGCCTGTTATCCCTAGCGTACCTTTTGTCCGTTGAGCGACGTCAATTCCACATTAAAACGTCGGATCATTTGGGCCTGCTTTCGCACCTGCTCGACTTGTAGGTCTCACAGTTAACCTGGCTTCTACCCATACGCTCGACGCATGGTTGCCAACCATGCTGAGCCAAGCTTCGCGCTCCTCCGTTACTCTTTGGGAGGAAACCGCCCCAGTCAAACTGACCCGCACGCACTGTCCCCCAGCTGGCTTACAGCATGAGGTTAGAATCCTAATTCATAAAGAGTGGTGTTTCACATTGCGACTCCGTCCCGACCTAGATCGGGATTTCAAAGTCTCCCACCTACGCTAAGCATCATGAACCAGAACACAATACGAGCTTACAGTAAAGGTGCATAGGGTCTTTCCGTCCTACTGCGGGCAGGCGGCATCTTCACCGCCGTTACAGTTTCGCCGAGATCCTCTCCGAGACAGTCGTTCAGTCGTTACAAGATTCGTGCAGGTCGGAACTTACCCGACAAGGAATTTCGCTACCTTAGGACCGTTATAGTTACGGCCGACATTCACGGGGACTTAAAGGCCGAGCCTCGTCCCGCTTGCGCGGAACTAACAAGACCTCTTAATCTTTCCGCATTGGTCACTTGTCACTCCCTATACGTCGTCTTCACGACTTTGCAGAGAGCTGTGTTTTTGTTAAACAGTCGCTAAACGCAATTTACTGTGGCTTTACGCCGCGCCATTGCTGATGCGGTTTCAAGCACCTCTTTTCCCGAAGTTACGAGGCAAATGTGCCGAGTTCCTTAGAGAGGTTTCTCTCGCGCGCCTGAGTGCGTTTACACTCACCCACCTGTGTCGGTTTACGGTACGGGCCGTCGGGGAAACGACTGCAAACTTTTCTCGGCACAGAGACCCACTGATGCGCTTCGGCCGAAGCCTAAGCTCAGCATTCGATTGCCTAGTCAATGTCTCTCCATGCGTCATTCGCAGCCTTAATCCCGGCGGGCGCAGGAATATTTAACCTGCTGTGCATCGATTACGCCTTACGGCCTCATCTTAGCTCCCGGCTAACCCTGGGAGGACGAACCTGGCCCAGGAAACCTTGGGTTTACGGCGACCAGGATTCTTACCTGGTTTATCGCTACTCGTGTCTGCATTCTCACTAATCAGCGCTCCACCGTCCGTTTCCGTCCGGCTTCACTGCACTGATTACGCTCTCCTACCACTCAATTCCGGCGAACCGGAATTGAATCCATAGCTTCGGTATGTGATTTAATCGCCAATCATTTTCGGCGCGACATCGCTCGATGAGTCAGCTATTACGCACTGTTTAAATGATGGCTGCCTCTAAGCCAACATCCTCACTGTCTAAGCAACGTCACATCCTTTCCACTTAATCACATTTAGGCACCTTAGCTGATGGTCTGGGCTGTTGCCCTCTCGGCCATGGATCTTATCACTCATAGCCTGATTGCTGAGATAAAGAGACCGGAGGCATTCGGAGTTTGATTGGTTTTGATATCCTGGTGGGGACTCTAAGCCATTCAGTGCTCTACCTCCTCCGGGTACTTGCTCAACACTCGCCCTCAAGCGATTTCGGAGAGAACCAGCTATCACGGGGTTTGATTAGTCTTTCGCTCCTACTCTCAAGTCATCTCAGGATTTTTCAACATCCACGAGTTCGGTCCTTCACTGCATTTTACTGCAGCTTCAACCTGCTCAAGAGTAGATCACCTCCGCTTCGGGTCTATTGCCAGCGACTTGGTCGCGCTGTTGGCACTCGGTTTCCCTTCGCCTCCACTGCAAAGCAGCTTAGGCTGGCCACGGACAATAACTCGCAGACTCATTATGCAAAAGGCAAGCGGTCACCAGGCCCATTTGACTGTCGTCAAATGGGCAATTTGAGATTTCAAATTTGAAATCCCATTTGGCCGGCGGCCAAATGGGCCTGGCTCCCACACATTGTAGGCATATGGTTTCAGGTTCTATTTCACTCCGCTAACAGCGGTTCTTTTCACCTTTCCCTCGCGGTACTAGTTCACTATCGGTTGCCAAGGAGTATTTAGCCTTATCCGGTGGTCCGGACGGATTCGCACAGAGTTTCACGTGCACCGTGCTACTTGGGATACCTCTAGACGGCTTTGAGTTTTCGCATACCCGGCTGTCACGGTCTATGGCCTAACTTTCCAGAAGGTTCTGCTAACTCTCGGCCTATCACATTGAGGTCCCGCAACCCCGGGAAGACAAGTCCTCCCGGTTTAGGCTGTTCCGCTTTCGCTCGCCACTACTGACGGAATCGCTTCGTTTTATTTTCCTGGGGTTACTGAGATGTTTCACTTCACCCCGTTTCGCTTCCATGGACTATGAATTCATCCAGGGATAACCGGTTTTAAAACCGGTTGGGTTTTCCCATTCGGAGATCCACGGATCAAAGCCTGCTTGCGGCTCCCCGTGGCTTATCGCAACTTACTACGTCCTTCATCGCCTCTTGGCACCAAGGCATTCACCATAAGCCCTTAGTAGCTTGATCACAAAAGAACCCAGCTCTTTCCGCCCTCTTGCAAGCGCGGAAATCTTTCTGATCGCTCAGAAAGCGCTGGGCACTCAGCGAATTGTATTATTCTGCCCTAGTGTTTTACCTATGTGTAGTTGTCAAAGAACGCGCCGAACCATTTCACCGGAACCACAAATCCCGAGAAGTTGCTTCGGTAAATCGTTTTCAAATCAAGTGGCTTGCCGAGCCGTAGCTCGCAGCATTTCCGACCGGCGTCTCCGGCCCGCCTCCGCGCTATCGCGCTTCGTCGCGGCAGCCTCGCTCTTTACTTCGCTGCGAGCGTAGGCTGGTGGGCGTGACTGGACTCGAACCAGTGACCCTGCGCTTATCAAGCGCATGCTCTAACCAACTGAGCTACACGCCCGCCTTCGCGCTGCGCGCTTCGGCGCGGCAGGCCCGGCGCTGGCTTGCCAGCCGTAGCTCGCTCCAGCGAGCGCAGGCTGGTGGAGCTGAGGGGATTCGAACCCCTGACCTACAGCTTGCAAAGCTGCCGCTCTACCAACTGAGCTACAGCCCCCTGCCTATTTTCGATTTGCGATTTGCGATTTTGGATTTTCAAATCCGCAATCCGCAATCGGAAATCCGCAATGCAAATCAGAGTTCGATCTCTTTCACTTGTTTGTTCAAAGAGCATTGCCCTTGAAAACTGAATTGTGCGACTAGCTTAAGCCGGTTCTGAAATTTCAAATTTGAAATTTCAGATCGACCTCGAAGTCCGATTGTTACCTCGGACCCGTGGTTTCTCCTTAGAAAGGAGGTGATCCAGCCGCAGGTTCCCCTACGGCTACCTTGTTACGACTTCATCCCAATCACCAGTCATACCTTCGACGCCTTTTAAGGGGCGGCTTCGGGTGCAACCGGCTTTCATGATGTGACGGGCGGTGTGTACAAGGCCTGGGAACGTATTCACGGCGCCGTAGCTGATGCGCCATTACTAGCGATTCCAGCTTCATGCCGTCGAGTTGCAGACGACAATCTGAACTGGGCCCGGTTTTGGGGGATTTGCTCCACTTTACAGTCTTGCTTCCCTTTGTACCGGGCATTGTAGTACGTGTGCAGCCCTGGCCGTAAGGGCCATCCTGACTTGACGTCATCCCCACCTTCCTCCTCGTTGAAGCGAGGCAGTCTGTCCAGAGTGCTCCGGTCTTTCGACCGGGTGGCAACAGGACACAGGGGTTGCGCTCGTTGCGGGACTTAACCCAACATCTCACGACACGAGCTGACGACAGCCATGCAGCACCTGTGCAAGCTCCCCTTGCGGGGTCGTCACGCTTTCACGCTTCTACCACTTGCATGTCAAGGCCAGGTAAGGTTCTTCGCGTTGCATCGAATTGAGCCACATACTCCACCGCTTGTGCAGGCCCCCGTCAATTTCTTTGAGTTTTAACCTTGCGGCCGTACTTCCCAGGCGGCGCATTTAACGCGTTAGCTTCGCCACGAGCGGGGTCGATTCCGCTCACAGCAAATGCGCACCGTTTAGGGCCAGGACTACCGGGGTATCTAATCCCGTTTGCTCCCCTGGCTTTCGTGCCTCAGCGTCAGGAAGTGTCCAGAGACTCGCCTTCGCCACAGGTGTTCCTCTCGATATCTACGCATTTCACTGCTACACCGAGAATTCCAGTCTCCCCTCCACTCCTCGAGCCGGATAGTATCCAATGCAGTTCCGCAGTTAAGCTGCGGGATTTCACATCGGACTTACCCGACCGCCTACGCACCCTTTACGCCCAGTGAATCCGAACAACGCTTGGGACCTCTGTATTACCGCGGCTGCTGGCACAGAGTTAGCCGTCCCTTCCTCTTCCGGTACTATCAACCTGCAGCGTATTAGGCCGCAGGCATTGATCCCGAATGACAGGGGTTTACGGGCCGAAGCCATTCATCCCCCACGCGGCGTCGCTCCTTCAGGCTTTCGCCCATTGAGAAAAATTCTCGACTGCTGCCACCCGTAGGTGTCTGGACCGTGTCTCAGTTCCAGTGTGGCTGGTCGTCCTCTCAGACCAGCTACCCGTCTTAGCCTTGGTGGGCCGTTACCTCACCAACTAGCTGATAGGCCGCGGGCTCATCATGAAGTGTCAGGCCTTGCGGTCCCCAACTTTGAAAATCAAAAGATGCCTTCCAATTTTCACATCCGGTATTAGCTCGCCTTTCAGCGAGTTATTCCAGGCTTCACGGCAGATTGCCCACGTGTTACGCACCCTTGCGCCACTCCGACTTCAAAATATTGCTACCTTGAAGCCAGCGTTCGACTTGCATGTCTTATCCACGCCGCCAGCGTTCGTTCTGAGCCAGAATCAAACTCTCCGTAAAAAACGTTAGTTGATTCCTGTCTGATCGTAAAATCAGACAGCTTATTATTGGTTAAACTCTTCAAAACCAGCCAACTAACGACCGGCTTTGAAGGGGCTCTCACTAATCGCACAATTCAATTTTCAAAGAGCAACAGGTGTCACAGAAACACCCAAAATCCTGCCAAAACCAGCCCGTTTTTGCTTCCCATTTAGGCGACAAAAAAACCCGAGCGCCGAATCGTTACTTTCAACCCGGCATCTCAGATTCGAGTTTTGAGGGCGCGGAAATTATCAGACCCGCGCCGATTGTCAACAGGCTTTTCGCCAGTAGTTTCCTTCCGCCACGCGGAAGACTTGTAACAACCTACCAGTGCCCGCCAAAGCTGCAAGAGGTTTTTTCATTATTCTTTGCCGGTCCAATTTGGCCTCCGTCCTATCCGGTCTGTTTATCGCGTTATTCCAGGCCGCGCTCGGTCAATTCGCCCTCGTCCAAACCCAGGTAATGGCCGAGTTCATGCAGAAAAGTCGTCTGCACTTCTTCACGGAAAATCTTCTCTTCTCCGTCCGCCAGGTCCCAAAGATTTTCCAGAAACAGAATGATTTGCAGAGGCAACGGAACATTTCCTTCATCGGCAAATTCCGGCCCGGTGAACAAACCCAGTGTGTCCGCTTCAATCCCGTCCGCCTGCAAACCGGCATTGGGCCGACGCTCGAACGTCACGGGCAATTTTTCCGCCCGCTCGCGCAACGGTTTTGGCAGCGACGCCAGTGTCCCTTCAACTTCCCCGGAAGCAACCGCGCACAATTTTTTCCAGTTCAAGGTCACCCCGCAATTTTGGCGCGGGTGGCATCCGTTGGCAATCGCCGCCCGACTTTTTTCTCGCACTTGAACAGCGCGTGTTTATGGTTGTCTGAACATCGAATTTATGACGGCTAAAAATCGAATGTCCCGATCCATTTTGCTCGCCTCCGTTTTTTCCCTCACACTGGCATGGTTGTCCGCCAGCGGGGCGGCAACCAATGAAATTTCCGCCGTGCAGGGCGTGTTGCGCGCCACCCTGTCGAATGGCCTGCAAGTCATCATCGTCCGCAATCCGCTCGCGCCGGTGGTTACGACGATGATCAATTATCGGGTCGGCGCAGACGAATGCTCCAGCGAATTTCCCGGCACGGCCCATGCCACGGAGCATATGATGTTCCGTGGCAGCCCGGGATTGTCCGCCGACCAGTTGGCGGGCATCACCGCTGCCTTGGGCGGTGACGACAATGCCAACACACAACACGCGATCACGCAGTATTTTTTCACCATGCCCGCAGAATATTTGGATGTGGCCTTGCGCATTGAAGCCACCCGCATGCGCGATCTGTTGGCCGACGAAAAACTTTGGGAAAAGGAACGCGGCGCCGTCGAGCAGGAAGTCGCGCAGGATTTGTCGAATCCCGAATACGTTTTTTACATACAACTGATGGCTGCCATGTTCAAAGGCTCACCCTATGAACACGTCGGTTTGGGCACACGCCCGTCGTTCGACAAAACGACCGATGCCGACCTGCGAAAATTTCATCACACGTGGTATGTGCCCAACAACGCCATTCTCATCATCGTCGGCGACGTGCAGCCGGAGCCGGCGTTGGAACAGGTGGAAAAAATATTTGGCGGCATTCCCGCAACGCAACTTCCCGCGCGTCCGGAATATAATTTCCAGACGGTGAAACCGGACACGATCGAGCTCGACACGGATTTGCCGTATGGATTGACCGCCATCACCTTTCGCCTCCCCGGTTCGGACAATCCTGACTTTGCCGCCGCGCAGATTTTAACCGACGTGTTGAGCAGCCAGCGCGGGCAGTTGTATGGCCTTGTTCCGCAGGGCAAGGCGCTGCTCGCGGAATTCGATTATTGGACCTTCCCAAAATCCGGTTTGGGTTGTGCCTTTGCCGGGTTTCCGGCGGGCGCGGACTCGACGAATCTGCTAGAACAAGTGCGAAATATTCTGGCTGCTGAAATCACCAATGGCGTCACGGCGGATTTGGTGGAGGCGGCGAAACGGCGGGAAATCGCCAGCGCCGAATTGCAGAAAAATTCCATTGAAGGTCTGGCGTCAGCATGGTCGCAGGCTCTCGCCGTCGAAGGGCGAAATTCGCCGGATGACGACATCAACGCCCTTCGCCGGGTCACCGTCGCCGATGTCAATCGCGCGGCGAAGAAGTATCTGGATTTTGACCACGCCATCTCGGCCATTCTCACCCCGCAACCTTCCGGCAAGCCGATTTCATCGAAAAGCTTTGGCGGCAAGGAATCATTTGCATCCTCAAAAAACACCAATGTCAAATTGCCGTCATGGGCGGAAAAAGTCACCGAACAACTTCCGATTCCCGCCTCGACTCTGAATCCGTTCGTCACCAACCTGTCCAATGGAATCAAACTCGTTGTGCAGCCGGAATCGGTCAGCGATACCGTCAGCGTCTATGGCCGCGTCAAAAACAATCCGAAGGTCGAAATGGCCGTAGGCAAGGACGGCGTGGACCAGGCGTTGGACCAGCTTTTTTCCTACGGCACAAAATCGCTCGACCGGCTCGCCTTTCAAAAGGCGCTGGATGACATTGGCGCGATAGAATCGGCGGGCGCGGATTTTTCGTTGCAGGTTTTGACCGATCAATTTGAACGCGGCGTGCAACTGCTCGCAGACAACGAACTTTCCCCGGTGTTGCCCGAAAAGGATTTCAAAATCATCCAGCCGCAACTGGCCGCTTCCGTCGCCGGCGAACTGCAAAGCCCCGACCATATCGCAGGTCACGCGTTGACTGCCGCGCTGTTCCCGAAAGGAGACCCGGCGCAACGCGAGACGACGCCTGACAGCGTCAAATCACTCACGATTCAGGACGTGTGGGATTATTATCATCACGTTTTCCGGCCCGATATGACGACCATCGTCGTCATCGGCAACGTGACGCCGGGAAAAGCCGTGGCCGTCATTTCAAAATATTTCGGCGATTGGAAGGCCGAAGGACCAAAACCCAATACGCTTTTCCCGCCCGCGCCGACAAATTCAGTTTCCGTGACCCATGTGCCGGATTCCAGCCGCGTGCAGGACAAGGTCACTTTGGCGGAAACGTTGACGCTCACGCGAACCAATGCGGACTATTACGCGCTGCAACTGGGCAATCACGTGCTGGGCGGGAATTCCCTTGCCACGCGCTTATACCAGGACCTCCGCGTGAAGAGTGGGCTGGTGTATTTTGTCTTTCCGATATTGAACGTCGGCCTGACGCGCGGCGTTTACCAGGTGGAATACGGCTGTGACCCGCCGAACGTTGCCAAGGCACGCGCCATTGTTTTGACTAACCTAAAAAACATGCAGACGAAAAAGGTGGGCACGCGGGAGCTGAACCAAGCCAGATTGACCCTGCTCCGCGACATTCCGCTGGCCGAATCGAGCGTGGACTACATTGCGCACGGCTGGCTCTCGCGTTCAATCCTGGATTTGCCCCTCGATGAGCCGGTCCGCGCGGCGCGCATTTATGTCAAGCTCGCCCGCGGCGATGTCCGAGCTGCATTTGCCAAATGGCTTCGTCCCGATGACCTCGTTGAAGTGACTCAAGGACCGGCTCCACAATAAAGCCATTGCAGTCCTGGCCGTGGGCTTGAGTGATTACGACTTGTCGCAGCACTTGCACATACCGCGGCACGCTTTTTGCAATCCGATCAGGATCACAAATACTGAAGCGGCAAGCCATGCGGTTTTCTCGCCTATCACACCAAGCGCTCCCAACAGCATGACAACACCTATCAGAACAATGAACACACCGCTCATTATACGGCACGGGCAGCATTTTTTTGTTTCGCAGCATTTTTTATCTTCGGACGTTTCCATGGCTGGTTCCTTTCGTGGTTGTTGTGTTGTTGATTCGTCAAATTTGCATTACGCAGCAGCGCGGGCGGCCGCCAGGTCCTGTTTGCGTTGACGCAAGCTCTTGAAAAATTCGTAACCCTCGCGGAGGCGGCGAACGCAAACATCCTTGTCTTCCAGCATCGTCTTGATGATGCGGAGAATCGGTTTCGGACGCAGATAGTAGGCGCGATAGAAACGATCCACTTCCTCAAAAATCTCGTCCTTGCTGAGACCGGGATATTCGAGCGCACTTTGCTGAAAGCCGTCATCCTCAACAAGGTCCGTCTTGTCCCTTTTCACAAACCAGCCATTGAGTCTGGCCTGTTCGTAAAGTTCCGTGCCCGGATACGGCGCGGCGAGGCTGACCTGCAAACTGAAAATATCAAGTTCCTGCGCAAACCGGATGCTTTGCTCGATGGTTTCCTTCGTCTCCACCGGCAAACCCAGAACGAATGTGCCGTGAATGACAACACCAGCCCGATGGCAGGCCTTGGTGAACTGGCGCATTTCGTCAATGGTCACGCCCTTTTTGATGTGCGTAAGGATGCCGTCGTTGCCGCTTTCGTAACCGACGAGGAACAGGCGCAGGCCGTTGTCCTTGAAGTATTTTATCGCGTCATAATCGAGGTTCGCGCGGCTGTTGCACGACCAATGAACACCGAGCGGGCCGAGTTTTTTGGCGATTTCACGCGCGCGCGGCAGGTTTGCAGTAAACGTGTCGTCATCGAAGAAAAATTCCTTCACCTGCGGGAACAGTTTCTTCATGTAGGTCATTTCATCGGCGACGTTTTGCGGCGAGCGGACGCGGTATTTGTGTCCGCCGATGGTTTGCGGCCAGAGGCAGAACGTGCATTGCGCCGGACAGCCGCGCCCTGTGTACATGCTGATGTAAGGATGCAGCAGGTAGCCGATGAAATAGTTCTCAATCTTCAAGTCGCGTTTGTAAACGTCCGCCACCCACGGGAGCGTGTCCATGTCCTGAATCATCTCGCGCTCGGGGTTGTGTTTGACTTTGCCGTCCTTGTCCTTGTAGGAAAGCCCGGCGATGGTCGCGAGGTCGCGGCCTTCGGCAACTTCCCTGCAGGTGTAGTCAAACTCCTTGCGGCCCACCCAGTCAATCGCCCAGGACGCCTTCAAGGTTTCCGTCGGCAACACCATCGTATGCGCGCCAACGAAACCAATTTTGACACCCGGTTTCTGCCGTTTGATGGCCTCGGCCACCTTGCAATCGTTCTTCAACGACGGCGTGGAGGTGTTGATGATGACGTGATCGAAATCCTTCGCGATGCGCAGGCATTCCTCGACGCCGATGTTGTGCGGCGGGCAGTCCAGCAGGCGCGAATTCGGCGTGAGCGCGGCGGGTTGCGCGAGCCAGGTGGGATACCAATAGCTGGTGACCTCGCGCCGCGCCTGGTAGCGTGCACCCGCGCCGCCGTCGAATCCGTCAAAGCTGGGTGGTGAAAGAAAAAGCGCACTCATGCCAATAAGTTTATTCCGTCTTTATTTCAGTCTTCCTTGCCTCTTTAATTTTCGCCAGCAATTCGTCGCGGTCATTCGTGTCGCCTTCGCTGCCGCAAAAAGTGCCGACGTGCGGCGCGCCATCGCCATTTCCTGCCAGGGCCGGTTCAATGGCGGCTTTCGTCCCGGCCAGATGGCCTTTGCCGATGCTAGAACCGTTGAACGCATTCACTTCGTGGCCGCGGTTGTAACGCGCGGGTCTCGGCGCGAAGTTATAAATGAAATTTTTCCAACCATCGCGCAGACTTGGACTAAGTGCGCCGCTGGGATCGTAACCGCAATGGACCATGCAGTTTTCGCAGCGCGGATCCCGCACGTTGCCGTCCACAACACCATATCTTTCCCAATCCACCTTTTCCAACATTTCCTGATAACCGGCATAATGGCCCGCTGTGTTTTCGGTGTCAGTCATCAGGTAACACGGCGCTTTCCAGCCGCGGATGTTGTAGGTGGGAATGGCCCACGCGGAACAGGTCAGCTCGCGTTTGCCGGCGAGGAATTCCTGATAAACCAGCGTGCCGAAAATTGTGAACTTCTCACCCCACTCTTTGACTTTTGCGAATTTCTCGCGCGTCATGTCACGCGTGAGGAAGAATTGCTTTGGGTCTTTGCCGAGGCGCTTGACCATGTCCTCCTTCGCGGCGTCATAGTCGTAGCCGGGCGAAATCGTGTGGCCGTCCACGCCGAGCCAGGAGAAAAATTTAAACATCTCTTCGATTTCCTGGACATCGGTCTCCCTGTAAACAGTCGTGTTCGTGGCGACTTGATAGCCAAGAATTTTCGCCATTTTGATCGCTTGGACGCATTCCTTGAACACGCCTTCGCGCTCGACGGTTAGGTCGTGCGTGTATTCGAGACCGTCAATGTGAATGTTCCAATACATCCACTTTGTCGGACGGATGGTGGAATTGCGGATTGGCGATTTCGGATTGCGGATTGTGGCTGCGTCCCGCTCGTTGAGCAATTTGTCCGCAATTAATTTTCCGATCTTGTTTTCCAATTTAATCCGCATTCCGCGATCCGCATTCCGCAATTCGGCGGCAAGGTAATCCTTCATTTTCTTCCGCATGAACAGGCCGTTCGTGCAGATATAGACGATGCGGCCCTGCCGGAGCAGGCTGTTCACCAGTTCCTCGATTTTCGGATAAATCAGCGGTTCACCGCCACAAATCGAAACCATCGGGGCGTCGCATTCCATCGCCACTTCCAGGCATTTTTCGAGCGGCACGATGTCCTTGAGGCTGGTGGAATATTCGCGGATGCGCCCGCAACCGGTGCAGGTCAGGTTGCACGTGTGGAGCGGTTCGAGTTGCAGCACCATTGCAAATTTTGGCGTGCGCCGCAGTTTATGCTTGATGATATGACCGGCGATTTTCACCGACAGCACGAAAGGAAACCGCATAAATTATCGGGCTTGAGCGAATTGTTTGGACGGTTCAGGCGCAGGCATGGGAACGCCGGTCACCGCCGGTGCGCCGGTTTTCATAAGAAACATTGCGGGCGAAACGGTGCCACCGGCGTTGATGCCGCCACAGCCGGCGGCGCACAGCGCAACCGCCGTCAGCATTGCCAGCCACAGAAAATTCCGGTTTAATCCCACTTGCCCAGTATAAAACAGCTTGATGCGATGGCAACTTTTAATTACGCGTCCCCCCATGCGCCAAAGTGCAAACTGGGCGCAACGATCGTTGTTTTGGCGGCCATGGGGACCGCTTTTGCCGGCGAAGCGCTGAATAAAATCTTTGCATCACGCGCCGAGGCGGAATTCCACCGCGCGCAAATTGAATTTCAATCGAACACAAACGTTTCAGCCACTGCATGGGAATTTGCCCGTGCGTGCTTTGACTTCGCTGACTTCGCCACGAACGACGCTGAACGCGTCGTCATTGCCCGGCAAGGCATCGCCGCCTGTCGCCAACTGATCATGCGCAAGCCGGAATCCGCGCCCGCTCATTATTATCTGGCGATGGACCTCGGCCAGCTTGCCCGCACGAAAACGCTCGGCGCGCTGAAAATTGTCAGGGAAATCGAACATGAATTCAAAACGGCGGCGGGACTTGACGGGCATTTTGATTACGCCGGGCCGGAGCGAGCTCTCGGATTGCTGTATCGCGATGCGCCGGGCTGGCCCGTGAGCATTGGCAGCCGCCACAAAGCGCGCCAATGGCTTGAACGTGCGGCGAAACTTGCGCCACAGTATCCGGAAAACCATTTGAACCTGGTCGAGTCTTATCTCCAATGGCATGACCAAACCAGCGCGAATCGTGAATGGGAGGCCCTCGATATGCTTTGGCCGGGCGCGCGAACAAATTTTGTCGGCGAAGCGTGGGAACGAAGCTGGGATGATTGGTCGGCGCGGCGCGACGCCGCTCGAAAGCAGTTGAGCGAAATTCCCAAGCCGCTGAATTCTCCGAAAAATAATCGCTGATTCGTGGAAAAATTCATTCACACTCAAACAGTGGGCAAAAAATTCTGTGGCGGTGGCATCAGGGGTGGATTAGCTTGTTACTTGAAAACGGGTTTCGCGACAATTTGCACACACCATGGCCAAACGATTGCTGGCAACGTTAACTGACACGACTTTGTTTCTGCAGGAGTGGTTCGCCAATCCACAGCGGACAGGTGCGGTTGTGCCCAGTTCCAGGCAACTCGCCACTGCGATGGCGCGCTGGCTGCCCTCCGATCCGGAGAGTTTTGTGCTCGAGCTCGGCCCCGGCACCGGTGCGGTCACACAGGCGCTCATCGGACGCGGCTTGCGCGAGGAGCGGCTCGTGGCCATTGAAAAAAATCCCAAGATGGCGCACTTGTTGCGCCAGCGTTTTCCCCGCGCCCACATCATCAACGGCGACGCGTGGCATCTGGATGTTTTGCTGCGCGAACACAACGAACCAATTGAAAGTGTCGGTGCGGTCATCTCCAGCCTGCCATTGCTGAATTTTCCGCCGGAAGAAGCCGAGGCGCTGGCCGAAAAAATCCGCGCGATTTTGCAGCACGGCGGCAAATGGGTTCAATACAGCTATCATCTCGGCAACGAACGGCATAGAAGCGCCACGCGTTTCCATCGGCTGGCTTCCAACATCATCTGGCTGAACCTGCCGCCCGCACGTGTGAGTGTTTATCAGAAGTAACCGCGTAAATATTATTTCGCGCTTTCGGTCCGTTTCAACTGGTTGACGAGATTTTTTACCTGGGCGTTTTCAGGATCCAACTTCAGACAGGTGGAGGCCACCAAAACGGCATCGGAACTCCGCTGCTGGCCCAGTAAGAAATTAACATATCGGAACACGGCTTCAGGCGAGTAAGGACAAAGCGCAAACGCCTGCCGAAAAGCAAAATCCGCCTCATTATTCATGCGTTCTTTTCCCAAAGAATCGCTGGCGTGTTGCGCGCGCCACACGTAAACGCTGGCGATGGAAGTGCGTAGTTTAGAAAACCATTTTTGCGCGTCCATGTTTTGGAGGAAATGTGGATCGCCTTTGAAGCCGCTGAAGTCCTGCTTGAGATACACCTTCTCCACAAACGCAGTCACGTCCTCAACCGGTATATCATCGTTCAACCAATCGCCAATCATCGGGCTGACATATTTTGACCAGTAATCATGATCATGCCGGACGGTTTCTGCGGACAATGCCGACAAAGGCTGCCGGTTGATTTTCATGATCAAATCATGCGGCTCGAGATAAGGATACATCCAGTCGAGAGGGAAACTCTCTTCAATATAAAATTCACGGCTTGGATTTTTGTCAAAAATGACTTTGACCAGCAGCGCATTGAGTTCCATTACAGCAACCTGGCCACTGACTTGAATCTTACCATTTGAATCCCGCGTGAAATTCTCGCCGGGCTTGAGCTGGCCATTTTGCATCCGTTCCTGGGCATCCTTCACAAAATCATCAAAACATTTTTGCGAATCCTCCTTGGTTGGAATGTAAATTTTGTCCCCATACATGGACCGCAGATAATCCAAATACGTCATATCTGCGAGTGCATTTTGGGTGAGCGCAAAAAAGGGATCCGCATTGATCTGCGATTTGCACAACGCTGTGACCAAAAACCTTCCTGGATCCGTGCCACCAAAATAAATACTCCCGGCCGGTATTGACCGGATGATGTCTCGTCCAAAGGCAATGGGATATTTTTCGTCGCCGTTGGCAAAGTCTTCAAACATGCCATAAATTTCCAGCAATGCCTGCCATTGTATTCCCCGCAAGCGCGGATCAGATGCACCGGGGTGTTCATATTGCGGCGCGCGATTTCGGAAATCCATAAACATATTGCTGACCGTCAACCAATCGCCTTTCCCTGCCGCAACGAAAAAGGATTTGAATTCCGGCAACATTTCCTGCCCTTCGGCCTTGACTGCCGCATTTGCTTGGGTCTCCTTTTCCGAAATGAACGCTTTCAATGGCGCGGAAGCTTCCGATTGGTCGAGCGACCACGAGGAAGCAGGCGGTTTTTTGGCACAGCCGATGAATAATCCAATACCGAGAATCACCAATCCCAAGGATCTGACTGTTGTTTTCATAGATTTACTTTCGCCGTTGTTTTCACTGAACAGACACCGAGCCATGCCGGATTTGTATAAAAATCTATCCCTTTTGTCGTTACGACCGTCTTAATCATTTAATTTAGAATTATTCTAAATCTTGATAAACTTTAGTCTCGGATTCACTCTAACTGCGTCATGAACATGGTCGAGAAAAAATTAAACGACCGCTTGACCGAACAGCTGGGCATGACCGGTTTTCGGCTCGCGCTGCAACGCCAGCAGGTTTGTGACGATTAAACGATTTTAGCGATTTAACGGTTTGGAAAATGAGCACGGCCACAGAAACCATCGAAGGCCTGGTCAAACAGGAATATAAATACGGTTTCTACACCAACGTGGAAACCGACTCGGCGCCTCCGGGCTTGAACGAGGACATCATCCGCCTCATCTCGGCGAAGAAAAACGAGCCGGAGTGGCTGACAGATTGGCGGCTCAAGGCGTTTCGGCACTGGCAAACAATGCGGGAGCCGACCTGGGCGAAAGTTCATCACGAAAAAATCAATTATCAAGACATCGTTTATTACTCCGCGCCGAAGAAAAAGGGCGGCGAACCGGGAAGCCTTGAGGAAGTGGATCCCAAATTGCTGGAGACCTACGAGAAACTCGGCATTCCGCTGCGCGAACGCGAGCGGCTCGCGGGTGTGGCCGTGGACGCTGTGTTTGACAGCGTTTCCGTCGGCACAACGTTCAAAAAGCAGCTCGCCGAAAAAGGCATTATCTTCTGCTCGTTCAGCGACGCGGTGCAGGAACATCCCAACCTCGTCCGCAAATATCTCGGCATGGTCGTGCCTTACACCGACAATTTCTTTGCCACGCTGAACTCCGCCGTCTTCACGGACGGTTCGTTCTGTTACATTCCCAAGGGCGTGCGTTGCCCGATGGAGCTCTCGACGTATTTTCGCATCAACGCCGCGAAATCCGGCCAGTTCGAGCGGACGCTCATCATTGCCGACGAAGGCGCGTTCGTCAGCTACCTCGAAGGCTGCACCGCGCCGATGCGGGATGAAAACCAGCTTCACGCGGCAGTCGTCGAGCTGATCGTGCTCGACAACGCGGAAATCAAATACTCGACCGTGCAGAATTGGTATCCGGGCGACGAGAACGGCAAAGGCGGCATCTATAATTTTGTGACCAAGCGCGGCCTGTGCAGGGGCAGAAACTCGAAAATTTCTTGGACGCAGGTCGAGACCGGCTCGGCCATCACGTGGAAATATCCAGGCTGCATTTTGCAGGGCGACAATTCCGCCGGTGAATTTTATTCCGTCGCGGTGACGAACAATTATCAGCAAGCCGACACCGGCACGAAGATGATTCACATCGGCAAAAACACGCACAGCACGATTGTATCGAAGGGCATCGCCGCCGGACACGGCCAGAACAGCTATCGCGGCCTCGTAAAAGTCCTGAAGAGCGCTGCGAACGCGCGCAACTTCTCGCAGTGCGACTCGCTGCTCATCGGCAACAAGTGCGGGGCGCACACGTTCCCATACATTGAAGTGAAAAATACCTCCTCACGAGTGGAGCATGAGGCCTCGACGTCGAAGATTGGCGAGGACCAGATTTTTTACTGCAACCAGCGCGGACTTTCGACGCAGGATGCGGTAAACATGATTGTCAACGGCTTCTGCAAAGAAGTGTTCAAGGAACTGCCGATGGAATTTGCCGTCGAAGCGCAGAAACTTTTGGGCGTGAGTTTGGAAGGCAGTGTTGGATAATTGAAACCCTACAAAATGAGCAAACCGATTCTCGAAATCAAAAACCTCAGCGCGGGCGTTGAGGACAAGCAAATCCTGAGAGGGGTCAGCCTGACAATCAATGCCGGCGAGATCCACGCCATCATGGGACCGAACGGCAGCGGCAAAAGTACGCTGGCCGCCGTGCTGACCGGTCGCGACGGTTACAATGTTACCGGAGGCGAGGTGATTTACCAAGGTAAGAACCTGTTCGATCTGGCTCCCGAGGAACGTGCGCGCGAAGGTCTGTTTCTGGCGTTTCAGTATCCGGTCGAAATTCCCGGCGTGAACAGCATCTATTTCCTCAAGGCTGCGCTAAACGAAATCCGCAAATCAAAAGGCGAGCCGGAACTGGACGCGATGGAGTTCCTCACTGTCGTAAAGGACAAGATGAAACTGCTCGAGCTCAATGAGGATTTGTTGAGACGTTCGGTCAATGAAGGTTTTTCCGGCGGCGAAAAGAAACGCAATGAAATTTTCCAGATGGCGGTGCTCGAACCGAAGCTGGCCATTCTCGATGAAACCGATTCCGGCCTCGACATTGACGCGCTGCACATTGTCGCCGGCGGCGTCAACAAGCTGAAGCGACCCGACGGCGCGCAGCTTGTCATCACGCATTATCAGCGGTTGTTGAATTTTATCATCCCCGATTTTGTCCACGTGCTCTACGATGGCCGCATCGTGAAGTCCGGCGACAAACAACTCGCGCTCGAACTTGAAGCCAAAGGCTACGACTGGATTACGAAAGGCGAAACCGTCAATACTTGAGCAATGAATTTGACCGAGGAACAACGCCAACGCGTCACCGCATGGATTTTGCAGGGCGCAAAGCTTTCGGAAATCCAAAATCGCCTGCTGTCGGAATTTGGAATCAAGCTGACTTACATGGAAGTGCGTTTCCTGGTGGACGATTTGAAATTGACGCCGAAAGACCCGGAACCGCCCAAAGTTGCAGCGCCACCCAATCCGCAACCGGCGGCGACTCCAATCAAAGCCGCCGATGCGAAAAACGCTACGCTATCTGCCGAGCCGCCGAGCGCGACCGGCAAGGTTTCCGTTATTGTAGATCAACTGACACGGTCTGGCGCGATTGTCAGCGGCAAGGTCACATTCAGCGACAATCAACAGGCAGATTGGTATCTCGACCAGACCGGACGGCTGGGTGTTGTGCCGAAGCAACAAGGCTATAAACCGTCCGCTGCGGATGTGCAGCAATTTCAAGCCGCGCTGGAAAAGGAAATGTCGCGGATGGGTTTTTAATTTACCCACGCCTTCATCTTGCCGCGCGCTTCGCCACTTGGCACATTGATGTGCAATGCGCGAACAATTCCGGGTCTGGATTGAAAGCCTTGAAACCCTCGCCCTTGAAGTCATTTCCGGCGAACGCCGTGACACGAAGGCGGCGTTGATGCGCACGCTTTTATTCGGTGGGTCGAAATTGTTTCAAGCCGGCGTTGAACTGCGCCGCTGGCTTTACAATGTCCGCATCTTTCGCGACACGACGCTCGGCGTGCAGGTCATCGCCATCGGCAACCTCACCGTTGGCGGCACGGGCAAAACACCGGTCGTGGAGAAATTTGCGCGCGAACTCCGCGATGCCGGACGCAACGTGGCCATTCTCTCGCGCGGTTATCGTTCCAAACCGCCGCCATTTCACCTGTGGTTGCTCAATAAAATTTTACTGCGCGAAGATCAGACCCCGCCGCGTGTCGTGTCCGACGGCAAATCGTTGCTGCTCGATTCCGAAATGGCCGGTGACGAACCTTATATGCTTGCGTCAAACTTGAAGGACGTGGTCGTTCTTGTGGACAAGGACCGTGTCAAAAGCGGGCGTTACGCCATTGAAAAATTCGGCTGCGACACGCTGCTGCTCGACGACGGTTTTCAATACTGGGGTTTGCGCGGGCGGCGTCATGACGTGGTGCTGATTGACCGCCAGCAGCCGTTCGGCAACGAACATTTGCTCCCGCGCGGCACGTTGCGCGAACCGCCATCACACCTCGTTTGCGCCCAAACCATTTTCATCACCAAAAGTGATGGTCAGACCGCCGAACTCCGCCAACGCATCGCAAAATTTAATTCCGACGCCGCCATCATCGAATGCGTGCATCATCCGCTTTATCTCGAAGATGTGTTCACCGGCGAGCGGCATGAATTGGATTTTCTGCGCGGACACAAAGTCGCGTCGCTCAGCGGCATCGCGCAGCCGGAAAGTTTCGAGCAAAGCCTCGTGAGGCTCGGCGCGGAACTGGTTTATTCCAAACGCTTTGTCGATCATCACCGCTTTACACAGCAGGAAATCCTCAATGTCATCAACCGCAGCAAGAAACGCCAGGCTGACACCATTGTCACCACGCAAAAAGACGCCGTGCGTTTTCCGAAAATTGACCGGCGCGACCTGCCGATTTACTTCATGCGCGTCGAAATCCAAATCGTCAGCGGCGCGAACGACTTTCAGGACTGCGTCCGCAAAATCTGTTTCCGCTGAAAATGGACACGCTGATTTATTGGTTTGGCTGTGCGCTTATCGCGGTGATTCAAGCGTTGCCACTCACATTCGTCGCGCGCCTAGGTCGAGCGGGCGGCGGGCTGGTGTATTGGCTGGACGCACGGCACCGGCGCGTGGCGTTGAAAAATCTGGCGATGTGTTTTGGCAATGAAAAATCGCCAGTCGAAATCCGCGCCATCGCCAGGGAAAATTTCCGGCGCATCGGCGAAAATTACGTCTGCGCCATCAAAACCTCAGCGATGACTTTTGCTGAATTGCGTCCGCACGTCGAATTCGTCGGAGCGGAGCACATGTTGCCGTTGCGCCGCATCATTAACGCCGGCGGGCATTTCGGAAATTTTGAACTCTACACCCGGGTCAAGGATTTGGCGCCCGGCTGTCCATGCGCCGCGACGTATCGCGCCCTGAATCAACCGGCGCTTAACCGCTTGATGGAAAAATTGCGCAACCATTCCGGCTGCTTGTTTTTTGAGCGGCGCACCGACGGCGCGGCCTTGCGCGCCGCCCTGAACCAGCCCGCGATCATGCTCAGCCTGCAAATTGACCAGCACGGCGGTGACAAGGGATTGCGCCTGCCGTTTCTCGGCCACGATTGTTCCACTAATTCCTCACCAGCACTTTTTGCGCTCCGCTACAATTGCGAACTTTACACCGCCCTCTGTTTTCGCGTCGGACTGGCGAAGTGGCGGATTGAAACCGGCAATCCGATTCCCACGCACGAAAACGGCCGGCCACGCAGCGTCGAAGACATCATGCGCGACGTGCTCCGCGCCCACGAAGCCGCTGTCCGCCGTGACCCGGCCAACTGGTTTTGGGTCCACAAACGGTGGAAACCCGGTCAGTCCAAAGTCCAAAGTCCGGAGTCCAAAGTCAAAAACGCCGGCCCCGTCATGTGAATTCACCATCTGCCATCTGCCATTCGCCGTCCTTGCCGCACCGAAGCGAAGCGAAGGCGGGTGCCCCGCGAATTCTAGTTCGCGGAACAAACTGGCTTGGCGACGCGGTCATGACCACGCCCACACTGATGCGTTTGCGCGAACGATTTCCCGATGCACACATCGCGCTGCTCACACCGGAAAAATTGCGGGATTTGTGGGCAAATCATCCGGCGGTGAACGAAACGATTTCATTTGCGCCAGACGAAAGTGTGTTTTCCGTCGGATGCAAATTACGCGCGGGAAATTTCGACCTTGCGCTGGTGCTGCCCAATTCACCGCGTTCGGCGATTGAAGTCTGGCTGGCGGGAATTTCACAACGCGTTGGTTACGCGCGTCCCTGGCGGAATTGGTTTTTGACAACTCGCGTGGCATCGCGGCCCGGTGCTGTGAAAATGCACAAGCGTTCCGTCGCTGAAATAAAAAGACGAATTGCTGGGAATTCAGAATCCAAAATCCAAAATCCAGAACTCGCAAAGTCGTCACATCAAATCCACGAGTATTTGCATCTCGCCGCCGCACTCGGCGCGGACCCCGAGCCGTTGTTGCCGCAACTGTTCATCGCGCCGGACGAAACCGAAGCTGTCAGAAAAAAATTTGGACTGAATAAAATCGCGCAACCCATTTTCGGTCTGAATGCCGGCGCGGAATACGGCCCGGCCAAATGCTGGCCGGTCAAACGATTCATCGCCGCCGCGCGCGAAATTCGGCAGCGCGCGAATTGTGTTTGGCTGGTCCCCGGCGGCGAAGGCGACCTCGCTGTTGCAAACCGGATTGAATCCGGAATTCAAAGTTCAAAGTTCAAAACCATAAACCTGGCCGGCCAAACTTCTTTGCGCGAATTGATGTCGCTACTGAAAATTTGCCGTGTTCTTTTGACGAACGACTCCGGCCCGATGCACGTCGCCGCCGCGCTGGGCACGCCGGTGGTCGCGCCATTTGGCAGCACCTCACCGGAACTGACCGGGCCGGGTCTGCCGGGCAACCCACGGCATCGGTTGCTCAAATCCGACGTGCCGTGCTCGCCATGTTTTCTTCGCGAATGCCCGATTGATTTCCGCTGTATGAATGGCATCAGCGTCGAACACGTCGTGGAAGCCGTTTTGGAAATTTTAAATTCAAGGTAGGGCGCGCTTTCCCAAGCGCGCCGTCCTCCGATGCCGACGGCGCGTTCGGAGAACACGCCCTACCAGGATTTAATTAGACTTTGTGCCTTCATGCCTTCGTGGTAATTTTGTGGTCGTGGAAACGGTCACTCAACTCACAGACCAGCTCGTCGCGTCGTATGCGCGTCTCGGCGGCATCAACCATTTGGACGGGAAAAACCTGCCGTCCAAACGCGCCATCACGGCCATCACGCAGGATTTGTTGCGGCTGCTGTTCCCGGGATTTTTTGACGAGAAGCCTTTGCATTCCTCGGAAATCAAAACGGAGACGGCGGCGTTGCTGGATTCGGTGCTGGGCAAATTGGAGGACGAAATCCGCAAGAGCCTCGAATACAGCCCGCCGGGCAATTTGCAGAAAAAGGACATCGCGAAAGCGGCGCACAGTTTGACATTGGAATTTCTCGGCAGTCTGCCGCGCATCCGTGAAATGCTGCAAACGGACATGGAAGCCGCCTACGACGGCGACCCGGCGGCGAAGAGCAAGGAGGAGGTTCTGGTGTCGTATCCGTTTGTCGAGGCGATTGCCGTGCAACGGCTGGCGCATGAATTGTATTTGAAAAACATCGCGCTGATTCCGCGCATCATGACGGAGTGGGCGCATTTTCGTTCGGGCATGGATTTGCATCCGGGCGCGCAAATCGGGTCGCACTTTTTTGTGGATCATTGCACCGGCACGGTCGTGGGTGAAACGACCACCATCGGCAATCACGTGAAGATGTATCACGGCGTTACGCTCGGCGCGAAATCCACTTCCGCCGTGGAACAACTGCGTGGCAAGAAACGGCATCCGACGATTGAAGATCGCGTGACGATTTATCCCGGCGCGACGATTCTCGGCGGTGAAACGGTCATTGGCGCGGGCAGCACGATTGGCGGCAACGTGTTCCTCATGGAAAGCGTTGCGCCGAACTCGATCGTCATTTACGACAGCCCCGACATGCGCGTGTTGAGCAAGTCGGACAGGAAAAAGAAAACCACGCCAAGTTTTCAGGTTTAGTTCTCTAAACCAACCGCCGAACATAAGAATTTTCATCACCGCAGCAGTTGAAAGCCCTCATTGAGACCAGAAAGAAGCGGCCTGAACGGGTCTTCCTCGTCGGCGTCGAACTCAAATCGCGCAATCATGTGGATACGAGCAACTCGCTCGCCGAACTCGGCGAACTCGCGGTGACCGCCGGCGGCGAAGTTGTCGGAGACGGCCTGCAAAAAGTGGACGCGTTTAATCCCGCCACGTTCATCGGCAAGGGCAAGGCGGGTGAATTCTCGGATTTCTGCCAGCGTCAAAACGTGGACACGGTGATTTTCGATGACGAGCTTTCGCCGGCGCAGAGCCGCAATCTCGAAAAGATTTTCAACTGCAAAATCCTCGACCGCACATCGCTTATTCTCGACATCTTCGCGCAACGCGCCCGCACGCGGGAAGGCAAACTGCAAATCGAACTCGCACAGCTTCAACATTTGCTGCCGCGCCTGACGCGGTTTTGGGGGCACTTGTCCCGGCAGTCAGGCGGCATTGGCATGCGTGGCGGTGAAGGTGAAACGCAGTTGGAAACCGACCGGCGCAGAGTCCAGGATCGAATCGCCAAAATTTCGCGTGAACTGGAACTGGTCCGGCAACAGCGCGGCATTCAGCGCAGCGTGCGCCAGCGCAACAACTGGCCGCTGGCTTCCATCGTCGGTTACACGAACGCGGGCAAATCCACGCTGCTCAACGCGCTCACCGGCTCGGACGTTCTGGCGAAGGATATTTTGTTTGCCACACTCGACCCGACGACGCGCCGTTTGCGGTTGCCGACGAACCAGAATGTTTTGCTGACAGACACCGTCGGCTTCATTCGTAAATTGCCGCACGGACTCGTCGAGGCGTTCAAGGCAACGCTCGAAGAAGTTGTCCAAGCCGATTTGCTGCTGCACGTTGCGGACATCAGCCATCCACAAGCCGGGGAACAAATCGCGGCCGTGAACGCCGTGCTGGCTGAAATTGGCGCGGGCGAAAAGCCGACGATCATGATTTTTAACAAAATGGACCGGCTCAACCCCGGCGGAACCGGGGCAGGCGGCATGGGCGCATTGAACCGGTTGCGGGAACATCACCCGCACGCAGTGGCAATTTCGGCCACGACCGGCGAAGGCATTGCGTCATTGCTCGCGGAAATCGGAACGCAATTGCGACCGAAGCGCGAATTTTTGGAATTGCGCGTGCCGCACGAGCAGGCGGCGGTGATTGCGCGATTGCACAATGTCGGCCAAGTCATCGAGCACCGTTACAGCGGCAAAACCGCGCGATTCAAAGTCCGTATTCCGCCGCAGTATCACGACGAATTCGCGCCGTTCATCGTGCGCGACGTGTAGGCTGTCTCACAAATATAGCAGTTCCAGTTAAATTGGCACAGTTTGATATGGCCCTAGGAATAGCGGCGGAGGGCCGCCGCAATCCAAGACGCTACGCGCGACACGATGATTCCCGCAATACGCGAAGCATTTTGGAGTGCGCCAGTCCCCTGGCGCTTTGCAAGCAGACGAACTGTCATCGAGGTTTTCCCATGAACTTTTATGCGCCAATGACAATATGAACTACTATAAACAGCCGCTTGTCTGGCCATTGGAAGCGGTATATGATTTGTGCAGTTCAGTAAAATTATATGCCAAAAATCGACCGCCGACCTCTCAGTGGCAATGATGTCCTTTGCGTCATCATGGGCGGCGGCCGGGGCAAGCGGTTGTTCCCGTTGACGAAGGAGCGCGCGAAACCCGCCGTGCCATTGGCGGGCAAATACCGGCTGGTGGACATCCCCATTTCCAACTGCATCAACTCCGGCTTCCGGCGCATTTACGTTCTGACGCAATTCAATTCCACCTCGTTGCATCGGCATATTACAGGAACGTATAAATTCGATTTATTTTCGAGCGGCTTTGTGGAAATGCTCGCGGCGCAGCAGACGCTCACAGACACGTCGTGGTATGAAGGCACCGCTGACGCCGTGCGAAAGAATCTCACGCACTTCCTCAACCATAATTTTGATTACCTGCTTATTTTGAGCGGCGACCAGTTGTACCGGATGGATTTCCGCCGCGTCATCGCACAGCACGCCGAGACCGGCGCGGATATCACCGTGGCCACGATACCCGTCGGACGGAGCGAGGCGCAATCGCTCGGCATCATGCAAATCTCGGAAGATGGCCGCATCAATCGTTTCGCGGAAAAACCTACTGATCCCGCCGCGCTCGACTCACTCCGGTTGAAACCGGAGTGGCATTCCAAATTCGGTGTCACCGAAGGGCGCGAATCATTCCTTGCCTCCATGGGCATTTACGTATTCAACCGCAGTTTGATTCAAGACCTGCTCAACAATTCGCTGTCTGATTTCGGCAAGAATGTCATCCCCGAGGCCATTAATTCGCGCCGCGTTTTTTCCTACATTTTTCAAGGCTATTGGGAGGACATCGGAACCATCCGTTCGTTTTTTGAAGCGAATCTCGATCTGGCTTCCGAACTGCCGCGGTTCAATTTCTTTGATATGAACGCGCCGATCTTCAGCCGCCCCCGGTATTTACCCAGTTCCAAAATCAATGGCGCAATCATCGACCACGCCCTCCTCGCCGACGGTTGCATCATCAACCGCGCGCGTCTCACGAACAGCATCGTGGGTCTGCGCACCATCGTCGGCGACGGCTCCGAGTTGAACCGCGTCATCACTCTCGGCAGCGATTATTACGAGCCGAAGGAATCGGTGGACAAATTCGAACGCGAAGGCAAGCCGCGCATTGGCATCGGCACCCATTGCAAAATTGAGAACGCCATCATTGACAAGAACGCGCGCATCGGAAACAACGTCGTCATCTCGCCCGCCGGCAAGCCGGACAAAGTTGACCACGAACTTTATTACATCCGCGACGGCATCGTCATCATCCCCAAAAAAGCCGTCATCCCGCACGGAACGGTGATTTGAACAAAATCCCCGAAGGCAACGCGACCTGATATTTTCTTATGAAGAAAAGCATTTTCCTTGGCGCAATTGCAACATTGGCAGGGTTGTTTCTTGCAACGAACCTTTGCTGCGCTCAACAAGGAGTTATAGCGCCAAATAAGAGCGAACATTGGGTGGGCACATGGGGATCATCGCCACAGTTGACGGAGCCGAATAACCTGCCACCTGCTCCAAGCTTGAGCAACAACACACTTCGACAGATTGTGCATGTGTCCATTGGCGGGAAACAACTGCGCGTGCGGTTCTCCAATGCCTTCGGCACAAGTCCGGTAACGATGAATTCAGTCCATGTGGCCTTGTCGGCGGGTGGCAGCGCAATCAAACCGGAAAGTGACAAGGCGCTGACTTTTCACGGCGGCTCATCCGCGACCATTCCGCCTGGTGAGATGGTTTTCTCGGATACCTTCGACTTTGATCTGGCTCCTTTGTCTGATCTTGCGGTGACCATTTACTTCGGTGGCACGTCGAGTAATGTCACAGGGCATCCCGGCTCCAGAACTATGTCGTATCTGCAGGCCGGTAATTCAGTTTCAGCGGTGGACATGTCAATGGCGGCAAAGACCCAGCATTGGTATATTTTGACCGGCATTAATGTGCTGGCCGGGAATTCCAGCGCAACGGTTGTTACGCTTGGTGACTCGATGACGGATGGAAGAGGTTCGGGAACGGACAAAAATGACAGGTGGCCGGATGATCTGGCCCGCCGTTTGCAGGCAAACAAAAGCACGGCGGACATCGCGGTGTTGAATGCAGGGATTGGAGGCAATGCCGTGTTGCGTGGCGGATTGGGGCCGACGGCGCTGTCGCGTTTTGACCGTGACGTGCTCGGCCAGGACTCAGTGCACTGGCTGATCGTATTGGAAGGGGTCAATGACATTGGCGGGAGCAGCGATCAGACGGTGGCGACGAATTTGATCGCCGCGTTTGGGCAGTTCATCGACAAGGCGCATGCCCGCAACATTCGGGTTTACGGAGCAACGATCCTGCCGTTTGGAGAATCGTTTTACTTTAGCCCGAATCATGAAGCCGCGCGCCTGACCGTCAACAACTGGATTCGGACCAGTGGCAGGTTTGACTCCGTGATTGATTTTGACGCAGTGACACGCGACCCGCAAAAACCTTCACAACTTTTGGGAGCAGCAGACAGCGGCGATCATCTGCATCCGAACGAGGCGGGTTACAAGATGATGGCCGATGCAATCGACTTGAAACTGTTTGCGAGGTAAAAACCGGAAGATGGAAAGTGTTGTCTTGGTTGACGTGAAGAAAATGTTGCTTAGCTCCACCCAATAATTTATCGACTGGATCATGCGCCTCAAATCCTCCTGCATTCTGATTCTTGCACTTGGTGCTTTGATGGCGGCGAACCTTTGCCGCGCGCAACAAATGGTTGTCACGCCGGACAAATCAAACGGCGTCTATCAGGTCGGCGACACCGTTCATTGGACGGTCGAATGGAAAGGTAACAGCAGTGCGCCAGCCGCGTATTACTCTCTCAAGAGCGGTGGACTGACAGATGTGGGACACGGCGACTTGAGCTTCAGCAACAATGTCGCCACGCTGGAATCGAAGTTCGACAAGCCGAACACGATGTTGATCGAAGTGGATTGGCAGCAGAAAAATAAAACCAATCGTGTTTGGGGTGGCGCCGTCGCCGCGCCGGATCAAATCAAACCGGCCACACCGTCGCCGGATGACTTCGACGCGTTCTGGAAAGCCAAACTCGAAGAACTGGAAAAAATTCCCGCCAATCCGCGACTCGAAAAAGTGGACATCGGAAGACCGGGCGTGGTCTATTGGAAAATCACTTTGGACAATATCAACGGCACGCACATCCAAGGCCAGCTTGCGCGGCCGGCGACTGGCGAAAAATTTCCGGCGTTGCTCGTTCCACAATGGGCCGGCGTTTATGGACTGCAAAAAAGTTGGGTAACCGACCGCGCCAAGGACGGCTGGCTAGCGCTGAACATCGAGGCTCACGATATCCCGATTGACAAGCCCGCTGCATATTACACAGAGTTATATTCAACAGGAGCGTTAAAAAATTATTGGAACATCGGCAACGATGACCGCAACAAGAGTTATTATTTGCGGATGTATTTGTCCTGCGTTCAGGCCATGAAATATCTGAAATCGCGTCCTGATTGGGACGGCAAAACATTTGTCGTGATGGGACAAAGCCAGGGCGGGCAGCAGACTTTGATGCTCGCTGGACTTTGCCCCAAAGACGTCACGGCAGCACTGGCACTTGTGCCGGCGGCTTCAGACATGCTGGCTCCAGAAGTCGGTCGCGCATCTGGTTTTCCGAATTGGTATTTCAACACCACGGGCAAAGACCCGAAAAAAGTGCATGAAGCCAGCCGTTATTATGATCCAGCGAATTTTGCCAGCCGCATTAAATGCCCCGTATTGATCGCGCTGGGATTACACGACGAACAACTTGCTCCGCCGTCGAGCATTCTGGCCGCCGTGAATGAAATCACCTCGCCGAAGGAAGTGATCATTCTCCCAAACTCCGGTCATCAAAACGAACATGGCTCGCAGGAACCTTTCTTTCATCGCGCATACTATGATTGGCTGCCTGCATTGAAGGAAGGCAAGCCCGCGCCGGTGCAGCAATCGAATTAAGTGGTGTCATTTACTTTTCACCGCGCCGCTGCTAGAATTCCCGCGTGCTCAACGACGCCACCATCTGGAAAGCCCTCAATTCGCCCAGCCGATTGACGCTCATCGCCGGGCCGTGCGTGATTGAAAATGAAAAGTTGTGCCTGCAAATCGCCGCTTCGCTCAAAAAAACCTGCGCCCGACTCGGCATTTTTTACGTCTTCAAAGCGAGCTTCGACAAGGCAAACCGCACGTCCGCCAAATCCTTTCGCGGGCCGGGTCTCGATAAAGGTTTGCGCGTGCTCGCCAAAGTCCGCAGCGAATCCGGCATGCCGGTGCTCACAGACATTCACACCGAAATGCAGGCCGCCGTCGCAGGCGAAGTCGTGGACATTCTGCAAATTCCGGCGTTTCTTTGCCGTCAGACTGACTTGATTGAAACCGCCGCGCTCACCGGCCAGATTCTGAATCTTAAAAAAGGCCAGTTCCTTTCACCGGTGGAAATGGGACAGGCCGTCGAAAAAGCCCGGCTCGCCGGCGCAAAAAAAATCCTGCTCACCGAACGCGGCACAACGTTTGGCTACAACAATCTCGTGGCCGACATGCGCTCGATTCCAATGATGAAGCGTTTCGGGTTCCCGGTGATTTTCGATGCGACACATTCCGTGCAGTTGCCCGGCAGTGGCGGCGACAAATCATCCGGCCAGCGCGAATTCGCACCCGTGCTCGCGCGCGCGGCGCTTGCCGCCGGTGCGAATGGAATTTTCATTGAAACGCATCCCCGACCGGATCGCGCGTTGAGTGACGGCCCCAACATGATTCCACTGGCCGAAATGCCCGCGTTGTTGCAGAAACTGTTGAAAGTTTTCGAGGCGGTGAAAAGGTGACCAAGTGACGTGTGACAAATGACATGAAAACCAGCGGACGTGCGATGCGTTGCGTCACCCGCCTTCGCCGTGTCCGGCTGTTTCTCTGCGACGTGGATGGCGTATTGACCGACGGCTCGGTGTTCATCGGCGGCGCACGAGAAGTCAAACGTTTCAACATCCGGGACGGTCTCGGCCTTGTGTTCCTGCGGCGTGCGGGCATCAAAACCGGCTGGATTTCCAGCCGTTCGTCACCCGCGACAGAACGGCGCGCACGCGAACTCGAAATTGATTTTCTTGTCCAACAAAAAAATCATCTCAGCAAGGTTGGCGCGGTCGAAAATCTTTTGCGCCGGACAAAATTGGGGTGGGACGCGGTTTGTTTTATTGGCGATGACGTCGTGGATTTGGGCCCGCTGCAACGGGCGGGCGTTGCCGTTGCCGTTGCGAACGCCGTGCGCGAAGTGAAGACCGCCGCCCATTTCGTCACGCGCGCGGCGGGCGGTTACGGCGCGGTGCGCGAGGTGGTTGAAATGATTTTGAAAGCGCAGGGGAAATGGGGCCCGGTCATCGCCATTTACCGCAAATGAAAATCAAATTGAACAGCGCCATTTTGGTTTTGCCAATGCTTGTGGCGCTAGGATTTGCCGTCGCCGTGGCCCGTGCACAGCAAAACGCGAGTGGTCACGCCAGTGATTTCACTTCGGTCGAATACTACGAACCACCGCATCAGCAGCAGGTCAAATCGCGGTTGTCGGGCGCGGAAGCGTCACCGCAACCGGGCGGGTTGCTGGTCATCAAACAACTCAAGGTCGAAACGTTTGACCTGAACGGCAAACTGGAGGTCGTCGTGGACGCGCCGGAATGCGTTTACGACACGTTAAAAGGCGTGGCGACCTCGCCAGGCCAGTTGCAGGTGCGGACGGGCGATGGAAAATTTCGTGTCGAGGGCGAAGGTTTTTTGTGGCGGCAAAGCGATTCATTCCTCACCATCTCGAACCGTGTCCGGACTGTGATTGAAGTTTCATCGGAAAAGAAAAATTGAATCGTGAAAATTTTTTATCTCATTGTGTTGTTCGCCCTGGCTGGTGTTTGGACGTTACGCGCCCAGACAAACACGAACGCCGTTGATGAAATTCTGGCATTGGTGACGACGAACGCGCCTGTTCCCAAACCGCAACCGGCGCGCCAGCCGACGAGGATTGAATCGGACAGCGTGGATTTTGATTTGACGGCACACAGGGCGATTTATCACGGGCACGTGCGCGTGGAGGACCCGGAAATGAAATTAAATTGCGAATGGCTCACCGCTGACTTGCCGCAAGAGGGCGGACGCATCAATCACATCGTCGCCGAGACAAACGTGGTCGCCGACTTCACGGACGAAAAAGGCCAGACGATGCACGCGACGGGCGACAAGGCGGTGTATGTTTACGACATGCAAAACGGCGTGACGAATGAAACGGTCACGTTGACAGGCAATCCTGAATTGGAAAACTCGCAGGGCAAGTCCACCGGCGACGTGATTGTTTGGAACCGCGCGAGGAACCATCTGGACATCACGAACCCGAAAATCGTTTTCCGCCAAAACATCAACGGCGCAATGGCCGGCACCAATTCGCCGGTGGTGGAAACAAATTTGCCGCCGGTGGCAACCAATCAAATGACTGCGCCAAAATGATTTGAATGGAAACGACCGCGACATCAACGGACGGCCTGCTGCTCGCCACGGAAAAACTGATGAAGGCGTATCGCAGGCGGCGCGTGGTCGACGGCGTTTCGGTAGGCGTGAACGCGGGCGAAATTGTCGGGCTGCTCGGCCCGAATGGAGCGGGCAAAACGACGATATTCAACATGGTCGTCGGTCTCGTGAAACCGGACGAAGGCGCGGTGAAATTCGCCAACCGCGACATTACGCGGCTGCCGATGCACCGGCGCGCGCGGCTTGGCATCGGCTATTTGACGCAGGAGCCGTCGGTTTTTCGCAAGCTCACAGTTGAGGAAAACATTCTGGCGATTCTCGAGACGTGCAAAATGTCGGGTGACGAACGGGCGGTGCGGCTCAAGTATTTGCTCGAGGAACTGGATTTGACGCCGTTGGCCAAAAACATGGCGTATCAGTTGAGCGGCGGCGAGAAACGGCGGTTGGAAATCACCCGCGCGCTGGTCACCAGCCCGAAGTTGATGCTGTTGGACGAGCCGTTCAGCGGCATAGACCCGATCACGGTTTATGAAGTGCAAAAGATTGTGCGCCGCTTGAAGGAACGCGGGTTGGGCATTTTGATCACCGATCACAATGTGCGTGAAACCTTGAAGTTGATTGACCGCGGCTACATTATTCACAAGGGTCAAGTGCTCGTGGAGGGCAGTTCGGAATTTTTAACGAACGACCCGAAAGCACGGGAGATTTATTTGGGGCCGGAGTTTAATTTGTAAATTTATGGCACGCCAACCTGTCACTGTTGAACTGTTTTACAAAGAACATGCCGAGGCGTTGCAGATGCGCCTGCTGACCGGCGAAGGCGGATTAAAACGCATCATCCGCGAGCCGACAGTCAATCGTCCCGGCCTCGTGTTGAGCGGGTTCACACGTTACTTTGCCTACAAACGCATACAAGTCATCGGAAACGCCGAGTCGTATTATTTGAGGTCGCTCGCGCGCGCGGAGTGCGAGGCGCGTTACGCCGACGTGTTCACCTACAAAATTCCATGCATCGTGTTCAGTCGCAATCTGAAGCCGGACAAGGAACTTCTGGAGGCGGCGGCCAAAGTGGGTGTGCCGATTTTTCAAACGCCGCTCGTGACGATGAAATTCATCAACGCCGCCACCCTCGCGCTGGAAACGATGTTCGCCCCGCGCGGCACGGAATTGGGCAGCACAGTGGACATCCTCGGCGTGGGCGTGCTCATTCGCGGCGAAAGCGGCATTGGCAAAAGCGAGGCCGTCCTCGCCCTGATTGAACGCGGTTACAGCCTTGTGGCCGACGATGTGACGAAAGTGGCATTGATCGACGGTCGCGAAGTAATGTGCACCAGTGTAGAATTGACGCGTGATCACATGGAAATTCGAGGCATCGGCATCATCAATGTCGCCACGATGTTCGGCGTCAAAAGCGTCCGCAAGGAAAAAAATCTCGATCTGGTCATCACGCTCAAAGCGTGGAATGAAGTTGAGGGCGTGGATCGCATCGGCATAGAACAGGAGTTCGTGAAAATTCTGGGCGTGAACATTCCACACATTACCATTCCCGTGCGGCCCGGACGCGATTTGGCGCGGCTCATTGAAGTTGCCGCGTTTCAGACCAAATTAAAAATGTCCGGCCAAAACGCCGCGCAGGAATTGAATGACCGCCTCATCGCCCGCATGGCTTCGAATAAACCGCCCCCGCCGGCGCGAAAAAAAGTGGTCATTGGGGCGGGATCGCCTGGTGAAAAATGAGCAAACCGACGAGCGCAAGAAAGTTGCCGGATAAAAAGTTTCTTACCAAAGAACTTGTCATTACCAACAAGCTGGGCATTCACGCCAGGCCCGCCGCCGTCTTTGTGAAGACCGCCAACCGGTTTGCGGCCGAAATTCTCGTCGAAAAGGACGGCGAAAAAATCAACGGCAAAAGCATCATGGGCTTGATGATGCTCGCTGCCGGCCCGGGCAGCAAATTGATCCTGTACGCCCGTGGCGCGGACGCCCAAGCCGCTATTACCGAACTCGAAGCCCTCGTCCAACGGAAGTTTGACGAGGAATGACAGGTAACCCGGTTGCCGACTTTGGACTTTCAACTTTGGGCTTTGGACTTTAGCTTGCCCTCATGGCATCCGTTGAAATTGATGTGAAATATGTCGCGCATCTGGCGCGACTCGCGCTCACGCCCGACGAAGAAAAGAAACTGACTAACCAACTTGGCAACATCCTTGGCTACATCGAAAAGTTAAAGGAACTCGACGTTGCCAACGTTGAGCCGACCGCCCATGCCGTGCCAATGGTCAACGTCATGCGCCCTGATGAAGTCCGCCCGTCGCTCCCGCACGACGACGCCATGCGCAATGCGCCCGCCAAGGCCAATGGCCTGTTCATCGTGCCAAAAATTGTGGAATAAAAACCACGGATTAACATAGATGCACACGGATAAAGGCAAAAAATTGAAGGAAGTTTGCACGAATGTTGTTTTCATCATCCGTGTTTATCCGTGTCCATCTGTGGTTGGATTTTCATGTTGAACCAACTCACCATTTCCGAACTCGCCGCCAAGCTCGCCAAACGTGAAGTCTCCGCGCGCGAGGCGATGCAGTCATGCCTCGACCGGATCGCCCGCGTGGACGAGAAAATTCACACCTTCATCAGCCATAATGATGCCGATGCGCTCGCGCAGGCCGAAGCGGCTGACAAATTGCTGGCTCAAGGTGGTGGCGACAAAAACCGCCCGCTCCTCGGCGTGCCAGTAGCCATCAAAGACGTGCTTGCTGTTAAAAACCAGCCGCTCAATTGCGGCTCGAAAGTCCTTGGCAAATTCATCTCGCCCTATGACGCGACGGTCATTGAAAAACTGAAGGCAGCGGGCGCGATCGTTTTCGGGCGGCTGAACATGGACGAATTTGCCATGGGCAGCTCGACGGAAAATTCCGCGTTCGGCATTACGCACAATCCGTGGGACACCACGCGGATTCCAGGCGGCTCGTCCGGTGGCTCGGCGGCGGCAGTCGCGGCGGATGAGACAATTGCCGCACTCGGCTCGGACACCGGTGGCTCCATCCGCCAGCCCGCCGCGCTTTGCGGCTGCGTGGGTCTGAAACCAACCTACGGCCGCGTGTCGCGCTACGGTCTCGTCGCCTTTGCGTCGTCGCTCGATCAAATCGGTTCCTTCACAAAAAACGCGCGCGACGCGGCGACGGTGCTCGGGGTGATTGCCGGGCACGACGCGCGCGACTCGACCAGTGTGCCGCAGCCGGTGCCGGATTACGCCGCTGCGCTGACTGGTAACATCAAGGGCCTCAGACTCGGTTTGCCTAGGGAATACATGGTCGGGGGTCTCGATGCGGAGGTAAAAGCGGCGGTGGACGCGGCGGTGAAGCAGTTTGAAAAACTCGGTGCGGAGATTGTCGAAATTTCTCTGCCGCACACGGATTACGCAGCGGCTACATACTACATTATTGCGCCTGCCGAGGCGTCGGCGAATCTGGCGCGGTTCGACGGCATTCGGTATGGCGCACGGGTGGAAGGCGCGGACCCGATCGAGCTTTACGGCCGGACGCGCGGCGCGGGTTTCGGCGCGGAGGTGAAACGGCGCATCATCCTGGGCACCTATGTTTTGAGCAGCGGCTACTACGACGCCTATTATCTGCGCGCGCAAAAAGTCCGCACGCTCATCCGCAACGATTTTCTGAAGGCGTTTGGGAAAGTGGACGCCATCGTCACGCCCACCACACCGACGGCGGCGTTCAAGATTGGCGAGAAATTCGACGACCCGCTGCAAATGTATCTGTGTGACGTGTTCACTCTGGCGTGCAACCTCACTGGCATCTGCGGCGTCAGCATTCCGTGCGGGTTCACCCAAAATCCGAAGCTGCCCATCGGTTTGCAGTTGCTCGGCAAGCCGTTCGGCGAGGAAATCATCTTGCGCCTCGGGCACGCTTACGAACAAAGCACGCCCTGGCATAAGCAGAAACCCCCGCTCTAATCCGCAAATAATCGGGCTTGCCTTTTAAGTAACTCAATGGTTACTTATCCAATGTATGGTAAAATCCGCACGGTTGAACGACGGCACGGCGGTGCGCAATCCCGAACGCACGCGCGCACGCATCCTGTCCGCCGCGCTCAAGGAATTCGCCGCCAACGGTTTTGCCGGCGCGCGCGTGGACGCGATTGCGCGGCGCGCGGCCATCAACAAACGGATGCTCTACCATTATTTCGGCAACAAGAAGCATTTATTCCGCGAAGTGCTGCGCCGCAAAATCGCCGAGCGGCGAGCCTCGGCTGAGGGCTTGTCGGGCGACCCGGCGGAGAGCCTGCCGTTCTGGTTCAAGCTCTCGTGCAAGGACGTGGACTGGGTTCGCCTGCTGGAATGGGAGGCGTTGCAAGGCTCGGACAAAAAGTTGATTGATGAGAGCAGCCGGCGGGCGCTGGGGGCACGGGCGCTGGGCCGCATCCGCAAACAGCAGGCGCTCGGCTATTTGTCCGGTGAATTTGAGCCGCGTCACATTTTGCTGGCCATGCGGTCGCTGACGATGTTTCCGATGGCGTTTCCGCAATTGACAAAGCTCATCATGGGCCGGCCGGTTTTCGATTCGCATTTTCAGAAGAAGCACGTGGAATTTTTGCGGGAATTTGCCGCGGCATTCCAGCCAACGGGCAACCACCGCATCAAAAACCGTTCTGCAAATTGAATATGATATGAAAAATCTGACTTTTATCTCAGCATTGGTGCTCGGTGCAGCGATGCTGGTGGACGGCTGCTCACGCGGCGCCAACAAAGGCGCGGGCGGCGCGGGCGCGCCGGTGCTTGTGGCGGTGGCGGTCGAAACCAACGTGCCGGTGCAAATTGATCCGCCGCCGGTCGGCCATGTGATGGCTTACTCGACGGTGACAGTGCGTCCGCAAGTCGGGGGCATCATCAACCAAGTGCATTTCAAGGAGGGACAAGAGGTCAAGGCGGGCGATTTACTATTCACGATTGATCCGCGACCGATGCAGGCGGCTTTGGCGCGCGACAAAGCGCAATTGGAAAATGCGACAGCGCAGTTCAATCGCGATCAAAAACTCCTTGAAGCAAAAATTGAATCGCAGGATCAATTCGACGTCAGCAAAGCCAGCAGGGATACGCTCGCGGCAACCGTACAATCGGACGAATTAAATTTGAGTTTCACCGAAATCCGCGCGCCGTTCGACGGCATCACCGGCAGCCTCCAATTTCACGAGGGCAACGTCGTCAAGGCGCCGGACGACACGCTGCTGACTATCAACCAGATTCATCCGATTTACGTCGCGTTCGCCGTACCGGAGCAATACCTCCCGGAAATCCAAAAAGAAATGGGCGACCGGACGCTCAAGGTGCAGGTCGCGTTCGAAAACATGACCGTGCCGCCGTCGCAGGGCGAACTGACTTTCGTGAACAACACAGTGGATGAAGCGACTGGAACAATTCAGCTCAAAGCGACGTTCCCGAACGAAAACGACGTGTTGTGGCCGGGACAATTTGTGCATGTAGCATTGAACCTGTCGGAATTGACCAATGCGGTCGTCGTGCCGTCGCAGGCGGTGCAAACGGGGCAAAATGGCGTGTTCATTTATGTGGTGAAAGCGGACCAGACCGTTGAAGAAAGGCAGGTGACCATCGGCATCATGTATCAAGGCGAGACGGTGGTGCAAACGGGATTGAAAGCCGGTGAGACGGTGGTGACCGACGGTCAGTTGCGTCTCGCTCCCGGTGTGAAAGTGAACGTCAAATCTCCAGACCAGCCCACGCCGACCAGCACCCCATGAGCGTTCCCGAATTGTTCATCCGCCGCCCGGTGATGACCACGCTGGTCATGTCGGGTATTTTGTTGGTTGGCATTATCGGTTACAGCCTGCTGCCAGTCAGCGACTTGCCGAGTGTGGATTATCCGACGATTCAGGTTTCGGCAAGCCTGCCCGGCGCAAGTCCGGAAACCATGGCTTCGGCAGTGGCCACGCCGCTGGAAAAACAATTCTCCACGATTGCAGGCGTTGATTCGATGTCATCGGTCAGTGCGCAGGGCAGTTCGCAAATTACAATCCAATTTTCGCTCGACCGGAATATTGACGCCGCAGCGCAGGACGTGCAGGCGGCGATCACGCGGGCGGCGCGGCTATTGCCGCCGAACATGCCGGCGCCGCCGACTTATTATAAAGTCAATCCGGCTGATGCGCCGATTCTTTACGTGGCGATGTCCTCGCCCACGCTGCCGCTTTCGACGGTGGATGATTACGCCGAAAACATGCTGGCGCAGCGCATCTCCATGGTGAATGGCGTCGCGCAGGTTTCTGTTTACGGCTCACAGCAATACGCCGTGCGCATTCAGGTGGACCCGAACAAACTCGCAGCCTACGGCCTCGGCATCGATCAGGTTGAGCAGGCGGTGGAACAGGGCAACGTGAACCAGCCTCTCGGCATTCTTTACGGTAAACACCAGGCGTTTACCATCCAGGCCAGCGGCCAGCTCAATAACGCGGCGGATTTCCGGCCGCTCATCGTTGCCTATCACAACGGCAATCCCGTGCGTCTGCAGGAGTTGGGGCACGTGCTTGACAGTGTGCAAAACAACAAGACCGCGGCGTGGTATAACAACACACGCGGCATCGTGCTGGCTATTCAACGCCAGCCGGGCGCAAACACCGTCGCCGTGGTGGACAACATCCGCAAATTGTTGCCGCAGTTCCGCAATCAAATTCCGGCGGCGGTAAACCTGGACATTCTTTTCGACCGTTCGCAGTCCATTCGCGCGTCGGTGGCGGATGTTGAACGCACGCTCTTTCTGGCTGTGTGCCTCGTCATCATGGTCATTTTTATTTTTCTGCGAAACCTGTCGGCGACGCTCATTCCGAGCCTGGCGCTGCCGATGTCCATCATTGGCACGTTCGCCGCGATGGCGCTACTGAGTTACAGCCTCGACAACCTTTCACTCATGGCCTTGACACTGTGCGTCGGGTTTGTCGTGGACGACGCCATCGTGATGCTCGAAAACATCGTGCGTCACATGGAAAATGGCGAGCCGCCGATGCAGGCGGCGTTCAATGGGTCCAAGGAAATCGGCTTCACGATCATTGCGATGACACTGTCACTCACGGCGGTGTTCATTCCGGTTTTGTTCATGAGCGGATTGATCGGGCGCCTGCTGCACGAATTTGCCGTAACGATTGTGGTTGCGGTGCTGGTGTCTGGCTTCGTCTCGCTGACCTTGACACCGATGATGTGCAGCCGGTTTGTGCATCCGGAGCACGAACGCAAACATGGATGGATTTACAACTTTTTCGAGCGCTTTTTTTACCGCCTACGCGGAACTTACGACCGCACTTTGAAAACCGTCCTGCACCACCGGCGCGCGACGATAATTGTGTCGCTCGTAGTTTTTGTCGCGACGGTGGTTCTGTTCGTCGTGATTCCCAAGGGCTTTTTCCCCGATGAAGACACCGGCCAGATTTCCGGCATCACCGAGGCGGTGCAGGGCATTTCCTTCGATGCGATGAAGGAGCATCAACTGGCCGCGGCGAAAATCATCGCTGCCGACCCGAACATCGACGGCTTCATGTCCGCGATTGGCAATGCAAACAGCGGCCGCTTTTTCATGCGCTTGAAACCACGCTCCGAGCGTAAATTGAACGTAAGCCAGATCATTCAGGAGCTCCGCCCAAAACTCGCGCAGGTACCGGGCATCAATGTTTACCCACAAATCCCGCCGTTGATTCGTATTGGCGGCATGTCGAGCAAGGCGCTTTATCAATTCAGCCTGCAGGACACCGACACGAAGGAGCTTTTCCATTGGGCACCCATCCTGATGGCCCGGATAGCGGAGCAGACGAACATCCTTCAGGACGTGACCAGCGATCTGCTCATCGCCAACCCGCAAGTCACCGTCGAAATTGACCGCGACAAGGCTTCCGCGCTTGGCATCACAGCGGAGCAAATCGAAAATGCGCTCTACGACGCTTACGGCGAACGCCAATCCTCAACCATTTATAGTGACATCGCCGAATACTGGGTTATTTTCGAAGTCGAGCCACAATATCAACGTGATCCTGACGCGCTGGCGCAGCTTTACGTCAGCAGTTCATTCCCCACGACTAACAACATTCCAAATCTCGTTCCCTTGAGCGCCGTCGCCAAACTCACGCGCGACATCGGGCCGATGAACATTTCGCACATCGGGCAGTTGCCAGCCGTCACAATTTCCTTCAACCTCGTGCCAGGTATTTCACTCGGCACCGCCGTCCAGCAGATCCAAAAACTCCAGGCCGACTTGCACATGCCCGCGACCACCAGCGCCAGCTTTCAGGGCTCGGCTGCTGTTTTCCAATCGTCCCAGAAAGGCCTCTTGGCTCTGCTCGGCATTTCCATTCTCATCATCTATCTCATCCTCGGCATGCTTTACGAAAGTTTCATTCATCCGCTCACCATTTTGTCCGGCCTGCCCTCGGCAGGCTTGGGCGCGCTGATTACGCTGATGCTTTTTCACCTTGACCTGAACATCTACGGCTTTGTCGGCCTCATCATGCTTATCGGCCTCGTCAAGAAAAACGCCATCCTGATGATTGACTTCGCCATCACCGCGCAACGTGAACGCGGAAAAAAACCGGAAGAGGCGATCTACGAAGGCTGCCTGCTGCGCTTCCGCCCGATTATGATGACCACCATGGCCGCACTCATGGCCACGCTGCCCATCGCGTTGGGACTCGGTGCCGGTGGCGAAGCGCGCAAGGCGCTTGGTCTGGCCGTTGTCGGCGGACTGATGGTGTCTCAACTGCTGACGCTCTACATTACGCCGGTGATTTACCTTTATTTGGAATCGTTCCGCCAATGGACTGTACGTAAACGCGCCAAACACACGGCAGTTCAGATGGGTATCAATCCGACGGCGGTTTAAAAATTCGTGTTCACCCGCATTGGTTTGTGATTAAATGTCACCACCATACTTTGCGGGCCAAAATTCTGTCAATTATTTCTTGGAATAGCACTCGTCGTATGTGTGAGCACCATCCAAGCACAGGAACGCGAGGATCCAAAGTTTTCCAGCAAAGCCGAAAGCAGGGCAAAAAGCTTGAGCCAACAAATACAGCAGGAGATCATCCAGCTTAAGAACCATGAGTGGGCCGGGGAATATTATGAAGGCGACGGCACGGGAGAGAATGTTTCACTTTTGATTGCGCCCAAGCACGGTTATGTATTCGAGTGGCATGGTTGCTTGGGTTTATACGACCGAAATTATGGCAGTGTGACGGTAACGAATGGAAAACTGCAGCTCTCGTTTACATTCACCAATAAACATGAAGGATTTGAAGGGATTGCGGAGAAATTTGTTCCTGTCCATTGGGGAGATCGAAAATATTTGATCCCGGCAAATGACATGGTCGGTTTCTGCAATGCAGTCAACTCCCGTGAAGAACCGCGCAATGAAATACATGGCAGATTTCTACTTTCACAGGGAGATGAAAAGAAAAAAGTCACCGGGAAACCTTCGATTCCTGCTGAATTTACTGGTTATTTATTGAAGGCGCCTATCGAAGCAAACATTATCAAAGTGATTTCTTCGAAATCTTGGACAAATAGTCATGGATGGCAAGTACGAGAAACCGGCATCTTGATCAATGCAGGCAAAAAGCAGGGCTTGCTTCCAGGCATGGAATTATCAGTCACAAGTCCTGATATTGTAGAATCTCTCACAGTCAAAACGGTAGCAGATCAGCAAGCTGAGGGGATTATTAAACAAATAGATGAAAAAGATGTTCCGGAAATCGGTTGGAAATTCTCAACAATTCCCCGCTGGCGATTGAGAGAATATCAAGCCACCCCAGAGTGATTTGTTTCCATTTAAAAATTCGTGTTCATTCGTGTTCATTCGTGGTTAAACTTCCCGCGCAATTATGGACTACGAAGCGGTCATCGGACTGGAAACGCACGTCCAGCTCAAAACGAAATCGAAGATGTGGTGTGGGTGCGCCAACGCGTTCGGCGCGCCGCCCAACACAAACGTCTGCCCGGTTTGCCTTGGCCTGCCTGGCATCCTGCCCGTCGCCAACGAAGAAGCGCTGCGGCTGACGGCACTGACCGGTTTTCTGCTTAACTGCACCGTGTCGCGCTATGCCAAGTTCGACCGGAAGAATTATTTCTATCCGGACATGCCGAAGAATTACCAGATCACCCAATACGACAAACCATCCACGGTTGGTGGCTTTGTTGAGTTCGAGTTCAACGGCGGCACCGCGCGCGTGCGCATCACCCGCGCCCATCTGGAGGAAGACGTCGGCAAGAGTTTCCATTTCGAACGCAACAGCGGCGTGGACTTCAACCGCGCCGGTGTGCCGCTCATGGAAATCGTTTCCGAACCCGACATCACCAGCGCGGACATGGCCTACGAATATCTCAACGCGCTCAAGGACATTCTTGTTTATGGCGGCGTGAGCAATTGCGACATGGAAAAGGGCATGGTGCGCTGCGATGTGAACGTGAGCGTGCGGCCCACAGGTTCGAAGGAACTCGGCGCGAAAATCGAAATCAAAAACATGAACAGCTTTTCCGGCGTGCGCCGCGCGCTGGAATACGAAATCCAGCGCCAGACTGAGGCGTTGAAAAAGGGCGGCAAGCTCATCCAATCCACGCGCCGCTGGGACGACGGGACGGGCGTCACCGAAGAGATGCGCACGAAGGAGTATGCGCACGATTACCGCTACTTGCCGGACCCGGACCTGATGCCATTTGAGCCGACGGAAGCGTGGCTGGCGGATGTCCGCAAGCGCGTGGTGGAATTGCCGTTGGCGCGCAAGCAGCGATTCATGCGCGATTACGGTTTGCCGGTGTCCGATGCCGAGACGTTCAAGAATGACGTGCCACTCGGAAATTATTTTGAGCGTGAAGTGAAAGAAATTCCTAATGACATCCAAGGCGAACAGAGAACCAAACGGATAAAATCCATTGCAAACTGGGTCATTAACGACTTTCGAGCCAAAGTAGCTGAAAAAAACGAAAAAAGATTTAGTGTAACGGTTGGCGTTATCGGCGATGACGTAAAACCTTTCACAATTGAGGAAGCACGTCTTATGCAAGGTGGTCTTGTAAGACTAATTGGACTCATGGAAAACAATACGGCAAATATTGCAACCGCCCGACAAGTTTTCGCCGAGATGTTCGAAACTGGTGAATCGCCAGAAAAAATAATTGAGAAGAAGGGCTTGGCCCAGGTCAGCGACACCGGTGTGATTGAAAAATTCTGCGACGAAGCGATTGCCGCAAACCCCGGGCCGGCGAACGATTTCAAATCCGGCAAGGCCGCTGCGTTGAACTTTCTCAAAGGCCAGGTGATGAAATTGAGCAAAGGCAAGGCGAACCCGGCGCTGGTTGGAGAAATTCTGGAACGGAAACTCAAGGGTTAACAACAAAGAAACCGGGGAACCAGGAAGGCAAAAACTTTGTTTCTTCGTGCTTCAATTCGCCCGCGCATCATTTCATCAGGACAGTGTTTTCCTGTTTTGCCGTGTGATCGCGACCGAGCCAGAAGTTGGCCCAGGACGATGTGCCGCGCAGTCCCTGGTTTTGCACCACGGGCGCGTGCTGCAACAATTCCTGTTCCCTGCCCTCATGTTTCAGGCGTTCGTAAGCGCGCAGCCAGATGCAATCGCCAATGCCATCCACTTCGCAGCGGCCTTCGCGCGTGCCACCACACGGGCCATTGCGCTGGTTCTTCGCGCATTGGGATTCGGGACATAGAAATGCGATTTCTGCGAGCGAACAATCGCCGCAGTCTTTGCACTGGAACAGGACGGCTTTGCTGAGATGCTCCAGAACACGCATCGGTTTCGGGCCTTGCTTGGGGTCCGCCGAATTCCTGCAAATCTTCGCGCCCCATTTCGTCAGCGCGCGGCCCGGAGTGAACATGAGGTTGTGGCTCAATTTGGCCAGACGATAAATCGGACTGACATGTTTTGATTTTATCTTCGTGGCAGGACTCGGCACGGCAGCATCGGCAAGTCCCGTCGCCGGGTTTTCCGCGTAGTGGAAAAATTCGCCGGGCCTTGAGAATTTGATTTCCCGCGCGAACTGTTTCCAATCGTCAGGAGCGAACGCGCGTTCGATCTCGAGGATTCTTTCGATGGCGGCAAAATGATGCACGCCGCCCAGATACACGCCGCGATAGCCAAGACCGCGATATACAGCAATCCGTTTGGCGGCGAATTCGCAGAAGAACACCTTGCCGCCGTCGGCTGATTGTCCGTGTTTCAGGCACAAATCCAACAGCGGTTTCGTGAGGACGATGCCAGGAACCCGACCCTCGTGAAAGATTTGTGCGACCCTGGAATTCAACAGAAAAACATTGCCGATCAGCGGAACGGGTTTCATCCCGTGATGATCCATGTAAAACCGCATCTCGCTGTCCTTGCGGGAGTCAAAGCCGACCTGATTGATAATGAATTGCGCGCCGGCTTCGATTTTCTTCTGAAGCTTGAAGTATTGCGGCATTACTTCGCCTTCGCGCAGCTTGTAATTCGACGCGACCGCTCCGATGCAGAACCGGGTTTTTTCAAGCCGCTGACCCTTGCTGTTGATATTGTCGTCCTTCGGATCAAAACCCCGGTTCATCTTGTTTAACATCGAAATCAAGCCGACGGAATCAATGTCGAACACAGGCTTCGCAAGACCTTGGATGCCTCCGACCGGATGATCACCGGTCATCGCCAGAATATTTTGAAACCCGTCGCTGTACAGAAGCCATGCTTCGCTCTCAAGACCGTTTCGGTTGAGGTCTTTGCAGGTAAGATGAATAACGACTTCCTTGCCGGCGTAAAGGATGGGCTTTCCAAGGGCTGAAGGCGCGAGCTGCGGATTGCCGCCGGCGTTATCGGTGATCGAAACCCAATCAATGGCAGGGCACCCGACAAGTTGTTTGGCAAAAGCGCCTGCCTTTACCGCACTGCGTTCGGCCATCGAACCGCGCACGGAAACCAGTTCAGTCCCGATAAGAAACCGGGAAGTCTGAAATAATTTTTCCTGCAATGTTTGCATTTATTTACACCGATAAGAAATTGATCTTAATGTCGGCGCGGGCAAAGGGGAACTACTTTTTGGTCGGGCGCGCTTTCCTGCCATCGGCGGCGCGGAAAAGTGCCTGTCCAGGATTGAATTTGATTGTTTTTCTGTTTGTCCATGGCAACCATTTGTCAGCAATAAGCATTCATGGCAATGAGCATCGCAGGTCTTACCATCATCGGCGAATCGATAAATGATTCCGTGCCATCCACTCACGCCTTATTCGAAAAAAACGACATGGCGGGCATCATCGGGCTGGCGAAATCCCAGGCGGAAACCGGCGCTGCTTACATCGACGTGAATGTCGGCTCGCGCTCTCCCGGATTCATGGCGGATGTCGTAAAAAAAATTCAACAGCACATTTCGATTCCGCTTTCGATTGACACCCCTGATCCTGAAATCGCCGCTGCGGGATTGGAAGTGTACAATCCCGTGCGCGCAGGAAACCGCAAACCTATTTTGAATTCAATTTCCCAGGCCAGACTGGAAATGTTTGAACTCTATGCGAAGCAGCCCTTTATTCCTGTCCTGCTGGTCGTGGAAGAGGTGGATCAAAATGGCGTCGCAAAAATGAATAAAACCGCCGAAGAAACGCATGCCTCTGCAAAAGCCATGGTCAATATCGCGCGTGAACGCATCAAAAAGGTGACGAACGATCAGATCATTCTCGACCCGGGCATCATGCCGATCGGGACCGATTCTGAAGGCAGTTTTAAGCGGGTGATAGATGCGGTTAAACTGATTCATCAGGATGCCGATCTCAAGGGCGTCAATATGTCGGTCGGGCTGAGCAATTTTACTGTCATGTTGCCGTCAAAACGGGCTGATGGTTCGCCTGTAAAAGGGGCGCTGGAAAGCGCTTTCCTAACAATGGCAATGCCGATGGGATTCAATATCATTATTGGCTCTGTGAAGCGGAATTATTCGCTTTTGCCGGATAATCATCCGGCCATGCAATGTTTGAAGGATGTCCTGAAACTGGATGGCTTCGATGTTATTATGAGAGTGAAGGATTTTTATTCCTGAAAAAATAATCCTTCGGTCAAAGCCCAGTCCGAACCCTGTCAACGCAAATACGCGTCGTAACTGTTAGTCACAGTCATGCCATTGGTTGCCGTTTTATATGGCATCAGAGGAATGCGCCATAATGCGGATCGTCCCCTCTTTCGGCTTACCACCTAAAACATCAATTCCTAGTTTAATTGCACCGTCGTTAGTGTTTAGAAAACAAGCGTGTCTATCCCTTTGGCCACCATTGCTAGGCCCTGTCTGCACTTCAAGGCTATCGCCAGGCTTCAAAAAAACACTCCCTCCAGGAAGTCCCTGGATTTCGATTGAGCGGGAATCTTTGTTTTGAAGACGAAGTCTCAAGTCAACATTCAGCAGAGTATTAGTGTCGGCAGCAGAACTGATTTCCGCAATCAGATCTACTCCAGCCAGAGTTTTTGGGACTTTCACCGTGCAACCATACGATCCCGTTACAGATTCTTGGCAGACACCCAAGTTCCACGTTCGTTCCCAAGTAACACACCCTTGAGCCAACATGGCCAGAGGAATAAGTAATACAATCAGCTTGTTCATAAAGGGGTCAGTCCTCACTATTGACACTTTGGCCAGCGATTACTTTGTCACTTTGATATGGGCGGCGGCGGGGACCTTGGGCAAGCCGGGCATCGTTACGATGTTGCCACAGACAGCCACAATGAAGCCAGCGCCCGCAGACAGACGCAACTCGTTCACCTTGATCCGGAATCCACGCGGACGACCGCGCAATTCGGGATCGTCCGAAAGCGACATGGCCGTCTTGGCCACGCAGATTGGCAATTTCCCGAATCCATGCTTGTTGAACAACTCGATGCTGTTCTTCGCGACGCGGTCAAAGTCCACGCCGTCCGCACCGTAGAGTTGCGTCGCCAGTGTCTCGATCTTTTTCTCGATCGGCGCTTCGAGTGGATAAAGAAAGCGAACCTTTTTCCGCTTGTTCTTTTCGATGGTGTGCAGCACGGCTGAGGCCAGTTCCATCGCGCCGGCACCACCTTTATCGAAGTGCCGCGACACCACAGCTTCGACGCCTTGTTTGGAGCAGAACTTGACGATTCGCGCGTGGTCCGCCGGTTTGTCATCCGGGAAATGGCTGAGGCACACCACTGGATCAATACCGAATCGCCGGATGTTCTCAATATGCTTGGCGAGGTTGCCAAGCCCGCCGGTGTCCTTGTTGAATCCGCCGTGATAGGCGATCGCCTTGGTGGAGGCGATGATGACCGCCATCGAAGGTTTCAGCCCGGCGGTGCGGCACTTGATGTGTATGAACTTTTCTGCGCCGAGATCGGTGGCAAAGCCGGCTTCGGTGATCACGTAATCCGCGAGCTTGAGCGCGAGCCGCGTGGCAACGCATGTGTTCGTGCCCTGAGCGATGTTGGCGAATGGGCCGCCATGGACGAAGGCTGGCGTGCCTTCCAACGACTGCACCAGGTTCGGGTGAATGGCGTCGCGCAGCAGCAACTGCATCGCACCCACGGCCTGCATGGCCTCGGCGCGCACGGGCTGGCCCTTGTAGGTAAAGCCGACAACCATGTTCGTCATGCGCCGGCCAAGGTCTCCAAAATCCTTGGCGAGGCAAAGAATGGCCATGACTTCAGAGGCGGGCGTGATGTTGAATCCGTCGCGCCGCGGCACACCGTGCAACGGACCGCCCAAGCCGATGATAATGTCGCGCAAGGAGCGTTCGTTGAGGTCGATGACCCGGCGCAGAACGATCCGGCGCGGATCGAGGCCGAGTTCGTTCCCGTGCTGGAGATGGTTGTCCACCATGGCGCAGAGCAGGTTGTTGGCTTTCTCGACCGCATACATGTCACCGACGAAGTGAAGGTTGATGTCCTCGGCCGGCACGACCTGCGCGCGTCCGCCGCCGGTGCCGCCGCCTTTGATGCCGAAATAAGGGCCGAGCGACGGCTCGCGCACGCAGAACATGGATTTCCTCCCGAGCCGGCGGAGCGCGTCAGCGAGGCCGATGGTGGCGGTGGTCTTGCCCTCACCCTGTGGTGTGGGGGTCATGGCCGTGACCAGGATCAGGTGACCATTAGGTCGGTGTTGCCTGGCCTCGATTTCGGAAATCGGAATTTTGGCTATGTAATGTCCGTGAGGTAGAATGGTCTCGGTGTCGAGGCCCAGTTCGCGGGCGACCTCGGAGACTCGACGCGGAGGCAGGCCATTTGGGGCGGCGGTTTGTTGCGACATAGCAGGTGACAGGGATACAGTAGATGGTCTGACGTGGCAATTGGGATTTTTGGCTGTCTCCATATAGTGGAGAACCGTGGAGGAACTGATCATTTCATCACGGTTCACCTTAAACCAAAATCCCTTTGCGCTTTCCTCGCTTCCCGATTTGTTTATCCTCGCGGTGATATGTTTCCGGCAATTCGTTCGGTTCACTTCGTTGGTATTTGCGGCACCGCGATGGCGTCCGCCGCAGCGGCCATGAAGGAAAAAGGTTTCGAGATCACGGGCTCGGACCAGAACGTTTACCCGCCGATGTCCGCGTTTCTGGCTGGAAAAAAAATCGAGGTGATGAACGGTTACGCGGAGCTGAATCTTGCCCGCAAGCCCGATCTGGTGGTGATTGGCAATGTTATTTCACGCGGCAATCCGGAAGCGGAGTTCGTGCTCGAGCACAAACTCCGCTATTGCTCGCTGCCGGAGTTGCTCAAGGAATTTTTCATCCGCGGCAAACGCTCGATTGTCGTCGCCGGCACGCATGGCAAGACCACAACGACTTCCCTGCTGACGTGGGTATTCGAGCATAACGGATTGAATCCGAGTTATCTCATCGGCGGCATCCCGAACAATCTGAACCAGGGCGCGCGGTTCACGGACAGCCAATGGTTCATCATCGAAGGCGACGAATACGACACCGCGTTCTTCGACAAGCGCAGCAAATTCGTCCATTACATGCCGGAAATCGCCATCATCAACAACCTTGAGTTTGATCACGCCGACATTTTTGAAAACCTGGATGCGATTAAAAAATCGTTCTCGCATTTCATCCGGCTTATCCCGCGCAACGGCCTGCTGCTTGGCAATGGCGACGACCCAAATCTCGCAGCGCTGCTGAATGTGACGCATTGTCCGGTCAAGCGTTTCGGTCTCGGCGAACGTAACGCGATCCAGGCATTTAACCTCCGTTATGGCCCGACGGCGACGGAGTTTGAAATTCCAAGTTTTAAATTTCACCTGAACATGGTGGGCGAACTCAACGTGCGCAACGCTTTGGCAGTCATCGCGTGCGCCAAACATTGCGGGCTATCCAACAAGCAGATTCAATCCGCGTTCGACACGTTCAAAGGCATCAAGCGGCGGATGGAAGTGCGCGGCATCGCGGGCGGGGTGACGGTGGTGGATGATTTCGGGCATCACCCAACAGCGATTCACGAGACGCTGAAGGCGCTGCGGCTGAGATATCCACACGAGAAAATCTGGGCCATTTTCGAACCGCGCTCGAACACAACACGCCGCAAGGTTTTTCAGAATGAACTGGTAACCGCGTTCGTAGATGCCAACGCGGTGGTGATTTCTGAAGTGGCGCGGCTGGAGCAGATTGCCGCTGAAGAACGGCTGAACCCAGAAAAACTGATGCAGGATTTAAGGAATGCAGGCAAGAACGCGGCTTACCTGCCCGATGTGGATTCCATTGTCGCGCACCTGGCGAAAAGTGCGCAAGGCGGCGACATCATCGTGGTGTTCAGCAACGGCGGGTTTGGCGGGATTCACGGAAAACTGCTAGAACGATTGGGACGGAAATGATTTGCGTGACGTTCAGGTGCGTTTGGACTCCGCCAAAACGGTTTGTAAACAATTAAAGACCTGCTCGGGCGAAATGGCCGCAAGACAATAATTGGCGCTTTGACAAATGCTCGCGCCAGCGCCACAGGAACATGAAGTTCCCGCCAGCACCCGGTGGCGTTCGCCGATTGGCGCCCACCGCGTGGGGGAGCTGGGGCCGAACAGTGCGAGCGTCGGCACGCCCAAACCGGCGGCGAAATGCAACGGACCTGTGTCGCCGGAAATAAAAACTTTCGCCCGCTTCAATACCGCGAGAAACAGGGACAGATCGGGCACGACCGGCACGACCGGCGCGCTGGGCGCGAGTTTTTTGAATTCAACCATCAATGACTGTTCACGCGCGCCGGTGGGGGTGGTGAAAGCAAGTCGCCATCCCACCGTCGCAGCCAACCGATAAAACGCCGCCCAATGTTCCACCGGCCATTGCCGGTTCGGTTGACTCGAAGCCATATGACAAAGAATGACCCGCTCTGGGAGCAGCGCAATCGCCAATGCATCCAGAGCCGGATCAGCCCGAATTTCCAGTTCCAGCGAAGATGGTGGCGCAATGTTCCAAGCAGACAAAACGTGCGCCAACCGCAGCGACTCGTGCTGTGTGGGCGGTGCGGCCCGAACGTGCTGGTTGTAACAAAAGCGCCGGCCCAGAAAACCTCCCCGGCCGTCCAATCCCAGCCGTTGGCACGCCCCGGCGAAAAAACTCACAATTGCGCCGCGGTCGTTGCCGGCAAAATCCACCGAGCGGTCGAATTTTTCGCGGCGCAATGCGCGAATGACCGGCCAGGTTTCGCGCAGGCTCGCGCTTCCACGACGACGCGGCATGGCCCAGATGCGATCGAGCCACGGCAGATGATTGAAAATGGGCGCAACTTCCTCCGGCACGAGCACGTGCAGTTCACACTGCGGAAAATGTTCGCGAATCGCCCGCAATGCCGGAGTCATCAGCACGGCGTCGCCGAAGTATTTGAACTGGATGGCGAGAATTTTTTCGGGCCGGGCGCTCACGAGGCGAATTGCAGTTCGTAAAGTTTTTGGTAAATGCCACCGCGCCGGATCAATTCATCATGCTTGCCGGTTTCGATGATGCGGTTTTGATCAAGCACGACAATCATGTCCGCGTGCAGAATGGTGGAAAGCCGGTGCGCGATACAAAGCGTTGTGCGTCCGCGCATCAATGCATCAAGCGCGGCCTGCACCGCGCGTTCGGATTCCGTGTCCAGCGCGCTGGTGGCTTCATCGAGGACAAGAATGGGGGCGTTTCTCAAAACGGCGCGGGCGATGGCAAGGCGCTGGCGCTGGCCGCCGGAAAGCATCACCCCTTTTTCACCAATAACCGTGTCAAAACCCAGCGGTTTCTCCATGATAAAATCGTAGGCGTAGGCGCTGCGCGCGGCGGCGATGATTTCGTCGTTCGTCGCGCCTGGTCGGCCCAGTTCGATGTTCCGACGAATAGTGTCGTTGAACAAGATGGTTTCCTGCGTGACGATGGCGATCTGGTTGTGGAGGTCGTGCGTGGAAACGTCGCGGAGGTCCACACCGCCGATTTTGACCGTGCCGCGCGTCGGGTCATAAAACCGCAGCAGCAAATTGGCAAGCGTCGTTTTGCCGGCGCCGCTGGAGCCGACAAGCGCAACGAGCTGGCCCGCTTTGACGGTGAGGTTAATGTTATGCAGGACAGGTTTTTCGCCGTAGTTGAAATCAATGTTTTCAAACTGGATTTCGGCGTTGGCAGCGTGGAGCATTTTCGGCTGCGTGGGTTCCGGAACGGAATTTTTCGTGGCGAGCAGCTCAAAGACACGTTCGCTGGCGGCGCGGGCCTGGTGAAGCTGGTTGTGGAGCCGCGTGAGCGCCTTGACGGGCGGATAAATCATCACAATCGTCAAAACAAAGGTGAGAAAATCCGACGATTTCGGCTGCTGGTCTTTGGGCAGAAACTGCATGCTGTGCTGGATGTAAAGGAACACAAGCGCGATGCCAGTGGCGCCAAAAAATTCCATGAGCTGGCTGGGAATTTCGTTGGCGCGAACGACGCGCATCAGCTGGCCGACGTATTTTTTCGTGGTGGCACGGAACTGCGCGCTGACAGTCTCTTCAAGGTTGTAGGCTTTGATGACGCGGTTGCCGGTAAAGGATTCGTGCATCAGGTTCGTGAGTTCGGCGTTGTATTCCTGCACAGCGCGGGCGGATTTGCGGACTTTGCGGCCATAAATAACTATTGGCACGATGCACACGGGAAACACTACGATGGAAATGAGCGTTAAAGTAGGCTGGGTCGTTAGCTGATAACCGAGCAGGCAAAGAATCGTGACCGGGTCTTTAACCATCGAGGCGAATGAACTGCCGATGATGCCATAGAGGACCTGCGTGTCGTTGGTGATGCGCGCGATGAGGTCGCCGGTGCTGGCGCGGCTGAAAAATCCAAGCGAAAGATTTTGCAGGTGGCTGAACAGTTTCGTGCGGATGTCGGCGATGGCGTGCATGGCCGACCAGTTCGTCAGATAAATGCTCAAGTATTGGAGCGTGTTCCGCAGGAACATGATCGCTGGAATCGCGCTGATGACCAGCAGCCAGCCAACCTGTGAGGTTGGCGGTTGAAAGTTCGGAACAACGGAAGCCAGCCAGTGTGAGAGCGGACGAATCCACCTGGGCGCGCTTTCGAGCTGCTGGTGCAAATTGGTTTCGCCTTCAAACACCAGCTGAACAACGACCTTGACGGCGCCGATGAGCAGGCCGTTGACCAGCCCGTAAAAAACGCCGCAGAGCAGGCCAAGGAAAAACCGTCCACGATAAGGCCGGACGAATCCCCAGAGTTTGCGAAGAAAATCAATCATCATGTATATTTTTCTGGCAAGGCCGACTTAAAGCGAGAGTTAATTTTGAACGCATCCGAAAAATGTTGCCGTAGAAAATGGGCGATGTATAGAATTTTTCATGCTCCCATTTGGTGTTGTCATTCTAACTAAAAACTCAATGAGGTATCTGCCGGGGCAGGTGGAAAATTTTGCAACATGGATTGACTTGGCGGAGCAAGTGGTGGTGGTGGACAGTTTTCCAACGGATGGAACAGTGGAATTTCTCAAAGCAAACTTGAAACACCCCAATGTCCTGTTTGTGAGTCATCTTCCCGGATTGTACGCGTCTTGAAATCATGGCATCAGCCACATCACCCGCGAGTTTTGTTACATTTCCACGGTGGGAGATTCGATAACCCGTGCTGGCATTGACCATTTGGTGGCCACTGCATCTCGATTAAATTGCGATGTGCTTGTCAGCCGGCCTCATTTTGTGAACGAGGCTGGTCAACCGTGTGATGGCCCGAAGTGGCCCATGGATGTTGTCATCGAGCGTTTGGAATTACATGAACCGGTTCGCCTGCATTCAGCCATGCAACGGCGGAATTGAACCATCAATGGACGACGGTTGCGAGTTTTATTCCAACGACTCGGAGCGACTATGCGTTTTTTGGCTGGCCAATGCAGTAAATTTGTCCGGGTGGCAAATCACTTTTGACAGCGCGTTGCAAAAAGTTCACGCGGTTCCGTATGCAAATGGCCACCGTGATTAACACCCCAGTGGGCATGGGGGAAGTGGAAACCGGTTTATTGTCAGTCTCAGGGGCGTTCACTATTCTTCCTGATTTTTTGTTGCGAACACCGATTTTTGACCTTGATGTCAGAAATAATGCGCCCGAAGACTAATTTTTTCCCTTGGGTTGTCCAATGAAATAAAAATAATCATGCGCCGCGCTCATGGCGCGGCATTTACGCGGCTGCCCAGCAAAAGTAGGACTATCCCGATGATCAATGGGGAAAACGCAGGCATTGCTGCCTTGTCCGTCATCCTGAAACTTGATAAGGTTAACCTTTAATGAAAGGTAATCTCTCAACCAACACGCCAGTGCAATCATTTTCCCAATTTGGAGAAGATTCCCTGATTTTGAAATTCTTTGCAGGGAAAACCGATGGTTTCTTTGTTGAAGTCGGTGCCAATGATCCTGAAAATCTCTCGCAAACTTTCCTTTTGGAACACAATGGCTGGCGCGGCATTCTTGTCGAGCCACTGCCAAATTGTTGCGAACGTCTTCGCTCCTGTCGTCCGAGGTCACAAATTTTTCAAGTGGCATGCGGCTCCCCGGAACAGTGCGGCAAGGCGTTACTGCAAGTAAACGGCGAGTTGTCAAAGCTCGCCGCGTCCGCCCCGGGCCAACCGCCGCGCGGTGGATACGAAGAAGTGCCGGTGATGACCCTGGATGATATTCTGGAACAATCCCCGCATCCGCAGATTGACTTTCTCTCCATTGACGTGGAAGGGCTGGAATTGCAAGTGCTGCAAGGATTTGACCTGCAAAAACACCGGCCGCGATTGCTGCTGGTCGAGGATAACCTGCCCAATCGCTTGAAAGTTCACCGGCACATTAAAAGGAACGGTTACCAATTGGTGAAACGAACGGGTTGCAATAACTGGTATGTTCCCAATAACCAGCCTTTCGATTTGTCTTCAACCTGGGAACGGGTAAAAATTTCCCGAAAGATGTATTTGGGCACTGCCTTTAGAAAACTGAAGGCTGCTTTGGCTGGAAAAAGAATCAAATAATTTATTCAGCATGAGAAAAATCCGTATAGATTTCTGCGACTGCTTTTCCAACTGCTTTTCCAACTTTAGCAAGACAGACAATTATTTGTTCAAGCTATTGGCGGAGCGGTTTGACGTGGAATTGTACGACCAGCCGGATTTCCTGATTTACTCCCCTTACGGGTACGAGCATTGCCTGCATTCGGGTGTAAGAATTTTCTATTCGGGCGAGTCTGATCTTCCGAATTTCCACGAGTGCGACTACTCCATTGCGTCTATCAAACTGGACGACCCGCGGCATTTGCAATTGCCATTCTATGTTGCTTATGGCGAGCCGGAAGAAATTATCAAGAAAAACGACGATCTGGAGAAAATCTTGGCGGCAAAGAAAAAATTCTGCAGCTTCATCATTGGCGGTTACAATCCACGCAAAAACCATAATCGGGTTGCCTTCTTCCAAAAACTCTCCAAGTATAAGAGGGTGGATTCCGGCGGGCGAAGGTTCAACAACATTGGCGGCCCTATTCCCGGCGGAACACGCGGCAAGATTGAGTTTCTGCGTCAATACAAATTCAACATCGCGTTTGAAAACCGGTCGCTGCCCGGTTACACCACAGAAAAAATCTACGAGCCGATGGTGGCGCGCTGTCTGCCGGTTTATTGGGGCGACCCCGACATCAACGAGGAGTTCAACCCGCGCAGCTTCCTGAACCGGGCCGACTTTCCCAGCGACGAGGCGCTCATTGAAAAAATCATCGAATTGGACAACGATGATGTAAAATATATGGAGTATCTGCGCCAGCCGTATTTTTACAACGACCAGCCAAATCAGTTTTTCAACCGCCAGCGCGTGCTCGACTTTTTTGAAAAGATTTTCTCGCAAAAAATTACTCCGGTGGCACAAACCGGACGAAGAACCTTTTCCTTTGGGCGCATCTTCGGGCGTTGGAAACTGGTAAAGCGGCATCATTGGCATTCCATGCAACCGCCGACTTGGTAACATCAACGACCCAGATTTCTATTCATGCTGCAAATTTCCACTCAAGCTCCGCTTGGTTGCCTCGATCCACGTGTTAAGAGTCTCCCGCCGCCACCACTGAACTGATGGAAAACATCTTGCTCACCCGTCTCAAATCCATCGGCGACATTGTCTTGACTTTGCCCGCCGTCCATGCCGTGCGTGAAAATTTTCCATCCGCCAAAATCAGGATGTTCCTTTCGATCGTCCAATGAAATATATCTGCGCCGGACCGGGAACACTCGTGCTAGCCGCCAGCATTTCCTCCACGGTGGCGCAACGCCGCGCCTTGGGCCGGCGGAACTTTTCCAGGCTCCGCCTGAAACGCGAGGCGTGCCGTCCGATTTGGAAATACCAAAATTCAAGTTCGTAATCCGGCGAAATCAATTTCAGCAGCTCGCGGGTTGAATGTCCGAATTGCACGATCTGTTCCGGGTGGACTTCGACAAACAGCAGCGGCCGGTGGCGTTTAAGCAACTGTTGCGCACCTTGCAGGATTTGATACTCGAAACCTTCGCAATCAATTTTCAACAAGGCGATGGATGGCTTGTCCGCCAAATCCTCATCGAGCGTCGTAATCGGTATTTTCGTTATCGTATCGCTGCAATAGAGCCGGTGTGCCTGTGCTTCCCAATCCATTGGCACGGAAAGCGGGCACGCGGCAACGGAAGAAGCGTCAATTCCGACCGCCACCGAGCCGTTTGGATTGTTATGAAACGGAAGCTCACCGCGTTCCGCGCCGCAACCAACGTTTCGCACTTCGATATCAGCAAAGTGGTTGAGCGCGACACTTCGGCGGGCTAAATCGCAAAGAAAAGGCTGCGGTTCGTAGGCGACAATCGGCAGCGTCGAATTCGAGCGCATGAACATCGTGTAAAGTCCCATGTTCGCGCCCACGTCCACCAGACAGCCTGTTCTTAGATTTTGGATGATAGGTTTGAGCAGGCGAAATTCCGGCATCAGATTTGGACCGGTCAGAAGAAAATTGGTCGCCAATTTGCGCCACGTTGCGGGAATGACGAAACGAAAGGATTCGAATGGAATCACCAAAAGTCCTTGATCGGAATTCAACGCTCCCAAAAGCCACTGATAATGCCGTCCCAGCGGCAACACACCATGCAATGTCCGTAATAATTGCTCGCCACGCACATTTCGCATCCTGCCGCCGGCCAATTTTATCGGTTGATTTATGCCTAAACTTTGAAGGAACTAGCGGAGACATCAATCATTTTAAGTCAAATTTCAATGTGCCGGTGTTTGCGGGCGCATCCGCCACGATGACCCGCGCTTCGGGATGGAAACGGCGGACGGTGTGCAGGGTGACGTCAAGAAATTCCGGCGAATTGAAATGGGCGATGCAGAAGGTGAGCGGCGCGTGCGGGGCGCGGCGGAAGATTTGCCGCCAGCGGAATGCCGCGCCCACCCGCAACAGTCGGCAGAAAGTGAAGTGAGCAACGTGTTGATGTGAAGTCACCATTTTCTTTGGATTTTACGATAAACAATTCCCGCCCACGGCGAGTTTGGCCATAACGTTGCAAAATACCAGAGTAGCCATTTGAGGCGGGTTGGACAATGCAACCAGGCGCGCAGCGCCGCCGCAGGCACGGCCTTGGGCTGTGTTTCAATCAGCGAACGGACCCTGGCCAATTCCAGGTTGCCACGGGCGATTTTCAAGGAGCGTTCGTAGTCGCGTCGCCACGCCGTGCGCTGCGGCCTTGCCAGCGCTTTCTCCAACACGCGGATGTTGCACTCGCACATCCGGATTGTGTTGTGGCTGATTTGGCCCGGCCAGATCCGATAGCGAGCCATTGGTTGCCGGACGCCTTTCGCGCAAAGCCCGCGTTCGGCGATCCGCAACCACAAGTCCCAATCCTCCGCCATTAACAATTCAACATCGAACCAGCCGACTGTATCCAGCATTTCCCGTTTGATGATCACGGTGGATATGCAGAACAAGTTAAAGAAGATCAAACGCCGGCCTACGTCACCGTCGGGAAACTTGTCCGGGTCGCTGTAACGCCGGCCAAAATCATTCTGGCCATCCCAAAGAAAATAGTCAGTGAAAAGCAGGTTGGCGCGCGGTTTCTGCTTGAGCAAATTGAGTTGTGCGGCGAGCTTTTCCGGCAGCCAGACATCATCCGCGTCAAGAAAAGCGATCCACTCACCACGGGCCTGTTTCAAAGCCGCATTGCGCGCGGCGGCCGTACCGGCATTCTTCTGGCGCAACAAAATGAAACGCGCGTCTTTCTCCACAAACTGCCGGGCGATTTCACTGGTGCGATCCGTTGAACCATCGTCCACTACAATCACTTCGAACTCACGATACGTTTGCCGCTGAACCGAAGCCAGCGTTTCGGCAAGGAATGGCTCGACGTTGTAGGCGGAAACGATGACTGAAATCAAAGGTTTATGGGGCATAAGCCGTCGGAGAAATTCAATCCAATTTGTTCAAGCTTTTTGAGGTGAATTTCGCAAGTCGGGTTGGGAGATAAGATGCTTCACTTTGTGGCAATTATCGCACCAGCTCGAACATAAAACCGCAATAGCGACAGGCTTGAAACAGATGTCCGGCAGCCTTTGGATAACTCAATGGCAGCTTGATTAATGCGACCAGCAAATGGACCAAAATATGAAACGGTGCGCCAACGATGCGCCCCGCCCGGTAGAATCCGCGGTCCAAACCTCGGCGACGCGATTTGAGCCGCTGGATGGCAGCTGATTGTCCCTCGTTGAAGAACGCGAGCATGGTCGCCCGAAACGTCAGGCGACTCGATGGCACGAAATGGCGGACAGCCGCTGCGGGCAACCACCAGAGTTCATACCCGGCGTTTTCCAAACGGAGATTCAGGTCGCTTTCTTCGCGACACATCATTTTTTTCCCCTTGCGTCCCAGTCGCGTGTCAAACATTCCGGCAGCCAGTGCCAAATCGCGGCGATAAGCGCTGTTGCAGCCCCACGGACCGTCCCTGTGGAAAATGCGTTTTGGCGAACTGCCAAGCCGGTGGCCGATCACTGGGATGTTGATCCATTTCGGCGGCAGAATTTCATAATCGGGATATACCAGACCCCCAACAACGGCGATTTTTCCCGAAGGCGGGACGGACAAAAAATCCCTGTAAGCTGCCAGCCAGCCCGGCTCTGCCGTCGCATCGTCGTCCAGAAAAATTACATACTGCCCCTGCGCTTTTTTCAATGCCGCGTTGCGCGCTGCGCTCAATCCCAATTCGTCTTCGCGCCAAATTTTCACCCGTGAATCTGCCGCGGCCAAACGCGTGGCGACTTCCGCCATGTCATCCGTTGAAGCATTGTCCACAATCAGAAGCTCCACCATTTCGTTCATTTGCGGTAGAACACTGCGAACGGCCTTTTCCAAAAAAGACGCGCGATTTCGGGTGCAAATAGCCACTGTAATCAGCGGCTGTGTATTTTGATTCGCCATCGTCAAGACATCTTTAATGAGACAGCTTCCAATTGCAATTTTAATGCCTGCGCAAAACCGCGCTTGTCCATTTTCCCAATCTCCGGCTTAATGCAGCGTGTGACCGCAAGACAACCGCTGCCCATTTCCGTCTGCCTCATCGCCGGCAACGAGGCGCAACGCATCCACCGCGCGCTCGACAGTGTTTCCGGCTGGACGAGCGAAATCATTGTCGTCACCGACGACAAAACGACCGACGGCACGGAGCAAATCGCGGAATCTTGCGGCGCAAAAGTTTTTCGTGAGCCGTGGAAAGACCACGCGACGCACAGAAATTTCGCTTCGGGAAAAGCCGCGCAACCCTGGCTTCTGGGACTGGATGCCGACGAAGTCGTTTCACCGAAATTGCGCGCCGAAATTCAAAAATTATTTGCCGAACCGGAAAAACTCGCGCGATTCGCCGCGTTCAGTTTTCCGCGCTGCACGCTTTATTGTGGGCGGTGGATTCGTCATGGCGACTGGTATCCGGACCGCAAAATAAGGCTCTGGCGGCGCGGCCAAGCGCTTTGGGTCGGCGGCAGCCTCCACGAAAAACTTGTTGTTCAAGGCGCCATCGGCAGACTGCGCGGTGATTTGCTTCATTACAGCATGGAAAATCTGGATCATCACACGCGGAAATCCATCACCGTGAGCAATCTTTTCTTGAATCGTGAACTCGAACGGCAGCGCCGCGCGAACTTGTTTGAACTCTGCTTTCGTCCGTGGTGGCGTTTTGTGCGCGGTTATTTTTTGCGGCTTGGTTTTCTCGACGGCTGGCAGGGCTACGTCATTGCGCGCATGGTCGCGTTCGAAACCTTTCTCCGCTACGCCAAAGTTCGCGAAACGCAAACGGCCCGGAAGACCGTTGCTGCGAGTGGCGACCCTTCGGCCCGGCGTGTTCCATGACTGACGCGGTGGTTTTTTATTGTGCTCGAAAATTGCGACTGTAACTTGTGAAGTGTATTAAAACCGTCCTTGCACTTATGCAAAAGCGTGAATTTGAGAGGAATCTTGAAGCTGTTATTCAAGCCGTCTCCGGAGTGGAAGGATACTTGACAAACCGGGAAATCCGCTGCCTGGTCCTGCTGGCTTCCATTCCATCAGCCAAGGGAGTCGTTCTGGAAATAGGCAGTTTCAAGGGGCGTTCGACCATCGTTCTGGCCAAGGCGGCGTTGCTGGCCGGCGAATCGAAAATCGTTGCGGTTGACCCGCTGAATTCTTCTGCGAAAACCGATCCCAGCTTGGGCGGCAAACCGAGTGCCCAATCCGATTTCGAGACAAACTTAAAAAATGTCGGGCTGGAACATGCGGTCGAGTTTTACCTGGAGCGCTCTTCAGATCTCGCCAGGAAATGGGATTCTGCCCGGAAAATCCGGCTTCTCTGGATTGACGGGGATCACACGTATGGGGGCGCGAAGGCGGACTTTGATTTCTTTCGTCCATTTCTTGCAGACAGGGCCATCGTTGCCATGCATGATGTTTTACACTCCTACGACGGTCCGGCTCGCGTGTTCGCCGAAGATATGCTGTTATCACCACATTTTGGCCCGGCCGGGTTTTCGGGTTCGATCGGCTGGTCGCAGTTTTTTGAGTCGCCAACGGCGTCCCTTCCCTTCCATCCGCAAAAATTGCGTCTTTACGGCCGACTATCGAAACTAATCTCGTTGACGGCTTTTGGGGAAGACCTTCGAGGGCTGCGCCGGACCCGATATAACCTTGCCAGAAACCGGATACCCCACGGAGACATGCGGCCAGATCAGTTCAAGCGACAAATCGCTTTCGTGAATTAATGCGTTTTCACCACCCCCCAACCGCCCCGAATCACCCATCAGGAACGATGGAATGATATCTCCTCCCAATGAAACGCCATTACCAGCCAAGGGAATCTGCGGTTTTTGATGAGCCGCCTTCTTGATCCGGATGGACACGAACGAAAACATTTTGCTGATCCGCCTCAAATCCATCGGCGATATCTTGTTCACATTGCCCGCCGTCCACGCCGTGCGCGAAAATTTTCCGTCCGCCAAAATCACCTTTCTTGTCTCGAAAGAAAATGCCTCATTACTGCGTGGTTTTCGTGATGTGAATGAAGTCATCGCGATTGACCGCGCGGCGTTGCGCAGCGGCAATCCGTTCCGCGTCGTGCCGGAATTCTTCAGCCTTCTGCGCCGGTTGCGCGCCGGAAAATTTTCGCTCGTCGTGGACTTTCAAGGCTACGGTGAAACCGCCTGGCTTGCCCGGCTCACCGGCGCGCGCGAACGCTGGGGCAGCGTTTACAGCACCGGACGCAAATGGGCCTACACGCGTGGCCTGAAGCGAAAGGAAGATTTACATCCGGCGGAGTGGAATCTTTTCCTGCTGCGCGAGTGCGGACTGAAGATTGGCGCCATCAAAAATCAATTTGTCCTGCCGGATGACGCCCTGGCCGCCGCGAAGAAAATCTTTTCCGAACACAAGCTGGATCTTGCAAAACCGACTTTGTTTATCCAGCCATTCACCAGTTCGCCGCAAAAAAACTGGCCGTTTGAAAATTACCTTGCACTTGCAAACCATTGGCGCGCGTGCGGCGTGCAGGTTATCATCGCCGGCGGCCCGACGGACAAACCGCTGCTGGATCGGGCGCAGAGCCTGGGCTTCGTCATTCCCTCCAGCCGGCCGAGACTGACCGATGCAGGGCTGATGAAACTTTCAACCTTGATCGTTGGCGGCGACACCGGGTTCATGCATCTGGCGGTCGCGCTGGAAAAGCGCGTGGTCATGCTTATCCAGAGAGCCGGCCCGGGTGCCGCCATCCCCTTTCGTCATCCCGATTGGATTGTTGAACCGCCAGCGGGTTTTGCCGTGGAGCACATCAAACTGGAAGAAGTTTTGCAAGCCAGCGTCGCCGCCTTCGACGAATGCCGTACCGTCTGACACTTTTTTCGCTTGTCGGCGTGACGACTCCATTTCAAGTTGCCGGGATATGAATCCATTGCCCCTGCCGGCTGGCGAAATCGTCCAGCATCATGCCGAATGGACCGCGCGCTGGCACGAAACCTCCACGCCGCCTGAAACCAACCTTCCTTGGAACGTCATCGAGCAGAACCACCGCATGAATTTTGATTTGTGGCATGCGGAAGACGTGGCGCGGCGCGATGACCTCGGCCCCGCCAGCGTGCGCGACGCCAAGCGCACCATTGACCGCTGCAACCAGTCGCGCAGCGACGCCATTGAACAGTTTGATGTCTGGCTGTTGGGCCAGCTTCCGCCCGCCCGTTCAAATGCCCCGCTCCATTCCGAAACGCCCGGCATGATCATTGATCGCCTCTCGATTCTTTCGCTCAAGCTTTATCACATGCGGATTGAAGCGGCGCGTGAAACGGCGACCGATGAACACCGCCGTAAATGTTCCAGCAAATGTGCGATGCTGGAGGAACAGCACGGCGACTTGAAAAGATGTCTTCAATCCCTAGTGGCCGAACTACAATCCGGTGCGCGCCAGTGCAAGCTCTATCGCCAGTTCAAAATGTATAACGACGCCAGCCTCAATCCCCAGCTCTACCAAAAACCGGCCAAGTCCTGACCACGGTTTTCAAGCCGCAAAAATCACCGGATCAGCGTGTAGTGCTTTTTGTTGAATTTCAGTCCGAAGGTTTTTTCCAGCCACAGCATTCGCCGGTGCTTTTTTTCACGCGACGTGAGGCGGTAATTCAGGTCGGCTTGAAAAATTCCCTCCGCTTTCGGCAGCCAGTCCTGAATCACCTTTGGATGCGACCCGGTAAAAAGTTTCAAAACCGACGCGTCAATTTTTGAATAGTCCACCCTCGCCGCCGGCTGGTTCTCCCAGTATTTGTGGGTCGCGCCCGCCTTCAAATTCATCTGCGTCTCGCTGCGCATCCAGCCATAATGATAAATCATCGCATACGTCTGCGCCGCACGGGGATAGCGCGATTTTTTATGGCCGGTGACGACGTTGAAAAAAAGTGACTCGCTCGACCACGCGGGAATCGTGTTGCGGATGATGCGCACCTCACTGCGATACCAGCCCGGCGACCAAGCATACGTGTTCGCGTTGCCGTAAAAGTGCAGATAATCGAATGCCAGCGCCTCAACGCGCTCGTCGTTGAGATGTTTTTCCATAGCCGCGCGGATTTTGGACAAATCGTTTTCATGAACCACCTCGTCGGCTTCCAAATAAAACGCCCAGTCGCCTGTGCAGTTGAACAGCGCGATGGATTTCTGCTGGCCGAACACAAATCCTTTCACCGAATAATCGCTGCGGATGCGTTCGTTCCATTGCGTGGGGATGATGCGGATTTTGGGATCGCCGATGGCACGCAGCACTTTTTCCGTATCGTCATCACATGGGCCGAGCGCCACGACAAATTCGTCCACAATCGGTAAAATTGAACGGGTGGATTCGACAAACGGATAGCCGAGCTTCTGTCCATTTCGCAAAAAGGTGAACCCGCTCACTTTCATGGGGCAATGTTAACCGGCAGTTGGGAAATTGAACAGCCAACAAGTGGCCTTATTAACAAGCGGTCCGGGTGAATCGTCACGGCCAGTCAGGGTGCGGTTTGCATCTTGAATTGGAGTTCATAAAGTTTCTGATAAACCCCACCACTGTGCACCAGTTCGGTATGAGTACCGGTTTCCATAATGTGTCCCTGTTCCAACGCCACAATCAGATCGGCGTTTTGAATAGTGGACAAGCGGTGAGCGATTACCAAGGTCGTCCGATCTTGCATGAGCCGGTCCAAGGCCGCCTGCACCACGCGTTCAGACTCGGTATCCAAGGCGCTGGTGGCTTCGTCGAGGATGAGGATGGGAGCGTTCTTGAGGATGGCACGGGCGATGGCAAGGCGCTGGCGTTGGCCGCCGGAAAGGGCGACGCCGCGTTCACCGATAAAGGCGTTATAACCCCCTGGCTTTTCCATGATGAACTCATGGGCATTGGCGGCGCGGGCAGCGGTAACGATTTCCTCGTCGGTCGCGCCGGGCCGGCCAATAAGGATGTTGTTGCGGATGGTGTCATTGAACAGCATGACTTCCTGCGTGACCACGGCGATCTGCCGGCGCAAGTCGCTCGTGGTTGCCTCACGGATATCCATGCCATTGATCCGCACCGCACCCTGCTGGGGGTCAAAGAACCGGAGCAGGAGATTTGCGAGTGTGGTTTTGCCGGAGCCGCTGCTCCCCACCAAAGCCACCACCTTGCCGGGAGCGAGGGTCAACTGGATGTTTTCCAATGCCTTTTTCTCACCGTAGGTAAACGAAACGTTGTCAAATTGGATGGGTGCCGCAACCGCCAACAATGGTTTTGGTTGAACAGGTTCAGCCACATTCGAACGCGCGTCCAGCAAATGGAAGATGAACTGGCTGGCGGCATTGGCCTGCTCGATTTGGGTGTTGAGGCGGACCAGGTTTTTGATGGGAGCGTACATCAGGAAAACACTGCCGACGAACATAAGCAGGTCACCGGGGGTTTTGTCTCCATGATATGTCAGATAGATGAAAAAGGCGGTAACGCCCAGTGCGCCAAGAAATTCGATCAGTGGACCGGGGAGTTCGGTGGAACGGAGCATCCGCATGAAGAAACTAACAGTGAAACCAGAGGTCTTTCGGAACTCGTCCACCATGCGGTTTTCAAGGTTATAGGCCTTGACCACGCGATAGCCGGTGAAAGTTTCGTGGAGCAGCTTGCCCATGTCCGACACTTGCATGTACATCCCGTAGCTGGCCCTGCGCACTTTTTGGGAATAGAAGAGGAACGGCAAAATTGTGAGGGGCAACACTGAAAGTGTAATACAGGTCAACATGGGTTGCTGGAACAACAGGTAGGCCAAAAGGCTGATGATGGTGATTGGCTCGCGGATCAGCGTGACCATGGAACCGCTGATGAGTCCTTGTAGAAAGTTGACTTCGGTGAAACGTGACATCAATTCACCGGTGCTGCTCTGGTTGAAGAAACCGGCGTCCAACGTCAACAGATGTGAAAAGAGCTTGATGCGTAGGTCGGTGATGGCACGAATAGAAACCCAATTCATCAAGTAAACGTTGAGGTAGTTAAGCAATCCCCGCAACAGCATGGCCATGGGAATGCTGAAAAGGATCAGTACCTTGCCTAGGGCAAAGAACTTGGGATTGGGCTGGTTCAAAACCCGGGCCAACCAACGCATCATACTGTTCGTAATTGCCGACCGGGGTTTGGCAATCTCCGATGGATAGGCAGCGGCCAGGAGCAGCCAGTTGAGTCGAACCAGATCCGGTCCCTGCGGATTCTGCGCAATCAAATGGCGGGCTTCTTTGGGCAGAGACAGACCCAAAAACCGATTCGGTTCGTAAATGGGTCCGTTGGTCAGAATCTGATTCAAGGATTGGACCAAACTGACTTGGCGGTTAGCCAGAGACAGATCGGTGGCAGTCAACCGTTGCTGTGTTTCCACGGTCAGTTCGCCCCAGACGAATCGGGAAATCGCATTGGTACCTTGCTGCAACTTGCCGATCAGCATGGCGGCATCCTTGATGTCGGCGGGCGCGAGACACGGCGCGGCGGCTCTTTCGATTTGCTGTGACAGAGTGGGTTTTCCGGGTGTGGGGAACACCTGATCCACCACCAGTTTTACGCTACCCATGAGAATGGGGTTGGTGAGCCCGGCCAGAAAACCGATGATGATGCCCAAAACCATCCGCCCCCGATAAGGCCGGGCAAAACTGAGCAGCTTGAACAGGCAGGCGAAATGTTTCACTCGGCGGCAGGTTAGGGTCGCCTTGAATGGCAAACCAGATTTTTTTACATCGCGAGGCGTTGTGGAAAAAATCCTTGTGCGCTTCACAAATGGAATTCTTTACAGGGTTCAATGTAATTTATATTTTATCAACACTAGGTAATGTGGATCCGTTGCCGTGGACTGGGAGGATGTTTGTCTAATCGTTAGCGTGGACATAATCAGAAAATTCAATTAGTGAATTCGAATAACGCGCTTGAATGTCCTTCACCCGCTCCCTTTTGGGAGCCGGGGCGGAGCCACTCGCGGAGATGTCAATGATGAATGATTTTGAACACGAATACGACCTTGACTCGCTGATCTTGGTCAGCCCGCGCGACCGGGATTTTTCCATGTACGTCACGCCCCGATATCGTAGCCATTACGAAGGACAATCTTATGAACGTTTTAGCGCGAACCTGCTCGCTGGCATTTTGAATCGCGCCAAGCTGTTTGTGGATGTCGGGGCGCATTATGGCTTTTTCACGTTGCTTGCCGCGACACGGCATCCGCAGTTGGAAATTCTCGCTTTCGAACCGGTCCCAGAAACCGCTGAAGTCTTGCGGCGGAACGTCTCCCTTCACAATCTACAGAATACCACGGTCCGCCAGATGGCAGTCTCGTCCACAGAGGGATTCTCAGCCATGTGGATTTCGCAGGCTTCGGATAATTGCGGTTTCCACGTGCATCCGGCTGCACCGCCGTTGCGCCAAATGAACCTGCCCACCACCACCCTGGATGCGGTTCTCGCCGGCAGAACGCCCGGTCCGACCGTGGTAAAAATCGATACGGAGGGACATGAACTGGCCATATTAGCCGGCATGGCAGACACCTTGAAACGGTTTCCCGATTTGAGCTTGCTAATCAAATTCAACCCGAAGATGCAACGCGCGGCAGGCCGCCAGCCGGAGGAGTTGCTCCAGGAACTTGACCAGCTTGGTTTAGTAATCTTCCTGCTGGACGACCGCCAGGGACTGCCATTTCGTCTGATGCCGAACACGGACTGGACAAGCTTCATGTCACCGCAGGGCGGTGTAAATTTGTATTGCGTCCGCAATGACCGGGCATTGAGCGTCTGTTTTTTTTCCCACAGCGCAGAATTGGCGGGCGCAGAAAGGTCGCTCTTGGAACTTGTCACCGACCTTGTTCATAATGAAGGGACAGTGTGCTCGGTCGTTGTGCCTTCCGATGGACCATTGGTGTCAGCCCTGACGCAGGCAGGTGCCGCTTGTCTCGTTTCCTCCTATGGGTGGTGGTGTGATTGGCGGTGCTATGTTTCATCGGCTATCCTGGCGCCGGACACCCTGAAGCGGCTCCGGCCTGATATCGAAAACTTGCTGTGCAAAACATTACCCACACTGGCCCGCGTCAATCCCGATGTCATCCAGACTCAGACGATGGTGATCCCGTGGGGTGCGGTAGCGGCGGCCCTGCTTAACAAACCTCATGTCTGGTCCATTCGTGAGTCGGGTGAATATTTCAAATTTTTTGCTCCATTGGAGAAGATTCTTCAGGACATCATTAACAGTTCCGCTTTCATCTACACGTGCAGCGACACAGTCGGAGCAGCCCTTTTCCCAGAGTTGGGAACGGCAAGGCGACGCACACTTTATCCACACATCTACTTACCCGATACCATCCAGAGCGCAAAGACTTCGGGTTGCTTTACACGAAACGGAGCGGTTCATCTAGGGGTTTTCGGAACTTTGCAAAAAAACAAAGGCCAGGAAGATGCAGTCCGGGCGCTTGCACGGCTGGTCGAGCGTGGCCGCGACGCGGAACTGCTGCTCGCGGGCTGGCCCAGTCCTGACTACCGCGCTGAACTTCAGGTGTTGATTGATGCACATGGATTGGCTGATCGGGTCCGGATTCCCGGTTTTCTGGCCGATCCATTTTCCGCGATGCGCGAAACAGACATTGTGCTGGCGTGCTCACGCAACGAACCGTTCGGGCGGACAGTGGTCGAAGCAATGTTACTTGGTAAGCCGGTCATTTACGCCGCCGCCGGCGGGTTTCTGGAAACCATGGCTGACGGGCAGACCGGTTTGTCTTACCCCCCGGGTGACGCAGCGGCCTTGGCGGCCCGGATCGAAATGGTGCTGGATGACTCCCGGCGGGCCGTCGACATGGTCGCTGCAGCCCGTGCCTGGGCAGCCGAACGATTCAACCGGAGCACCGTCGGTCGCGACGTTTTCCCGACATTCCAGTCGTTGCGCCGCCAGCCTCCGCACCTTACGCCCATGCCTGCGATACTTCAGGCGATGGTGTGCGAAGTGATGCTTGAGCGTCTCGGCAAACCGGATGCCACCGCCTGCGAACAACAGCAGCAGGAATTGCTCAAGGAAGCGCGGCAGAAGGAGGAGACCGCCAATCAGGCCGTGGCGTCCCTGCGCCAGCAAAACGAATGGCTGACGCAGGTGATGGAATCCGCACAACAATGGCAACGGCAATCCCGGTTTAAACGGGCTTTTCACCGCTGGTGCCCGCTTGGGACACCGCGAAACAAGGCGGGGCTGCTGCGACGGTGGGAACGGTCGGTGCGCAAACGGCGTAAACAACTGATCTTCTGGTGGCGAACAAAGGTGGCAGTTAACACAGCTGTTCGTGAAAACGCCCAGACAGGAAAAGCTCATTCGCCAGGCTCCGACGGGCAGTTGGCAATAGCCGGAGGCCGACAAAGCGGAACGAGCGGCTCATACAATTGGCTCCTCAGGCTGTGGGATATCCTTCATCCATCCGAATTCACAAGCACGATCTATCACCAAGCCAGATTAATTCAACAATCTGGACTGTTTGATCCTCAGTGGTATCAATCCCAAGATGGAGACAGGTTCGATTGCCATTTGGATCCTGTCGTTCATTATTTGCTCTACGGGGCACGGGCAGGACGGAATCCTAATCCATTTTTTGACAACTTGTGGTATTTAAAGCAGAACCCTGATGTAGTGGATGCGGGGTTGAATCCACTGGTACATTATATTCAGTCGGGTGCAGCGGAGGGTCGTGATCCCAGCCCTGATTTCAATATCCGTCTTTATCTCCAAAAAAATCCGGGCGTCATCGCGGCTGGGATCGAACCCCTGACACATTTTCTTACCACCGGTGTAAATGAGGGGCGGCTGCCGAACGATTACAATTTAATCATGGAAGATGCCTCCGTAGAAGCCATCTCTTTTGGGACGGAGCTGGGGACTGATTCAAGAGCCGAAACAATCGACCTGCGCGCCATCGCATTTTATTTGCCGCAGTTTCATCCCATCCCGGATAATGATGCCTGGTGGGGCAAAGATTTCACCGAATGGATGAATGTGCGCCGAGGCAAACCACAATTCCAGGACCACTACCAGCCGCATGTTCCCCATCCGGATATCGGTTACTATGATTTGAGAGATGCTTCGGTTCTGGAACGGCAGGCGATGATGGCCCGCAAATTTGGAATCCACGGATTTTGTTTTTATCACTACTGGTTCGGGGGCAAACGACTGCTGGAGATGCCAGTGGAGCGCATGCTCCAAACCAAGCGCCCTGATTTTCCATTTTGCCTTTGCTGGGCCAATGAGAACTGGACACGGCGCTGGGATGGTTCGGAGTCGGAAACTCTCATAGCGCAGCAGCATTCGGCAGACAGTGATGATCGTTTCATATGGAGTGTGTTACAAGCATTCCGCGACCCTCGCTACATTAAGATTGACGGACGCCCACTGCTCCTTGTGTATCGTCCGCCCCTGTTGTCGGAACCGAAGAGGACCTTTCAACATTGGCGCAAGGTTTGCCGCAAGGAAGGTATCGGGGAAATTTTCCTGGTTGGGGTACAGACATTTGGGTTCGTTGATCCCCGCCCATTGGGAATGGATGCCGTGGTGGAATTTCCACCGCACAATTTGCAAGTTATGCTACTGGAGCACCACACCGTTAAAGCCTTTGACCATTTTCAAGGCCAAATCTTCAACTACCACGAGGCGCAATTCAAAATGCTGCACAAGAAACAGCCTCCTTACACACTTTTTCGCGGGGTGATGCTTTCTTGGGACAACACAGCGCGCCTGCAGAAAGGAGGCACAATCTTTATCAATTCGAATCCGAAGGCCTATTACAAATGGCTGCAAAAAGCGGCTCAACATACTCGCACTCACAATACAGGGGACCGACAATTATTGTTCATCAACGCTTGGAACGAGTGGGCGGAAGGTTGTCACTTGGAACCTGACTGCCGCCATGGTTATGCATATTTGCAGGCAACTTTCGCCGCCTTGCGCTCAGCAGCCACACCCGCCCCCACACCCCCGGTCAGGTAATATGATACTGCCGACTGCACTCTTACCGCTCCGATTCATGGGAGAAAGTGGATTTTTTTGTCGAGCTTAAATGGTGAATTCGACCTCTGGGAACCACTGAAATTTTACAGGCGTTGAAAAATGGCCCGACATTTTCTACGAAACCATGAACGAGAATCCTTGGGCCGGCCAGATGGAAGATTTCATCGGGAACATCATATGTGCTGGAATGTCGCCTAAGAAACCTGGCAAGGTTTTTATGTGTGGATGGTAAAGGTTCTTTATGCCTAGAGACTCTAAAGTCGCCGGTTAGCGGTTTTTTGCAGGTCGTCGGCAACAAACGTTACTTTAATCCCCATCTGGCCAAGAATCAGAAGAAAATTGAACATCCGTATCAAACTGGAATCCTGCGCGGCGTCGGTGGACACAAGTCAATGATAAGAACACGCTTTCCAACCGTTCGTTCCTTCATGCGGCCCAAATCTGCGCATTCACCCGAGTAAATTATACCCGGACACGATTGAAGAGATACCTGTGGACATTTTGAAATGGGCGGATAATTTTTCGCTTGCACCAAAGAAGAACATACCGGTCCCAACCAAGAGCGTGCATCATCCCTTTGATCGAATTTTCAGCTTCCGTGCCGTAATTCTTCCGCAGCTCGTAGATTTGAGCAAACAGCGCTTGTCGCCACATCGATTCCTGCAGACCCAGCCGTTCAAACCAATGCTTGAATAGCGCCAGACTTTCCACTGAAGCCACCCCGCTCTGGCAGTTGATCTTGCTTTGTTGCGCCGCATGCTGCCGAAAGGCACACAGTGGCTCGGCCAGATAGGAAAAGTTTCCTTGCTCCAACAGGTGAAACCACAAATCCATATCTAGCCATTGACGGAATTGTTCATTGTAACCTCGTGATGTCTGCTCCCGCCGAAACATCACCACCGACGGTTCGCCGATCATGTCCGACAGCCGTTCCAAACACCGCACTATCACCTGCTTGCCCTCCATGACCCCTGGCTCGAAGTATTTGCGCAACTCGATTACCCGCGAATGTTCATCTATAACCTGCGACATCGAACCAACCAGGGAGACTTCAGGATGATTGTCCAGCACCTCCACCATTTTTCGAATCGCCAGCGGCGAAATCAGTTTGTCATCTTGCAGAACGTATTTAATGTATTCACCCTTCGCCGCCCGCAGACAATAGTTGAAATTCCGCGACAAGCCCAGATTGGCCGGATTTTTCCACCACCGGATGCGTGAATCCCGGCCCGCATAACGCTCCACCAATGCCACCGAACCGTCCATCGAAGCGTCATCAGCGATCAGGATTTCCATATCCGCAAAATCCTGGGCAAGAATGGACTCCAAACATTCGGCCAAAAACGCCTCTCCGTTGTAGACCGGCACCAGAACGCTGACTTTCATATGAAAATAGAATCAATTTGCATACTCAAAGACTACAATCTGAAGACGGGCTGACAACTGGATTATTCCGGCCATTGTGCAGGGCAGCATCAGACTTGACCCAGAGTCATCACTTTGAAGTTTTTGTATTCTTGGAGCAGGGCGGGTTTTCCCTTATACTGTCTCGACAATGTGAAAATATCGGTGTTGATAAACAATTTCAATTACGGCCATTTTTTGGATCGGGCCGTGCAAAGCGTCGTTGCCCAAACAGCCAGGGTGGATGAAATCATCGTCGTAGATGACGGCAGCTCGGACAATTCGCTGGAGGTTTTGAAAAGCTGGGCTGATCGCGACAGCCGGATTCAAATTATCGCCAAAAAAAACGGCGGGCAACTGTCCTGCTTTAATGCCGGGTTTGAACGGTGCAGTGGGGACATAATCTGTTTTCTGGACGCGGATGATGAGTATTACCTCGGATATATAACCCGACTACAGGAGGTCTACCGCTGTCATTCCCAAGTGGATCTTACATTTTGCAGGTGTGAATTGGTTGACGGGGAAAATGTGCGTCATCCGCCGTGGGAATTAAACAGCACCTCCGACATTGATTTTGGGCTGACCTTCTGCCGTACCTTTTTTCTAAGAGAATGGCTGGGAGGCCCCACATCGGCGATTTCCATGCGGCGTGCGCTGCTGGCGAGGATTTTGCCGTGCGCCTTGGAAAATGAATGGCTCATCCGTGCGGATGACGTATTGCTCTATGGGGCGGCGGCACTATTGGGCCGGAAGTTTTATCTCGCTGAAAAATGTGTGCGCCATCATGTGCATGGGCAAAATCAATGGTATGGTTCGAAGGAGAATTTGGTGGAAAAAATTAAGCATGATCTCGCCGTTGTTAAGCTGCTGCATCACATTAACCCCGGCTTTCCTTCGGTCAGGGAGTACGCGCGCGGTTTCAGTGAGTTATTTTTTCAGGAATTTTCGACAATTCCACATCCAAGTTTGAACGATTACAAACTTTACCGGCGGATGATATGCAAATACGGTCGCCGTAGAAGACTGAAGTTCGGGTTGAAACTCTGGAAACAGTGGCGCAAAATTCGCCGCAAACAACACTACGTTCCGTAACACTTTCAAGGAGCAGGTTGTGAATTTACGAAACTGTCTCAACAAGTTCTTGTTTCCGCTGGACTGCGGCTGGAAAAACTTCCGGAGGATGGTTTTGATTTTCCCTTCCGGCACGAGAATTCCGCGCCGCTAATAAATTTTGAGTTTTGAGTTGGAATACCATTCTTTCCAAACTAAAAACTAGGAATTCAAAATTCATAATTAATGAAAATTGGTTTATTTGGCGGTTCGTTCGACCCGGTTCATCTCGGACACCTGCTCGTCGCACAGGCGGCGATTGAAGAATTGGGGCTGGACCGGCTGTTTTTCATTCCTGCCGCGCAATCGCCGTTCAAGCCGGAAACCAAACCCACAGCCCCGACGGAGCGAATGCGTTTGCTCCGTCTGGCTCTTGCTGGTTTCTGTCGTTGCGAAATAGATGAACAAGAGCTCCGTCGGGGTGGAATTTCCTACACGATTGAAACCTTGCGTGATTACGCGCGGCGCATTCCAAAGGCGGAATTGTTTTATCTCATCGGCGCGGACAGTGTGGCGAAGCTCCAGGAATGGCGCGAAGCAAATGAACTGGCGCGGCTGGCGCAGTTTGTGGCGATTCCGCGTCCCGGCCAGGCGCCGTTGAATTTCCCGCCACCGTTTCGGGGACGAATGTTGAAGGGTTTTCCGTTCGACATTTCCTCTTCACAAATCCGCGCACGGGTGAAGGCCGGTTTGCCAATTGAACACCTCGTGCCGCTACCCGTGGCCGAGGCGATTCGCAACGCGCAGCTTTATGTATAGAAAAACTTTCGCGCGAAGTACGCGAAGAGAGGAATTTTGCCTTCATTTTCTTTGCGCTTTTCGCGCGACAACCAAAAATTCGTGTTCATTCGTATTCATTCGTGGTTAGATTCCTCCGGCAACTATGGATTCCAGAAAACTCGCCCGGCTTTGCCGCGAATTCGCGGATAACAAAAAGGCGGAAAACATCGTCATCCTCGACGTGCGCAAATTGTCGTCGGTGACGGATTATTTTGTGATTGCGTCCGGGACAAGTGAGCCGCATCTGCGCGCCATCGTGGACGAAATCACCGACCAACTGCGCGACGATCACGGCCTGCGGCCGCTCGCGGTGGACGGCACGGTGCACGGCTCGTGGGTGGTGCTGGATTATTTCGACGTGATTGTGCACGTCATGCGGCAGGACGCGCGTGAGCGTTATGATTTGGAAGGTCTTTGGGGCGACGCAGCGCGGGTAAAACAGAGAAAAAGCGCAGACAAATCTTCCAAATCAACCACAAAGGCACAAAGACACTAAGATTTGATTTTTATCTTTATGTCCCGGTGTCCTGGTGGTCAGGCATTTTTTGCTGTATTTCGTCCGACGCCTTCACCATTTCGTCGAGGAGTTTTTTGAAATCCTCCAGGCCGGTCGCCGGAATAATGATGGTGTCGCGCCGCCCGCCGACGTCTTCGGTGATGCGCAGGAACCGGCCACGCGGGTTTTCCTTGAGGGTGAAGATGAAAGTTTTGCGCTCAATCTGCACCTTCTCGGATTTCAACGTGTCCTCGTTGACCGGCGGTTTAGGCTGGCCGTAAGGACGGTGACCGTAAGGCGATGGTCGTTCGTTTGAAATCATAATTTCCCGCTGAAGACGCCCGCGCTGGCGTTCAGTCCAGCTTGATAAGAGTCTCGGCGGCAACGGCCATTTGTCAACTGGCAAAATCCCGCAAGATATTCGCCTGTCGGTTTGGCAAACTCGGAGCGTTCGCTTGTTTGCAATTCAATGTGCGCGGCGATGGTTCGGTCGCCGAAGCGGCCGATTTTCCCATTTCAAATTCTGTTTTTTTACCTTGCCAATGCGGCGATGCCAGTCCCGGATTTGCGGAAGTGCAGCGGGCAGCTCGTAGCGGTCGGAGTAGAGAAAATTTCCAAGCATCCCGAACAAATCGAAATCCACGAAACGGGGTCGCTCACCGAGCAAAAATAAGTTGTGCATCAACATTTTCTCAAACGGAAGCAGACTTTGCTCAAGCTTTTTCAGCCAGTCTTTTTGCTGCGCGCGCCATTGGTCAAGGCAGCCGCGGCCGAACTTGCGCTCCTTGTGGCGGAGAAACGCGACTTGCTCAACCTGCGGAACGAATTCCTTCCAATAGATGTCGTTCAACCGAAAGCCCGCGCCTTCAATTTCATTTTCGATGCAGCGCCAGAGAATAGATTGAACACCTTCGAGTTCCAAAGGGAAAAGCCCGAGATGCAATTCCCCGTCGAGGTATTTGGCGATGACTTGCGAATCATCGTTGAGCTCAAAAATTACGTTCCTGCCGTCCTTGATGATCGGTACGCCGTAATAGCGTTGCTTCGTCAATTTCCAAACCAGTGAGCGGTCCTGATTCGGAATGTCGGTGATTTTGAAACGGGCTCCGGCAAATTCCAAAATGCGGCGCTGGACAATGCAGAACGGACTCCACGGAAACTGAATCAATTCAATCATGTCAATAATTGCAACTTCACGAACAAAGGCACTTTAGGACTCATGTCCGGGAGTGACAAGCGCAAACCCCTTTACACTTTCGCGCCGCAGGATTAGAGTCAAACCATGGCTTCTGAATACGATCTAACGGAATTCGTAGACGCCGATCTTCTGGCTCAGAAATCGCCTTCCGGGACATCCTCGCCCGCCGGCGACCCGCTCCGCGCGCCGACGCGGGAGGATGTGGACCGGAAGGTCGTCGAGGCGCAGCAAAAACTCGCCGAGTTGAAACGCGCGCAGGACGAGTTGGAACGAGAACGCGCCGCGTTGGAGGAATTACGCCGCCGCCAGACGGAATTTCAGACCGGCCGTCAGGAAATGATTCACGATCTCACGCGCGGCCTCGGCCTGCTCGAAGAAGCCGAGTTCAACACCCGCCGCGACGCCGAGCAGATGGCCAAAACGATCAACGATTTCCACGACGCGATTGACAAAATCCAGGCCATCCACGATGAGACGTGGGTAAAAGACAATTTCGGCATTGAACTCACCCGTGCGCTCACCACCATTGAAAATGCGCGCATGGAATGGAACGCCGCGCGGCTCAAACTTTCCGTCCTGGCCGGTGAATCAAAGGAAATATCGGAGGCCGAAAATGCTTCCCCGCTTGCTATTTCACCTCTGGCCAACGCCAGTTTCGGTCAATTGTGCAAATTCGGTCTGGCAATGACCTGGCCGCTGGTGCTTGTGACGTTGGCTGCCCTCGGCGTGTTCGTGGCCATCTTGTTATTACGGCATTAATGCCGTTGAAGGACGTATGACGTCCGGGAAGAAAAAGGTTAAAAAAACGGATCCAATTTCCGAGCGCGCCCGCGTGTTGAATGAACAAATCAACTCGCTCGAAGCCGAAATTAAAAGGCTCGACGCGCAAATTCAACGCGCGCCTCCGCCGCCCCGCCTGCGCTCCACCGCCATGCCGCACGGCGCGACGGTTGCCCGTGCCTTGGAACCGCCTGCCCCCGTTCCAGCCGCGCACGATCCGGTTTTTGAAGAAGTAAAATCGCTTCAAACCGACGACGAAACTGCCACGCCGGACCAATTCAACGAACTTGGCGTGCGCAAATACGATTTGCCCGGACTCATCAATCGCATTCAACAGATCTTCCGCCGCCCGACAACTTCGAACCCCCGGCTCGTCACGTATCTCGCCGCCGGGGGTGTTCAGGGCTTGCGCCCGTTGCGCTACGAAAAGCGTGTCGCCCGCAACCGGTTCATTGTATTCACCATTTTTTTGTTTCTGCTGTTGCTCGGCACCCTTTTGGTGTATTTCCGGAACCACTGAATGAACCGCTGGTGAAAATTCAACGCGCCGAACTGTCCATTTCCACGCGCGACGGACAATTCATCGCGCGCTATTCGGGAAAAGGGTTGGCCGGGCTGAAATTCCCGCCGGTGGGGCGAGTGCTCGCCCGGGCGAAGCCTTGCGAAGACCGGTCCCCGCGAGCCGTCAAAAAAAACGGTATCCCCGCCAAAATTCTCCGCTGGCATCGGACGACCACAACCGCGCTGAAAAGTGTTCTCGCCGGGTGCGAGCCGAAAAACGTCCCGCCGCTCGATCTGTCCGGTGGCACAACGTTTCAACAAAACGTCTGGCGCGCATTGCGAAAAATTTCCTATGGCAAAACGCGCAGTTATGGTGAAATCGCGCGACAAATCGGCAAACCGAAGGCCGTTCGCGCCGTCGGCAGCGCCTGCGGCGCGAATCCGATCCCGATTTTTGCACCCTGCCACCGCGTGCTCGCGGCGAACAAAAAACCGGGCGGCTTCTCCGGCGGATTGAATTGGAAACTCAAACTGCTCACGCTCGAAGGTATCACCCTGCCATCAGCCGGATGATTTTGCGCCGTGATTCATTTAAGCGCGGCGGCAACGGCGTCGGCGAGTTTTTGCCGGAATGCAAAAGTTTCAATCAACTTCGCATCGGATGGATTCGAGAGGAATCCGGCCTCAATGAGCACGGCGGGACAACGTTGCTTGTGCAGCACGCCGATGAACCGCGCCCGGTTCACGCCGCGATCTTCCAGACCGGTCGCGCGCAGCAACGCGGTGTGCAGGCGGACGGCAAGTTTCAAATTTTGAGTGTCATAAGCGTTATTGGGGAAATTTCCCGCCCAAATATCAGGATAATTGCGCGTCAAGGTTGAAGGTATTCCCATCGGCGTGAGACAATAGGTTTCCAAGCCGCGGGTCTTTTCGTCGCGGTTGGGGGTCGAATTGAAATGCAGGCTGATAAATAAGGCCGCATGATGCGCCTCGGCAAACATGACGCGATCAATCAGTGAAACGTCCATGTCATTGGTGCGCGTGAGAAAAACCCGCCAGCCCTCCTGTTCAAGCAACGGCGCAAGCCGCCGGGCCCAATCAAGTGTGAATTCTTTTTCAAGCCGTCCGTCGATAACGCTGTGCGTGCCGCTGTTGATTCCGCCATGGCCTGGGTCAATAACAATAACACGGTTGTTTTGAGGCGGCACCAACAGCGGTTCGCATAACAACGGCTCCAGACTTTTTTGCAAGTCGAGCCCGTGCACGAAAATTTGATCGTCAATGATCTGCGGTTCGAAGCCGAGATCGATTTGAACGCCGTTCCAAGTCGCGTCGCGGCTGCCTATTCCCAAGAGCATCACGCCATTGGAAGAACCAATCGCATACGTGGTGATGGGCAAATCCGACAGCAAGTGCGGTCTGCCGATGCCACGCTGCGCGGCCCAATTGTCCAGGGAAATCCATGTCGTCACCGATGCCGAAGGCACAGGTTTCAGAGCGACGGCAGGCGGCCACCTTTGAGCAGAGGCAGGCGAACGGCTCAATTGAACAACTGGCGCAACCAGCCCGGGTGATCGCGGAGTGAATGGTCTTTGAACGGTGTTGGTTTCAGCCCAATTCAACGACTCGTTGACGGATTGTCTTGGCGCCGTCGAGCAACCCGCCAAAAGAAATGCCGCGCCAAAAATGATTACCACCGGTTTGAACACGCGGCCATTGTGCGGATGGCGAAAACGGACTCAAGATGTTTCGCCGTTGTCCGCGCCGGTTTGTTTGGACATACTTTGACTGCAACCAACGCAATCGCTTGAAAATTCTCGTTGCCATCACCGGAGCCAGCGGCGCGTTTTACGCGCAGCGCCTGCTCGACAACCTCGATCCGCGCACGCACGAAATACACGTCGTGTTGAGCAATTACGCGTCGCAGGTCATCGCCGTGGAATTGCCCGGCGGCCTGCGCCTGCCGCCCGGCGCCAAAATGCACGATGTCAAAAACATGAACGCGCCGTTCGCCAGCGGCTCGAATCCGCCGGACGCCATGGTCGTCATCCCCTGCACGATGGGCACGATGGGCCGCATCGCGCACGGTTACAGCGAGGACGTTTTGATCCGCGCCGCGGACGTGGTGTTGAAAGAAAGAAAAAAATTGATTCTCGTCCCGCGCGAAACGCCGATCAGTCTTGTGCATGTCAAAAACATGGAACTGCTGTTGCAGGCCGGCGCGACGATTCTGCCCGCAAACCCGAACTTTTACACCGGCCCGAAAACAGTCCAAGAGGTCGTGGACACCGTGGTTGCACGCGTGCTGGATCATCTTGGCCTGCCGCAAAAACTGGTAGCGAGATGGGCGGAAGAAAAAGACTAACCACGGATGAACACAGATAAACACGGATTGAAAACCCATCGTTTTCTGATTTTCCTTGTGCAGCTTTATCCGTGTCCATTCGTGTCCATCCGTGGTTGAAATGTTTTCCTTGATCAAAAAATGGGGCGGATTTGTCAGGTTTAGCCATACGGTTTTTGCGCTGCCGTTTGCCTTGGCGGCGATGGCCGTGGCCGCACGCGATAACCGCGGCTGGCCCGGCTGGCGGACGTTCGGATTGATCCTGGCTGCCATGATTTGCGCGCGCACTTGTGCCATGGCGTTTAATCGTATCGCCGATCGCGAATTCGACGCGCTGAATCCGCGCACGGCCAGCCGTCATTTGCCCACCGGCCGGATTTCTTTGTTCAACGCATGGACGCTGTGCCTGTTAAGCGGCTCAGGTTTGCTTGCCGTCAGTTACCTTCTGAATCTGCTTTGTTTTTATTTGTCACCCGTCGCGCTCGTGGTGATTTGTTTTTATTCGTTGACGAAACGGTTCACGGATTACACGCACGTTTTCCTCGGCCTTTCACTGGCGCTCGCGCCCGTCGGAGCCTGGCTGGCGGTGAAAGGCACAGATGTTTCCGTTCTGGAAATTTTGCAGATGACCACACTCGCGCTCGCCGTCGTGCTGTGGCTGGTCGGTTTCGACATCATTTATGCGCTACAGGATTACGAGTTCGACAAATCGCACGGCCTGCACTCACTCGTGGTGGCGTGGGGGCAGAAAAATGCGCTACAAGCCGCGTTTCTCGCGCACATGATGATGTGCGGGCTGCTGCTGGCGTTCGGACTGCTCTGCCGGTTTCGCATCGCATATCTTCTCGGGTGGCTGATCATCGTCGGCTGTCTTGTGGTGGAACATTGGATCGCGCGACGCCGCAGTTTGAACTGGATCAACCTCGCGTTCTTCCGGCTCAACGCCATCGTGAGCGCGGTTTTTCTGATTGTGACCGTGGCCGAGGTGGTATTTCAGGGCGGGTTTAAATTGCGCTGAAACTTTTCGAACGCAGACGAACGCAGATGGGAGGGTGAATATCGCGTTTCGTTCTATCGCCAACTCCGACGCGTCCGCGCACCGGGCTTCTGTCCACATCTTAGACCCGATTCGCGTCCCTTTGTGAAACGTCCCGATCCGCCTCTGCCCTCACTGACCAGCCGGAAATCCACCTGCTTCTTGAAACTATCCACTTTGGCCACTTGCACCCGCACTTTATCGCCCAACCGAATCACCCTTCTGCCATGCCGGCCAATCAGCTGGTTGCGTTCCATATCGAACACATAAAAATCGTCCTCCAGGCTGGAAAGATGCACCAGCCCGCTCATCGCAAGGCCCGGCACATCGACAAAGAAACCAAAGTTGCGCACGTCTATTACCAGCGCCGGATAGGGCGTCGGCTTCGGCGCCTGAAGCTGTGCCTTCAGGAAGGCATACAGCTTTACATCCTTGCTGTCCCGCTCCGCATCAGCGGAATTGCGTTCCGTGTCGGAAATATGATCGGCCGTTTCTTTGAGCGAATGGACCGGGCCGTGGCTCTTTTGAAACAACGCGCGATGCACCACCAAATCGGCATACCGCCGGATGGGCGACGTGAAGTGCGTGTATTTGGCCTTGGCCAATCCGTAATGGCCGAGCGGTTCCACCGCGTAGCGGGCGCGCATGAGTGACCGGAGAAAACCAATCTTGAGCGCCACGCCGATGGGTATCGTGTCGAGCTTCTGAAGCAGCTTCTGAACTTCCTGCCACTTGGTCAAATTGCCGCAAGGCACGTGATGGCTGAGCACCTCCTCGCGATACTCCTGCAACCGTCGTTCGTCCGGTTCTTCATGCACCCGGTAAATCGCCTTCACATTCTGGCTCATCAACCGGTCCGCCACCGCCTCGTTGGCCAGCAACATGAATTCCTCGATCAACTGGTGCGAAACATCGTTCTCCACCCGCTCGATGCTCAATATGCGACCGTGCTCGTCCAGGCGGATTTTCATTTCGGGAAAATCCAAGTCGAGCGAACCGGCCTTGAAGCGGAGCCGCCGGATCCGCTGCGCCAGCGCATTCGCGTCATGTAACATCTGCTCAATCCGGTCGTCCGGCTTCCGCTGTAAAATCGCCAGCACTTCCTTGTAAGTGAACCGGCGCTTGGAACGAATCACCGCCGGATAAAACCTCATCTTCAGCACCCGGCCCTCATCCGACACCAGAAACTCCACGCATTTGGTCAGGCGATCCACGTTCGGTTTCAACGAGCACAACTCGTTGCTCAATGCCTCCGGCAACATCGGAATCACGCGATCCACCAGATAGGTTGAATTACCCCGTCGGCGCGCTTCGTTGTCTAGGGTCGTGCCCGGTTTCACATAATGCGACACGTCCGCGATGTGGACCCACAGTTTCCATTGTCCCGGCGAAACCCGCTGCAAACAAATCGCATCGTCAAAATCCTTCGCGTCGTCCGGATCAATGGTGATGACCTGGTGCCGCCGGCAATCCTCGCGCCCGGCGAGTTCGTGCGGCTGAATACTCGTCCTGATGGCGCGGGCCTCCTGCAAAACGTTCTTCGGAAAGTGCAGCGGTAGGCTGTACTGGCGCAACACCGACAACATGTCCACGCCCTCTTCGTCCGGTGAACCGAGCACTTCGACAATTTCACCTTCCGGATTGGTATGCCGTGATTCCCATTCGTGCAGCTCGACCACGACCTTGTCGCCGACGCGTGCAGGCCGGCCCACGTCACGCGGCGGCAGCACATAAACGTCATGCGGCATGCGCGGGTCATCGGGAATCACGTAAAGAAACTCGCGGCCCCGCTGCAACGTGCCGACGATTTGCGTCCGCTTCCGTTCCAGGATTCGAATCACCGCGCCCGTCTCCTGCTCGAGGCGCTCGGGACGCAACCCCTTCGCTTTGACGTCGCGTCTCACGAGCACGCGATCTTCGTGCAGGGCGGTGGACGTCGCGTCCTCCGGAATCATAATCTCCTTCAATTCCGGATCGTCCGGCTGCAGAAAACCTTTCCCCTGGCGATTAATCCGAATCCGGCCCGGGACGAGGTCCGCCTCGCGCGACTGGATGTAGCGGTTCCCCTTCGCGCGGGTAATCCGGCCGGATTGTTCCAGTCCGCGCAGGATCCGCTGCAATTCCTGCTGGCGATGGGGCGGCAGCCGGAGATGCCGGAGCAGTTCCGGCACATTGGCCGGCACATAATCCCGCCGACCCAGTAATCTTAAAATCTGTTCTTCCATAAATTCATCCCGCATCCCGCGAAAGTTTTCCCCATGACTATGACTGAATCCAAACATATTGCGAGCGCGGAACACGAAAGATGCGAAACGAACGAAAGCATTTTGCCAAGCCCTTTTTTCTGTTAATCGTTTCCTGTGAATTTCTTCGTTCAACGCAGCGGGTTGCGCAACCTTTACGACAAGGTCGCAGCCGGTGAACGCATTTCCGACGCCGATGCGCTGCGGCTGTTTGAATCGAAGGACTTGAACGCCGTCGGTGCCATTGCCGATCTCGCGCGCCAGAAAAAAGTCGGCAACCGCGCCAGCTACATCATCAACCGCCATATCAACTACTCGAACTACTGTATTCTATCGTGCCAGTTCTGCTCGTTTGCACGCAAGAAACGCGACGCCGACGGCTTTGAGTTGACCGTGGAGCAGATCGTGCAAAAGGCGCGCGAGGCGCTCGCGCTCGGCATCACCGAACTGCACATCGTCGGCGGACTGCATCCGTCACTGCCGTTCAGTTATTATACGGACATGCTCAAGGCACTCCGCGCGCTCAACGATGAAATGGTAGGGCGGGCAGTCCCTTGCCCGCCGAGCGGCGCGCTGGGGACAGTGCGCCCTACCCAGCAGCTGCAATTAAAATGTTTCACCGCGATTGAAATTTTGCACCTCGCCTGGCTCGCGAAAAAATCGGTCGAACAAACTTTGGTTGAACTGAAGGCCGCCGGGCTCGATTCGCTCACCGGCGGCGGCGCGGAAATCTTTCGACCAGAAGTTCGTTCAGCCATTGCCAAGGGCAAGGAATCGGCGAAGGAATATCTAGACGTGCATCGCACGTGGCATCGCATGGGCGGCCGCAGCACCTGCACGATGCTTTACGGTCATGTTGAATCACTGGCTGACCGCGTGGATCACCTGCGACAATTGCGCGCGTTGCAGGACGAAACGCACGGCTTCGTCGGCTTTGTGCCGCTGCCGTATCAACCGGAGAACAACGACATTCCCGTGGAGAATCCGCCAACCGGTTTCGACGCGTTGCGCACGATTGCCGTCAGCCGCATTTACCTCGACAACTTCGACCACATCACCGCGTATTGGGTCGGCATGGGTTTGAAGCTGGCGCAAGTGGCATTGAGCTTTGGAGCGGATGATTTGCACGGCACGATCATCGAGGAGCACATCTTTCACATGGCTGGCGCGAAATCGCCGCAATTGCAGACCGAGGCACAAATGGTAAAAGCTATCCGCGAAGCTGGAAGAATACCGGTTCAACGCAACACGTTTTACGAACCGACAAAAATTTTGAAAAACCCGCCGGAATCCAAGGCATTAGAAAATTCCGCACGTTCAAGAATTTTGGAAGAAAATCTGGCAACAGCATGATGCAGGACGCTACTAAATTCCGCATTGGTTCAGTGGAATATCTCAACGCTGTGCCGCTGACGCGCGGTATTGAAGGCCAAATTGTTTTTACTACGCCCGCCAAGCTCGCCGAAATGCTCCGCCGTGATGAACTTGATGCCGCGCTTGTCAGCATCACCGAGGTTTTGCTCAATAACCATTATGACATCCTCGACGGCATCGCCATTGCGTCGCTCGGCGAAGTTTACAGCGTATTTCTCGCGCATCGCGTGCCTTTGGAAAAAATCACGGAGGTTTTTTGCGATACCGCGTCACTGACAAGCGTGAATCTGCTCAAAGTCCTGCTGGCCGAGCGCGGGCTGAAACCGGAATTCAAACCGCTGCCCGATTACGCGACTGCGTCGCAATGCGACGCTGCCCTGCTCATTGGCAATCCGGCGATTGATTTTCAACGCGCGCCGCATGAGCACGAAATTTTCGACCTCGGTTTTGCATGGCTTGAACTGACGAATCTGCCGTTTGTGTTTGCCGTGTGGGCGTTGCGACGCGGCGTTGAAAACACGGCGCTGCGCCGGCTGCTGCGCGAGACGAAGGATTTCGGAATGGACACGCTCGACATGATCATTCGCACCCGTCCGGAATATGATTACGATTTCCGCAAGGATTATCTCGAATGGAACGTGCATTTCCACCTCGGCTCGGATGAAAAGCGCGCCATTGCAAAATTTTGCGAGCTGCTCCGCAAGCACGGCCTCGGCCCGGTGTTTGAACCGAAATTTGTTTTTTAATGGGAGGGTCGGCATGTTGCCGACCCAAATTCTGGGACGGCAGTACGCCGTCCCTCCCGCTCTGCGCCTCTGCGGTTCAATTTTCCTTCTCCAGCCTCGCCAGCGTTTCTGGGTCACGCACGTCCACCCAGCGGCCCTTGATTTCCAGACCAGCCAACTTTTGTCCGGCGGCGACCATCGCGCTGATGGCATCGGTCAGTTCATATTCACCACGCGGCGATTTTTTGAGGCGCGCTGTGAAGTCGAACAGTGACGGGCGGAAAATATAAATGCCGGCGTTATACCAGACCGGCTCGTCCGGTTTGAGCCAGCCGTCATGGCGCAATTGGTTGAGTTGCTCTGGCGACGGTTTTTCCACAAGCCGTTTAATGCAAAACTGTTTGTCGAAAAAATTCAGACCACCCTTTGTCACGTCTTTGCCGCGCGTGACGGTGATGACACCGGCGAAATCGCCTTCGCCAAACCGCTGGAGCATTTGCGGATACGTTTCGGGCGGAACCAAAATGTCGCCGTAAGTCAGCAGAAACGGCGAGTCACCGATAAACTCCTTAGCCACTTCCGGCGCTTTGCCCGTGCCGTCCTGCGCGGCCTGCCGACCGAAGGCAATGCGCGCATTCCATTTTTTGCCATCACCGAAATGGTTTTCGACAACTTCAGCATGCCAGCCGGTAACAATGAAGACGTCGCGGATGCCCGCCGCGGCGATGCCCGTGACAATGTGTTCCAGAATCGGCTTGCCCTGGACGCGGAGCATCGGTTTGGGCAACTCGTTGGTGAGTTCCCCCATGCGTGTGCCCTTGCCGGCAGCCAGAATGACGGCTTTCATTTTCGCCACAGATGAACACAGATAAACGCAGATGAAAAAGAAAATTTAACAGGGAAAATGAGCATCTCGTGTCCGGATTAATTTCCCGTCCATTTGTATTCGTATCCGTCTGGCGGTTCGTAAAGGGCGGGAAAACCGTCACTGCCTTCGACTCCGTTCCAGTAGATTTTGATGTAGTCTACGTGGCCGTCCACAAAACTCATCACGTTGTGGGCGTCCGGAAACTGGAACTGCTGCACGCGGTTGTGGGTGCTCAAACCGATGCCGCCGGAGTCTTCCCCAATCAGCTCGGTTTTGGCCGGGTTCTGGACCGAGGCGAACGGTTTTTGCGCCATGCCCAATTCATTGTTGTTGGTGCCGCGGGCCACACCGTTGAACCAGTAACTGGAAAATTGCGTCTGTGACTGGTGACAAAACCCACAGCCGTGCATGTCCCAACCCCCAAACCACGAGCCAATCGGACCGTCCAGATCGAAATCGTCAGCGGGACAGGCAAATATCATGTCGTTGGATGACGAACTATCCGAGTGTCCCAAGTAAGGCAGGATGTCTTTCTTGTAATCCAGATAAATGCTGTTGGTGTAGTAGGTGATGGCATCTCCATGTTCGTCCGCATACATATGAACAGCCAGATTGATTTGACGGGTGTTGCTGACGCAGGTAATTCGTTTCGCGGACGCCTTGGCCTGACTCAATACCGGAAAAAGCAGGGCCGCAAGAATGGCGATGATGGCCATCACCACCAGCAGTTCAATGAGGGTGAACGCCTGTTTCATACAGGTTCTTTTACTTTGGCCCCTGCCAATCGCCGGTGCGCAAATAAGGTTTGAGCTTTTGCTTCAGCACTTCACGACCGCGATGGATAAGCGATTTCGTGGCGGAAAGTGAGCAGCCCAAAACCCGGGCGATTTCCTCGTAGCTCAAATCCTCCTGCCTGCAGAGCAGGATGGCAGTGCGCTGGTTTTCCGGCAATTCAACCAGCGCTTCCTCGATTTTTTGCGCCAGCTCGCTGTGCAACAAGGTTTCAGTAGGCAGGAAATTCTTTTTGTCCTCGTACTGCCGCTGTGGCTGGCCTTCGTATTCACCGTGGGTTTCTTCGAGAGATTCGGCGCGATGGCGCGAGCGGCGGCGCAGTTCGTTCAGGCAAAGGTTGCGCGCGATGGTGAACAGCCATGTGGAAAATTTTGCCGTCCGTTTGTAGCGGTTCCGGGATTTGTAAACCTGGAGAAAAACATTTTGCGCGAGGTCCTCGGCTTCGGTCTCATCGCGCAATGTGCGATAAACGAGGTTCATCACCGGCTGCTTGTATTTTTCCACCAACTCCGCGAACGCCGCGCGATTGCCCCGTTTGACACGGAGCATCAGGGCGGCATCAGGATCGAGCGGGATTGGCATTGCGCACGTGGAGTGTAACAGACGCCGGCAGCACGAAAAGGTTTCACTGGCGAACCTGAAGGAAGCAAGAATTTCGCGCAAAGGGCGCGAAGCAGGCAAAGGCAAAATTAAATTTTAATTCCCTTCACGAACTTTGCGCGACATCCTTGATGCCGTGCAGGATGTGCTCAAAAAAATCGAGGACGATGCCGAAGCGCGTTTGGCGTTGAAACCGGCGGGCAACGCGGCGGAACGACTCGCGCGTTGCAAGGCCTTTCTCAAGGTTGAAACGCACCGGCTCAAGCTGTTGCATCGCGGTGGCGCGGGCGGGCGAACAATCTGCCAGGCGCGCGCGGCAATGCTCGACGCATTGTTGCGGCATCTCTGGAAATCGGCGCGGGGCAGTTTGTCCCCGCAGACGCAGAAGGAATTTCCACCGCTCGCGCTCATCGCCATCGGCGGTTATGGCCGCGGGGAATTGAATCCGCACAGCGACATTGACTTCATGTTTTTGCACGACGGCCAGGTCGCAGTGGGCAGGCCGCTGCCGTATTTGTCCAAACTGATTGACGGCGTGCTGTATCCACTTTGGGACATTGGATTGAAAGTCGGCCATGCAGTCCGGAGCATCAACGATTGCGTCAAGGTCGCCAATGTGGACATGCAATCCAAAACCTCGCTAATCGAGTCGCGGTTTATCGTCGGCGACGAGGCGCTGTTCAACAAGTTTCAAAAAACGCTTGTAAACAAATGCGTCGATGGTTTTGAAGAAAGATACATCGCGGCGCGTCTCGAAGACCAGACGGCGCGGCGCAATAAATTCGGCAACTCCGCCTGCATGCAGGCGCCGAACATCAAAAACGGCTGCGGCGGTTTGCGCGACTTCCAAAATCTGCTATGGATGGCGTTTTTCAAATATCACGCGCCTTCGTTGGGCGAACTGCAGGAACGCGAATTCGTCAACCAGTCTGAACGCAGGCAACTCGAAGCCGCCTACGATTTCCTGCTGCGCGTGCGGACGGAGTTGCATTATCAAACCAACCGCGCGGTGGATGTGCTCGGCAAGAACTTGCAGCCCGCCGTCGCGCTGGGCCTTGGTTATAGCGAGCGTTCGCCGGGCAAACGCATCGAAAAATTCATGCGCGACCTTTACACGCACATGCGCAACGTTTTCCTCATCACGCGCACGCTGGAACGGCGGATGGCGCTGCTGACGCCGCAGAATAAACTTTTGTTGCGCGCATGGCTGCCCAAACGCCGGACACCGGAGCCAGTGGACGGTTTTTTGTTTGTGGCCGGCGAAATTTGCGCCGCATCCAGCCGCATTTTCCAGGATGACCCTCTCCGCCTCATGCGCGTCTTCCTTTATGCGCAGCAACGGCGGTTGCAGTTGCATCCAGACCTTGTGCAACTCATTCGCAATCAGATCCCGCTCGTGGATCGCGACTTTTTGAACGACGGGCACGTGTGTGAAACATTTCTCGCAATTCTTGCCCAGCGCGGCAGCGTCGCCCCGATTCTTCGGGCGATGCATGAGGTGAATTTGCTCGGCAAATACATTCCCGAATTCGGCAAACTCACCTGCCTCGTGCAACATGAATTTTATCATCAATATGCCGCCGACGAACATACACTGGTCTGTCTTGAACAACTCGACCGCGTCTGGGAGGCCCAGGACGAACCTTATAAACATTACGCGCCGCTGTTTAAAAATCTGGAACACCCCGGTCTGCTTTATCTCGCGCTCCTGCTGCACGACGTGGGGAAGGCGGAACATCACAAACGCGGCCGGCACCCCGAAATCAGCGCGGCAATGGCCATGCGCGTGGCAAAGCGACTGCATCTCAATGCCTCGGCCACGCGCACACTGCGCGTCGTCATTGAAAATCATTTGCTCATGGCCGGCGTGTCGCAACGGCGGGATCTGGACGATGCCGCGGTCATCCGCAATTTCGCCCGGAAAATTGAAACACCCGAAGTGCTTGATCTGCTCACACTGCTGACGTTCGCCGATTCGCAAGGCACGAGTGACAAACTCTGGAACGGCTTCAAAGACACGTTGTTGTGGCAACTGCATTCGCACACGATGAACTTGCTCACAGGCGGCGCGGAATTCATCCGCGCCGGGGAAGGACGGCGCGAATTATTGTTGAAAGAAGTCCGGGAGCTTGCGGCGAAATCGTTGAGCGGCGGGGAAGTGGAGGCGCACTTCGCAAAGCTGCCGCTGCGATATTTTCAGATTCGCACCGCGAAGGAAGTTGTCGATGACCTCGAACTCGCGCATCGCTTCATGCACCGATTGATTCTCGAAGATAATCGCGCCCTGTCGCCGGTGACTGCATGGCGGGATGAACCCGACCGCGGCTATAGCGCCATCAAGGTCTGCACCTGGGACCGCGCCGGACTGTTCAGCAAAATTGCCGGCTCACTTAGCGCCGCCGGGTTGAACATCCTGGGCGCGCAGATTTTCACGCGCAACGACGGCATTGTGCTCGACACTTTTTTTGTGAATGACGGGCGCACCGGCAATCTCGCCAACCGCCCGCAGCGTGATAAGTTTGCCGACTTGCTGGAAAAAGTTCTGGCTGGCGAAAAAATCGACCTGTCAGCGCTCATCGCGCGCCAAATCATCCGACAGCCGCTTCATCAAGCCTATGCCGGCGAGCGCATGGCGACGGAAATCCGCTTCGACAACGAGGAATCCGAAACGCGCACGCTCATCGAAATTGAAACTGAAGATCACATCGGGCTGCTGTATGTCATTTCTCAAACACTTTCCGAACTGGCACTGGACATCGTCAGCGCGCGCATCGTGACCGAATGTGGCGCGGCCATTGACAGTTTTTACGTTCGCGAACTCGATGGCGGCAAAATCATTTCGCCCGAGCGGCAAAAATTCATTGAAAACAAACTGCGCCAGGCCATCGGCCGGCTCGTTGCCACACAATGATATTTGTACGCAAATCCATTGTCATCGTCGCGCCGGTTTGGTAGAAGCAAGCCGGGTTGAATGAATTCGTTGGAGCTCTTGGCGGGCCTGCCGCTTCGGTCTGCGCCCTGTGGGCTACAACCCGACAGGTCGAAATTAAATGAGTTTGCTAAAGTCGTCGGCGGGTTTACCGCGCCGAAGCGTAGCGAAGGCGGGTGTGGTTCAGTGGTAGAATGCGGGCTTCCCAAGCCTGAGATGAGGGTTCGATTCCCTTCACCCGCTCCAATCCTTCTCTCACATTCCTAAACAGTTACAGGAATCAGGTCGGGAGTAGTGGCTCTCTCCTGTGGATGGCCGCGCAGCAACGCGGCCCGACCGTCGGGAAATGTGCCGATTATTATCGAGGAATGGCATCAATCATCAAATTCGCTAATGTTTACAAGGGGAAAGTGCATTTTGCCAGTGGGGAATTCTCCGTGACAATCATAGTTTTGTCCATTCCATAAAATGGACAATGATGATAATATCGTCACAACGATTAACCTAAAAAACCAGAAGTTTGTAACAAAAAAGTCATATGAAAAATTGTATCAAAACCCTCGCAGTACTGTCAGCACTGGCATTGGCCACGTCAGTTCAAGCAAGCATATCTGTCTCAACCTCTTCAAGCAGTAGCTGGGTTGGCACGCCAGCGTTCGAGACAGGAGCAGCTCCGGAAACCGATAGCGGTGGCACCATCAATGACAATGAAAATTGGTGGGCATCGCTCTCGGGTGGTGTGAACGGGTTCGGCTCTATTGCCGAAACGTTTTATCTCACCGCACCCGGCCAATTGAAAAATATTCAAATGGTTTTTGCGGGAGGTACGGAGACCTTCAGCATTTCGCTTTATGATTTGGGGACTGTGTCCGATTTCTCGTCAGCGGCACTGGGAACTAATTCATATCCGAACAGCAGCAACAGTGATGGCAACAACGCGCAGGCTAATTTTGTGCCAACAACCTCGTCGCGTTCCGCAGTGGATCTGCTTAACCCAGGCGATCAATTCACCTACACCACTGTGGCGAGTGATGTCCTTTACACGTTGACGCCGACTGAAACTGTCAACCTGAAGGCCAACGAGATGTATGCGGTAGCACTTGACCCGACGGATTCTTCTGCCAGCGGCACTTGGTGGCGTCGCGGCGGTGTTGAGAGCTCAAACCCACTCTATCAGTTCGGCATGGCATGGTCTCAGGACAGCGCTACTTATGCGTATGCTTATCAGGACTTTGCAGGCCATAACAGTGGTACAAGCGGCGTCCGCAATCAGGACATGGCTGTATGTATTATTCCTTACGCTACCGTTACGATTACGAACGTCAGTTACAGTAGCGGTTCCACGGTTCTAAGTTGGAATCCGGGCGGATCCGGAACCTATAGCGTGCTCAGGACCAATATTGTGAGTGCTCCCAGAGCCACGTGGCCGGTGATACAGACGGGTTTGACTTCGACCACCTACACGGATACAGGCGCCACGGGAGCGAATAACTTCTATATCATTACAAGCCCGTGAGTTAATTGGATATGTTGAACTGGCGCCCCCGGTTGTGTGACGTTAAATCAACCGGGGGCGTTTTTTAAAGGGACGGAACCCGTCTTCAAACTGTCGCATCATATAAATGTGAAACGTGGTGTCAAAATTGTTGTCCTTGGCGCACTGGCTTCCGCGGGGTTCACATTAAAATCAATGCAATTTTGGACATCACAGGAAACGGAAATGATTTTGAAAACGATGCCAGAACAATTTTGCAAGATTATGCTGCCACAACCTGCGGGTGGTATCCACGAGAATTATATTGGAACATAGATAGCACTGGAATCGAAGCGTCCATCCTTTATATGTTTTACAATGCAGGTATGTGCGGTGATCCATAAACAATCCCTGAAATACTATTAAAATAAACGGGTCAGCCCTTGCTATTGACACAAATCCGGTGGGCCCGTCAGAACCGGGTGACCTGACCCCCGAAAGATGGACGTGACAAAAGTAGAGTTCTGCTGGATTGGACATTGGACTTGAAGAAACAAGACAACTTTTAGGACAATCTACAAAACACCGGGAAAACCAGCAATTCTTCGGGGCTTCGATTTAGCGTAATTTACCAAGCAGCTGGTCAGGCGCCGGATGTTTTTCACCCGGCGCCATAAAACCTGTCAGCGAACGGTCATCCTCTGAAATAGAGGTAGCCGGCAATGATGACGGCCAGAACGAAAACGGATGCGGGCACTTCCAGCTTACCCCAACTCGCGGCGGCAATGATTTGTTCTTCGCGCGCGGTGAGATTGGTGTTCGGCGAAAGAACCTGGGCGTTCAGCAAACTTGCCGCCGAGAGTAAAAGAACCCAGGCAAGCGTAATTTTTTCATTCGGTTCAATGCGCGACTCTTTTTGCCGCGCGCTTTTTGAAAATCTGGTCGGCCAGCACGCCGACGAGCACGACCGCGCCCATGACAGCGAAGTTGAGCGAGCTGGGAATGCCTAGCAGGTTCACAAGGTTTTGCAGCACCTGCAACAACGCCACGCCGATGAGGATGCCGATGACTGAACCTTCGCCGCCGCGCAGGCTGCAGCCACCGAGGACCGCCGCCGCGATGCCGTAAAGTTCGTAGAAATTTCCGTGGGTCGAAGGCGAGACGGAGTTGGTGTAGAACGCGAACAAAATTGCCGAGATGGAGGTCAGCAGCGCCGCCAGCACGTAACTGCTGGCAATGACGAGACGGGTGTTGATGCCGGAAAAGCGCGCCGCTTCCTCGTTGCGGCCGACTGCATAAAGATACCGGCCATAGACCGAACGATGCAGCACGACCCACATGATGACGGCGATGATGATGAGCAACACGAACGGCATGGGCAGTCCAAACCAGATCCCATTGGCCAGGTTGCGGAGCGTTTCAAAACCCGCCGCGCTGCCAAAACCTTTGGTGGTGTCCTGCGCAATGAACCGCGCGATGCCACGATACAGCAGCAGACCACAAAGCGTGACAATGAACGGCTGCATATTGAAGCGCGTGATGAACATGCCGTGCGCACAGCCCAGTATCATCGCCACGACAGCCACAAACAGCACCGCCAACGGCCATGCCCAATGCCAGTCGGTCAACGCCATCACGAGCAACATCCCGATGAGGGCGATCATCGAGCCGACGGACAAATCAATGCCGCTGGTGATGATGACGAGGCCGGCACCGAGGCTGAAAATCCCAAACAACCCGATAACGTTGGCCATGTTCACCATGTTCTCCGGCGAGAGAAACCGCGCGTTTTCAAACGCGGTGACCGCGCACAGGACAATCAACAAAACAAAAATGCCAAGTTCTTTCTTCATTTATTCAATCCTGCCCATTCTCACTCTCGCCCCTCGTCCTTGATTCATGGTTTCGATTACGTGAGCGAGGACGACGAGGACGATTTCAATTTTCAAATGCCGGTTTGGCGGCGGGGATTTTTTTGCCGACGGCCAGTTGCATGACGTTTTGTTCGGTGCAATCGGCGCGTTCGAGCACGCCGGTGATTTCGCCTTCGTGCATCACCGCCACCCGGTCGCTCACGTTCAAAATCTCCTCCATGTCGCTGCTGATCATCAGAATGGCCGTTCCCTGTCCTGCCAGTTCGCGCATGAGACGGTATATCTCCGCCTTCGCCCCGACGTCAATGCCGCGCGTTGGTTCATCGAGAATCATCACGCGCGGCTGCCGCGCCAGCCATTTGCCGAGGACGACCTTTTGCTGGTTGCCGCCGCTGAGGTTCATCACCTGCGTTTCAACGCCGGGCGTTTTGACCTTGAGCGAGTCCACCTGCCGCGCAGCGACGTCGCGCTCGCGTTTCCGCTGAATCAATCCGCAGCGCGAAAGACGGCGCAGGGACGGCAGAGTGACGTTTTCGCAGACGGACATTTCAACGATGAGACCTTCCGTCCGCCGGCTTTCGGGAACGAGGCAGATGCCGCGCTCAATGGCGTCGCGCGGTGCGTGAATAGGAATTTTTTCGCCGTCCAGGAAAATTTCCTTCGCGGGCGAAGCATCGAGGCCGACAATGGCCTTGGCAATTTCCGAACGCCCGGCCCCGACCAGCCCGGCAAAGCCGAGGATTTCCCCGCGCGCCACGTCGAATGAAACCGGCCGGTGCGGATACAGCCGGGAACGGACGTTTCGCACCTTGAAAAAACCAGCCGTCTTTTGGGAATCAGACTGGACGTAGAAATTTTTGATTTCGCGGCCCACCATCAGGTTGACGAGCCGGTCGTGCGTGGCCTCACTGCGTGGCAGTTCACCGGCGTTTTTGCCGTCGCGCAACACGACGACACGGTCGGCACACTGGTCAACTTCACCAAGGCGGTGGGAAATGTAGATGATGCCGACGCCCTGCCCGCTCAACTCGCGAACGAGTTCGAGCAGGCGTTTGGTTTCAGAAAGCGTGAGACTCGAAGTCGGCTCGTCCATAATGATGAGACGGGCGTTGAGCGAGAGCGCCTTGGCGATCTCGACCATCTGCTGTTGCGCGAGGGAAAGTTTGTCCAGCCGTGTGCGCGTGGAAATGGGCAGGCCGAGCCGTTTCAAAAACGGTTCGGTGTCCGCATGAATTTTATTCCGGTTCATCAGCCGGAGCGCATTGACCGGTTCGCGCCCGAGAAAGACGTTGGCGGCGACATCGAGGTTGTCGAGGACGTTGAGTTCCTGGTGGATGAAGGCTATGCCGCGGCAGAGGGCATCGTTGACGTTCTGGATTTTGACCGGCTGGCCGTCAATTCTGATTTCGCCGGCGTCGGGCTGGTAAATGCCGCCGAGAATGTTCATGAGCGTGGATTTGCCGGCGCCGTTTTCGCCGACGAGCGCGACGACTTCGGCGCGCACGATTTGGAGATCCACGGAATCAAGGGCAACCACGCCGGGAAATCGCTTGGAAATCCCACGCATTTCGAGCAGTGGCGCGACGCTCATTGCGGCAATGATTCACTTGCCGAGCAGGGTTTTCAAGCGGGCTTGAAAGTCGGCAACGTTGTCTTTCTTGATTTCCAGCGTGGGGATGAAAATTTTGCCGCCGGCCAGTGCGGTCTTGTCGCCGTGCAAATATTTGTCCATGCGGGTGATGGTCTGCTTGCCGAATTCATACGGTTGCTGGACCACGGTGCCGTAAATGTCACCGGCCGCCACGCCCGTGAGCGTTTCATCGTTTTCGTCAAAGCAAACAATTTTCACCTGTCCGGCCTTGTTCGCGGAACGGACAGCGTTGAGAATCGCCGGCCCGTTGTAATTATACAAACCGACAAGGCAGGTGATGTCGGGATATTTCACAAGCGTGTCCTCGGCATTTTTCTGCGCGCGCACGGCGTCGGCATCGTCCGTGCGGATGTCAATGATTTGAACGTTCGAACCTTCGAGGGCGTGCTGTATGCCGCCTATACGGTCCTTGGCGTTTTCCGCGTCCTTGAAACCGACGAAAAGCATGATTTTGCCGCCCTGGGGAATGACTTGCTTGATGAGTTCGCCAGCCTGCTCGCCCGCGGCGTAATTGTCCGTGCCGAGATAGCAAACGCGCTTGCTGTTCGGAGCATCGCTGTCCGTGGTCATCAACAACACCTGGCCCGCGATTTTATCCAAAAAAACGGTCTGGTTGTTGGGATCAATCGGGCTGACAGCAATGCTGTCCACGCCGCGCGCGACCAAATCATTCAAAATCTGCTGCTGCTCCGCGGCGCTGCCGGCGGAAGGAATGCGAAAATCCACCTCCACGTCGCCCAGTTCCTTTGCTGCGTCATTGCAACCAGCGCGGGCGATGGTCCAGAAATTTGCGGCGTTGTTGCTGACGAACGCGAGTTTTAATTTTTTTGCGGGCGCAGAGACGCCGCCGGCGGCGGGAGCGGTTTGGTTTTCCTTTTTGCCGCAACCGGGAACCAACGCGGACAAGCACAGGACCAGAACGAGGAACAGGGCTTTTTTCATATTTAGGTTGGATGAGTGGTTGGGAATGTCATGGGTTCAGCGGCAGGTTCGCCGCCTTATTTCGCGTAAAACCTGTAAATAATAGTGTTCTTGTAAGTCTTCCCCGGTTTCAATTCCACGGACGGGAAATTCGGATGATTCGGTGAATCCGGGTAATGTTGCGGTTCCATGCAGAAGCCGTTGCGGTGTTTGTAAACCCAGCCGCCTTTGCCGGTGATTGTGCCGTCCAGAAAGTTTCCGCTGTAGAATTGCAAGCCGGGGTCGGTGGAATAAACCTCCAGCACGCGCCCCGTCGTCGGCTCGGTCACGCGCGCCATCAAAGCCAGTTTCCCCATCGGTTTGTTGATGACCCAGTTGTGATCGTAGCCCTTGGCGAATTTGAGCTGTTTATCGTCCTGATTGATCCGCGCGCCAATGGCCTTGGGAGTGCGGAAATCGAAGGGCGTGCCATCCACCAGCTGCAATTCGCCAGTCGGAATCAACCCGCTGTCAACCGGTGTGAACTTGTTCGCATTGATGTAAACCATGTGGCCAAGGATGTCGCCATGCCCCGCCAGATTGAAATAGGAGTGGTGCGTCAGGTTCGCGATCGTATCCTTGTCCGTGGTGGCCGTGAAATCCAGGCGCAAGGCATTGTTTTCCATAACCGTATAAGTCGCCTTGACCGTAAGATCGCCCGGATAACCCCCCTCGCCATCTTTGCTAAAATAGACGAGTTCCAGCCGCGGGCCAATGGGGCCGACATCCGCCTTCATGACTTTCCAAACCACCTTGTCAAAACCTTTTTTGCCGCCATGTAACGAATTGGGTCCGTCATTCACCGCCAGCGTATAAGTCCTGCCTCCGAGCGTGAATTTTGCGCCGCCGATGCGGTTGCCGTAACGACCGATAAGCGCGCCAAAGTATGGGCTGTTTTTGAGATAGCCATCAAGATTGTCATAGCCCAGCACAACGTCGCCCAAACGGCCATTCTTGTCCGGCACTTTGAGCGACACAACGATGCCGCCGTAAGTCATAATGCGCGCTTCCATTCCATTACTGTTGCGCAACTTGTAAATCTCCACAGGTGTGCCATCCGGCATTTTGCCGAAGGGAGCCTGGCTGATGGCTCCACTTTGGTTTGTCGGGTTTGACATGGAGGTGCAGCCTACAAAACAGGCGGCGCCCAGTCCAGCCGACGCTAACATGACGAGTTTCATGGTTTTTTTCATTTGGATCTCCAGTTTTTATTCCTGTCCGTAATACGCCTTTGGCCCGTGTTTGCGGAGGAAATGTTTGTCGAGAAAAATGGATTGCATCGGCTTGGTTTTTGGATTGATGCGGAGTGTTTCGCCCGCCAGCCGCGCAACAAATTCCAGCACGCTCGCGTTGTGAACCGCGTCATGCGCGTCCTTGCCCCAAGTGAACGGCCCGTGGCTCGCAACGAGCACGGCGGGACGTTGCATCGGATCGAGCTTCTTGAAAGTATCAACAATGACCCGGCCGATGTTCGCTTCGTAATCGGTTTTAATTTCCTTCGGCGCAAGCTGTCGCGTGCAAGGCACGTCGCCATGCCAATAATCCGCCTGCGTTGTGCCGTAGGAAGGGATGCTCCTGTGCGCCTGCGCCCAGGCCGTTGCATAAAGACTGTGCGTATGCACCACACCGCCAATTTTTGGAAACGCGCGATAGAGAACCAAATGCGTCGGCGTGTCGGAACTCGGCTTGAGATTGCCTTCGACCACTTTGCCCGTTTCCAATGAGACCACAACCATGTGTTCCGGTCTCATGCCGCCATAAGGCACACCAGACGGTTTGATGACAACCAAACCGCGCTCACGGTCAATACCGCTGGCGTTACCCCAAGTTTGGATGACAAGCCCTTCCTTGACCAAATTCAAGTTGGCCTCGCAGACGGCGACTTTGAGTTTCTCAAGCATGACGGGTTCGTGGAGAAAATTTATTTCAATTCAAGCACCACAACTGATTTCGGCGGCAGAGTCGTGGTAAATCCGTCGTTTGTCACTCTAAATGTGTTGAACTCGGCCGGCTTAACATTGTCCGGTTGGTCAAAGGTATTATGGGCGTTCATTTCCGGTGCGGTCAGGACGCGGCCAGAAATTTTCTGCGCCTTCGCCCCCTGCAAATCGCAGGCGACTTCAGCGGGCTGGTTTGGATTCAGATTACAAAGCGTGACATGAATTTTTCCCGCCTTGTCGCGCGAGGCCGAGGCGCTGACCGCCGGGATTTTTTGATTACCAAACTGATAGTCTGCGCTTTGCAAGTCGCTCGGCAACAGCGTGGCGTCGTGATGAACGGTGTACATTTCAAACACCCAGTAACTCGGCGTGACGGTCATTTTATCCTTGTCGGTCAGCACCATTGCCTGCAGCACGTTAACCATCTGCGCGATGTTCGCCATTTTCACGCGGTCGGCATGTTGGTTGAACAGATTCAGCGTCACGCCGGCCACCAGCGCGTCACGCAGCGTGTTTTGCTGATAAAGAAATCCCGGATTTGTGCCGGGTTCAACGTCATGCCATGTGCCCCACTCGTCAACGATCAATCCCACCCGTTTTTGGGGATCATATTTGTCCATGATGGCGGAATGTTTGTTGATTAACTCATCCATCCTCAAGGCGTAACGAAGGGTGGCGTGCCATTGGGCTTCCGTAAACTCGGTGGCCAAGCCCTTGGGCGGCCAACGGCCGTTGGACAGGGTGTAATAATGCAACGAATAACCGTTCAGCGGCTGTCCGCCGTGCTTTGGCTGTTCCGCGCTCCATTTCATCAGCACCTCGGTCCAGTGGTAATCCGCCTCCAGCCCGCCGCTGGCGACCCGGTAAATCTTGTTACCGGGGTAGTCTTTCACGAAGGTGTTGTAGCGGCTGAAATTGTCGGCATAAAACTCCGCGGTCATGTTGCCGCCGCATCCCCAGCTTTCATTGCCCACGGCGAAAAAGGGCACTTTCCACGGTTTTTCACGCCCGTTTTTCCGGCGCAGGTCGCTCATGATTGAATTGGTGGCGGCCGTCATGTATTCAACCCATTCCGCCATTTCTTCGACCGATCCACTGCCGACATTTCCACAAATGTAAGGGGCCGCGCCAATCTGTTCGCAAAAATCCATGAACTCATGCGTGCCAAACTGATTGTTTTCCACCACCCCGCCCCAAATTGAATTAATTCTTTTCGGCCGCTGGTCGCGGGGCCCGATGCCGTCCATCCAATGATACACGTCAGCAAAACATCCGCCCGGCCAGCGCACCACCGGCACTTCGATTTTTTTCAAGGCGGCAACGACGTCATCGCGAATGCCGCGCGTGTTGGGTATCTGACTGTCCTCGCCCACCCAGATGCCACCGTAGATGCAATGGCCGAGGTGCTCGGAAAACTGTCCGTAAATGTTGCGGCTGATGATGTCCTTCCCTTGATCGGCATGAATGACAAGCAAATTGGTTGTCGGTTCTTCTGCCACAGCGACGGCAATGGCGAGGAAGGCGGCAGCGATTACAGCGAGCCTCGTCAGCCAGTTAGAAGGGCGGCTTGTGACAATTGTAATGTGGTTTTTCAATTTAACCTCGCTGCATTGCGGATTTCGATCAGCTTTTTCATCACATCGTAAAGATTGCCGTTCCATTCGGTTGTGCCGAATGCATCGTGCAACGTTTTGTAAAGCGCATACAACTCACGGTAAATTTCATGCGCCTTCGGGTCCGGCTTGTAAATTTTTAGTTTCAAACCCGTCATCGCCTTCTGCGCCGAAGCGAAACTCTTGTGAGCGCCCGCCACGACCGCGCCCGCAACGGCCGCGCCGAGGGCGCATGTTTGCGCCGAGCGCGAAACTTTCATCGGTCGCCCGGTCACGTCCGCGTAAATTTGCATCGTGAGCGGACTTTTTTCGGCGATACCGCCGCAGTTGATGACCTGATCAATCTTCACGCCGTATTCCTCGAAACGGTTGATGATGGTCAGCGCGCCAAACGCCGTCGCTTCAACCAGCGCGCGGTAAATTTCCACCGACGTCGTGTAAAGTGTCTGGCCGACGAGCAGGCCGGTGAGACGCTGATCCACCAGAATCGTGCGATTGCCGTTGTTCCAGTCCAACGCGAGCAAACCGGATTCACCGGGTTGTAATTTTGCCGCCGCCCTGCCCAAATCGGCGTGCGAAAGCGGCTTTTCCCCACTAGGCCGTATGTAATTGACCCACCAGTTGAAAATATCGCCGACAGCAGATTGACCGGCTTCAAGTCCAAAATATCCCGGCAGCACGCTGCCGTCTACGATGCCGCACAAACCCGGAATGTCCGCCAGCTTCTCCGTGTCCGGCCAGACCGCGATGTCGCAGGTGCTTGTGCCGATGATTTTTACCAGCGTTCCCGAAGCCACGCCGCAGCCAATCGCACCAAGATGAGCGTCAAACGCGCCGACTGCGACTGGAATGCCGGCCGGCAAACCGGTTTTCTCCGCCCATCCGGCTGTCAGACCACCCACGGCATGACTAATCGTGCGAACGCGCGGGCAAAGACGGGCGCGCAGTCCGCCCAATTTCGGATCAAGTTGCGAAAGAAATTCTACGTCGGGGTAGCCGCCCCAACCTTCGTTGAACATCGCCTTATGGCCGGCGGCGCAAATGCTCACAGTCAGTTTGTCCGGTGCTTCCGTGCCCGTGAGCGCGGCAGGAACGTAATCGGCCAGTTCCACCCACGAATGCGCAGCATCGAAAACTTCCGGCGCAATCCGCTGGCAATGAAGAATTTTGCTCCAAAACCATTCGCTGGAATAAGTTCCGCCGCATTTGGCGAGATATTGCGGGCGGATTTTTCTGGCAAGGCCGGTGATTTCCACCGCTTCAGCAACGCCGGTGTGGTCTTTCCACAACCACGCCATGGCCGCCGGATTTTTGGCGAATTTTTTGTCAAACGCGAGCGGCTGGCCGTTTCGATTGACGGGCAACGGCGTGCTGCCGGTCGTGTCCACGCCAATCCCCACAACCTGTTCTGGCTTGAAACCACGCATGTTTCTTTTCGCGTCGGCGAGGGCTTTTTTGATTGTGACTTCAGCGCCTTTGACGTAATCGGCGGGATGCTGCCGGGCGAGATTCGGATCGCGCGACAAAATCACGCCTGCCGTGCCGTGCGAATAATTCCAGACGGCCGTGCCCACTTCGCGTCCGTTGGCAGTGTCAACGACAAGGGCGCGAACCGACTTCGTTCCGTAATCAAGTCCAATGGCATATCTTGCGCTCACAAGAAGGCGAGGTGGTTTATTCGTGCAGATAAATGTCCCATCCGAGATATTTGCCCAATGCTTCCCTCACACCCAGCCCGATGCGTGTCGGGTTGATGGCGACGTGATGTTCGAAACCGTTTTCGCAAATGTGGCGGAGCAACTTCTGAAAATGCGGTATTCTGACCACGCCGTAGCCGCCGAAGGTTTTGAGCGGGTCGTCGGTCAACTCACCCTCGCCGACATAAGCGCGGATTTTCCCGGCAAAATCGTCCGTGCTCACGCGCAAATAAGTGAACGGCGCGGCCTTCACGCGGCCCACGACCGTGCCGTAGGTATTTTCCTTGCCGACGGTTCCGGCGATGATTTCCTGATAATCCATCACCGGCGCGCCTTCGCCTTTCTGCACGAAAATATCCTTCGGCAAATTGCTGCAATGGAACACCACGCCTTTGTCCGGGTCCTCGTTATAATTGTTGTTCCAATCCACAATCGCGCTGGGCCTGCCGCTGGCATGCGCCATCGCATACATCGCGACCGCGCCCATGACGTCCACTTCGCACGCGCTGCTCATCAGCATGTTGCTCATCATGCTCATCAGCGTGCAAGGCACGACGCCGAAAAATTCCTCCATCGCCGTCCAGCACTGGATGGCCGTCGCATTGAGATGCGTGTCTTTCATCCATTTGTCCACCGCAACTCCGAACCTCGCCATTTTCAAAAGCGCAGCCGGCGGAATGGATTTGGACGCGACATAATTTCGGATTTCCTTCAGTTTTGCCCTCACCGCCGCATCGGTGTCCTTCATTTTGTTGACCCAGCCGAACAATTCAAACAGGTCGAGCGTCTCGATGCTGATGCCGGACTGTTCCAGCAGTTTTTCGCTGTAACGAACGGTGTTGAACGCCGTGGGCCGCGCGCCGAGCGCGCCGATGCGCAGATTTTTCAACGCTTTTACAACACGACAGGTCACAATGAAATCCTGCAGGTCTTGCTGAAAACTTTTGCTGTCGGGATCGCATGTGTGCAGTCGTGTGAGCGTGAATGGAACATTGTATTGCCGGAGATTGTTGCAAACCGACATCTTGCCGCAAAAGCTGTCGCGGCGGTTTTTGATTGTCATGATGCGCGGGTCATCGTTGAAGGCGTGGACGAGCACCGGCACGCGCAAACCGGACCAGCGAATGGCATTGGCAACGCCGCGTTCGTCACCGAAGTTCGGCAGCGTGACCAGAATGCCGTCAATTTTATCCGCGTTTTGCTTGAAAAGCGCGGCGCATTTTTTCGCGTCTTCATGGCTTTCCACCGCGCCAAACCTGGTCGCGCTTTCGGACAAAACAACCGTTCCGATGCCGGCCTTTTTAAGAATTGAAAGAATTTCCTTGCGGCCCGAATCGCACAAGTGCGCCGGGAAAAAACCGCGATTCCCGACAATGATGCCTAGAACGACTGAATCACTCATTTTACGATTCCTTTCCTTGAATGGTGGCTTTTGGCCTCGCCTCAATTTGGCAGCCTGCATCTGTGATTAAGAATGCAGGCAAACATCGGCAATGGCGACTATAAATTGCGCCGAACAGGAAACCGGCGGCCAATTACTCCAAGGTCCGATCCTCTGCATCCGTTCCAATAAAATTCTCAATAAAATCGCGCTTTTGCCGCGGGCGCGTTTCGCCTAACTTGCCGTCATGTTTGAACCAGCCGACCTGTTTGACCTGAACCAGACCGAACACGCCGCGATTTTCGACGGCTGCAAATTCGCCTGGGACGCGCTCAAAAAAATTGAAAGCCACATCGCCACGAACCTTAAACCGCTGTTGTTTAACCGCTCCGAAGGCAGGGCATTCATCGGTGAAAAGGTTTTTATTGGCGAAGGCACGGTCGTCGAATACGGCGCTATGATCAAAGGCCCGGCCATCATCGGCAAAAATTGCCAGATCCGACACAACGCTTATATTCGCGAAAACGTCATCATCGGCGACGGCTGCGTGGTCGGCAATTCGTCCGAGTTGAAAAATTCGCTGCTGTTCAATGCCGCCGTTGTGCCGCATTTCAACTACATCGGCGATTCGATTCTCGGTTACAAGGCGCACCTCGGCGCAGGCGTTAAAATTTCCAACTTCAAACTTTTTCCCGGCAACATCGAGGTGGTGGTGGACGGCGTGCCATTCGACACCGGCCTGCGCAAATTTGGCGCGCTGCTCGGCGACGGCGTGGAGATCGGCTGCAACGCCGTGCTGAACCCCGGCAGCATCGTCGGACGCGGCGCGGTGATTTATCCGAACGTCTTCTGGCGCGGCATTTTACCCGACAACACGATTGCCAAGAACAAAGCTGAAATCAAAGTCAGCGTCATAAGGCCGAGGGAAAGTTAAATCGCATCACAAATTTTCTGCGCGACCTTCTCCAGCGATTCATCCGGTTTCAATTCAATCCATTCCAAATCTTTCTGGGCGCGGAACCAGGTCAGTTGCCGCTTGGCAAATTGCCGCGTGCGAATTTTCACCAGCTCGATGGTTTCCTTCAATGACCGCCCGCCGCGCAGATGTTCCACCACCTGCCGGTAGCCGATGGCCTGCATGGCCGTCTTGTTTTCTGCGAGGCCGCGCTTGAGCAATTCACGTGTCTCCTCCACCAAACCACGCGTGAACATCGCGTCCACGCGGGCATCAATCCGTTGGCGCAAATCATCGGATGAACGCGTGAAACAATAAAAATTCGTTTTGGGAGGGACGGCGTGTCGCCGTCCCTGAATTTTGGGTCGGCAGAATGCCGACCCTCCCAAATTCCAATCGGCGCGTTGCTTGGAAAAAGGTTGGCCGGTCAATCGAATGACTTCCACGGCGCGGATGACGCGGCGTGGGTTTTTTTCGTCAATTTTTTCATAAGCAAACGGATCGTGTTTTTGCAATTCTTCCAGTAATTTTCCCAATGGCGTGGCTTCGAGTTCAGCGCGCAATTTTGCGTCAGCGGATGGCGCTTCAGCCAAGCCGTCGAGAAAGGCTTTGAAGTAAAGTCCGGTGCCGCCGCAAAGAATTGGCACGTGGCCGCGCGACTGGATTTCCGCGACGGCACATTGCGCGAGCCGGGCGAATTGCGCGGCGTCGAACGATTCAGTCAGGTCGCAGATGTCAATGAGGTGATGCGGCACGCGGGCGCGGTCGGCGGGCGACGGTTTGGCCGTGCCGATGTCGAGTCCGCGATATACCTGCATTGAGTCCACGGAAATGATTTCGCCGCCGAGTTGTTCCGCGAGGCGCAGTGCGATTTCGGATTTGCCGACGGCTGTCGGGCCGGCCAGGGAAATTGGAGCAAGGAGCAAGGAGCAAGGAGAACGGTGCGGCGTGGCGGACATCTTGATCCTTACTCCTTCATCCTTGCTTCTTTTGCGAGCGTGAAAGTATTGCCGCAAGCGAAAGGCCGGCGATGAAAACAGGGATGCTGATCAGTTCACCCGGTGTGAGGCCGAAGTGAATCTGGTCGGGCGGATAATCGCCGCGGAAGTATTCCATGACGGTGCGGATGATGGCGTAACCGATGAGATAGGTGGCGAATACCTCGCCGTCGAATTTTTTGCGCCGGAACAGCCATGCCAGCAGCAGGTAAAGGATGAAATTGTTCAGCGCATCGTAAACCTCCGTCGGATGCACCGGCAAACCGCCGGTTGGATGGTCAGACGGAAAACGGATTCCCCACGGCAAGTCGGTTGGCCGTCCGTAACAGCAGCCGTTGAGCAGACAACCGATGCGGCCGATAATATTTCCCAGCGCGATGCTCGGGGCGAGCACGTCGGCGGTCTTCCACAGCGGGAGTTTTTTCCAGCGAATGTAAATGAAGCCGGCAATCATCGCGCCAATCAGCCCGCCATAATAGACGAGGCCGCCGTGCTGGATCATGAAAATTTCCGAGAACGACTGGCCGGCGAATTCGTCCTTCCAATATGTCGTCACATAAACGATGCGCGCTCCGAGAATCCCGCCGACCATGAGCCAGAGCACGACATCGGCAATGGTTTCACCTGAGATGTTTTCGCGCCGAGCGCGGCGGGCGGCGGTCAAAAGCCCGACCAGAAACGCCAGCGCAATCATCACGCCATACCAATGAATGGTGAGCGGACCCAATTGAAACGCTATCGGATGCATACTTGGAAGTTAGAGCGCCACGACGAAAATGGGAATTGAAATTCGCAGGTTTGATTGGTAGGGACGACCTGCTGGTCGTCCAAGGCCGCACAGCAGCGCGGCCCTACCGATTCGTTGCCACCATTGAATGAAAGCCCGGCGGCAGCGGTGGAGGCGGTGGAGGCGTGATGAAGCCTGGTGGCAGTGGCGGCCACTCGGGAACGTTCGCGACGAGGTCGCGCCATGCCTGACGCTCGGCGGGCGACATTTGCGACCAGCGTTGGGCATTTTTTAAAAATTCGGCGCGCTCCGCCGTGTTCAACCCAGCAAATTTCGCGAAGGCCCGGATACATTCCTCCCGTTGCCCGGGCGGCAATTTTTCAAAAGCCTGCAATGTTTGTTCCATTTGCAGCCGTTCCGCGTCAGACAACGTGCCGAGAACTTTCTGTTTTTCCACTGGGGTGAGTTCAAAGAATTGATTGAACCCCGCTGTCGTTTGACGGCGCCGGGTTTCTGAAAGCGCGTTTCGGTGTGCCATCCCGACATCACCCGGCCCGCGCCCGACATTTTCAGGCGGGCTGTTGCTCACATCCACGCTGTCGAAGTAACGCAGTGTGCGTTCGTTCATTAAAAATTCCTGCTGTAACGGCGGCGGCAAAATAGTCCACTCGTTGAGACGGTCTTTAACCAATTCCCGAATGTCATCGGGCACCTGCGCGAGTCGGGCGGCGCGGTTGGCCGGCGGCTCGCGAAGCAACGGCATCAAATACCAGCGCAGTTCCGTCGCGCGCAACCGCAGTTCGCGCGTGTCTGGATCGAGTGCTTCATACTCGTCAACTTTCGCAAGAATGCGTCTGCGAATTTCCGGCGGGCGATTGGTCAAAAAAAATCCGCGCTCGGCCGGCCTCATGGCCAATAACTGGCGAAAAAGATTCACCGGCGAGTCTTCACGCGGTGATGTTGGGAGGGTATTTGTCGGCGCCGAAAGCAGCTGCGAGGGCGACGCAGCGTCCGAAACAGTTCCGGCAAACAATGGGAAAACCATCCATTGCCCCGCCGCGCACAACGCCAATGCCCAACACCCCTGCCGCAAAAGGTTCATTGCAGAAGCACCAGCAATTCGTCATCCGCGCGCGGCTGGCTCATGCGCTGGATGGCGTTGAAATTTTTCAACGCATCAACGCTGGGCAACGGTTGCGCTGCAGCCACAAGCACAACGTTTCTGGCGAGCGTCGCGCGATATGCGTTGAGTTCGTGACGATGAATCCCCAAACCGGCAAACGCAATCACAACGGCGGCAACAGCCGCACGCGGCACGAGCACGCGCCATGTCCAGGTCCAGGACCAGTTTGTTGCGCGCGGACGCGCGCCTTCGCGTTCGACGGCCTGGAGCACGCGCGCAGTGAAATTGGATGGCATGGGCGCATCAGGCAAACGTGCCAGCGCTTCGCTCAAGCGCGACTCGATTTCCAAATCCGCCTGCACTTCCGGTTGCGCACCCAGTCCGGCCCGTTCGGCGTCAGTAAGCTTCCGTCGCCAGACCAATTCATGCAACGGATTCTGGAGCGGCTCATTTTTCATCGTGTCTTTAAGTTAAAAACCGCTGCTCAAACATAGTTGCGCATAAAATTTGCAGGCAATGCGCTGTTCAAAAACCCCGCAATGTGTTACAGCAACGTGACCAAAAAACACATGACCGCCGGCCCTGCCGAACAGACAAAATCCGCCGCGCGCACATTGACGAACCGCCGGCGATTCCTCGACGCTTGCCGCTGCAAAGCTGTTGACCGCCCGCCGGTCTGGCTGATGCGGCAGGCCGGGCGCGCATTGCCGGAATATCGCAAGCTCAAGGCCAAACATTCCTTTCTCGAACTGGTTCGCACGCCCGAACTCGCCGCCGAAGTGACGCTCCAGCCAATCCGCCGGTTCGATTTTGACGCGGCGATTTTGTTCAACGACATCCTCGTTGTCGCCGAAGGTTTGGGACAAAAATATCACTTTGACGAAAATAACGGGATCCAAATGGACTTCGCTTTGCGCTCGACGGCTGACATAGCACGGCTCGACACAGCCGCGCTGGTCGAACGCCTGCAATACGTCCCGCGCGCATTAAAGCTCGTTAAAACTGCGCTTGGCGACCGCACAGCGCTCATCGGTTTCGCCGGTTCACCGTGGACGCTCGCCACGTTCATGATGGAAGGAGGCCGCGCCGAGCGTTACACCCGCGCGTTGACCCTGTTTCGTGAAAACCGAAAAACTTATTTCGCACTGGCCAAGAAACTTACTGTCGCCATTACCGCCTATCTCCAGATGCAAATCGCCGCCGGCGTGGATGCACTCCAGATTTTTGACAGCCACGGCGGGCATCTCGCGCCCGCGGAATTTCAAGAGGCTTCCGGCCGTTGGATGAAGGAAATTGTAGCGGCACTAAAAGGTAGGGCGGGATCTCCGAGCACGCCGCGCAAAATTTCGGCGCGGTCTCCGACCGCGCCCTACCTGTCAAACGACAAAGTTCCGATCATCGTTTTTTCGCCCGGCACACACAACAACTGGGACGACCTCCTCACCACCGGTGCGAACGTGCTGGGTATTGACTGGCAGTTTCCGCTGGCGCAAGCGCGCAAACTGCTGCCCGGCAACATCGGGCTCCAGGGAAACCTTGCGCCGGCGCTTTTGAGCGACGCCACGCCGGAAGTGGTCGCCGCAGAAACATCGCGGCTGCTTGAAGACATGCGTGGTCGCAAAGGTTATATTTTCAATCTCGGCCACGGCGTGCCGCCGGGGGCCAAACTGGGAAATATCACTGTGCTGGTTGAAACTGTTCGTGGTTTTAAATGAGCACGCTCAAAGTTGATCTCGACTTGGTGCAGAAATACAACGTGGCGGGGCCGCGTTACACGTCCTACCCGCCCGCCACGAAGTTCACCAACACGGTTGCATGGCCGGAACTGGCCGAAAAAATTTCCAGGAACAACCAGTCCGGGCGCGACCTTTCGCTCTATTTCCACATTCCATTTTGCGAGACACTCTGCTGGTTTTGTGGCTGCACCACCGCCATCACGCTCAACCACAAACAAGGCGACACCTACATCCGTTATCTTGAAAAGGAAGTCGCGCAGATGGCCAGGCTGCTCAATCCGCGACGCAAAGTCGTCCAGCTTCACTGGGGCGGCGGCTCGCCGACGTTTTTGTCGCCCGGCCAAATCCGCCGGCTTGGCGGCATCATCCACAAGCATTTTACGTTTTCAGATGACATCGAGGCCGGTGTGGAAATTGATCCGCGCCGTTTGACGCGCGAACACATCGTTGCCTTGCGCGAAATCGGCTTTAACCGCGCATCGCTCGGTGTGCAGGATTTTGAGCCGAAAGTGCAGGAAGCCGTTCATCGAATTCAACCGCGAGAGATGAACGAACAAGTGCTGGGCTGGACGCGTGAACTCGGCTTCAGTTCCGTCAGCTTCGACCTCATCTACGGCCTGCCGCATCAAACTGTCGAATCCTTCAACCGCACGCTCGACATCGTGCTCGAGATGAAACCCGACCGGCTCGCTGTTTTCAGCTACGCGCATGTGCCATGGATCAAACCCGCGCAAAAGATTCTGGAACAATCCCGCAATGCGGGACTGCCGACGCCCGAACTGAAATTGGAACTGCTCAAAAACGCCATCGAGCGTCTTACCGAAAATAATCGCTACGTTTACATCGGCATGGACCATTTTGCGCGGCCTGATGATGAGTTGGTGGCGGCACAACGCGCCAAAACCCTGCAACGGAATTTTCAGGGTTACAGCACCCGTGCTGGCGCGGACATTTATGCATTCGGCATGTCCGCCATTTCGCAAATTCCCGATGCCTACTGGCAGAATGAAAAGGAGCTGCCGGATTATTACGCTGCACTTGATGCCGGCAAAAACCCACTCGCCCGTGGATACTTCATGACCGACGAGGACAAAATCCGCCGCGAAACCATCATGCGCGTGATGTGCGACCTCTCGCTCGATTATGCCGCGATGTCGCAGAAGCTCGGCATCAACTTCGCGCAACACTTTGCCAACGAACTTGCTGCGCTCGCGCCATTTGAAGCCGACGGTTTGGTGCGTCGTTCGTCCTCGGGTCTCGAAGTCACTGACACCGGCCGCCTGTTCATCCGCAATATTGCAATGTGCTTTGACAACACCCTCGCGCCGGTGGGCGAGCGGAAACATTCGAGGACAATATGAAATCCGTCGCCATCATCGGGGCCGGCATCACGGGTTTGACCGCTGCATTTTACCTGAAACGCAAAGGCATTCCAGTCACGGTTTACGAAGCCGGCGAACGAGTCGGCGGCGTCATTAAATCCGTCCGGCAGGATGGTTATCTGGCCGAATTCGGGCCGAACACGATTCTCGAAACGTCGCCTAAAATCACTCAATTCATCCGCGACACGGGTTTGGAATCGCGACGAGTGAATTCTAACCCCAAGGCCGAAGCGCGTTATGTTGTCCGTTACAAACAGCCGATCGCGATGCCGTCGCCGATCGGTTTTTTTACGACGGAACTTTTCACCGCCAAAGCCAAGCTGGCTGTGTTGCGCGAACCGTTCGTGCCGCGTCGCCGGGACAAAAAAGAAGAAAGTGTTGCTGAGTTTGTTGTGCGCCGTCTGAATCAGGAATTTCTTGATCACGCCATTGACGCGCTGGTCGCCGGCGTTTATGCAGGTGATCCTTACAAACTGTCCCTGCCGCAGGCGTTTCCGAGGCTTGCCGAACTCGAATCGCGTTATGGTTCGCTCATCAAAGGCCAGATTTTCGGCGCGCGCGAACGCAAACGGCGCGGCGAAATTGCCAAAGACCGAGCGCCGAAATTTTCGTTCGACGAAGGCTTGCAGGTTTTGCCCGACGCGTTGCACGAACAGCTTGGCGACGCGGTAAAATTGAGCACGGCGGTTACAAAACTCACGCAAATGGAGGGTGGATGGCAGGTTTCGACTTCTTCGGGCGAAGGAGAACACAGTGCGGTGATTTATGCGGGCACGGCCCACAAATTGGCGGAGTTGAAGGTGATATTGGGTAGGGCCGCGCTGCCGCGCGGCCCAGAAATTGGGGCGGCGCAGCAGCACCGCCCTACCGATAAAATTGATTTTGCCGCGTTTTCCGAAATCCGTTATCCACCGGTGGCGAGCGTGGTTTTGGGTTTCCGGCGCAAGGATGTCAAACATCCATGTGAAGGTTACGGCATGTTGATTCCAAAAATCGAAGGCTTCAAAATTCTTGGCACGATTTTTTCATCGTCACTGTTTCCAAACCGCGCGCCTGCCGGACATCTCACGCTCACGAGCTACATCGGCGGCGAGCGGCAGCCGGAACTCGCATTGTTGCCGCCGGACAGACTTGTCGCAATGACGCGTGAGGATTTGCGCGTGCTGCTCGGTGTCAATGGCGAGCCGACGTTTCGGTTCACCGTGCTTTATCCCAAGGCAATCCCGCAATATAACGTCGGCTACGGTCGCTATCGCGAATGGATGAATGAAATCGAAAACAAGGCCGCCGGACTTTTTTTTGCCGGCCACTATCGTGACGGCGTTTCACTGGGCGATTCGATTATGTCCGGTTGTAACATTACAGTGCGCGTGGAAAAATTTCTGAAAACCAGATGAGCAAAGGCGTTTTGCTGGTTAATCTTGGTTCGCCGGATTCGGCGTCCGTCGGCGACGTGCGGCGTTACTTGCGCGAATTTTTGATGGACAGGCGCGTGATGGACACGCCGTGGCTGTTGCGCGCGTTCATTGTTGGCATGATTCTCATCAGGCGGCCGAAGCAATCCGCCGAGGCTTATCGCAAAATTTGGATGCCCGAAGGTTCGCCGCTCATCGTCACAAGCAGACACATTCAAGCTGAATTGCAAAAGCATGTAAACGCGCCGGTTGAACTGGCGATGCGGTATCAGAATCCGTCCATTCCCAACGCGATTCGGAAATTGCGCGAGCGCGGCGTGGACGAACTGTTTTTAATTCCACTGTTTCCGCACTACGCAATGCCGAGCTACGAATCCGCCGTCGAGCGCGTAAAGAAAGTCGCGGTCAAACTGGCGCCGCAAATGCGAATTGTCGTGCAGCCGCCGTATTTTGATTCACCGGATTACATCACGGCGCTGGTGGCGAGCGCGGAAAATGGTTTACGACAAGGCTATGACCATTTGCTGTTCAGTTTTCACGGCATGCCGGAGCGGCAAATCAAAAAAACCGACCCGACGGGCTGTCATTGTCTGGTGAAGGAAAATTGCTGCGAAGTTGCCAGTCCGGCGCACGCCACGTGTTATCGCGCGCAGTGTTTTAAAACCGTCGCCGCATTTGTAAAGCAGGCCGGCGTGCCCGCCGGAAAATTTTCCGTGTCGTTTCAATCCCGTCTTGGCCGCGACCCGTGGCTGAAACCCTACACGGATTTTGAACTCGCGGCGCTGCCGAAACGCAGCGTCAGAAAACTGCTGGTCATTTGCCCGGCATTCGTTTCGGATTGTCTGGAAACACTGGAAGAAATCGGCATTCGCGGGCGCAAGACGTTTTTGTCCGCGGGCGGAAAGGAATTCGCGCAAATTCCGTGTCTGAACGGGCATCCGCTCTGGATTGCGGCGCTGGAGAAAATAATCAGGCGATTTTTATCCTGAAACGGCGGCTCACTCCTCCGGTTTGGAACCTTTGGTGAAAAAGACAAACGGCAGTTTCACCGTTACCGGCAGAAACTTTAAAAACCCCTTTTTCTTTGGTTTTTCACCGCCGGCGATGCGCTTGCACTTGTGGCCGCAAAGCGGGCAGAGAAACAGCAGGGGGCCGCCTTTGCGCTGGAGCACGCGCACACAACTGCCGCACATGACTTCTTTGCAGTGCGTGCATTTATAAGCAACCTGCACGCGCGGGTGGCGGGGGCACAGCATCGCGCCGCCTTCCAACATCACCGGCGGCTTCGGACGCTCTCGTTCAAACTTCGGAATCGCAACCTTGACATCGGTGTTTTCAACAAACAATTCCACGTCGCCCAGATTCACCGTCTGGCCCGGAAGCAGCCGCGCCTCTTTGACCGGCTTGCCGTTGACGAATGTGCCGTTTGTCGAATTGCAATCGCGAATCATCACGCCGTCATTTGACAACACCAACTCGCAGTGCGCGAAAGACACGGTGGAATGTTCAATGGGAAAATCGCAGTCCGGGTCGCGCCCGACGTGATTGACGCCGAGGCGCAATTCCAACGTCCGGCCTTTCAAATCCTCTGTCTTGATGAGAAGTCTGGCCATAATTCCTCTAAATCCAGTCTGACTTTGCACACTTGGGGAATGGAAGTCGAGCGGAAAATAAACCCATTCTGGTGGCGCGATGATTCGCGTCACATTTTTTCAATACCGGGTGACCCGGCGGCCTATTGCAATTCATTTTTCATAATCCCAATCCTGCTCTTAACCGTAATCGTCGGGCAAATCGGATTAAGATTATGAAATGGTTCAACGCGAGAACGTCAGGCCTATCACGCCAACGACGGCGACGAGACCGCCGACAAGCGAACGTGTGGTGATTTTTTCACCTTCAAAAACGCGCGCCAGGGGCAGCATGATAATGGGCGTCGTGGCGATGATGGCGGTGACAATGCCGGTGGGCGTGTTTTCGAGCGCCCATTGCATGCAACTCACGCCGACCGTCTGGCCAGCAAGGCTGTTGGCCACGACCCATGGCCAAAGGCGACGCCATTTCTCCAGCGAAATCTGAAAACTTTTTGATTCAAGTACGCTGCCGTGCGCATGAGCGCTGCGCCATTTCACAATCAATAAAAGAATGCCCAGCGCAATCACACCGCCGCCGACGCGCTGATAACCAGTCGTACCGGGGTCGGGATGTTGTCCCGCCGCGTGTGCGACAGCGTAGGCTTTGCGGCTCAACACCGCACCCAGCGCGCCGCCAAGCGCCGCAACGACGGCGTATAAAATTCCAACGAGCATCCGGCGCGGCGCAATTTTTAAATGATCGCCCGGCGCGAGCGCGACGGCCACGCCGACTAAGATGACCGCGATGCAAAACAATTCGGCGCCGGTCAACGTGGTTTTCAGCCAAAGCAATTCGATGACCATGGCAAATGGCACGGTGAGGCATTGCGTGAGCAAAACCGTCCGGCGGCTGCCGAGTCGCGGTAACGCCTGGAAAAAGCCGCTGTCGCCCAGGCCGATGCCCGCCAAGCCGCTCAAAACAAAAATGGGAAACGCGTTACCTTCAAAACCGGTGCCGAAAGTGTTCGCCCAAATGGCGAGGAAACCGGTTGCCAGACAGGCACGCCAAAAATTGGCTTCCACGCCGCCGATTTGCGTGGACGTGCGATGGCCGCAAATTGCGGAAATGGAAAACAACAGCGTGGTCAAAAGCGCGGCGAGCATGGAACACGCGTGGGATTACAGTTGATCGTAATACTCGTCCGGGGCGATGTCACCGGCGTCTTCGGCTTTCACACCGCTTTCCTCGGGAATTTCGCCGTTTTCCTCGGAAATTTTGGCGATGTCCGGCTCAACCAAGAGCTTGTTCCTGTCCTTCTTGGAAACTCGTTTGATGCGAAAATGTCCGGTAGCGTCTGATTCGAGAATGCCGCGTCCCACCATGCGAAGGAGAGCCTGCATGGCCCATTCCGGTTCTTCCTGGAACCGCTGCTTGCTCCCAGCGCGACGGCAAATTTCGCGCATGGCAACAAACTGACCTCTCCATGATTTCAGGAAACGAAAAATATCACGCTCATCCGCATCCATGGCATGAAACTGGCAAAATACACCGGCGGAGTCGAACAATTAAAGTGCCAGCCATCCACCTTTGCACCACGGCAATCTTTTTGACACCGCATTTGCGCGCCGCCTTGCGCTGACGCGTCTCGCCAGCGCGCTCGGCAACATCAACATGGGCCATTTCATTCCCGACTACACCGCATATGAAGAATTGTTGAGCGTGTTCAAGGCGTTCACGCCCATCCCGATTCTGCTCCGCGCCGGGGACAGCTACAAAATTTCGTCTGCCGATTTGAAGGAGGAAATTCTCGGACGCGGCTTGAGCGCGCTGCTCGTCAGCAATCCGTGCAATCCCACCGGCCAGCTCATGGAAGGCAAAGAACTCGCCGTGTGGTGCGACCTCGCACGCGAGTGCCAGTGCTCGATAATCTTCGACGAATTTTATTCGCACTACATTTACACCAGCGCAAATCCGGAGAAACCGAAAATGGTTTCCGCCGCCGAATTCGTCGAGGACGTGGAACGCGACCCGATTGTCGTTGTGGACGGCCTGACGAAAAACTGGCGTTATCCCGGCTGGCGCATTAGTTGGACACTCGGTCCAAAGGCCGTGATTGAAGCCATTGCGAGCGCCGGTTCGTTTCTTGACGGCGGCGCGAACCATCCGTTCCAAAACGCCGCGCTGACGCTGCTCGATCCCAGGAATGCCGAACAGGAAACGCTCGCCATCCAAAAACATTTCAGACGCAAACGCGCGCTGCTGTTGAAACGGCTCAAGGCATTGAACATCGGCGTGGACGTCGCGCCCGCTGGCGCGTTTTATGTTTGGGCGAACCTCGCGCGCCTGCCCGTGCCGCTCGACGACGGCATGAATTTTTTCCGGGAAGGCTTGAAGGAGAAAGTCATCGTCGTGCCGGGTGTGTTTTTCGACGTGAACCCCGGCAACCGCCGCGCCACCGCGCGCTACAAAAATTACTGCCGCATCAGCTTCGGCCCGGAAATTGAAAAATTGGAACTCGGCCTCAATGCCTTCGAACGCGTCATCGCGAAGTTCAAATGAAATGGTAGAGACGGCTCGTCCACCCTCCGCGGTAACTGCTACGGAGGACGGGCCGAGCCGTCCGTTGGGAAACGGAATTTCCGCTGGACGCGCGGGCCGCGCGTCCCTACCGCAGAAAGATTGTGCTTCCGTTTTTACTTTTCCATTTTTCCATTCACCTTCATCCTGACGGCGTGAAGTTGTCCGCCACAGAAATCCGCAACGCCGTCCAAGCTGCCTTGGCCGAAGACATCGGCAGCGGCGACGCCACGACGCTCGCCACCGTGCCCGAAACCGCAACGGCCAAAGCCGTCATGCGCGCGCGCGAACCGCTCGTCGTAGCCGGACTCGATTTCGCCGAAATCGCGTTTCGCGAACTTTCGACCGCCGTCAAAATTGAACGCCTGGCAAAAGACAGCCAGCGCACAGGCAATGACGAAATTCTGCTGAAGATTTCCGGCCCGGCGCGCGCGATTTTGAGCGCCGAGCGCGTCGCGCTGAATTTTGTTCAGCAGCTTTCCGGCATCGCCACGCTCACCGCGCAATTCGTGGACGCCGTTAAAGGCACTCGCGTACAGATTCTCGACACGCGCAAAACCACGCCCGGCGGACGGCGATTTGAAAAATACGCCGTCACGTGCGGTGGCGGGGAAAATCACCGGATCGGCCTCTACGATATGGTTCTCATCAAGGACAATCACCTCGCTGTCCCGCAAATACGGGACGCCATGCCCAATGCCATCGCCGCTGCCGTCCGGCGCGCACGCGAAAAATTTCCGCAACTAAAAATCGGGGTCGAAACCGACACGCTGGAGCAGGTCGAGCAGGCTGCCGACGCGGGCGCGGACGTCGTTTTGCTCGACAACATGAATCCGGTGCAGTTGCGGCTCGCGGTGCAAAAAATCAAAGGCCGCGCGAAGACCGAAGCCAGCGGCGGCATAAACATTGCAAATGTCCGCGCCATTGCCGGAACGGGTGTTGATTTTATTTCCGTCGGCGCACTCACTCACGCCGCGCGCGCGGTGGACATTGGCCTGGATTTTACAAACGAATGAAGAAGGAAGAAGGCGGAATGAAGAAACGGCTGCTGGATTGCCCATTGCTGGATTCTTTTCTGCATTCTTCATTCTGCCTTCTGCATTTTGAATGACAACGGACGCAAAAATCCTTTCGGCGTTGCGCACTAATCCCGACGGTGTGTCAGGCACTGAACTCGCGGAGAAATTGCGCATCAGCCGGGCGGCGATTTGGGCGCGCATCGAGGAATTACGCCACCTCGGCTACGACATCGAGGCCGGACCGCATTTTGGCTACCGGCTCATTGGCGTCCCGGACGTGCTGCACGCGGACGATTTGCTCGCGCGCCTCTCCGAAACGAAAATCATTGGCCGCGACGTCCGCGTGTTCGAGCAGACGACTTCGACAAATGACGTGATTGAAAAGCTCGCACGCGACGGCGTGAAAGAAGGCGTCGTCGTTTTTGCAGAATCGCAAACAAAAGGCCGCGGACGGCTTGGACGAAAGTGGATTTCTCCCGCGCACAAAGGGCTTTGGTTTTCCCTTTTGCTCCGACCCGACTTGCGTCCGCAGGAAGCGACACAGTTGACGGTCGCTTCCGCAACGGCCCTGTGCCGCGCCATCCACTCCGAAACCGGTTTGAACCCCGAAATCAAATGGCCGAATGATATTTTGGTTCACGGGAAAAAAGTCGCGGGCATCCTGACGGAAATGAGCGCGGAGTTGGACAGGGTCCAGCATGTCATTCTCGGCATCGGCGTAAATATGAATATGAGCGCGGGTGAATTTCAGCCGGAACTGCGCAAGCTCGCAACGTCCCTTAAAATTGAGTCAGGCAGAGCCATTTTGCGGGCGGACCTGGCAACGGCGATTTTGTATGAACTGGATCGCAACTACGCGCGCGTTTGCGCCGGCGGATTTGCAGCGATCGCGGACGAATGGGAGGCGCATTGCACGACCATTGGCCGCGATGTAACGATCCAAATCGGCGAACGCCGCCTTCGCGGCCGGGCCGAATCGCTCAGCGACGAAGGCGCGCTGTTGCTGCGCACGGAGCATGGACATCTTGAATCCATCATCGGCGGGGATGTGACGTTGGAGAAATGAATGGAGTCAAATGAGTTAAATAGGTTAAATAAGTTGTCGGGAATGCAACACTGACTGACTCATTTAACCCATTTAACTTATTTAACCATTAGATGCTTTTGCTATTCGACATCGGCAATACGCACACGCACATCGGTCTGGCCAATGACCGCCGCGTGCTGCGCCAAATCAACGTTCCCACACGCGAATGGTTTGGTGGCAACGCCAAAACGCGCGTAGCCAGACTTGTCGGCGCAAAAAAAATCGAAGGCGTGATTTTGTGCAGCGTCGTGCCGCGCGCGACGCCGTTTGTCCGCAAAATTGTGCGCGCACTTTGGAATTTGGACGCGCTCGAACTCACGCCGAAAACTGTGCGCGGTGTGGGCATTGATTATCCAAAACCAAATTCAATCGGCCCGGATCGTCTGGCAAACGCGGTCGCCGCGCGGCATCACTTTGGCGCGCCGGTGGTGGTGGTGGACTTTGGCACAGCGGTGACATTCGATGTTGTGAACGCGCACGGCAATTATGTCGGCGGCATCATCACGCCCGGCCTCGCGGCCATGACGGATTATCTGCACGAGAAAACGGCACTGCTGCCGCGCATCAAGATTCGCGAAATGAGCGGCGTCATCGGTAAAAGCACCGAACAGGCAATGTTAATCGGCACAGTGCATGGCTATCGCGGGCTCGTTCGCGAATTGATTGCCGAGTTGAGGCGCGAGTTGAAGGCGAAGCATTTACCGGTCGTCGCCACAGGCGGCTGCGCGGGATTGATTGCGGCGAAATTAGCCGAAATTACCGCCGTAGAACCGAACCTGACGCTTGAGGGGTTGCGTCTTGTCTGGCAGGCAAAAGTCCAAAGTTCCATGTTCAATGTCTAAAGTCATTCCATTGTCCGAAAGCCGTGACTTTGGGTTTTGAACTGTAATGCTTCATTCCGCGATTGCTCCTCCGCTCTATTTTCCGCAGAATCCCCGTCTCTATGTCGAGCAGCCGCAGACAATATCCGTTTCATTTGATCGAACCCAAATGGCGGAAATTTTGGGGTAAGCAACAGACATTTCGTGCGTGGAATCCCGGCGATGAAATCCCAGCGAAGCATCCGTTTGCGCAACGCCACAATCTCTCCGGCAAGGCAGCTGCGACGAAGCTGCCCAAGAAATTTTACATCCTCGACATGTTTCCTTATCCGAGCGGCGCGGGTTTGCACGTCGGACATCCTGAAGGTTACACCGCCACGGACATTTTGGCGCGATACAAACGCGCGCTCGGTTTCAACGTGCTGCATCCGATGGGTTGGGACGCCTTTGGCCTGCCCGCCGAGCAATACGCCGTCAAGACCGGCCAGCATCCGCGCAAGGCCGCCGAGGCCAACATCGCCACTTTCAAGCGGCAGATTCAATCGCTTGGTTTCAGCTACGATTGGTCGCGTGAACTCGCCACTAGCGACCCGGGTTATTTCAAATGGACGCAATGGATTTTCCTCAAGCTTTACAACAGTTACTTTGATCCTTATTGGAGAAAAGCCACCCCGATTGAAATTCTAGAGGATGCACTCTCAGAAAACCCAAGGCGAAAAAGTGAATGGCAGGACAACATTTATCTAGCCGATCTCAATTCCGTAAAACTCCGTGAAAAGGAAAAATTTGACAGTGCCTACCTGGTCAGCTGCAAACGCTTAGCATACGTGACTAAAGCGCCCGTTTGGTGGTGTGAACAATTGGGAACTGTGTTGGCTAACGAAGAAGTCGTGGACGGTAAAAGCGAAGTAGGTGGTTTCCCGGTAATTCGTAAGCCAATGCGCCAATGGATGCTTCGTATCACTGAATACGCCGAACGCCTGTTGCAAGACCTCGATACAATTGACTGGAGTGATTCACTCAAGGAAATGCAACGGAATTGGATTGGCCATAGCAAAGGTACAGAAGTGGACTTTGAAGTAGAAAAATCGGTAATCCCTGGTTCCCCAGCCGAAACGATTCGTGTTTTCACTACCAGACCAGACACTTTGTTCGGTGCAACCTACATGGTACTTGCTCCCGAGCACGCGTTGATCGATCGAATGAAGAGAAGTGGCGTTATTCCGACCAACTGGCCGGAAGGCACTCGCAAGGAATGGACGGGGGACGCGGAAAACCCAAACGACGCAATCACTGCGTACCAATGGACGGCATCTATCAAGTCTGACCTTGAACGCACCGAATTGGCGAAAGAGAAAACAGGCGTGTTCACCGGAGGATTTGCTATCAATCCGGTCAATGGCGAAAAAATTCCGATTTGGATCGCGGATTACGTTCTGGCGAGCTACGGCACGGGCGCCATCATGGCTGTGCCAGCACACGACACCCGCGACTTTGAGTTCGCCACAAAATTCAATCTGCCCATCGTGCAAGTTGTCCAGCCGCCCGATCCAAAAACCGATTGGCACGGTTTCGTGGATGACGGCACATCGGTGAACTCGACCGGACCCGAGGTTTCCATCACCGGCCTGCCGACGTCTGAAGCCAAAAAGAAAATCACCGCTTGGCTTGAGTTAAAAGGTTTCGGCAAGAAGGCCATTAATTACAAACTCCGCGACTGGCTGTTCAGCCGTCAACGTTACTGGGGCGAGCCGTTCCCGATTATTTGGAAAAAGGACGCCGCTGGAAATCTTTACCACGAGGCATTGCCTGAAAGTGCGTTGCCGGTGGTTCCACCGAAACTCGACGATTACAAACCCACGCCCGACGGCCAGCCACCGTTGGCACGCGCGAAGGATTGGGTGAACGAAATCAAAAATGCACAGCGCGAAACGAATACCATGCCACAATGGGCCGGCAGTTGCTGGTATTATCTCCGTTATCTCGATGTGAAAAATCCAAACGCATTCGTCAGCAAGGAAGCTGAGAAATACTGGATGGGAACGGTAGGGCGCGCTGTCCCCAGCGCGCCGCGGCCGGCTGGGACAGCCGGCCCTACCCCCGGCGTTGACCTATACGTTGGAGGAACCGAGCACGCTGTCCTGCATCTGCTCTACGCCCGATTCTGGCACAAAGTTTTGTTCGACCTTGGTTACGTCTCGACACCGGAACCATTTTTCAAGCTCGTCAATCAGGGACTGATTCTCGGCGAAGACGGCCAGAAGATGTCGAAGTCGCGCGGCAACGTCGTGAACCCGGACGACATTCTCAAGGAATACGGCGCGGATGCCTTCCGCCTTTACGAAATGTTCATGGGACCACTGCGGGATTCCAAGCCATGGAGCACAAAAGGCGTCGAGGGCGTGTATCGTTTTCTGGGCCGCGTATGGCGTTTGTTCGTGAATGAAAAAAGCGAAACGGAATTTGAACAGGCGGAGACAACCACAAACCCGGGCTTCGCCAGAGGCTCCGCCGAGGCGAGGGCACAAAGACACAAAGAATTGTTGGATTTAATCAAATCGAGTTCAAGCATCAAGGACGTGCAACCGACACCGGCGCAGTTGAAGACACTTCACGCGTGCATCAAGAAAGTCACCGAAGACCTCGATGGAATGCGTTTCAACACGGCGATTTCAGCGATGATGGTTTTTGTGAACGACGCGATGACGTGGGAAACAAAACCGGTTTCCGTGCTGCGGGATTTCCTGATTTTGCTCCAGCCCTTTGCACCGCACTTGGCGGAAGAGCTGTGGGAAAAGCTGTCCACAGTCCGCAGTCCGCAGTCCATAGTCGGTACGCCCGCGAATAAAACAACTGTGGACTCGGGACTCGGGACTATGGACTCTTTGTCTTATCGGCCGTGGCCAAAGTTTGACCCCGCTCTGCTCATCGAGGACACGCTGGAAATTCCTGTGCAGGTCAATGGCAGGCTGCGCGACGTGATCAAAGTCCCGGCCAACGCCGACAACGCCACGCTTGAAGCCGCCGCGAAAGCATCCGAAAAAGTGAAGCCGTTCCTTGAAGGCAAAACAATCAAGAAAGTCATTGTCGTGCCGAAAAAGCTGGTGAACATTGCAGTTGGCTGATGTTTCAACCTTTTTCCCCGCCAGCCAGAATCGTCTGAAAATGCGGTGGCGATTCTTCGCGGGCGACGACGCTGATTTCAATTTTCTTGAAGCGCGCGCTTTCGAGCCAGCGATGCAAATCGCTTTCGGCGAACCCCAGCCAATGGTCGCCGTAAAGCTCGCGAGCCTTCTCAAAATTGTGCCTGAGCAAATCGAGAATCATGATTTGCCCGCCTCTCTTGAGGATTTTGTGCGCGCTGCAAATCGCCTTGGCGGGGTCTTCAGCATGATGCAACGCCTGGCTTAAAATCACGAGATCAACGCTGTTCGGTTCAATCGGCGGGTTTTGCAGGTTGCCGAGACGGAATTCCAGATTTTTCAGTCCGTTCTTTTTTGTCTTTGCCACGCCGAACGCAACGATTTTTTCCGAATTATCCACGGCGATGACTTTTTTGCAGCGGCGCGCGAGCAGTTCACTCAACAAGCCTTCACCCGCGCCGAGGTCGGCGACAACCAGCGGTGGCAGAATCCGCAGCAGCAAATGCCCGAACGCCTGCCACGAACGCCCCGGGCCATAAACGCGGTCGAAGCGTCCGGCGATTTGATTGAAAAAAACCTGCGCCTGTTCGTGGCGGCGGGCGAGGATGCGCTTGAGATTGATCTCATCGCCGGCGTGTTCGGGTAATTCCCCCGCGCCGCGAATGGCGAGCTGGATGAATTCGCCGGTGGCGTTGTCGGTGCGCGGATTTAATTTGTAAAACGTCCGTTTGCCGTCGCGCCGCGATTGCACCAGCCCCGAATCCTGCAGCAGGCCGAGATGCGTGGAGATGCGCGACTGGCCGAGCCGCGTGATCTCCTGCAGCTCGTTCACGGACATCTCGTCCCGCTCCAGCAGCGCGACAATGCGCAGCCGTGTGGGATCGGACAAGGCCCGCAATGATTTCAGTGTCGAAAACATGTTTGTTCTGCGCGTCCAATTTATTTTAAGAAACGGTTTGACGCGCTGTCTTTTTCTTATATCATCTTATCTTGATACGTCAATATGACATTTGAACCCAATTATCCATGAGTAAAAATTTTATCTTCTCCTCCGAGTCCGTCGGCGAGGGCCATCCGGACAAGGTTTGCGATACCATTTCCGATTACGTACTGGACGCCTGTCTCGCGCAGGACAAGTTCAGCCGCGTCGCCTGCGAGACTTATGCCAAGAGCAACTTCGTCGTGGTCGGCGGCGAAATCACGACAAAGGCGAAGCCCGATTTCAACGCCATCGCGCGCCAGGCCATTCGCGACATCGGTTATACGCACGACGACGACGTGTTTCACGCAGACAAGGTGCTCATCATGAACGCCATCACGTCCCAGTCACCGGACATCAAGCAGGGCGTGGACGCGCGTGCCGCCGATGGCAAGGCCACTGCCGAACAAGGCGCCGGCGATCAGGGATTGATGTTCGGTTACGCCACAAACGAGACGCCGGAACTCATGCCCGCCCCCATCATGTATGCGCATAGACTCGGTTGGAAACTCACAGTCATCCGCAAGAGTGGCAAAGTGAAATGGTTGCGGCCGGACGCCAAGTCGCAGGTCTCCGTCCGATATGTGAACGATCAACCTGTCGAGATCACCAATGTTGTCATCTCCACCCAGCACAGCGCGGACGTGAAGCACAAGACCATCAAGGAATTTTGCATCGAGGAAGTGATCAAGAAGACGCTTCCCAAACGCCTGCTGACGAAAAATACCGTCTTCCTCGTCAATCCGACCGGTCGTTTTGTCGTCGGCGGACCGCAAGGCGACACCGGTTTGACCGGACGCAAGATCATTGTGGACAGCTACGGCGGCATGGGCCGCCACGGCGGCGGCTGCTTCAGCGGCAAAGACCCGAGCAAGGTGGACCGCAGCGCGGCTTACATGGGCCGTTACGTGGCCAAGAACATCGTTGCGGCGGGCATCGCCACAAGCGCGGAGATTCAATTTGCCTACGCCATCGGTTATCCCGACCCCGTCAGTGTTTGCATCAACACCTTTGGCACTGCGGTTGACGGCATCACGGACGAGCAGATCGAGAAAGCCGTGCGCGAAGTGTTCAGCTTCAAGCCCGCGAGCATCATCAAACAACTCAACCTGCTCCGCCCGATTTACCGCAAGACGACCAATTATGGCCACTTCGGCAAGAACGATCCTGATATTACCTGGGAACGCACAGATAAAGTTGAGGCGCTGAAAAAAGCGTTATGAGAAAGTTTTCAGTTTTCAGTTTCAAGTTTTCAGACTGAAAACTGAACACTGAAAACTAGGAACTTAAAAATGGCCTATCAATCGTTTGAGAAACTGGACGTATGGAAAAGAGCATGCCGACTCGCCGTGGAAGTCAGTCGCGCATTGCGCGATTCGAAGCAGTATGCATTACGAGACCAAATGCAACGGGCGACGATTTCCATTCCCTCGAACATTGCCGAAGGCGCGGAACGTGACAGCCGGCAGGATTTCATCCGCTTTCTGCGGATTGCCAAAGGCTCTGCCGCCGAGTTGCGCACTCAATGTTACATTGCCAAGAAACTTGAATTAATCGCCAAAACTGACGCGGACGAATTTATCCAAGAGACAAAGGAATTGTCAGCTATGTTGCAGGGCTTGATCCGCTCATTCGAAAAGACTGAAAACTGAAAACTTGAAACTGAAAACTATGAGCAACGTTAAACTTTCTCCCACCCGTGCAATGACTGCCAAGCACGATTACTCCGTCAAAGACATCTCCCTCGCCGACCTCGGTCGGCGCGAAATCGAAGTCGCCGAACAGGAAATGCCCGGCCTCATGTCCGTGCGCGCCAAATACGGCCCGCAAAAGCCGCTCAAAGACGTGCGCATCTCCGGCTCGCTGCACATGACCATCGAAACCGCGGTGCTCATCGAGACGCTTATCGAGTTGGGCGCTTCGGTGCGCTGGGCGAGCTGCAATATTTTTTCGACACAGGACCAGGCTGCCGCCGCGATTGCCAAAGCCGGCATCCCAGTGTTCGCCTTCAAGGGTGAGTCACTCGAAGAATATTGGGAATTTACGCTCGCCGCGCTCACGCATCCCGGCAACAAAGGCCCGCAACTCGTCGTGGACGATGGTGGTGACGCGACGCTGCTCATTCACAAAGGCTACGAACTGGAGGACGGCGACAATTGGGTCAACACACCGGCCGCCTCGCGCGAAGAGCAAGTCATCAAAAATTTGTTAAAGCGTGTGTTCAAGGAACGTCCCGGTTTCTGGCACAACGTCGTGAAGGATTGGAAAGGCGTTTCCGAAGAAACGACTACCGGCGTGCATCGCCTCTATCAGATGCTCGAAGCCGGCAAACTCCTCGTGCCCGCCATCAACGTCAACGACTCCGTCACCAAGTCCAAGTTCGACAACCTCTACGGCTGCCGCGAATCCCTCGCCGACGGACTCAAACGCGCCCTTGGCGTGATGATTGCCGGCAAAACCGCCGTGGTTTGCGGTTATGGCGACGTTGGCAAAGGCAGCGCGCATTCACTGCGCGGATTCGGCTGTCGTGTCATTGTCACCGAGATTGACCCCATCAACGCGCTGCAGGCCGCGATGGAAGGGTTCGAAGTCACGACCATCGAAGAAACGCTTGGCCGGGCCGATATTTACGTCACCGCCACCGGCAACTGCGACGTCATCACGCTGGAGCACATCCTCAAGATGAAAGACCAGGCCATTGTTTGCAACATTGGCCATTTTGATAATGAAATCCAGGTGGACCGGCTCAACAACGCGCCAGACATTCACAAGGTCAACATCAAGCCGCAGGTGGACCGCTACGATCTGCCCGGCGACCGCAGCATTTACCTGCTCGCAGAAGGCCGGCTCGTGAATCTCGGTTGCGCCGAAGGCCATCCGAGTTTCGTCATGTCGAACTCGTTCACGAACCAAATCCTCGCGCAACTCGACCTTTGGAAGAACAAAGACACCTACAAAGTCGGCGTTTATCGTCTGTCCAAGAAATTGGATGAGGAAGTCGCTCGTCTACACCTCGAAAAAATCGGCGTGAAGCTGACGAAGCTCACCAAGAAACAAGCCGATTACATCGGCGTGCCGCTTGAAGGACCTTACAAGCCGGAACATTACCGGTATTGAAATTACGATTCCCGAATTTCGAATGACGAATCAAGGCGAATGGAAGCCCGTTCGTCCTTTTTGTTTGCTAGAACAAACCGGCAAAAAAAGGAAACACCGATTCATGAACAGAATTGGTTATAGTTAATTTCGAAATAAACCCGTTTTTTGCACATGTGTTTCCGTAACTGTATTTGTTCCCCCATCCAAAAGTGTTACGTGAAAAACGGCCTCCGCCGAATCATCCGTGAATTTATTCCCGCGCTCATCGGTCAAATTCCAATGCTCCTCAATCACGCCATTCGTTGTGCTGCCCGTGATTGTTTTTATGTGTTTTCCAGAAAATGTGCGCAATTCGATACTATAAGAAACATTCGTCTTGGGCACTCTGGCGTAAAGAATGGCCTTGTTACCAGTGAATCCGGAATAGAAAGAATCAAATTGCATAACATTGCTGGAATAGAACGGCATAATTGGACCTCTGGCCCGTAACACGCGCGTCCCGGAAGCTCCGCCCAACAATAATTCCGCCTGGAGTTGGTGTGGTCCGGGGGGATTATATATCGTGTTCCAAACGAGAAGACAATTGCCATTGATGGCGTTATTAGTCCAAACAGTCGAGACATAACTATCATCCACGAATAAGCTCAGTCTGTAAGGTATGTCGAGTTTAGGATTATTATTTCGTAATTCTTGCAGTAAGTTGTACGAAATTGGCACTTCAAAGGTCGCAATATCCGGTTCTTCACCGGTAATCACCTGCTTAAGCTTTAGAATGTTTGTGGGGGCAACCGAATTTGCTCCAAGTACTTTCAACCATTGGTTCATTGTGCGGCCTTCAACAGTCCGTTCTTTTGGGCCATATAAAACGAAAAACGCTGCACATCCGATAAGAACTATAACTATAGCACCTGCTAAATATAGAAGTTTCTTTTTCATTCGATTAATTTCTATTTTTTGTAATAAGGAGATAGATCATGCCCCGGTTCCAAGGAAGATGACGTGCTTTCCAGTTTTCAATTCGAGATATCTAAATCCGATTTTTTACTCAAATCCAGTATTAAAACCTGGAAGGCACTGCTTCGTAAGTGTCGAAAAATTTCGTTTCAAAACGGAAAATCACCGGTGGATTTTGGCAAGACCGCTTTCGGTTCGATGATTTTCTTCGCCAGACTGTGTTTGCGGTAGCCAGCTACTTTGATTGCTTTGTTGGGTAGGGCCGGGCAGACGAACTCGCACGCGCCGCAACCAATGCACAGATCCTTGTTCAATGATGGCAGGCGGAGATTGTTGATGTAGGGGACGGTGGACACGGCTTTTGTGGGGCAATGTTCGGAACAGGCGGCGCAGTCGGTGCCGTTTGTCAATACCACGCACCGGTCCGGGTAAAAATTCGCCTCGCCGATTTTGGTTAAATGTTTTGTGGCTAAATCGAGCAGATCAATCGCGCCGTCCGGGCAAACTTCGCCGCATCGCACGCAGTCGAAGTTGCAGAAGGCAACATTGAAATCCATGTGCGGCTTCATGATTCCAAGGAACCCATATTCCCCGAATGCCGGTTGCAGCACACCGGTCGGACATTCGCTGATGCACAAATGGCAGGCTATGCAACGGTCAAGAAACCGTTCCACACTCGCCGACCCCGGCGGACAAATGCCAGGGGAAAAATTTTCGGCAGATTTGGTTTTCCCATCACTTAATTTTTCACTCGCGAGCAAAACGCGGCCGATGCCCACCGTTCCGGCAATGCCAAGCATGGTTTTTGAGATGAACGCGCGCCGTTGTGGATCGCGCACCATGTCAGGAGCGGGAGTTGAAATCGAAGTCTCTGCAGCCCAGGCAAAGTGATAACCGATGCCATGTTCTGTGCAGACATTCATGCAATTGTAACACGCCACACAACGGGAGAAATCAATCGCACCGGCAGACAAATCAATGCACTGTGCCTTGCAGGCTTTCACGCACGCGGCGCATTTTGCACAGGCGCTTTTCTCAATCTGCAATCGGAATGCCGCGCGCTTTGAGAGCCAGCCCAGCAACGTGCCGAGGGGACAGAGCGTGTTGCAGTAGAGCCGCCCGCCAATCACAACCAACACAGGGAGCAGGACAAGGAGAATTACCGATTCATGAAGTGCGCCCGCACTTGCCCAGTGCGGCTGGACGCGAAAAAGTCCGTGCCAACCAATCGCGTCCGCCAAACCGACGACAAAATTGTTCGCCAGGACGACGATTGGCCGGAAAATGTCCGATGTGACGCGGCCGAAGTTGCTGTAAGGGTCGATCGACGCCAGAGCGAAACCGCCCCAGCCGGCCACAGCCGCGATGATGGTCGCCCACAAAAACGTTTGTCTCAACCATGTGTGAGGTCGTGAATAAGACGCGGGTTTGGATTTTCGTTTCACCCATTTTGTCAGGCGATCGATGACGTCCTGCAAAATTCCCAACGGACAAATTGCCGAACAATAAACACGCCCTACAGCCAGCGTGACGATGGCGATGATGATGCAGGCCAGCGATAAACTCGCACCGGTGAGCAGCGCGACCAGCGAAGGGACGAATTGAATTTCGCCCAACCAGTGGCCGATTTTCCACGGAACCAGTTCCCGAAAATCAACAAACGCCGCAGTGAGCGCAGCAAACACTGCCACCGCCACCACGACCCGTAACCATTTCAGAAGTTTGGGCGGCACAGCTTCATGCCAGCTTGAGCCGGCGGATGTCCACTTGTTCCAAGTCCATCGTGCCGAGGTTCATTCCGGCGGCGATGGCGATGTGGCGGATGTCGGACGGCTGGTAATTGAGCAGTCGCGCGCCGGCGGCGTCAGTGGCCACGATGTCGGTCGAGACCAGCAGCGTGCGCATGACGACCAGATCGTTCGCAGATGTGCCACGCGGCCCGTTGCGAACCATGGGGGCGTAGGCGTCGAGGATGTTGAGTGTCGGTTTTTTGAACGTCAGCAAATCGGCAATGCACTGGTGCAGGTCGGTGCGATGATAGAATCCACGATCCCAAACAATGCCCATCAAATTTTTCATGCACCCGGTCATCAACGTGGCCATGTGTTTTTTGAGTACCGGGACGTTGATGAACACATCGCTGTCGAGAACCAGCGAATGGACTTTTGCCTGGCGCAATTTCTTCCCGTTCGGAATTTCAACTTGACGATAAAGGGTTTGGTCCTTGCCGTTGACGAGAGTCGCGCCGGTGTCCTTCGCCACCTTTTCGATGCCGCTGTTGGCATAAGTGCGTTGCCATTGGTCGCAGGAGTTGTCAAACATGCTCACGGATTTCGCGCCTGCGGCAAAACACATCTCCACCACCCGTTTCACCAGTTCCGGGTGCGAATCCGCGCCGCGTTCCGGTGGTGAATCCCAGCCGATGTTGGGCTTCACGAGAACGGTCTGTCCCTTTTTCACGAAAGCTTCCATGCCGCCGAGCATGGCCATGGCCTTGTCGAGCATCGCCGCGCGTTCGCCGTCGCGCACCGCCACGAGGACGGATTTCGCCTGGACCGGCGCGGTGGAAACGCCGGCGGTTTTCACCGGCAAATCGGCGGCGAACAATTTTTCAAGGTTGGCAAGGGGCAGGCTTGCGCCGAGGGCGAACCCGGCTTTGATAAAATCACGGCGCGTTTTCATAAATGACAAGCGTTGAAAGGATGAACTGACATTTCTTTTGGCAAACTAATCCCTTCCCGGAGCAGAACAAGGCCGTTGCTTGATTTTCGCCATTTTGGGTGAAGGAATGCCAAAATACGTCAAAATTGCCGATAAAAAAATATCCCAAAGCATCCCCGGCAAATTACAGGCGCAGAACCGCCCCGAGGCGGCCGACATCGCGCGGCGGCGATAAAAAAATTTCATTTCGAACAATTTGTGATAGGTTACACTGTGAAATGAGGTTGTTTACTGTTTGTTCTACATTAAAAAATGAAAGCCCCGATACCAACCAATGAAGCTGAACGGCTCGCGGCCTTGAAGTCGTATCGCATTCTCGATACTGCGGCCGAGCAGTCTTACGATGATATCACCGCCCTGGCCGCGCATATTTGCGAGGTTCCAATTGTCATCATTTCACTGGTGGACGAATATCGGCAATGGTTCAAATCGAAAATTGGATTGGATGTGGAACAAACGCCCCGCGAGATCGCATTTTGCGCGCATGCGATTCTTCAGAAAGAACCTTTTATCGTTACGGATGCAACGAAAGACGAGCGGTTTGCAAATAACCCGCTGGTCAAGGGTGAAACTCACATTCAGTTCTACGCGGGCTTCCCATTGATTAACCCGGAAGGACTGGCCTTGGGAACACTTTGTGCCATTGACCGTCAACCGCGCCGACTTTCCGCCGAACAGGAAAAGGCGATGCAGGCTTTGCAGCGGCAGGTCATGGCTTTGCTGGAGTTAAGGCGGGTTTCGGCGCGCCTGGCGGATGCACTCGATAATGTAAAAATATTGCAGGAGTTGCTGCCCATCTGCGCCTGGTGCAAGCGCATCCGTGATGACAAAGGGTACTGGGAGCAGGTCGAGGCCTACTTTCATAAAAACGCGGGCGTCAATTTTACCCACGGTGTTTGCCCGGAATGCCTGGGAAGGGTGCACGTCAAATAGTAGCCGGGCAAACGACGATTCTCTTAACCGGTCTTGAACCTTATTTTAATCCACGCCATCTCCTCTTCGCATTGCTTCGACGCGGCGGGCCGCGTAATCTGCGGGCGGCTTTTCCATGAAACTTCTCGTCATCGGTTCGGGCGGACGCGAACACGCGCTGGTCTGGAAACTGGCGCAGTCGCCGCATGTCACACAACTATGGTGCGCGCCGGGCAATGCCGGCATCGCCCAGGAACGGCTACGCAACGGCAAACTCGTAGAATGTCGCGATATAAAAGCGACTGACAGGCCGAGGCTTCGTTGGTTTGCCAAGCGTAACAAAATCGATTTGACCGTTGTTGGACCAGATGACCCGTTGGCTGACGGCATTGTTGATTTTTTTGAGGAAGAAGGTTTGCGAATTTGGGGGCCAAATCAAAAAGCGGCGAAGTTTGAATGGTCTAAATCCTTTTCTCAAAAATTCATGGAGAAGCATGGCATTCCAACTGCGAGAGCTGGAATTTTTACTGATCCAAATGAAGCAAAAACGTTTGCGGCAGAATTAAATTGGCACTGCGTAATAAAAGCCGACGGACTGGCTTTAGGCAAAGGCGTTATCGTTCCAAAAAACCTAGATTCATTTGTTCCAGAAAACAAAAAATGGGCTGAACAAGCTATTGACGACATGCTCCTGCTTGGACGTTTTGGAAAAGCCGGCGAACGAATCGTCATTCAGGAATTTCTTGAAGGCATGGAGATTTCGCTGCATGCGCTGTGTGATGGCAAAACGGCCAAACTTTTTCCGACCTCACAAGACCACAAGCGCGCGCTTGATGGCGACCGTAGCTTGAACACCGGCGGCATGGGCACGTATTCGCCCACGCCGTTTTTGAGCGACGCGCAACTGGCCGATGCCGGCAATAAAATCCTAGGGCCGTGGCTGCGCGGCTGCGCGGCAGAAGGAATTGATTTTCGCGGAATTTTGTATCCGGGCCTGATGCTGACAAAAAACGGCCCCAAAGTGCTGGAATTCAACGCGCGTTTTGGCGATCCGGAAACGCAGGTCTACCTGACACGGCTTGAAAATGATCTGGTTGAACTGCTCGATGCCAGCGTCAGCGGCATGCTCGGCAAGATGGAATTGGAATGGAGCCCGACGGCGAGTGTTTGCGTGGTAATGGCGAGCGGTGGTTATCCCGGCAGCTACGCAAAGGGCAAGCCGATTCGCGGCCTGAACGAAGCTGCGGAGCTGCCGCACACAAAAGTTTTTCACGCCGGCACGGCGAAAAATGGAAATGAAATCGTTACAAATGGCGGACGTGTTTTGGGCGTTACCGCTTGGGCAAAGGATTTGAAATCCGCCCAAGCTGCCGCTTATGTCGCCGTGGAAAAAATTCATTTCGATGGCGCGCATTTCCGCCGTGATATCGCGGCGAAGGCGCTGTGATGATTTCATTGCCGCTTTACTTCCCTCTGTCTGTGAATCATTTTAGGCGGACCATGACACGGCGTTTTTTCAGTCTTCTCGTCCCGGCCATTGCAATGTTGCTGGTAATGCGCGGCTCGTTGTGCGCGGAACCGACAAATACCGCGCCAGATTTCAAGGAAGTTTACGATTTGATTCGCACGAATCTCGCGGGCGCAACGGATGAAACTTTGAATCGCACGGCGGTCGAAGGGTTGCTGACGCAGTTACACGGCAAAGTTTCCCTCGTCGGCGCGGTGAATGGGACCACGATTCTGCAAGGTGGAACCGCTTTGAGCAAATCAACGATCCTCGAAAGCAATGTCGTGTATTTGCGCGCCGGTCACGTTGCGGGAAATCTCGCGAACGAATTGAGCATAGCGTATCGCGCATTGGCGGTATCGAACGAAGTTGTCGGAGTGGTCCTGGATTTGCGGTTTGCCAGCGGTGACGATTACGCGGTGGCAGTGGCGGCGGCGGATTTGTTCGTGTCGAAAAAAACGCCGGTGTTGGATTGGGGCAATGGCGTTGTTGAATCAAATCCAGGCAAGGAACCAATTGCCGGGCCGCTGGTCGTGCTCGTGAATGGCGGGACAAGCGGCGCGGCGGAAACGCTGGCGGCGGTGTTGCGGGAATCAGGAGCAGCTTTAATCATCGGCGGCCCGACGGCGGGAGAAGCGAAGATGTTCAAGGAATTCCCGCTGAAAAACGGTGAACGACTGCGCATCGCGACGACGCCGGTGAGATTGGGCGACGGTTCAACGATTTCGCGTCTGCAACCGGACATCACTGTGACCATTGGTCCCGGGGATGAGGGCGCATTTTTCGCCGATGCTTATGCACCGTTGTCAAAGCCGGCTGCCGATAACAACCTCAACACCACAACGAACAGTCTTTTGCCATTTATAGATCGCATCAGCGAGGCGGATTTGGTGCGGCAACAGCAGCAAAACATGAAACGCATTGACCTCATCAACCTGCCCCCGCCATTGGGACCGGCACGGAGCCCGATCCATAAAAACAGTGATGATAGCAACAACGATGATGGTTCTGTGCCGGCGCGCGCTGCGGAGCCGCAAAAACCGGTGATTCGCGATCCAGCTTTGGCACGCGCGCTGGATTTGATCAAAGGTCTCGCGGTCACGCGCGAGTCTCATCTCTGATTTCGCCGTTGACGATTCATCGTTCGCAATTCAACCTGAGCCTTTTCGCGGCATGAAAACCATCCTGTTTGTCTGCACGGGGAATGTTTGTCGCAGTCCGATGGCTGAGGCGCTGTTTCATCGGGCGGCGCAGGGGCTGGGGGAATTCCGCGTGTTATCGGCCGGGCTCGGCGCGCTGGACGGCCAGCCGCCAACGCCGCATTCGGTCAAAGCGATGCGCGAACTGGGCATTGACATCTCGGAACAACGCAGCCAAGCGCTCACAGCCGGGTTGGTGCGGGAGGCCGATTACATTTTTGGCATGACGCACAGTCACGTGGACACGATTGCGTTGTTGTATCCGCAGGCGGCGGATAAAACCTTTTTGCTGCGCGAATTTGATGAAATGCTCGAACCATTTGAAAAAGACATCAACGATCCAATCGGCGGCTCCTACGAGATGTATGTGAGTTGCCTCAAACAAATCGAGCAAGGCATCGCGTCGCTGCTGAAATTTATGGAACAACACGAAATGCTGTCGGCTCCGCAGGCAGGCAAAACCGCTGCGGTCACAAACCTTGCCATCGGCGCGGACCATGGCGGCTACACATTGAAAGAGGCATTGAAACAACATTTGCAGCAACGCGGACTGAGTGTCACGGATTTTGGCGCGAAATCGAAGGAGCCGGCCGATGATTATCCCGACTTCGCCCAGCCGGTGGCACAGGCCGTAGCCACCGGTCGGGCGGAACTGGGCCTGCTCATCTGCACCAGCGGCGTTGGCATGAGCATGACCGCCAACAAAGTGCCGGGCGTGCGCGCTGCGCTCGTTGCCGATGAACAAACCGCGGCGCTGGCCCGACAACACAACGACGCGAACATTCTTTGCCTTAGCGGCAAAAACACTTCACCGGAACTGGGCCGGAAAATCCTCGACGCGTTTTTGAACGCGAAGTTTGAAGGCGGACGCCACGAACGCCGCGTTGAAAAAATGGACGTGCGGCTCGCCGCGCCGCAATTGCGTTTGTGCAACGTGGATTCCGCCGTGGCCGACGCCATCGAACACGAGCGCCTGCGCCAGCAGGAAAACATCGAATTGATCGCGTCCGAAAATTTCACCAGCCCGGCGGTCATGGAGGCGCAAGGCTCGGTGTTGACGAACAAATACGCCGAGGGCTATCCAAAAAAACGCTGGTATGGCGGCTGCGAAAACATTGACACCGTCGAGCAGCTTGCGATTGACCGTGCGAAAAAACTTTTCGGCGCGGAACACGTCAACGTCCAGCCGCATTCCGGCAGCCAGGCGAACATGGCGGTTTATTTTGCCGTGCTGAAGCCCGGCGACAGGATGCTCACGATGGATCTGAGCCACGGCGGGCATTTGACGCATGGCCACAAGGCGAATTTTTCCGGCAAATTTTTTGAAATCGTCCACTACGGCGTGCGCAAGGACGATGAACGGATTGATTACGACCAGCTCGCCGCCATGGCGCGCGAGCACAAGCCGAAGATGATCACCGTCGGCGCCAGCGCTTATCCACGCACCATTGACTTCAAACGCATGGGCGAAATCGCCCGCGAAGTCGGCGCATATCTGCTCGCGGACATCGCGCACATTGCCGGCATGGTTGCGGTGGGAATCCATCCCAGCCCGATTCCGCACGCGGATTTTGTGACAACGACGACGCACAAAACCTTGCGCGGGCCGCGCGGTGGATTGATTTTGTGCCGCGAAAAATTTGCGAAGGAAATTGATTCCACCGTTTTCCCCGGCATCCAGGGCGGGCCATTGGAACACGTCATCGCCGCCAAGGCCGTTTGTTTCCATGAAGCTTTGCAGCCGTCATTCAAGTTGTATCAGGAGCAAATTGTTAAAAACGCAAAGGCATTGGCCGACGGCATGAAACGCAACGGCTACCGGCTTGTCAGCGGCGGCACGGACAATCATTTAATGCTCGTGGACGTCGGTGTGAAGAATTTGACCGGCAAGGAATGTCAAATTGCGCTCGACGAAGCAGGCATCACGGTGAACAAAAACACGATTCCCTTCGAGACGCGCTCGCCGTTTCTGGCCAGCGGCGTCCGGCTGGGCACGCCCGCGGTGACCACGCGCGGCATGAAGGAAACGGAAATGGCGGCCATTGCGGACATGATTTCAGAAGTGTTGTCAGACATAAAGTCGCTTGACACGGCGGCTAAAGTGCGTCAACGTGTGCGTGAGTTGACTGCGAAATTTCCCTTGCCGTATTGAGGTTGCACTGCCTCGAACGCTCGGTTGATAAAAATCCATTTTGAGCTTTTCCGGTTGCAGACCGTTCAATGCGTGACGATCTTGCGAATCCGGCAATTGAAATCCGGTCAATCCAACCAGTTTAATTTTATTTATGCCAAGAGCTTCAACAAAAAAGCCCAAAACGAACCTGGCGGCAGAAACCCCGGCGGAAACTCCCGCTGTGGAATCGCCCGAATTGAACAATGGCGCGGTCGAAACAGCCGTTACGCCCGAACCGTCCGGTTCCGCCGCCTTGCAGCCGCCGTCCACACCAGTCGAACTGGCCGAAGAGCCAAAAGTGGAGGAATCAAAGGCTGAAGAGTACCGCGGTCCGCAGCGCGACCGCATCGCCACGTCGCTGAACATCGCCAAGCTGCAGGCGATGCAGATGAGCGAGTTGAATCACATGGCCAAGGAACTCGGCGTGGAAAATTTCGGCACGATGCGCAAGCACGAGGTCATTTTCCACATTCTCCAGAAAAACGCCGAGCGTGCGGGCGTGCTGTTTTCGGAAGGCGTGCTCGAAATCCTGCCGGAAGGCTTCGGGTTTTTGCGGTCGCAGAGTTTCAATTATCTGCCGTGCCCGGAGGACATCTACGTTTCGCCGTCGCAAATCCGCCGGTTCGATTTGCAGACCGGCAATCTCATCGCCGGCCAGATCCGTCCGCCAAAGGAAAAGGAAAAATTTTTCGCGCTGCTCAAGGTCGAGGGCGTGGATGGCGAAGACCCGGACAAGGCGAAGGAAAAAACCCTTTTCGACAACCTTACACCGCTGTTCCCGAACAAGCGATTCATCCTGGAAACCGCCGCGGACGAGTTGAGCACGCGTGTGCTCGACCTCGTCTGCCCCATCGGCAAAGGCACGCGCGGCCTCATCGTCGCGCCGCCACGCACGGGCAAGACGGTGCTGATGCAGAAAATCGCCAACGCGATTCTCAAAAACAATCCGGAGACCTATCTCTTCATCCTGCTCATTGACGAGCGGCCGGAGGAAGTCACGGACATGGAGCGCACCTGCAGAGGCGCGGAAGTCATCAGCTCGACGTTTGACGAACCGCCGGAACGCCACGTGCAGGTCGCCGAAATGGTCATCGAAAAGGCCCGACGCATGATTGAACACAAGCGTGACGTGGTGATTTTGCTCGATTCCATCACGCGCCTCGCCCGCGCCTACAACACGATCCAGCCGCACTCCGGCAAAATTCTGTCCGGTGGCGTGGACGCCAACGCGCTGCATAAACCGAAACGTTTTTTTGGCGCGGCGCGCAACATCGAGGAAGGCGGCTCGCTCACCATCATAGCGACCGCGCTTGTGGATACCGGCAGTCGCATGGATGAAGTTATTTTTGAAGAGTTCAAAGGCACGGGCAACATGGAGGTGAACTTAGATCGCGCGCTGGTGGACCGCCGGATTTTCCCTTCGATCAATATCGAACACTCCGGCACGCGCAAAGAGGAACTGCTCTACCATCCCGACGAACTCGGCAAGATCGTCCTGCTGCGCCGCGCGCTCACCGGCGTGCCGCCCGTCGAAGCGATGGAACTGCTTTTGGGCAAACTCAAGAAAAACAAGACCAACATCGAATTCCTTTTGAGCATGACTGTGAGTTGATGGTTTCGCTAGTGCGAGGGCGACTTCATCAAACTGAATCGCAGGCTCAATTGGCGTCCACGTCCCGCCAGCAGCCAGATTGACAGCAGAATAAGAAGGAAGTTCTCCAATAATTTGCGGCAAATGAACTCCGCGCCGGTGCCGCAACCGCAGTCGAATTTCACGGCGCAGAATGGGATGGCCAGTGCCGCCTGGAGGATCAAGGCGCGGTGGAACACGAGAATGGTGAATGGCACCAGCATGAGCAGGAGTGTCAAAGACGTCCCGCGCACAGCAACGCCGCCCAGCAGCAGCAGCCCGCAAAATATTTCAAACCAAGGTAACGCCGCGGCAATTGAGTTCAAAAACAGGGTGTTTTGCACAATGTCGTATTGCCGCACCAGTTTCAGAAAATCGGCCGGGTCCAATGCCTTGTGAAATCCCAGATAGACAAAAGTTGCGCCCAACAGCCATCTCGCCAGAACAGTGAATGTGTCCACGGCGGCGTGTCTCCAGGATGATGGGTTGGTATTCATTTATTCGCACCACGCAGTTTCCCGCTGTTCCTCGCGCCGACCTCGACCAGCAGGCCGTTGTTCGTCCATTCTGTGATTCCGCCTCCGTAAATAAAGAGCTTTTGGTTCGCAATCCCGACATCCCGGAGCAAAATGGCCGCCGTTTCGCTGTCTTCGCAATCGCCGCCGTTGCAATAGATCACGATTTGCTCCGCCGCCCGGCAAATCGGAAGAATGGCGGCGAAGTATTTGTCCGGATGATAGGGATCGAATTCATAGGCACTGGGGATGTGTCCCTCCCGGTAATGCGATTCGTCACGGGCATCAATGAACACGACGGTGTTTTGCTTGAAACGCGTGTCGTGAAAAAGTTTTGCCGCCTGGCCGCCGTCAAGCAGTTGCAATCCATTCTTCCTCATTTGCGCGGCGAGAAGTTGCGCGGGCGAAAGCGCGGCGGGATTCGCATTTGCCGCAGCCGTCGCCGTGTGATTGTTCTCCGCCGGGAAATAGTTTCGCGTGAGCGCCAGGCCCCGCGGCGAGATTTGGTTGGCGGCAAATGCAACAGCGACGCCTGCAACCACCACCAACAAGGCTTCCACAAAAACCTTTCCGGCTGCGGATTGGCGGTCAGGCGCCGGATACTGTATTGAATTGTCTTTCACGCGGTTCTTGCAAGAAGCGTGGACGATGTAGCCCCCGCGGGACAATCACTTTTTTCTCCGTGTCCGCACATTAAATCCGCCAGCTTGCTGTGCCTGTTCAAAATCGGTAAAACACCTCCAATGTTCCTTGAGCGGCTTATCAAGATTTTCACGTCGCTACGCTTGACTGTCGTCACTCTCGTACTGGCCATGGCGCTGGTGTTCGCCGGCACGCTCGCCGAGGTGCATCTCGGACTTTACAGGGCGCAGAGCGAATTTTTCCGCAGTTTTTTCATTTACTGGCATCCTCAACATTCGGCGTGGAAAATCCCCGTTCTCCCCGGCGGCTATCTCATTGGCGTGTTGCTGCTCATCAATCTCGTCGCGGCGCATTCCAGCCGGTTCAAGTTCAGCCGTGAAAAAATCGGCATCTGGATGATTCACGCCGGACTGATTTTGCTGCTCGCCGGCCAGCTTTTCACGGACATATTCGCGGTCGAAAGCCGGATGCATCTGCGCGTCGGCCAAACAAAAAATTATTCCGAATCCGACCGCGTGAATGAATCCCAACTGCGTCCGGAGCGGTTTTATCTGCCGTTCAGCCTGCGTCTGCTGCAATTCCGGCATGATGTTTATGAAGGCACGGACATACCGAAGAATTATTCCAGCCGTTTACTGCTCGACCGCCCGGACACCGGCGAGCATCGCGAAGTGCTGATTTACATGAACAATCCGCTGCGCTATGCCGGCCGCACACTTTATCAGGCCGGCTTTGACACGGACGATCAGGGCACAATTCTTCAAGTGGTGAAAAATCCCGGCTGGCTCACGCCGTATCTGGCATGTGGATTGATCACAATGGGGCTGATCGTGCAATTCCTGTCGCACTTGATTCCATTTCTAAGAAGGAGAAGGACGACGTGAAAAAATTTGTTCCATGGATTTTCGTCGTCGTGTTTGCCGCGTGGACAATCGTGTCCCTGTGGCAAAAACCGGAAGCCAGCTTTCACACGCGCGATTTCGGCAAGCTGCCGGTGCTCCTGAATGGCCGAATCCAGCCCATGGATTCCGTGGCGCGCAATTCGCTGCTGCAAATCCGCGAACGGCAAAGCGTCGGGCAGATAAGCGCCACCGCCTGGTTGATGGAAACGATGATGAACCCCGACGCCGCGGACAAGCTGGACGTTTTCCGCATTGATAATCTGGAGTTGCTCAACATGCTCCAGTTGCCGGAGCGGCAGAAGTATTATTCCTTCAACCAAATCCGGTTGCATCTCGACGATATTTCCCGGCAGGCGCAACGCATCAACGACACCGAAGATGCCGGCCACACGGTATTCGAGCGCCAGTTGTTGAAACTCGACAACGCACTGGAGATTTATCAACGGTTGAAAGTGAGCCTGTGCCCGCCGGGTGCGGAAAATTTCCCGGCGCAACTGGCGGCGTATGAACAGGCCGTCCCCGCCGGGGTCGCCGCAGCCCGGGCGCGTGAAGCAGGCAAAAGTTACGACGCAGCGGCGCTCAACCGGCTGCTCGATTTCCTTTCCAACTACAATGAACTGTCACAATTCGCCTATCTGTTTGTCGTGCCGCCGGTCCCGCAGGGCGGAACTCAGTCGCGCGACGGCTGGCAAAACATCGGCGCCAGCCTGATGAACGTTGTTCACGGCGGCGACATTGAACCGGCAGTAAAGGATTACGCCGCCATGGCCACGGCCTACCGGCAAAACCGGCCCGGCGACTTCAATCAGGCGCTCTACAATTACCGCCACTGGCTCGGCGAATGGTTTGTGCCGGAAACACGGCAGGGCGCGCAGGAATTTTTCTTCAACGAATTTCAGCCGTTTTACAAGGCCATCGTGATTTACGTGACAGCGTTTTTGCTGGCGATCATCGCCCTCCTGACGTTTGCGCTCGCGCCCAATTTGTCCGAGGCGTTGCGGCGCTCGGCGTTCTGGATGGTGGTGCTCGGCGGTGTCATTCACACGTTCGGCCTGTTGTTCCGCATGTGGCTTGAAGGCCGGCCGCCGGTGACGAATCTATATTCATCGGCCATTTTCATCGGCTGGGGCTGCGTCGTTTTTGGAATTGTTTTGGAACGCGTTTTTGCCGTCGGTCTGGGCAGCGCGGTGGCGTCGTTCGCCGGTTTTGTCACGCTCGTCATCGCGCACAATCTTTCGATGGGCGGCGACACGATGGAAATGCTGCTCGCGGTATTGAACACAAACTTTTGGCTGGCGACGCATGTTGTCGTCGTCACGCTCGGCTATGCTTCGACATTCATGGCGGGATTGCTTGGCATCGCGTATGTGTTGCTCGGCTTGTTCACGCCGCTGTTGAAATACAAGTCGGGCCGGATGGAACTGGGTGAGGCACTGGCGAAAATGGTTTACGGCATCGTCTGTTTCGCCACGTTGTTCAGTTTCACCGGCACAGTGCTCGGCGGCATCTGGGCCGATCAATCCTGGGGCCGGTTTTGGGGCTGGGACCCGAAGGAAAACGGCGCGTTGCTCATCGTGTTGTGGAACGCGGCCATTTTGCACGCGCGCTGGGGCGGCATGATCCGCGAGCGCGGCCTGATGAACATGGCCGTCTTCGGCAACATCGTAACCGGCTGGTCATGGTTCGGCGTGAACATGCTCGGCGTGGGGCTGCACAGTTACGGTTTCATGGACGCGGCATTCAAATGGCTGGTGTTATTCGTCGTGAGCCAGATTGGTTTTATCGCTCTTGGCCTGCTGCCATTGAGCCTGTGGAAAAGTTTCCGACCAGAAAACCGAAGTTGAAAAGAAATTTGGGTAGTGTCCTAATTTTAAATAGTGCACGCTTAAATTAAGGATCAACTTATGACAAAACCTAAACTATTGCGTGTTATCGGCTCATACATCATCGCATTCGCCATGCTTTTCGCAGGCTATGATATGTTTATCGCAAATGTGGAACCCAAGATTAGCTCACTTTTTCTCGTCATTGAATTGTTGAGCCTTGTACAGGCAGCCGTTTTATTCATATGGGCAAGTATCCTTGGGGAACAGATTAAGATAAAACCCAAGCACCTGCGGATTACCGCCTCATGCATCTTAGCGTTCACCATACTTTATGTGGTTGGCATGGTTCCCTTTAACATATACATCCTACGCTTGGGAGCAGAAACTAACCTGCATTTTCTCGTCATTTGGTTGTTGAATCTTATAGGGGTGACTCTTTTATTCATGTGGGCAGATATCCTTGAGAAGCGGAATTAGATGGTTGCCAAACCATTCTTAAAAGCGCGACAACTTTGGACATTGGACTTCAGACTTTGGACTCCCACGCGCCACAACGATCGCAAGTCTTGCCCCACCCAATTGAACCAATGCCCGGAATTTATTTGTCGGATCGGTGTATGCGATGTAGTTTGTAAAGTCCGGCCCGGATAAAAACGTCCGGCTGGTTGATTTTTTCAGCAAAGACCATGCACGAATTATCCATCATGCAAAGCGCGTTAGACCAGGTGCTTGAACGGGCACGGCTGGCCGGAGCCGGTCGCGTGCATGCCATTCGCCTGCGAATTGGAGTCTTGAGCGGTGTGGTCCCCGAAGCGTTGCAATTCGCCTTTGAAGTCCTCGCCGACGGCACGCCAGCTCACGGCGCGAAACTGGTAATCGAAGATGTGCCGGCAAAATTCTGGTGCGCCATGTGCGACCACGAATTTAAAGCGACCCGGATGTTTGCTGAATGTCCCGATTGCCACCATCCCAGCGCGGAACTTCGCGCCGGGCGTGAAATGGAACTGACTTCCATGGAGGTTGACTGATGTGCAAGGAATGCGGATGCGGATTGCCCGGAGAAAATCCGGTGGGCATTGATGCTCATCACCACGACCACGATCATGGTCACGGTCATGACCATCACCATGATCACGACCACAACCACCCACACTCCCATACCCATTCACACGAGGAAGCAGACCACGATCATCTGCACGGAACCGCCGTTGGTAAGCATCGAATCCTGGAGGTGCACCGGGCGATCCTGGAAAAAAACGACCGTCTGGCCGAGCGCAACCGCGGCTTCTTCCAAGCGCGCGGCCTTTTGGTTCTCAACGTCCTTTCATCCCCCGGTTCGGGCAAAACCAGATTGATTCGTGAGACCGTTCGTTCGCTTGGGAAGCGCTTGAAAACCGGCGTCATTGTTGGCGATCTGGCCACCGACAATGATGCACAGCGCCTCCGCGAATCGGGCGCGCCGGTGGTGCAGATTACCACGGGCACGGTTTGTCATCTCGAGGCGGAAATGGTGGCCCGCGCACTGAAGCAACTGGACCTGACCGGCCTCAATCTTCTTATCATCGAGAATGTCGGCAACCTTGTCTGTCCCGCCTCATACGATTTGGGCGAAGACCTGCGCGTCGTCCTGTTGTCCGTCACTGAAGGTGAAGACAAGCCATTGAAATATCCGCCTATTTTCCAATCCGCAGGCGTGGCCGTCATCAGCAAGATGGACCTTGCCACGGCCTGTGATTACGACCGGCAGGCGGCCTTGGCCAACTTGCGACACCTCGCCCCCACGGCGCATGTGTTCGAAACATCTGCCAAAACCGGACAGGGCATGGATGCCTGGTGCGATTTTCTAGTTCAGCAGCACAAAAAATTGAAGACTCTCAATCCGAATCCACTTAACGTCTGAATTACGTTGCCTTTGGGTTCAAAAGTGGTGTCGCAGCCACCGCAGTCCACAACGACAAATGACTTCTTCGGCGCTTCCGATGAAGAAGTGTATCATTTTCTTCGCCCAATCCTGGGTTGTCGCGTAGCGACACTGGAAATTAGCCCGGCACAACGTGCCGGGGAAAACATTCGCTAAAACCAAGCGTCCTGAGAGGACGCTGGAACCGCTGTTTTTTCGAGTGTTTCCTCCGTCCCGTCCGGGACGAAATCGCTTTGGAAATTGAACCGGGGACGTTGTCCCCGGCTAATTTCCAACGTCGCTCCGCGACGGCAATTTGCAGCGGAATTTTGGCGCACTGACAAGGAATGTTTATTAATTGCCAATTCAAGCGGAGTCGGTTTGAATCGTATCGGTAAATTTTGTTTTATGATGAATTCGATGGAGGTTTTCGCGCGAAATGTTCATGTTGGCCGCGGCAAATGCCCGTCAAGCGACAGGCTGGCCGCGCGAGATATTCTTAACACTTAATAACAATTGTGACGCTTGTTCTTACACTAATCCTTCTTCCCCTGGCCGCTGGCCTGGGGCTGTTGTGTTTTAGGTCGAATCTTTCCCGGGGAATTCTGGTGACAGGTGTGACTCTGGCGGTCTGCTGCGGTTCCGTGGCCCTGGCCGCATTGCCAACTCCGGTTGATTTGTCGGGAGTTTCACTGAATTACCATTGGATCAACCTGGGCATGTTGCTCGTCGAAATTGCGATGGGCATTTACATCATTTATGTCGGTGCGCGCGCGAAACATCCGCTGATTGTTGGGCTCGCGCTGGCACAGGCGGGACTGGTGGTCTGGTTTGAACTCACAGCCGGCAGCCATGTGGAGGTGATGCAGAATCTGTTCGTGGACAAGCTCTCCGTCATCATGGCCTTGATCAACGGCCTGGTCGGCGGCGGCATCTGCCTTTATTCACTGGGCTATATGCGGGAATACCACGAAACGGCGCATCGCGATGTTGCGGACCGCCGGCCGTTTTTCTTCGCGTTGCTGTTTATCTTCATGGGCGCGATGTTCGGCCTCATTTTCGCAAACAATCTCGTTTGGCTGTTCCTCTTTTGGGAAATCACGACGCTGTGCTCGTTCCTGCTGATTGGCTACACGCAAACCGAGGAGGCAAAACGAAATGCGCTGCTGGCACTGGTGATGAACCTGGCCGGTGGACTGGCATTCGCGCTGGCGATTGTGTGGTTTTACAGGGAAACCGGCAGTATTGAGCTGCAGACACTTATCAAATCCAACAAGGCACTGATGCTTATGCCAGCTGCGCTGTTGTGTTTTGCGGGCATCACAAAATCCGCACAACTGCCTTTCTCAAGCTGGCTGCTGGGAGCGATGGTGGCGCCCACGCCGGTGTCGGCGTTGTTGCATTCCAGCACGATGGTGAAAGCGGGTGTTTACCTCGTTCTGCGCATGGCGCCGGTAATCGCAAGCACAAACGTGGGAATGATGGTGGCGCTGGTCGGCGGAGTCACCTTTGTCATCGGCTCTTTGGCCGCCATCACCAACAGCGAGGCCAAAAGGGTTCTGGCTTGGTCCACGGTTGCCAACCTCGGTTTGATTGTGCTTTGCGGCGGCATTGGAACTTACGAGGCCGTCTGGGCGGGCATTCTCTTGATTATATTTCACGCAGTGGCCAAGTGCCTGTTGTTCCTCTGCGTGGGCGTGGTGGAGCACAAGCTGCACAGCCGCAACATCGAGGACATGTCCGGGCTGGTCGTGCGCATGCCGCGCGTGGCAATCATGATGCAGATCGGCATGGCCGGCATGTTTCTGGCGCCGTTCGGCATGTTAATCAGCAAATGGGCGGTGCTGAAAGCGGTGGTGGACGCCAGCCCGTTGTTGTCGGTCTTCATCGTCTTCGGCAGCGCCGCAACGCTGTTTTTCTGGGTAAAATGGATGGGCAAACTGATAGAAGTCGTCGAACCGCGCGAACGGATTGCCAAGGAACTTGCTTTGGGCGAAGCCGTCGCGCTTTACAGTTTGTCTGCGGCAACGTTTCTGGCCTGTCTGTTCTTCCCGCTCATTTCCTCCAGTTTCATCAAGCCGTATATCCTCGATGTTTATGGCAGGTTCGCCGACCTCGGCCAAGGCAACGTCATCATCATGATAATCATGATGGCGATGGTCCTGCTGTTCCCGCTCAGTTTGATGGGCCACGGACGCGGCGTGAAAATGGTGGACGCCTACTTGGGCGGCGCGAATGTCGAAGGCGGCGAGCGTTTTCGCACTATTGCCGGCACTGTGCAGGACGTTTCAATCGGCAATTATTACCTGAAAAACTTTTTCAATGAAGCCGGGCTTTCGCGCATGGGCGAAATCAGTTGCACGATGTTGCTCGCGGCAATGTTCTTTTTAACGGCATTTGTATGAGTCCCTGGATCCGAATATTGATTTATCTGGTCGCGGCGCCGGTCGTCGGCTGTTTGCTGGCGGGCTGGGACCGCCGGATCACGGCGCGGATGCAGTCGCGCCGGGGCCCGCCCATCCTTCAGCCGCTTTATGACGTGCAGAAATTGTTGCAGAAGCAAAACATCGCCGTCCGCCGTTCGCAGAACCTTTATATCCTGTTCTTCCTGTTGCTGGTGATTTTCACAGGCGCGCTCTTCTTCGGCGGGTCGGACTTGTTGCTGGTCATCTTTGCGCTGACGCTGGCCGCGATTTTCTTCGTGCTCGGCGCTTACAAAGCCAGTTCGCCATACAGCTTTATCGGCGCTGAACGCGAGTTGATCCAGATGATGGCCTACGAACCGATGATACTGCTGGCGGCCATCGGGATGTATATGGTCACGAAAAGCTTTGCCGTGGATGACATCGCTGGCCATTCCGGCCTGCTGATCCTGGCGTTGCCGGGGATTTTCATCGGGTTCCTTTACACGCTGGAAATCAAATTCCGCAAATCGCCCTTCGACCTGTCCTGTTCGCAACATGTCCATCAGGAACTCGTGCGCGGCATCACCACCGAATTTTCCGGGCGCACGCTGGCGATGATAGAAATCGCGCATTGGTACGAAACCGTGTTTTTGCTGGGCTGGGTCTATCTGTTCTTCGCCTCAATACCGGTGCTGGGCGTGGCGGCGGCGCTGTTCGTGTTTGTGTTCGTCATTCTGGTTGACAACGTGTTCGCCCGGCTCAAATGGCAGACCGCCATCAAAAGCGCGTGGATTGTGGCGGCGGTGCTCGGTTTCGGAAACATTCTTGTTTTGTCCATGTTGCATTAAGGCCAATCATGTCTAGCTTTTCGAAATCGCCCTGGATAATTCACTACGACGCCTCGAGCTGCAACGGCTGCGACATCGAGGTGCTCGCGTGCCTGACGCCGCTGTTCGACGTGGAACGGCTGGGCATTGTCAACACCGGCAACCCGAAGCACGCCGACATTTTCCTGGTAACAGGCGCTGTCAATGAACAAAGCAAGGACGTCATCCGCAACATTTACAATCAAATGCCGGAACCGAAGGCGGTGGTGGCGATTGGCATTTGTGCGACCAGCGGCGGCATCTTCCGCGAGTGCTACAACATCTCCGGCGGAGTGGACAGCATCATTCCGGTGGACGTGTATGTGCCGGGTTGCGCCGCGCGGCCGGAAGCCATCATTGACGGCGTCGTTCGGGCCCTTGGGGTGTTGGAACAAAAACGCAGGGACATGGCCGCCGCCCCAAAAAACGTCGACCAAACCCTTTATCTCCGCGCCGAAAAGAGGGATGCGCCGGAAATCCTCGGCCTGCAAAAGACCGCCGGCCAGTGCGAGGCGGAAATCTACAACAACGACAATCTGCCGGCCTTGCAACAGACGCTCGAGGAACTCCAAAGCGACTTCGACCGGCTGACTTTCATCAAGGCCGTTATCAACAGCAAAATCATCGGGTCGGTGCGCGGCCATGCCAGCGGCGACACCGCGTATGTGAGCGGGATAGTTGTTCATCCATACTACCAACACCATGAAATCGGCCGCCGTCTGGTGGAAGAGATTGAAAAGGCGTTTCCAAATGCGAAACGTTTCGAAAGCTTTACCGGCCGTCCGAATGAACGCGGCCTTCGTCTGCTCGACAAGCTGGGCTACAAGGAATTCAAGACCGAGCCGTTCACACCCGTCATCACATGGGTCTATCTTCAAAAGGAACGCAAATGAGCCAAGAACAAATCGAGATTATCACGGTTGACACGTTGCTGGACAAAGTCCGGGCCAAACACAAGCAAGGCCACCGGTTGGTGCAAATGAGCGCCACGCGGCTGCCTGACCAAGTGGAAGTGACCTACAGCTTCGATCTCGACAGCCGGCTCACCAACCTGCGCCTGTTGTCGCCCGCTGTTGACACTCATTTGCCGAGCATCAGTCCCATCTACGGCTGCGCCGTGCTTTACGAGAACGAAATCCACGATCTGTTCGGTGTGACGTTTGACGGGCTGACATTGGACTTTCACGGCAAATTTTACAAAACGGCCATCAAATTCCCGTTCGCCAGCAACGTGGCGGCGTGCGCCAGCAGTGTGGCAGTCCCCGCCCCAAACACGGGAACAACCAAATAGATTTTTATGGCACGCACCATTATTCCATTCGGCCCGCAACACCCGGTTTTGCCGGAGCCGATTCATCTCGACCTCGTCGTTGAGGACGAAAAGATCGTCGAGGCGCGGCCTTCCATCGGTTTCATACATCGCGGACTGGAGAAACTGGCGGAAAAGAAGGATTACATCGACTTCGTTTATGTCGCCGAACGCATTTGCGGCATCTGCAGTTTCATCCACGGACAAACCTATTGCCAGGCCGTCGAAACCATCATGAACATTCAGGTGCCGCCGCGCGCGTTGTATTTGCGGACGGTCTGGGGCGAACTTTCCCGAATCCACAGCCACTTGCTCTGGCTCGGGTTGATGGCCGACGGCATGGGCTTTGAAAATCTTTTCATGCACTCGTGGCGCGTGCGTGAAAAGGTGCTCAACATCATTGAAGCCACCACCGGCGGGCGCGTCATATTCGGTTCGTGCAAAGTCGGCGGCGTGCGGCGCGACATGGACGCCGATACCATCAAAAACATCCTGAAAGAGATGGACGTGATCGAGCAGGAGCTGCGGGATGTCACCAGGGTTTTTATCAACGATCGTTCGGTGAAAGCCCGGCTCTGCGGCGTAGGCGTGCTTTCGAAACAGGAAGCTTGGGATCTCGGCTGCGTCGGCCCCACATTGCGGGGCAGCGGTGTTGTGCAAGACATGCGCACACTCGGTTATGCCGCGTTCAAGGACATTCAAGTCAAACCGGTCACGCGCACCGAAGGTGATTGTTACGCTCGTTGCGCCGTGCGCTGCGAAGAACTGTTTCAATCCGTGGAAATCATCCGGCAGGCCTTTGCCAAAATGCCCGCCGGCGAAATCGCCGTCAAAGTCACCGGCAATCCGACCGGCGAGACCATCACGCGCACCGAACAGCCGCGCGGCGAGGTGGTTTATCACCTGAAAGCGAACGGCACGAAAAACCTCCAGCGTTTCCGCGTCCGCACACCGACGTTCGCCAATCTCCCGGCCATGTTGAAAGTGTTGCCCGGGAGCGACCTGGCCGACGTGCCGATGATTGTGCTCACGATTGACCCCTGCATCAGTTGCACAGAAAGATGATATGAGTTATTTCGGGATGTCCAAACTGGCCATGAAATGGGCGCTGACAAAGCCGCCCACTACCCGCTACCCGTTTGAACCGCGCAAGGCCATCGCCGGCTCGCGCGGCCAGTTGATTTTTACGAAGGACAATTGCATTTATTGCAACATCTGCGCGAAGAAATGCCCCACCGACGCGTTGCTGGTAAATCGCGCGCAAAAGAAATGGGTCATTGACCGCTTGCGCTGCATCAACTGCGGCTATTGCGTGGAAGTCTGCCCCAAGAAATGCCTCAAGATGGTTGAAGGCCACGGCAATACGACCGTGACCAGAGACCGCGAAGTTCATTGAACCTTTTGTGTTCTTTGCGCCTTTTTGCGGTCAATTTGTCCGCTTTTTCATACTTAAAACCCGGTTTTGCCCTGTATTGACGCGGGTTTGTTTGCACTTGACGGCTCCTTGGAAAAAAACTAAAATTCTTGTTCAAGAGCGGTAAAGTTTGCTGGTTCAGCCAGCACGTGAAAGTCGGAAGATGCATATCTACCGACTTTTTTGTTCCCCCGATGGGGACACCGTATTGAGCGTATGAATGCAGATTTTTTAGCAGTTTTGGAATTTTGGGAGCGTGAAAAGGGCATCAACCGCGATGTCCTCGTCGGCGCGGTGCAGGAAGCGTTGCTGTCCGCCGCCAAAAAGGCGGTCGGCGCGGCGCGCGAATTGCGCGTGGAAATCGACCAAAAAAACGGCGATATCAAGGCCTTTGCCAAACTCATCGTCTCCGACAAAGTCATTTCCAAGCACGACCAAATCTCCGTTTTCGACGCGCGTCGCATCAAACCGGACGCCCAAGTCGGCGACGAAATTGAAAAGGAAGTCACCCCGACCGGCTTCGGTCGCATCGCCTCGCAATACGCCAAACAGGCGTTGATGCAAAAAATCCGGCAGGCGGAGAAGGCGCTGATTTTCACCGAATTCAAGGACCGTGTTGGCGACATCGTCAGCGGCACAGTCCGCCGGTTCGAGCGTTCGGACGTGATTTTGGATCTGGGCAAATACGAGGCGTTGCTGCCGAACCGCGAGCGCGTTTCGATTGAGGAATATCAGGTCGGCGAGCGCATCCGTTGTTACGTCAAGGCCGTTGAACAAGGCCCGAACGGGCCGGAAATCATTTTGTCCCGCGCCGATCCGCGTTTCATCATCAAACTTTTTCAACTGGAAGTCTCGGAAATCAACGACGGCACGATTGAAATCAAGGGCATCGCGCGCGAACCGGGTTTCCGGACGAAGATGGCCGTTTATTCGCGCGACAGCAAAGTGGATCCCGTCGGTGCGTGCGTGGGAATGCGCGGCCAGCGCGTGAAAAATATCGTCCGCGAACTCAACAACGAAAAAGTGGATGTCATTCCGTGGTCGCCGGACATTAAAACATTTGTCACGAAAGCACTTGAACCGGCCAAGTTGAAAAGCATTGAAATAGACGAGGCTGGAAAGCGCCTGAAAGTTTTGGTGAGCGAAGATCAATTGTCGCTGGCCATCGGCAAGCGCGGCCAAAACGCGCGGTTGACCGCCAAGCTCACCGGCTGGGAAGTGGACATTGATGCCGAGGTCGTCGTGACGAAGGGTTTCGATGAAAAGGTCGCCGACGCCGTTGAATTGCTCGCGGCGATTCCCGGAATTTCGCGCGAACAGGCCGACGCGCTTGTTCACGCTGGTTTGACGCGAATTGAAGATTTGTTGTTGGCGGAAGCCGGTGACATTGCGGATATTCCGCAGATTGGCGAAAGCGCGGCGGCGGTTTTGGAAGCCGCGCGCGCTGAAGCTGGACGCCGCACATTGAAAGTCGGCGAAACAACTGTGAATAGTTGATTTGGTTATGACACGGATCGGAACAGTGTTTGTTCGCGCGATTTGAGCCATGAAGGCCTTTCGCACATTTCGGTCGGCGCCGGTAAAAATTTATGCCCGTTCGGATTTACGACATCTCGAAGAAGCTCGGCCTGGAGAACAAGAAAATCATCGCCAAGGCCAGATCGTTGGGCATTGCCGCCGCGCGCGTGCCGTCCAGTTCGCTTGATAAAATCACCGCGGAGTTCCTCGAAGAAGAGCTTTTCAAGGAGTATCCCGACCTCGCAAAAAAATTTGTCGCGCCGCCGGTTGCCGAAACACCAAAACCCGCGCCGGTTGAGGAAAAAATAGTTCTAATCACCGCGCCGCCGCCCGAACCAAAACCGGAAGTCAAAGAAGAACCGGCGGTCGTTGAGGCAAAAATCGAGCCGGCGCCACCGCCCAAACCAACCGGCCCGAAAATCGGCGAAAAAGTCGGATTCATTCAATTGCCGCCAGCGCGCTCGCAACCTCCACGCGGCGGTGAAAAAGCCGGTTCAGTCAAACTGCCGCCGTCACGTCAAGGCGCGTCGCGACGAACCGATTCCAGACAACAATTTCAACGGCCGTCCGGCAGTCGCCAATCCGCGCCGCCATCGCGCGAGCAACCGAAACCGGCGCCCGCACCGCAACCCAAATTTGTCGCGCCCGCAGGCGGCGAAATCATCGTCATCAAGCCGCCGATTGTCGTGCGTGAACTCGCCGCGCAATTGAAACAAAAGCCCTTCAAAATCATCGCCGATTTGATGGAACTGGGCGTTTTTGCGAACGTGAATCAGGCAATTGACGAAAAAATTGCGCAGCAGCTTTGCGCGAAATACGGTTTCCGTTTTGAAGTTGAAAAACGCGAGCGCGGTGGCGGCGTGGTTCACGCGACTGAAAAAAAAGTTGAACTCGATGTCGAGGACAAACCGAAAGACCTCAAGCCGCGCGCGCCGGTCGTCACCATCATGGGTCACGTTGACCATGGCAAAACGTCGCTGCTCGACGTGATTCGCAAGGCGAATGTCGCCGCAGGCGAGGCCGGCGGCATCACGCAACACATCGGCGCTTATACGATTTCCGTGCCGCATCCGGAGCGCAAAAAGGAACTGGCGCAAATCACGTTCCTCGACACGCCCGGCCACGCGGCGTTCAGTTCCATGCGCGCGCGCGGCGCGAATGTCACGGATATCGTCGTGCTCGTCGTCGCGGCGAACGACGGTGTCATGCCGCAAACGCTGGAAGCCATCAATCACGCGAAGGCGGCGAAAGTGCCGATTTTGGTCGCTGTCAATAAAACCGACCTTCCGAACGCGAATTCGATGAAGGTGCGGCAGCAATTGCAGGACAAGGGTCTTGTGCCGGATGATTGGGGCGGTGAAACCATTTTTGTGGATGTTTCGGCGCTGACAAAACAGGGCATAGACAAGCTGTTGGAAATGATTTTGCTCCAAGCCGATTTGCTGGAGTTGAAAGCCAATCCGAATCGCCGGGCCAAGGGCAACGTCATTGAATCCGGCGTGGAGCCTGGCGGCCCGACCGCGACGGTGCTCGTGCGCAAAGGCACGTTGCGCATCGGCGATGTGACCTTGTGCGGCGAATTTTACGGCAAAGTGCGCGCCTTGATTGACGAAGAAGGCCAGCGGCTCAAGGAAGCCGGACCGTCCGTTGCGGTCAAAGTGCTGGGCTTGAATGGTGTGCCGGAGGCGGGGTTGGAATTCAGCGTTGTCGAGGACGAAAAGGCCGCGCGCGAACTGGCCGAGCAGCGCCAGTTTGAGGCTAGGGCGCAAGGTCAGGAAGACCGCAAGGTTACGCTCGAAAATCTCTTTGCCACGCTCGCCGCGACGCAAAGCAAAGCGCTCAAAGTTGTCGTCAAGGCCGACATGCAAGGTTCCGTCGAGGCCATTGTCGAGGCGTTGAAAAAAATTGAATCGGACAAAGTTTCACTCGAAATCATCCACAGCGACGTGGGCACCATTTCGGAAAATGATGTTGCGCTGGCCTCCGCTTCCAATGCGGTCATCCTCGGTTTCCACGCCCGCGTGGACGGCACCGCCGCCGAGAAGGCCAAGCACGAAGGCGTGCAGATCAAACTTTACGCGATCATTTACGAATTGATTGATCAGGTCAAAGAAGCGATGGCAGGATTGCTTGAACCGGATGTCAAAGAGAATGTCATCGGCTCGGCCGAAGTCCGGCAGATTTTTGAATTATCCAAAGGCGCGTCGGTTGCCGGTTGCATGGTCGCCAATGGTCGCATTGTCAAAGGCAAAGTCCGTGTGCGTCGGCGCAAGGATGTCATTTATGAAGGCATCGCGCAATCGCTGCGCCGGTTCCAAGATGAAGTCAACGAGGTCCGTGCGGGCATGGAATGCGGCATCTGCATTGCAGGTTACAACGATTTCCAAGTCGGTGATGTGATTGAAAGTTACACCATTGAAAAAGTGGCGGCGAAATTATGACCGTTGAACCGTTGCACCGCCAAAACGGCGCAACGGTTCACGATTTAACAATTTAACGAAACCCATGATTTCACTCCGACTCCAACGCGTCCGCGAATTGCTCAAGCGCGAAATCGGCGAGGCCATCCGCCGCGAATTTCTTGTCAGTGAAGCCGGTTTGATTACCGTCAACGATGTAGACGTGAAGGGCGACCTCAAGTCCGCGATCGTTTTTATCAGCATTCTTGGCACTCCCGACCAGCAAAAACACGGACTTCAGTTGCTTGCCGAGCGTCGTATCCGTATTCAAGGTTTGGTCGGGCGCGCCGTTGTTTTGAAATACACGCCGACGTTGAAATTTGTTTTTGACGATTCCATCGTGCGCGGCAATCGCGTGCTGCAAATCATCGAGGAATTGGAAAAAGCCCAAGTGGCAAATGAGGGAGATTGAGCCGTGAAAAGATACCCGAAAATCATAGACCGGATTCTTGACGCCATCCGCAAAAGCAAAACGATTTGCGTCTTTGGGCACATCCGGCCCGATGGGGATTGTGTCGGCTCGCAACTCGGTCTTACACTGGCGCTCCAAAACGAAGGCAAAAGGGTTTTTTGCTGGAATGAAGATCCCATCCCGCAAAAATACAAATTCCTCAGTCAGGATGGATTGTTCCAACAGCCGAAACGCGGCATGAAATTTGACTGCGTCATCGCCACCGACTGCGCGAGTTTCGAGCGTCTGGGCAGGGTCGGTCGGTGCATCAGCCATCGGAAAATTCTCATCAACATTGACCATCACGAAAGCAACACACGCTATGGCGACATCAATTGGATTTCCGCGCGCGAGCCTTCGACCGGCGAATTGATTTTCCGGCTGCTCAAGGTTGCGCGCTGGCCGATCACCAAGCCGATTGCCGATTGCCTGTTCACCGCCATTTCCACCGACACCGGCTCGTTCCAATATGCCACGACCCGGCCCGGCACGTTCCATGTGGCCGCGGAACTGGTCACGCGCGGCGCGAACCTCGCCAAAATTTGCGACGAGGTTTACCAATCCTACCCGCTTTCACGCGTGCGGTTGCTCAAACATATCTACAGCCATTTCCGCCTCACGCACAACGACCGCATCGCATGGTTCTGGCTGAAGAAAATCGATTTCGCCCGCACCGGCGCCGAAAGTGTGGACACAGAGGGACTCATAGACCATATCCGCGCCATTGAACCGGTCATTGTCGCGTGCGTTTTTGAAGAACTCGAACCGGAACTCACGCGCATCAGTCTTCGCTCGAAAAGTGACAAAGTGAACGTGAATGAAATTGCCGCGCAATTCGGCGGCGGCGGGCATCCGGCGGCAGCAGGCGCGCGCATCCACGGCAAACCGCTTTCGGTCCAACGCCGCGTCATTGCCGCCATCAAGCGCGCATTGAATTCTGCAAAATAATTTTCATGCAAGAATTTTACCCGCTCGACGGCGCTATCCTCGTTGACAAGCCCGCCGGTCCGACTTCGCACGACGTGGTGGACGCCATCCGCCGCAGGTTCGGCATCAAAAAGGTCGGCCACTGCGGCACGCTCGATCCCAATGCCACCGGCCTGCTCGTCATCGTTCTCGGTCGCGGCACCAAGCTCTCCGAAAAATTGATGGGCGGTGACAAGGTTTATGAGGGCAAAATTAAATTCGGCGAGACGACGAACAGCTATGACGCGGATGGCGAAATTCTTGAAACAAAAGCCGTCCCGCCGTTGACGCTCGAACAAATGAACGAAGCCGCCGCCGCCTTCATCGGCGACCAAATGCAAACGCCACCGATGGTCTCGGCCATCAAAATAAACGGCGTGCCGCTTTACAAGCTCGCCTGCAAAGGCATCGAGGTGGAACGCGAACCACGGCTGGTTCATATCTATAATTTCCGTTTCACAAGGTACGAATCGCTGGCCGGTGAATTCCGAATCGCCTGCACGAAAGGCACTTATGTCCGCAGCATCGCGCACGAGCTTGGCCAAAAAATTGGCTGCGGCGCGCACCTTGCCACGCTTCGCCGCATCATGTCTGGAAAATTCGATGTGGCTGATGCGACATCACTGGCCGATGTGTTAAGATTGACCATGGCTGAATTGGAGAAAAAAGTGATTCCGTTTTTGAAACTGGTCGGCTAAATGAGTCAAATGAGTAACCGGTTAAATGAGTTAAATCATTGGTGCGCTTTTCGTCGCCAAGACTCACCTTATTTAACCAGTCACTTGTTTAACCTGTTTAACCCCTGAACCGATGAAAACCATTCACGCCGCAAATGAATTGAAGCCCGCCGGCCACAAGGTCTGTCTGGCCATTGGCTTTTTCGACGGTGTGCATCTCGGCCATCAGCAAATCATCCGCCAAACCATCGCTGATGCGCATCAGCATGATGCCGTTGCGCTCGTGCTCACGTTCGACCGGCATCCGAATTCCATCGTCGCGCCCGGCCGCGTGCCGCCGTTGATTTATTCGCTGTCGCAAAAATTGCGCGCGATTGAATCGCTCGGCATGGATACGCTGTTGCTGGTTCGCTTCGATGAAAAATTCAGCCGGCAATCCGGGGAGGAATTTATTCGCGGTTTAGCGCGTGACTTTGACTCGATTCACAGCATTTCCGTTGGCGCGGATTTTGTTTTTGGACACAGACGCAGTGGCAACGTGTCGTCGCTTAAAAAACTTGGCGGTGAAATTGGCTTTACTGTTCACGGACTTGCTGCTGTCTCGCTGGACGGCCAGATTGTGAGCAGCACCCGCATTCGCGAAGCCATTCGCACAGGTGATCTTGACGCGGCCAGCCAGATGCTCGGACGGCCTTACATGATTTCGGGTCGCGTGGTTCAAGGCGATCGTTTGGGACAACAACTTGGTTTTCCAACGGCAAATCTTGATGTGACTGAACTGGCACTTCCACCAAACGGCGTTTACGCCGGTTTTGCAAACGTAAAGGGAAAAGCGTATCGCATCGCCCTCAACATTGGTTTTCGACCGACAATAACGTCCGACGCACGACAACTTCGCGTTGAGGCGCACTTGCTGAATTTCCGCGGCGAACTTTACGGCGAAGAATTAGAGGTCGAAATCGGCAGGAAGTTGCGCGAAGAAAAAAAATTCGCATCCATGGCTGAATTACGCGAGCAAATTGCCCGCGACATTGCCGTCATGACTTCCTGGTCTTAAATCAGTTTAAGATATTTATTTCCAAAGTGTTGCGATTATAACCAACCCGATAATTCGTTTAATTTCCGGCCGTTTTGGAATTCATTCCGTACCACTGCGATTCTGCTTGAATTTCCCGGAAAAAGGCGCTAGGATGGCGGCGCGTTGGTCTTCCGGTGTTCGCTGTCTCCCGAAGTTCAATGGGCGAGTGGGCAGTTGTGCAAAGATGATGTGAACTCGTTTGACGGAAACTCTGTAAATTTCTCCGAACCAAAACGGGTTAATGCGGGTCCTATTACTTAATGACTTATGCTGAATCGAAAAACAAGGACGACGAACAGCACAGCGCGTAGTCGTCGCCGCGACGTAAGACGAGGTGCCGGAGCGAAATCATCTCCGAAGCGCCGGCGTTTTGTTATTTCCAGCAGCACGCGACGGAATATCTCCAAGTTGCCGGAATCCAATGGAAAAAGCAGGACACATACGGTGACTTCAATTGCGGAAGCGGAAAAACGCCTTCAACACAGCGGCGCGACTGCTCCGGCTTCAACCCAGTCCACGGTGGACCTGACGGAAACGGTCAAGACGCTGCTGCATCTCGCGCAGGAACACGGCTACATCACTTACGATGACGTCAATGACGTTTTGCCGGACAATCTCAGTCCCGAAGACCTTGACGCGCTGTTGACCAAGCTGCGGAGTCTCGACGTGGAAATTGTCATGGATCAGGCCGAGGCCGACCGCGCGGCCAAGCCGACCGAGCCGGCACAGCCGGCGGAAGAGGACGAGGACGCGCGGCTGGAAATTCTTGACGACCCGGTCCGGATGTACATGAACCAGATGGGCAAGGTGCCTTTGCTCACGCGTGAACAGGAAGTCGAGATTTGCAAGCGCATCGAAGAGGCTGAGGTTGCGATGAAAACCATCGTTTACAGCCTCGGTTTCACCGCGAAGGAACACATTGCCATCGCGGAAAAATTATTGTCCGAGCCGCCGAAGGAACGCTTCGACCGTGTGATCGTGGACAAAAAAATCGCCAATCGCGAAGGCCATTTGCGCGAATTGCGCAAGCTCATCAAGAAAATCCGCGCCTCTGATCAAAAGGTGGACGCGAGGTATTTCATGTGGCAGAAAGCCTTGCAAAAAGGCCGCAAGGAAAAATTGCAGCGCGAGTTGAAGAAACTCAGCTTCAAGTTGCAGGAAATCTTCACGAGATTTTTTTACAAACAAAAGGTCATCGAGGAAATGATCGTGGTGGCCGGCAACGTCCACGAAAAATTCCAGGCCAGCCTGCGTCACATCCAGGAACTCGAGGCGCTGCGCACGACCGCCGAGCGCCGCGCGACGATTGAAGCTGAACGCGCCAAAATCCAGACGCTCGAACAATTCGTCCGGATGCCACACGAGGAATTTTCCAAGACGTTCAACGCTCTGAAAGCCGCCGCCGACCGCGGGCTGAAGGCCAAGACGCACATGGCCGAGGCCAATTTGCGCCTCGTTGTTTCCGTCGCCAAAAAATATACCAATCGTGGCCAGTCGTTCCTCGATTTGATTCAGGAAGGCAACATCGGTTTGATGAAAGGCGTTGAGAAGTTTGAATATCGCCGCGGCTACAAATTTTCCACTTACGCCATCTGGTGGATTCGGCAGGCCATTACCCGCAGTATCGCCGATCAGGCGCGCACCATCCGCATTCCGGTGCACATGATTGAAATCATGAACAAACTCTGGCGCGCGCAAAAGCAGCTCACACAGGAGCTGGGCCGTGAACCCACACCGGAGGAACTGGCCGACGAAATGCACATGCCTGTGTCGCGCATCCACGCGCTGCTCAAAATGGCGCAGCAACCCGTTTCGCTCCACGCGCCTGTCGGCGACGACGGCGACGTGAGCGTCGGCGATTTCATCGAGGACAAGACCGCTGAAAATCCGTCTGAAGTCACGAGCTACAGTTTGCTGCGCGAAAAATTGAGCGACGTGCTGACGACGTTGACCGAGCGCGAACGCAAAATTCTCGAAATGCGTTTCGGTTTGCTCGACGGCTACGAACGCACACTCGAGGAAATCGGCAAGATGTATAACGTCACGCGCGAACGCATCCGCCAGATTGAGGCCAAGGCACTCCGCAAGTTGCGCCACCCGACGCGCGTCCGGCATTTGCAGGGCTTCCTCGACACGTCGGAGCCGGAAATGAGCATGACGGCATGAAGGTTACTTACTACGGTCACGCCTGTTTTTCAGTCGGGGCCTGCGGCAAAACGCTGCTGTTCGACCCGTTCATTTCCGGCAACCCGCTGGCGAAGGCCATTGACGCAAACAAGGTGCCGGCGGATTTCATTCTCGTTTCGCACGGGCATGGCGACCATCTTGCCGACGCGGTTGAAATTGCCAAACGCACCAACGCGCTGGTGATTGCCAGTTTTGAAGTCGCCACGTGGCTCAACAAGAAAGGCGCCCCGCGCGTGCATCCATTGAATCACGGCGGCAGTTGTAAATTTGATTTTGGCCGTGCCAAATTCGTGAATGCCGTCCACTCCAGCACGATGCCCGACGGCACGTTCGGCGGAAATCCCGGCGGCTTCGTCGTCGAGAGTGCGGAAGGTAATTTTTATTATTCCGGCGACACCGCGCTGACGCTGGACATGAAACTCATTGGCGAAACCACGCCGTTGAAATTTGCCGCGCTGTGCATCGGCGACAATTTTACGATGGGCGTGGACGACGCGGTGAAAGCCGCCGAATTTGTGCGCTGCAATGAAATTCTCGGCGTGCATTACGACACCTTTCCGCCAATCAAAATTGACCAAGCCGCCGCGCAGGAAAAATTCAAGGCTGCCGGCAGGGTTCTGCATTTGCTGCATCCGGGCGGGACGCGCGATTTTTGATCCGGGTCAGTTGCTCGGGTCAACGATGTGCAGGTCAATCCCGGGTGCGTGGTGCATGAAAAATTCAATGACATTCGGGCGCGTGAACTGCCACCAATGCCGTTCCGTTGTGCCGAGCACTACGAGGTTAACGTCATTTTCGCGGCAATACTTCAACAACGCCGCGCAGACATCCTCATTTTCCAGCACGGTGACGCTGCCGCCCAGTTCAGTCGCGAGCTGGACGTTCTGCATGAATTTCCGCTGCAAATCCGCCGCGATACGCACCGGGTCTTCCTTTTTGCGCCGCACATAGACGGCCATCCATTCGCGATTCAAACGTCCCGCAAGCCGCGACGTCGTACGCAGCAGCCTCGCCGTTGTGTCGGGATTGGTGCTCAAGCAGACGACGATTTTTTCGCTGACATCCGGCGGCGAGGTTGTGCCAATGCGCGGCCGCTGGTCGAGCGCAGCAGCGATTTCGCGCAGGGTTAATTCACGCAACGCATTTAAATTGTTTTCCGTGAAAAAATTCCCCAGCGCGGAAGTGACACGGTCCGTCGGATAAATTTTCCCCTGTTGCAGCCGCTCGCGCAATTCGTCGGACGGCAGGTCAATGTTCACGATCTGGTCGGCCTCCAGCACGAAGCGGTCGGGCACGCGCTCGCGCACGTCCACGCCCGTGGCGCGCAGCACGGTGTCATGCAGACTTTCGAGATGCTGGATGTTCATCGCCGTGATGACGTTGATGCCGGCCTGCAGCAATTCCTGCACATCAAGGTAGCGCTTGGGATTGTGCGAACCGGCGACGTTGCTGAAGGGAAGCTCGTCCACGACGCAAACGGTTGGATAACGGTCGAAAATTTTTTCAACGTCGAGGATTTCCACCGTGCTGCCCGCATGCGGGACTTTTTTGCGCGGGATGATTTCCAAATCGCCGATGAGGTCGGTGGTTTCCTTACGCCCATGCGGCTCAATCCAGCCGATGACCACGTCCACACCCGCCTTTTTCAAGCGATGCGCTTCTTCGAGCATCGTGTAGGTCTTGCCGACACCCGCCGCGTGGCCGAGATATATCTTCAGCTTTCCCAAACGGCTTCTTTCGATGAGCCGCAGAAAATCATCCGGATTGGGTCGGTCAGTAGCGGGTAAATCCATGTTCAAAAGAAACTATTTCCGCGGCAATTGGTCGAGCGCCAAGTTCAACGTCATCAAGTTCACGCGCGGCTCGCCGGAAACGCCGAGGTCGCGTCCGTGGCTGTTTTGTTTCACCAACTCGCGCACGCGGTCTCCGGAAAAGCCGCGCGCCCTGGCCACGCGCAGGATTTGCAGTTCGGCGTTCGCCGGGCTGATGTCCGGGTCGAGGCCGCTGCCGGAAGCGGTCACGGCGTCGGCGGGCACCGGCGCGTTCATTGCAAGACCGTTTTCCGCGCGGTAACTGGCGATGTTTTGCGTGATGTTGGCGACCAGATTGGATGAGGTGGGACCGAGGTTGCTGCCGCTGGAACTGGTGGCGTCAAAGCCGTTGGCGCCCGCTGCCGACGGGCGCGGATGGAAATACTTCGCGCCCGTGAAATTTTGCGCCAGCAACGCCGAACCGCGCACCGCGCCGGATTTGTCCACGAGCAAACTGCCATTGGCCTGATGCGGTAACAGTAGTTGCGCCACGCCGTAAACGACGAGCGGATACAGGCCGCACAAAATGACGGCGAAGAAAATTGTCGCCACGATGGAGCGGCCAAATTCAGCAAAAATGGTTTTCATGATTTTCGTGAGTTGATTTACGCGAAGTGCAGATGCCAGACGGCGAGGTCAATGAGTTTAATACCGACGAACGGGATGATGACACCGCCGACGCCGTAAATCGCCAAGTTAAGACGCAGGATTTGCACCGCACCGAGCGGACGGAATTTCACCCCGCGCAACGCAAGCGGAATCAGCGCGACGATGATGAGCGCGTTGAAAATCACAGCGCTCAAAATGGCGCTGCCTGGGCTGTGCAGGCGCATGATGTTCAGCGGTGCGATGACGGGAAACGTGACCATGAGCATCGCCGGAATGATGGCAAAGTATTTGGCCACGTCGTTGGCGATGCTGAACGTCGTGAGCGCGCCGCGCGTGATGAGCAGTTGTTTTCCGATTTCGATGATTTCGAGCAGCTTCGTCGGGTTCGAATCAAGGTCCACCATGTTGCCGGCCTCCTTGGCGGCCTGAGTGCCGGTGTTCATGGCCACGCCCACGTCAGCCTGCGCGAGCGCGGGCGCGTCGTTTGTCCCGTCGCCGATCATCGCCACCATTCGTCCGCCGGTTTGCTCCTTGCGGATGAGCGCGAGCTTGTCTTCCGGTTTCGCCTCGGCCAGAAAATCGTCCACGCCCGCCTCCTGTGCAATGGCAGCAGCAGTCAACTTGTTGTCGCCGGTGATCATGACGGTGCGAATGCCCATCGCGCGAAAGCGTTTGAAACGGTCTGCCAGTCCGCCCTTTACGATGTCCTTCAGATGAACCACGCCAAGCACGCGTTCCCTGGCGGCAACTACCAGCGGTGTTCCACCGGAACGTGAAATGTTTTCAACAGTGCGTTCGACTTCCGGTGGCAAGGTTCCACCGGCGAATCGCCGCACAGCATCCGCCGCGCCTTTGCGGATCTGTTTGCCTTCAAAATTCACGCCGCTCATCCGCGTTTGCGCTGTGAAGGGCACGAATCGCGCGCCGGGTAAATCGCGGATTTCTCGCGCGCGGATGCCGAATTGTTTGGCAAGTATAACTATGCTGCGGCCTTCGGGTGTTTCATCGGCGAGCGACGCAAGTTGCGCGGCGTCTGCCAGTTCCGATTCTGTCACGCTGGACGCGGTCAAAAATGCCGCGGCTTGACGATTGCCCAGTGTGATCGTGCCGGTTTTGTCGAGCAGCAGCACATCGACGTCGCCCGCCGCTTCGACCGCGCGACCGCTCATCGCCAGGACGTTGCGCTGGAGCAGGCGGTCCATGCCCGCGATGCCGATGGCGCTCAACAGGCCGCCGATGGTCGTCGGAATCAAACAGACCAGAAGCGAAATGAGCACAACGTTCGGGAAAATTGTGCCGGAATAAATGCCGAATGGCTTCAACGTGATGACTACGAGTAGAAAAACGACCGTGAGTGCGGCGAGCAGAATCGTGAGCGCAATTTCGTTCGGTGTTTTCTGGCGGCTTGCACCCTCGACCAGTTGAATCATCCGGTCGAGAAAACCTTCGCCGGGATTGGCGGTGATACGGATTTTGATTTCATCCGACAGCACTCGGGTCCCGCCGGTGACGGCGCTGCGGTCGCCGCCGGCTTCACGAATGACCGGCGCGGATTCGCCGGTGATGGCGGATTCGTCCACCGTCGCCGCACCGAGAATGACTTCGCCGTCGGCGGGAATGATTTCATTGGCCCGAACGAGAACGATGTCACCTTTGCGGAGTGAATCGGCGTCCACGATTTCGATTTTGCCGTTGCCGGAAATTTTATTTGCGCTGGTGCGCGTGCGGGTTTGCCGGAGCGCCCTGGCCTGCGCCTTGCCGCGGCCCTCGGCGACGGCCTCGGCGAAGTTTGCGAAGAACACGGTGAACCAAAGCCAGAGCGCAATTTGCGCGACGAATCCGGTTTGGCCGGGCGAACGGAAAATATCCACAGTACAGATGACCGCGCCGACCATCGTGACGAACATGACGGGATTTTTCACCATCAGGCGCGGGTTGAGCTTTTTGAAGGCGTCACCGATGGCCGGGACGAGGATTTTCGTGTTAAAAATGGAAACGGATTTCGTTTGCATAAAAAATACGGATTAAAACAGGTTGTCTTTGAGCATCAGGAAATGTTCGACGATCGGTCCAAGGGCAAGCGCGGGCAGAAAAGTCAGCGCGCCGACAAGAATCACCGTGCCAATCAACAGCAGGACAAACGTGAAGCCGGTCACGGGAAACGTGCCGGCGCTGGCGGGAACGATTTTTTTGCGCGCAAGCGACCCGGCGAGCGCGAGCAACGGCACGATCATGCCGAAACGCCCGAGCAGCATGTCAATGCCGAGTGTCGTGTCATACCACGGCGTGTTGGCGTTGAGGCCGGCAAAGGCGCTGCCGTTGTTGCCCGCGCCGGAGCTGTAGGCGTAAAGAATTTCGCTCAAGCCGTGCGGACCGTTATTGTTCAAACCGGCCTTGCCCCAGTCGCTCACCGACGCCCAGGCCGTGAAACCAAGAATGATGAACGCGAGAATGACAAACGCGAGCAGCACCATTTTTACGTCGTAAGATTCAATTTTTTTGCCGAGATATTCCGGCGTGCGCCCAACCATCAATCCGGCGATGAACACGGCGAGAATGACGAAGATCAACATGCCATAAAGCCCCGCGCCCACGCCGCCGAAAATCACCTCGCCAGTCTGGATGTTGAAGAGCGGCACGAGACCGCCCAGCGGCGTGAACGAGTCGTGCATAGAATTGACCGCGCCGCACGAGGCGTCGGTCGTCACCGTGGCGAACAAGGCGGAATCAAGAATGCCAAACCGGACTTCCTTGCCTTCCATGTTGCCGCCGGCGGCGGCGACGCCAAGTTGCTGATGAATCGGATTGCCTTTGGCCTCCGCCCACGAACAAACCAAAACCCCGGCAAGAAACATCGCGAACATCGCCGACCAGACCGCCCAGCCGTGCTTTTGATTTTTGGTTTCGCGGCCCAAGTGATAAGTCATCGCGCTGCCGATGCACAACAGCGCAAGCATCTCGAAAAAGTTCGAGAGTGGCGTGGGATTCTCGAACGGATGCGCGGAATTGGCATTCGTGTAACCGCCGCCATTGGTGCCGAGCATCTTAATGGCGACCTGCGAGGCCATCGGGCCTTGCACGATGGTCTGCGTGTCAAGCGTCCGATTTTCCATCACCGGGTTGCCTTTGGCGTCAACCACAGGTTTGCCATTCGCATCGGTTTTCTGGACGGAAACGGTCTGCGGCTCGATGAGCTTTGCCGTCGTGTAAGGCTTGAAATTTTGAATCATTCCCTGTGACACAAAAAAGATCGCGAGCATCAAGCAAATGGGCAGCAGCAAGTAATACATGATGCGGGTCACATCCACCCAGAAATTGCCGATGGTTTGCGCCGTGTGCCGCGCGATGCCGCGCACCAGCGCCGCGGCGACGGCAATGCCGACGGCGGCGGAGAAAAAATTGTGGATGGCCAGCGCGATCATCTGTGAGAAATACGACATCGTGGATTCGCCGCCGTAACTCTGCCAGTTGGTGTTGGTGGTGAAACTGACGGCGGTGTTGAAGGCCAGATGCGGCGACAGTGCGCCGAACTTTTGCGGATTGAGCGGCAGATATTGCTGCAATCGCAGAATCGCGTAGGTGAAAAGACAACTCACGAGGCTGAACAGCAGCATCGCGAACGTGTATTGTTTCCAGCTGTGCTCCTTGGCGGGATCAACGCGAAAAACCCAATAAGTTAATCGTTCCAGCGGCCGCAGCACCGGGTCGAGCCAGGTGCGCCCGTTGGCGTCGAGCACGCGATTGATATACAAACCTAGCGGTTTGGTGACGAGCACGAGCGCGCCGATGTAAAGCGCAAGTTCCAACCATTGATGGGCGTTCATGGCAGTTGATTAAAATTTTTCCGGCCGGAGCATGGCCACGATGAGATACACGCAGAGCGCGACGGAAATGATTCCCAGAACGAGGTTTTCCATAAAGTTCTCCTAGAGCTTCTCACAGCCGCGTGCATAAAGCACGAACGCGGCGAAGAATACAATCGCCAGTCCGACATAAACAACGTCAAGCATAGTCACCATTTTCAAACAGGCCTGCGCACGGCGCAAGCGAAGTTTACTTTTGGGTGAACTTGAAAGCCGCGGACTTCGCGGCCCAGAGGATCGCCCTTCCAAATGCCTGCGAGATTAGCTGACGGGCTTGGCCTTGAAAGTGGCCTTGGCTCGCGTTACCGCGCGCCGTTCGCCCCGTCCTCAAGCCGCCTTGAGGAATTTGGGTCTCCCGCATCCGGTTTCAGGAAGGAAGTCGGATTTAGGCTGCAACGGCAGGAATTAAACACGTCCGCCGCCCTTTGTCAAATCCAGCCTGATTTGCTCAAAAAAACTTTGCCAATCAGCGCGTTAAAGCGTCTTATTCCCCAACCGTTTATGGCCCGAACCCGAATTTTGTCCGTGTTTTTCTGGCTGATGCCCGCGATGTTTTTTGCAGCGGGCATGACGTATGTGCCGACAGATGTCACACCGCCAAAACCGCCGCGTGAATTTCGCGGCGCGTGGATTGCAGCAGTCGCAACGAATCAGGATTGGCCGTCCAAACCCGGCCTGCCGGTCGCGCAGCAAAAAGCGGAGTTGATTGCGCTGCTCGACCGCGCGGCGCAATTGCATCTCAATGCCATTATTTTCCAAGTGCGGCCGGCGTGCGACGCGTTGTATGCCTCGCCCATCGAGCCGTGGTCGGAGCGCATCACCGGCACACAGGGCAAGGCGCCACAGCCGTTTTATGACCCGCTCGCGTTCGCCATCGCCGAGGCGCACAAGCGCGGGCTGGAATTGCACGCATGGTTTAATCCATTTCGTGCGACGCATCCGCTGGCGGAATCGCGCGTCGCACTGAACCACATTTCCAAAACCCATCCCGAACTCGTCCGGCAATATGGCAGGCAATCTGTGCTCGATGCCGGTGAACCGGCGGCGCGCGAATACGTTTTGCGCGTGGTCATGGACGTGGTGCGGCGTTACGACGTCGATGGCGTTCAATTCGACGATTACTTTTATCCTTATCCGGAAAAAAATGTGTCGGGCCGCGAACTGAACTTCCCCGACGATGTCAGCTGGCAAAAATACGGTGTATCCAGTGGATTGAGCCGTGACGATTGGCGACGGGCGAACGTCAACCAATTCATCCAAAGCGTCTATCATTCCATCAAGGCGCTGAAACCGTGGGTAAAATTCGGCGTCAGTCCGTTCGGTATCTGGCGTCCCGGTTTTCCAAGTCAAATCAAGGGCCTGGACACCTATGCGAAAATTTATGCCGATTCACGCCTCTGGCTCGCCAACGGTTGGCTCGATTACTGCGCGCCACAACTTTACTGGCCGATCGATCAGAAGGAAAAAAGTTTTCCGGTGCTGTTGCAATGGTGGCGTGCGCAAAATGTAAGAGGCCGGCATGTTTGGCCGGGATTGTATGATGTTTCGGCTGGAAAAGAATTTTCCGACAATGAAATTCCGCGACAAATTCAAATCGCGCGCGAGCAGTCTGCCGGTGGCGAAATCCACTTTCATTTGCGCAGCATCACCCAAAATCCCGTACTGGCCGATGCCCTGCGCCACATCTACTCCCAGCCCGCGCTCATCCCGGCATCGCCCTGGCTGGATTCCATTCCGCCGGACAAGCCGAAACTCACCATCGGTGAAAGCCGCGCCGGCCTGCGTTTTCAATGGGAATCCTCCGGGGGCGAACCGACATGGCTGTGGGTCTTGCAATTCCGCACGAACGAGGTTTGGACGACGGAAATTTTGCCTGCAGACCAAACGTCACGGACTTTTTTCGATTCCAAGCCGGATGTTGTTTCAATCAGCGCAGTGGATCGAGTTGGAAACGAAAGTGAGCCTGCCGTGCTCAAGAAAAGCCAGCTGGTGCGCATCGGCAAGGGCATGATTATTTCGAACTAGAAGACGTTATCCGCAGATGGCACGGATTACACAGACAAACAAAAAATAAATTTAATCTGCGTTTATCTGGGAAATCTGCGGACAAAAGTTTTGGAAGGGCTGTAAGCCGAATTCTGTCTGCCCCGCTCATGTGAACATGAGCGGCAGGAGAGAATCATTTGTCTCTGCAGCCGATACCCGGAACCCGTCTCGCTTTCGCGAAACCTGGAGCGGGCCGCTCCGGGGTTCCCTATTTGGCCTTGCACCCGATGGGGTTTTCCGTGCCTCGTCGCTTGCGCTTCGAGCGGTGCGCTCTTACCGCACCTTTTCACCTTTACCGCGCCGTAGCTCGTGAGAGCGAAGGCGGGCAGTCTGTTTTCTGTGGCACTATCCGTCGGGACGACTCGCATCGCCACCGCCCGCGTGTATCCCAGCCCTTTCTAAACCTCTGAATGCATCTTAATCGCCAAGCCGGAATGTTTTCCTCGGCGTCAAGAACGACCCAAAGTTTCAGAAAGGGCTGGGTTACGCGGCATCGCGCCCTTCGGTGTTCGGACTTTCCTCTCCCGACTCGCGCCGGAAGCGATTCTCCGCCCTTCCAAAACCACTGCAAATATACAACTTCGGATTGAATTGACAAGCGGCGGAATTGTTTAACCACAAAGGCACGAAGGCACTAAAATGACAACTTTGTGTCTTCGTGGTGAAATGCTTACTCCACAGCAGCCGGAGCCATGTCGCGTGTGTAGTAAAGAATCCGGCCGCAGTTGCTGCAATTGACGATTTTCTGATCCGATTTGCATGCGACGAGAACCTGCGGGGGCAATTTCATGTGGCAACCGCCGCAGACGCCGTGATTCACACCCACAACGACACCGTCGCCCTTGCTCTTGAACAGCCGTTCGTAGCGATTAAGGACGGATTTTTCCACCACCGCGGCCAGTTCCGCACGACCACGTTCCAATTCGGCCAGTTCCTTTTTTAAATTTTCCTCGCACTGGTTGAACTGCGCGATTTGGCCTTCGACCGTTTTTTTTGCCTCGTCGTTTTCGCGGGTGAGACGGGCAATTTCCTTTTGCAACTGTTCGGTCTGCTCCATCAGCTCGATTTCCCCGTCTTCAATCTTCGTGATGTCCGCCTTGCACATTTCGATTTCGTGGGCGAGCGCGCGGTATTCCTCGTTCTTGCGCGTCTGAAGCTGTTGGTTGGCGTATTTATCGATCTGCTGTTTCTTCGCCCCGACGTCGAGTTCAAGCCGCTTGCGGTCAGACTCGGTTTGTTTGGCGCGAGTTTTGACGGTTTCGAGTTGCGCTTGGGAGGCAGTGGCTTTGGCGCGGAGGGTTTCGCGTTCAGGACCGATGTGAGTGAGTTCTTGTTGAACGCGGTGAATTTTTTGGTCGCGATCCTGCAAAACCAACAGTTTCTCAATCATCTCCAGCATGAAATTTGAAAAATAGCCGCCATGAACGCTCAAGTCAATGCACGGCAAAAATCAGAGACGCCTCATTATTTTCCCGGCGGCCACAAACTTTGCCCGATGTCCGTGCGGAAATAGCTGCCTACGACGCGGATTTTGCGGATGTTTGCGTAAGCCTTTGCAATCGCCGCGGCGAGTTTTGGCGCGAGCGCGATTACGTCCGCTATGCGGTGGCCGGTGGACATGAGCTTCCCGTTTGTGCCGCGCGCGACTTCATTCCACCACACGTCGCAGTCGAATTTCCCGTCCACTTCCAAGGGCAAATGCGGACTGCGGACTTGGATGAAGGGATAGCCGTAACCGGCCAGCGTGAGCGAACAGCCGAAATTGAGTTTTTCGTTGAACTGCACATCCAGCTTTTTGTTTTGCGCGGTCCGCAGGACGATTTCCGCCGGATTTTTCAGCATCCGCAAAATCATCGGGCCGGATGTGACGCCGATGCGGATGTTGTATTCGATGACATGCCACCTGCCGCTGCGTTTAACCGTTGTGACTTGCAGCGGCCCGTTGAATTTTGTCGCACGCAACCACGGCAACAACGGATGAATGAGTTGCCGCGCCAACCCGTATTTGTCATTGGGATCGCGCTCGACGAGACCGCCGAGCGGCGCGCCGGCCACAACGCCCTGGTTGCCATTGAAGGCGTATTTGTATTCCTGATTCGTTACGAGCGAATAAATCTCGCCGCCGCTCACCAGCACGATGTGTCCGGCCTCGGCGCGACCGAGATATTCCTGCAAGAAAACGCCCTCGGCATAATTGACGTGCCGCAACCACGCGCGCGTGTCCTCGACCGTCTCGCAAAGAATCGTGTGGATCGGACTCGTCGGCGAGCAGAGCGGATTTTTGATGACAAACGGCTGCGGATGTTTGGCCAGAATTTTTTCGGCCTCCAGACGGTTCGGCGCGACGTAGGCCTGCGGGAATGGAATTTTGAAATCGGCGCATAATTTGCGGGCAAAATCGCGTTCACGCTCGATGCGCATCGCCTCGCGCGCAGGACTGAAAATGCCGGCGCCCGACCGCAACAAATCCCCCGTCCACGGCGAGAGCGCCCAATCAATGGATTGCGGAATAACAACATCCACGCCGTTTTTCTTGATGAGCGGAACCGGGCTTGGAAACGCGTCGCGCGAAAATGTCGGCCCGACCAGCGACGGCGGGAAATGGCCGTAATTGCGCGTAAGATACGTCGAGACGCTCGCGCCGGCGTCCGCCAGCGTCCGCCCGATGCTGTGCGCAAACGAGCCAACGCCGAGAATCATCATGGCTGTCGCCGGACTTTGCCGCGTTGACATTTTGCGTGGCATGAAATTTTTCCGTGTGTGCGAAAGTGTTTCCGAATTATGTCAGCAGTGCAACGACAAGCTTAAGGAAGACTGGAGCCGGCTGTCAGGATTGCCCGTGGAAAGGAAGCCACGCAAATCAGGCCGCTACAGGTTTGGAAAATAAAAACCCCGCAATTTGCGATGCGGGGCTGGTGAAATCGGAGTGGGGGTTATTTCCGACGGCGGAACAGCAACCCGGCCAGACCGCTCAAGCCGGTCAACGCCAGCGTGGACGGTTCGGGGACTGACGTGATGAAACCACTATCACCAGAGCTGACGAAATAGGTTCCCACGATGTTGTTGCCGGAAATGCCATCGGCATCGGTTCCATAGACGGCGAGCGGGTCATCCAAGGTCGTCCAAGTGCTGCCATTGTAGAGAAAACCATGATGAGTAGAGCTGTCGATATAGAATCCCACGATGTTGTTGCCGTCAATGCCACTGGCAATGGTTCCCTTGACGCCGAGCGGGTCATCCAAGGCCGTCCAAGTGCTGCCATTGTAGAGAAAACCATGACCATTACCAGAGCTGTCGATGTAGTATCCCACGATGTTGTTGCCGTCAATGCCACTGGCAATGGTCTGGACGCCGAGCGGGTCATCCAAGGTCGTCCAAGTGCTGCCATTGTAGAGAAAACCATGATCAGTACCAGAGCTGTCCTCATAGTATCCCACGATATTGTTGCCATTAATGCCATAGGGATAGGTTCCATAGACGCTGAATGGGTCATCCAAGGTCGTCCAAGTACTGCCATTGTAGAGAAAACCATGAGTTCTATTAAGGCTGTCATTATACTTTCCCACGATGTTGTTACCGTCAATGCCAAAGGCAATGGTTCCATAGACGGCGAGCGGGTCATTCAAGACCATCCAAGTGCTGCCATTATAGAGATAACCAGACTCATGACCAGAGCTGTCGGTGTAGCCTCCCACAATGTTGTTGCCGGAAATGCCATCGGCGGAGGTCCAATCGTGGCTGAGCGGGGCATTCAAGGTTGTGTAGATTTGCGCTTGTGCCATGGTCGCCACGCCCAGCATGGCCAGACCACAGGTGAGTTTAATGAGGTTTGTTTTCATGGTTTTTTCGGTCTTAGGTTACACATTGACCGGTTATTGTTTCTCTATTTAAAGAGGGGAGCCACATGCTATCAAAGTGAGACAAATTAGTCAAGAATTATTTCCAACCATACTCATTTGATTATCAACTACCTACAAAACATGAACCCAAAACCCAACAAAACCGGGTATTACCTGTCGTCAAGGGATACTCGCCTGGTTTTTTACTTGGTAAAACCGTCGTGAAAACCGGGAAAAACGAAGTTAAACCATGCCGCCACAACCGCAGTAAAGAAATGGAGCCAGCTGTCAGGATTGAACTGACGACCCACGGTTTACAAAACCGTTGCTCTACCGCTGAGCTAAGCTGGCTGCCAGCGTCATTCTTACGCGGTGCGCCACGGTTTGGCAAGTCAACGTGTCAGGCTACACCGCGCACGGCGCAAGAATCGCATCGGCCATGCCATGAATGATTTTTTTGTCCGCCGGGCAAATCGTGGCCAGCACGCCGCCCAGTTGCAGGCGCTCTGCGTCGGCTTCCCCGGAAACAAAATAATACGGGCACAGGCGAACCCGGCCTTTCATCGGGACAACAGCATTCTTCCCGAAGTCAAACCATTGCGTTTCGACTGTCTTGGGTTTTTCATAACGCTGCAGAATGAACGGCGAATTTTGAAAACTTGAAGTCGCCTTGTCCACCGCTGCGCTCCAATCCTCGTGCGACAAATCGCTGCCGAGATAAACGCCGCGCGCGCCCCAAGCGTGTTCGGAAAAACCCGATACCTTCAAAATCAGTTCGCGTTCGCGTTGTGAAAGCGTTTTGAGCTGCCGCCAGTCCGTCAGGTTTAATTCGGGAATCGCGGCGTGGGGTGGCAGCGGTGTCGGGTCAACAATCCAGGTGTAAGGAACCAGCTTGCGCAAACGGTTGAAGAACGCTTCGCCCAATTCCTGCCGCCAAAAACCCTGGAGATTTCGATTCCACAGAAGCGCAAAAAGCATTTTCTCCTCAAAAATTGGCTTCGGCGGCGGTGTGAGCCGGATTTTTTTTGCAATGGCCAGTTCAAAAATCTTCTTCGCGTTCGGCACGTTTGCCAAATCGAACAACTCGAAGAAACGATAAACCGCATCGCCATCGGCGAAATCCGCGAACTTTGGACTTCGGACTTTGAACTTTGGACTTCCAAGCTGGCTCGCCAGCCATTCCATTTCCGGCTGATACGTTGCCGCTTCCTCCGAAACGACAATGTGAATCGTTTTTGCATCACCAAAAATGCTTTCAAACCCGCGAATCATTCCGTCCGCACCGCCGATTATCTCCTGGGAGGGACGGCGTGCCGCCGTCCCTAATTTATCCGTTGACGTTTCTGAAGTTTGGGACGGCAACATGCCGTCCCTCCCAATTTGGGAATACGTTATGTTCAACCAGCCTGTCAGCCCGATGCCGCCGGGGACGGGATCGAGTTCCGTGATGCTGATGCCGTTTTCTGTCAGCAAAATATCGGGACGAATGACACGCGGCACTTCGTTTTTGAATGCGGGTGCGCGCTGAAGTTCAATCAATTCGCGCGGTTTGCCGCGATCCAGCAGTTCCGCAATCCACGACGGTTGTTTGCCTTCAGTACTGCGGCGATAAAGCAGATTGGCCGCGCGATAAAACTGCAGCAGGACGCGGCCCAGCGATTCGATTTCTTTTGCCAAATTTTCGCCGAGCGGAAACGGTGCCGGCGAAATGCGCCAGTCGAGTCCGGCAAAAAGTCCGCCTGCTGGGATTTGGCTCCAAATGAAGCGCGCCCTGTCAGCAAGTGAAGTTGTCGAGGAATCCAAGTTCAATCCTTGTCCTTCCGTGACCCGTCAAGTCCGCAATTGTCCATTTCCAATGCCAATCCATTTGTAGCTGGTCAGTTCGTTCAGACCCATAGGGCCGCGCGCGCCGATTTTGTCGGTGCTGACGCCGATTTCCGCGCCCATGCCGAATTCGGCGCCGTCGGTAAACCGCGTCGAGGCGTTCCAATATACTGCCGCCGAATCCACCTCGTTTAGGAATTGTTTCGCGTGCGCCTCGTTCTTTGTGACGATGCTGTCCGAGTGCGCCGAGCCGTAATAATTGATGTGATCAATAGCCTGCTGGACGCCATCCACCACACGAACGTTCAGGATGTAATCGTTATATTCGGTGAACCAGTCCTGTTCTCTTGCAGTTTTGAGTTTTAAGTTTTCAGTTTTCAGTTGGGAAAACACGGCAATGCTTGCTGAATCACAGCGCAACTCCACTTTTTTATCTGCGAGTTTCTGCGCAATCTGCGGGAGAAACTCTGCTGCGATTTTGCCGTCCACCAGCAACGTTTCCATTGCGTTGCAAACGGCGGGCCGCTGAAGTTTCGCATTTATCGCGATCTCCCCGGCCATTTTCAAATCAGCGTCGGCATCCACATAGACGTGGCAGACGCCTTTGTAATGTTTGATGACGGGAACTTTCGAACAATCCGCCACGGCGCGAATCAATCCCTCCCCACCGCGTGGCATGCACAGGTCAATGTATTGCGTGAGCGACAACAACGCGGGAATCGCCTCGCGGTCGGCCACGGGCACCACTTGAATGGCGTGTTCTGGAAATTGCCGGAACGCGATTTTGCCCGCCTCAATCATCGTCCTGGCGATGAGCTGGTTGGAATTCAAGGCTTCCTTGCCGCCGCGGAGAATCGTCGCGTTGCCAGACTTGAAGCAAAGGCCCGCCGCATCCGCCGTCACGTTGGGACGGGATTCATAAATGATGACCACCACGCCGATGGGCGTGGAAATCTTTTGGAGCTTCAATCCGTTTGGCCGGACGCGCTCATCCAAAATTCTTCCGACTGGATCGGCCAGCGCCACGACTTCGCGCAAACCTTTCGACATCGCAGCGATGCGTTTGTCGTCCAGTTTGAGCCGGTCGAGCATGGGGGATGGAAGCCCGCTTTTCGCGGCGGCGTCCATGTCGAGCGTGTTGGCCTGTTTGAGCGCGGCGGCGTTTTGTTCCAGGGCGGTGGCCATGGCCAGCAGACAGGCGTTCTTCTCCGCCGTCGTCAATTTGGCGAGTTCACGCGACGCAGCCTTGGCCTGTTTGGCCAACTGCGTCATCTGCTCATTCAATGTCATACCGTAAAATTAACCTAACCATCGAAACTTGAAAGTGCGAATTGAGCGGGCGGAATACAGCTTCAACGCTTACTAATCCAGACGAGCGTGCCGCCAGGCAGTTTGTCGAAGAGCGGAATCAAATCATTTGCGGCGAGATGAATGCAGCCGTATGACACCGGACGGCCAAGGGACGGTTCGTCGCCCGTGCCGTGAATGTAGATGTAACGACTATGCGAATCCACGTTGCCACCGCGGTTGAAACCGGGTTCGAGTCCTTCCAGCCACAAAATGCGCGTGGTGATTTTTGCGAACGGCAAACCTTTCCAAGTGTAACCGATCGCCCGGCGGCCTTTGAAAACCGTCCCGACCGGCCAGCCGCCCCCGATTTTTTCCACGATGCGATGCAATCCGAGCGGCGTGCAATTCGTGTCTTCCGTCTGCCCGATGCCGAAACGCGAAGTGGAGCAACGAAATTTTTTTATGAAAACATATCTTTTACCACAAAGACACAAAGACGCGGGACATTTTTCAAAAAGCGAAACGGTCTGGTTCGAGATGCTGACGATGAGCACAAAACGTGTCGGTGCAATTTCGTGCTTTTTACAGGCGAACAGAAACTTTTCCAGTGGGTGCGGCATCAGAAAGTTGCAGGCGGGACGCCTGTGCTACTTCAATTTTTTGACGAGCACCTTCGAGTTCCGACCGCTTTGCTCGTATTTTTCGCGGCGTGCGGGCGGCAAATCGTCGGGCGAACCTTCGGCGAAGCCGCCTTTGGATTGAAAATAGGTAAACGCCTGTGTTGAGAGCGTGATGAGTTCGCTCAAACCCATTTCCCGCGCCTTGTTTTCGACGAACTGGATGAGCTTGCGCCCGATGCCTTGATTTTCATACGACGGATTGACGTAAAGACACGCCAGTTCACCTTTCTTCTGCTCGGGATAGACATGAAGCGCAACGCACGCGACTGGGTTCTTATCAATCTCGAAGATGTAATAGTCGCCCAGGCATTTCTCAATGCTCGCCCAGCTGCGTTTGATCAATTCATCCGACTCGACCGCCTGCTTGGTCAGCAATTGAATCGCCCGCACGTCCTTCTTTTTGGCGGGCCGGATTTGCTGGTATTCGTTCGCGTAGATGAGCGTGCCGATGCCGTCATTGGAAAACACCTCGGCGAGCAGGCCTTCGTCCACTTTGCCGTTGATGATGTGAACGCGTGGCACGCCGATGCGGCACGCCGATGCGGCGTGCTGTGCTTTCGACAGCATTTCAGGCGCAAATCCAGGACTGCCTTGTTGCAGCAATTTTTCCAAGTCTGCCACAAGCATCTGGCGGATGAGTTTGCCGTTGTAAATCAGCCCGTCCTGCGACGTAATGAAAATCAATTTGATGGCCTTCAACGCTTCCGCGACTGCGACCGCGACGCCGTCGGAATTCACGCGATACGTTTTGCCGTCGCCATCGAAACCAAGCGGTGGAATGACGGGAATAACGTCCTGCGCGAGCAGCGTCTGGAGCAGTTGCACGTCCACGCGCTCGACCTTGCCGGTGAACAAATGATCCACGCCCTGAATGATGCCCATCGGGTGGGCGATGACGACATTCGTGCTGGCGGCACGCAGGTCGTTGGCTGAAAGGCCTTCGAGGATTTCGTGCGTGAGCCGGTTCGCGGCGGTGAGCGCGAGATTGAGTGTGGCCGCGTCCGTGATGCCGGAGCCTCCGAGATCGGAGGCTTTGACGTTTTGTTCCTTGGCAAGCGCCTTGATTTGCGCCGACGCGCCATGCACGAGCACGACACGGATGTTCAATGACCGCAACACCGCCACGTCCAGCAGCAGCGTCGCGAAGTTCTCATCCGTGACGATCGCCCCGTCAATGCTCAGGATGAACGTCTTCTCGCGAAATTGCGGAATGTATTGCAGGATGCCCCGCAGATCAGTCAGTTTCACTTTTGGTTCGTAATGATGCTTTCAACACAGAGATAAGTATTCGGTTCTCGGCAGGATTGAAACTCAAATTTTAAACACAATTTGAGGCTTGACATAACCGAGAGTCGGAAGTGTATAAATGATTGCTTTTATTGTGTCTCACAAAAAAGCTTGAAACAGCCGTAAAGCAGTTTGCGTCGGGCCAAGTGGCCCATGAAAATAACCCTAAAACAGCTTCAGGTTGTACGTGTTCGTACCGACAGAACCGCGGTTCTGCCAAAAGCGAAGGGGGAGGTTTTACATCTTCAACCTTCAGAAGAAACCTCACTGTGAAGGCCGCATCCACAGGTCCTATTCCATTTCTTTCACCAACACCAATAACTCATTCTAGGCTTATGAAAAATTACCCGTTCAAAATATTCCGTCACATGCTGCAAGCTCTCGCCACGAGTTTGCTCGCCACGCTGGTTCTGGCGACCGTCAGCTTTTCCAGTTACGCCGGGGTGCCCGTGCAGATCCATCCCGGCCAAGGTGTGGAGTTTGTCCAGGTGGACTTTATCTATGGCACGGAGCTGGTCGTCAGCAACTCGGACACGGGCCAGATGATTGTGGACCCGGCCGCCGTCGTGGCCAATTCCGGCAAGCCATTCGGGTACATTAACGTCGGGACCTCCGACGGCTGGGTGGCATACAACTTGCCGATCGTGTCGAACTTTCCCTACGCCAGTATTCGCACCGCGTTCAAGCTCCCCACGCCCTCGGGCGTGCCGCTGACCATGTTGGGCGCGTACGTGCTCTTGTCCGACGAGCCGTTGACCAGCTTCACCGGCGGTTCCTTCGATTATTGGCCCGTCGGCAAGAGCACCTACAACGCGGGCGGCGTGGTGGATCAACCGCCGAGCGGACCGATTCTTCCGCCCGCTGCCAATTTGACCGCAACCTACTCCGGCCCCAACAAGACGATTGCGATTCTATGCCAACCCTCCCATCCGAATGTGCAGGCGGCCAATAACCAATGCTGGCCCTGCGCCGTGGCCAACAGCCTGCAATGGCTGGAAAACCTTTATGGCATCGTCGTTCCGCATGACGACGTGCCCGGCATCTACAATGTCTCCAGCAACAAGTTCTTTCCTCCGAACTCATTGCCGGCCCAGTTGGATTACTATATGCAACGCAATGCCTCAAGCCGCACCGTGGGCAACCCGACGATAGACCAGTTCGCCCTGAAGGGCAAACTCGCGTATATGGTCCACAACGGTCTGGGTGGCCTGATCGTGCAACACCAGGCGCTCGCTCTGGACATGACGGCGAACTTCACGACCAATGGCCTGACGTCCACCTTTATGGGGCCGCCAACGTTCGAGTTCATTCTAACCAATCTGCTCAACGGCGCGGATGTGGAATTGGCTTACGACTTCTTTCCTGCCATGCCCGGCATACCCTGTCCGGGACCCGGTACGGGGTGTTTCACAGGGCATGCTGGGGATGTGGTTGCAGCCGGCTTCAATACGACGAATCAGCCTTACATCATGTTTGCGTCTGATATGTGTTCAACTGATGTGGATACCAACGATAACAAAGGGACCAGTGTTGATTACACCTTGGTGACCGGCCCCGACGGCTGTGGGTATTACCATCTCCCAAGCATGCCAAGCGGCGCCCCGAATGGGCCAATCATCAAAGTCGTGGTAGCTGGAATGCCCAGCCCGGGGATGCTGAATGAGGAATATGGCCAACTGCCGGGCTGCCGCCTTTTCTTGAACAGCACGAACGCGTTCGGCGGCGACCGCGCCTCGGATTTCAACTGGTCAAGTCCGCAGGGCTCGCCTGCCATCGCTGATGATTTCCTTGCCGATGGCCGGCCCATTGTAAAGGTGCGCTGGTGGGGATCTTATCTCAACGGCCACAATCTGGGAGACGAGGACGCCTTCGTGCTGTCGCTCTACACCGATTTCCCCACCAACACCTTCAGCCGGCCGGCGGCCTGTCTCTGCGCCACTTACATCGCGCCCTTGGACAAAATCAGTGTAACCAATACCTTTTTGGCGGGACTTGACGGAAAAACCATCTACGAGTACAGCGTTGACCTCTGCGACACGTGCCTCTACTCCAGCATCACCAATGGCCCCGCCGCGCCCACGCCGTGGGCCTTTCTGGAGATGAGCAACACGGTTTACTGGCTCGCAATTGAAGCCGAGCGGGGCCGCACCTTTACCTTCACCACCAACGCAGTTTGGACGAACTACCCGTCGGGCAAGTCCACGCTGTCGGAGCATTTCTGGGGCTGGCACACCAGTCCTTGCAGCAACCTGGACGCCTCCGTCACCGGCGCGCTGACCACCAACCTCAGTTGGACGATGAACACGAATCTGTTCGGTGAATTGGACCAAGCCTTCGAGCTTTTGACGTTCGCTCCACCACTATCCGCTCTGATCCTCAATACCCTCTGGTCGCAACGCCCCGATTGGACGTGCGACGGGGTCGCTGTTCTGACGACTGACGGCAGTGGCTCGCAGATCGTCGCCGACGACTTTGCCGCCTACTCCACCAACCGCATCTCATGCTACTACATCTGGGGCGCGTGGCTCAACGACCGGTATGATCCAAACGCCAGCTTCCGCCTGCGCATTTACAGCGATGTCCCCGCGTCCGGCAACCAACCCAGTCACCCGGGCACAAAATTATGGGAGAAAACCTTCACGGTCCCGCCAACGAACACCATGCAGGCGACGCTGACTTCAAACGCCAATTACTGGTCGGCGACCGTGATAGCCTCCAACCTCTGCGAATCATTCTGGGATCCATCACAATCGGCAGGCATGGGGAATGCCACGAAAGACAGCAGGCTTTATCAATATCGCTTGTACATGCCGACGAATTACCAGTTTATCCAGACCAACGGGCAAATCTACTGGCTCTCCGTCACGGCGCTCAACACGACCAACCGATTCGGCTGGAAGACAACCATAACCAACGACCACCACATGGACGACGCCGTGTTTGCCACGCAGTCCAGCCCGCCGGCGTCAGGCTGGACAAACCTCCATTATCCGACGAATCATCCTTTCGCCGGGCAAACGATGGACATGGCGTTTGCGCTGACCACACCTCTGATCGTCTCTTGCTCCTACTCTTGCGGCGGAATCACCCTCAGCCGGTCACCCCTGCCACCGGAATCAGTCACTCTATCCGGATCCTCCACGTGGTTGGTGGATGTCGGCCCTGCCGGCGAGGCCTGTGACACTGATACCAACGGTCTTGACGATGTGTCCGCGGAAATCGTGCAACTGACCCTCTCCGGCACCTCTTCGCTCGGCCCGGTGACCGTGCGGATTCGCGATCAGAACCAGTCTCCATACCAGCCATCTTTGGGTCGGATCGAAGAGATGATCAATTCCGTGACCAACCGCCTTGACGTGCCGCCTTTTGCCCCGAGCGGATACGCCAACAGTTTCTTCGACGTTTATTTGGAAGTCCAGATCGGTACCAACATCCTGCACAGCGCCGTGCCCGTGCAGCTGAGCGCAATGATTTCCTCCGTGCCGCCTCCAATCAGTGAGGGGTACAACTCCTCAATCAGCACCATCCAGTTGTTGGACGAGAACAACAACCCGAGCGGCTACAGCCTGCAAGAGCTTTCTTACATTCCGGAGACCATCCCACCGCCGGTGATTACGGGGATCAGTGTCATTTCGCCGGGCTTGTTGGAGATCACCTGGGAAAATGGGGGCGGGTTGCAGGCTTCGCCGAGGCTGGACGGTCCAAGTTGGACAACGATCACCACAAACAGTCCGTACATCGGCCCCATCACCGGGATGATGCAGTTCTACCGGGTGTATCAACCGTGAGCTTTCACAACATGCCAAAAACCTTTCGCAAGGCTTCCAAGCAGCGCTTATTCTCCTTCGGTGTGCCGATGGAGATGCGGATCCATTCGGGCAATTGATAGCCGCCCATGGGGCGCACAATCACGCCCAGCTTCTGCAATTCTCCGAACACGCGCTGGCCGTCGCCGACGCGAACAAGGATGAAATTCGCCTGCGACGGGATGAATTCGAGTTTCAATTTACGGAATGCCTGCTCGAAAAATTTCAGCCCGGCAAAATTGTTCAGCCGCGTTTTGTGGACGTGTTCCGCGTCGTCCAGCGCGGCCAATGCGGCGGTTTGCGCGAGCAGATTGATGTTGAATGGCTGGCGGATTTTTTCCAGCGCGGCGACGAATTCCGGATGCCCGATGCCGTAGCCGATTCGCAATCCGGCCAAGCCGTAAATTTTTGAGAACGTCCGCATCAAAAGCAGGTTTGGTTTGGCGTCATTCCGGATTTCCGGCAGCAGATCGAGCGGTTCGTCCAAAAAATCAATATAGGCTTCGTCCATCACCAGCAGGACGTTTGCCGGCACGGCGTTGACGAAGCGCGCCAGTTCCTCGCGGCCAGCGGTGGTGCCGGTCGGGTTGTTCGGGTTCGCCACGAAAACAATGCGTGTGCGCGGTGTGATGGCTTTGAGCATCGCGGACAAATCGTGTCCGTAATTTTTGGCCGGAACGGTAATCAGGTTCGCTCCAAACAAGGCAGTCACAATGGGATAAACTGCGAAGCAATATTGCGACACGACGACCTCCGCGCCGGGCGCGAGCAGCGCGTGCCCGACAAATTCGATGATTTCGTTCGAGCCGTTGCCGAGAATGAGGTTCTCCGGTTCGACGCCGAGTTTGGCCGCGAGTTTTTGTTTGAGATAAAACGCGTTGCCGTCGGGATACAAATTCACGCCGGCGAGCGCCTTTTGCATGGCGGCCAGCGCAAGCGGCGATGGACCAAACGGATTTTCGTTCGAAGCCAGTTTGATGATGCCGTCGAGAGGCAGGCCGAGTTCGCGGGCGACTTCTTCGATGGGACGGCCGGGCTGATAGACTGGCAAATTTTTTATGAAAGGGTTCGTTTTCAACAATTCCGGATGCTGCAACTAAAAGTCAAAAATTCAAAATTAAAAATTTCAGAGTGATTCAATGATTTTTTTGACGTTCACATTTTTGGCGACAATGTCGCAGATGAGGGAAATTTTTTCAGCGTCGGTTGGCCGTGTTTTGACGGTGATGTTATGGACTTTGGAAGCGACTTTATAGCTGTCCGCCTTTGCCAGCAGCATGGGAATGGGGATGGTCTGAATGATTTTCAAAACGTTGTCGGATGGTCGCAAGCCGCCGGTCAAGACAATGCCCGCCATTCCTTTGCTGTCCTGCAGGTCCATGCTCGCGCCCGCGGCCAGCAAAATGTCTTCGCGGTCACCGGGTGTGATGAGCAAGACTCCGCGCTTGAAAAACTGCATCGCATTATGCGCGCCCATCGCGCCAACGACAACATTGTCCACCGAAACGTCCAGCGTTGGCGGCCGGTTTAGCAATTCAGCGCGGAGTTCCTCGCGAATCAAGTCCACCGACGGATTGCAGAGAGTCTGTTCATACGGCAAAACGCCAAGCAATTCCAGTCCTTTGCGTTTGAGTCCGCGGCCAACGAACCGGGCGATTTCTGGAATTTTTTCTTCGAGCACCTTGTTGATGATGACGCCGATGATTTCGACGCCTTCCTTTTCAAACAGCGCCTGGTTGAGGCAGACTTCGTCAATCGGTTTGCCGATGCCGCCTTGCGTAACGATGATGACTTTGCAACCGAGCGTTTTCGCGACTTGGGCGTTGGACAAGTCAAAAACAGAGCCGACACCCGCGTGCCCGGAACCTTCGCACAACACAAAATCCTTTTCCCACGCCACGCGGTCGAAGGCGTTTTGGATGCGTTGGACCAGCGCTTCGTTGTTCGCCAATTCAAGGTATTTGCGGGTAAAGGCCGGCTCGACGGCGATGGGACTCATGTCCACCAGCGGACAATTCATTCGATACACCGCATCCATGAGCACGGTGTCCTCGTCAATTTTCTGCTCCTCGATTTCAACAAACCGCTGGCCGACCGGTTTGATGTAGCCGATGCGCGGAAAATGTTGTTGTAACGCCGCGATGAGGCCGATGGCTGCGGTGGTTTTGCCGTCGTTCTGGCGCGTGGCGGCAATAAAAACGCGCGGCGTAACGGTGTTCATTTATTCTCCCGGCAAATGTGCGTCCGCGCCCGGATAGAGCTTTTGATAATTCACAGCCATCGCGCCAACGATTGCGGCGACCCCGAGAATGTCGTGCGCGTTCGAGCCGCGCGAAACGTCCGCAGCGGGCCGGTTCAACCCCAGTAAAATCTGGCCGTAAGCGTTCCCGTGGCCGACGAGCCGCACCAGTTTGCTGGCAATGTTGCCGGAGTTGAGATCGGGAAAAATCAGCACGTTCGCGCGCCCGGCAACCCTGCTCTCCTGCAATTTGCGCACGGCGATTTCAGGGACGAGCGCGGCGTCCACCTGCAATTCACCGTCGAAATCGGCTTCCAAAAACAACTGCTCGGCCTTGCGTTTGGCCATGGCAGTGGCCGCTTGAACTTTTCCAACGAGTGGATGCGACGCGCTGCCTTTGGTTGAAAATGAAAGCATCGCCACGCGCGGTCGCACACCATGCAAATGTCGCGCAAGCCAGGCGGTGGAAACTGCGATGTCAGCCAGTTGATCCACGGTTGGATCGGGAACGACGCCGCAATCGGCCATGAACAACACACCATCCTCGCCGATGCGTGTGTCCTCAACTTCCATGACCATGCAACTCGACGCCGTGGTGATGTCCGGTACCACTTTGATGATTTGAAACAGAGGTCGCAGCAGGCTGCTGATGATATGTGACGCCCCGGAAACTATTCCGTCTGCCTGGCGCATCGCCAGCATCATCGTGCCGAAATAGTTTGGCTGCATCATCGCCTCGCGCGCTTCGGTGACGCGAAGCCCTTTTTCACGACGAAGCGAAAAGAACCGCTTGGCGAAATTTTCAAAATCTTCACTTTTAGCGGGATTGATGACGCGGATGCCGTCGAGCGGAATGTTCAAGCCTTCGGCGATTTCCTTCACTTTCGCCTGATCGCCAAGCACGATGGGTGCGCCAAGTTGCAGCGCCTGAAATTGCCGCACTGCCTGCAAAATGCGCGGTTCCTCGCCTTCGGGAAACACCACCCGTTTCGGGTGCCGTTGTAATTTTTCAATGACATTGCCTATGAAACGCATGACGATAGATTAGCCGCGAAACATGAAACTGCAAAATGAATTTGCCGCGAAAAAGTTGATGAGTCCAATGTCCAAAGTCCAAAGTGAATGACAGCGGGTAGTGTGGTATAGTTTGGTAGGGCGAGGCTGCTGACGAGCCGAATCTTTGGTCGGGACGCATGGCTCGCCTCGGCGCAGCTTGGCGAAGCCCGGGCCTCATGCGTCCATTTGTTGGGACGGACATTCCAGTGGGATATCACTACCTTTCGGCTCGCGAGGACGCTCGCCTCACAAGATTGCAAACTATGCCACTACTGATTTTTCGTGCCATTTGACACGTTTCGTGGTTAAACAGCTTTCAGCGATTTAATGGACTTCGATTCGATAACTTTTCCGTTGCGCCCGGCGTGGACCGAGATTGACCTCGGCAAACTGCGGCGCAACTTGCAGCTCATCCGCCGCGATCTGCCGCACAATGTGCAATTAATGGCTGTTGTGAAGGATGAAGCCTATGGTCACGGCGCGCTCGACGTGGCGCGCATCGCACTCGAAGAAGGCGCATGGGGGTTTGGCTTGAGCACGCTCGAAGAGGCGATGGCTCTGCGCGATGCGGGCATCACCGCGCCGTTGCTGTTGCTCGGCGAACGACAGGAAGCCGAATTACCGTGGTGCGTCGAACACGACCTGACGGTCTGTGTCAATGAGCCTCATACCGTCCGCAAACTCGCGCGCGCCGCTGCGTCCGCCAACAAACGCGTGCCGGTGCATGTGAAAATTCACACCGGCATGAGCCGCTTCGGCGTGCGCTGGGACGAGGCGCTGCCGCTCATCGAACAGATTTGCGCGGAAAAATCACTCTCACTCGAAGGCGTAATGACGCACTTCGCGCAATCAGATGAAACGGAAAAGACCTTCGCCAACTTGCAATTCTCCCGTTTCAACGAAGTCCTCCAAAGCATGGCCAAACGCGGCATCAAGGTAAAATATCGGCACACGTGTAACAGCGGCGGCTTCCTTGATCTGCCGCACGCACACCTCGACATGGTCCGCGTCGGCATTTTGATGTATGGCGTTTTCCCATCGTCAGTCTGCCGGCGGATTCAGGGCATCGAACCGGTGATGTCGGTCAAGGCGCGCATCGCAGCGATCCAAAAATTGAAGCCCGGCGAAGTGGTCGGTTATGGAATGCGTTACACCGCGCCGTCGGAACGGCGGATTGCCGTGTTGCCGATCGGTTACGGCGACGGGTTTCCGCGCGTGCGCAACCAGGGCGGCGCGCTCATCCACGGCAAACGCGCCCCGCTCATCGGCGGCATCGCCATGGACGCGCTGATGGTGGACATCACGGACATTCCCGAAGCGCAGATGTGGGACGAAGCTGTCATCATGGGCCGGCAAGGCAACGAGGAAATCTCCGTCCACGATATGGCGAAGCTGAAAAACTCGGTGAGCTACGACGTGTTGACGGGCTGGCGGTTGCGCTTGCGGAGAAAATCTGTGAACGGCACGAAGCAAACCGGGACACTAATTTCGCGAATGGACGCGAATCCAGGCAGCACAAAATCAATTGGTGCAAATTCGTGAAATTCGCGTCAAACCCATGAAACTCCTTTTCTCCGAACAAAAATCCGATTACGAGCATTACCAGTTTCCCTACGCGATTTGGGCGGTGCCGGAGGCGGGCGAGACGCCGGCAGACATTTTCAACGCGGGCTTCCTGCCGTCGTCACGCAATCTTGACCGCTTTTATCTCTGCAGGCAGGTGCGCGTGAACCTCGCGAAATTCAAGCCGTCGTCCGAAAACCGCCGCATTTTGCGCAAGGGCGCGGGCATCGAGGTGAAGCTCGTGCCGCGCGAGAAATATGATTACACGCCCGAACGCCGCCAGTTTTTCAAGACCTACGCGGACATCAAATTCGGCAAGGACGTGATGACGTTCGAGCGGCTCGACGCGCTGTTCGGTTCGCCGATTATTTCGCATCTGCTCGTGTTCACGGATGCGGGGCATGGCGGCGAAGTTGGCGTCGCGACACTGTATCTCGAAGACAAGGAGCTGGCCTACTACTATTACGCCTTCTACGACCTGAATTACTACGCCCGCAACCTCGGCATGTTCATGATGACCTCGGCGGTGGCGCTGTTTGCCGAACGCGGCTTCAAGCAGCTTTACCTCGGCACGTGCTATTCGCAGAACGCGCTCTACAAAACGCAGTTCGCCGGCGCGGAATTTTTCAACGGCTTCCGCTGGTCAAGCGACCTCGATGAACTCAAATTCATCATCAAGCGCGACAAAAAGGAACTTTACCAGCACCTGCTCGAGACCGACGAATACCGCGAGGAATTTTACAAAGGCGACCTGGAAAAAATCGTTGATGCCAGCGCATTTAGGGTGCATATTAGTTGACTATAGACGTTTATGCGTGCTGTTTTGTCCTCCGCCGGATTCACCGGCTTGATACTCGCTGGATTCACCCTGTTCGCCGTTCAAACAGCCGACGCGGCTCGCTTCCAGATTTCCGACGCGGTTGAGTTCAACAAGATCATCAACACCAATGCAGTTCTCACCACCAACGTCACTCTCAATTCCTGGATCGAGGGGCCGGTTTGGATTCCGAATGGCGGTTACTTGGTGTTCAGCGACCGCGACAACAACAAGCTGAAACGACTGGACCCGCCGGGCACCCTCTCCGATTTTCTTTCGCCGCCGCCTCAGACCAAATTCAACGGCAATATTCTGGATATGCAGGAACAATTGGTCTCCTGCCAATGCGGCAGCAATGGACTCAAGGTGGTGCTCACCACCAACGGCGTGTCGGTCCCCCTGGCCACGAGCTATTACGGTCTGAAATTTTACTCGCCCAACGATCTCGCGGTGAAATCGGATGGCTCGGTCTGGTTCACGGATCCTGGCTATGACAGCGGTCTGCCGCTGCCACCACCAGTACCGACCGGATTTCAACCTGGTCTTTACGTGTATCGTTTTTATGAGACCAACGGAAACGCCACCATCTTGCAGGTGATCACGAATCTGGCGAAACCCAATGGCATCTGTTTTTCGCCGGATGAAACCAAGCTGTATGTCGCCGACAACGGCGCCTATGCCAATTCCGGAACCATCAAGGTCTATAACGTCACCAGCAGCAACACGCTGACGGGCGGCTCGACGTTCTGCACCGTCAGCAGCGGCATCGCCGATGGATTCCGGTGCGACGTGGACGGGCGCATCTGGTCCAGCGCCGGGGACGGCGTGGAAATCTTCGCTCCCGACGGGCATTTGATCGGCAAAATCCTTCTGACCCGCACGGCCAATCTCTGCTTCGGCGGTCCGCAATATAAAACGCTCTACATGGTGGGCCAGCCTTACGTCAGTTCATTCCCGGTGCTGGTCGCCGGCGCAGTCTCAATCAAAAAGCTGACCGCTCGCTCCGATGGAAATCAGATGAACGTTTCCTGGTTTGCGCCGTCCACGGGATTCATGCTGCAGGCATCGGATTCCCTGGGCGACACGACCGCATGGTCGGATGTCGCCGACCTGCCCCTGGTCACCAACGGATTGAATCAGGTGAGTCTGGACCCGACCAATGCCGCAAAGTTTTTACGTCTGCGTTTGAATTAACGGGCCGCGCGACGAATTTTACAGGGGCGACCCCGGCAAAATTGCCGGCGTCAGCACATTCCGGGTGAAGGTAAAATAATTCTACAAAGATTTTGCTCCTGATGGGGTTGCCTTTGTCATGACATCTACTTTTTCGGATACCCCACTGTCTGAGCGAGGATGACTTTTTGATCAGGCCGTAATTTCATTGCCTTCGCCAAAGCCGCCTTGTCAACCGCTCCCCGCACGACCGTTGCCAATCCTTCGGAAGCGCAAAACAGGTAGACATTCTCGCTGATAAAGCCTGCATCCGCCGCGGAGTAGAAATTCTTTTGGTCGTCCATCCCTTTGCCCATCCGTGAATAATCCGCCACATAGACAAGGTTCACCGGCGCGTCCTTCACGAACGGCTGCATCCCCGTTGAAGCCCGGATGTCCTCTGCAAGAACCGGCTGCAACGCGTGGCCTTTCGCATCATAAAGATAAAGTCCAGTGGCAGTAGCAACGTAAATATCAATTTCCTGCCAGTTCACTGCCGACGGTGCAGTTCGATGACCGGACTCCGGGCGGTTAATTCCGAACGCCGCCCAAAGCATATTGCCAAGCACCTGATCCGGCAGCTTTTCGGTGCTGAATGAACGCGTAGATTTGCGCTCCTTCAGCGCCTGCATGAGGGGTTTGCCGCCGTCCATTTGCGGTTTCGGAAGCTGAATTGGTTTGAGATCCTGCGCGGAAACAAGTGTGGAGAAAGCAAGCAGAGCGGTCAATCCCCAACGCACGGCATGAGATGATTTTGTCTTCATTATAGTCCTGACTGGGTTTGCAGACGGTTTATTCGATCACAGGTTCCAAAAGGCTTTCGCCCAAGCTAAATCCCATCAGGCCGCCAAAGTCAAGAATGCAGCGGCATCGGCGTGCAGTTGGATTTGCGGCAGAAGCCCGCAGCAACTCGTCAATTTTTTGAGACAAGCTCCCCTGAATTGACCGGCTTTGTGAGGAAATCGCCGGCACCGGATTTCAACCCGGCTGACCAGCCAAACTGGGACAGGAACCTTTGAGTTCCGGCTCTGATTTATTCCGCGCTTTAGCTTTGGAAGACCCGCGCGCTCGCAGCAACTTGTCCACTTTTGAGACAAGTTCCTTTGGATTGAAGGGTTTTGTGAGGAATTCGCTGGCGCCAGATTCCAACCCAGCCAGCCGGCCAAACTGACTGCACAAGCCTGTCAGCATGATAACCGGCACGGAAGCCGTCGCGGGATTTTTTCGCAATATTTCGCAAATATCGAATCCGTTTAAGCCGGGCAACATCAGATCCAGCACAACCAAGTCGGGCAATATCGAACGGGTTTTTACGAGAGCGTCACTGCCATTGGCAGCCGTGCCAATTGCAAAACCTGCCTTTTCCAAAACCAAACGGATTACTTCAAGTTGGTCTGCATCATCCTCTACGACGAGTATTTTTCTTCGCATAAAACAAGAGACTGGTTAAAAAAACGACAGTCAACCACTAGCAGGAATAATGCCATCATGGAATGTTTGGGTGATGTAGGATTAACGTGAAGCGCACGTTAATCCTACATCACCCAAACATTCGTTTTCTGGCATATGAATTGCAGCACCAAATGCCGTGGTTATGAAAACGAATGCGTTAAAACTCTCCCAAGAGGTTTTGGGGCGCGTCGAGGTGGCGGACCTCAGGCGCCCCACGCGGCGCGCCGTGCTTAGTTTGATGCGGCTTCAGCCGCGTGTGATGCGCATTTCCATGTCGAAGGACCGGCTGTTCGTCACGATTGAAGACCAGAGCAGCGGGGAAATTCCCCAGCCGGTGAAAATCACCCACATTGGCTGAAATTGAGGCACTGCTTCGTATCCCAAGTTCATTTCGAGAACTCGATTTGCTCAAAACCCGCCTTGTGCAGGAATAAAGCCAGTTCCAGCCTCGCTCGTTTGTCCGCCTCATCCAAAATGCCGTCTGCGCGCGCGGCGCGGCGAATGTCGTCCACCGCGTTCTGACGGGCGGTTTGCTCGAGGTTTTTGTCGAATACGCGCAACAGGCCGGTCGTATGATCAATGACCTGGCTTTGCTTGTCATCAAGGTAGGCATCGGTGATTTGCGGAGGCGGCAGGCGCAGGGAAATTGTTTTGCCGGAAATCGCCACTTCATCATGCTGAAGCCGTTTGAGGTCGACGCCCGCCTTGACGACGCCATGCGCGAGCAGCAGCACGCGGTTTTCACCATACCATTTGGCGTCTTCGAGAATAACGACTTTTTCCAAAACGTATTTGACGGTGACCAGATCGGAGAGAGCCTGCACCTGCTCGACAACTGTTGCGGTGTTTTCCTCATGCAAACCCGACCCCGCCTTCATCCAGCGTGTGACTGTAAAGCCGAGCCAGATGCCCGCACCGAAAACCACCAGCGTTGCCACTGTCCAAAAAATAATCTTCAACCGTTGCATGACGGCAAAGTAAGGGGCAAGGAGCAGGAAGCAAGGAGCAAGTAAACCTGTCCGTGTGGAAGCCGTGTTCGAGGGCTGGCGCGCTTTTCTGGGTTGACCACTGAGGCAATCAGGTTTGAAATTCGCGCATGAAAGGATTGTGCCGGCATCCATTCCGTGTGACGGGACGGTTCTTTTGGTTTGCCGGTGAAGTTATACTCGCCGTGGTTGATTTTTTGTTTCACTGTGCATTCCGCTCAAAAAAATCCGGGCTGGCTAAACGTGCTTTATGGTTGCACCGGGCATCCCGCCGCACCCTGCGAATTTTCAAACTCGAACCGCAGGTCACCGGTCCGATTCCGTCGAGCGGTTTGCTCGTGTCCAATCATCTGAGTTACCTCGACATATTGGTGTTCACGTCGATCACGCCCGCCGTGTTTGTTGCCAAACGCGAAATCAAATACTGGCCGGTCATCGGCTGGCTCGCAACGCTGGCGGGAACGTTGTTCATTGACCGCAAACGGCGGACTGACGTCAGGCAATTGGCTGAAGAAATTCGAACCGTTCTCAACCAGGGCACGCTCGTGATTTTGTTTCCGGAAGGAACCAATTCAGGTGGCCGGGATGTTCTGCCTTTCAAATCGTCTTTGCTCGAACCGGCTGTGCGGCAGACCCATCCGATTACGGTCGGATGCATCGGATATGCGCTGGAGGATGGCGACGTGAGCGAGGAAGTTTGTTACTGGCGGGACATGACATTTTTCCCGCACATGTTGAACCTCCTGAGCAAACGCGCGGTGCGGGCTTTTGTCCGATTCGCCCGATTCGAGCGCAGCAGAACCGACCGCAAAGAACTCGCGCAACAACTGCGCCTGGAAGTTTTGAAGTTAAAGGGAGGTTTCGTTAAGGAAAATTGCGAAGAGTCAAAAATCCCATCCGGGACTTTGAGTTGAGACAGCGTAATTTTTAACAGAGCGGAAGCCAAAATTCAGCGGGGGTCTTGCGGTCAAAACCCGTCTCACGGCTGGCTTGTGATTTTCTGCCAGTTGACGCCCTGCACTCCGGCGTAAATGGCAAAGGTCTTTTCGTTTTGAATGAGTACGGCGCGCACCACACTCGAATCATCCGCGCGGCCAAGCTCAAGAATGCCTTCCGGGATGATGCCTATTTTTTTATGCGCGTAGATCAGCGCGAACACCGCCTGCGCGACCGCGGTATAGGTCAAATCCTTGTAAGCGCCTTCGACTGCGTCCTCAACGGCATCGGCGAGAAATTCCAGTTGATCCACGAGATGCGGAAATTTCGGCGCGTGGATCTGGGTGAATTCGAGCTTCCACTGCGGCAACTGATGCAGGACTTTTTGCGCGATGGCCGGCGTGATGCTACCGGCGGCATTGTTCACGAATTTCGCAATTTCAGGCATAACGGCGCCAACTTATGGAAAACCCCGCGCCAGCGAAAGTAAAAATGTTATAACAAACACGCTTCCATTCACTGCCGGATTTCTGCTAGGAATAAGCCCGTGCAAAATTTAATCGCCAAAGCCGAAACACTGCTTGAAGCGCTGCCGTATATCCAGAAATTTGGCTGCGCAACATTCGTCATCAAATACGGCGGCAGTTTCATGGATTCGCCCGACGCCAACGTCCGCAGCAGCGTCGCGCGCGACATCGTTTTCCTCGAAGCCGTCGAAATCAATCCCGTCGTCGTTCACGGCGGTGGCAAGGCCATCACGCGTGCGATGGAAAAAGCCGGGCTGAAGGCGAATTTCATCCAGGGCCAGCGCGTCACCGACGAAGCGGCGGTAAAAATTGTGGACGACGTTTTATCGCGCGAAATCAATCCCCAAATCGTCGCCACCATCAATTCACTCGGCGGTCAGGCGAAGGGTTTTGCCGGCACGGATATTTTTAAGTGCCGGAAACTTTGGCTCGAAGACCCGGATAAGCCCGGTTCAAAAATTGACCCCGGTTTCGTCGGAGAAGTCACGAGCGTGAACGCCAAACCGTTGCTCGATTGCATCAAGCGCGGTGTCACGCCGATCATCAGCCCGACCGCGCGCGGCGAGGATGGCAGGATTTACAACTGCAACGCCGACGTGGCTGCCGCACAAACCGCCATCGCACTCAAGGCTCGGCGGCTCGTTTTTATGAGCGACGTGCCCGGTTTGTTGCACGACGTGAACAAGCCGGATTCGGTTATTCCACATCTTAAAACGGATGAAGTGGATGCGCTCAAAAAATCCGGCGTGATAGACAGAGGCATGATTCCAAAGGTGGACGGCGCTGTGGCCGCCATCCAATCCGGTGTGGAAAAAGTTTCATTCGTGGATGGCCGCGTGCCGCACGCTGTGTTGCTGGAAATCTTCACGGATGAAGGTGTCGGGACGGAAATTGTTTCGTGAATTTTTTACTCCGCGTTTCCGCGCTTCTGTGGTTAATATCCGCCGACAATGAAAGAAAATGTTTCGACATCCATCGTCCAAAATCAATTTGAGACGATTCGCGAATTGTTCAGCAAGAACGTCGTGCCGAGCTACGGGCGCTTCGACCTTGCCTTCAGTCACGGTGCGGGCAGCTATCTGTTTGATGTCGCGGGCAAACGCTATCTCGACCTTGGCGCGGGCATCGCCGTGTGCTGCCTCGGCCACGCGCACCCGGCCATCACCGAGGCGCTGGTCGAGCAATCGCGGAAACTCATCCACGTCTCGAACCTTTATTTTACCGAACCGCAGGGCCGTCTGGCCGCCGAACTCGTCAAACGCATCGGCCCGGGCAAATGTTTTTTTGCCAACAGCGGCGCAGAAGCCAATGAAGGCCTATTCAAACTGGCGCGCAAGTTCGGCCACGACGAAGGCCGATTTGAAATTCTGACGGCAACAAATTCCTTTCACGGTCGGACGCTGGCCGGTATTGCCGCGACCGGTCAGGACAAGGTCAAAAAAGGGTTCGGGCCGATGACGCCGGGCTTCCGGCATGTGCCGTTCAACGATTTGGCAGCCGCGCGCGACGCGATTTCGCCTGCGACTGTCGCTATTATGATTGAGGGCGTGCAGGGTGAGGGAGGCATTACGCCCGCCACGCCGGAATACCTGCTCGGCCTGCGCGCCTTGTGCGACGAGAAGAAAATCCTGCTGTTCATGGACGGTGTGCAGTGCGGGCATTATCGCACCGGAAAATTTCAAAGTTTTCAACGGATTTTGGAAAACGTTACCGGTGACGAAAAGTTTCTACCCGACGGCATTTCAATGGCCAAATCGCTCGGCGGCGGGTTTCCCATCGGCGCGTTTTGGGTGCGTGCGCCATTCGCAGATTTGCTGGGACCAGGCACGCACGCCTCAACGTTCGGCGGCACGCCGCTGGCCTGCGCCGTCGCGCTCAAAGTGCTCGAAGTCATCGAACGCGACCGGCTCGACAATAATGCGCGCAAACTCGGCGAATGGTTGAAAAAGGAATTGGAACGGCTTGCGAAAACCTATCCACAAGCGGTCAAACGGGCGCGCGGGCTTGGTTTCATGCTGGGAATGGAATTGGCCGAAAAAGAGAAAATTCCGGCGTTCGCATCGAGTGACAAAACCACAGCGGTGCAATTTGTGAATCGCCTGCATGAAATCGGCGTGCTCACGATTCCGGCCGGCGCACAAATTGTGCGGCTGCTGCCGCCGCTGAATCTTAAGCCGCAGGAAGCGGGCGAAGGCGTTGCAAAAATCGAGGAAGTCATCAAATCGCTTGTGTGATTTGGCGCTGGAATTTCGTTTGCCAGAGGTTATAATCCCCTCTTTCTCGCGGGAGAATTGAAATGAAACATCTGTTGTCATTGGAAAAATTGCCGCGGGCGGATTTTGAAAAAATTCTGCGCGACGCCGCTGTGTTCAAACACGAGCGCGGTCATCACAAAACACAGCCGCTGGCCGGACAAACGTGGGCGTTGATGTTTTCCAAATCGTCCACGCGCACGCGGGTTTCATTTGAAGTCGGCATCCACGAACTCGGCGGGCGGCCAATGTTTCTCAATGCCAATGACATCCAGCTCGGTCGCGGCGAACCGATCAAGGACACCGCGCGCGTGCTGGGCCGGATGATTCACGGCGCGGTCATCCGCACCTTTGAGCAAAGCGACGTCGAGGAATTCGCCCGATTTTCCGGCGTTCCGACCATCAACGCGCTGACCGACGACGAGCATCCGTGCCAGATTCTCGCGGACATTTTTTCATTCCGGGAAAAGCGGGGACCGATTGCGGGCAAAACCGTCGCGTTCATCGGCGACGGCGCGTGCAACGTGGCGAACTCATGGATTTTTGCGGCGGCAAAACTGGGTTTTGAATTGCGCATTGCCGCGCCCAAAAAGTTTCAACCATCCGCTGCTTTATTAAAGCGGGTGGGCGGAAAAATCATCAGCACCGATGATTTGCAAGCCGTTGCGAAAGGCGCGGATTTGCTTTACACCGACGTTTGGGTTTCGATGGGCAAGGAAGCCGAGGCCGCCGAGCGCCTGAAAATTTTGAGCGGCTATCAAATTAATCAAAAACTCGTGAAACTAGCCAAGCCCGACGCGCTGGTGATGCATTGTCTGCCTGCATATCGCGGCAAGGAGATCGACGACGCGACGCTCGAAGCCAACGCGGACACGATTTTCGAGGAAGCCGAAAACCGGTTGCACGTGCAGAAGGCGATTTTGAACTGGGCGGTGAGTTAAACCGCGGAACGACGGCCCCTGTCGGGGCGAAGTCAAACGAAGACCGATCCGACCGCGATAAAATACGATTGAAACGTCAAAATCCGATCTATTGAGACCTCCGGGTTCATCCGATGAGGACAACGCCCCGGTCAATGTTGATGCCATCCTGCAATCGACACTCGGCAGGGGAGGCGAACGTTTCGGCATGGTCGCCGCCGTTCTGCGGGGCGAGCGCATCATCGCCCAAGGTGCCGCCGGGGTTCGAAAGAGAGGGACCGCAGAACGCATCACGCTCGATGATCGATTTCACCTTGGTTCCTGCGGCAAAGCCATGACCGCGACGCTCGTCGCGATGCTCGTCGAGGAAGGCAAGCTAAATTGGACCACCACATTGGGCGAAGTTTTTGCCGACACGGTGAAGCCCATGCACCCGGCGTGGGAGAAAGTGACATTGCGGCAGGTTCTCGCACACCGCTCCGGCTTGCCCTTGGACCCGGACGGTCTAGGTTGGGTGTTTAACCACCTGTTCCTCGCACCCTACGCCAGCTTGCGCAGCCTTCCCGAGTCGATGCGTTCTTCCGAGGAAACTTTGCCGCAGCAACGCCTGGAAATCGCGAGGCAGGCCCTTTCGCGCCCGCCGAAAATCCCTCCGGGCACCAAATACTGGTATTCCAATGTCGGCTACATTCTCGCGGGGGCAGTGCTGGAACACCTCACCGGTCGTGCGTGGGAAGACCTGATGCGCGAACGACTGTTTCAGCCACTGGGCATCAGCACGGGCGGATTCGGGCCGCCGGGCGCCGCTGGTAAAACCGATCAACCCTGGGGCCACTCCTCGGTCGTTGGCAAACCGATTGACCCGGGCAGCCCTGCCGCGCAATTCCCATTGTACTACGCCCCCGCCGGCATGGCACACATGACAATTACAGATTGGGCAAAATTTATCGGGCTCCATTTGCGCGGAGATCCGGCCAATCCGCATCGCCAGGCCGCGCTGCTCAAGCTGGATACATTTGCGGAATTGCACGCGGTCGCACCCGCCACAACTTCTAAGGGGTGGGTAATGCGCGGGACAACCTTCCTGTGCACTGGTGATGCCGCACCCGCCGTAACTTACTGTGCCGGATGGTTTATCAGCCCAGCCGGTTGGGCAAAAGGCACCCAGCCTGGAGACACCGGCCGCCGTTTCTGGACCGGCGGAAGCAACGGACAGTGGCTCTGCGCCGCGTTCATCGCACCCGAAATTGACTTTGCCGTGCTCGTCGCGTGCAACCGCGGCCTGGACATCGCTATCTGGAAAACCCGCCAGGCGGCCAGGGCATTGATTCGGGCATTTGCGCCTAAACAAACCTCATGACACCGGTCCGGTCCGGAAGTTGAGGGCGGGTGCCAAGATGATCGGGTGCTGATTTGTTGAAGTTGCTTGAGCGGGTTACTTTCTCCTTCGCGTTGGCCTCGGCCCACGCCGTTGGTGATGCATTGTCTGCCGGCATATCGCGGCAAGGAAATCGACGCGGAAACATTCGAGGCAAACGCCGATACGATTTTCACCCAGGCTGAAAACCGGCTCCATGTGCAGAAGGCGGTTTTGAACTGGGCGGTTTCCTGACTCACCGCAGAGGCGCGGAGACGCGGAGAAAAGTAATTGAAACTCTGCACCTCGGCGTCTCTGCGGTTAAATTATTTTCCAAACTGGCGCAGATATTTCACCGCGACTTTCAAATCCTTCGGCCATGGCGCGGTGATTGTCACGATTGCGCCGGTGACGGGATGCGGGAGGCTCAATTCTTCCGCGTGAAGCGCGACGCGGGCAATGAGCGGGCGTTCTTCGTGGCCGGGCTTGAGCCGGTAATCCGGTTTCAAACGCGAAAGCCAGAGCGGTTTGCCGCCGTAAAGTTTGTCGCCGACGATGGGCATTCCGGCGTGGCACAAATGAACGCGGATTTGGTGGGTGTGGCTGGTTAACGGCTCGCATTTCAGCAGCGTGTAGCCGGAGAATTTTTCCAGCACCTCAAACCTGGTTTTCGATTTCTTGCCGTTTGCCGGGTCAACGTGCATCAAGCCGGCTTTGACCGGATGCGGCGCGAGCCTGGCGTCCGCTTCGAAACTGTTTTCGCGCGGCGCGCCTCGAACAAGCGCCACGTATTTTTGGAGCGGCTTTTCGGAGCCGAAAAAATCGGCGAGCGCGACGAACACCGGTTTGTTTTTAGCAAGCAGAATCACGCCGCTGGTTTCAAAATCGAGCCGGTGCGCGTTCATCAGACAATTCAATCCGCGTTCACGCACCCACGGTTTGCCGCCGGCGATGGCAGCGTGGAGCAATTTCATCAAATTCGGCCGATGCGGATCAATGCGGTCCGGTGAAACGGGCAAACCGGCGGGTTTGTCGAGCGCCAGCAGATGCTCATCCTCGAAGAGAACCGGAATTTCCCAAAACCCGCGCGCCTGCGCCGCCGTAGCGGCTTCGTCGCCGCGAAGGCGCGTGGTGGGTGAGGAGAGTTTGATGGCCGTGCTCACAATTTATTGACCTTAATTCCAATCGTAATCACAGACAGATTAAGATTACGGTTGCGATCAAGATGAAGGGTGAAATTTATCTGGCAGTGCCGGGCGCGGTTTGTCTGTGAAAGACTGGCGTGGCGCGCAATTGGCGGTTGGCTTCAAGATTGACCCATTGGCCGAACGCTTCATTCTGGTGCTCGCGGCGGAGAGCAGCGGCGTATTGCGGCAGTTCGGAATTCATTTTTGACTGGTCAATCGGCAGTTGTGACTGGACATAAACGATGAAGCCGCCGCTGCCGGTCTCCTCAAAATCGCTCGTCTTCCCAACCGGCGTGGTGAACGCGGCTTGTTTGAGCACGCTTAAATTGGCGCGGTCGCCGGCCTCCGGCAATTCCCGCGTGCTCAACGAAAACGCCGGCAGCACCTGCGGCTGCAAACCGGCGGCGATGCAAACAGATGCGAAATTTTTCCCGCCGGCTAGACCCTCCATGAGCGTGTGAACAAAATTCGTTCCCGCGCTTCGCGCGAGCGATACGGCTTCGTGGAATTGGTAGTCCCGTGTGACCCGGCCTCGGATTTGGTCAAGCGGTGGAATTTCACTGGGCAATTGTTTGTCGAGCGCCACGACAAAGACAGCGTTGGTCCCGGCGATCGGTCCGACGAGTGGCTCGTCGGTTGTGAGGGCAAACGCGGCTTTGATGAAACTCTCCGGCACAGTGAGTTCTTCCGGGCCGGATTCCCTGCTGAACGGCGCAGTGACATGCACAATCAACCCTTTTTGTTTGGCGACAGTGGCGAGGTTTTCAGGCTTGGCTGGATCCATGTTAAAAACGGCGTTGGCAAATTCTTTGGCTTGCCGTTGCGCATCGACCAATGCTTGTTCCTGGATCAATGTTTCGCGAATCCTGGCTTTCTTTTCGTCGGGCGTTTTCGCTTCGGGGAAAATGCGCTCGCCATATTGGGCATAAACGGTTTCCACCTGGTCGTTGAAGTTGGTCTTGGACAACTTTTGTTCCGCCTCGGCCTGAAAATTCGTCACCTCGAACACAACGTAGCTGACTTGCACGCGATCGGGCAGGCGGTATTCCGCAAGGTAATTCGTGTAAAATTGCCCGACGGCGGCGGGTGTCATCGCAACGGACGACAAATAATTCGACGCGGAAAAGAAGACAATTTGCGCGGAAAGTTCCTGATGCTGGCGTTCATAAATGGTGGCGGCCTCCTGCGGCGTGACCAGTTCGCCGGTCAGTCCCATCGTTTTCCGCAATTGTTCGATGGCCAGATTGTGCCGGATGTAATTTTTGAAATCTTCGGTGGTCAGCTGTTCCCGCTGCAGAATCTGCTTCACAAATCGGTCGAGCCGCATGGGTTCCCCGCCGCGATCGAACAAATGGAGGTAGCCATTCGCCGCTGTCACCACCGCATCATCACCGACATAAATGCCCAAATCCCCGGTTTTTTGAACAAGCATCAGGCGAATGTAAATTTGCTCCATCAAATCCTTTTCGGAGACGTTCGGATTTTCGTTCGGCCACCCGCCGGTCCTGAAAAGGTAATCGAGATAAACTTCAGCCTGCGCGTTGCGAAACTCCTCCATCGTGATTTTGTGACCGTAAATCGAACCATAATCACCGCTGCCACCGCCCCTGCCGCCCGTGGTCGAGGGCGCCGCGCCCCAATAGATGAAGGAAATGACCGTGGCGGTGATGATGACCGCCCACAACCACCCCGAATGTTTGCGAATTGTTCCAATCATAGTGGCAATGCAAAAACAAGAAGATGAAACCTAACCAGCCCGGCCACTCGCGGTCAAACGCAAAAGAGCGTCCCTTTAACCGGTTTTAATCCACCGCGCCACATTCGCCGCGGCATAAGTGATTAAAATGTCCGCGCCGGCGCGGCGCATGGCCAGCAAACATTCGAGCGTCACTGCGCGTTCATCAATCCAGCCATTGGCCGCTGCAGCCTTGATCATCGCATGCTCCGCGCTCACGGCGTAAGCGGCGGTCGGATAACCAAATTCGGTTTTGACGCGATAAATCAAGTCGAGACAGGCCAGCGCCGGTTTGACCATGACGATGTCCGCGCCTTCGTGAATGTCCATCGCCACTTCGCGCAGCGCCTCATTCGCGTTGGCCGCGTCCATTTGATAACTGCGCCGGTCGCCGAATTTTGGCGCGGATTCGGCAGCTTCACGGAATGGCCCGTAAAATGCCGAGGCAAATTTCGCCGCGTAAGACATGATCGGCATATCAACGAAACCAGTGCGGTCCAATTCTGCGCGAATGGCGCGAACACGTCCGTCCATCATGTCGCTCGGCGCAACGATGTCCGCGCCCGCCTCGGCGTGGCTGACGGCGGCGCGCGCGAGCAGTTTCAGCGTCGGATCGTTCAAAATTTTTCCGTGCCGCACCACGCCGCAATGGCCGTGTTCCATGTATTCGCACAGACACACGTCGGTGATGACCAGCAGCGGCGGCAATTCCTTTTTCAGCAGTCGCACGGCTTGTTGGACGATGCCGTTGGTCGCATAAGCGCCGGATGCCTTGGCGTCCTTTCGGTCGGGAATTCCGAAAATTAAAACCGCCGGAACATCGAGCGCATGGGCGCGTTCGGCTTCGCGCAGGAGTTCGTCGGGGGAAAACTGGAACACGCCGGGCATAGCGGCGATGGGACGGCGCAATTTGCGCCCGTCGCGGACAAACAATGGCAGCGCCAGTTGCTCCACGCTCAAGCGCGTTTCAGCCATGAGTCGCCGCAATGCCGCGGATTGCCGCAAGCGGCGCGGACGATACGCGGGAAATTGCCCGATGGCGCGCAAATTCATGGGAACATTCTAGTTTCAACGTGCGCAGTGCAAAGCGCAAAGTTTGGCAGGGACGCTTCGCTGCGGTCATTCCTGAGACATTCAGGCAGGATTATGACAACGGCAACCGACATAAATTTATTATTTATTTAGGTTTGACTAGCCAGACCAAAAGGAAAGAATCTGCCCCTATGAATGCGATCATCGATCAAATTACACAATCCATCAGCCAATTCAGCCCCAACTTGTTGGGTGCCTTATTGGTTTTTGTCGTCGGCTGGGTCATTGCGCTCATTGTTGCAGCCGCCACGCGCCAGCTTTTGCGGCGCGCCAAGCTCGACAACAAACTGGCGTATTGGATGACCGGCAAGGAAACATCCACGGATATTCCAGTCGAGGTCTGGGTTGGCAAGGGGGTGTTCTACACCATCATGTTGCTCGTATTGGTGGCGTTCTTTTACACCCTGAACCTGCCCGTTCTTGCCGATCCACTGAACCTCATCGTCAGCAACATTTTCACTTACCTGCCGCGCATCCTGGCTGCGGCTCTGCTCCTGCTGCTGGCTTGGTTGGTGGCAACCGTCTTCAAGCGTGTGATTGCGACGGCAATGCGCGGATTCAAGCTGGACGAAAGGCTGGGCGATGCCGTCGGCGGTGAAGAGAAAGGAAAAATCTCGTTGAGCCAAACGCTTTCCGAGGCGGTTTATTGGTTGACCTTCTTGTTCTTCCTTCCGGCGATTCTGGGTGCGCTTGAGATCAAGGCCCTCCTCGACCCGGTTACGGTCATGTTCGACAAGTTTTTTGCCTACCTGCCGCAAATCTTCGGTGCCGGCGTCATCCTGCTGGTGGGTTGGTTTGTGGCCCGCATCGTGCAACGGCTTGTCGCAAGCCTGCTCGTCTCTGCGGGGGCGGACACTGCGAGCGAAAGGTGGGGGCTTGCAAAAAGCCTGGGCAAACTCAAGCTCTCAGGCTTGATCGCCCTGGTGGTCTATTACCTGATCCTATTGCCCGTGGTGATTGCCGCCTTGAATGCCCTCCAGTTGGATGCGATCACGAAACCTGCGAGCGACATGCTGGCCAGGATTGTGGACATGCTGCCGGCGATTTTCGGCGCGGTGTTGGTGATGTTTATCGCCTATGTGGTGGGCCGTCTGGTGGCCGGGATTGTGAGCAACGTACTGGCTGGGGCCGGGTTCAACGGCGTGCTCGTCAAGCTGGGGCTCTCCAAACAAGCGAAAGAAGGCGATCACTCGACGTCGGCGATGGCCGGCAAACTCGCTTTCATCGTTGTGCTCGTGCTTGCAAGCATCGAAGCCGCAAATCTGCTGGGCTTCGCGACGCTGGCGGGATTGATCCGGGACCTCGTCGTCTGGGGCGGTCACGTTCTGCTCGGGCTGATCATCTTCGCCTTGGGATTATTGCTCGCGAACTGGGTGGCGAGCGTTGTGCGTTCAAGCGATTCTCCGCAGGCCCCGCTGCTGTCCATGGCTGCGCGGATTGTGATCCTGTTGCTGGCCGGTGCAATGGCGCTGCGTCAGATGGAACTGGCCAACGATATCGTAAATATAGCCTTCGGTCTGGTGATCGGATCGGTGGCGGTTGCCGTGGCCATCGCCTTCGGTCTGGGCGGACGCGATGCTGCGGCGCGTTTGCTCAATGACTGGCGCGAAAAGTTCGGCAAACACGGCAAGGAATAACAAAACAGGCGTGGTGAACCGCGATGGGCGAATCGCGGGCGGCAGGCTTCGACGATCTTTCGAAGCTTGGCCAAGGCCCCCAGGGACTTAAGTGAATTCAGGGGTCAACGACATCTCAGGCGTTGACCCTTTTCCATTACTGCGAGGGTTGCCGGGAGCAGCGACTAAATCAGGAAAACCTTAAACGAGTCATTCTGGCCAGGTGACAGGGGATGAAGGTCAGGGAAGTGACAGCGCATGGGAGTCGACGAGAGTGGTCCGATTTAGTAAATCGCAGGCATGAAAAAGCCGGCAGCAAAGGCGTCGAGAAATGGTGGCGCTGGTTCGGCGGGGCCAGTCGCAACGGGCGGTGGCGCGTCGGTTTAGGGTGGCGCGGCACCCGCAAGTCCAGCACCCCCATGGGTGTATCCTTTCTTTGGTTCATGGTTCTTTCGCTGAGAACCGGGATACACCCTCTCGCCTTTTTACACACGATTCCCTTACACCACCCCGGTCAACTCGCCTCGAATTTTATCCTTGACAGGTGGCTAAGAATTGATACAGTCCACAATACTACATACGAATTTAATCACGAACTAACACTAACACACCCGTAATCCCATTGACCAATGAAATCTTAAAGGTGTTTTCGTCGCTGAAGTACCAATGAAAACCGCCGAAATCGAACAGCCGAAGCCGGCCATGCAAAATAATACTGGTCATCGGGTGGAATCTTGTGAATCGGCAGCGGTCCGGAAGATTGAACAAAGCATCGCCTACATGTTGCGGCACTTGGACGAGCCGTTGCAGGTGGCCACGCTCGCTGCCCAGGCAAATATTTCCGTGTCCCACTTCTTTGCACTGTTCAAACGCCAGATCGGTTGCACGCCGATTGACTATTTCATCCACCTGCGCATGCAGCATGCCCGCCGTTTGTTGGACGAGACAGTGATGAGCGTGAAGGAAGTTGCCGCCACGCTCGGCTACGACGACCCCTTCTATTTTTCGCGCATTTTCAAATCCGTCAATCACATCGCGCCCAGCGAGTATCGGTTGCTGAAAAATGGGGCCAAGGAGACGGTCCGGGACTGCGGGATTACCCTGCGCTTTTTTCAACCCCGTGAATCCCGGGCGGGTCTCGAACATGCCGACTCGTATTCGGCGCAAAATCAGGGAAGTGCCAAAGGCTGGCCGGGAGTCGCTGGCTGGGAGTCAATGGCGTGGCGGTATCCGGTTTCAGAAACGCCTCCGGTTGCGCGACGTTGAGTAAACCGGGGGCGTTTTTTAAAAGGACGGAACCAGTCTTTAAACTGTCGCATCATAAAAATGTGAAAATATGAAACGTGGTGTTAAAATTGTTGTCCTTGGCGCACTGGCTTCCGCGGGGTTCATCGTCTCGGTGATTCCGGGGAGGGCACAAACCTGCACTGTGAACTGGACCAACGTGTACCAAAGGATAGACGGCTTTGGCGCTTCCTCAGCTTGGCGGAGCACTTGGACCACCAACCAGGCCAACATGTTCTTTTCCACCAACAATGTGGGCACCAACATCTGCATCGGCCTTTCTCTGATACGCAACCACATCACCTCTGCCAGTTCGACTTCGGCGAGCGCGATACCGACCACGTCCGAAACCAACATCATGGTGATGGCCCAAGCCCGCGGGGCCAGGGTCTGGAGCGCGCCGTGGACTCCGGCGTCCGGGTTCAAGAGCAATAACGGACAGGACGGTGGCAGCTATCGCGGAAGCGGAAACAATATCACCAATTTGAACTACGCCAGCCAGCTCGCTAATTATGTGGCTAGTATGCAGAGTAGTGGCATCAACCTTTACGCCATCTCCGTCCAGAACGAGCCGGACGCGAATGTCACCAGCTATGAAGCCTGCGTCTGGACCAACACACAAATTCGTGATTTCACCACCAACCTTTACAACGCGCTGGTGGCCAAGGGAGTGAGTTCCACCAAAATCATCATCCCCGAGAGCCAGAACTGGTCAGCCAATACCACCCTTTATACGACGGCACTGGGTAATCCAACCGCTGCGGCGGATGTGAGTATTATTGCCAATCACGATTATGTGGCTAATAACGTGGTTGGAGATACCACAATTCCGGCAGCGTTGTCCACTTCCGGGAAGGCATTGTGGGAAACGGAAGTTTCCCAAATTGGCGGGAATTACGATGGAAGCATTGCCAATGCGATGTATTGGGCCGGGCGAATTCATCTTTTCTTGACGGCGGCCCAAGTGAACGCGTGGCATTATTGGTGGTTGATTTCCCAAAATGGGGATAACGAAGGTCTTACCGACACCTCCGGCAATCCCGCCAAACGCATGTATGTGCTCGGCCAGTGGAGCCGGTTTGTGCGCCCCAACTTTTATCGCATTGACGCGACCAACACCGGCACCGCCTTGATCAGCGCCTACAATTATACCAACTCCGGCAACTTTGCCATCGTGGCCGTCAACACCAACACCAGCACGGCCATCAACCAGACGTTCAATCTCAGCAATTTCCCCACCGTCAGTTCCGTGACGCCGTGGATTACTTCCGCCACAATGTCGCTCTCCAATCAAACGCCCGTCGCGGTCAGCGGTTCATCGTTCACTTATACGCTACCGGCCATGAGTGTGGTGACTTTTGTGGGGCCGGGCAGCACCAACCCGCCGAACCCGCCACTGACCCTGGCGCCGATTGTGAACCAGACGATCAACGCGGGAGTCACCATGGTCATCACCAATGCAGCCACCGACACGAGCCAGCCGGCCCAAACATTGACATTCAGCCTGTTGAGCGGCCCGACCAATGCGACCCTCACGCAGATCAACATCACCAACGCCGTCTTTGCCTGGCGCCCGCTGGTGAGCCAGGCTGACACGACCAACTTGGTCGCGGTGAAAGTGACGGAAAACGGGGCGCCGAATTTAAGCGCCACCAATAGTTTTACGGTGACGGTCAATCCGATAACCAACCCGGTGGTGGGTTCGGTGACTGTTTTGGGCGGGCAGGTGAATCTGATGGTAAGTGGGCCGCAGGGACCGGATTACACGTTGTTGACGACGACCAACCTGATGACAGGCAGCTGGCAGGTGTTATACACGACAAATTCGCCGGTGACACCGTTGACATTGGTGGACACCAACCCGGCCGACCCGGCACGCTTTTACCGCATCCAACTCGGGCCATGAACCAGCCAACCGCCAAATTTGCCAATGTTTATAAGGGGAAAGTGCCATTTTGCCAGTGGAGAATCCTCCATGATAATCATAGTTTTGTCCATTCCGTAAAATAGACAATTATGATAATGTCGACGGAACGGTTAACTAAAATTGGAAGTTAGTAGCAAAAATTCAAAACCAAAAGACGTAAAGACGTATCATGAAAACAACTCCTATTTTTCACATAACGAAAATTGCCTGCCTGGCTTTGGCTGCAATCGGTCTCACCGCAGTCACTTCTCGCGCGCAATATGCACTTGGTAGCTGGCAAGGCGCCAGCGATACAGAACAGAATGTGGTCGGCGACGATAACGGATGGATTGACTGGGGCACCCAGAATTCTATTTTAAGTTCCCCCGACATTTACAGCATTGTGAGTGGCGCCGTCCCCGGATACGCTCAAAGTCTCCAAGTGAATAAGTCAGGGTGGAGTCAAACTCTCTCTCTTAAGTTGGAATATAGTCCCGGTGACATGGCGGCTTTTTTCAACAACACTCAATTGTCGTTCACGTTCTCTGTCCCAGCCAGCACGTCAACGTCTGGCTATTCACAGATTTACAATATGGCGCTCAATGCCCAAGGATACGGATTTACAGATCTTAGTTGGTCGGGCGGGACTGGGTATTCATGGTCAACGACTGATGTTATTGGCACCGATAACAATTCCTCCAGCGGCATGCCTAACTATTACTATGGACCTGCCGACTTGCGGTCGCAAAGAGTAACATTAAACTACGGCGGCCTCCTCCCTACGCTTATAGCTGACGGAAACGGCCCAACCAGCGGTTATATCGAGTTTATCTTTGCCACTAACCCCGGCGGCGGCGCCCCCTCTAACATGTTCTTCAATGATGTGGAACTGAGCACCGTGCCGGAACCTTGCACCTTGGCATTGATTGGCCTTGGTGCCGCTGGCTTGCTGGCGGTTCGTCGCCGGTGGAACCATTGAGCGCCCGTCCGTGGATGGCAACGGTATGTTTCAAAATATTTCACGCCTCCGCCCGCCCGGTAGTTTGGGCGGAGGTTTTTTTGCCTGTATAACCGGGTGGCGCAAGTTGAAATGGAAATTTATGATTCGCATGGAAAATTTGTGTAGTGCAAACAATGAAAGAAATCCTTAACCCAGTGGACATCGTATTGGTCGTCTGCAAATAACAAGCTCAAAAACTAAAAAACGTATTATGAAAACAATTCCTATTCTTCACACGATGAAAATTGCCTGCTTGGCTTTGGCTGCGATCGGTCTCACCGCAGGCAGTTCTCAGGCCCAGACTGTAATCGGTAATTGGGAAGGCGGCAGCAGCGATGGCTGGATCGACTGGAATGACCTCAACTCGGTTACAAATGATGCCGGATCGACTACCTCCGCGTACAGCTTTTCGAGCTTTGGCGCTGTACTCGGCAGTTCGAGTCTGTGCGTGTCAAACAAGGCGGGGGGTTTTTCACAGACCCTTGCCATTAAGTTGGAGTACCAACCCGGGTTGACGGATGCTTTCCTCACCAACCAATTGCTTTCATTCACATGGAGAGTCCCGGCCGGTAAGCCGACGGACAGTGGGTATACCGAGATTTACAATATTACAATCAATGCCTCGGGTTATGGATGGAATGACCAATCTTGGGCGAATGGAACAGTGAGCGGCAATGGCAGCGGCGGCAATGGCGCGAAGCCCCAGATAGGCTTCTGGGGCGGTTGCCCTGTGCAAACGCAAAGAGTAACGTTGAACTATTCATCTGTTCTGCCTTTGATTACTTCCCCCTTACCCACCAATGGTTTTATCGAAATAATCTTCGGTCTCAACGGCGATGGGACGCACGATGTATTTTACTTCGATGATGTGACCTTATCGCAGACTTCTGCTCCGCCCGTATATCCGCCACCGACCATGGCCATTGGGAAGGCCGTGTCTGGCTTGCGGATATTTGCGGGATCGGCTGGTCAAAATGATCGTGCAGAGCTTGCCACCGTGGATCAAAACCAGTCTTGGATCGGCGGGACTTACCCGGTAAGCTATTCGTTCAGGCTTCTGGACTACCCGGCTGACATCGGCCAAACCCATATCTTCCTCATACCGGTGAATTCCATGCCCGGCGGCCCGTACAGCTACAACGGTATTGATTATACGTCGACCAACGGGCTTTGGTTGGTTATCAGCCCTTACAGTGGTGCTCAAGTCACCGCCACCATCTACTGGAAGACCAATCTGCCAAATGCCAATGCATACGCAACAGGCGGCAACACGGCGCTCCGGATCACCAACTCAACTGCCGTCGGCACTTGGACGCTGACGTTCACCGGCACCAATGCGGGCACCTTGACCGCGCCGGGTGCCAGCGCTGCGCCCTTCACCATCGCGGATGCGACCGTCGCGACCGACTTCACCAATCCTCTGGTCGCTTATTTTGGATTGCAGCCCAACGCGGCCGCTGGCGTGGGAGAATACGAGGACTGGGGTTCGATCTCGGTTGCCGGCGTTGCTGGAGTAAAAGAAAGTGAAGACTTCACCAAAGAGTCCGGCCGGGTCATAACCGCTTCCGGTTATTGGAACACAGCTGTGGCTGGATTGGCGAACGAGTTGGTGCTTGTTTCGACCAACGATATACCCGGTTACTGGTTGTATTGGAGCATGAACGACAAAAGTCTTCCATTGGGCTCGAAGACCAATCTGCTAACGGGCTCGTGGATTGACCCGACATATTACAGTGGCTATGGTGATGCTCCTCCTTATACTTCTGCTCCCTATGGCGGGCGAACGAAATATGGCACGAACAATTGGACATTGTTGCCCAAAGACGATCTGCCGACTGTGAATGGAGCAGCGTACGGAGTGCCTGGACCGAAGGCATTCTTCCAACTCTCGACGAATGTGGTGCAGCCATAATGGGATAATGTATATTGACAAAACAACGGCGCCGGAAAACGGCGCCGTTTTTTATTGCGAAAAATACGAGCCCGATTTGCGGTGGTGGGTCAGTTTAACTGGCAGGGGCCGACCTGCTGGCCCCGAAAGCTTTCGGGGCTGGTCGGTCCGAGGCCGCGCAGGTCACCCCCGACATTAGATGTCGGGGCAAGGTCGCGGCCCTGCCAACAGAAAAATCAAACTGACCCACTACCGTTTCTTCAGCATCCTTGATACCTTGGTCCATTACGATAGAAGCGGTAGCTGTGGAGCGTGATGCCTTTGATTCCAAGTCGCTGGCATCGCTGCTTGAACTCCGTGGCGCGATCTCCGTCCACACCGGTGCTTATGTACACGGGGCGGCCCCCTGAAGATAGATCTTGCCTGGACTTGGTGATTCAAAAGTCAGCTCATATCTGGAATCTGATTCCAACGGTTACCCGATTCTCGCCGGATAATTCCGGCAGAATGAAAGAATTCTGTGGAATGGCAAAAATTGTTAGCCAAATCGTTAGCCATGGGGCTGACCATCCTCCTAATTCTTTACCGCACAGGCAGTTAGAGATGGAGGCGGAGGTCGGAATCGGTCGCCTTAAGCGTCATTTCAGATCAAAGAATGCCTGAATTCACAGGCTAATCAAGCCAACTCTGTCACTACAAGAACCAGCACTTCCACTGCACCTTTGCTGACGTTTTTGCTGACGGTCGATGGAGGTTGTAGGCACGCGACGAGCGAGTCAGAAGTCGTTAGCTGGGGGATACGACACCTGAAACCAGACGTGCTCCATCAGCTGCATACGACCAATAGATCGCACGCTGCTTGCCAGGCGCGCGGCAACGCATGCAGCTGGAATAAAGCGCTCTGATCCATGGGATTTCCGCTATGGACAAGACTGATTACCCCGGTGTTGCCAGGTCAAAATCGTTTATTCCCAGTCGCTAACCAGGAGAACCAAGTCCTCCAAGGATTATGATATCGTTCCAAAAGGCAAGCGGGCAGAAACAAACTGCTGACAAAAAGCAGAACCCACACTTCCTTGAGCTGAGAAGTACGGAACACTCCAAAGAAGAGGAAAAGGAGAAAAATATGAAAGGTGAACACCTCCAACGAATGACGGCCAAGCAAAGCCAGTCCTTTTACAACAAGATTCTCCGTTAACCATGAAAGCGCATATTGAACAAGCAAGGCAAACACAGTGAAGTTCAGTAATCTTATCGGTCCCAAACTCCCAATGAAAGACAGTGATTCGATCTTGAATCGAGGGTCGCTCAATATGAAACCATGGCGGATGGAAAAGAGGGTGGCAGCCACCACGACACATACAATCAGTGCGAGTCGCCTGAATTGGCGGGGGATAAGATCGGTGGTGCTGCGAATCCCGATGCAAACTCCAAGAACAAAAATGAATTGCCAGCCGAAGATGTCAAACACCCCAAGATCTACCGGCCAAAATCTTGAGAGAGCGGCATTCAAATAATCTCCGAGTCCGAACTGGGCAAGCAACCAAACTACCGTGCTGGAGAGTAAAAGCAGGCCCAACCGATTTTTTTTTGCAAGCTGAACGGCGATAGGCACGGTCAGGATGAACACCGCATACATCGGGAGAATATCCAGAAACTGCGGCTGGTAAGTCAGGGTAATCCCCATGAGGAGCGCTGAAACTGGGTGCTCGTAGAACCGAGGCGTCCAAGTTTCCAATCCCCACGTCTTGACAGAAAACAGGACCGCAAGGCTAAAAAGGGTGAGAAATGTCAATACGTGGAAGGAGTAGATAAAACCCGTCCGCGCTAAGGCACGCCTCCAGAGAAGCACCCCGTTCTCGACCGCACCATATCGAGTATAAACCCGGCCGGCGACCAAACCTGACAAAAAAACAAAACCCTCCACTGCGTTCACATAACCCAGTGACTCAAAGGTATAATCGCAAAACAGGCTTGGAAAGTGGTGTATCGTCATGGTGACGAGCATAAGGCCACGCAAGGCGTCGATATAGACGTCCCTCCCCGGTTTACGGTCATTGTTTGCACAAGTCATTCGAACTTGGGCACAGAGTCTAGGCAGGCTATTCAACTGTCAACCCGACCAGAAAGGGACACGTAACGGTCATAGTCGAAACGTAGTCCAAGGTTGAAATCGCCACCCCTGGTTGAGGATTTTCGAAGCTGCTTCGGTAGAGACAAAGCGACAAGTCAGGTTGCCACTGCCGAATCCAAGGGTTAGATCCGACCCAGGCGAGCTCCGTATCCGGGGCCGGTGTCCGCCAAGACGCAGGAATTCCAGTGGTAAAAGTCGGCTGCCACCAATCAAAGACCTGCTGGCCTGCAACCATGTTAATTTCTCTGGTTGATCCATCTTCATAGTGGATAACCAATTTCGCCACGTTAGTACCAAAACTCTTGTATGCCAACACGCAGCCGTCACCGTGCAACAAATGAATTTTTACGCACTGACGATGGATGAGGATGGAATCAACCTTGTGCGGGAATCTCTTTCCGTAGTGTTGCAGCCAACCTCCCATGAGCTGTATTGAGCCTTCCACATCGAAAGGGACTCCGGCGTAAATGTTTTTGCCAGCAGGCAGTTCAGCAAGGTTATCGGCGTTGTTCCCTTTCCAACAAAGGGGCGCTTCAGTCAATTTGGCATTAATATAAGGCTCGAGATCTATGGTCACAGCGCCATGTGTCTCATCTTTGGCTTGGCGTGCTTTTACTTTCTCCGCAGTCAGCTTCCTTTCTGCCGGCCAGTTGTTAACCTGCCAATATGCTAATTGTTTATCACGTTTATCCTCGTGCGCCTTTATCCAGATGATCCTGTAGCAAATCACCAAAGGGAGAATCGACAAGACAGCTATAATAATTCCATTTCTAATTTTAAGACTCATAGTTGAACGATAAATGAAATTCTATTCAGTGACCAGCAACTAATGTTTAACTCTCGGGCATCGCCCGCACAAGCGAAAAATTAGCGCCACTAAAGGACGCCCGACCAGTGCTTGGGATGGCGACTTTTCCGGACGGCACGACCGTCACACTGTTGCCGAACAAGGACCCGCGCGAGGTGCTTGCTAATTGGCTGCCTGGTACCGCGCCTTACTTGACAACGACTACTTGATTCACTAGAAAAGAATCATGAGCAGCACAGAGAAACACCACTTTCAGGCCGAAATTCAACAGTTGCTGGATATAGTCATCCATTCGCTTTATACGGATAAGGAGATCTTTGTGCGTGAGTTGATTTCCAATGCTGCCGACGCGTGTGAAAAGCTCCGGTTCTTCCAAACTTCAGGCCAAGGGGTTTTCCAGCCGGAAATTCCTTCGACGATTTCAGTTACTACTGACGAAAAGGAAAATACGATGACTTTTTCGGACACCGGCATCGGCATGACCCGTGAGGACATGGTAGAAAATTTAGGAACCATTGCTCACTCAGGCACCCGGTCTTTCCTTCAGACGTTGAAGGACGCGAACAAGAAGATTGATGCCAATCTGATCGGACAGTTTGGAGTGGGATTTTATTCCGCATTTATGGTGGCCGACAAGGTCACGGTGCTGACCCGGTCGCACATTCCTGAAGAGGAAGGATGGAAGTGGATCAGTGAAGGCGCCGGCGGGTATGAGATGGAACCGGCCAGCGATTTGCCGCGTGGCACGAAAATCATCCTTCATCTTAAAGAAGAGGCGCGAAAATTTCTTAAGGAGCATGAAATTGAGCGAATCATCAAGCGCTATTCCAATTTCGTTCAGTTTCAAATCCAATTGAATGGCAAAACGCTCAATACCGTTCAAGCCATCTGGTCACGAAGCAAAAATGAGATTAAAGACGAGGAATACGCGGAATTTTACCGGTACATCGCCCACGATCAAGAGGGCCCCATGTGCCGTTTCCACTTCACCGCAGATGCGCCATTGACCATCCAGGCATTGCTCTTTGTGCCGTGCCGCAACCCCGAACTCATGGGAATGTCACGGATCGAATCTGATGTGAGTCTCTATTGCCGGAAAATTTTAATCCAGGCACGGGCAAAGGGCCTTTTCCCGGATTGGCTGCGCTTTTTGAAAGGGGTGGTGGATAGCGAAGATCTGCCGTTGAACATTTCGCGCGAGACTTTGCAGGATACTTCCCTCATGCAGAAGCTCAATAAAGTTCTCACGAGCCGTTTTTTAAAGTTCCTGGAGGAACAGGCGGAAAAGAACCCTGAAGCTTATGATAAGTTTTATGCCGTTTTCAATCGGTACCTCAAGGAAGGCGTTATTACCGAATTCACTCACGTCGGCGCGCTCGGCAAGCTTCTGCGCTATGAATCATCAACCCTGGCCCCGGGAAACAAGACCTCCCTGGCCGACTACGTGAAACGGATGAAGCCCGACCATAAGGAAATTTATTATTTACTGGCTCCGCACCGGGAAGCGGCGGAGAGCAGTCCTTACTTTGAAGTTTTTCAGGCGCGCCAGTACGAAGTGCTGTTTTTGTATGAGCCGATTGATGAATTTGCAATGGAACACCTGTACGGGTTTGAAGACAAAACCTTGGTGCCGGTTGAAAAGGCGGAAGTGAGCCTTCCGGATACGGACAAGCAGACGGGAGCGCTTTCGGCTGAGCAGGCTCAAGCGCTCGTGAAATGGCTCAAAGAATTGCTGGGTAATCGAATTGAGCAAGTACGGGTCACCAAGCGACTCGTTGAAAGCCCCGCGGCTATTTTTGAGAGTGACAAGTTTATGGCTTCAGGCAGACGGCAACTGTTGAGATTAATGAAAACAACTCCCGGAAATTCACCGTTCCGGCACGATCTCGAAATAAATCCAAATCACGAAATCATATCCGGGCTGGAAAAAATACGTCATACAAACCCTACCTTGGCCGGCAAAGTGGCAGAACAGCTGTTGGATAACGCCAGGATCGCGGCCGGCACCCTGGAAGATCCCCGTCCCATGTTGAAACGCTTGAATGAATTGATGCAGCACGCCATGACGGTGCCGGGTTCGGAATAAACACCAGCTTCAGATCTTCCATGGGCGATTGGGCATGCGGTTTTGATTTGGCGCGCAGGTCGCCGGTGCCGGCGCGGGTTTGCATGGGGTTTTTGCTTTGCTTCCACCAGGTATTTCGCTAAGTGTCGTCCATGACTCGCAACGTTCGCTCTTGTGTGGGATTGTTACTTTTGTCCCTCTGGACAATTGTTTCTTGTTCGAGCGCGGACGATTCATTAAGCGTCGGAACGGCCAGACGGGACATCACGCCCAAGGAGCCGTTGCCCCTTTGGGGATATTCTTCTTATCACGACGCCCTTTCCCAAGGGACTTTGGACCCGCTTTATGCCAATGCACTGGTCGTGCAACTCGGGGGTAAGAAACTCGCCATCGTGAGTCTGGATCTTGGCAGACCTCCCGCGGAGGATTTGCTGAATAATATTCGGAAGCGAATCAAGAGCAAGACGGGAATTGAATATTCGTTTATTGCGGCGACCCATACTCACCATGGTCCGGTGCTGGAACTTTCCGATCAAACCGGTAAGGGCAGAGGTCGATTCAATTCCGCTCTTCGTTACTACAGTCAACTGGAGGATTCCATCGTCGATGCCGTTGTCAAGGCAGCTGATAATCTCAAACCTGCCAAAATGGCGGTGGGTGGAATTCAACTAACCAACTTCAACTATAATCGCCATACGCAATTTCAGCCTGCGCCACAGGATACAGATCTCGTCGTTTTGCGCTTTGACGACCTTTCTGGCAAACCCATCGCCATTCTCGTGAATTTTGCGGCGCATCCGACCTTGGTTCCGGAGTCCTTGCTGAAATATTCCGCTGATTACCCAGGAGTAGTAGAAAAAATCGTTGAAAAGGACACGGGAGCCGATGTTCTTTTTATGCAAGGAGCTACCGGCGATCTGGCTGCCAATGGCAAAGATTACGAGAAATTCGGCAAAGATTTGGCGAAAGAAGTTGTCAAGCTTGATTCTTCTCTGAGGACAAAGGAAGTGATTCATCCGGCTCTTCAAGTAAAAGAAGAAAGATTTACCTTCAAATCGCGTGTCAATCTAAATGATCCGATGGTGCGAAATCAATTGGACAAGACCTTTTTCCCCAAATTGGTAGCAAATTATGTGGATGAGTATGCCCACGGTATTCGCCCGCGTCTTACGGTGGCAGTTCTTAACGGGGAAATTGCTTTGGTTGGTGTCTCGGGCGAGTTTTTCTGCAACCACGCGCTTCGGCTGAAGGAACGAGCACGCGTGAAAAAACTTCTCTTTTTCGGATTTTGTAATGGTTACGATCAATACTTTCCGACGATCGAAGCGGCCGCCGAAGGAGGTTATGGCACGGACAATATTTCCGCTCCGGCTGCTATTGGGGCAGGAGAGCAAATGATGAACACAGCGCTAATTTGGATTTACGAAATGCAGCAACCGCAGGGTGCAGCTCCAAGCTTTTGACAATCCAGATCCGGCGTGGTTGAGGAACGCCGCACTTTTCAATCGCCGTTTACAATGTAGGACGATACCTGAAAAAATGCCCGTTGTTCAATGGCTCGCCGGATGTGTTCCATCAGGGGAATTCGGAACGTCTGCCTTCCTGGCTTTCAGAGCACGCAAGGCAAGGAGCGTTCGTTTTTCCTGGGAAAGATTATCCAGTTTGGAATTCTGTGTTTCAACTCTGACGTCAACGTGCTGATTTTCGCGATTGCGCGGCTTGCCATCCAGTGGAACACTCCGGGATATTTTCTGAAAGAAGTTCTCAAAGTCGGCAATGTCGATTTTTGAAACGAAATTTAACGCAGCTGTCCTCGAAGCTTCCGATACTGTCTTAAACCGCTGATGCTGGGTCAGGAGGACATGGAGGGCGTCTTGCCATGGTGCAATATTCTGCTCAGGCACCATGGGAGTCGGCGAACTGCGTGAGTCGAAACCCTTCTCGTAGCTGTCTATCGGATGCACCAGCAGGATGTAGTCAACACCCAACTTCGCTTCCGCCAACCCGCCCACATTACTGGCTATGACTGGAATGCCGCGAAGCATGGCCTCGACAACTATTATTCCAAACGCCTCCGGCCACAAGGACGGTACTAATAGCACGCGAGTCTTGGCCAGGACTGTCCCAATGTCATCCGACGGTTCAAGAATTGTGACATTTGACGACGCTTTCAACTTTGCGAGATCCGCTTCGGTGGTCCCCCACGCAGGTAACGCAGAAAACTCAACGTGGGGAAACAGCTCCAGCAACTTTAAAAAGATGGATATGCCTTTGTAGGCACAAGGATTGATAAAAGTAACAAACCCCCGTTCAAACGATGTCGAATGGGTGAAGGGGGCACTGCCATAGACTGGGAACCGCAACACCGACGACTCCAAGCCTCCCCATCGAGATATGTAGTCCTTCAAAAATGTGCTGACGGTGATGATTCCATTCACTTGTCCAATCAACTGGGCGGTAGCAGAGCTTTTGAATATGGCGTGGGGACCAAAAGGCAGATCGAGCGCACAGTGGACTAAATAGATAACCGGAGCGAGACCAGATTCCAGCGCAGCTGCCAGGAGCAATTGCCCGGGATCTTGGGAGGAAACCATGATTTCATCTGGCTTGAAAAGACTGGCTTGCTTCAGAACATAGCGGTGAAGGCGGTCAGAGTTAAAAACTGCATGCACTTCAACTCCTTTGTAGTGAAACACATAGGCTTCAGCGGATTGCGAATGCACCTGTATCTTTCGGGCGGCTAATTCACGTGCGAATTCACCCAAAGACTGTGGACCATGACTCCCGATGGCGGGAGCGATTGCCTGACATTCATGACCTCGCTGAGCCAGCCCCTCCAACAGCAATCGATTCGCCTTGTTCGCGCCTCCGAAGGTCGGGACATACAACATGTTTTGCAACAAAAGAAGTCTCATCGGACATCACTCTGCGCATTGAGCCAAGCCTCAATCTTCAGACTCATGGTCTAGTCTGGATCAATTTACACGGTTTAGCAAAATCCGCATATTACAAGTTTAGAATCGGGCAAAGCCACGATCGTCGCGCGCGACATGTTGCTTGCGTCAGTTACAGTTCTATTTTTTCTCATTTATTTCTAAATCATTTGCTTTATCCCTCAACAAAAGTTTGGCCTCATCGTCCGAGATGGCTTCAAGCTCTTGGACCGCGGCGTCCATGTCTTGAGCGTTCATTCTGCCAATAACCTCCTGCTCGATGACTCCGGCCAGTTGTGCTATGGTCGGTTTTTCCAAGATTACATTCAACGGCAACTCCACTCCAAACACTTTTCTGATACGAGAGATCAAAACCGTCCCGAGCAGGGAATGTCCGCCGAGTTCAATGAAATTATCGTGGATGCCAACCCGTTCCAACCGAAGGATGTTGACCCAGATTGTCGCCAGCATTTCTTCAATCGGGGTCCTAGGGGCGACACAACCTTTTTGTTCAGGGGGGAATTGCCGTTGCTGATCGTCGATTGCCTTGTCGATTTGTTCCACATCACACAATTGAGTGGCGATACGCATGGCTGTCTTTGAGTCGAGCCGGTAGGACGTTGGGACGACATGATTTTGCACAGGTACAGACACAGAAGCAGATTTCTTCTGTGAGGGGGCATATTTGGCGGAGGCGGCCTCACCAACTGGGATTTGAAAAGAGGATCGGCCTTCAGATTCTTCGACGAATACTCCTCCGGTACTTTCGAGGAATTCCATCACCGGTCTGTTTCTTGAGGTATGCACAATAGAAAAGTGAATCTGTTTCACTCCCCGCTCCAGTCCCCGTTTGCCCAGGTGCGCGAGCATTTGGTGCTCAATCCCGCGGCCCAAAGCACGGCAACTCAACAGGAAGGAATCAACGTGCAAAACGCCTGACATTTCTTCGCTGAACATGGCGCCAACCAGGCCGTAGTCCCCGAACCGGTCTTTTGCTTCAACCACGAAACAATCATGTTTTACTTGGCTACAGAATTCCCGGATTTCTGATTCGGAACGGCGGATCGCCGTTGTGTTAAATTGATTGGTGCGTTGGGTGAGTTGAGCAACACGCCCGATTTGTTCCGGCTTCATCTCCTCAATCTTGCATTCCAAGTTCAACGAGGATATGAAATCACTCAAGGTCAAAACCTCCGAGCGAAGTTGCTCCCGCCGCATATCCTGCTGATAGAAGTCAGTCCGGCGTTTGTCCTCCTCTGTAACCCTGAGCTTATCAAAGGCCCAGACATGATTGGGGAATTTTAAGATGTCTTCTGGATTCTCCGGCAACTGCAACACCAACACCCCGGGACATGCAGCTTCGACTTCGGCGCATTCTATGGGGCTGTCATCAATGAATACAAAGCTCTCTAGGCCAAGGCTCAACTGTTGCGATAACAACTTCAGATTCTCCGATTTGGCATTCCAATTAATTTGTCTCGCTGTAATGTGCTCGAGCTTCAAGCGCATGTCGGGATGGCGCTGAAAGACCTCCAACACGTCCTGTTCCTCATTTTTGCTAACCAAACAGAGAATCATTCCAGAATCGCGCTGAGCGATCATGAATTCCTGGAAAGCCTGGCGTGCCGGGTCGATTTCAATTCCATCCACTCCATCTTCTCCGCAAATTCCCTTCCAGAGGGTCTGATCACAGTCGAGAACAATAACTTTGCAGGGCGCAGCGCGGAGGGCATGCATTTTCCTGGCAATAATAGTTCCGAGCGCAGTAAAAAAAGCCGGACTGTAGGGAATATGGCCAAGCTCGTCCGTGCAAGGATCGTAAATGACGGGAACGGGATACAGGGCAAGCAACTCCGGAGTATCGACGAAATAAAGATTCTGGATATTCTTTAACTCTGCCCGAAGGCGTCGTTCCAGCTTTTGAAAAAGGCCATCACCTACGGCGGAGCTATCTGATTCACTGGGGCAGGTACATACAAGGTACGGAACTGGGGAACTGGCTGCCGCGGTTTTCAATGCTGTAATCAAGTCGTCTATTTTGCTCTCGACCAGACCATTATCCGCCTTCCCTTTCGCATCCCGATACCAATCTGCGAATCTGATGAGAATGACATTGAGCCCGTTTCGATTGGTACGGAGCAGGCTTTTCGTGTCCAGTAGTTCTTGGAACACCTGATTAAATGGAGCAAATTCGATCCTGTATGGGATCTTTAATTCCTCCATCCAAAAGTCCAATGATGACTTTACCAAGTCCGGCACGAAGGTGGCTGCCACGGCAATCGCCTGCTGCTGATTGCCAGGTCGAGCCGCCTTGTGCGCCAATTCTTCGGTGATTTCAAATTGCGAGAGTCTTGTCTTCGGAGCCTTTCCAATCTGCTCCAAAATCGCGAGGTACGATGCAATTAAATCCCGGATTGTTTCGTGATCGTACAGGTCGGTATTGAATTTTAATGTTCCAACCAAAACGCCGGCTTTTTCGTAAATGACCAAAGCCAACTCGGAATTCCCAAGGCCAGTGTCAAATTCCTCCAATTGCGCGGCAACGCCGCCCATGTTCCAACCCGGAACAAGGAAATTTTGGAACAAAAAAATGGTATTAAACAGAGCTGGGCGGCCGGTTTTCCAGCCAATTTCCCGCAGAACGGCGTCAAAGGATACTTCTTGATTTGCATAGGCTCCCAACGTTACCTGCTTCACCCGGTTCAGTATTTGCCGGACGTCCGGATCACCGTCAAAAAACGTGCGCAAGGCCACAGCATTTGTAAAAGGACCGATTATTTCCTGAACGTCCGCTGAATTACGATTGGCAACACTGGATCCAACAACGATATCGGTCTGTTGAGAACAGTGGCAAAGCAAAATCTTGAATGCCGACAGCATCACCATAAAAAGGGTGACTTCCTCGTTCCTGCTCAAAGACTTCAAGGTTGTCGCCAAAGCATCAGGGATGGTTATTGGCTCTTGGGCACTGTTAAATCCCAATGTCCTGCTTCGCACCCGGTCCCTAGGCAAGATCAGTTCAGGCAGATTTCCTCCCAACTGCCGCTTCCAATATTGCAGTTGTGTTTGCCAAACCTTCGGCATGGAACCCGTGGGCTCTCTCTGGGTAAGGACTGAATATTGAAAAGGGAGTTCGGGAAGGATTGTGCCTGGAGTTCCGCTCACGAAGAATATTTGATAAAACCTCGACAGCTCCTTGAGGAGAAGTTGGATCGACCAGCCATCACAAGCAATGTGGTGTGTTACGATGAGCAGGACATGTTCCTCGGGAGCCACCTTGAGCAAGTGAGGCTTGATCAATGGGCCGGTTTCCAAGTTGAATAAAAATTGAGCCTCCTTTGCGGCACGGCGACAAACTTCTGCCTCCCGCGCGGCTTCGGGCGTCATCAGGAGTGAATCCACTGGCAGGCTCACCGGGACAGGGGGGCTGATAATCTGAACCGGCTTTTCATCCACAAGCCTGTACGTTGTGCGCAAGATTGCGTGACGGCTCACAATCGCGTTAAGGCTTTGTTCCAATGCCCCGATGTGAAGGCGCCCTTTCAGGCGAATGGCCAGAAGGATGTTAAGCATCTGGCTGCCTGCTCCCTTGGTTTGATGCCGCAACCAAAGCGACTCCTGCTGCCATGTGACTGGAAAAATGTTCACGCCAACATCTGTTTTAGAAAGGTGTGAAACTGGCCCGTCGCTGTCGGTGCCATTGACCATCTGATTCAAAACAAACGCTGCCAATTCGGTAAAGGTCGCTGCTCCAAGAATTTTGGCCATGGGCACTGCCACTTGCAGATTTACTTCAAGTTGACTCGCCAGTTGAACTGCCATCAAGGAATCAATACCAAGGGAACTCAACGATTGTTCGGCCTTTAACCGGCTTGGGTCCACTTTCAACACGCGTGCCGCTTCTTGAATAAGATACAGTTCCAATCGAGACTGACGGCTGCCGGCATCCCCGGCCATAATGGTTTCACGCGATAGAACATCGCCGTTGAATTCCACAGACAATTCATCAACGTCTTCGCCTTTTAATACATCAAAACGTTTCTCAAGAAATCGTGATCGACAGGCATGCCGTTGTATTTTTCCACTCGAGGTTTTTGGAATGGAGCCTGTTCGAATCAAAACCACTGCATGAACCTGCAATCCATACTCTTCGGCAACCGCCTTGCGGATCGCAAAGATTGCTTCTTCCAGATTTGCTTTGCGATGCTGCCGCTTCACCTCCTGAACAATCACCAATTTTTCTTCTTTGTCGGTGTCAATGGAAAAAGCTGCGCCACAACCCGGACGAAGAACGGAATGGCACTTTTCCACAGTCAATTCAATGTCTTCCGGGTGGTAATTGTAACCACCGATGATGATCAAATCTTTGAGCCGGCCGGAAATAAACAGCTCGCCCTCAAAAATGAAACCCAAGTCCCCGGTGCGAAGAAATGGACCTTTCTTCGGATTAACGGTAAAAGCATGGAACACAGTTTCAGTCTGTTCTTTTTTTTGCCAATAGCCTGCGGCGACACTCTCTCCTGAAACCCAAATTTCGCCGATCTTCCCGGGTTCACATTCCACGAAGGACTCTGGATCAACAATGAGGATACCTGGCTCTTGAAGGCTCTGGCCACAGCCGATCAGAGTACGAACTCTCTCTGCTGGTGCTGCCAATTTAGCAAGTTTATCCCGCTCAAGAGAGATGCTGCTGAAAGATTTGCTGATCGGTGGTGAGGACACTTTCCCCCCAGAAACGATGAGTGTTGCTTCGGCTAAACCATAGCAGGGATAAAACGCTTCCCGGCGAAAGCCGAAAGCTTCGAAAGCGTGTGTGAACCGTTCTATCGTTTCGTGCCGGACCCGTTCTGCGCCGCTATACGCCACCTTCCAACTGCTCAAGTCAAGGTTCAGGCGGTCTCCCTTGCGCATTTTTTGAGCACACAGTTCATAAGCAAAATTAGGTCCGCCACTGGTAGCCGCCTTATACCGTGAGATGGTTGACATCCACTGAAGTGGATCTTGCAGAAACGATATCGGTGACATCAAAACGCAACGGATACCCAGATACAATGGCTGCAGGACATTTCCGATCAACCCCATGTCGTGATAAAGCGGCAACCAACCGACCACCAGGGAATCTGCCGTATGTTCAAATGCTTTTTTGATAAGCGATTCATTGTGGAGCAGGTTGCGATGCGTAATCATCACGCCTTTTGGGAAGGCGGTGGAACCGGATGTGTACTGCAGAAAAGCCAGCGAGTCAGGAGTCAATTTCGGCTCGACCCATCTGTTTGCGCAATCATCCGTTATTGTGTCAGTGACAAGCCAGTGCTTTGGGCCGGTGCCGGCGGTTTTGGGAAACACTAATTCACAACTTGCAAGCTGTGATGAAACAGTCAAAATAATGCACGGCTGGGCATCTGCAAAAACAGACTGAAGCCTGGGCAAGTGCCGCTTCATTTGGGAAGACTGGGGTGGATATGCTGGTACCGGGATGACACCTGCATAAATACACCCCATAAAAGCAATGATATATTCGAGGCCGGGAGGATAGAGTAATAAGGCGCGGTCTCCAACCGTTGCCATGGATTGCAGCCTTGCCGCCACGGCTCTCGCACGGTAGTCCAACCTGGAAAATGTCAGGTTTTCCCGTTCTTCCTGCCCGTCAATAAATGTATAAGCCAGATTGTCGGGTTTGTTCAACGACTGGTATCGCAGAACGTCAATCCACGTGCTGAAAGGGGGGCAACCTGCGAAGGATCGAACCATAGCTAAATATCAGATAAAACCAGGTATCGCGCAAAATAAATTTGACGTGACTTCACTGTTCGGGCCGTGTGATGTGTTACCCAACAGGAAGCCGGCCAACATCGTTGCTGTTCCAACAGCGAAGGCTGGTGTTTCGGGCTTGAATCGCCACAGCTCCCACGAATCCCGGCGCAGGTGACAGCGCGTGCAAACTCCATGACGCGGCTTTTTCTGAATCTCCCGAAATGGCCAGCACACGCGCGGGTTCATCGGGCAGGAAAGAGACTTCAACAAGGTTCAGGGAGCACATTATGCCTTCGCCCGCTGCCTTAAGCAAAGCTTCCTTGCGTATCCAAAGATTAAAAAAGGCCCTCGGTTTGGTACTTGTTGGAAGTTTTTGAAACAGCTCATTTTCCCGTTGCGAAAAAAATCTCGCCACCAAGTCGCTCATCTCTTTGACCGGGCGGATGGACTCAACATCAACGCCGACCGGGCCAACACGCGTCACCACAAACAACGCCAAATCTTCCGTATGAGCCAGATTGAAATGAAGCCCGGCACCGCCGGACTTCAGATCCAACGCCGGCTTGCCTTGCGGCGAATAAGCAAAATCCAGCTTCGACGGACTGATTTGCAGATAGCGGCCCAGAATTGTCCGCAGTAATCCGCGTCCGGCGATGAAGCGGTTGCGATGGAGATCAAACTTGAATTTTCCGGCGTGTTCTTTTTCAAGAGGCGAGAGTGTAGCTGTGAGACCGGTCAAAACGTCGGAAGAAACACTCAGTGACGATGCCCAGACATGGATCTCATGTCCGACCAGGCGCAATTCAGCAGGCGCGGCTGGCCAAGGATTGATCTCATCAGGCAGGCTCAAACCATTAATGATTAAAGTCCGGCTAACTTGTGTTTTGTCAACCGTGACCAACTTTGCCAATTCGGAGCATCGATTCGCAAGCAGTTTCTCAAATAGCACTTGGGCGTACTGCTTCTCGGCCCGTTGGCCTTGGTGGCGGTCTTCTCGATTCAAGGTGGCGCGGGGCAGTTTCACCCTGCTAGAAAACCGCCAGTGAAATTATTACCGGATTACGACTGGATACCAGACACGAGCCGCTTGCTGCTTGTATTGTGTTTGACTTTATGCCAAAGAATCCAGTATACTTATCCGTAGAAGTGGACTTACTCGTACAGGCATCGCCATATTTTGTCATTGGCAAAACCTACTCGGATGGCGCCTCGCTACTCTTCAACATGGGTGGTGGGTCGGCAATCAGATTCAACGCCGAGGCAATGAAAGTGCTGAGTAAATGCCAAACACCTCGAAGTGTAAGTCAACTGCGGGAGGAATACGATAGTGATTCGATAGAACTGTTGATCAACGCGCAGGTAATTGTAAAGTGCGAGCAGATATGGGATTGGCATGCCATTGGGCGGGTAGAAATTGAAATCGGCACTTACTGCAATTGGAGTTGCGAATTTTGCCCAAACAGGGAGAACGCAAAACCCAGAAAATCAATGGCCATGGATCTTTTTGAGATGATCATCGCCAAAGCAGCGCGACATTCTTCGATACAAGCCGTCACTTTTCATTCATATAATGAACCCACGGTGGACAAGGATTTTGAAACGCGAATCGAACTGCTGGCTAAATCACGTCTCAAACTGGATCTCTACACCAATGGGAGTGGCTTGACCAAAACCAAGCTGCAGATGCTTCATGACAAGGGAGTCTTAAGAACCATTGTTTTCAATATACCTACGGTGGATGAAAACCGGTTCGAGCAGATTACCGGCGTCCGGACTTACCGTCAAAGCATGCAGAACATAGACGACGCGCTGAATATGGGCTTCAACATCCAGTTTGCTATCATATCCACCGGGGATGAGGAATCGGAAAGAAACTTGGAGCAAATCAGGAACCGATTTGGCGGGAGATTTAAACAAGAAATCACTCCTTGGCCCACTACCGATCGCGCTGGGCTTCTGACAAACAAGTACGCACAGATGATAGACATCACGAATTCGTATTTGCACGGGTGCTATTTGCCACTTTTTCAGTTGAATGTCGGGGTCGACGGCAACTGTTTTATTTGTTGCGAAGACTTCTACCAGAAGGAAACATTCGGCCACATCAGAGACGGGGAAATCGATGAGATATTGAATTCTGAACGTGCCAGAACCATGCGCAGACATATCTTCGGAGGCGCTTGTGCGCCCAAGGACTTTATATGTCGCCGCTGCAAAGAGATGAAGCGATTTTCCCAATACCCAAGATCTTTTCGACCGTCGGAACAGATGGCAGAATCCGTGGGTGCATACCCATCCACCATCTAATCAATGACCACTGCCGATGATTTCCGGCAGAGCTGCCCAAATGCTACGCGTCTGGTTTCAAGCAATACCCCATGAATATTTACTACAACGCTCGACAAGCTCTGCAATGCCAGGGAGAATTCATGGAATTAAAAAAGATGGATTCGAAATCCGCAGCGAAGCATAATTAGCTATATGGATTGTTTGTCGGAGCTGGAAAACCAGAGCGTATATGTTGTGCGCAAAATTGCGTGACGGCTCACGATCGCGTTAAGGCTTTGTTCCAATGCCCCGACGTGAAGGCACCCCTTCAGGCGAATGGCCAGGAGGATGTTAAGCGTCTGGCTGCCTGCTCCCTTGGTTTGATGCTGCAACCAAAGCGACTCCTGCTGCCATGTGACTGGAAAAATGTTCGCGTCGGCACCTGTTTTGGCAAGATGTGGAACTAGCCTATTGCTGGCCTGATAGCTTTGGGACTGCTGCTGGTCGCCCCCCGAATTCCCAGCCGTTACGTCGTCGGCAACACCGTTGACTATCTGGTTCAAAACAAATGATGCCAACTCAGCAAAGGTCGCTGCTCCAAGAATCTTGGCCATGGGCACTGTTACTTGCAGATTTACCTCAAGTTGACTCGCCAGTTGAACTGCCATTAAGGAATCAATACCGAGGGAACTCAGCGAGCGTTTGGGATTTAACCGGCCCGGATGCACTTTCAACACGTGTGCTGCTTCTTGGAGGAGATACAATTCCAATTGGGACTGACGGCTGCTGGCATCCCAGGCCATAATGGTTTCACGCGACAGAAGATTGCCCTTGAATTCAGAAGACGATTCGTCAATGGCCTCGTCCCTCAATACATCCAAACGTTTCTCAAGAAATCGTGATCGACAGGCATGTCGCTGTATTTTTCCGCTCGAAGTTTTCGGGACGGAGCCCGCGCGGACCAAAACCACCGCATGAACCTGCAATCCATGCTCTTCGGCAACCGCCTGGCGGATCGCAAAAATCACTTCTTCCAGATTTGCCTTGCGATACTGCCGCTTCACCTCCTGGACAATCACCAATCTTTCTTCTTCCTCAATGTCAACGGAAAAGGCCGCGCCACAACCCGGCCGAAGGGCGCCATGAGCCTTTTCCACAGTCAATTCAATATCTTCCGGACGATGCCCAGACATGGATCTCATGTCCGACCAGGCGCAGTTCAGCAGGCGCGGCTGGCCAGGGATTGATCTCATCAGGCGGGCTCAAACCGTTAATGATTAAAGTCCGGCTAACTTGTGTTTTGTCAACCGTGACCAACTTTGCCAATTCGGAGCATCGATTCGCAAGCAGTTTCTCGAATAGGGAGTTGACGACTCACGAATAAATGTTACTGAGGCCAGTGAAGAAGTTCCGCAGTTTGGTTTCAAGGGTTTCTTTGGTTTGATGGAGTTGAGCTGTGCGTGTTCAGCCCGCAACTGTTGTTTGGTAGTCTCACGGATGATCGGACTTTCCATCTGGCGTTTGGCAGAAGGGTCTTGGGCACGGTCTTGCTGCCGCGTTTGTCGCATTTGTGCAGTTTGATAGTGGGGCGGAAGTGATTGGTCATCGCCCAGCCTCGGTAACATTTATCCTGAGTAAAAACTCGGACGTGAGCGAGCCCGGCATTGTGAACATGGCCCAGGATGCTCGTACCTGATGGTTGCCGGTGGCTAAAGATCCCGCGATTACCCTCAATCGCTTCGAAAGACCGACAATCTGTTGGTACCACCCGTGTCATGTTTTGAGAGAGCGCCCACCCGATTTTAATGCAGTCAAACTCGGAGGACTGTTGCAAAACGCTCTCCCAAGTACTTCCCTAGGTTCGGCACCAAGATTTTTGCCACTAAAAATCTTCTCCCCGCAAAATCCAGCACCCATCATAACGATCAAGGTATGGCTTCTCCATGAAGTTTGAGCTTTACTTTTTTTTGAGGGGGTGTTCTATAAAAACATATAAAGTAGCATGTTACCCAATGATGATCGGAACAAGCCCCGGCAGAGCGGACAGTCCTCCGTACGCCGCTCGTACGGGCGATGATTGCATGGCGCACGGAGTGACGTGTCTGTATAACACTCTGTCAATCTGATAATGAAGCCTCGCCAACGTGTCGCGCTTTTGGAGTTCCCTGTTTTTCGGGGAGTCTGTCCGCTGGTGTCGGGATACCTTGAAGCCTCGGCCCGGCAAAACCCGCAGATAAAAGACAGGTTCGAATTCCAAAAGCATTCCATCCCCATCGGCAGCCGCGGCACGTTCGAAAAGATCAACGCTATCCAGGCAGACATCTTCGGCTTTTCGTGCTACGTTTGGAACACGGGGCTGGTGAAGCGCTTGCTCCCATCACTGCTGGCCCGCCGGCCTTCTCCCTGGGTGATCTTGGGCGGACCGCAGGTTATGAACCAGCCGGAGCGGTACCTCGATTCCCAGTACGAAAATCTGCTGCTGTGCAACGGCGAAGGCGAACACACTTTCATAAATCTGCTGGTTCAACTTACTGGCGATCAACCTGACCTCGCAAAGGTCAATGGCTTGAGCTTTTATCGCAACGCCGCGATCATCACCACCCCGAAACAGGATCGAACTCACGACTTGGACATGATTCCGTCCCCGTACCTGAACGGTTGTTTTCAACCCGGAGGCTACAGTTGGGCGGTCATTGAAACCAATCGCGGCTGTCCGTTCACATGCACCTACTGCTATTGGGGGGCCGCCACCAACGCCAAAGTGCATACATTCAGTATGGGCCGAATTCTCCGGGAATTGACTTGGATGAGCGAAAACAGAGTTCTCTTCGTATTCATCGCCGATGCGAATTTTGGGATGCTCAAGCGCGACCTGAAGATTGCCGAACACCTGGCGCAATGCTGCAAGAAAACCGGCTACCCGACAACGGTGTGTTACTCCTCTTCGAAAAACACGCCCGAAAGGGTGATTGAGATTACCCGTGCCTTTAAAACGGCGGGATTGATCGCCGCCCAAGAGATCTCCCTGCAGACCATGAATCCGGATGTGCTGAAAAAAGTCCGGCGCGACAACATCAAGACCAGCACTTACACCGACCTCCAGCGTTCCCTGAATGAGAGAGGTCTTTCATCTTTTCTCGAAATCATCTGGCCACTACCCGGCGAAACCCTGGCCTCCTTCAAGAAAGGTCTCGGACAGCTCTGCAGCCAAGGGGCGGATTCATTTTTGATCTACCCGCTCGTAATGATCAACAACGTCGAAATGGGCCGACAACGGGAGGAATTCGGGCTGGTCACTATCAACGATCCCGATCCGAACAGTGAAGCGGAAATCGTGGTCGCAACCAAAGATGTTAGTCGGATGGAATACCTGGAGGGGTTGAGGTTCGTGTATCATGTTATGAGCCTATACAGTATGCGCGGACTCTGGCACGTGGGCCGGCATTTGGATTCCCAGTCCATGATGTTCTTCGCCGATTTGATCTCGTGCTTTTCCGATTTCTGCCTACGCACCACCAGAACCCGGTATAACGATTACATTGAGAATGTCATCGATAGTTCGAGGCAATACCGATACAATTCCTACGGCGGTATTCTCCATGTCGTGCTGCACGACGCGCGCGATGAGTTCGATAACCTCCTGCTAAGGTTTATGCGGACACTCCCTTGCTGGGTAGATCCTGAAGTCCGCTTTCTTTTCGAGCTGGATCTCTTCAACCGACCGCACATCTACTATAATACGCCCATCACCACCAAACCCGATCAATTGGAATGGATCCGCGTGTTGTCCGTGGAGAAAGACGGTTACTTGTTGAAACTGCCCGCTGCCTATCTCGAAACCGCGCGGAAGGCGCTCAGACTCGACTTCGCACAAGACCGGTTGGTGGCGAGGGTCAAATGTCGGACCAACCAGTTTCCGTTCATGCCAGGAAAGTCCTTGGACGACAACTACACGTACTGCCATGACCAGTTGCGCAACGTGACTATCATCCTGCCGGTATGGTCTTTGGCCGAACCGATGGCGGTCTCTACCCCAGTGGCATGTTGCAAGCCACCGGAAGATACCACTCGATGACCTTATCCGAAAGCCAAGTTTGCACCGAGACGTAGCCGAGTTGACTCACGATCCCAAGTTACCGAGGACGGCGAAGGAGTGCTGAAGTTTTACTTCAAACTCTTTTTTTCAACGCGAAGAGATTCAGTCGGCTGTGTTCGGCTTTGGAGCCTCTGCAAAGAGATGAAGCGATTTTCCCAATACCCAAGATCTTTTCGACCGTCGGAACAGATGGCAGAATCCGTGGGCGACATACCGATTCATCAATCTAATCAATGACCACTGTCAGCGGCCTCTGGCAGAGCCGCCTAAGTGCTATGTGCCTAGTTTCAAGCACTATACGCAACGCGATTTCCAATGTATCCAACGTAGTTCGAGGCCTTTAAAAACTAGGATGCGCCCTGTACGGTCCTGATTCCGATTTTCCGCTTGAATTTCGCGAGTGATTGTGTTTTAAAAGCACGGCATGGATGAAACTGAAGACAAGACGATCTACAAAGTGGTGGTCAATCACGAAGAGCAATATTCAATCTGGCCTGCGCACAAGCAGAATGCACTTGGCTGGAAGGATGTGGGGAAAAGTGGCCCTAAAGCTGAATGTCTGGCTCATATCAAGGAAGTGTGGACCGATATGAGGCCGTTGAGCCTCAGGAAAAAAATGGAAGAAGCAGCACGTAAAGCATAAGCAGGTCGTGGCGCTGTTCCTTAGCGAACAGTGTGTGTTGTTATTTGTGCTGTATTAGGATGGGTTCAATGAATGGGTCCCTGATATTCACCGGTGGCATATGAGTCACGGCATGAGAGTTGCGCCGAAGCTAGTATGGCTGTCTTCTTTTAGTTCCAGGCCCAATGCTCGTTTTCGATTATTGTGTTTTCCCTACGCCGGGGGTGATGCTGTAACGATTTTTAGGAAATGGCCGGAGATGCTTCCGAAAACCGTGGAGGTGTGTGCTGTCCAATTACCCGGACGAGGAACCAGAATTGCGGACCAGCCTTTCTCCAACATACGCTCCGCCGCCGAGGTTCTCAGTGTAAATTTGCGACCCTATCTCAATAAGCCGTTCGCGTTTTTTGGGCATAGCTTGGGAGCGAAGATTTGTTTTGAGGTGGCCCGTCTTCTCAAAACAGCCTATGGATTGGAACCCTTCCATTTGTGTGTATCGGGTTCGTCGGCTCCTCGAATTCCAAATACTGACCCGTTGATATATGATCTGCCGGAGCCCCAGTTCCTTGAAGAATTGAGGAAGCTGAATGGCACGCCTCCGGAAGTGCTGAGAAACACCGAACTCATGAAACTGATGCTGCCGGTGCTGCGCGCGGAATTCGAGGCTGCACAGACATACGTTTATGTCAATGGTCCTCCGCTGGGTTGCCCGATCACGGTCTTTGGAGGACTGCAAGATGAGGAAATTACCCAGGATAAACTACAGGCTTGGTGTAAAGAAACCACTCATGCTTGTTCTTTGCACATGATACCTGGAGATCATTTCTTCATCAATACGCAGCCGGCCGCACTCCTCCAGGTGTTATCCGCTCATTTAATTGAGAGTTTTTCAAACCAACGGATCATCCCTAAAAAAGCTGAGAAAAAGGTACGGTAACCCTATAACGATTGTGAGACGGATGGATGTGATCGTAACATTATGATTTCAGCATTAATATTCTTGTTGTACGTCCCTTTGTTCATATGGTTAGTCGGATTTGAGTACTTGAATCCGGCAGCAGACAACGGAACGGCGAATTGGGCCAAATGGTTGCCGTACCTTGCAGTCGCCTTTGGCATATTTTGGATCTTACTCATTCGCCTGAGATGGAAAGCTTATCGGGTTCGTCGAGGGCCGATATCAGGCAGCCCGGGACTCATCCTGTTTCTGAAACCCTTCTTATTGCTTTCGTTCTTTGTGTTGGTGATGATGAATCGCGCCAATGTTCGGCAACAGAGCGGCATCGGCCCTGAAACCATAGTGTTGCTCGCAGGGATGGCGCTGTCGCTGGCCATGGCCGTCGGTAGGGAATCCTTGACGGTGCAAAGCAACAGGAACGCATTTACCCTGCAGCCACTTGTTGCCTTGATCGCAGTTCTCAGTTTAGCTGCCATCTTCCATCCAGATTGGAGCCGCTGGAGTCAGCTATACGTATATCGAGACGAACTTAGATGGACTGGCCCCTTTAAAAACCCAAATGAATTCGGACTGGCGATGGCTTTGGGCTTTGTGTTAATCAGCGCTTTTCCAATTCTGGGCGGGTTGCGATTCCCTAACATGGCATTACTTCGTAGTGGAGGGGTTGAACGGGAAACGGTCGTCTGCAAGATCAGGAGAACGCGATGCTTCCTGGTAACATTGGCCACAATCCTTGGCTCGACAGTGCTTCTCCTCGGGCTCTATAAGAGTTATAGCAGGGGGGCGTGGCTCAGTGGGTTTCTCGGCGTGCTTTATCTTGTTATGGCACGGCGGCGGACTTGTGCGACACAGAACGGGCACGGTCAGGCAACCAACGTCTCGCTCTGCCAACGGCCCTCCGGGCGTTGGGCCTGCTTCGCCATGATTTCCAGGCACTGGTTAAGTATTCTTCTCATTGCCGTTTCAGTCCTGGCAGTCAGTTTCTGGTGCTTTCGCGAAACAAATATTCGGGGGGTTCGCCGGGTGTTGTCAGTGACAAATCCGTATGACCCCTCCTGGCGCAATCGAGTGGATGCCTATGTCGGGTCCCTTCAGATGATGGCAGATCATCCATGGCGTGGGATTGGCTGGAGTCAGCCCGAAATTGTCTATCCCGAATATTACATGAGCGATCGGCCTACTGAGGGTCTGGCCATAGTATTGAACGACTACTTCATCCTGGGCATGAGTCTTGGTTTGCCTGCTCTTTTTTGCTTCGCCGGATATATTTTGATTACGTTGAACGGGAAGCAAAACAATACGTCTGCCGTGGGTTCCTCAAGCAGACGGATTGCATGTGATGGTTTTTTAGGACAATCAGTCGAAACGTCACCATTCCTAAGTATCACCGCTAGAGCCGGGGTTATCGTTCTACTGACAGGCTTTTGGTTCGACCGTGGCCTGTTGTTGTGGCCTTTTGGAATTCTGTTCTGGTTTTTATTGGAGCTTTCCAGTCAGGACTTCTCTTCCTCTGCAGACCCCGATAACAGCCAAGCGCGCATTGGGGACGGATCAAATATGCCAGCCGAGGCGCAGGATCAGCCTAGGCGCGGATTTGGGAAATACTTTCATTCTTCGTTGTGGGTGCTTTTGCTGATTACTGTCGTCTTTTACTGCGCGATGATTTGGGCGAAGGAGCGGGATCCGTTTCAACGGGTCAGTTTTCGCCCGGACGCCCCAGCAACAAAGCAATGCAATGGAATCATGGTTTCACCAAAGCCTGCAGCTCAGTATCCTCTGGCGGTTTATCTTTATGGGGCAGGAAGCAGCCTGCTAGACAGTGGCCATCAATTACGGCTGATCGCCAAATGCGGTTTTAACGCCGCCAGCTTTGAATATTACGAGGAGAGCCAACTGGTCTTTGATGAGCAATTCGCAACTGTCTGTCACTATTTGCGAAATCAAAGCGGGACTCAAACTAATATCGTGTGGGTGACTTGTGGACTGGGCGCGCGAAAAGCATTGAACTTTGCGTTGTCACATCCGGAACTGCAACCCGACCTTTTAATCTGCATTGAAGGTGCCTGGACTGCAGAAATGTATGAGATATTGGCAAATATGAGGTCCAGACGTCTTGGAAGTTTGTCTGAAAACACACAACCGGGTCTCTCGAACCAACCTTTGTCCATCATCAAATGCCCTATTTTGCTGGTCCAAAGCCCGGAGCATTCCGCAGGTCTGCAGGCCTCTCATGAAAGGTTCGCTGCCTTGCTTCGCGCCACCGGAACTTCGGTCAGGTTGTGTATCTTGCCAGAATCAAGCCTCGACTCGGAGGCGGATTCTCTATGGAGTCTGCGGGTGTTGATGCAATATTCCGCAGCTCAGTTCCCACCACCTGACTACACCGCAAAACTTCCTGATTGCCGCTTATTAGCACCCCAAGTCCGGCAGTTTAATGCGGTCCTCCAGAAAGCAGGCGAGAATCGCAATCAAATATGGTGGGCGATAGCCAGAACAGACGAAGCCAAGCGCCCTGTAGCAATAAGTTTCATTGCCCACCTCAATGATTTTGAGCTCGCCCGCATCCCCATGGCCGACTTGCAACAACGTTATGCGCCCAGCCGGCTCTGGCGACGAAGGATTATATTCGGGTTGGCTCTTCTCATTTTCGCTTCACTGGCACTATGGAAATACCGCAGTCAACTCCTCCGTGTCCGCCTTTGGTTCTGCCAGCCAGGAAAAGAGCAATGCGTGCTGTTAAAGCTGGTCACGTGTTTCGTGACCATCACCGCCTTGGGCATGACAAGCTTGAATTTGCTGGTGCCAGAATTAAACGTGAATGAATTCTCGCTTTCAATGGCTAAGTCCTTTCTCCTCCAATCCCACGCGGATGATATCAGCTTTCTTGGCCAACAAAAAGCGGTCGATAAAATAAAGTTAAAGATTTTGCTGCAGGACGTGCAACTTGCAAATCTGCAGCGACATCAATTTTACAGCAGCCTGGAGAATGGCATGTTTCAGCAATACATTCTTTCGCCGCAAATTGATTCGCAGGCCCCTGCATGGAACTCACGGAAAGAACTGTGGGAATACTTCCAGCCCAGAATTCGCAAGCAGCATGACCCGTTGCTCGGCGCAAAAATTATCGTGGATTATTTGCTTGAGCGCGTCGGGATCGATTCATCCTACGGTGCTGACCAAGATGCGGATACCATATGGATTCAAAAAATGGCGAGTGAAGGCGGCTTCCAAAGGATTTATGTGACGGCTTTAAGGTCGGCAGGAATTGCAGCGCGTTTAAACGACCTCAAGCAGGCCGAGATATGGACGGGACAAGCATGGACAGCCGCCCCAAGACCACCCATAACATCCGTCGAAGCCGGCATGTTCCAGACGAATTCGGTTGGTAGCGAAGTTGAGAATCAACCGGCAAACCGACTCAAGTGAATGGCAACATTCCCAGGCTGGAGGTGGTTATATGGTGTCCACAAAACGCGTCTTTTAGTCTAGTCGTTCCTGAAAAGCGCATTTACGCTTGAAAAATCTTATTTAAATAATTAAGGTATTCAGCGAATTTTGTAGCTGTGTTTGAGCAAAAAATGAGAAGAATTTTTAATGGAAAGACTCTGGTGCCAGAAGAAATGATAATCATTTGTCCAATGGATTGAGGTTAAAACCAATTCACTGATTAAAATATTCTTCACACTTGCGAATAAAGTGTTATATTAGAAGGACTTGTTGTTTTTGCCCATAACTTCCATCCTGTGCCGCGCATCAGAGTATGAACCTATGAAAAGCAGGGCTTCCAATTTTCGGCTGGGTAAGCTCTCTTCAGAAAAACGAGCGCTTTTGGCTTTGCGCGCGCTGAAATCTCACGAGAGCGCAGTCAAAAATCGGCAGGGGACTATTCGCAGACGTACACGTGCTGATGGACTTTCGGTGTTTCCACTCTCATTTGCTCAGGAACGTTTGTGGATATTGGATCAGCTGAAGCCTGGGAATGTGGCTTACAACATGCCTGGGGCGTTAAGGATCAAGGGAGTATTAGATGTCGAAGTGTTAAAAAGGGCGATTGGGGAAATCATTGAGCGGCACGAAGTGTTGCGGACGACCTTTGAGATGAAGGAGGAGAGGTTAGTGCAGGTGATTCATCCTGCGCCGGAGGTAAAGATCGAAGTTGTCCGGCTCGAACAGAAGGAAGCTGGGGAGCGGGAAACCGCGATCCGTCAGCTGGTGCGTGAGGAGGCGCAAAAGCCATTTGATCTAGCTCGCGGACCTTTACTGCGAGTCAAACTGGTCCGTGCGAGCGGTGAGGAGCACGTTTTGCTTTTTACGATGCATCACATTGTGTCGGACGGTTGGTCGATGGGAGTGTTGGCGCGGGAGTTTGGAGAATTGTATGAGGCATTCATCGCCGGACATCCCTCACCGCTGAAAGAACTTCCGATCCAATATGCAGATTATTCGGTCTGGCAGCGGGAATGGTTAAGCGGGGAAGAGTTGAACAGGCAGCTGGAGTACTGGCGAGGACAGTTGAGGGGCGAGCCACCCGGACTTCGGCTGCCCACGGACTGGTCATGCTCGGAAAGGCGGAGCTTGTCCGACGGAGTTTGTTCCATCACGTTTCCCGAACTGTTGATCAGGGGTTTGAAGGGTCTGAGCCGGGACCAGGGAGTCACTTTGTTCATGCTGCTACTGGCGGGCTTCAAAGTTCTCCTTCATCACTACAGCCGGGAAGAGGACATCATGGTCGAGACATATGTGGCGAATCGCAATTCCAATCAGGTTGAGGAGTTGATTGGATTTTTCGTCAATTATCTGGTGTTGAGAACGGACCTGTCCGGTGATCCGGGCTTCCTTGAGATACTGGGCCGTGTGAAAAAAACAGTCCTCCAGGCTTACGCCCACCAGGAATTGCCTTTTCAGAAGCTCATCGCCGAGCTGCACCTAGGAAACAACCTGCAGAGGAGCAATCTCGTCCAGGTGGTTTTCATGATGCAGCAGTTTCAGAAACTGGAGCTGAAATGGCCGGAACTTTCATTGGAGTCCATGCCATTGGAACAAAATGAAGCCGACCTGGATTTGAACGTGTCCATCATCGTTCGCGAGCAATCGCTGACCTGCGTGGCGCAGTACAATACCGGTCTGTTCCGGGAAGCAACCATCCGAAACCTGCTCGACGGTTATGTTGCCGTCCTCGAGCAGGTTCTTTCCGCGCCGGAGCAAAAGCTCTCCCGGTTTTCATTGATCGAAGCGCTGAAGGCGTCGTCAGCATCGGGCTGGACCGTGGGGCAAAAGGTGGAAATCTGCATTGCCGCCACGTTTACCGCGGAACCGCTGGAAGAGCCGATAGGTTTTTGGATGGAAGAATTGGATGTTCCTTTCGAAATAAAGTTTGCTCCTTACGACCAGGTCTTCCAGCAATTGCTTGACCCAGCTAGCGTTTTGTCGGGCAATACATCCGGGGCGAATATTGTGCTGCTTCGTTTGGAGGATTGGTGGCGCAATAAGGTTCTTGAAGAGGAAGAGCTAAGGAAGCGTGTTGCCGAGCTTATGGTTGCGTTGAAAGCGGCAGTTGATCGCGCATCAGTTCCGTATCTTATCGGATTCTGCCCGGCGTCCCCGGACTTCCAGCACCGGACGGCCGTTCAACAATCGGAAGATAAAATAACGGAACAGCTCTCTGGCGTGCAGGGCGTTTATTTCGTTCAGGAGAGCGAATGGACGCTTCTTTACCGAACAGACCATTGCTATGACCGGCATGGAGATGAACTGGGACATATTCCCTACACGCTCGATTTTTTTGCAGTGATGGGCACTGTGCTCGCGGACCGGATTCATGGTTTTCGGAGTTCGCCAGGCTTGGAACGGATGCAAAGAATCGCCGGGGATCTGGCGAGCGGGGAAAAACTTCATCGCGCCATCAGCTTGAAGAAACGGCGGCAGAGGCCGCGAGCGCTTGCAGAATTCAAGGCTCCGCAAACTCCCATCGAAGAAATCCTGGCCGGAATCTGGTCGGAGGTGTTGGGGATCGAGACAGTCGGGGTGCAGGACGATTTCTTCGCGCTGGGAGGACATTCCCTCATGGGGACGGTTATGCTTTCCCGCGTCCGCGAGACCTTTCACCTGGACCTGCCTTTGCATCATCTATTCGAAACCCCGACGATCGCGGAATTGGCAGAAGTCATAGGCAAAATGATCGTCGAGAGGTCTGCCGGTGAAGGCGCTGATCCTTCGGTGGAAGCGCTGCAGGAATTGTCGGAGGAAGAACTGGATCGTTTGATAGCGGAAGAGCGGCAACTGGCACAAGTGGATGCAAGTCGCCCGGTAACCGTGAATCGTCGGGATCGGAATGCGACATGAAAATCCTTCTTCTACAAAAGATGATTTATGTCCCGAGTTTCGGGGGCGCCAACAAGGGCAACCGCCTGTTGATGGAAGGATTGGCACAACGCGGCCACAAATGCCGGGTGATTGTGCCCGCGATTGGTAGTCATGGACCACAGACGCGGGAACAGTTGCTCGAAGCGTTGAAGGCTCGTGAAATAGACATCCTGACGGTCACCCCCGAGATCTGCATCTTCCGGTGCCACGGGGTCCAAGTGCACGCGGTTTTTTCGGCCGCAGGAATTTATTCGTATGCGGAGCAGAGAATAAAAGAATTTCAACCGGACTGGGTGTTGGTTACAGCGGAAGACCCCGGCCAAACGCTGTTGGAGAGCGCGTTGAGGTGCGCGCCGGACCGGACGGTCTACATCGCCCTGACTCCATTGCAGATGCCGTTTGGCCCCGCTTGTTTTCTGCCGAGCACAGCGCAAACCGAACTCATCCGGCGGGCCGCTGGCATTATTACGATCAGCAATCACGTGAAAGAATACATCCGTCACTGGAGCGGATTGGATAGCACGGTTCTACGATTTCCCGTTTATGGGCCTGGGCCGTTCCGAAACCTCGGCTGCTTTGAACGCGGGTTTGTTACTTTGATCAATCCTTGCGCTTACAAGGGCATATCAATCTTTTTGGACCTGGCGGAAGGCCTGCCGGACGTGTCATTTGCCGTGGTGCCTACCTGGGGCACAACCTCGGGAGACCATATGTCGCTCAGAAGGTTTCCCAATATCACGCTTTTGCCGCCGGCAGACGACATCGATGAGATACTGGTCCAGACGCGCGTTTTGTTGATGCCTTCGTTATGGATGGAAGCGTTCGGGCTGCTGTCGGTGGAAGCGATGTTGCGCGGGATCCCGGTGCTGGCCAGCAATACGGGTGGATTGCCCGAGGCAAAACTGGGAGTGGATTACGTGTTGCCCGTGCATCCCATCGAGCAATACGAGCCGAGATTTGATGAGCGGGATTATCCCGTCCCGGTTATTCCTCCCCAGAACAGTAGTCCTTGGAAGCAGACCCTGCAGGAGTTGCTGAGTCATCGAACAACGTACCAAAGGGTATCCGAAGAATCGCGCCGGGCCGCGCTGGACTTTGTTTCTCAGGCCGGGGTGGAAGCGTTCGAACAATTCTTAAGCTGCTTGGAAAAGGTGAAAGGGACTCCAGAGCCTGCGGCAGACCGGTTCAAGGCTGAGGTAAAGGCCGCCGGCAATCCGACCGCACCAGACTCCGGCAAAATACATCCGCTTTCATTGAAGAGACAAACACTTCTCCAATTGCGGGCCATCCGGGCGATGAGGAAATCCGAGCAACCCAGCATTCCCCGACTCAGCCGTGGCTCTTCGCGCGAAGGTTTCCCTCTGTCTTATGCTCAGGAAAGGTTGTGGTTTTTGGATCAGCTTCGGCCGGGCAATATTGGCTATCAGGCATTGTTTGGCTTGGGCATCACGGGAAGGCTGGATGCTGGGGTTTTGGAGCGAAGCTTGAACGAGATTGTAAGGCGGCATGAAATTTTAAGGACTAGCTTTCACATTCAAGCTGGCGAGCCGCGACAGGTGATCACTGCGGAGGTAAAATTCGAGCTGCCGATACATGATCTGCAGAACTTATCACCTGATCAGCGGGCAGCGGAACTGCAGCGAACAACAGAGTGCGAATTAGAAAAATCCTTTGACCTGACTTGTGCTCCTTTGATTCGAGCCGGGCTGGTGCGATTCAGCGAAACCGAGCACGTGCTGCTCTACGGGATGCACCATATCATCAGCGACGGATGGTCGATGTCCGTGGTCGTTCAGGAATTGTCAAAAATCTACGAAGCATTCGCGCGTGGTGAACCTTCGCCTCTGCCGGAGCTGCCGATACAGTATGTGGATTTTGCGGTGTGGCAACGGAACTGGTTGCAAGGTGAAGTATTGGAGAAGCAGTTGGAGTATTGGAGGGAGCAGTTGAAAGCCATGCCTGAGGCCTTGGAGTTGCCAACGGACCGGCCACGGCCGGCGATGCCGAGTCATCATGGATCGGCGACGGCAATGGTGTTGAGCAAGGAACTATCTCTGGAGCTGAAGAAGTTGAGTCAACGACAAGGTGTGACGTTGTTCATGACGCTATTGGCGGGATGGAAGGTGTTGCTGTATCGCCACACCGGTCAGGACGATGTGGTCGTGGGGACTCCAATTGCGAATCGAAACCGGAGGGAAATAGAGGCATTGATCGGTTTTTTTGTGAACACACTGGTAATACGGACCGATCTGTCCGGGAATCCCACCTTTTTGGAGCTGCTGGACCGAGAACGGAAAGTTACCTTGGACGCGTACGAGCATCAGGATATTCCCTTCGAACGACTGGTCCAGGAATTGCAGCCGGAAAGGAACCTCAGTTATAATCCGCTGTTTCAAGTGTTCTTCAATCTGGCAAACCTTGGAGAAGAGACGCTGGAAATACAAGGGCTGCAATTGTCCACCCAAAGGAATGAAACGGCGTCGGCAAGATTCGATCTGACGCTTTATGTGAATGACGTTGGGGAACAGCTGCGACTGGAGCTGGTTTACAGCACGGACCTGTTTGCGAAGTGGCGGATGGATGAATTCCTGAACCAGTACCATCTGCTGCTGACGCAATTGGTCGAAGCTCCACAGACCCGCATCGCGGATTTTACGCTGGTCAGCGAAAGAATGAGAAAAACGCTTCCTCAACTCAGCGCGAAAGTGGAGTCGCGCTGGAAGGGAGGTGTCCATGAGTTCTTTTCTCGTGAGGCCCGGCGGTGTCCTGAGGCGGTGGCAGTGATGGACCAAGCGGAGTGTTGGAACTATGCGGAGTTGGACAAGTGTGCCAATCAACTGGCCAATTACCTCCGGATCGGGGGACTTAAACTTGGGGATCGGGTAGCTATCTACGGGAGCAGAAGTGCAGGATTGATCTTGGCACTCATCGGGGTCCTGAAAGCGTCCGGATCATTTGTTATTCTGGACCAAAGTTACCCGGAAAGCAGATTGAAAGAGTACGTTCGTGTGGTGCAGCCGCGGGCTTGTATTTTGTTGGACGATGCTGGAGCACGACAGCCGGCATTTGACCGCTACCTGACCGAATTGGCGGATTGTTTTAGGCTGGTATTGCCGGCAACCCGTCTGGACCTGATGCAGGTGCTCGGAGCTTGCTCGTCAGCGGATCCGGAACTCGCCACTGACCCGGAGCAGGAATGTTACCTGGCTTTCACTTCCGGCACCACTGGTGTTCCCAAAGGGATCATAGGAACCCACAGTCCGTTGGCTCATTTCATAGCGTGGCATGCCGAACAATTTGGCTTGATGGAAGGCGACCGGTTCAGTCTTCTGTCGGGACTCTCTCACGATCCACTTTTGCGAGATATTTTTGCCCCTTTAAGCGTGGGTGCAAGGATTTGTATTCCTGATGAGCCAGGCTTGGAACGTGGTGATCTCGGAATGTGGATGAAGGAAGCGCAGGTCAGCGTTGCTCATTTGACGCCGGCTCTGGGCCGGTTTATTTGTGCCGGTGTGAAGAATGCCAAAGCGCCTTTCACATTGGACAGTTTACGATACGCATTTTTTGGAGGGGATCTGTTGACGCGCGGCGATATCCAGCAGTTGAAGGAAATAGCGCCATCCGTGCAATGCGTTAACTTTTATGGCACCACTGAAACCCCGCAAGCGATGTCATATTATCGTATTCTTGGAGGCGAAAGAGAATTCACCAAAGATTTGGAACAAGTGCCCATAGGGGCAGGAATCGAAGGAGTTGATGTGGTTGTGCTCAACCGATCAGCGCAACCGGCCGGTGTCGGGGAACTGGGAGAGATCTGGATCCGAACTCCCTATTTGTCATCGGGGTATTTGAACGACCCGGCCCTGACACAAGAACGGTTTCGAAGGAATTGGTTTGGGAATGGTGAGGAAGATCGGATGTACAAGACTGGGGATTGGGGACGTTATCTCCCGGATGGTAACATCGAGTACTGGGGCCGCATGGATCACCAAGTGAAAGTGCGGGGATTTAGGATTGAATTAGGGGAAATAGAAAGTGTACTGCGGCAACATTCCGGGGTGAATGACGCGGCAGTGATTACGTGGGAGGACAAGGCTGGAGACAAACAGTTGGCAGGGTACGTAGTGGGTAAGGAAATGGCGGGGCCAGGCGATCAAGAGTTAAGGCGGCATGTGAGAGAGAAGCTGCCGGAATATATGGTGCCGTCAGTTTTTGTGATGCTGGAGAGAATACCGTTGACGCCCAATGGGAAGGTGGATCGGAAGGCATTGCCGGCACCGGAACGGAAACCGGAGGAAGGAACGTTTGTGGCGCCGCAGACACCGACCGAAGAACTTTTGGTCGGGATCTACAAAGAGGTGTTGAAGGTGGAACGGGTTGGAGTCAATGAAAACTTCTTTGAACTGGGAGGGCATTCGCTATTAGCGACGCAGTTGATTTCTCGAGTGCGCAAAGTATTTAAGGTGGAGTTGCCTCTGAAAGATTTGTTTGAGGCGCCGACGGTGGCCAGCTTGGGCGAACGAGTGGCAATGGCGCGGCAAACGGGAAGTGGATTACAGGCGCCGCCGATAATGCCGTCCGATCGGAACAGCGATTTGCCTTTGTCATTTGCGCAAGAACGCCTATGGTTTTTGGATCAACTGGAGCCTGGCAGTCCGACCTATAACGCTATTTTGTCCATTCCTGGGGTCCTGCGCATCGGGGGCGTGGTCCACGTAAAAATATTCGAACAAGCACTCAATGAGATTATCCGGCGGCATGAAGTGCTACGAACTACTTTTGGAGCCGTGGATGGTCGTCCGATCCAGGTCATCCAGCCGGTTCATCCAACTAAACTGCCTGTGATCGATCTCGAAAACTTGCTGGAGCAGGACCAAGCCGACAGGGTATTACGATTGGCCGAGGAGGAAGCGCAAAGGCCTTTCAATCTGAAAGAAGATCTGATGGTAAGATTCCAATTGTTGCGCCTGAATGAAACAAGACATGTAATGTTGTACACGTTGCACCATATTGCTTCCGATGGCTGGTCGATGAGGATATTTATTGAGGAGTTTGTTGAACTGTATAAAGCTTTTCTCGAAAACAAAACATCACCCTTGACAGAGTTGCCGGTGCAGTATGCCGATTTTGCCATCTGGCAACGGGAATGGCTGCAAGGCGAGGTTCTTGCAAACCATTTGTCGTATTGGAAAAAACAGTTGGGTGAAAGGCCTACGGAACTGCAATTGCCGACAGACAGGCCGCGAGTGACCGGACAGCGATCTCGCTTGGCAACGCAGTCGATTATAATCCCCGCGGCGCTTACCAGGCAATTGAACCAGCTAAGCCAGCGCGAGGGCGTCACGTTGTTCATGACCCTGTTAGCGGCCTTTAACGCTTTACTTTCCCGGTACGCCCAGCGTGAGGAAATCGCAGTGGGAACTTTTGTAGCGAACCGAAACCGGAGTGAGGTGGAGCAATTGATCGGTTTTTTTGTGAATATTTTGATGCTCTACACTAACCTTTCAGGAGATCCTGACTTTAAAGAAATACTTAAGCGGGTGAGAACAGTAGCGTTGGAGGCCTATGCGCATCAGGATTTGCCATTTCAAAAGTTAGTGGCCGAATTGCAGCCGGAACGCAGTATGACCCACAGTCCGCTGTATCAAGTCATGTTGGTGCTGCATAATACCCCCGTTACGCAGTTGCAGCTGCCCGGCCTTATCTTGAGTCCGATAAAGATCGATTGGAAAACGGCCAACTTGGACTTGCATCTTTCCATGTCGGAAACAAAGGAGGGGCTGGTTGGTTTGTTTGAATACGACCCGGAGCTGTTTGAGGCGCAAACGATAATGCTTTTGGAAGAGAACTATCGCGGGATATTGGAACAAGTTGCCGAAGACGCCGAACGGAAACTTTCACAGTTACAGCTGACGGCCGGATTGGTGGCCAAACTGAAAACCCATCGGACCCATGAGGAGAAGCCTGCCATCGTCCTCGCGGCAACTTTTACTGCCAATCCGTTAGAGGAATCCTTAAAGTTCTGGATGAGCGAACTGGATATTTCAACAGAGATCAAATGGGCGCCCTACAATCAGGTCCTTCAGCAGTTATTGGACCTGACCAGTCTGCAAAACACAAATCGACTTGGGGTCAATGTGGTCTTGATACGAATTGAGGATCTTCAGCGCTTCAAGGCGGACGAAGCGGGAGAGATCCGGAAACATGTGCTGGAGTTTGCAGCCGCAGTGAAGGCAGCGGCAGGTCATTCGCCGTGCTCCTACATCGTGGGGATATGCCCTGGCTCTCCCTTGGAGCAACGGCTGGCATTTTTCCATGAAATGGAAGCTTTGATGGCTTCGGAAATTCAGGGGGTCAAAAGTTTATGTTTGATCCGGTCTTCAGAGTGGAATCAAGCGTATCCAATAACAGAGTTTTATGATCGGTATGGAGATGAGTTGGGGCACGTCCCATACACTTCCGAATTCTTTACTGTGATGGGGACAATGTTGGCGCGAAAGTGTTTTGGAATTTTTAGCGTGCCCTATAAAGTTATTGTGCTTGATTGCGATCAGACACTCTGGACGGGAATCTGCGCCGAAGATGGGGTTATGGGGATTACGATTGATCCCGCCAGACAGGCATTACAACGGTTTATGCTGGACCAGAAGGATGCCGGCAAGCTGCTTTGTTTATGCAGTAAAAACGATGAGACCGATGTGGCCGAAGTGTTTCGATGTCGCCCCGAAATGTGTTTGAAACGTGACGATATAGTTGCCTGGCGGATTAATTGGGAATCGAAATCGGAGAACCTGAAATCATTGGCCGAAGAATTGGGGCTTGGGCTGGATAGTTTCATTTTCATGGATGACAATCCGGTCGAATGTGCCGAGGTTGCAGCCAACTGTCCGCAGGTATTGGTCTTGGAGCTGCCTGGAGAGCCAGAGGCGATCGGTGGATTTCTGCGGCACCTTTGGGTTTTTGATCGCCGGGAAACCACCGAAGAGGACAAAAAACGGACACAGCTTTATCGGGAGAACGCGGAACGGGAGCGGCTTCGAAAAGACGCGCCCAGCTTTGAAGTGTTTCTCGCAGGGTTGGAGTTACATTTGGAGATAGCGAAAGTGGAACCTGATCAATTATTCCGCGTTGCACAATTGACCCAGCGTACCAATCAGTTCAACGCGACTTCAGTCCGCCGGAGCGAAACCGAGCTCGAAGGGTTATTAAGAACCCGGGAACTGGAGTGCCTGGTTGTCAAGGCGCGGGATCGTTTTGGAGATTACGGCCTGATCGGCGTCATGCTGTTTAAAGCCATGCCTGGGGTGATTGGCGTCGACACCTTTCTGCTGAGTTGCCGGGTTCTGGGCAAGGGAATTGAGCATCGGATGCTGGCCAAATTGTGCGAAGTTGCTTGCGAACGAGGGTTGAATTTTGTGGAGATCGAATATCGTCCCACGGGCAAAAATCAGCCAGTGCTGGATTTCTTGAAGAATTTAGGAAGCCCGCCTGTGAAACAGCAGGCTGGTTGTCTTGTTTTCAAGCTGGTTGCTAAAGATTTGGTAAATCTACGTTACGTTCCTGTAGACCGCAAAGCGGTCCATGCCGCATCTGCTGCGGATGGTCAGGTGGCGATGGCACAAAAGGCCAGTTCTGGCACCTTGACACGAATTGCGTTGGAGCTGTCAGAGGTCAAACAGATTCAGCAGGCGCTGGAATCGTATAGGCGGCAGACCAGGGTTCAGCCTGTCCGGGGGGAATATGCCGCGCCTCGCACTCCTTCAGAGAAAACCCTGGCGGAAATATGGTCCACGGTGTTGGGGATCGAGCGGGTTGGTATTTTCGATAACTTTTTCGACTTGGGGGGTCATTCGCTTTTGGCGACGCAGGTTATATCGCGCGTGCGCGACGTTTTCCAGGTCGAAATTCCGCTGCAGATCATTTTTACCACCCGATTTACGATTGAGGAACTGGCCAAAGTTGTTACACAGTATCAGATGGAAAAAGTAAATGACAAAGACATCGCCGTCTTGCTGGATGAGATCAACAACCTGTCGGATGAGGAGGCCAAAGCGGCGATACCTCGTAAAACTTAGATGAACAAAGTTATGGGGAAAATAATCCTCACTTCGGTCGGGGCAATGGGAGACATAGCTCCATTCCTGGCCATTGGACGCGCGTTGAGGGCACGAGGCCATGACGTCATTGTATTGACGAATTGTTGTTACCAAGGGCTGGTTAAAGAAGCTGGTTTGAGTTTCCATTCGATAGACACTCCCGAAGAGGCGTCACGGTTTTTGCGGGACGATGTACTTTGGAACAGTCCCCAGGAGCTTCCCACCCTTTTTAAAACTCATTTCTTGCCGAAGGTGCTCTCGGAGTACGAAAAGATTGCGGGTGAATGCCGCGGGAATAAGTCAGTGATCATCGCTCGAGCTACTCCGGGCATTGCTTCCTTGATGGCCTCGGAAAAAACAGGCGTTCCGGTAGTGCCGGTTTTCACTGCACCGATCATGGTCAGCGGCATGTCTATTCTGACCGAACTGTTCAGTACCATTCTGGCTGGCGACATTAACAATATTCGACAGCAGGCCTCGCTGCCTCCCATTGAGGATTGGCGTGGCTGGTGGCATTCACCCAAGCACAGCATCGGTGCCTGGCCGGACTGGTTTTGTGCGCCGGAGCTAGGTTGGCCGGCGGGAGTAGAGACCGTTGGGTTCCTTTTAGATGATCAGGGGCAAACCGGAGTTGTCCCGGAAGATGTTGAGAAAATATTACGTATGGATGTGCCTCCGGTTCTCATAACTGGGGGCACCAATCCGTTCCTGCGAGCGGAATTTCATGCGGTGTGTGTTGAAGCCTGCCGGCGCATTGGACGGGCTGCCGTATTGGTTACCCGACATCACGATTCGATTCCTCCCCACCTGCCGTCCAACGTCATTTGGTTACAGAGCCTTCCATTTGCCAGTGTGATGCCGCGTTTCGGAGCCATTTTGCATCACGGAGGCATGGGAACCTTGGGGCATGCTATTGTCGCTTCTGTTCCCCAGATCGTATTGCCGTTCGGGGCGGACCGTCCGGACAATGGCAGCCGCCTGAGTAAACTGGGAATCGCAGAGTGTTTTTCCCGACAAAACTGGAAGCCAGAACTGTTGGCTAAAGCGCTGGAACGTGCGTTGACGTCCGAAGAAGTCAGGAGCCGTTGTCAGGAGTTTGCAGGACGTTGCCATCGTCACGATGCCATATCGGCGGCGTGTAACATGGTGGAAGCCTTGCTTAACGGCGGTGCAGGATCAGGCCAGGGATCTTTTACTGCAAAAGCCGCCATCCAGCCCGATGGCCAGACGCAATCCAAAAGTGAAACTCCCTTAAATTTGCGGGACTACAGCCAGATCATAGCCGGACTTTCGCCGGAGAAGCGCGCATTGCTCGAGTCAAGATTGATGGCAAGAGATGAGATTAACCGTCCCAACACAAAAATTCCCTCCATTCCCCGCAAAACCGAGGCAAACAGTTTCCCACTCTCCTTTGCTCAGGAACGGTTGTGGTTTTTGGACCAGCTTCAACCGGGCAATGTTGGCTACCAAGAGTTGGTTGGCTTGGGGATCACGGGAAGGCTGGATGCTGGGGTTTTGGAGCGAAGCTTGAACGAGATTGTAAGACGGCATGAGATTTTAAGGACCAGCTTTCACATCCGGGCCGGCGAGCCGCGGCAGGTGATCGCCACGGAGGTAAGATTCGAGCTGCCGATATACGATCTGCAGAACTTGTCACCTGATCAGCGGGCAGCGGAACTTCAGCGGACAGCAGAGTGCGAAATGGAAAAATCCTTTGACCTGACTGGTACTCCTTTGATTCGAGCCAAGCTGGTGCGATTCAGCGAAACCGAGCACGTGCTGCTCTACGGGATGCACCATATCATCAGCGACGGATGGTCGATGTCCGTGGTCATCCAGGAATTGTCAAAAATCTACGAAGCATTCGCGCGTGGTGAACCTTCGCCTCTGCCGGAGTTGCCGATACAGTATGCGGATTTCGCGGTTTGGCAGAGGGAATGGCTCACGGGCCCGGTTCTCGAAAAGCAACTCAATTATTGGCGGACGCGATTGGGGGGCGTATCCGGGTCGTGTGATCTGCCGTTCGATTTTCCCCGTCCAGCCGTATCCAGCCTGCGCGGCGCGGCGCTTCCCGTTGTACTGTCAAGCGAGCTTACCCGGAAGTTAAAGAAGCTTGGCCAGCAGGAAGGGGCGACTTTGTTTATGGTGTTATTGGCCGGACTGAAAATCGTGCTGCAGCGCTACAGCGGCCAGACGGACGTAGTGTTGGGCAGCCCGATTGCGAACCGAAACCGTCGCGAGGTGGAAGGATTGATTGGTTTTTTTGTCAACGTTTTGGTGCTCAGGACAGAGATGGAGCCGCAGATGAGTTTTCTGGAGTTGGTCAGGCGAACGCGGGACACGGCGTTGGAAGCCTATGCGCATCAGGACTTGCCGTTTGAGAAGCTGGTGGCGGAATTGCAGGTGGAGCGGGACCTGAATCGGAATCCGTTGGTGCAGGTGGTGTTTGGCCTGCTGAATACTCCGGCCGAAAAGCTCGAAGTGTCAGGATTGCATTTTAGTCCGGTGGAATTGGAAAATGAAGCCGCCCGATTTGATTTGGAGTTTTTGTTGAGAGAAGTCGATGGAGGTGTCGTGGGGAAGTTAAGATACGCGACCGATCTATTCCAGGCTTCGACCGTCCAGCGATTGTTAAAGCATTTTGAATTGGTTTTGGAAAAGGCGGTTGCCGGTCCCGGCCAGCGTTTGTCCGAATGGGACATCCTGACTGGGGAAGAACGGCAGCAATTGCTTTATCGGTGGAACGATACGGGGACTGATTACCCGAAGGACAAGTGCATCCATGAGTTATTTGAGGAACAGGTGGAACGTAATCCGGAGGCGGTGTCGGTGATATATGAGGATAAGCAACTGACCTACCGGGAGCTCAACGAGAGATCGAACCAGTTGGCGCATTATTTGAGGAAGTTGGGAGTGGGGCCGGAGGTGCTGGTGGGGATCTGTGTGGAGCGAAGTTTGGAGATGGTGATTGGGCTGCTGGGGATCTTGAAAGCGGGAGGAGCGTATGTGCCCCTGGATCCGAGGTATCCGAAGGGACGGTTGGCATATATGGTGAAGCAAGCACAGTTGAAAGTGCTGCTGACCCAGCAACGATTGAGGGAGGAATTAAAGCAAGTCGTGAGTGATGCGGGTGGAGAGGAGGGGGAATTGGTCTGTTTGGACGGGCTGAGAGCCGTTAAGAGGGGCGTGAAGAAGCTCAAGAGCGGAGTGTGGGCGGAGAACGTGGCGTATGTGATTTACACGTCTGGGTCGACGGGACAGCCCAAAGGGGTGCAGATCAGCCATCAGGCGCTGACGAATTGTTTGGAGTGGATGAGGCAAGAGCCTGGTATGGAAGCGGCCGACCGAATGATGGCGGTAACGACGTTGTCGTTTGACATAGCGGGATTGGAGTTATGGTTGCCGCTGACGACAGGAGCAACGGTGGTGGTAGCTGGGAGCGAAGCGGCGGTGGATGGGAGGGAGTTAGCGCAGTTGATGGAGAAGAGTGAAGTAACGGTAATGCAGGCGACGCCGGCGACGTGGCGGTTGCTGCTGGAGGAGGGGTGGAAAGGGAAGCGTGGATTGAAGATACTGTGCGGTGGAGAATCATGGACCGAGGAATTGGCTGAGCGGTTGTGGAAGGGAAGCGGATCGGTGTGGAATATGTATGGGCCGACAGAGACGACGATTTGGTCGGCGGTGAGCCAGGTGGAGAGAGGGCAGACGCCGATGATAGAAGGACCGATAGCGAACACGGAATTCTATATTTTGGATAGGGAGATGAGATTGGTGCCGATGGGGGTGGTGGGCGAATTATATATCGGTGGGGATGGATTGGCGCGGGGATATTTGCATCGGCCAGAACTGACGGCGGAGAAGTTCGTGCCTGATCCGTTTGATAGAGAAAGCGGACAACGGTTGTATCGGACGGGAGACATCGTGAGGTATCGGGCGGATGGGAACATCGCATTTTTGGGGAGGAAAGATGAGCAGGTAAAGATTCGTGGTTTCCGCATCGAGTTGGGCGAGATAGAAGCCGCACTAGAACAGCATCCGGCGGTGCAACAAAGCGTCGTGGTAGTGCGGGAAGACGAACCGGGTGACAAGCGGCTGGTAGGGTATGTCGTGGCCAATCCGGACACAGCCTGCGAGAGGATTTCCGCCGAATTAAAGGGTGCGCAGGTGGAGGAAT